>Ga0207420_1000007_pt1 | contig 819138 bp, 750 predicted proteins | sample ThiBio_inoc_biof_FD_183941 | JGI IMG/M metagenome (GOLD analysis project Ga0207420, IMG submission 183941) | Wastewater bioreactor microbial communities from Cape Town, South Africa - Thiocy_inoc_biof (SPAdes) | ecosystem: Engineered > Bioremediation > Thiocyanate > Unclassified | place: South... | reverse complement strand
TGGAAAAGCACCTAAATTGCATCCAAACACTCACAATCAAAATCAATCATTATATATTGTATATCAATACATTATCCTTTGTTCTCAATTGGGTTTATTTTGATAATTTTGGACTTGTCAAAACCGGTAACTGTACCGGTATTGGTCCCCAATATCTTAACGGCTGCCCCAATAACTGGCGCGCCGTCCGTAGCATCGGTTACAGTACCTGTTACCCTGATAGTCTGTGCTAGAAGCACATTCCCCGCCAACAGCAAAAATGCGGCGAGAAGTAATCTGACTTTTTTCATTTAGTAAATTTTTGGTTAATAAAAAGTTTATTTAGGTTTTGGTTTATAAGGTCAGTATATAATATGTCAAACACAAATATAATAACATTTATTGAAAATAAAACATAGCTCACAATATTAATAAGCACCTTCAAATACTTTTTTTTGGATAATAATATTGAATAATTATACAAAAAAAAAAAAGGTGGCCTTAAGGACCACCTTTATGAATGTTCTATAAAATATTAAGGTTATACAAGTCCCTGTTCTAGAGTTGCCTGGGCAACTTTCATGAAACCTGCAATGTTTGCACCATTAACATAGTTAATGTAACCATCACTCTGTTTGCCATATTTTACGCAAGCTTCGTGAATACTGTGCATGATTTGCTTCAGTTTGGCGTCAACCTCCTCAGCAGTCCAGCTTATATGCATTGCATTTTGAGTCATTTCAAGGCCAGAAACAGCAACTCCGCCAGCGTTTACTGCTTTACCCGGAGCATAGAGAATCTTAGCTTTTACGAATTCAGCTATAGCTTCAGGAGTACATCCCATGTTTGAAATCTCACCTACGCAAGTAACTCCGTTTTTGATAAGCTCCTTTGCATCATCTCCGTTAAGTTCGTTCTGGAATGCACAAGGAAGAGCGATATCCACCTTTACCATCCAGGATTTCTTGCCGGCAATAAATTTAGCATTAGGGAACTTAGTTGCATAAGGGGCAACAACATCATTGTTTGATGCGCGAAGTTCTAGCATATAAGCTATTTTCTCCTGAGTCATACCCTCCTCGTCTATGATAACTCCGTCAGGTCCTGAAAGAGCAATAACTTTTGCTCCAAGCTCTGTTGCTTTCATCGCAGCACCCCAGGCAACGTTTCCGAAGCCTGAAACTGAAACGGTTTTTCCCTTAATGTCAATTCCTCTTGTTGCAAGCATATGGGTTACAAAGTAAACACCTCCAAAGCCTGTTGCCTCAGGGCGAATTAGAGATCCACCCCATGTAGCTCCCTTACCTGTAAGAACACCCGTGTTTTCGCGAGCAAGCTTTTTGTAATATCCGAACATATATCCCACTTCACGTCCACCGACTCCGATATCTCCTGCAGGTACATCAGTGTCAGGACCCAGATGTCTCCATAGTTCAGTAATGAAAGCCTGGCAGAAACGCATGATTTCAGCATCAGATTTTCCCTTAGGATCAAAGTCAGAGCCACCTTTACCGCCACCCATAGGAAGCGTTGTAAGAGCGTTCTTGAAAGTTTGCTCAAATCCCAGGAATTTAAGGATTGAAGGGGTTACAGAAGGGTGAAAACGGAAACCGCCTTTGTACGGGCCTATTGCGTTATTAAACTGAACTCTGTAGCCAAGGTTTGTGTGAACCTCACCCTTATCGTCCTGCCAGGTAACTCTGAATGTAAAGATTCTGTCAGGCTCAACCAGTCTCTCAATAATTTTTGCCTTTTCAAACTCAGGATGCTGGTTGTAAATTCCCTCAATTGATTCCAACACTTCGTGGACCGCCTGAAGGTACTCTTTCTCATGGCCGTATTTCTTCTCAAGTTTGGCCATTACATCTGCTACTTTCATAATAGATTTATTGATTTATGTTAGTTAATATGGTACTCTATTCTACTTCCCAGGTTGCTCCGCTCACCAGCAGATCATCCATGCACTGTATCGGAGATTTTGACCTTACCTCAACAATCTGATCTCTCACATTGTCGTCATATGTTGTATCCTTTACAGCTCTGATTACACCTAAAGCAACAGGATAATCTGGATATTGCATATCAATAAGCATAGAGTGAAGACCCGGGTTCTCCTCATGAGCATCATGAACAAGAATGTCCTTTTCTGTTATGCCATTCTCTCCAATCTTAACAACTTTAAGCTTTATACCATCCAGCACAAGGCCTTTATCTCTATCCTTACCGAAAATCATGGGCTCTCCGTGCTTAAGAACAATTGTTCTGTCAGATCTGTGCTCTCTGTCTATAAGATTCCAGTGAGTCTTATCATTGAAGATAACACAGTTTACAAGCACCTCAACCACCGCTGTTCCGTCATGCTTGGCAGACTCAACCATTATGTCCTGGGTAAGCTTAAGCTCTACATCCAGACTACGGGCAAAGAATGTACCACGTGCTCCCAGAACCAGTGCTCCCGGATTGAACGGGTGCTCTACAGTTCCGTAAGGAGATGTCTTAGTTACCTTGCCAAGCACAGATGTTGGAGAGTACTGTCCTTTAGTAAGTCCATATATCTGATTATTGAAGAGAAGAATATTGATGTCAATATTTCTCCTTATAGCGTGTATAAAGTGGTTTCCCCCAATTGCAAGCGCATCTCCGTCTCCGGTTACCTGCCAAACAGATAGAGTGGGATTCGCAACCTTAACGCCTGTTGAAATGGCTGATGCACGTCCGTGAATTCCGTGAAAGCCGTAGGTGTCCATATAGTAGGGAAATCGTGAAGAGCATCCAATACCAGACACAAATACAAATCTCTCTTTAGTATAGTTGAGAGCTTCACAGATATCCGGCATAGCTCTCTGAACTGAGGCCAGAATAGCATGGTCTCCGCATCCGGGACACCATTTTACCTCTTGATTGCTTTTGAAATCTTGTGGTGTATATTTCATTTCCAATTATTTTTCAAGTTAGAGATTAAAGTATTGCATTAACTGCATCCACTATTTCAGCTACAGTGAAAGGCTGACCCTGCACTTTATTATGCTGATGATAGGTGAACTGCTGGTGACAAGCCCTCAGATAATTTGCAAACTGTCCGCTGTTAAGCTCGCATACAATGATTTTTTTAAATCTGGAGAATATCTCGGCTGTGTTTTTTGGGAGCGGGAAAATATAGTCAAAATGGGCTAAACTTACACTCTTTCCTTCAGAATGAAGCTCTTTAAGAGCAGTATATAAATGACCATATGTTCCTCCCCATCCAACTATCAGCACATCTCCCTTATCTTCTCCAATTACCTTCTGTTCTGGTATAAAATCAGCAAGTCTGGCAACCTTTTCAGCCCTTTCGCTCACCATTCTTTCGTGAACTATAGGGTCTGATGACACAGCACCATTGTTGTTTTTTTCAAGTCCGCCAACTCTGTGCTCCAGCCCCACTGTTCCCGGGAGTGCCCATCTTCTTGCCATTCTTACATCATCTCGTTTAAACGGCCAGAAAGGGACCTCTTCCGGCTTATCAATAATTGGAGGGTTAATCTCCGGATAGTCCTTCATCGCAGGAATTCTCCACGGTTCTGACCCGTTACCCAGGAATCCTTCTGTCAGTAGCATAACCGGCATCATATGCTCCATTGCATATTTTGCTGAGTAAAAAGCAGCATCAAAGCAGTGTGAAGGGGAGTGAGCTGCGATAACAGCAATAGGACACTCACCATTTCTGCCGTAAAGAGCCTGGTTAAGATCGGTCTGCTCAGTCTTTGTGGGGATACCTGTTGAGGGGCCTCCTCTCTGAACATCTACAACTACAAGTGGAAGTTCTGTCATTACAGCAAGTCCCAGTGCCTCAGATTTTAATGAGAGTCCAGGACCTGAAGTTGTTGTCACAGCAAGACTTCCTGTATATGCAGCACCTATAGCAGTACAAATTCCGGCAATTTCATCCTCGCACTGAAGTGTCTTTGCATTTAACTCTTTATGCAAGGCCAGCTCCTCCAGAATGCTGGTTGCAGGAGTAATAGGATATGATCCACAAAATAGTGGTCTTCCCGATTTTTCTGCCGCAGCTAACAGTCCCCAGGCAGTTGCCTGATTTCCGTTAATATTTCTGTAAAGGCCCTTCTCCTGCTTTGCCGGAACCACCCTGTATGTGTTGGGTATAGCATGTATATTTGAAGCGTAGTTGAAACCATCCTGAAGCACCTTTTGATTTGCTTCAATAAGGGCCGGATTCTTCTTGAATTTCTTCTTAATATATTTAAATGTAAACTCCAATGGCCTGTTGAACATGTAATAGCACATGCCAAGTGTAAACATATTTTTAGATCTTACTATTGACTTGGGGTCCAGTCCGCTGTCCTTCAGACTCTCCTTAGTCAAGGAGGTAATATTTGCAAAAATAATTGTACGATCCTCAATCTTTAGCTCTTTAATTGGATCATCTGTTGCAAAGCCGGCCTTCTTCAAACCTTTCTCGTCAAAAGTGTCTGAATCCAGTATTACTGTTGCTGTACTTTTGGTCCACTTTGCATTTGCCTTAAGCGCTGCGGGGTTCATAGCTACAAGCACATCGCAGAAATCTCCGGGAGTACGTATCTCTCCGCTCCCAATGTTTACCTGAAATCCCGACACTCCTGAGATTGTACCCTGCGGGGCTCTTATCTCTGCCGGAAAGTCCGGAAAAGTTGAAAATTCATTTCCAAAAAGGGCTGAAGCGTCTGCAAACAGTGTGCCTGTCAACTGCATACCATCTCCGGAGTCTCCGGTAAAGCGAATTACAACCTCTTTTGTGTCAATTACCTTGTGTTGCATAAAAGTTTGTTTTCAAAAATCTAGACAAATTTATACATTATTCTTATCCAAAAAACTTTTTTGCTGAAATTTTAAATTATTATGAAAAAATGATTATTTAATACTATTTGTTAAGGATTTAGAATCCCCTTACTTATAGATTAAAATAAATTAGCCACAATTACACTTTAGAACATAAACTCATGTTAGTTGTTATAATTTCATATATTTGTAGGATATAATTATGGCTATTATTAGAAAACTAAACGGAATTGCCCCTAAAATCGGCAAAAATTGCTTTATCGCAGAAAATGCTGCGATAATTGGGGATGTAACTATTGGTGATGATTGCAGCATTTGGTACGGAGCTGTACTCAGAGGAGATGTAAATCCTATTATTATTGGCAACAGAGTAAACATACAGGACGGAGCCGTACTCCATACTCTGCACAAAAGATCTGTAGTAGAGATTGGAGACGATGTCTCTGTCGGACACAATGCAATTGTACACGGAGCAACAGTTGGCAGTAGTGTGCTTGTGGGAATGGGTGCTATACTGATGGACAATGCCGTGATTCCGGATAACACTATTATTGCTGCAGGAGCAGTTGTGCTTAGTAATGCAAAACTTGAACCTGGCGTCTATGCAGGCATTCCTGCAAAAAAGGTTAAAGAGGGCTCTGCAGAAATTGGCGAGTCTGCCAAAACCAATGCTGCAGGGTATATGAAATATAAAGAGTGGTTTCTAAGCTCTTATGAAGAGGTCTAAAATGATTACCAATATATAAACCAATCACAATTCAACTAAAATGAAAAAATTTATTCTTATAGCGGCCATCTTTGGGCTGTTTGCGTGCCAACCTAAGCACGTAGGTTATGTAATTGAGGGGACGATAACCGGTGAAAATCTCCCTGAAGGTAAAGTGATTCTTGCTAATATGTCTAAGGCAGAGCAAATTTCTGACACTGTTGACTTTATCGGTGGAAAATTCAAGTTTGAGGGCAAAGTAGTAACCCCTGAGAATTATACAATAACAATTGAAGGAATTGACGGCAGAGTTATGTTATTCCTTGACAACTCAAAAATTTTGATTGAGGGAGCTGCCGAGGATTTCCCTAATGCAACCATAACAGGAGGTGTAACTCACGATCTCGTAACAGCTCTGAATAAGCAAAAGGAGGAGATAGCAGCAAAATTCAACCTGGAGACCATCATGCCTGAATATGGCAAGAAGGAGACCTCTCTTGAAAGGAAAGCTGAGATTCTTGCAATTTATAACGAATCTAAGAAAGAGATGAATGCCATTGACTCTGTGTTCTTTGCAACAAATCCAACCTCTTTCTATACCATATCCCAACTTGCTCAGGAAGTAGAAGATTACTCTGTTGCAGAGGTGGAGGCAAAGGTAGCTACATTTAAAGCAATGCCTGAATTTGAAGGAAACAGATTCCTCGGACTTATTGAGGAGAGTCTGGTTACTCTAAAAACCCTAGAACCTGGTATGGTTGCTCCGGATTTCACAATGAACGACCCTCAGGGCAATCCTGTCGCTCTATCATCTGTTTATCCTAATAACAAAATCACAATGATTGATTTCTGGGCCGGATGGTGCGGACCATGCCGTCGTTTCAATCCTACACTGGTTGAGATATACAATAAGTTCAACAAACATGGTTTCGGTATTCTGGGAGTCTCCTTTGACAAAGATGCTGAGCTATGGAACAGTGCGATCAAAGAGGACAAACTTACCTGGCAGCAAATATCAGATCTTCAGTTCTGGAATAGTGCTGCAGCTAAGCTATATCACGTAAAATCTATTCCTCAGAACATATTTGTTGATAGCGAAGGAAAGATTATCAAGAGAAAAGTTGAAAAGGATGAAATTGTTTCTTTCCTTGAAGAGTATCTTGGCGTAAAGGTTGACTAATCCGTACAAGATTAATATTTTTAAAGAGGGAGGCTAACTAAATTGATTAGTTAGCCTCCTTTTATTTATGAAAGAATACTGCTAAAGCAGACTGAAAGCGGCCGTAAGGCCAGCCATAACAATTGAAACCATACTCATCAGTTTTATCAGGATATTTAGCGAAGGTCCTGACGTATCCTTGAACGGATCTCCTACTGTATCTCCCACAATTGCAGCTTTATGAGCTGAAGAGCCTGTGCCTCCAAAGTTGCCCTCCTCCACATATTTTTTTGCGTTATCCCATGCGCCTCCGGCATTGGCCATAAAAATAGCAAGAACAAATCCGGCTCCCAATCCACCGGCAAGTAAACCCATAACTCCTGAGACACCAAAAACAAGCCCTGTAACAACAGGCATGGCTATTGCAAGGATAGACGGAAATACCATCTCCTTTTGAGCACTTTTAGTAGATATCTCTACACATCTTGCATAGTCCGGAGTGGCCTTGCCCTCAAGAATTCCTTTAATCTCCCTGAATTGACGCCTCACCTCCTCAACCATCTTTCTTGCAGCTCTTCCTACTGCATTCATGGTTAATCCACAGAAAAGGAAGGACATCATTGAACCAATAAAAACACCGGCAAGAACCTTAGGATTCATCAAAGAGACCTCGTAGTACTCCATAAAATCAGGAATGGTTGCACGGGCAACCTCAACACTTCTACCCGCAATATCTATTGTTGTATGGCCCAAATGTATGAGGCCAATCTTTATCTCCTCAATATATGAAGCGAGCAATGCCATAGCTGTCAGGGCCGCAGACCCGATAGCAAACCCTTTGCCCGTTGCAGCTGTAGTGTTCCCCAAAGCATCAAGCACATCTGTACGTCTTCTGACCTCCGGCTCCAGTCCGCTCATTTGGGCATTTCCACCCGCATTGTCGGCTATTGGACCGTATGCATCAGTAGCAAGAGTTATCCCTAATGTTGAGAGCATTCCAACAGCGGCAATCCCTATACCATACAGGCCCAGACTCAGATTTTCCGCAGCAAGCATATTTTTTACATCAAACTCGGTTGCGCTCAGGAAAGCAAGAATAATTGCGGCAGCAATTGTTACAACAGGTATAGCCGTTGAAACCATACCAATACCAATACCGGAGATAATAACTGTTGCGGGTCCACTCTGTGCACTCTCTGAAATACTTCTTGTCGGCTTATATGAATGAGATGTATAATATTCAGTTGAGTGTCCTATTACAATTCCTGCTATTAGACCAACAACAACAGAGAAAGATATCCCAACCCAGTTCTCAAGGCCTAGTATATACAAAATACCAAATGTGGAGATGGCAATCAGAACTGAACTTACATTAACCCCTGCACCCAAGGATTTAAGTAACTCCTTCATGCCCGCCCCCTCTTTGGTCCTGACAAGGAATATGCCGATAATAGAGAGAAGTATGCCGACAGCAGCAATGAGCATAGGGGCAAAAACGGCTTTTAGCTGAAGTTGAGGATTTATATAGAAGGCCGATGCACCCAATGCAGCAGTTGCAAGGATTGAGCCACAATAAGACTCGTAGAGATCAGCTCCCATACCGGCAACATCACCTACATTGTCCCCTACGTTATCTGCAATTGTTGCCGGATTTCTTGCATCATCCTCAGGAATATTCTCCTCCACTTTGCCAACAAGGTCAGCTCCGACATCAGCCGCCTTTGTATATATACCACCCCCTACTCTGGCAAAGAGTGCCTGAGTTGATGCACCCATACCAAAAGTCAGCATAGTTGTAGTTATTATAATAAGCTTCTCTCCCTGAGTTGCATCTATGAAATTGTCAAGCAAAATGTACCATAAAGAAATATCAAGCAGGCCAAGTCCCACAACTACAAGTCCCATAACAGCACCTGACCTGAATGCAACCTTGAGTCCGCCGTCCAGCGAACGTCTTGCTGCGTTGGCAGTTCTTGCAGATGCATATGTTGCGGTTTTCATCCCGATAAATCCAGCAAGTCCGGAGAAGAATCCTCCGGTGAGGAATGCAAATGGCACCCATTTGTTTTGTACACCAAAGCCATAGGCAAGAATTGCAAAAAATATTGCAAGCACAATAAAGACCAGCACAACAACCCTATACTGTTGTCTCAGATAGGCCATTGCTCCGCTGCGTACATAGGATGCTATCTCAGCCATCCGTGGAGTCCCTTCGCTCTCCCTCATCATCTCTTTAAAGAAATAACGGGCAAAAAACAGTGCTGCAAGTGAGGCTAGCGGCACCAGATAAAAAAGAAGTTCTGTATTCATAGTTTGAAGTTTGGTTATTCCATCCGTTCAAAAAAGCCCTCATCAAGTGAGGGCAGTATTGTTCTGGCAACTCTTAGCAGATTCTGTGGAGATCCTGTGCAGAAAAACCTTGTTTGCTGCAATTGATCAATAGAATCATGGCAGAGGAGTCCCCTCTCTTCCATTATTTCGTATGTGTGTTTTGCAACTGCCGGTGCCGGGTCAACCAGTTTAATATCAGGTCCGGCTATTTTAGCTATCTGTTCGCTCAAGAATGGATAGTGGGTGCAACCTAGCACAATATGGTCCGCGCCTCTATTAATCATTGGTCTGATATATCTTTCTAGCAAACGTATACTCTCTGCGCTGTCAACCCTTCCTGATTCAACAATATCTACAAGACCAGTCCCCACCTTCTCCACTACTCTCACACCAGTTGCAAATCTTCTCAATGTGCTGTTGTAGAGTCTTCCCATAAATGTTCCCTTTGTTGCCAACACCCCTATCGTTTTTGTCTTTGAGAGTAAGGCTGCTGGTTTAACTGCCGGTTCCATACCGACAAACGGGATATCATATCTTAACCTTAACACATCTATAGCAGCAGCTGTAGCAGTATTACATGCGATTACAATAATTCCCGCACCCTCACTAATAAGGAACTCCGTAACAGCCACTGCTCTCTCAATAATCTCTGACTGTGGTCTGGGGCCATATGGAGAATAAGCGTTATCTGAGACGTAAACCATTCTGTTCCCCGGTATGGCTTTTATAAGTTCTCTCCATACAGACAAACCGCCGACACCGGAATCAAAAATACCTACAACTGTTTTCCCGGATAGTTCTGAAGTATTCATATAAGAAAAATCGCCCTACTCACTTATGTTGCAGGACGATTGTAAAGTTAAGAAAATTATTCTCTACTGCTGTTGCTGAGCAGGCAGTTTTTTATCTGCCGGTATTCCAAGTTCTTTTTTTGCCAATGGCATAATATCAACACTTTGGTCAAGGTTGATGAATGGGATAGATCCTGATGAGACATCAAATATATAGGTAAATCCCTGGTCCTTTCCGATCTTCTGAATTGCATCATTAGCTTTTTTGAAGACAGGTGCAAATAACAGACTCTGAAGTTGTTGATACTCCTGTCCTGAGCTCTGCTGGATCTGTTCAAATCTGGCCTGCATCTCCTGAAGCTCCTTTTGCTTTGCTTCAAGTACAGCAGCTGTCCAGGTAGCCTGTTTTTGCTGATAAGTATTTAGCTTGGTGTTAAATTCCACCTGCATTGCCTCCATAGTTTCGCTTACATCTGCGGAGTACTTCTCAAGCTTTGCAACAGCACTGTCTCTCTCAGGCATCAAAGCTACCAACTCTTGCGAGTTCAGGTGTCCAAACTTAAAAGTTTGAGCGAAAGAGGTAGTGGAAACCGCTACAAAAAGAAGGAGAAGAATTTTCGATAAATGTTTCATAAAAGAGTTAAAAATTATTGTGTTTATTATTTCAGATTAAGTTTGTTCATTACCCTTAAAGTAATATCCAGTCTTGGGTTTTTGTATAGCACACCCTGCATTGCATTTATATCAAAAACTATGCCCAGGCCCATCTCTATTGACACCGAGTCAATTGCAGTTTGTACTCGTCTCTGGATAGGCTCCATAAGCTCTAAAGTTAACTTTGAGAATGAACCCTCCTGACCGAAGATCTCGCGTTGTCTCTCCTTTGCATTTCTCTCCATCATTATTATCTCGTTCTCTCTTGACTGACGAACTGCATCGCTAAGTCTTGATTTTTCTGACTGATATTTTCTAAAGAGCATCTCAATACGCTCCATTTCGCTCTTCATATCCGCCTCATGATCCTCTCTAATCCTATCAAGTCTGTCCTGTGCAACCCTGTATTCAGGCATTTTTTCAAGAATCTCCTGAGTATTCACATATCCATAACTCTGGGCGTTAAGGTTCAACGCAGCGAGCAGGACGATTGCTATTGTTGTCAAAAACCTTTTCATACTCATCTCTATTTAATATTATTAGAATTGCTGACCAATTACAAAGTGGAAGTTGCTTCCTCCTCTCCTCTTGTCGCCAACAGGATCAAAGCCATATCCCCAGTCTATACCTAGCATTCCTACTATTGGAAGAAGAACCCTTACTCCTACCCCGGCAGATCTCTTTATCTGGAAAGGGTTGAAATCTTTTATATCCGACCATGAATTTCCTCCTTCAAGGAATAATAGTGCGTAAATTGTTGACTGTGGCTGCAATACAAGAGGATATCTCAATTCAACGGTAAATTTATCATAGACATTACCTACATATCCATTATTTTTTCTTGGAGTGAGGGAGTTATTCTCATACCCTCTCAGGCCAATAATGTCTGATCCATATGTGTTGTAACCCGACATTCCGTCTCCTCCGACAATGAACCCTTCAAAAGGAGAGTAACCAAGATTTCTGTTATAATATCCCAAGTATCCAAACTGAGCTCTTGTCATCAGTACCAGGTCTCCCGTTATAGGGGTAAACAGTGCCCCCTTGAAAGTCCACTTATGGTACTCAATCCACTTGTATCTCTGGGCATCAGTCATTCCCTTGTAATTTGTATCCTTAGGTCGGAAAAGAGAGTATGGTGGAGTGAGCTGAAGTCCCATCTGGAAATCTGATCCCTTTCTTGGATAGATAGCCTGGTCCGTTGAATTTCTTGATAAATTAATTTTCCAGCTAATGTTGTTAGATAGTCCATCTGTAAAGAGGAAATAGTATTGCCAGTCTGTTAGCCTGTATGTCTGCCAGCTTAGTTCATTGTACAGTACAAACCAGTTATCTGGCCACTTTAGCCTTGTTCCTATACCGGCCCCAAGACCATATACCTCCATGCTCTGTCCTGAGTTCTGATAGAATAAATAGGAGTTAGTCTGACGTGTATAATAGGCAGATATATTAAGAGAAGTCGGCTTCTTGCCGGTAAGCCACGGCTCAGAGAAGCTGGCAGAGAATGCCGTATAATATGTTCCGTTTGTCTGGAACCTGATAGATAGCTGTTGTCCATCTCCAAGCGGAACCGGTCTCCATGAGCTCTTTTTGAAAACCCTGCCAATTGAAAAATTATTGAAACTAAGTCCAAGAGTTCCAACAAATGTATTACCGCCCCAACCACCTGCCAGTTCAAACTGACTGTTTGGTTTCTCCTCCACATTATATGTAACGTCAACAGTATTTGCATTATAGTTTGGCATAATGTTATAACCGGATGGAGACATAATCTTTTCTGGTTCAAAATGGCCCATTGAAGCAAGGTCTCTTAGCGATCTCTCAAGTTCTGTCTGACTAAACAGATACCCTGGTTTAGTCCAGAGTTGCCTTCTTATTACCTTTTCGTTAGTAATGTTGTTTCCGTTAATCACAATTCTGTTAAATGTTGCCGGTTTTCCCTCAATCATCCTCATCTCAACATCCACAGAATCACCGTCAATTCTTACCTCTACCGGGGAGACATTAAAGAAAAGGTATCCATTGTCCCTGTATAATTTTGATACATTACCCTCCTCTGCCTCAAAAAGCCTCTTCTCCATAGAGACAACATCGTAAATATCTCCTTTCTTTATGTTTAGTATTGAGTTAAGCTGATCAGCAGTGTATATTGAATTACCTGTCCATGTAATATCCCTGAAATAGTATCTCTTCCCTTCGTCAATTTTAAAATGGATACCAAGTCTTCCATCATTCAAATAATACATTGAATCCTTTATAATTTTAGCATCCCTGAAGCCTCTCTCACCGTATGCCTGTAAAAGGAGCCTCTTGTCATTCGGATACTCTTTTTCGTTGAATTTCTTTGAATTGAAGAAATTCAGAATTCTCATATCCTTTGTCTTTTTCATCGCTGAGGCAAGCTTTGAAGACTTAACATTATCGTTCCCTTCAAAGGAGATCTTCTTTATCTTGACTTTAGTCTTTCTGTCAACTTTAAATGTAACCTTAACAGCATTTCTTATGAGGGTATCCTGCTCCTGAAGGACATTAACCTCTGTCTGAAGAAAGCCCTTCTCAACATAAAATTTTCTTATAATCTCTGATGATGAACTAATAAGGTACTCTGAAAGTTCACTGCCTCTTCTTAGTTTCAGTTTTTCATTTAAGTCACTCTTTTCACCTGACTTAATCCCCTCAAATTCCCATCTTGAAACCCTGGGCCTCTCAAGCAAATCCAGTCTGATGTAAGCAGTATCTCTCTTCAGAGAGTCAATATATACAGAGACATCAGAAAAATATCTCTGCATGTAGATTCTCTTAATGATAGATGAGATGTCCTCTCCCGGGATTGAGATTTTGTCCCCTACGGCAAGACCGGTAAGAGATAAGATCTGCTCTTTTCCCAAATACTGAATTCCTGAAATTTCAAGACCGCCAATAATATACTCCTTTGGAGCATTATAGTCAACAACAACATTTGTGTTCTGCCGGTTCTGATCCTGAGCCAAGGCTCCTAAGGGAGATAGCAGCAATAACAGTAATAAAAGCGAAAGATACTTCATTTGCACACTCTGTGGGTAAAACTGCAAATATAGGTTTTTATTTGGATTCAATGCCCAATGGTTTATAGATTATTAACTTGTTCACCGGTCTTTCCATACCTTCGCTCTCTAGCGGAGTATTCATCCAGTGCCTGCCGGAAGTGATTTTTGCGAAAATCGGGCCAAAGCACCTCTGGAAAGTAAAATTCAGTATAAGCTGTCTGCCAAAGCATGTAATTGCTAATCCTCTGCTCTCCGCTTGTTCTTATTAAAAGATCCGGATCAGGTATTCCTGCAGTTGAAAGAAATTTTTCAAACTCTTCACTTACAGGCATTTCTCCAATCTTTCCCTTATTTGAATAGTATTTTGCAGCAGCCTGGAGTATATCCCATTTTCCGCTGTAACTCAGAAAAATAATCAGTGTTAGTCCAGTGGAGCCAAAGGTCTCTCTCTCTGCAGATGAAATTTTATCCCTAACATTTTGAGGCAGCTTTGAGATATCACCAATCACTCTGAATTTGATATTGTTTTTAACAAGAGATGGTGTCTCCTTCAATATAGCATCTACCATTAGCTCCATTAGCATATTGACCTCATCCTGAGGTCTGGTCCAGTTCTCCTCTGAAAACGCAAAGAGGCTTAAAAACTTAACCCCTTGCTCAGCAGCAAATTCGGTTGCCTCACGAACAGACTCAACTCCCGCTTTATGACCAAAAATTCTTTTTAGACCCTGTTTTTTTGCCCATCTGCCATTTCCGTCCATTATTATGGTAACGTGCACCGGGACCTTCTCTCCTCTTCTAATCATTGAATTATGCATTTCTTCTGTCTTCGCCCCAGAAAAGCTTCTCTTTAAGGGCCTCTATGAAATTATTGCTTGTAAGTGAAATAATATTCAGGTCAAATTCTGCCTTGGTAACAGTAAAGCTCTCTCCGGACGAGATAATGACTGACCTGTTGTCAAGGCTTAAAACAGCTCCGGATCTTCTGGAACTAACCTTAACCTCTATAGTTGATTCGTCAGATACTACCATTGGCCTGATATTTAAATTGTGCGGAGCGATTGGAGCAATAATGACTGCTTTGGAAGCAGGTATCATGATGGGTCCTCCAAGGCTCAGAGAGTATGCTGTAGATCCTGTAGGTGTGGCAATCACAATCCCATCTGACCAATATGTTGGAAGTTCAGTTCCGTCAATTGTGATTTTTACGGCAAGCATTGATGGGTCCTGCCTCTGCACAGAAATTTCGTTTAGGGCATATGGATAAAGCCCGTTAAGATAGCTTCCTGAACTAACTTTAATGAGGCTTCTTTTCTCAATTTTGTAGTCTTTGTTAATTAACCTTTCAATCCAGTAATGGCTTGGCTCAGAATCTGTAGTTGTTAAGAATCCTAGTCTTCCGAAATTTATGCCTGTAACAGGTATCGGCCTCTCTCTGACAAATGTGAGAGACTCCAAAAATGTACCGTCTCCGCCCAGAGATAGAAATATATCTGTATCAGGAGCCATATCCTCATAACTACTAAACAGGCCGGCAGCAGGAAGTGCTATTTTATGAATTTGCGTTGCCCTTTTGTAAAAGGGTGCGTAAAAGATGAGTTCAGCCCCTCTGTATGATAATGAGTTTACAATAAAGATTAGTTTATCGTGCCATTTTCTGTCAATCTCTCTTGCAAAAATTGCTATCTTCATCCTAAATATCTAAAAGTTGCCAAAATTAAATAAATTTGTCGCCATTATGGCAAAATTAAGTGTAAATATAAACAAATTTGCTACTCTTAGAAATGCGAGGGGTGGCAATCTGCCGGATGTACTTAAGGCAGCTTCTGATTGTGAACGATTCGGAGCACAGGGCATTACAGTTCACCCCAGACCTGATGAGAGACATATAAGATACAAAGACACAAGAGATTTGAAGGGTATCCTTACAACAGAGTTCAATATTGAGGGAAACCCGGTGGACAGCTTTATAAACCTTGTATTAGAGGTCCTTCCTGCACAGGTTACTCTGGTTCCTGACGCACACGATGTGATAACATCAAACAGCGGCTGGGATACAAAAAAAAATCTCAGCTACCTTAAGGGGGTTGTTTCAATATTTAAGAGCAATGGAATCAGAACATCAATTTTTGTTGATCCCTACCCTGAGATGATTTATTACGCAGCAGAGAGTGGCTGTGACAGAGTTGAGTTATATACCGAGGCATACGCCAGCGGTTATTCAGACAACAGAGAGATGGCAATTGAACCCTACTATAAAACTGCACTGGCCGTAAAAGAGGCAGGCCTGGGGCTAAATGCCGGACATGATCTTAATCTTGAAAACCTTAACTACTTTGCCAAGACGATTTCCTGGCTTGACGAGGTATCAATAGGACATGCTCTTATCTGTGACTCAATATACCTAGGCCTGGAAAACACCATACAGGCTTACCTTAGACAATTAAACAATTATTAATTATATTTGCATATTATTTAACACTACAAAAATGAAAAATGCCTCTATTATCTTAAATTCAGTCTTAGCCGTTGCGGTTATTGTACTTTACATCCTACATTTCTCATCTAAACCGGGTCAATCTAATACAGGCGAAGCCGGAGAAGGTATTACAGCGGGACAGGGAAGCGTCGTTTACATACAGATTGATTCGCTAATGAATCAGTATGATATGTTCAATGACCTTAAGTCTGAACTAGAGAGCAAGGCTCAGGTAATCCAGGATGATCTCAGCAAAAGAGGAAGAGCTTTTGAACGCGATTATAAAGACTGGGAGGAGAAAATTCAGAAGGGTCTTATAACTCGCAGTCAGGCAGAGGCTCAGCAGCAACAACTCGCTGTCCGTCAGCAAGAACTTCAAACTCTTGGCCAGCAAAAACAGATGGAGATGGCAGAGGAGGAGAGCGTACTGTTCAATAAAGTGATGAACTCTCTGAACACTTACCTTAAGAAATACAATGAAGAGAAAAAATTCTCTATCATTATCAACTCTTCTTCAGCTATGAATACCGTACTTCAGGCAGACTCTGCCCTAAATATTACAAAAGAGGTTGTTGCTGGTCTTAACGAAGAGTACGTAAAGGAAAAATCAAAAAAGTAAAAGGAGTATTACTTTGTGAAAATTGCAATCTTATCTTGTTTTTACCCATACAGAGGTGGGATTGCTCAGTTTAATGCCAACATTTATAAGGAGCTCTCAAAAGAGCATTCAGTCAGGGCATTCAATTTCAGCAGACAATATCCATCCATCCTCTTCCCCGGTAAGACACAATACGTGGAGGAGGATGATTCTGCTGTGAAAATAGATAGTTTGCGTGTGCTTGATACAGCAAACCCTTTCACCTATATAAAAACAGCCGGATTAATTAACCGCTGGCAACCGGATCTTCTTGTTATGAGATACTGGATGTCTTGGTTCGCCCCATCCCTTGGATATGTTGCAAAACAAATGGGGCCCTCAACAAAGATCATTTCAATACTGGATAATGTAATTCCACATGAGCCAAAAATCTTTGACAAACCATTTACAAAGTATTTTCTTGGAGCATCCGATGCATTTATAGTACTCTCAGATTCTGTGGGAGATGATTTAAAAAATCTTAAACCAAATGCCAGATTTATAAGCACTCCTCATCCTCTTTACAATCATTTTGGTCATAAAATGGAGATGTCAGAGGCAAGGAGATTACTGGGAATACATCCGGATAAGAAGACAATTCTCTTTTTTGGACTAATAAGGGAATATAAAGGGCTGGATATTTTACTCAAAGCATTTGCAAATCTTGATGACACATATGAGTTGGTTATAGCTGGAGAACCATACGGAAGTTTCACTGAATACTTATCCATAATTGATTCATCTCCAAACCGGGAGAGAATTAAATTATTTACTCGGTATATTTCCGACAAAGAGGTTCCGCTGTTTTTCTCTGTTGCCGATGTGTGTGTATTACCATACAGAAGTGCAACTCAGAGCGGGATAAGCGCGATCTCCTACCATTTTGGTCTCCCTATGATCACAACAGATGTTGGAGGTTTAAAAGAGGCGATAGAGAATCCAGGCACGGGAGTTGTTGTTGAGAGGCCGGATGAAGTACTTATCTCAAATGCAATAAAAGAGTTCTTTGCCTCGGGCAGAAGAGAACATTATGTTAAAAATATTGAAAGGGAGAGAGAGAAGCTCTCCTGGAGCAATTTCACAGAAAAACTGATAAATCTATATAATAATCTATGAAGGCCATAACCAGAACAGAGTTCAATTTTAAAAACCAATCAGGTAAATATGTTGGTAAAGTCAGAGATGTTTACAGCATAGGAGATGATTACCTGGTAATGATTGCAACCGACAGAATATCTGCATTTGACGTTGTACTCCCCAAAGGTATCCCCTTTAAAGGGCAAGTACTTAATCAGATAGCTTCAAAATTTCTGGACTTAACATCTGATATAGTTCCCAATTGGAAAATTGCATCTCCAGATCCAATGGTTACAGTAGGTCATAAATGCGTCAGTTACCCTGTAGAGATGATTGTAAGGGGGTATCTTACAGGTAGCTCCTGGAGGGCTTATAAAGCAGGAGCCAGAGAGATCTGCGGTGTGCCAATACCTGACGGCATGAAGGAGCATCAGGCATTTGAACAGCCAATCGTAACCCCTACAACAAAGGCCGAGCTGGGTGCACACGATGAGGATATATCTAAGGAGGAGATAATAGCGAAAGGTCTTGTGACTGAAGAGGAGTACAATAAACTAGAGGAGTACTCACTCGCACTCTTCAAAAGAGGAGGTGAAATAGCAGCTGAGAGAGGTTTGATTCTGGTTGACACAAAATATGAATTTGGTAAGAAGGGAGAGACAATATATCTGATTGACGAGATCCACACTCCTGACTCCTCCAGATATTTTTATAAAGAGAGTTACGATTCTCTTTTTGCTAAAGGGGAACAACAGAGACAATTATCAAAGGAATTTGTCAGAGAGTGGCTTATGGATAATGGCTTTTCCGGCAAAGCGGGTCAGAGCGTTCCCGAGATGACAGATGATATTGTAAGGTCAATCTCAGAGAGATATATTGAACTATTTGAAAATATTACCGGTAATAAATTTGATAAGGCCGAATATTCTGATGACATATATGAGAGGATAGAGACCAATATCAACAATATGCTTGCAAGATTATGAGACGATTCTGCATTATTATGCTTTTATCTCTGATATTTGGCGGTAGCTGTGCATCTGCACAGCAAACTGCCTCTCAGGTTAGAATATCAAGCGAGATAGTTAGGAACGAAAAGGGCGAGTTCTATGTACACAGAGTAATGCCTAAAGAGACCCTTTTCTCAATATCAAAGGCTTATAATGCGGATGTAAATCAAATTGGCAAAGACAATCCAAAAGCATCTGAAGGGTTAAAAGCTGGTGATATTCTTTTAATCAGAAGAGCTGGAGAAAGTGAAGAGGGTGAACAAAAAAGAGATCTTGCAAGACATACTGTCAGATGGTTTGAGTCACTTGAGTCTATTGCGGAAAGGTACGGAGTAGATGTTGAGTCCATAGTGCATCTTAACAAACTGGATGGAAAACAACTTAAAACAAGGCAGGTACTTCTCATTCCTGATAAGGAATACAGAATAGAGTCAGCTCCTTTAGTTGCAGATGATATTATCAAGGATGACTCTGTAAGTGAAGTAATTGATAAGGAGGTTCCGAAACCTTCTCCAGGTCCATTAAAAAACTATGTTCATAACATCTCACTCATCATTCCTGCGGACTCAAAAACAACTGCAGAAGAGAGAACCTCATGGAATTTCATTGAGTTTTATCAAGGATTCCTGCTTGCATTAAACGATGCAAAAGAGAGCGGAATTTCAATAAATATTGATGTTATTGACAGCAAAGATTACCTCAGTTCAAACATGATAGCCAGTTCAGGCAGGATTGACAGAAGTGAATTGGTGATTGGGCCGGTATTTTCATCCGAGATAGAGGAGATACTCCCCTATGTCAGCGGCAGGGGGATTACATTAGTCTCACCAATGGACCCCACTGCAGACAAGTTTGTCAGTGACAATCCAACCTTTATTCAAATATCTGTAAACGAAACAGAGCAGCAGAGAGCACTGCTAAGTTCAATCCCTCCTGATGCAAACATTGCTCTGTTTTACGAAAAGGGGGCAAGAGAGGAGAGAATGATATCCGTTACAGAAGCCTATCTTCAGGAAATGGGCATTCAGTACAAAAAATTCTCTTATGGACTTCTGGAAGGGAGATCTGTGAGGGAACAGCTTATTAATCAACTTGATGCTAACAAAGAAAATTACGCCATAGTGCTTTCAAACTCTGAAGCATTTGTCTCAGACATTCTGAGAAATCTTAATCTTATCACTACACGTAACGGATTTAAAATTACTCTTTTTGGCCTGCCAAGATGGAGGAATTTTGAGAGCGTAGATATAAACTATTATCACTCAATGAAGCTTCACCTGGCTTTACAGTACTATGTTGATTACGGGGACCTTGAAGTAAAGAGATTTCTTGCGAAGTACAGGGCTCTTTTTGGTACCGAGCCGACTCCCTACTCATTCCAGGCATATGACTTAGGCAAGTTTTTTACAGAGCAGATTGCCCTTTATGGGAAGAGTATCTATGAATTTGCAGGCAAAGAGTACACACACAGGCTATTGCAGTCAGACTTCAAGTTACAAAGAGGTTCAGATGCAAATGGGCTCTCAAATTTCGGAACAAGGATAATTGTTTACAGGCCGGACTTCTCAATAGAGCTCCTTGCACCGCTCAGATAACCACGCCTGTTCATCATTATCAATGTAAGGTGAGACTCTTTTTATGACCTCACTATTGTAGTTATTCAGCCATTCCAGCTCAGCCTTACACAGTAGCTCCCTTACTACCGGCCTGGTATCAATTGGCACATATGTCAGCGTCTCAAACTCCAGGAACTCTCCAAATTCGGTATCTCTCCATTTTTTGCAAAGCAGAACATTCTCAATCCTTACCCCATACTCTCCGGACTGATATACAGCAGGTTCATTGGATATTACCATTCCCGGCATTAACTGAACAGGATTCTCCTCCATTCTGATGCTCTGTGGACCTTCATGAACGCAGAGATAATGTCCAATACCGTGTCCGGTTCCGTGCATATAAATCTTCCCTGTTGTAGAAATTGGCCCTCTCGCCAGAATATCCAGCTGGGATCCTCTTGTACCCTTCAGAAAACGCGCCATTGACAGAGAGATCATACCCTTTAAGATGAGAGTGTAGTCTCTCCTTTGCTCTTCAGTCAAAGGACCTGCACATATTGTTCTGGTTGTATCTGTTGTACCGTAAAGGTATTGCCCTCCAGTGTCCATTAACAGAAAGCCTTGTCTCTCTATCTCAACATCACTGTTGAGTGGCGAGTAGTGAGGAAGGGCAGCATTGGCTCCTGTTGCAACAATCGGGGAAAAACTCTCTCCCTTATACAGAGGATCAGCAGACCTGTTCCCTGCAAAACGCTCTGCAACCTCTTTTTCATATATCAGTTTGTCACCTTGCAGCTCTCTCTCCAGCCAGAAGAGTGTCTTTGTCCATGCGACAGAGTCTGATAGCATCGCTTTTCTGAAACCCTCCTGTTCTACTTGATTTTTCACGGCCTTCATCATGGCAATGGCTCCTCCTTTTATCTGATCAAGCTGGAACCTGGCTCCGCTTTTTATAGCACTGTTATAGTTTCTGATAGATATCTTCTCGGGGGAGGCAACTCTTAGTGCCTTTTCCGGATAGTCCTGAATGAATGATGTAAACGAATCATAAGGCATCATCACAACCCCCTCTCCTTCCAGTATTTTTTTATCCTGAGACTTTAGTGAACTCTGATTGATAAAAAGAAATATCTTCTCATTGGATACTGCTGCATAAGATAGGGCAAGCGGATTGTAATCTATATCACTGCCTCTGATGTTGCAAAGCCACGCAATATCATCGCAGCTGGAGACAAGGTAAAGTATTGGCCCCTCCACACCAAGAGCAGAAATAAGTCTTGAATGTTTAGAGGAGATGCTCTCACCCGAATAATCCTCATGAAGGAGCTCTATTGGGTTAAAAAAGAGTGCCGGCCTATCTTTCCATATAACAGAAAAGGGGTCGTTACAAAGCTGGATATTAATATTGTTGAGAGTTAACTTCAAAGCGTTATATTCAGAAAAAGAAAAGAGTGATGAATCAATTCCAACAGACTGACTCACCTCAAGCCTATCAATAAGCCACTGCTCAAGAGTTTCAGTACCGGGGGTCTTCATCTTTTTAAGCTCTATTCCGCTTCCGTTAAGTTCTCTCTCGGCTTGCAAGAAATATCTTGAATCCGTCCAAAGTGCTGCATCTTTGCATGTAACTGCAAGGGTTCCTGCAGATCCGGTAAATCCTGAGAGCCATGCTCTGACATTAAAATGCTCCTGTATATATTCACCAAAATGGGGATCGTTTGAAGGAACGATAAAAGCAGAGATTGCCATCTCTCTCATATACTCCCTGATAAGCTTAAGTTTAAAGTTCTCCATAACAATTTTTGTTATTACACCCTTTACATTTACAAATATATTGACTATTTTTGTTTAGAACTCAACTTAATATAAACAATTATGGAAAAGAGCATTAAAGGAACAAGAACCGAACAGAATCTTTTAAAAGCTTTTGCCGGAGAGTCTCAGGCAAGAAGCAGATACGTATATTTTGCAAGCATCGCAAAAAAAGAGGGCTTTGAGCACATTGCTGCCGTATTCAACGAGACTGCTGAACAGGAGAAGGAGCACGCAAAAAGATTCTTCAGTTTTCTTGAGGGGGGAATGGTTGAGATAACAGCATCTTACCCAGCCGGTATAATAAGCACAACAAAGGAGAACCTTGAGGCTGCGGCAGCAGGTGAGAATGAGGAGTGGACAGAATTATACCCCGCTTTTGCCGAGATTGCTCTGGAAGAGGGATTCCCAAAAGTTGCAAGCGCTTTTAAGATGATTGCAAAAGTAGAGGCTGAACACGAGGCCAGATACAGAGCCCTGCTTGAAAGAGTAATTGCTGAAAAGGTATTTGAAAGAGATGAGGAGATTGAATGGCAATGCCGCAACTGCGGATATGTTCACAAGGGGAAAAAAGCACTGGAGAACTGCCCGGCCTGCCAGCATCCAAAGTCTTACTTTGAACCAAAGAAAAATAATTACTAGCAGTTGAAAATTAGCCTATATTTGCAGATTATTTTTCAAAATGGAGAAGTCTGCATTAAATAGAGCTGTAAGCTCAGTAAAAGAGATCTTGCCAAAGACATTCAAAACATGTCTTTGGCTTGTTCGTATTACAGTACTCGTTACTTTGGGGGTACTCTTTCTTGAATATTTTAACATACTGCCGTATATATCAGAATTTCTCAGCCCAGTTTTCAATCTGATGGGACTACCCGGAGAGGCTGCTCTTGCTTATGTGTCGGGGTATTTTGTTAATGTTTATTCTGCAATTGCTGTTATGGCAACCCTGAATCTTGATGTCAGAACCGTAACTATTCTGGCAGCCATGATTCTTGCGTCCCATAATATGATAACAGAGACTGCCGTACAGAAAAAAACGGGCTCATCGGCTTTAAGAATGGTGATGATAAGAACCATCTCTTCATTAATTATTGGGTATGTTCTAAATCTCATTATTCCGGGAGGTGGCAAGATGGCGGTTATTGACGCAGGACCAACAGATCTTTCCCTTCTGGAGATGCTTGAAGTATGGTTTTTCAAGACACTAAAACTGGTTGTAATGATGACAGTACTGATATTCACCCTGTCAATCATTCAGAGGCTTCTGGCTGAATTTGGAGTAATTAGGTGGCTGTCAAAATTCATGAGGCCAATAATGGCCCTATTTGGGCTACCCGCTAAGACATCATTCCTCTGGATAGTGGCAAATACACTCGGCCTAGCATATGGAGCTGCAGTAATGATAGATGAGAGCGAATCTGGCAAGATTACAAAAAAGGATATTGATCTACTTAATCACCATATCAGTATATCACACAGCAATCTTGAAGATGTCTTTCTGGTTGCCTCTGTAGGCGCATCAATACCCTGGCTGCTAGCATCAAGATGGGTAATGTCGCTTATCCTTGTTTGGGAACTTAGGCTGGAAATGGCAATAAGGAAAAAATTCATACCTTTGTCGGTTGATAGTAATTAATTTTCAAGTTAAAAAATGAGTGTGGAAAATATAAAATGTCTAATCATCGGCAGTGGCCCGGCTGGCTACACTGCTGCTATTTATGCCTCCAGAGCAAACATTGCTCCTGTACTTTATGAAGGGATACAACCAGGTGGTCAACTCACTACAACAACTGAAATAGACAATTTCCCCGGATATCCTAAAGGGATTACGGGTAACGAGATGATGGAGGATCTGAAGAATCAGGCTATCAGATTTGGAACTGATGTGAGATTCGGCACCATAACGTCTGTTGATTTGTCAAATAGGCCTTTTAAGGTAAAAGTTGATGAGGAGCGGGAAATTCTGGCAGAGACAATAATAATATCTACAGGTGCAACTGCAAAATATTTAGGTCTTGAAAGCGAAGAGAGATTCAGAGGTCAGGGAATTTCTGCCTGTGCTACCTGCGACGGTTTTTTCTATAAAGGAAAAGATGTGGCGGTTGTTGGAGGTGGAGATACTGCATGCGAAGAGGCATCATATCTTGCAGGGCTTTGCAATAAAGTTTATATGATTGTAAGGAGAGATGTTCTAAGAGCATCCAAGGCAATGCAGGAGAGGGTCAAAAATACCCCAAATATTGAGATTTTGTGGAACTACAATACAAAAGAGGTCACAGGGTCACCTTTTGGCGGCGTGAATGGTGCGATTCTTGTTCACAAGAATGGAACAGAGAAAAAGATAGATATTCACGGATTTTTCCTTGCAATTGGACACCACCCAAATTCTGAATTATTCTCTGAATGGGTTAAGACTAATGAAGAGGGGTATATAATCACTGAAGGTAAAAGCAGCAGGACAAACGTTCCGGGAGTATTTGCCGCAGGTGATGTTCAGGATCCGGTTTACAGACAGGCAATAACAGCAGCGGGCTCAGGATGTATGGCTGCAATTGACGCCGAACGCTTTCTCTCAGAGAATAAATAATAATTTCAAAATGAACAAAGTCAAACTTATTATCGTCCTGTTTCTGGGCGCCGCCATCACCTCATGTGCATCTAAGTATGAGTTGCTATTCAGAAGTGCCGATGTAGATGTAAAGTACAAAGGTGCCTTTGAATACTTCAACCAAAAGAGGTACAAAAAGTCAGCAGATCTGTTTGAACAGATACTTATGGCTACAAAAGGTACATCCAAGGATGATACTGTTCAGTTCTACTTTGGACTAAGCAACTACAAATGGGGAGACCTTCAGGCAGCTGAGGCTAACTTTGATCAGTTTGCAAGAGTTTTTCCAAGGAGTCCGTTTACTGAAGAGGCCAGATTTCTAAGACTGGACTGCCTTTATCAGTCAACTCACAGGTATGAACTTGACCAAATCCCCTCATACACAGCTATGGCTGCTATTAACGAGTTTCTTTACGACTACCCGAACACCGAGTACCTGGTTAAATGTAAGGATATGCTGGTTGATCTGCAGGAGAGACTTGACAGGAAAAGTTATGAAGCTGCAAAGATTTATCACACAATTGAGGATTACAAGGCAGCTACCTTTGCCCTTAAGAATGCAGTTAAGGAGAATCCTGACAACAGATACAGAGAGGATATTATGTACTACCTAGTTGTTTCGCATTACAAATATGCTCAGCAGAGCGTTAAGGAGAAGCAGCGGGAGAGATACCTGTCACTTATAGATGAGTACTACAATTTCATTAGCGAGTATCCCGAATCCAAGTACAGGAAGGAGCTTGATGATATGTTTAAAAAAGCGCAATCAGAAACAAAAATAAATCAATAGAATATGGAAATCAGAAAAAATGTACCAGGCAATACTGTAACAAGAGATATCTCTAAACTTGCAGAGCCTACAGGGAACATTTACGAATCTGTTATGATTATTGCAAAAAGAGCTAATCAAATATCTGCAGAGATGAAGTATGAACTTAATCAAAAACTTGAAGAGTTTTCAAATTATGCAGATACACTTGAGGAGACATTTGAGAACAGAGAGCAGATAGAGATCTCACGCTACTATGAGAGGTTACCAAAACCTACTTTGATAGCAGCTACTGAATTTGAAGAGGATAGGATCCACTACAGAAAAATTGAGGAGTAATCTCTCCTCTGAGCAACTCTTACAGGTATGCTTAAAAGTTTGTCCATAAATAACTACGCCCTCATTGAAAGTCTTGAAATTGACTTCCCTGAGGGGCTTGTTATTATTACAGGGGAGACCGGCGCCGGGAAGTCAATTCTCATGGGAGCACTATCTCTCCTTCTTGGCAACAAAGCAGATTCCGATACACTCAAAAACCCTGAAAAGAATTGCATAGTTGAAGCTCTCTTCTCTAAACCGCAAGATGATGAGATGAGTGAATTACTTCTTAAAGAGGGAATAGATGCAGACCAGGATCTTGTTCTGAGAAGAGTTGTGACAACATCCGGAAAATCAAGGAATTTTGTCAACGATCAGCCGGTTAGTTTGCAATTCCTAAAATCAATATCCGGGAAGATTATAGACATTCATGCTCAGCATCAACATCTTCTCCTTAGTGACAGCAGATTTCAGTTATCTGTTCTTGACTCATATTCAGATAACGGAATGCTCTTAAAGCAGTATGCAGAAATCCACAGAGAGCTGTTGGCAAAAGAGGCCGATTTGACTAAAGCCAGAAGAGAGGCACAATCCCTGGATGCAGAAAATGAATTCAATCTGTTTCAGTTAAAGCAACTATCGGATGCTTCGTTAAGACCCGGAGAGCTGGAAGAGTTAGAGAGTGAATTTAAAATTCTCTCAAATGCAGAAGAGATAAAGGCATCACTTCTCTCAATTTCAACTCTGCTTGAAACTGAAGAGTTCTCTGTACCTATCAATCTGAAAGAGGCCGGAACTATCTCAGTAAGAATCTCTTCAAACTATCCTCCTGCAGTTGATTTGGCATCCAGAATTGAGAGTTGCAGAATTGAAATTAACGACATACTGCAGGAGACGCTTATGATGGCAGATAAGATCTCTGTTTCGCCCGAAAGGACAGCAGTTGTAGAGGAGCGTATATCAGAAATATATAAACTACTTAAGAGACACCATCTTGAGAGTGTTGAAGAGTTGATTGCACTTTCAGAAAGCCTTTCTGCTAAAGCAGAGAATGCTGCCAATGAATGGGAAAGAGTAGCTTTGCTTGAGAAGGAGATAGGAGAACTCTCAAGAGTCAGAGCAGATTTGGCTGATGAACTCCATAATATAAGAGCTCGTGAATCTGAATTATTCTCTGAAGCAATAAGAGAATCTGTAAGAGAATTGGAGATGCCATATGCCGAATTCAGAGCAATTATTGACAGAAATTCTCAATATTCTGATACTGGAAACACATCGGTAAAATTTCTCTTTAGTGCAAACAGAGATGTAGAACCTAGAGAGCTTGGCAAAGTGGCCTCTGGTGGTGAGTTATCAAGAATAATGCTTTGTCTTAAAGAGGTGTTGGCAAAGGGAGAGGGAATGCCTACAATGATCTTTGACGAGATTGACACAGGTGTTTCCGGCAAGATTGCAGACAAAATGGGCAATCTTATTATGGGAATGGCAAAAGAAATGCAGATATTTGCAATCACACACCTACCGCAAATAGCATCAAAGGGATCATTTCATCTTCTTGTATATAAGGAGACTGACAAAGAAACGGGAACGAGGACACTTATAAGAAGGATAGAGGGAGATGAGAGAGTAAATGAGATAGCACGGATGCTTAGCGGAACAAAAACTACTACAGCTGCTCTTGAAAATGCAAGAGAGCTTTTATTTAATTGATAAATCTTAACAAATAAACTTAATATGAGATTAATTATTCAGAACTCGTATGAGCAAATTTCACATTGGGCTGCGGCCTATATTGTAAAGAGCATAAGAGAGTTTGAGCCCTCCCCGGAGAAACCCTTTGTACTTGGGCTTCCAACCGGGTCCACGCCATACGGAACATACAAAGAGTTGATCAGACTCTACAGACAAGGACAAATCTCATTCAGGAATGTTGTCACTTTCAATATGGATGAATATATAGGAATTCCTAAAGATCATCCTCAGTCATACTACACATTTATGTGGGATAATTTTTTCAGACAGATAGACATAAAGCCTGAAAATGCAAATATTCTCAACGGTAACGCCCTAAATTTGGAGAGAGAGTGTGAAGATTACGAGAAGAAAATTGCATCATATGGTGGGATTGATCTTTTTATGGGAGGCATTGGACCGGACGGCCATATAGCTTTTAACGAACCGGGCTCATCCCTTACTTCAAGAACAAGGGTTAAGTCACTAACGACAGATACAATTATTGCAAACTCCAGATTTTTCAATAATGACATTACACAAGTTCCTAAGACAGCCCTTACGGTAGGTGTCGGAACAATTATGGATGCAAAAGAGGTAATGATTCTTGTTAACGGACACCATAAGGCCAGAGCTCTTAAAATGGCTGTAGAGGGTTCGGTAAACCATATGTGGACTATAAGTGTGTTACAGATGCACCCTAAAGGGATAATTGTTTGTGACGACGCCGCCACAGATGAGCTTATGGTAGGAACCGTAAATTACTTCAAAGATATTGAGAGGGATAATATTAATCCCGCTGCAATGCTTTAAAGCACGATTATCTTAAAAATTCTGCCGCCTTGCCAAATACTTTATCAAAATAGTATTTACGCTCGGCGGCTATTTTTTCACCCTCAGGAAAGGGGTTTTCATGAGAATATTTAAATGGAAAATCCATCTCCTCTATACAGTGCTGAGCATCATTACCAAATGCTGCTCTGATTCCGGAAGTAGGTATTACTTTGTCGCTCTTTAATGAAATAACGCAAATTCTATAACTGTTCCTTCTGTAAAACGACTCTCGTCTGTCTCTGCAAAGCTCTTTATCAATATGAGCAATAAACGCATTCTCAAGATTATCTCCTACTATCCTGCTTTCTAGCTGAGGGAAAATAAACTTAGTTGTAAAATAGCTCTTAAGCGATTTAAAAGTATCCCCATCCATTATCATTCTTGAACTCCCGTTCATTTCATTGAAAAGAGCCCCTCCGCAAAACATAAAGAGCTTGCTATCTGCAAAATGGCCCTCTACGTCAGAGGACAACAGCACCTGAGACATCAAAGCGCCTATAGAGTAGGCAAAGATATCAATCCTGCAATCTTTTGATAGAATAGGGTTTAATCCCTCTCTAATCTCATTAATAAGCTGGTGTACATTGTATATTGTCTCCCTGCCGCTAAGGTAAAATCTGTATGGATCTGCCTGAAGCCTTTTGCTAAGGGCATAATTGACAAATGATAAATTTTCTGATTTTGGCTTATCCGCATACTCTGCGTCTATTAACCTTTGCATTTCTCTGGCATCGGACCAGATATTAGGTGATCTGTTTATATGCATTGAGAGAGGGAATAGCAGAACCGGTCTTCCAAGGTTTGCAGCAAGATGTTTAGCCCAAGGCATATACTTCACCCAACTTCTCTCATTCAATCCGTGAAAAAGTATTATTGCAGAGTCTGCCTTTCCACAGGATGAGCGACTATATGAATCAGGAGTTACAACAAGGTAGTCAAAGTTTATATTCTCGTAAATTTCATCCTCTTTTGCATTAAGATTATTTACGGGAACCACCTCTCTCCGCCTCTTAAGAATCTCATCAAATCCCAATTTTTCAATAAATTTTAATGCTTTTACATTCATAATAACAACTAATTTTAAGCAAATAAAGAGATGTCTACTCTTTGTTAAAAAAAAATGGTGTTTTCATCCTACCATTTTGGCAAAACATCAATATATGGGGTGAAATTCCGCTATGCGTGGCAAATAAAAAATTACTACATTTGTGACAGCATGAGAATTCCTGATTATATTTTAAGAAAAGGTAACATTGTAAGGCTTGTGATATTCACAGCGGCCTTTGCACTTCTCTTTATCAATATTTATAAACCATTCGGATCAAAAGAGTGGTATGACGTCTCTGATTTTAAATTTTTTCTCTTCTCCGCACCAATAATTCTGACTGGTGTACTGGTAGTAGTCATTAGCAGGATATTTATGTTTTATTATTCCAGAAAGAGGGAGATTTCATATGTAACATATTTCTTTTGGGTAGTTCTAGAGATACTTTTTATGTCTCTGTTTTATACCATCTTCACTCTTTCTATTGAGGCGAACCAACACAGAGATGTAATCGCAACGTTCAAATCTGCTATGGTCAACACTGCACTAGTACTTCTGCTGCCATATATTACTCTATGGTTCTATTTCGGCTGGGAAGAGAGCAAGAAGAGGCTTGCGATTATTGAGGGTCAAAGCGAAGAGGCACCCGATACCATTCCAGATAACATACTCTTTACAGATGATAAAGGCACTCTAAGATTTTCTGTAAGGCACTCAGATCTACTATATATTGAATCTGATGATAACTACGTGACGATACACTACTCTGCGGGAGGTAAGATAAAGAGCTTCCTACTTAGAAACACATTAAAAAAAATAGAGGAGGAGTTATCTGACACACCTGTTGCACGCTGTCACAGATCCTTTTTGGTTAACTTCACACGCGTTAAGGTTATGAGAAGAGAGAGAGAGAATCTCTTTCTTGAACTTGATGCTGAAATGTCTCAAGATATACCTGTCTCAAAAAGTTACAGGGAAAAAGTGGCAGAAAGATTTATGAATCAATCTTTCCGCACTAAGAAAGATCGAGTTTGACAAACTATAATTTAGATACAATCTCTTCTGACATTGGCTTAACCTTTGAGGAGAAATGAGAGATTAGTTTTCCATTCTCATCAATAAGATATTTATTAAAATTCCATGAAGGCTGTATATCATTCCAACCATTCAGATTCTTATCGGTAAGCCATCTATAAACTGCGTTCCTTTCATTCCCCTTTACTGAGGACTTCTCCATCATTAAAAAAGTTACACCATAATTCTCCTGGCAAAATGATAATATTTCATCGTTAGTTCCCGGATCCTGATTCATAAAATCATTTGAAGGGAAACCTAATATAACCAAGTTATTTCCATATTTCTTGTTGAGTTCTTCAAGCTCAGAAAACTGAGGGGTATAGCCACATTTTGAAGCCGTATTGACAATTAGAACCTTCTTTCCTTTAAGAGTTGAGAAGTTGAATGTTTCACCTGTTATCGTTTTGAAACTTAGCTTGTAAAAATCATTTTGCGCAAATAACGAAAATGACAAAATCATAAAAAGTGATGTGAGGGTTAAAGCAAATATTTTTTTCATATTTAAAATTATTTAAATCTATAAGACAATGTTATATTAAAACTATTATTAAAGTTTTTGTTTGAATTAATCTCAATATTATTTACAGCTGTCATCCCTATATCTCCTCCTACAGACAAAGCAATATTTCGATACATAAAACCTATATACGCAGTAAGTCCTGCATCAAACCTCTTTTTATAAGTGACCATTGATACTACATTACTTGAAAAGAGAGGGCTATCAGAAATAGTCTCGCCTGAGTCAAGCTTAAGTGTCCCCTTTCCTCCAATTCCATAAGCAACATACGGTCCTGCTCCAAATAATAATTTAACATCAAGAGATAGCGGAAGGTTAAATGTAATGTTAAGAGGAATCTGAATGTAGGCTGGATTAACACTGAATGAGAGGTCCGGCTGTCTGAACCCTTTTGTTACAATTAAAATAGAGGGATCAAAAGAAAATTGTTCGGAGAAATAGTAATTAATTCCCACACCTGCTCTGATACCAATTTTGTTTGCCACATCAGGCATTATATTATTTGACATTGAACTTAAATTGATACCTGCCTGTACGTTATAGCTAACCTGTGAAAATGCCCCTTTTGCCCCAGTAATCATAATAAGGGAGAGAGCTAACGATTTGAAATAATTTTTCATTGTTTATGGTTTTGAAATTAACAAATCAGAGGAATATTAGTTTAGAATAAGATTGAGATGTTGATATAAATATAGCTACATTTAATCATTATACCCATGCTTTAACAGCAAATATCAAATTCCTCAATTCCATGACATAGACTACGTGAGGGTTTACTCCAGATGATCTATAGAGATTTCTGTAGTATATTGATCATTAATAGAATATTGTTACTAGATTTGTTATTTCAACTAAATATCAAATCTGTCTGACAAATATGATTAGGATAAGGGTGGCCTTAACATCGGTTTTGCTGGTATGCTTTCATATCTTGGCTTTTTCTCAGCAAAGAAATATTCAATCATCTACAATTTATGGTCTGGTTAAAGACTCTTTGTCCGGGAGACCTCTGGAGTATCCTACTGTCGTGCTACTTACAGACTCAATGAAGATTGTCTCCGCAGTAGCAGGGGGAGCTGATGGACGTTTTACATTTCCAGAAATTACATCCGGAACATACTCTGTTGTTGTATCCATGCTAGGATATTCAACTGCAAGCAAAAGTATATATCTGGACGGAACTCAAAGAAGAGTAGATACCGGAGAGTTTAATCTATTAGAAGGGGTTGAACTTCAAGAGGTAATGGTTACAGGTGTCAGACCTCTGATAAAGGCTGAGGCTGATAAAATCACATACAATTTTGATTCCGATCCACAAACTGCATCCAGCACTGCCGCAGAGATACTAAGAAAGGTCCCTATGATCTCAATAGACGGAGAAAATGAGGTCAGGCTAAATGGTGAAAAGAGCTTTAAAGTTCTTGTAAATGGAAGATCAACCGGAGTTCTTGCAAGAAATTTTAAAGAGGCAATACAGGCATTGCCGGCAAGTGCTATCAAATCTGTAGAGGTAATAACTAATCCTCCTGTAAGATATGATGCTGAAGGTATAACCGGGATAATCAATATCATAACCAACAGAAGAACGACAAATGGTTTTAACGGAAGTTTAAGTGCCTCTGCAAATACAAGAGGAGGATACACAGGTGGAGGTTTCATCTCATCTCAGGCAGGGAAATTTGCTATAAGCACGAATCTGTTTCATGGCAATATTGTAATGAAAAAGAACCAATCATATACAGACTCTGAAAACTTCCTTAGTGAAGAGTACAGAAGAGCCACGAATGAGGGAGAGTCTGATGTCAAGAACAAAATATCATACCTCTCTGTTGAAGCTAGTTATGAAATTGACTCTCTTAATCTTATAACATTATCCGGATGGGGCTACCTGGGGAACGCCCTAAGCACCGGATTGTCAAACTATAAAGCTTATAACGCCTCAGGGGCCCTTTCACGAAGTTACCAAAACATATCCCTGTCAAACAATCAGTTTGGCACCGGTTCCGGGGTGTTTTCATGGCAACGTAATTTCAAAAAACCGGAAAAATCCCTCACTATTAGCTACAGTGCAGACTGGAGCCCTATGGATACAAGGGTTGAAAGTGAAATTAATCCGTTGCTTAATTTCACAGAATATAAGCAGAATTCGGTCAACAATGCATACGGGATTGAACACTCTCTGCAGGCAGACTATTATAACCCGATTTCAAAGCACCATTTTTTAGAGACTGGATTTAAGTACACATTAAGACAGAATATGTCTTCAACAAATATATTGTTGTGGGATAACACGGCAGATAGGTGGGCAGAGGATAATTCAAAAGTGAACGACCTTGATTATAATCAGCATATAGGAAGCCTTTATGGAGGGTACACATACAAGTACAAGAAACTAACTCTAAAGGGTGGCATTAGAGCCGAGTACACATTAAACGACGGAATATCAAAAAGTAGCAGAGGAGATATTACATTTACAAATAAGCAATTTGATGTTGTACCATATCTGTCTGCATCATATATGGAGAGCGGAGGACACATATTTTCACTCTCATATACACAGCGGCTAAACAGACCCGGTATTCATTATCTTAACCCATATATTAACGATTCTAATCCCATGAATATATCATATGGAAATCCTGATTTGAAAAGCGTTAAGAGAGACGCAATAAGCTTAAGTTACATGAAAGCCTCTCTGAGCTGGAATCTGGGATTGACACTGGGTGCAGACTTTACCAGAAATAATATTGAAAATATAAGAAGGGTTAATGAATCAGGTATATCCATTTCAACATATGAAAATATTGGGAGGAATCAGAATTACACCCTTAATATTAATTATTCTTACAGAGCAGGAACGAAGCTTAATTTATTTGTCAACGGATCTGTCGTCTATACAGTTATTTCATCAAAAGAGCTGGAACTAAGTAACAGCGGATTCGGGTACTCAGGAGGATTGGGTGCAAATCTGAATTTATGGAAAGGAGGCTCTTTGAATGCAAATGCCTTCATATTCAGAAGTAATATTACTTTACAGTCCAGATATCCTGTGAATTCATCAACATCTTTTGGAATTAGTCAGAAGCTCCTGAACGATAAGATGACAGTTTCACTTAATATAACAGAACCTTTCAGCAAAACTAAGACATACAGGTTTGACTCAGAAGACATAACTTACAGAATGCACTCAAGAAGTATAACCTATCAAAGAGCGGCTAATTTCAGTATTGTATGGAGGTTTGGCAAATTCCAGGCAAATGTCAAGAAGGCTCGCAGGAGTATTATTGACGACAGACTTAGCGGAGACAAGCAGAGTTCATCAACAGCAAACACAAGGTAATTTCCACAATTTCAACAGATTTATATCCTAGTATAAAACACATTACTCAAATTAGTTTTACTAATTGATAATTAGGCACTATTATTGTTGTGTTTTCGCATATTGATTGCTTGAATCCCAACCTACACCAGCTCCATTTATACAATTTAATCATCTGATTTATGAAAAGATTACTTCCCATTATCTTTCTGGCACTCTTGTATCCAAACAAAAATGCATTAGGTCAAAAAACTGAGAGTCAAAAAATTACAATTACGGGGATTGTTCTGGACTCACTTACGGGTAAAGGTATTGAGTATCCGACTGTAGCTCTGTTTGACGACTCACTTAAGCTTATTAAGGCTGTGGCTGGTGGAGTAGATGGCAAGTTTACTATTGAAGCACCCTCTCCCGGGCAGTATTACCTGTCGGGCTCTATGATAGGGTACTCTAATTCTAAAGATTTAATAACTCTTAAAGAGGGAGAAAAAAAGGTTGATTTTGGAGCAATTAAGCTTATTGAAGGCATGCAACTGAAAGAGGTTACTGTAACTGCAGTCCAGCCCCTGATTAAAAATGAGCCCGATAAACTGACATACAATCTTGAATCAGACCCTCAGTCTGCATCCAGCCCACTCGTGGATATTTTAAGAAAGGTTCCCATGCTCAGTGTTGACGGAGAAGATGTTGTAAGACTAAACGGAGAGACAAATTTCAAAGTACTTGTCAACGGACGCTCTTCAGGACTGCTGGTGAGAAACTTCAAGGATGCAATAAAGGCCATGCCTGCCAGCGCAATCAAATCTGTTGAGGTCATTACAAACCCTCCGGCCAAATATGATGCAGAGGGGATTGGAGGGGTGATAAATATTATAACAAACAGAAAAAGCACACAGGGATACAATGGAAGTATAAATGCCGGAGCTAATACTTTGGGAGGATACAATGGAGGGGGATACATATCTGCTCAGATTGGAAAACTTTCGCTAAGTACCAACATTTATACAGGCAAGAATATTTCAAAAGGATCTTATTACACAAGCGAATCTGAAAATTTCCTCAGCAATGAGTTTAAATATTCCAAAACAACCGGAACATCAAACTCAGAGGGGAGATTCAGTAACCTCAGCATAGAGGCAAGTTATGAAATTGATTCTCTGAATTTAATTACCTTATCCGGCTGGGGATTTCTTGGCAACTCAAAAAATATTGGAACAAGTATGTTTGAATCCCGCAATGCCGACAATATTTTGTCCAGAAAGTACTCAACAACAAACGTATCTGAATACCTATACGGCTCCGGATCAGGATCAATCTCTTATCAGAAAACCTTTAAGAAACCAGAGCAGAATTTAACATTTAGTTATAGTATTGATGCTAGTCCCACTGAATCTGATTTTACTAACAACGTTATACCTGAACTTAATTTTACACAATATTCGCAAAGGTCTGCAAACAAGGCGATGGGAATGGAACATACGCTTCAGGCAGACTATTACAATCCTATAGGCAAAAAGCATAACATTGAGACCGGTATAAAATATATTCTCAGGCAGAATTATTCTAAAACAGATGTAGAAATATTCAATCCTGATGACGGCGTTTGGAATGACGCACCGGAAAAGATAAATGACCTTGACTACGACCAGCATATTGGCAATATGTATGGTGGTTATGCATATAAACACAAATCTCTTTCACTTAAGGGTGGTTTCAGGATGGAATACACAATTAATGACGGAGTCTCTAAGAGCTCTGACGGGGATATTACCTTTACAAATAAGCAGTTTGATGTTGTCCCTTATATCAATTTCTCATATATGCTCAAGAAGGGTAATTCACTGTCGGCTTCATTTACACAGAGGCTCAACAGACCTGGCATTTGGCATCTGAATCCATATGTTAATGATAATGACCCAATGAATATTTCTTACGGAAACCCAAATCTGGAAACTGTGAGGCGTAACGCAATAACAATTGGCTACAGGAAATCTTCTCAGACCTGGAATCTAAGTGTCAACTTAGCCGGCAACTTCACCAGAAATAATATTGAAAGAATACGCAGAGTTGATGCGGAAGGAATAAGCAGGACAACGTATGAGAACATAGGAATAAACAGAAATTACAGACTTAACTTTAACTACTCATATCGTAAAGGAGAAAAATTGAATCTGTATGTTAACGGAGGGATAGCCTATACATCTATTTCATCCCCTGAAATGAATCTCTCAAATGACGGGGTAAGTTACTACGGAGGAGCCGGCCTTTCTGCAAAGGTGTGGAACAAAGGGACTGTTAACCTGAATGGATTTGTTTATGGCGGTGATGTTTCCCTGCAAAGTCAGAATCCTGTTAATTACACATCTTCAATTGGTTTCAGTCAACGATTCCTGAAAGACAAGCTCACTCTCTCAATTTATGTGTCAGAGCCCCTCAGCAAAACAAAAAGTTATAAAATCAGCTCTCAGGACACTACATACAAAATGACCTCAGAGAACACTTACATAAGAAGATCCGCAAATATCAGCCTGTTCTGGAGATTTGGAAAGTTTAACGTGAACGTAAAAAAGGCACGGCGTTCTTCAACTGACGACAAAATGAGCAGCTCTCCTGCAACAACCACCCCATAGCAGAGATTAATAAATTAATTCCTATTCATCATTATTCCCCCTTTGAAAATATTCAGAGGGGGTTTTTCCTGTATGGAGTTTGAAGTTGCGTAAAGCTGTGCTTCTGGATCTGAATCCGACAAAAAAGAAGGTCTCCTGATAATTTTCTGAACTACCCGTCCCGACTTGACGAAGAAAATCCTCAATGCGCAATCTGTTTATATAATTTGTATAATTATCATAACCATTCTCACGTATAACCCCAGCCAGAGTTGTTCTGTTGGTGAAAAGCTCAGAGGCCAGTTTGTTTAGGGAGAGATTGGGATCCCGCCATGCAGTATTCTTAATCATATATGCATTAAGTCGCTCTACCATTACAGAGCTTTTAGAATCAATCTGAACGTCATATTTTGACAACTCTGAATTTTCCGGAGAGACAGCTTCGCGATTTTTTATCAATCTGTCAAAGAGCTCCATGTAAACAATATAGAGACTGCATCCCACACTCACATAATAATATACTGTATGAAGAACCTGGTGGTCAAATATCAATACCATTAAATAGGCAACAATATTGATGAAAAAGACCAGGAAATACCTTTTAAGCCATATATGGTCTGTATTATCATATCTTCTTGTTCTATATATGAAAAAAATGAAGAGTCCGGGTAAAAAGAAAAGAGTGCTGAGCACCAGACGAAACCAAACATCAAACTCACCTGCATTATCAAACATCTGCAAAAGAGAGTTATATTCAGAGTAGTTTACTCCTGCAAAATATGTGAACAGATAGAGCAATGATAATATAATCCATAATGAGTACAACTTCATTACTCTTTTAAAATTAAGCCAGCCGGGAGAGATAACCTCAATTGGGTACAAAATGTATGATACAACCATAAAATTTGCAATAAGAAGCATCCTGGCAGATACAACTACCTCTGGGGTCTCCCCTATGCAGAGAGTGATAAATCTTGATATATAACTGAATACCGAGAACAGAACAATAACTGCCAGAATTACCCTTGACCTCTCCCCTGCTTTACGCCTCAGAAAGAGAAGCAGAGAGGCAAGGAGACAGACTAGTGCCCCTGCAAAAACAGTTGCTATATAAAAGTATTCCATTAAATAAAACAGTAAAATATTACCGGATTTCAAAGTTAATAATTATTGAACCCATTTTTGTAAAAACGAGACAGCTGTTTTGTAAAAATGGAACATCGTCGTCGGTACTTTAAAATAGTTTTGTAGCGTTAAAAGATTCAAATTAAAAACTAACTCACTTATTATGAAAAAAACTTCTGTCTTATTTCTATTTATAGCTCTATGTTTATGTATTATCTCTTGCATTAAATGTGAGCCTTCAACTTTAAATCCATTTGACACACTGCAAGACAGCAAAAACGACTCCAGAGATAAAATTGTTGTAATAAGCGATTTGCACTTAGGTAACGATCTTAGTTACTCAGAAACAGTTGCCCATCTAAAGAGACTTGAGGAGTTTCTGGCTGAGATTCGCACATCAAAAACTGTTAAGGAGCTTGTTATTGCAGGTGATATGATTGATGACTGGTATATCCCAACCAGAACCGACACATACGGAGGCGGTACTCAGGCAGATTTCGTGAGAAAAACTGTAAATTCTAATAAGGGAGTATTTGATGAACTAAACAAAATTATTAAGGAGAAGAGGGTAAAGGTCACCTATATTCCCGGGAACCATGATATGGGTTTCACAGCCGAAAACATAAATATAGCAATGCCTGGTGTTAATCAGGCAAGAGACGGAGGAGATAAATTCGGCATAGGTACCTACAATCCTGACGGGTATCCCGAGATAGCCATTGAGCACGGGCACAGATACGACTTCTTCTGTTCTATTGCACCGGGTGCAAATGAAAGTGAAGCTCCGGGAGCGACTCTGCCTCCGGGCTATTTCTTTGCCAGAATTGCCGCAAACTCATTCGTTAACCCAACCTCTAAAGAGGCTGCAACAAAAGTTCCGGAAGTAATTCTTAACAATGAAGGAGATCCCGAGCAGTACAGCAAGCACCAATATTACAAATTATGGAAGTTTGTAATGGAGGAGGTTATCTATGTCAGTGACAACTTCAGTGAGCCAATTATCAAAACAAATGTTGGCAACTTCACAAAAACATACTCTATCAATGATATAATGCCAAGGAACAGTGATACAGACGGCAGTATTCAGATGAACCTCTATAACGGGCTGTTTACCCAGGCAAACTGGGATGCACGTTCTCAGTATAATAACGTTGACATAATGACTGATATTAACGATGCAATTTCGGGTAGTCTTAATACTGAATTTTTAGACAATCAGTCCAAAGTCCAATACTTCCACAATTCCGACTCAAAAGTAAGAGTTGTGATATTTGGGCACACACACAAACCTATGATTAAACCATTTAAAAATCTTGAAGGCAAAGATTGCATTTACGCAAACTCCGGAACCTGGGAAGATTTAAAAACACGTAACAAAAGTGCCGCAATTGACCAGGACGCAGAGAAGATGAACTTCCTGATAGTAGCTCCTGTCAATTCAGACAAGAAAAAACTGCATATAGGACTTTATCAGTACAAATACGGCAAGCATGTATTGGGCGAGAGCAGTGAGATAAGTTTGTAGGTTCCTGATGGCAATAATAAAGACCGCTAGCAATAAAGCTTAGCGGTCTTTTATTTATCAGACGTTACTAACGTTGATGCTTTCTTAGGCGTAAGATATCACAGCAAAGTCAATATAGAGCTTATCTCCTGCTTTATGATCTATATGCATTACCGGGTTCATCTGACCTAAATAGATCTGAATAAATGTATTGAACCGGGAACGACCATAACCACCAGGGTGCTGTTCTATATACTCCTTGTGAAGCATGTCCCTCGTTACTCCCTTCCGCTTAAGTTGTTTGCAAATACGAGGCAATAAAGACTCCAATTCTAAATAACGAGAACTTTTATAGATCTTTTGAGGAGATGTGAAAAATAAATCTGAATCGCTCTTCTTGGAAAACTCTTCATAACTTATCCCTAAGCTGTAAAAAATTTGAAGATACCTCTTAGTCGTGTTGCAAGAAACCTCTAATAATTTGCAAATAGATTTAGTACCCTTGCCTTGGCAATGGAAACAAATAACTTGTCTTAATTTCTGCATACTTATCTTTTTATTGGGCATAATGGTGGATTTTTGTTTAAACAAAAATCTCTCTTTTTATGTCCTTTTCTGATAAGTTTTCTACCTCAGTCTAAGGGGGTCAGTTTACTTTGATTTAATGGGGTCAATTTGCGTTGGATTTTCCATGGTGAAACTGCCTGATTTTGCTAAAAAAGTAGGATTTCCGAGAAAACAAAAATCCCTGAAACGTCTAAATTTCAGGGATTTCGCAATTTTGAAGTCTTTTGACTGTGGTGCCACCAGGAATCGAACCGGGGACACAAGGATTTTCAGTCCTTTGCTCTACCAACTGAGCTATGGCACCATTGGGTTTGGGAGTGCAAAAGTAATGCTATTTTTCATTTTTGCAAAATAATTCTCTATTTGTTTTATCTTTGCCCTGAAATTCAAAATTTACATATGGCAACAACAGCAGATTTTAAGAACGGACTATGTATTGACTTTAATGGTAAGCCTTGCACAATTGTTTGGTTTCAGCATGTAAAGCCCGGCAAGGGAGGGGCTTTTGTGAAGGTAAAGGTTAGAAATCTTGAAAACGGAAGAATTCTTGAAAATACATACAACGCAGGAGAAAAGATTGACATTATAAGTATTGAAAGAAGACCTTATCAGTTTCTTTATAAAGACGATATGGGATATAACTTTATGCATAACGAGACTTTTGAGCAGATCTCTATTGCAGAGGAGATGATTGAGAATGCTGACCTTATGAAAGAGGGACAGTATGTTGAAATGATGTTCCACGCAGACGAGGAGAGGGCTCTCACATGCGAACTTCCACAGTTTGTTGAGATGGAGGTTACATATACCGAACCTGCAGTTAAAGGCGATACTGCCTCTACAAATGCTATGAAGTCTGCAACCCTGGAGACAGGGGCAGAGATAATGGTTCCTCTGTTTATTAATCAGGGTGAAAGAATAAGAGTTGACACCAGAGATCGCTCCTATCACGAAAGATGTAAATAACAATAACCAAAAAATAGATGAAGAGATTTCTCTCCATAGTATTGATCTCCGCACTGCTTAGCGCATGCGGAGATTCTATTTCCAGACTTCTGCCGACATCTGAGCAGATAGATAAAACTGTTGAGGCTGGAAATTTTGACGAGGCCAGAAAGATGATTCGTCTGGCTTTGACAAACGACACTCTGACACCTTCTGAAAGGTGGAGCCTCAGTTTTGAGATAGAGAGGATGGATAGAATTGAGAGAGATTTTTCTCAGGAGGACACAACTGTACTCAATTACATTAGAAAATTTCATCCGGACGTAACATCGGAGGAGATTAAGGCCTGGGAGGGTAGCAATGCCCTTGAGAACATGGTTATAAACGGAAAGAGGATGTACTTCCACTCAGCAGGAAGGAATCTCTTTCGGATTGACTCAGTAGCAGGAAAATACTATGAAGGGGCTAACGGTAGGCAGAGTGATTCTCTGGACAGATTTCTTGCCCGATATATTCCTCAGGCTATAAATAGTATCGGAAAACCTGTCAGGATGAAAATTAAATATACATTGAGCGTTAAGCCTGACGAGGTGCCTGCCGGAGAGGTTGTAAGAGTCTGGATGCCATATCCCAGAACAGATGCCGCTTCTCACAGAGATATAAAGCTGATAAAAACAACTCAGCCGGAATATGTAATAGCTCCTGATACATACAGCCATAAAAGCATTTATATGGAGGGGGTTGCAAAAGCAGGTGAGCCGACTGTTTTTGGATATGAACTTTCATACTCTTCTTACAATCAATACTTCACATTTAATCCTGGAGAGCTGGCAGACTATAACAGGGAGTCTGAGGTTTACAAAAGATTCACATCAGAAAGCGGCGATCACATCAAATTCAGCGATAATATCAGGAGAGCTGTTGAAGAGGCTGTCGGAGACGAAACCAATCCTTACATGAAGGTCAAGAAAATATTTACATGGATTAATGCAAACTTTCCCTGGGCAAGTGCCAGAGAGTACTCTACAATAAGAAACATACCTGAATACGTACTTGCAAACAGACACGGAGACTGCGGACAGGTTTCTCTCTTATTTATTACTATGGCAAGATGTGCCGGTATTCCTGCAAAATGGGAGTCAGGATGGATGATGCATCCCGGAAACAAGAATCTGCATGATTGGGCAGAGGTCTATTATGAGGGCATTGGATGGGTACCTGTTGACCAGTCTTTCGGAAGGGTGTTTGGAGCACCGGATGAGGAGTCACACTGGTTCTTCACAAGGGGTCTTGATGCTTACCGTATGATTGTTAATGAAGATATAGCATCTCCTCTCTTCCCTGCAAAAATTCATCCCAGAAGTGAAACTGTAGATTTCCAAAGAGGAGAGGTTGAATGGAGAGGGGAAAATCTCTACTTTGGAAGATGGAGATACAAAATGGATATAGAATATCAATAGCCATTCCTATAGTTTTTTTATGATATTGAGCCCATCCCTGAGTGGAAGAATATAGTTCTCCACCCGGGGATCCTCTTTTACGATTCTGTTGAATTCCAAAATGCCTGCTGTCTGTTTATCTTTAGGCGGGTTATCGGCATAAACCTTTCCATCCCATAGCACATTATCGGCAATAATGTATCCCCCCGGCCTCAGTATATCCATACATAGATGATAGTATTCAGGATACTCCCTTTTATTGGCATCAATATATATCAGGTCATATTTTTTCCCCATTTTGGGGATAATCTCTTTAGCATCTCCGAATATAAGGGAAATTTTACTCTCCACCCCTGCCCTTCTGAAACCCTCTTCTATTAAATTTCTATGTATATCTCTCATCTCAAGCGCATCCAAATGTCCTCCCTCAGAGAGTCCAAGAGCAATTGATATTGCTGAATAACCGGTAAATGTGCCAAGTTCAAGGACATTATCCGGTTTCATCAGCTCACAGAATGTTTTTAGAAATGAACCCACAACTGGTCCTGAAAGCATACGTGCATGGCTTGTTCTCAAATTTGTCTGCTCCTCCAGCCAAAGAAGTGCCGGGTGGAGTGAAGAGCTGTTGCTTTCCAGATATCTTTCAATTTCAGCCATTAACTTACTATTTGTAAATGAGGGTTATCAGATTGTCATCAGAAAAAATTTCACAAGCCACCTCTTTAATTTGCTCAGAGGTTATTGAATTAATTTTTCTCATAACCTCATCCATAGGCTCAACCTTTTTGAAGACCAGAAGCGATTTGCCAATGTTCAAACATTGGGCCTCTGCATTGTCTGTTGAGATTGCCAGCTGTCCTGCAAGCTGCTTTTTGGCTGCTTTAAGCTGAGCTGATGAGAGCCCTCGCTCCATGATCTGTGACAACTCTTTGTTTATTAGAGAGAGCGATTTATCAAGATTAGATTTATCAGTTCCAAAATATACAGTAAAGAGGCCGGTGTCTGAGAATGGGTTATAAGAGGCATCTACAGTATAGGCAAGTGCATGTTTCTCTCGGAGAAGCTGATTTAACTTAGAGTTGAGAGCAGGCCCACCCAGAACATTTACTAAAAGGGCGAAGGGTAATCTGTTTTTGTCATACAGAGAATAGGCCCTTCCACCGACTATACAATGAGCCTGATAGCTCTTCTTAGACACAATGTGAATACCTCCTGAATTACCGGGGGGTATCTGAGAAGCTCTGAAAGGTACAATTCCGGGCGGCTCAGTTGTCTCAATCTTACTGAAAAATCTTTTTGCCAATGCTTCACACCTCTCTGCTTTTGAGTCAGCCACTATTGAGAGAGACATGTTTTCACACCTGTAGTGAAGCTTTGTAAAGTCAATAAGATCCTCGCGCTTGATTTTTCTTATGGTTTTTGGAGTTCCCAGTATATTGCCTGCAAGCGGATGAGTGCCAAAAAGCAACTCCTCAAAATCATCAAAAATCTGCTCTGACGGAGTGTCTTTATAAGATTTTATCTCCTCAAGGACCACCTCTTTCTCTTTCGCCAGCTCGCTTTCAGGAAATATTGAATTAAAAACAATATCGTGGAGCAGTTCAATTGCCTTTGGCAGATCCTCTTTTAGGACAGTTGCATGGATTACAGTCTCCTCCTTAGTGGTGTAAGCGTTCAGCTCCCCTCCCAGTTTTTCAAGAAAATTATTTATTCCTCTGGCTCCCCTGTTCTTTGTACCCTTGAATAACATATGCTCAGTAAGGTGCGCAATGCCCCCCTGGGATATGTTTTCATCTCTGGTTCCCGCATTTATAGTCAGTGCACAGTAGGCCACAGGAGAGGTGGCTTGTTTGAAGCCGAATCTCAAACCATTTTCAAAAAGAGTTGTGTATGTAGTCATTATTTTATTCTGTAAGGTGTAGAGATCCTCCTTAGATCCTCCAGTGTAAATCCGGCCGGATTCCTTGAAGAGATTCTGTGCCTTCTGTAGAAGATAAGTTCGTGTGTCCGGGTATCAATAAGCATCTTATAAGAGTAACCTCTGCTTCCGCCATCAGATGGTGAGACCGTAAAACCTACAACAGTTCCCTCTTTTGCATTTGATAAGGCAGTGGCAATTTCGTCCGGATCTGACAGAACGATATTCTCTCCAAACAGATTAACAATCTCCTGATCTGTTATATTAGATCCAATATCGACTCTCTCTATCATTAAAACCTTGTCCCCAATGCCATCAACTCTATTGCTGTAAAACGAGTTCCCTACATATGCCTTCAGTATATCTTCGCTTACATTCAAGATATGCTCCTGCATTATATTAATCAAGGCAGGCATCAAAATAAATGCCTTTCCGCTTTCATCTCCCACAGACTGAAGAGGCATAGAGACAATCTCATCCATTTTTTCAATCCCGTTGTGAGCTTCCGGAGATCCCTTAACAAGTGTTAAAAACTCAAGGTTTGCCTCCCTCTCCTTTCTGAACTTCCCCTCCACTCTCAGTAAAAAATAGTAGTTTGTATCTGTCATTATTTTATTAAACTTATCCACAGAGCAAAGCTCATACAGCGAAATTCTCCACCCGCTCTTAACTGCGTCAGCAATAGATAAGTCTGTAAAGTCGGTCTCATTGACAACCACCATTGTCCTCTTCTCAGAAAAATTTCTATAGTTGTTTTTTGCCTTTCCAAAAAGCTCCTGCCCAGCTAGCTCATAGGGCTTAAGAGAAAAGGCCGCTAAAAACAGCATCAATTGTATTATTCCCATCACTCTCATATCCGCAAAATTAGATAAAAATTCTTACTTTTGCGGAGTATGGAAAGATTTATAGTATCAGCCAGGAAATATCGTCCGGGAAGTTTTGAAACACTTATAGGACAAGAGAATATTGCAAAGACTCTTAAAAACTCCATCCTTAGAAACCAGTTGGCTCACGCATATCTCTTTTGTGGTCCAAGAGGCGTTGGCAAAACAACCAGTGCAAGAATCTTTGCTAAGACCATAAACTGTCTCTCCCCTTCAGAAGAGATGGATCCTTGCGGACTTTGTGAATCGTGCAAAGCCTTTGACGAGAACCGCTCCTTCTCCATACATGAAATGGATGCGGCATCAAATAACTCTGTTGAAGATATTAGACTGCTTAATGAAAAGGTAAGAATTCCACCACAAATAGGCAGATACAGCGTTTATATAATTGATGAGGTTCACATGCTCTCTCAGGCTGCCTTCAATGCATTTCTAAAGACACTTGAGGAGCCGCCGGCTCACGCAATTTTCATTCTCGCGACAACTGAAAAGCATAAGATCATACCCACAATTCTATCCAGATGCCAAACATATGACTTCAACAGGATTTCAGTACAGGATATTGTTGGAAATATAAAGGCAATTGCAAATAAAGAGGGAGTAGAAATTGAAGAGGAGGCGATACATGTAATTGCAAAAAAAGCAGATGGGGCTATGAGAGACGCACTTACTCTTTTTGATCAGTCTGTAGCGTTTTGCGGTGAGAGAGTTACATATGAGAAAGTAATTACAAACCTGAGCATACTTGACTACGAGTACTATCTCAGACTTACAGAGATGTTTCTAAACGGCGGGCACACCTCTGCGCTGATGATATTTGACGAGATACTCTCCAAAGGATTCAATGCCCTGCATTTTATTGGAGGCCTGGGAACGCACTTCAGGGACTTGCTTGTTTGCAAAGAACAAGCCGGCTCAAAGTTACTGGAACTTGCCCCCTCAGTTGCCGAGCGATACAGGGAACAGGCCCTGAGATGCTCATTTGATTTTCTATTTAATGCTCTTACAATTACCACACAGTGCGAATCAACATATAAAGCGAGCGGAAACCAAAGACTCCATATTGAGTTTACTCTGGTTAAACTTTCAAGAATAGCAGAGGCGAAACCTATCCTGACAACAGTGAAAACTCCTGCAGAAGTCCCTGTCAAGGTCCCGGTTGAAGCACATGTTGAACCTCCTGCTGAAATACCTGCTGAAATACCTGCTGCAGCACCTGCTAAAATCCCTGCTGAAATCCCTGCTGCAGCTCCTGTTGAAATCCCTGCTGCAGCTCCTGTTGAAGCTCCTGTTGAAGTTCCTGTTGAAGCTCCTGCTGAGACATCCCGGCATAAGAGCCCTCTAAAAGGCACAAGGTCAATTAAAGAGATGCTCAAACAGGCAGAGGCAAGCTCTGCCAACTCTGACAGAGTGGAGCCTAAAGAGGTGGGGGAGCAGCAATTTGGACAAGTTGAGCTAGAGGCTGCCTGGCTGGCAATGGCTGAATCAGAAAAAAATCTAACAAAACTGGCTACTGCCATAACCGACACAAAGCCACTGATCTCTGAAGATAATAATTCCATTATATTCTATGTTAAGAATGAGCTACAGAAAGAGTGGATAAATAAGAATTGCAAACTAAGACTAGAGTTGTTTCTGCAGGAGAGACTTAACAACAGAAACGCAAGGCTTCTCGTTGAGGTAGCCGTACAGGATGAGGCTGGAGGAGAAAAATTGTATATGCCGGAAGAGAAGGCAAAGTTCCTTTTAGAGAGATACCCGGAACTCAAAGAGTTACAAAAAGATATGAAATTAGAGATTAAGTAGAGCTATTTATGAGACTGCACTGCACCAAGCTGGTTAAGAAATATGGAGCCCGGACAGTAGTTAAGGGAGTCTCCATTGAGGTTGAGCAAGGCGAGATAGTGGGGCTTCTTGGACCAAACGGAGCGGGGAAGACCACTACTTTTTATATGATTACAGGCTTAATAAAGCCGAATGAAGGGAGAATTTTCCTTGACAATGAAGAGATAACTGAGCTCCCAATGTACAAAAGAGCTCAAAAGGGATTGGGGTATCTTGCACAGGAGGCCTCTGTCTTTAGAAAATTAAGTGTTGAAGATAACATTCTCTCTGTTATGGAACTTCATGATATCCCTAAAATGGAGCGAATGGAGCGTCTGGAGAAGCTACTTGATGAATTTAGCCTTCATAAGGTTAGAAAAAGTTTTGGGATACAGCTCTCAGGAGGAGAGAGAAGGCGGTGTGAAATAGCCAGGGCACTTGCAATAGATCCAAAGTTTATTTTACTTGACGAACCATTTGCCGGAGTTGACCCAATTGCAGTTGAAGATATTCAGCACATAATTGCCAATCTTAAGACAAAAAATATTGGCATAATAATTACCGACCACAATGTCCATGAAACCCTTGCCATAACAGACAGGGCTTATCTCCTGTATGAAGGGAATATTTTGGAGAGCGGAACTGCCGAGGTGCTTGCAAACAATCCTGAGGTTAGAAAAAAATATCTAGGTCAGAACTTTGAACTAAGAAAAGCTGTATTAAAATCAAGAGGTCATAAATCTAAAGGAGAGTCGGAAAAAATTACTCAGGACAAAGAGGCCGATTCTAAAAATGTTGAAGACATTTCAAAATTCAGCAACAAGGCAAACAAAATGGAGAGGGGTAAATAACCACTCTCCATTTCTGAATCAAACAAACTAAACTAAAAATTATCTTATTACCTGTTCCTAAACTGACGAATCTCAACCTCTCTATTCACCATTCCTCTATTCATCATCCCTTTGTTCATCATTCCTCTGCCCGCTCTTTCACCTCTCTTATTCCTGGCCAGATCATACTGAACCCTTTGCTCGTCAGTTAACAGAGATCTAACTTTAGCCCTGTGCTCGGCATTCATTTTAAACTTCTTGTTCTGCAATGAGGTTATTTCATCAATTTTCGAATTAATTGCCTTTAGATTGGGCTTCTCAACCTGTTCCAAAGTTCTGAGCTGAGCTCTCTTCTCTCTTATTTCGTTTGCCAACTGAAGAGACTCCTTCTGATGCTGCACTCTAAGCGACTGTATCTTCTCTTTCTGCTCCGGAGTCAAATCAGGAATGATATTTGGAGTAGTCATCTCAGGATTCGCCCTCATATATCCCGCTCCTTGTCTATTAACGACAACATTTTGTCCCTGGGCACTCAAGGTAAATGCTATTATAGTCATTACCAATAATGTAGTTACTTTTTTCATTTTAAATGTGTTTTAATGTTTCTCTGTATTTAGGACTAAAATGAATCAAAAAGGTTTAAAGGATATAAAAGAATTTATACCTTTGCCGAATTATTTTTGGCAACTTTCAATAATTAAATAAATCAATATGGCAGAAAAATTATTTGAGGAGTTTTCACCGGTTACCACAGAAAAGTGGGAGGAGGTGATTACCAAGGATCTAAAAGGAGCCGATTACGAGAAGAAACTCGTGTGGAAGACTTTGGAGGGATTCTCAGTTCGCCCTTACTATAGGGCAGAAGATCTTGAGAAGCTTAGTCATCTTAAGTCTGCTCCCGGAGAGTTCCCATTCGTAAGAGGGACCGGCAGCGACAATAAATGGAAAATACGTCAGGGATACTGTGCTCATGAAAGCTTTCAGAAGGCAAACGCACAGGCCGTGGACGCTCTTGCTAAGGGTGTAGAGTCTGTCGGTTTCTGCATTGACGGATCAAAATCCGTTTCAAAGGATAAGATGGAGGTACTTCTGAAGGGTATTGACCTTTCAAAAACAGAGGTAAACTTTGAAGGTTGCTCTTGCGCAACTCCTTCAATAATTGAATCATTTATAGCAGTTGCTGTCGGCAGAGGCGTAAATAACTCAGACATCAAGGCATCCTTTGACTTTGACCCTCTCAGAAGCCTTACAACTACCGGAAACTTCTGCTGCTCCAATTATTCAGAAAACTACCGCAAATGCATTGACCTTGCATCATCCTTCCCGGGCATTAGAGTCATAGGTGTTGAGGGCTACGCTTTCAATGATGCAGGAGCGACAATTGTTCAAGAGCTTGGTTTTGCACTTGCTATGGGTAGTGAGTATATGAGCATCCTTACAAATATGGGATTCTCAGCAGATGAGGCAGCTTCTAAAATCAAATTTACTCTCTCCGTAGGCGCAAATTACTTTATGGAGATTGCGAAATTCAGAGCAGCCAGATTGTTGTGGGCTAATATAACTGATGCTTATGGAGTGAAAGATGAAGAGAATAAAAAAATCTCCATCCACGCTGTAACAAGTCAGTGGAATCAGACTGTTTACGACTCATATGTAAATATGCTTAGAGCTACAACCGAGGCAATGAGTGCGTCTCTTGCAGGAGTTGATTCACTTGAGGTATTGCCTTTTGACTATCAGTACCGTGAACCATCAGAATTCAGCAACAGAATTGCCAGAAACGTTCAGATTTTACTAAAAGAGGAGTCTCATTTTGATAAAATTGCCGACCCAGCAGCAGGCTCATACTATATAGAGAGTCTCACCTCATCTATTGCAGATCAGAGCTGGAAGTTATTCCGTTCAGTTGAAGAGAGGGGTGGTTACACAGAGGCATTCAAAGCAGGTTATATCCAGTCAGAGATAAAGGCGTCTGCCGCAAAAAGAGACCTCAACATTGCCACAAGAAGAGAAATACTGCTAGGTACAAACCAGTATCCAAACTTTACCGAAAGGGCAGATAAAGATGTTACTTTGGATGTGGTTTCAAGAGGTGCAAACAATAAAATCAGTGATAATCCTATAGCCGAACCACTTGAAAAATACAGAGGTGCTCAGGCATTTGAAGAGCTTAGATTTGCCACAGAGACCAGCGGAAAGAGTCCTAAAGCCTTCATGCTCACTTTCGGCAACCTGGCTTTCTGCAGAGCAAGAGCACAATTCTCATGTAACTTTTTTGCAGTAGCCGGTTTTGAGGTAATAGACAACAATAGGTTCGCAACAGTTGAGGAGGGTGTAAAAGCCGCTTTTGCCGCTAATGCAGACATAGTTGTTGCCTGCTCATCTGACGAGGAGTATGCCGAGGCAGTTCCTCAGATCAAAGAGTTACTTGGAGATAAGGCAGTTCTGGTAGTTGCAGGAGAGCCATCATGCAAAGAGGAGCTTGTATCCAAAGGCATTGAAAACTTCATAAGTGTGAAGAGCAATGTCCTTGAGACTTTGAAACAGTATCAGGCTAAACTGGGTATTTAACAGTAATGATTTAAAAAAATGAATATGCGTCCAAATTTTTCAGATATAAAATATACCGGAGGAGCTGCTCAGACTAAGGGAGAGCAGAGCATATGGATGACTCCGGAGCAGATTGGAGTAAAGAGTGTTTACTCTGCTGCAGACCTTGAAGGGCTGGAGCATCTAAATTATGCTGCAGGTATCCCTCCATATCTCCGTGGCCCATACAGTACAATGTATGTTATGAATCCATGGACTATCCGTCAGTATGCAGGTTTCTCAACGGCCGAGGAGTCAAATGCCTTCTACCGCAGAAATCTTGCTGCAGGACAGAAGGGCCTCTCTGTAGCATTTGACCTTGCAACACACAGGGGATACGATGCAGACCACCCTAGAGTTGTTGGCGACGTTGGTAAAGCCGGCGTCAGCATATGCAGCGTTGAGGATATGAAGGTCCTCTTTGACCAGATTCCGCTAAACAAAATGTCAGTCTCTATGACAATGAACGGAGCCGTACTTCCAGTGCTGGCATTTTACATTGTTGCAGGGATGGAGCAGGGAGCCAAGCTTGAAGAGATGGCAGGAACAATTCAGAACGACATATTAAAGGAGTTCATGGTTCGTAATACTTACATCTATCCCCCAGATTTCTCAATGAGAATCATTGGCGATATATTTGCCTATACAGCCAAGAACATGCCTAAATTCAATTCAATATCAATCTCCGGCTACCATATGCAGGAGGCAGGTGCAACTTGCGATATTGAGATGGCATATACTCTTGCAGATGGTCTGGAGTATCTGAGAACAGGTATTGCTGCAGGTATGGATGTTGACCAGTTTGCACCGAGATTATCATTCTTCTGGGCGATAGGTATGAACCATTTTATGGAGATTGCAAAAATGCGTGCAGCAAGGATGATTTGGGCTAAACTCGTAAAACAGTTCAACCCTAAAAATCCTAAATCACTCTCGCTCAGAACGCATTCACAGACATCAGGTTGGTCTCTTACAGAGCAGGATCCATTCAATAATGTGGCGAGAACATGCATTGAGGCGATGGGTGCAGCTTTAGGACATACTCAGTCACTGCACACAAACGCTCTTGACGAGGCAATTGCCCTTCCTACAGATTTTTCAGCTCGTATTGCAAGAAATACTCAGATCTATATTCAGGAGGAGACTAACATCACAAAATCTCTTGACCCTTGGGCCGGATCTTACTATGTAGAAAAGCTTACCGCAGAGATTGCAGAGCGCGCCTGGGATCACATTCAGGAGGTTGAGAAGCTTGGTGGCATGGCAAAGGCTATTGAGACAGGTATTCCTAAACTACGTATAGAGGAGGCTGCTGCCCGCAAACAGGCACGTATTGACTCAGGTATAGATACAATAGTTGGTATAAATAAATACAGGCTGGAGAAAGAGGATCCTCTGGAAATTCTTGACGTTGATAATACAAAAGTTAGGGAGTCCCAGATTGCACGTCTTAAGGAGCTTCGCGCAAACCGCGATGAGGCAAAGGTTAAGGCAGCGCTGACAGCTATCACAGAGGCTGCGGCGAATAAGAGCGGTAACCTGCTGGAGCTTGCAATTGAAGCAGCAAAGGTTCGTGCAACCCTTGGAGAGATTTCAGATGCATGCGAAGCAGTTGCAGGAAGATATAAAGCAGTTATTCGTATGAACACAGGTGTATATTCCAGCGAGGTAAAGAACGACAGCGAATTTGAAAAGGCAAAATCGCTTGTTGCAGAGTTTGCTAAAAAAGAGGGTCGTCAGCCGCGTATAATGATCGCTAAGTTGGGACAGGATGGTCACGACCGTGGCGCAAAGGTGGTCGCTACCGGCTATGCTGACTGTGGATTTGATGTTGATATGGGGCCTCTGTTCCAGACACCAGAAGAGGCTGCCAAGCAAGCTGTAGAGAATGATGTTCACGTAGTGGGCGTATCATCTCTTGCAGCTGGTCACAAAACTCTTGTACCACAGATTGTAAGCGAACTTAAAAAACTCGGAAGAGAGGACATTATGGTAATTGTAGGAGGAGTTATTCCTGCTCAGGACTATGATGCACTATACAAAGCCGGAGCAGTTGCAATTTTTGGTCCCGGAACATCCGTTTCAGCCGCCTCAGTTAAATTGATGGAGCTCCTGCTTCAGAAATTTGACTAGTTGACCCTCCCTTTGATTTTAAAGCAGATAGAGCCGATTAAAAAATGGTTTTTAATCGGCTCTATTATTATAAAAATGTAGTATCTTTGGTATAATAAAGTTACATGAAGGATGGAGAAAATACTCGTAATTGAGGACGATAAAATAACCCGGCGTCTTATCAAAGAGATTCTCAGCCGTACCGGTTATGATGTTATTGAGGCCGAAGATGGGGCCAAGGGGCTTGAGGCTTTTAAAAGTGAAAAACCTGATTTGGTTATAACTGACTATCAGATGCCTGTAATGAATGGTCTGCGTGTGCTCTCAGAGGTTCGCAGTGGAAGCCCCAATGTTCCCGTTATTATGTTAACAGGTTTCGGTGATATCGCCCTTACAATAAAATCGATCCAGATAGGTGCCTTTGATTTCCTGGAGAAGCCAATTAATGCACCTCAGCTCAAAGAGATTGTTACAAGTGCTCTAAACTCCGTTCAAAGCAGTAAAAAACACGAGGATGTCCTTAAAGAGGGTATATCCATAGACAAGAAGATACAAGAGAATATTTTAATAGGCAAATCTCCCCAAATAAAAGAGATTTTTAAAAACATAGGCAGAGTCTCATTAAATAAGGTGAATGTTCTTATTGAGGGTGAGTCAGGTACAGGAAAGGAGCTTATTGCCAGGCTTATCCACTACTCAGGAATTACCAGAGACAAACCTCTTGTCGTAGTGAATTGCAGTGCCCTGACAGAGACCCTGCTTGAGAGCGAACTCTTTGGCCACGAAAAGGGTTCATTTACGGGGTCACTAAAGACAAAAAAGGGAAAGTTTGAGATGGCAGAGGATGGCACAATTTTCCTTGACGAAATCTCAGAGATCAACCTAAATACTCAGGTTAAACTACTAAGGGTTATACAGGAGCTGGAATTTGAGAGAGTTGGAGGAGAGACAACTATCCCAATGCAGGCAAGAATAATTGCCGCAACAAACAAGAAACTTGAGAAGCTGATTGAGGAGGGTAAATTCAGAGAGGACCTCTATTACAGACTGAAGGTCTTCACAGTTCAGTTGCCACCTCTAAGGGAGAGAAAAGATGATATTAAAGATCTGACTGTTCACTTCCTTACAAAGTTAAACAAGCGGTTCAACAAAAATGTCTCAAAGATTGGCGATGGTGTAATTGAGTTTCTTCAGCAACATTACTGGCCGGGAAATGTCAGAGAACTTGAGAATACAATTATGCAAGCTATTGTAATGTCAAAAAATGATGTCCTTGAGGTTGACAATATTAAAATTAATCCTAGGGACATTGAAGGAGTTAATACCATGGATACTTTTGAAGCGGGTCCTTTAAGAAGTCTTGCAGAGATTGAGAAGGAGTATATTAAGCATGTGCTTGACGAGGTCAAATGGAATAAGATTGAGGCTTCCAGAATATTAGAGATCACAAGACCCACACTCAATGCGAAGATTGAGAAGTATAAGCTTGAGCAGGAGTAGTTTCAACCCTTATAAAGCTATCCGTAAATCCAATCCTCTTTAGGTGATACTGCATTCTGCGAGCTCTTTCCAGCTCAGCAACGGGTTCTGACATATATCTGTACATTCCATCCTCTCCTGCTACCTCAACTAATTTTAAACCAGGTACAAATCTCTCAATTCTGGCGAGAATTTTAACATTCCTTATTTTAGTATTAAAAGCATAAATTTGCACTCTGTAATTGGTCTTGGAGATGCTTACCTCACTCTCTCCGGTATCTGGTTCTAGTACCCCCTCTCTATTCAGTGTTTCAGTAGTTTGAATCTGATCGCTATCCTCTTTTAGAAGAGTAAAGTCTAAACCTCCGGCCATATCACCATCATACGATGGAGCTATTGTAAACGGCAGTATAAGATCTGAAGGGTTCATATCCAGTTTGCTCAACTGAAGGGAGTCAAGAGCAACATAATATTCTCCAGGTTTAAGTCCCAGATAGCTGTAATAACCGTCAGGCTCTGAAAGAAGTGATTTAATCTTTCTTCCGCCCTTGGAGTAAACATCAACGATTATTCTGCCCAGACCCCTCTCTGGGGCTCTGCCATGTTTTAAAAGAATCGTACCGGAAACCTCTCCCAATGGGAATACGGGGATCTCAACTCTTTTCATCCTGTTTGGTTCAACCTCTACTTCAATATTTTTGAAAGGCAACTGCCAGGCAATATTGTCAGTAGATCCTCCGTCAACGGTAATCATATAGCTTGTATAAGGCTCCAGGTCGGTTACAGAAATTGCAGGACTCTTATCACTCTTCTTTACTATCCCTCCATTTACGTTTGCGTTAATTCCTCCTATTGAGGTCTCTCCCTCGTCCATGACACCATTGCAATTAATATCCAGGAATGGGATAATTACGACCCCTCCCCTTCCTACAGTGCTCCTGTTTCTGAATGCCATGACATTGCTTTTTGCATCAAAAATGACACCTCCACCGGCTGACTCAGAGAATGTGTAGCTCTTTCCACTCTTTCTTGCATTCAATGACAACCTTGCAAATGACAGGTCAAATCTTAATCCTAATTCAATATTAGAAATTTTTGAGATAAAATTCTGTTCGTAAGAGAGAGTTGCATAGCCCACTTTTGAAAACTGTTTGTCTATCGCAAGCCTGGCGTTCATGAATGAACCGGTAGAGTAGTTGAACTGGGTAAGCGGAGTAATAATAAAACCTCCGGGTAACCTTACAGACATTGAAAGCGAGGAGAAAAAATATGGAGTGGCAGACTCAAAAAAACGTGCCTGTGTAGTCAGGTTGGCCGTTACCCCCCTGTAGCCTGCTGAAAGAACAAGTTCAGAGGCGTAAGAATCTGCAAGAGGAAGAATAAGTTGCATTGCAGTTAATCTTGCAAACATTGAAAAATTCTTCCCCCTTATGGGCATAGAGAGTGAAAACCTTCGCTCCTCTAAGGAGTTTGTCGGATACGCCTGCTGCTCTTTATCATACTTTAGATAATTTAGCTCAATGTTAAGATTTTTAGCAACTCTGTAGCTTAAAACAGACTCAAATTTCACCCCATGCATATACTCGGCATTGAGGAGCATCTCAGGTAATATTTTAAGTGATGCCCTAACATATGGCATGAATCTGTTTTTTGTCAGAGCAGAGTAGTACTCAACTCCCGCACCTCCTGAGAGGCTTCGGCCAAATCCGTAATTAAAATCAGCCCTGGCGTAACCAGACATCAAAGAGTCCTCGGTAACGCCGGCTGTAATGTTATACTCAAAAGTCCCCTTGGGAAGAAAATTAAAGGGTATTGAGAGAATCCTCTCCATGGATCGCTCCTCACCGTAGGGGCCGTAAAACTGAAGTTTTACGTTTGTCTCCCCGTAAACAAGTGGCACCTCAAAGCTAAAAAATCCGGAGGGGTCCGCCTGCATGTAATTAATTAGAACATTATTTACATATAGCTCTACCATCCAGCCCGGTTCTGTAACATCGCTAAGTACATAAGTGCCGAATGACTGTCTGTATGTTGTAAGAGCATTTGTAAGGTGAACTCCTGTCAGAGGAGATGTAATATAGACCTTTCCGGAAGTTGGCACTCTGCCAAGCGAGAGCTGCTTAACAACCCTGTTATTGTTGTTTGCATACTTCCATAAGTAGCTCTGTTGTCTTAAATCCAGAGGGTTATCTGTGTCATAATTGAATACAAAATTTGCTTCACCTCCAAACAACTGTGTGCCTAAGCCAAAATTCAATCTTGTGTTTACCCCTCCCCCAATTTGCTGATTTGAATATACATTCCAGTCAAGATTACCGGCATGGAAAAGAGCCCTATTCTGTTTGAAGAGAGTATCCGGAATAACCTCTCCGCTAATCTGGCTCATGTTCTTACGCATCTGCTCCAACCTCATCTCCCTTATAATTGGGAGGTCAATCTGAGTGTTAAGCACCATTGAGAGGGCCCTGAAATTAAAAGAGAGAGACAGCCCAAATACATCTCCAAAAACTTTTGCCCTGATATAGAGCGCAGATTCCGTTCTGATAAAATCCTCTGAAGATAGTCTGAACTCTTTTTTATTGTAGATAATTTTGTTCTCCTGCCTTACTATCCTATATAAATTTTCAGTTGAAACTAAAAAGCCTGATACATCATCAAATCCTGAGTTGTAGTCAATCTTTATTTTAAGGTAGTTAAAGAGATCAACAACTGAAACATAAGCTTCAGATCCCTTAATTGCTGCCGGGACTTCAACTGAACCTACCCTTGGGATTGTCAAATATACTGACAACTCATCAAAATCATAATTGTCAATCTGCTGGGAATATAGTTGATTATATGTAGAGAGAGAGGCAATTATGATGAGTAAGCGCAGGAAAATTTGTCTCATATTAATCAAAATATGCGTCAAAAATCACTATCAGTGCTGATGGAGTTGAGTATGTTCCACCCGGGGAGCCGGGAGGGATTGTTAGAGTTGCACCAATATATAAAGTTATGGTTCCTGTTTGACCGGAAAAGGACATAACATTATTAGAAATCCCGTTAAACGGCTTACCGGAATTTGAGTAATAGGTATATGAGTCAACATACATACCTGCTCCTGACACAGAGCTATGGTTAAGAGTTGAACTCCCAATGGGATTTAAAGTCACTTCATAACCACCATTCCGATATTTAGTAAATGTCATGACACAGCGCTGAGGTGCAGTAAACATCCTTACATTCTGCAAAACCGGAGCTCCACCTGTTGGACTGACAGTTATCTTACCCTCTACGCTATCGTCAATTAACTCAAACTCTCCAAAATTAAAATTACTGACAGTTCCGACTCTGAATTGTGAAAGAGCCGGTGTGCTTAATAGCAGGAGAACAAACAGAAGAGTAAGATATTTTACAAATTTCATGTAATTATAGGTTTATTGAAGCCTCCGCAAGTTTTGCAGGATTTCGGTCACTTTGTGAAAGATATTCAACTTTAAGAGAGCCACTTTTAAGATCAACTATAACAGCCCTGTCAATAAGCACCTGGAAATTTCTCTTTTTATTTGGTGTATAAACAGCAACGCCGTTTACAGCTCCAAGTAAAGTGTTTGTTCCGTCTGGAGAGATATGTGTTACTCTGACATCTCCATAAGCAGACATATTTCCTTCACGGTTAAATGTGAATGCAACAACGTTGGTTGAGTCATCCACCTTCTGAAGAGCGACATCAGATATGGCAACTCTTGTATCGCTCTCTCCAACCCTTATTATTATTGGAATTGTAATCCCGAAAATTGGAATTATTCTTATGCTCAAGGCAGATGTATCCGCATCAGCATTGTCAAGTCCAAGAGCACCCTCTTTAGGTACAGATCTGAAGTAAACATGAGATCTGTACTCTCCCGGGGCAAGCCTCTCTCTGTTCAAAACCTGCATCCTGACTGTCTGAGCCTCTCCCGGTGCCAATGTGACTGTTCTTGGAAAAAATCTAAGATTTTTATCAGCAAAATTCTGTCCCGGATCCGGTTCTGTAATCTCCTGAAATGTTCCGTCGTCAGCCATTCTGTACTGGACAAAAGAGACATTGTAAACAGATGTATCCCTTCCGGTATTTGACAGGTTGAGCTCCTCAACCCTTTTATTGCCTTCAAACACTACTCTTCTAGGTGTAATGAGCAGATCTCCCTGTGCAACCATAGGGAGTGCAAAAAATACAGTAAGCAACAGAGTTACAAGCTTTTTGCAAAAGAATACTCTTTTAATACAATACATAACAGTGAAATATTTTGAACAATCAATAATTTTATTGAATCAAATATAAGTAAAAATTCAACCCAATCAATTATCAATATCTAGTTGTAGTTAATTGTCACGGTCATACTTCCGGTATAGTTTCCGGTTGGTTGATTTGAATTTATTTGCAAAGTACCCCCAATATAGAGAACTATAGAACCACCTACTGGTATTGAGTTATTTGTATTTGGGAGATTTTTAGTCAGGTTTAGGTTCATTGGAGCAAGTCCCCCTGATATTAATTGAATAGAAGATGGTATTGATACGCTGAAAGGCGTGCCGAGAGGTCCTCTTATCGTAAAGGCAGCTCTGTTTCTCAGCGGTCCTACGCTAAGCAGAGAGACTCCGTTTGATGACACCGTATTGTTTGAATGGCTTATGGTCACTGAGCCCGGGGAGATTCCGGGAGCAATTGTACCAAATATAAGATCAGAATTTTTTGTTATTGTAAGAGATACAGGTTTTCTTAAGACCGCAGTAGCACTGGTTGTAACCAACCTCTGCTGCCCAAAAGCAATAGTCGTTGATACGGTTATTATAGCCGCAACAAACAGCAACTTGCACATAAAACTCAATTCTCTCTTCTGCATAAAAATAAAAAATTAGTTATATGAGAAAGTTATCACATAGCTTCCGGCATACTGACCTACAGGATTATCAGCAACAGTTCCAACCCTAAGAGTTGCTCCAACATTTAGTATTAGCTGACCTTTAGTTAGAACGCCTGTACCTATACTGCTGACATTGTTTGTCTCCCAGTTATAAACCTCCATCGTCTTTCCTGTTGTGGGATTGGTTAAGGTAATTGAACCCTGTGGAAGTGTAACAGTAATTGTCGCATCGCTTTGACCAGCAAGCTGAAAACTGGCGGGGTTGTACTGGCCTCCGCTCAGGCTTACTGTACCAGCTGCTGTTCTAACTCCTTGGGGAGTTATCCTTATCTCTCCACCGGAACTTTCAGGTGAAAATCTACCAAAATTTAGTGTTGCGATTTCAGCAGCACGAAGAGCCTCAATTATCTCTGCAGTAGCAGTTCCATTAATTACACCTTGTGATTTTGCATCAATAGCAAACAGGGACATTATAACTGATATTGAGATGTATATGTATATCTTTTTAACCATCTTCGTTCTGGATTTATTATTGTCTTTATCTGACCAGACACGCTGTCAATATTGACAGCGTGTCAAAGTTAGCTATAATTATCTTATTATTCGTAGCTTACAGTTACGTTGTAAGTTCCTGCATAAGCTCCTGTTGCCTGTCCTGCAGCAACATTAAGAGTTCCGCCTACTATCAGCTGAGCAGCACCGCTTGCTCCGAGAGCGTTTCCTGAGTTAGCCAGGTTCTTTGTAAGGTTAGCTGTCATTGAGTTCGCTCCTGAGTTAAGAGTTACAGTCTCATCCATCACAATTTTGAATGTCTGGTTTGCAGCACCTGAGATATTGAACAGACCGCTTGTGCGTGTAGCTGTGTTTGCCAGCAGGGATACACCTGATGATGTTACCACTGTGTTCTCAACGCTTGTCAGGGTTACAGTTCCTGCAGCAGTACCCGGAGCTATTGTTCCAAACTGAATACCTCTTGTCTGCTCAATTGCTATAGGGGTAACGATGTTTGCACCGGCAGTTCCGTTAGTTGATGTAGTTTGGTTTTGAGCGTTAGCTACTGTAGAGATTGCTGTAAGAGCGATTGCGATTGCGAAGAATTTTGTTGCTTTCATGATTTTTATTTTTTTATTTTTTTTGTTTTCAATTTCACTTCTGCCTTATATAAGTCACAAAGTGTGCCGATGGCAAAAAAAATGTGGCACGGGTATGTGCCACAATTTTGTCATTATTTTTAATATGCAGTAATACAGATAGATAAGGAACTGTAAATTATCAAATATTTTTTCAAACTATTTTTCACCCCTTTTTTGGACGAAAGAATTCTTTACAGGGATGTAAAAATTTTATGCAAAAAAAAGGGGCGACATCACGTCGCCCTCCGAACTTTGAAAAACTATTTACTATGAACCTAATTGTATGCGAATATCATTGTGTAGGAACCCAAATATTGTCCTGTCTGATTATTTTCAGCCAGTCTGCCCTTTATCTCAACCATAGACTTGTCTGAGCGAGCTGAGCCGATTTCCATATTAAGTTCTGATCCGTTTGAATTTTTTATTGCTGTTCTTGACATCATAACATTATAAGAGATGTGGGAACTTCCTGCAATTGTAACTGAACCAAGACTGAGCTCCTCATTAGCTTCTGCAGAGCTGAAATCTGCTTTAACATCCATTACAACATCTGATTTTACACTTACAGACTCAACTACCTCTGCGAAGACATGTCCTATAACTTTAACCTGGCCATTAGCAGAAAGAGAGCAAAGCATTGTTGCTAAAGCTATTAAGACTATTATGTAAACTTTTCTTGACATTGTCTCTCTTTTCTAAGAGCAAAGGTAAAATTATTTTTTTACAAAACAAGAAAAGTGTAAATTATTTTTTTACACTATGTAAAATTATTTACCACGGTCAGGGCTCCATTTTATATTGAATAAACAATCCAACAAATACAATTGTTGTGAGAATAATTATCTGATATATGATAAATGCTGTTAACATTCTGAAAATTACGCTTCTCCATTTTGACTTATACAGCTCTCTGCCTCCAACAATTAAATAAGCCGGATAAAGCATTAAAATCCAGGCCTCATAATAACTATCCTTCTCCGGAAATATTAAATTTACCGCAATCAATAATGAGAGTAAAATAAAGAGAAATGTGTGCTGATTCAGAGAGAAAATAAGATGTGCAAGAAAATGTCTCTCTCTTTTTCTGAATAGAGACCACAGCACAAGGGCATAAACGGGCATCATTATAATCAAAGCCCATGACATATAGTTGAAGAAATTGGCTATCAAAAGCTCTTTTTTGAATTTGTCCGGACTACTCTGAGAGTACTCCTTGTCAAATACAACTACTGAGCTCTTTGTCTCCTGCTGTTCTTTATTAATGTCAACTGATGATGAAGAGAGTCTTAATAGCATAAAAAAAATAAAGCTCACAAAAAGATAGAGCCGGAAAGGGGGCATATATCTTACCCTTTTACCATTAATATAGTTCGCCGCCATCTCTCCCGGCTTAAGCATAATTGATTTTAGCGTTTTCCACAAACGAGTATCAAATGCCCAAATATTAGCCATAGCGTCAATTATAAGGACATTAAATGGCTTATCATAATCCTTTGAAGATTGTCCACAATTATTGCAGTAGTTACCTTCAAACTGCGTATCACAATTTTTACAGACAATGTAATTATTGCTGTCGTTCATATAAATAATATTTATTCTGATTTAACTAACGGAATTTTATAACTTCAAAAGAGCCTCTATCTGCCATTGTTATATAGGCAAACTTATCATCAGAAGAGAGAACGATATTTGAACAAAGCTTTCCTTTTAATGCAATTTCATTCAAAAGTCTCCCATCAGGCGTGAAGATGGCTACTGTACCTTTACCATGTCTTGTGATATAAAGATTTCCCTCAGAGTCACATCTCATTCCATCCATCCCAAAGTCACTGAACTTAACAAAAAGCCTTTTATTGCTCAATAACCCATCCTCAGTAATGTCGTAAACCCACACATTTCTCTGTATTGATTCATTAACATAAAGCAACCTGCCATCCGGACTTACCTCAATACCGTTGGTAGTGCCCATATTCTCCTCAAGAAGCAAAACATTACCGGACCTGTCAATCATCCATAACTTACCTGTTGAATCCCTCCAGTTAGGATCGCTTGCGTATAAAAACTCTGTTACAGGAGAAATTGCAATATCGTTTGGCTGATTCATAGTCTCTTCGTGAGCAAATACTTCTATTTCCAACGAAGCGGCATCAACCTTAAATATATTGTGGCCTTTATAATCCGCAATATACATATAACCCTCTTTATCAAACCTTATTCCATTACCAACTGATCCCTCCGGCAATTTTAAAAACAAAGAGGCAGTCCCATCTGGAGATACAATACCTATTGTGCCCTGTTCTGCGAAATTAACAGCATATAAATTACCCATACTGTCTATGGCAGGACCCTCAATACCCTTGGTAAACGTCCACTCCTCAAGCATATCCCCTACAACAGCATCATCACTATTGCCGGAACATCCCTGAAATAAAAACATTAAAGCAGAAATAAAAAATACAGCCATAATATGGCTGGTTAGGATTTTGAAGGGTTTCATAGTATATTATATAGGTGTTTAAAAAACTCCCTAAATATACTTAATTCTGACTCTTTTCATAAAATTTCCTCCTTCAAGCAGCACTTTTAATCTGCGAACAAGATTTCTTCTAATCTCCATCTCTACCGGCAGAGAGGGGTCATAGTGAGCCTCATTGATTCTGGTACCCATCAATATATCAATTATATCGTGCTGAAGAAGAAGCCTTAATATATCGCCGGCAGGTGACTCCTCTGCTCTTGCCCCCTCCCTCCAGTTCTGGAGCAGGTCAGCAAGATGCCCTAGAGTAAGTATCCCCTCTGTAACTAGCTCAGCTCCCTCCATTTTTGCAGTTGTCGGCAACATCGCCTTAACCTGCTGCCTTCCGTCACCTGAGACCCTTCTTCCAAGCTCTCTAGAGAGTATTTGAGCAGTAGTCCCTCCACAGACAACTCTTTTACCCGGATAGCTGTCAAAAGAATCTGCCATCTCCTTGTCTCTCCCTTTGTCAAAGGGTGGGCCGGTACATATAAGCAGACGCCTTGGTGGTCTCAGATAGACTACTGCACAAGTTATATCATCTCTTGCAATAAAATTGTCATTGTGCAGAGCCTTTTGCATTACAAGTTTTGAAAGGTCCTTAGCCGACACATCAGGATGTTTGGAGACATAGTCCTCCAAAAATGAGACAACTCCACCCCTCTCCCATCCTGATGGGTAGTTTGCACTGCCAAGTCCGCTTTGTGTCACCCCGTCGCTGAGGAAAACCAGTCTGTCACCCATAAAGAGCATAACACGGCTCTCCAGCATTATTCTGTTTCCCTGGCGGGTCTTTATCTTAACGCTTTTTTTTCTGGTCTCAAAGTGCCTGCTCCCTCTTAGCAAAATATAATCCGGATTCTCATACTCCACAATATGAGCCTCTCCGCTCTTGTCAATATCAAACATTGAGCAGGTTGCGTAGCTTATTCTCTCTCCTGCATCCTCCGGAAGGGTGTCCAGTATTGTGCTCAGAGAGTCCGACAGAGGTTTGTTGTGAAGCATGTAATTCATTGCCATAGAGGCCGTAAGAGTGCTCAAAACATTAGCCCTTATGCCACTGCCCAGTCCGTCAGAGAGTACCGCCCCGAATCTGTTGCTGCCGTTTATACTTTTAGATATAAAAGTATCACCGCCAACAACCTGGCCACTCTTGAACTCCTGAGTGTGTGCTATCTCTATAAAAAACTGATCCTCCTCCTCTCCAAAAAACATGGCGAAATAAATTAACCTTAGTTATGGCTACCTCTTTTTATCAACGACTGAATTGAGTACGCTCTCGGTAAATGAGGCACTTTCACCAAGTATATAAGCAATGCGCTGGACTGACTCTGCATTGTGCCTTATCACCTCTCTTATTTTATCAGAAATTATATCTTTAATTACCTGAGAGTCGTCCATATTCTGGATTACTCCACATACAAGTTTGTGTGGCTGAATAGATATAATAGATAACGACAGATTTCTTCCATCCTCTCTGACATCAAACTCTCTGTTCTCCTCCCCGGTAGAGAGGACCGCAGAAAAATATTTGTGATAGGTGACAATCTTCCTCAAATCAGCTCCTGCCAGACCTCCTAGTGCGTCAGAAATCATCTTTATCTCTCCGCCCCCCATCTCAACAAACTTATCGTTTGCATCAACTATCCTTAGATTTTCATCTGCAAGTACCACCCCATATGGCATTTTGCGAAGTAAAATTGAAGCCTGATTCTGAGCCTCCCTCCTCATCTGTGATATGCACATCTCCCTCTCAGCCTTGCCCTCCAGTATGGCCAGAGCATAAGCCCGGCAGTTGTCATATCCGCATCCGGAGCAGTTAAGTTCATCCGATTTATTCTGCTTACCCATAGAGACTAGCACAGCTTTAATCTCCTCCTCACTGTAGAGACAATTTATCTTGTAAGGCAGTTTGTATTTGCCGTTGGAGATATTAATCCCAGTATAGCTAAGCGGAGCAGCAAGTCCGGAGCGTTTAAAAATATCAAAGTCTCTGAGAAGCCTGTTCCTTTTCTCTGCCACTCCCGGGGTTTTACAGGTTGCCGGCCCCTTTATGCAGCCACCATCGCACGCCATAAGTTCTATGAAAACTTTTTTGCCGGGGCTCCAAGAATGAAGTTCATCGCATATCTCCATAACAGAGCCCATTCCGGAGAAGCTCATATAACCCGAATCCACCGGCCTTATCTCACCACACATTGTGCTAATCATTCCGCTATCCACCGGAAATAGTCCTGCCCTGTCGGAGGCTCCGATAACAAACCCGTCTGGAAGCGATAGTCTCTCCATATCCTGGAAATTCACCCCCTCCACATCCATTAAATCCCTGAATTCCTCAAAGGTTAGTACGGCATCAATCTCATCTCCGTAAACATCCGCCTCCTGCTTCTTTGCAATACACGGACCTATGAATACAAGCTTGGAACCTGCTCTTCCCGATGCCCTGAGCATCCTTGCGTGGGCTATCATCGGGGAGACAAACGGGGCTAAATGCCCCTCAAGTTCCGGATAATAAATTTTTATATAATTTACTACAGAGGGACAGCATGTTGCCAGGAGCACCCCCCCTTCAAAATTATCAAGATGGTCAGCAGTAGCCTTTGCTACAACATCTGCCCCCAGAGCAGTCTCAGAAACTCCGGTAAAGCCAAGGGCATAGAAAGCCTTTAAAAAATTGACGAAGGTAACATCACTGAAATCAGAGACAAAAGAGGGAGCCAGACAGGCAATAACATCATAACCATGACTAAGCCAATCACGAACCGTGTCCAGCTCCTCTCTGTATTTTTTTGCCTCTGCGGGACACGCATTTATACACTGACCGCAGTAGATACAGGTTTCATTAATTACTGAGGCACTGAAGTCCTCAACTTTTATTGATTTAACGGGACAGACCTTTATACATTTATAGCAATCCTGACAATTGATCTTCTCTGTGTAAATAACTAGGTCCCGTTTCATACCATTATATTTTTTGCAGCCTTCTGGCAGCAGCCTTGTAGTCCGACACTGTGCTGCATCCATTTACGCAGCCCCCTTTGCACATCATCACCTCCACCATATTCGCCTCAGACTTCCCGCTCTGTGCAATGCTCTTCAGCAACTTCACTCCATCTCTGTCAAGTCCGTCCACAACAACAGGCGAGAATGCCTCCCCTACTTGCAGATACTGTGCCACCGATGATGCCACTCCACCCGATTTTGCATAAAATCTGCCACTTTTCTCAATATCGGCAGAGAGTTCCAAAGGCTCGCATGCAGATATATCCACACCTCTTGCCTCCATAATTGCCGCCATCTCCTCAAAGGTGATTACATAATCAATGTTTTCATCATAAAAACCCTCAACCCGTTTTGCAATACAAGGGCTGATAAATATAGCAGCACAATCCGGATCCTGCCCCTTTACAAACTCAGCCGCATATGCTGCCGGGCTCTTAGTGTGAGAGATATACTTAACAATCTCAGGCAGATTCTTCTGCGCCCATGCCTTGTATGATGGACAGCAAGATGTTGTCATAAAGGGCTCACCCCCCTCCTGCACCCTCTCAATCCACTCATCTGCCTCTTTGCGGGATGTGATATTGGCACCCATTGCAACCTCCACCACATCATCAAATCCGCATGCCTTAACAGCTGCCAGCACCTTGCCGTACGGCTGGTCAAACTGACCGGCAAAAGCCGGAGCCACAAGTGCCACCAGTCTCCTATCCCTTCTCTTCATCTCCTCAGCAATCTGTACAAGGTAAGTCTTCTCCATAATGGCCCCAAATGAACAGGCCTCCTTGCACTTACCACAATAGACACACTTGGCCCAGTCAATAACCTCCACACCCCTCTCATTCTTTGAAATTGCCCCTACAGGGCAGGCCTCTTCGCAAGGCACCGGGGTATATACAATTGCATGGAACGGGCAGGCCGAGAGACATCTGCCACAGTTAACACATTTAGAGGGGTCTATTTTTGCCCTGCCGTTCATTGTTATAGCATCCTTGTTGCATGCATAGGTGCAGGGGTGCCCCACGCAGGCCTTACACAGGTTTGTGACCGTATAGTTTTGTTTAACGCATGAGCTGCACGCCTCATCTACTACTGTCAGCATTACATCCGTGAACTCCTTCCTCTCACGGGACATTTTCGCATAATCGCTTAATCTGGTTAATTCGTCGGTCTCGTCCGACACGTTGAAGCCGAGTATAGTCATAACCCGGTATTTGATTACGGCTCTGTCCTTATGGACGCAGCATCTGCTCAATGCTGTAATTCTTGGTCTCATGTGGAGCGGTATTCTGTCTATCTCCTCTTCCAGCTCTCCCTTGAAACTCAATTCGCAGACTCTCCTCAATAACTCTCTTCTGATTTCTGTTGCCTGATGGTACATAATGATTGAATTTTCGGGCGCAAATGTAGGCAAAGAAGTTATGATTTATAACAAAAACCTTAGAAATTTTAACCAGCTGATTCAACTACTAAAAATGCGTGTTCAATGGAAATGTGGTTTTTGTCAGATTTGGCCACCGGACAAGAACCCACTAGCTCAGAGCAAAAGTGTCAAACACTTGATTATCTTTGACTTATAACATCTGGGCGGATTGACTAATGTGCTGTATATCATATATTTGACACTTTTCCTCTGAGGCTTAATGGTCTGCCATTTGATTTCCATAATCAAATAAATGTTTTCTAGAAATGGCTTATATGATCACTTTCACCAATATTATTTTTTGACAATTAAAACCAATTTTTATATTTGAAATAACCAAAAACTTAATTATGAACGAGATAAGCAATTTTACTCTTTTCATAAACTCATCATTTGAGTTTATCGCATTAATCGTCTATTTGACGATGGGTACCTATCTACTCCTACACGTTGGTGTTGTGAAAAAGTTCGGTGAGAACAGAGTTGGAAGAAAAACATTTATTGCTCTTTCATTCTCTGCAAACACATTAGTTTTGCTGCTCAGACAATTTATCGGGCCTTCAAGTTTTCAGAGCAGTCTATATGATCTCTCCTCACTATTTATTCTGCTTCAGCTCTTCTACCCTCTGGCATTTCATTTAAAATCTGTAAGTGGCCGTGAGACTAAAATTCTTCATAATCTAATCCACACATTACTTCCACTGATGCTTTTTAATATTGTGTTAATTTTTTTGATGAAGTTTAATGTTACTATTGATAAAACCTATATTGTAATTTTATCTTCATTACTATTCTTTTATCTTATTTTTAGGATTTTTCAGTTTACCAGCAGCTATTGTAAATATCTTAAAAACCTCGTCAGAGAACCTTTTAATATTAAAAGAGAGTTATTTAGAACCACCTTGGTTATTACATGTATATCTATTATGATTGCAACTATATCAGATATGATATTCTCAAATGAGAGTACATTATTAAATCCATCAGTAATTATTCTGTCAGCTCTTTCAATAATTGCTGTGCAGAGTATGCTAACTGAGGATAAGAGAGTGAGTCTTGATAATATTGGGTCGTACAATGAAGAGAACTATATTATTACACCAAATACAAGAAGCATAGAAAATCACAGGAAAAACGAGATTAAGGAGAGGCTTGAAGAGTATTTCAGTTCAGCCAAACCATATCTAAATAAAAAGATATGCATAAAGGAGGTGGCAAAAAAACTATATACAAATAAAACTTACCTCTCTAAAGTAATAAATGAAAATATGGGTGTTAATTTCAATCAATTAGTTAACTCATATAGAATGAAGGAGGTTGACAGGCTACTAAAAGAGGACAGACATATGGGGATGAAAGAGCTGTGTGATAAATCTGGTTTTGGATGCATGGCCACTTTTGTTGTTGCGTTCAGATTATATAAAGGGGCTCCTCCTGCAGAGTGGTGTAAAAAGAATGCTCCGCTAATTAGAAATGACGCATACTTGTCTGAAGATGAGTAGAAGAAAGAGTCGTCTTAATACTGCAGTAATGAAGGGCCTCTATCTGTTAGGATTATTGAACGAAGACAATAGAAAAAGGGGACCTTCATCATTCAATTTCGGTAAAATCCTTGAAAAAGTAAACGATTTAATGGTAAACGAGGAGTTATTCAGGTCCCCATCTCTTACTATTAATCAACTGGCAAGAAGAGTTGGCACAAACAGAACCTACCTGTCAAAATGTTTCCACCTGCACAATACGAACTACGTGGATTATATTAATGAATACAGGCTTAAATACTCTAAATCACTAATGGAGAAGATGGGTGGAGAGATAAAAAGTATTACAGAGGTATCTGAATTATCCGGTTTCCCTAATCCGAGATCCTTTTCATGCTGCTTTACAAAGAGGTTCGGAAAAACCCCCTCTCAGTTCAAACGCGAACTTCTTGCCGGATCTACACCACCTCGTTTCTGAGGTTGGAGCGGATAAAGTTCTGGCGGTCCGGGGTGTTTTTGCCCATATAGAACTCCAGGAGTTCGGCAATGTTGTCGTCGTTGCCAAGGCGTACGCGGTCCAGACGGATGTTCTCGCCTATGAAGTTCTTGAACTCGTCCGGAGAGATCTCGCCAAGACCTTTGAATCTCGTAATCTCCGGGTTGGGGCCGAGTTTTTTAATGGCCTTTTCACGCTCTTCGTCTGTGTAACAGTAAGAGGTCTCTTTTTTGTTTCTTACGCGGAAAAGGGGTGTCTGGAGAATGTAGAGGTGCCCCTGTCTCACCAGGTCCGGGAAGAACTGAAGGAAGAATGCCAGCAGGAGCATTCTTATATGCATACCGTCAACGTCTGCATCTGTTGCCATTACTATGTAGTTGTAACGGAGGTTCTCCAGATCCTCCTCTATGTTGAGAGCTGCCTGGAGAAGGTTGAACTCTTCGTTCTCATAGACTATCTTTTTGGAGAGTCCGTATGAGTTCTGCGGCTTGCCTCGTAGCGAGAATACAGCTTGAGTCATTACATCACGACTCTTTGTTATGGAGCCGGATGCTGAGTCACCCTCAGTTATGAAGAGAGTGCTCTCCATTGCACGCTCGTGTTTGTCTGTATAGTGGATGCGGCAGTCTCTGAGTTTGCGGTTGTGAAGATTTGCCTTCTTAGCCCTCTCTCTTGCCAGCTTCTGAATTCCCGAAATGGCCTTTCTCTCCTTTTCAGAATCCAGTATCTTCTTCAGGATTGCGTCTGCTGTCTCCGGATGTCTGTGAAGGTAGTTATCAAGATGGTCTTTCAGGAAGTCGCCAATGAAGTTTCTCACTGTTACCCCTCCCGGGCCCATCTCTTTTGACCCCAGCTTGGTCTTGGTCTGCGACTCAAAAACGGGATCCTGAACCTTAATACTTACGGCTGCTATCATCCCCTGGCGTACATCTGAGGGGTCAAAATCTCTTTTATAAAACTCCTTTATGGTTTTTGAGACAGCCTCTCTGAAGGCGGCCATATGGGTCCCCCCCTGTGTTGTGAACTGGCCGTTTACAAATGAGGAGATACCCTCTCCGTATTCGTTTCCGTGGGTTATTGCAATCTCAATGTCGTCACCTTTAAGGTGTATTGGTGAGTAGAGGGGCTCTTTTGTAAGGGTCTCATTGAGAAGGTCAAGAAGTCCGTTTTTTGAGATGAACTCTTTTCCGTCAAGCTTTATCAGCAGGCCGCTGTTAAGGTATGAGTAGTTTCTTAGCATAGCCTCTATAAATTCATAATTGAATTCATAGTTGCCAAAAAGTTCGTCATCTGCCCTGAATGTTACCAGAGTACCGTTCTTCTCTGAGGAGAGGCTCCTCTCCTGATCCTCCAGAATGCCTCTGCTAAACACTGCCATCTGAGACTCACCATCTCTGAAGGATTGTATCCTGAAGTCCACAGATAGAGCGTTAACCGCCTTTATACCCACTCCGTTAAGCCCAACTGACTTTTTAAAGGCCTTATTGTCATATTTGGCTCCCGTGTTCATTTTACTGGCTGCAACAATAAGGGAGTCAAGAGGAATTCCTCTACCGTAATCCCTGACGCTCACCACCTTATCCTTAATGGTTATGACAATCTGCTTGCCGTAACCCATTGCATACTCATCTACAGAGTTATCCATCACCTCTTTCAGAAGAACATATATACCATCATCCGGCGAGGAGCCGTCTCCAAGCTTTCCAATGTACATTCCGGGTCTGCGCCTTATGTGTTCATTCCACTCAAGGGTTTTGATTTCGTTCTCTGTATATGTATTCATATGAAGTTTTAGGATCTGGAGTTACAAAGTTAAGAAAATTTGAATAATGCACAGAGTTGCTCTGCAATCATTACAGCATTTGTTGCTGCACCCCTGCGTAAATTATCGGCAACAATCCAGAGATTTAATGAGTTTTCTTCTGAGAAATCTCTCCTTACCCTTCCGACAAATACCTCATCTCTTCCGTAAGCATAAAGAGGCATGGGGTACTCATCCTTTGCCGGATTGTCCTGTAACACCACACCGGGGGTCTCAATGAGAATTGCAAAAATCTGTTCCATCTCAAACCCCCTCTCAAAAGTGACATTTACTGACTCCGAATGGCCACCCAATACAGGCACGCGTACGGTTGTTGCGGTAATTGCAATTTTGTCGTTGCCAAAAATTTTTCTGGTCTCATTTACCATCTTCATCTCCTCTTTAGTATAGCCGTTGTCTGTAAAAGTATCAATACGGGGGATTATGTTTCTGTCAATGGGGTATGGATATGGAGAGTTGCAGGAGATGGCATCTCCGTAGCTCAGGCCTCCAATTCTCTCTCTCTCCAGTTGTGCAACACCCTGCTGACCACTCCCTGTTACAGACTGATAAGTTGAGACAACTATCCTTTTTATCTTTAGATGCTTATGAAGTAATGCAAGTGCTACAACCATCTGAATTGTTGAGCAGTTTGGATTTGCAATTATCATATCATCCGGGGAGAGTGAAAAACCGTTAACCTCCGGTACAATCAACTTCACAGCAGGATCCATTCTCCAGCATGAGGAGTTATCAATAACTCTGCAACCTGATTCAGCAAAGATTGGAGCCCACTCGTATGATATTGCGGCACCTGCAGAAAACAGAGCAATATCCGGCTTCATTGAGAGAGCCTCTTTTAGTGTCACAACTTTAGTAACCTCCCTGGTATACTTATCCTCCGGAAATCTGACCGGGTAGTCAAGACCTGCAGACCTCTCTGAGGCAACAGGTATCAGAGTATCAAGCGGAAAGTTTCGTTCTGCCAGTATTTCTGCCATCTTCCTCCCCACAAGCCCTGTAGCTCCTACAACTGCAACCTTCATAACGAGGCAGTGAGTATGTCGTTAAAGACTCCTGTTGCTGTCTGTCTTGCCCCGGCTCCGGCACCTGAGATTACAAGCGGCGATGGATAATCCCGGCTTGTAATTATTATTGTATTGTCAGTCCCCTCTGTCCTTGCCAGCGGATGATCAGCCGGCAGAGACTGAACTGAAGCCCGGCACTCCGTCCCGGATATGGTTGCAACATATCTGAGTCTCTCCCCCTTTTCTGAGGCAAGTTTATATAATCTCTCAACCTCACCGGCAATTAGAGGAGATACCTCCACCTCCTCCGGCTCTCTCTCTATACCCATCTCTCTGCTCAGGATAAGAGCCTTCCTGCCTACATCCGTACCTGAAAGGTCAATATTTGGATCCGGCTCGGTATAGCCAAACTCTTTTGCCCTGGTAATGAGCGAGGAAAGACTGACAGAGCCGTTATAGTTGCTTAGCAAATAATTTAATGTCCCAGATAGGATTGCTTCAATTTTCTCTATTTTATCCCCTGCCTGAACCATTTGGCGGATGGTGCCGATAACAGGCAGGGCTGCCCCTACAGTCGTCTCGTAGTGAAGTTTTTTTCCGTTTGATGAAAATGCCTCTCTCATTCGTCTCCAGTTCTCTCCGGGAGCACTAAATGCAATTTTATTACAAGTAACCACGGAAAATCCGTTAAGGGCAAATTCCGAATAACTGGATGCAACCAAACCACTTGCCGTACAGTCAATGAAGAGACTTTTACCAAGGCCGAAACCTCCGGCGGTATTCAAAAATTTTCCGATATCGGTATCCTCGCCTTTCTCCAGTAATTCTGATATTTTTTGCGGGTCTATTCCTCTCTTTGAAAACACCATTTTTTTACTGTTTGCAATTCCTGCAATTGAGATATCCTCTTTACCGGAGATAATGTTAACCAGCTCTTTTGCCACGTTTCCATATCCGGCAATGAAAAGGTTTATCCTCTCATTTCTCTCTCCAAAAAACTCTTTGTGGACAACTCTCATCGCTACAGTCAGATCCTCTCCGGCCACAACTACCGAGATATTCCTTTCGCTGGATCCCTGTGCAATTGCCCTGATGTTTATACCCTCTCTTCCAAGAGCATTAAACATTCTGCCTCCTGTACCGGACTGATTCTTCATATCATCGCCCACCAGAGTGATAATTGAGAATCCCATTTCAACCTTAAGGGGGTTAACTTTAGAGAGACTAATCTCATACGCAAATGCTCCGTCTGCAGCCTCCTTTGCTTTTACTGCATCACTCTCTGATATGGCAACACACATTGTGTGAACTGAAGAGGCCTGAGTAATAAGAATAATATTTACTCCGGCTACGGCAAGAGAGGCAAATAGCCTGGCTGAATAGCCGGGCACACCAACCATACCGCTCCCCTCCATTGAGAGAAGTGCTATGCTGTTACTTCCTGAAATCCCTCTGATCTTTCCCCTGGTTTCGGGTGGTGATGACTCAATGTATGTCCCCTCAGATTCCGGTGAGAATGTATTTTTTACCTCAATGGGAATTCCGCTCTCAATTGCAGGCTGTATGGTTGGCGGGTAGATAACCTTTGCTCCAAAATGAGAGAGCTCCTGCGCCTCGTTGTAAGAAATGTGTCTGATACATTTAGCTTCAGGTACTAGTCTTGGATCTGCTGTCATCATTCCATTCACATCACTCCATATCTGGAGAGTTCTTGCACCTGAACCCGCCGCAAAAAGCGCTGCGGTATAATCAGATCCACCCCTGCCAAGAGTTGTTGTTCTTTTCTGTGCATCAGAAGAGATGAAACCCGGAATTATATGAAGTCTGGACTTTTCAGAAGAAATGAGTTTGCGGATATTTGTGTAAGTTGCTGATATATCCGGTGTGTTTACATCTCCAAGCTTTATCGTCTTTATGATATCTCTGGCATCTGTCCATTGGTTACTGATACCCATTGAAGTAAATTTCACACTTACTATCCTGGTTAGTATTATCTCACCAAAGCTCACAATCAGGTCAAGCGATGAGGGGCTTAGCTCCCTCAGAGAGTAAACACCTTTGCAAACATCCCTTAACTGATTAAAGAGGTTTTTAACCTTTAGCTCTACTGCATGGCGAAAATCTATGGGAATGAGTTCATAGATAATCTCAATATGACGTGACTCCAGCGAATCAATATCTGAAAGATAGTGCAAATCCTGAGCAGCAGCTTTACGACCTGCCTCAGTCAGGATATCTGTACAACCCCCTGTCGCAGAAAGCACCAGGATGGTTCTGTCCCTTTTTACGGCATCCGCTGTGATTGCTGCAACTTTCAATATGTTTGCGGCATTTGCTACAGAGCTGCCGCCAAATTTCAATACTTGCATATTAACTGATGAAATTTATATGTCGCTTCACAATCCCGGCGATCTGTTCCCACTCTAGCAAAAAGCCGTCATGACCCCACCTGGATTCAAGAAGTTCAAATTTAGAATTTTTAATGTACTTATGAAGAAATCTCTGCTCCTCAACAGGGAAAAGAGTGTCTGAGTCTATGCCAGCCACTATAGTATCAGCCTCAATAAGGCCGAGTGCTCTCTCCGCACCGCCTCTGCCTCTTCCGCAGTTATGGCTATCCACAGAGCGAGTAAGGGTGTAGTATGAATAAGCGTCAAACCTTTGAGAGAGTTTTCTGCCCTGATACTGCTGATAGTTACAGGCCCTCTCTGCAAAAAGAATATCTTCATCCTCCTCTCTTTGTGTAGTATTGTATCCGTTGTATGAACGGTAAGACAGAAGCGCGACAGACCTCGCTGCCCTAAGTCCTGATTCGCCGCCTCTTATGCTCTTCTGCTCCTCAAAGGTTGGGTCTGCAAAAAGTGAGAGCCTTTGAGATTCGTTAAAGGCAGTTCCCCAGGGAGAGACTCTTGCGTTACAGGCTATTAACAGGAGATTCTTAACAACTTCAGGATGCATTATCCCCCATTCCAGTGCCTGAAACCCTCCTATTGAGCCTCCGGCTATCAGGTCAATTTTATTAATTCCGAGTTTAAGCCGTAGCGAATTATGAGCTCGGACAATATCTCTGACAGTTGTCTGCGGAAAAGAGAGCATATAAGGATCTCCGGTTGGAGATTTGCTTGCCGGCCCACTGCTTCCGTAACACGAACCAACCATATTTGCACAAATTAAATAATATTTATCTGTGTCAAACACTCTTCCCTTACCCACCAGTCCACTCCACCACTCCTCAGGATTAGAATTTGCCGTTAATGCATGGCATATCCAGATCACCTTTTTATCAGGGGAGAAATTGCCCGAATGGTGAAAAGCAATTTCAAGCTGATCAAGCCTTTCACCACTCTCAAACAGAAAACCTTCAGAGAAAACCAGAGAATCTTTAATCATAAACCTGCCCTCCTGAACGCACTTTCAATATCTCTCTTTATATCTTCAATATGCTCTATTCCAAGAGAGATCCTTAGCGTATTCTCTCCTATTCCTGCAGCCCTAAGAGCATTGGAGCTCATCTGAGCATGAGTTGTGGAGGCAAAATGTGTAATAAGCGTTTTATTGTCTCCCACATTGACGAGATGGCTGATTAATTCAAGAGAATTTACAAATACCGACGCGCGGTCTCTGCTACCCTTTATGTCAAATGAGAGCACACCTCCATAACCACTTTTGAAGTATTTCCTGCCTTTTTCATGGTTTGGACTGCTTTTCAGCCCGGGGTAATTAACTCCTTCCACTTTAGGGTGCGCCTCAAGCCACTCGGCCAGTTGCTGAGCATTTGAAAGAATTCTCTCCATCCTTAATGAAAGAGTTTCGCTTCCCTGCAGAATAAGAAATGCATTGAAAGGGGATAGAGAACATCCCCAGTCTCTGAGCCCCTCCGCTCTGGCCTTTACAGCAAAAGCTATATTTCCGGTCTCACTTCCGGCTCCGAACCTGTCCCAAAAACTCAAACCGTGGTATGACTCTGACGGATTTGTAAATCCCCGAAATTTACCGCTGGCCCAGTTGAAGTTTCCGCAATCAACAACAACACCACCTATGGAGTTTCCGTGTCCGCCAATCCACTTTGTGGCTGCATGGGTAATAATATTTGCCCCCCACTCACGTGGCTTAAAAATATATCCTGCTCCTCCAAAGGTGTTGTCAACAATCAGAGGAATCCCATACTTGTATGATAAATTTCCAAACTCTTCAAAATCCGGAATATAGAAATCTGAATTTCCTATTGTCTCAATAAATATAGCTCTTGTCCGAGGGTCAATAAGTTTTTCAAAATTCCGGAGAGTACCTTTTTCTGCAAAACGAAACTCTATACCCAATTTAGAAAAACTACTCCTGAATTGATTGTAAGATCCACCGTATAGTGAGGATGAGCTTACAATATTATCCCCGCATTCAGCAATATTTTGTATAGCCAGAAATTGTGAGGCCTGACCGGATGAGACGGCAACGGCAGCAGTCCCCCCTTCAAGGATGGCAATTTTCTGTTCAAGAACATCTGTTGTGGGATTTGACAATCTGGTATATATATGACCTGGAGTATTGAGCTCAAAAAGTCTTGCGGCATGATCGGAGTCATCAAAAAGAAAAGAGGAGGTTTGAAATATTGGGGTGGCACAGGGGCCGTTTGAACCCGATTTAACAAGCCCGGCATGAACCTGCAGGGTGTCAAAATGATTTGCACTCATAAAAAATGAATTTGATGATAATTAATACGAAATGTATGTTTGGGATTTATGGGGCCTGCCCAATGGATCTTCGTAAGACCCTGATTTATGACAGCATCTTGCGATGCATTCGCATTATCATCATTGAAGAAGCAACAGAAGAGTGAACAGCGATTATATTGCTGTCCGGTTTAAGTTGTATGGCTCTCTCTCTGTTCATCTTATTTACAAGTCGCAAATCTATATAAACTTTGGAAAGGTTCCAAAAAGTTTTAGAATCTATTTTTTCATCTCCTCAAAACCCTTACCGTAAACTCCCATCACATTGCCGACACTAAGAAATGCGTCTTTGTCTATCTCTCTGACAGTTTTAAATACGAAGTTGCTCTCCGTACGTCTCACAATTACCATTAAAATCTTACCCTCTCTCTTTGTGTACCATCCTGTTGCATCAATCACTGTTACACCTCTTCCGCTAGGGGTGATTGCATCTGCAATCTGCTCATACTTTTGAGAGAAGATAAATATCTGTATTGACTGCCTTGCTCCGGAGAGTATCAGGTCCACCGAGTAGCTTGTAACACTTATAAGTACAAATCCATAAATAATTATAGCTGCCCGTTCGCCTATTGAGGCCTCACTTGGTATAATCAGGGAGCTCAGAATTATAAAAATATCCATATACAGGATGAGCTTGCCGGGAGAGATGTTCCTGTATTTGTTTATCATAAGCGCAACTATGTCTGTTCCGCCTGTACTCCCGCCCTGCGTGAATGTTATTGCTATTCCGGCTCCGGAAAAAACTCCACCCATCATTGCTGAGAGCAGTTTACCGTTGCCAATGGCAATATCCTCAATCAGCTCCACAGGTATTATGCCCGGTAGCCTGTCCAAAAAGAGAGTAACCGCGACAATGGCAAAAACAGTCTTAACTCCAAACCCCTTTCCAAGTATCTTTAATGCCACAGCAAGGAGAGCAGCGTTTATTATGAAGAACGACCAGCTCACCGGAAATCCTGTTGCATAATAGATTACAGCGGCAATACCTGTCACTCCTCCACCAACCAGACCGCTGGGTATTAAAAAAACACTCCATCCGGCAGCATAGAGGAGAAGACCGAATGTAATTATTGAATAGGTTCTGAGCGTGCTCAGGACTCTTTTTGTTTTTTGTTCCATAACAATTTTCCAGCTTTAATCTGATCAAAACCCTGTCCGTAAACGCTCATTACCGCAGAAACAGAGATAAAAGCGTTACTGTCTATCTCTTTTACTATTGCACTTATATCCGTAAGCTGAGATTTTCTTATTATCACAACCAGCATCTTGCTCTCGCTTTTTGAGTACCATCCCATAGAGGTCAGGGCAGTAACTCCTCTTCCCATCTCTTTACTCACTCTGTCAGCGATCTCATCATATTTGGATGAGAATACAAATACCTGAAGAGATTGCTTATTTCCTGTCAGTATCATGTCTATCACATATGAAAATGATACCATCTCTATGTAGCCGTAGATTACGTCCTCCAGAGATTTATCGGGTATGAAATAAACCGAGCCGATTATCACCAAATCGCATATTATGAAAACTCTTCCTGGCGACATCTCTCTGTATTTGGCAATAATAAGAGCTACAATGTCTGTACCTCCTGTGCTCCCGCCCTGCAGAAATATTATACCTATCCCAATTCCACTCATCGTCCCTCCTATAAGAGAGTTAATCAACTTGTCCTCAATATCGGATACCCATGGAATCAAAGGCAGAAATTCAAACATCAGGGCTGCAACTGCTATACAGTATATGGTTTTAAATCCAAACGCCTTCCCTAGGATCAGGAATCCTATTCCAAGAAGGATTGCGTTTATAATTAGATAAGAATAGGAGACATCAAATCCTGTGGCATAGTTTATTACGGATGCCAATCCGCTTACGCCACCCCCGGCTATCTCGTGGGGTATTAAAAACGCCGTCCAGCTGAATACAAAGATGAATAGTCCTATTGTCATGAGAGTATAGGACTTCAATGTCTTCAATATCTTCATAAAATATATGTCAATCAATAAATATTTCTGATTTTGAATATGTAACCGCCTGTCCCTTTATAATTAGAAAGCTCTCCTCCATTCTGCACTCCAGATCGCCCCCTCTCTGGCTTACCTGCCTGGCTCTGAGAACACTCTTTTTTAGTCTTTTTGACCAATATGGAGCAAGTGTACAGTGTGCACTGCCGGTAACCGGATCCTCAAGAATTGTTGCCTGGGGTGTAAAAAATCTGGATACAAAGTCATGTTCCTTTCCGGGAGCTGTTATTATAACACCACCTGGGTTAATATTTATCTCATCAAATATGGATCTGTTGATTTCAATCCTCTCAATCTCCTCCTGGGAGCTGTAAATAAGCATATAGTCTCTTGCTTTGTAAACCTCCCTAGGCTTTATGCTAAGGCTGTCAAAAATCTCTTCAGGCAGAACTGATGGCACACCCTCCCTTATCGGAAAACTCATCAGGTAGTGGCCTCCCTCCCTCTTTACTGCCAACTGACCGGATAGAGTTTCAAAAAGTATCTCATCTCCATCCCAGCCCAGCTCTTGAAAAAGCACATGAGCAGATGCAAGTGTGGCATGTCCGCAAAGGTCCATCTCAATATCGGGAGTGAACCATCTTAAATTAATCAGACCATCTTTAATAAGTACAAAGGCTGTCTCCGGTGCTGCATTCTCCCTTGCAATAAGCTTAAGAAGGCTATCCTCAAGTGGATCTTCAAGTAGCACAACAACTGCAGGATTGCCGCTGAAAACCTCATTTGTGAAAGAGTCAACCTGATATGAAACTATCTTCATCTTAACAAACTACATTGATTATCTTCCCGGGGACAACAATTATCTTTTTTATAGAGCCTCCTGCAAGAAATTTAATAGTGTTCACATCCTCTCTCACAATGCTCTCTATCTCAGCCGGAGTAAGAGATCTCTCCAACTCCAGTTTGAATCTCAGTTTACCGTTAAATGACACAGGATATTCAAATGTATTCTCTATGGTGAACTTCTGATTATACTCCGGGAAAGAGGCAAATGCTACGCTGCTTTTGTGTCCCAGTTTGTTCCATAGCTCCTCTGCAATGTGCGGAGCAAACGGAGATATTAGTATAACCATAGGTTCAAGAATTGCCCTTTTGTTGCAGTTTAGTTCATAGAGGTCATTTACTGCTATCATAAAAGCACTGACGCTTGTATTGAATGAGAAATTCTCAATGTCTGTCTGAACCTTGCCAATCAATTTATGAAGTGTCTTCAACTCCGCCGGAGAGGCATCCTCATCTGAAACTCTGAAGTTCTCCTTTTCAAAGAAGAGCCTCCAGAACCTTTTCAGGAACCTGTGAACTCCGTCAATACCGTTTGTATCCCAGGGTTTGCTTTGTTCAAGAGGTCCCAGAAACATCTCGTACATTCTTAATGTGTCTGCCCCATATTTGTCACAAACAGTATCCGGATTGACAACATTGAACATTGATTTGCTCATCTTCTCTACCGCCCATCCGCAGATATACTCACCATCCTCAAGTATGAACTCAGCACTCTCATACTCCGGCATCCATCTCTTAAATGCATCAAGATCCAATCTGTCATTATTTACAATATTGACATCAACATGTATCTCTGTTGTGTCGTATTCATCCTTAAGACCAAGCGATACAAATTTATTGGTACCCTTTACCCTGTAAACGAAATTTGATCTACCCTGAATCATACCCTGGTTGATCAGCTTTTTAAATGGCTCCTTTTCGCAAACATACCCAAGGTCATAGAGAAATTTATTCCAGAATCTTGAATAGATAAGGTGCCCTGTTGCATGCTCCGTACCACCTATGTAGAGATCCACATCCCTCCAGTAATCGTTAGCCTCTTTTGATACCAGTGCGTCTCTGTTCTGAGGGTCCATATATCTCAGATAATATGCGCTGCTGCCTGCAAATCCGGGCATTGTACTCTTCTCCAGAGGCCACCCCTCATAGCTCCAGCTCTCAGCCCTTGCAAGTGGGGGCTCCCCGCTCTCGGTCGGCAAGAACTTGTCAATCTCAGGGAGCTCCAGGGGCAGAGAATCAAATGGCAGCGGTGTTGCTAATCCCTCTTTATAATATATTGGGAAGGGCTCTCCCCAATACCTCTGTCTTGAGAATATCGCATCTCTTAGTCTGTAGTTAACCTTCCTTCTTCCTATCCCTCTTCTCTCAACCTCCTCTATTGCAGCAGGGATAGCCTCTTTTACGCTCATCCCGTTCAGGAATCCAGAATTGCACATTACACCCTCTTTAGCATCAAAGCTCTCCTCAGATACATTACACCCCTCAATCAGCGGAATTATAGGGAGGGAGAAATGCTTTGCAAATGCGTAGTCTCTGCTGTCGTGTGCCGGTACTGCCATAATTGCTCCAGTTCCGTATCCCGCAAGTACATACTCAGCAATCCAGACAGGAATCTTTTCAAGAGTGAATGGGTTTATGGCGTAACTTCCGCTGAATACTCCGCTGACTCTTTTACTCTCAGCCATCCTCTCCCTCTCTGTCTTCTTTTTGGCAGAGGCAAGGTACTCCTCAACAACTCCCCTCTGCTCCTCAGATGTTAGCCTCTCCACCCACTCGCTCTCAGGAGCAAGAACCATAAATGTTGCTCCGAATATAGTATCCGCCCTTGTTGTAAATATTTCAAGATCATACTCCCGTTCTCCGTTTACTACCCGGAATGTCATCTCTGAACCCTCAGAGCGTCCAATCCAGTTTCTCTGCATCTCCTTCAGGGAGTCTGTCCAGTCAAGTTCCTCCATATCTCCCAAAAGCCTTTCGGCATAGGCCGACACTCTAAGTTGCCACTGCCTCATCTTCTTCTGCTCTACAGGGTGCCCACCTCTGACAGAGAGACCCTCCTTCACTTCGTCGTTTGCCAGCACAGTGCCCAGAGCTGCACACCAGTTAACAGATGTCTCTCCAAGGTATGCTATCCTGTACTCCATTAGCACAGATGCCCGCTTAGTCTCATTAAAGGATAGCCACTCGTCTGCCGAGAATGTCTCAACTTCTCCGCTCGCAGCTTTCACCTCTGCATTCCCGTTTTTGGAAAAAATATTCACTAGCTCTTCAATTGGCCTAGCTCTCTGCTCTGAAAGGTCATACCAATGTTCAAACATTTTAAGGAAAGCCCACTGTGTCCATTTATAATATTCGGGTTCACAAGTTCGCACCTCTCTGTCCCAGTCAAATGAAAATCCTATTCTGTCAAGTTGCTCTCTGTATCTCTGTATGTTTTTATCAGTTGTAGCTGCAGGATGTTGTCCGGTTTGAATGGCGTACTGCTCAGCCGGAAGTCCGAAAGCGTCGTAACCCATTGGGTGGAGGACATTGAACCCTTTAAGCCTTTTGTATCTGCTGTAGATATCACTTGCTATATAGCCAAGCGGATGGCCGACATGTAAGCCTGCTCCGGAGGGGTATGGGAACATGTCCAGCACATAAAATTTTGGCCTATTTGTGTCAATTTCAGCTTTAAAGGTCTTCTCTGAGGCCCATCTGGCCTGCCAGAATTTTTCTATTTCGGAAAAGTTGTACTCCATTATTTTAGTTTCAATCAGGCGACAAAAGTAATAAATTTTGCTATCTCTTCAGTCTGAATTCCACAGGAAGGGCTATCCTCACAGAGACAGGCTTTCCGTCAATTTTTGCGGGCTTCCAGTCGGGAGATGCCTCCACAGTCTTTATCGCTGCTTCGTCAAGCTCGTAGTCCAGCGATTTAATCACTACCACATCCTTCACCTTCCCATCATAGTCAACAGTAAATTCAACAATTACCCTTCCGCTTACACCTCTCTCAACAGCTCCCTGAGGGTATTTCAAATATTTGTAAACCCATCTGTCCAGAAACCTCTGCTCTCTTCCATGCAGAAACAGAGCAGGAGTCTCCGTCTGCTCCTGTTTGTAAATTCTTGGCTTTCCCACTTCATCTTCAATTGACTCCTTAGGGGCAAATGCAGTTTTTGTAAGCATCCGTCCCATATTCGCAGCATCCAGTACTAAATTGAACACATACTCAGTTGTCATATCCATAGAGAGATAGTCTATCTCGCTCTCAACATCCCTTGTTGTGTGGTAATCTCTGTGCAGTCCTGTTGTAAAAAGAGCCACCGGAATACCTTCTGCCGCAAATACCTGATGGTCGCTTGGGAAATAAGAAGAGGCTTTAATTGTTGGTTCAGGCATTAATGGTTTGTCCGAGACATCCTTCAGGAGTGTGGAGAGCTCCGCATGGGGCATCATAGTATAGACATAAAGCTGCCTCCCCTCACCACCTCTTCCTACCATATCCAGATTTACCATCAAAGATATCTTATCTTTCTGTCCAAATGCTCTGTTCAAAAAGTACCAGCTCCCAATCATACCTCTCTCCTCAGCCCCAAATGCGGCAAATAACACAGATCTCTTAAACATAAAGCTCCTGGCTCGTATCATTTTAGCAACCTCTAACATTACAGATGTCCCGGAGGCATTATCATCAGCCCCTCTGTAAAGCAGAGTTGAATCTTTGCCATCTATCTTAACATTAACTCTACCCAAATGGTCATAGTGGGCCGCTACAAGAATGAACTCATTCTTAAGCTGAGGGTCGTAACCCTCAACAATGCCAATAATATTCTGTGATTTAAGAGTATCACCCTCGCTGTTTACAAATGAGAAATCCTGCCCGGGAGATGGATAGAGTAGCTCAATCTCTGCTCCTGCGAACACCCTCTCAATATATCTGGCGGCCATCCTCTCACCCTCTGAGCCAGCCCCTCTTCCCATAAGTGAGTCTGATGTCAGAACCTCAACATGTTTTTTTAGTCCCGCAATCCTTTCATTCTGCGAGAATAGCCCTGCCGTTACAATGAACAGCAGAGCTACCATCAGAGTTAATCTCTTCATATATTACCTTGTTGGTAAAACCTCCAGCCAGTAGCCGTCGGGGTCGTTAATAAAATAAATGCCCATTCCTGGATTTTCATAACAGATGCATCCCATCTCTTCATGAAGCTTATGAGCCTGCTCGTAGTTATCCGTTCTGAATGCCAGATGGAATTCGTTATCTCCCAAATTATAGGGTCTCTCCCAATCTCTTAGCCAGGTAAGCTCAAGCTGATGCCCGCCCTCTGTTCCGTCTGAGAGGTAAACAATAATGAAAGATCCATCCTCCGGAGTGATTCTTCTTACCTCATCAAGACCAAGGGCCTTTTTGTAAAACGCCATGCTCTTGTCAAGGTCAAGTACATTAATGTTGTTGTGTACAAATCTGAATTTTGCCATAAATCTATCTTTTAAAGTGGGGCATCTCCCCGGGCAGCTCAATGGAGAACTCCACAAGACCCTTTATAACTCCATCTTCTCTCCATGGGGTTTGGTGTATAAGTTTCCTTACTCCCCCCTTCTCAATGGTATAAGAGTTTGAATCTCCTGAAGAGAGCATACCCTGAATCATACTCCAGGACTTGTCTCCGTGGCACTCCCTGAGGTTTTTGCCCAGCAACTCCCCGTACTTCTCAAAAGTTTTGGCAGATTTTTGGTTTCTGTAAACAACAACTCCATCACAGTCGCATACCGTAACGGCGCAGTCTAGCTCTTTAGCCCAGTTGAAACGCTCCTCTTCCATTGGTTAGACCAGCTTATAAAAGGGTGTTTTAACAACCAGTGCCTTTAGAAGCTTGTCTCTCACCTTTATAAAAATCTCTGAACCTGCCTTTGAGAATTCCGGGGTAACATATGCCATGCCTATTGGCTTTTTTACTGCCGGCCCCATTGTTCCTGATGTGACAATACCAATAACCGTGCCGTCTGCACTGCAAACCTCGTAACCGTGTCTGGGAATACCTCTGTCTAAAAGTTCAAATCCTACCAGCTTTCTCTTCAAACCATCGGCCTTAAGCTTAAGCATATAATCTTTGTCTATAAAGTCGCCCTTTGCCTCGCTGAATTTTGTAATCCAACCAAGACCCGCTTCTATTGGGGAAGTTGTATCATCAATGTCATTGCCGTAGAGACAGAATCCCATCTCAAGCCTCAGGGTGTCTCTGGCACCCAGACCTATAGGCATTATTCCAAACTCCTCTCCGGCCTCAAATACAGCTTTCCAGAGTTTATCCGCATCTTCGTTTGCAACATAGATTTCGCATCCGCCTGAACCTGTATAACCTGTAGTTGAAAAAATCGCATCCTTAATTCCGGCAATTGTCAGCTTTTTGAATGTATAATACTCCATATCCTCTACGCTCTGATCGCATATCTTCTGCATCGCCTTAAGGGCAAGCGGTCCCTGTACTGCAAGCTGGCAAATCTCATCAGATGCATTATAAAGCTCTCTGCCCGGTGTTATATTGAACTTTGGTGCAACTGCAGCAAGGTGAGCATAATCTTTGTCTATATTGGATGCATTAACCACCAGAAGGTATGTTTCACTGTCTATGCAATATACAAGAAGGTCGTCAACTATTCCCCCTTTCCCGTTTGGGAAGCATGAGTACTGAACCTTGCCTGGAGTCAGGAGAGAGGCGTCGTTTGAAGTTGTGTACTGTATGAAGGGAAGAGCATTTGGACCCTTAACCCATATCTCTCCCATATGAGAGACATCAAAGACCCCTACCTTTGTCCTTACATGGTTGTGCTCCTCATTTATACCGATATACTCTACGGGCATATTGTAACCGGCAAAGGGAACCATTTTGGCTCCCAGGGCAATGTGTTTTTCTGTAAAAGCTGTGGTTTTCATATTAATTTGTTTGTATATGTAAATTTTGTTTATCTGCATCATAGATCCAGATATCCTCAGGGCTGAAGTCAAGCTCCAGCAACTTTCTCAGTGAGGCGTAGGCTTCGCCTATCTCCTTATGGGCAGTAGATGCGACAACGTTGTAACCATTGCGGAATTTAAGCCTTATGGGCTTATAGCCGCTCTCCTGCAAATATCTGCTCATCTTATCTGCATTCGCCTCCTCTGCAAAGCTTCCCGCTATTACATAAAACCTTGATCCTAAAGGCGAAGCCTCACTGTAAGTCTGAGTCTTTACCTCTGTAACGACTTTTGAAGAGTCCGCAGGCCTCTGCTCAGGAGATGAAAGAGTGTCTGAAATCTCTGTCTCTGTCATCTTGAATCTCTCCAAATCTTCTGATGTTGGCATCCCCAGTGTAGAACGGAGCCAGTCGCAACCGCTGAGGGTGAAAATCAGCGAAATTGCAAAAAAGAGCGAAATAAATCTTTTCATAATCTTCTAATGTTTAGAAGGTTTCTAATCTTACAAAAGTAACCAAAATAAAGCATAAGCGAAAATTTAATGTATATTTGACATCAGAAAAGAGAGTAGTTATGTCCAAATTTTTTCAGCAGGTAAAAAGTATTGCAAATTTTGCAGATCACGTTGATATAACGGGTACAATAGAGGGTATAAAAAAGAGTATTGATTTCAAAGGTCCAAATGTATGGATTCTTGCCTTTGCTGTTATCGTAGCCTCTGTCGGCCTCAATGTCAACTCAACCCCGGTAATAATAGGAGCCATGCTCATATCCCCGCTTATGGGGCCAATAATCGGGACTGGTCTGGCAGTGGGAATCAATGACTCCATGCTTCTCAAAAGGGCTCTGAAAAACCTTGGAATAATGGTATTGATAAGCATACTCGCATCTACGCTCTTCTTTGCCATCTCCCCGCTTAGTCTTGATGAGCCGACTGAGTTGCTTGCCAGAACCAGACCAACAATATACGATGTCTTTATTGCCTTTTTTGGCGGTCTGGCAGGTATTGTTGAGGGCTCCAGAAAGGAGAAGGGGACAGTTATTGCCGGTGTTGCAATTGCAACAGCCCTTATGCCACCTCTCTGCACAGCCGGATATGGAATTGCAAACCTTAACATAGCCTATTTTGCAGGAGCTATATACCTCTTCTTTATTAACTCTCTGTTTATTGCACTTGCAACTTTCATAATTGTCCGCTATCTGAGATTTCCTCTTGTTAAATTTGAGGATCCGGTTAAGCAGAGGAGGGTGAGAAGGATGATAAGCATTGTTACTGTACTTATGATTCTTCCAAGTGTTTATACAGGAGTTATTGTCATTAGGGAGAACACCTTTAATGTATCAGCCAAACAGTTTGTTAATGAAAATAAAACAATTGACAACAGCTATATATATGACTACAAAATAAACCATACAGGAAGATCCTCAACATTGGAACTCTCAATTGCAGGCGAACAACTTAAGGAGGGACAGAGAGAGAGGCTTTACTCATCTCTGGAGAAATTTGGCATCGGAAGGAACCATCTTGTAATAAAAGAGAATGCCACTATTGATCCGTTAGACGAAGGGGGTGTTGTCAAAAGTATATTTGAGAGGAATGATCTTGAGATACAAAAGAGAGAGGAGATGCTCCGGCAGATGGAAGCAGAGCTTAATGCAATCAAAAGCAGAGAGATCCCTTACAGACAGATTGCTGAGGAGATACTTGCACAGCACCCGGGTCTGACCTTCTTCTCAATTGCAAGAGGGGCTAGCATAAACCTTTCTGACTTCAACTCAAGTGATAAAATAATGGTAATGGCAAAATGGAAGGAGCCCATTTCAGAGTCAGAACTTAAGAAACTTGAGCAGTGGCTTGCGGTCAGACTTGGAGAAAAGAGCGTTATAATAATACAGGTTGAATAAAGATGCTTCTAAGTGTATTAATTTTTCTAAAAGTACTGAGTTCACCTTTTTTCTGGTTTAGCGACACACTGAAGGTGACCTTTCTTGGGGACATTATGCAACATCAGGCTCAGCTTGACGCAGCAAGAAAACCGGGTGCCGACAGGAACAAACCCTCCTCCTATGATTACTCAGACTATTTCAAACATATAGGACCAAAACTTGCCAAGAGCGATCTTAGGGTGGCAAATATGGAGACCACTTTTGCAAAACCACCTTATTCAGGATACCCAAATTTCAACTCCCCCATAACACTCTTGGAGTATTGCAAACAGGGGGGTATTGATCTCTTCCTTTCGGCGAATAACCACATATGCGATAAAGGGAGAGGAGGGATTGAGGGTACAATATCGGCTTACAACTCTATAAGGGTACCATACGCCGGAGCTTACAGAGACATGGCAGAGAGAAACAGCATTTATCCGCTTATAATTGAACTGAAGGGGGTGAGACTCGCAATCCTGAACTACACATACGGTACGAACGGAATACCTGTTCCACCCCCATACATTGTTAATTTGCTTGACTCTGTTCAGATTAGACGGGATATACTAAGAGCCGGGGAGATGGAGGCCGATGTAGTTATCGCCTGCCTCCACTGGGGCGAAGAGTATAAGTTGACACCATCTGATTCTCAAAGGAGGTGGAAGAGATTTTTCAACAATAATGGCGTTAATATAATTGTAGGCTCCCATCCGCATGTAATACAACCAGTTGAGACTGAAAGGGAACTATCCGGTGAGGTATCCAGAATTACAGCTTACTCCCTTGGAAACGCAATATCAAACATGACCGCACCAAACACAAGAACGGGAATGATGCTGACAATAAGAATCGTGAGAGAGAGGTTTGGGAAAATCAGAGTGATAGAGCCACAATATGAACTTATCAGTACATCAAGGCCGGGACAAATAGAAAAGAATTTTACAATTTTACCTGGCGAATATAGAGCAAACAGAAGATGACAGAAAAGACAATTTTGCTTGAGGAGATTGATCCCATTGACATATATGGAGTCAACAACAGACTTATAAATTTACTTAAAAGTTACTTCCCAAAGATGAGCGTAGTTGCAAGGGGTTCAGAGATTATCCTTAAGGGCAGTGCTGCGGATGTTAAGCGGTTTGAGAGCAAAATTGAGCTTCTTACTGAGATGAGGATGAGGAAATCCAGACTGACAGAGGATGATGTAAACTCTCTGTTTGACCCCCTGGGCTCAGGCACCGTTGAGACAAAGGAGGATGACAAGGATGTAATTGTCTTTGGCAATGAGGGGAAAATCATCAGGGCACGCACAAAAAACCAGAGAAGACTGGTTGAGAGTTATTACAAGAATGACCTGATTTTTGCCATTGGTCCTGCAGGTACAGGCAAAACATATACAGCAATTGCCCTTGCGGTAAGAGCTCTTAAAAACAAGGAGGTTAAGAGACTTATCCTTACTCGTCCCGCTGTGGAGGCTGGAGAGCGGCTCGGTTTTCTCCCGGGAGATCTTAGGGAAAAGCTGGACCCATATCTTCAGCCTCTCTACGATGCGCTCAGGGATATGATTCCTGCAAAAAAACTGGAGTTGCTTATGGAGGAGGGTATAATTCAGATAGCCCCGCTGGCATATATGAGAGGCAGAACTCTTGAGAGTGCATTTGTTATTCTTGATGAGGCTCAGAATACCACCTTTGGACAGCTGAAGATGTTTCTTACAAGAATGGGAGGCAATTCAAAGTTCATTGTTACAGGCGACGCAACCCAGATAGATTTACCAAAGAGATCGGACTCAGGTCTGTTAAAGGGGGCGGATCTCCTGGGCAAAATCAAAGGTGTATGCAGAGTTGACTTTACGAAAGAGGATATTGTAAGGCACAAGCTTGTATCAAAAATTGTACAGGCCTTTGACGAACATGAGGAGGAAAGTCTAAATCAAAGCTCCCCCCATCTCACCTGATGCCTTTCCGTTTTTAATGGTACATATCCCGTTTACAAAAACGTGCTCAATGCCAGATGCAAATTTATGGGGATCTGCAAATGTGGCATTGTCAATAATTGTATCGGGGTCAAAGACTACAATGTCTGCACGGTATCCCGGGATTAAAAGTCCCCTATCTTTCAGAGCTAATCTTGAGGCAGGAAGGGCAGTAGCTTTATGTACAGCTGTCTCAAGATTCATCAGCCTCTGTTCTCTTACATATTTGCCAAAAAATCTCGGCATTGTTCCGTATGATCTTGGATGTGGCATTGACTCACCGAGCTTCCCTGCGGGTGAGTAAACGCTTCCGTCTGATGCCGGCATGCCAAGAGGATGTGAGAGGAACATTGAAACATTCTCCTCTGTCATTGCAAATCCTATAATATCAACGCTCACCCTCTCATCAATCAAAAGCTGCCTGACAAACTCCCAAGCCTCTGTACCGGTGAGTTTTGAGGCTTCTGCCACATTCATCCCTATGAATCTTTTGTTCTTCTCTCTTTTGCATCCAGTAATCACAATGTTTTGAGGACCTCCTAACCTTTCAAAACGAGATCTGGCATACTCTCCTATTTTTTGGGAGATTTCCGGAGACTCAAGTCTGGCAATAATCTCATCCCTGCTCCCCTGTCTTTCGTTAAGAGGGATAAAGGTTGACATTCCTGTTGAAAAGGCTATATATGGGTATCTGTCAAAAGCGATGTCCACGCCTGATGAGCGTGCCTCATCAATCATTTTCAGAAGCATTGGCCCTTTGTGCCAGTTAGCTGCATTCTGAGCTTTAAGGTGAGATATCTGCAATCTTACTCCGGAATCCCTTGCTATCCTTATCGCTTCAGCAAGAGCGAGCTCAACCCTGTCGTCTTCATTTCTCATATGTATTGCAAAAAGGCCGTTGTGCCTGGCCACAGCTTTACATAGCTCAGCAATCTCCCCCTCCGGAGCATAAGAGCCAGGAACATATTCCAAACCACAAGATAAACCGACAGCACCCTGCTCCATTTGGCTCTCCATATAAGATACCATTGCCACTATCTGCTCCTTTGAGGCCGGGACATTGTTATCTCCAACAAAATGCGACCTTACGCTCCCCTGTCCGACAAGGGTTCCGTAATTGATACCCCGCTGCTGTTTAGAGTAGTCAGAGAAGAAGCTCTCTTTTGACTCCCACCTCTTTGAAGGGAAAGGCGAATCTCCGCAATTACCTCCTATATCAAGCGTAACACCCTGGTATATTTTGCTGTCTCCCAAAGGTGCCTCCATCATGTTGGCGTCTGTGTGTGTATGAATGTCAATAAAACCGGGAGAGACTACCCTTCCTCCTGCATCTATTACTCTGTCAGCACCTGTTCCGATGTCCCCTATAGCTGCAACTCTTCCCCCTTTGATGGCAATATCCCCTTTAACCGGAGCCCTTAACTCTCCATTATAAATTACTCCGTTCCTGATAATAGTATCAAAACGGTTGCTAGCCCTGAGCGAGCTAATGTCGTGGAAGCCCAATCCAAGTGAGGCTCCGGCAAAGAGAGAGGTCTTAATAAAGCCTCTTCTGGTAATTTTTTCAGCCATACTCTATTTTTTAATTTCCAGCCCCTTTGAGATATAGTTCTCAAATTTGCCATCTTTATCGTAAATCAACAGTGCATCAATATCATCCCTGGACTCTATGATTTCTATAGCTTTTTCAAGTCCCACAACCATAAACCATGTAGCGTAAGCATCTGCAGTCATTGCATCAGAGGCGACCACAGTTGCACTAAGAAGATTATGTTTAACAGGCATCCCGGTTGAAGGATTGATTGTGTGAGAAAACCTTTTGCCCTCAACCTCAACAAATTTTCTATAGTTACCAGAAGTAGCCAGTCCTCTTTCCGATAAAAGAAGCACTACTTGAATATCAGCACCCTGTATCATATTGCCATCCTCAGGCTTGTCAATCCCTACGCTCCATTTATCCCCTTTCGGATTAACACCTTTGCAGTAAATCTCTCCCCCCACCTCAATAAGATAGTTTTTCACCCCTCTCCTTTCAAAGTCAGCTGAAATAACATCAGCTGTATAACCCTGGGCAATTGCATTTAAATTCAAACTGACTCTTGGATCGCTCTTAACAACATATCCTCTCTCAATTTTAACTTTATCCATTCCCACAAAAGCCATTACGCTGTCAATTACTCTTTGATCTGCATCCACTTTTTTACCCTTGCCAAATCCCCACGCCTCAAAAAGGGGAGCTGCCGAGATGTCAAAAGAGCCTTCACTCTCAAGCCATATTTGAAATGATCTGTTAAAAACATTTTCAAAAAGAGTATCTGTTTTTAAATCTCTGTTGCTGTTAATAGCTGATATAAGAGAGGATTCGTTATAGACAGAGAGCGAGTTATCAACCATTTGAAGCAGCGAATCCACAACTTTGTCAAGTGAATCTCCCTCATAGGAGTAAGCTATATGAAATGTTGTGCCCTGAGTGAATCCGTCTATTGTTCTGTACTCAGAACCTCTGTTACAAGAGCTAAATGTGGCTGCTAAAAAAAGGCAAATTGCTATAATTGCAGGGGTCTGTTTTGAAAAAATCATTGTCCAAATTGTGTTTGGCACAAATTTAGAATAAAAAAACATATCTTTGTGAGTTACATAAGCACTTGAAAACATTATGACAGTTAATAAATGGCTAAGGCTTGCATCTCTCTTTGCGATGCTCATTCTTGCCTTCGCTTGCAAAAAGGATGAAGAGGAGGATACAAATCTCTATATGAAGGGGGCTCTTGTTGCCAATGTCCCCTCTCACCTTATTGCCGGAGAGGAGATTACAATTAAGGCGTCCGGAATTACAACTCCAACAGACAGCCTGACATACAAATGGATTACAACAGGCTTCAGCGCTGACTCGCTGTTTGGCCACGAGATAACAATATCTGCTCCTGAAGAGCCGGGTAACTATGCTGTCGCTCTATATGTTACACACCCAAGATATGTTTCCAAGACTCAGAATTATAACACTATAGTTCTTGACCCCAACTCTGACGACAGTTTCGGAGGCGTAGTAAGAGGTGATGACTCAATTGTGGATCAAAGAGATGGTAAAAAATATTACTATGTTACTGCAGGAGGCTTGGATTGGTTTGCCTTCAACCTAAACTGGAAGGGTGCCGGTAAGGCTTATATGCTAATTGATGCTCTGGGAGAGATATACGGAAGGCTATATAGTTGGGAAGAGGCAAAGAGTGCCTGCCCTGATGGCTGGAGAGTTCCTGACAACAGTGACTGGGAGAGCCTTGCTACTGCAGTTGCCGGTGCTAACACACCCTTTGACGGCAAGTGGTCAGGATTGGGAGCTGAGCTAACAGTTAGGGCAACTCTCAACAGCATAAATATGTGGAAATACAGCCCAAACATGAATTTCAAAAATATGTTCGGCTGGAATGCAATACCATCAGGGAACTCAACAGGAAACTTCAGAACTTATCTTAACAGAGGAGAGTATGGAGTATGGTGGTCTGCAGATGAAAAGGATGCAAACGATGCTTACTACAGGTATATATACTTTGACAGCCCTGACTTCCCTTACAATTATGCGAACAAGGGCAGTTTTGGTGCAGCTGTAAGGTGCGTAAGAGATAGTGCCCCTGAAAAATAGATAGAAAACTTAAAATTTAAGAATTATGAAATTTTCAAAAGGATTAATTACTTTGCTTGTGGTACTGGGAGCTGTACTGCTTGTGTTCCTTTGGGCTAAAAACGCCTTCAATTCAATGGTAACCAAAGAGGAGGGGGTCACATCTGCATGGGCGCAGGTTGAGAATGTTTATCAGAGAAGAGCTGACCTTATTCCAAATTTGGTGGCTACCGTAAAAGGATATGCTGCTCACGAACAGGAGACACTTGAGGGTGTTGTTAACGCTCGCGCTAAGGCAACACAGACAACAATAGACCCTACAAACCTTACAGAAGAGAGTTTGAAGCAGTTTCAAGCTGCACAGGGAGAGCTCGGCAGTGCACTCCAGAGATTAATGGTTGTTGTCGAGCGATATCCAGATCTTAAGGCAAACCAGAGTTTCCTTGAGCTTCAGGCTCAGCTGGAGGGGACTGAAAACAGGATCACTGTTGAGAGACAAAAATTCAATGAGACTGCAAGAGCATACAACACATATATCAGACAGTTTCCAAAGAATATTCTCTCTGGGATCTTCGGATTTGAGCGGAAAGCCTATTTTGAGGCTGTACAAGGTGCAGAAGAAGCCCCTAAAGTTGAGTTTTAACCGTGGGAACAAATCCCTTCATTTCTAAAGCAGACCAGACAAGCATAGTAAAGGCTATTGAGTCTGCCGAGCTGAACACCTCAGGTGAGATAAGGGTTCATATAGAGAGCAGCTGCCCGGGCGATCCCATTGCCAGGGCAGTTTATGTTTTCAACAAGCTCAAAATGTATAAAACCAGGGACCGAAACGGAGTTTTGATTTATATTGCCTGGAAGGCTCACAAATTTGCGATCATTGGAGACTCCGGAATTAACGCTGTTGTACCGGAAAACTTCTGGAACGATGCTCTGGAAATGCTTGGAACTAACCTGCGCTCCGGAGAGAACACTGCAGGCATATGTAAAACCATTGAACTCGCAGGAGAGAAATTAAAGTCATACTTCCCTATTAAATCTGATGACACAAATGAACAGAGCAATGAAATATCCTTTGGCGATTAAGAGTGCTTTACTCTCCATTCTGCTTCTGTTTGCATTTCTTTCAGAGGCTCAGATACCCCAAAAACCATCACCTCCAAGGCTTGTAAATGACTTTGCATCCCTATTCTCATCAACTGAGATTCAGAGAATAGAGAGTGCTTTGGTAGCATTTTCTGACAGCACATCAAATCAGATTGTTATAGTTACAGTGAACTCTCTTGAGGGAATGGATAAGTCACAATTTGCCTATAGCATCGGAGATGAGTGGAAAGTTGGACAATCAGAGTTTGACAACGGAGTTGTAATCCTGATAAAACCAAAGCGTGGGAACGAGAGAGGAGAGGCATTTATTGCAACCGGCTACGGACTAGAGGGGGCTCTTCCAGATGCAATCTGTAAAAGAGTGGTTGAGAGGGAGATGATACCTCGGTTTAAAGAGGAGGACTACTTTGGAGGAGTTGTTGCTGCGCTGAATGTCATAATGCCCATTGCAGCCGGCGAATACTCTTCAGATGAATACGCCTCTTCAGGGGCTGAGGAGGGGGGAATTGCCGCAGCTGTACTTGTAATACTATTTGTGATATTTGTGGTGGTTATATCCGCTGCCTCCAGAAAAGGGGGAGGGGGAAACTACGGAGGAGGAGGAAGAAAGGGTCCGGGACTTGCTGAACTTTTAATTCTGGGATCAATGCTCTCTGGTGGAAGAGGACGATCCGGAGGATTTGGAGGAGGTGGTTTTGGAGGAGGAGGATTCAGCGGAGGCGGTGGATTCGGAGGATTTGGAGGAGGTGGATTCGGAGGCGGTGGTGCCGGTGGTAGCTGGTAGCTCTTTCCATTCAATAACAACTACTTCAGATTTAGTCCCAATTCTGAATTTAGGACCCCACAATCCAATTCCAGAGGTTACAACATAGTCTGTTTTCTCAATTTTTCTATGACCATAAGCCAGATCAAACATTGCATCAACCAGAATGCTACCCGGCCAGAACTGCCCTCTGTGAGTATGTCCCGATAGCTGAATATCTATACCGTTCAGCCTGGCATCGGAGAGATGTTTTGGCTGATGGTCCAATAAAATTACAGGAAGTGTTAAATCAAATCCGGCAAGGATAGAGTCTAGTGATGCTCTTTTTCTGTTGGTCATATCATCTCTGCCCGCAATAACGAATCCAAAGGGTGAGTGTACTGCGGAATCAAGCAATAGACTTATCCCTGCCCCTCTTATCAGCTCGTATATCTCCTCTCTGTTGCCACCATAGAATTCATGATTTCCCGTCACGGCAAAAACTCCATACTTTGCGTTCAACTTAGATAGCTCATACCCCATATTCTGCTCCTTCAGCGGGCGGACATCTCTGTCAGCGATATCTCCTGCCAGAGCAACAATATCTCCTTGTTGACTGTTTATTAACTCAACATAGCGTCTAAGATGCTTTGCATTTATGTAGGAGCTTAAATGGAAATCGCTTGCCAAAACAATCTTCATCTCTCCCCCTGGCAACTTTTTGTCTGTGGTTATATTATATCTGGTAACCGATGGATTATTGAAGTTAATATTGCCGATTATTAAAAGAGTAAAGACTGTCAGAAGTGATCCGTAAAGGAGAATTTGCTTTGACAAAGCCCAATTTCTAAGTATAATTTCAGGGAAAATTTTAATGAAATAGTTTATTAATCTTAATATATCAACTCCCAGTGCTATTAGTGCGAAATAGACCAATGCAATAATGAATGTAAAGCCAATATCTGAAAGAGGGACGGCAACTCTCTCATGCACCCGGTCACCAAGATACATCCTTAAAAAGAATGAAATAAAGCCTGACGCAAATAAAACTGCATAAATAATTCTCAATGTAAGAACAGGTGGCAGTGCCTGATATCCTCTAATGAAAACATAGGATGAAATTGCCAGAAAAGAAGAGATTACGATTACAAAAAACATAACTGGTAATTGGGTGTTTGCAAAAATAACATTTAACTTTAACAATTGTTTTGCATTAACTCATAAGTATGGAAAAGAGAGGTAAAGAGGCCAAGAGGATAACAATGGTGGGTTTCTTCGTAAACCTGATTCTGACTATGGCAAAAATAGCGGCTGGCATTATTGGGAAGAGCTCTGCGATGCTGGCAGATGGTGTGCACTCTCTTTCAGACTTCGCAACAGATATAGTTGTCATAGCCTTCATCAATGTCTCCGGAAAAGATAGCGATGACAGTCACAAATACGGTCACGGGAAATTTGAAACTTTTGCTACTTTAATTATATCTCTGGTTCTTGCAGGTGTAGGAGTGGGTATTTTCATAAATGGAACTGAAAAAATATTAAGCTTTGTAAGGGGCGAAGCCATCTCGCAACCGGGTATGATAGCCTTGTGGGCTGCGCTTGTATCCATAGTATCTAAAGAGGTTCTCTTCAGATATACAATAATTGTAGGTAAAAAAATAAACAGCCCGGCCGTCATAGCAAACGGATGGCACCACAGGTCAGATGCCTTCTCTTCACTGGGAACAGCCCTGGGAATTTCGGGAGCAATTTTTTTGGGTGAATCCTGGAGAATTCTGGACCCTATAGCGGGTATTGTTGTGAGTTTTTTCATACTTAAAGTGGCCTTTGATCTGGGTATGCCAAGCGTTAAAGAGTTGCTTGAGGCATCTTTGCCAAAAGAGGTTATAGGTGAGATAGAGGCAATTATTAACAGCCACCCCGAGATTATCAGATTTCATCATCTAAAGACCAGAAAGGTGGGAACCGTTTACGCCATAGATGTCCATATAAAGCTCAGCAAAGAGATCTCTTTTGTTAAGTCCCACGATATTGCAACGGAGATTGAACACTCAATAAAGGACAAATATGGAGAGGGAACCCATATAAATATACATACGGAGCCTGTATGAGAGGTATCGTCATCATAGTTGCAACAATAACACTCTTTTTTATCTGCTCATGCAATGACAGGGAAAGGCTGGAGAGTCCTTCGTTCAACTCTCATCACTTCTTTTCTTTTGATTCATGGACTTTGGACTATCTCGGAGAGGAGTGGGTAATGAAGCATCTGTCTCTCAAAGAGGATTTTGACGGAAGACCGGTTGCAACAATCATAAAGAGAAGCAAAAGTTCCAACAATGAAAAAGCGGTTCTCTATATACATGGCTACAGCGACTATTTTTACCAAACCTCACTTGCAGATACAATGGAGAGCAGAGGGTTCAGATTTTATGCTCTTGATCTGCGCAGATATGGCAGATCAAAGTTACCTGGTCAGGTTTGGTATGATTTAAGAGATATCTCTGACTATTTTGAGGAGATTGACCTGGCAATTGATATTATTGAGAATGAGAATCCTGACGCAGAGATAACTTTAATGGCACACTCTACAGGAGGATTAACCGCATCTCTCTATGCGGAGAGCAGAGGGGATTCGCTCAGAGTCTCGCGTATTATACTAAACAGCCCATTCTTTGATTTCAATGTCGGAGGAGTTGCTGAGAGTATTGGGATCCCTGTTATCTCTTTTCTTGGGGGGCTCTTTCCCAGAATGGTGGTTAACAGAGATGTCAGCCCGATAAACTGCATGAGTCTCCACATAGATTATTTTGGAGAGTGGCAGTTTGATACAATAATGAAGCCGATTCAATCTCCAATGGTAACGGCAGGCTGGATCAGAGCTGTTCACAGGGCTCAGAGAGAGCTTCAAAAGGGTATATGCATTAAGGTCCCTACACTTGTAATGTGCTCCTCTGCTAGTACGAAAAGCCATGAATTTCAAGAAATACATAGAAAAAGCGACACCGTACTTGATGTCGCTGAAATCCTAGAATTCGCCTCAAATATCTCAGGCGAGGTTCAAATTGCTATAATTGAAGATGGTCTTCACGACCTTGTCCTATCCGGAAAAAGTGCCAGAGAGGCCTCTTACCGTGAGATATTCAGATTCCTATTTTAAAAGCTTGAAGAAATCATTCCCTTTATCATCAACCAGGATGAATGCAGGAAAGTCTTCTACCTCTATTTTCCATATTGCCTCCATTCCCAGTTCCGGATACTCTAATACCTCAACCTTTCTTATGCTCTCCTGTGCGAGTATCGCTGCAGGACCGCCTATACTTCCCAGATAGAACCCTCCATGCTTATGGCATGCATCTGTAACCTGCTGGCTTCTGTTACCTTTGGCAATCATTATCATGCTTCCTCCGTTACTTTGGAATAGGTCAACATATGAGTCCATTCTACCTGCTGTAGTTGGACCAAAAGAGCCACTCGGAAGTCCCTTTGGAGTCTTAGCCGGACCCGCATAGTATATTGGATGGTCCTTCATATATTGAGGCATCCCCTCTCCTCTGTCAAGTCTCTCTTTTAGTTTTGCGTGTGCAATATCTCTTCCCACGACAATAGTTCCTGAGAGCAGAAGAAATGTTGATACAGGATATTTTGAAAGTTCTCCAAGAACATCGCTCATAGGTCTGTTAAGGTTAATCTTTACAGCCCCCTCCTGTGTTGCCTTTATATCTCTCATATTTTCGGGTACAAGTCTCAATGGGTTTGAGTCAAGTGTCTCTAACCAGATACCCTCTTTGTTGATTTTTGCCTTAATGTTTCTGTCTGCACTGCAAGATACTCCCATTCCAACAGGACAGGAGGCTCCGTGTCTGGGCAATCTTATAACTCTGATATCATGGGCATAATACTTTCCTCCAAACTGAGCACCCATGCCAAACGCCTGAGCAGCCTTAAGAAGTTTTGCCTCCATTTCAAGATCTCTGAAGGCGTGTCCCTCTTCACCTCCTGTCTTGGGAAGTTCATCAAGATATTTTGCAGATGCCAGCTTTACTGTTTTCATACATGCCTCTGCAGATGTTCCTCCTACAACAAATGCAATATGGTATGGAGGGCATGCTGCTGTTCCTAGAGTCTTGAGCTTCTCAATCAAAAATTTCTCAAGGGAGTCAGGATTCAAAAGAGCCTTGGTCTCCTGGAAGAGGTAACTCTTATTGGCAGAGCCTCCCCCTTTTGCAACAAATAAAAATTTGTATTCGCCTCCCTCTGTTGCATATATATCTATCTGGGCCGGAAGATTATTGCCGGAATTCTTCTCATTGTACATATCCAGTGCAATTGTCTGAGAGTACCTCAGATTATCTTGGGTATATGTATCAAAAACTCCATGTGAAAGTGCCTCCTCGTCACCTCCCCCTGTCCATACCCTCTGACCCTTCTTTGCCACAATAGTGGCTGTTCCTGTATCCTGACAGAATGGGAGCACACCTTTTGAGGAAATACCTGCATTCAGAAGCATGGTTAGCGCAACTGCTCTGTCATTAACGCTAGACTCCGGATCGCTCAATATTTTTGCAACCTGTTCATTATGCTCAGGGCGAAGCATAAAGGCTATATCGTGCATGGCCTGTTTGGCCAGAATTCTAAGCCCCTCTTTCTCTACTTTCAGAATCTCATTCCCTTCAAACTGAGCAGTTGACACATAGTCTTTTGTTAAAAGGTGGTACTGTGTCTTATCCTCACCAAGAGGAAACATTTCGTGAAATTTAAATTCCATATCTCTTTTTTTTAAAAAAACATTAACTCTCTTTTCCCTGGCTTCCCATAAGGAAACTCCTCATAAACTCCATAATATCTCCATCCAGCACAGCCTGGGTATCTGATGTTTCATAACCTGTTCTGATATCTTTTACCATCTTGTAAGGGTGAAGAACATAACTTCTAATCTGTGATCCCCACTCAATTTTCATTTTCTTTCCCTCAAGCTCTGCCTCCTTCTCCCTTCTCTTTCTCAATTCAAGCTCGTACAGGTGCGATTTTAAGATCCTTATTGCATTTTGCCTGTTGTCTAGCTGAGATCGGGTCTCGGTATTCTCCACTGTTATCCCAGTGGGAATATGCCTGACCCTAACCCCTGTCTCTACTTTGTTTACATTCTGACCACCTGCACCACCGGATCTGAAGGTATCCCACTCAAGGTCTCCGGCATTTAACTCAATATTGATAGTGTCATCAACTGCCGGATAAACAAAAACAGAGGAGAATGTGGTCTGCCTCTTTCCCTGAGCGTTGAAGGGTGAAATTCTCACCAGTCGGTGGACTCCGTTCTCGGCCTTTAGGTATCCGTAAGCATAATCACCCTCAAATTCTATTGTAACCGACTTAATTCCTGCCTCTTCTCCCTCTATAAGATCATATATATGAACCTTATATCCATTCCTCTCTCCCCACCTTACGTACATCCTCATAAGCATTGAGGACCAGTCATTGCTTTCAGTCCCTCCTGCCCCCGAATTTATCTTTAGAATTGCTCCCAGATTATCACCTTCGCTTCCCAGCATGCTTCTGAGTTCAAGAGCTTCAACCATTCTCTCCAGCTTTTTATACTGCTCTTCAACCTCTCCTTCAACAGATTCGTCATCTCTGGCAAAATCAAACAGGACAACGAGGTCTTGCAGGGATGAATCAATTTCAGTATATCCCCTGACCCAGTATTTTAAAGCCGATACGCTTTTGAGATATGTCTCCGCTTCAGATGGATTGTTCCAAAAATCTGCCGCCAGAGTACGCTCCTCCCTCACTTTCAACTCATCTCTTTTTGCAGAGATGTCAAAGAGACCTCCCCAACGCCTCTATGCGCTGCTGGATCTCTTTTATATAATCCAGATTTACCATTTTTAATAAAATTTGAGTGGCAAAGTTAACCAATTATTTCTTTTGCTACCCTGACAGACGAATCGTAATCAAATCCTCTTGCTATTGCAAATCTGACAAGTTTCGCCAGCCTCTTATCTCTGGCCTCCTCCATTTTCATTGACTTTGCCTTCAATGTCAGAAGTCTGTGCAGCCTGTCTCTCTCCTCATCTTTTGTAACCTCCTCAAGCGATGCATCAATTATCTCATCAGAAATACCCTTTGACCTTAGAGCATATCTTATCTTGACCCTGCCCCAGGAGGAGATTCTGCTCTTATCCCTTACAAATGCCGTGGCGTACCTCTCTTCATTCAGGAATCCCTCTTCAATAAGTCTCTTAAGTATAGCATCCTGTTCATCCTTGCCTATACCCATCCTCTCCATCCTGCCAATAATGTCAGAGGTGCACATCTCTTTAACAGAGCAGAGACGCATAAGTTTTACAATAGCGGCATTTTTCAATTCTATTTTTCTGCTATAAGTGAATCCACAAATCTGATAAACTCCTCAACGAATTTTGTGTAGTGAATCCCTGTTCCTGGTCCATTAAAGCCTGAGTGAATACGTCTTACGCTCCCTTTTTTATCTATATATACTGTCGTTGGGAATGCTTTAAAATTTTCAAGTTCCGGAAGAGCCTCCTTCAGACGAGAGGGGGTGTAACCGGTAATCAGCATCTCATAATTGATGCCGGCAGCCTCTACAAGCTTAAGAGCCTCAAGCTTTGCAGAATCAAACTCCTCAGCCCTTTCAAATGCAAGTCCGACAACCTCCAGAGACTCTCCGTACCTGCTCTTCATTTCGCTTAAAAAACGACTCTCATCAAGGCAATTTGGACACCATGATCCGCTAATCTGAAGTATTGTAACCCTGTTTTTAAATCTATCGTCTTTGAGAGAGACTGCTTTTCCCTCTAGATTTGGGAAACTGAATCCAAAAGTTGTATATCCCTTTTTCATCCCAGTAACACTATATGCATCTGGCAGTTGCGCATCATCCCTTCTTAAAGCAAATCCTGATTCTAATGTACTGAAGCCAGAATAGAGTCTCACATTTGATAATGAATCTGCACTCTCTACCTTTGCTTTGAAAAGTCTTATAAATCCTCCATCAAAACAGGATAGCATAAGCTCTCCGTTGTTGTCAACTATCCCTTCAAAAAATCTGTAATCACCAGAAGGTGTAAGGAAAGAGCCAGTAACTCTTCCGTTGTTATCAGCAAACTCTCCAATGATCTCCCTCTCTCCCAGATTGACAAGCCATCTCCCCTGCACTAATGATGCACTTGCAGATGCCTCTTCCATAAATCTCCTCTCAATGCCGGGCCACGCCTTAACCTCCATCCTATATGAGCTTCTGATAAACTCACCCTTTAGCATCTTTTTAGTCACCTCTAATGCAAACTTAGAGCTGAACAGAGGCATTGTAATGAACAGCGAGTCGCCTTTGCGTAGAACATCCTTTACAGTGTATATGTTGTCACCGGTAAGAATTTCCACTATTGTATCCCCCTCGTTTACTGCTAAATTAAAGTTAAATGGAATTTCCGTTGAATCTGATGTATAGAGAGCTGCTCTCCATACCCCTGTTTGAAGCTCTTTTGTCCCTCTTCCACATGATATAAGCAGAAGAGTAGCTAAAATTGAGAAAAGAAAAATTTGCTTTTTCATAGTATAGGTTTTTTATTTGATCTGCCACAGGTGTCGTTTAATAACTCTTATTGCCTCACCAAACCACAATACAGATGAGGTTGCCGCTACAATTACCATCCAATGGGCAAATGATATGGGAACTGTTCTGAAGACATCTCCGCCAAACTGGACTATCAAAACCTGCCCGGCTACAATAATAAGCGAAACAAAGAGAAAGCCGGGGCTCTTCATCAATCCTCTGAAGGCTGACCCTCCGGAGTTGAAACTCTTAGCATTGAAAAGATTCCAGAACTGCAACATTACAAATATAGTAAAGAACATTGAGAGGTGGTATCTTGAAAGCGCATCCGCCCCCTCTCTCCAGGTAATCATCAGCCAAATAAGAGCAACAACAAAAAGAGATGAAGTTAAAATAATATTCATTCTCATTGCGGGTGTTATTATAAAACTTGAGGAGTTTCTTGGACTCTCTTTCATAACACTCTCTTCAGGGGGAAGGGAGGCTAATGCTCCGGCGGCAAAGGTGTCCATTATAAGATTCACCCAAAGCATCTGAGTAACAGTTAACGGAAGTTGATGCCCCAGCAAAGTTCCAAGCAATACAATAACCATTGCGGTAAGGTTAATTGTAAGCTGAAAAATTATAAACCTCTGAATATTTCTGTATAATGATCTCCCCCACATAACCGCTGTAGCTATAGAACTGAATGAGTCATCCAGAAGGGTTATATCGCTCGCCTCTTTAGCAACAGATGTGCCTGTCCCCATTGAGAGTCCTACATGGGCATGATTTAGCGCAGGGGCATCGTTGGTACCGTCTCCTGTTACAGCCACGACCTCTCCTCTTTTCTGGAGAAGCTGAACCAATCTCTGCTTATCTGAGGGTCTCGCCCTGCACATAATTCTCATGTCAGCAACAGCATTGTATGCCTCTTCGTCACCCATCTCTGCAAACTCTCCTCCTGATAATACTTTACCCTCAGTACTCTCCTCCCTGCCAAGCACCCCGATTTGCCTTCCTATTTCAACAGCCGTTGCTATAGTATCTCCTGTAACAATTTTTACAGCAATTCCCGCTCGGGCACATCTGGCTACTGCCTCTGGGACGTCTGCTCTGACAGGATCAGAAATGGCCACAGCACCTATGTATTCAAGTCCATCCGAAATTAACTCTTCAGGTGACCTTTTATCAGACATATCTACTTCAGTAGAGGCAAATGCCAGCGTTCTCATGGCCCGGCTCTGAAAGTGAGCCAATCTCTGACTTATATCCTCTGGAACAGATTTACATTTTGATGCAACAATTTCAGGTGCCCCTTTCAGAAAAAGAACCCTCCTTCCTGTTGAGCGAAATTTCACCAGAGTGGCCATGAACTTCCTCTCTGTAGAGAAGGTTATCTGGCTCTCTGTTATTACCGACTCTCTTATCTTTAAATAATCCTCTCCCTTATCGTTCAGCCATAGGAGGAGAGCAGCCTCTGTCGGATTTCCAAGAGCTTTGGGCTTTGAAGGGTCTGTGGTGTCAAGGAATGCTGTAGAATTGACTGCCATACCCTCTGTAAAAAGTCTCTCCGATCCATAAATAATCGCCTCAGAAACTCTCATCTGGTTCATGGTCAGCGTACCAGTTTTGTCAGTACAAATTACAGTCGTAGCCCCCATGGTTTCTGTGGCGTGCATCTTCCTCACAAGATTATTTGAAAGCAGCATTCTTCTCATACTCATTGCAAGAGAGAGTGTGACAGCCATAGGCAGGCCCTCTGGAACTGCAACAACAATAAGAGTTACTGCCACCATAAAATGGCCTAAAACTCTACCTGCAATCTCTATTGATACCAGAGCCTTGGAATTCAGCACATCAACTCCTAAGAGCTGAGCAATTACAGTGGGTATTATGAACAGAGCCAATCCCAGAAGCGACCAGTATAACCAGCTGCGCTCCCTCCTCTCTTTTTTAGAGCCATATCTAAGTATCGGCAGCCAAATCTTCCCAATTGCTGCTATCAGTCCCGCTATTGCTGAGGTGAGCAGAGTGATCTGAGGAGCTGTGAGGGATGATGAGAACATCTCCTTCACATATAATATTGCAAATAACGAAAATGCCGTGATCAGACCTGCAAATCCAATAAAACCGGCCAGTGATTCCAACTGTTTGTTCAGTGGAGTCTGCTCCTCGCTCCTCTCGGCAGATTTTTCAGCTACTTTTCCAAACTCGGTATTATCACCTACTTCGGTAACTATAAATGTGCAGTGTCCCTCTACTACTGTTGTGCCTCTGTAAATCTTGTTTGAAGGGTATGTCGTCTCTTTTTCAATTAAAGCCGGGTCTGAACTCTTTGCTGTGACTGGCTCCCCTGTCAGGGTTGATTCGTTTACATATAATGAAACCGATTCATATAGCTCTCCGTCTGCGGGCACCTCTTCGCCTGTATCCAGAATAACAAAGTCTCCGCAAACTAGCTCGCTTTTTTGGACCTCTTTTACAGAGCCATCCCTCACAACTTTAACCGGAGTTTCATCATTAACTTTATTTAGAATGTCAAACTTTTTGTTTGCATCCATCTCAAACCAGAACCCCACCCCTGTCGCCAGAAATATAGCAAAGAAGATTCCTAAGGTCTCAATATATTCCCCGTGAACAAACGATATCCCAAATGAGAGGAATGCTGCAATTAGGAGTATTCTTATAATAGGATCCTCAAACTTTTTAAGAAAAAGTTTCCATAAAGGCTCTCTTTTTGGTGGTGTAATTACATTACTGCCGAATCTATTCCGGCTCTCTGTCACCTCTCCAGTGCTTAAACCACTGAAGCCAGTCTTCCCAAGGTTATCTTCAATATTTGACATATTCATGTTAAACTTTTTGACCGCTCAACATACCACACGCAGCCATAATGTCCTCGCCTCTGGAGGCCCTTATTGTGGCCATAATCCCCGATTTGTTAAGTCTCTCCCTGAATTTTTCAATGACAGGCATAGGGGAAGTTCTAAGATTTGAGTCCGGAATCTCATGGAATCTGATCAGATTTACTCTGCACTCTAGACCTCTTAGCATCCTGGTCAATGCATCTGCATGACGCTTTGAGTCATTAACCCCATCAAACATTATGTACTCAAAACTAACCCTCCTCTGTCCTGAAAAGTCGTACTCCCTGATTAACTCCATTGTCTTGGTTATTGGCCAGGCCTTTTGCATTGGCATTATCTCCAGCCTCTCCTGGTCAAATGGGTTGTGGAGAGATATAGCAAGATGGCATTTTGAATTATCAAGAAAACTCTTTAGTGCAGGAGTGACACCAATAGAGGAGAGGGTTATCCTTTTGGGGCTCCATCCGAAACCCCAGTCAGATGTGATTATATCTATAGCCTTTATAACCTGGTCATAGTTATCCAGAGGCTCACCCATCCCCATGAAAACGGCGTTAGTAAGATCATCGCTCTCCTCAATATTGATAAATTGCGAAATTATTTCGCCGGCAGTCAGGTTTCCCCTGAATCCCATCCTTCCTGTCATACAGAAACGGCAAGCCATTTTGCATCCCGATTGTGAGGAGACACATATAGTCCTCCTCTCCTCTTCAGGTATCATAACACTCTCAACAGGGGTTCCGTTAACGGAGGGGAAAAGGTATTTTTTTGTGCCATCTGAAGAGAGATGTTTTTCAAGCGGGCTGAATCCGCCAACCTCATAACTCTCTGAAAGCAGGGTCCTGGTAACCTTTGAGAGATTAGTCATACTCTCAATGTCGGCTACCTTTTTTTTGTATAGCCATCCAACAATCTGATTCGCTGTAAAGGCAGGAAGAGCAAGCTCTTTCACAACCTCTTTAATCTCTGCGGGGGCCATCCCCAGAAGCCATTTTTTCATTTGGCAAATTTAGGTAAAATTGAAAATCATTTGCTATTTTTGTGGGAATTTAAAACTATAAACATTATGGCTAAAGAGAGTGTTGAAGTAAAGAGTGGTGCGGAGATTTCACCTGAGAAGCTTAAGGCTTTGCAGGCAACTCTGGACAAGATTGAGAAGGATTACGGGAAGGGTACTGTTATGAAGATGGGAGATCAGCCAAAATGGGAGGTAAGCACTATTGCATCGGGCTCCATATCACTGGATTATGCCCTGGGAATTGGAGGATATCCAAGAGGCAGAGTGGTGGAAATCTATGGACCTGAATCAAGCGGAAAGACTACCCTTGCAATCCATGCAGTTGCAGAGGCTCAGAAGAGCGGAGGAATTGCTGCAATTATAGATGCCGAACATGCATTTGACAGAACTTACGCAAAGAGGCTGGGTGTAAATGTGGATACTCTGTTAATCTCCCAGCCGGACAACGGAGAGCAGGCACTTGAGATAGCTGACCACCTGATAAGGTCCGGTGCTATTGACATTATTGTAATAGACTCGGTAGCTGCTCTTACTCCTAAGGCAGAGATTGAGGGTGAGATGGGCGATTCCAAGATGGGCCTTCAGGCAAGGCTAATGAGTCAGGCTATGAGAAAACTCACCGCAAACATCAGCAAAACAAACACTTGCTGCATTTTTATCAACCAGTTAAGGGATAAAATAGGAGTTATGTTTGGCAATCCTGAGACAACTACCGGTGGAAATGCCCTTAAATTCTATGCCTCAGTGAGGGTTGACGTCAGAAGAATTACTCAGCTTAAAGATGGCGAAGAGGCAACAGGAAACAGAGTAAGAGCAAAAATTGTCAAGAATAAGATGGCTCCTCCGTTTAAAAAGGCAGAGTTTGATATTGTCTTTGGAGAGGGAATTTCAAAAATCGGGGAGATTATTGACCTGGGGGTGGAATTTGAAATTATTAAAAAGAGCGGATCTTGGTTCAGCTATGGAGAGAGCAAGATAGGACAGGGCAGAGAGGCTGTAAAGCAGGTTCTGCTGGACAATCCTGAGCTTATGACAGAGGTGGAGGAGAAGATCCGGGTTAAGCTAAAAGAGATTAAAGATTAAAAAATGGAAATTGTACTTAGCGGCATCAGATCTACAGGTCACCTGCATCTTGGAAACTACTTCGGAGCCCTCAGAAATTACATAAAGATGCAGGATGAATACAACTGCTATTTTTTCATTGCAGATCTTCATTCTCTTACAACTCATCCCCACCCGGATGATTTCCATTCAGGTGTTAAGACTATACTTGCAGAGTATCTGGCATCCGGCCTTGATCCGGAAAAATCAGCGATTTTTATACAGAGTGATGTCCCAGAAATTGTAGAACTGTATGTTCTTCTCAATATGATAGCCTACAAAGGGGAACTTGAGAGAACAGCCTCTTTCAAGGAGAAGGTTCGTAAAAACCCGGACAATGTAAATGCCGGCCTGCTGACATACCCTGTGCTCATGGCTGCTGATATATTGGTCCACAGAGCACACAAGGTTCCTGTAGGAAAAGATCAGGAACAGCATCTGGAGATAGCAAGACTTTTGGCAAGAAGGTTCAACAACCTATACGGTGTTGAAGTTTTTCCTGAACCCCAGGCCTTTAATTTTGGGAGCGATCTCATTAAGGTTCCTGGGCTTGACGGAAGTGGTAAAATGGGTAAAAGCGAGGGCAACGGAATATATCTGTATGACGATGAAAAGACTATCCACAAAAAGGTGATGAAGGCAGTAACCGATGCGGGTCCTACAGCTCCTGACAGTAAGATGCCTGAACCGGTTGAAAATCTCTTCACCCTCCTTAAAATTGTCTCTGACAAAGAGACCGTTGATCACTTTACAAAGGCATACAACAGTTGTACAATTCGTTACGGTGACCTTAAAAAACAGCTTGCGGCAGACATATGCAAACATACTCTGCCCATCAGGGAGAGAATAGACGATATCTCAAATGACTCGGACTATCTTGCAAAGGTTGTAAGAAAAGGCCGTGAAAAAGCAAGGGCAAGTGCTTCCGCTACATTGGCTGAAGTAAAGAGAGCTGTAGGCTTCAGAAGCTTCTGACCTGAAAATGATCAGTAAAACAACCATAACCAGAATTCTGGACAGTGCCCAGATCGTAGATGTTATAAGTGACTTCGTTTCATTAAGGAGAAGGGGGGCAAACTACATAGCTTGCTGCCCTTTTCATAATGAAAAGACACCGTCATTCTCTGTCTCCCCATCTAAAGGCATTTATAAATGCTTTGGCTGCGGGAAGGCGGGCAATGCTGTCAATTTCATAATGGAGCATGAGCATCTGTCCTATGTAGATGCTCTAAAATTTCTAGGCAGAAAGTTTGGAATAGAGGTTGAAGAGAGGGAGGAGAGCGAGGAGGAGGTACAACAGCGGCTTAAGAGCGAAAGCCTTCTGGTTGTGTCAGAATTTGCCAGAGACTTCTATGTCAATGCACTGTGGAACTCACAGAAAGGAAGATCAGTAGGTCTTAGCTACTTTAAAGAGAGGGGTTTCTCAGAGGAGACAATAAAAAAATTCCAGTTAGGTTGGGCCTCAGAGGGGAGAGATGGTTCAATGTCGGCAGCAGCTGTCAGAGCCGGATATAAAAAAGAGTATATTATCTCTTCAGGTCTTGGAGTTGAAAGAGAACAAACCGGGGAGCTGGCAGACAGATTCTATGAGAGGGCAATGTTCCCTATACACTCATTGACAGGCAGGGTAATAGCATTTGGAGGAAGAACCCTCAGAACAGATAAGAATATTGCCAAATATATAAATTCACCAGAAACGGAGATTTATAACAAAAGCCGAACCCTTTACGGACTTTTTTTTGCTAAAAGTGCAATTTCAAGGCTTCAGAAGTGCTATTTAGTAGAGGGTTATACTGATGTTATTTCAATGGTACAGGCTGGTATTGAGAATGTTGTTGCCTCCAGCGGAACATCACTAACATCTGAACAGGTCAGATTGATAAGAAGATTCTCTCCAAATGTTACTATTCTTTACGATAGTGATCCGGCCGGTATTAAAGCATCACTTAGGGGAATTGACATGTTGCTTGAAGAGGGACTTCAGGTAAGGGTAGTGCTCTTTCCTGACGGGGAGGATCCGGATTCATATGCAAAAAACAACTCTCCGGCGCAGTTGGTTGATTATCTTAACAGCTCTGAGAGAGATTTTATAGAGTTCAAAATTGAACTTCTCTCTGAGGAGGCCGAAAAGGATCCCATTAAGAGAAGGCAGCTTATCAATGAGGTGGTAACAAGCATATCTGTTATTCCGGATGCAATTACAAGAGCGGTTTATATTGAGGAGTGCAGCATCAGGCTAAGATTTGACCAGAACCTGCTTGCAAGAGAGGTAAACAAGCTCAGGAAGGTCAGGCTTCCCCACGGCTCATATGGGAAGGAGAGTGAAACAAAGGAGACTCTTCCATTGGCTCAAATCCCTGATATTGACACCGGGGACAGATTACCGGTCTTCATTAAAAATATATACTACGAGCCGGCGGAAAGGGAGCTCCTCTACTATCTGTTGAAATTTGGAGAGTATCCGCTTTACGGATCAGAAGAGGGTGCTATCTCTCCTATCAAAGTGTCTCAGTTTATTCTCAACGAACTTCAGACAGATGATCTGGAGTTTCAGAACCTACTGTATAAAAACATGTTTGAAGAGTATTACAAAGTAAAGGAGCTCTCACAGGAGGATATTCAAAGGCACTTTACAGGACATCCAGACCCGGATGTTGTTACCCTCACTACCTCTATACTTATACAGGAGCACAGCCTTAATATTAAACAATTTTTACAATCACTAATTCCTGAAGAGAGGGTGCTTTCAATTGTTGTTCCCAAGGCAATTATGGTTTACAAAGCCAAGATAACCTCAATTGCATATCAGGAGATGTGGGACCTGCTAAAAAAGACTCCGGCAGACAACGAAGAGAGGCAGAAGGAGTTGATGAAGAATATGCAAACCCTCCTTACTGTGAGGAACGAACTCTCAAAGGAGCTTAACAGATTAACAATATAAAAATAGATACAAAATGGAAAAGTGCTACAAGAGACACCTGGTTACAGCAGCCCTCCCATATGCAAATGGAGCTGTACATATCGGGCATCTGGCCGGCGTATATATTCCGGCAGATATTTATGTGCGCTACCTCAGAATGCGAGGAAGAGATGTAAGATTCATATGTGGCTCAGATGAGCATGGAGTCCCTATTACAATTAAGGCAAAACAGCAGAACTGCACTCCTCAGGAGGTAGTAGATAAATACCATCTTATTATCCAGGACTCTTTTGAGAGACTGGGCATAAGCTTTGATATCTATTCGCGGACAAGCTCAGAAACCCATCATAAAACAGCATCTGAATTCTTCAGAAAATTATATGATGAGGGCAAGTTCATTGAAAAGGAGAGTGAGCAGTATTATGATGAGGAGGCCAACCATTTTCTTGCAGACAGATACATTATGGGTACCTGTCCAAAGTGCAGCGCGGAGAATGCCTATGGGGACCAGTGTGAAAAATGCGGAAGCACACTCAGTCCTAACGAGCTAATCAATCCCCGCTCCACCCTGAGTGGAAGCACCCCTGTTCTAAAGAAGACTTCACATTGGTATCTTCCACTGGACCAATACGAGCCATGGTTAAAGGAGTGGATTTTAGAGCAGCACAAAGAGTGGAAAGCAAATGTATATGGTCAGTGTAAATCATGGCTTGACGGTGGTCTTCAGCCGAGAGCCGTGAGCAGAGATTTAGACTGGGGTGTGCCAGTTCCTGTAGAGGGAGCTGAAGGAAAGGTTTTGTATGTTTGGTTTGATGCTCCTATTGGTTATATATCCAATACAATAGAGCTGATGCCACAGGAGTGGGAGCATTGGTGGAAGAGCGAAGATACAAGATTACTGCACTTTATAGGAAAAGATAACATTGTTTTCCATTGTATTGTATTCCCCTCAATGTTAAAGGCATATGGCGATGGATTTATTCTGCCTGAGAATGTACCTGCTAACGAATTCCTTAATCTTGAAGGAAACAAAATATCTACATCAAGAAACTGGGCAGTGTGGTTACACGAGTATCTGGATGAATTTCCCGGTAAAGAGGACGTTCTCCGTTACGTACTTTGTGCGAATGCCCCGGAGACTAAAGACAACGATTTTACATGGAAAGATTTCCAGACCCGCAACAACAGCGAACTGGTTGCAATTTTCGGTAATTTTGTAAACAGGGCAGTTGTACTTACCCATAAATATTTTAACGGAGAGATTCCTTCTCATTTAAGTTGTGAGAAAATTGATGAAGACACACTCGCTCAAATACCTCAGATAAGAAAGAGCATTGAGGAGAGTTTAGAAAACTTCAAGTTTAGAGAGGCCTTGAAGGAGGCAATGAATTTAGCAAGACTTGGGAATAAGTACCTTGCAGATACTGAGCCATGGAAGCTTGCAAAGACAGATATGGAGAGGGTTGCGACAATTCTTAACATCTCCCTGCAGATTTGTGCAAATCTTGCCATAGCATTTGAACCATTCTTACCTCATACAGCCCAAAAACTCTCATATATGCTTAATATGAAAGGCAGAAACTGGGAAGATTTTGGCTCAGATTCAATCCTCCGTCCCGGACATAAAATTAACGATGCACGGCTGCTTTTTGAAAAAATTGAGGATGAATCTATTGAGCATCAGCTAGCAAAACTGGATGCCTCTAGGCCAAAGGAGGAGGCTCCGGAAGAAACTGCTACAAGATTAGGCTCTCCTGTACCACTGAAAGATGAGTGCACTTATGACGAATTTATGAAGATGGACATCCGTACTGCAACTGTTCTTGAAGCTGAAAGGGTTCCTAAAACTGACAAACTTCTAAAACTTAATATTGATACAGGCATTGATAAAAGAACAATCGTCTCTGGAATTGCAGAGTATTACTCACCAGAGGAGATGATCGGCAAACAGATATGCATTCTGGCAAACCTTGCTCCCAGAAAAATAAAGGGAATTGAGTCAAATGGAATGATTCTTATGGCCAAGGAGGAGAACGGAAAGATGAGAATAGTCACTCCTGAGGAGAGACTTGAAAATGGCAGCTGTATCAATTAGTGATTAGTTTATACTTGAGGGAGGGTAAGGTAGAATGTACTGCCCTCTCCGAGTTTAGATTTAACCCATATTTTACCACCCAGAAGTTCAGTAAAGAGTTTTGATATTGACAGACCTAGTCCTGTCCCTTCAAATTCGTTGCTTGTTGTTGTATGGACTTGTACAAACCGTCCAAATACAGCCTCCAGCTTCTCTTCCGGAATTCCAATCCCGGTATCTTTAACATACAGGGTATAGCTGTCAACTCCTCTGGTGTACCCAATCTCAACATACCCCTCTTTTGTAAACTTCAAGGCATTTCCTATGAGATTTGTGAGAATCTGATTAAGTCTTATTTTGTCTGTTTTAACCACATATGGCTCCGGCGACTCCAGAGAAAGTCTTATCTCAATCTTTGAGGAGACTGCATTGAAAAAGCCGTGAAGATCCTTCAGAAGAGTATTGAGGTCAAATTCCGTTTTAGTTATTACAACCTGTCCTGCCTCAATTCTTGAAATATCAAGCACATCATTTATTGTTGCCAAAAGTCTGTCTGCACTCTTTGATATTATTTCAAGATACTCTCTATGCTCAGGCTCCTTCACCTCCTCCAGAAGCAGATTTGCAAAGCCCATAATTCCATTCATAGGGGTCCTTATCTCGTGACTCATATTTGCAAGAAACGAACTTTTCAGTTTATCGCTCTCCTCCGCCCTCTGTTTTGCCTCTTTTAAACTCTCTATATTCTTTATTCTCTCAATGAATAGTCCGATATTGTTTGCAAATATCTCAAGCAGAGCCAGATCATCCTCTGTATATGCCTGAGCATTCTTGTAATCCTGCACAACTATTACCCCAATAACCTCTCTAAAATCCACATTAAAAAGAGGGGCACCCATCCAAATTGATGAATCTGTCCCGTATGTAGAGAATATTAAACCGTCGCCTCTAAGCTCATCCTCAATCTTTGAGTTAATAATCCTCCCTTTTCCGCCTCTTCTAACATAGTCTGTCAGCGAACCATGCAGATGCTCCCTCAGCCCCTCCTCCACCTCGTCCTCTTCGTCAACGTAGTACGGATAAGAATAGAGGTCGCTCTCCTTATCATACATTGCTATATAGAAGTTTTCTGCAGAGATAATTGAGCTGAGTTGTTTATGAACCTCAGCAAGAAATGAGGTTAAATCTGAATAAACAAGCGAACCTTTGGATATATTCAGAATTGCTTCCTGAACCTCTCTCTTTTGAGCTGCTGATGTAAGGTCTCTGACGACACCTCCCACACCATATCTCCCGGACTCAAGTATTACAGGGAATTTTGTCGCCTCATAAAGTCGGTTTCCAAATCTCTCTTCAAGTTTAATAGTGGTATTCCTCTCTAAAACCTCGTTGTCAGATATAATTACATCGTCTAAATCTCCCTCTGTTAAAAGCTCTGAGTCTGTTTTACCAAGGACATCGTCTGATCTCCTTCCAAAGAACTTTAACAAAGCATCATTGACCTCAATGTATCTGAAGAATTCATCTTTGATATACATCATATCTTTGCTGGCATTGAAAAAAGAGGTTTTTCTCTCCTCTGCCTCCTTGTACTTGCTTATGCTTTCAAACCTTTCAATGTTTGTAAGCATAATTATGCCTAAAAATATTGTAGCAAGCGGGTATGCAACTATTATGATTGGTCCTACATTTATGAATGTACTGAAACGAAGCTCCTCCGGAAGAAAAATCATATCTGCAATCAACAGTATATGGGTTGTAAGTCCCATCAAAAAGAGCTCTCTTATCCTGTTTTTCCTGTACCAGTTTTTTCTTAACGCACCCCATACTATTCCGGTGGCACCGGAGGTAAGTATGCTGGCAACACCCATTACAATACCATCCCCCGCCATATAAATTCTGTACAGAGCAGCGGTAGCCATTGCAATAATCGTAGGGATAGGACCTATTATGAGTCCCGATACCGAAAGAAGTATTGATCTTGAGTCAAAAACAAGACCTGGCTGAAATGTCCAGGGTGTAAGCATCAGTACTATTCCTATCAGGCCAACTACAACGCCAAGCGAAATCTCTCTGACCCCCTTGTAATTTGTTACAGGCTTTAATCCAAAGAGATAATGCAGCATTGACAATGCCAGCAGAATAGAAATGTTATGAATTATTCCCAGTATCATAGTTGTAACTAACAAATATAGTGAAATCAATGACACCGGGAATAATTATTCTCCCTCTCAAATAAATTCTTTTAATAGACACCTCTCTCTGTGTATTCAGTATGGAGCAATTCATGGGAGAGATGCCCCAATGGCTCTTTTAGAAACTCATTGTAGAGCTCCTTTATTGCCGGATTATCATGAGATTTTCTAACCGGTTTGAGAGAGTCCTCCCTATAAATAGAGTCGGCCCTCTTCTGTCTGATCTCCCATGTTGTTGGTATAGGCTGCCCTCCACCTCCAAGGCATCCGCCCGGACAAGTCATTACCTCAATAAAAGCATAGGGCGACTTCCCCCCCTCTATCTGATCCAAAAGGTATCTTGCATTTTTCAAGGTGTGTGCTACAGCTACTTTCAGTTTAGTGCCATTTATATCCAGTTCGGCCTCTTTGATTCCCTCAAATCCTCTAACAACTTTAAGATTTAGGTCAGGAAGGGGCTTTCCGGCTACAACCTCATATGCTGTTCTGACAGCAGCCTCCATTACCCCGCCTGTTGCAGCAAAAATTGCTCCGGCACCTGTTGAGATTCCCAGAGGGTGGTCAAAGTCCTCTTCAGGGAGGTTCTTAAAATCTACCCCAGTCAGTTTGAACATCCTTGCAAGCTCTCTGGTGGTCAAAACATAGTCAACATCAAAGAATGATTCTCTCTCTGAAAGGTTCATCTTCTCTTTCCACCATTGATAAGCTGATTTCATCTCCGGCCTTTTGCATTCAAATTTCTTAGCTGTACAAGGCATTATTGATACAACTACCAGACGTCTGGGGTCAATACCCATCTTCTCAGCATAGTAGGTTTTTGCTACCGCTCCAAACATCTGCTGAGGAGATTTACATGTTGACAAATGCTCCAGCGATTTAGGATAAAAATGCTCAATAAATTTTATCCAGCCGGGCGAACAAGAGGTAACCATAGGGAGTCTTCCGTTTGTAGTAAGACGTTTAATAAGCTCATGCCCCTCCTCCATAATGGTTAAATCCGCAGTAAACTGAGTGTCAAAGACACTGTCAAAGCCCAATTTTCTTAATGCAGCAACCATCTGTCCGGTAACCAACGCCCCCTCTTCCATTCCCATTGCCTCTCCAATGCCGACTCTAATAGCCGGAGCTGTCTGAACAATTACAACCTTCTCCTCATCGTATAGATCCTTAAGCAGAAGATTTGACTCATCCCTCTCAATAATAGCGGCTGTGGGGCAAACAAGTGCGCACTGACCGCAGTTTGTGCAGGCTACATTTCCAAGTCCCTTGTCCTTGTATGTTGCAATCTTTGATTTTAATCCTCTGCCAGCAAAGTCAATCGCATAAACAGTCTGAACATCTGAGCAGACAGCGACACACCTTCCGCAAAGAATACACTTGTTAGGATCCCTTATAAGTGAGGGTGAGGTGTCATCTTTTACAGCCTCGGGCTTTGTTCTTGCGAAAGGGGTCTCCTTTATTCCAAGTACAGAAGAGAGATCCTGTAGCTCGCAGTTCCCGTTTCTTTCACAAACCAGACAATCTTTTGGATGGTTTGCTAGTAAAAGCTCCAGGTTTGTTATCCTTGCCTGATTTATTGCAGGAGAGTGAGTTTTAATCTCCATTCCGTCTGCAATAGATGCGACACAACTTCTTACAAGGCTTTTTGCACCCTTTACCTCAACAACACAAATACCACAGGAGGCATTTGACGAGACATCTTTAAGGTAGCAAAGCGATGGAATTCTTATACCTAGCTCTTTGCAGCTCTCAAGGATTGTCTTTCCGGCCCCAACCTGCATCTTTTTACCATCAATGGTTACGTTTATAACTTTTTTTTCCATTGCTTATTCCTCCTCTGTATTAACTGTTACCCTTACATCACATCTAAGGCACCTTGAAGCTTCGGCGTATGCCTGCTCCTTCGTGTAGCCCAGGTTGATCTCCTTGAAATTCCCAAGTCTCTCCTCAAGCGGACGCTTAATAGTGTAGTGTCTGTTTCCGCCCTCGGGTTTAAGAGGAACCTCATCGCTGTAATCAAAGCCTCTGAATAATTTGTGGAACCTTCGTTTATTCATAAGCTTCCAGTCAATAACCTCTGCAGCCTTCTTAGCAATCCCCATAGCCTCAGCGGCTGTAGCCGGACCTGTTACTGCGTCGCCAACGGCATAAATGCGAGGATGGTTGGTGGTGAAGGTAAAATGATCTGTATCTATATTCCCATTGCTGACAGTCTTAATACCGAAATCTTTGGCAAAAGAGGCATCAACTTCCTCTCCTACAGCCATAATAACAGTGTCGCAAGGCAAAATGAACGATTCACCTGTTGGAACAGGTTTGCGTCTGTTTGAGAGGTCAATCTCTCCGCAAGCCATTTTCATTAGTTCAATTCCGCGTACCTTGTCGTTCGTATCTGCCAGAATCTCCTTAGGAGTACTGAGGAACAAGAAGTTAACACCCTCAATTTCCGCCCCCTTAATTTCATCTTTATTAGCTGGCATATCGGGCTTCATTCTTCTGTAAACAACTGTAACTTCAGCTCCGTATCTCTGGGCTGTTCTGGCTGCATCAATGGCAACATTACCAGCTCCTACAACTACAACATGCTTGCCCATCTCAGGGATATTACCCTTTGCCACATCTTTCAGGAACTCCATTCCGGAAAGGACTCCCTCAAGTTCGCATCCGTTAATACCAAGGCTCATATCTTTATGGGCTCCTATTGCCAGTATTACAATGTTGTAGTCTCTTTCAAGATCATCCATCATAATATCTTTGCCAATCCTGGTATTGAATACGAAATTTACCCCAAGGTCCTTTATAAACTGTACCTCGTGGTCAAACACATCCAGCGGAAGTCTGTATTTTGGAATCCCCCATCTGAGAATGCCTCCTGCCTCTGACTCCGATTCAAATATGGTCACATCATGTCCCAGCCTAACCAGATAGAATGCTGCTGTCAGACCTGCAGGGCCTGATCCTACAATTGCAACCTTTTTATGGGTCTGAGGAAGCTTCTCCCTGATTAGTCTCTCATAAACATTTTTAGCCACCCCGTCTCTGTATGCAGTGTCCGAAATGTATCTGTGAATGTCTCCCTGAGAGACAGGCGCATCAATCGCCTCTCTTCTGCACTTCATCTGACAGTGGAAGTGACAAATTCTTCCAATTGAAGATGGAAGAGGATTATCCCTGAGGGTTGATTCAAAAGCGTCCTGAATCTTATCCTCTTTTAGCAGTTGCAAATACCTTGGTATATTCATATGCATCGGACAGCTGTTTTCACACAGAGCTGAGAAGAGCTCCTGGCATACACCCGGCTCACACTTTTTCTCAATCATATGATGGTCATACTCATCTCTAAAATATCTTAGAGTAGTGAGCACAGGATTTGGAGCAGTCTGACCCAGACCGCAGAGAGCGGTTGACTTAATGACTTTGCCAAGATTTTCCAAAGCATGTATATCGGCCTCAGTAGCCTTACCCAGTGTGAATTTGTTGATTATTCTCAATGTCTGGGCAAGACCCTCTCTGCAAGGTGTGCACTTCCCGCATGACTCTCCGTTTGAAAATTCTGTAAAGTATCTGGCCACATCTACCATACAGTTGTCCTGATCCATTACAACCATTCCACCGGAGCCCATTATTGAGCCTAAGGAGCTTAAAGACTCATAATCAACAGGAGTATTTAAATAGTCAACAGGTATGCAACCTCCGGAGGGGCCTCCGGTCTGAACAGCCTTAACTCTCTTCTGAGTTCCGGTACCCTCTCCGATTTTGAATACTATAGTCTCAAGAGTGGAGCCAAGTGGCAACTCTATCAAACCGGTATTCTTCACCTTTCCTACAAGCGAGAATACCTTTGTACCCGCACTTTTGTCTGTGCCTGTAGCGGTAAACCACTCACCTCCCTTTGAAATAACAACCGGAATATTGCACCAGGTTTCAACATTATTAATGTTAGTCGGCATACCATAAAGTCCCTTTTCTGCCGGATATGGCGGTCGTGGAGATGGTCTTCCGTATTTACCCTCAATACTGTGTATAAGAGCTGTCTCCTCTCCGCAGACAAATGCTCCTGCACCCTCAACAATATCAATATCAAAGCTAAAGCCAGAATTCATTATATTATCTCCAAGCAATCCATAGCTCTTTGCCTGCTCAATTGCCCCTTTTAGTCGTCTTACGGCTAACGGGTACTCTGCACGGATATAAACTACACCTTTAGAAGCGCCCATTGCAAAGGCCCCTATCGTCATACCCTCAAGCAGCATAAATGGATCGCTCTCAATTTCATTTCTATTCATGAAGGCTCCCGGATCCCCTTCATCTGCATTACAGATGATGTATTTTTGAGGTGCCTCTCTCTTTGCCATCATCTCCCACTTAACCCCGGTAGGAAAACCGGCTCCCCCTCTTCCTCTAAGCTTAGAGTTCTTTACCTCTTCAATTATACTGCTGGAACTCATCTCAAAAAGAGCCTTGTAAAGCGGCTGATAACCACCAACCGCTACGTACTCTTCAATATCATCCGGCACAATGAGGCCGCAATTTCTGAGTACGATTTTTTTCTGCCACTTAAAGAAGGGGATCTCATTCCAGAGAGGATAATCTGTTAGGCCTCTCCCAAACTCAAATTTTCCGGTAATAAAGTCCCACTCCTCAACTCTGCAAAGAACATTTCTGTATGGCATTATCCCTTTTACAATACCTCCAATAATTGGAATAACGTCTATTTCAGATACATTGTGCATGATAATCAGAGGGAATCCCGGCATATATATATTTACCAGAGGCTCCTCTGAACAGAACCCAAAGCATCCGGTCTTTTTTAATATAATATCCAGCCCCCGTTCGCTGATAATTCTTTCAAAACTATCGTATAACAACTCTGCACCTCTGCCAATCCCACATGTGCCCATCCCCACTGCAATGTAGGGTTTGTCCGGGAGGACCTTCTTAGAAGCACTCTCCCTGAGTCTGTTCAACTCAACTAAGTCTGAGATTCTCATCTTTGTTGTCCTCCTTTAAATTTTGCAATAATTTTTTAATCTGTTCCGATGTGACATTGCTGTATATCACACCATTGACAGCAACAACAGGGGCAAGGGCGCACTGCCCAAAGCAGGCCACCGTTTTTACGGTGATAAGCTTATCTTCTGTTGTAAATGAACTCTCTCCTGAATCAAAGGCCTCTTTGCAACCCGGCAGGAGAGAGAGATCATCTAGTAAAATTTTTGATCCTTTTGTGTGGCAGGCAGTTCCCCTGCACACAATTATAGAATTTTTCCCCTGAGGTTTCAGGTTGAAAAAAGAGTAAAAGGTTGCGACTCCATAGATTTGTGACAGCGGAACCTTAATGGATGAGGAGAGATACTCCATTGCGTCATCATCAAGAAACTTGTACTCACTTGCTTCCTGAATCTCTTCCATTACAGTAAGCAGTTCGCCCGGTTTCCCTTTGTGCCTGGAGATTATCTCGTCAATAACCGTCGTATTGACTCGACTTTCTTCGATAGCATTCATAGGCTAATCTTTTAAGTTAAAAACTGGATCTTTTTATATATGTTGTGTGTAGAAGCTTATGTGACTTCTCTCCCAGGGGTTTCCCCAAAAAATCTTTATAGATTTTAATTATTTCAGGGTTTTGATGAGATTTTCTCAATGGCATACCGACATCCTCGGCATAAATAGCCAAAGCTCTCCTCTTTCTGATCTCCGGATTTGTCGGAATTGGCTGACCTCCTCCACCAAGGCACCCGCCCGGACAAGCCATAAACTCTACAAAGTGGTAATCTGCATCACCTTTTTTAATTGTATCCATTACAATTTTAGCATTGGCAAGTCCGTGGGCGACGGCGCATTTTAACTGCACCCCCTCCAGGAAAGACCACTCTTTAAGCGGATTATCAATTTTTATTGAAGCCTCTTTCAGCCCCTCCATTCCCCTGACAGGAGTTATATTCAGATTCTTAAATGGCACCTCTCTACCTGTAACCAGCTCATAGGCTGTTCTTAAAGCAGCCTCCATTACGCCACCTGTTGCGCCAAATATTACTCCGGCTCCTGTTGACTCTCCCATGAGCCGGTCAAAATGCATATCGGGCAATCTTAAAAAGTCTATTCCCGCCTGTTTTATCATTATTGCCAACTCTCTTGTTGTAAGAACATAGTCAACATCTCTGAACCCGCTATCTCTCATTTCAGGACGGGCAGCCTCAAATTTCTTGGCAGTGCAAGGCATTATCGATACCGATACAATTTTTGAGGGATCAATCTTCTTCGCCTTTGCATAATATGTTTTAACAAGTGCCCCGAACATTTGCTGGGGAGATTTGCAGGATGAGAGGTGATTCAGGAAATCTGGGTAGAGATGTTCAATGAATTTTATCCATCCAGGCGAACATGATGTGGCCATTGGAAGTTTAACATCCCCTCTCTTCTCAACTATGACCTCCTTTAGCCTTCTAAGTAACTCGCTCCCCTCCTCCATTATGGTGAGGTCTGCAGTAAAATCAGTATCCATAACTGCGTGGAAGCCCAGTCTTTTGAGAGCTGAGACCATTTTGCCCGTTACCCGCTCTCCGGGGTCAAACCCAAGCTCTTCACCAAGGCCAACCCTTACTGCCGGTGCAGTTTGTACAATTACAAACTTCTCTTTGTCTGCAAGTGCACTCCATACATCTTCTATATAGTTCCTTTCAGTAAGCGCACCTGTTGGGCAATGGTTCACACACTGTCCACAGTTTGTGCACACGACATCGTTCATTGACTTCTCAAAGAATGTAGTAATCTGTGCATGCTCTCCCTTATAGGACATTGTAAGGGCATTTACGCTTTGTAGTTCGGCACAGGTTCTAACGCATCTCTGGCAACGTATGCATTTGCTGTCATCTTTGATAATAGAGGGCGAGAAGTTATCAATCGTATAATTTCTGAAAGGCACCAGATCCAGGAAGTCCTGGGTCATAATTTTATAGTCAGAGGCCAGTTTTTGAAGCTCGCAGTTACCGTTTCTGTAGCAACTTGTACAGTCAGCATTATGTTCCGAGAGCAGAAGCTCAATTATATGCTTTCTTGCATTCCTCACCTTAAGAGTGTTTGTGAGCACCTCCATGCCATCTTCGCAAGGAGTGGCGCATGCTGCAGCAAGCCTCTTCTGACCAGCTATCTCAATTACGCAAACGCGGCAGTTTCCGGCTACGCAGAGATCTTTATGGTAGCAAAGTGTTGGGATTATAACTCCCGATTGGTTTGCCGCATCCAGTATAGAAGTCCCCGGGGAGACCTCTTTGGTCTCACCGTTAATTGTGATCTTGATTCTCTTTTCCATCTTTTAATGCTTTGAGATCAGTATATCATCTCCTCTCTGAAGTTCTCAACTATTGATGAGAAGGAGTTGGCAACGGACTGGCCAAGTCCGCATTTAGCAGTATAGGTCATAGTCTCGGCAAGCTTAAGCAGCTTGTCCAGATACGCCGCATTTTTCTCTCCGCGCTTCACAGCCTTAATTCCCTTAAGTAACTGCTGGCATCCAACCCGGCATGGGGTGCACTGCCCGCAAGACTCCTCTGCAAAGAAGTTAAGATAGTTATCAAGTACATTGTACATTGATCTGGAGCTGTTGAAAAGCATCATAGAACCCCCGGTGGGAAGGGATATCCCCACAAGTCTGCCCTGGAATCCAATTGTTGTCTCAGGAAACCTCTTTCTTGGCACAAGGAAGCCCGATGCTCCGCCCACCTGTACAGCCTTTGTGTCATCGTCCCCAAACTCCTCAACAAAATCCACAAGGCTCATACCCAGTTCAAGCTCGTAAATACCGGGCTTTGGGGTATCTCCGGATACTGAAAAGAGTTTTGTACCTCGTGAGAACTGAACACCCAAATCATAAAACCTTTTGGAGCCGTATTTAAAGATTGTGTAGGTGTGAGCGAGAGTCTCCACATTGTTTATAACTGTCGGCTTATTCATGTACCCGCTAGACGACGGGAAAGGAGGCTTATTTCTAGGCTCTCCTCTCTTCCCCTCCATGGACTCAAAAAGGGCGGTCTCCTCTCCGCAAATGTAGGCTCCTGAGCCCATAAAAATTGATATTGAAAAATCAAAGCCAATTTTTCTGCAGTAACGTTCAAATTCATCTATTGCACTCTGCAAATTATCCTTTAAGAAAAAATACTCTCCTCTTAAATAGATAAATCCTTTTTTGGCTCCAATAACGTATGCGCAGACAGCAATAGCAGTAAGAACCTTAAACGGAACCCTTGATAAGATCTCCCTGTCTTTGAAAGTTCCCGGTTCTCCCTCGTCTGCGTTACAGATCACAAATTTCTCATCTGCCTTTATCTCAGATGATATTTTCCACTTCAGGCCGGTTGGAAATCCGGCTCCTCCGCGCCCCTTCAACTCAGAACTTATAAGCTCATTTATAAGCTCATTAGCCGTTCTGTTAAGGTTCTTCTTTAATACATCTTCCCAGTCGTTGTCACTTTTGAAGATGAAGTCAGCTCTTTTAAGTAGATGAGACGTTGACATTTTTTGTCCCTCCCCCATTACTGTTTATGTAACTGGTGAGAATATCCCGAACCTTTTCGGGAGTCAATTCAGTGTACACTTCATTGTTGATAAGCATTGCCGGAGCCTTGTGGCAGAATCCAAGGCAATTTGTCTGAAGCAATGAGAAGTTCCCGTCCGGAGTTGTCTCCCCAACCTTTATCTTCAGCATCTCCTGAATAGCAAGAAGGATCTGATTTTCACCCTTCATAGAGCAGGTTATGGTTTTACAAAGCCGGATAATGTATTTGCCCATCTTCTTGTATTCAAGAAATGAATAGAATGTTGCAGTCCCGTAAACCTCTGCAGCGGGCAAATCAAGTTCTCGTGCAATCTGGGTCATTGAGTACTCAGAGAGATATTTTTCCTGTTCTACGACTCCCTGTAATATTGGCAACAGACTGCTCCTTTCGCGTCCATGCCTTTCGGCCAGGCGCCTGATTAAATCACTTATTGGTTCCATTCCTCTGGTTTTGAATGTTTAAACTTGAGACGGAGACACAAATAACAAAAGGGCAAGTAAATTTATAAAAAATTAACAAAACATTAACTATCAATTACAATTATATATCAAACAAAGGGGCCTTCAGTTACAAAGTGTAATTAAAAAGTTTATTTTATTAATCAAAAGAGAAAGATCTATTATTTAAAAATATTCTATAGGGTATCTGCAGGGTTGTTCGTCTTGATGTCAGAAGGGACAAACTAAAAAACAAAAAAGATGAAAACAATAATCAGACAAATGGCGGGACTGGCGATTGCCATTTTGATGCTTGCTCAGCAAAATATCGGCTGGGCTCAGTCAGAGAGAGACTACTATACAATAAGCGGTGTTGTAAAAGAGAAACTATCTCAAAAGAAGCTTGAGTATGCTGTAGTAGCACTTAAGGGTTCAAAAGTTGGAACCATTGCAAACGCAAATGGAGAATTTTCTATAAAGGTAAAGGGGAATAGCGGAGCAAAAGCTGTTGTATTCTCACACCTGGGATACTCTAATTACGAACTGCCTATTGACGGTAAAGATATGAGTGATGTTGTCATCTACCTGGAGCAGAAATCCAGTCAGCTTGATCCGGTTACAATTCTTGGAATGGATGGGAAGGGGCTGGTTGAGCTCGCAATGGAGAGGGTAGAGAGAAATTATCCATCTTCAAAAAACGCACTATCAGGATTCTACAGAGAGACCGTTAAGAAGAGAAGAAGCTATATCAATGTTTCGGAAGCGGTTGTGGACATTTACAAAACTCCATATATGGAGGGTGTTGAGAGAGATGCCGTGCAAGTTTACAAAGGTCGCAAGCTTGTTAGTCCGGATCCAAAGGACACACTAATGGTTAAGCTTCTTGGAGGGCCAAACCTCTCAATATACCTTGATGTCGTTAAGAACCCTGATCTTATTCTCAGCAGAGAGAACCTTGATCTGTACAGCTTCAGAATTGAGGAATCAGTAACAATTGGAGAGAGACCTCACTATGTGGTGAGCTTCCAGCCACAGGTTATCATGCCATACGCTCTCTACAGTGGTAAACTATTTATTGACAAAGGAAACTATACATTCTCAAGAGCTGAGTTCAAACTCAGTATGTCCGACAGGAATAAAGCCACACAAGCCATTCTAAAGAGAAAGCCTTTTGGGATGCACTTTAAACCTGAAGAGGTATCATTCCTGGTAACATACAGACAAGAGGGCAATATGGCGCTGCTTCACTACATCAGAAGCGAGATTAACTTCAAGTGTGACTGGAAAAAGAGACTATTCTCAACAAGTTACTCAATTGTCTCTGAAACTGTTGTTACAGACAGCAACTTTGATGACGCCAAGAGAATACCACTAAGAGTTGCTTTCAAAGACAATCAATCCCTTTCAGATAAAGTATCAAACTTTGTAGATAAGGATTTTTGGGAGGATTACAATATAATTGAGCCTGAGGAGTCACTTGAGAACGCAGTTGAAAAACTGAGAAAGGCAATAAATTCAAGAAAATAATTGTTCATTTTTAGTAAATTTGGAGGTTAATTTTAAAATCCAAACATGATTAGCGATCTGCTACTGTTAATCAGAACAAGGGAGGGGGATGTAAAAAGTTTTGAAATTCTTTTCAAGAGCTATTATCTCCCCCTTTTAAACTATTCAGCAACAATTACAGGCAGACGAGAGATTTCAGAGGAGATAGTACAGGAATTGTTCTACAATTTATGGCGTGAGAGGGAGCGGCTAAGCATAACAAAAAGTATTAAGAGCTATCTTTACAATTCAATTCGCAACAGATCCATTGATTACTGCAGAAGAAGAAAATTTGAGGAGAATTCATCAGATATACTGGAGAATATTAGTTCAGGCACATCATGGGAGAGCCCCCAGGAGAGGGCTGAGGCCGGAGAGATGGAGAGAATTATTAATCGCATACTTGCAAGGATGCCTGCTAGAAGAAGAGATATCTTCATGATGAACAGGGAGGGGAACAAAAAGTACGAAGAGATTGCCGCCATCCTCTCCTTATCAGTAAAAACAGTAGAGGCGGAGATGGCGAAAGCCCTAAAGGTGTTAAGAAAAGAGACAGGATACAGACGATGAAAAGAGAATTATCAAACGAGGAGAGGTTAATGACCGACAAAGCCTGGGGTAGGCTTAAAGAGAGGCTAGAGAGAGATGGTCTTCTGGAGGAGCCTGTTACCAGACAAAACCACAGGACAGCATATGCCTTAGCAATAGCTGCAATGTTTATACTAATGGTAACAGCCGGTCTGCTGTTTACCGGCCAGAAAGAGGAGCCCATTGACACACTAACAGCCCGACTGTTCAACGACACACCAGGCACTACCTATGTTTCAAAACTGGATGACGGATCTGTAATATATCTTTCAGAGAACACAACTGTCAAACATTCAGACCTTGTCTCGGAACCTACCAGAGAGATTACTCTTGAAGGAGAGGCATTTTTTGATATTCGCAGAGATGCGTCAAAACCATTTGTTATTAACGCCGGAGACTCAAAAATAGAGGTTCTCGGGACCTCTTTTGAAGTTGCCTGCAAATCCGGGGAGACAGTTCTCTCGGTTAAGACAGGCCTGGTTAGAATAACACAGATAAGCACCGGTAAAGCCATGTTGGTTAAAGAGGGGGAGAGAGCAATTGCAGATGCAGGAGGAATAAAGATTCAATCTCTGGGAGAGTATGAGGGATTTAAGAAATATAAATCAAAAATGCACTTCAAGGATGAATCACTGGGCAATATCTCAGAAATCATAAACCGAAACTTCACAGAAACAGAGATAATTCTTGACCCCGCTATTTCTGGCAGAGAGTTAACGGCCACCTTCTCTGAAGATAATCCTGAAGCTATGGTAAGGTTAATCTGCAGCGCACTTAACTTAAATTATACTATTGAGGGCAGAGTTATAAAAATAGGTACATAAAGCTCTCCTGATGAAAAAACAGTTGACAAGATTAGTAATGCTCACAGCTATTTCATTATTTGCTGCGAGCATATCTTTTGCTCAATCTGGCATAGATGGTGAAAAATTCAGAACAAGGCAGATAAGAGGGAGCACATACGATCTGCTAAACAGCATCTCAACAAAAACCGGCCTCATGTTTATCTATGACAGCAAGTTGATTGACAACAAAAGGAGGTCAAAACTTGACGCGGGAGAGTACACAATAGAGGAGGCGGTAAAGAGTATTACCGGCAACAGCCAATTGAAAATCAAAAGAGATGGCAACCACATACTGGTTTTCAAAGAGATGGCTCCGGAAAAAAGACCAGAGGATATACTATACAATGGAGAACGCTTCATACAGATAGAGGGCAGGGTCACCGACAGGCACAGCGGAGAGCCCATAATGTTCGTTACGGTCAACCCCGAGGGGTGTTCAATAGGAACAGTTACAAACCAGGAGGGCCAATTCAGACTTACTATTCCAGACTCCCTTTCAGAAAGAGCGATATCATTCTCATCAATGGGATACGAAAAGAGAAAAATCTCTGCAAGTTTACTGACACAAGGAGGCGCCACAATTGAGATGATGCAGAGTGTGATACCTCTTCAGGAGGTCATAATTAAGGTTATTGACCCGGCTACAGTGCTGTCTGAGGCGCTTAGGAGAAGAGGTGCAAACTATAGCCCATCACCAATTAATATTACAGGATTCTTCCGAGAGGGCACCGAGTTCAAGGGAAATCTCAGTCTAAGTGAAGCGGTTATAAAAATATATAAAACAGGCTTCTCCCCAACACTTACTACCGATCAGGTGAAATTGCTTAAAATGAGGAAAATTACCAACATGGAGGGCCGGGACACCATAGTAGCCAAACTTAGATCCTCACTTAATGCAGTCCTGTTGCTTGACATAATGAAACACCCGCCGGATTTTCTGGAGAGAGTAGGGATGAACTATTACAATTTCACACATACTGGTGTAACAGAAATTGATGAGAGAAGAGTCTATATATTTTCATTTGTACAGAGAGATGAGATAGTTGAGGCACTCTTCAAAGGAGATCTGTATATTGATGCAGAGAACAGTGCCCTGGTAAAGGCAGTATTTGAGGTCAATCCAAATCATATCAGAAAATTTTCAGACAATCTGATAGTAAAGAGAAGCAAAACTCACGAAGTCATCCCCGTTAAAGCCTCTTATGAAGTCTCCTACAAACAATTCAGAGGCTACTACCACATAAGCCATGTAAGAGGAGACCTAAACTTCAAGATCAGAAAAAAGGGGCGCCTCTTCACATCTCCCCTCCACCTCTGGTTTGAGATGGCAAATTGCAGAACCGATACTGAAAATGTGGAGCGCTTCCTTTCAGATGAAAGACTCTCCACAAGAGACATTTTCTCAGATGTCCAGTTCACATATGACCCCAACTTCTGGGAGCACTTTAATATAATAATTCCGGAAAAAAAGATTGAAGAGATTATCAGGGAGTATAATTTCCGTTAACAATTATTTTATTACGGCGTTTTCAACCCGGTAAAATTATCTTTGAGAATTATATATATGGCAGCAGCGTCATCTGAAGAGACCCGACCGGCCCATCTGACAAAGAATGCCAGCATTGATTTTTCAATATCCGTAAGGTTTATCAGGTTTTTATTATTTTTCACTAACAGCACTCTGCATAATGCACAAAAGGGGTAGGCAAATGCCGGGAAATAGCTGTGACTGTCCGGATGTTCATAATAGTAACCGGTTAGTGAAACTATACTTCTTGATAACCTGTCCAGCTGCTCAACGCTCATTTTTGGAGTAAAAAACTCAGTGCTTAGAAGTAGTTCAAGATAATTTCTGTCCATAAAAGAGTTGACATTACCAATCTCACCTTTAAACAACATAGTCTTTGCCTCCATAACATCAGGCTTCAGATTTTCATATAGCTTAAGCAATGCCCCCGCACCATATTTTCTTTTAGCAAGTTCAGTCAGCCCGTTATAATTCTCAATAACATAGAGTATCCCGTCATAAGGTGAAGTTTGCGGAGTGTCCCAGACAATATAGTCCCATCTTAACGGGTAATACATACAGGTATGTGAGAGCCCCTCAGTTGTTAATTTGGACATAGCCTCATCCGGAATCTGAAATGTATCAATCCTTTGCTGATAGTTTTCAAACCTGTCCCAGTAATTTGGTTCCTCACAAAATCCATAATTATATACATATCCTGTGAATTTCCCGTCAACGACATCCCTATCCAGCGATTCGCCCTCGGCCAGAGGCTTTTCGCAAGAAAATAGTAGCACTATTACGGCAGAAAGAACAGCTATAAATTTTTTCATCAATTGAATATTAACAACGTAAAGTTAACAATTATAATTATCCACACTTTTTATTAAAAGATATGTTGCTGAATGTCAAGCAGAGTAATGAAACTCGTGCTTTATAAATTAAAATTAAAATATTTCTCTAAATTTTTGGTTAACAAATAGTTGGAAATTGAGAAAAATGTAATAACTTTATTTTATAAATGTATTAATAGTTATTTCGTAAACACTATTATAAAGACACTTCTTAACAATTAAGCTATATGAAAAAAATATTTATTTTATTAGTCGCTATTATAACTCTTATGAGTTGCAGCAAAGAAGACCAACAGGGGACAACTCTTGAATTAAAGATTACAAAACAACCTGTATTTACACAAAGTACATCTGTTGTTTCATCTTCTTTTACCGGTACAATTATTGGATTACAACAACCTGTAACTGTAATTATTGAGTGGTTTGTTGAATCACCCTTTCAGGAAAACCCGATGCATGTTTCAACACAACTCGTTACATTTAACGAAGGAACTTCAGTAGCAAAAGAAACAGTAAATCCTGTTAAAGATCCTTATAATTCAAATCCCACTTATTACTGGGTTAGATTTAGTTGGTCTGATAGCAATGGAATTCAATACGTTGTAAGCGAAAAAGTATATTGTAAAAAATAACGCTCTTACTATAAAACTGACTAAATATAAAAACACTTGACCTAACTCTCGGCAGGTGTTTTTTTGTGTTTAAAATCTCAAGTGAACTAAGAGTCTTTGACTAGAATTTTCTCCATGAATTTTCATCTTTCCGAGTATTATTCTGCATCCTTTTCATTGTGTGAACAGCAATTCATACAGATTTGAGTGGTGCTTCGCCATGTTATGCCATTCGGCAGTCGATTTGTTCCGGCCTGAGCACAGGCGTGGGTGGGACGAACCTCTATCACCATCATAAAGAGTTAGTTGCAAAATATACTTTTTTGCTTTTGTAAAATCTATGTTTTGCAATACGCAGCCAATCAGCCCCACAGAGGTTCGTCCCACCCAAACCCGCAACCACCTGAACCTGCTTTTAGGCCAAAGGCCGTAGAAGCGAGGCGCTAAGGTTTTTTTGCGCAGCGTACTCCAGTACGTGAGCACAAAAAAAGACCGCAAGCAAAAAAAGATGCATTATGTATGCAATTCGTATGCAAATCTTCCGCACCTAATAATTAACCATTCTAAAATTGATTAAAGACTGCAGATGCAAGGCGGCAAAGTTTTTTTTTGCGCAGCGTACTCTAGTACGTGAGCATAAAAAAAGACTGCAGCCAACGAAGCAGATGCAGTCTTTAATCAATTTTAAGCTCCTCGTCTAGGACTTGAACCTAGGACCCCCTGATTAACAGTCAGGTGCTCTAACCGACTGAGCTAACGAGGAATTTTATTCGCGTTTTGGGAGTGCAAATGTAAGTGGAATTTTATAAAAGTCCAAATCTTTATGTCAATTTTTTATAACTTTGCCTTTATATATTAGGCAATATGGATATACAGATGATTTCAGAGTTGCTCGTTGAGCTCATAATGGACAATGACAGGGTCTCCCTGCCCGGAATGGGCAGCTTTATTGCAGAGCCGGCTCCATCTGTATTTTCAGACAAGGCTACGGTTATACACCCTCCTTTTAGAAGAGTGATATTCAGAAGCAAAGAGACTTGGAACGATGGTTTACTTGAGGCAAAATATTCACAGCGCACAGGGGTGAAAGAGGATAGAGCAAGAGCATATGTTGCTCAATTCATCGCATCTCTTAGTTCAGAACTGGAGCTTAAGAAAAGGGTAGATTTCCCCGGGTTTGGTTATATGAGAATAAACGAAAGAGGGACTAACTCATTCATTATTGATAAAGAGTTGTTTATCAGCAAAGACTCCTATGGTCTGGAGCCTATAACCATAAAACTGCTTGAAAAACCGGGAACAGTAGAGAGCCTTAAAACAAGAAGGTTAAAGATTTATTCAGATGAGGATGTAATTAAAAGCCTCTCGTCAGAGAAGAGAGGCTTCAACCTTAAGTTCAAAATTCCAAAAAAGGCAATTAAATGGGCCCTTTTTGCTACAGGTCTGGCAACAATTGTAATCTTGATTGTGATGTTTGGAGACCAGCTCAAACCTGTTTGGGAGTATCTTCTTTACAGTAAAGAGGAGAGAGAGATACTCAAAAGCATAGTGAAGTAGGATATATCTTATTTACCCTACCATCCTTTTTCTGAATTGGCCAGGAGTTGTTCCGGTCTCTTTTCTAAAGGCACGCAGTAGTGAATTCACAGAGGCAAAGCCTGATTCCTCAGCTATATACTCAAGTATATGATTTTCATCAGAGAGAAGAAGCTTTTTTGCATATTCAACTCTGTAGTGATTAACGAAATCTGTGAAAGTTGTATTGTAAACTACATTTACAACAGATGAAACATAGGAACGGTTTGTCCCAAGCTCCATTGAGACATCTGTAATCCTAAGGTCTCTTCTGCGGAATATCTCCTTCTCTCTGAAAAGAACCAGAAGCTCTCCCTTTATTTTATCTCTTGTCTTTTCCTGAATCCCTTTTGAACATTCATTTTGCTCCTCTCTGCCTTCTGGCTTAGCCTCATGTGACTCTTCATTAAAATCCAATACTGAAAACCTTTGTATATACCCTGTGTGGCCTATATAAAATAGCATTAATGAAAATGCAAAAGATGGCATCATTAACAGCAATGAAGATTCCGAAAAGTAGTCCCTCCCTATTATTCCCGCTGAAACAGAGAGCAAGCCGGTAAAAAAAAGAAGAAAAAGCATCCTGTTGAGCCAATCCAGCTCTCTCCCCTCAGTTGAAGAATAGTACTCATTTATTCTCTTATGATAGTTTCTTATAAGCCTGCAGCCATAAACTACAACAAGGGGAACCTGCACGACAAAAATTAGTCTTACAATTTTTCCTGCAATATCAACAAGTCCCTGAGCAAAGAGATGAGCCAGTATAACCAAAAGAGATCCAATCAGAGTGGGAATAAATATATTTAAATTTTTCAGAGATAACAGAGGCTCCTTAGCGAGAGATTGTATATAGAGATAGAACAGAGGATATACAGAAAGCATCGCAATTGAATAGAGAGAATCAATTACCGAGTAAATCCGGGAATAACCATAAAAATAGACCGAATGGGAAAAATATAATATGGTAGAGACCCCCATAAAGATCAGAATCAACTTCTGAGGCAATTTACTGCGCTTTAAATCCGCCGCCATAACAGCCGTCCAGAAGAGGCATACAAAAAAGGGCAGCAGGGTTACAATATCTCTAAACATAGGGCTATCTTTGTCCTTCCAAATATAAAAAATAAAACGGTAAAAAAGAATGATGGCAGGTACAGAAAACTAACCCCCAATTTTCCATACCTGCCATCGCAGTGACTTTTGCAACCACTTTTGTAATACAAATATAAAAATATTTTTAAACATTTATAATAAATTTATCTTTTTTTGCAGTAATCTGTGACCTTTTTTTAACATTTCGTTACTATTAATAAGTTTTGACAAAAAACCGATATTTAGAAAACCTTAAGATTGCAGCACCAGTGATTCTGTCACTGGCCGGTCAGTCTGTTGTACAGATTGCAGACAGCATTATGGTGGGCCGGACAGGGGCTACCCCACTGGCAGCAGTCTCATTTGCCGGAGCTATAATAACAAATGTCATGGTAATAGGGCTTGGACTGACTATTGGACTAACTCCAATAGCTGGGATGCACTGGGCCAGAAGTGAATTTAAAAGGGTATCAGGTTATTTTCAAAACTCCCTCTCTGTGAACCTCATTTTTTCACTGCTCCTGGTTATGCTTCTTTTTGCCATTGCCCCGCTTATGCCTCACCTGGGGCAGCCTACAGAGGTGACATCCATTGTTTCAGGATACTATATGATGGTGTCTGTGTCACTTATACCTATGATGATCTTCCTTACCGGCAAACAGTTCCTTGAGGGGATAGGCAATACTCACTTATCAATGTATATTACTCTGTTTGCAAATGCTCTAAACATTTTGCTAAACTATCTTCTGATTTATGGTAAAGGAGGGTTTCCTGAAATGGGAATTGACGGTGCAGGACTTGCAACACTGATATCAAGGCTTATAATGCCGATTTCTCTTTTTGCGGCCATAAACAGAAAGGACACATATATGCGGTTCATCAGGATGTTCAGTAAAGAGAACTTTTCGCTTAGGGAGCATCTCCATCTGATAAGGATAGGTCTTCCAATTTCAGGGCAAATGGTAATAGAGTTCTTCTCACTTAGCGCAATTACATTTATGATGGGTTGGTTGGGCACCAAATCTCTAGCAGCCAATCAGATTGTACAGACAATGATAAATTTCACCTTTATGATTGCAAACGGAGTTGCAGCAGCCTCCACTATTCTGGTCAGCCATTCAACCGGAACAGGAGATATGAATGGTGCCAAAAGAAGAGGCTTCGCCGGTATAAGGCTCTCTGTCGCAGTTATGGGAGTGGCCTCCCTTACCTTTTTACTTTTTGGACGGGAGATATCATCATTATTTACTACAGATCCGGAGGTTGTTACTATAGCAGTAAAAATATTCTATGTTGTTGTCTTTTTTGAAATCTTTGACGGGCTTCAGGTAACCGCTCTTGGTGCATTGCGAGGGCTGGCAGACACTGGCAAACCAATGTTCATCGCAATATTTTCATACCTCTTCATTTCTGTTCCGGTGGCCTATTTTGCCGGTTTTATCCTTAATTTTGGAGAGATGGGACTTATGTCTGGTTTTGCGTTCGGATTACTAGTTGCCGCAATACTTTTCATAAGAAGATTCTCGCTCCTCACAAAATAATTCATTATTTTTGGAGTATGAAAAAGGCATCCCGTAAAGGCAGCAGGCTAAGGCTCTTTATTTTTGCATCTGCTGCAGTAATTATCTTAACCGTATCACTTGGAATTAACAGCATCCGAAACTCCAAAGAAGAGATTGATGAGCCTCAGGAGCTATCTCTCAATTTACTCATAACCAACGAGCTTAACGATCTGGAAGAGACTAGAAAACTAGACAGTCAGATAGAACGCTTTATGAGAGAGTGGCAGCTTAAAGGTGCCTCGCTTGCGGTGATGAAGGATGAGAAACTGATTTACTCAAAAGGGTATGGGTGGGCAGATGAGGAGATGGGAGTTAGAATGGAGCCGAGCCACATTCTAAGGATTGCATCCCTGTCAAAACTTATAACTGCTGCAGGGATCATGAAACTAGCTGAGGATTCTATCATTTCTCTTGACAGTAGAATATTTGGTAAAGGTGGCCTTCTACCATTCCCGGCAGACGAGGATATTTCAGACCCCAGGGTAAGAAGGATAACCATTGAACATCTGCTCAGGCACAGAGGAGGCTTTACTCTCAGAGCCGGCGACCCTATGTTCAGTACGAAGCTCATGTCTTCAAGATTAAAAATTGACAGCGTACCCTGTAATGACCAGATAATTGAGTATTGTGCCTCTCGCAGACTTGGATTTGACCCGGGAAACGGAACCCGATATTCAAATCTTGGATATGTTATATTATCAAGAGTTATTGAGGAGGTTACAGGAATGAGCTATGAAGATTACATAAAAAATGAGATCCTTAAGCCGGCAGGTATTGTTGATATGCATATAGCAAACAACTATTATGAAGAGAGATATCCTAATGAAGTCAGATATTACGAACCATCTAACGAGCCACTAGTTGAGTCTTATAATGGAAGCGGGCAAATGGCACAAAGGTGCTATGGCGGCAATAACATAAAGGCTTTGCAAGGCGCCGGAGCCTGGGTTGGCTCCCCATCTGAAATTCTGCTCTTTGTGGCTTCAATAGATGGAAAAAGTGGTGTCGCTGATATTCTTTCAAATGAGAGCATTAGAATCATGACCTCAAGCACCTCTCAAACTCTTCCTATAGGCTGGGCCAAAGCAACGTCATCGGGGGAATGGTCCAGAACCGGAACACTCTCCGGTTCTAGTGCACTTCTTAAGTATCAGAAAAACGGAATCTCCTGGATACTTGTAACCAATACAAGTTCATGGAAAGGGGCTACATTTCCCAGACAGATAGACAGACTCATAAAAAATGGTCTCAACAGAGTATCTGAGTGGCCAGAGAGAGATCTGTTTGAACTTAGAATTCTACAGTAATACCTATTGATGGAAGAATAGTACCTTCTGTAAGAGCAATTCTCTTCATCTCATACCTCTGCTCACCTCTTGGTGCATCAGGATTAACTATACGTCCTGTACTTACCAATACATCCCCTGTCTTATAGTCAAAATTGGTTACATTCTGGACATCAAGATAAAGTTTAAGAGCAAACTTTTTGAAAAAGAACTCCTTGTCAACCCTAACATCCAACTGATTGAATATACCAAGATACTGAGAGTTATATAGTGAATAATCAGGATAGGCTCTCCCCGATGCATCCCACGCCACTACTAGTGAAGATTTATCTTCATCAAGAGGGGTGTATGGAGTACCTCCGGAATATCTGTATTTTACACCAACATAGAAGTCAAGAGGCAACTTGTAGCCGGCAGAGAGAGTCAATAGCCTTTTGTTATTCCATGTTCTTGCAATCCAGCTGTCATCCACTCCTCTGTACTGACTTTTAAAGAGAGTAAGAGAGCCAAGAAGATTTAACCTGTCTGCCAAAAACCATCTGGCAGAGAACTCAACTCCATAAGATCTGCTCTTTAAGGTTGATGTTATCTCTTCGTTTCCGGAGACACCATAATTAACACCTTTTCCCTCAACAGGAATCTCATCCCTTACAGACCACATACCATTGAAATTACTTCTGTAGAATAGCTCAGCTGCAAGCTGCACCCCATTACTGTTCCTGTAGTCTAGACCGGTAGTAATCTGATCAGATCCAATATACTTAAGGTCTTTGTTGACAAGCTCGCCCTGTGAATCTCTAAAACCTAATGCAGTAAATGGAGGAAGCTGATAGTACCTTCCTGCACCCGCATTAAGATAAAGGTCCGGGAAGATCTCGTATGACAACGAAAGTCTTGGGGAGAACTGTTTGAAAATATTTGCCATCTCATTTGAATATGAGTTCCCGTCAAATCTAACACCAAGATTTGCAGTAAATCTCCTATCAGGGGATGTATAGTTTGCATTAGCAAATGCGGAGTATTTAAGGAAACTTAAGTTGCTGTTGTAATCTATGGTTACAGGATTTTGCAGAAATATTTTCTGATATGTATTGTTTGAGTATAGCGGCACCTCTATTCCAACACCTGATATAACTCTGAAATCCCCAAACCTAACAAGATTCTCTGCTCTGAATTTAGTCTCCTGCTCAACAGATCTGTATTTCAAAGAGAGGTTATCCTCAGAGGATTCATCGTTATTTGCATATTTAGTATTTCTGTTATTAAGATAACTCTGGCTGAGGAACAGGCTTAGATTATTAGCCCCGTAATAGTATCTGTAAACCAGACCTGTAGTAAACACTTCCTGTTGTATTACAGGAAGATATGCCAGTATATACTCATTTGACTCCTTCCCGCCGGTATCTTTATTGAGAGTCATATCATCAATTCCTCCCAATGCGAGGAATGTTAGTTCATGTTTATTATTAAAACGTGTTTTAAGTTTAACCTGCATATCTGTGAATGTGGGAAGAAATGGCAGATTAATTGCTTTAAAAAGAAACTGAAGATATGATATCCTGGCCGAGACAAGATAATTTGTCCTCTTTGTCAAGTGACCATTTGAGCTAAAGCCCGCTTCTGAAGCACCTACAGTAAATTTGTAAGTATTGTTGAGCGGATCACCATCCTTTAGCTTAAAGTCCAGTACCGAGCTTATTGCCCCACCTCTTGCCACAGGAAAGGAGCCACCATAAAAATCAACTTCTCGGATGAACTCTGCGTCAATGATACCTACAGGCCCTCCCGAGGAGCCCTGTGTGCTGAAGTGATTGATTGAGGGAACCTCAATTCCGTCAAGAAAATATTTATTTTCTGCAGGTCCGCCCCCTCTGACAAGAATATCATTTCTAAATCCTCCTCCGGCAACATTCCCTACTCCCGGAAGAGAAGCTACGACCCTGGATATATCTCTGTTTGCTCCCGGGTTTCTTTCAATTTCCTGAATACCGATAGTCCTTTGAGAAAGAGGTGTCTCAGGTATTCTTCTAAATGGATTAGCCTTAGGCTTTACAGTAGCCGCAGCAAGCAAAACACTCTCCTCCTCAAGTTCAATATTTAGAAAAGACCCCTTTATAGAGAGCATCATCTCTTCTGTAATAAACTGATTGTATCCGAGCAAATCCACTCTCAGCCTGTATGCTCCCGGAGGCAAATTATCAATGGTAAACCTACCCAAAGAGTCTGTTATTGAGTATTTGCTACCCTGAAAAACAGAGACAGTTGCAAAAGAGACCGGCTCCCTTGTAAGCTTATCAATTACCACACCTCTTATTGAATAATCAAGAGCAAATATTTGGCTATATGATAACAGAGAAAATAAAACAGCTAAATAAACAAGTCTTTTCATTTTCATTATTTTATCTAAATAAATTTTACAGAGAAACAATTGCCAGTCAAAAATGTTTACTCTTTCATCTCACATATAAACCCTTTCAACCATATTTTTACGCCTTTAATTACATTTGAATATATTTTTGCAAATTCATAATTTTAAATTAAAACATAATGAACTGTAAATATTTGGTATTATTAAGCGCAACTCTCCTTTTGTATAGCATTGGCAGGGCACAGGGACCTGAATTAGATTTTTTTTATAGTAGCAGTACAGAGATCCCATGGTCTGACTCATATATCAAATTTAAAAGTGGCAGCAAGATGAGATTTGGATTTTTCCCGCTAGCTTCTGCTAAAAGCGCACCTTTTGGGACAGATGGTTACAATAAAGACGTCAACATAGATAAGGCCCTTATCTTTCTTCCCTCAGTTAATCACAGAGAGGGTTTCTATGGAGAAGACCTGGAGATAAAGGACCGTTTTATATTATATTGTCCGGATTTTGAAAAAATAGCAGGCAACAATTCGAATTTAAACGATAATATTAATACTTTAATAGCTGAAGGGGTTGCCGGGATTGCTCTCTTTTCAGATGAAGAGGAGAGTCCGATAATAGATCTTGAGGGAATAAAGTTCCATAACAGTGAGATTCCTATTATTGCAATTAGCAGATCAACAGCCCACAAGCTACTTAATGCTGGAGGATATTATCTTGAATCTGTTTACAACAATTTAAAATTGGGAAAACTACCAACATTGAAAGATCCTATCTATAATATTTCAATTTCATTTACAGGAAAATTCTGTGATCTTCAGACTGAACACTGCACAATCAGATTTAACAAAGAGAGACTTGACAGTTTATCAGTTATAGCAATTTCAAATAATAATGAGCGAGCCTTAAGTTTTCTCTATAACCTTTTTTCAGAATTAAATCCATTAAAGGAGAGGCAGCTAATAACCTATTTCTCTGACTATGATGAAAAATTGTTCTACACAAATCACTGGGGTAAAGGTTTAGCAGCAGGAAAGGCCGGCATTTTTTCAATATATGATAATACATCAGATGACTATGCATTGGCCGTACACGAGCTTACTCATATTATGTTTAACACAAACTGGGGAAGACAAACCTCTTTTCTAAATGAAGGAATTGCAATGTATGCTGAGTCTGTTTCAGTTAATTCAAGTGAGAGTAACAGAATAACCAGGAATTTTTTAGAAAGAGGATTACTGCTGCCTCTTGAAAAGCTAACAAAACTCCAGATAGGTGCTGACAAAGATTTTACACAAATGGGATATGCAGCATCTGGTTCCTTTGTTGATTTTTTAATAAATCGCTATGGACTTAAAAACTTCCATAAACTATGGATGTCCGGAGAGCAATGGAAAACAATATATGGCAAAGAGTTAGCCACCCTTGAAAAAGAGTGGCACAATTTTATTTTTGAAAAAACTGATTTACTGAAATAACTCGCCAGCCATCAGGTGAAGAGTAATTTCAGAAATTTTTGCCTGATAAATAGCGTTCAGTCTTCTGTCTGAAGTATTGAGATATGATAACTGAATATCCCTGAACTCAATTCCTGACAAAGAGCCAAGTCTGTATCTCTCTCTGGCAGCCTCCAGATTAAGGAGTGCCGCCGCTTTGCTCTCCTCTTCAAACTCAATCATCCTTAAGTGGTTCTGATAAATATTATACAATTGCTGTATTTCGCTCAGCAACTCCTGCCTTGCACTCTCAAAAGATAATCTTGCATTCTCCTGTAGAATTTTGGCGTTCTTAACTCTTCTGTTTATCTCATTTCCCGAGAAAACAGGAACAGATAAGGAAAAACCCCAGTTTAATCCGTTAGACTCGTTATACCTTGACGGATAGTATCCGTTTTGATTTAAATTGTAGTTGTAGCCGGCAGAAAAATCTAAGCTTGGGTATCTTGAGGCTTGAGCAATTTTTGTATCTAGCCTGGCAACCTCCTCCCCAGCCTGAAGAGCCAGAAGGGATGTATTGAACTCCTCTGCATTATTAATAAGGTGTTTAACATCAAGCTGAGGTTCCGGAATAATTGTATCTTTTATTGAATACTTTGAGTCTAGTGGAATATTCATAAGCCTGAACAGCTCAATGTATGCATTTTTCAGATTCTCTGTTGCAAGTAACAATGATGAAGAGTCACTGTTAAGATAAATTTTAGCCTGCATCTGTTCAAGACCGGATCCACTGCCGATATTGTACTTTACCAGTGCCTGCTCATACCTCTCTCTGGAGATTGAAACAACTTCATTGAGAAGATTGAGCCTGTTCTGCATGCTGATAATGTTATAGTACTGTGCAGAGATCCTCATCACAAGGTTCTCAGCAACTGATTTAAAGTTGTACTCCCCCTGCCTGAGTAACTCCTGTTGCTTCTCTCTTGTTGCAAACATAGAAAAACCATCGAATAGCCGCCAGTTAAGATTTGCTCCGTTTATAACAGAGTTTCCAGATGAAGTACTTCTGACTCTCTCTCCGGTTTCATCTATATTTCTCTGAACACTATTGTTTGAAGATTGTCTGGAGCTTACGGAAAATGTCGGCAGAAAGGGGGCCAGAGTAACATTATTTCTTGTTATTTCAAGATTATTCCCGGAAATAATAATTGAATAGTTTGACTCCAGAGCCCGAGCAATACACCCCTCAAGTGTTAGCGATTCCGTAATATTGCTGCTTTGTGCCTGAAGAGTATTTACGGTACAAAAAAGCGTAACTGACAGTATGTATGTTTTAAGTTTAATTCTCATTGCTCTTAATATTTGTTGATGAAGAGATATATGAATACATGGCCGGGATGATATAGAGGGTAAACAGAGTTGAAAATATCAAACCTCCGGCAACTGCAACACCCATAGATATTCGGCTCTCTGCTCCAGCTCCGGTGGCAAATACCATTGGAAGGATACCCAGTATGGTAGAGAGACTTGTCATAAGAATAGGTCTGAACCTTGATGCTGCCGAATCTTTTATGGCAGCAAATTTATCAAGTCCTGCCAGTTTTCTCTGATTTGCAAACTCTACCATTAGTATTCCGTTCTTAGAAACAAGACCTATCAGCATTATTAATCCTATCTGACTGAAGATATTCATTGTTTGCCCGTATAGTTTCAAAGAGAGCAGGGCACCAAAGAGGGCTAAAGGTACAGTGAACATAATTATCAGAGGGTCTCTGAAGCTCTCAAACTGAGCTGACAGTACAAGATAGATCAACACAAGAGCCAGAAGAAAAGCAAACAGAAGACTTGATGTACTCTCCACAAAATCCTTGGACTGACCGGAGAGTGTTGTTGTAAAGTTATCCGGGTTAAGAACCCTTTCCGCAATTATATCCATCTCTTCAATTCCCTGTCCCAGAGTGTATCCCTTTGCCAGAGCTGCAGAAACTGTAGCGGAGACAAATCTGTTGTAGCGATACAACTGAGGAGGCATACTACTCTCCTCCATAGTTATAAGATTGTCCAGCTGAATTAGCTCTCCGGCATCGTTTCTGACATATATATTGGCAAGATCCACCGGCTTGTTCCTCATACTTTGGTCTATCTGGCTCATTATCTGATACTGCTTTCCATTCCTTATAAAGTAACCAATCCTCTGTTCGCTCATTGAGAGCTGAAGTGTCTGGGCTATATTCTGAATGGAGACCCCCATCAATGATGCCTTGTCTCTGTCAATATTGATACTTAGCTCTGGTTTGGTAAATTTCAGGTTAATATCAGAATTTGAGAAAACTTCGCTTTGGGCAACCTCTGACATAAAAAGCGGAATAATGTTTTTCAGTGAATCCAGATTCTTAGCCTGAATCACATACTGTACAGGCATACCTCCTCTTCTTCCACCAAAAGTCTGCTGTTGATTTACAAAGCTTCTTGCTCCGGTTAGTCTTGCCACCTTTGGCGAGAGCTCATCTGCAATCTCCTGCTGACTTCTCTCTCTTGACAGTGGATCCACCAGTGAAATAGAGAAGTTTGAGCGGTTTCTTCCCCCCATACCCACCATCTGTAGTATATTTTCAGCCTCAGGGACTTCGTTTCTTACAACATTATAAAGTTCGTCTGTGTAGTTGAGCATATAATCAAATGTAGCACCCTCCTGGGCTGTGCTTGAAACATTTATCATAGAACGATCCTCAAGGGGAGCCATTTCAGAAGGTATGGTTGACCAGAAATATCCGATAACTCCGAATGCAGCTACCAAAAACAGGATTGCCATCCACCTTCTTCTCATAAATTTTTCCAGTGATGATGTATATATGGAGTTAAGGCGTACAAAAAATGGCTCACTCCATCTGTAGAACCTGTTCTCCTTAGAATCCATTTTAAGTAGCTTACTGGATATCATAGGAGTAAATGTCAATGCCACAAAACTAGAGATCATAACTGCGCCGGCAATTACAATTGAGAACTCCCTGAAGAGTCTGCCTGTTACCCCTTGCAAAAAGACAATGGGAAAGAATACCGCAACCAGTGTAACTGTAGTGGCAATAACGGCAAAAAATATCTCTTTGGAACCCTGGATTGCTGCCTCTTTAGGAGGAACACCCCTCTCAATCTTGGTATAAATGTTCTCCATCACCACGATTGCATCATCCACAACAAGTCCTATTGAGAGAACAATAGCGAGAAGTGTCAGTATATTTATTGAGAATCCGGCAATATACATTATGAAAAAAGCACCAATAACCGATATTGGAATTGCGATTATTGGAATAAGCGTCGTTCTCCAGTTCCTTAAAAAGAGGAAAATAATAAGGATTACAAGGAGAAAGGCCTGAAGAATCGTTAACTGTACCTCGCTGATTGAGTCACGAATAAAGATAGTGTTATCAAATCCTACACCCACCTCAATATCATCCGGTATCGTCCTCTTCAACTCCTCAACAACTCTTTTGGCCTCGTCAACTATGTTTATATAGTTTGCACCCGGCTGCGGAACAAGAACACATGAGACCATTGGGACTCCATTTCTCTTTAGAATTGATCTTGTATTTTCAGCATCCACCTCAGCTGAGCCGATATCAGAGAAACGAACAATTCTCTCACCGCTTCTGGCTATAATCAGGTTGTTAAAATCCTCAATTGTTCTTAGTCTGCCGAGAGTTCTTACAGTAAGCTCCATTGTTGAGCCCTCAACCATTCCGGATGGAAGCTCAACATTCTCTCTGGAAACAGCCTGTCTCACATCCAGAGGGGTTATTTTATATGCTGCCAGAAGTATAGGGTCCATCCTCATCCTCACTGAATACCTCTTTGATCCCCAAACGCCAACTGAGCTCACTCCGCTTATAGTCTGGAGTCTCTCCTTAAAGTTAACCTCGGCATACTCACTAAGGTCAATGATATCCCTTGACTCACTCTGAAGTGTAATCGTAAATATTGGCTGAGCATCTGCATCTGATTTCTCAACCACAGGTGGGTCAACATCCTGAGGAAGCCTCCTCATCGCTCCTGAAACTTTGTCTCTCACGTCATTAGCAGCGGTCTCAAGATCCACCTCCAAATTAAACTCTATGTTAATTGAGCTTGAACCATCTCTGCTGGTGCTTGAGATTGCCCTGATTCCCGGAATACCGTTAACAGCAGCCTCAAGAGGTTCAGTAATCTGAGTCTCTATCACATCTGCGTTTGCACCCGGAAAGGAGCACCTGACAGAGATTACAGGATTATCAACACTTGGATAATCTCTGACACCAAGCGAAGTATATCCTATCACCCCAAAAATAACTATCAGGAGGCTCATTACGGTGGCAAGCACCGGTCTCTTTATTGTAGTAGTACTTATACTCATCTTCAGTTCATTATTGATTGAGGTGAAACCTGAATTCCCGGGCGAAGCTGCATCAGACCCGTAGTAATAACCGTATCGCCCCTTTGCAGACCGCCTAATATTTCAAGCATGTCCGCAGTCCTTGTTCCCGACTGAACCTGAACAAGCTCGGCCTTGCCCCCTCTGAGCACCCATACTGAGCGCCCCTTTACATCGGGCACAACCGCCTGATTTGGAACATATATATTATTTGCCCCTTCTGATGTTGAGAAAGAGACCTTTGCAGACATCCCAGGCTTGAGCCTCATCCCGCTGTTTATATATCTGGCTCTTAGCATAAGAGTTCTAGTTTTTATATCAACCTGTGGATCTATAGCATATACACTAGCTCTGAAAACACTGCTTGTCCCCTCAACGGTGAAGGTAACCGATGATCCGCTCTTAATGTCATTAATATACTTCTCAGGTATTGCAAACTCAAGCTTGAGATTCGCAACATCTACAAGAGTTGAGATTTTTGTATTTGGCTGAAGAAACGCACCAAGGCTTACATCACGAAAACCTACCACTCCGTCAAAAGGGGCTCTGACCTTCATCTTCTCGATCCTGATTTTTAGCTGCTCAATATCCTGTTTAAGCACATTGAACTCTGTAAGAACCTTGTCGTAATCTTCCCGGCTTACAGCATCCCTCTCAAGCAATATCTTCTGACGCTCCAGTCTCTGCTCTATCAGCTTATACTGATACTCAGCCCTCACAAGCTGAGCTACAAGTTCGTCGTCATTCAGTCTGACCAAAATATCACCCCTCTTCACCAACTCCCCCTCTCTGAAATTTATCTCAGTAACCCTTCCCGAAAGTTCGCTTACAACATCAACCCTCTCATTAGGAGTAAGTGTGCCTATAGCCAATCTACCCTCATCCGCAGTCATATACTCCGCTATAAAGACCGATACAGGCAGAACCCTTCCGGATCCCCCGCCTCTGTTGCCCTGTGGAGTCTGTGTGGAAGCTCCACCCTCGTTGATTACAGGTTTGTTGAAAATCTTGTTGTAGCCTATCAGAGATAGGGCAAGAACTGCCGGAATGGCTGCGTAAAGAGTGTACTTCTGTCTCTGTTTCATCAAAGTAAAATTTATTTTACTTTGACCATTGAGGCGGCAAAAAGTTTAAAATGCTATGAGTATATTTGCAGTAAATGACAAAAAGATTCAGAAAACTTCTAAACAGTGAGTTGGGCAGAGCCTCCGGAGAGGAGTTCTCCCGCTTGAGCAAAATGGCTGTAACTCTGGTACTTGACAATATCAGAAGTCAGCATAATATTGGAGCTGCCTTCAGAAGTGCCGACGCCTTTGTTGCAGAGAGAATTTTTCTGTGCGGGATATGTGCAACTCCTCCGTCGGCAGAGATTCATAAATCTGCACTTGGTTCAGAGAATACAATCCCATGGGAATATTGTGAGGAGACAACCGATGCTGTTAACAGGCTCAGGAGCGAGGGATATGAAATTATATCCGTAGAGCAGACTGAAAATTCAACAATGCTGAACAGTATAGAACTTTGCAAAGAGAGAAGATATGCACTGGTCTTTGGTAACGAGGTTAAAGGGGTCAATCAGGAGGTGATTGATCTGAGCGACTCTGTTCTGGAGATACCACAGCACGGAACAAAACATTCAATAAATGTATCTGTCAGTATTGGTGTTGTACTATGGGAGTTTTCCAAAATCATCGGGAGGAATCAGAAATGATGTGCGACCCGCTAAAAAGAGCAATAACATACCTTAGAATATCCGTTACAGACAGATGCAACCTAAGGTGCACATACTGTATGCCTCCTGAAGGGGTGCCACTTGTTGACCATAGTGAGATTCTGACATTTGATGAGATTGAGGAGTTTACAAGAGTTGCTGTCTTAAAAGGGGTCAATAAAGTAAGAATTACAGGCGGAGAACCGCTTGTACGGAGAGGAATAACTGAACTTGTCCGCAGATTGGCCTCAATTAAAGGAGTAACAGATCTCTCTATGACCACTAACGGACAGCTGCTCTCTCAGTTAGCCGGGGAGCTGGCAGAGGCAGGCCTGATGAGAATTAATATAAGTCTTGATACAACAGACCCCGACAAATACAGGGAGATTACCAGAGGAGGAGATATCAACAGGGTATTTGAGGGGATAGAGGCGGCAAAAAGCGCAGGACTGATCCCGATTAAACTGAACTGTGTGGTTAAGAGCGACAGAAAAGAGCCGGATGCAGAGAGTGTTAAGAGGTATGTAGAGGAAAAGAACCAAGGCAATGAGTCCGTAGATGAGGGGAGTAGATGGATAGAGGTTAGATATATAAAGATGATGGATCTCCATACAGGCTCTTTTGGGATAGTTGACGGCGGAGATGGCGGAGACTGCCCAAGGTGTAACAGAATCAGGCTTACAGCCAACGGGTTGGTAAAGCCCTGTCTCTTCAATGACCTTGGTTATAGCGTGAGAGAATACGGCTTCGCCAAGGCTCTTGATTTGGCAATTATGAACAAGCCGGAAAAAGGCTCCCATAATGATACAGGCAAATTCTATAACATAGGGGGATAATAAATCAAACAAAGGCGGATAATAAATCAGGAGGATGATTATGTCAGACAATAAGAGTTCAAAAACCGAAAAGAGGCTTACCCATACAGATGAGAGGGGGAGGGCAAATATGGTGGATGTAGGGAATAAACCAATATCGGCAAGAATAGCAACAGCAAGGGGAAGGATATTACTCTCTTCTGAAACCATATCCCTCATCAGGGAGAATGGTCTGAAAAAGGGAGACCTGCTGACAGTGGCCCAGATTGCCGGAATTATGGCCGCAAAAAAGACCTGTGAGTTGATACCACTCTGCCATCAGCTAAATCTTAGTAAGGCCGATGTTAAAATCACCGTACAGGATGACGGGGTGACTGCCGAGGGGTTCGCCTCCTGCAATGGCAATACCGGAGTAGAGATGGAGGCACTGACTGCTGTATCGGTAGCGCTGCTTACCGTTTACGATATGTGCAAGGCAGTGGATAAAAATATGGTAATTACTAACATTGAACTCCTCTCAAAGAGCAAAGAGGAGATTAAATAGAAAAGAGAGCCAAAAATGGAACTTGAGATAATTTCAGTAAATATATCAGAGAAAAAGGGGGAGATCAAACTTCCCGTTGAAACTATCAAACTTACCCCGGAGGGAATCCCGGGAGATGCCCACGCCGGCAAGTGGCACAGACAGGTGAGTCTGCTTGGAAAAGAGAGCTTTGAAAAGTTTTCTGCCATAACCGGCAGGGAGTTCAAATGGGGAGAGTTTGCCGAGAATATTACTACCAAAGGGATGGTTCTTAACGAGATGATGCCCGGAGACCAGCTTATGAACGACACAATCCAGATGGAGGTTACCCAGATAGGAAAAAAGTGCCACGGCGATGGGTGTGCAATATTTCGTGACACCGGAGCCTGCATAATGCCTAAAGAGGGGATTTTCGCAAGGGTTCTTAAGGGTGGCGAGATGAGGGTCGGGGACAAACTCACCTACAAAAAGAAGATATGGAGCGCAGGAGTCATCACACTCAGCGACAGAGCATACGAAGGTGAATACAAAGACCTCAGCGGCCCTCTTGCAGAGGAGCTAATAGGCAAATGGTTTTGTGAAACTAAACGGAGCATTTCATGCGACTACAAATTACTGCCGGATAATCCTCAAATGCTTGAAACCGAAATCAGGAGAATGGTTTCAGAGGGACACGAGATAATTATCACCACCGGCGGGACAGGAATCGGCCCGAGAGACTTTACTCCTGATGTTGTTAAGCCACTACTGGACAAGGAGATTCCCGGAATTATGGACTACATAAGGTTAAAATATGGGGCAGAAAAACCAAACGCCCTTCTTAGCAGAAGCATTGCGGGCGTATCCGGCAAATCACTCATATTTGTTTTGCCCGGCAGCGTTAAGGCTGTAAAAGAGTATATGTCCGAGATTCTGCCCATGCTCAACCACCTCTTTGCGATGATGAGCGGGATTGATTCGCACTAGTTTTCTATCCCAGGGGTAGAAAACTACACACGAGCAATGGCAAGGAACAGAGCGTGAAGTATGATTGTTACCGCAATCCACAGCCTCTCGGCACTCTCTCCCCTCATCCCAAAGAATCTGTACTCAAGAGCATTATGAGGACAAGCTGTAAGGCAGTCACCACAATAGGTACAACCATTACCAATAACAAGCTTTCCTTGAGAATCCCTGTTCATAGCAGCATAGTTGCAGGCAGGAATACACTTCATACAAGATGTGCACTCGCTCCTCTTTACGTCAAACCTGAAAGGAGAGAGATATTTCATAAAATTCACAACCGTCCCCACCGGACACCACACTGTACAGTGAGCCATAATCCCCCACCTCATAGAAATCAACAGAATAATCAACAGACCAATAGCGAAGAAGAGTATCGCCCAAAGTGCTGCAGTGTCCTGAAAGAGGCTTATGACACCATCGCCGGTTCCCCTCATAAGCCGAAGTACTAGTGCCACCGCCACAACAGCCATCAGCACCCCAACCCTAAGTATCGGTTTCCATCTCCACATCCAATCCCTGAACACCCTTCTTTTAGAACCATTTCCGGCTCTCTTTCGCTTTGCCCCCACCCTTGCCGCAGCAGAGTCAAGTGCCCCAAAATAACACAAATGGCTGCACCAGGCAGGACCAGCAAGCAGAATGGCAGAGAAAAAGAGAATCGGCATAAACCAGGAGCTGAACCGATATACAGGCCCGGCAACAATCACCGCCGGAATTGGGAGATGCAGCTTTCCCGTCAACAGAAATAATGAATCACCAAAAATACCCAGCGCAAGCTGACCATAGAAAAAGAGGGTAAATAACATCCACGACCTGTTCCTCCAAACACTTCTGCTCTCCCTTGGCAGCATATATCGGGCTAACAAAAATGAATACCCCGATACCATCACAATCTGCACCCATCCTCCACCCGCAAATAACCTCTCACCCATCAACAGTGCCCTCTCCGGCATCACCTGCACAGGCACCATCAATAGAGCAACAATTGCTGCAACAATAGTTGGAAAAATAAGTTGACGGGTATTCATAGTGCAAAGATAAGTAATGGGGTCGATGATATTATTTACTAATTTTTAATCATGAATAATTTGTTCTTATAATCCAAAATAATTACACAATCAAGGAATAATCCATTCCCGGCCAAACCCCATATATTTAATGGCTTAAAAACATCTCTCTCCCAAAGTCCATCTTTATCATAGTAGACTTTTGATTTTCCTAATTTATATACTCCAAGTTCAACCGATTTGTTCACATTAAGTCCGTAAAATGTTATCTGCTGACCCCACCATAAAGGACCGCTCAATGAATCAATAATTAACGGGCCGGCTATCTCCAAGGCCCTGCTTTTTGAGCTTGCCAATGCAAAAGGGCTGGATCCGGTATCAAACAGCAACTTATGCACAACTCCGTTAATCTTAAACGGGAGTATGATCATTCCGTTATTAATTTCAAATGTAACCCCTGAAAGGCTTTTAAATTCTGCTGGTAATTGTTCTGCTACGGCAAACCTGGCAGTTTTGTAATCGATGATCAGGATTTTATCTTTGAACAAATCGGGAGCAATGGTTCCAATATGTTTTGCTGTCCTTGAATGAAGTGAATCCCGGGGGATAGTATCACCAAAGCCTGATCGCAGCCAAACATCAAATAAAAAATTGCTACTACCCATCTTAAGATTAATCCCATTGAATATTACATTCTGATATGTTTCATAAGATCCCAGTTTCTTTGCAAAAGAGGGGTATGCAGCAATGTATGGTTTAACAGAGTTTCCATAAAACTGTGTATCTGTAGTACCCAGATCAAGCTGCATCGTAAAATTTTCAGGCAAATCATCAATCTTAACCGGGACGTACATATATGCCTTCTCAACAAATTTGCCTGAAATGGTATCACTCTGCCATATGAAGGGAATCCATTTCAAAGAATTTTCCTCAGACAAGACATCAATACTATTTGCAAATATTAGAATCAAAAATGCCAATACAGCTACCCTCTTTTGCATAATCTCTTATTTTTTTATTATCGGTTTCGCTATTCTTTGCACGCGAAACTAATCCTCCCATAGTCCCAAGGTTCATTAAGTCTAGTGCAGAACTAGGCACTATAACCATGTAGCTCTGTTCGCCGCCTCCGTTGTGTCTCCATTTTACGGCACTGATATTGCCAGAGTACTGGGCTGTCGCTCCGCTCACATTTGGAGCATTGTACTGTAGCTCCATAGCGAAAGGCTTTGTACCCAACGAGGATGGGTTGTTGATCATCCGAAGACGGTTCTGTATGTCATATGTAAATGCTGTGCTAACGATACTCTTAGTAATACTCTCAAAGTTCAATGTTAAGGGTGAATAATAATGTAGATTATCTCAGAAAAACGAGTATCAAGTGACCTTGATGATAAACAGCCGAAAGCCGGAGAGCGTGGTCTTAACAATTAGTAATGAGCAAATATAATAATTATATATTAAATGCAAAATATTCTGATAAGTTGCTGCGCAAACTATACGGACTTTGGCCGGATATCTTGCTTCAGACGTTGCGGGTTTGGGTGGGATGAACCTCCACGAGGTTGATTGACAGGTTATTCTAAAACACAATTCTTACATTGTCAATAAATTACGATTTACAATTAACTCATAATAAAGATGATGGAGGCTCGTCCCACCCACGCCTGTTTTTTCGTCCTCTTTATTCGCTGTGGCGGAGGCTCAATCGTTTATAGGTTATCTTGTATGTATTACTCCATCCTTTCCACAAAGAAGTCCGCAAAACTGAAGGAGTCTCCGCCACAGCGAACAAAGAGCTAAATCAATTATTTCCTATCTTTGCTCCTATGCACCACAACCGCAACATCACTCATTTCGCCTTTATGCTTCTTGGAGCAGTGGCGTTGCTGTTCATTTTTGCGCCGCTTGCGGGGATGTTTCTATCGGTAAAAGCACCGGGGCTCTTTGAGACAATAAGGGATCCGGAGGTGAGCCGAAGTATCGTGCTGACGCTGGGTGTATCTGCTACTGCGACATTTATTTCGTCGGTTTTTGCCATTCCGCTGGCCTATATTCTTGCCAGAAAAAAATTCCCTCTGAAAGGAGTTGTTGAGGCCATCATTGATCTCCCGATTGTAATTCCACATTCAGCTGCCGGAATTGCACTCCTTGGGGTTATCTCCAGGGATAGTCTGCTGGGTTCTGCAGCTGATTCAATAGGGCTTAATCTGGTGGGCTCCCCCATAGCTATTGGGATGGCGATGGCGTTTGTAAGTCTTCCGTTTCTTATAAACTCAGCAAGGGATGGATTTGCGGCAGTTCCGGAAAGGCTGGAGCAGGCTGCGGAGACACTTGGCGCATCAAAGTTTACTACATTTTACAAAATATCCCTGCCTCTTGCCGGACGGTCAGTTGTCTCAGGACTTATGCTGATGTTTGCACGCGGAATGAGCGAGTTTGGGGCAATAGTGATAGTAGCGTACCACCCGATGACCACACCGGTCTTGATATTTGACAGATTCAACTCATTCGGTATAAACTATGCGAGGCCTGTGGCGGTGATATTTGTCACCGTTACCCTTATCCTGTTTACACTACTGAGAATATACCAGAAGAGAAGATGGTAAAACTGGAAAACATAACATACAAAGCAGGACAATTTACCCTTGGCCCCATAAATCTGGAGCTGCCAAAGGGGAGCTATACAGCCCTGCTGGGTCCTTCGGGCTCAGGGAAATCTGTAATGCTTGAACTGATTGCCGGACTAAGATTCCCTGACTTGGGCAAAATATTTATTGACGGGATAGATATGACCAACACCCCTGCCAGAAAGAGGCCGGTGGGTATGCTCTTCCAGGATTACGCCCTCTTCCCCCATATGACAGTTGAAGAGAACATCGGCTTTCCCCTCTCCATTTCCGGTGCCGACAAAGCTGCCGTGGCAAAGGAGACCGGGAGGATTGCCTCCCTTTTCAAAATTGAGGGATTGCTTAAGAGAGCGATAAAAGATTTATCAGGAGGTGAAAAGCAGAGGTGTGCACTTGCCCGTGCCATGGCGCATCAGCCATCCGTTTTACTGCTTGACGAGCCACTTTCCGCACTGGATGAGGAGCTTAGAGAGGAGGCGGTAAAGACATTGGCAATTCTCAAAAAAGAGGGCCAGACCGTTCTCCATGTCACCCACAACAGGGGCGAAACAGATGGTCTGGCGAGTTTTTCACTTCTCATAAGAAATGGCAAAATTTCAACGCCGTGATTTGTGGTACAAGTAGTTACCACAAATCACGGCGTTGAAATTTTTACGGATTCATCAGATCAGTGTTCTGAAAACTCAGAATCTCATATATTGATTCAATTGCATGAGCTGCAGGTCCCTCAGGATTAAGGAACTTCGCCTTGTTAAGGGCATTGATAGCATCTCCCCAAAGTTGTTGCCTTCTTAGAAGACTTCCGAGCAGATACCACGCCTCAGCATTCTCAGGTTCTCTCTCCAGCAGAGCTCTGAGCTCTACATTTGCCGCATCTGAGTCACCGGCTCTGAGTAATTGATCTATTTCAAGTAAGGTTTTAGCCATAATTCAATTTTTTAATTACTAAACAAGTCCTGCAAAACCCATAAAAGAGAGTGCCAGAATTCCCGCAGTAATCAGGGCTATAGGCATCCCTTTGAAAGGTTTTGGGACATTGGCAAGCTCCAGTTGCTCCCTTAGCCCGGCAAAAAGGATCATCGCCAGACCAAAGCCCAATGCATTCGCAATTGCAAAAACAACAGACTCTGCCAAATTCAGCATTTGGGGATCGCCTCCAAACGCAAACTCTTTTGAAACTACAATAATTGCGACTCCAAGCACCGCACAGTTTGTGGTAATCAGAGGCAGAAATATACCCAGGGCCTGGTATAAAGAGGGGCTCACCTTCTTCAATATTATCTCTACCATCTGTACAAGAGCAGCTATCACAAGGATAAATGCGACAGTCTGCATAAACTCTATTCCCAGTGGAATAAGCACATAGTTCTGCAATAAATAGGTCACTAAAGTAGCAACAGACATCACAAAGGTTACGGCTCCGGCCATTCCGGCCGCTGTACTTACCTTGTTGGAGACTCCCAGGAAGGGGCAAACACCAAGAAACTGGGATAGCAGAATATTATTTACAAATACCGCCGATATAATTATCAAAATATACTCCATAACCCCTACTATTTAATTTTTGTCTTAAGTTTGTTGAAAAGCACCAGCAGGTATCCAAGGGCAATAAATGCACCCGGTGCAAGAACAAATACAAGTATTCCGTCTCCTTCAATAAATTTCACCCCAAATGCTGAGGCGCTACCCAGCAGCTCTCTGACCAGACCCAAAACAGTAAGAGCAGCAGTAAAGCCAAGTCCTATTCCTACTCCGTCCATAAATGAGTCACTTATTGAATTCTTGGATGCAAATGCCTCTGCCCTTCCAAGAACAATGCAGTTTACAACAATAAGCGGTATAAAGAGTCCAAGAGTTTCATACAATCCTGGTGTGTAGGCCTGCATAACAAACTGCAGTATAGTTACAAATGAAGCTATAACCACTATATAAGACGGGATTCTCACCTTGGCAGGAACAAAACCAGCAATAGCAGAAATTACAACATTTGAGAGCATGAGCACGAAGGTTGTCGCCAAACCCATCCCCAAACCATTAATTGCAGAAGTGGTTGTACCAAGTGTCGGACACATCCCTAAAAGGAGCACAAATACAGGGTTCTCCTTTAAAATACCTTTTGTCAAGATATTAAGTTTACTCATCTTGAACCTCCTTTTTAATATTCTCTTCATTGCAAAGTTTGTATACCTCCCAGGCAGCCTCAACAGCTTCACAAAAAGCTCTTGATGTTATTGTAGAGGCGGTAATTGCGTCAACATCACCACCATCTTTCTTTACAAGCAGTTTGAAGTCCTCCGGGTTCTTCCCCTGGAACTGAACACTGAAGTCGCTCTTTCCCTCAACCATTTTATCACCAAGCCCCGGTGTCTCTGCATGAGAGAGTACAGCTGTATTATTAATAGTCCCGTCAGAATTAAAGCCGACCATAAGAACTATTCTCCCTCCAAAGCCTCCTGTTGTAAAGCTCTCAATTGCATACCCCACCAGCTCATCCCCCATCCTGGCCGGATAAACTGTATAGCTCTTTCCCCCCATCTCTTTAGCGAATTTCTCTGAGGAGGGATTATTGTCAAATTCGGCCACAACCTTAGATATTGCTGCATTGATTTTCGCAACCTTAGCCATATCAATCGGGCTCTTTGTGAGTGCATATACCCCGCCTAAAAGTGCTGAAGAAACCAGCGTTATTGAGGCCAGGGTTATAACCATATTCTTTAGAGTTGACTCTCTAGCCATGCTTCACCTCCTTTCCAAACTTTGCCGGCTTCATATACATATTAATCAGTGGCACTGTTGCATTCATAATGAGAATAGCAAAAGAGATTCCCTCCGGATAGGCTCCCCAGTACCTGATGAGCATAGTAATTACACCTATTCCTATTCCATACAGCACCATCCCCTTTTTACTCATAGGTGAGGTAACATAGTCTGTGGCCATGAAAATTGAGCCTATCAAAATACCACCTGTCAGGACATTGAACAGAGGGTCTGCATAACTTTCCGGGTTTATAAGCCAGAAAACACCTGAGAAGACCAGCACAGTGCCAATTATAGCTACAGGTATATGCGGTCTTATCACCCTTCTTATCAGGAGATAGATAAAACCAAGTATAAGAGCCAATGCCGATACCTCTCCCACAGAGCCCCCTATTTTTGAAAAGAGCATCTGGGAGTAAGAGAAGTTGTTTGCATCAAAAATCTGATCCATTGTAAGGCCCCGTGCCAACCCCTCCTTAACAATGGAGAGCGCAGTTGCACCGGAGCCGGCATCAATACCCTCCCTGAACCATGAAGTAGGGATGGAGTAATCTGTCATTATAACCGGAAATGAGACAAGCAGAAATACACGACCGACAAGTGCGGGATTGAACAGGTTCTGCCCCACCCCTCCAAAGGTCATTTTTGCTATCCCGATAGCGACAACAGAGCCTATGAACATTATCCACCATGGTGAATTTGGCGGCAGGTTGAGCGATAGCAACAACCCAGTCAGAGCCGCAGAATAATCGTTTACAGTGATTTTGGATTTTACTATGTACTTCTGAATTACATACTCAACCGCTACCGCTGTCGCCACCCCCACAAGGGCAAGCTTAACGGCAGAGAATCCAAAGTAATATACCGATACCAGCAGAGAAGGAGCCAGTGCTATTATCACATCCCTCATCAGGCTTTTGGTACTCTCCTTGCCGTGAAGATGCGGTGCCGGTGAAACAATCAGTTTTTTCATATCTGGTTATTAGATTTTACTTTTTTGGTCTGCTTCTTATTATTTTCAGAACCTTGGCCTTTGAGAGCCTTATTGTGTCAAGAAGAGGTATGTCTGACGGACATACATAGAGACAGCTTCCGCACTCAATGCAGTCATGTACCATATTGGCCTCAAGATCCTCCACTCTGTTTGCCCTGGAGAGTCTGTTAAGAAGATATGGCTCCAGCCCCATTGGGCAGGCATCAACACATTTTGCACACCTTATACAGTTCGCCTCTTCGCCTCTCTTTGTCTCCTCAAGAGTTAGCAAAAGCAAAGCCGATGTGCTTTTTACCGATGCAGCCTCTATCCTTGAGACCGCCTTACCCATCATAGGGCCTCCGCTTACAAGCTTCTCTGCATCTTTAGGAAAACCACCCACAGCAAAGATCATGGACTCAAATGTAGTACCAACCCTCATCCTGAAGTTTCTCTGCTCAGGCATACACTTACCGGTTACCGTCACTACTCCTTCAAAAAGGGGTTTGTTTTTTTGAACTGCCTCATAAACAGCCAAAGCTGTTCCCACATTCTGAACAACAACACCCACATCAATAGGGAGCCCCATTGATGGTACCTGCCTTCCGACAATAGCATCTATAAGTTGTTTCTCACCCCCCTGCGGGTATCTCTTTTTCAGAGATACAATTTTTATTTCAGGATAGCCTTTAGAGGCTATCTCCTTCATCCTTTTAATGGCTTTGGGTTTATTCTCCTCAATCCCTATGTACGACTTTTTAACCCCTAAAGCCAGCATCATCAGCTTTACCCCTATAAGTATCTCCTCTGTGTTTTCCAGCATTATTCTGTAATCAGAGGTTAAATAGGGCTCACACTCCGCCCCGTTAACAAGGAGATAATCTGCCTTTTTACCGGGAGGCGGAGATAATTTAATATGGGTTGGAAATGCAGCCCCCCCAAGTCCGACAATACCACACTCTGCAATCTTGTCAATAATCTCCTTGGGAGAATGGACTATTTTCCTGTTAATTTCTGAAGATCTGTCAATACTCTCCTCCCACTCATCTCCCTCAACATTGATTACTATGTGTTGCACCAGATTACCTGACAGGTCCGGCAACATCTCAATTGAATTCACTGTCCCTGAAACGGAGGAGTGGACATTTGCGGATATAAAGCCGTTTGCTTTTGCAATAAGCTGGCCCGTTTTAACCTTGTCACCTTTTGCCACAACAGGTTCTGCCGGGGCTCCCAGATGTTGCGACATTGAGATATACGCCCTCTCCATTACGGGGAAGTTCTCAATTGCCGCATTAATTGATATTTTATTGTCATGCGGATGGATACCGCCTATGCTGAATGTTTTGCTCATACCATGGAATTATTGCTGTTCAACCTCTGCAACCGCTTTTTTTGGAACCCTTACAGGGAAGTTAACCTCCCAAATAGCGTTTGTAGGACACTCCACAACGCACTTTCTGCACAACTTGCATTTGTTGTAGTCTATATAGGCAAGATTTGATGATATTGTAATTGCATCATAGGCACAAACCTTCTGGCATTTTGTACACCCGATGCAGGCAACCGCACAGGCCTTTCTCGCCACTCCGCCCTTATCTTTGTTTATACACGACACAAAAATCCGTTTCCCTTTAGGTCCCTTATTCCTCAATTCTATGATCATCTTTGGACAGGCCTTAACACAAGCTCCACAGGCAGTACACTTCTCTTCGTCCACCTCCGGGAGTCCTGTTCTGGGATTCATCTTTATCGCATCAAAATCGCAGGACAATTCGCAATCCCCCTGACCTAGACATCCATACCTGCAATCTGTATCCCCGGCATATAGCGAGGCCATTACAGCACAAGAGGTGTATCCGTCATAATTATTAGATTTCGGTCTGCTGTCACAGTTTCCGTTGCACCTGACAACAGCCACCTGAGGAACCTTCTCCTCTACACTCCTTCCCAGATATTCGGCGACCTTTTTCATAACATCATTTCCGCCTACCGGGCAGAAGAGACCATCCATGGTTTCGGCTTTAACGCAACCCTCTGCAAATGCCCTGCATCCTGTAAATCCGCATCCTCCGCAATTTGCTCCGGGAAGAATTGTCTCTACATCGTCAATTCTGGGGTCCTCAACCACCTTGAATTTTTGGGCTGTGAAGTATAGAATCAGAGCCAGAACAAGCCCGAGAACGGTAAGGCTTGCTATGGTAAAGATAATTATAGCAGTCATATATTTAGTTCAGTTTCTCTATTGTAAAAATATACTCTTTGCGGAACCTGTCCCTGAAGAGATAAACCACTGTATAGTAGATAGCAAGCCCCCCAAGAATAGCAAGACCTGTTAAGAGGTCACCCGCCCCGACAGAAGACAAAGATAGCAATATTGCCACCAGAATCAACAAAGGAATCAGGTATGAAATATAGAGAGCCTTGTGTCCCAGGCTCTTTTTCAGCAAAACATTTACCTTTTCACCCGGAGAGAAGTTTGAGTACCCGGAATTGGCAACCTCTACAACTTTAGTTTCCACTTCGCCCAAAGAACATGCTCCTTTAGCTGCACAAGATCCGCATGCAGAACTGCTAAGGATTTCAACTGTAATAAATTCAGTATTTATATCAACTATTACACCTTCATGATCTATATGTTCATCTCTTTTCATCACTATTTTATCTTGCTTATCATTGGGTATTTAAGATTTTCCGCACTCTTCAGAGTGCCAAAAAGCCTTCCTATTATTATCTCAACCTCAAAACCCAGAGGTATTTTGTTCTCGTCATCAGAGATCCATATAATCATCTCTTTGTCTCCTCTGAATACAGTGCCGGCAATAAGCTTTACAGCAAATTTTGCGGTTCTGAAGGTACCCATCCCATGAATTCGCTTCTCCTCCCTGCCCAGGTACCTGAATGATATGTCAAATATATCATCGTCAATCACAAATGAGACAGGATACAGTTTGCCGGGGGAGTCACTGCTGAAGTCAATTGTTCTTGCATAGTAGAACATTGTAACAATGTCATAGGTACAAGGGCTTCCTGTAAGCAATGTATCCTTCTGAGGGTCATCATACCTTTGCGTTATTGAACGTATTCTGTTATCAGGAAAAAATGTGAAATTATTTCTCATCCTGTACTTCCCCTCCTGAACATTTCTGTGGAAATAGAATGGCCTTAAATTTTTTGTATAAAATTTTGATTCGTAATAGTCTCTCACTTTGAAGAAGAGATCATAGAATTTATGGGTTTTGCCCTCCACTATTGCGTGAAAATGCTCCCCGGCTGCCTCCGAATTACTGAATCTGAGGCGGGCACTTCCTTCAGCCACATCAGAAATTACTCCTCCCCAATTATAAGATAGTGAGTATTTTAAAACCTCCCCGTCCTTATATGGAAGGTCCGCCGCAGTTCCCACCCTTGCAGGTGGACAATCAGCTCTCTGAGCAAACGCAGAGGAGAGTGACAGCACAAGAGAGATTGATATAATAAAAGCTCTTATCATAGAGACCTTTTTATGAGTCAAAGTCAGGATTCGGAGTAAATTCCACGCTGGTATTGAGCTTTGATCCATACGTGTGAACAGTTCCTGCCTGATGCTCTCTGGACAAATCAGGATCGGTAATATCAACAAATCTAACCTCTGAATTTCTGAATCTCATCTGAACATCACATACAGCACCGTTACGGTGTTTTGCAATAATGATATCAGTTATTCCTACCATCGCCGGGTCCTCAGTCAATCCATAATAGTCCTGTCTGTGGATAAATATTACAATATCCGCATCCTGTTCAATTGCACCTGACTCTCTAAGGTCGCTCAACTGAGGACGTTTGTTCCCCCCTCTTGTCTCAACGGCACGACTCAGCTGCGAGAGTGCGATTACCGGCACATTAAGCTCTTTGGCAATAGCCTTTAGTGACCTTGATATTGCCGATACCTCCTGCTCTCTCATCCCCCTTAACTCAGGAGGGCCGCTCATCAACTGAAGGTAGTCAATTATAATAGCTTTGACTCCTGCATTCATTACAAGCCTTCTTGCTTTTGACCTGAACTCATATATTGAGAGTGAAGGTGTGTCGTCAATATAAAGTGGTGCCTTGATAAGTTGTGCAAGTCTTGTGTTAATCTGCGTCCACTCATAATCCTCAAGCTTCTTTCCACCCTTTATTTTGTCTGAAGGAAGACCAGTTTCGCTTATCATAAGCCTTTTAACAAGCTGTAATGCAGACATCTCCAGCGAGAAAAATGCAACAGGAATCTGGTGCTCAACAGCCATATTTCTTGCCATGGTGAGAACAAAAGCAGTCTTACCCATTGAAGGCCTTGCTGCCAGAATTACAAGATCAGACGGCTGCCATCCCAGGGTTACTCTGTCAAGAGAGGTGTATCCAGATCGGACACCGGAGAGTCCGTCAGATCTCAACTGATTATTATGTAGTTCATCTATAGCCTCTTCAATTACTGACTTAACCGGTCTTGTCTCCCTTTTTATATTTCTGTCTGAAAGCGTAAAGATCTTCTGCTGGGTTGTATCCAGCAAATCGTCAACCGGAATGTTGTCGTCAAAAGAGTCTCTCTGAACCTCGTAAGATATTGATATTAGCTCCCTCTGAATGTATTTCTGAAGAAGAAGCTTGGAGTGGTACTCAAGGTGCGCTGCAGAGCTGATTCTCATGCTCAGCTGAGTAAGGAAAGAGTTACCACCTACAATCTCCAGATCTCCGTTTCTTTTAAGCTCATCTGAAACCGTAAGCAAATCAACAGGATAGTGCTTATCTGAGAGAGATTTGATAGCATTGAAAATCTTCCTGTGAGCATCTTTGTAAAAACACTCGGCAGTAATAATCTCCATTGTCTCAGGAACCATGTTGGGTTCAAGCATAAGTGCACCGAGAACCGCCTCCTCAATATCCAGTGCCTGAGGGGGTCGTTTTCCCATGTCAAGTCCTATTGAGTCAAGATTCTTCTCCTGTGCCTGTTTTGTTTTGCTATAGTTCTTTGCCATAATTATCAAAGTCTGTCCAATGCGCCGATTATCAATCCGGCTGAATACTCTATCTCTTCATCTGTAATGGAGAGCGGAGGCGCAATTCTGAATGAATTTTCATCAAAAAGGAACCAGTCGCTCATCACTCCTGCCTCTGTCAGCAAGGGCAGCACTCTCTCTGCATAATCCCTAGAACCAAGATCAACAGCCAGGAGCAGACCGGCCTGCCTTATCTCCTTTACTGCCGGGTGCCTGCCTATCATTTTACAATATATCTGCCCCTTTCTCTCTGCATCATCTATCCAGTTCTCTCTTAGCAGAATTTTCAGCGAAGCGAGTGCTGCAGCGCAAGATACCGGATGCCCGCCGAATGTTGTAATATGTCCCAATACAGGATTATGCTGCCAAAGGCTCATCAATTCTGACGATGCAGCAAAGGCACCAAGTGGCATGCCTCCCCCCAACGCCTTTGCTAAGGTAATAATATCCGGTACAACATTCCATCTCTGAGCCGCAAAAAGTTTTCCACAACGCCCAAAACCGGTCTGTATTTCATCAAATATCAAAACCGTACCGGTCTCATTACATCGCCTCCTTACAGCTTCAAGATAGCCGGATTCCGGAATCCTGACCCCCCCCTCGCCCTGTACAGGCTCAACTATAAAGGCAGCTGTCCTCTCTGTAATAAGTGAGAGATCCTCAAATGAATTGAATCTTATATGTCTGATATCTGGTAAAAGTGGCCTGAATGAGCTTTTAAAAACCTCTGAGCCCATTAGGCTCAGTGCCCCGTGCGTGCTGCCGTGATAGCTGTTTATACAGCTGATGATCTCTGTCCTGCCGGTTTTCCTTTTAGCCAGCTTAACAGCTGCCTCATTAGCTTCACTCCCGGAGTTAACATAGTAAACAACGTCCAGGTTACGGGGAAGCTGAGAGGATAGAAGTGTCGCGTGATCCACCTGCGGTTGCTGGATTATCTCTCCATAGACCATAAGGTGCATATGCCTTGATGCCTGCTCACACACAGCAGATACCACCTCAGGGTTTGAGTGACCGACATTTGATACAGAAACACCGGAGACAAGATCTATAAATCTCCTGCCGTCAGGGGAGTAAATAAATACCCCCTCCGCCCTCTGAATTTCTATTCCCAGAGGTGAGGGGGAAGTTTGTCCTACGAATTTAAAGAAGTTCTCCCCTAACCTATAGGGTTTGCGGAACATTACTCTTTACCGGATTCCGGCTTTTCAACCTTAACAAGTATCCTGCCGCAGTATTCGCAAACAATAATCTTTTTGTTCTGAGCAATATCCATTTGTCTCTGAGGCGGAATCTTGTTGAAACAGCCAGAGCATGCGTCTCTGTCAACAGTTACAACAGCTAGTCCGTTGCGTGCGTTTGAGCGAACTTTTTTATAGGCTGCCAACATTCTGGCATCAATCTGAGATTGAATCTCCTCAGAAATTTTCAAAAGCTGATCCTCCTTTTTTGCATTCTCAGCAATAATTGAATCAAGTTCTCCCTTTTTTGCCTCCAGATCTTTTTGCCTCTCCTCAAGAACAACTACTGCATTAGCAAGTGCTGTCTTTTTCTCTCCAAGAAGAAATGTATTCTCCTTTATCCTCTTCTCTGCAAGCTCAACTTCAAGGCCCTGAAACTCTATCTCTTTTGTTAAGGAGTCATACTCTCTGTTGTTTTTGACATTATTCTGCTGAGCAGTGTATTTCTCAATAAGACCCTTTGCATTTTCAAGATCCATTTTCTTCTGATAAACAACTCTCTCAATATCCTTCATCTCAGCCTGAAGGTTTTCAACTCTTGTTTTCAACCCCTCAATATCATCTTCAAGATCCTTTACCTCCTGAGGCAACTCACCTCTAAGCAGATGTATATTGTCTATCTCGCTGTCTGCCTTCTGAAGTTCATACAAAAGCTTAAGCTTTGTCTCCATTGTGAGATCGCCCTCACTGCTAATGCTCTTCTGAAGTGAAACAAATGTTCCTCCATCCAGCGGAGTCTCTATAATCGGTTTCTGTTTTGTTGCCATAACCCTCTTAATGATAGTATATTAAATTATTATTGTTGTCAGAAATGCGAACTTCAAAGTTAGATATTTTTTTTGAGAGTATATCTTTTAATAATATCAGCACCTCGTTCTCACTCTCAAAATGCCCAATATCCATAACCATAAAGCCATTCTCACATAAAAATCTGTGGTATGAGAGATCTCCCGTGATAAGAACCTGAGCCCCTGACGAGAGTGCCTTATCAATAAGAGATCCTCCGCTTCCCCCGCACAGCGCAACCCTCTCAATCTCTCCGTGAATTGGTTTTGAATGTTTAATTACATTTAGGTCAAACCTTCTCTTTATATAGTCAAGCAGCTCTGAAGCCAGCATTTTTTCTGGCAGATTACCCAATACTCCAAGCCCGATATTCTCATCCTCTGTATCCAGAATCTCAATATCTCTTAAATCCAGCCTCTTGGCCATAAGACCGCTAACTCCTGGCAAAACTTTGTCTGCATTGGTATGAGCGGAGTAAATTACAATGTCATTTTTTATTGCCTGCTCAACCATTCTCTCCACAACAGTGTCACCAATAATCCTTTTTAATGGAGAAAAGATAAGAGGATGGTGGGTAACTATCATGTCTGCACCTCTCTCAATTGCCTCATCAAGAACGGCCGGAGTGCAGTCAAGTGCAAGCAGGGCTGAACTCACCTCTTTTTCAGGTCCGCCTATAGTAAAACCCGAGTTATCCCAACTCTCCTGAATGTTAGTCGGGGCAAAACCCTCAATGGCTGCTGCGACAACGGATGCCTTTATCTTCATAAGATCTTCTGAATTTCCTGTAGTCTCTCCTTTATACCTGTCAGCGACTCTATTACATCAACTCTTCTGTCAACCCCATCCTTATTATCTTTCATCCTGTTCAGCGCCCCATCCAGGGTCATTCCCCTCTCCTTTACCAGATAGTAGATGAGCTTGAAGTTGGACACATCATCTGCAGTAAAGAGTCTGTTGCCCTTTTTGTTTCTTGCCGGTTTAATAAACTCAGGGAATTTCTGAGCCCAAAATCTTACAAGAGAGGTGTTCTCCCCAAGCAATTCTGCGACCTCTCCTATTGTGTAGTAAAGTTTTTCAGGCTTGAACTCTTTGTAAGGCATATTTCAATATTTTAAAATTTATTATACTCTTTTCCGGCTTAATCTAGCGACTGACCTGTATTCAGAGCTATCATCAGCATCTCTCTGTACTGACTGGGTGAGAGATCCGCAAAAAAATAATTAATTGGTTCAACCGGCCTTCCGTCCAGATGTACCTCAAAATGGAGATGAGGTGCAAAGGAGAGGCCACTGTTTCCCACTCTGGCAATTACAGTGCCCTGCTTTACCTGTTGAGATTTTCTAACCAGCAGGTCTCCCAAATGCGAATATACGGTTTTATATCCACCCCAATGCTCAATTACTATCTGATTTCCTCTTCCTCTGTCAGATCTTGTAACCTCAGCGACAATCCCGTTTGCAACAGCAATCACCTCGGTTCCAACTGAGGCAAGCAAATCAACTCCATTATGCATCTCCATTGTTTTGTAAAATGGATGAATTTTCATTCCAAGACTTGCACCTGTCTGATTTACTGCGAGCCCTTTAACTGGCATAATTGAAGGTATATCCGTTGCATTGTTTGCACCCAGATACTCGTTGTATATAACATCAAGTTTTTCACCTGCCCTGCCAACAAGCTCCTCCACTTCTAAAGATTTTGATGCAGAATATCTTACTACATCCATATCGTTCATTGAATCAAGGAGCTCATATATTTCCGAACTATATGATGAATTGATAAGATCTGGTGGTGATGATTTAAAAATATTCATGTAAATCTCCCGGTCCCTCGCCTGAAGATCTGTAAGTACATTCTCCAGCAAATTCATCTTCTCAACAGCTGCCTTGTACTCCTTCTCCATAAGCTCACGCTCTCTTAAAAGCCTCTCCTCTTCTCTCGTATTTATAAAAAGGGCAACTATTATGTAATAGAGGACAGCTAAAAGAATACTCCCCAGAAAGTAGCCAAGAAAAACCCTCAGCCTTCCTCGGATTCCCAATCTCTCTTCTACAAACTTAAGCTGATCTTTATTGAATTTATATTTACTCATCTCTCCTAGCCTTTATGTTGAGATGAGGTAGACACAAGAGCCAGAAAAGACTCTGAATCAATATCTCTATTATAGTAGTTTTGAGGATTTACCGGACGATTTCTGTACAATACCTCATAGTGAAGGTGTGGCCCTTTAGACCTGCCGGTATTACCCATAAGGGCAATATGCTCTCCCCTTACAACCTGTCTCCCCATTGATACTAATGAGCTCTTAAGGTGCGCGTATCTTGTTTTGTAACCAAAACCGTGGTCAATAATAATATAGTTACCATAACCAAAGAAGTCAAACCCTATCTCAACCACCTTACCGTTCCCGGTAGCATAGATTGGTTCTCCAACGGGTCCCGAAAGGTCAATACCATTATGCATCCTGTAAACACCATTAAAAGGGTCGGGACGATATCCGAATGAGCTGGAGAATCTGATTTTTGAAGCGGCAATATTAACCGGAGGTATGGCTGGAACACACAGGGCCATTTCATCGGCACTCTTTGCAAGTTGTGAGACTTCATCAAATGACCTGCTCTGGATAAAAGCCTTCTTGTATAGCTGATCCATATTCATAACCGTAGAGGTAAGAATCCCGGATCTGTCAACACTCTCCAGGTAGGAGTATCTGTTAACACCTCCAAAACCGGCATCTCTTACATCCTGAGGAATCTCCTCCATACCGAATATGGGCCTGTAAACATAATTATCCCTTATTTCTAAAGCGTTAAGGATCCTGTTAGCCTCCTCAAAGCGTCTGTTCATAAGTGCAAGTCTGTTTGCAAGATCTGCGTTTTCACTTCTTATGCTAAGAAGCTTAGGCGTCTCCATACCCATATAATGAGTGTATATAAAGTAATACCCAACAGAGATAGCCACACTCAGCAGGAAGAGCCCAAAGCCCTTTGAGAACCTGGTCTTAACAGAGATTTTATGAATCTCGTATGCTAAAGTTTCCGGATTGAATTTGTATCTCTTGCTCCTTGACATTGGGGAATTTTAACCTTAAATTCGTGCAAATTTAAATAATTTTAATAAAAAACCTATTTTTGTCATTCACTTATAAAACCCTCTGGAATATACAATATTATGACATCTAAAGATATACGTAAAAATTTCCTGGACTTCTTTGCAAGCAAAGGTCATACCATAGTTCAATCTGCACCTATGGTTGTTAAGGATGATCCAACACTTATGTTCACAAATGCAGGAATGAATCAGTTTAAAGATTGGTTTTTAGGAAACGAACCTGCAAAATACCCAAGGGTTGCCGACACTCAGAAATGCCTGAGAGTAAGCGGCAAACACAACGATCTTGAAGAGGTTGGACACGACAGCTACCACCACACAATGTTTGAAATGCTTGGCAACTGGAGTTTTGGAGATTATTTTAAAAATGATGCGATAGATTGGGCTTGGGAGTTATTGACCGGGGTTTACAAACTAAATCCAGACAGGCTCTATACAACAATTTTTGAAGGGAGCGAAGAGGAGGGTATATCTCAGGATACAGAAGCGAGAGAGAGGTGGCTTAAGTATCTTCCGCAAGAGAGAATCCTAAATGGAAACAAAAAGGATAATTTCTGGGAGATGGGGGATACCGGTCCATGTGGTCCCTGCAGCGAAATACATATAGACCTCAGGGAGGATGAGGAGAGGGCGGCCTTACCCGGCAGAGAGCTTGTCAACAAAGGGCACCATCTTGTGATTGAAGTATGGAATCTGGTGTTTATACAATACAACCGAAAGGCAGACGGGACCCTCGTTCCTCTGCCACAAAAGCACGTTGACACAGGCATGGGTCTGGAGAGGCTTTGTATGGCCATGCAGGGGAAAAAGAGCAACTACGACACTGATGTATTCTCGGGCCTGATATCTGAGATCTCCTCAATGTGCGGCAAGGAGTATGGCAAGGATAAGGATATTGATATTGCAATGAGAGTTATTGCAGACCATATAAGGGCAATCAGCTTCTCAATTGCCGATGGTCAGCTGCCGTCAAATGTAAAGGCCGGCTATGTAATAAGACGAATACTTAGAAGAGCCGTAAGATATGCCTATACTTTTCTTGGAGTTGACGAGCCGTTCCTCTGCAGACTTACACCAAGACTTATCAGTGAGATGGGAGATGCCTTCCCTGAACTTAAAAGGAATCAGGAGCTGGTAACAAAGGTTATCAGAGAGGAGGAGGACTCTTTCCTCCGGACTCTTGAGAAGGGGATCAGGATGCTAGAGAGCCTTATGGCAAAAAACGAAGGAGACAAGACCATCTCTGGCGAGGAGGCATTTATTCTTTACGACACTTATGGATTTCCACCGGATTTAAGTGATCTGATTGCAAGAGAGAAGGGTTTTAGAATTGACACAGTCGCTTTTGAAAGAGAGCTGGAAAAACAGAAAGAGAGGAGCAGAAATGCAACATCCAGTCAGGAGGGCGACTGGATTGAGCTGGAGAAATATGCCGGTACAGACTTTATTGGTTACGAGCAGACAGAATCAAGATCAAAAATAGTAAGGTACAGAACAGTAAAAACCAAGAACAGAGAGCTCTACCAAATAGTTCTGAATAGAACGCCATTTTATGCCGAGAGTGGCGGTCAGGTGGGGGACACCGGATGGCTTGCTTCTGAATCGGGAGAAAGGATAAATATTATAAACACTGTTAAGGAGAACAATCTCCATATTCACATATCTGAGAAGCTTCCGGCAGATACTTACGGAGAGTTCAGTGCTGTTGTGGACAGTAAAAAGAGGACATCAACTGCCAACAACCACACAGCGACTCACCTTTTGCATAAAGTTCTGAGAGACATTCTTGGAACTCATATTGAGCAGAAGGGCTCATTGGTAGGCCCTGATTATTTAAGGTTTGACTTCTCCCATTTTGAGAAGATATCCCCTGAAACCCTCAGAGAGGTTGAAGAGCGGGTAAATGTGCTAATCCGGGATAACAGCGAGAGGGACGAAAAAAGAGAGGTTCCTGTTGAAGAGGCTAAAGCTATGGGTGCTATGGCTCTGTTTGGCGAAAAGTACGGAGATTCTGTAAGGGTTATTAAATTTGGAGATTCGCTTGAACTGTGCGGAGGTACTCATACTTCAAACACAGGCAACATCGGGCTATTCAAGATAATCTCTGAGTCAGCAATAGCTGCCGGAGTCAGAAGAATTGAGGCCACAACGGGGGCAAACGCAGAGAGACTTGTATATGCAAACGAAGATACACTCAACTCTGTAAAGTCAATGTTCAACAACTCGCCAAACCTTATTGCCACTATAAGCAAGGTTATTGAAGAGAACGAAGCTCTAAGGAAGAGGGTAGAGGATTTTATGAAGGAGAGAGCAGCCGAATTAAAAAAGGCTCTGCTTGCAGAAAAACAGTATATTAATGGTATTAATGTAATAATGTTAACAGGAGAACAAAACCCTGAAGTTGTAAAAAATCTTGCTTTCATGCTGAGAGGAGAGAGCAATACAATGCTTGCGGGAGGATACAGCTTTGAGGGTAAAGCTAATCTAGCCTTAATGTACACAGATGATCTTGTATCTCACGGCAAGAATGCCGGAAAAGATATCAGAGAGGCTGCTAAACTAATATCCGGAGGTGGAGGGGGACAGCCATTTTTCGCCACTGCCGGAGGTAAAGATATTTCCGGTATAACAGCCGCAGTTGCAAAATTAATAGAGTTGTCTACCAAATAGAGAAGATTGAAAAAACTTGACAGGTTCATAGTTCAGGCCTTTCTGGGTCCGTTTATCCTTACCTTTCTCATCGTTACCTTTGTTCTGATGATGCACTTCCTGTGGCTCTATATTGACGAGCTGGTGGGAAAGGGGCTGAGTGTAGGGGTTATCCTGGAGTTTATGGGATGGGGTGCGGCAACACTGATACCGCTGGCCCTGCCTCTGGCTACACTTCTGGCCTCAATTATGACTATGGGCAGCTTTGGGGAGAATAACGAACTACTGGCAATGAAGGCTGCCGGAATTTCACTAGTCAGAGTACTCTCGCCTTTGGTAATAGTATCTCTGATAATTGCTACAGGGGCATTTTTTGCATCAAACAATCTGATTCCTCTTGCCTACGACAATATTTATACACTAAGAGACGACATCAACAGAACAAAAGAGGAGATAAGCATCCCCACCGGAATATTCTATGATGGAATTGACAACTATGTAATACGAATAGACAGAAGAGCTGATAAGGGGGATATTCTTTACGATTTAATGGTTTATGACCATTCAAGAACTCAGGGCAATACAAGCGTCACCATTGCAGACTCCGGTGCTATAAGGCTGACTCCCGACAAACAGAATCTGCTTTTTACCCTTTATGACGGAAATACATATGAGGAGACTCCACCGGAAAGTATTTCTGACACTACATATCAGTTGCAAAAGGTGGGTTTTAAAAGGCAAGAGGTAATTATTTCCTTGGAAAACTACGCATTCAAACGTTCAGAATCAGGCAGGTTCAGCGGGGAGGTCAACGCCTTAAATATTGCAGAGCTCAGATCAATGAGAGACTCTCTGGATACAACCTATAACAAACTAAGAGAGATGCAGGTAAGAAACCTGGTTGTTTCAGGAGGCCTGGTATATGGCTCTCAGTTTGATCCTCAGAACAGAGGGCACTACTCCTCAAAAGCTGATATAACAAAACTGAGAGACTGGGAGAGCACAGAAATAAAGAAAAATGCATATATCCAGGCAGTATCCCAACTTACAAGCGCAATACAGATTCTTGATAATTTTGCCCTGGATGAGAAACAGTATCCGCTTCCGCTTAGACAGGCAAAAATTGCTCTGTACAGAAAATTCACCCTCTCACTTGCTTGTATAATATTCTTTTTCATAGGGGCACCTCTAGGGGCAATAATCAGAAAGGGGGGATTGGGGACACCATCAGTCATCTCAATACTCTTTTTTGTCTTTTACTGGGTTATTGACATATCCGGCAAAAAGCTCTCAACAGACGGTTCACTCTCTCCGGGAATGGGAACATTGATATCAAGCATAATATTAATGCCAATTGGCATTTTCCTTACATGGAAATCAACAAGGGACTCAAATCTGTTCAACCCCGACAAATACATTGCTTTTCTGAGAAGGCTTACAGGAGTGAAAGAGAAGAGTCAAACTGAAAACTGAGTTTTATGAAAAGAGTAGTATATATGGGAACTCCCGGCTTTGCTACAGGACCTCTCAGAGCTCTTCTGGATGCCGGCTATGAGGTGGCTGCAGTTGTCACGGCGCCCGATAAACCTGCAGGCAGGGGGTTGAACCTTTTAGAGAGTGAGGTGAAAAGGTTTGCATCCGGCAAAGGTCTTAAAATACTGCAACCCGTATCGCTTAAGGACCCCGATTTCCTTAAGGAGCTTATGTCACTTGATGCCCCTCTGTTTGTTGTCGTAGCCTTCAGAATGCTTCCAAAAGAGGTGTGGAGCATGCCTGAACTTGGATGTTTCAACCTGCACGCCTCCCTTCTCCCAAACTACAGAGGGGCTGCACCCATCAACCACGCAATAATAAACGGAGAGACCGAGACAGGCGTAACAACTTTTTTTATTGATGATAAAATAGATACCGGAGAGATTCTTTTTCAGGAGAGATGTCCCATTGATGAAAGTGAAAACGCCGGATCATTGCATGATAAGTTGATGGCTATAGGTTCCGGTTTAGTTGTGAAGACCGCCGACTCCATATATAATGGTGAGGCACTACCCTATCCCCAGAGAGTGGAAGATGCCATCATTAAACCTGCTCCCAAACTAACCAGGGAGACAGGTAAAATTGACTGGGGAAGAGGTGCAAAAGAGATATATAATCAAATAAGGGGTCTTAGCCCCTACCCCACTGCTTACTCTGAGCTTGTATTTCCTGATAAAACCCTTCAGGTAAAGATCTTTGAATCTGAGATTGTGTATTCAGACAAACCCTACCCAAATGGAACAATTATAAGGGAGACAAAGAGCTCTTTTCTGGTCTTTTGCGGTGAAAACTGTTTGAGGATAAATGAACTCCAGCCCTCCGGTAAAAGAAGAATGAAGGCCTCTGAATTTATGGCTGGTATAAGAGATCTTGAGAATTGTAAAATGAGATGATAAAACCGGTAATTGCCATACTGGCGAACGGGGATTTTCCCACTCACCCCACTTCTTTAGAAATCTTGAGGAGTGCCGATATGATTGTTTGCTGTGACGGTGCCGCAGAGAGATTGCTGCTGGCGAATATGGAGCCTTATGCAATTGTCGGGGATCTGGACAGCCTCAGCAGGGAGATAAGAGAGAGGTATTCTGCAAGAGTAATACATATTCCTGAGCAGGAGACAAATGACCTTACAAAGGCCTTTGAATACTCCCTTAAGCTTAACCCCTCTAAAATTGAGATCCTGGGAGCAACCGGCAAAAGGGAGGACCACACACTGGGAAACATTTCACTTCTCAGCCTCTTTGGAGAAATTTCACAAGTTCCATTAAGGATGGTGACAGACTTTGGCACCCTCTATCCGATATTCAGCACATCCATGTTTAAATCCCGGGCAGGGGCAAAAGTTTCCGTCTTTTCTCTGGATTGCAATATTGAGATGGAGTCTGAGGGCCTTCAATACCCTCTGAAAGGGGTCAAATTTGATTCGTGGTGGAGAGCAACCCTGAATATTGCCACAGGAGAGAATTTTCTGGTTAAATTTAATAGTGGGCGGGTAATTGTGTTTATTGCACACCAATAAAAAAAGAGGGCGGTAAAACCGTCCTCCTTTCTATATACCGGAAAATTCAAATTACTTTACCTTTTTATTAAGTTCAGCTCCGGCTTTGAATCTTACAACATTTTTAGCTGCAATTTTAATTTTAGCACCGGTACGAGGGTTTCTGCCGTTGCGTGCGTTTCTCTTGTTAACAGAGAAGGTTCCAAATCCTACGAGAGTTATTCTCTCGCCTTTCTTCATAGATTCTCCTGAAACATCAATAAATGCATCAAGAGCTTTTTTTGCGTCAACTTTTGTAAGTTCGGCCTTAGCTGCGATTGCTGAAATCAAATCTGCCTTATTCATAATTTTAAGTTTAGAATGTTGAATTACTTGTGTTTGTACAAATATAGTTTTATTATTGAAAAATTCAAACAAATAAGAATAATTTGCAATCCAAATATAAATAATAATCTCAAATTATCATACTATCTGTTGCTCTTTATTTTATAAACACTAAAAAGTAAAGCAACAGACAATTGTTTTAAAATCGTAAGTTAACATTTTTTTCAGCACGTTAGCATCTCATTCTCTCTTTTTTTTCAACATTGACTCCAATTCATCTATTCTCTTTAATAACCCTTTATACTCCTGGCTCTCCGGGAAGAGCGGTCTGTGGCTCTTCATTTCATAAAGACGCTTATAATCTCTAAGCAGCTCTTTAGACTCGCTGTTTAGTGCAAAATCTGCAAATCTCTCCCAAATATAATCCGCAGCCCCTACAGATAGATGAACAAGGTCAGGTCCGTAAAACCTGTAATCTCTTAGTTCATCCATAACAATCTCATAAGAAGGGAAATACACAACATTTTCAAAACTTTTAGTCAACTCATTTACAGCTAAAAGAAGTCTTGATTTGCTTAACATATTCTCTACAGCTCCGTCTTTAAAATGCCGTACCGGGCTTACGCTCAAAAACCATCTTCTTGTACCTCCCCGTTCAATTAAAGGGGCAATGTGGGCTACAATTTCATCAACAGTAAGAGAAAATCTTTCAAAGCTGTCACCGGGTTGTTTATGGCAATTTGAGACCACTCTTCTGTCGGATTTTCTTCTGTAAACCCAACTGGTGCCAAAGGTAAGTGAGATTGTATCGGTCTTTTTCAAAAACTCGGATGCGTTTATTAAAGAATCTGTTGTATAATTTATCAAAGAGTGAATTTCCGCAGAGGCGTAGTCGCTTGAGTGGTATATGCTTTTGTAAACAGAGCCATCCATCACGACATCCCCTTCGTCAATAGGAGTAGAGTCAAATAGTCTTATAAGCGAATTGGATATTGAGAGCGGGTTATAAAGCACACCAAACGGATTTGCCAACACTTCAAATCCATATCTCTCCATCCTGGAGCTAATTTCGTCTGCAAAACATGATCCCAGAAAGAGTACCCTATCCCTGTAAGATATCATTTGTGGTGACCTGCCGGCATCTACCTCTGTAAACCATTTCATAACATATTGTTTTTAATCTTTATCAAGTCGGCTCTCTTTAGCGGCGATTTTGAGAACCATCTATCAAAGTACTCCTGATCCATTGTGAACCACATCTCTTTTGTAATTTCTGTTATTCTCCCTCCATTCTCTCCATGTTGCAAAACGCTGAACTCCTTCCACTCAGACGGCTCTCCTTTTGAACTCCATGGGCAAGCCTCCAGACAGATATCACATCCAAATACCCATCCACAATCAGAAGGAGCGGAATTGGCCTCTTCCGAACCATCCACTCTTGATTCTATTGTCTGGTAAGATATGCATCTCCTTGCATCAAGCCTCCTCTCCTCAAGTAGTGCACTTGTAGGACAGGACTCTAAACATCTTCGGCAACTCCCGCAACCCTCCTTGACAGAGCTTCCGTATATAACCTCTTTATTAAGCAAAATAACCCCAATTATGGTATGGAGGCCATGTCTCTTGCTTATAAGGAATGTGTTTTTGCCAATGAATCCCAGTCCGGCTTTAGCCGCCCACGCCCTCTCCATTACAGGGGCAGAATCACAAAACACTCTGTATTTTACATCAGGAATACGACTCTTGAGAGTAGTACAAATTGAATACAACTTATCCCTGACAATCTTATGATAATCCTCTCCGTATGCATATGAGGCAATTCTTGGATAGATGCCACTCTGCCTTTCTGATGGCTTATAGGGGGCAAGAAAACACAGAACAGACTTAACCCCCTCAAGCAGGAGGGCAGGATTCTCTCTAAGCTCAATATTTCTGGCCATATATTCCATATCACCATTAAAGCCATCTCTTATTGACTCTCTCAATCTGGCAATATCCTTTTCAAGTGGCGATGCAATTGCTGCTCCATAATCTGCGAACCCCTCTTGTGCCGAGAGCTCTTTTATTAAAGCATCTATTCCCTCAGGAGTCATTTTTCAGTTTTAAAAAAGCTGTTATTTATAAATATATGAAATCAAAAATAGAATTTATCTACAAATTTTATACATTTGTATCCTATTTCCTTATAGAATCAAATGTTCTAAAGTATGAATGTATTAATTGTTGGTGCCGGAGGACAAATTGGCACGGAACTGGTTCCTCATCTCCAAAAAATATATGGCGAAGATAACATAATTGCCGCAGATTTAAGACCTGAAGTTGTTAGCAGACTGTCAGGAGGTTCAAGGGCTATAATGCTGGATGCTCTTGACATGAAGGCATACACAGAGGTGGTAAAGGAGAATAAAATCAACAGAATATACAATCTTGTAGCACTGCTCTCTGCAACCGGCGAAAAAAATCCTCTTCTTGCATGGAATATCAATATGGGGGCACTCCTTAATTCGCTGGAAATTGCCAAAGAGTTTAACTGTTCTGTTTTTACCCCAAGCTCAATAGGTGCTTTTGGAAAAGACACTCCTCATGTTAAGACTCCTCAGGATACTGTTATGAGGCCAAATACCATGTACGGAGTATGCAAGGTGTCAGGTGAACTGCTAAGTGACTACTACTATTCAAGGTATGGAGTTGACACCAGAAGTGTAAGATTCCCCGGAATTATTTCAAATGGCTGCCTGCCCGGTGGCGGGACAACAGATTATGCAGTAGAGGTATTCTATGAAGTATTGAAAAGTGGCGAATACACCTGTCCTATCCCGGAAAATACATATATGGATATGCTCTATATGCCTGACGCACTAAATGCCTGCACTCAGCTTATGGATGCAGATCCATCAAAGCTTGTTCACAGAAACAGCTTTAATGTAACAGCTATGAGCTTCTCTCCAAAAGAGCTCTTCAGCTCCATTGAGAAACGAGTTAACGGTGCAAAATTCAAATATGAAATTGACCCTGTAAAGGATCAAATATCTTCCTCATGGCCTGACAGCCTTGATGACAGCTGTGCAAGAGAGGAGTGGGGCTGGAAGCCGGTATGGGATATGGAGAGCATGGTTGATGATATGCTCACTGCTATTGCGGCAAAACTTAAATGACCTTTTTTAACCTTTCTATAACCAGAAAGCGGTCCGACGTGAGTTGCGCCGCTTTTTTTCATACCTATTTAGGGGCAATTCTGTAGAGTAGATAGGCAATTGTTCCGTAAAGGATATTGGGCACCCAAAGTGCTAACCATGGGGGCAGCACACCTGAATGGACGAACATCTGGCTGAACCTTAAAAAAAGTATGTATGAGAAGCTTAAAGCTATTCCTATTCCAATATTCATCCCTATCCCACCCCTTTTTTTCTTTGATGAAAGTGATACACCCATAATTGTCAGGATTATTGCTGCAAATGGAAGCGCGAATCTTGTGTGTTTCTCAATAAGGGCATATTTAACCATCTTATCACCCCTCATCTTCTGGGTGGAAATCATATCGTTAAGCTGACGGTAGTTCAAAGTTTGTACAATATTTGTTCTAGCACTTAAGTCCTCATATGTCAGATTGATAAGAGTATCTATCTGAGCTCCCTTTGTAATTGTCTGAACGCCTCTTTCATCAAATTTTCGGTGGTAGTATTCAAAGAGCTTCCATTTCCCGGACAGACTGTCCCATACAGCGTTTTCAGCCGACAATTTGGATATCATTTTGTGGCCGTCCATCTTTTCCAGTGTGAACTTTATTCCGCTTTTACTAAAGTTGCTGAAAGACTCCATATAGACGAATTCGCCCGGATTAATCTGATAGTGTATATTTCTGTCGGTGTTTACATACTGCTTTTTGACATATTTGTTCTCAAACTCAAGTCTCCCTCTGTTTGAGGGGGGGATTATGTAGAGGTTGAGAAGGAGGCTGAAAACTGTAATAAAAAGTGCAGACAGTATATATGGATATAGCATTCTGTTAAAACTTATTCCACCTGAAAGTATAGCCACAATCTCGCTGTTGGCAGCAAGTTTTGAAGTAAAGAAAATGACTGTTATGAATACAAATAGCGGGCTGAACATATTCATAAAATATGGGACAAAGTTCGCATAATACTGAAAAACAATCTTTTCCAGAGGAGCCTGAGTCTGTACAAAGTTGTCTATCTTTTCACTTATGTCAAAAATTATGACTATCCCAATAATAACAAGGAGTGCCGACAGATAGGTTCCAATAAACTTTCTGATTATATACTTATCTAAAATGGTCGGCTTAAACTTCATCATTATGAATTAAAGTTTGGTCTCCAGTTTTTTAACCATGACATTTTTCCAGATGGTATAATCTCCCTCTTTTATGTGTTTTGCGGCCTCTCTAACCAGCCACAGATAGAAGGCAAGGTTGTGTTCACTTGCAATCTGCGCCCCCAATATCTCCTGAGATATAAAAAGATGCCTCAGATAGGCTTTAGTGTATGTTAAGTCCACAAAGGATATACCATTTGGATCTATAGGCGAGAAATCATCTGCCCATTTTTTATTTCTTATGTTAATTATCCCTTCCGAAGTGAATAGCATTCCGTTTCTGGCGTTTCTTGTGGGCATGACACAGTCAAACATATCAACCCCTCTTGCAATTCCTTCAAGTATATTTGCAGGAGTCCCCACACCCATCAGATATCTGGGCTTATTCTCAGGAAGTATCGGAGTAACCACCTCCAGCATCTCATACATCTGTTCAGTAGGCTCTCCTACCGACAGACCACCTATTGCATAGCCCTCCCTCCCAAGTGAAACTGCGTGCTCAGCAGCCTCTCTCCTGAGATCCGGATAGACACATCCCTGCACAATAGGAAAAAATGCCTGGGAATAGCCGTATAGTGGCTCTGTGGAATCAAAGTGTTCACATCCCCTCTCCAGCCACCCCTGAGTGAGTTTTAGTGACTTTTTAGCGTAAGCGTGGGTAGAGTCTCCGGGTGGGCATTCATCAAGGGCCATAATAATATCTGCACCTATTATTCTCTGTATATCCACAACTCCCTCGGGAGAGAAGAGATGTTTTGAGCCATCTATATGAGACCTGAATGTACACCCTTCGTTTGTTAGTTTCCTCTGTTCAGAGAGTGAAAAAACCTGATATCCTCCGCTATCGGTAAGTATAGGCCCCTCCCATGAGCTAAATTTATGAAGACCACCCGCTTTCTTCAATATCTCTGTTCCCGGTCTGAGATACAGATGGTATGTATTGCCCAAAATTATCTGAGCCTTTATGTCCTCTTTAAGATCTCTGTGATATACCGCCTTAACTGTGCCTAAAGTACCTACAGGCATAAATATGGGAGTATCAATTACTCCATGGTCTGTATATATCTTTCCGCAGCGCGCTGATGAGGCAGAATCTTTAGCCGTTAGTTCAAACTTCATAATATAGAATGTGCGCCCAAAGATAATAATTTAATGACTATATTTGCCTTGTACAAATCAGGAGAACAACATAACAAAATAGATACGTGAAAAAATTTCTGTTACTTCTTACCCTCTGCCTCGCCTTTAGCGGCATCTCGGCTCAGGATACTCTTCAGACTGCAGAAACAGCAGCAGTAATTCAGACAGATTCAACAACAATTTTATCAACAGAGACTCTTCAAACCGGAGTTGCGCCAAATCCATACAAAGACATACTTGGAAAAAAGGAGTTTGTATTTAATATCGGCTCTATTTTAAGAGGTTTGTTGGGCATGGCCGTAATTATTTTTATTGCCTGGCTATTCTCAACAGACAGAAGGCGTGTAAACTGGAAAACCGTTGGTTTTGCTCTGCTCTTTCAATTGTTGCTGGCAATTTCAGTAATTGCATTCCCGGTGGTTCAGGATGTATTTGAGTTTATGGGGAAACTCTTCGTTGCTGTATTAAACTGGACCAAGGCCGGCTCGGAATTCCTGTTTGGTCCTCTGGTTGACACATCAAACTTTGGATTTATCTTCTCACTTCAGATATTACCTACAATTATCTTCTTCTCTGCACTTACCAGCCTCTTCTTCTACCTGGGAGTGCTTCAAAAGGTTGTATGGGTAATGGCTTGGCTCTTATCTAAAGCTCTTAATCTTACCGGTGCCGAATCCCTCTCTACGGCAGGAAATATTTTTCTTGGGCAGACCGAGGCTCCACTTATGGTTAAAGAGTACATTCCCAGAATGACTAAAAGTGAGGTTATGCTGGTTATGACTGCGGGGATGTCCACTATGGCAGGGGGAGTACTAGCTGCCTACATTAGTATGCTGGGTGGAGGTGACAGGCTCATGGAGATAGAGTTCGCAAAGCACCTGCTCTCTGCATCGGTTATGGCTGCTCCCGGGGCAATTGCAATTGCAAAAATACTCAGACCTCAAACAGAGGAGATTGACAACTCGGTTGAGGTCCCTAAGGAGAAAATCGGAAAAAATGTTTTGGATGCCATTTCAAACGGAACAACTGACGGGTTGAAACTGGCAGCAAATGTTGCTGCTATGCTACTTGTATTCTACGCCCTTATTGCAGGATTTAACTATATTTTTGAACACATAGGATCCTGGACCTCTCTGAACCCAGTGATAGCCAGCGCAACTGACGGAAGATTTTCATCGCTTAACATGCAGTTCCTCCTCTCATATCTATTTGCACCTGTTATATGGCTGACAGGAGTACCGGGCGAAGACCTCGCACTTGTTGGTAGATTACTGGGTGAGAAACTTATCCTTACTGAGTTTGTAGGCTATCAGAGCCTCTCTGAAATGATTCAGTCCGGTGCTTTCGCTAATCCAAAGTCAATAATAATGGCTACATATGTTTTGTGCGGCTTTGCAAACTTTGCATCGGTAGGTATTCAGATTGGCGGAGTAGGCGGAATAGCGCCCAATCAGAAGCCGACCCTATCCGCATATGGATTCAGGTCTCTGCTGGGTGCAACTTTGGTTGCCCTGATGTCAGCAGCAATGATTGGGATGCTTATTGCTTAAACACTGCAAGAGAATAGTCAGAGAGTAGCGCAGATATCCATTATCTGCGCTATCTCTTTATCTGAGGACTCTATCTGCCCCCTGATGGGCTTTATTGTCTCTCTTATATATCTCATTCCTGAAACGGCCTCATGCTTGGCAGAAAAGTGTACCTCTCTGAAACCTGTTACATTATATATATCATTAATATTGCCCGGAACCACCCCACTGCCAACCAAAATTGCTATTCTATCCCCTGCACTCTCTATTATCTCCTTTAGCAGGAACCTGCCCTCATAAGCCGTGTCATGCAGACCGGATGTAAGAATTCGGCAGCATCCGCTTTCAATAATATCTTCCAGAGCCACTCTCCATTCACTACACCTGTCAAATGCTCTGTGAAAAACAACCTCCATACCTCCGGCAAGGTCAACGATCTCTTTTAGCTTTTGTTTATCAACATTACCATCTTTGTCAAGAAAGCCTACAACAACACCCCCGGCTCCACTCTCTTTACAATAAAGTACATCTCTTTTAATAAGATCAAACTCCACCTCGTTATACAGAAAATCTCCACCTCTCGGCCTTATCAAAACCATAACACCCGGTTTAAGGTTTTCACAACAGTATCTTATTAGTGCCGGAGAGGGAGTCAATCCCCCCTCTGAGAGGGCCTGGCATAATTCTATTCTGTCCGCTCCTGCTCTGTCAGCAGCAAGAGCAGAGTTAATATTATCTGTGCATACCTCTGTAATGACTCTTCTCATCTTTCTTAGTTTTTGCAAAGTTAGTTCAATTACGCCCAAACAAAAAAGAGGGTGACCAAAAATCTCTTTTTAGTCACCCTCTCTAAATATATCAGGGAGAGATTACTCCTCCTTCTTCTCTTCGCTCTTCTTCGCTCTTGGCTTTGCAGGAGCTTTTGCTTTAGGTTCAGCTGCTACGGCCTCATCAGCCTTTACCTCTGTTCCCTCTGCCTTCTTTGAGCGACCGCGTCTTGTGGCAGGCTTCTTAACCTCAGGCTTAGCAGAAGCAAGCATTGCCTCATTAAAGTCAACCAGCTCAATCATTGCCATATCAGCCGCATCACCCTGACGGAAACCAGTCTTTAGAATTCTGGTGTATCCACCCGGACGGTCAGCAATCTTTGGTGCTATTGTACGGAACAATTCAGAGACAGCCTCTTTCTGCTTCAGGTATGAGAAAACTATACGGCGAGAATGGGTTGTGTCATCCTTTGACTTTGTGAGAAGTGGTTCAATATAAACTCTCAGAGCTTTTGCCTTAGCAACTGTGGTCTCAATCCTTTTATGCAAAATGAGAGATGATGCCATATTAGCAAGCATCGCCTTGCGATGTCCGCTCTTACGGCCCAGGTGATTAAATTTTTTATTGTGCCTCATGTTTAATTACTTTCTTTTCAATGTTATACTTTGATACATCCATTCCAAAGCTGAGCTTGAGTCTTTCAACAAGCATATCTATCTCTGTGAGGGACTTCTTTCCAAAATTCCTGAACTTCATCAGCTCATTTCTCTGAAGGGAAACAAGATCTGCAAACGTCTCTATGTCAGCAGCCTTAAGGCAATTTAACGCCCTTACTGAAAGCTCCATATCAGATAGTTTTGTGAGTAAAAGGTGTCTCATTCTGAGCGACTCTTCATCTAACTCATTGCTAACAACCTCTACCGGAGCCTCAAGAGATATCTTCTCATCAGAGAAAAGCATAAAGTGGTGAATCAGAATTTTCGCAGCCTCTTTAAGAGCATCCTTAGGATGGATTGAACCATCTGTGGTAATCTCCAGATTAAGCTTTTCGTAGTCTGTCTTCTGCTCAACACGCCAGTTCTCAACGAAGTATTTAACATTCTTAATAGGGGTGAAAATGGCATCAATCGGAATCAATCCAAAAGGTGCATCCTCTATACGGTTCTCCTCTGCCGGAACATATCCTCTCCCTTTATTGATTCTAAGTTCTATTGTAAGTGCCACTGATGGCTCCATTGTACAAATGTGCCACTCAGGGTTCAGAACTTTAAATGAAGAGAGTTGCTTTGAAATATCTTCCGCGGTAAACTCCTGTTTTCCGCTTACAGTTACGGTAACAACCTCTGAATCCTCCCCCTCTACCATTCTTTTGAACCTTACCTGCTTTAGATTGAGTATAATGTCAACAACTGTTTCAATAACTCCCGGTATGGTTGCAAATTCATGATCTACACCCTGTATCTTGATTGAGGTTATGGCGTAACCTTCAAGAGAAGAGAGCAGGATGCGGCGCAAAGCGTTACCAACTGTGATGCCGTAACCCGGCTCAAGCGGACGGAACTCAAATCTGCCGAATGTATCGGTTGATTCAAGCATAATTACCTTATCCGGTTTTTGAAATGCTAATATTGCCATTTTATTTTTTATTTAGAGTATAACTCAACAATTAACTGCTCGTTTATGTTCTCCGGAATCTCTGTTCTGTCCGGAAGGTTGAGAAGTTTTCCCGACAGAGATGCGGCATCCCACTCAATCCAGGCAAACTTGCTTGAACCACGAGAGATATTGTCCTGAATAACCTCTAAACTCTTTGATCTCTCACGAACGCCAATAATGTCGCCGGGTTTAATCAAAGTTGAAGGAATATTGCAAATATCACCATTAAGTACAATGTGGCAGTGAGTCACAAGCTGTCTTGCAGCTGCTCTTGAAGGAGCAATGCCCATTCTGTACACAAGGTTGTCAAGGCGAGTTTCAAGCAGGAAGAGAAGGTTTTCACCTTTGCGTCCCTTCATCTTTGAAGCCTTTTCATAAAGGTTGCGGAATTGTCTCTCCAGAATTCCGTATGTATATTTTACTTTTTGCTTCTCCTTTAGCTGTATGCCATACTCAGAAGTTTTTTTGCGCTTCTTTGCCATACCGTGCTGTCCCGGAGGATAGTTTTTCTTTTCGTAACTTTTATCGGGGCCGAAAACCGGCTCACCAAATTTGCGGGCAATTTTTGTAGAAGGCCCTGTATATCTTGCCATATTAACTTATTTAAATCAATTTTTAATAGTTTATACTCTACGGCGGCCTTTCGGACGGCAACCATTGTGAGGAAGCGGAGTCACGTCAATGATCTCAGTTACCTCAATGCCGGCTCCGTGAATGGTACGGATAGCCGACTCACGGCCTGCGCCCGGTCCTTTTACATATGCCTTAACTTTACGCAATCCCAGGTCAAAAGCTACCTTTGCACAATCCGCAGCTGCAGTTTGGGCAGCGTATGGAGTGTTCTTTTTAGAACCTCTGAAACCCATCTTACCGGCAGATGACCAGCTGATAACCTGACCCTCGTTGTTAGTCAGGGTTACGATAACGTTGTTAAAAGTAGAAGAGATATGGGCTTGCCCGTATGCTTCAACTTTTACAACTCTCTTTTTATTTGTTGTTCCTGTCTTTTTTGCCATAATCTAGGTTCTATTTAGTTGCTTTCTTCTTGTTAGCTACTGTTTTCTTCTTACCCTTACGAGTACGGGCGTTATTCTTTGTAGACTGTCCACGGGTAGGCAGTCCCAGACGATGTCTGATGCCTCTGTAGCAGCCAATGTCCATCAATCGCTTGATGTTCAGTTGTACCGATGAACGAAGTTCACCTTCGATTTTGAATTCCGATGCAATCATTCCACGGATTGCAGCAATTTGATCGTCATTCCAGTCTTTCACCTTTGTGTTAAAATCAATACCAAGTTTGGTAAGAATCTCCTGTGAAGAACTGCGACCAATTCCGTAGATATAGGTCAAACCTATCTCTCCGCGTTTGTTTTTTGGTAAATCAACTCCGGCTATACGTGCCATATGTATCTATTCTCTTTATTGTTTACAATTAGTTAACCTTGGCGCATCTTGAATTTTGGATTCTTTTTGCAAATTACATACAAGCGACCTTTTCGCTTAACTATTTTGCAATCTTCGCTGCGCTTCTTGATGGATGCTTTTACTTTCATATCTGTAATTATTATTTGTATCTGAAAGAAATTCTTCCCTTTGTTAAATCATAAGGTGACATTTCAACCCTCACCCTGTCTCCCGGCAATATGCGAATGTAGTGCATTCTCATTTTGCCCGAAATGTGGGCAATTATTACGTGGCCGTTGTCCAACTCCACGCGAAACATCGCATTGGAAAGGGCCTCTATTATTGTTCCCTCTTTTTCTATAGCTGATTGTTTAGCCATATAATGTTTAAATACTCCTTATAAAATAACTTTAGTTGTTCTCTATAAAATCAAATGTCGACAAGACATCGGGTTTCCCCTTTTGTACCACCACCATTAACTCATAGTGTGCAGAATTCATCTTATCAATGGTACTCAGAGTCCAGCCGTCATCGTGAAGATATACGTTCCTGGATCCTGCATTGACCATTGGTTCAATGCATATCACAAGACCTTCGGTTAGTTTTTTCCCATCACCTCTTCTGCCATAGTTTGGAACCTCAGGTGATTCATGGAGTTTTTTTCCAATCCCATGACCCACCATCTCTCTTACAACAGAAAAACCTGCTTTTTCAACATGCTCCTGAACTGCATAAGAGACATCTCCCATTCTGTTGCCATGGATTGCCTTCTCTATCCCTTTGTAAAGAGACTCTTTGGTAACTCTCAACAACCTCTCTGTCTCGGGAGTCACCTCTCCGACAGGGAATGTATAAGCAGAGTCTCCATAGTAGCCCTTCATAAAGGTACCGCAATCCACAGAGATAATATCGCCCTCCTGCAGTCTGTAATCTGATGCAAATCCGTGGACCACGACATCATTAACAGAGATGCAAAGCGAATAGGGAAAACCTCCGTAACCAAGGAACGCAGGCACTGCGCCATTGTCGCGAATAAATGTTTCGGCAATTTTGTTAAGCTCTAAGGTTGTAACACCAGGAGCTACATGCCGTCCCACCTCCGCAAGAGTCTTTGATACAAGCAGAGCATTCTCTCTCAGTATCTCAATCTCTTCCCCGGTCTTAAGTCTTATCATTATTTGAAAGAACTTTATTAGCCTTAAGCTCCTGTACGACCCTTCAAACGACCTGTCTTCATAAGACCGTCGTAGTGGCGCATCAGAAGATGGCTCTCTATTTGCTGTAGTGTATCAAGTACCACACCCACAAGGATCAGCAGCGAAGTTCCCCCGTAAAACTGGGCAAACTGGCCGTCAACCCCAAGCATGCTGGCAAAAGCCGGAAGGATTGCGACAATCGCGAGGAAAATCGAACCAGGAAGCGTAATGCGAGACATAATGGAATCAAGGTATTCGGCAGTCTTTTTACCTGGTTTAATACCTGGAATAAAACCTCCGTTCTTCTTCATATCCTCAGCCATCATTGTTGGGTTCACCGTAACTGCTGTATAGAAGTAGGTGAAAGCAACAACCATTAATCCAAAGATGAAGTTGTACCAAAATCCCATAGGGTTTGTAAGTGTAGCGGCAATTCCGCGAGTTGCGTCAAAGCCTGCAAAAATAAGCGGGAACATCATCAAAGCCTGTGCGAAGATAATTGGCATAACGCCAGCCGCGTTTATCTTCAGCGGGATATATTGACGAACTCCGCCATATTGTTTGTTACCAATAATTCTCTTGGCATACTGAACAGGAATCTTTCTGGTCCCCTGTACAAGAGCTATTGTAGCTACGAATACAAAGAAGAGAATAATGCCCTCAACAATAAGCATCAGGACACCGCCTCCGGCGCTCTGGCTTATTCTAGCACCACCCTCTGCCACCAGGGCAAATGGAAGTCTGGCAATGATTCCCACCATAATGATGAGTGATATTCCATTACCTAAGCCGCGATCGGTAATGCGCTCACCCAACCACATTATGAACATGGTTCCACCAATAAGTACTACGGTTGCAAATACATTGAATGTAAATCCTTTAAGAATGAATGCAGTCTCCGGAAGCTGAACGTGCAGGTTTGCCATATAGGCAGGACCCTGAAGAGCAAGAATAACTATTGTCAGGTATCTTGTCCACTGGTTCATCTTTCTTCTTCCGCTTTCACCCTCTCTCTGAAGCCTCTGGAAGTAAGGAATCATAATTCCCAGAAGCTGAATCACGATTGATGCAGAGATATATGGCATTACCCCCAGTGCAAAAATGGAGGCGTTACCGAATGCTCCGCCTGAGAACATATTGAGGAGACCGAGCAACCCTTCGGATGCCTGGTTCTGCAACTGATCCAGTTGAGTAGGGTCAATCCCCGGTAGCACAACATAGCTTCCCAGACGATAAACCAGCAGCAATAAAACAGTATAAACTATCCTCTTGCGAAGTTCCTCTATCTTGAAAATGTTCTTTATCGTTTCAATAAATTTTTTCATGGGCTTCGTTAGATTTTAGTAGCCTTACCCTGCTGTGCCTCAATCTGTGCTATGGCCGATTTTGAAAATGCGTGTGCTGTAACATCAAGTTTTGCGGTAAGTGTACCATTGCCAAGGATTTTAACCCTGTCATTTTTTGACACAAGACCATATTGAGCAAGTACATCAAGGTTAATTACCTCAACACCTGTTTTTTCACTCAACTCCTGAAGAGTTGAAAGATTTATTGCTTTATACTCAACTCTGTTGATGTTGTTAAATCCAAATTTTGGAAGTCTTCTCTGGAGAGGCATCTGACCTCCCTCAAAGCCAGGCTTGCGTGAATATCCGGAACGAGACTGAGCGCCCTTATGACCACGTGTGGATGTTCCACCGTGACCTGAACCTTCGCCCCTTCCAATTCTTTTTTCTCTGCCTTTGGCTCCTGAAGCTGGTTTTAGATTATGTAAATTCATTGTCAATGCTCTCCTAATTAGTTAATTTCTTCAACCTTAACAAGGTGTAACACCTTATCTACCATACCCTTTATTATAGGATTATTCTCAACCTCCACCACCTGGTGAATTTTGCGTATTCCAAGAGAGGCCAGGGTTGCCTGCTGTCTTTCTGTAGCGCGAACGCTGCTTTTGACTTGAGTAATTTTAAGTTTTGTCATCTTTTTTCCTCCTAGCCTTTAAAAACTTTATTCATTGGAACTCCACGCAAACCTGCTACTGTATAAGCATCTCTCATTTCTAGAAGAGCTGCAACGGTTGCCTTTACAAGGTTGTGAGGATTTGAAGAGCCTTTAGACTTTGCAAGAACGTCGTGAATGCCCACAGACTCGAACACTGCGCGCATCGCACCACCAGCCTTAACTCCGGTTCCCTCGGCAGCCGGCTTCATAAATACTCTGGCACCTCCAAATTTTGCCTCCTGCTCATGAGGAATAGTCTTCTTGTTAAGAGGTATCTTTACAAGATTCTTCTTGGCATCCTCTATTCCTTTGGAAATAGCGGTTGTTACCTCGTTTGCCTTACCAAGGCCGTAACCTACCACACCCTTCTCATCACCAACCACAACAATGGCTGCGAAGCTGAAGTGGCGACCACCTTTGGTTACCTTGGTAACCCTCTTAACTGCCACCAATCTGTCTTTAAGCTCCAGATCGGTTGTTTTAACTTTCTTTACGTTTATATTTGTCATAGTCAGTTACTAGAATTTAAGACCACCTTCGCGGGCGGCTTCTGCCAAACTTTTAACTCTTCCGTGATAAAGGTAACCTCCGCGATCGAAAGAGACCTCATTAATACCCTTTTCGATAGCTCTTTGTGCGGCAAGCTTGCCCACCAGTTTTGCAACCTCTACTCCGGATTTACCTTTGCACTCCTCAACGATAGCCTTGTCGGTAGAGCTTGCGCTTGCAAGAGTAACCCCGTTGATATCGTCAATAAACTGCACATATATCTGCTTATTGCTTCTGAATACAGCCAGTCTTGGCCTCTCCGCCACACCGTTCACAACTTTGCGAATTCGGTGCTGTATCCTCTTTCTTCTTTCAATTTTATTTAAAGCCATATCTCTTCTTCTCCTTATTATTTAGCGCTGGCAGATTTACCTGCTTTACGACGAAGTTGTTCACCCACAAACTTAATACCTTTTCCTTTGTATGGTTCAGGCTTACGCAGCGAGCGTATTTTGGCGGCTACCATTCCTACAAGTTGTTTGTCGTGGCTTGTCAGCGTAAGTACAGGGTTTGCACCCTTCTTTACAACCTCTGCAGAAGCTTTTACCTCTGAAGGTATCATAAAGTGGATGTCGTGAGAGTAGCCAAGGCTCATCTCAATAACTTGTCCCTTAACTTCGCAACGATAACCCACACCAACAAACTCCTGTTTGATGGAGAATCCCTGAGATACACCAGTCACCATATTCTGAATAAGTGCGCGGTAAAGACCGTGCATTGAGCGGTGGCGTGGCTGATCAGTAGGACGAGTTACTTTTACTGTGCTCCCCTCTACCTCTACGGTAATGTCTGCGTCCACTTTCTGAACCAGCTCACCCAGGGGGCCTTTAACCTTTACGACGTTTCCCGGCTCAACTGTGAGAGTCACTCCGGACGGAAGGTTTACAGGTAATTTTCCTATTCGTGACATTATTAATAAATGGTTTTAATAAATAATTTCTTTTTAATATACGTAGCAGATTACCTCTCCGCCAACATTGAGATCTCTTGCCTCTTTGTCGGTTATCATACCTTTTGAGGTTGATAGAATGGCGATGCCCAGTCCGTTCAGTACTCTTGGAAGTTTCTCAACTCCAACATACCTTCTTAGACCAGGAGAGCTTATTCTGGTAATTTTTTTGATAGCAGCCTTCTTAGTCTCAGGGTGATACTTAAGTGCTATCTTAATAGTGTTTGCCGGAGTTCCTTCAACCAACTTGTAGCTCAGGATATAACCCTTTTCATGAAGAATACGGGTGATCTCCATCTTCATGTTTGAAGCGGGAATCTCAACAACTTTGTGTCCTGCAAGATATGCATTTCTTACTCTTGTCAGGAAGTCTGCAATTGGATCAGTCATTTTTTCTCTTTTTTGCTTGGTAAGCGACGCCTCTTCTTAATATTGGCGCCCGATATCCAATAGTTTATAAATAAAATATGTAGTTGCGATTTTTATCGCATTTATTCTACCAGCTGGCTTTGCGGACGCCCGGGATAAGGCCTTTGCTTGCCATCTCGCGGAACTGGATACGGCTGATACCGAAAACACGCATATAACCCTTTGGACGTCCTGTCAATGAACAACGATTATGTTTACGAACAGGGCTGGAGTTCTTAGGAAGCAGGTCAAGAGCGGCATAATCGCCTGCCTCTTTCAGTGCTTTGCGTTTTTCTGCATATTTGGCACATAGTTTAGCGCGTTTTACTTCGCGTGCCTTCATTGATTCTTTTGCCATTATCTATCTCTTTATATTATTTCTTAATATTCTTGAAAGGCAGACCGAATTCGCGAAGAAGGGCGAAAGCCTCTTCATCCTTGCTGGCAGATGTAACAAATGTGATCTCCATGCCCAGGATCTTTGTCACTTTGTCAATATCAATTTCAGGGAAGATGATCTGCTCCTTAATACCCAGTGTATAGTTTCCTTTTCCGTCGAACTTCTCGTTAATTCCTTTGAAGTCTCTGATACGAGGCAAAGAAATAGCGACTAGTCTCTCAAGGAATTCATACATCTTTGCAGCGCGGAGAGTAACCTTCACTCCGATAGGCATTCCCTTACGAAGTTTGAAGTTGGAAATATCCTTGCGTGAGTATGTAAGAACAGCCTTCTGTCCTGTTATAGTTGTAAGCTCCTGCTGAGCTATCTCTACAAGCTTCTTGTCTGCAGTAGCAGAGCCCACACCTTGATTGATAGTTATTTTAGTAAGTTTTGGAACCTGCATAACAGATGTATATCCAAACTCTTTCATTAGCTTAGCGGTAATCTCCTCTTTAAATCTCTTCTGCAGAGTAGGAACATAACCCTTGGCTACAACTTGAGCTCCCTCAACTTTAGCAGCCTTTTCAGCCTTTCCTTTAGATGCAGCCTTAGGTGCTGCGTTTGGTTTTGTACTTGCCATTATTTAATCTCCTCTCCAGATTTTTTCGCGTAACGAACTAGTTTTCCCTTATCATTCAATTTGCGACCAATGCGGGTTGCGCCACCCTTAACAGGATCAACCACCTGCAGGTTTGATACATGAACGCCAGCCTCTTGCTTAATAATTCCTCCCTGAGGATTCTTAGCGTTTGGCTTGGTATGCTTGCTTACCATGTTGATTCCCTCAACAATGGCGCGATTCTTTTCTGTAAGCACCTCGAGAACCTTACCTGTCTTTCCTCGGTCGTCTCCGGCATTTACATAGACTGTATCGCCTTTTTTAATATGTAATTTCTTATTCATACTACTAATACCATTTAATTATAACACCTCAGGTGCCAATGATACAATCTTCATATAGTTCTCGCGAAGCTCCCTTGCAACAGGTCCAAAGATACGGGTTCCCCTTACCTCACCCTGGTTGTTGAGCAATACACAAGCATTGTCGTCAAAACGGATATATGAACCGTCCTGACGACGGATCTCCTTCTTAGTTCTTACAATCACCGCCTTTGATACTGTTCCCTTCTTGGCATCGCCTCCGGGGATTGCACTCTTTACGGTAACAACAATTTTATCGCCTACTCCGGCATAGCGGCGGCGGGTTCCCCCCAGCACACGGATACAAAGAACCTCCTTTGCACCGCTGTTGTCAGCCACCAATAATCTCGATTCTTGCTGTATCATAGCTTATTTAACTTTTTCTACAATTTCTACTAGTCTCCAGCGTTTTGTCTTACTCAGCGGACGTGTTTCCATGATGCGGATGGTATCACCCTCACTACACTCATTTTTTTCGTCATGAGCAACAAACTTAGTGGTTTTGTTTACGAACTTGCCGTAAATAGGGTGCTTTACCTTTCTTTTAACAGCGACAACTACGGATTTTTCCATTTTGTTGCTGACCACTACACCTACTCTTTCTTTGCGAAGATTTCTTTCCATGTCTTCTATTTGCTCTGATTTGTTTCCTTCTGGCTCAATACAGTGAGCATTCTGGCAATGTTTCTTCTTGCTTTCTTAATCTGAGATAAATCATCCAATGGAGAAATAGCGTGATTCATCTTCATACGCACAAGATTGGTCTTCTCAGACTCAATGCGCTCTCTAAGATCCTTTGCGGACAACTCTCTTATCTCTTGAGTTTTCATCTTATTCCTTCATTAAATGTTATTCAGTGTAATCTCTGCGAACTACAAACTTGGTAACTACCGGCAGTTTTTGTGCGCCCAGCCTGAGTGCCTCTTTGGCAACCTCCATCGGAACACCCTCTGCTTCAATCAGGATTCTGCCAGGAGTGATTGGGGCCACAAATCCTTCAGGAGCACCCTTACCTTTACCCATACGAACCTCTGCAGGTTTTTTGGTAAACGGCTTATCAGGGAATACTCTTATCCAAATCTGTCCCTCACGTTTCATATAACGAACAACAGCCTGGCGGGCAGCCTCTATCTGCTGACCTGTAAGCCAGCAAGACTCTGTTGTCTTGATCCCGAAAGATCCAAAAGAGAGTTGATTCCCCCTTTGTGCGATCCCCTTCATACGGCCTTTCTGCTGCCTTCTGAATTTGGTTTTTTTAGGTTGTAACATTTTTTCTTTTACAGTTTAACGATAACGGTAAATATCTAATTGCGCTTTGGTCAATTTATTTTTCACGTTAAAAGCCTGCTCTTCAGCCATTTGTTATATTTGAACACACTTTTAGCGGGTTGCAAATATACACAAAAAATAATACGTGCAAAAGAATGATGACATTTTTTACACATTTTGGACAGATTTTTTTTACAGCAAAAAAATTGATTTACAGAGGGAGATGCGATTCAATCAATTCTGAATTTTTCTCAAAAAGTCTAGAAAATTTTCTCCCCAAAATCTTGACAACTGATACTCTGAATATCCCCTCCTCATAAGTTCAATTGTCAGACTCTTCATTTTTGAAACATTTTCAAGCCCGACGACTCCTCCGCCTCCGTCAAAATCGGTACCAAGGCCAACATGCTCTATACCTGCTATCTTTACGGCATGATCAATATGGTCGGCAATATCCTTAACGGTCACCTGCTCTCTCGGCTTATCAGACAAAAAGAACCTCCCGGTTGCAATCTGAATCAGTCCACCCCTTTGTGCAATAGCTGCAATCTCGTCATCTCTGAGGTTTCTGTTATGGTTTTTAATGCTCCATACTCCTGAATGTGTTGCAATAACCGGTTTTGAACTCACCTCAATTACATCTTTAAGCGTCTCAACAGATGCATGAGACACATCAATAGCAATGCCAAGCCGATTCATCTCTTTTACTACTGACACCCCGAATTCAGACAAACCTCCGTGTTCTGAAACGCCATCCATAGAAGCGTCACATATTTCATTGTTCTTGTTGTGGCAAAGAGTTATTGCTCTTACTCCAAGATTGTAAAAGTACTCAATAAGAGTGAGATCTTTACCAATTGGATAGCCGTTTTCAAGAGCCGGAACAACAGAGAGATACCCATCAACCTTGTTTTTGATCAAATCATCCGCTGTGTGGGCAATCCTCACCCTCTCTTGCCTGCCGGCATAATCCAGAAACTTCACAAGTTCACCCTCTGCACTCTCCTTTGCCGAAATATGCCCCTCATCTGTTCTTGGTCCCTGTCCAATGAATATTGCAAAAAGAGCTGCATCCAGCCCTCCCTCTCTCATCATCGGGAAGGTAACCTGTCCTTTAATTACGGAGCCTCCTCTTTCTGGATTATTGAGGTGCAGAGCGGTATCATTATGTGTGTCTATGGTAAAATATTTTTTATGGAATAGCTCTGCAGCTTCCGTGAGCTCTCTCTCATTCTGGGCATAAAGATTTGAGATTAAGAGGGAGAAAAGTATAGTTGTCAGGATTGATAAGTTTACCTTCATGGCTCTAAATTTGCATATGAAGTCCAAAATTAAGAAATTTGAGATATCTGCAATGAATCTTAGAAACGCATATAGACATTTTACTACATCTATACCCCTTGCTTTGGGTGTATTGCTAATAGCTTCCGAAACTACAGCTCAGGAGCAAAAGCGCGGGTTTGAAGTGGGTTATAAGATTGAGCAGGGTGATACCGTTTATCAGATACAGATAAGGGACACATATCTTTTCAACTGGCCGGACAATAAAAGAAAGGGGAGAGAGTGGAGAGAGTTTTCCAGGCTGGTTTACAATTTCAGAAAAACATACCCCTACGCACTAATTGCTAAGGAGAAGGTACTTCTTGCGGACTCTGTTCTCTCTAGCAGGAAGTTCAGCAACAAGGCAAGGGAGAAGTTTATAAAAGATTTTGAGAAGCAACTCTTTGCTGAATTTGAAAAGCCATTGAGAAATATGACAATTTCTCAGGGCAAACTGCTGTTAAAGCTTATTGACAGAGAGATAGGACAGAACTCTTTCCAAATAATTAGAGAGTACAAAGGTGGATTCAATGCCGCCTTCTGGCAGGGGATTGCCAAACTCTTCGGGTCTGATCTTAAGAAACCATATGATAAATTCGGAGATGATAAAATGACGGAAGAGCTTGTTCAGATGTACAATAACGGGACTTTTGACTATCTGTTTTACTCAATATTTTAATCTCTTCCGCTTCTCCACTCCATACTGTCTGAAGTGGTCTCATAAAGCAAATAATCACATCCGTTTATCCACTCTCCCAAAACATACATATTCCCTCCTCTTGGCGTTGTGATACTACCGGGAGTGTGCAGGTGCCCGAATATGTAATAGTCAGAAGGTTGTGTCATTTCTCTCCGGCACACATATTTGTAAAGAGGCTCGTCTGCTCCTTTGAACTGATGTGCATTGCCCTTGGCAAGTCTGTTGTGTACCGACCATCTGTTCGCCAATGCAAATGCCCATCTTGGATGAATATTGCTAAAAAGTTTTTGCAGTATTTTACTGTTAAATATAGATTTAAGAAGCATATAACCCTTATCCTCACCGTCAAGTCCGTCGCCATGAGCAAGACAAAAGTTCTTACTTCCAATCATAACCTGATAAGGTTGTTCAAGAATCTCCATTCCTAACTCCTCTTTAAAGTATCCAAATGCCCATACATCATGGTTACCCTTAAAGAAAAATAGTTTCACACCTCTGTCAGAAAGCTTTGAGAGTGCTCCGAAGAATCGTGTATAACCTTTTGGAACAACATATTTGTATTCGTACCAGAAGTCAAAAACATCTCCGAGCAGATACAGGGCGACAGTCTCAGGAGGCAAGGATTCAATTACAGAGACCAGCCTTCTCTCACGTAGCTCAGCATCTCCGACTTTTAGTCCAAGGTGAACATCTGATATAAAACACACATAGCCTTTTTCCATATTGAGAGAACAGAGTTAAAACAACAATGAGAAGAGACAAAGTAAGCCGACAGCTGCACAATAGATTGCAAATGGGGTAAGTTTTGCTCTTTTAACCAGAGCAATCATAACTTTACAGGCAAAAAGCCCTGAAGTAAATGCAGACAGAAATCCAAGTCCAAGAGACAATGGTGATATGTCTGATCCTGGAGCTGTGAACTCTCCGGAGATGAGTTCAAGAAAAGCCTCTCCAAGCACAGGAATCAACACCATAAGGAATGAGAATCTGGCAACTTCATCCTTTTTTAACCCAAGCATCATTCCGGTTGAAATTGTTGATCCGGATCTGGACAGTCCCGGAAGCACAGCTATAGATTGCGCTATCCCAATAATAAATGCTCTGCCGAAAGTAAGCCTCTTTTCTGAAGGCTTAACAAAACCTGTAAGCATTAGAAGAGCTGCCGTTATCAGTAGCGATATACCCACAACCATCAGCCCAGAACCAAAAATAGCCTCTACCTCCTCTTTGAAAAACATACCAACAATAAAAACCGGGATCATAGAAACACCTATCTTGAGGAGATAGTCAGTCTCTTCGTTTAATTTAAACTTAAATAGGCCTTGTAATAGTTTTAGAATATCTTTTCTGAAAACTACCAGTGTACTCGTAACCGTTGCCGCATGGACTACAACCTCAAATTTCAGATTAGTACTCTCAATGCCCAATAGCTCCTTTCCAATGGCCAAGTGGCCACTGCTACTGACCGGCAGAAACTCTGTAAGACCCTGAATAAATCCAAGTAAAATCGCCTCAATCCACGAAATCATCTTCTGGGCTTTTTCATTATTGCAACAATCTCAACTACAAATCCGGCTATTATCAATAGAGGTGAGAGAACAATCCTCCTGAAACTGAACATCTGCTCACCGGTAAATATATTTGGGTCATCAGTTCCGCCTCCGGTCATAAGGATATATCCCAGTATCATTAATGCCAGTCCTGCCAATGCAATATACAGGTTCTGAGGAGGCATAGCAAACCTCGGGTTGTCTTGAGCGATTTTTTTAGCCATCTCTATAATTTTTTCAATAGTACAAATCATCCGCCGGTAATGAGAGCACCTTGTTCAATACTATCCAGGTACTTATCAGGCAAAGCATTACCCCTGCCGCAATAACTCCTGCAAAAAGGTAAAGAATAAGCATAGGATCCAGCAACTCATATAACTGCGTAAAATCTCTTTTTACGATATAAAGAATCCCGGACAGTATCCCCACAGCCATAAATCCTGAAATCATTCCCTGAAGAATACCATTCATTATAAAGGGCCTCTTTATAAACGAACGCCTTGCTCCTACCAGTTTCATCGTGTAAATAACGAACCTCTTTGAAAAGACATTTAGCCTTACAGTATTATTGATCAAGAAAAATGAGATAAAAAGCAGCAAGGATGTGAAAATAGTCAAAACTAACCCTATCTTCTCCAAGTTCTTATTTACTATCTCAATTAGTGACTCCTCCCATACTACTTCTCTGACGCCGGCATTAAGGAGTATTTCCGACTCAATCATTGAGAGGCTGTCACTCCTTACATATTCTGATTTTACCTGAACATCCGCCGATATCGGAACAGGATTCAGGTCAAAAACCTCAAGGAAATCCTCTCCCAAAATCCCCCTCATCTCCTCAGTTCCCCTCTCTTTCGAAATAAATTCAATGGATTTAATAAAAGGCATAGTGGCAATGACTTCTGTCAAAGCCATAGCTCTCTCTTCGGATATATTTGAATCAAATATTACCGACAGCCTGAGATTTTCCCTGAAATAGTCTCTCATTCCCGAAGCATTTACCGCTACAAGTCCGCCTGTGCCGGCGAGCACCAAAACAAGTGTAATGCTGATCAGGGAAGAGAGGTATGAGTGCAGGAATCTCTTTGCAACATTTCTGTTATCTCTCCTCTTCATATACCAAGCCCCAAAGATATATAAATCTCTCAATTAAATTAAATTTATTATCTTTGTGTTGAATTTGCCTAACTTATACACTATTCGGAATATGAGCGAACCTGTTAGAGTACTTTTTGTAAACTCAGAGATGGAACATTTTATGCCCGCATCCACTATAGCGACAGTGGGCAGATATCTTCCGCAGGGGATACAGGAGAGCGGAGCTGAAATCAGATCTTTTGTGCCCAGGTATGGAATCATAAACGAGCGAAGATACCAGCTGCACGAAGTAATCCGTCTTTCCGGGATGAATATTATTATCAATGATATAGACAGACCTCTTGTAATTAAGGTCTCTTCAATATCAGCAGCAAGAATGCAGGTTTACTTCATAGATAATGAAGATTACTTTCACAGGAAGTTTGTATATACAGATGACTCGGGCAAATATTTTACAGATAATGATGAAAGAGCCATATTCTTTGCCAGAGGTGTGCTTGAAACTGTAAAAAAACTAAGGTGGAAGCCTGACATAATACATTGTCAGGGATGGATCTCTCATCTGCTTCCAATATATCTGAGAAAGGTTTACAGCGACGATCCTATATTCACGGACAGCAAAGTGGTTCTCTCTCTTTACGATGACTCCATGAATATGGAATTCAATAATGAAACAAGATCAAAAATTGTGGTTCCCGGAGTTAGAAATAAAGACCTTGATGTCCTGGATCCGGCAAATGGCATAAATCTTGCTAAGTTAGCCATACAGTACTCAAATGGTGTAATAGTAGGCAGCAGCAGCCTGCCTGCAGAGCTTGAAGAGGCAATTAAAACTCCTCACCTGAAAGTTCTTCCATACAGAGAGATTGACCATCCTGAGAACACCTACATCCAAGATTACAAAAATTTTTATGACCAAATTCTGGGCAACAATGACAAAAAGGTTTAATCCTTCAAAGATTCTTATACTGACATCTCTTATTTTCCTGATGTCATCCTGTATAACAGTAAATAAAAAGGCAGGCGAAGGTGTGGTTCCGTCGGATCAGATTTTTGATGTAGCGGTTAAAGAGTTTGATCTGCCTGTAGAGATGAGAGTATCTGACAGCCTGCAAACAATTACTTCCGGAGCACTCGTTGTGGGTGCACATAAAGATCCGGATCTTGGCCTTACAATATCATCTGGAGCATTCAGGCTTTACCCGCAGAAGGACACAAATCATTTCGGGAACGATCCAAAGATCAATTATCTCAGACTCTTTCTTTCAATTTCATCAAATATAGTTCTTGATGAAAACGATAGCAAGATTCCTCAGAATGTTTATGTTCACAGACTACTTACAGATCTTGATACTCTTAAAATCTACAACAACTCGCTTACTGAGGCCGATTATGACCCTACACCACTTAATGCAGGAGGCAATGTTTACTTTGGGGGAGACTCACTTAACATGGAGCTCTCAAAGGAGTACGCAAGAGAGCTCGTTACAGCAACTGCCGAGGAGATGGACAGCCTCAACCTTTTTGTTAAAAGATTCAAAGGTTTTCTAATAAGAACAGAACCTTTGCCCGGCTCACTTCAAGGTGGCAGATTTAATATCATTGTTCCCTCCTCTGTCAATATGGTTCTCTCATATAACCATACCGACAGTGAAGTGACTCAACCTGACAGCGTAATATACTATTTTACTACAGACACAGATTTAAATCTCAACACTATAAAACACAGTTCATCATCCCTGGCAGGTAATAACACATCTGAGAAGATATACATAGAGGGGCTGGCTGGGATAAAGCCATTTATAGACATGGCTCAGGTTAAGTTGATGATGTCTGAATGGGCTGCTGAGAACAATACTCCTCTTGAGAAAGTTGTTATATCCAAGGCAGAGTTGATATTCCCATATGAGATGCCTCTTAACTATAAGACATTGTCTCAATATCCCACACAAGTATTCCTGGCAACAAGAAACACCGGTGACTCTTACTCAAGGCAACCATACTACCAGATACTGGAAGAGATAAATTACAATGACACTAAAGGGAGTATAAATAAATCCCTGCTAACATACAATCTCAATATTACAGGCTATTTCCAAAATCTGCTCAAAGGCAAATACACAAAAAGAGAAGAACTCAAAGCCTATATTATCCCTGTGGCCTCAACCTCAAACTCAATGACCGGTGAGGTTAGCTATTTTATTGATAATACTGTTTACTATAAAGGTGTTCTCAATGGCACATCATCTATCAGAAGACCTAAACTGAAGCTGGTTTACGCGATAATCCCTTAAGAAACTATAATTCTGTAAAAAACAATAGAGGCCGACATTGTTTTGTCGGCCTCTATTGTTTTTATTATCAATTCAGCTTAGTGAGTCACTTACTGTTGTCAGATTTTTCTGAATACAATACAAGAGTTGTGTCCTCCAAAACCAAATGTGTTGTTCAGTGCAACATTCACCTCTCTCTTTTGAGCTTTGTTCAATGTCAGGTTGAGATTATAGTCAATCTCAGGGTCTTCATGTTCAAAATTAATTGTAGGAGGAATAGTTCCTGAATTAATTGCATGTATGCAGGCTAACGCCTCAACTGCTCCTGTCGCTCCAAGCAGGTGTCCGGTCATTGATTTGGTAGAGCTTATGTTCAGATTGTAAGCATGCGCACCAAACAGCTCCTTTACAGCCTTTAACTCTGCTATGTCACCAAGAGGTGTCGCTGTTCCGTGAACATTTATATAATCAACCTCTTCCGGTTTAATTCCTGAGTCCTGAAGAGCAAGTTTCATCACTTGTTTTGCCCCCAATCCATCTGGATGTGGTGCTGTTATATGGTGAGCATCTGCACTTAAGCCAGCTCCTGCTACCTCAGCATAGATTCTAGCACCTCTGGCAACAGCATGCTCATACTCTTCAAAGATTAACGTTGCTGCGCCCTCTCCCATTACAAATCCATCTCTCGTCTTGTCAAAAGGACGAGATGCAGTTTTATAATTATCATTGTTCGTAGAGAGTGCCTGAGCTGAGTTGAAACCTCCTATGCTTGGTACAGAAATCCCTGCTTCTGATCCACCTGTAATTATTATATCTGCCTTGCCGAGTCTGATATAGTTCAAGGCGTCGGTCATTGCGTGGGTTGAAGAGGCACAAGCCGATACTGTCGTAAAGTTTGGTCCTCTAAAGCCGTATTTCATTGAGATGTGGCCGGCTGCTATATCCGGTATCATCTTGGGAATAAGGAAAGGGCTGAATCGAGGAGTGCAACCACCCTCAAAATAGCCCTTTATCTCCTGAAACATTGTTTCAATGCCTCCAATCCCTGAACCAACAATAACACCAGCTCTGTCCAGATCAATTTTTTCCGGATCAATACCTGCATCTTTTATTGCTTCAGCAGTAGCTGCCATGGCATACTGAGCAAACAGATCAAGCTTCCTGGCCTCTTTTTTGTCAATTCCAAATTTCTCAGGATCGAAGTCCTTGATCTCACAAGCGAATTTGGTCTTAAAAAGCGAGGCGTCAAAACGGGTAATCAGAGATGCTCCGCTTGTTCCGTTATCCAGGTTATCGAAATACTCCGGGATATTGTTCCCCAGTGGGTTGATCGTTCCAATTCCTGTAACGACTACTCTTTTTAATTGCATTTTATACTTGTGTAATTTTGTTACTTAGCGTTGTTCTCTATGTATGCTATTGCGTCTCCAACAGTAGAGATCTTTTCAGCTGCCTCATCCGGAATGGTTATACCAAATGCCTTTTCAAACTCCATAATAAGTTCAACAGTGTCAAGTGAATCGGCACCTAAATCGTTTGTAAAAGAAGCAGCGGGAGTTACTTCTGACTCGTCAACTCCAAGCTTGTCTACGATGATGGCTTTAACCTTAGATGTAATATCTGCCATAATTTTAAATAGTTAGTTAATAATTTTGGTTTTAGTTATTTCAAAAATAGTTTGCAAAGAAAAGCAAAAAAAACGGAAAAAGAAAATTTATGCCAGTGAAACATAAAAAGACTGCTCTGCTTCACTATATAAATAAAAGTGTAATTATTAAAGCAATTTTTCGTTTGCCGATTTTTGATTAACTTTGGGCTAAAATTCTGATAATGTGTCAAATTAATATTGCTATATTTGCTTCTGGATCAGGCACAAATGCTGAAAATCTAATTAAGTTTTTCTCTCAATCAAAAAGCATAAAAGTAGCCTTGGTTCTATCAAACAAAAATGATGCCTATGTGCTTGAAAGGGCAAGGAATCTTAACGTGCCGACTTATACATTTTCACCATATGAATTGACTGACACATCTTTAGTTGATAATAGGCTAAATGAGTTAAAAATTGATGCCATTGTTCTGGCCGGTTTTTTACTAAAAATCCCAGATCGTCTGTTGACAAAATTTCCGGACAGAATTATTAACATTCACCCAGCCCTGCTTCCCAATTATGGAGGAAAAGGAATGTATGGATTAAAGGTGCATACTGCTGTTATTGATGCGGGAGAGAGTGAAAGCGGAATCACAATACATCTCGTTGATGGAAAATACGATAATGGTAAAACTCTCTTTCAGGCAAAATGCAAAGTAGATAGTGGTGAGACTCCCGAGAGTCTGGCAATGAAGATTCACGACCTTGAGTACAGATTTTTCCCGAAAATAGTTAACGAATTTCTATTGGACACTTTTAAGCAGAGGTAAAGAGATTCTGAACCCAAATCCACTATATTTTAATCCGCTGAAAGAGACAAAAAGCCCGAACCTTCCCACATCATCCATACCTATAGAGTAGCCTGTTTCACTATGGTGTATCCCTCTGTCCGGGAGCCACAAAGACTTGAAATGAATAGCCTCAGTAAGCATTGGTGTATCCAGGAACGGCAGTCTTTTGAGCAAGATGTACTCGGAATTGTAGTTCAGCTTAACATCTAGCCATGACCCTTTGGTTGAGTTTAAATATCCGTCTGCCATAACATACCTTTCGTCAAAAAGATCTTCTGAAGTAATGATATTGGATGAAGAAAAGTGTTTATATTCCTGAAGAAAGATATTTCCGGATGACAGGTAAGTCCCCGCCTCCAGTGAATAAGAGAATGTTGAGTATATATCCGTTTTGACTCTCTGTTTTACAGAAGCCTCAAGTCTGGACCACGAAGATTCAAATCCCAATATACTGAACGCCTGCGCATATCTTAATGCAATAGTCGGGTATTTTGACCTTACATATCGTTTGTAACCTTTATCAATTCTGTAATAGTATCTGTGAGTGTATGAAAGAGATACATCAGCGGCAAGCGAAGAGGTTGCCTCAACTAACCCACCGTTTGTATTCAAGGGAGCATTCTCCTCTCCCTCCTTTCCGAACAAACTCTTAACATTGCCATTGGTTAGAGGTGAATAACTGCTGGCAGACAATCGTATGCTTGATCTTAGGCCATTTGCCAGATCTATGCCCGATGTAAGAGAGACAAATCTCTTATCCAGTAATTTAACCGGATTAATACCAAACAGGAAAGATGAATAAGAGTTCAGGAATCTACTCACACCGGGCTGAGAAGATATGTCGGCACTCTCTCTTCCTGCCTCAAATGATATAACCCCGTTATGTAACGGAGAGTGGCTGAGTTTAATTCCGGTATTCCATAAAATGACATTTCTCTCTGAGGAGTAGTATGCAGAAGCGTTAATTTCAGCCGGTGCATTTTTAAATCCTCCGTACTGCAAAGAGATGTTCTGCCCAAACTGATAACCATCTACAAAGTTGAAATCTCCTACGACTTTAGAGAGGCCTCCGAATGTAAAGTGAAGTTTATCTGCTAATTTAAACTTATGGCCAAAAAATATTTTCTCTATAACCGTAACACCTCTTCCGCTATTCTGTGACCTTACAGAGTCTCTTTTTTCAATCTCCTTAAATTCAAATTTCAGGCTATCTCTCTTCTGGTATGAGACCACCTCATCTCCTCTTAAGGGCACCCGTCTTACCTCAAGCCAATATAGTGAATCTCTGATTTTTGCAGTAGAATCCACTACAACAGTTGTGTTAGATACTGCTCTCTTTAGTTCAAGAGATGGCTCCTCTGTCGGTTTAGGGGCAAGATCTCTCTCCAGATTTTTTGCTATTCTGCTTGCATCTCTCTTTTTCATATCTGAGTCCTGAGAGGGAAGAGAGCTTCCATTATGCAGGAGTGCGGAGGCGTTCGTTTTAATCCCGCTGTAAGATGCAGAGGAGAAGTACTGTCCCTCCCCTTTTATTCCCAAAGTGCTGATGTCTGCCTTTATGTTATATGTAGTAGGAAGGAATACCCCCTCCGATACCTCATTATAGTTTATCTTGATGTTTATGTTTACCCCGGACTGGCTTGTAACAAGTTCTGCGTAGGCGACATTCCATAAGTTATCAACTATATAGAGATGTCCTGCAAACAGCTTTGAATTCCCTCTTTTGGGCACAACCAATATTTTATTAACGACTCTCCCTGACTCATTTGCAATCCCCTGGTATAAGAATCTGTAATATGAGAGGGCATTGGGAGAGAGAGGAGAGACCATACCGGAAATCTGGGGGTCGTAAATGGAGGATTTCATAATCATTGAGAAATCTCCGGGATCAATCTCCTCTGGAATTGAACTTGAAAATGCTCTTACCGTCTGGTGGTATTTATTCGGAAATGTAAATTTAATTGTTGAGTGTGACTCCACGACAAAGAGCTTACCTGTTACAAAATTTGCCATCTCCTTAATGGATTTGACCTTTAGAATGGCCGGTATCTTATTTATTTTTACGGTCCCTTTAAGGTAACTATCTGCTTCATACTCTCTGACCTGATATCTGTACCTGGGTGCCATAGCAATAGCTCTCTTCATTATTGAGGTACCTCTGTCGTCATCTCTTCCGGAGAGAGTTGCCTCTCTAAGCTCATACGACACTTCATCCAGTACAAATGTCCTGTAAATGGACTCCTCACCTTTTTCTATGGTGAGTCTCTCTCTGCTAAATCCCAGTGAGGAGATCTCTACCGTATATTTCCCGGCAGGTAAAAGAGTTGAAAATGCTCCGTCAATATCTGAGCTTATTCCAGATCTGGTCTCTTGAATATAAATTGTTGCAAAAGGTATCCCCTCACCTTTAATATCAGTAATTTTTCCTGAAAAACGGCGGGCCTCTGTTTCGTTATAAAATAGGATCGCAATAATTACAAACAGACCTTTTAGTATAAAAAAAAGAGCTCTATTCATCTGTAAATAATTGTTCTGTATAGTTCAAGAGCTCTGGGCAGCAGTGAGTCGTTGAAACGGTATCCCTCTCTGTGTATGTCATCTCCCTCAAATCCATTTCCAATATCAAAGAAACAGGCCTTTGATATACTTGCAAAGTGTGCAAAATCCTCAGAGCCTCTCTCCGGAGTCTGAGAGTACTCCCACTCACATCCAAGTTTCTTTGCGGCCTCTTCCACCATATTACAGGCAAAGGCATTGTTTATTGTAGCAGGAAATTTGTCGTGGTATGAGACGGATATATTTAATGAGGATTTAAAACATCTCTCTCTTGCAAACGATTCAATCCTCCTGCAGAAAAGGTTAAGATCCATCTCATCATATGCCCTGAGTGTAATTCTGAGTGTGCCGGAGCCTGGGGTCACTCCATAGTTCGCCTCTCCGATATGAACATTTACAACTGTCCCTAGAACAAAATCAGAAAAAAGATTCTTGTTGGAATTTATTCTCTTAATCTCCTCAACTGTCTCCAGTATAGTAAATGTAGGATTGGCAGCCTGTTCAGGGTAAGCTGCATGTGAGGCCGATCCGCTGAAGTGGAGTTCCATCCCTACAGAAGCTGCTGCATAAACATTCTCATAAATAATTATTCTGTTTTCGGCAATTCCGGGTTTGTTATGCAAAGCAAATGCATAGTCAAAGCTGACATTAAGCCTTGAGAGTTCAGGCACCATCCTGGAAGCCCCCTCCCCCACCTCTTCAGCCGGCTGGAAGAAGAGCCACACTCTGCCTGGAAAATCTCTGTTTTCTGATAAAACCCGGGCTAAACCTATTAAAATTGCCATATGGCCGTCATGTCCGCAGAGATGTAACGGACCCAACTCTGTTGGGACAGCATCCATCTCGCATCTGAACATCAGGGTCTCTCCTGCCCTCTCTCCCTTGAAACCGGCTATGATTCCAAACCCTCCGACGTTCATGTACAATTCATCGGGATTGCATTGGCTAAGAAAACCTTCCAATATTTTTGCCGTTGCCTCCTCTTTGTGAGAATATTCAGGACTTTTGTTAAGTACTGTTCTGATTTCACTAAGTTGTTCAAATTCCATTGAGTAGTTATTTTTAAAATCACTCTTGCCCAAAATTAGATATTTTATTCTTGGGCTGTATCCATTATGTGTCTATTTTTGCGCCTTCGCAACAGAAAAAAACATTTTTATGAACAAACAACAGAAACAGAGATCCAGATTATGTTTCAAGAGATGGAAGAGAGCCCCCTGGGCCGCTTTTGCATCTCTGGGCAAGGTAATCAAAATTGGAGTATTAAGCGTAAGTTGCTCAATACTTGTTCTTAAGAGCCAGCCGATCCTGGCACAGAGTAGTACAAAAACTGAAACTGACACTATCCGAGCTCTTGAGGAGCTTGTCGTTAACACAGAACGACCGACGCCATTTCAACCACTTGTTAGGGTTGTGGCAGTAATTCAGCAGGCAGAGATTGAGCGGGCAGCGGTGAACAACCTCCCCGATCTGTTGCGATATCTCCAGGGGACTGACCTCCGTACACGGGGAGGCGAAGGAGTTCAGTCAGACCTGAACATTCTCGGAGGAACTTTTGACCAGACAATGGTTATGATTAACGGGGTCAACTTCACTGACCCGCAAACCGGACACCACTCTCTTAATATTCCGGTTGAAATTTCACAAATTGAGCGAATAGAAATTCTTCACGGACCCGGGGCCTGGTCAGAGGGCTCAGTGGCTTATGCCGGAGCAATAAATATCATCACAAAAAATCCGGCTAAAAAGGGACTCTCACTTGCCCTAACCGGAGGATCTTTCGGCTATTTCAAGGGCGACGCAAATCTCCAATACGCAAAAAACAGTGGCAAATGGAATCTCTCGGCCCAGGCGGGAGGAGGATATAGCCGGTCGGACGGATATTCAGATAATACAGACTTTGACATTCTCAATCTTTTTACCAATATTCTAGTAACAAAGGGGAATAAACACAAGATTTATGCTCAGGCAGGTTATCAGCATAAGGCGTTTGGGGCAAACAGCTTTTATACAGCTGCATATCCGGAACAATTTGAAGAGACAAGTCTCTACCTTTCATCGTTGCAATATACTTATCAAAGTGACAAATGGCAACTTAAAGCGGTTGCATACCACAGAAGACATTTTGACCGGTTTGAACTCTTCAGGAATGAACCTGCATCATGGTATCAGGGTCACAACTACCATAGAAGCGATATTGCCGGAGCGGACATCCAGGTCGCTCGCCGATGGGGCAAAGCCGGTACTACACTTATTGGAGCGGGTTACCGGTTTGAAAACATCTACAGCACCGTACTGGGCGACCCAATATTGGGAGAAGGGGTGCACCTCTCTCCGGAGGGGATAGAGTACACCCGACAAAAAAACAGGCATACACCATCGGCATACGCAAAACACATACTTCAGCTGGAGAGATGGAGATTTACTGCGGGTATTCTTGCAGCAGAAGGCATGCGCCTATACGGAGGGGCAAGTGCAGCATACAGCATCAACCCTTATCTTGAGGCAAATGGCTGGATTAATAACTCTTTCAGGAATCCCACTTTTACAGATCTCTATTATAAAAGCCCCAGCCAGACTGGAAATATGGAGCTCAAACCTGAGGAGGCTGTTTCTGCTCAGTTGGGGCTGAGATATACAAAATCAGGGCTGAGGGGCTCTCTCTCCGGATTCTACAGGTATGGATTCAGTATCATTGACTGGACGAGGGAGAGCGGTTCTGATCAATGGCTGGCGAGTAATATTACAAATGTTATTACTGCCGGATTTGAAGCATCATTAATTAAAAACTGGACAAACTCCTTTCTGAATAGTGCGGGGGTGACTTATGCTTTTTTAGATGTTTCCAAAAAAACCGATGGTCTGTTGTCTCTCTATGCAACTGATTTTTTAAGGCACAAAGCCACGGCTTTTGCAGATCACAAAATCTTCCTTAATCTCTCAGCAAGATGGGACCTGAGTTTTCAGAAGAGAGAGGGGACCTGGCTTGGACCTCAGTCCACAGAAGTCCCCTATAAAGCCTTTGCACTTGCAGATGTCAAGCTGGTCTGGACAGAGAGCAAATGGAAAATCTCATTAGAGGCAACTAATCTATTCGGTACAGAATACCTGTACCTGGGTAATTTGCCTCAGCCGGGTCGCTGGATAAAGGCCGGGCTGTCGCTGAATCTATAATAATTACAGCCTTATTAATACTTAATTTGTTAAAAAAATAAATTATTTTTACGTTTTGTATTACTGAATTTAATCAAAACAATCAATAATCTATGAAAAGTAAATTATTCACTATGTTAATTTCAACTGCTTTAATTGCCACCTCTTGCGGGGGAGACTCCGCAAAACAGCCGGAAGAGCTAATCACAAAAAGCAATATTACAGTTGAAGGGGGAAGACTCACTCCTGAAGTAATGCATAGTATGGGAAAGGTATCAGACCCTCAGGTATCACCAGATGGTTCAAGGATTCTGTACGGAGTTGCATACACCAGTATTTCTCAAAATAAAAACAACAGGGAACTATTTGTAATGAATGCCGATGGTTCTGATCAGAAACAGCTGACTACCACATCCGGCAGCGAAAGCAATGCAAGGTGGATAAATAACGGTAATGAGATTGCATACCTTTTAGGCGGACAGATATGGATAATGAAATCTGATGGAAAAGACGCAAAGAAGGTAAGCAACTACGAGAACGGGATAAACGAATTTGACTTCTCTCCTGACGGGAGTAAAATTATGTTTGTGAGCGATGTTAAGGCGGACAAGAAGGCTGTGGATATTTGGCCTGATCTTGACAAAGCAAACGGCAGAATGTACTCATATCTTATGTACAGACACTGGGATCACTTTGTGGAGACTATTCCTCACACCTTTATTGCTGATTTCGACGGAAAGGGGCTAAGCAATATTACAGATATACTGGAGAATGAGCCTTATGAACTGCCTGTACTGCCTTTTGGCGGTATTGACCAGTTGAACTGGAGCCCGGATGGATTGTCAATTGCATACTCCAGCCGAAAACTTACTGGAAAAGAGTACGCTTTTTCAACAAATACAGATATTTACATATACAATATTGCAGAAAAAACTCATGAGAACATAACTGACGGAATGCCGGGTTATGACACGGATCCGCTTTTCTCTCCTGATGGTAAAACTATTGCTTGGATATCAATGGAGAGAGCCGGGTTTGAGGCAGACAAAAAGAGGATCTTCATTATGGATCTTGAAACAAAGGTAAAGACGGAACTCACTACAGATTTTCCGTATAATGCCGAGTCAATTACATGGCTGGCAGATGGATCCGGTCTATATTTTACTTCTTGTGTAAAGGCTCTTACAGGAGTATACCTTGTAAATCTTGCAGACAGGGAGATCAGGCAGGTGGTTCAGGATCAGTTTGATTTTGATGGTGTACAGCTTGCAGGGGATAAACTTGTGGGCACCTACAAAAGCATGTCAATGCCCAATGAAATTGTCTCTATTAATCCTCTTGATGGAACATATGCTCAACTAACCTTTGAGAATAAGCATCTTCTTGACCAGATAACAATGGGAAGAGTTGAGGAGAGATGGATTAAGACAGTTGACAATAAGGATATGCATATGTGGGTTGTCTATCCTCCAGATTTTGACTCTACAAAAGTATATCCTGCATTGCTTTTCTGTCTTGGAGGACCACAGGGAACTCTTAGTCAGGGATGGTCATATCGGTGGAACTTCCAGCTTATGGCTGCCAATGATTACATAGTAATTCTTCCAAACAGAAGAGGCACCACAGCATTTGGGCAGGAGTGGACAGATCAGATTTCAGGTGACTATCCTGGTCTGAATATGCAGGATTACTTCTCTTCAGTTAAAGAGATGAAAAAAGAGAAATACGTGGGTAAAGTGGGTGCGGTAGGTGCCAGTTACGGCGGATACTCCGTGTTCTATCTTGCCGGAATTCACAAGGGTATGTTTTCTGCATTTGTTGCTCATGCAGGCATCTTCAATCAGGAACATATGTATATGACAACAGAGGAGATGTGGTTCCCGCACTGGGATAATGGTGGTGCACCTTGGGATAATAACCCTGTTGCGAACAGGCATTATGCAAGCTCGCCTCACAAGTTTGTCAAAAACTGGGATACTCCTATTCTTATAACTCACGGAGAACTGGATTACAGAGTTCCTGTTGATCAGGGAATGGCTGCATTCAATGCTGCTCAGGCACTTGGAGTACCTTCGGAACTGCTCCTCTTTCCGGGGGAGAACCACTGGATACTTAAGCCACAGAACAGCATACAGTGGAACAGAGTTTATTACGCATGGTTGGATAAATGGTTAAAAAACTAGTACTAAAAAACATGAAAAAAATCTTCACACTTGCCTTGGTTGCAATAACGGTTGTAGCCTATGGCCAAAAGAGGCCACTTGACCACTCTGTTTATGACAATTGGAAAAGTATTGGCAACGTTCAAATTGCCGAGAACGGAAAGTATTCACTTTTTCAGGTTAATGCACAGGAGGGAGATGGCTATCTTGAGGTGCTCAACATATCTTCCATGCAGAGAGAAAACTTCCCGAGAGGAGGTTCCGCAAGGATTACACAGGACGGTAATTATGCAGTGTTTACTATAAAACCTCTCTTCTCTCAGACAAAGGAGGCAAGAATTAAAAAGGCAAAGCCAGATCAGATGCCCAAAGATACACTTGCTGTGTATAATCTGCAGGGCAAAACAATCAAAAGCTTCCCTCATCTAAAGAGTTATAAAATGTCCAGATGGGGAAGTAAATATGTTGCATTTCAAACTACTCCTCCCGCTGATACAGCTAAAGGGGCTAAACCTGTAAAGAAAGAGAAGGATGAAGGTGCTGAGTTATTTATCTATCATCTTGGAAATGGATATGTTGACACATTAAAATATGTTGCCGAATATGACTTTTCAAGAGGTGGAGATACTCTGTTCTTTGTGGCAAGACCTAACTCAAAGGATTCTCTTTTTATTCCAGGCTTATATATGTATAATCCTGCAGAAAAGAGGTCAACGCCAATTTTTCAGACAACTCTCAAGCAGAGTGTTAAACTTCCAAATGTTAGCGGAGACAACTCAAGAATTGTGTTTTACGCAAAACTGGATACTACCAAAGAGAAGAAAGATAAACATATCTCTATAATGGAGTACCGGTCCGGCATGGAAAAGGCCAGAATTGTTGTTGACAACAGTTCTCCCTTTATTCCGGAAAATATGTTAGTAAGCGAAAACAGACCTTTGCAGTTTAATAAAACTGGGAACAGATTGTTTTTTGGCATTGCAAATGTGCTTCCGGAAAAAGACACCACTATTAAAGAGCCCGAAGCAGCAAAACTAGATATCTGGCACTATTCTGAACCACATATACAACCAATGCAGTTAAGAAATCTTCAGAGAGAACTTCGCAAGAACTATCTGAGCAAGATTGAGTTGGATGGTGACCCTGCATTTATTCAGATTGCAAAGGAGGAGTACGAAAATGTAATGATTCCGGACGACTGGTCAGCTGAAAAGGGTATTGCAATAAGTAATTACTATTACCGTCTTCAGTCTCAATGGGATGCAAATCCCATCAGGGATCTTTATATTATTGATCTTAATACAGGCAAACCTGAACAAATTGTTAAGGGTGGATATATGAGCTCCTTCTCTGTCTCCCCTGCAGGCAAGTACTTTGTTTGGTACGATAACAGTAAAGGAGAGTGGTACTCTCTTAACATTTGTGATCAAAAGATTATCCCCTTGACAAAGGGCCTGAGTGTATCCTTTGCAGACGAACTGCATGACTCCCCTTCAATGGCTTCATCATACGGGTCAGGCGGATGGACGGAAGGAGATAACGCTGTATTTATATATGACAGATATGATATATGGAAAATTGATCCATCAGGGGTTAAACCGGCAGAGAATTTCACCAATGGTAAAGGTGCCTCTGAAAGAGTAACATTCAGAATTATACGTACAGACAGAGACTTCAGAGATACTGAACCTTTTGAAGAGAAGGCTGAATATATTTTAACGGCGTTTGATAATAAAACAAAGGCGCACGGATTCTACTCTAAAGATACAAGGTCACGGAAGCCTGTGCTTAAATTAATGACAACAGAGCCTTTTATGTTTACTTCACTTAAAAGAGGCAAGTCAGGTAAGGAGATGATTTATGTTAAGGCCAACTTCACAAATTCACCTGATGTATGGGTATCAAAAGATAATTTTAAAACTCAAACAAAGGTTTCTGATATTAATCCCCAGCAAAAGGAGTACAACTGGGGAACAGTTGAATTGGTAAGCTGGAAATCCAATAGAGGTACAGAGCTGGAAGGACTTCTTTATAAACCTGAAAATTTTGACCCGTCAAAGAGATATCCTATGCTTGTATATTTCTATGAAAGAAACTCAGACCTCCTCCACGCTTATCGTGCTCCGGCGCCAAGCAGGTCAACCATCAACATACCATATTTTGTTAGCAACGAATACATAGTTTTTGTACCCGACATTGCATATGAAGAGGGGCATCCCGGAAAGAGTGCAATTGACTGTATTGTACCCGGCGTAAAAATGCTTTGTGATAATGAATGGATAGACAGCGAAAATATTGCAATTCAAGGTCAGAGCTGGGGAGGATATCAAGTTGCTCATATGATTACAAGGCCTGAGACATTCAAATGGAAGGCGGCAGGAGCAGGAGCACCTGTCTCAAATATGACAAGTGCATATGGCGGAATAAGATGGGGCTCCGGAATGGTAAGGCAATTCCAGTACGAACATACACAGAGTCGTATTGGTAAAACCCTTTGGGAAGCTAGGGATCTCTATATTGAGAACTCTCCTCTATTCTTTGCAGACAAGGTGGAGACTCCTCTACTTATAATGCATAACGATGAAGATGACGCTGTTCCATGGTACCAGGGAATTGAATATTTTACAGCTTTGAGAAGATTAGGCAAACCAGTATGGATGCTCCAATATAACAATGAAGTACATAATCTTTCAAAAAGGATTAATGCTAAAGATCTTAGTATCAGGCTAGCTCAGTTCTTTGACCACTACCTTAAAGGTGCCCCGGCACCGGTGTGGATGAAGCGCGGTGTTCCTGCAACGCTCAAAGGCATTGATTATGGTTATGATTTAACTGAATAATAACAGTTTGTAAAATTTTTTCGTAAATTTGTGCAGGCGGGAGAATAAATCTCTTGAATCACATTGGATATGGCCTGCAACAAACTAACAAATATTACAAGACAACTGCGAATAATTGCGGTTGTCTTGTTCTTCTTTACAGCTTGTAAAGAGAGTAAAGTTGAAGATGAGAAGGTTTCAGCTCCAGAGTCAAAGCAGATAGTTGGAAAAGTAGTTGATAAAAGTGGCGTAGAGGATCCTGTAACAATTGTGGCGGGGAATCCGTCCAGGTTTTATGCTAAACAACTAAATAAAAGAGTTATACATGAGAATAGCGTCATTTCAAATCCACCTGTTAAACTTAATGTAATTTCCACCAATATAAAATATCCTGGCAGAGAGGGTGTCCCCTTGCCAAAGGTAATCCCTGCAAAGATTAAAAGCGTTATTGCCTACCCACCGGCGAGAGTTACAGCCAAGGACGCATATGTAAGAGACAAGAATCCATACAATTTTAGCTCCATTGCCAAGCTTCAGGGTTTAAGACATGATCAGATCAGGTCTATTACTGAGGACAGCACGGGCAATTTATGGCTCGGTACCGACGATGGCCTTACAAAATTTGACGGCAGATATTTATATCACTATACAAAGGATCAGGGGCTAACAAACAGTCTGATATTAACAGTAAAGTATGACTCAAAGGGTAATATCTGGGCAGGCACATTCAGAGGTGGTGCAGTTATGTTTGACGGGCGCGAATTTCATATGTTCACAACAGAGGAGGGACTGCCAAGTGATATAGTAAACTGGATTGAGGAGGATAACTCAGGGAATATCTGGTTTGCAACAGGTGGCGGTATTGTAAAATATGACGGTAAGAACTTGACTGTCTATACTCAGGAAAACGGACTTTGCGATAATGACACAAGATACCTTATTACTGACAAATATGGCAAACTATGGGTATCCTCAAACCTGGGTGGAATCTCTTGTTTTAACGGAGAGAGTTTTACAAATTACACAAAAGAGGAGGGTTTGCCTCAGAATGAGGTCACATCGCTTTATGAGGATACAAGGGGAGACATCTGGATGGGTCTCTCTACAATGGGAATTTTGAAATATGATGGATATTTCTTCTTTCATTACTCCAAACAGTCTGGACTAACTGACGGTGGAGTAAGAAGCATATTGGAGGACTACAAAGGTAATATCTGGATAGGCTCAACAACCTCCGGACTTTTCAAGTTTGACGGAAAAAGATTTACAAATTACAATTTAAATGAGGGGTTGGGGTCTGACTATGTAAGGTGCCTGCACGAGGACAGATCGGGAAATCTGTGGATAGGCACAAGAACTGCAGGATTAGTTAGGTATAAAGGCGATGTATTTACGCATCTGACAGCTGATGACGGACTGAGCAACAGCAGGGTAATGAGTATTCACAGAGCTCTTAATGGTTCGGTGTGGCTGGGCACTTTCGGAGGATACGTAACCATTATAGATAATCCAAAAGATATTAACGGAGGGGGAACACTATCTCTATTTGGTCCGGACCAAGGTTTAACAAGCTCAAGAGTTTATAGTCTTTTTGAGGAAGAGAACGGCAACATGTGGATGGGTACAGATGGAGGAGGAGTAGTAATATATGATGGTACATATACATATACATACACCACAAAGGAGGGTCTGTGCGATAACACTATAAGAGATATCGCAAGGGGGAACAATGGAGATATCTGGATTGGCACTTACGGTGGAGGGGCATCAAAGTACGATGGTAAAAGCTTTACAAACTTTTCAGTAAAGAGTGGGCTTAGCGGTAACAATATTATGGCAATTTATACCGATAGGAATGGATTGGTGTGGTTGGGGAGTGATGGAGGGGGAGTATCAACTTATAATGGAAGTGAATTTACACACTATACAACAAAAGAGGGGTTCTTCAGCAATATTGTAAACAGTATAACTGAAGACAAAGATGGCAATATCTGGTTTGGTACCGGAGGAGAGGGGTTGGTTAGGTTTGATGGCAAATATTTTACAAGATACGGAGTTAAGGAGGGATTGAATAATGACTATGTGATGTCTATTTTAATAGATTCATCAGGAGTAATCTGGGCAGGAAGCAGGTATGGAATAAACAAAATAACAAAGGACTCTTCTCTTTCCGGTTACAAAATCAGAAGTTACAATTACGAGGATGGATTTATTGGGATGGGATGTAACCTTGGATCAATTGAGGATTTACCTGATGGAAATATTCTGACCGGAACAAATGACAGATTGACTAGATTTCATGGTGATAAGGAGATTCAAAAGAGTGCACCTTTCACTTTGCATCTGACAAATCTGATGATTTTCAATGAAGAGATTCCCTGGACATACATTTTCACCAACAGAGACTCCATTTTTCAATTGAATAATGGTCTTAAATTGAAAAACATAAATCTATCAGATATTTCAAAATGGAATAATATACCTCTTGACCTTGAACTTCCACACAAACTTAACTATATAACATTCAAATATATTGCAGTTGCACAAGATGAAATAGATAAAGTGCGTTACGAGTATAAACTTGAAGGACTTGATTTAAATTGGCATAAAACATCCGCCATTACAGAAATTCCTTATGTTAATCTATCGCCCGGGAACTACACCTTCAAAGTCAGGGCGCAATCAAGCGAAGGTGTGTTAAGCAATGAGGTCTCCTATAAATTCAGAATTAAACCGCCTTGGTGGCAAACGGTTTGGTTTTATTTGATTTTATCTATCGGAGCCATTACCATTATTTACCTATTCATTAAAAATAGGGAGAGGGCCTTAAGGGTTGACAAAGAGCTATTGCAGAAGAAGGTAGAAGAGCAAACAGAAGAGCTATTGTTAAAAAACAATGAGCTAGAGGTTCTGAACGAAGAAAAAGATAAATTATTCTCAATTATTGCTCATGACCTAAGAGGACCTTTTAGCTCTTTTCTTGGACTTACACAGATTATGTCAGAAGACCTGACATCCTTTACACAGGAGGAGATTAAATCCTTTGCAGATAATATGAATAAATCTGCCAAAAATCTTTACGACTTATTGGAAAATCTACTGCACTGGTCCAGAATGCAAAGACAAGCTATTCCATTTAATCCTACCGAGATTGCACTAAGGAATTCTATAATTGACTGCCTTGGCTGGGTTTTAGACTCTGCTAAAAAGAAGGGTGTAAACTTTACTGTTGATATTCCTGAAACGATGAAAGTTGAGGCAGATGAAAGCATGATTCAAACTGTGATAAGGAATATTGCCAGCAACTCCGTAAAATTCACTCCCAAAGGTGGAGATATAAATTTAACAGCAGAATTAATAAGCGACAACGAAATTGAAATTAGGATAAAGGATAATGGCATTGGCATGGATAAAGAGATCCAGGGTAATATCTTCAAAGTTGGCAATAAGGGTGGAAGAAGTGGCACAGAGGGCGAGCCGAGTACCGGACTTGGCCTAATGATTTGCAAAGATTTGGTGGATCAGCATAAAGGCACAATAATTGTTGAAAGCGCACCTATGGCAGGATCTCAATTTATTATCAGAATGCCTGTAAAACAGAGATAAACAAGCTTGATGAAGGCCTGGAGGGCATATATTATACTATTTACTTTAATTACCCTTATCTCTTGTAGAAGAGATGAAGAGGTTGTTGATGCTCGTATATTTCCGCCAATTATTAAAGCTAGCGGATATGTAGTACCCGGAGACTCAATAAAGTTGCCTGACACTTTAAAAATAAAGTCAAAAGGAGGATATCAGGCAAAACTGACCTCTCCCGTTCCAATTAAAACAAACCAGAGTATTATACCGGTCTCCCTTAAAATGAGCAAACTGGTGACCACTCCCAGAAGGATTGGAACAGGAGAGTACAGAGAACCAAAAGTGGTAGAATTTACAGAACAATCAACAATAGTTGGCTCTCCTAAACAGGTACTTGTTAAAGAACCACTTTACAAAGAGATTAACCCTGGAAGCTTCTTTTACTTTAATAAAATGCAGGGGCTTCTGCATGATCAGATCAGAGCCTTAGCTCAAGACTCAATAGGGAATATTTGGATTGGTACAGATAACGGACTCAGCAGATACGATGGAAAACACTATTATCATTACACTTCTAATCAAGGTCTTGCAAACAATCTGATAAATTATCTTTTCATTGATTCTAAGAAAAACATATGGATAAGCACATATGAAGAGGGGGTTACAAAATTTGACGGAACCAGCTTCACTAAAATCTCATCTCAGGATGGGTTACCCCATGACCTTGTAAACTGCATCTTTGAAGACCGTTACAACAGAATTTGGTTTGGTACAAGAAGGGGTTTAGTGATGTATGAAAAGGGTAAACTTACAATATTCACAACAGAGTCAGGTCTCTCCGCAAATGATGTAAGATCAATAATTGATGACAATTCAGGACGGATGTGGATTGCAACATATGGTGGCGGTATCTCAATTTACGACGGGGAAACATTTTCACTGTTTACTACAAAGGAGGGCCTAGTTCAGGACCACATTTCAATGCTTTTTAAGGATAGCCATAATAACATTTGGATTAGCACTGCATTCATGGGGCTGATTAAGTACGATGGCAGAGCTTTAACATCATATACAACAAGAGAGGGGTTAGGGAACAACTCTATAAGAAGCATACTTGAAGACAGGGATGGTAATATGTGGTTTGGAAACTCTAACGGCAACATCACCCGTTTTGACGGTACAGCTATGAGAGTTTACGGGAAAAACGACGGGTTGGTTGCAGAGGCTATGAGAAGCTCTCTACAGGATATGAATGGTAACCTATGGTTTGGCACAAGGGGAGCAGGCTTGGTAAGATTTGAGGGAAGGCTTTTCTCTCACTACACAGAACAGGAGGGTCTCTCCAGCTCAAGAATAACCTCAATAAATGAAGACCACAGCGGAAATTTATGGATAAGTACCTTTGGCGGTTTTGTCAATATTCTTTCAGAAGGAATTTCTAATGGGATTAAGAGGCAATATATTAGAGTTTTTGGTCCAGAGGCTGGTTTAACAGGAAGATTTATTTTCAATACAACAACCGACTATCAGGGGAGATTGTGGATTTCAACCGATAATCAGGGACTTCTTATGTATGACGGGGCACGAACTTATATATATGACGAATCAGGTGGTTTGCCGGATAAAACCATTGTTCAGGTTGACAAGGATAATGAGGGTAATATATGGTTCTCATCTATGAGATCGGGTATCTCTAAAATAATAGGAGAAACCATTATTACCTTTGGCACCCAAAATGGTATAAGCCACAACCATGTAAGATGCTTTCTTCAGGACAGCAGATCAAATATTTGGTTTGGCACAGCCGGAGGAGGTTTGACAAAATATGACGGAAAGAGCTACACCCATTTTAATAAAAAACACGGCTTCTTCACAGATACAATAAACGATATTCTTGAAGACAACAGAGGTATAATTTGGTTTGCCAGTGGAGGCAATGGACTTATAAGGTATGACGGAGACACCTTTATAAGATATTCAGAAGAGAGTGGTCTAAAGAGTAAGGTTTTAATGAGTCTGATTCAGGATAAGAAGGGTAGCATCTGGATCGGGACAAGATTTGGCCTACATGAGATAAAGCAAAGAGTCCATGAATCAATAGATAGTCTTAATAGAGGAATCTCAATTAACAGCTTCGGAATTGAGCAGGGGTTTATGGGGATGGAGTGCAGAAAGGAGTCCTTATTTGAGGCATCCGACGGAACAATCTGGATAGGGACAGAGGACCGTCTGACTGCATACCACGGTGGCAGTTCTATTGAGAGAGACATATTACCCTCTCTGCAGATTACAAAGGTTCAACTATTTAATGAAGATGTTGACTGGAGTGACATTTATAACAACCCCGATTCAATCTACACTCTAAACAACGGAATAAAACTAAAAGGTGTAAAGTTAAGCGGAGTAACAGACTGGTATCTTTTACCAAAAGATTTAACCTTGAAGAGAGGGACGAACTACATCTCATTTAATTTTATTGCAACCACACATTCACAAACAAAAAGTATTAAGTACCAGTATATGCTTGAGGGGTTGGATAAAGGTTGGAGTTCTCCTACTGAAAGGACAGAGGCATCATACGGACATTTAAACAGTGGCAGATATACTTTAAGGGTTAAGTCAGTAACAAGTGAGGGGCTGGAGAGTAAAGAGACAACATTTTCCTTTAGGATTAGGCAGTCATGGTGGGAAACTTCCTGGTTCCATTTAACCATACTTCTGTTTACCGGATTTTTATTGTATAGGATATACAGATTAAAAATCAAAGATTTATTAGCTGAGCGCAGGGGACTTGTTTATAAATTAGAGGAGAAAAATACTGATTTTGAAAGAAGCAGAGAGTCAATAGAGAGACTCTCAAAAGAGCGTGAAAAGATATTTTCAATAATCTCTCAAGATCTAAAAGGTCCCATTAGCAAAATGATTGGATCATCAAAGAACGCCTCATCATTAAATGATCTGCTTGACAACCTTTTAATGTGGTCTGCAATCCAACAGGGTAAGATCATCTTCTCTCCTGAAAGCTCTAATATCACAGATATTATTAACCAAAAATTAGACTCGTTACTTCAGCAAGCTAAAGAGAAGGAGATTTCAATTATTAATAAGATTCCTCGCAAACTCGACATTGAAGCAGACCCCAGATTGCTCAAAAACATACTTGGAAACCTTATTTCAAATGCTATTAAATTTACATCCAGAGGCGGAGACATCCTAATTAAAGCAGACTCAAGCTCCCCTGATGAGATAAAAATTATAATAGAGGATAATGGTATCGGTATGAATCAAGATATAATTAACTCTCTTTTTGAATTGAATGTTGAAACGGGGCGGACAGGTACTGAAGGAGAGCCAAGTACCGGGCTTGGTCTTCTGATTAGTAAAAATTTAATTGAGATCCACTCTGGTAAGATTGAGATATTTTCTGAGATAAAAAAAGGGAGCCGGGTTATAGTCACTCTCCCTAAGACTCAGCCGGGAATCTGATAAACAAAGATAATTGTCCTCTGTCTTCTGAAACTGATGCCCCAATTTTACCTGTAAACAAAGATTCAAATCCCGACTTTACTCTCTCCAGATCAGACAGTGATCTAAAAATTATTTCTGCATAACATACTGCGCCATCTCTCTCAACCATCCACACACTATAGTCCCCAATGGCATTAAAAATATGCATGTAGCCTGATAGCGAACTGGATAGAGCAATTGGTCCAACTGCGTATTTAACTGCATCTGAAACCCGCTCTTTCGACAGTAAAAAATTCAAAATACCATTTGGGATATTGATCGTTGCACTTGATTTAAATATATCTATGTAATGGTTAGCCAAAGCTCTGCTATTTTCAGCACTTCCAGCGGATCTCTCCTCAGAAACAACAGATATATACAGATTGCCTGATACAGACTGATACTGCCCTGGAGAACTACAGTCAGGCATCATGTACTCATCAGCAGGTCTGCATTTAAAAGTATGCTGAGAGTATATTCCGAATGCACTCTCTGCAGAGCTCATTTTATAAACCTCAATAGAGTATAAAGAGCCTTTATAGCTTACATCGTAGGCATTTAGTATCTCAAATCCATACTCAAGATAAAGCTCACTACCCCCATTCATGAATCCGTAGAGAGCCTCACCGACGAAGGCTCTCTCTCTTTTAACAGTTATCTCAGATTCATTTATAGTCTGACCATATATGAACGATACAATTACAGAGGCTAGAATTGTCAACAAAAACCTCATAGCCTTATCTCTTTAAGGTCAATATTCTCCCTTTTTCCTACACCTAGCTTCAGCTCTTCTGCCATATCAATAAATCTTGAAGCCTCCGGCCTATCAACCTTCTGAATCCCCTCCTCAATTCTCTTTGCAATAATTACATCGTGCCCAACTCTATCAACAGCTACCGGATCAGATCCAACTATCAGCATATTGTAATTACATATAAACTGAGGTTTAGCGGATGGCCCGCCATCAAAACAGCCAATTAACCCGTCTGCTATGTTTAGAACCACCTTGTCCCTTAAGGGTGGAAAAGCACACACATATGCACATGTCTCATGCCATAGACTAGAATGTAACCGGCTAGTATTTGTAATTGACCCAAAAGCCAGATTTTTAAGGCATAAAGTTGTTGTAGGCCCTGCATTTTTTAATATTGGCAGGTTAATAATTTTAGTAACTCTCTCTGTAACAATTTTTGTAAAATAGGAGTCCTTACCCTCGTTAACCATATACGGGATGGTGTAAGAGTCGTATTTACCATCTATATCTGCAAAGAATCTCTGAGACTTATCAACTCTGCCCTCAGAATAGAGCCTTCCCTGAGTGTCATAAAAGCCGCCTTTCTCATCCATACACTCAGTCCCCACAATCTCTATCCCCGGGTAATTCTCTTTTGTATAACCTGTTTCATGGAGCTGCATCTCTCTTCTGTCCCAAATAACAATATTCTCTTTAGGAATACCCGACTCTTCCAGCTGCCTTATAACAGCCTTGGTTACAGCATGTGAAGTAGTTAATAATCTTCCTGCGACAGGATTAACCTTTAGCCCGATTACATCTTTTGGAGAGACAAACTTTCTCCAGGCCTTTTTAATGCTCCTAGCACCGGTAAGGGAGAGCATACTCGTCTTAAGCATTTCGTAAGCAGCCTCCTCTGAAGGAGTGCCCTCTACGACAGACCTCTCATTTGTCACTTTTACCACTTTACCGGGATAGAGGCCCGGCATTGAACTTTTAATGCGTGGAACTGACACTGCTTCGGAGATATTTGTCTCCGGTTTCTCAGGAGCAATAAACAGAGATGTCTTCTCTGCAGCTTTTACAACAGGTGCAAACGCAATCCCGGCCCCTCCAATTGAGAGATACCTAAAGAAGTCTCTTCTTTTCATATTATTATGTTTTGGTTAGTTCAGATTCCACTCTGTACCCTCCTTGGTATCCTTAATCTGGATGCCAAGTTCTGTAAGCCTCTGACGAATCAGATCACTTGTTGCAAAATCTCTCTTCTGCTTCGCCTCTATTCTCATCTCCAAAACCATCTCCACTAAACCTGAGAGCATCTCTCCATTAAGTGAATCAGCCTTTTCATCTTTAATACCAAGAATATCTCCTGCAATCTCTGTAAACATCTCCTTTAAAATGGCCAAATCGTCAGTATTGATTATACTTCCCCTCTCTTTTGCCGTATTTACTATTTTCACCGCCTCAAAGAGCTGTGCAATTGCAACAGGTGTATTAAGGTCATCACAAAGAGCCTCATATGCGGCTTCCTTAAGTTGCGTCAGTCCATTTATTTTTTCAGCAACAGATGAACTTTTCAATTTATCTGTATCCTGTCCGGCGAGAAGAAGTCTTTTAAGCCCCTTTTCCGCTGCCTGTAGTGCCTCATTGCTAAAATCAAGTGTACTCCTGTAATGGGCCTGCAGGATGAAAAACCTTATTGTCATTGGAGAATAAGGCTGTTCAAGGATCTTATGGCTACCAGTGAAAAGCTCCTCCAGAGTGATGAAATTTCCAAGAGACTTGCCCATCTTCTGTCCATTGATGGTAATCATATTGTTGTGCATCCAATACTTAACCCCGCTGCTTCCCCTGGAAGCAGTGTTTTGTGCCAGTTCACATTCATGATGAGGAAAAAGAAGATCCATACCCCCTCCGTGAATATCAAATTTCTCTCCAAGATATTTTGATGACATTGCTGAGCACTCCAGATGCCAACCCGGAAATCCTTCGCTCCATGGTGAAGGCCATCTCATGATATGCTCTGGATTTGCACGCTTCCACAAGGCAAAATCAAAAGGGGATTTTTTGTCACTCTGTCCTTCCAACTCTCTGGTGTTTGACATCATATCTTCCAGAGATCTTCCGGAAAGAGCTCCATACTTATGATTTTTACTATATTCCGTTACATCAAAATATACAGAGCCGTTGCTCTCATAGGCAAGCCCTTTTTTCAGGATTGACTCAACCAAAGATATCTGTTCAATTATGTGTCCTGAAGCTCTGGGCTCAATATCAGGAGGCAAAGTATTAAGAAGCTTCATCGCTTCATGATATCTGAGAGTGTAGTGCTGAACCACCTCCATAGGCTCCAGCTGTTCAAGCCTAGCCTTCTTAGCTATTTTATCCTCTCCTGCATCAGAGTCATTCTCAAGGTGTCCTACATCTGTAATATTTCTCACATATCTTACTTTGTAACCTATCTTCCTGAATAGCCTGACAAGAACATCATAAGTCACACCAGGCCTGGCATGTCCCATGTGTGCATCCCCATACACAGTTGGGCCGCAAACATAGATTCCTGCCATACCGGAGTTAACGGGTTCAAAACGCTCTTTTTTTCTGCTGATAGTGTTGTAGATATGAAATTCTCTCATAATGCATATTTTTGAAAGAGCTGGTGCCTCATCTGAGGCACCGCTCATAATTTGCAAAAATACAACAAAATTCTATTCGGCACTCCCGCTCTGATGATGTTTGATTACAGAGGCAACTATCTCATATGTTTGTCTCTCTACTCCGGATTTTGTCTGATAATTGACCGGCTTTAAGCGTCCTGTAACAGATAGAGTGCTCCCTTTTCGTATAGATGAAAAATCCGGCATGTTTTTTCCTGCCCAGGCTACAATATTATGCCATACTGTCTCCTCCTGCCACTCCCCTTTTCTGTTTTTATAGGCCTCATTTGTTGCCAGAGATACCCTCATCACCTGCAATCCGTCTTCAAGAGAGCTGATACGCGGATCAAAACCAACGTTCCCCCTCAATTCCACTCGATTAATTGATTTTTCCATGTCTGAAGATTTTATATTCACAGACAAAGTAATAGTGCACAAATGAATTAAGGCAAATAGTAATTAATTAATAACGGATATAAGTGTTTATTCTACTTCGTGTACTTAATATTGTTTTTTTCAAGCAATTTATAGAGACCTCTATCGCAAACTACTCGTGTTATGCTGCAGGGATAAAAAAATCCCTCCATTTTCCAGTATTCATCAATAGAATAATTTTCAAAATATGACATCATTAGTCTTAAGACAACGGCATGGCAAACAACAAGAATCCTCTCGTCTCTGTGTTTTTCAAAGAGAGGCAGAACAAAATCCAGAGCACGCTTCTGAACCTCTTCAAACGACTCTCCTCCAGGACCGGGGATAAAATCAGATGGTTTGGAAGAGAAGGCTGCCATTCTCACAGGATCCTCCGCCGATGCTCTTGCAAAAGATTTGCCCTCAAGATCTGCCAGATTTATCTCTTTAAGCTCAGGCGAGAGATTCAGAGAGGTATGACCAATCTCTCTCATAACTATTGTTGCTGTTCTTTCCGCCCTTAACAGAGGGCTAGTATATATTGATGCAACACCCTTATCTTTCAAATAGGCTCCTAGTATTCTTGCCTGCATCAGACCCATTTCGGTGAGTGGAGAGTCTTTCTGCCCTTGCATTCTTCTTGCCACATTCCACTCGGTCTGGCCATGTCTGGTAAAGATAACTTCTGTCATTAGGTTCATTATTGCCGCAAAGATAAGAAAACAGATTTCCAGAATCATACATTTTCTTTCCAGAATAATTCAAACTACAAACAGATTAATTCAAACAGTAAATCAATGCGATTGTGTTATGTATTTTAGAGCTAAAAAAAATGGACAGAAAATGCAGAGAGTGCGACAGAGTTGTATTTGGAAGAGTGGACAAGATTTTTTGCAGTGATGAGTGCAGAAATGCATATAACAATGCTCGCGAGAGAGAGAGAAAACATGAGACAATTGAAATTGATAGAATTCTTAAGAAAAATTTAAGAATACTTAAAGAGCTTACCGCCGGAGGATATAAAAGGGTGGCTCAGGAAACCCTCTCCTCAATGGGTTTTGATTTCAGATATATCACATCAGTAAAATTTTCAAAAGGGGGTAAAATTCTGATGCAATGCTACAATTACTCATATGTAAACTCCTCAAAAGGAATAGTTTACATTAGAGAAAAAAATAATTGATTTTGAATGAAAATATTATATACATTTGAGGCATAAAATAAAGCTAAACTCAGGATATAACAATTTAAAATTCAATACAATGAAAAGAATTTTCATTTTTACGGCACTTATTTTAGCTGTTCTCTCTCTATCGTCTTGCGTAGAGAGGTCTGCAAAATACAAAGCACTACAGGCACAGCTTGATTCTCTGGGAACTGCTCACTCTATTAAAAGCAGTGAGTTTGAAGAGGTATTTGCTACTCTGAATGAGGTTGAGGCGGGACTTCAATCAATCAGAGAGGCCGAGAATATTCTTGTCTTACAATCACAGCAGGGCGGAGCGGAGATACAAGAGAATTCAAGAGAGAGACTGAAGGCAGATGTTGCTGCAGTAGGAGAAGCAATTAAGAGTTATAAAAAGCAGATAGACAAACTGAAAAATGACAATCGCATTCAGTCAAACCAGTTCAAGAAGAGGCTGGCTGCTCTTACAGCTGAATTAGATGCTAAATCTGATCTTATTGAGGATCTTGGCAGGCAACTGGCAGAGAAAGACAGACAACTTATAGTTAAAAGCCAGCAGATTGAATCTTTGGATAAAACTGTAACAACTCTTAAAACTGAGGTGACCTCACTTAGCCAGACATCGGCATCTCAAAAGGAGACAATCGCTACTCAGGAGGCTCAGATTTACTCCGGTTATTACATTATTGGTTCAAAATCTCAACTAATTGAGGCGAATGTGATGTCAAAAGGCGGATTGTTCAAGTCGGCTAAAATTTCATATCAGGCAGAACAATCGGCATTTATCAAAATTGACATACGAGAAGTTAAAGAGATAAATACTAACGCTGAACGTGCTAAAGTTTTATCGGTACATCCAACAGGGACATACGCCTTTGAAACTGATGAAAACGGACTTCAGGTATTAAAAATTTCTCAGCCGGCAACATTCTGGGAGCAAACTAAATATCTGGTAATACAAACACTTTAAACTTATATATGAAAAAATTCGGAACAGTTATTGCTGCCATCTCTACACTAATTTTTTTAAATTCCTGTAATACAAAGATGACAGATGTTAATCCTTTGCTTGTAGCTTCTGAAAACCCTTTTGAAGCACCTGCGTTTGACAAAATTAAAAACGAACATTACAAACCTGCCTTTGAGGTGGCCATTAACGAGGGCAGGGCACAGATAGATTCTATTGTATCTAATCATGAAGAGCCATCTTTTGAAAACACAATTGTGGCTATGGAGTATGCCGGAAGAAGGCTAAACGGAATTGCCTCAATTTTCTTCAATCTTAACGAGGCTGCTACAGACTCGGTTATGCAGGCTCTTGCTCTTGAAATTTCGCCCCTGCTTACTGAATACTCTAACGACATCATGCTTAATGATGCTCTTTTTAACAGGGTAAAAATAGTGTATGATAAAAGGGCAGAACTAAATTTGAACCTTGAGGATTCAAGGTTGCTTGAAGAGACCTATAAAGGATTCACCAGAAATGGTGCCAACCTAAGTTCTGAGGCAAAGGAGCGGTTCAGACAGATTAATACAGAGTTATCTCAGCTCTCTCTCCAGTTTGGGCAAAATGTACTGGCTGCTACAAACAAATTTTTCATACAAATAACAGACTCATCTCAGCTGGCAGGACTACCCCAATTTGTAATTGAAGCAGGAGCTGCAGAAGCTGCAGAAAGGTCACTTGAGGGTTGGGTTTACACACTTCAGGCACCAAGTTATGGGCCGTTTCTCCAATACAGTGAAAACAGAGATTTAAAGGAGAAGTTGTGGAGAGCTGCAAATACAAAAGCGTATAAAGATGAGTTTGACAACTCAGATATTGTTAGGAAAATAGTCTCTCTGAGAATTGAGAGGGCTAATCTGCTTGGATTTGAGACTCATGCAGACTATGTACTTGATGTAAACATGGCAAAAAGCTCCTCAACAGTTAACTCTTTTCTAAACAATCTTCTAGATAAAACGCTGCCTTTTGCAAAAAAAGAGGTTGATGATATTCAGAAATATGCTAATTCTCTTGGATTCCAAGGTTTGTTAATGCCCTGGGATTTTAGCTACTATTCAGAAAAATACAAGAATGAAAAGTATGCAATTAGTGACGAGTTATTGAAACCCTATTTCAAACTTGAGAACGTACAACAGGCAATCTTTGCTCTTGCAGACTCTCTGTATGGTTTAAAATTTAAAGAGAATTTAAATATTCCGGTTTACCATCCTGATGTAAAGGCGTATGAAGTTCACGATGCCGATGGAAGATTTCTCTCTCTGTTATACATGGACTTTTTTCCAAGAGCTAGCAAAAGAGGGGGCGCATGGATGACAACCTTCAGAGATATGTACTTTGAGAACGGAGTGGAGAAGAGACCTTTTGTTTCGCTGGTTTGCAACTTTACCAAACCAACTAAAGAGACCCCTTCTCTGCTTACCCATTATGAGTTTAACACTCTTCTGCATGAATTTGGCCACGCATTGCACGGTATTTTTGCAGAGGGGCAATATCCCTCACTGACCGGGACTAATGTTGCAAGGGATTTTGTAGAGCTACCCTCACAAATCATGGAGAACTGGGCAGTGAAGAAAGAGTTTCTGTCTTCTTTTGCAAAGCACTACCAGACAGGCGAGTCAATTCCGGCTGAACTTATAGATAAAATTGTTGCCGCAAAAAATTATTTAAGTGGTTATTCAAATGTAAGGCAACTTACATTTGGGATAAACGATATGGCTTGGCACTCTCTGAAATCTGTTCCGGAAGGGGATATTGAGAGCATTGAAAAGAGAGCAACAAAGAGGACTCAACTACTTACTGATATTGAGGGCACCTGTTTTTCTCCCTCTTTCAGCCATATCTTTGCCGGAGGGTATTCAGCAGGATACTATAGCTATAAATGGGCAGAGGTACTTGAGGCAGATGCGTTTTCTCTGTTTGAAGAGAGAGGGATATTCTCAAAAGAGGTTGCTCATTCGTTCAGAGAGAATATTCTCTCAAAAGGGAACATTGAAAATCCAGATATTTTGTACCGAAAATTCAGAGGAAGAGACCCTCAGCCTGACGCACTTCTTAAGAAATTCGGAATGACAGGCAGAAGCCAGTAAAATAATCCTGCTAAAAGAGAAGTCCTAACGATACTGAAATTAAAGATCTTGACGATCCTCTGCGTTGTATCTGCCTGAAACCGGCATTAACAAAGAGGGTCGTCTCCTTTTTATCACTAATGCTGTATCGGTATTTGACTCCACCACCCATTATCATCCTACCTGATGTAGTATGATTATAGTCAGACTCCAGCAGATTTGAGGCAATTTTTAGGTTACCACTCTCAATTTCATTCCTGATATCCATCATCTCTCCCCACCCCTTTGAGGCTCCTCCCGATAGTGAGATATCCAGAATGGATCTTTTCCCTATAGCAAAGTTTCTGTTTGCAGAGAGCTCTCCACCTGCGCAATTAATCTCCTGAAGATAATATGATGGATAGACAATAAATTCCCCGAAAAACCTGTCCACTACTCCGCTAAGTGTAAATACCCAGTCAGGATTCCACCTACTCCCTCCTACCTCCATTGAATAGGAGCCTGTGTATTTTTCAAATTTGTCGTAATACCTTAAAGTCATTCCATACTCAAACCAACTCCAGGTGTTGACCTCTCCGGGGACCTGTTCATATAGGTTTTCAATCTTATATGAAAGTCTCTCTTTGAACCCTGCATGAAGTTTAATAAGATGTTTCGTAAGATTCCCTGTTATTGTTATCCCGGCGTTCATACTCAAATTCATACTTTCAATAAAGGCGTATCTTCTGAGGATGTTGTAATCATCAAAATCATTTTCATTACCATACTCTGCCGTTAACTCTCCGTAAAGAGCAGTATTTCCACTAAAAAACGAACCTTGAAGTGAGGCACCATAATAATCTGAAAAATATCCTCTATCCATTACTGTGGAATTTGTTATCCCCTCTCTCACAAACATCCACCCTCCCTGAAAATTATAAATATGTTTGCCGGTAACATCACCCAGGAATATGTAATCCGCTCTCTCTGCATCATGTCTGTAAAGAAGGCTGGCACCTGCCATGAATCCCCCTTTTCTGATTGTTACAGATGGTCTGACCTCAATTGAGGATGCGACATTTCTGTTTCTGCCGTCAACTCTTTTCGCCGCAGTTGCTGTTTCATAATCAAATCCTATTCCGGCTGACAAAGTTTTATTTACCCGATAACCCACTCCCGCAGATATTCTGTAATTTTCACCAGTAACCCGGCCTGGAATAGAGTCTGTCATCATATTAATTACTGACCTTGGTTTTATCGTACCCGACCATGCCTGACCTCTCTTTTCAATATGATCAAAATTAAAAGAGCCATAAAAGAAGATATCTCTTCCGGAGAGAAACGACTCCGTGCCGACAGATGCTTTTGCCATCACTTCAGGATCGTCAACTCTTTTATAATCACCTGTTACAAATTCTACACCTCCGTTAACTTGGGACAAGCTGCCAAAGTCATTAACAGTTAATCCTGCTGCGTTTTTTGACGTCAGCCATGGGTAAAGGATTTTGGCCCTTTCAAGAGTTAAAAGACCTTTTGGCTCTTCTGCCTGTATTACATGGGATTGAATAATTAAACTAAACCCAAGGAGAAATTTGTATATTGATGTTTTCATAATTATTCTCATTTAGCAAGAGAGGCTCTCTTCCTCGTTTCAAAATCTAAAGTAGAGTTATTTGTGTCCATATATACAACTCTTTGTCCCTGTGAAGTCTCCACAACTCTCTCAACTCTCCTGTGAACGCTCTCTCCACTGCCAATACCTGATGTCATTGCAAAGCCATTATCAATTTCTGGCCTCAGTCGCTTTGAGTCAGTAGCCTCCCTGAAGCACTCTAGCCCATCAATTATCAACTCCTTGTCAATCAAAAGACAGTCAAAAATTCTTCTCTCTGGCTGATTAGGATGCCAAGTATATGTATCTGAGACAAATTGCTGAGTACTTTTTCCTCCCAGAGAGAATATGAAAAAGGCAGGGCTTGTCTGAGAAAAACTGAACTGATTAGAAGTTCCTACTTTCCAGAAGCAGGTCAATCTTTTAACACCGACATTTGGCACGGTCTGACCACTTGTCATCACGGGATCATAAACAGCCCAATATCCTGCAATCCCTAGATTAACAGCTGCAGGGGAGATAGTTGTATGGTCAATTCCATTCATTGATATTACAATTTCTTCACCAGGCAACAGAGGATTATCATATCCGCTTCCGGGAAAGATCCAGGCCATTGATACAGCTGGTATTGAATCTCTCAGTTCTGAGGTTCCCGGTTTAATCCAGGCAGATGGCCTGCCGGCACCGGGAGCATTGTAAGGTTCTGCCATAGCAAAGCCGAGCGAGTCAAGATAAGCCACCTCATCTGAATTATTGTAAAGAATAACATATTTATCGTATGCATAATTTTTACCGGTTATGGGGTTAAGAGCACCTCCATAATATGCCTCCTTAATAATAAGCTGCCCTGTCTTAGATGCATTTAACGGGATGGTGACATTTGCAATATTGGGATCGTTGGGTGTGACAGAGATTTTATTGGCTGAACCATTGAATATATAAATAATTCCCCCTGGCTCTGCATGTTTAACAACAGCGGTAGCATTGTATGTTCCATGAGCAACCCTTATTGATGCCCTGCCGTTTGCATCAGTAGTGCCTGAGAACTGCAGCCCTGATACAGGATCACTTATAATCAATGATATCCCCTCTGAATTAAAGTCATATCCAATCGGCATTTTAACCTCAATCTCTATGACTGAGCTTAGAGAATCTTCACAAAAGGCCTCTTTTCTCAACTCCTTCATACACCCACTGATAATCAGTGCAATTATTATTGAAAATAAAACTCTTTTCATACTATGATGTTTAGAAGGTTAGTCTTAACTCTGCCCCAAAATAAATCTCTGTATTCATTCTTGAACCCGCAGCATTAGGCCTTGTGTTCAATTTCATTATGGGCCTGGAGTTGGTAAAATTGTTAGCATAAAACGATAGCGAAGCAAGATTTCCTATCTCTTTGGTTATTCTCAAATTTGCCATAAAATAGGGTTTATATCCTGATTTTTGGAAATAATAGGGCTGGCTTGAAGAGAGTATAAGCATCTGTAATCTCTTCTTAAGATCAGGATCTGTTGTAGTATAATAATCTTCAAATGACCTTATATTTCCGTTTTTATCCATATAGAAATCGGGATTTCTGTACAGGGTGCCATCAACTCTCTCACCGCCCCAGTCTCCATAAACTCTGTTTCCCTCATTGTCAAGCATATAAATCCGCTCTTTATCATATATATTCCATTTGTCGTTTACCCATATGAATTGGCCTACAAGAGAGATTACAAGCCTAATAGAGGGGATGTTAGTAATAATATGAAGATTTGAATTAAACCTGCTGCTACCATCCCCGACTGTTAAATAATGAGCTTTTGATTCATATATTCCGACATACGGGAGCTTTTCCCTGTTATTGACAGGATCAGTTATTGATATATATTCTCGCCTCAGGCCCGGAGATCCGTCAAGCTGATAAATATATGCACCGCTCAATATAATTGATGTGTTAAGAGACTTAATTCGTCCAAAATCAAATTCATACTCTAACCCCCACTTTTTTGTTTCACCTCTGTTATCAGGAGTTGAATATTGCTTAAACTCTGTATAAGTAGTATAGTCAAGCGGAATATACTCTCCCTGATTGTTTTTTATCCAGACCTTTCCCTCCCTGAAAACCGGTGAGGCATTAGGATCCGTCACGCTACTGTAGTAATCATAAGAGGAGGTCAAATAGGAGTAGTTGTCCGTTATGCCATTCTTTAATCTTTCATTGAACCATGTCAATCTGGTTTTGATTCCTACTATATCAATATCAGCACCTATCTCAACATTTCTTGTTTTTACAGGTTTCAATTCATATTGAAGCCGGTTGTCAACAATTTCTGTCTGGATAACCGCCAGTGACTGACCTGAAGATGAGTTTCTATACTGGAAAAGCGGTATATCAATGTATGCAGGAGCAGGATATAGAAGCCCTATTGCCGGCAGTCTATTCATCAATCCCCACCCACCTCTTAAGGTTATCTCCCGGAATACCCCTTCTCCTCTGTATGGGAACAGAGAGTATTTGACATTACTTCTTGGGTCAATTGTCGGCTTGTAACTGTACCCTTTGATCATCATCTTTGTAACTCTCGCACCTGCGCTGATCTCAAAGTCCCTCCCGAAAAGTTTTCCGGCAACTCTCTCCTCAGCATATACACTTATATCATTCATGAAAGGGATATCCGAATATGGTCTCTCTCTGAAATACTGAGGTGCACTTCCTGTGTAATAGGTTCCTCTCCCACGGTTCCCTTTGCTGTTGAATTCAATACCGGCCATGGTTCTGAAGATAGTACCGGCAATCTCTCTGTTTAGAAAAGCTGATACTTTCCCGCTTAAATAGAGAGGAAGCTCCTCATTTCTTCTATCAAATTCATCTAGTTCACCTGTAAACCACCCTTCTCTAATACCCTCACTCATGCTATTGATAGTGGGTTGAGGAAGTCCGTTATTTATTGAGAATTTCTGAAAATTCTCTTTAGAGAATCTTCCTGAAAGGTTGTAGTTAAGTGATGTTATCCAGCTCCTCTTGAGTTGCCAGTTACCATAGATAGAGAGTGCTATATTTGACTCTCTTCTTTTTGTAAAGTCCCTGCGTGAGACATCCGGGTCAACCATTGAGTTATTTCTTACTAAATATCCACTAAGATTTGCATTGAATCTTAAAGGAGCATTGTTTCTGATAAATGTATTAGAATAGGTTATTCCTAGAGTAGTTCTGTTAAAAATATCCACCGGAGAACGGGCATCTTTGTATGCATGAGCAAAGTCTGCATCTACATTTAAGTTTCCTCTCTCTCCTCCCAGGTAGAATCCTTTGCTGAATGATATGGCCTTTGTTCTGGGATCGGCTTTTATTCTGATTTCATAAGGAGATTTTCCCGCCTTGGTTTTAACCAATACCGCACCCGAAGTTACGTCTCCGTACTCCGCTGAAAGTATCCCCTTCAAAACCTCTACAGATTCAATATTATCCGTGGAGTAGCGCCTGTAGTCTAATGTGTTAAACAGGTCTGTCTCAGTCTCAACAAAATGTGTTGCATCGTTAAAGACCCTTGATCCATTCATAAATAGAGCAACTCCCCTTGCATTATTTTTGCCGGGATCCTGAACAGATCTGATAGCTATGTCATTTTTACTAGTCAGACTTGGATTTGAAGTTAATGCTCCCGGCAAAAGCTGCATTATATCTGCCAGGCTGGAGGGCTGCAGGTGCCTTATTGCTGTTGGTCCAATTACAGATGATGTATTAATTGACTTTCCTGTTACTGCTGTTACAGTAATCTCCTCTATCTCCAGATTCTCCTCCTCTAATTGCAGGACAATCTCCTTAATATCCTTTCCTGCATCGGCAACTATTGTTAAATCTGCATAACCCAGTGTTGTTATATCAATATTATACCTCCCTTTAGGTATCCTCTCAATTTTAAACTCCCCTCTTTCGTCTGAATATGCCCATACACTAAGCTCTCTTATAAGCACAAATGCGTTAGGCAAAGGGTCCCCTGTCTCCTTTGCCACCACTTTACCCTCAATTATTACACCCTCCTTGCCGACAGATTGTGCACTCACAGATGCCGATATCAGGACCAGCAATATGGCGAGAACTGGTAATCTTAAGTTTTCAATTATCATTATATATGGGTTTTACAATGTTTCAATAAATTTGCATATTCGCCTAAAATAGAGATCTCCTCCGGACTCCCAAATATCAAGATGAGAGGCATTTTGTAAAATCAAAATTGAGCTCATTCTGTTCTTTAAAGCTGAATAAATCTCATAGGCATTGGCCGGGTTAATCTTGTTGTCTCTGCCTCCATGCACTATCATCACAGGAATATTTATCCTTTTGGCAGCAATGGAAGGCGATACTGTTTCGGGGTCAAGACCAGTCAATCCAATAACTCTTTTTACAATTACATTTTCAGCCGGCTTGAAATTTAACCCTGCCATTAAACGGAAGTAGCCTTCTGCTACGTTTTCAAACCTTCCATAAGAGCTTTCAGAAACAACGCCGTCAACTCGTGAATCCTCAGCAGCCACCAAAAGAGAAACTGCAGCTCCGAGAGATTGGCCCCACAATATGAGCTTTCCATTTATTCCCCATTTTTTTTCAATATAATCTATCAGCTCTTTCAGGTCGCCTCTCTCCAAATGACCATATGTTACAAAATCCCCCTCGCTCTCTCCATGATATCTCATGTCCATTGAGAAGCAATCAAATCCGAGTCGGGAGTAGTAGGATGCAAGAGGGTAGAAAATCTCTTTTGATCTTCTGATGCCGTGAGAGAAAATAATAGTGCCTTGATTGCGTAAAGAATCTATTGCTGAGACTTTTAAAACACTAATTGAAGCCCCGTTTGAAGTTTCAAAATTGAATTTGGAAACAAACTTCTTATTGATGTTGAAACTCTCACATTCAAGCAAAGAGTCAGAGGAGTGATCTGCCATGAACAGTGAAGAGATTGATGAGTTCACCTTAACTGAAAGGATTGGAACTATCCAGTAAATTGCAGCCGCCAATGTGAATATGACGGCAAAAATAAAAATAAAGAGAATTCTATACGGTCTTTTCATTAACTCTCTCTCTTATGCCTCCCAGCATTGCAAACTGTGAAGCAACAATTAACACATACTCCGGCAAATAACCTTGAATACCATTAAGCCATATTACAGCAATCGTCAGAGAGAGCACCAAAAGAATAATTATCAGCACTCTGGCAAGCTTCCCACATCTCTTTACGAATGGAAGAGTTACCAGAAGCAGAGCGTAAATAGGATTACACCACAAAAGGTTGTAATTGGCATGCAGCTCAATATGGTCAGTCATAATTATTATGCCGGTCAGTACCAACCCTAGCAGGGCCGACAGAACAAGTACAATATCCTGAACCGGTCTCAGAACTCTTATAAATCTTGATGCCACAGTAAGCAGGAAAATTATGATTGAGATAAAAAGCGGAGAGATAAAAAAATTTGTCGGTTTTGACACAGATGTCTCCTTTCTTGGCATAAGCTCTTTGAAATCTGCTGATTCGGACAACCCGTCAAAAAGTTTATCCGGAAGAAACATCCCCTCTCTCAATGAAATAACTCTATCAAGATTTGAACCCAGTATAAGATTAATTCCGGCTCTTGTCCACTTTGATTCCCTTACATATCCATTGATAAGTTCTCTGAAATTCTTATCCTCTGTACCAGTCGGCAATTCAACATAATTCTCAAGGATGTCTCTTAACTCTGTAGTACAGTTTTTGAACAAAAACGAATATAGATAGTACCTGTTTTCCGGTCTGTAGAGGTAAATGAGCCTCTCCATAATCTCATTTTTTTGTTCTTGTGTAAGATCTATTATCTGTTCAACTACACCACGTCCCTCATAATCATACTGCCAAAGAAAATCCTCAGTATTCTGCACCCCAAGCATATAGTTGAGCTTGCCCTGCATAAATTTCAGATAGAAATTTGGTGTTGCAAAATCAAACAGACCAAAGTTGAAAATAACATCCATTGAGAGAGAGTCATCTTTTACTCTTAAAGCACTGTGGCCAAAAGTAGAGTAGAGCTCACTTCCACCTGTGCAGGTTATAAGAGAAATGGTGGCATTTCTGTATTTGACATCATTGGCATTTGCCGTAGTCCAGGCAAAAACTAAAACACTTATCAGAAAAAATTTAATTAAAAGATTCCGCATTACCTTCTTTTTCTAAATCTGAAAGAGTTGAGATAATTCGGTGCCCTTCTATGATTTGTCCCCTGTTCAAAGGAGTAAGCTATTGCCAAAAGTTCAGCCTCACTCCAGGCCCTCCCGAAAAATGAGATCCCAACAGGCAGGTCTCCAATAAATCCCATTGGTACAGTTATATTTGGATAGCCTGAGATAGCAGCATATGAGGAGCTGCTTCCCAGAAAGTTATCTCCGTTTATAAGATCCGTCTTCCATGCAGGTCCTCCGGTTGGAGCCATTAATGCATCAAGTTTGTTATCTCTCATAACTTTATCAATTCCCTCCTCCCTAGTCATCTTCTGCATATGTGCAAGCGACCTCTTATACTCATCCTCCTCCAGAGAACCTTTCTGAGCAGCCATTATAAGCAGCTGCTGATCAAAGAACCTCAGCTCAACAGAATCCTCTCTGTTAAATTCAATTAACTCTTCCAGAGTCTTCACAGGAGCACCCTCTCCCAAAGATGCGAAGTAGCTCTCCAGTCCATTTTTAAACTCATACAGCATAACCTGAAAAGAGGCGGCACTCACCCCTGATCCCAATGGATAATTTATCTCAATTATCTCTGCACCTGCTTTTTCCATAAAAGCAACAGCATCATTCATTACAGAGTCAACCTTAAAATGAAAACCGCTTATATTTTTCAGAAGCCCGATTCTCTTTCCCTTAAGAGCATCCTTGTTCAAATAAACAGAATAATCATTTATAAACCTGGCTTCCGGATTAAGCGTTTTGCTGTCGGAAGAGTCTATAGCAGCCAATACTCCTAAAACTATAGCAGCATCTTCCACACTCCGTGTCATAGGGCCCGGTGTATCCTGAGTAAAAGATATCGGGATTATTCCACTCCTGCTTATTAATCCTACAGTCGGTTTAAGACCCACAATTCCATTGTTGTTAGAAGGGCATACTATAGAACCGTTGGTCTCAGTTCCGATTGCAAAAGCACAGAGATTTGCAGCAACCGCCACCCCGGAGCCGGAACTTGATCCGCAAGGATTTCTGTCAGTTACATATGGGTTCCTGGTTTGGCCTCCAACTCCGCTCCACCCGCTTGAGGAGAGGTTTCCTCTGAAATTTGCCCACTCACTCAAATTTGATTTACCAATTATTATTGCACCGGCCTCTCTTAAAAGCTCTGCTACTCTGCTGTCTCTTCCTGGAAAAGAATGCATTAGCACAGTCGCACCTGCTGTAGTAGGCATTGAGTCCTTTGAGTCAATATTGTCTTTTAAGATGACCGGAATTCCATGAAGAGGTCCTCTGTCATTTCCCTCTTTCAGCTCTCTCTCAAGCTCCTCTGCAATTTTTAATGCATCAGGATTAACAGAAATTATAGAATTAAGCATTGGCCCACTCTTGTCAAGCTTCTCAATTCTTAAAAGATAGTCCTCAGTTACCCTCCTGACAGAGAGTGTACCGTTTCTAAATCCCTCTCCCAGCTCTTTTATGGTTATCTCCTCAAGGTAAGAGGTATCTGCCCTATCTACGCCTCCCGAACAAGAATGCAACACAGCACAAATTGACACAAAAGAGGTTAATAACAATAGTAGCGCAATCTTTTTCATAGTATTACAATTTATTTGCCGATTCTCCAGCGAGACATCAGAGATCTGGTTTTCGGGAATATTCCTCTCTGCTTGACCCTTACATCCTCAACTACATAAAAAACATCCGGGTCAAACTCTGTAACAATCTTTTCAATCTTCTTCATCTCCTTTCTCTCAATAACAGTCTCAATAATTTCAATCCTCTCCATTGAGCCTGTAGCTTCAAGAAGTGTAGCTCCGTAATTGTTGCTGTTGAAAATTGAGACCAGTTCACGACCATTCTTTCTTGTGTAAATTCTGCATAGAATTATCCCAAAAGCAATTCTCTGCTCTATCAATATCCCTACAAAATTACCTGAAGCATATCCGGCTGCATAAGAGATATAGGCAACCATATCATTTGCCCTAGAGAAGATTTCGGAGATAACTACAATCCAGATCAGCACCTCAAAAAAGCCAATAAGAGGGGCTTTGTATTTCTCCCCTTTTGAGACAAAAATAATTCTTAGAGTTCCCAGTGTAACATCTATAATCCTTCCGAAAAAAATAATCACAGGAAGAAGGTATGGGTATGTATCCAGAAAGTCAAACATAATCTGTTTTTTATATTATTTTCAAAATTAACAATTATTTCATTGCCTTTTAAAGAGCAGGTCGTGAAAGTCGTAGCTAAAATCTGTCAATGGAGAGATTGCCCTCATAGTAAAACTATCTGCAACACCCTCACGATCCAGGGTATAAACAGCAAATGCGTCTGCATCAAAAGACCTGTCATCCCACTTAACAATGAAAGTGTTTCCTTTATAAAAAAACATCTCTCCGGAGAGCTTGGGAGATCTGGCAGAGGTGAATCTTAGTCTCTCTCCGGAAAGATCAATTCTCACCTCTCCCAGCCAGCTATCTTTAAAGGTTCCGCAATACTTTTTTAACTCCTCATTACTTAAACCTCCTTTTGCACCCTCCACAACTTTCTCAACCTCATTTACAATTTTACGGGCCTCATTTGTAGCCCTTTGGAACCTCTCAAAATTTTCAGAAACTCTGTCACGCCCCTCTATTCCTAAATAGCTGTCAAGAATAGTATTGGTTATTGATGAGAAGGCCTCAGAAGATTGCTGATTTGTGAAGACAATTATACCCAATTTAAGATCCGGTATCATTGTGACCTGAGTTAATACTCCGGAGAGTCCGCCTGTATGGGTTACCATTCGGAATCCCTCTATATCGTTTACACGCCATCCTAATGCATATGCAGAGAAATTCACTTTATATGCAGCCGGGCCTCTGACAGGAATAATAGTTTGCGGAGTCCAGGTATCTTCATACTCTCTTTTTTCCATTTGGGCGATAATCCATTTTGACATATCTGACACACTGCTGTAAATCCCACCGGCAGGGTTTGCCATGGGATTCAGCTTCATCTCAACAACCTGCACTCTCCCGTTTACAGACACATGGGGGTCAATCACATTGTTTTTATCCTTTAACCTTGCGTATGAAGCTGCGCTCCTTGTCATACCTAGTGGAGACATAATTCTACTCTCAACGAACTCCTCCCAGCTAATCCCTGAGACTCTTGACACCACCTCACCGGCAACAATATACATCAGGTTGTTGTAGCTGTATTTAGTTCTAAAGGGAGACTCCCCTTTTAGAAATCTAAGATTGTAGATTACATCCTTTGTATTGAAATCTGAGCCGTCAGGCCAAATCATAAGGTCTCCTGAGCCAAGCCCATAACCCCCTCGGTGAGAGAGAAGGTCGCTTATTGTGAAGTTTTGAGTTACATAAGGGTCATAAAGCCTGAATTCAGGGATTATATCACACACCTTAGTATCCCATCTAAGCTTTTTCTCCCTGACTAAAATTGAGAGTGCAGCACCGGTAAATGCCTTACTGTTTGAAGCTATTGCAAAAAGGGTATGTTCATCAACCGAAGCCTTACCAGCCAATGATGATACTCCATATCCCTTCATATGAACAATCTTTCCATCCTTAACAACTGCTACAGCAACTCCCGGAACATTGAATGTATTCATTACCCTCTCCGTGACCTTATCAATCAATTTGCTTTTAGCAAATGCAAAACATCCCGGTAGAATCACAAGGGCCAGGAGGCTAATCAAAAATTTTGTACTCTTTTTCATTGCTATAATTTATTATTTCATTTTCCAACCCTGTCAGTAGTGAATTAATTCGCTCCTGATACAATTGATTATCACCGCTCTCCCTGCGAATAAGATCTTTGTATAACAATACAAGAGTATAAAGAGCAGATGGTTCCCAAGGCACAGAAGCTATCTCTCTAACTGCCCTGTCAAGATCCTTTACGCTATATGTAATCAAATCAAGAGATTCATATTCAAACATATCCCTGGCCCCTCCGGCAGCATTAAGTATCTCATAGAAAGACATATCAGTTTTATAGTAGAAGCTGAATTGAAAATATCCAAGTTGATTATCATACCCAAAAGAGATAAGCTCAATATTTTGAATATCAATATTAAAATTAATCTCTTCCAGCGTCTCCCTCTTAATAGTTTCAAACGGACTCCTGTCTGATAAATCCACACTACCACTTGCCGAATAGGTTCTGAATAGTCTGTGTGTATCAATAATGGTCGGATTTGGTCTCATGCCAATAAGCACTCTGTCATCTGCGTCTGCTCCCTCCCCTCCCCTTTTGCAATTAATGAATATTCCGGTACCACAATGATTTGAAAGAGACCTTTCGCCAACCCTTCCATCTGAAAGTCCTTCAGCACCATCTGCCTTATCTTTAATAATCTGAAAACCCTTGTAAATGCTGTACCTGGATGGCATATAACCCACACTTAGCATTCTGCCGTCAAGATTGAACGAAGTTATTCTAACTGTTTCACCATCACCAAATCTAAGCTTTGCAGCCTCTGAACTAAAAATATGACTGACATCCTGCTTGCCAATAAAAGATAAATATCCCGAATATTTTTCAGGAGGTTCCTGAAAGTAAATCAGCGATTTAAAATCAATTCTTCTTAAATCGCATTCAAATGTAAAATTTGGATTAAGTATTTCAAAATAGGGGATCTCCCTTCTATGTATCTTAGCTTTTTTTATCATTTTTTCTTCTTGATGGTGAAACCGGTTTAAATGGCACTGTAAAGATAAACACAGAACCTCCATCAGGATTAGGCTGGGCCCATATTTTTCCACCCATCATTTCAACATAGGATTTGGCTATTGATAAACCAAGCCCTGCACCATCATATGTTTTCGTATAGCTCATATTTACCTGAACAAACCTGTTGAAAATTTTATCAAATTGTCCGTCAGGTATTCCCACACCACTGTCGGCAACCTCAAAGTAGATGTAGCCACCATCTCTGTGGCAGCCCACTCTTACATAACCGGAGTTTGTGTATTTGATTGCGTTCTTTATAATTTTTGAAAGCACGCATACAACCTTCTCCCTGTCTATAACAATCTCGGTTACTCGCTCACTCTCCTTACAAGGGGATACTATAAGTTCTATTTTTTTCTCCTCTGCTGAAGGTGAAAACAGCATAGTTAAAGAACCAAGAAGTTCAATAATATTGACTTGTGATAATTTAATCTTAACCTGTCCGGAGTCAGCCATAGAGATATCCACAATATCTCCAATAAGTTCAAGCATCCTCTCCCCGCTCTTTTCAATTATTGATATATAATGAAGACGCTCCTCATTGCTGAGGGATTCATCCTTGAGCAGTTCTGCAAAACCAATTACTCCATTCATCGGAGTCCTGATTTCGTGACTTACATTAGCCAGAAAACCCGACTTCAGCCTGTCGCTCTCAAGAGCCTTCTCCTCAGCGTTTCTAAGCTTCTGCAGATGCTTCCTCAGGAAGAAATAGAGTAGCACTCCTGTAATAAAAACATAAAACAGTCCCTTATATGTTTGGAAATGTGCCGCAATTTCCGGAGTTGGGGCAAGAAGCAATGTCAGTTCATCAGAAAAAAGAATCCATCCGCTACCAACAAGCAGATAGATTAATATAACTGCATACTCAAATTTAAACCTGACCATAACAGCAGGATTTGACTGCAATATAGCAAATTATAGTCTAAGCGCAAATGTTTAGAGGAGAATTTCGTCAATAGCGGATACAAGCCTCTTAAAGTCTATAAAGCCTGCCAGACGTGATCTCTTACCGGATAAAGATGAGAAAATATATGTCGGAAACAGGTCAATACTGAGACTTTTTGCAAAATCAAGATCCTCCTCAAACAGCTCTCTGCCTCTCCCCTCAAAGTCTCTTACAAAACTCTTCATATTTAACCCCGCGGACTCGGCAACATCCATAATATTTTCAGTTTTTGCAATATTCACCCTTTTATGGAAGAGTCTTTCCCTTAATAAAAAGTAAAACTGCAATCCCCTCTCCTCACCCTGAAGCATTGCCGCCTTAAATGCAATTGAAGGAGGATAGGAAGAGGCTGGAGGGTCTGTAGTCCATACTGAACCGTCTATTTTAAAACCAATCTTTTCAGATGCCTCTGGCCAATGCCTGCCAACAATAGCAGGGCCTTCCGGATTACTGCCAAAGATGGACCAATCCGGCATAAGGCCTCCCATTTTATACTCTATTGTGAAGAGCTCACCTCTCTCCCGCTTAAGTCTGGAGAGTATTGGCTCGCTTCCCCAGCAATATGAACAAAGCGGATCAGAGAAGTATGTGATTTTTACCGGCTTTACCATCTCTGTTAATTATTGTTTTCAACAAACCTCATATAATCCAAATCCATCTCAAGTATATGGTTAATCCACCATTTAACGAGAAACTCGCAAACCTCTTCCGGGTCAGTTGGAGTAAGATTGGAGTAGTTGAGATTAAAAAGGGCAACCTTTTTAATATAGTAGTTATGCGCCCTCTTATGCTCTTTAATGTCCGGGAAGCCCCTCTCTGCCATATAGCGCTCCTCCTCACGGAAATGGATAAGACTGTAGTCAGTAAGCTTAGAGAGAACCTCTGCAAGTCCTACAGATTTAGTGTCTCTCTCCTTTTCAAAGACAAAATCATTAATGATCCTAAAGATCTCTTTATGCTGATCATCAATTCTGCCTTCATTTACAGAGAGTTCCGCCCTCCATTCAATTGTTGTGCAATTTGCCATTTTCTCCGGTTCAATTAATCAAAAATACCACTTTTTTGTTAATTTGTAATAAAAGAGATCAAGTATGGAAAGTAAGATACTTTACAAAATGAGAAAAGAGTACACACCCGGGCCTCTTACTGAAGATATTATGTCCGCTTCACCATTCATCCAGTTTGACAGGTGGTTTGAAGATGCAAAAAAAGAGGAGAAACAGGAGGCTAATGCGATGATACTTTCTACATCTACACCTGATGGTTCTCCCTCTTCAAGGGTTGTGTTGCTAAAAAGTTTTTCCGGAGAAGGATTCGTGTTTTTCACAAATTACAACAGCAGAAAGGGGAGAGAGATTTCAGAGAATCCTAAAGGAGCCATTCTCTTCTTCTGGCCACAGGCCGCCAGGCAGGTAAGAATTGAGGGTATTCTGTCCAAAATTGACGCTAAGGAGTCCGACGACTATTTTTTAAACAGACCTGCCGAGTCACGAGCCTCGGCGATTTTGTCAAAACAGAGCCAGATTCTTAATGATAAAAATCAGTTTGACGAAGCGGTAAAGGCCATCTCATCACATGAATCACTTAAAAGACCCGATTTTTGGGGAGGCTACATATTGAGTCCACATTACTTTGAGTTTTGGCAGGGGGCTTTGAGCAGGTCTCATGACAGGTTTGCATATAAGTCCATTAACGGGATATGGTCTGTAAATCGTCTTTATCCATAAATCCAGAAGAATCTTCAGCCCTTAAGGCTTATCTCCTCCAGAATTTGCCTCTTTTTAACAACTACTTCCCTCTCCTTTAACTCAATAATACCCTCTTTTTCAAAACTCTTCAGGATTTTCACCATACTCTCCAATGAGACCGATGCAAAATCTGCCAGCTCCCGTCTTGAAAGGAGTCTGAAAATGTCTGGGTGAATCCTCTCCAAAGACTCAAGATAGAGGATAGTCTCCGCCACTCTGCCGTTCATTTGTTTATACAGCAGGCTGTTTAATGAAGAGTATAAAGAGCTGTTCTGACTGCAGTATCTTTTAATAATACCCATTGCAAATCCCCCGTTTCTCTCCACCACACCAGACATTGCATCTCGCTCAACAAGTACAGCATGGCAATCTGTCAGTGCGGCAACACTGTATGAGTATATGTTCTTATCAAAAACGGAGGAGAGCCCTATAAATTCTCCGGGCTGAATAACTCTTACGCTATAACTCTTCTGGCCGGGACCTTCAATATACTGCTTGCATAAACCATTAACGATAAACAGGATGTAGGAAGCGAATGCCCCCTGCTTGGCTAAAGTATCACCCTTCTTAAAAAGCACCTGTGTTCTTGCGGATTTTACAAGCTCAAGCTCACTTCTGTCCAAATCCTTAAAGCAAGGAGCCTGGATATCACAGATAAACTCATTATCGTTTTCATCTATTCTCTTCATAACGCAAAATTAATCCATTTCAATAAAATAATTGATTAATTTCAATTTATTGGTTATAAAACTACAATGTCCTTTTATTGACATGATTATAAACTCGCCCTACCTTTGCACTCAGTTAAAAACATTAAAATAATCAATTATGCTTTACACAAATTTAAAACACATAGAGAGTGCATCTGAGCATGCAAAAATATTGAGCGAAAACGAAAATGTAATGGTCATCTGCGGCAGAATGGGCCCCATGTGCATACCAGTTTATGGGATAGCAGAGGAGTTGGAGAGTGAATACACTCATGTTAAGTTTTTTGACATGGAATTTGACAACCCGGAATCCCATGTAATCAGAAACCTTCCTGAGGTAAGAGGATTTATGGGTATCCCCTTCACTATTTATTACAAAAACGGCAAAGTTGCCAAAGCAACATCAAGCATTCAGAGCAGAGAACAGGTGACAACAATTCTTGACAAAGAGTTTGGTGCACCAAAAAAATAGCAATATGGAAAACCACTATGAAGCAATAATAATTGGAGCAGGCCCTGCAGGATTGACTGCAGGGATATATCTCTCCAGAGCCAGAGTCAAAACACTTATCTTGAATGAAGGAACCGTTGGCGGACAGATGGTCCTAACTCATGAGATTGCAAACTATCCTGGAGTTGAGAGCATCAGCGGATACCAGCTTGCAATGATAATGAAGAGGCAGGCTGAGAGTTTTGGATGCACAATTAAGTCAAATATTATTGTTAAAGAGATAGAGACCAAAGGGCGGATAAAATCCGTCAAGCTATCAGACGGGAAGCAGTTTACTGCCGATGCACTAATTATAACAACAGGAGGAAGATCAAGGACTATCGGAGTGCCCGGAGAAGAGAAACTTAAAGGAAGAGGTATTTCATACTGTGCAACTTGCGACGGAGATTTTTTTACTGACAAAGAGATTGTAGTTGTCGGTGGTGGCAACTCAGCACTTGAAGAGGCTGTATCTCTTACAAAATATGCGTCAAAAGTTACCATAGTACATCAGTTTGACCATTTTCAGGCATTGCAGCACTATGTAGAGGAGGCAAAAAACAATCCAAAAATCAATTTTATTATGGAGTCAACTATTGCCGCATTTCATGGTGACGAAAAGCTTGAGAGTGTTGATATAAAAAATCTTAAATCAGGCGAGATTTATAATTTTAAAACCGACGGGACATTTGTATTTATTGGCTATGTACCAAATACAGAATCCCTTACAGATAAAATTGATCTGAATAAGTGGGGAGAGATAGTAGTTAACCCTGACATGGCTACAAGTGTTGAAGGTGTTTTTGCAGCCGGAGACAGCATAACAAAGAGATACAGACAAGTAACAACGGCAGTCGGTGATGGAACCATAGCGGCCCTGTCAGCATCGGGATACATAAATGAGCTTAAAAAGAGTAAATAGGTCTATTTCAAATTTTTGCAGAATTCCGAAATGAGTGCCTCTGCTTCTGACTCTCCATAAGAATAAGCTCTTCTCCAGTCTCTGCATGCGCCACTTTTATCTCCTAAATTATTAAGCGTTACACCCCTGTTAAAGAAAGCCAAAGCATTTGAAGGATCAAGCTCAATGGCCCTGTTGTAGTCCGACAAAGCGCCGTTGAGATCCTTTATGCTGTACTTTGATATTCCACGATTTACATAAGCCTGAGTCATATTAGGTCTTAACTCAATTGCTTTTGAAAAATCCTCAATACTTTCAGAATATTTCCCAAGCTTCTGCCTGACAACACCTCTGTTGTAATAGGCAATTATAATTTCTGAGTCAAGCTCAAGGGCCTTTGTGTAATCCTCCTCTGCACCCCGTATATCATTCAGGACGCTTTTACATAAACCTCTGTTTACATAGGCAATCGCATCATCAGGAATAAGTTCCAGCTCTCTTGTATAGTCATAGATGGCCTCATAATTAAATCCAAGTTTCCTGTGAGACTCTGCAACTGCGTACCATGCATCTGGAAATTTCGGGTCTATAGCAATACATTTTTTCAGACTCTCTATTGCCTGTTCATGAAAGTTGAGCATCGCAAGAATTGTCCCCTTGCCATACCATGAACGTGCATGAAGTGAATCAACCTGAGTTCCCCTTATGTAATCATCCAGAGCATCTCTGAAGCGTTCCTGATACTCACGCGACAGACCTCTGCTGTACAAAGCCTCTGCACTCTCCGGGTTTAATTCTATGGCTTTAGTGAAATCATACTCTGCTTTGCTAAACTCCTCAAGTGTAAGATAAACGACACCACGGTTAAACCAGGCAACTGCAAGTTTAGGATCAATTCTTACTGCTGACGTATAGTCTGCAATTGCCCCCTGATACTCTTTTTTACTATGCTTTTCAATGCCGGAATTGTATAATTGTTCGGCAGACTGACCCAAAAACATTACAGGGAGCAGTAAAGCTAAAATCAATGAAATCGTTTTCATTGCCCATTTGTTTTCAGAAAGTTACATAAAAAATAAATAGCCCCTGCAAAATAATTATCTTTGTTGTTGACATTGAGTAGAAAGACTTGTAGATGAATTTAATCCACAAAATACTGAAGCTGATTTCACTTTTTTTGCTATCAGTTATGCTTCTTCCGGAAGTTAAATTGAACGCCCAGGAGAGTGTAAGGACAATTGAGATAGACGAACTAATTGTCAGGGGAGGAAGAATCAAATACAGAAACAGAGGTAATCCCGCAGTAGAGCTAATTGATAGTGTACTGGCATATAAAGATTTAAACAGAAGCACAAATTTCAACTCTCTCAGATACCAGAAATATGAGAAGATTGTCTTCTCATTTACAAATATTGGAGAGAGAGTAAAGACCATGAAGCTTCTTAATAAATTCAGTTTTGTTTTTGACAATATTGATACAATTAGAAGTCCGGGAAGAGAGGTGCTTCCTATATACATCCGTGAAAGACTCTCTGACTACACTTATCACGGAGAGAGCAGTACTTCCAATGAAATTATCAGAGGAGAACGTATGGTTACCTTTGAAGAGCATATGGATGAACAGGGTATCGGAGAGTGGCTAAACTATCTTTACGAGGAGGTTGATATATATGACAACAACATACTCTATCTTACCAACAGGTTTATAAGCCCTATATCACCCTCCGCCCCCTCTTTTTACAGATACTACATTACAGATACTGTCTCCAGTGGAGGAGAGAGTTGCATAAGACTCTTTTACACACCAAGGAATAAAACCGATTTTCTTTTTCAGGGATATCTCTATATAACAATGGATGGCAGCTATGCTGTTAAGCGAGCAGAGATAGAGGTTAACAAAAACATAAACCTGAATTGGGTAAAAGAGAGCCGGATTGTTCAGGAGTTCAGAAGGAGCGGGCAGGGAGGATGGATACTAGACAAAAACGAAACCTCTCTTGACCTGGGATATAGTAAAAACGGACTTGGAATATTCGGACAAAGATCTGTTTCATACAGAGATTATATTTTCAATGCACCTGTTCCGACTGACTACTTGACCAAACAGACAGCCAGGGCAGATTCAATATTCAGCAGAGATGAGGTTTTCTGGAGAGAGGGTCGTCACCAGGAGCTAACAAAATCAGAAGAGGGAATCTATAAAATATCCGACTCCCTGAAAAGTATGCCATCATTCAGAAGGATAACCGGTTTAATAAGGCTGGTATTTGCAAGCTACCACGATTTTGGAAAGTTTGAGATTGGTCCTGTAAGTACATTTTATAGTTACAATCCTACGGAGGGCTCAAGGGTAAGATTAGGAGGAATGACCACTCAGAAATTCAGCAAAAGATTCAATTTTGACGGCCATATATCATATGGTTTCAAAGACAATCAGATTAAATACAAATTAGGGACAACAATCTCATTAACTGATAAAACCATATATGATTTTCCGGTTCAGTCTTTAAGAGTAAGTGTACAGAAGGAGACGAAAGTGCCTGGAGTAGAGCTTTACTTTGTTCACGAGGGGAGTGCATACCTCTCCATTAGCAGAGGCATTGACGATAAACTATTCTACAACCAGGGGGTAACTGCCGAATATTTCAGGGAATTCAGCAACCACTTCTCATATAAGCTAAGCTATAATTATACCAGACAAAAACCGGGGGGCAGTCTTGACTTTGGGACTATTCCACACCTTGACATTGGTGAAATGAGCATTGATTTGAGATATGCCCCCAATGAACAGTTTTATCAGAAAAGAATGTTCAGAGTACCCGTCGTTAACAGACATCCTGTTTTCCAGCTAAACTATACATTTGGGAACAGGGTTTTGGGAGGAGACTACAACTATCATCTCATAAGATTCAATGCAAGCAAACGATTCTATCCATCAGTAATTGGATATACAGATGCAACAATTGAGAGCGGAGTAGTGATAGGCACAGTGCCTTTTCCGCTTCTTGAGATGCACAATGCAAACCAATCATATATTTATCAGGCTAACAGATATAACCTGATGAACTTCCTTGAATTTGTAAGCGACAGATATATATCTCTTTTTGTAGATCACAATTTCAACGGATTTATATTCAACAAAATTCCTCTGATCAAACACTTGGGATTAAGAGAGATTATAACATTCAAAATCCTGTACGGAGGTCTTGGGAAGAATAACAATCCTGGGCTTATGCAACCATCAGAGATTTCAAATGCACAGCTGATGCCACTCCCAAAAGACATGTCAGGAAATCCATTAACATTTACACTGGACAGAGGGCCATATATTGAGGCAAGCATTGGAGTAGGGAATATATTTAAGTTATTGAGAGTGGACCTTGTAAGGCGAATAACATACATGGACAATCCAAATACAACTAAATGGGGAATCAGATTTAGGGTAAAATTTGATCTCTAATAGCTATATTTGAGTTTGCAATACTAACCCCTCAATATGAAACAGCCATTTACCAAAATCTTGTTGCTTGCAATTGCAGCCTTTTCTATGTTTTCAAACAGTGCAACATCCCAGCGACTGGCAGCTTTAGACAATTACAGAATACCTCTGAAGGTTAAATCTGCCAATATTGGCAAAATCATAATGCCGGAGGCTGGTCATGAAATATCACATCAATGGAAATTCAAGATTATAAATGACACCGCTGACATTTTCCGAATTAACAGCAAAGGAGAGCTATCCCTGAAGAGAGGTAAATCATTGAACCCAGGAGGGCCATTCAGGTATTCGCTAACCATATCTACTAAACGCAAGGGAGGAGGTAGTGAGTCAAAGATATTGGAATTTGAGCTCGTAAAGGATGAGTTCCTTAATAATATTGTGGTTGCCCACAGAGGGGCCTGGCGAGAATCCTCTGCCCCTCAAAATTCAATAAAGGCTCTTGAAAACGCTATAAATATTGGATGTTCCTGGAGTGAATTTGACCTATGGATGTCTGCTGACGGTGTTCCAATATGCAATCACGATCCCTCTGTAAAGGGATATATGGTTGAGGATACAGATGCCTCAGTTCTCACATCTCTAGAGCTCTCCCCCGGAGAGAGGCTGCCGACAGTAGAGGAGTACATTAAAAAAGCTATGAGTCAGAATAAGACCGGTCTGGTAGTGGAGATAAAACCATCCGGAAAATCTCCGGAGAGGACACTTGAACTGACTGATAAGGTTGTGCACCTTGTCCATAGCCTAAAGGCACAGGCGTGGGTTACATATATAAGTTTCAGCTATGAATCCCTGTTAAGAGTAATGGAGCTGGACCCGACTGCAAAGACAGCCTATTTGGGGAGTAATAAAACCGTTGAAGAGATAAGTAGAAGCGGAATGTGGGGCATTGATTTCAATATCAGCCTCTTTAAAAAGGACCCTCTTCTTGCAGAAAGAGCTAATAAGCTGGGCCTCACAGTAAATGTCTGGACGGTAAATTCAGAAGAGGATCTAAAATTGATGATGGATATGGGGGTAGATTACATAACTACAAATGAGCCTGAACTACTCTTCAGATTAATTGAGAGACTTTAAATTTAATTTTAACATTCACAGATGATGAGAAAAACATTAATATCAATTCTTTTTCTTGTACAGATTTTATCAACAACTTATACAAACGCACAGGGTTATAATATCTACAGTGAACCTCGTGATAAACAAATATTTGACAATTACATTTCAGTAATGAAGGGCAAAGAGAGGCTTGAAATTGATAAAATAATTGTAGAGACAGCAAAGTTTTTCCTCTCTGTGCCATATGTAGCTCACACTCTTGAAATTGAGCCGGAAGGACTTGTTATTAACTTAAGAGGAATGGACTGCACAACATTTGTTGAAACTGTATTGGCACTTTCCAGAACAGTTAAGGAGGGAGAGCCAACTTTTGAAAAATTCTGCGATAACTTGAGATTTATTAGATACCGGGAGGGAAAAATAAGTGGATATCATGACAGGCTTCACTATACATCAGACTGGATGTATGAAAATGAGAAGAAAGGGATAATCAGGAGAGTAATTCACACTCCGGAATGGGAGCCACTATTTCTCAATCTGCACATTATGTCATCAAATCCCGGCAAATACAAGCAACTATCAGGAGATGATTCTCTGAAAGAGACTGTTAAAAACATTGAGAAAGATATTAATACAAGAGACCACTTCTACCTCCCCCATTCAAAAATCCAAAAAAATGCTTCTCTTTTTAAAAGCGGAGATATTGTAGGATTTACAACAAAAATAGATGGATTAGATGTTACACACATGGGTATTATTTATAAAGAGGGCAATAACCTTACATTTATACACGCCTCACTTACACACAAAAAAGTTATTGTAAACAGGGAGCCCCTTCATACATACCTGTCTAACACAAAAGGGACCGGAATAATTCTATCCAGAGCAGAGAATTAACCTATCTTTTGAATATTGCCCCCAATATACCCCTGACAATTTGAGTCCCCACACTTCTCCCAATGCTTGTAGCCGCTGACCCTATTGCCTTATCCAGAGCTGATTTTGACCCTGCTCTCCGCTGAGTCCCGGACGGAGCAACCTTTTTCTCCCTTTGATACTCCATCTCCCTTCTCTCCCTCTCTGCGGCCATCCTCTGCTCCTCCATCTGCTCAATGGAGATTCTTTCATAAGCCGAATCTCTGTCAAATTGCCTTTCGTACATTCCAAAGAGTCTGCTCTGTTTAATAAGAGCCTCCCTTTGCTCGCCTCTGATTGCCCCTATCTGACTCAAAGGAAACAGCATCTTAGCCCTCTCCACAACAGATGGAGAACCCTTATCGTCAAGGAATGAGACTAAAGCCTCGCCTGTGCCCAGTTCTAAAATCGCTTGTTCAGTATTGAATTTTGGATTTGTCCTGAAAGTTTGAGCCGCCGCTCTGACCACCTTTTGATCCTGAGGTGTGAATGCTCTTAGTGCATGCTGAATTCTGTTACCAAGCTGTCCCAGTATCTCAATTGGAATATCAGCCGGAGACTGAGAGATGAAATAGACTCCAACGCCCTTTGACCGAATAAGCCTGACAACCAGTTCTACCCTCTCCTTTAAAGCCTTAGGGGCATCTTCAAACAACATATGGGCCTCATCAAAGAAGAATACAAATTTTGGAACAGGGAGGTCCCCTACTTCAGGAAGCTGATCATAGAGCTCAGATAGTAGCCAAAGAAGAAAAGTAGAATAAAGTTTAGGAGCCATCATAAGCTTATCGGCGGCAAGAATATTCAGTACACCTCTCCCACCCTCACTCTGCAAAAGATCAAAAATATTGAATGCAGGTTCTCCAAAAAACTTATCCGCACCCTGACTCTCAAGGGCAAGCAGAGCCCTCTGAATAGCTCCGATACTTGAGGCTGACACATTGCCATATACAGAGGTATATTCTTTAGAATTTTTAGAGGTCCAGTCAAGCATAGCCCTGAGATCCTTTATATCAATAAGCAACAACTGCTTTTCATCGGCTATCCTGAATACAATATTCAGAACGCCCTCCTGAGTATCATTAAGGTCCAGGAGCCTGGAAAGCAGCAGTGGACCCATCTCAGAAATTGTTGTTCTCATAGGGTGTCCCTGCTCCCCAAAGACATCAAAGAATCTGACAGGAGCTCCAGAGAAGTTGAGAGCAGAGCGATCCATACCAAACTCCTGAATCCTAGCTTCAATAAATTTATTCACCACCCCGGCCTGACTCAATCCGGCTAAATCTCCCTTCATATCAGCCAGAAATGAAGGTATTCCGGCCCTGCTGAATGTTTCGGCAAGCACTTGAAGAGAGACCGTCTTTCCTGTACCCGTAGCACCGGCAATAAGACCATGCCTGTTTACCATTTTTGGGTCAATATAAATTGGTGAGTGAGAGTGGGCCACATACATTTTATTATCCATGTCCAACATAACTGACACTTTTTATATTAGTTAAATATAATAAAAATTGAATCTAATCTCTTTTTTAAATTTCTCTATATTTACACCTTTCGTATTTCATTAGGTGATTATTTTATTTTAGTACACTATTTTACTTGTTTATATAGAATCTCTTTATTTACACTACGTTTTTGCAGTTAGAAATTTTTAGTTATCTTGCGCCCCGAAAAAAGAGGAGATAATTAAATTATTTGCTTTAATGATACTACACGAGCAATTTATCAGAATGGCCAAGAAGAATCCTTCAAGGATGGCCATAATTGACAAAACTCTTGACAGAAGGGTAACATATTCTAAGGCGCTTATTGGCTCCATAATTTTAAGCAAGCGTTTTAAAAAGGAGTCATCAAATTTTATAGGCGTGATGGTTCCTACGTCAGCAGGATGCACTCTTGCTACATTAGGAGTTCTGATGAGCGGCCACACTCCGGTAATGATTAATTATTCAACAGGAGCAGAGGCTAATGCAAGGTATGCTCAGCAGAAATGCGGATTCTCTACCATTATTACATCCAAAGCCCTGCTTGAAAAAATTGGCTGTCCAAAGTTGGAGGGGATGATCTTTCTTGAGGATATAATGGCCGGAATAAAAACTGCTGAGAAGATTAAGGCAGCTCTAATCAGCAAGCTCCCGGCATCTGCAATAATCAACCTTACATACAAAGGCAAAGAGGATGACATGGTTGCCATGCTCTTTACAAGCGGTAGTGAGAAGGATCCTAAGGCAGTGCCTCTTACCAACAGGAACATCTCATCTAACATTGAGAGTTTTGGGAGTTATGTTGGAATTGGAGACAAGGACACAATTCTTGCAAATCTGGTGTTCTTCCACATATTTGGACTAACTGTAAATCTGTGGGTTCCGCTATATTATGGAATTACTATGGTTACATATGCAAATCCTCTGGATTTCATAACTGTCAGCAAGATTGCGAGAGAGGAGAAGCCAACGATGATGGTGGGAACTCCAAGCTTCTTCTGGGGATATCTGCATAAGTCTGAACCCGGAGATTTTAAATCTGTAAGAATAATGGTCTCTGGGGCAGACAAATGTCCTGATGCCCTGAGAGAGGGGTATATGAAGAAACACGGGGTAACTCTGCTTGAAGGATACGGTGCTACGGAGACATCTCCTGTTATATCGGTTAACTCACATGAATTCAACAGGCCCGGAAGCACAGGTAAGCCTATACCCGGAGTTCTAGTAAAAATTGAACATTTAGAGAGCGGAGAAGAGTGCAGGCCGGGAGAGATTGGGAAAATACTTGTAAAGGGACCCTCCGTTATGGCCGGGTATTATAAAGACCCTCTGCTAACTGAAGAGGCGTTAAAAGATGGCTGGTACAACACAGGAGATATGGGATATCTTGATGAAGAGGGATATCTGTATCACTCCGGAAGGTTCAAGAGATTTGTAAAGATTGGAGGAGAGATGGTATCTCTCGTCAAGGTAGAGAATACCTTGGAGAAGCATCTTCCGGCAGGAGTATCATGTTGTGTCGTGGATGTGCATGATGAGGTGAAGGGTTCGTCAATAATTGCAACTGTTACAATTGAGGTTAACAAATCAGAGATTTTGAAAAAAATGGGCGAAGAGCTTCCTAACATCGCACTTCCTAAACACTTTGTAGTGATCAGAGACCTCCCAATGATGGGCACAGGGAAAATTGATTTCAGGAGTGTAACCAAGATTGTCCAGGAGATTTTTGATAAAGAACAATAGGTTTTCTCAGCTCTTTTCATTAAATTGCATGAAGTTAGACACAAGAAAAAAGAAATATGACAGTAAAACTTGAGTTTAATGTAGAGAGAGATATATTTAACAACATCTTTTCAGGTGTTCAGAAGGCTTTTGTATCACAAGTAAAACCAGCCGAACTAAACAAATATTTCCTCCTTACGGAGGATAAAAAGATTGATGTAAGATACTTCAATGAAATAGAGTTTACCAACGGTTCAAGGAGATGTTCATTTAAAATCGGGTATGCGGAAATTGATTTTCTTATCCCAAATGAGCTAATTGATTCCGGCATTGAAGACCTTACAGAGTGCTACAATTATGAGAACATGCCTCCCATAGAGATAGTCTTCCAACTCAAAGAGAGGCTCTCATAAAGGATTGACACTATAATTAAACTAGCCCTTGTCTGCAATCAGCTGAAGGGCTTTTTTATTTAGTATCATCATATGCCTGCCGGAAAGTGTAATAAGACCATCGCGCTGAAAATCCGACAGAGTGTTTATCACACTCTCTTTTGAATATCCAAGTGTTGCTGCCATCTCCTCCCTGGTAAAAGGAAGCACAACCTTAACATCTCTGAAAAGCCTCTCTAGGCTAAGAAGAAGCATTGCAATAGCTCCATTTGCATTTTTGTGACTAAGTGAAATGAGCGTATGAACCACTCCATTTGTCAATTCAGACATCATGGTCACAATATAGACAGCAAAATCACCATTCTCCCTAATCAAGCGTTCAAACACATCTCGGTCAAATATTCTCACCTTTGAGTTTGTAATGGCAATGGCGGAGAACTCAAGCCTCTTTTTGACAAAGGAGCACATAAGACCAATAAAATCACCGTTTACAGCAAAACTAAAAGTTGTATCACGTCCCCCCTCTTCCAGATTTAGCTTTGCCATCCCATCCTCAATAAAGAGTATCTGAGATGCAAGAGATCCCTGTTTGATAATTGCCTCTCCCTTATTATAGTCAAGTAGTACTGAAGAGCTCATAAGCTCCTTAAGTTCCGGCTCTTTCAGCCTGCTTGTCCATTGATATATTTCACCGGGAAGCATCATACAAGATTGAGTTAACTGTCAAATGATGTAATATTACATATTTTTTAATTAAAAACTGCACTTTGTTTATTGAGATAAATAGGTGATGTGTTGGTAAATTTGCAAAACATCAAAAAAAGATCATTATGGCAGATTCAAGATTCAGGGTTAAAGCCCATAGCGCTAGCGCAACAAAGACAGTAGTAAAAGCAAGACAATTTGAGATAGTTATTGATGAACCGGCTGAGCTGGGCGGCACAGATCTCGGAGCCAATCCTGTTGAGTATGTACTTGCAGCCTTTGCAGGTTGCCTGAATGTAATGGCCCATGTCATTGCAAAAGAGTTAAATTTTGAACTCAGAGGCGTTGAGATAGATTTGTACGGAGACCTGAACCCGGCGAGGCTTTTTGGTATGAGCTTTGACGAGAGGGCGGGCTATAAGCAAATTTCAATTACACTAAAGCCAGACACAGATGCAGATGAAGCAACTCTTGCTAAGTGGGCAGAGATGATTGAAGACAGATGCCCTGTGAGCGACAATCTTCAACATCAGACTCCAGTAAAAATAGAGGTTAAAAGGCAAAAATAAGCAGTTGACAAATTACCCCCGGGACCCTGTAGAAATTGGTGTCTGCAGGGTCTTTTTTTGTAAATTGCAGTGCTAATCCCAAATCTAATCACTTATGAAAAAGCTATTTTTTCTTTCCGCACTCTTAACATTAATAACATTTTTAAATCCGTTAAGAGCCATGTCAGAGAGGGCAGCACTTGACTCTATTTTACCGGTCAGAGGTTTTTGCATCGCATTGCCTACTCCGGACAGGATGGATGAGTTTGTAAAATTTATTGAGACAGAGCTAGCCCCAAGGCACGTTAACACTCTTGTACTAAGAGTGGAATACAAATACAAATGGAAGAGCCGGCCTGAACTCATAGACACTCTTGCCCTTTCAAAAAGAGAGGTAAAGAGACTTCTAAAAGTATGCAAGCAGAATAATATCAAGATGATTCCTCTTATTGATCTGCTGGGGCACCAGTCAGGAAGAGGAGGGCTCAACATGTTGCTTAAAACATATCCGGAGTTTGAAGAGACTCCGGCAGAATTTAGTAACGACCCTGCAAGACTGCCCATGAACGGATTCAACATGAGAAGCTACTGTCCAAACCATCCCGATGTTCACAAAGTAGTATTTGACGTCGTTGATGAGATTTGTGAAGTATTTGAATCAGACATTTTCCATGCAGGAATGGACGAGGTCTTTGATATTGGCAATGACAAGTGCCCAAGATGTGCAGGCAGAGATAAGGCGGAGCTTTTTGCTCAGGAGGTCTGGACAATCAGAAACCACCTTGCCTCAAAAGGAAGAAAAATGTGGATGTGGGGGGACAGGCTGCTGGACGGACGGACAATAGGACTTGGCAGATGGGAGGGTAGCTACAACAATACTCACAGGGCCATTGACATGATTCCCAAAGACGTAACAATATGTGACTGGCACTATGAAAGAGCAGACGTGACTGCAGCTCTCTTTGCGATGAAGGGAATAGACGTAATGACCTGCCCCTGGAGAAACCCTCAGGCAGCAGTTCTGCAAGTAGAAGATATGGTAAGGTTCCGACAAAATACGGCAAAAGTAATGAAGCCAAGATTCAGAGGCGTGATGCACACAGTCTGGTCAAACGTTGGGACATTTCTGGACGGGTTTTATGGCAAAAATGAAGATAAAAGCCAGGGTGACCAGACACCTTGGGAGGCTTTCAGAAGGATGTATGACCGAATTGCCTTATTACCTGAAGAGTAGAGGAATCAGAGACAAATACTGAGTACAGGCCCTGGGGTTCTTGAGCCGGATCTCCGGTGTATGGGTCTCCTTTTTTCCAGTTGTAACTTCCCGTCACAGAGCCGGCAAATCCACCCCAACCCCAAAAATTTCCTCCTACAAGAGCCCCTCCCTCCGAGGAGCTCTTTTTTATCCTGTCTATTACAAATTTGTAATAAGCATCCCTTGCCCTTACTGTACTATTTCTGGAAAATGAAAATCCATCTCTTGGATAACCGAACTCTTCAAGAACAAGGGGCTTTCTTAGATTTTCAGCTATTTCAATATGAATTTTCATATAGGTCTCCGTTTCGGTTATTGAGTTGGCAAGCTTCTCTTCTATACTGTCTTTTGATGCCCATCCCCAATTGTACGGCCATATGTGCATATTGAGATAGTCAATATTCTCATCTGAATGTATTCTCTTATATAAATCAATATCCACCTCACATCCATACAGCCCTTCACTGCCTGTGGATACCATGTGGTTTTTATCAATTGACTTAATCAGAGCAGCCACATCAGTCAGCCAGTTGTAAAAAGCCTCCTTCCCCTCATCAGAGAATGCTCTGGGCTCATTGGCTATTTGCCAGGAAAATAGAGCGGCATCCTCTGAATAAGGCCTTCCGGTTATAGAGTTAACTCTTGACACAATAAATTTAACATGGTCACTAAACATTGCCTTACATGAATCACACGCTACAAATCCAGCAACGTAGTCCCTGAATGGGTGCCATCCGTCAATATTTGGTATTGGGGCTCTACCTTCTCCGGACCACATTAGATACTGTGAGTATCCCCCTGACCACTCCCATGAGTTTCCCAGGTATAATACAGCCATCATTTCCCTCTTTCCAAGCTCTACCATAAGTTTATCAAGTCCTCTCAAAAGGGTGTCGTTATATACTCCCGGTGTTTTCTGTAAAACAGGCTCAATTTTGGAGTGTACACCCGCTTCTCCCTCTGCCCCAACCAAAACTCTGATATTGTCAACACCCAGGCCTTTTAATAAGTCCAGCTCCTTAAAGAGCCTTAGTGTATCTCCCCCCTCGCCCTCTGACGCAAGGATAGCAGCATACCACATATTTGCCCCCATAAAGCTGTATGGCTCTCCGTTAACAATAAACCTCGTACCCTCTGTATGAGCAAATCTGCTCTCTTTGGAGAGGATAGTACATCCGATATTACAAACCAGTAACAGAAACCATATATATCTATTCATAGTTTTTTAGAAATTTTAATCAGCCTCTCACCTGCTCCAATTGAATAGCCACCAATATTATATACAATGCGACCAAAGGTATCTGCAACTACAACAAATGGAGAAGGATAGGGCATTTTTACCTCCAGCCCGCTATATATTGAATTTGACAGATTTCCACTTTCATCCTCTATAAAAATAAAATTATCAGGGAGCTTTTCGTTGGCAAATTTCTCAAGAGCCAGTTTTAAAGAGTGCCTGTCAGGATATACAAAAAAGATCGCCCTGCCCCATTTTTCAAATTCATCTTTGTACTTCATAATATCATTTACCATATGTACTCCGGGCTCATGATTATGCTTAAGAAGCACCATAATAAAGTAGCCCCTGCCACTTCTTTCAATTATTGAAGCATCAACACTCATATTGCCTATAACCCTTAATTCCTCAGTATCCTCTCTTAAAACCAGCTGAATATTTGTTTTAACTCCCTCTGTAAGATTGAAAAAGTGTGCTCTTGCCAAAACCTTGCCATCTGCCATTCTTGTTCCGGAGGTAAGCAAGGTGTATCCTGGTGAGAGATTTACATATCTGCCCTCATCAAAGATGCTCTTATATGAGTTTGTCCCTTCAAAACCCTCCCTACCCCTGAATGACAAAAGTCTGAATCTCTTTCCATCAAACTGAGAGATTGAGAAATGGCTTTCAAACCTTGGATTCTCAACTACTCCTCCGCTGTAATTAAGAGACAAATAAGCAGGATCTGACTCAGAGACGGAGTCATATGTAGGATTACGATTGAAATTAGCCACTCTCCATAGACCATCCATTTTATATTCCGGCTGTGAATTAAGGGGATTTAGCCTTGATGGGATTCCAAATGTCCTGCAGAGAGCTACAAAAAGGATATCTCTGGAATACTCATCCGCCAAACCCATTCTCCAAACACCTACAGGAGATATAGGAATAAACTGTGGATTAAGGCTGTTATCAACTCTTATTCCGGAGAGAATTTTCTCTACAGCCAGTGGATCTCCATGGAGCGTATCTGCACCTGGCAAAGACTTAAAGAATCCCCTCCAGGAAGTTAAAAACTCTCTTCCTACCCTTGGAGAGACTATATATGGGTCTGTTTCACCAGCTTTAATATTTGCCAGATGGTCATTCAGAACACGTGAGCTTACATCCTTTATGTCTTTTGCAGTAAGCGAAGTGATTATTGCCTCACCTGTTACACTGCTTCTCTCATCAAATTCAGACCTAAATTTCTCCACCTCATTTATAATACCTCTCAGCTCTTTAACTCTTAAAACTCTTATTGAATCCTCCCTTGCAAGACGTCTATTATTATTCTCAATCTGTTCAGGAGTAACATTGTCAGTTTTAGACCTTTCATCAGGAGGTGAAATACTAAACTCTGCGATAAACTCTTCGCCAATTACCCTGTCCATGATTATTTCACCGCAATATTCAGCCTCCCGGGGAGAGATCATTGCAATCCCAAACTTCTCCCCTTTGTGCGCCCTAACAACAATATCGCCCAAACCCATTCTGGCATTGACAAAACCCTTTGAATCACTAATCCTTCTTATTGCTGGCCAAAATTCTGAATAATTATAAATACAGAACTCAACGGCAGCTCCCTCAACAATCTCTCCTCCCGGATCCTTTACAACAAGCTTAATAGTGGATACCGGTGCATAGTTCTCAGTAACATTAATCTCTGCAAACAGATCTGTCTGCTCAATAACCTCCTCAGTTCCTGTGTATTTTCCGAATACCCTTGTATGCATCAGGAGGGCTCTTGTAGCTGATGAAGTAAACCATGCCCTGTTAAGTACAGGCTCAGGTTCACATGCTCCAATATAGTACCACTCTCCATCGGCCCAAGCCTCTACCCAGGCATGGTTGTCGTCAGTATGTGCCCATCTTGGAGTATAAACAAGCCTGGCAGGAATGCCAACAGCCCTGAGGGCAGCTACTGTAAGAACCGACTCTTCACCGCAACGCCCCTCTCCATTCCTCATCGTTGCCAGTGGAGAGGAGGTCCTCTCATCACTTGGAGCGTAGGTAGCATATTCGTGGCACCAATGGTTAACCTCCAGTATTGCCTCTTTTGCTGTGAGGCCGGCAACCCTTGGAAAAAGCTCGCGGAAAATAACAACTCTTGAGCTGTCCAGAGTTTCATTGTTAACCCTTAAGGGAAGAACAAAGTGCCTGAATATCTCATTCGGTACATCTTTCCCCCATGGAGACTCTTTTCTGGTCTTTATTGCAATTTTAGCTGCATCTTCAAATATTGAGCCGTCGTAATCGCTGATATCCCCAGCAGGCATATATGCGAAAAGAAATTTAAGAGCATCTTTCAGCTCTCTGTTTTGGGATGTGTCAACAACAAGAAAGAGGCTCCGGTCTCTGACCAGAAGCCTCTTTTCATTAAAATCCCTGTCAGTAAGGTTCACTGAACAGGAGTGAAGAAGTAGTGTTGATAAAACAAAAAAAACTAGTACTAGGACTTTAAACTTATTCATTATACTCTTGATTCAACTGCTTTTGGTTCTGAGCGCGGAGTTTTTTAGCCTTCTCTCTCTCTTCATTTATAAGGTTTTCGGCAAACCCTACCAATGCAACCAGAATAAAAGCAGCAGAGATCCAAATATAATAGGTCCAGTCCGGTCCATCTCCCCTCTTTTGAGGACTGCTTGCTGTTTCATGCACTACAACATTATTACTTGCCAGCACCTCCGAATTTTTTGGATTATTGGCCGTCAAGGGTAGTACGAACGCAAGAAACAGGATAAATACCGTAATCTGCCTTTTCATAAAGGATAAGTAATCTTATAGTGTAAAATTAACTTTCCTTTCTCTATAAATGAGCAAATATTGGTGAATACCCGATTATTCCCCTATTCTACCCTTCGCTTAAAGCCGCTCCTATTGCTGTTGCAAATTCGCCATCCTGAGGAAATTCAAATTTGATTTTATACATATTTGAGATGTTCTCAAGAATCTTTTGTCCAATCTGATTTCTGCTTCCATTACCCGTAACCAACACACAATTAGTATGTCTGCTCCGGGCTGCAAATACAGAGATAACACCTATAACCTGAAAAACCATATTGATTATACCAATTGCAATATCCTCCTTCTGTGCAGTGTCAAGCATCTTACCAAAGTTGGCAGCAGTTGCAGTTTTATCAAGGAAGCTGATCTCCTTTTCTGAGATATCGCCAATTAAAAGGTCAACCTGGTCCAGATCTCCCCTCTCTGCGAGTTTAAGAATATTTTCAAAAACCGACGTCTTAATAAGCTCTTTTGACAATCCGGTAATTGTACCTCCTCCCACTCCGGTTCCACCCAGGTGGAGTATCCTGTCCTTAGAGGCCTCAATAATAGATGTTCCCGTTCCTATATTGGCAATAACTACCGGATCCCTTTTTGCAAGAAACATTCCTCCCAAACCTATTGCGTGTATCTCATCAATTTTATGAGTAGTTATACCAAAAATCTCTTTGTTTATATTTACAGAACCTGCTCCGGTAATAATAATCTTCTCTACAGAGGAGATGTCAAAATTACTTTCAAGAATCATCTTCCCAAGCGCACCTGTGGCAGATGTAACAGCATCAAAAGCCCGGGTTTTTATTGTTTTTATAATTTCTCCACCCTCAACAGCGACAGCCTTTGTAGTGGTACTTCCTATGTCTATTCCTATTATCATTACTGGAATTAATTAGAAAAAACTTGTCAAATATACTCAAATCAACAATACTGCATAAATTATTTCAGCACCCAGTCGTGAATTGCCAAAGGCTCTTTATTCCCTAAAAAGAGGATAGCCATATCATTAATTACATCATGTCCTGCCGCACTGTTTGTGAAATAGACCAATATCCGCTTTGGTTTTCCCCTGCCTTTTGGAACAATAATGAAGAGAGCTTTAAAGTTTCCGTTATCTCCCCAGTGGAATACAATATCACCAAGCTCTCTGTTCTTCTCAATACCAACTCCCAATCCCCAGAAGATTGTATTGTCACACTCCCGTGGCCTCTCAGGGTATCTTACAGCATTAATAACCGGTGTGAAAAGCTCCCTGGATGCCCTTTTGCCAATTCCAACACCTTCAGTTATTGCTGAGAGAAATTTAATATAATCCCCTGCTGTGGTCCTTAATGTATAGGCCGAGTTAGCTCTCGGAAAACTCCCTACCCCCCTGTTGACACCCTCTCTTGTGTACCCGGATGAAGCCAGAGAGTCATATCGGTCCAGCCATATATAGGAGGTAGAGCTCATACCCAAAGGGATAAATACCTCCTCCCTTGCAATCTCTTCAAGACCACGACCTCTTATATTCTCGACAGCTCTCTGAAGATACGCATAGGCCTCGCCTGAATAGGAGAAGGCGGAATCCGGCCTGAACCTGAATGAGATTTTTGATGCTGGCCAATCGGCAGATCCGGGTGAGAGTGCCCAGTTGGGCAATCCACTTCTATGTGAGAGAACTATCCTTGCGGTAAGCAATGATGCATAACCCCAGTTATCAAATCTGTCAGCGTCTGCATAGCGGACAAGTGGGGCGTCCAGGTCTATTTCGCCCCTTTCAGCCATTTTCACAACAATGTATGCAAACAGAGGCTTGCTTAGAGATGCTGCCTGAAAAACTGTTGAACAATCCTCTCTCTCCATAACCCCGTCAGCAGTTGCCACTTCATATAGCGAAACTCTTTTACCCTCTGAATATGCAACCTGAATCAAAGGGATGGACGAGCGAGAAGCAATCTCCCTGATTTTTTCAGAAGAGAAAGCAGTTTCTGAAAACAGAAAAAGAGGAGAAATAGCAAAAAAGAGATATTTAAGCATAAAATAGCATTTGCCCGTAAAGTTACTATTTTTACATAAGCAATTATTCGGAAGATGAAAGCATTGATCATAGGAGCCACCGGTCTTACAGGAGGTAAAATTCTAAAAGAGCTGTTAGATAACCCCTCTTTTACAGAGATTGTCTCATTTCAAAGAGGAGCCTCTGTAGTTAAACATCCAAAATTAAGGGTAGTTATTACTGACATGAGAGATCTGAGTGCCGTAAAAGATCTGGTAAAGGGGGATGTGCTTTTCAACGCTATGGGAACTACTATTAAAAAGGCAGGGAGTAAAAAAGAGCAACAAAGAGTTGATAGAGATATTCCAATAGAGTTTGCCAGGATGGCTTCAGAGTCAGGGGTAAGTCTTATGTTGAATGTCTCAAGCATTGGAGCATCCCTCAAAAGAGGATTCTATTTAAGGACAAAGGCCGAGATGGAGCATGGCACATCAGAGGCTATGGGTGGCAGGGTGATCCACTTCAGACCCTCAATCCTGCTGGGAGAGAGGAGCAGAAGTGATTTCAGGCTGGCAGAGAGAGTGTCGGGATCATTAATGTATCTGGCTGCACCATTGATGAGAGGAGCACTTAAAAAATACCGGGGCATGGATACCGGAAAACTGGCAAAGGCGATGGTAGTGGCCTCCCTTAAACCTGAAAATCTTCAAAGCATATTATATTATTGCGATATCGTCAAAATCGCTGAAGAGCTATAGGATAATTACACTTTTATAGCTATATTCGGTTGAACAATCTAAAAATACTGGCCATGAAAAGAATAGCCGGTCTTATAATGAGGGCAATTCTATTCGCCGCTCTTCTGTTTTCACTTTCAAGTTGTGAAAAGGATTCAACCTCCTACTCAATTCAGATTTTCCACGAAGCTATACCCGGGAGTAAATACCATGGGCCAAACGGCACCTGGTGGGGATATAATCAGAGTAAAATTGTCAGGAAGGGGGCCAATGTATTTATGTATGTCATAGAGAACGAAAACCTTGACATTAACCAGAATCCTAACGCCTCAAACCCTTCCAAAATTGTTCTTTACGGAAAATATGGTGAGGGAGCCTGGACAAAAGGTGCCTCATTAAACACTTCAAGACCAGGAAATATTTTGATAGATTCTCAGGGAGCTGTCCATTTAATTGTATTTGAACCCACCTACACATCACCTGACGAGAACGGCTCATATGGCCGGCTGGTTCACTATGAATTCTCCGGGGCACAACAGGGGAATATTACAACATATACCAGAACTATTATTCAGGACAATGACGGGTTTAAAGATGGAGAGAATGTAAATATAAGAATTGGAGCATCAATATCAGAGGATGACAACATAGCAATATCTTACGGCTTGTTCCGTTCAATGAGAGTCTGGCATAAAAAGAGAGGAGAGGCCCCTCAACACCGGTTAAATACCAAATAATCAGGTTCTTTGAAAAAAGAGGTAGCGGTCAGTGGAGCAGCACCATAATAAGCGACCAGAGAACTCATTCTCTCGCTTCAACCAGGAGTCAGCTAGTGGAGAACTGCGAAATTATGGAGGATAACTCAGGTAAAATACACCTTGTTTACCAAACTAGACTGGACCCGGGAGATCAGTGGAAGAATGCATTCTATCATGATATAATAAGCTCCGGAATAAAAACATCAAACGCGACGAGTGGTCCCGGCAACAACGGTTCATGGATGCGACTGGTTGAGGCCGGCGGTGAGATATTCTACCTTTGCAGTGCCTGGGACAAACTATACATTAAAAAAGGCGCTAACGGGAAATACGTAAAACTTGATGTTCCTGCTGTTGACGGGATGTATATTTATACAAGCGCCACAAGAGGAGGCACAGGCAGAGGAGAAGCCTATCTTGATATACTTATGCTTTGTGGCAGTAGCAGTGCATATCCAAACGCAAAAAACTACTATGTCAGAATATTAAAATCGGACCTGGAAAAACTTGAATAAGAGGCAAACTATTTTTCTGAGGCTGGAAATCACTCTCTGAAGAAAGGAGGAACAGTTAATCTTGTCTGGCGTATAGGGGCTGGTGTAACTGATGTCTGTACGACAATCATTGTAGATAACAATGGAAACAGAAGATGGGACTGCGGAGTTGACGAAATGAATTTTGAATGTCCACCGTCGGTTAAATATATGTGGGACTTTATTGTAGAATAATTAAATGTAAAAAAGATGAAAAAAACATTCACAACTATTGCATTTCTATTGATGATGCTTCCTGTGCTGCTATACGCACAGACCATTCCAAAGACAATGAATATTTACGAGAAGAACGGTACTCTAACCAAGATTCCGCTTGACAGAATTGAGAAGATAACTTTTGACGGGCCACAGATTGGGTACAACGACAATGTTGTACGTGACGGGGATGGTAACATTTATCAGGTTGTCAAGATTGGACACCAGGTATGGCTGGCGTCAAACCTTAGAACAACAAAGTATAATGACGGAACTCCCATCCCTAACATAACAGTAGGAGCTGAGTGGAACAAAGCCAGAACCGGTGCATACAGCTGGTATATGAACAATGCCGACAACAAGGAGGTCTATGGAGCTTTGTACAATTGGTATGCAGTTGCGGAAGATAAAATCTGTCCGAAAGGATACCATGTACCAAGAAAAGAGGAACTTAAGGCCCTGGTAGAGACAGTTGGATATGCACAACCTGGAGCCAAACTTAAGGTAGCCGGAACTCAATACTGGAAGAACAACAAACCAGAGACTGACAATTCAAGCGGTTTCAGCGCACTACCCGGAGGAGGGAGGCAGCTTAACGCAGCATTTCAGGGAGAGGGGGCAACAGGAAGATGGTGGGCAATTGATGCAGGGTCTGCAGATTATGCCGACTTCCTGATTATGTACGACAACAGCAACGCTGCAAACTTTATGGCTGCAAACAAATGGCTTGGAGCTTCAGTTCGCTGTGTTAGAGATTAAATATCCCCTTTGTAGATTTTAATCGCCTCTTTAAGTCTCTCCCAGTAACCGTCAGTTCTGTCAACCAGTTCCAGTGAGAAAAGGCAGATACCCTTTGAACCGCCATTTTTTGCGTAGTTAAAGAACTCATTTATTCTCTCCTTTGGGACATGCCCCACAAAGAGTCCTGAGGTGAGGATTGCTTTGCTTCCGGTGCTCCTTAGAGCCTCAACACCCTCTCTTGTTGCCCTCTCTATATCCTGGTCCTCCCAGTCATAAAACTTATGATATATCATAGGGAAAAGAATGTCAACATTCTTGAAGTTTGCCCAGTCCTGTCTAACCAACTTCTTAGACTCTTCCGGAGACGCAAAGACAGCTGCAGAGGAGGTTTTTCCGTGCGCCTTAATCTCTTTTGCAACTTCACTTGCCATTTTAGCCAAAGCATCCCATCTAAACTGCATCCACTTCTCATCTGCAGTAGGATCTTCAATATCCATTGGGTCAACTCCGCTCCTCTCTTTAAACTGTTTTCTGCATTCATCACAATAACAGAAGTCCCACAGAGGATAAACTCTGTCCTGAACAACATTTCTGGATTTATGGAGTCCGTATGGTAAGATAGCATCGGGATATCTTATGAAATCCAGATGAATCCCCGCAAGCCCATCAATTTCTGCAAGCTCGGAAACCCTGTCCTTAAGGTACTCCGTTGCCTCCGGCCTTGACGGGCAGAGCCATCGGTAATGCTCCCTGTTATATAGCTTAATATCCAAACAAGATTCACCCTGTGCGTTCACCTGGTACCAGTCCGGATGGGCGTTTCTAAGGCTCATCTCAGTCCTGTTGGTAGTCCAGATCCAGGCGTGGAGCTCAATATTATACTTCTGAGAATATTGAAGGGCGGTTTTGACAATATAAATTGCCGCACTGTCCCTGAATGATGCAGAGTCGCCAATAACCTCCGGATAGCCACCGTGACACTCAAGGATAATAGCGTCTATCCCCGCATCTGATGCATTTTTAAAATAGTGCTCCCAATTCTCGGGAGTCATTGTGGTTTTGCCGGACATCCATGCCCATACTTTTCGCTCGTTGCCATGTTGCCTACTGCAAGACAGTATGATTGAAGAGATTAGCAAAACAGAGAGTATTATGGAGTTTTTCATATCCAAAATTAATAAATCCATAATTAAAACCTGAACAAAAAAGGGTATATAGCGTTAGATACATATGATGGCACACACAAAAACAGGTCCGGCGGGAGACTCATTTAAATGCGAAGCAAACGGGCTTAAAGAGCTCGCTAAAGCAGATGTTTTACCTGTTGCCAGGGTTATATCATACGGGCCAAACTTTATTACCACAGAATATATTGCCTCAACCAGACCATCTGAAGATTTCTTTAATAAGTTTGGCAAAGGGCTGGCCCAACTGCACAAATACAAACAGCCTGAATACGGATTTTATGAAAACAATTTCATTGGAGCAACACCTCAGCTAAATATCCCTTCAGAGGGAGAAAAACACAACTGGGCCCAGTTCTTTTTCAATAAAAGGCTGTTACCTCAATATCTTCTACTGGAAGATAGTGAAAAGGTTACAGAGAGGATAAAAATTGGATTTGCAAAACTTGAAAGAGAGATAGATTCATTATTAAGCGGTGCCGAGAGTGAAGGCGCATCACTTTTACACGGAGATCTGTGGTCTGGAAATTACATTTGCAACACACGAGACCAGGCTGTTCTTATTGACCCTGCTGTTTACTACGGGCACAGAGAGGCAGACCTTGCAATGACAAGGCTTTTTGGATACTTCCCTCCGGATTTTTACAGTGCATATAACAGTGAATACCCCCTTATGGATGGATGGCAAGAGCGAGAAAAGATATACCAACTCTACCATCTTATGAATCACCTTAATCTTTTTGGAAAATCATATCTTGGAGAGGTAGAGAGGTTGATTACTTCAATCTAAAGCTTAAGCCACTTTTCATCAATAATTGTATATTTGTCATATGAAAAGAGTATTGGAATTTCTTAATAATCTTCAGCAAAACAACTACAGAGAGTGGTTTGAGGATAATAAATCTGAGTATAAAGAGGCGCAAGCAATTTTTAACGAAACAGTAAACAAGCTAATTGTAGCAATTTCATCTTTTGACCCGGCAATAGCAAAACTTACAGCAAAGGATTGCACATTCCGGATATACAGAGATGTAAGATTTTCAAAAGACAAGAACCCATACAAAACACATATGGGTGCCTTTATCTCTCCATACGGAAGGGGCAGTGGCTATTCAGGATACTATTTTCATGTTGAGGCAGAAGGTGCAAACTATATCGGCGGACACATACTCAGTACGGGAGTTTACCGGCCAGAACCGTCTGCATTAAAAAGCATACGCGAAGAGATATTCCTAAATGGCGAGCGATTTGAGGATACAATTGCAAAAGCAAAAGACTTTCAACTTGAGACCGGCGAGGCACTAAAAAGGGTACCCGGCAGATACCCCTCTGATTACAAATATGCAGACTATCTTAAACTGAAAAATTACTTTCTTACCAGATACGTTGACGACAGCTGGATGACCTCGCCTGACCTGATTGAGAGATCTGTTCAAGAGTACAGAACCACAAAAGAGTTCCACGATATGCTCAACAAAGCAATCAGCTACGCTTTTGAAAAGAGATAAGTTCCGCTTTACTTAATCAATTTCTGTATAGCTCTATAAGCTTATCCTTTGTCTCAGCTAAGTGACCCGCACCCATTACAACAAATACTCTTTTATACTCATTTTTAGACTTCTCTAGTAAGTTCAGAAGATGAATATTTCTAAACGAGGTTATATCAAGGTATATATTCTGAAACATCTTATTGTCTCTTTGGTTACTTGCGTATTCCCTGTACATTTTTGATCCCTCCCAATTGGTTGAATCAATTTTTTTAGAAATGTTTGAATTGACAACCTCCAGTAACCTGTCAAATCCTATAAGAGTTGAATCTATTACTAGTCCATCTTTAATAAGGTCATTCGTCATACTCTTCATAATCTGTTCTAAAGAGAGTTTCCTTATATTTCCCGTTAACTGGATAGATCCAATTTGTCTTACAATATAAAATGCTAGAATATTTTCAGGACTATATTTTGACTGGAGATAGCGCAGCTGATCTTTAAAAGAGGGCTCAATGTCTCTAACTAAAATACCTTTGCTTTTTGCATAAAATGAAGCAAATGAAGACTCTCCAGCCTTTATTGCATCAGCTTTTGTTGTGTCTCTCCTCCTGTTAGCACCTCCCTCAACAAAAACAACATCCGGGTAGAATTCATCTATCTTTAACTCAATCTCCTTAAAAATTGGATTTTCTGCAGATTCGGAGTGTATAGTATAAAACCAGAACAGCGATCTCTCACCGTCACTAAGTATTAAATGTTTGTTACGGTGTTCATATTTAACATCTTTATCGGCACATACTCCATTTATATGAAAAAGAGCAAAGAACACAGAAAAGAATACAAAAGTCCTCATATATAAATCAATTAATTACTATAATCCGTCATAAAAATAAGGGTGTATAAATTTAAATAAAAGAAAGATGGGTGAAGCTGAATACTTCACCCATGAACGAGATACATCCGACCCTACTCTGGCCATATTGACATTTATCCTTAATATTTATAATTGTCACCCCTTTGAGTATACCTGATTCTCCTGCTCCTCAACCCTGATAAATGTTGTGCGCTTTGAAAGTTCCTTAAGCTGAGATGCTCCTACATATGTACATGTACTTCTTACACCTCCCAAAATATCAAGAACCGTTTCATCAACTTTTCCTCTGTAAGGAACAGTAACGGTCTTTCCCTCGCTGGCCCGATATTCGGCTACACCCCCGGAGTGCTTTTTCATTGCCGTTGCCGAACTCATACCGTAGAATATTTTAACCTTCTCACCGTTCTTCTCCTCAATCTCTCCGCCACTCTCGTCGTGACCGGCAAACATACCGCCGAGCATCACAAAATCTGCCCCTGCCCCAAATGCCTTTGCCACATCTCCCGGTGTTGAGCATCCGCCATCACTGATTATAAGGCCACCCAGACCGTGGGCAGCATCAGCACACTCAATAATTGCAGAGAGCTGGGGATAACCCACTCCTGTTTTTACCCTTGTTGTGCAAACAGATCCCGGGCCAATACCCACTTTGATTATATCAGCACCGGAAAGTAGCAACTCCTCAACCATCTCGCCGGTAACAACGTTTCCGGCAATAATAACTTTATCAACAAATTGCTTCCTAACCTTTTTCAGGAATGCAACAAAGTGCTCAGAGTAACCATTTGCAACATCAATGCAGATAAACCTTAACTGAGGGTTTTCATTAACCACATTTACAAGTTTATCAAAGTCAACACTTGAAGTTCCTGTACTTACAGCGATAAAATTCTCAATTCCTGCCGGAGCTTTAGTCATAAACTCCCGCCACTCCTGCAGAGAGTAGTGTTTATGGATAGCAGTAAACATTTTGTGTTTAAATAGGGCAAGTGCCATCTCAAAAGTACCCACAGTATCCATATTTGCAGCCATCACAGGCACCCCTGTCCATTCGGTCTTAGCATGAAGCAGTCTGAAGGTCCTCTCAAGCTTCACCTGAGAGCGGCTCTTAAGAGTTGATCTTTTAGGACGGAACATCACATCCTTGAACCCCAGTTTTATGTCGTATTCAATTCTCATTATGCAATATTTTTCTCAATTATAATTTATAACCAGTGACAATTTATTACCCCTAACAATTAAGCTGTTGCTCAGAACCCTAGTTTAGTCTCAATAGGCGCCAGTGCCTCAATTGCCAGCTCTGCAAACTCATCCAGAGGGATCCCCAGCTTTTCGCACTCAAGAATATTCTCCCTGTGAACAGATGCCGCAAACAGCTTCTCCTTCATCCTCTTCACAACCGACTTTGTTTTTACGCTTGATATCTTTTTGTCCGGATATACAAGAGCCACCGCAAAAATTAGCCCGGTAATAGTCTCACCGGCAGCCAAAGCGTGATGGAATTTCTCACTCCTCAGCCTTCCGGTAGCCTTTTCATTATGCAGCAGAATAGCCTCGATCGCATCCTCCGGAAAATCCTCATTCCTCAACATCTGCGCAGATACATTTCCATGTTTCAATGAATCCCCGTTAGTAATCTCAACATCAAGATCGTGCATTAGCCCGGCCATCCCCCATTTCTCCACATCCTCCCCCAGCCTTGTTGCCAACGCCCTCATCACCGCCTCAGACGCAAGGCAATGTGCAATCATTTTAGGATTAAAGATATGTGCTTTCAGAAGATCAATGTAGTATTCTCTGGTTTTCATTTCACTATAATTAGGGGAACGAAGTTAGAAAAAAACACAAAACTCCACCACCCCAGCCGCAGCCGTAACCTAGGGGTCAGCCGCAACCCAGAGGTCAGCCGCAACCCAGAGGTCAGCCGTAACCCCAGCCGCTACCCCAGGGGTAAAGTGTCAAACACCAGATAATAAACATCTTACAAAAAATAGTTAGTTTAAACAAAATACTAATTATCAATTGTTTGACACTTTACCCCTGGGGTAGCGGCTGGGGTTGCGACTGGGGTAGCGGCTGGGGTTGCGGCTGGGGCGTTGGCCTGCCAGCAGCTTCAGCAAAGTACTGCGGAAGGCGATAACCTCGGCCTCGGTAATATTACTGCCGCTGAAGGAGGCGACTATCTTTTCGGGGATGGAGAGGGCTCTCTCTTTCAGGGCAGTCCCCTCCCGGGTGAGGGAGACGATAACGCTGCGTTCGTCCGATTCAGAGCGGCGTCTGTTTACGATACCCTTTTGCTCAAGGCGTTTGAGCAATGGTGTTACTGTGTTTGATTCAAGCAGTAGTTTGTTGCAAATCTCCGTTACCGGCATCTCTTTGTGCTGCCAGAGAACCAGCAGCACAAGATATTGCGGATAGGTAAGACCCAACTCATCAAGGAGCGGGGTGTAGATTTGAGTGGTCAATCTGGAGGCTGCATATAAAGGAAAACATAGCTGATTCTCCAGATATAACATCTCACTTTTATCTTTCATAATTTTCTGTGGTTTTGACTCGAACATTAAAGTATCTTCTCCAGGAACGACTCCATTTTCTCAGGTTTGGTAAATGGCGAGAACCTCTTAACCGGTTTGCCGTTTTTGTCAATCACAAACTTATTAAAATTCCATTTGATTTTGCTTCCAAATATGCTGCCCAGCTTAGATTTCAGATATACAAACAGCGGATCGGCAGTAGGGCCGTTCACATCCACCTTTGCAAACATAGGGAAGGTAACCCCATAGTTCAGCTGACAAAACTCCTGAATATCACTTGCGCTGCCCGGTTCCTGGTTAGCAAATTGGTTACACGGAAAGCCGAGAATCACCAGCCCCCTATCCTTATACTTCTGATAGAGCTTCTCCAGACCATCAAACTGCGGAGTAAGCCCACACTTACTTGCAGTATTAACCACAATCACCGTTTTACCCCTATAGTCTGCCATTGAGACCCTTTTCTCCTGAAGCGTAAGCACTTCTAAATCGTAAAAATTTTTATTCATAAAGATTTTTATTTGTCTTTTTATCGTGATAGATTATATCGTTTACGATGCAAATATGGAAAAAAGATTTAGAAAAACAAAATTTAAGGTGGTCTCTAGCCGTTCTCACGCCTCAGAGACTTGACTCTATAAAACAGCAATAAGCTCCCCCACCACCTGATAGTTATCGTCATCAGAGAGGATGATTGGATCATAATCCCTATTTAAGGGTATAAGTACAATCTTTTCGTGGATCCATTCGCCGGTATCTTGGTCGTAGGTCTTTTCGCTTGTATATTTCTTGATTGTGAAATGACCGCTGTGATCCGGGTCAAACAGTGAGTGATGCTGGACAAGGACAATTTTATTGTTTCTTGAACCAACAACATTAGCGCGGAAAACGCAGAGACTTCCGTCTGCAATCCTTGGTTCCATAGATTTTCCGGAGGCCCTAACCACAAACATATTCTTATTCAGCTTTCCCAAGCCATCTGCTCTCACCCAGCCGGAAATCTGCGCCTCCTCCCCTTCTCCGAACTTCCCGCAAGCCGCTTTAATTGTATAAAAAGGGAGAAAATCAATAAATTTTGCACTGTCAATAACATCAGGCTCAATACGTAGCTTCTTGTCAATTATCTCTTCCTGAACAGGTTTTTCTGCCGAAATCTCCATCTGCATCCTGAAGTGGTTTGCAAGAGGCTTGTCAGAGAAATAAACCCAGCAACCCTTCATGCCTCTAGTCATCAGGGTTCTGTAAGTGTTTTTAATAATTCTGTCAGCTGTTTTAAGTGCCTCCTGAGGATTCTCTTTAAACATAGTGCGAATCCCCTTTAGCGACTGGTCCATTTTTGACCTTCTTTTAAAATCTGTGACTATGCTTCCATCTTCACACCTGATATCTGGACCAACAATAACACCAACATAATCCAGTTCCAGACCCTGACAGGTGTGAATGCAGCCAATCTCCGTTACAGAGTCTGGAGCAATAATCCAGTTGCTGCCGTCATTTTTCAGGTTCCAACGCATCTCAAAATTATGTTCAGGTATTTTAACATCCATTGACAAAGGATTATTTGAACTTATCCAATCCCAACAATATCCTGCAACCATCCTGGATTTATTGTTAATCTTATTCATTTTCTCTATCTCTCTTCTGAGCTCATTTGGGTCATCAAATATCCTGAAGTCAAATGTGTCTCCGGTGAGTTTTATATTTGCAGTGTTTGCAATTTGCAGAGTGTTGTCCAGCCACGAGAGATATCCATCCGATCCGTTGCATCTGAACTGCGACTCCAGCCTGAGTGTGGCTACCTGTGCACCAGACTTCTTTGCCAGATCTGTAATCTCTTTGCTTGTTCCAATATCCTTGATATGTACCCGCTGGTCGTTATCTATGAAGAAAATTGAAAACTTAGAGGCATTAATAATTTCAAGAATCTGGTTGTCTCCCATATTTTGAAACAACCCCGACTTTAGATTGAGTCTGTGAGCCTCATCCACAATCAGAGCATCAAACAAATCCGGCTGACAGTCAATAAAACTGCCGGAACCTCCAAAAAGATTGTTGATACTGCTGCTTTTTACTACCCCTCTAAGCTTTGTAGTATAGACAGCCCTTGGGGCAGCATTCTTTGATACATATTTAGCAACCATCCCCTCTTTGGTAAGATTTGCAAGAAGATTTATTGCCACAACACTCTTACCTGTACCCGGCCCCCCCTCAACAATCAGCACTTGCTTTTTGCCGTTTTTGCTGGTTCTAGCCATTCTAACAGCCGACTCATAAACCAGTTTCTGGTCATCAATCATAATAAACTCGCTGTTACCCTTAAGCATTGAGCCGATAGCATCGGCGAGCTGCTTTGATGGTCTAAGCTTACCATTCTCAATCCGGTACATTATGTCCCTGTTGTCACCATATTTTACATATCTCTTGATGAAATTCCTCAGTTTTATTGCATCTGGTCTGAGAAATACAGGAGCCTTTTCAGTATAATATCTAAAGACCTCATTGGTGATAACATTGTCCGGAGAATAGTTGTGAAGATAAGCACAGGGAATTATATCTATTTTCTCATCCTGAATGGTTTGATTATAATCCATTAAAGTAGACGCATAAGACCAGGCCTGATACGATGGATGGACAGTATCTGTATATCCATGCTGAAACCTTGTTCTCACCAGATCCGGCATAGATGTCAGCTCTGCCTGACTCCACTGCTTTAACTCCACTATTACCACCTTCTCCTTTCCCTCGCTGTCAAGGCCGGTAATTATAAAGTCTATTCTTTTGGATGTGAGCGGAATCTGAAACTCAATAGATATTCCTGCATCATGAGCGATTTCTGGATCTTCAAGAACATTCTTCATCCTTAGCATAGAGTTAGCCCAAGACTGAACTTCATTTGGAGCCGCATTTCTGCCCAGAAAGCTCTTAAATGCCTTCTCTATCTTTATTTCAATTTCGTTATGAATAACGTCGTTAAGAAAATCCTGTTTAATTGCCTGGTAAACTATCATAACTCATTATACTTTTTCGCATTACCCTTAGCTTTATCCACAGGGTATTTTTTTGAATTATGAACTAATTTCTCTTCAATAATATTATGAACATCAAAGTCAAACTTATCTGCCAGAAGAAGCGCATAAATCATTACATCTGCAAGCTCCTCCTTTAATCTCTCCCTGTTCGCATCATTCTCCTTTTTCCACAGAAACAACTCAAGCAACTCAGACGCCTCAATATTTAAAGCAATAGCTAAATCCTTGGGGTTATGGAACTGTGCCCAATCTCTATCATCGCGAAATTTTACGATTTTAGAAATCAATTCATTCAATTCTGACATATTGGAGAGTTTTTAAAAATATTCTTTTACAAATGTATCAAAAAAAGGCCACCTCACGGCGGCCTTAGTGTAAAGTAATGTTTGGGGTTAGTCTTCTTGAATTGAAACTTGATAAATGTTTCATATTCAATTACAAATATATAAACATTTTTGTATGAAACAAGTGAATTTTCTGATAATTTACTCAAAAAGAGCTACTAATCCGGTGTATGAATATTTTCCATTGGTATTGATATTCTACTTCCTCCTGAAAAGTCTTATTATATTTTTACCTATCTCATCAAGTCTTTCAAATGGTTCAACCAAAGATGGGTTGTTTGGATCCGTTTCATCGGCAACATGCTGCACAGGGTAAACAATAATAAAACTGTTGTTTTGAAAATATCTGTTGAGGTATGACGGAAGATTTATCATGTTGGGATGGTATGATACCTGATTAATTTTGCTGAGAATAATCAGAAGATTATCATCACTCTTTACATCTCTGGATATTATCAGAAAATCGTCCCAGTCATCAAATATTCTAAAGTCGGCCTCAATAGGGTGCTTATGCTGAATCTTTTTAATGTACTCTGTTGTCTTCTCATTTGCATAAAAAACCAGTTTCGCACCTGTGTTTTTAGGGATATTCCACACCTTTGAAAGCCAGAATGGGAATCCAAACTCCTTTTCTGCATTTTGCGGTATAACAACAATGTGCCTTTTTATAGTGGCGACAGGCTGGAGAGGTTTGTAAATGAACGTTGTTGTGTTGCATCTGGATAGCACACTATCTGTAATCTTTCCAAGGTATGACTCAGTTATCCTTTTATTTTGGTGTAGTCCCAGGACAAGGTCTGTTATATTGTGCTCCTTCACTACACCCACTATTCCGTTTGCAGTATTTATATCGTATCTGGAGAGAGTATTAAGCGAGATGTCTGCTGCTGCCGCAGAAACCTCGGCCTTCTCCAGAAGTCTTTTTCCATGTGAGGAGTTATCAGTATCGTCATTTTCAACAATATTAAGAGCATAAATCCCCTTTTTATTCTCTTTGCTCTTAAGGATTGAGCTCATAGATATAAGCTCCTCAATGGTTTCCGGATTACTCACCGGTATAAGTATTCTCTCCCTCTTTTCAAGATCCTCCTCTTCCGGAATGGCTGTCTCTTTAAGAGATATGTTCTTTCCTCCCTTTTGAGCCTCCAGCGAAGCAATTGTGCAGGTTATTAGTATCATCACAATGGTTCCGTTGAGTATAGTTTCATCCAGAAGGCCCACGTTAAATCCCACAAGAACAGCAGCAAGAGTAGCCGCTGCCTGAGCATTGCTTAGGCCGAATATAATTCTTCGTTCGTCAGCAGAAAATCCTAAAGATTTTTGTGTAAGCCACGCAGCCGCATATTTAGCTACAGTAGCTACAACAGTCATTACAGCAGCAACCTTTATTGTCTCAAAATCTTTAAAAAAAGCCTTGTAATCAACAAGCATTCCCACCCCAATCAGGAAGAACGGTATAAACACAGCATTCCCTACAAATTCTATCCTGTTCATCAATGAAGAGGTAGATGGGATTAACCTGTTCAGAGCCAGACCAGAAAGAAAAGCCCCCACAATCGCCTCAATCCCCGCTAGTTCGGCAAGGACAGCTCCTAAGAAAACCATCACCAGAACAAATATGTATTGAGAGACACTATCGTCAAACCTTTTTAAAAACCATCTTGCAATAACAGGAAAGACAAATACAACTGTCAGCCCAAACAAAACCATAGACACAGAAAGTCTTGTCCAAAATGCAGTATCAACAACTCCTGCATTCATCCCTACGATAACAGCAAGAACAAGAAGGGCAAGGGTATCGGTAATCATCGTTCCGCCTACGGATATATTTACTGCCCTGTTTTTTGTCACACCCAGCTTGCTTAGTATAGGATAGGCTATAAGTGTATGAGATGCAAACATACTCGCTAGTAAAACAGAGGACATTACTGAGAGTTCTAGTAACCAGTAGCCGGCAATTGTCCCTAAAGCCATTGGAATCAAAAAAGTGAGCATTCCAAACAACAGACTCTTTCCACTATTTTTCTTAAACTCGGCCAAATCAATTTCAAGCCCCGCAAGAAACATAATGTAAAGGAGACCTGCTGTTCCCGATAGGATTATGCTGCTATCCCTGAGCAAAAGATTGAATCCGTTAGGACCAATAACTGCTCCGGCAATTATAAGCCCCAGAATATGGGGTATTTTGAACCTGTTTAGAATTAAAGGCGCAAACAGTATAATTATCAATATTACCAAAAACTTGAGAACCGGATTGCTCAAGGGTAGAGTAAGATCTGTTATTGCCAGGAAAATCATAGTTATTCAGTCTTAACCATTAACCTTCTTATAATCAGACAAAAACTTTTCAAGGCCGATATCAGTCAGCGGATGCTTCAGCAGACCGAGTATAGCCTCCAGAGGACAGGTGGCAACATCGGCTCCGGCTTCAAGGCATTGGATAATGTGCATTGTGTGGCGGATGGAGGCGGCAAGAACCTCGGTCTGATAACCATAGTAGTTGTAGATATCAACAATCTGTTTAATTAGGGCAACTCCATCGGTAGAGACATCATCCAGTCTCCCTACAAATGGAGAGACATATGTTGCACCTGCCTTTGCGGCAAGCAGTGCCTGGCCTGCAGTAAAGACAAGCGTACAATTGGTCCTGATGCCATTTTCGCTAAAGAATTTTATTGCCTTAATACCCTCTTTTGTACAAGGTACTTTAACAACAATCTGTTCATGAAGAGCAGCAAGCTCCTCCCCCTCTTTTACCATCCCTTCAAAGTCTGTCGCAATCACCTCTGCACTTACATCACCCTTAACGATGTTGCATATATCTATATAATGCTGTTTGATGTTTGAGTCACCCTTTATGCCCTCTTTCGCCATAAGCGATGGATTTGTTGTTACGCCGTCAAGGACTCCCAGGTCATTGGCCTCTTTTATCTGATTCAGATTTGCAGTGTCAATGAAAAATTTCATGAGGTTATATTTTTTTGATGAATTTACACAAAGATAACACTTTAAAAACTTATGTTTAATCTATTTTTCCTATTTTGGCCCTCCAAATGAAAACCAACAAAATATGAGAATCAAAGCTCTTCTTATTACAATTATTGCCCTTTTCCAGATGGGTAACTTTTTAACAGCACAAATACATGGCAAGTGGCATGGCAAGATGAAAATTAACGAAACCAATTCGCTCACCATCGCATTTGAAATCAACTCTTCAGAAAATGGTGCCTTAATCGCTGTAATGCATAGTGTTGACCAAAAGGCATATAATATCTTGGTTGACTCAATAAGCTCAGGCAGAGATGATCTCTTTTTATCAATTATGTCACTAAGAGCCGAATATAGTGGGAAAAAAATATCTGAAAATGAGATTGAGGGATTTATGAGTTTCCCGGGAGGGGTAAAGATGGAGCTTAATATGATAAGAGCAGAGGAGTTCCCCTTTAAAATTGCCCGAAGACCCCAGGAGCCAAAAGAGCCCTACCCATATATCTCAGAAAACATTGTCTTTGAAAACAAAGCAGAAAACATCAAACTCGCCGGAACGCTTACTACCCCTGACAAAGATGGTAAATACCCGGCGATAGTACTTATCTCAGGATCAGGACCATCAGACAGAAACCAGACAATCTTTGGACATAAAACCTTCCTCGTACTTTCAGATTTGCTAACTAAGGCCGGCTTCGCAGTACTAAGGTATGACGACAGGGGTGCCGGCGAATCAGGGGGAAGCTACATTAACGCATCAAATAAAGAGCATGCAGCCGATGCCTCCTCTGCTGTAGAATTTCTTAAAACCATGCCTTTTGTTAATCCGGACAAAGTGGGAATACTTGGACACAGCCTCGGGGCAGATATAGCACCTGTAACTGCCTCCATTAACAGCGGTCTGGCATTTGTAATTCTGATGGCCGGATCTGCCAATCCATTGACAGAAGACATTATTGAGCAGTGCAGGGCAATCTATCCTGCCATAGGTGTAAGTGAGTCAGGAACAAATCTAAACATTGAGATCATCAAAAAGATGTTTGAAATAATTAAAGATTCCGAGAACATAACTATTGCCAGAGAGAGAGCTGTAAAGGCCCTTGTAGAGTTTGACCAAAGGGCAGCAGAACTATCAGCAGAGGATATAAAATTATTGGGTTACCGAACACCACTTAACATTAATTCCTGGAGGGATTTCTTTCTCCCTCATATGAAATATGATCTTTTCCATAATAGTGCTGAATATTTCTCAAAAGTTAAATGTCCAGTACTTGTTCTTGGAGGAGAGAAGGATATGCAGGTTCTGCCTCATCATGTAAATCTGATAAAGGAGGGTCTTGAAAAGGGTGGCAACAAAAGGGTAACTGCTATACTGTATCCCGGTAAAAACCATTTAATGCAAGATGCCACCACAGGAGACCCTGGTGAATACGGAGACATTGAGAATACAATTGCACCTGATGTAGTTGCCGATATTGTGAATTGGATCAAAAAAGTTGTAGAGTAAACTAACCTTCACTCGTGAAGAATTGCTGAGCCCCTTTGTGTCCTCTTTCAGCGGCGTACCTCAGATACTCCTCTGCTCTTTCCTCATCCTTAGTGACTCCGTTACCTTTCAGGTAGCAAATACCCAGAGAATATGAGGCCTCAAGAACTACTTCCGGAGCATCAGATTTGAGACATTTCTCAAACCATCTGATTGCTTCCGGATAGTTTTGGGTTACCCCCTCTCCATTACCATAACAGGATGCAATGGCAAGATCTGCATAAGCAAATTTGTCAGAAGCTCTCATAAACCAGGAGAAGGCCTCTTGCTTATTGACATCTGTTCCCAACCCCATTCTAAGCATCATACCGAGCATATACATTGACTCGCCGTCTCCCTCTCCGGCTGCAGTACGGAACCATTTAACAGCCTGAACTCTGTGTTGCTCCTTACCCTCATTTAAGTAACTATATGCCAAATATCTGTGAAGCGTGCTGTTTTCATAGCCTTTGTTAATAGCCTCCAGCATTAGCCCACCTGCGGTTTCATAGCTCCTCTCCACACCTTTCCCGTGAAAGTACAACATTGCTATATTGTAGTAAGCCATCCCATCACCCTGCATCGCAGCCTGTGAATACCACTCCATTGCCTTTTCATAATCATTTACACTCTCATACCTGTCACCCATTATAATCTGAGCAATTGGGAGTCCCTGCTCCGCTGACTTTCTGCAGAAAGATGTATCGGTAGTAAGCCTGTCAAAAAAATTGAGATCAATGTTTTGAGCAGTAAGAGTAGAGGAAAATCCAGAAATAATAGCAATTAATAGTGTAAACCTTTTCATTAGCTTGATTTTTTAAACATCTTAAAGGTAATACTAATTATTTTTATTATATTCAAAGAATTAAGTGTAAAAAAGGACACATCAAATGATTAAAGAGAATTACCTTTCAGTAACCGGAGGAAAGATCTGGTATAAAATAGCAGGGGCAGAAAAAGGGGGAACCCCGTTAATTCTCATACATGGCGGCCCTGGTGCCACGCACGACTATCTTCTACCTCTTGAAGAGCTGGCAGACAAACGACCTGTAATATTCTACGATCAACTTGGTTGCGGAAAATCAGACAATCCCGCGGATGTATCTCTTTGGACAATAGAACGATATGTAGAGGAGTTGGATTTATTATGTAAGAGCCTTAATTTTAAAAATTACCATATCCTTGGACAATCCTGGGGCGGAACCCTGGCAATTGAATATGCTCTTTCCGGGTTATCTGACAGAATAAAAAGTCTTATTCTGTCTGCCCCTTTGATAAGCTCCAGCCGTTGGGCTGAAGATCAAAGAGAGTACATAGATCAGATGCCTGACATGATGAAAAGTACAATTCTCAGGTGTGAAGCCGGGGGGGATTTTAATAACCCGGAATATCAGAAAGCATTGGAAGAGTTCTACAACAGACACCTTTGCAGAATACAGCCTATGCCTGAACCAATGCAAAAAACATTTGAAAAGATGAACACAGAGATGTACTCATATATGTGGGGACCGAGCGAGTTCACAGTAAACGGAACCTGTAAAGATTATGATGCATCAGAAAGACTAGGTAGCATTAATGTTCCTGTATTATTTACTGCCGGTGAGTATGACGAAGCCACACCAGAATCTCTTAAATATTTTTCAAACAAAATACCCGGCTCAAAGGTTATAATATTTGAAAATGCATCTCATTCGCACCATCTGGAGAAGAGAGAGGAGTTCATTGGTGTTGTAAGAGATTTCCTTAAAAACGTTGAAAATTAATTAAACAAACTTAGATATGGATAACAACCCTAAACAAGAGAGCAAATGCCCCGTGACAGGAGCAACCGGCAAACACAGCATTGGGGCTGTTGGCACACAGAACAAAGATTGGTGGCCAAATAAACTGAGTCTTAATATACTTCGTCAACACTCAGAACTTGCAGACCCAATGGGGGCTGGATTTAACTACGCAGAGGAGTTTAAAAAACTTGATCTCAAAGCCCTTAAGGCAGATTTACATAAAATAATGACAGATTCACAGGACTGGTGGCCTGCAGATTACGGCCACTATGGCCCGCTATTTATCAGAATGGCCTGGCACAGCGCCGGAACCTACAGAACAATTGACGGAAGAGGTGGCGGGGGACGTGGACAGCAGAGGTTTGCCCCCCTTAACAGCTGGCCGGATAACGTAAGTCTGGACAAAGCAAGAAGACTTCTCTGGCCTGTAAAACAGAAATATGGGAAGAGCATCTCCTGGGCAGATCTTATGATTCTTGCCGGTAACGTGGCACTTGAATCTATGGGATTTAAAACCATCGGCTTTGCAGGAGGAAGAGAGGATGTCTGGCAGGCAGACGAGGATGTTTACTGGGGTTCAGAGAGCAAATGGCTTGAGAACGATGAACGCAAGCTGGACAAGGATGAGGTTACAAACCCTCTGGCAGCAATTCAGATGGGTCTTATTTATGTCAATCCGGAGGGGCCTGATGGAGTTCCCGACCCTCTTGCGGCAGCAAAAGACATACGCAACACATTTGCAAGGATGGCTATGAATGATGAGGAGACCGTTGCTCTTATAGCAGGGGGCCACACATTCGGCAAAACCCACGGAGCTGCAAGTGCAGACCATGTAGGGGCAGAACCGGAAGCAGCCGGACTGGAGGAGATGGGTCTTGGGTGGAAAAACTCATTCGGCACAGGAAAAGGGGGAGATACAATAACCAGCGGACTGGAGGTTATATGGACCCAGACTCCTACCAAATGGAGTTACTACTTTTTTGACAATCTTTTCAACTTTGAGTGGGAGCTCACAAAGAGCCCTGCCGGGGCATATCAGTGGGAGGCAAAGGGGGCAGGGAAGATAATGCCTGATGCACACGATAAGAGCAAAAGGCACTACCCTACAATGCTTACAACAGACCTCTCCCTTAAGGTGGATCCGGCGTATGAGAAAATTTCAAGGAGATTCTATGAGCACCCTCTTGAGTTTGCAGAGGCCTTTGCAAAGGCATGGTTCAAACTCACTCACCGGGATATGGGGCCAAGAAGCAAGTATCTGGGGCCGGAGGTTCCTAAAGAGATATTTGTATGGCAGGATCCTGTTCCGGAGGTAAACCATCCGCTTGTTGACGAGAAAGATATTAAGAATCTTAAGAGTAAAGTTCTTAGCTCCGGACTTACAGTATCTGAACTCGTCTCAACCGCCTGGGCATCGGCATCAACATTCAGAGGTTCCGATAAGAGGGGCGGCGCAAATGGTGCCAGAATAAGACTCGCTCCACAGAAAGACTGGGCAGTAAATAATCCAAAGGAACTTGCATCAATACTTGCAAAACTTGAGGCAATCAAAGAGGAATTTAACAAGGCACAGAAAGATGGCAAAAGGATATCAATGGCAGACCTGATAGTTCTGGGAGGATGTGCAGCTGTAGAGAAGGCGGCAAAAGATGCCGGTTTTGATATTACGGTACCATTCACACCGGGAAGAGCGGATGCATCTCAGGAGCAGACAGATGTAGAGTCATTTGCATTCCTCGAGCCCCTTGCTGATGGATTCAGGAACTTTATCAAAGCAAAATTCAGAGTCTCTCCGGAAGAGCTTCTTATTGACAAAGCTCAGCTCCTGACCCTTACAGCCCCTGAGATGACAGCCCTTATTGGAGGAATGAGAGTTCTCAAAACAAATGCAGACAAATCAAACCACGGAATATTCACAAACAGACCTGAAGTTCTCACAAACGATTTCTTTGTAAACCTTCTGGATATGTCCACTGCCTGGAAACCTGCTACAGAGGAGAGAGAGCTATACGAAGGCCACGACCGGAAAACCGGTAAACTAAAATGGACAGCCACACGTGTTGATCTGATCTTTGGATCCCACGCAGAGCTGAGAGCCATCTCCGAGGTTTACGGCAGCTACGACGGCAAAGAGAAATTTGTCAAAGACTTTGTCAAGGCCTGGAACAAGGTGATGAATCTGGACCGGTTTGACCGGAAGAGCTAATCAAAAGATCTCACTTTTTATATTTATCATTAAGCCCCCTTTCCCTCAAGGACAAGGGGCTTAATTTTTTCCAGTCTGGAGAGCTTCGTCGCCTTTTGCATCCTCTATTCATTTTTTGATACTACAGATCTTCCAAACTCAAATGCTCTCTGCATTGCATCCTCGTCCGGGCCCCAGTTACAGCTTATTGGTTCTCCAACCATTTCAAATCCGGACTCCTTTAAATGATTCCCTATAATCTTTGTTGAGGCATCACTCCACCCAAAGCACCCAAAAGAGGCACCTTTTTTACCTTTAAATTTTAGCCCTTTAACCATTTCCATCAACCCTGCAGTATGAGACATAATCCCGTTGTTAACAGTAGGTGAACCAATAAACACAGCTTTGGACTTGAAGATCTCAGTTATTATGTCATTTAGGTCATTGGTGGCAATATTGTACAATTTAATATCAACCACCTGATCTTCTGAATTTATCCCTTTAACTATACTCTCTGCAATTGATCTGGTTCCATTGTACATTGTCTCATAAACTATTGTAATTTGGTTCTCCTGATATGCAGAAGCCCACTCCACATATTTATGGATTATCTGAGCCGGATTATCTCTCCATATCACTCCGTGACTTGGACATATAAAGTCAACAGGAAGGTTAAACTTGAGAACTTCATCAATCTTCTTCAAAACAAGTGGGCTAAAGGGAGTCAGAATATTTGCGTAGTACTTTATTGCCTCCTGATAAAGTTCAGACTGATTTACCAGGTCATTGAACAATAATTCTGTGCAGAAGTGCTGGCCAAAAGCATCATTACTGAAAAGTATATTATCCTTAGTCATATAGCAGAACATACTGTCCGGCCAGTGTAACATTGGGGCCTGGATAAAAATAAGCTCCTTGCCATTTCCTAAATCTAACTTATCACCTGTTTTAACAGTTTTAAAATTCCACTCTCCGTGGAACTGCCCCTTCAGTGATTTGACACCATTCTCTGTACAATAGACAGGTGTCCCCGGAATCAGTCTCAGCAGTTCAGAAATAGCACCGCTATGATCAGGTTCAGCATGATTCATGATAATATAATCAATGCTCTTCAGATCAATCTCCGATGCGAGGTTGTCAATAAACTCTTTTGAGAAGGGCTGAAAGACTGTGTCAATCAAAACTGTCTTCTCCTCTTGTATCAAGTATGAGTTATAACTTGAACCTTTATGGGTTGAATATTCATACCCGTGAAACTTTCTCAGTTCCCAGTCGTTTTTACCCACCCAGTAAACATTGTTAACTATCCTCTTTTTCATATCTCTTAGGCATTAAATTTTTACGTTAGTGTAAATATAATCTAAATAACAATTATAAATTTGTATTGTATCACTTAATTTAACCCAAAATGAAAATTACCACTCCGCACCCTCCGGAGCAGTTTACGGACTTGGACTAATTGGGGCTGCAATCTATTTTATCGGCACAGCTACATCTTTCTGGATGGGCGTACTGGGCTTCCTGAAAGCAATTATCTGGCCGGCATTTCTTGTTTACGAGCTTCTTAAATATCTGGGAGCTTAATACTTACGCTTTGGGTTCTTGGGATATCTTCCCTCTTTTACTCTCTTCTCCTGATCAATAACCTCCTTAATACTCCAAAGGCAGGTAAATCCCAGTACGCCTAAAACTGAGGAAAATGTAAAATTATTTACAGTAAGTGAAAGTGCTATGCTTAATAGACCTGACACAAGAAAAACCCAAAGGCTTATCCGCCCAAGATAATATTCTGCTTTTATTACCAGCGGGTGAAAAAAGCCAATAATAGCAAATGTTACCAAGCCAACTATAACCCCGTTAATATTCATAAAACACAATTTGGAGCTAAACTAACTCTTTTGGATTAAACCCGTATTTATTTTCGCCTTGAGTGCCTTCAATAAGCATAAGGATTAGTAACCATATTCCTCCTACTACAGGAATCAGAGCCACCAGAATCATCCATCCACTCCTTGATGTATCGTGCAACCTGCGCACTGTTACAGCCAGTGTTGGTATAAACATTGCCAGCATATAAAGCCCGTGTATCGGTCCAAACATATTGTATGGTGCACATACATAAGTTCCTCCGCTGAATGTTATACCAAAAAGTCTGTCAATAAACGCAGCAACTGCTGCAATCAGAATGTTTATAATAACAAACATCCAAAACTCAGTCCTCCTTGACCTGCCCTTGAAGTCTGAGTACTGCCTTAACACTTTCAGATACCAGTTCATAAACTTTGGTTTTTAATCATACATAAATTTAGTGTTTTTATTTTTAGATTTGATGTATGGTTATAAAAGATAAAATAATTGTTGTCACAGGTGGCGCCGGATCATTTGGAAGTGTGATAGTAAAGAGACTTCTTGAGCAGGGAGCCTCAGAGGTAAGAATCTTTTCCAGAAACAGCAAAACCGAATGGGATGGAGACATCAGAGACCTATCGGCCTTAAACAGGGTAATGAAAGGGGCCGACTATGTAATCCATGCAGCCGCCTTGAAGGATGTACACTATTGTGAGGCAAATCCAGCCGAAGCAATTGAGGTAAATGTATATGGTTCTCTGAACATTCTTACTTCAGCCAAAGAGGCTGGAGTAGAGAGGGTGGTGTTTATCAGCAGCGATAAGGCCTGCTTTCCAATGGGCACAATGGGCATAACAAAGGCCTTAATGGAGCGAATGGTTTTAAACGAATGCAGACAATCTGACTCGCCTGTTTGTACAATAGTCAGATTCGGAAACTTGATGGGATCTGCAGGAACTGTTATCCCTCTTTTTGTAAAGCTTGCTAAGGAGGGAGCCGGGCTTACTGTTACAAACCCGGAGATGTCCCGTTTTATGATGACAATAGATGATGCAGTTGCATTAACACTTATCGCACTTGAATATGGTGAGAATGGCGATATTTTGATTGAAAGAGGACATTCTGCCACTATTGAGGCGTTAGCTTTGGGAGCACTGCTTTATTCCGGAGTAAAATCAGAATCAGAGCTTGAATCCAGAATAAAGATAACTGGAGCCCGCCCTGGAGAGAAAATTTACGAGACGATGGCTACATCTGAGGAGATTTCTAAATCAAAATTAATATCCTTAAATGAAAAGTTATATATAAAAATACCCCTCTTATCCGAAAGTCAAAACAGGCATGCAGAGGAGTTCAACTCTCATAACGCACCATCTTTAACCCCTGAGGAGATGGCTGAAATAATTAAAAGGATAATCTAATCAATTAAGCCTTTTTATCTTTTTGTCAATATATTTTGAGTTCAAAATCCTTAACACAGACATATAGTTAAGCCTGAACTCCAGCAAATCACCAACCTTATAGCCCTTTTCATTACTCTTTAAGTCCAGAACAAACATATCCGAGCTGCCTCCGACAAATGATATATCGGAATCCGACGGGGTCAGGTGCTTATCATCCACATCTAAAAGGCCAATATCTATCAGTGCCCTGCAGCTTGTCTTCCCGGCAAGCCTATCGTCAAAAGTTGAGACATCACCAACAAGATTGGTCCCCATTTCCCCGTCCGGCACTTGTGGCTTTTCAATTAATTCAATAATCTCAGCATAGAGCAGAAATGCATCAGTTGCCATCTTCTTAAGCGGTCTGTCGTTATAAACGTCGGTTCCAAGATAAAGAGTCTCTCCCACACGAAAATGGTTGATCCCTTTTGGCAACATATTTTTAAAAATCAGAGGAATAGTTACGGATGAGCCCCCTGAAACATACTCAATTTTTTTATTGAATTTAGCCTCAATCAACTGTTGATAAAGGCTCAGTTGTATAAGCTTATCCTGATTAGGCAAAACTCCATACAGGCATGAGAGGTTTGCACCAATACCAATAACCTGAATATTCTCCAGCTTAAATACATTTGAATAGAACTCAACAAGATCATCCCTCATTATCCCCTCTCTCAACTCGCCAAGCTCTACCATGATAATAATTTTGTGAACTTTACTCTGCCTCTTAGCCTCATCTGATAAAAGTTTGATTGTCTCAATCTGAGTATTCATACTGATATCGGCATATTGAACAACCCCTTTAACAGCCCTTCTTGCCGGGGGCTTAATGTAAATAGTCTCTACTTTGGGATTAATCTGTTTTATCATCTTCAGGTTAGAGATTCTTGAATCACAAACCTGAGTTATATTAAACTGTAACACTTCCTGAATATACTCTCTGTGTCCGCATAGCATTTTAGTTACGACAGACCACTTAATACCTCTTTTCCGGAAGAGTTTGTCAAGATATTCAAAATTTGTCCTTAGCTTCTCTACATTTAGCGTAATATATGCCATCGGGTTATTGTTTTGTATATCTCATCTCAAGATACTTATTTGTGAAGCCCAGATTCTCGTATAATCTTCTGGCAGGATTATCGGGTTCCACATGCAGAGCTACTCCACCCTCTGCCCTTATAAGGGCTTGCTCCATCATGCACCTGCCTATCCCTCTCCCCCTGAACTTATTATGTGTTGCTATATAAACAAGAATGTTTTCTGGTATATATCCGTTCATCCCTGTTTTATTTACCACTACAACAGAAGATAACTCCCCCTCCTCAAAAGAGCGGAGAACAAAACCGCCAAACGACTCCCCCTCTTTAATTGCATAATTAACAGCCTTCTCTATATCCTCCCGTTTATCTCCGAACTGCTCCAAATGCGTATATAAAAAATCCACGATTTCTCTCTTCTCCTCAAAAGTTGGTTTGCACTTTTCGTCAAATGACTTAATCTCTATCATAATTTACTTGGCTTTTATAATCCATTTAATATACAAAAATTATAACACCTGAAAAGATTATTTTGTTTTAAAGTAAAATTATCAACTGCAGAATCAACTGTGAATAAAGCACTCTCATCTTTTATGTTTTATCCATTGTCACTATAACTATACTTTTGCTGAACAATTGTAAGATTTGACTCGGGACATTGTCTTTGGTGTGATCAACACGGATTTGTCAAAAGTAAGAGTAAGGGTTAGATCTCCCGAGTCACATCTTTCCTTCAAAAAATCTAAAAAATGAGTGAAATCAAATGTATTGTGTTGTACGAATCAATCTACAACAATAACACTCTTAAAGTAGCAAAGGCCATTTCTCACACTTTGGGCTGCAGATTGATAAAGGCTTCTGAAGCGATGGAGGAGGATCTGACAAAATATGAGACAATTGGACTCGGTTCCGGGATATATTTTGGCAACCTGCACCCATCAATAATTAATATCGCTAAAAATTTTGACAACTCACCTCAGAGGGTATTTATATTTTCAACCAGGGGAAATCCAATACACGGCAAATATCATGGTCAACTTAAAGAGATTTTAAATACTAAAGGGAAGAGAATTGTCGGTGAAATTAGTTTTAAAGGGTATGATGGTACAGGACCATTTCTCATTTTCGGCGGAGGGAATATCGGCCGGCCAAATGAAAGGGATCTCTCACAGAGTATCTCGTTTATCAGGAAAGCCCTTCCGGAGTACTGCATTAAAGATTACTACAAACTACTGGATAACAGATTACCTGTTATAGATGGCAGCACAAATAAATACTACTATAAAGATGGTAAAAATCTATTCCTGCTAAGGGGAGATATCGTTTCTATAAATCAAAATCTTTGCACCGGATGTGGCAGGTGTAAAACCGTTTGTCCAATGGGTGTAATTGAGCTTATTGACAAAAAGGCAATCCCGGATAAGGAGCTTGATTGTACTTTATGCAACCTGTGTTGCATAAATTGTAAAGAGAGAGCTATTACATTACACTACAACTGGAGAGATACAATTAATGTTGCAAAAAGACACAAGAACAGAAAATCACTTTAATGAAAATAAATTATGTTTAAAAAGGTACTGTTTTGTATTTCTACTCTCTTTATTTCACATATTGCTTTATCAAAAACAAGTGTCTCTGTTCAAATAAATAATGCTGATCCGGACAGAACAATACTATATCTTTCAGTATTTAACAATGAAGAGGGTTATAAAAAAAGAGTTGCATACATTTCGACCTCTGCCATTGCGGGAAGGAGTATCGAAGTTATTGAGTTAGAACTGAGTCCGGGGAATTATCTCTTCTCAGTATTCCAGGATCTGAACAAGAACAAGAAATGCGACTCAAACCTGATTGGCATCCCAAAGGAGCCTGTGGGTATTTCAAAATATGACGGTAAAGGGGCTCCGGGGAATTTTCAAAAACATAAAGTATATATTGGATCAGAGTCTGTAAGAGTCTCTATTGACCTTCACAGACTTTAGTCAAATCAATACAATAAACCCCTCCATCAGAACTCCCGAAATAAATCTTATCACCATCCACAAAAGGAGTAGAGAGTATTGAACCCAGCGCGTGTATAGCTTTTTCTGATTCAAGATAATCTTTTCCGTAAAGTTGAAAGTCCGGACGGAATTTTCCATTGGAGTCAAAAACCCGAGAGTAGTTTTCTATGCTACCGGCTGTTTTAAATCTGTATTTTATCTCGCCGTTATTAATATCAACGCCTCTTAAAATTCCGTCAAAACATCCAAAATATACTATGTCGTTATTTACAACAGCAGAACCATAAACCCTCATTGGGAGAGGAACCCTCCATAATACTTTACCGGAGAGTTTATCAAGAGAAACAAATTCATGAGTATCTGATGTCCCGTAAAAAACCATATTATTGTGAATTGTTGGAGATGATATTACCCAGCTTCCCTCCTTTAAGTTCCACAATGCCCTGCCACTCCTTCTATTTATGGCGTAAATATTATAATCTCTGCTCCCGAAATAGATTGCATCCCTGTCAGCAGAAATCCCTTTCTGGATTTCTCCCTTTGGGAAATATCTGTCTCCGATTGTACGAAAAGACCATAATAGCCTCCCATCTTCCGTATCCAATGCATAGAGATTTCCGTTAAAATCTCCAATAAACAGAGTATCTCCAGCAATTGCAGGAGTAGCATGTATAATATCTTTTGCTTTAAAGCTCCATTTTAGTTTACCGTTAGCCTCATTTAAAGCATACATACAACTATCTGCAGTACCCCAAAATACTAAGCCATCTGACACCTTTGGTGAGGAGATATAATAGTCCCAGATATCCCTTGATCTTTCTCCATATGAAAGGAATCTCCAATTAAGAGAGCCTGTATTAATATCAACAGCATACAGACTTCCATCTTTGCTGCTAAAATACACATTTGAGTTACTCACTTCCGGAGAGGAGTGCACATCACCATTTGTTCTGTATTTCCAAATTAAACTCCCATCGTACTTGTTCAGAGCGTACAAACAACTATCCCCGCTACCGATTAACAACTTTTCACCGGCAATGGCAGGAGAGGAGTAAACTCTTCCTCCCGTATTAAATCTCCACACACTCTCTTGAGCCCTAACTGTCAGAGAACAAATAGCTACAAAAAATATAGTATAAAATACCGGCCTGATATTCTTCATAATGCATACTTTTACATGTTATTATCCCTTTTAAAATCTTCAATTATCTGATCAAGGTTTTTCCCCGTTATGCTCATTACCGACTCTTCGATATTCTTACTCAAATAAACATTTTTAAACTTACTTAAACCTATTATATCAATTAAATACTTTGTGAATGTGGCCGATATTGGGTAGTAGGCCATATTTGAATAGAACTCACCGGACCCGCCTTTAATAATATCTCTGTTTAAAAGACTCAGATTATCTCTTACAACCTGTATATCATTACTATAAGCAGTACTTGAAAAGAAATAACTAGTAAATGTGGCAAATCCCTCAAGGAGAAAGATATTCTCTGTTTTGCCGATTTTTTCCTCAATTACACTATGAGCTGTCTCATGTTTAAAAACAGTAATATCAAAATTATAAAGATGATTAATATTGCCTATTGACTTGCCGTAAACCGTCATACTCTTTGGTACTGCAATAAAGAACTGAAGGTCTGACATGTTTGAATATACATATGTCTTAAGCTTTTTGATATCAGACCCAACCTCTAGATGACTGCATAGTATTTTTATATAATCATCAACATCATTTATTAATACTCTTTTTAGAGAATCTGTCACACCTCCTTTAGAAATCTCAAAATCCAGGTATTGCGTACTAAACGAATCAAAATATCTGTTTCTCTGCAGTTCAAGGTTATTATATCTTACACTATGAATAGTATTATTATCTTCAAAACCTGTTACCATTATTTCATTACCCCTAAAAACATAGAGCTGGTAGCATCCTGCTCCTATCTGAGTATAGATATTGTTATGCCTTTCAGAGTTCCTGCATGTCAATAATCTTTTAGCATCTGATGAAATATAGAATAGTGCATCTTCAGGGTCCTCATATTTAACTTTATCAAATTCAAATCCAAATGCAGTCTGTTTAAAAGGAGAGTTAATCAGTTGCTTATTTTTGAACTGAGAAAACGGACCGTAAAGCTGTATTTTTTTTGAGTAGTCGGCACTTATGAGTTCCGACTCCTTTTTATAAATATAATCTGGCTTTTTTTGCCACTTATCCCAAAAAACATACCTCTCTATATCTCTTTTATCGTAGTCATTAAGTATATAGCTATCCGGCGTTACAACCAAGACTGTGTCTGTTTTATGAAATAAAAGTGTTAAAGAAAAATTGTCGTCCGGTAAGATCCTTTCCTGGGCTTGAGCCACTAACGGCATAGAGAAAATCTGCAAAATAAGTGCAAGAATAATAGAAATTGAGCTTCGCATGAAAATTTACAATGATTTAAATATCTTTTATCTAAAATAGTGCAGTTATGAAAAACAAGAACAGTTTAACTGATGAACCTGGATATTTTAAGCGTGAATAAGTGGCAAAACAGCTTTATAATAGCTATCCTCCAAAATAAAATCAGGGGTTTTATCACAAATTATTTCATATCTCCTTTTAACATTTTTTTGTCCAAGACCTGAAGAGTGCATATTTGAAATTTTTGGCTGAAAGTTATTACGTACAACTAAACTATCATCAACATTAAAAATTTCAATATGCAATGGCCTCTCTTCATTAACAATATTGTGTTTAATTGCATTCTCCAATATGACCTGAAGAGAGAGGGGGGGAATCAAATAATTATAAGTGAGATCTTCCGAAATGTTTTCAGAGAATGAGAGAGAGTGCCCATACCTTATTTGCTGGAGAAAAATGTATGATTTGACAAATCTTAACTCTTTTTCTACAGATATCATAGGCTGTTCTATTGAATCCAGAACATATCTGTAAATATTGGAAAACTCCTCAATAAATCTTTGAGCTTTTTCTGTGTCCTTTCTTAACAAGCTAGACAGCACATTAAGACTGTTAAACATAAAGTGCTGGTTAATTTGACTTTTAAGTATTTCGAGCTTAATTGAGGCAATTTCATTTCTCAATTTTAGAGCCTCTTGTTTAAGCCTTCTGCTCTCTTTATAGAACAGCAGCCCCTCAATTGAAGCAACAAAAAGCAAATTTGTGATAGAATAAATAAGCGTACCTCTGACTATTGAATGTTCCGCCAGGTTATTAACGGGTTTAACAATACCTATCAGCAGAGATACTATCAGTGAAATTATCAAAGAGACAATAATAATTACGCTTATTTCAACAACCAATCTTTTAATTGTCTTATTTCCCCACGGATAACGACGGTTTAGAATCTGAATCAGGAAAACCAAAGGAAAAGCGACAATCAGACTTGAGATAAATCCCACAAGCGACCTCTCTGCAATATGAAGCAGAGTAGCGCCAGTAGTCGTTATTAAATAGTCTCCGGTTTCGATATTATGAATAACAATGCCTGTTTGTAAAATAACTGATATACAGACCAGGAAGCCTGCAAGACTTTTTATTTTCTTAAACAGTTTGTTCATTACACCCTTTATTTATCCAGCCATCTTTTGAAATCCGACGATCTGTCTATACTTACAATTGCTTCAGTATCATTTTCAAATTCAGGCTTTAAAGTGATTTTAATCCGACCTCTTGAGTAAGCGACCATATTAATAATTGAATTGTGGGATATTAACAGTTTTCTGTTAATTCTAAAGAACTTAGCAGGATTTACTACTGATACTATTTTATCCATAGTCATATCAACAGGATAGTATGCACCAGAAAATGTTTTAAGGTTAATACCTGTATCTGAAGAGTAGAAATATGCTATCTCATCTATATCAATTTTTGAGTACCTCTGTCCAATCTGAATCAAGAATCTCTCTTTGTACCCGGTATTTCTCTTTTCAAACAACAAAGACAAAGCCTCCGGATCAATTGTATAAGGAGTCTTGAACGTATTAAATTTTGATAAGGCATCTTCCAGGTTTCTTTTATTTATTGGCTTTAGTAAGTATGCAATACTGTTCAGTTCAAAGGCCTTAACTGCGTATTTATCAAATGCAGTAGTAAATATGACCGGAGTATTTGTTTTAACCTTTTCAAATATTGTAAAACTAATTCCATCTGATAATTGGACATCCAGAAATATAAGATCGGCATAGTTATCCTGTAACCAGTGAACAGTCTCCTTAATAGAACCTAGTTTAGCTAAAATTCTAATGGAGGGATCAATTTCATTTAGCATCTCTTCCAGCCTCTCAGCTGCAAGCTGCTCGTCTTCAACAATTAAAATTTTCATCATATGAATCAATCAAAGGGAGTTTTGCGACAAAATAACCATCAATATTATTAAACAAAGGATGATTATTACATAAAAAAGCGTAACGCTTTGTTAAGTTTTTCAATCCTGCCTCATTTTCAAAATTTGAATTAACATTGTAAGGCTGTTTGTTCTTAATAATTAATGTGTGTTTTTTTGAGGTAATCTCTATAGAAATAGCCTCTGATTTACAGCTATTGACAGAATACTCAACCACTGCCTGAAGAGACAGTGGCGGAACCATTAGATCTGAGTATTCACCAGGAACTTTCAGAGTAAGAGACAAGTTATCTCCATATTTAATCTTATGCAGGTTAATATATGAGCGAATAAAATCAATTTCCCGGCCAAGAGATATTACAGGTTTCTCAAATGTCTCGGCAACATATCTGTAAACCATTGAGAAATCGTCAATGAATTGTTGAGCCTTTATTACATCTTCATTAATCAGTTCAGACAGTATATTAAGACTGTCAAACATAAAATGAGGATTAATCTGACTCTTCAGAATATCAAACTTAACCTGGGCAAGTTCATACTCAAGGTCTCCGGTTATCTGTTTTGCATGATTACTCTCAAAAAAGAATATCCATCCCTCAAGAATAGTCATTAAAAGGATATTCACAACAGAAAAAATTAGTGCATTATTGAGAACTACGCCTTTTAATTCTTCACTGTATGGGTTAATTATATGGGATAATCCGGTAGCAAAAAAAGAGATAACCACCCCAACTACAATAGTTAAAAGTACCTGACAAACAACTCTGTCAAAAAACGAATGAGTCCAGGGCAACCTTTTGTTGAGTGCTCTTATTATAGATAAATTGATTACGGCAATAAAAAATCCACACAGTGCACTTATCAGAGTGCCCTTGACAAGCCCAGCAAACAGATAGTGTATCTTCTCCAATACATGATAGCCGGAAAAATGGTTGTATGATATGACAATAACCTGTATAATAAACGACAAGACAACCAAGAGCAATAAAATGCTCTTGGTTGAGAACGGCCTGATGAGTTGTCTAAATTTCAAATAAAAGTATTATTACAAACTTTAAAAATATTTGACAATACCTACTCTTAAAGCTAAATAGTTCAAACTTACAGAAGTTGTAACTTCATCTCTTAAAAGAGATGGCATAATAACGTCTCTCTTCAAATGCTGGAACTTCAGGTTTGAGTTAATGCTCCAGCCTTTACCCAGGCTATATTGAACTCCACCGGACAGATGAACTCCCAAGCCATGGCCACTGTCAGAATAAAATCCATCAACAATACTAGGAGTTGCATCCTCTATCTCTATATGATTATATAGTCCGCCAGCCCTAAGATAATAAGAAAATGCAGATTTGCTAATATCATCCTTAAACTGTACCCCAAACATATAACCAGTATCCTCAAAATCATAGTAATTACTTCTGAAATTATTCCAACCCCATCCTGCAAATAACCCGAAGTGCTCCAAAGGCATATAGGTAAAAATGCCTTCAACTCCTTTCCCCACTTTCATTTTAAATTCGCCCAGATTGTTAAGGGCAACAGAGGGACCGGCAGTTAACTCAAATCCCACTTTTCTTCTTCTCTCCTGAGCGTTTGCAAAATTTACAAACAGAACCAGCGCTGTGATAGCTATCAGACTTTTAAATTTCATAAATATTTTTATTTAAGGTGCGCAAAAGTACAATCTAACAAACATCCCGGCCCGCAAATTCCCATCCGAAGTGTTATATTTCTGCCTGAAAGCGCGTAAATCAAGGCTGAATCATTATAATCCTCTATTCAAGTGCTTAAACATCGATATTAACCTACTTTTTTTGTATGCATCTGACCGAATATCCCATACCTCTGAATTGATTAGTAACAACACCCAGTGTGGTTTTGCTCAAAGCAAAATAGTCAGACACATATGCTCCATATGTTGTTCTTGTCGTTGTTGTCCAGTAGTAACCAAAACTATTTCTTAATAAAGGATTACCGTCAGAAACATTCCTATATCCCGAGAAGGGAAGGAAAACACTTTTCTCTCTAACTGTTGCATGATCCTCTCCAAACCAACGGCCGGGAAGACCATTTATTCCGGATGACACCCACGTACTTCCGGATCCAATTAATTTGTTAAAATCCTCTATTGTCGGGACAATCCATCCATCCGGACAAGGATTATAAGAAGAGTTTTGACTCCAGGATGAACCTTGATCTTTAAAGCTATCAAATGGAGTTGTATCTATTTTATAAAACTTATCCTTATTTGAAGGATTAGCGACTTCTGAATTTGTCCCTGGCGAAGTTATGAATCCAAGTGAGGGCGTCTCATCGCTATTATATCCCTGTCCGTACTTTCTGCCCCATTGATATAACAGACCATGAAAATGGTTTTGATCATATCCTGCATTTACAGGTGCCCAAGTTACCTTATCAATGGTAACGGCCTGCAAACCGCCCCAGTCAGGAGTTGTCCTAATTTGTAATTCCGTCCCATATGATATGCCATTACTATTAATAGCATAGCTTCTTAAATAATATATTGTATTTGATACAAGCCCCGTCAAAGTTACAGTAAAGTTATCAGGCCCACTCCCTGCTATAACTTTAGACTTAGAAGTCGTTGGCTTAACAGTTATGGCATATACAATACCCTTCTCTGTAATAGGTGTACTTCCTTCATCTTCAATAATTGCACTTACTTTCACTGAATTGTGTATAACTTCAAACGGATCTTCGGTAAAAATAATCGGTAATAATTGTGTTGAATTTTTCACACATCTTACAGATAGGCCCCGTGCTCCAGGCTGAGTAGTTAAGTATGGATTCGTTGATTGTGAAAATAATAAAACACGTGGATTCCCAGTATTTCTTGAAGAGGCGTATTGTCCAAAACCACCTCGGCTATCTATGGAACCAGTTGCATAGCTTAATGTTCCCGAAGCAGGTAAAAACATACCGTTATTTGCCCTTAAGTCTGGATTACTATGATCTTCACCAAACCATCTTCCCGGCAAACCATCAACTCCAAGTGTTCCAGCATTAACCCATGTACTTCCGCCTCCAGATGTTATTAAATCAGATAATTCGCTTTCGGTTGGCACTCTCCACCCCTCTGGGCATGGATTGTACCTATCTGCCATATTCCAAAACTCTTGTTGAGGTACGCACCAATCATAAGGAGGAGAGCCATTTTTAAAAAATGTGTTTCTATTTTCATACAGATTCCCAATAGTAACTTGAACAGGCCCCTGGCCAATTTCTAATGAGGGAGTCTCAGTAGTATTTGCTCCTTGACCATACTTTCTATGCCACTGATAGTAAAGCCCATATTTTGTAGCATCGCTATACCCTGCATTTACAGGAGCCCATGTAATCCCGTTAATTGTTACCGGTTTTAAGTCAGAACCTTTAATCAATGCAAGAGTTGCATTTGCAGCATCAACCTGAATAATGTATTTTTTCCCTCTTTCAAATGCAGCATTCAGCTTAGATATTTCGTAAAAAACTCCTCCCACTTCAAATCCGACACTTAACTCTCCGCTGTGTACTCCCGGAAGTATAACCATATAGACTTTTGGAGTTGTTGAATAATTGTTTGTGGGTGTAATAGCTGTTGTAAGAGAAACAGTCACACTATTGGATGGGCTTGATATACTGTTGATGACATAGTTTGTCCCATCCTGAGGAGTAGCCTGACTAAGATCAATGAAACCTCCATCAAAAGCCAGAGGCACTTTCCCACTTAGCTTAACTTTTGAGATATCCCCTAAGCCGGAGCTTCTGATTATCTGGAACTCAATAATAGAAAAGAGATGGTTATATCTCAGCGAGACCGAAGCCGGTGTTCCGTCTGAGCCCGGATATTTTGCAGTATATGGCCTGGCAACCAGAAAGTCAAGGGAGCCTATATGAGAACTGTCATTGCCTGACGATTGAGTCTGGCCCGCAGGGAGCGATACCGGTACTGCCGTATAGGGATGCGTACCTGCCAAATATGGATAATAAGAATAGAACTCGTGATCTCCAGTGTTCCAGTAAACAGACCCGCTGAACTGAGATCTGGTACCGCTGCTGAGAGCTGTAAGTGGCTCGTTGACAACTCCGGGATCACCACCAATCGTTACCGATGCCTGGGGTGAAAAGAGGCCCACTTTATCGCTACCCTCCACCCATTCGGTCTGCAGACCTTTAAGAGTGGTCTTGGTGGCCGGTTTAGAATCTTCGCAAAGAAAAATTATGCTGCCGTCATCAACAAGCTCAGGAACAGGCTCTTCTTTTATACAAGATGAGATATTTATAACGAGTGAAATCGTTAATAATAAAAGACTTACCCTAATTAATGATTTTGTTAATTTTCCCATACAATAATCTCCTCATGAAATATCTCAATATCAGAAATTCTTTCAACCTTCAGCCTCGCATCCTTGAGGTTAATCCCCTTGAATTTTAAATTAATAGTATATTCTGTATTGTTGTTAATGTTATAATTTGTGGTAAGATTGTTCCCCAGATAGAGTTTAAAAGTTACATATTCGTTTACCCTGTCGTCACTACCTATCCCCTCTCCTTTAATCTCAATCCATATAGAATTCACTGGTGCAAACAGAGGTTTCTGCTGCTGTGTACCTACAGATAGGTTATCCCCTCTTATATTCTCAGGCAGGTAGTAGCTTACGAAACCATCGTAATTGTTTATCGAATAGGCTTCACCTGAAACACCGGTTGCTGAGCCGGAGGTTACGGGATAGTTTACAACATATGCGGGCGTAGCAACAACGGTATTTAACGGATCTGAAATATAGGAAGAGCTATCCGGAACATCTTTAAGCTGTACCGAAGTAATCCTGAATCGTGAACCGTCAGGCACACTGCTCACATCTTCCGATGTATATGTTAAAATAACCTTTGCACCAATCCTGTACAGGAGTACGGGTTCGTCTTTATTTGGCACATCTCCATCATAGGAACCGTACATCCTCATATATTTCTCTCCGGAACCGGTAAACATACCCGATTCGTCAGAGATAAAAAATTTCTTCTTTTTAAATTGTGAGAAAGAATATTTACCCGGAGATGCATTGTCCCCATTAAAGAGTTCAGAGTCAAATGTGTTCGCTATAAATACCACTCTCTGACTTTCGCCCTTATTAAGGATAATTTTTAAATCTGCCAGATTATCCACCGAGTTTTTGTATTCCCTCTTCACTAGGGTTGAAGCATCTGTAGTTCCGTCAAACTGCAGAATCCAAAGGTTCTTAACGGCATCAACATTAGCAATGACATCGGCTCTGGTAATTGCAGCACCAAAATTTGCAGGAGCAAGCGAGAAGCCGGTCTCCACCTCTATTATCCCATCACCACCGGGCTGCTCTTTTGAACAAGACCCTAAGAATATAAGTCCTATCAGTAATATGATTGTATGGCTTCTCATCATTCAGTTATAAAGATTTTACACATCTTATACTCAATCCTGCTGCTCTTGACCAGGAGTTGATTTGGACAGAATACTGATCCATCTGTAATATTTTTGCATAAACAGAAAATGTATCGCTACTCCAATATAAACCTAGAGAATTCCTCTGCGTAGGAGAAGTGTTTTCTCCTCCTATATATCCGGATAGAGGAAGAAATACACTACCTTCTTTATTTGTGTTGTGATATCCCCCAAACCAGAACCCTCGTTTATTATTTAAACCCGAGCTATCAAATGTATAACCGGAACTAATTAAAGATTGAAACTCGGCAGATGAGGGAACTCTCCAGCCTTCTGGACATGGATTGTAATTAACAGACATATCCCAGCTTGATAATTGTGGCGTAATACAATCGTAACTACCTGAAGAATTAAAATAGAATCTATTCCTATTAGTTACATCATTTGCCAGCTCTATTGTGACAGGCCCTTGTACTGAGATTGGATTGGGAAATTCATTATAGCACTGTCCATATTTTCTATGCCATTGGAACATTAGCCCATATGGATTATTTACAGGGTCATACCCTACATTAACCGGAGCCCAGAGCAGATTACCTATTTCAACTGGCTTCATACCGTACCAGAGATCTTCATAGCCACTGCTCACTTCATATGAGACGAGGTTCCAGTCAGCAACCCCGGTAATTTTTAACGAATTGGGGCTGAGTTTGACCGTGAATATGCTGGCATTTCCCGGAGTAAGTTTGAGGGCTCCCGTACCCGGAAGGGGAGATGTATAAGCCTCTCCGTCAATTTTAAAAACAAACTCAATGTCCTCACGCTGTGCAATATTTATAGGAGCAAGAAACATATAAAATGTCTTGTTTGTGAACAGATATGTGGGAGTCGTTTCTTGCAAAGTTCCCAATATTATGGATGCATTGATATCAGTCATACTCAGTGCAGGGACCATACTTCCCCCGCTTATCCCTCCATTTGAGAGGCTCATCTTCAGGTCGTTTGTCCCAGCTTTATTAACATTAAAGATATTTGTAGCAGACTTGCTCCTCATCTCCATAGAGGTAATTATACCATCTCCTGTATATCCGGATTTATAAAAAACAAAGGCCACCATTGAAAGAGCGTGGTTTAGACGAAGATAAACCTTTGAGTTTAAAGCATTGATATCATTTCCACCCTCCGGAAGCGTTTTATCCTGACAGCTCCACAAATAGTCACTGACCTGTTCATAAGCTTGTGTGGCGGGAATATCAATGTCCATCTTTGCTGAACTTCCAATCCCCGTAACTAGACTCGGAGTATATGGATAGAAAGCATAGATCTTTGCGTTATCATTGTAAACCTTTATCTCTAAAGGCTGATTAGATTGATCTTTAAATATCCATGGTTCATCCGAATCAGGTCTTACAAGTTTAATATTTTCAAGGCTAACTGACTCTTCGTAAAGAGAAGTTCCTGTAGAATTTGTTATTTGAATTCCTATCTCCTTCTCTGAGATATTGGAATTACTGACTATTGACTTGACAGGAATGTCTGTCCCGGGAGTTATCCGCAATATCGCACCTTTGCCTCCGGCCACCCTCTCCTTTGTGCAGGAGATGGTGGCCAAAATGGCAAATAGCGTAATTATCGCGGATATAGCTCTCATTCTAATACTAACTAGTTTATTACAACTTCACCTTCATACTGAGAAGTCCATGGGGTTACGCTGACACCCTCTATTGTCAATTCAGAGCCTCGCATCTTAACTGTATAGATGTACTGCATTCCCTTAATCCAGTTTATTCCGTCTGCCCCGGATAATGTAACTGTATAGTCTTTTGTGTCAATGTTAAAGATAAACTGAACATCTGTCTTGTTGTCTATGGCCACTGTTGGCACAAGAAGAATATATGCGTCAATCATAGCTTTAAGTTCATCAACATCTCCCGGAGGAGGTGTGTCAAGAGAAATTGTTTTGCCAACATTTGTAACACCCACCTCTGCTGTTGCATCTCCCCCGGTTATTAACCCATCTGCAACGCTCATTGCAAGGTCGTTGTCGCTGCTCTTATTGACTCTGAATGCATTTGATCCTGAATTGTCTTTGATTTTCACTGAGCTTAGTTCGCCGTCTCCGGAGAAATTCTCTTTATAAAATACAAAGGCAACCTGAGTAAGGGCATGGTCCAGTGTAAGATTGACTGCTGAGTTTGCACTATTAATCTTTATGGGGCCTCCTTGAGCTGTTGCGCCCTGATTGCAATATAGGTAATCAATCTGAGCAGCCATATTCGGAGCTGCAGGGACATCAAGACTCATAACAAGAGAGCTGTATGAGCCTGTCTCAACTGTAGCAGGATCTGCAGGACATGGAGCATAGGCGTAGATTTTAGCAAAGTCCTGAGTAAGGTAGAGCTTATCCGACAATACCCACCTTGTGTTGCCGGCATCATAACTTAGAGTGTATTTTGCATCGCCACTAAGATATGATGCAGAGCCATCCGCCTCTTTTGCCACCTGAACCCTAATCATCTGACTCGTAATATTTGAATTATCAATCAGAGCTTTTGTATTTAGCTGTCTCAGGGAGGGGGAGATTGAGAGCTGAGCTGTTTTTGACTCTTTTGTAGAGTTCTCCTTTGTGCAGCCGGATGCCATTAGCAATATTGCCGCAGAAATACAGAATAATTTTTTCATAAATTATATATTAATAGATTATTAAATCATCGGCAAGCTCTGTCTCCCACTTTGCAATAGTAACCTGAGATATTGTAAGAGATGTGCCAGAAAGTCTTATAGTATAGATGTACTGACTTCCCTTTTCCCATGTAATTGGGGAGAGATTCTTGACTGAGAATCTGTTTCCATCTATTACAAAGGAGAATCTAATCTCGTCAGATTCAATAAGAGATGTAGGGACAACCATTGTTGATACACCTTTAGACAGAACCTGAGACTTCAGCTCAGTCAGATCATCGGATGGGAACTTTGGGGTTGCAGAGGCCTCTTCAATAAGCAGAGGTGTAGAGAGATTTCTCTCAATTATACCCTCAACACCACCGGTTATTGCACCGTTAGTGATATCCATTGTGAAGTCAGAAGGATCTGCATTTACAAGAATATGTCCGGTTCCTGGGGTTGCATCCTCAATGAAAAAGTCTGTCAGTTTCCCCTCTCCATTATAGTTATCCTTATAGACAAGCATGGAGAGGGTAACCAAAAGCATAATTATTGCGGGTATAGAGCTCATTTTATTGCTATTAATTCTAGTTTAACACAACCTCTACTTGAAAGTAGATGTCCATGGGATTACAGTGACACTTTGAATAACTAATGCTGTTCCTTCCAGCTTCACTGTATAAATATACTGATAACCCATCTGCCAGTTAAGTGAGCCGGTTGTACCCAAGGTGGATACATAGTCCCTTCCGTCTATATTAAAAGTGAACTCAATATCTTCTTGATTAATAGTGACAGGCGTGAGTAGTAAGTAGGCGTTAACTTCCTTTGCAAGCTCAAAAACGTCGGTAGTTAATGGTTTAGATGTAAGCCTAATAGTGCTATCTATATTTGTCACTTGAATCTCATTAGTAAAGTCTCCTCCGGTAATTGAGCCATCTTTAACTTTCATTACAAGGTCGTCTCCTAAAGTGCTATTAATTCTAAATGAAGAGGCTGATATATCCTTTATTTTTACAGAACTAATATTTCCCGCTCCTAGGTAGTCAATCTCGTAAAAGACAAAAGCAACCTGAGTGAGTGCGTGTCTCAGAGCTAGCTCTACTGTTGGATTTTTGCTGTTTATCTTTGTCATCACATCTTTAGTTTTGTATTGCTGAAATGCATAAAGATAATCTGTCTGGTCTGACATACGCTGAATGGCCGGTATATCAAGTTTTATTTGAAGATTAGCCAATTCTCCACTTTCTATAGTTGATGGATCAGCAGGACAGGGGGCATATGCATAAATCTGAGCATTATCCAGAGTGAGATAAAGACTCTTAGATAAAATCCAGTTTGGGCTAGAAAACCTAAGAATAGAAAAAGCATCTGCACTATAAGGACCTCCACTAGACTCATTTGCAACTTGTATTCTGATACTATCTAACCGTATAGTGGATTCATCAATAATTGCTTTTGTGTTTACATATTTAAGCTGAGGGGAGATTGTAAGCGGAACTCCATTAATCTCCTCTGTAGGTTTCTCCTTTGTGCAACCCAATATTGTAAGGCACAGGCCTACAATAATGTAGAATATTTTATACATCTTATTATTTATTAATTAATTACTAAATCTTCGGCTTTAACAGGATCCCATTTGGTAATTGACACTTGAGAAATAGATAGTGTTGATCCAGATAGCCTGATTGTATATATATTCTGTTTGCCTTTCTCCCATGTTATGGGGCTGGTGTTTACAACTGAATATGTATTACCATCTATTACAAAAGAAAACTTAATTTCTCCTGCACTAATTAGCGAAGTTGGGGCAACCAGAACAGAAACACCTTTAGTTAAAACCTGTTGCTTCAACTCATTCAGGTCATCTGAGGGGAACTTAGGGTCTTGGGATGCCTGGCCAATACTTAATGGAGTTATGAGTTTCCTCTCAATTATACCCTTTGTTCCGCCTGTTATTGAACCGTCTCTGACATCCATAGTAAAGTCAATCGGATCAGAATTTACAAGTATATGATTGGTACCTGGATTGGTATCTTCAACATAAAAGTCAGTAAGACTTCCTGCTCCATTATAGTTGTCTTTGTACACCAGAAGAGAGACTTGTGTCAAAGCGTGATTCATCTGCAGGTTAATTGCACTGTTTGAGTTATATGGAGCATTAGCTGCATTCTCAATAGGTGTTGCGTACATATAATCAATATCTGAGTCATAGTTTGCCGTAGCCTCAATTGATGCCGGAATAGTATAGAAGGGCTGAGTGTCGTCTGATAGTGACACATAGGGATAGTAGGCATATACCTTTGCCTTAATAGGATTGAGTGTGTAGCCCTCTGTGGAGCTCCAGTTCCCTAAACCGTCAGATGAGAACATTACATTTGTTTTTGTTGAATAGGGAGTGTTATCTGAGAATTTCAGTAACTGAACCCCTATTGATGAGGCCGCAGGGAAAAAATCATCGTTTAAAATTGCTTTTGTCTGTGAACCTGTCGCTAAGGTTGCGCTAACCTTCAACTCCTCGTAAAAGTTGTTCGTCAGTCCGTTGTTCTTTGAACAGCCTCCCAGAAGGAGGAGGAGGGACAATCCGGCAATTGTTTTTCTTTTCATTTATTAAGTTATTTATTGTTATAGTTCAAGTTTGTCTGATTGATGCACAATCCATTCTGCCACATTTACTGAGATGAATATTTCCGAGGTGTGAACAGATACTTTTATTGTGTAGCTATGTCCGGGTTTAAAATGGTATAAAAAGCTTGACCTTATCACCTGTGTGGTCGTGTCGCTCTCTGCTTTTGAGGGGATTGACAGTTCAATATTATATGCAGAGACACCCTCGCCAGGTGCAAAACAGGTTGGTGAATCAACTCCGGTGATAACAACGGATGGGTCAATCTCTCCTCTAAGAAGCTCACCTGTACTGACATCCAGAAAGTACCTCTTAGAAAATCCGCTTACTGCATACTCTGCTCTGTCAAAATCATACCTCTCTTTAGATAGTTCATCCCGTTTATCCTCCAATTCAAACACTACCTGAGAAGTTATATGTCTGAACTCAAGATTAACCCTGTTCAATGTATCTTGGCCTGTTAACGGAAATCTTGCCTGAGCCCACAACACATCTGTTCCGTGGTTGAATGGAAGGTAGTGAGATTTTGAATCCCCGGTAGGCATATAAGGGGCGTAGGCATTAATGTTGAATCTCTTGTTTTTATCCAGATATAAATTGTCTCCATTCATTACCCCGTCATTATGTGTGAAGTGCATATTATAAACGACAGGAACCTCAAACTGACCGGTAAGCGGATACTCTATAACCTCGTTAACATATACACCTGCAGATGAAGCAGAAAAATCTGAGTTATTTGAGACTCTGAACTCCACTTTACCCAAATTGAAAGTTTTCAGAGTCTCCTTGGAACACCCTGCAAACAAAAAAGCAGTTAAAATGAATAGTGTCAAACCTCTTCTCATTGCTATATATTCACATTATCTTCTACAAGAATCCATGATTTAATTGTTGCGTGAAGCTTTAAATTAACTCTCTGAATATCTATATACATTATTAGCCTTCTTGAGTACATGTTTTCGTTACTTAGATTTGAGAGATCAACTGATGCACTTTGCGTTGTGTTGTTCTTATATACAAACTGAACCTCAATCTCTTTGTTTGAGGGATTTAACCCCATTAGCCAGAAATAACCGGTAAAATCATTTAAAGGAGAGGCCTCTGTAAATAATTTTGAATACTTGAAATCTTCAAAAATTTGTGTATAGTCAGAGAGGTATAATCCACGAGATACACCGTTCTGAACAATTATGCATTTCTCCAATGAGTCTCTGGCCCCCTCAATAACCAGTTGATACTCCAGTTTCTTAATTTTATCCGGGAGTTCCAGATTTAAATTGTTTTGAGAGTAGCGCGACACGGTGAAGTTCTTGATGGTAGCTGCGTATAGGTCAGATATTGCATCGGACTCCATCAGAACTCTTGCTTTGCTGAAATCTCTGATATTATCAATAAAAATGCCCTTTGCCGCTTTATTGACAGTAATAAAGTTGTAGGTTCCCGGTGAGATATTAATAGTATCTGTTGTAACTCTTAACTGCTTTTCCCTTAAAAGCGAGTCTCCTGAGTATATATAAGTAAAGAGGCTCAATGAGTCATTAGAGCTCTGCTTACTCTGTATAAGGGTGCTTTTAACGTATATACGGTCAAGCTCCTCCCAGTTACCCGGCAGATCCCTTTTGCTGCAATTGTATAATACAGCTACACCAAGTATTACAAGAGTAATTAAGAGCCTGTTCTTCATTGCTCCCTCCCTTTGTTTTTTCCTATCAGCCTGTAAACAAGGCTAATGTTATAATCTTGAAGAACGAAGCCTCCCTTGCTACCTGATCCGGTCTGATAACAGGAGTTATCAATCACCATATAGCTACTGCTCTTCTCTCTCTTATACCCCCCTCTGGCTCCGACTTCAATAAGAAGCCTTTTTGAAAGCGGAAGGGCAATGCCGATGCTCAGGCCACCTCCGACATAATTTCCTGTGTTGCCTTCTGAGCTCTCTAGCGGGTCCATAATATCAAACTCCCCAAAAGCTCCATATAATCCCAGATAGAGGCCCTTAAAACGTTCCGGTTTCCCCAACCAGAATCTGTGTTCCAGACTCAACCCGCTCACTTTATGCCAGCTATCCGAATCTGTTTTTTTATGGTTTAATAGTGGGTTAATATAACCTTCTAGAGAAATTGAGGCTATTTTCATGTAGTAAAACTCCATTGTTATATTATAAAGGGGTTTTACGACTTTAGCCGGAGGGGTAACTCCGGCTATATTTAACAGGTTTGTCCTTAACCCAAATATGGGTCTAAAACTTTGTATAATTATATAATGTTCATCAATGTTGTTATGAGGACTCTCTGTAGTATCAGCCGGTTGCAGTATCTGAATTTTGGGAAGAGAATCCTCCGGAAGAAGTGGCTGAATTTGAGGGAGAGTATCTGCTGGTTGGGGCTTATCATCTGCAGGGGGTAAATCTGGTGGTGATATCAGCTGAGTCTGTTGCTCCTCAACTGAAGCAATAATAGGATCATACACCTCCTTTGCCTCAAGCGGCAGCTTCCCGTATTTTGACATTGCGGATATCAGATCTTGGTATGCAGGCTTTAAGGCAAAGTGGATATCTTGATTATCTGTCGGCTTTATAGAAAATGGCCTGTACTCTAATCGCACACAGTCTGCCAGTTCATTTTCCGCTCTAATTATAAAGGTAAAGTTAGGATTAGTAAATCCATATCTTGTTTTAAGGTAAGCTCTTACTATGCTTCCAAGAACAGAGGCTCTGTTTAGTGCGTATAGATCTGAGATGCTTCCCTCCTTAACAAATGAGACTATTGCAAAATGAGAACTACCTGTCTGAATTCCATGTTTATTATATGGTATAAAGTCCCTCAGGTTGGCCAGCTCAATACTGTTATTGCCAAAATTTGTCAGGAGCGTGGTTGAGCCCGGAGAAAAGTTGAAATCAAAAGCGATCTGTCTCTCTTGAGCACTCTGTGCATTGACACTTGTGCTTACAAATAATTGTGCCCCCAACAAAGCAACAATAAAGCATCTAATAATAGATCCGGTGTAATCAGCTCCTCTCATTGCAATTATGTATATGGTTTGTATTTAGAAGTCTCTCTATCTGAGACTTCAAAGTTGAAGGCCTGAACCAGAGGACATTTTGGTAGTTGTGCGAAAAGGCCTCTATGCAGTTTATATTGGTTATATTTATAAGGAAAATGGTTTCAGGATTGCTCTCCCTGACTCTTCTGACGGCCTCCTTCAGCTCTTCTCCTGTATCTATAGCATTAATCAGAATAACGTTAGGCCTTGACAGGCTCTCAGACACTCCGTTTATAAAGCAGTTCTCAGTTGTTCTGAGAACCAGAAAAGATGGAGCCGGAATCATCCTTTTAATCTTTGCAAAACTCTCATCATCATCGTCAACAACAAGTAGTATCTGCTGAGCTGAATATACTTTTGAATCTCTGTACCTGTTTCTGAACGGCAAATCAAACTGTATAACTCGGGGTGTTCTGTCAAACAGAAGACTCATTTTACCCCCTACATGTTTAGCCAGTTTATCACAAAGAGCAATATTGATTCCAACACCCTCCTCAAGCATACACCCTCCATGATCTCCTTCATCATTTATAACTACCTGATCAAATGACAGGCTGAATATAAATGATTCCGTGGTTAACGAGTAATCCATGAATATCTCTCTGCTCTTACTCAAATATGTGGCGCTTGAGATTAAAAGGCAGAACAGCTTCTCTAGTTTTCCTCTGTCTGTATAGATCACACTATTTGAATCCAGATAGAGAGTTTTATTTGCAATCTGAAACTCAACGCCACATCTTCCAAACTCCTCTCTCATTATTTTAGCACCTCTTATTAGGATGTCGTCTATCTCAACCCTCTCAATAAATATTGAGCTGTCAAGCTCCAGAGTATTGTAATCAATTACTTTGTGAATCTTCTCAAGAAGAACCTTACTGTTATCCTTTATTATATCTGCGTAATTTTTGATTTTTGATATGCAGTCCTCCTCCAGAATAAGCTCCGTGAACCCCATAATGGCATTTAGAGGGGTCTTAAGCTCATGGGTAATTGTAGTGGTTACAATCCTGTCATTTGCTAAATTGAGGGAATTTGTGTTGTTCATAAAGTCTCTGCAAATGGGATTTATTAACAACTAATAAAAGGAGGAGGAAAACCCTCTTGATTGTCTCTATTTGTTAATGCAACTAAGATCACCTAAACCACTCCTCCTTTTATTAATTGTGCTTCATGTGAAGCGTCAGATTACTTGATTGCAAAAGTATATTGGGATGGTTAGTAAAAAAAAATAATAGCGCCAAGCTTGCAGATTAGCAAACTGAATCTGTGCTTGAACGCATTGAGGATGTCTCTAATGGATGTTGCTTCATGTTAAAAGGATTATTCCAGAGTCAATAAATAAATAGATTTTAATAGTATTAGTACTACTAAAAAATTATTGTCATTCATAAGGATTATGTATTAACAATTAATAAAAGGAGGAGAGAAAATTCTCTTTATTGTTCGTTGACGTTAATACCACTAAAAACACCTAAACGCTCCTCCTTTTATTAATTGGGGCTTCAAATGAAGCGTCAGATTACTTGATTGCAAAAGTATCCAGAGATGGATATATATAAAAAACAATAGCGCCAAGCTTGCAGATTAGCGAACTGAATCTGTGCTTGAGCGCATTTATGCCGTTTAGGCAAATGTGTAATCAGACTCTTCTATCTCTTCTTATAGGAGACTGGGATGTTGAGCATTGGAAGTTTTGTTGTTCCCAGCTGAAGAAGTTCATTTATCTCACTCTTCTTCATAAAGGCTCTAGGTCTGGACTCCATCCCCGCCGACGAACAGAAAAGCATTATATTCTGAGAGACTATTCCGGCATCCATAGCAGCCCACTCAGTTTTAAGAGAGTCATCTGCCCTTGTAAACCTGGAAATATCAGACACCAAAAGCAAAATCAATGCTGGATATGGGTCTTTATCCTGATTGGAAATAATTTTTCTGTAGTCTCCGTTTACAACCCCTTCCAATATATGCTTTTGAGCATTGTAAAGATATACTCCGTTAGAATCAAATACATATATATCAATATCCTGAGCGTTGATTGCAGATGGAGCGGTTCGTTTTCCACTCTCCACCCTGTTGACCCCGTTGGCAGCCCAAAGAAGGTCTGACAAATCCTGAATAGAGAGAGGAGTTGAGTCAAACTCTCTTGCAGAGGCTCTTTGAGATAGGGCCTTCATAAGGTTGCCCTCACGCTCCAGATTTGGTTTGTTCAAAACTATTGTTTGGGCTAAAGTGCTGCCAGAAAATAATAGTGAACCTGATATTATTGCTAAGGTTTTTAGAAATGTTCTCATACTTATCTGTTTATTCTAATTTATTACTCACTTTTTTTCTTTAAGACTAATGGCAAATCCGCCCCCCTCATTCATTGTGATATTCAAGGTTGAATTACTTCTTATCTCTCTCTCCTCAATATCTATTGATGTTGGGTTTTGTTTGAAATGGCTTTTTGGAGTGTCTCTGTATATGGTTGCTAAATATGATTTGTCCTCTTCAAGAAAATCAAAATCTAGATTTATCTCACGTGCATTCTCATCTGTTACACCACCTACAAACCAATTTCCGGATCCCCTCTCCTCTCTTGCTATCACCACAAAGTCTCCAATCTCTCCTTCAAGAACCCTTGTCCTCTCCCAGTCAACACCAACTTCCTGAATAAATTGGAAAGCCGGTTGGTTTTCATAGTTTTCAGGAAGGTCGCAGGCCATCTGAATGGGGCTGTAAATAACCACATAGAGTGCCAGCTGATGGGCTAAAGTTGTATTGATTTGGTTATTTGGTTTTGTTGGCAATGAGATCTCAAAGACGCCGGGGGTAAAATCTATCGGACCGGCAAGCATTCTTGTAAAAGCGACAATTGAGATATGCTCAGGCGGGTTACCGCCGTCTGGTGACCATGCGTTAAACTCCTGCCCTCTGAGACCCTCTCTTGATATGGCATTTGGGTATGTTCGTCTAAGCCCTGTTGCCTTTATGGGCTCGTGTGCATTAACTGCTATTTTATATTCAGCTGCCTTTTCCAAAGCTCTCTGGTAGTGGTTCACCATCCACTGGCTGTGATGGTGCTCACCTTTGGGAATAATTCTACCTACATAGCCGGATTTTACTGAACCGATGCCCAGCCTCTGCATAAGGGCGTATGCAGTATCCATTTGCTTCTCGTATGTTCTTGGAGCAGAAGATGTTTCATGATGCATGATTATCTCCACTCCACGTTCTTTTGCGTACCTTACCACCTCTTCAATATCATAATCGGGATAGGGCGTTACAAAATCAAAGATTCCCTCTCTATCCTCAAAACCGGTCCATCGCTCCCATCCGGTGTTCCATCCCTCTATCAAAAGACCTTTAATACCTTTCTTTGATGCAAAATCTATGTATCTCTTAGCGTTTTCAGTAGTTGCTGCGTGCCGTCCGTGAGCCTTACCTGTGTCCACCCATTTTCCGCTCTTTTCATCAAGTGTCATTCCGTAATCCCATGACCCTTTGTCAATGTGCATCTCCCACCATATTCCCATGTATTTCATAGGCTTAACCCAGCTTACATCGCCTAGTTTGTTTGGTTCATTAAGGTTTAGAATCAGTCTGGATTCAATCAATTCTCCTGCCCTCTCTGCAATTTGAATTGTTCTCCATGGTGTTTTGAACGGTAGTCCCCTTTTAACTTTATAACCAAGCCTCTCGGACCCCACCAGCCGGCTGGTCATTTTAAGGGCCGATGTGTCCACTTTAAGGGTCATGCCGGCGTAATCCATCAGAGCAGCCTCGTGAATACTGATGTGCAGCCCCTCAGTTGTCCTCATTGTTACAGGTGTATGGACTGCATTGTCCATAATATTCGTGAAGCCAAGCCCGGGGGCGTTATTGTGCTTCATTGCATCAATTCCGGAAACAGGAGTAGTATTATAAAGGTGTTCGTAACTGTCCCAGTCACCCGGTATCCACCATGTTGTGTGGTCTCCGGTAAGTTGAAACTTTGTATTCTCCTCCATAATGATAAGGGAATCAACACCTTTCTGAGCCAGAAACTCATAGCGAAAGGCGACTCCATCATCGTAAGCTCTGAAATAGATATTGAGCCTCCTTTTGGGTGTAGTGTTCTCTTTAAGCTCTACAACCATCTCATTATAGTTGTTCACAACCTCCCTCTGCTCGCCCCAGGGTAGCTCCCATGTCTCGCTGAATGAGGAGTGTGAAGATTTAACAACCTCAAATCCTGATATAAGCGGCTTCTGATCTTTGAGCTCAAAGGCTAAAGAGGAGGTGTCAATTATAGTTTTATCATTATGACAAACCAAATAAGAGAGCTCTCCCGTTTGAGAAAGAAGCAGTTCCACTCTGTTCTGAGAATCCGGAGATAACAGCGTCAGTTCACTTTGTTTTGCTTTGCATCCGGCAACGACTATTGCCAGAAACAGTATTATTACTCTACTTTTTCTCATCTCTCTTTAGTTTAGGTTTTTTCTTTGGTTTGGGAAACGGCAACTCCTTTACAGATCTTCTGACAAGTTCGCTCAGCCACTCTCTGTCCTCCAGTTTGTCCTCAATAAGGAAGCTGTTCTTCGCACCCGGATATGCAGGAGCCTCAACAGGGTTGCCGATAAACTCCCTGCCGGACTGAGTCGGCTTAATAAATAGCTTGTTGTCGCATATCAGACCGAATATTTTGCCGTCTGCGTAGATTCCGTACTCACCAAACATCTTAATGACTGAGACCTCGCCTACGTTCTCAAGCTGGTCTGTGATGAAGTCAACAAAGTTTTTGTCTGTTGCCATATTTTACCAATTAAGGATTACCTCTGCTTTAACCGGATAGTGGTCAGATGGGATTCTTACCGCCTGTTTGGAACTGTCGGCTTTACTCCAGTACATATCTGTCAGTACTCCATATTTGACTATCTTAAACTCTTTAGTCGTGAAAATATGGTCAATCCTGCTGTCGCTTATGTACTGCGGGTTGAAGTTATTAAATGTTCCATTAGGTGCATATCTCAGCATTGAAACCACATAGGCATCATTAAACAACCCCGATTCTGAGATAACTTTATACCCTTCAGCTCTCTGGTCATAATTGAAATCGCCGGTAAGAATTACAGGGTCACCTTCTGTCATATTTTTTATTTTTTCCAGAACCAGTCTGCTCCCTTCAAGCCTTGCTACTTTTCCAACATGGTCCATATGGAGATTGAAAAACCAGAAGTGCTTTCCATTTTCAACAATTTGGAATCTGCCCCATGTGCATATTCTGGGGAGAGCAGCATCCCAACCTTTACCAGGAATACTGTCGGCCTCAGAGAGCCAGAAATTACCCGTTTTTATAAGTTTAAATTTATCCCTTTTATAGAAAACGGGAGAACACTCACCTGATTTATCTCCGTCTGCGCGGCCTACACCTATGTAGTTATACTCAGGCATCGCTGCTAGCATACCGTTCAGCTGGCTGTAGAAAACCTCCTGAGATCCAAAAATATCAAAATCATGATAACGGACAAGATTAGCAATGTGAGGTAGCCTCTGACCCCAGCCGTTCCCGTTAAGAGAGTCTGCTCTGTTCTCATAGCGGATATTATAGGTGGCAATATTAAATGACTGAGCTGTTGCGACATCCAATGCAATCCAAGATAGTATAACTGTTATGGCAACAAAGTGTTTCATAATACATCTACTCTCTTATCAACTAATATACCTCTGACTAAATATCCTCTTCACTGCCTTCAACTATTTCGTTATCCTCTTCAATCTCTATTGACTCTCCCAGAAGGGCTATAGTCTCCTCCTGAGGCAGTTCCTGAACGGTTCTGAGTTTGCGTTCAATGGCTCTGGATCTTACTCCCGCCTTGTCTATTACATTTGCCGCCTCCTGAAGCTTCTTCTTTGTCTTCTCCAGGACGTTGCCAAAGTTGCCAAACTCTGTCTTGACAGCTCCTAGTATCTCCCACACCTCACTGGACCTCTTCTCAATTGCAAGTGTTTTGAACCCCATTTGGAGACTGCTCAGAAAGGCTACAAGGTTAGTCGGGCCGACAACTGTAATTTTCAGATCTCGCTGAAGGTACTCAAACAGCCCTGTTCGTCTGAGAATCTCTGCGTAGAGCCCCTCTGTAGGAACAAACATAATTGCAAAGTCTGTTGTGACAGGTGGATTGATATATTTATCCTTAATATCCCTGGCACTCTTTTTTACTGAGTTTTCAAACTGTTTTGCAATGGCTTCGGCATCTTTTGGATTGATGTTTGCCAGGTTCTCATATGTCTCTATCAATCTCTGATAATCTTCATTGGGGAATTTTGAGTCTATCGGAAGCAGAAGAGACCTGTTGTCGTTGTTTTTACCGGGAAGCTTTATAACAAACTCCACCCTTTCCTGACTACCATCTTTGACAGCAGCATTCTGCTCATACTGCTCAGGTGAGAGTATCTGCTCCAGGATTGCCCCAAGCTGTATCTCTCCCAAGTTCCCTCTTGTCTTAACATTTGTAAGAACCCTTTTCAGATCTCCTACTCCGGAGGCCAGAGACTGCATCTCGCCAAGCCCTTTGTGAACCTGTTCCAGTCTGTCGCTGATTAGTTTGAAGGACTCATTGAATCTCTTCTCCACACTCTCCTGAAGCTTTTCGTCTACGGTTTTACGCATCTCTTCCAGCTTTTTGCTATTGTCTTCACGGATCTCTTTTAGCTTATCCTCAACCTCTTTGCGTATCCCCTCCTGTCTTTTGACAAGATCTTCAAATTTTTGTCTCTGTAGCTCATTAAAATCCTTAACATTTTGAGAAAACTTCTCTTCAAAGGATTTCAAAGAGCCGGTCAGCTCCTCTCGGTTATCTTTTAATGAGCGGTGGGACTCATCTCTGTTTCGGCTGAACTCATCCCTGATAAGAGGATCTATCCTGGAGAGGAGTGAGTCCATTTTTATAAGCTTAGTATTGGTTAGCCAGATGTTGACAACTACCAGCACTATCAATACTAATATTAATATTATCTCTGCCATAAAATTTCGTTATTTACTGAAGTTCTCCCATCCCCAGGAAGGGGCCGGCTTCTCAATCTCTTTTGTCAAATCGAATATTACAGTGAAAAGCCGGTCTGTTCCAACTCTTCTAAGATTATATGTAAAGGTGGTACTATCTACTGTGATCCACCAAATATTTGAGAATGCCCCGGGCAGCATATCCACTGTCTCCTGGTCTGCAGGAAATACCTGCATATCGGCCTTACCCTCATTTGTTGCCGTGCCTCCGTACATTGTTATCTCGTCGCTCTCTCCACTCTCCATCCGGTGGTCATGCTTTAACTCAATTCTCCCCTCTTTTAATTTGAATATCCAGGTTCTGGAGAGGTTATCTCCAACATTGAAGGGGATGAGAATGGTCTCATCGTCGCTGTAGAGGACGTGCATGACGAGGTTTTTACCAGAAAAATCATCATTTGCAGTAGTATCTGCAAGCCTGCCCTCAAATGTTTTGCCTTGCAAAGATTGCAAACGGCTCCAAAACTCCTTTGTTACTTCACTGACTGTTGTGTTTTCCGTGACTGCCGGTTTACATGAAATCAATAGCAGACTTAATCCTGCAAAAAATAGTAGCTTTTTCATATCTCTGTATTATTAATAATTACACTCTTTTATACACCTCTTCAAACGGGATGCGCATCCTGTCTCCCCACACCCCTCTCTCCTCTCTCAGCCCACAGGAAATAACCATATTAATCTCTGCTCCGTAGGGTAATTTGAGCATCTTCTTAATTCTCCGGCTGTCAAGTCCCTCCATAGGGCAGGTGTCATACCCTTCGTTTGCCATTGCCAGCATAAAAGTCTGCGCTGCAAGTGCGCAGGTTTTGTGTACTACAACCCTTACATCACATTCTGATACCTGGTAGGTAATTGGCCTGAAGAGGCCCACTGCCGAGACAATCAATTTTCTGATAACACCCCAAATGCCAAAAAATCTGGAATATAATATTGGAATAACTTTACCATAGTAGAGCCTCCATGTCCTCACTCTCTTTGCCTGCTTCTCCTTAGGGCTGTTTTTTAACACATTCTGAGACTCCAGCTCAATCATCATCTGAGCTCTTTTTTTATACAGGTCCCGCCTTGTAACAAAGACAATCATCTGCTTTGCTGTTGTGGCGGCTTGTTGGTTCAGACAGGCTGCAGAAAGGCTCTTAAGTATCACGGGATCTGTAATGTGATAAAACTCCCAGAGCTGCATGTTTGAGCTGTTTGGTGAGAGTGATGCCAGTTCCAGACATTGCTTCACTACCTCCGGGTCTATTGGCTGATCTTTATAATATCGTACAGATCGCCTGTAATTTACTATTTCTTTGAATGTCATAACTCTGCAACCGGTATATATGAATTAATAAATAATGTGTCAAGCTCAACTTAAGCAATTTGAACCAAATATACCAATTTCTTATGTAGAATGGATTAAAAGCGACTTATCCAATTATCATTTAGAAAATTAAATGCTTACTCAAAATAGCATATCTTCTGTAAGAATTAGCAAACCTGAGGAGTTCATCCCCGCCTGCTTCAGAATCAAACCCTTGATATCCCGGGGTGTAAATTGCGGGTTCTTCTCTTTAATAAGTGCTATTACACCTGATATTACAGGTGCAGAATGGGAAATACCCCAGGTAACGGGAGTCTCCTTTGATATGAAATTTGTTCCTATGATATTTATCTTCTCCCTACTATTACTGTATTTTTCAAATTCAACAACTCCTGGTACTATTACACTCTCGTTCTCTCCTTTATAATTTATATATACGACAGATACCCCTTTGTCAATCGCATTCCTGATTGCCTCATCTAAGGCACCCTGACCCTCTTTAACAGCCGGCTGGCTGCAACTTATCACATTTGCCCCATTTTCAACTGCGTAATTAATTGCCTTAATAAATGATTCGGTATATCCGGACATATTCCCGTTGGTCATAACAACAGGCATAATTTTCACATCCGGGGCAATCATTACTAAATCTTCTGCCATAAATGTACCGTGGTCAGATTTTTCACACAAAGCCTCTTCTCCCTCTATAAAGCTGACCGGCAACACAACTCTCTCTTTTAGTGCCGGGCTGTTTTTGTTGAATGAGTGGTCCAGTATCGCTACCGTTACACCCTTTCCGGTAGTTTTTTTATTCAACTCCTCTGCATTTAGCACATCCACACACCACTCCCCATACTTTTCCTCAGTGATACCAATTAGTGATGCCATGTCAAGTGTAGTAGCTTTAAACGCAGATTTTTTCAAGACCCTTACTCTCTCGTCTTCGTACTTCCCTAAATAGTCTTTATCAAAATGGGGGATCATGATTTGAATACCATCTTTTCCCTCAGGGATTAGAATATGAGACCAGTAAACAACCCTTCCCCTCTCTCTGAGCAGTTGCTTCAACTCGCTGTTTCCTAGGTCTGGATAGAATGACTTGACTAATGCCACTGCAGATGAGGTGGTATAAATTGTTTTCTCAATATTTTGCTTGATTTTATAATCCGGCATCATCGGTTGAAAGCCGTCAATGTCCCTGCCCATTACTGTGAAAATATCAACCGGTACACTATCCCAGAATGAGATATCACCTAACTGATACATGTCTCCGTGAGAGCCTGAAATAATACATCCTGCATTGGAAGCCCTCTTTACAAAATGCTGCCAGTTTGTGTAATCTCTTTGCGGGTCCATTGGACCGTAATATGCTGAAAGAACACAGCTTACGCTCTTTATGTCTGAAACAAGCCTTATAAAGCTTTCATAGTCATTCTCGTTTATTTCATCTGCAAAAACCAACACATCAAAAATTTCCGCATTTATCTTATTGTTGTAAAAGTCCGCTATTGCATGAATGGATACCTCTGAACCCGGGGCATAGTGCTTTATAAGTTTAACTTTTGAGGTTAAAACAGAGTCCTCTGCATTACCAATAATTGCTATAGATATTTTTTTGTCCGGCAGGGATTTCCATGCAAATGGAAATTTACAGAAATTAGCAGTAAAATCTGATGTCGGAAGAGCAGTTTGTTTCTGAGAGTAACTAATTGATGATACTACAAAAAACAGCAGTGTTAAAAATCTAAATTTCATGTGAGTTATTGCATTTCTATTCTACGCTCTTCAATAATACTCATATTGCCAGCTTTTATCACCTTCATCTCAATTGAGTATATTAGCCAGCCTGACTCATGAATCCACGATATAATTCTGGTAGTATTATTAAATTTTTGAAAATCTCCTCTGTCCGGAGGAGTCTCTCCGGTTGATTCAGAGACTAAAGTTAAATATTTATAAGCGACATTAGCCAACTGTTCAGAGTCAATTGTCTGTGACATCTGCATTACGTAGGTGTTGTCACTTAGCAATATTTCATCCAGCCAAACGGATATCTCTGTATCAAGCAGATCTTCAGAGTATGGATTGGGGGCTTTAATAGTTGAGGTAATTACCTCTCCTAACTTTACATTAGCCCCATAATAAATAAAAAACTGGTCAATATCTTTATGTGCTACTGGATTGCCCTGCCCGTATTCTTCCACTTTCTGTAAAGCACCCTTATCATTAGTTGTAATCCTGAATATCCCCTTTTCTGACATAGTATTATGCTGATCATAATAACGCCAGTCAATTTTATAAGATCCGTAAATGGAGTCAACAATAACCAGATCAACATTGTATCTTACTACCTCTTTTGATATTGTGTCAGAGTCCTTTATCTTAATTCTTTTCTGTGTAATAGTGTATGCTTGGTTATCACCTCTATTCCAGTGCCCGGAAACACTAACAGTTGAGTCAGAAATATTAATTTGACCATATAAACTAATGCATGGAATAAGCATTAACAGAATTGTCTGAAGTCTCTTCATTGATATTATTTATAAAAACAAAGAGCGAAGGAAATTGATATTAGATCCGGTATCAAATTTTTCCTGTTGTATATGCGTATATCATCGGTGAAACCAGAATATTTCCGTATAAGACATATTATTTCAGAATCTCCTTATAATATTTTTCAAGTGCGGCTGCATTCTGTTTATTAATTTTCTGCATTTCAATCTTCCTCTGGGCCTCACTCTCCTTTCGTCCGGCCATCTCTTTTTGCCATGTAACTCCGGGCACAATATCCTGGAGGAAGTTAGAGTTTACACTGTAACTAAAGTAGATATTTTGACCCACTTTTACTGCATCCAGTGAATAGTTAAATGCAGTAAAAAGGTCTTCATATCCTGCTGATCCTGAGATATCAAAATCCGGTTTCTTCATATTTGCCTCCACAACCTTTGCATAGCTATGCCATACGTAAGTGGGAGCCCCCCCTTCAAATGATAACCTGTAAAAGCCCTTCTCCCTGTTTAAGACATCTCCTATGGAGAAGTTATTTGGATTCTGATCTGTGGGAGCAGTAGGTCTTGTCTTGAAGTTTGACTGACTAACCGTCGCAAAATCTGAAAAGCGCACACCATCGTTCCAGAAGCGGTATATTCTGTCCAATATAGCATCTGTCTCCTGAGGGACTTTAATTATATATGAGACACCTAGAACATACTCCTCATTAGATCCCCAGGCCTTGGGGCCACAGTTCTGCAGCCCTTTTATATAAAACCATATCCATGAGTCCTCTGTCAATTTATACATCAATCCGCTGTTGGGAAGTCTTGTATTTTTAAAAAGTCTCTTCATCTCCTTCTCGCTCACTTGCTCCAACCCCTTTTTTGCCGCCAGCTCCTTTACCTCTTCAGGCCTGTATGCAATCCAGTCACGTATTTCAGTGAGGATACATTTATAGCTTGTCTTGGGCACATTACCAGGTGCATAGTGATAATATGTTCCAGGCCCGTAGTTTTTACTTTTACGTGTATAGCCGGGAACATCAGGTACAAATCCGGAAACGGGAGTGGGTTCCAGATCTGTAAGAGGCTGATAAACTGTGAATGTACTCTTACCGTAAGTTACCTTCTTCTGTGCATTTACATTCAGTGATAATAAAACGCATGCTGCGATTAATGAGGATTTGATCCAATTTGACATATGATCGGGGTATTTAATTTGTATCTATGGTATGCTATGGAAATTTGCTCAATTATACCTTAAATCTCTTTATAATCAGGTTGTAACTAACTGAGGTTTTACATATGTAATTTTTCTCTTAACGGTTTAATATAACTATTTGAGATTTGGTACTTTTCACGAAGGGGATTAACTATATTGCTGAACAATCTCTCTTTATACTCCTTTCCTGCCCCCCCTGTCTTATATAACTCTTTTAAATAATTGTATTTTTCCGGATACTGATTTTTTATAAAGTTAAAAAAATATTCTCTGGTTGCACCTCTCAGATATAGAGCTCCTGTTAACATGTAGTGCACTCCTGAATCTTTAGCCTCTGCACATAAATTCTCAATATTTGAGTAGCTATCAGTTATGAATGGAATTATTGGCATTGTATGCAGCCCAACTGAAGCATTGGTTTTTCTGAACTCTTTCAGGAACTTAAATCTATCTGCACTGGTGCTCGCATAGGGCTCAATCTTTATGCGATCATCTTCATTTAGTGTAGTAATTGTTGAGGCTATGTTAACATAGGTCAGCTCAGACAATTGGCCTATTAAGTCATAATCTCTGAGGATTAAATCTGATTTAGTTGAAATAATAGCAGGAGTTTTGTATTTAATCAGGACCCTCAATATCTCCGGCATTATCTTCATCTCCCCCTCAATTTTTTGATAGCTATCGGTAACACCGCCGATATTTATCACCTCCCTTTTCCAATTTGGGCTGGAAAGCTCTTTGTCAAGGACTTCAACTATATTCTTTTTTACGTAAATATTTGAGAAATCCTTTTCTCCCAGATATTCATGAGAATAAATTGCATAACAGTACTTGCAGTTGTGGCTGCATCCCCTGTAAATGTTCAAATCCCAGCCATAAGGAATTCTTCTCTTTAGCTTGTTAAGTGCTGTTAGACAGTTTATTTCGGTTATATTTCCCACTAGAAATATTGTTGTATTATTTCGCAATCATAATTACAAAATACATATTCAAAAACTCTTTTACAATCCTTACTAAATTAATTCATTCTCCAAGATGTGCTATCAACTCTACCTCTAATTTAGCTTCTGGCATATACAGTCTAGAAACTTGCACCCAGGTGGCTGCAGGAAAATCGTTTTTGTAAAATAATTTCCTTGAATTGTTATACTTCTTCATTGCTTCTATATCTGTTGTATATAAATTTTCTTTTACAACATTTTGAAAAGTAGCTCCGAAGCTTTTTAGTGAACCCTCTAAGGCACGATAAACTTTGGTTATTCCTTCAGGTGTAACTTCTGTTGCAACTGCGCCAGAGATATAAAGCACATTATCAACTTTTACAACTTGCACATATCCGGCTGTTGTATCTTGTTTAAGCGGATTATTCCAGTGCCACTTCTCTTTTGCGACCTCATTTCTCTGAGCTCCTAAAAATGTTGAATTTAATAGTATCAATGCCAGAACTATTATAAATTGATTTTTATTCATATCCTTTTTATAATTCTTAATCATTTTTCCAAACGATCTGACTTTTCTCTCTAATCTTAATTGAAAGTTTTTATAATCTAGTTTATATCCTAATTATCTGCTAAATTCGTTTCGCCCTTTAATATATCATTAATAAAAATCTCCTTTACTCGTTGTGGTTCCTCAAAAATAGGGCTATGTGCAGAATTATTAAAGGTATAAAAACCTTTCAATGGTGCATTTAGCATTTCAAAATACTGCTTTGCCAACGGATAGGAGACGGTATAATCATATATTCCATGAAAAAAATAGACGGGAACGCTTACCTCATTAACTTTATTGATCAAATTCGTAGCAATCATTTCGTTCCACAAAGGGTGCACGCCCGATTTGGACTTGCTTAACCATAAATTTATTTTTTCCTTTAAAGTAAGCTCAGTACAGGCGAGAGATGGCATAAACAGACCTGTAACTACAGAATTCATATCACGGGTTGTGCCAATTCCGAGTTGGTGCATAGCCTTATCACGTAACTTAAGATATTCATACGGAATGGTATCGGCAACCACTGAAGCCTCAAGTTTGCGAACCATTTTCCTGTGCCCTGTATCTTTATATTCCTTCAACATATATTCATAGGCCATTCTTTCTGATTTTAAGTGGTCCGACATCTGACCAACCCCAATGTAAGCGTGGTATAACTCTGGTGCCTTTGCTACTGCGTGAATACCTATGTAGGTCCCTCCTGAACGACCCATGAGATAAATTTTATCCTGTTCAAAACGGTCACGAAGGTAGTTTGTCAACTCTTTTGTGTCAGAAATCAATTGATCTAGGCTTATTCTCTTTGCGTGAATTTCATCACTATAGGATAGTCCTGAACCACGCTGCTCCCACCATACTACTGTAAAATAGTCTTCAAGACCTGTAGGATACTTCCCGTTAAGGAAGAAATCGGGAATACCGCCATGAAGGTATAGCAAAACCGGGTTATCCTTATTTTTACTCTTGATAAACATTCCTTGCCTAACGCCTCCGATTGTTAAAAAGGTTTTTTCTGAGATGCTCCCGGTTAGCTGTTTGCCATTATTGTCAAGATAAGGTATCGGTTTTCCAGGGCTATATATTAAAAGCAAAGCTGTAACAATAAGTAATAGCCCCATTACTATTGTAGCAATTATCGTTAACATTCGTTTTATCCTTTTTATAAGTTTCATCTTATTATTCAAAGCAATACGTATTTATTTTGGGATGAAATACAACACTTGACTGCCTTAAGTAGCTTGGGTAAAAATAGCACTTTTTCTTACAAAAAGCATAAGATGCTGATTAAGGAAAATTTCTTCAACGAAGCAACAAAGAACACATTGCGTAAAGCTTTTGTAAAATGCATTCTATTTTTTATTCATTATTAATTTTAACTCTTCAGCTTTCTTCCTTCCGGCTTTATAATTTGGATCCAATGCAATCGCTTTTTCCAAATACGATAGAGATATATTTCTGTATTTCCCTCCTTGTCTTTGGTTTGCCCAAGCCCAATATGTAAAGCTCATAATCTTCCAATTAGCATACTCTTGATTTTGGTTGTATTTATCAATAATGGACTGATAGTCTTTCTTTGCCATTCTCCTTTTTCTAAAGAAAAACCATGGTAAATTTTCAGCAACACTTCCACGTAAAAACTCTGGTAGATAAGATACTGATGAATAATTTTTTACAGCATCTTTAAACAATCTAAAAGATTCACTCAGAAGCTTCAGGTTGCTGGTTTCGGAGCTCACTAAAGATAATGATGATGCTCTATATGAAGCGATAAACGGCAACAACTCAGCCGGAGTCTCCTTGGAGTTAAATAAATCAGTTAAGATTTCAAAACTTTTTCGTGCATAACCCTTGAATTCCGTTTTTGACAAAAATGACAAATTCAAAGCAGTTTCGTGATAAATTATACCCAGACGTACTTTATTAATATTTGTTGGACTCTGATTGTAGCTCTCTTCAACCTCCTTTAATTTTGTTTTCTACTCGGTGATATCAATCAATTCCATCACATCGTCCAGAAGATGTTCATAGGATTTTACTTTAGAAAAATCTAATTGTTTAGCCGATAAATTAATGAATGTCATCATGTCTTAATGATTAATGTGAATAATATGTATCTCTTTTTTGGTAAGAAGATACAAAGGTGCATAGTTCATGAATCTTAAGACGATGACTTAAGTTAAGATTTTAGCTTGTTCTGTATTCTCTTTTGAATTCTGCTCAAACTCTCAGGACTGATGCCTAAAAAGTTGGCTAAATATTTTTGGGGAACCTTCTGAAAAAGATCCGGTTGGTTCTTTAACAGGTTCAGAAATCTCTCTTCTGGTTTTTCTGATGAAAGCGACATTGCTATTTCAGTTGCCCGTTGAGCCACTTGTTCAGCCATCAATCTACCAAAGGTTTCGTATTTAGGACATTGACTGTACAGCTTGTGTAGATTTTCTTTTTTGACTATGTAAACAGTTGTGTTTTCCATTGCTTGCAAATTCATAATGCAAGAGGTATTAGTAGTAAAGCTTTGGAAGTCCGTGACCCAAGAATTGGCAAAGGAAATGTCACAGGTTTTTTCAACTCCGGCTTTAATATGGAAATGTCTTATTGTTCCTTCGGCAACAAAAAGTCCTTTTTCTTTAATGTTTTAACTTCAAAATAGTTGTCAATTAGTGCAACCTCCTCTTCTGTGAAAGTAATGATTGTCTTACAGTATTTTTTGAGTTCGTCAAACATCTGAATATAAGTCGGTCTAATCCCTTTGGACAATATTATTGAATAATTAATCTGTTCTCTTAAATCGTTCTTTGACAAATATATAAAATAAGTTATATGTTTAATGCCATATCAGGTCACGATTACTTGCATGTGCAGTGTTTATTCATATTTGTCAATTTTTTAAATTATTTCGCATTTTCCCGGCACTCTTTTCAATCTCTACGTTATCTTTTCTGTCAATAAAAAATAACATCTCCATAAGTGGTAACAACTGCCTTCTTATAGCAACTTTTTCCTTTAAGTTGCCATCGCCACCATATGCCTGCATCGCAGCATCAAGCATAATATCATCTTCTAAGCCAATAAAATCATAAGACTTGTCTAAATTTCCTGCATCGCCAAAGTCTATTATTCCTACTTGAAGCTGGTCAGATATTATAATATTATTGTAACCTAAATCGCCATGGCAAAAGACTTCTTCAATGCCATGTTTAGAAGACTTCTCTGGCAAGCTGGTTACTAGTTTTTCTATGAATGAAAGTTCATTTTCATTAAAGTATTTTTTCAAAGTACGCCTTCTTTTGCAAAACGATGAAAGAAGCCATTTAATAACACTGCTTTCATTATTTGGGTTTTCGCCTTTATATTCAATCGCATGAAGGGTTTTTAAAAATACTCCTATTTGTTTACCCACCTCTTTCCTCTGATTTTCACTTAATTCATTAATTATGTCTGACGTCATTGAGCTCCCTGTCATTCCTTTGAAACCAATGTATTCTTTACCTTCTCCTACCCATTTAATTAAGGGAATATTTACATTGAAGTCATAATTTTTTATTAGTTTCAGAATATTTGCTTCGTGTTCAAGTTCTTCTTGATATTTTTTATTTTTAAGAAATTTAAATACATATTCACCATAGTCAATAATATAGACACGACTAGTCAAACCCGTATCGTTTAGGACAATGCGTCTATCATTATTAATTTCCGTCAGTTCTTTTACTATTTTCAGTTCTTTCCTTTTCTCCATGCCAATATTTTTCCTATTCAGATTATTAGTTTCTTAGTATTGTGTCTCTGTTAAACATTGTATTCGGTTATATTTCCCACTAGGTGAATGATTTTTAGGTTTGTCGGTATATGTTGGTTTACTTGTTATGCAATGCAGTTTTAATAAGTTCTTTTAACTGATTTTGATCAATGTCTGTTAGTTTGTTTATGTAGAGACAACCGACACCAGTTTTGAACTTGCCCAATTTTTGAAGAATCTCTTCGTGCTTATTAATGTCAATAGTAAGATGTAATGAAATGTTTACTTTCCTCCTCGCCACTGATACTTTTCATCATTTCTATAATGGTAAAACTGTCTGCACGTTGTTGTTCGTTCTCCACTCTATTAATAAAGTCTTCAACGCTTGCTGTAGTTTGCTGAGTTTTAATTTTTACTAGCTTGCTCATAGTTTGTTGTATTTAGTGTTTTCTGCAAAGTTTGAGGCCAAATCCTGTGCCGGGCTCACCATTTGGAAAATTTAATGGAAAACCTAAGTAGGAAAGCATTCCCAATTTAATATCGGGGTTATTCTTCCACTTTTCATCTTTCAATGCATTTGATACTTTTAACTTATTCTGCGATTTAATTACTGTTTCGCAATACAATCCGTTCCAGTGTTCTTTGTCTCCAATTCGGTATGGATTATTATCTGACTTACTTGAGATAAATACCTCCATTACATCGTTCTCCACTTTCATTATCAGGGCAGCGCAATATCCTGCCATTTTCTTATGAAGCTCTGTGGTATTTGGTCAAATGAATTATTCATATCTTCATATTATCAGTGTAATAAAGGTATGAAAATGAAATTATATTGAAAAGTCTCCCATAGTTAAATCTTCAAATTTTGAGGAGGTCTGTTTTAAAACAGAAGAAGCGAAAGCAGTGTAAAACTCATTATCTGTTCGGCACGAAAAAATGTCTAAATAAACTATTTTCCGTTGGTTTGACTGAGCTAGATTGTATTAACCCCATGTGTAAAATTTGAGAGCAATCGGGCTGTCTCCTTTTCTCTGTCTGTAAAGTTGTCTCCCGATGTTGCTACCCCAAATGTGAATGGTTTGTTTTCCATAATGATTTGAACTTTTTGTTCAGTAAAGACACATAATAAATTTATTAGTAATAAAGTTATTAGTAGCAGAATCTCTTATGTTTATCCCTGACACAACGGTAGTCCCACAAATAGAAATAATGAACGGGTTTGCTCCGGAATATGTAATTTGGCTTTTTTGCAAAGCTTGGGTTGTGGGTTGGCTTGAAAGTCTGTTTTTAATCATTGCCTTGACGTATCGTCTCTCTTTTTAGCATTGTTGGTAACGGTTGGTGGTATGAGATGGAGGAGACTTAATAGCTTCTTCTGTATCGCCCGTTACAAAACTTGATGCGGACTTAAATGATTGAGATACAACTAAAACTCCTATGGTGTAAACCTCTTGTTAGCAGCAGATATTTATAATTTTTTCTTCAGATAAACCATGTCAACAAGTTGTATTCCGTCTTCAAACATTGGGTGGTCATAATTATCGGTAAAAAAATTCTTGATAAAATGAGATTTTTCAAATCCGCAACTTTCATAAAATGATAATATTGTCGGAGTTTCACCTGTTCCGACAAGCATTGTTTTATAGTTGTTTTTGTAATAATCTGATACAAATTTTATTAGAGCCTTAGCATATCCTTTCCCTTGATATTTTTTATATGTTGCTATGTTCTTCAATTCACAGGTTTCTTTGTCTATCGCTACAACAACACAAACAGTCTTCAAGTCATCATCATATAGTGCAAACATATCTCCACTTTCCAAATATCTGTCAATCATATCCTCTTGCTCGTCTGCTAATAGCAATAAATCAAGGTATTGCTTCTTGTTATGGGTAATTTTTTCTATTATCATTACTTTTTCCATTTTTCAATAATACTCGTTTAAAAAAACATTTGAACAAACTGCTCTTATTGGCTAGATGTTTTGTCGTCCGCTTGCTGATAACGGTTGGCGGTATTTTTTGTTTGCTGCGCCCCAACCTTAGGAGGGGCTGGCGCATTTTTTTACCTCCGGTATTCAGCTAGTTATCTTGCGTTTAGAAATCTATCTGTTTAAACTTAGTGTTATTGGGAACAGTGCAAAAATTGTGACAAAGCAAATAAAATATACCGTCCTGTTAGCCAAAGTTATTATTTTCTAGCAAACTCAATAAGTGGCTTATAGTCGTTGGAGTCAGCCTTGTAGATGGAGTCTAAGTATTCTCTTCTAACTGTACCTTTTTTGGTCAAATTTGAATGCCCCCAGGTAAATACTGGGTTATTGAATACTTTTGAAATAAGAATGTCTGCGACTAATCGTGAATGTCTTCCATTGCCGTTTGGGAAGACATGGATTTTAACTAACCTGTGACTGAATCGAATTGCAATTTCTTCAGGATTGTACGTACTATTATCAATCCAAAACTTACAGTCATCAATGAGTTTTCTTAATTCAACGGAAATTTGTGTTTTGTCTACTCCAATATTCTTGGTTGTTTTTCTCTTGGTCCCAGCCCAGTTCCATACTGTACCAAACATCTTTTTATGTATAAGTAAGATAAAATCTTCTGAAAGAAGTTGCTCTCTACTTATTTTACTCTTCATGGACCATTCTATCGCATCTTGGATGTTGGCTTGTTCGAATTCATCAAGTTCACCTCTGGTAGATATTGTTTTTAGGAGGAGGCCCTCTTTCTCATCTTCATCTAGTGGTGTTTGCCCCTCAATATATTCAAAGTTTAGTCCCATAAGTACTTAGGCATTGTAAATTTTATTTCCTCTGCTTTTTCTTTAACTGCTTTGTGAAGTCTGTTAGGATTATTTTCTTGATCTTCAAGCTTCATAGATATTGAAGTTCTATTGACGATTTCTGTTGCTAGTTCAAAAGCACGTTTCTCGATTATCTTTTCAAGACTCCCATCCGAAGGCAAAAATCCATAAATAAGTTTTAAATCGAGAGAATGTCCAAATTGTCGGAGACCTTTAATGGTAATTGTTCCATTTTTTTCTCTCTCTTCTATTTCTTTGATGCTTTGAGGTGTTATTCTCATTTTATCTCCTAATTGCCTCATGGACATTCCTAGCGCTTGTCTTATCGAATAAACCCATCCAGATGCTGGAATTACAAAGTTTTCTGCTTTCTTAAGCTGAGCAATCTTTGCGTCAATCTGTTCTAATATTAATCTTTGTTTTTTCATAAGGGCATAACCTTAAAATAATAAAACGAATATAAGGTTATAACCTGAAACGAGCAAATATATTTTAAGGGTTTAGCCTTAAATAGTTGATTTGGGTATAATTGTGGATAACGGTCCGGCGGTAAAATCCAGTTTTAATTGGATTTAATGCGTGTTATCATGCGTTAATTCTTCGTATTTATCAAATTTACAATAACTTTTATCATTACATCCATCTCTTCCTGTTTGCTGACAGCTATCATCAATGTCAAAGCGACTAAAGTATTGTCCGCTATTCTTTTATTACCATAACTGTCATATAAAATACCGTTTTTTGAAAGAAAGTAAAGAAACATAAATGCGGCTATTCTTTTATTACCGTCAGAGAATGAATGGTTTTTAGTAATAAAATATAGAAGGTGAGCGGCCTTCTCTTCTATACTTGGATATAGATCCTTACCATCGAATGTCTGGTAGATAGTAGAAATAGAGCTATTAAATGACTCATCTTTCTCTCTGCCAAATAGTTCACTATTGCCATATACTTTTCTCACAAGATTTATTTGATCTATTGCCTCGGTGTATGTTATTCTGTAAATCTCTTTTCCCGATGTATTGGTTATTGATAGAGAATGATAATCATATTTGTCCAATATATCCAACGCATAAGAGTAGTCAGATATTATGCTCAACAAACCTTTGCTCTCATCGGATGTCAGTTCCTTACTCTGTATGGCAGAACTTAATATCTTGATAGTTTTTTGAAGTTCTGATAACTGCTCGTTTTGTCTCTTTAATGCTCTTTCATTAATAGAGTACCCTTGAATAAGATACTCCTTTAAGATCTTGTTCGCCCATATTCTGAATTGAGTACCCCTTATGGAGTTTACTCTGTAACCAACTGAAATTATTGCATCAAGATTATAGTGCTTAATTTTTCTTCTTACATTTCGAGTGCCCTCTTTTTGAACTACCGAGTAATCCTCGGTAGTTGAAAATTCTTCAAGTTCACCGGTGCTATATATTTTTTTTAAATGTAGACCTATGGTATCAGAGTCTTTATCAAACAACTCTGCTATCTGTTTTTGAGAAAGCCAAATAGTATCTTGATCAAGTTTTACCTCAATCTCTGTAGCTCCATTATCTAATCTGTAAATTTGAATAGCAGACTCATTCATAAAAATACATTTCTTTTCTGTTGATCAATTAATGCATGATAACGGTTTGCGTGCAGGCGTTCGTTTTAATAGCGCTTGCATTCTGTTAGCAACTGGCAGTTATTTGATTGTCTTCAAGTATTGGGCTGCTGTCATTACTGGCAACTTCGCTTTTTGAAAGTCTTTCAGGTTTCTCGTGATAATGACATCAACTCCATTTTCTAAAGCAGTGTAATATTGTAAGGCGTCTTCATAATCCTTAAAGTCATTGTCGTTAAGCGATAGTCCTACAATTTTCTCATCAAGACATAAAACTTGCACTATCAGCTTCAATTTTCGTAGAATTAGCTTTGCTTCATCTGGTCTTTTTGATTGTAAAAGAATGTAGTTTGTATTAGCAAAAGTAAGAGCTGAAACGCTTAAGCCTATCTTTTGTTTGTCCGCCAGAGTGAATAGCATTGCTGCTTCATCATAGAATGGGTCCCTTTTAGCAAGAAGGTCAATGATGATGTTTGTATCTATAAAAAGCTTTTTCATTTATACTTTTCTGCCAAGTGGTTTGAATAATCCTTTCTGAAATTAAAATTTTCGTCGAGTTGAATAACTCCGCTTAGGCTTTCTACAAGAGGTGAAATTTCTGTAGCTACTGCTTTCTGTTTAGTTATTGATTCGAGATAAGACTCAACCACCTTAGAGAGGCTAATATTATGATTATGTGCATAATCTTTAGCCTTATCAATAACTCGTTTGTTTAGTCGTAATGTTAATTTCGTTTCCATTGTGAGCATATTTACGTACAAATATATAAAATATGTACGTCATAACCAAGAGTTCTTATTTTTTTGCTTGTTGCTAACGTTCTCGCGGTAAAATCCCGTTTTAATGGGATTTACTGCGTGTTACCGGTTCGTTGATATTATTTCAATTTTTTCATTGCTTTGCTTTCAACTAAAGATCTCATCTGGGAAATAGCAACTTTGTTGAGTTGAAGAAGTCGTTCAGTTTGCGATAAACCTTGTTGAATCAACAATGCTTTAATACTTTCTATGTTACTCAATACAACAAGCTGCTCCAATGTTGCGTAATCTCTGATATTTCCGCTCTTGTCAAAATTAATATCTCTCCACTCTTTAGCTGTAATCCCAAAAAGTGCAACATTCAAAAGATCTGCTTCAGTTGCATAAACATAAGCCATATGCTGACCGGTTATTTCTTGAGGAATAAGATTTTCTTTAATCGCATCTGTGTGGATCTGATAATTTACTTTTGACAAGGTTCTTTGTAGGTTCCAATCTAATTTTAATCGATTGTTTTCATCGCTCTTAAGGCGCTGAAACTCTTTTACAAGATATATTTTAAATTGAGGGCTAATCCACATACCAAATTCAAATGCAATATCTGGATGGGCATAAGTTCCTCCATATCGACCGGCACTGGCTTTTAACCCTATTGCATTAGTTTGTTGAACCCATTCTTTAACGCTTAACTTGTAACTGTTTAATCCTGCTTGACCTTTAATTATGGCGAATTCGCCATAATTAAAATCAGGATTATATATTGACTCCCAAATACCGAGATACTCAATGGTATTACGATTACGCAACCAATCAGCAATAAAAAAATCACCATCTTTTGCTTTAAGCATATCGGTCAATGAGATATACTCCTGATTGCTATCAAGTATAACCGATATTTCATTCCCTTCTACCCAAATTTTTCTGTTCATTGCCATATATTGAGTTTTTTATAACTTCTGATTTATCCTTTGCATTTTAATGACCGGTAACGTTCCCGCGGTAAAATTCCCGTTTTAATGGAATTTAACGCGTGTTAGCAAACGTTGTTACTTAATATCATCTTCAAATTTCTTTAATATTTCATTTACCTCAAAATCTAACACTGAAAAAGCAAACCATCTCTTTCCTAAATCTTTCAACGATGCTCCTAAATGATAAATTCTTTTTTTGTCAAGGATCAGAAAACGATCATGAGATTTATTAAACTGCTTTATGGTTATATCTGGATATTGAAGACTATATTTTTTCAGGTCAAGGTTCGTTTCTGCTGTCAATTTTGAGGTGTAGACGATTACTTCTACCCCGGATTGTCTCTTCAATAACATTAGAAGCACACTTTCATCTATATAATTATCAATTAGAATTATAGATTCTTTAGCTTTTCTGATTAGATCGGTTACAAAAATGTAAGCATCAAATACTTGACCGTCAAAGAAAATCCCTTCTTTTGGGGGCAAATTTGTTTTAATCTGAAAATCGAATTCTTCTACTTTTGTTTTTAAATAATTTACATCTTTTTCAATCCTGTTAAAGCGATTACTTAAAGCATGACCTTTAAGTAAATAGTCTTTAAGTACATTATTTGCCCATATCCTAAATTGAATGCCTCTTGATGATTTTACACGATATCCCACCGAAATAATGACATCTAAATTATAAAACTCTACTTGATATGTCTTCCCATCAGTTGCAGTTGTCGCAAATTTTGCGACAACTGGAATTCCTTTCAACTCCTCGTTTAAAACATTTGCGACATGTTTTCCAATTGTTTTAATATCTCTTTCAAATAATGTCGAAATCTGTTGCCTATTTAACCAAACAGAATCATCTTCAATCTTAACTTCTAGTCTTATTGTTCCCTCATCAGCCTGATAGATTATGATTTCATCTTTCATTGGTTAATTTTTATTGTTGTTTAAAATTTTTAATTGAGTTATTTATCTACAATGTTTGCTAACGTTGTCAGCTACCCGAAGGTGGCGATTTCGAAGCACTTCACTGTCAACCAGGCAGAAACTTTGACAGAAGCGGAAAGCTTGATTTAACCACTGAACCGCAACTTTTGGGTAGGTGCTGTTGTGCGTTCGTTTTTATTTCATCTCTAAGTCTGTACGATCATATTCATTTGTCCCACGTTTTGAACGTTTCATCTTCCAATGTTTCATTGCGTCTTTGCTCGATAAATTTGGATTATCTGCCAAGAATGCTCGCATATATCGATTGTATTCAAATTGAGGTTCAATTTCACTGACATAACCTTTGTCTTTTTTTAACTCATTAATTCTATTCCATTCAATGATTGCGTCACCGAGTGTTTTACCAACATTTTCCTTTATCCATTTCATAAATATGACATTAAAGGCAAAATGAGAACCAATCTCTTGTATAAAAAAACTTCTAACATTCTCTCCGTTTTTATAGCTGTCAGTAATTTCAGTTTTAAGAGTTAATTTCTCTTTGCTCCAGTCAAATTTCGATTTGCCTTTTGACTTTGCTGCTTCAATTCTATCAGTTTTACCTGTCAGAATGTAATGTCTAATTCTGTCTGCTATTTCGATTTTTCCACCCGATGTTGAAATACCAACTCGTTTACAAAAGTCCACAAGTTCCTCTTTCAACCAATAAAAATCATTGAAGTCGGCAAGTGAAATATTTCTATCTAAATTCGGTCTATTATCCATATTTACGGTGTCTTATAAAATGACGCACAACGGACGGGGGTATGGGGCGGCCACTGTCTATATCTGTCTCAAAATAAAAGTGGCTGCACTATACCTTGTGTTATGAGTTAGTTAATAAATCTTTGTATTCGCTTTTCGTCATTATTTCGGTAGCTTTCAAGTAGTCAATCTTATTAATTCGGATGCTTATGTTTCTATCGGAGCAAATCCGGAATGGACATTTAATACAGAAGAGGCCGGATTATCTGATATCAGTACTGAATAGATCTGATAATCCTCCAAAAGCTGCTGTATATCTTCTGCGATGAATTTATCTTCAATCTCAACTAGCGTAATCAAATCACTTTCAGTCATATTATTTATTAATTACTCATAACGGATGGCAATATGCGTAGGCCGGGATTTCGAAGCTCCAACTTGTCAAGCCGTTACAATTTTTATTAAATGTATAAAAGTTTAAATTACCTACATCCCCCGGCTTACGTATATTGCGTGTTATGGGCTGGGGTTTATTCATTTTCAATTTCAGTTAATGATAAATATTCAAAATCAACCTTATTAAATTGTGATTTTATAAAACCAATAAAATCCACCTCTTGGTCATTTGGTTTATTTTTCCCAAAAACTATCAATTTCTTTTTTCGCTTATCATTTTCATAATGTACATATGACAGCAATTGACCTAATCCTTGTCTAATACAATCTTCAGCAAATCCAGCCGTTTTTACTTCATAATAACGGATTTCATTTTTTAAAGTCAGCTTCACATCAATATAGTTTTCCTCAAGCACTACATTATCAACACCGTACTTATCCGATAAAAATTTTTCAAGTTTCTCTTGTAGCTCATTATGAAATTGTTCGGCAACATATTCTCGTGTTCCTTTTCTATTTTGACTTGAAGTATTTCTTTGTCCAGTCGCTTTTCTCGCTTTCCGCTTTGTAGAATTTACCTGCTTATCTTTTTTATCAGATTCTTGTTCAATCCGATATTCTGAATACAGTTTTCTCATGTAGTCATAGACACTAATTCCAATTGGTTTAGTTTTGGCAATAAATCTATGTATTTCAGAGTATTTTGTATTTTTTGAAATCGCTAATCCTAAATTTTCCGCTATTAGATGAAGAGCATCCTTTTTAAAAATCGGTATAAATCCTTCATTTGAATATAGAAATGCGATTTTCCATTTGAAAATACTATGTAAATGAATATCATCAATTTTTTCTAGGTCAAGTCTTTGTGCTGATTCTATAATTTTTATCAATTCACTTTTTATGCTCTCAAATGCAACATTCTTTTTTTCTCCGAAATATGACAACCAAGAATGAGAGTCATCAGAAACTGCGTTTTTGGGTCTTTTCTTTTTATCTCCACGCTTATAAATGCCAAATTTTATACTATTCAATCCCTTGATACTTCCCAAAGGTCTTGTCTTAGTCTCTACATACTGACAAAATGTTTCAGGGTCTTTAACATTTACATATTCATCAAGACTCATTTTTTCAATTCTCTCTAAAGGCCATGTTTTAAGAAAATCAGTTAAGGTTGCTCTATCTTTATTTAAATCAGTCTTTTTCATATCTCAATGTCTATTAGTAGCAGTGTCGCACCCTTGCCCATAACGGTTCCGGGATTTGCGTTCGGGCGGGTTTCGGAGCACAAAACTGTCAACATGCACTACACTTGAATAGAAGCACAAAGCTCCAAGATTGAACGTCACCCCGCCTGACGCAAAATCCGTGTTATATGCCGGCTTTTCTGTCATTGTCTGTTTGCTTTGCTCCAAAATATGAGATCTAAAAGTTTCAAGTCCGTTAGCTTGTCGTGTTGTAATACTCCGTTTTTGTCCGCTTGTTTAAATTTATCTCGAATAGATTCAATTAGTTTTCTGTTAGTTGTTGCCCAATGTTTATACTCAACGCTGATTATAAAAAACGAAATGAAAAAACTCTCTTTTTTTAGTCCGAAGTAATTTTTGATTGGGTTGTCCAGCGCACAATATTCGTCTGGTCGGAATGTGTGAACAAGTTTTGCAAAAAAGGAACCGAGGTCTTTTTCTTTATAGTCATTGCCGTGTTTAATAACCGCTTTATTGAAACTGTCAAAGTAAAGTTGAGCCAACTTGTCCGCACGAATATTTTCTAAAATTTCTTTCTTAAGTCTTTCAAGTTTGTCAAGGTAGTTGTTGTCAATACCTTGAAGCGAATATCGTTTTTTAAATTGTCTAAAAAAGTCCCTGGAACTGTAATAAAGGGGTTCGTTATCAAGTGTCAGGAAATAGAACTCTTGAAAAGCTGCTGAAGCCTTGTCGTCAATGTGCGATTTTGCAAGGTCAGTTTTTACAATTTCGTCAATTGTCCCTTCGTTAATGTCTGCCGAAATTTGCTCGTAAACTGTCTGTTTAAGTGTGCTAAAATATTTTTGTACGTTATCGTTCATTATCGTCTGTTAAGCTTGCATATAACGTTTTCGGGCTTTGCGTTCGGGCGGGTTTCGGAGCACAAAACTGTCAACCAGCACTACACTTGAATAGAAGCACAAAGCTACAAGATTGCATGTCACCCCGCCTGACGCAAAACCCGTGTTATGGGCTGTGCTTTTTATTGTTCTTAAACTGTCAGCCTAAAAATGTTTCTATGTTCCTTGCTTTTTTTCTTGTTCTAGTTACTGTGTCAACCAATTTTTGTTTTAAACTACTTGAATAAGGTTCATTCAATTTAGGTTTAAAGTGAATTTTGAAAACATTGTTGTTGTCAAACGTTGCTAAACCTATATTATATTGTTTGAAAAAATCAATATTGTCAACTGCGGCCTTTGCAGCTTTGCTACCAATTACAACATATGAAACATTAGAAAAGCTTTTATGTCTAAAGGCCTGTTTGGCAGCTCTTTTCCAATTTTTAAGCTTTAATTCAAATGAAACAAACGAAAAATCTTGTTCATTTTTGGCATAGAATACAAAGTCTGGAATACCAAATAGACCTTGATACTCTTTAAGATATGTATTGCCAAAATTTTCTTTGAGAAATTTCTCAAAATGCTTTGACATTTCTAATTCTGTTTCAAACATAGTTTATAAACTTAACTCTTTTTGAAATGCATTAATTACATTAAACCAATTAGGTAAATGCGAACCGTTACTATCATCATCTAAAAGGACTGTTTCTTCAATTTTTCTAAATAGATTCATTGATTGCCTTATGTTTGTTTTCAGTGATTCAATTCTTTCAAGTTGTGTTTGAGGTAAAGCCTTTATTTGGTTATTAAAAACACAGAAATAATGTTTGTAAGGCTCTGGTTTCATAAACTGCCAGTTATAATCAGGCTTAAACATTAATGGCTTATACTCTGAGTCGTCAAAATAGTTTTCATAGTTGTCTATCAGTTTACTCATTGCATCTATGTATTGATAATCTATCCATTGAAGTAAAAGTGAACTATATAGTCTTGCTCTTGGTGCTCTCATTGGTCCATTTTCAAGGTCTCGAAAGCGTTTAATCCCAAAAGAGCGTAAATTCTCATATGAACCAATGGAAACAGAATCTGGCATTGCAATACTGTAGAGTATAGCTTCAGTATTATTATAGCCCAAATGAACTTCCATTCCATTCATTTTTAAAATATGAATGAATTTAAGTGCGTTAAGCAAGAACTCAAAGTCTTTAATTTGTTTACCAGTTGCGTTGTCTTCAAAAATTAAGTAGACCCCGTTAATCTGTTGACCAGTAATCCAATTTAGTGTTTCATTTCTCTTTTCTTCATCAGTCAACATAATTGTCTTAACAATAACAGATTGAAGAATTTTCTTCTTAATTCCTTGTGTTCTAATAAAGTCAATAAATGGCGATACAAAATAATCTCCTGTTTGCAAGAAGTATGTAGTTGGATTGTCTGCGTAATACCTAGTGGGAATAACAATATATTCAAAATTGTTTTTTAACTGATAATCAATACATAATTGAGCAAGGATTTGATTGCTGTTGTCAAGGTCTGGCGTTGAGTAGTCGGGTTTAATGTTGCCAGGAAAATAGGGATAAGTATCCAATGTTCCTTTTGCTTCATTCAGAAGATAAAGCTGAGGGTCAAGAAAACTTGTTTCTTTTAAGCTATTATCAAGTTGTATAAGTTTGTCTGCGTCAATGTTAATTGGTGAAAAAATTAATCCGTCTCCAACATTTTGTTGAAAACAATCTATATTCCAATTTAACCTAAAACCTGTTTGGTGGTATACTTTCATTTCTTTAAGTTGCTTTCAATAAATGACTTGAAAATTTTATAGTTTCTGAATCTTTCAAATGGCTGTTGTCTCAATGTTTTGCTTGCAAGTTCAACCATCCTTTTATCAGCTTTAATATCTTTTGTTTCTATTAAAAATTTATTTTGCAGAATGTTTTCTACGATTGAAAAATGATTTTCAAGATACGTGGGGTCAAAGGGGTGAACTCCTAAGAAGAGTTCAAAAGAAATTATTCCTAAGCTGAAAAAATCAGTTCTATGGTCTATAATATTTTTGTTATTAGTTAACTGTTCGGGAGAAGCATATATTGGTGTGCAGGGTCCCATTGGAGCAATTGTTTTTGTAAGAGCTTCCATATCAAGAAATCTTGCAATGCCTAAATCAATAATGCAAGGCATTCCATTATGTCTTATGATTATATTCTCAGGTTTCAAATCTCTATGAACAATGTTCTTGTCCCAAATAATTGAAAGTCCATCAATTAAATAATTAAGCAGTGAAAATATTTCTTCAACTGTTGAAAAAGAATTCATTACATTTCTTAAGGTATTTCCTTTGATATAGGCTTCAACAATTTCAAATTCTTTTGTTTTTATATCAATGTTAAAGTGATATTGTTGTGGATAATAGTCCGATTTTAGCTCTGATAAAAGCTCAATTTCTCTTTTAATCCTTTCGAGAGAAATAAAACTTTTTATTGCCCCCCTTTTTATTACTACTAAGCCAAGTTCTGGGTGTTCGGCTAACTGAACATTTTTTTGTCCACCAGAGGGTAAATCTTTAACTATTTTACAGTCGTTAATCATCTTTCAAATTTAGCAATTAATAGTTTTCAATGATTGGAATGTCTTAAAAAATCGTTTTTTCCGTGTCGTTGTGGTCGTTCACAGCATTGCCCATAACGGTTTACGGCTTGGCGATGTGGCGGATTTTAGCCCTAAAGTTCAATAGAATTACTGCTGTTGAACCTTGCACAAATGTTTCATAGAAGCACTCAAGCCGCCATATTGCCAAACCGATGTTACCTGCTGGGCTTTTTTTCATCGTCATATTAGTCGTCTTACTTTTTGTCTGTATGACAAATAATTTTGTCCGTGTTCCTTTGTTAAAAACTCTTCTTCCAGTCGGATTTGAATTTGGATTAAAATATAGCCTAAAATCAAAAATAGTCCTGTCAAGGCATTTGGTGTTGTTAGAAAAAGTCCAACCAAACTTAAAATCATCCCAAAGAATATAGGGTTTCGTGATAATCTAAAAAGACCTGCCGTTACAAGTTCGGTTTTTGTTTCTGTGTCAATACCAATTCTCCAAGAATTTTTCATATGTGCTTGTGCAATAATTGTCCAAATAAGCGCAATCGCCAAAAGTCCAAGTCCGATATATTTTATGGTCAAGTTATCTATTGAAATTATTGGCAAAAAATTGTCGTGCCAAGTTGGGAAAAAAGCGAAAGCTAGAACGTAAAGAAACATTGCAATAAGTGTCAGTTTGAAATAAAGTCCAATTAGTCCAAATGCACTGTCGTCTTTTGGTAAAACAAGTGGATTTTTTCCTATTCGTCTTGCAACAATTACGCTTTTCAAAACGAAAGCAAGTCCGAAGTAGATTATAAAATAAATTGGTAATGTCAGTCTTAAAATTTCGTCCATTTTCGTCTGCTTATTTTTTTGGTTGTGTCGTCATAGCCTTGCAGGTAACGTTCTCGCGGTAAAATCCCGTTTTAATGGGATTTAACGCGTGTTAGCAAACGTTGTTACTTAATATCATTTTCAAGTTTCTTTAATATTTCATTTACCTCAAAATCTAACACTGAAAAAGCAAACCATCTCTTTCCTAAATCTTTCAACGATGCTCCTAAATGATAAATTCTTTTTTTGTCAAGGATCAGAAAACGATCATGAGATTTATTAAACTGCTTTATGGTTATATCTGGATATTGAAGACTATATTTTTTCAGGTCAAGGTTCGTTTCTGCTGTCAATTTTGAGGTGTAGACGATTACTTCTACCCCGGATTGTCTCTTCAATAACATTAGAAGCACACTTTCATCTATATAATTATCAATTAGAATTATAGATTCTTTAGCTTTTCTGATTAGATCGGTTACAAAAATGTAAGCATCAAATACTTGACCGTCAAAGAAAATCCCTTCTTTTGGGGGCAAATTTGTTTTAATCTGAAAATCGAATTCTTCTACTTTTGTTTTTAAATAATTTACATCTTTTTCAATCCTGTTAAAGCGATTACTTAAAGCATGACCTTTAAGTAAATAGTCTTTAAGTACATTATTTGCCCATATCCTAAATTGAATGCCTCTTGATGATTTTACACGATATCCCACCGAAATAATGACATCTAAATTATAAAACTCTACTTGATATGTCTTCCCATCAGTTGCAGTTGTCGCAAATTTTGCGACAACTGGAATTCCTTTCAACTCCTCGTTTAAAACATTTGCGACATGTTTTCCAATTGTTTTAATATCTCTTTCAAATAATGTCGAAATCTGTTGCCTATTTAACCAAACAGAATCATCTTCAATCTTAACTTCTAGTCTTATTGTTCCCTCATCAGCCTGATAGATTATGATTTCATCTTTCATTGGTTAATTTTTATTGTTGTTTAAAATTTTTAATTGAGTTATTTATCTACAATGTTTGCTAACGGTCGAGTGTAAGTGCCGTAAGGGATTGCGGGTGATTTCCTATCAAGTTACACGAAAAGTTAAAGCGGACTTCTGACCTTCGCAAACCTCTGAAACCCTTATGGCATTTACACTTTGTTGTGCGGTCGTGCTTTATTTTATCCTCTCTCCAAGTATTATTTTCGGCATTGTTGTTAAACATCGGTTGAATTGTTTGTAAAATTTTTCTAATCCAGATTTTGTTGCTACGGCATGAATCAATTCGTTTTCAAGTTCCCAGTATAAAATATAAGTCACGCTTTCTGGTTTTCTTGTCAGTCGGATTGCAGGTTCTCCATTTTTTACCGAATTAAAGTCCTTTTGTCTATGTGTCCTTTTGATATATTTTACATCAGTCACACCTACAAAGGATTTATGATGTTCTGCGACTTCTTCAATCAATTTTTCAAATTCATCTACCTTGTCAGGCTTTACCTCATAAATACAAATCTCTGAGAAAGTACTCATTTTTTAGTCAAAGTTTTATTAATTGAAAATCCAAGTAGTCCACCTAAAATTGTTGTCATTATGGTTATTGGTATCAATGAAACAGGCTCTTTCCAACCAATCAAAATTGCAGTTGGTAATAAAACCAAGAAAGCGGTCAAAATACCTTTGATTATCGAATTGATATTTAAATCAATCGTTGCAATTAGAAATCCGACAACTACCCACATAGTAAATGCAGATATATTTGCATCCCATGTCAGGTTTTGCAAAATCATAGGAATTACATCAATAATACCAGCAACAATGCCTAATAATAATCCAATTTTAATTTTTTTCATATCTTATCAATTTAGTAGTCTGCTGTCTTTTTAGCATGCCGCACAACTTGTTTATGTATACAATTAAATTGAATCAAGGAGTTGAAATAATGGGGCTTGAAACAGGTTTGTTGAATAATATAAATTAAGCAATTGGGTGCAGTTAATGTTTTATTCATAAGTCAAAGTCATCTGTCGGGTTTTTGATCTTCTGGAGGCCGGTCATACTTACCCATGTGTATATCTCAGTTGTCTTGCTGCTTTTATGTCCTAACAACTCCTGAATGTATCTCAAACTTACTCCTGCCTCTAATAGATGTGTGGCATAACTGTGTCGCAGACAATGTAGTGTAAAGCTATGATTTTTAATAATTTTTCCCAAATATTTGTGAAAGATATTTTCTATGCTTGTTTCGCTGTATTGCTCTCCTGGTGATTGTCCCTCTATCAGATATTTTTTCGGTCGGTACATTTTGTAATATCTTATAATCATATCCATAAGTTTATCACTTAATGGTAGCACCCTGTCCTTCTGCACTTTTCCATTTATGACAGTCAATGTCTTACGCTTGGAATCCAAATCCACGAGTTTTAGATTCAGGATTTCACTTCTGCGCAAACCGCAGGCATAAACAAGGGTGAGTGCCGTTTTGTGTTTGAAGTTGGGAATTGACACAAGCATTTGCTCTACGACTTGCTTTGAGATGACCTTCGGGAGCGGGCGGTATTTTCTGGGTCTCTCTATCTCTTCAATTGAGAGTTGCCTTTTCTCAATCTTCTGATAATAGAGTTTGATGGCAGGATTACCTCCCTATGGTCGGTGATCCTGCGATGGTCGGCAAAACAGCCCAAGAGTGGAGAGCCCCTGTATGGCATTGCCATACAGGGGGCTTTGTTTTTTCGCTCCGGCAAGAGCTAGCTCTTGGCCGGGTGGAAAAAACAAAGCCCCGCTTTTGCTTTTGCAAAAGCGGGGCTCTCTTGTAGCGCGACCCAGGATTGAACTGGGGACCTCATGATTATGAATCATGCGCTCTAACCATCTGAGCTATCGCGCCGGGTTTGGGAGGGCAAAAGTAATACTTTTTTGTGATGTGACAAATTTCCTGTTGTGAATTGTCTATTTTTGTTAATAGTAAAAAGGATATTTTTATGTTTTTTAAGGGATTATTTAGCATTGTAATGGTATGTTGCACTTTATGGTGCGGAAGTGCTGGGGAGTTACAGGGCAGGGATGTTGTTTTGAATATGGATATGAGGAGCAGGGTTGAGAGTGTGGTCAAAAGGCAGTTGGAGTTGTATCCGCAGTCGAGGCTTATTGATTTGTATAAGAACTTCTTTCAGGACAAGTTTGGTCCGGGGCATATGGTGGCCGATACCGCCTCTGCGGGGGCATATATCAGGAGAGAGCTTGCGCTTATGAGGAGTGAGAGCGGCGGTAAGGTTGTTGGGCTTACACAGAGCGAGGTGGCGGAGATTATTGGGTGGGAGGGCCGGTTTGTGAGGGTAGATCTTGCAGTGATTGAGATGGGGATTGTGAGTTATAAGCGGTTCTCAGAAGCCTTTTTTGAGAGTTCGTCATCGCATATATTGCCCGACATAGAAAAATGGAAGAGAGAATGGAGTGAGATTGAAAAGATTATCAGAGAGACAGCCCCTCAGCTCAGAGGTTTTGATGAAGACTCTGACTTTATTGGAGATCTACTGGGAAGAGGAGAATATGTTGTTCACCACAGCAGTGAGTACACTGCTGCATACAGGCCGCACTACAGATTAATACGAAGAGATATTTGGGAGAGGCTTATTTCCGAACCATAAGAGCACTCGCCCAGCACTCAATCCCCTCCTCTCTGCCTACAAATCCGAGCTTCTCTGTTGTGGTAGCCTTTACTGATACGCAACTCATGTCACACTCCAGTATTTCTGCTACGACAGCCCTCATTTGAGGTATGTAGGGGCCTATTTTTGGGCGTTGAAGAGCGATGGTTATGTCACAGTTGCCAACTCTCCATCCGTTGTCGGCTGCAAGTTTTACAACTCTCCCCAAGAGGATTTTGCTGTCAATTCCGCTGTACTCGTTTGAAGAGTCGGGAAAGTGCTTTCCAATATCGCCAAGGGCGAGTGCGCCCAGGATGGCGTCACACAGGGCGTGAAGGGGGGTGTCTCCGTCTGAGTGAGCAATGCAGCCCTTCTCGTGAGGAATCTCAATGCCACATACCCAAAGCTTTAGTCTGGGGGCAAATCTGTGGACATCGTAGCCGTTACCTATTCTGAATTGAGGAGATCTTATCTCTGTTGATTCTGCTGTTTTCATAACAGGACAAAAATAGAAAATTAAATATTGTTATCTTTGTGTAAATATATCAAAAGAGAGGCAAATGGCTTTATTTAATTTCTTTAATGTTCCCAAACACAGATCCTTTAACTACAGGCCACGCTATTATGATCCTGTAAAGGAGGATCTGGATGACAGGGTAAAGGTGGCTCAAAGCCACAACGATGTCCATATCGTTGGAAGCCATATACGCGGCAAGATCCAGAAGGCTGTGTACGAGGGGAGGAAGAGCGCCATGTCTCCCCTGATCTCCAGAATTATCATTCTTGTCTCCATCCTTGTTATGATGGCGATGGTGTACTTTTTTGCTGATGCGCTAGGCAACTTTTTTAAATAGCCTGCGTTAGATTATTGTAAACAATTATATGCTCAAAATACTTCCCGGACATGTTTCAAACCTTATAGCGGCTGGCGAGGTTGTTCAACGACCTGCCTCTGTGGTTAAGGAGTTGATGGAGAATGCCGTTGATGCCGGCGCAACAGAGATTGGAGTTACCGTCAGGGACTCCGGAAGGACGCTTATTCAGGTTGCCGACAACGGTTGCGGAATGTCCCGCGAGGATGCGGTGCTGGCTTTTGAACGTCATGCTACATCTAAAATCAGTGAAATTGAGGATCTGGAGTCTCTCGGAACTTTTGGGTTCCGTGGTGAGGCTCTCGCCTCCATTGCCTCTGTTGCAGAGGTGACTCTCCGCACAAGGAGGGAGGGGGACGAGACCGGATGCGAGGTAAAAATTTCTGAATCAAGGGTGAACTCGGTAAATGCCGTTGCCGCTTCGCAGGGCTCTCTCTTCTCTGTTAGAAATATCTTTTATAACATACCTGCCAGAAGGAAATTTCTTAAATCCGATGCTGCCGAATATCGCCAGATTCTGGCTGAATTCACCCGTATTGCCATAACCCGTCCTGAGCTACACTTTTCTTTGACAAACAATGGAACTGAGGTCTATAACCTTCTGCCCTCTAACCTAAGGCTTAGAATCCAGGGGATTCTCGGCAGAGAGCTGGGACGTGAACTGGTTGAGATATCAGTTGACACAACAATCGTAAAGATTAAAGGGTACATAGGCAAACCTGAGGATGCCCGTAAGACTCCCGGTAACCAGTATTTCTTTGCAAACGGACGTTTTTTCAGAAGCCCCTATTTCCAGAAAGCTGTTCTTAAAGCATATGAGAACCTTATACCGGATGGGCACCTCCCGTCATTCTTTATATTTCTTGAGGCGGATCAGTCAAGGATTGACGTAAACATCCACCCCTCTAAAACCGAAGTGAAATTTGAGGATGATTTTGCAATTTTTGACATTCTTCATAGTGCGGTCAGGGAGTCTTTAGGCCGAAACTCTTTTATGCCGAGTATAGATTTTGACCAGGAGGACGCACCTGATATTCCAAAGGTGAGGAGCGGTTATTGGGCTCCCCCTCCCAAGATTGACTACGATCCACTTTTCAATCCATTCCTTGAGGAGAAGAGGAGTGTTCAAAGCAGCGGATGGGAGGATAAGGGAGAGAGGGAGAGTACTCCTCTGTTTACCGAGGAGAGGCCTCTGCAGAAACCTCTGCTTCAGATAGGCAGCCGATACATAGCCACCACCATAAAGTCAGGACTGATGATTGTGGATACTCTCAGAGCCTGGGAGAGAATCCTTTTTGAGAGATACCTCAGCTCTGTAAAGAGCGACTCTGCCGAGGTCCAGAGAATGCTCTTTCCGGTGGAGCTGAATCTAAGCGAGGCACAAAAATCTGTAGTTGAAGAGAAGAGAGCACGCATTTTGCAGTTGGGTTTTGATATCCAGAGAGGCGAAAATGGACAGTACAGACTGACAGGCATTCCGGAGAGCTTCTCCGAAGAGGTTGAGAGTATGGACAAATTGGCAGATACATTAATAAATATACTACCTGAGGGGAGGGAAGATATTGGTGCTGAGGTAAGGGAGAGGATTGCCTCCACCCTTGCGACAGCCGGGGCAAGACAAAAGAGCGGACTACTAAGCGCTATGGAGGCGAGGGCCCTTGTAGATGCCCTGTTTGCATGCGCGGAGCCGGGACTCTCACCCAACGGATACCCGACAATCTCAATAATGGCTATTGAGGAGATTGAGGGGCGGATGTCGGTTTAACAAATGAAAATTTAAATTATATGATACCATACAGAGGAGGCGGATTCTTTACATCACTTCCGCCGGTGATAAAAAATCTGGTGATAATAAATGCTGTTATGCTGCTTGTCACCTTCTTTACCGGGAATTTCATGTATGAGAAATTCTCTCTTTTCTATTTTGAGTCTGAGCTATTCCGCCCGTATCAGTTCGTCACCCATATGTTTATGCACGGAAACTTTATCCACCTGTTCTTCAATATGTACTCTCTGATAATATTCGGGGTTGTGCTGGAGCATGTATGGGGGAGCCAGAAGTTTTTCCTCTATTATATGGTTACAGGTCTTGGTGCGGCAGTACTCCATTCGCTTGTACTATACCTGGACTACTCTTCTCAGGTTGCTGCATTTGAGGCCGGAAATCACTACGCCCTTGAGCGGATTCAGGAGCTGCTGATGACCCCGACAGTGGGTGCCTCCGGAGCTGTTTACGGTGTACTGCTTGCTTACGGAATGCTTTTCCCTAACAACGTGCTGCAACTTATATTTCCACCGATAGCCCTAAAGGCTAAATGGTTCGTACTCATTTTCGGGGGTATTGAGCTTCTGCTGGGTCTCTCCAATACCGGAGGAAATATCGCCCACTTTGCCCACCTTGGAGGGATGCTGTTTGGATTCTTTCTTATCAGATACTGGAAAAAGAACAATAAAATGTACTTCTGATGGCTAAAGGCAGAAGAAAGGCTAAAAAAAAGAGGGAGCCTACCGGTCGCTCCCCCTGGCCCTTTGCCCTCCTGTTCAGGCTAGTACTGATTATTGCAGCAGGGGCACTCGTCCTCTCTTATCTGTCGGTTTATATTAATCCGTCCCTTATTACATTTCCTCTCTTCTTTGGCCTCTACTTTATCCCCATACTTATTGTAAATCTGGCTCTTCTAGCTGTCGGAATGTTCAGGAGGAGTGCCGCATCCTGGATTACATTTATTGCAATCCTCCCCTCTCTTCTGTTTGCCGACATGTTTGTAAACTGGGGAGAACCGGGAAAGGGAAGTGAGGGCCTTTCGCTTAAAATAATGACATACAATGTGGGGATGTTTGCTCACCAAAAGGGGGTAGGCAGAGAGTCTGCACTTGGAAGTGTTGCAAGGTTTACCGGAGAGAACAATCCCGATATAATCTGCTTCCAGGAGTTTAGTATAAGGGATACGGCCATCATAAAAACTCTGTTCAAGGAGTACCCTTACAGAAGCAGCCATTTCTACAGACTCAGGAGCGGCGGAAGGTTCGGAAATATTACAATGAGTAAATTTCCAATAACCGAATCGGGAAAAATAACCTTTAAAGGGAGCACAAACTTGTGTATTTACAGCGATGTTGACCATTTTGGAAGGATGATAAGGATATACAATACCCATCTGGAGTCGCACAGCATATCATTTACCTCGCTTATAAAGCGCATCTCCAACAGCGAGAAGATGTCAGAGGAGTTGATGGATGTTCACGATAAAATGGCAAACACATTTAAAAGGAGGTCCAGGCAGGTTGATACTATTGCCGCACACTCATCCGCCAGCACACTTCCTGCGGTTATATGCGGTGACTTCAACGACACCCCTATGTCATACACATACCATATACTCTCCAGCGGGAGAAAGGATAGCTTCCGTGAGTCCGGCAAAGGGATGAGTGCCACATATGGGAGCTTTTGGCCATTGCTAAGAATTGACTATATACTTTACCCATCTGATTGGTGGGCATTGGGACACACTACCCCAAAGGTTCCCTGGTCAGACCACTATCCTGTAATTGCAGAACTGCTAATACCTTAAAACTATGATATCAAAAGAGAGAGATCTTAAAAAAGCCGTTGAGGAGGCTGTAAAGGTTCTTAAAGAGGGGGGAGTAATACTCTACCCTACCGACACCGTCTGGGGACTTGGTTGCGATGCAACAAACCCAAAGGCTGTTGAGAGAGTATTTCAAATAAAACATCATACAGACAGCAACAGCCTGATCATGCTTGCTGATAGCCCTGACATGCTTGCCCGTTACATCAGGGAGGTGCCTGAGGTTGCCTGGCAAATTCTTGAGGTAAATGACAAGCCTCTGACAATAATCTACCCCGGAGTTGAAGGGATTGCTGAGAATGCAATTTCCGTGGATAGAAGTGCAGCTTTCAGAATTCCGGACCATCAGTTCTGCCAGGCTCTGATAAGAAGGTTCAGAAAACCGATTGTATCAACATCTGCAAACATCTCAGGTTCACCTGAACCATCTCTCTTTGAGACAATTTCAATAGAGGTGATTGAGGCAGCCGACTGGGTTGCCGACAACTCCTTTGAGACCGGTTCAACCGGGAGGCTCCCCTCAACAATAATGCTTGGATTGGGTGGAGAGGTAAAGATATTAAGAGGATAAACAAGATACTGTGATGCCATATTTATTACTTATACTGGGATTTGTCGTTCTGATTTTCGGAGCCGACTATCTTGTCAAAGGGGCCTCTTCAATCGCCAAGAAGCTAAAGGTGTCTGACCTTATCATAGGACTTACGGTAGTTTCGTTTGGAACTTCTGCCCCTGAACTGGCCGTCAACATTATGGCCTCATCCGGAGGCTCTCCGGGAATGGCAATCGGAAATGTGGTTGGTAGCAATCTCTTTAATCTCCTGGTAATAGTGGGGCTTGCAGCAATGATTAAACCTATAAGTCTTCAGAGATCTTTGGTGAAAATTGAGATCCCTTATGCAATACTTGCTGCCTTTGTTCTAATTGCCGTAGCGGGAGACGAGTTCCTTGGGGAGGGCTCCGGAATGATTTCAAGGACAGATGGCATAGTTTTGTTGCTCTTCTTCGCCATATTTTTATATTATATATTTCTATCTGCTAAAAATGGTCAGATTAAGGAGGAGGATGCCCCTAAAGAGGAGAGAGTCTATCCCATATTTCTTTCGGTACTATTTGTTGCCGGAGGTCTGACAGCACTTATATTCGGGGGGGATCTGATTGTTGACAATGCAACCCAGCTGGCCAGAGGATGGGGAATGAGCGAGACGGTTATCGGCCTTACTATTGTAGCTGCCGGAACCTCTCTTCCTGAGCTGGCGACGAGCCTGATGGCAGCCTACAAGGGCAACAGTGACATTGCTATAGGCAATGTTGTGGGAAGTAATATTTTCAATATATTCCTGATACTTGGAATATCTTCCTCCATTACTCCTCTTCCTTTCGACGCGGAAAATATGACAGATGTTATCTTCTCTGCCCTGGCGACAATTCTTGTATTAATCCTGGCATTCAGAGGGAAAGGCACAAGAATAGACAAGGTTGAGGGTGGAGTGCTTTTTGTAATTTACATTGGATATGTTGCCTGGCTGCTTTCAGCTTAGAAAGTAGAGTGCTGAAATTGCCGCTACGGCTGCGGTCTCAACTCTGAATCTGGACTCTCCCATTGTGAAGTCCGTGAATCCTTTTTCCAGAGCAAGACTAACCTCCTCCGGAGAGAAATCCCCCTCCGGGCCTATGAGTATAATAACCCTCTTTTTCCCCTCCAAAAGTGGAAGTCCGGATATGATTTCACTCAGCTCCCTCCTCTCTCCGGGGTTACAATGGCCTATAAGTTTTGCCCCTTGAAAACTTTCCAAATATAAAGAGCTTGCAAAGTCTTTAAATTGAGCCGTCTCATCAAGTACAGGAAGGGATGTCTTCAGCGACTGCTTCATTGCAGAGAGAACTACCCTCTCCCCCCTCTCTCGTTTAAAGACTCTCCTCTCCGAGTGGTCAGCTATAATTGGGGTAATCCTGTCAACACCAAACTCAACCGCCTTTTCCAAAAACCACTCATATCTGTCCAGGCTTTTTGTCGGAGCCACTGCAATATGGAGATAATATGGTCTTCTCTCTGCCCTCTCTGCGGCTGAGATTATCTCAAGCTGACAAAATTTTCCCTTTGTATCTGATATTTTTGCCTCATATAGTTTGCCGGCTCCGTCAGTGAAGGTTATAAGGTCACCTCTCTTATGCCTTAGGACTTTGAGGCAATGTGTGCTCTCTTGCTCGTCAAGCGTAGCAACAGAACCATTAATTTGGGTAGTGAAAAAGAGTTCCATAGCAAGAGCAAATATAGGAAAAAAGGTTATTTTTGCCCTATGAACGTCCAAACACAAAGATATGCGGCACTTGATGTGCTAAGGGGGATGACTGTTGCCGGGATGATTCTTGTCAACAACCCCGGAAGCTGGTCTAAAATCTTCGCCCCTCTGCGTCATGCAGCCTGGCACGGATGCACCCCTACAGACCTTGTATTCCCTTTTTTCCTTTTTATTGTGGGAGCAGCCCTGTCATTCTCATTTGCCAAATACGGTGATGGCCTGGATGCAAAATCCTTGGGCAAACTGGTTAAGAGATCTGCCCTGATCTTCCTTACGGGGCTTCTGCTAAATGCATTTCCCTTCTACCCCACCTCTGCTGACGCATCTCTCACTTTTGGAGAGAACTATATGAATTATATTGGGTCAATAAGAATAATGGGCGTTCTGCAGAGGATTGCACTCTGCTACCTGGTTGGCGGACTGCTTGCCCTGTGGCTAAGGAGACCTGTAAGAATTGCAGCTGGAATGGGGATCCTTATGGCTCTGCATACTGCAATACTGGTCATTTTCGGAACAGGAGACCCATTCTCGCTGGAGGGGAGCATCTCTGGCTCAATAGATGTTGCCTTGTTTGGTGAAGGCCATGTTTACAAAGGATTTGGGAAGCCTTTTGACCCGGAAGGGGTACTTGGTGTGCTCTCCGGAAGTGCCACGCTGCTTTTTGGTTATATTATCGGGAATATTATAAGAAAGGGCTCTGATAAAAGTGATGTTGTTGCCAGGCTCTACACAATAGGATTGATATCTCTGGGTGTAGGAGTTGTAATGAGCATCTTCATCCCTATTAACAAACCTCTGTGGACTCCATCCTATGTCTTTTATGCGGGGGGCTGGTCTATTGTAATGCTTGCCCTGTTTATCTATTTCATTGACATAAAGGGGAAGGAGAAGATCTTTTTCCCGTTTAAGGCTATGGGGCTAAATCCACTCTTTGCTTTCGTAATGGCCGGAGTTTTGGCTAAGACACTTGGCAGGGTTATAAAGTGGAACGAAAATGACTCAGCCTCATCCTGGATCTACAGAAACTGTTGCGTTGAACTACTCGGACACAATGAATTCGGATCTCTTCTTTACGCTCTGATGTATGTCGGTCTCTTTCTTCTTATGGCAATCTGGCTCTACAGAAAAAAGATAATAATCAAACTCTGATGGCATATATAGGTCTTCTGTCTGATACACACACCTTTTTTGACGAAAAGCTCCGGGAGTTCTTCAAAGATGTAGATGAGATCTGGCATGCAGGTGACTTTGGAAATAGTTTATTGTCAGATAAGATATCTGCCCTTAAACCGTTATTTGGGGTTTACGGCAATTGCGACGGTACCGATGTAAGGCTCATTCACCCTTATATTCAGCTTATGGAGAGGGAGAGTATGAGGATTCTAATGATGCATATCGGCGGATATCCGGGAAGATACGACTACAAGGCTCTGCAGCTTATTGAGGCCCACCGTCCGGATATTTTCATCTGTGGGCACTCCCATATTCTTAAGGTAGTCAACGATAAAAAATACAATATGCTGGTTATAAATCCCGGTGCTGCTGGCATTCAAGGCTTTCACCACGTAAGGACGGCTATAAGGTTCAGGATTGAGGCGGGGTCTGTTAAAGATATGGAGGTTGGGGAGTGGTCAAAAAGTGTAAATATTGAAGAGGAGCTTTAAACTAATTCACACATTTCTTGTCAAATATTAAATCACCTAATATCTAACGTATGAAAAAATCACTCATTCTACTGGCTGTTCTGTTTGTGGCCTCATTTGCCCTTGCTCAGAACACCCCTGTGACTAAGGCAAACTATGAGCTTGCAGCCAGATTCTCTCCCAAAAAGGTTGGAAAAATGGTCTTTTCAACCGCCGTCAACCCAAGATGGTTCAAGAATTCCGATAAATTCTGGTACACATGGCAAACCACCGAGGGGACATTCTATTATATCGCAGACCCTGTTACCGGAACCAAGAAGCAGGTATTTGACAATGCCAAACTTGCCGCCCAGTTAACTGAAATTGTTAAGGATCCGTTTGACGCTCAAAATATACCTATCCAGAATATCCGCCTTATTGACGATATCAAATTCAGATTTGAGATAAAGAGTACTGCAGATGTTGATGAGAAGGATGAGAAGACAGGAAAGAGCAAGAAAGTTAAAAAGGTTCATGGCTTTGACTACGATATTGCTTCCGGCAGGCTGACAGAGATTAAGGATTATAAGGCTCCAAAACCATACCCAAGATGGGGCAGTATCTCTCCTGATAAGAAATATGTAGTATTCTCCAGAGATTTCAATCTCTACTGGATGGATATGGAGAATTACGAGAAGGCTCGCAAGAATGAGGATGACACAACCATAGTAGAGCACCAGCTTACAACAGAGGGCACTAAGGATTTCGGCTTTGGCGGAGGTAACAGCGACCCCTATGCAACAGAGAAGGATAAAAAGAAGAGAACAGGTGCATACATTCTCTGGTCTCCTGACTCTAAGAGTTTTGCATTTATAAGAAGCAACACCTCTAAAGTTAAGGACCTTTGGGTAATTGATGTACTTGCAAATCCAAGACCTAAGCTTGAAACATATAAATACCATATGCCAGGCGAATCTGAGGCTCCGGTACGTCATCTGTACCTCTTCAATATGGAGAGCAAATCATTTAAAGAGATTAAAAGCGCAGCATTTAAAGATCAGGAGCTAAGGATTTTGAATGAGCCGATTCCTCAGAAAAATTACGGCGACTCAATAATGCACAGTGTCTGGATGGGAACTGCCGACAAATTCTTTGTAACCAGAACAAGCCGTGACCTTAAAAGGGTTGACCTATGTGCGGCAGTGGTTTCAGCTGACACCCTGAAGACACTTGTTGAGGAGAGACTTAATACATATGTTGAGACAAGACCTCTGAGACTTGTAAATAATGGCAAGGAGTTCATCTGGTGGAGCGAAAGGTCCGGATGGGCTCATATATATCTGTTTGATGAAAATGGCAACCTTAAGAACCCTGTTACGTCAGGAGAGTTCCATGTAGAAAATGTAACAGCTGTAGATCCGGCTCAGAGGGTAATCTATTTCACAGCAAATGCAAAGGAGAGAGGTGAAAATCCATATTATACCCATCAATACAGAGTGAACTTTGACGGTTCCGGTCTTAAACTGCTTAACTCAGGCAACTACAACTTTGAATCAAATACTTCTGATAACGGAAGATACTTTGTGAGTAACTACTCAAGGGTTGATACAGCTCCAAAGAGTGCGCTTTATGATAATACAGGGAAGAAGATTCTTGACCTGGAAGAGACTGATCTGGCTCCCCTTTTTGCTGCCGGCTACAAATTCCCAGAACCATTTAAAGTGAAGGCAGGTGACGGTATCACTGACCTTTACGGTGTTATGTACAAACCATTTGATTTTGACTCTACAAAGAAATATCCAATAATTGAGTATGTTTATCCAGGTCCTCAAACTGAGGCTGTTAACGCTTCATGGTCTAAATCCATGGACAGGGTTGACAGGCTGGCTCAGTTTGGATTTATTGTTATCACTGTTGGAAACAGAGGTGGACACCCTGCCCGCTCAAAATGGTATCATAACTATGGCTATGGTAATCTCAGAGACTACGGACTTGAGGACAAAAAGGTTGTAGTAGAGAGGCTTGCAGCCAGATATCCCTTTATTGACGGATCAAAGGTGGGAATCCACGGTCACTCAGGCGGAGGCTTTATGTCAACAGCTGCAATGCTTGTTTATCCTGATTTCTTTAAAGTGGCCGTCTCATCTGCCGGAAATCATGAAAACAACATATATAACCGCTGGTGGAGCGAACAACATCACGGAGTACTGGAGACAATCACAGAGAAGGGAGACACTACTTTTAAATACAGCATAGACAAAAACTCTGAGATTGCCAAGAATCTTAGAGGAAGGCTACTTCTCTTTACAGGCGACATTGATAATAATGTGCACCCGGGCAATACACTAAGAATGGTTAACGCTCTTATTCGCGCTAACAAGAGGTTTGATATGATGATGTTGCCGGGCCAGAGACACGGATTCGGAGATATGACAGAGTACTTCTTCTGGAGAATGGGGGATTACTTCTCAAAATATCTTATAGGAGACTATAAAAATGAGGTTGAGATACCCGAGATGAACAATAACTGATCCGGTTTATAATACCAGAATATGGAGGCGCAATTACATGCGCCTCTTTTTTTACACAAACAGACTGCTTCAGTATAGTTTTTAAAGCTCTGTTTAATTGCTCTTTACGAGGTTTTGTCAAAAATGAGTATAACAAAACCTATTTTATTTTAGTTTTGCAGCCGTTCAAAACATTTACAAAATGAGACTTAAGAAAATTTCATTATTCATTATGGCTAACCTTGTTGGCCTGTCGCTGATGGCTGAGGGCTACCAGCTAAACACTCAAAGTGCCCGCCAGCTTGGTATGGGCCATTTGGGAGCCGCTCTCAAACTTGGTGGCGAGAGCATGCTTTTTAACCCTGCGGGTCTCTCCTATATGGAGGGGAAGGCAGATATATCGCTTGGTGCAACTGCCATCTTCTCAAAAGTAAAATTCAATTCAGGAAACTACAATGCAGAGACTGACAATCCTATAGGAACTCCGCTGTTTGGATATGCGGGATTCAAAATTATTGAAAACCTCTATGCCGGAGTAAGTATAACAAATCCTGCAGGAAACTCTTTGGTTTGGCCCGATAACTGGAATGGCTCCACATATATTCAGAATATCTCTCTTAAGGTATTCTCTGTACAGCCTACAATCTCCTATAAATTTAATGACCACCTGAGTATAGGAGCAGGCCTTATGGCAGATTTCGGCAGTATGGATATGAGTAAGGGTATTATGCCTGTCGGCTCTATTGCGGCTTTTCTGCCTCTGCTTCCAACTCAGTACCATCCGGTAATAAACAACAATCTTACCGTTTCTCCTCTAAATATGCACCTGAGCGGTAAATCAAAGATTGGCTTTGGTTTCAATGTCGGTATTCTATACAGCCCTAACGATAAAATAAGTATCGGACTCTCATACCGCTCCAAGGTAATGATGCGTCTGGAGGGTGGAGATGCGGCCGTAAACTACAGCTCTACGGATCTTGAGGCACTTTTTGCCATGTTAGCGCAGAGTCCGAATTTCCCAGCAGCAGTTAAGGGTGCAATGCTACTTGATGGAGCTACTTTCAATGCTGAACTGCCTATACCTTCCAATACAAACCTGGGTGTTGCATGGAGAGCATCAGATAAGATTCTGCTCTCTGCCGAGCTTCAATATGTGGGATGGAAAGCTTACGACAAGCTATCAATTGTATTCCCGAATGTAACAATGAACTCTCCTAAAAACTTCTCCAACACAATGATTTACAGAGTAGGAGCTGAGTTCTACTGTACATCTAAATTTACAGCCAGAGCAGGTTTTGTTTACGACAACACCCCATCTGATTTAACTCTCTACACACCTGATTCACCTGGCTCAGATAAAATAAGCGTTACAACAGGTTTCACATACAGACCTGTTAAGTTTATGGATGTTGACTTTGCTTTCCAGTACAACCATGGTGTTAAAACAAACGGCAAATTCATCCAGAACAATGCTATTCTTTTTGGCGGAGACTATAAGACCACAGCCTTCCTGCCTTCACTGGGAGTAAGGTTCAAATTCTAGAAAAAAAGAGTACTTTTGCGTTGATTATGGCAAAGGTACTGTCTGCAGACGAATTTATAAAAAGGGCGGAGAGCACTCCGCTACTGGATGTGAGATCCCCCGGAGAGTATGCCCATGCGCATATTCCGGGGGCTCTCTCTTTACCCCTGTTTAGTGATGATGAGAGGGCTAAGGTTGGCACTCTGTATAAAAATCAGGGGAAGGTTGCATCTGTACAGAAGGGGCTGGAATTTGTTGGGCCTAAATTGAAGGGATTTACAAAGTTTGCTCTCAAACTGGGCTCTGAAGAGTTGCTTATGCACTGCTGGAGAGGGGGCATGCGATCCTCTTCAATGGCATGGCTGATGGAGAGCGTCGGTCTTAGAGTACTTCTTCTTGATGGTGGCTATAAAGCCTACAGAAAAATGGTTCTTGAGAGCTTTGACTCACCAATGAAGATCATTCTGCTGGGTGGATATACCGGCTCTGGCAAGACTGAGTTGTTGCTTCAGCTGAATGAGGCAGGCGAACAAATAGTGGACCTTGAGGGGTTGGCAAATCATAAAGGCTCTGCGTTTGGGGCTCTGGGACAGCCGGATCAACCATCAACAGAACAGTTTGAAAATTTACTTTTTAGAGAGATCTCAAGGCTGGATTTGAGTAGAAGGGTTTGGGTTGAGGACGAGAGCAGAAATGTGGGCAAAGTTTTTCTGCCACAACCCCTCTGGGAGAGGATGAGGAACTCTCCGCTTATCAGAATTGACACCCCGTATGAGATTAGACTTGAGAGGCTAATGAGGGATTACGCCTGTTTTGACACAGAGGGGCTCACCGCCTCTATCAAGAAAATTGAGAAGAGACTTGGATTTGATAAATGCAAAAAGGCGCTTGACGCATGCCTGTCAGACGACAGGGAACTTGCTGCCAGAATATGCCTGGACTATTATGATGCTGCTTATGGCAGCCAACTGGATAATCGGTTTGGGAGTAGGGAGAGTCTTCCCTCAGTTAAGATGAATTCACTTGACGGCAAAGAGACTGTAAGTGAGCTTATCTCTGTTGCAGACAGCATCAGTTTCAAAGAATAAAATTTTAAAAATATGAGTACAAGAGATGGCAACGCAAAGGTTGCTGTTATTATTGACAGATTTGGAATGGGAGAGGCTGACAGGGAGCTGTCTCACACACTTTTAAAGAATTATCTTAATCTATTAATTTCCGAAATGAGGGTACCTGCATACATCTGTATGTACGGAGAGGGGGTAAAGTGTGCCTGCAGGGAGTCGGGATTTTCAGAGGAGTTAAAAAAACTTGAAAACATGGGTGCCAAAGTTGTAATTTGCAAAACATGCCTCTCTCACTATAAATTGATGGATGAGGTTGCTGCTGGTGTAGTCGGCACAATGATTGATATAATTGACATTCAGCATAACAGCACAAAAATCATTAAGTTATGAAAGAGGAGATAACGAGGTTAACCCAATTCAGTCCGGGGGCAGGGTGCGGATGTAAAATTGCTCCAAAGGATCTTGAGGAGATTCTCAGAGGGAGCGTATCCGGAATGAACTTTCCAAATCTTCTTGTTGGAAATGAAAGTAAAGATGACGCTGCAGTATATGATATTGGAGGAGGAAGGGCCCTGGTTAGCACAACGGATTTCTTTACTCCTATAGTTGACAACCCCAGGGACTTTGGGCGTATATCTGCTACTAATGCCATATCTGATATTTATGCTATGGGTGGTGAGCCCCTTATGGCTATAGCCATACTTGGCTGGCCGCTTGACAGGCTCCCCGGTTCTGTTGCATCTGAGGTTGTATCGGGCGCAAGAGAGGTCTGTGATAAAGCTGGCATTCCCCTGGCAGGGGGCCATAGCATTAACATATCAGATCCAATATTTGGATTGGCTGTAACTGGTATTGCAGATACTGATAAGATAAAAAAGAACAGTGGAGCCAAAGCTGGATCACTCCTGTTCCTGACTAAACCGATAGGCATCGGGCTTGTTACAACTGCAGAAAAATTTGGACTGGCAAAAGAGGAGGATAAGGCAGAGGCACTAAGGCTTATGACAACTCTTAATTCTCCCGGTGTGGCAATATCAAACATCAAGGAGGTGACTGCAATGACAGATGTAACGGGTTTTGGATTGATGGGACATACCATTGAGATGGCAGAGGGGAGCAATCTGACAGCGGAGATTGAGTATGATTCAGTCCCAAGAATTGAGGGAGCCCCTTTTTATATAGAGAAGGAGTGCATCCCGGGAGGCACTTTTAGGAATTTTGCCAGCTATGGAGATAAAATAGCTAATATGACAGAGGTGCAGAAGATGTTATTGTGTGATCCTCAGACAAGCGGAGGACTTCTGATTGCTATACTTCCGGAAGGGATTGAGAAGTTAAAGGAGCTGGCCGCAAAGGAGGGATTCTCACTAAGCAGAATCGGGCGGCTTAAAGAGCGAAGCTCTGAGGCCTATGTTGAGATTATATAGTATATTTGAGAAATTGATTAAACTAACCCCATTATGAAAAGAGCACTTTTAACCGCAATCACCCTCTTTATTGCGACTTTGATTTCGGCAGGCAACATTAAAACCGGAGCAGAGTCTGTAAATGAGTATCTCCCTCTTATTAAAGGGAAAAGGGTGGCAGTCCTTACAAATCAGACAGGAATTATTGGGAAAACCCATCTTGTTGATTCTCTTGTATCACTTAAAATCAACATTGTCGCAATTCTGTCGCCTGAACACGGATTCAGGGGAGACGCCGATGCCGGAGAGCACGTTGCAAGCTCCGTTGACGAGAAGACCGGAATTCCAATTAAATCACTTTATGACGGAAATACCGGCAAACCATCGGTGGACCTGATGAAGCAAATAGATGTTATGGTATTTGATCTTCAAGATGTTGGAGTTCGTTACTACACATATCTTACCACTATGGCAAGAATGATGGAGGCTTGTGCTGAGAATGGCGTAAAGATGATTATTCTTGACAGACCTAACCCTATTGGCTTTTATGTTGACGGACCTATTTTGGATATGAAGTACAAATCGGCAGTTGGCTGGCTTCCTATCCCAACAGTTCACGGCATGACTCTGGGGGAGCTGGCAGGCATGATTAACGGAGAGAAGTGGCTCAAAGACGGAATTCAGTGTGATGTAACCGTAATAAAATGTCAGAACTACACACACGCAAGCATGTATGAGCTGCCTGTTAAACCATCTCCAAACCTTCCGGATATGCGCTCAATTTACCTGTATCCATCAACATGCTATTTTGAGGCTACTCCTGTAAGCCTTGGAAGAGGAACAGCACATGCTTTCCAGATGTACGGTCACCCAAACATGAGGGGTTATAACTTCTCGTTCACCCCTAAGAGCATACCGGGTGCCAAATTTCCTCCTCAGCTGAACAAAGAGTGCTTTGGTGTCGATTTGAGAACTGAACCTTCAATTGAGGAGATAAACAGAGCCGGAATAAACTTTGAATATGTGATTGATGCATACAAAAATCTTAATCTTGATGACCATTTCTTCCGCTCATTCTTTGAGTTGCTTTCCGGTCAGGCCTATATAAGAAAGATGATTAAGGAGGGTAAGAGCGCGGCAGAGATTAAGGCTATGTGGACAGACGATGTTGCCAGATTCAAGGTTCAGAGAAGACCGTATCTTCTCTACCCGGAGAATTAAGTATCAGAAGGCTGTTTTAGAAAACCAGCTCACGAGAACCATCATTAAGAACAGATATTTTCACCCTGAGAACATCAGCCGGAAGTATCTGTTCTATCTTTTCCGGCCACTCTATTATACAAAGATTACCTGACTCAATAAACTCTTCAAACCCGATATCAAAGGCCTCTTCCAGTTTGTTGATTCTGTAGAAGTCAAAGTGGTGGATTGATTCTCCATCTTTTGTCATATAATCATTTATTAATGAAAACGTGGGGCTGCTGACACCATCCGTCACGCCCAGTACCCGGCACAAAGCCTTTGTAAAGGTGGTTTTACCGGCCCCCATCTCGCCATAGAGCGCGACTATATTACTATCACCCTTTTTATTTAAAAACTCACGGGCCGCATCCTCCAAATGCTCAATCCCTTTTATCAATATCATTTCACTCATTATTCCTTCTGTCAAGACCTCTGTAATTTACAGCCTCTGCAATATGCTTCAAAGATATGAATTTTGACGATTCTAAATCTGCTATGCTCCTTGCCACCTTAAGAATTCTGCCATATGCTCTGGCCGAAAGCCCAAGCCTGTTAATTGCTCCGGTAAGAAACTCAAGCTCCTTTTTCCCAATTTTGCAATATAATCTCAAATCTGAAGTTGTCATCTGAGCATTGCTTTTTGCCCTACCCCCAAATCTCTCACGTTGAATCTCCCTTGCTCTCTCAACTCTGTTCCTGATTTCACTGCTGCTCTCAGACCTGAAATCTCCAGTCAAATGCTCAGCCTTTACGGCACTGACCTCGCAATGGAGGTCTATTCTGTCAAGAAGGGGGCCTGAGAGCTTTGATCTGTATCTGGATATCTGATAGGGGGTACAGATGCATTTGTCTCCGGGTTCACCGTAAAAACCGCATGGGCATGGATTCATGGAGGCAGCAAGCATAAAGTTTGCCGGATATGTAATTTTGTACCTTAACCTGGATATGGAGACACACCTCTCCTCCAGTGGCTGGCGAAGCACCTCAAGTACCGGCTTACTGAATTCAGATATTTCATCAAGGAATAAAATTCCGTTATGAGACAGGGATATCTCTCCCGGCATTGCATTGGTTCCACCTCCGATTATCGCATAGATTGAGGCCGAATGGTGAGGAGACCTAAAGGGTCTTATCCTGATAAGGCCATCCTTTAAAGCCCCTTTACCGGCGACACTGTATATTTTGCTGGTCTCTACAGACTCCTGCGGTGTCATCTCAGGAAGTATCCCTGGCAAAGCCTTGGCCATAAAGGTCTTTCCGGCACCCGGAGGGCCACAAAGCAAAATATTATGAGAGCCTGCCGCCGCAACCTCAAGTGCCCTTTTCGCACTCTCCTGCCCCTTTATCTCTGCAAAATCAGGTATATCATCTTCCCTCCTCTTTTGAGAGGACGGAGAGGCTTGCATCGGTTGAATAACCTCCTCACCATAGAGGATAGATATCACCTCGCTAAGGCTTCTAGCTCCAAAAACATCAATGCCTCCAATTTCCACAGCCTCTGCAGCTGACTCAAATGGAAATATGCACCCTTTAAAACCACTTTCCCTTGCATGCTCTGCAACCGGAAGAGCTCCTGAAACAGGCCTCAGAGAGCCATCCAGAGCCAGTTCTCCCATAATCATGAAATCTTCCAGGTTTGAGAAGGTGTACTGACCTGAAGCTGCAAGAATGCCAAGTGCAATTCCCAAGTCAAATGAGGAACCCTCCTTCTTTAGATCTGCCGGAGCCATATTGACAATTATTCGTTTTCCCGGAATTCTGGCCCCGATTGTTCCCAAAGCTGTTGTGATCCTCTGCTGACTCTCTCTCACGGCACTGTCCGGGAGCCCCACCAGGTGGAAACAGATCCCGTCCGACACATCAACCTCTACTGTTACAGTTATTGCCTCAACCCCAATGCAGGCTGCGCTGAATGTCCTTTTAAGCATTTTTTTGCTTAAAGCTATTTGAATAACACTAAAGCGGAAAGTGTTGTAAAAAGAATTACCCGATTCCGGAAAAGAATTTTCCAAAACCGGGTAAATTTGATAATTCCAGAATTACCTATTCTAAAACGGATACACAAGTATTTGCATTTCCAATATCAATTCCCACAAAAGCTACTCCGCCCTTGTCTGTGATATAGAATCCATCCTCACTTATCTTTGACTCTTCGTAATTTGAGTTCAGCTTTGAGTAGAGGGAGTATCCAATAGATGCCATCCTCTCCGGATTCTCAGGAACAATAACATTGCAGGCATCACCAAACTCCTCTCTGAATAGTGTTATCAACTCCTCATTATATGCACCACCTCCGGCAAGATAAACAGATGTAGCGTTTTCAACGTCATTGTCACTGATAAACTTTCTTAGAGCAGGCATTATTATGTTCTTAAAGTATATCTCAATTGCTGTCCTCTTCTCTTTTGTCAGGTCCTTATGTTTTCTTTCTGTATAAGTAAAACCTTTAACAAAAATCTGATCCAGCTGGTGCTCATTCTTTATACCTATGTTTGTGTTCTTTACAAGCTCCTGGCCAAAGATATCTACTGCATAACTTAAACCATGTGTGCTGAATATGGTTCTGTTAACCAATCCCTGAGGTGTGCTGAGAGCCCCTTCACATGTACCGTAACCAAGGCTTATGACAATGTAGTTTCCGTCAACCGGTTGCGCACCCTTTCGTATAGCATAGTCACATCCCAAAACTTCCGGGATCACGTTTACATTGGCAATAGGTATCAGCTTCTGCTCTGTTGTAACATCTCCTTTATCAGAGGCTACGAAGTATGTAATCATGTTCTCTGTTTGCAGGTACTCCTTTGCAAGGTCTCTGTTCAACTGAAAGGTGGCGTAGGGAAAGCCTGCAGTAATGCAAAGTTTTGGCATTTTTGCAGTTTTAGCAATAGTTGTGCACAAATCTGAAGCCAAGAGAAGGGCAGATTGTGCAATCAACTTGTAGTCTGTCTCTGATGGAGATGCATTGATATATTTGTTAGGCGACACACCCTCGTTGAGGGCCTGTATGCCTATCATATAATCCATGCCTTCGAATTTAATTTTTGAGAAACCCAGAATGGGGTCGTTACTTGTGTAGTACTCTCTAATTGTAGCCTCATACACACTTGGGAAAGTCAAAGTTTTTACCATAGGTGAGGACGGTTTATTTCAAAGTTGTGTAAATATAACATTTATTTTTGTTTAAATAATATTAGCGACTTCTTGACCGGGAATTTTTGTAGATTTGTATCAATGGAAATGAAGGAGACGGTACTGTTTTATTGCAAAAAGATTAAAGATATCCCGGATTTCATACCCGCGGAGAGAAGGATCATTGTACTTGCTGATTTTAAGGTTGAAAGTGCTTTAAAGCGTGTTCTGCACTTTCCGTTCATTACCATTGAATCTTCTGAAGAGAATAAATGTTTCCGTACTCTTGAAGAGCTCACTTTAAAACTGATGGATTTGGGAGCTGACCGAGGCACGCTGCTTTTGGTTGCCGGAGGGGGGATAGTTGGAGATATTGGAGGATTTCTTGCATCCACCTACTACAGAGGTATAGATTATTGTCTCATCCCCACAACCCTCCTTTCCCAGGTTGACGCCTCTATTGGAGGAAAAACAGCAATTAATGTCAAGGGGTTCAAAAACATACTTGGTCTTTTTAACCCCTCAAATTTTACAATTTTTTGCAGCGAATTTCTGGACACTCTCCCCAGAAAGCAGATTGACGAGGGGCTGGCAGAGATGCTTAAGACCTTCCTTCTGGCGGATAAGGTTGCATACCTTGATGCTGTTGATGTAATAATTGGGGGAAGTCCTCATCTTAAAAAGATCTCCACATTTTCTGAGCTATTCCCATTTATCAAAAGAGCCTCTGAGATAAAGAGCGATATAGTTAAGCGGGACCCTTATGAGAAAGGAGAGCGTAAACTCTTGAACTTGGGTCATACATTTGGCCATGCTATAGAAAAACTGTGCGGACTTTCACACGGAGAGGCAGTTAGTATTGGAATTGCCCTCTCAGCAAACCTCTCTGTTAAATTAAGACTGCTTTCAAAATCAGATGGCAACAAAATCATAAGGGATCTTAAGTCATTGGGACTCCCTGCCGAATCTCCGGTTCACCCATCGGAATTATTTGAAACAATGACAAAAGATAAAAAGAAGGATGGTGAGGCCATCCAGTTCATCCTCCTTGAGGGAATTGGTAAGGCTATAATATACCCTCTCACTATAGAGAGGCTAAAAGGATTGTTAAATGATTTGTCTTAGTCTTCAAAAACTTGACTACAAAAGTCTTGTTAAGGCCGTTTCAAAATCTGAGATGGCCGAGATTCGCCTTGACCTGACTGAACTGACAGAGGTGGAGATTGGCAAGGTATTCTCTAAGGAGAGGAATTTGATTGCAACATGCAGGCTTGAAAAGCTTCCAAAGGAGGTGTGCATTGAAAAACTGTCTGCTGCAATAAAAGGAAACGGACCGGCTAAAAAGAGTAAAGTTACAAAGTACCTTGACATAGAATACGATGCTCCCCAGGACTATCGGGAGGCTATGGTTACCTTGGCAAGGGAGAATGGTTTTAAAATTATACATTCATATCACAATTTCTCAAACACAGACCCTTTTGAAAGGCTTCTTGAGATAACCGGAAAGTGTTTTGAATATGGTGCCGACATAGTAAAAATTGCTACTACTGCCATAATTACGGAGGAGGGTGTGAGAACTCTGAGGCTTTACCGCCATTTTGAAAAGAGTCGCCTGTTGGCTTTTTCTATGGGCGATGCCGGGAAGTTCACAAGGCTACTCTCTCTTAATATTGGAGCCCCGTTTACCTTTGCAGCACCTAAAGAGGAGCTTGCCACAGCTCCCGGACAGCCCCTTGAGGTGGAGGCAAAGGCGGCGGTAAATCCAAAAAGCTATCCACATAAAATAAAATTCAACTCTCTGCAGACATCAATTAAGGCTCCCTCTTCAAAGAGCCATGCGCAGAGGGCTATTATTGCTGCAAGCCTTGCAAAGGGCGTATCCAACATATATGGATATACCCCATGTGACGACACAGATGCCGCTCTGGAGATGGCAAAAAAGTTTGGTGTTCAGGTGAAGTTCAAGAGTAAAAGAGGGCATCTCTTCATTAAAAGCCCCGGGTCCAACGCCATAAGTCTTGAGTTTGCAAAATCCAAATCTCCACTGACTTTTAATGCCGGAGAGTCGGGATTGCTTTCAAAACTTATGATTCCAATCTCAGGGCACCTATCGGCAAACAGAAAAATTACAATAACCGGAAAAGGAACCCTGCTGAAAAGAGAGTATTTGGGGGTAGAGGAGCTTCTGGAAAAGGTTGGAGTCTCTTTTGAAACTTCAAATGGTTTTCTTCCGGGTAAATTAAAAGGCATGCTTAGGGGGGGGACGATACAACTCTCCGGTAAAGGTGGCTCTCAACTGGTTTCAGGATTGCTGATGGCTCTTCCACTATGTGTAGATTCAAGCAGACTTGAACTGGAAAGCCCCACCAGTAAACCATATATAGACTTAACTCTAAAGACGCTAAAAGATTTCAACCTAAAGATTACAAATAACAATTACTCACAGTTTATTATTCCGGGCAGGCAGAGGTACAGAAAGAAAATTTTTTACCAGCTTCAGGGAGACTGGAGTTCTGCAGCCCTTCTTCTCACCGGTGGAGCCATTTCCCGTGATGTTACTGTAAAAAACTTAATTATCAACTCATCTCAGGCAGATGAGAGAATTCTTGAGGTATTCAAGGCTGCCGGTGTTGAATTTGATGTTGTTGAAGGTCCAAAGTATCTTATTATGTGCGGAGATGTACCATGTGCATTCAGGGATAATCCGGACGACGAAGATTGTTGCTCAGGAAGGGTGGATGTGAAGGGTTCAAAATTGCCTTATAAACCCTTTGAATTTGACGCAACGGATTCTCCGGACCTGTTCCCTCCCCTTGTTGTGCTGGCCCTTAATTGCGACGGAGAGAGCCGAATAAAAGGGGTAAGCAGACTCTACAACAAAGAGAGCAACAGAGCGGAGACTCTATTCTCTGAATTTGTAAAGCTTGGGGCTGACATTGATATTCAGGGAGACTACATGATGGTTAGAGGTGGTAAACTCCATGGTGGCTATTGCAATACACACGGAGACCACCGGATTGCGATGGCTCTCTGTATTGCCGCTTTAAACATTGATGAGCCACTATATCTGGACAATATGGCGTGCATATCTAAGTCCTTTCCTGGTTTTATAAGCAATTTTGTAAAATGAACATATTCGGCAGAAAATTAAGGCTCTCTATATTTGGAGAATCTCATGGAGCGGGATTGGGGATTATTGTTGATGGCGTACCCTCAGGGATGCCTTTGTCAACATCAGACTTCACGGCTGACCTCTCCAGAAGAAGGCCCGGAGCTCCGGGAACAACTGCCAGAAGAGAGGGCGATGCCGTTACGATACTCAGCGGAGTATATAATGGCTTTTCAACAGGTGCTCCCATTGCCCTTCTTTTCTCAAACGACAACGCAAGACCCTCTGATTATGACAAATTTGCAGAACACCCCAGACCGGGTCACTCAGATTATTCATCCAGGGAGAAGTTCGGAAATTTTGCCGATCTCAGAGGGGGAGGTCACCACTCCGGCAGGGTTACCATTGGTATAGTTGCAGCAGGGGTTATCGCTAAAAAGATGCTTGGACAAATAACGATTAGTGCTAAGATACTGGAGATTGGCGGAAAGAACCCATGGGATAGTGCTCTTGAAGAGGCCGGCAAAAGAGGCGACTCTCTTGGCGGAATTATTGAGTGCCGGGTAACTCAGGTGCCGGCTGGTTTAGGAGAACCGTTCTTTGACTCAGTAGAGTCTCAGATCTCACATCTGATATTCTCAATACCCGGGGTAAGAGGAGTAGAGTTTGGCGACGGCTTTGCCTCCGCCAGAATGTATGGTTCCCAACACAATGACCCTATCGCAGATTCATCAGGAAGAACCTCAAAAAATGGTGCCGGAGGTGTAAACGGAGGAATTTCAAATGGGAATGACATTGTCTTCAGAGTTGCCGTAAAACCAACATCAAGTATTGCTGCTCCTCAGGAGACTTACAATTTTAGCACAAAAAAAGTAGAGAGGCTGGTGGTATCGGGAAGGCATGATACATGTTTTGCACTCAGGTTGCCGGTTGTCATTGAGGCTGCAACTGCTATTGCACTGGCAAATTTTTAATATAGCACCTTCTCTTTGAATATAGTCTTCCCGGGTAATAGTCAAAAATACTTTGAACAGCCTTGTTTGTCTCAAGCTGGGGATTTGCGACCACCCTCTTTACACCAAGTCTTATTAAGTTTGAGTTGAGATGGTCAAAAATTACCGCATTTAATCCCTTATTCTGATACTCAGGAATAATTCCAATCATATAGAGATCCACAAGCTCAAAGCTCCTGAGTGCCTTTAAAAGCTTTAAAAAGCCAAACGGGAACAACCGTCCTCTGCTCTCTCTCATAGCTTTAGAGAGGCTTGGCATTGTAACTGCAAAAGCCACTACCCTATCCTCCTCATTAACTACAAGACAAACAAGATCCATGTTAATCAGTGGTAAAAACTGATCTACATACCATTCAATCTGTTTTTGTGAGAGTGGAGTAAAGCCATAAAGAGGAACGAAGGCTTTATTAAGTGCATTGAATAGATCAATAGCATAGCTTCTCAATTCTCTCTTTGATTTTGTACGTAGTACAGAGACTTTGAACTTCTTCTGAATAATTCTTGAATATTGCTTTAGTTTGTCGGGGACTGAGTCAGGAACATCAAACTCCCTCTGAATCCACTCGGCATCTTTAGTATATCCTAACTTCTCCATATGCTCCGGATAGTATGGAAAGTTGTAAAGAGTGGTGAAGGCTCCCATATTTTCAAAACCCTCAGTAAGCATTCCCTCCCTGTCCATATCTGTAAATCCAAATGGCCCGTTGACCGCCTCCATCCCCCTTTCTAATGCAAGCTCCTCAACTTTAGTTAGCAAAGCTCCGGAGACCTCAAGATCATCAATAAAATCAAACCAGCCGAAACGCATATATTTAACATTCCAGTCTCTGTTTGCGTTATAATTGATTATTGCCGCAACTCTACCAACAATCCGCCCCCCCTTCTCTGCAAGAAAAAGTGTCGCTTCGCAATATTCATAGGCTGGATTTTTTGTTCTTAAAAGTGTCTTATATTCGTCACTCCACAAGGCATTAACCCAGTTTGGGCTATTCTTGTAGAGTCTCTCGGGGAAAGAGATGAATTTTTTTAATTCAGATCTGTTCTTTACCTCCCGGATCGTTACACTCATAAGTGCATTTTATTTAATTATTGAGCCTGCAACCACGTTGGCTACAAGTGCACGAAGCCTTACAACGCTCCCCTTATCCTCTGGATGAACTCTGTGGGATAGAAGGATAACAGCTGTTTTTGATACAGGATCAATAATAAAAGATGTCCCCGTATATCCGGTATGGCCAAATGTCTTTTCCGGATGAAACAGATTCCCGTTGTTTGATGCATATGATGAGAAGTTATCCCAGCCAAGTGAGCGACCCTGCTGCTTAACACTCTCAGGTACCCTGGTCATAGTCTCAAGGGTGAGCTTGCCAAGTATTCTTTTGCCATTATATTCACCTCCATTCATAAGTGCTGCAGCAAGTATTGCCAAATCCTCTGCATTTGAAAAAACACCTGCATTTCCTGAATTTCCATCATTCAAAATGTTTGCAATTGGGTCGTGAACTCTGCCAAGCAGTACGGAGCCATCTTTTTGTCTCTCAGTAGGGGCAACCATCTTGACCAAATCTCCGGAAGGGTTGTAAGCCGAACTCTTCATTCCTAGAACATCAAAAAGCTCTCTTTTGGTGTATTCCATTAACTTTTCACCTGTAACTTTTTGAAGAATATTCTGAAGTGTAACGAAGTTAAGGCAGCTGTACTGAAAGTTGGTAGTGGGTCTGAAATCCCTTTTGCATTTTGCAATCCACTCCATTAAAGCATCCGGATTAGGTGCTCCGCTCTTCTCTACTATTTCCTGAACAGGTGCATATGGAGGCAGTCCTGATGTGTGTGTAAGCAGATCAATAACTCTGATCTCAATCTTACGGCCGGAAGCCGAATCAATCCAGGGCTGAAATCCCGGTATATACATAGAGACATTATCGGTAAGTCTTATCTTTCCTCTCTCAACCAGTTGCATAATTGGGATTGCTGTCCCGACAGGCTTGCTGACAGATGCCAGATCAAATATTGTATTAACAGTCATCTTCTCTGTAGCAGGATATAGTGATTTATTCCCATAAGCCTTAAGATAGACCATTTTCCCATCCCGAACCACTGCGAGAACAGCTCCTGGTATCTCTCCGGCTTGGACAGACTCCTCTATCACTTTGTCAACCTGAGATAATCTGGCCGGATCCATTCCTGCCTGTTGAGGGGTTACCCTTTGAAGTGGCTGACCGTTAATAGAAATAGAGAAAAGTAATGAGATTAAAATTGAGAGTACAAGTTGTTTCATAATACTAGGGGTTATAGGTAAGCAAAAGTACAAAAAACTAGTGTAATTATTACTACATTTGCTATGTGAATAATCTATTATGCATTTGCTATATTCTGACAAATTTAACAAATCACATCTGACAATCTTGTTCCTACTATTCTCTTTTTGCTCTCTTGCTCAGAGTAAACAAGAGAGCGGCATAACGATTTCAGCCAATGCAGATATTTACAGCAGATACATTTGGAGAGGTTCTGCACTCTCCTCCGGACCTGTTTTTCAGCCGGGTCTGTCCGCCTCTTACAAAGATTTCACGTTGGGTTACTATGGTTCTTATAAAATAGCCGGGACGGGGGATAATGAGATTAATCTCTTTATATCAAAAAGTTTTGGCCCTTTGACACTGGAGATTTGGGACTACTGGTCATACGATAATTTTAACATTAGAGAGATAAAAAACTATAACAGGGCGACTACATCCCATCTGCTTGAGGGAATCGTAACTCTCTCCGCAGGAGAGTTCGCACCTCTTAGCCTCTCAGCCGGGTGGCTGTTTTATGGTACAGATGCTACTAACAGTATCTATATAGAACTTCAGTACGCAATTCCCGTTAAGAGATCTGAAGTGGTTTTTACTGCTGGTTATCAGGCAAATGGAACATATTACTCTGACAGAAGAGGTTTTGTAAACCTTAGTGCAACATATAACCAGCCACTTGCAGTCTCTGAGAAGGTCTCTCTGGATTTAATACTTAGTTTAACAGCCAACCCTGCAGAAAAAAGAGTTTTTTTCACAGCCGGTATTAGCATATACAATAACTGACATGAAGAAAAAGTATAGCATTTATACAATATTTGGCACACTGCTGATCCTGTTTATAGTATTCTTAACCGCAGTTGTACTTATTACCTCCTCTATGAAACATAAAGAGTATCAAATGATTCAGGAGAGCAATAAGATTCAGCTGGATAAGGAGAGCTCTGCGCTGATTACATTAATGGGAAGTTCAGTAAGTCAAGTTGCATGGGATTACACATACTGGGATGATCTTGTATTGGCTGTCTCAACTAAAGATCCCAAATGGTTCGGAAGTAATATATCAACTATCATCTCCTCTTTCAGGCTTGATTATGTGGCTGTTTATGACAAAAACTACTCAAAGGTACATGATGCATCATCCTTAGAGGTAAACTCAATACCTGTTATTCCTGAGGAAGCATTCAAATTGTTCACGAATGCCCCTCTTATCTCCTTCAACATCAGAACAGGTGATGATCTGTATAGAATATACGGTGCTACTATACACCCCACTTCAGACCCCTCTCACACTAAGACTCCGGCAGCAGGCTATCTTTTTATCTCTAAAAAATGGGACGAGGAGCTCCTGAATGAGCTATCTGTGCTGAGTGGCTCTGCCGTTAAAATTAACTTTACAGACTCTGCAAAAGTTTCAATAAATAAAAACTCAATAGTTTCCACCTATAAATTGAATAGCTTTGACGGCACTCCCTCCGCCTGGCTTGAGTTTACAAGGCAGAGCACAATTCTTGAAAGATATCGTAAAAGTACTTTTAATATTGTATTACTATTATCAGCCAGCCTTCTGGTAATGCTTGCCTCTTATATGTTTGCTGTAATGAGGTGGGGTATTAATCCTTTAAAAAGTTTGATTTTATGCATTGAGCATGAGGATATTGATGGTTTTAAAGATTTGAAGTCGGCATCTACCGAATACTCTAAAGTAGGAGAGCTTCTTGCTGAGCATTTTAAACAAAAGGATGAGCTTATTGCAGCCAGAAAAATGGCGGAAGAGTCCGACAGACTTAAATCGGCTTTTCTAGCGAATGTAAGCCATGAAATCAGGACACCGATGAATGGAATTATGGGTTTTGCTGGCCTGCTCTCTGAGCCGGGAGTAAGCGAGGAGGAGCGCAGGGAGTATCTGAATATTATTGAAGAGAGTGGGAGACGAATGCTTAGCATAATAAACGACCTGATTGATATATCAATTATAGACGCCGGACAGATAAAAATTATTCCGGCTCATTTCAAGATAAACGAACTGTTAAATCATATATATGAGTTCTTCAGGTATGAGATTGAGGCGAGAGGTATTAGTTTTGCATGTGAGAAGGGGCTTGACGACAGTGCAGTTATCTATACTGACAGAGATAAGCTGTATGCCATTCTGATAAATCTCCTGAAAAATGCATCAAAATATACCCATACCGGTTCTATCAGGTTTGGTTACTCACATAATGACAATTTCCTGACATTCTTTGTATCGGACACTGGAATTGGCATATCTGAAAGCAGACATTCTGCTGTTTTTGAACGATTTATACAGGCTGACGACTCTATCTCCAAGCACTATGAGGGGACAGGGCTTGGTCTCTCAATATCAAAAGCCTATGTTGAGGCACTGGGAGGAAAGATATGGCTTGAGAGTTCTGCTGGAAAGGGGTCAGATTTCTACTTCAAGATACCGCTATAAAAAAAAGATTGAGAGAAATTCATCTCTCAATCTTAAATATCTCAAAACAAAAACTAAATACTAGTTTTCGCCTGATTCTCTTTGCTGACGTGGTCCGCGTGAGTTATTTGAACGGCCTCTGCCTCCTCTTTCACCACCACGGCCTCTGCGATCACCTCCACGACGGTCGCCTCTGCTACCACCCTGATGTCCGCCCTGACCTGCAGATGCGTTAGCAGCCATGCCTACGTTTGGAGAGAGATCTCTCTTTCCGTAAACTTCGCCATTGCAAACCCATACTTTAACTCCAAGAACACCTACCTTAGTGTGCGCCTCGGCGTGAGCATAGTCAATATCCGCACGGAAAGTATGAAGAGGTGTTCTACCCTCTTTATAAAGCTCTCTTCTTGCCATCTCGGCTCCGCCCAGACGACCGCTGATAAGAACTTTAATACCCTCGGCTCCCATTCTCATGGTAGAGGCCATTGCCATCTTGATTGCACGTCTGTAAGACACGCGTCCCTCTACCTGACGAGCAATATTGTTTGCAACAATATTCGCATCAAGTTCGGGTCTTTTAACCTCATAGATGTTAATCTGAACCTCTTTATTTGATATCTTCTTAAGCTCCTCTTTAAGCTTGTCAACCTCCTGGCCGCCTTTTCCGATAATGATTCCCGGACGTGCAGTGTGGATAGTTACAGTTATTAGCTTAAGAGTCCTCTCAATAACGATTCTTGAGAGTGAAGCCTTTGCAAGACGTGCATTAAGATACTCGCGAATCTTAGCATCTTCAAGGATTTTGCCTGCGTAATCAGTTCCACCGTACCAGTTAGAGTCCCAGCCACGGATAATACCTAGTCGGTTTGATATAGGATTTGTCTTTTGTCCCATCTTATTGCTCCTCTTTTACGGTTTTACTTTTCTTCTTTCCAAGTACTATGGTAACGTGGTTTGAACGCTTGCGAATTCTTGCGGCACGGCCTTGCGGCGCAGTCCTGATACGCTTAAGTGAACGACCCTGTCCAACCATAATTGATTGAACACATATGTTTCCATTTTCAAGTTCCTTGCGGTCTGCCTCGTTTTTAGACTCCCAGTTTGCAATTGCAGAACGTAGAAGTTTCTCCAAACGTACAGATGCCTCCTTCTTGGTATACTTTAGTATATCCAAGGCGCGGTTCACCTCAACACCTCTGATGATGTCAGCAACAAGGCGCATCTTTCTGGGTGAGGTAGGAACATCATTCAGCTTAGCAAAAGCTGTCTGCTTCCTTATTTCTTTATGCCTTTCGGCTGCTTCTCTTTTTCTAGCTCCCATTATTGTGGTTTTTTACACATTAATTATTTAGCGATTACCAGAGTGACCTTTGAAGGTTCTGGTGGGTGCGAACTCGCCGAGCTTGTGGCCTACCATATTCTCTGTAACATATACCGGAATAAACTTGTTTCCGTTATGAACTGCAATGGTGTGGCCCACAAAGTCGGGTGAAATCATGCTGGCTCTTGACCAGGTCTTGATAACCTCTTTTTTGCCTGCTTCATTCATGGCAAGTACTCTTTTCTCAAGAGCAGCCTGAATATAAGGACCTTTTTTTAATGAACGACTCATACTCTATTCAGTTTATTCCGTTATTTTTTCCTTCTTTCAACAATGAATTTTTTGGTAGTCTTTTTAGGGTTGCGTGTCTTGTAACCCTTAGCTGGAATACCTTTTCTTGAACGAGGGTGTCCGCCGGATGCTCTTCCTTCACCACCACCCATAGGGTGATCTACAGGATTCATCACTACACCACGGGTACGTGGCCTGCGGCCTAACCAGCGCTTACGTCCGGCTTTGCCATCCGACTCCAGATTGTGATCTGGATTGGACACTGTTCCGACAGTTGCACGGCAAGCGGTCAGCACCATCCTTGTCTCACCTGAAGGGAGTTTAAGGATTGCGTGGTCGCCTTCGCGAGCCAGCAGCTGAGCGTACGCTCCTGCACTTCTCGCCATAGCGGCACCCTGACCGGGACGCAGCTCAATGTTGTGAACAAGTGTTCCAAGTGGAATTTCTGACAGAGTTAGAGTATTTCCAATCTCCGGAGCAACTCCGGGACCCGATGCTATCACCTGACCAACTTTAATTCCGTGGGGAGCTAAAATGTAGCGTTTTTCTCCATCTCCGTAAACAACCAGTGCAATTCTCGCACTTCTGTTTGGATCGTATTCAATAGTCTTTACAGTGGCTGTATATTTGTCTTTGTCGCGCAAGAAGTCAATAACACGATACATTCTCTTGTGACCACCACCAATATAGCGCATAGTCATTTTTCCCTGTCCGTTACGACCACCACTCTTACGAAGTGGCTGCAAGAGAGATTTCTCCGGAGTTGAACAAGTAATCTCTTCAAATGCGCTTATAGCCTTATGTCTTGTGCCGGGAGTTGCCGGCTTGAATTTGCGTATTGCCATAGAAATTAAATGTTACTGTAGAAATCAATCTTATCTTCACCTGCCAGGGTCACATATGCCTTTTTGAAGTGGTTTGTGCGACCAGACAATAATCCCGCCTTTGTAAAGCGGCTCTTCTTTTTTCCGTGGTAATTAACGGTATTTACATCCAATACCTTTACACCATACATCTCCTCAACCGCAGCTTTGATCTGAATCTTATTTGCTTCGCGGTCAACCTCAAATGCGTAACGATTCAACTTTTCGCCTTGAATCGTCATTTTTTCTGTTACTATAGGCTTAATCAATATTCCCATTTCAATGCGGCTTATTAGCGTCCGTACTGTGCCTGCAGTATATCCTGAACTCCGTCAACAAAAATAAGGCTGGTAGAGTTTACCAGATCATATGTGCTGATTTCGTTTACAGTGATAACCTTTACATTTTGCAGGTTACGTGAAGACATGTAAATATTTTCTGAGTTTACAGGAAGCACAAAGAGAACTTTTCTGTCATTAACCTTAAGGTTTTTAACAAGTTTAATCATCTCTTTAGTTTTAGGAGCCTCCATGTTGAATGACTCTACAATGGTAAGAGCATTCTCTTTCACTTTATATGAAAGTGCAGAAAATCTCGCCAGCTGCTTGAGCTTCTTATTCAGTTTAAAGCTGTAATCGCGGGGCTGAGGACCAAATGCTCTTCCTCCGCCGACAAATGTAGGCGATTTGATGCTGCCGTGGCGAGCACCGCCTGAACCCTTTTGTCTTACAATCTTTTTAGTACTGTATGCTACTTCCCACTTCTCCTTAGTTTTGTGGGTGCCCTGACGCTGATTCGCAAGATACTGCTTTACATCAAGATAAATAGCGTGATCGTTCGGCTCAATGCCAAAGATACCGGAATCAAGAGTCACCTTCTTGCCTGACTCAGATCCATCTGTTTTGTAAACTGATAATTCCATAGACGCTTAATCCTCCACGATTACATAAGAACCTTTCGCTCCGGGAACAGATCCCTTTACAATAAGAAGATTATTCTCAGGTATTACCTTTATAACCTTCAGGTTCTGAATTTTTACCTTGTCACCGCCCATTCGGCCGGCCAGTCTCTTACCTTTAAATACTCTTGAAGGCCAAGATGAAGCACCCATAGAACCCGGAGCACGTAGTCTGTTGTGCTGACCGTGAGTAGCGCCTCCCACTCCTGCGAATCCATGGCGTTTCACAACTCCCTGAAATCCTTTACCTTTAGATATTCCTACTACATCAACCCACTCCAGAGGCTCCTTTGCGAAGACATCTGAAACAGTGACGGTGTCACCTAACTGAAGCTCTTTTGTAAAATCCATAGGGAATTCTACAACTTTTCTTTTAGGTGTGGTGTCTGCCTTTTTGAAATGGCCCTTGAGCCCTCCGCTGGTGTGTTTTTCTTTCTTTTCGTCATAGGCAAGCTGTACAGCGGCATAACCATCTTTCTCTTCTGTACGAATTTGCGTAACAACACACGGACCAGCCTCAATAACGGTGCATGGAATATTTTTTCCATCGGCACCGAAAACGGAAGTCATTCCGATTTTCTTTCCAATTAATCCAGGCATTGGTTGTTAATTTGGTGTATTATAATTAATTACTAACCCGCATAAAATTTGCGGGCTGCAAATATACGATAAAAACTTGAAAATGCAATAGCTAACTGCGAGATATCAACAGGATATTCACACAATGCTATGATTGCCCTAGTCGGGATTGCAGTGCTTTTTTAGCGGGTGAATCTTTTAACATATTTACAAAATAGATTGCGTCTGATTTCAGATGTTTCAGTTTGCTCTTTTCATACTTCTCAACATAATGAGTAGCATGCTCCAGTAAATATTTCCTGCAATCAATATTAACCATAACACCACCATCATAATCTGCATACGACATCCCTTTAACCTCATCTCCAGAGGTGATAGAGGCAATATCTGCCATTTTAATCCCTTTAACATTTACGGTAACAGATGGATAATAAAAATACTCGGCTGCCGGAAGATTGATCTCTAAATGGAGTCTTCTACCTGTCCTCTTTACATCTGTTTTGCCGTGAACCCTATAGTAGTTATACTCGTAATACTCCTCAATGTTTGGTGCCCACATTGAGTCGTCTCCATCTTTACCATATGTATCATTAAGCCATAACAGATTATTCGCCCAAGGAATTCTAGTTCCGTGAACTCCAAGTGAAACAGCCTCTCGTTGCTCTTTGGGCTTGATTAACTGATTTTCAACAAAAACTCTGAATGTAGATTCAGTATGAAACCACCGTCCTAAAGCTACCTGGTACAAGTCATTATCTATTTGAAAAGGATGAATTCTTAAAACACCCTGTTGAGCAGTAATCACGTGGATAAATGGGAGCATTCTGGCAGCATCAATATACACTTTATTCCCGTTAGGCTCTGCAAGAGTCTTGCATCCTCTCCCCAATAATGAATCCAGTATAATTGATTGGGATATCTCAATATGTTTGCATACGCTGTCTTTATTATTAACATTTAATGTTTTAACATCATGAAAAGCAATGCCAACTCCATAATTCATCATCTCCTTGACATTATTATAAGTCAATCCAGATTTCATCAAAAACCTATTGAAATTTCCAGTAAAACCAGGATTTACATTAGGCTTTACACCCATCCACTCCTCTTGGGGCTGAACAGTAATCAAAAAAGAAAACCTCACCTCGTTTCCCGCACCGTCTGTGTGTCCTAATGTTTTACCAAAAGAAAGCGTATCAGGAGGAAGGTCGTTTTTCTCAAGATGCTCAATATCATAATAATATTTCTCAGCTGGAACAGGTCTTCCATGAATTGCAGCAAAAGTTGAACTAAATGAATCTTGCCGAGTGTCATCCTGAGAAATTAGCAGAAGCCAGGTTTTATTATATTTTAAATGTGGAATTTCAGTTATTATATCATTAAACTCCGGCTGATTCAGATCTACGTCCTCATTAATATCAATATAAATATTGGCAATGATATTATTTACCTCATTAGAAAACGGATATAGATACCTCTTCTCTTCTTCTTCTGGTTTTGGATTAGATGGCATAACCAACTTCAAGCAGGAGTTGAATGTTAGCAATAATAGCGAGAAAAATAGATATGGTTTATACGCTTTAAGTAAATTCATTAGACTGCTTTTTGGGGATTTCCCCAAATATAAGCAATTATGAGAGAAGCGTATGCAAATTTGAAACAATTAGCTTAACAGCTATTGCTAAAAGAATAATTCCAAAAAATTTTCTCATTACATATATACCTCCTTTGCCCATTTTCCTGGAAATGAAGTCCAGATTGCTGAGAACAAGGTAAACGATAAGTATATTAATGAAGAGAGATACGATAATATTCTCTACCGCATATTCAGCCCTAAGAGACAGGAGAGTAGTAAAAGAAGCGGCCCCGGCAATAAGGGGAAAAACAATTGGGACAATGGTTGCGGAATCCGTAGGGCCATCATCTTTAAATATTTGAATTCCAAAAATCATCTCAATTGCTAGTACAAGCAATACGAGTGCCCCAGCCACTGCAAAGGAAGAGATATCAACACCAAACAGTCCGAGCATTGCCTGTCCCACAAATAGAAAAGCAACCAAAATGGCAAAAGAGATAAGCGCTGCATTAAGGGGACTAAAACTCTTCTTCTTCTCCTTCATTCCAATAATAATAGGAACCGAGCCCAGAATATCTATCACTGCAAACATAACAATGAATGCACTGAAAATCTCTTTAATACTGAAATTCATCTCATTAAAATTTTGAACAAAGGTAAAGAAAATTCCAACGCCGTCATTTCTGGCAATATTTTATATAATAGATAATTATATATGTTCGCCTTCTTTAGCGAATCAAACATCTTATTCATTATTAAACGATTGCCAGAAATGACGGCGTAGAAATTTTTGCGTAGAAATTTTTTTCTAACTTTAGGCATTAAATTGATAAAGTGAAAGAGATGGTGGGGTTTGAAAACAAGTCGACAAATTCGTCGCAAAGCAGCAGTAAAAGAATCAACAGAACAATTATCCAAAACAAGCAAAGACCAAGGCTTCAGGAAGGTTACATCCACTTTTGTGTACGAGGGAATTGTCGGAAAGTAGTTTTTCTTGACGATGATGATAAAATTGAATTCCTTAAACGGTGTAACATCGCATGTGAACTATATGCCACAAAAATTGAAGCATTTGTAATAATGGACAATCATGTTCATCTGCAACTCATTACTAGCCAAGTGACAAATTTTGCAACATGGCTCCTAAGAGGATATTCGTTTTGGTATAATCGCAAATATTCCTTGTCCGACAAATTGTTTCGTACTCCATTTATGAGTTATTGTAAATTTAGTGAAGAGTGGAGATTAAAAAGTATTCTTTACATCCTTGAAAATCCCATAAAGGCATCAATCTGCATTCATCCTATAGAGTATATATGGAGTTCATATCACTTGGCATTTAAGAATCACGGAGACAAGTATAATAATCCTGTGCTAAAAGAAATAATCAAATCAATAAAAGTTGATAATACGTTTATTTCTACTCACTTTATTAGTTATAACGAATTGGACAGTGCGATTGAAGATTTTACAAATCACAGAAAAGAGATAGAAAACAATAGTTTAAATGGAGCGAGCTACTGTCCAGAGTTTAACAGCAGGGCACGTATTGCAACTCATGAAGTTATTAAATATATAAATCAAAGTATGGATATAAAAGATTTCCACACATTGAATAGAAAGGAACAAAAAGAGTTAATAATCAAAGTTAGGCAGAATACCAGAGCTTCATATTCTCAGTTGGCAACAATTTTTAATGAAAGTTACGAATACATTAGACGCATCTTCAGAGAGTTACCATAAATCACGGCGTTGAAAAATGTGCTCGGGACGGGAATCGAACCCGTACGGACATTACTGCCCACAGGATTTTAAGTCCTGCGTGTCTACCTATTCCACCACCTGAGCATTTCAAAAAACATTAAAAAAACCTCCCATTGCGGAGAGGTTTCTTAAAGTAGAGCGGAAAACGAGACTCGAACTCGCGACCCTAACCTTGGCAAGGTTATGCTCTACCAACTGAGCTATTTCCGCGTTTTGGGACTGCAAAAGTAATAATTTTTTCTCTCCTTCCAAAAAAATTATCAAACAACAGCCTCAATTATCAAACAACAGTTTCAAACTGTTTTAGAAATCTAAGATCGTTTTCAAAATAGTGGCGAAGATCCTTCACCTGCCATTTAAGCATTGCTATCCTCTCTATGCCCATACCAAAAGCGAAACCGCTGTAAGTTTTGCTGTCTATACCGCTTGCTTCCAGCACATTCGGATCTACCATTCCACAACCCATTATCTCAAGCCACCCTGTTCCTTTGCATATATTACAACCTTTACCTCCGCAAATATTACAGCTCACATCAACCTCAGCACTTGGCTCGGTAAATGGAAAATATGATGGTCTGAGCCTTATGCTGGCATTTTCTCCAAACATCTCTCTGGCAAAGAGTAAAACTGCCTGTTTGAGATCTGCAAAGGATACATTTTTATCAATATACAATCCCTCTACCTGATGGAATATGCAGTGTGCACGTGCAGAGATCGCTTCATTTCTGAAAACCCTTCCCGGACATACTATTCTTATTGGTAACGGCATCCTCTCCATTGCTCTCACCTGTACAGAGCTTGTGTGGGTCCTGAGAAGTACCGGATTCTCTCCATCTGAGATAAAAAAGGTATCCTGCATATCTCTGGCGGGATGTTCGGGAGGGAAGTTTAGTGCTCCAAATACATGCCAGTCATCCTCTATCTCTGGCCCTTCGGCAACCTCGTACCCAAATTTGCTGAAAATAGAGAGAATTTCACCCCTTGTAACAGATATGGGGTGCCTTGTCCCTAACTCAAAAGAGTCTCCTGGCTTAGTAAGGTCAAAGCCTGGGTTTTCGCTCTCCATACTCTCCTCCAGAACAGCTCTAAGTTGCTCTATTTTATTCTGGGCTGATACCTTAAGGGTATTCAGAACCTGTCCGAGCTCTCTCTTCTGCTCCGGGAGGACATTTCTAAACTCATCAAAAAGCTGGGTAATTGAACCCTTTTTTCCAAGGAGCCTTACCCTTATTTCCTCAATCTCCTGCTCTCGTTTAGCGGCAAGTTGCTCAACCTCCAGGAGAAGTTTCTCAATTTTTTCTCTCATCTTTTCTGAAATTTCAGGGCTACAAAGGTAATAATTCTTTTATTGCCCTGTCAAGTTGAGGGTCTTTTGACTCCAATCTGTCTTTGAAAGTATTTCTAATACTTATATCCGGCTTTACCCCTGTCATCTCCATATTCTTTCCGTCAAGAGTATAACAGCCCCATGCCGGAAGTCTTACAGATGACCCGTCCACCAGCCTCACCCCTGATGTAAAAATTATCCATCTGTATGTCTCGGTCCCTATAAGTTTGGCAATTGAAAGTTCTCTTATCCCATTTGAGGTAACCTCTGCATCGCTGAGACTTCTTTCATTGATTAGAACCACTATTGGCTTGTCTCCTGGTGTAACATTAGGGTGAGTCGTTACAGCCCCTTCTCTGTATTTCCAGTTGAAGTGCTTTTTCTGTGATAAAAATTCTATAACCTCATTATGAACATTTCCACCGTTATTGAACCTTAAATCCAGAATCAAACCCTCCTTATGGACTGCGTATGTATTCATCTCAATCAGAAAATTCTCAAGAGAGCCGGCGGACATATCTCTCATATGCAGATACGCAATCTTTCCGTTTGAACTCTTCTCCACATAGTCCCTGTTTGAATCTTCCCACTCGGTATAGATAAGGCTTCTTAAAGCCGCTGTAGAGATTGTATGAATTCTGGCTTCATACTCAGATCCGGCTCTGGCAAACCTTAAAAGTAACTCCTTCTGCTGGGCAGGAGATACAAAATAGCTCTCCCTGTTTTTGGACGGATCAACTTTAACGCCGTTTACAGCTATAAGTCTGTCTCCAGCTTGTACAGCGGATCCGTAGAAATCTGCAGGGGATCCCGGAACAATCCTGTCAACAATATATGGCTCACCCTCCCTGAATAAAACTCCTGTTACTGCTGAGACATTCCTTACCGGCGTCTCTTCATCTTTACCGAAAGTACTGAACCCCATATGAGAAGAGTTAAGTTCATTCAGCATGTCATTAATCAGGTTCCTTACATCATCCCTTGTTCCTACATAGGGGAGGAATGATGAGTAGTATTTCCGTTTTGCTTTCCAGTCAACTCCGTGAAACTTCTCGTCATAAAAGTTCTCTTCAAGAGTAGCCCAGGCCTCATAGAACATTTGGCTAAATTCCGATGAGATATTTTTTGTAAAATTTGCTTCAATTTCAATTTTTGTAGCTGATGCCCCTGACGGATCCACCTTATACAGTCCTCCTCTTTCAAGAATAAAGAGCTCTTTGCCATTTGAGATATACTTCCATGCTGAAGAGACACCGTTTATCCTCTTTGGCGGTTTTTGATCCCAGTCTTTTATTTCTTGGACATACAGACCATTTGAACCTTCATGATTTGATCCAAAAAGGAGCCAGCTTTTATCTTTCTGTGCGAAAATATAAGGCGAACTTTGAGAACCTCCTCTTAATACCTGTGTAAATCTCCTCTGCAGGTTTTTACTATTTATTATAACCACTGAATCCCTCTTTGAATCATCCTTTGAGAACAATTTGCTGTACTCGTTTGCTTCAAGTGGTCTCTGAATCCTCTCCAGATCAACTTTGAAAAGAGAGGAAGAGGCACCTCTTGGGTATGTTGATGTAAGCCTGTTTGTAGTCAAATAGAGAGACTTCCCATCTGGTGAGAAAACAGGATTACTCTCTGTTGTTGCCGAATTGGTAAGATTAATAGTCTTTTTATCAGCGAACGAATAAATGTAAACATCCTGCTCAAACATATTCATTGCTGTAAAAGCAATGTGATTCTGGTCTGATGAAAATGAGATACTGTATGTCTGATAAGCCCAGAACTCCTGATCAGAAATCTTCTCAACCTTATCTTTTCCGGCATCAAGAATCATTATACTCCGTTTTCCGCTAACAAATGCGATTTTGTCGCCTTTAGGGGATGGAGTCAAGCCTCTGGCCCCCTCCTCTGCAACATATATCGGTTTCTCGGCTGACAGGGTATCTGCCCTCTGCTTGAATATATTATAATAACCCTTATTGGTCCTGGTGTAGTAAAGTGTTTTATTGTCACTGGCCCATACTACTTCAGAGACTCTCTCACTATCCGGAGTCTCTATTTGTTTTGAAAACTTACCCTTAGCATCGCTGACAAAGAGCATCCCTCTGAATGCAAAAGCAAGCTTTTTGCCGTCAGGAGATATGGCGGCATCTTCAGGAGCTTCAACCTTATAATTTTGGTCATTGCTCCTTTTTGAGTCTGCAACTCTAATTGCGGGCTTGATAACCTCACCGCTTTTTGTGTCAAGAATATTAATTTCATATCCCTTAAGGAATACTATTTTTGAACCATCCCTGCTTATTGAAGGGTTTCTTACAGACTCTTTAAAGTTTGTTAAAAAGACTCTTCTATCCCCATCTTGCTTAACTATATTATCCTCTCCCCCTTTCTCATCCGAGACATAATACAGGTTCCCTTTAGCGTCAACCATCGGCCACTGATCCTTACCAATCCAAGATGTTATCTCTCTGTACTCCTTTGTGGCGGGTTTCCATGAAATTATATTTGCATTATGCTCACCCTTATAACCTTTCCTTGTAGCAAAGCGATAGCTCTCTGCCGACTCAGTAAAATAGTACTCTCCTGTAACAGGGTTCTCAACAAGAGCAGAGATTGTATTAAAATAATTCGGGAACAACCTTTCAGGAGTTCCGCCCGCTGCCGGAACAGAGTATATGCTTACCGAGTTGTATCTATTGGACTCAAAGTAGATTTTTCTGGAATCTGCTGACCACGAAACCGGTATGTCAGAACCATCATGGAAGGTCAACTGAGTCACCTCTCCCCCTCCAAGCGGTACAATATACACATTATTATTGCCCGTCTCATTTGATGCAAAAGCAAGATGTTTTCCATCAGGAGAGACAATTGGAGATGTCTCATTTCCAGACATGGATATCATTCTCAGAGCCAGACCACCCTTTGCAGATACTCTGAAAATATCCCCGGACCACGAAAAGAAAATCTCTGAACCATCCGGCGACAAAGCGGGTTGATTAGCAAAACGAAGGCTTTGCGCATTAATTGTCATACCTGCTATTGCAGATATGAACAAAAGAAGTGACTTTTTCATTTTGGATTTATTTTGGCCAATTAACAGGTTGTCTTCTTAAAGGCATAGTCATACACCTTGCTCCTCCTCCACCTCTAGGCAATTCAGAGCCATCAATAGTAATAACACACTGTCCGGTTTTTGAAAGATCCCTTTTTCCGTTTACCACATCCCACGCAGGAATAATTTCAAAATCCATCTTACTGAGCTCATTCAGAGTGTGTATATTTCTAGCATATGACATAACCTTTCCGGGAGCAAAGGCAAAGAAATTTGCCCCGCTGTGCCACTGCTCTCTCTCCTGATTCCACTCATCTGCATTACCTCCGCATACAATTGGCTCAAGTTCCATTCCAAGCCTTTTAAGAACAGAAAGAATATTATTTACCGTTTTAATCTTTGTTACCTTCCCACCCTCAATTGTCATATGAACGGTTTGATACTGATTATCGTTTAGAACCAGCGGTTCAAAGACCATAGCCTTATCAACATCCAAAAGGGTAAATACCATATCAAGGTGAATAAATGATTCAGGTGACTCCGGAAGTTGTTGAACAATAACATGCCATTTCTCCTGACTTGTAGATCTGCACAATCTGTTTATAAGCTGATCTATGCCCTGGCTACTGGTTCTCATGCCATTACCAATAATGAGAATATCCTCCCTGGCAATTAAAATATCTCCACCCTCCATAAATATCTCATCATTGCCTGGCTGAAAATCGTGTGCATTCAGGAGGTTACAGTTGAAAAACTGAGGGTTTCTGAAAATAGCCTCTGTGATAAGAGACTCTCTCATACGCACCTTACTGGCCATTTTACAGATAAGTGCCCTGTTGCCGATAGAGACCGATGCATCTCTTGTAAAATAGAAGTTGTACAGCGGAAGAAGTGCATAGTAGTCATCTTTGAGATATGCTGTAAGGGTATTTATCTTCGCCGGCAGACCCTCAATGAGTACAGCTGCAAGATTTTTTGAGGACATGTCCATCAAATATTCAAAGTAATCTGTAACACTCTCTGTAACGCAAATTTTACCTATCAATGCCTCCCTCTCTGAGTGGTTATCCAGAATTTTAATGAGCAAATCTCTTACCTGGTATGTTTTTGCCACTTTATTCAACACTCCCGACACCTGCTCATACTCTTTTTGTGCTATGGAGAGATTGAGAATGTCGCTGTACAATGCCCTCTGTGCGTTTCTGGGGGTCATGTTCTCCACTTCAGCACCCGGAGAGTGAAGTAGTACAGCATCAAGTTTACCTATTTCAGACTGAACCTCAATTGTTAACGGTACGTTTGCCATATATATTTTATTGATATTTCATAAACTCATTAAGCGGAAGGTCTGTCAATATGCTTTTAAAGGCAGCCTCCTCCCTTGGGCATATAAGAAGTACATCTTCTGTATTAACCACCATATAGTTTTTGAGTCCCTTTACAACAACCAGCTTCTTCTTTTCCTGAGTAAGAATGATACTGTCATTTACATCTGAAACCATAGTTTCATCTCCTACAACATGGTTTCCTCTCTCATCCCTGCTAGCCTCTGAGTATAGGGATTCCCAAGTTCCCAGGTCAGACCAGCCAAAGGTTGCTGGGTAAACCACAGCCTTCTCTGTCTTCTCCATAATACCGTAATCTATAGATATACTGGTACAATCCTCATATACAGATTTAATAAAATCCTGCTCAGCCTGAGTATAATAGAGCCCACTTCCTTTGCTGAACATTGAGGCTATCCCCTTTTGATGGAGTTCCAGCTCATTTTTAATTGTCTGAAGATTCCAAATAAAGATACCGGAGTTCCATAAAAACTCTCCGGATTTAACAAAAACCTCTGCCAGTTCATCGTTTGGTTTCTCTGTGAAGGTTTTTACCATATAGGCAGGCTTATCTCCAATGGTAACTTTTTCAGATTTGTTAGCCTGTATATAGCCGTATGCAGTTTCCGGTCTTGTCGGAGTTATTCCTAAAGTAAGCAGAACATTGTGGCCTCCAGCATACTCAAGAGCATTCTCAATGGTATCCAAAAAGAGTTTGTCGTTGACAATAAGATGGTCGCTCGGAGCAACTACAACTGTTGCAGCAGGATTCTTTTCAAGAATCTTATAGGTAGCATATGCGATACATGGTGCTGTATTACGCCTGTATGGCTCAAGTAGCACATTATCCTGATTTATTCCGGGTAATTGCTCAATCACCAAATCCTTATAACTTACTGATGTGACAATTATAATATTATCCTTATCTATAATATTTGAAAACCTTTCATAGGTTTGCTGAAGAAAAGATTTTCCGACACCAAGAATATCCAGAAACTGTTTAGGTTTAGAGTTTCTGCTAACTGGCCAGAATCTGCTCCCGATTCCCCCGGCCATTATTATGCAATAGTTGTTCTTGTTCATTTTTTTTTGCAGTTACTTTACCATTTTGGAGAGAATGCATTTTGAAAATATTCAATGATTGTATTGTTGTTTTCAAACAATACAGAAACAATGTCAAGTGAAACCTCCTTTCTAATCCCTTTTATGGATACATATGCAGAGGCTGCATAAATCAGGTTTCTTTGCTTAGCCGGTCCTATAGTCTCATATGGTTTAAGCAATGACGGAGATGATAACGATCTAACCTCCACAAAATGGATAGAATCCCTTCCCTCCATTATAAGATCAACCTCCTTATGCCTGTAGCGCCAGTTCCTCTCCAATATCTTAAGCCCCATATCTGTCAGGAACCTCTCTGCCTCTCTCTCCCCTCTGCTACCCCTCTCCTGTCTGTATGCCATATTGCAATTCTCTCTCACTAGCTTAAACAAAGTTAGTAAAATTAAAGGCAATAAAAAAAGCGGAGCCGCCATTAACAGGCAGCTCCGCATAAGTTATTCCAAGAAATACTCTTAGAAAGTAAGTCTGATTCCTAGCAACATACCCCATGTGCTACCTGTTACAACCTGGTTAATCATTTGATTTTTTGCATCAAAGTTATCAAGGTCTGTAGCATTTAGCGTGTAGGTAGGCTGACCCATGTGATTAACGCCTTTATAAGTCAGAGGCATAATCTGGTCATACTGGTTTGCAAGTCCTGATCTCTTGTAAAGACCCCAGTTTTTGCTCAAAAGGTTTGCTGCATTGACAATGTCAAGTGAAAGCTGAAGAGTGTAGCGTCTGTCAGTTCCGAAATCCGCAAACACATCCTGAAGAACCTTCATATCCCAACGGTTTCTCCATGGGTTAACAACAGCAAATCTGCCGGCATACTCACCCATGTGCTTGCTAAGATATTTGTCATTCTTAACATACTCCATGAATTTGTCTGCCTGCTGAGCTGCTGTCATTTTTCCGGCAACGTCAACAAAAACTATCTCATCCTTATGGTTAGGAATATAGATAAGGTCTGTAGATGCTCCGTCACCATTCATATCATTAGAGTAGGTAACCGAAGATCTTCCGGATGCAGCTCCGTTGTAGTAGATAGATATTGTTGTTGCAAGATGTCTTGCATACTCTATTCTGTAAGATAGTGTACCCACTACTCTGTGAGGAACGGAGAAGCTAGAGTAACCCAGTGCCGGGTTGTTAAGGTTGAATGCATCCAGATTACTTGTCCATGCTGAATAAGCAGAAGAGCCCGGATTAGCTGTAACATCCTTAGATACATTGTAAGTATATGCCAATGATCCTGAGAAGCCATACTCAAAATTCTTAACCAGCTGAGCTGTAAAGAGTGCCTGATAACCTTTGCTTGAGTTGTCTAGAACCATTGCAGAACCAATATTGCTGTTTACAAAACGATTTGTCCAGCGTGGACGAGAGTCAACTCCCATAAATACGTTTTGCGGATCCGGAAGGTTTTTATTCTTCTGAACAATGGCATTAATATCTTTTGAATAAAGAGCTTCAAGAGTAAGGATCATATTACCTGGGAGTTCAAAGTCTCCGGCAAGATTAGATCTCCAGATCTGAGGCATCTTAAAGTCCTTGCTAACCTCAGCTAACGCAGCTCCTCTTGCAAGAGTTGTGCTCATTGTTGGAGGGAATAGGGAAGGATATTTAGCAACCTGAGCCTTGAAATCAGGATTAAATCTGAAGTCAGCAGGCAGGTTTGTGCCAAGAATACCTACCTCTGGACTCTGAACTGTACCTGATGCAGTAGGCTGATTTGTGAACCATACAAATGGAAGCACTCCCGAGAAGATACCTGTACCTCCGCGAAGCTGAATGCTTCTGTCTCCTTTAACATCCCAGTTGAAACCAACTCTAGGGTTGATCTGAACTTTACTGTTTGGCCATTCGCCTAGTCTCATTTTGTAACCGTTGAAATCAAGAGCGGCAACAGCAGGGTTGTCAATCAACTTGTTATGGTAAAGAGGAAGCTCTGCACGAACACCGTAAGTTAACTTAAACTTAGGATCAATCTGCCACTCATCCTGAATGTATGCACTTGCAAGACCAAAGCTCATCTCAACACCTTTGATATCTTGTCCTTCATAACCGTAAGTAACTCCAAAACCGATTGGTTTTGCGTTGTTGATGAAGTCATCAAGAGATGCATATCTGTAGTAGCTTGTACCCTCGCGAATGTAAGAGTTGTTTACATAGATGTTTGAGTAAGACAGACCTGCTGTAAGTGTGTGTTTGTCAAGATTGATGGAGAGGTTGTCAGTAACTGAGAATGTGTTGTTAAGAACCTGATTCTTGTATGTGAAGAGCTCATAACCGAATGACATATAAGGGTCACCATCTTTGTAGATATCCACGAATGGGAAAAGATCACTGTTGGAAGTTCTTCTAGGGTCTGTAGTTGCAGTATATGAAACAAGGAGTTTGTTAGCTACTCTTGCTCCAAATGTACTGTTCAACTCAGCCGCAAAAGCGTCAATTGCATTTTCGTTGCCATAGAAAGCGTTTGAGAATGAAATTGACTTCTCAGAAACACGACCATAGTTTGATCTTGGAACTGAAGGAGGGCCTGATGTTGCATTTGTAAGGTTGGTTGAGGTGTTCCTCAATCTGTTGTATCTTGCAACAAACTTGTGGTTCTTTGCAATATTCCAGTCAATTCTGGCAAGAATCTTATAGTTCTGAGATGGAAATGCAGAGAAGTTTTGGTATTCACCTGGATCATATCCGTAAGTGTTAATCAGGTGATTCTTTGCTCTCTCAAGGTCAGCTACTGTAGTACGCGAAATCCTGTTTGTAAGGTCAGCAACTCCGTTTGTGCTTGGCTCCCATGCACCGCTTGGAGAAGATTCCTTCTCATATTCGCCGCTTACAAAGAAGAATAATTTGTTTTTGATGATAGGTCCGCCTACAGTAAAACCATACATCTGAGACTCTCTTTCGCGGGCACCCTTAACTATTGATTCACCAACCTTCTCGCCGGTGAATGCTTTAGGTCTCAGGTAGCTGTAAACAGATGCCTTCCAATTGTTGTCTCCTGATTTTGTAACCGCATTGATTGCAGCACCGGTGAACTGAGACTGGCGAACATCATATGGGGCGATGTTAACTGAAACCTCAGCAATAGCGTCCAGTGATACCGGCTGAGCAGTACCTCCGGGAAGTGCGTTGCTTGAAAGACCAAAATTGTTGTTGAATGCTGCACCGTCAATAGTCACAGTATTGAAACGACCATCACGACCTGCAAACGAAGTTCCGTTCGCCTGAGGAGTAAGTTTGGTAAAGTCAGTAATACTTCTGCTTATTGAAGGGAGCGAGTTAATCTCTCTTGAACTAATGTTCATGGAAGCGCCTGTTCTGTCGCTGTTAAGAATTGGGTTAACTCCCGCTGAGATAACTACTTCGCTCAGACTAACAGCCTCTTCAGAAAGAACTGCGTCATGAACATAGTTTTCACCCAGTCTGAGTACAATGTTACCACTCTTAACAGAACCGAAACCCAGGAAAGAGACCTCAACTTCATACGGTCCACCTACACGCATATTCTGAATGCGGTAGTTACCTGCATTGTCAGTAATTGAGTAGTACTGAGTGCCTGAAGGGGTGTGAACGGCAACAACAGTAGCACCAACTACCGGTCTTCCGTCGGCCTCGGAAATTCTTCCGCTCATTGAGGATGTAGTAACCTGTGCAAAAGCTGCAAAGGCAACAAACATACTCATGGCCACCATGGCAAATTTCTTAAGTGTTTGTTTCATAGGTATTTATAAAAGTTGTTTGGTTTTGTGTCGCAAAAATAGGAAAATCATAAGTAAAAATGACAATTATTTTGAAATATTTAACAATATCGTAACCACTTTTTATTAACAAATTATTTATATCTTTGCACAAAATATCGGGTGGAGAGATTTGACTGCTTGCAACCACGTGAAAAAATGCTAAAACGATTCTTAATCCTGTTTTTCCGTTTATCATTCCGTGTTGCCTGAACTCATCCATGCCTGAGATGTTTATTAATTAACTATTTTAATTTATTAGATTATGTCATATCTATTTACATCTGAGTCGGTATCTGAAGGGCACCCTGACAAAGTAGCCGATCAGATATCAGATGCAATTCTTGACGAATTCATAAGACAAGACAAAAATTCAAAGGTAGCCTGCGAGACTTTCGTAAGCACAGGACTTGTTGTTGTAGGCGGAGAGGTTAACTCGTCTGCTTATGTTGACATTCAGCAAATTACCAGAAGGGTTATAAACAGAATCGGATATACCAAGGCGGAGTATATGTTTGACGGGAACTCATGCGGGATACTATCTGCAATACACGAACAATCTCCCGACATCAACAGAGGGGTTGACGTTGCCGTTCCGGAGGAGCAGGGAGCCGGGGATCAGGGGATGATGTTCGGTTACGCATGTACCGACACTGAGGAGTTTATGCCACTGCCTCTGACTCTGTCACATATAGCTTTACTCGAACTGGCAAAGATCAGAAGAGAGGGAAGGGAGATGACCTATCTCAGACCCGACTCAAAATCTCAGTTTACAATTGAGTACGACGACAATAACAATCCACTCAGAGTCCACACAATAGTGATTTCTACCCAGCATGATGAGTTTGCAGACGATGCTGCTATGCAGGCAAGAATCAGAGAGGACGTCAGAACCATCCTTATACCAAGGCTGGTTGACAGGCTTCCTGAATACACACAGAGACTTTTTAAAGGAGACTATATACTCCATGTAAACCCCACAGGGAAGTTTGTAATTGGTGGTCCTCACGGAGATACCGGTTTGACTGGTAGAAAAATAATCGTTGACACATATGGTGGTAAAGGGGCCCACGGAGGCGGTGCTTTTTCGGGTAAAGACCCTAGCAAAGTTGACAGATCTGCGGCATACGCTGCGAGGCATATTGCTAAGAACCTTGTAGCAGCAGGTGTAGCCAAAGAGGTGCTCGTACAGCTTGCATACGCCATAGGTGTGGCAAAACCTGTTAGTGTTTTTGTTAACACCTACGGTACGGCAAAAAATGGGTTTACTGATGGAGAAATTGCCGAGAGGGTTCAGCAGATTTTTGACCTAAGACCGGCAAAAATAATTGAGAGACTAAAACTGAAATATCCTATCTATGAGATGACTGCCGCTTACGGCCATATGGGAAGAGACCCGTTTACAAAAGTGGTCGAGATAATGGAGAATGGCAAGGTTGTAAAAAGAGAGGTAGAGTTTTTTGCATGGGAGAAGCTTGACGCCGTTGAGGATATTAAGAGAAATTTCCGGATTTAAATATCATCTTCTTTCCAAATCCAAGGCGATTATCGGTGAATTTGGCTTCTGTTATTCGCAGAAGCCAAAGGTCGCCGGATTTGAAAACCGCATAAGGGAAACTCTTAAGATACAATATCTTATATTTTGAAAAGATTGAAGAATTGCACTGCTCAATTGTTGCCTTAAACTGAATACCCCGTATCTCTCCAACACTCTTTGTCTCCAGCGCAACCCCTCCAGACACAACCGGAGATCTTCCGGCAATCTGAATATGGCGGGTTTTACTCTCTGAGATTATCAGAAAGGAGTTCTCCTCTTTAATATAAACATAGAAAGCGTGGGAACACCATAAATCCTGACCATCGGCTACAGCCATTGTAAGCAGATGGTGCTCTCCCAGAAAGTCAACCATTCTCTGAGGCAGTCTGTCTCCTGTATATATATCCTTTACTTCCAAATGTAAATTTTATCAGATCTTCTTAGCTTAATGCCAGGAGGGACTGAGATTGAACATAACTCCCCCTTTATTGCTGACTCAACCCTCTCAAGATTTGTTCTTATCTCATTCACATTATGCTCAACAACACCTGTTGATGGTCCGATTATGAGTATATCATCCCCTACCTTAAGCTCTCCACTCTCTATCAGCACCTCTGCTACAGAGAGGTTAGAGAAAAAGTTGGTCACCTTTGCAATATATACTTTCCTCTTAGTTGCTTTATTCCCATAGACATCACTCCACTCTCCAAGCCGGGCACCCTGATAATAACCATCCCAGAAACCTCTGTTAAAGACCTCGGAGACTCTCCTCTCCAACTCTTTTGCCAGTTCAGGGGTGTACGAACCGTCACAAACAGCATTTGCTGCCTCCCGGTATGCCGAAACCACTCTTTTAACATATTCAGGAGCCCTCGCCCGACCCTCAATTTTAAAGACTCTAACCCCGGAATCAATAATCTTATCTACAAATAAAATTGTTGAGAGATCCTTGGGTGACATAATATACTTGTTGTCTATCTCAAGTGTATTGCCTGTCTCTCTGTCCTTCACCTCATATGACCTTCTGCATATCTGATAGCAACTACCTCTGTTTGCTGAGGCATTGTATTCGTGAAGACTAAGGTAGCATTTTCCGGATACGGCCATACACAGGGCTCCGTGACAGAATAGCTCCAACCTTATAAGTTCACCGGATGGCCCCTTGATTTGCTCCCGTTGTATGGTTTTGTATATATCCCTCACCTGATCCAGAGTAAGCTCTCTGGCAAGCACTACCACATCAGCGAAGTTTGCGTGGTATTTAAGGCTCATAATGTTTGAAACATTAAGCTGAGTAGAAATATGTACCTCCACTCCCCTCTCCCTGGCGTAAAGTATTGCTGCCATATCAGATGCTATTATTGCCGAAACACCAGCTTCTGCAGCCTTATCCACGGCATCCTTCATTGAAGGAATATCCTCGTCGTAAATAACAATATTTAGAGTCAGATAAGATTTTACTCCGGCTTTATTGCATATTTCAACAATATCCTTAAGCGAATCAGCAGAGAAGTTGTTTGCAGAGTGAGACCTCATATTCAAATTACCTATCCCGAAGTATATTGAATCTGCACCTCCCTGAATAGCTGCATGCAGGCTTTCAAAATTGCCCGCAGGAGCCATTATCTCTATTTCGTTTTGCTTTAAATTCACAATCTTTTCATTAGTAGTAATAACAATAACAGAGATTACCTCTCTCTGTTTAGCAGAGCATTTGCAAAATCGGCTAACTGACTCATCTGCCTGCTGTTCAAACCAGCCCTCTCAATGCAACGCCACGCCTCCTCATGCAGATACTCCACAGCTTTGTCCCCATCTCTTCTGACGCCAAGTCTTGTATAAAGTCTTTGCATAGAAGGGACCTTCCCCTCTCTTGGTAAATTTTTATCTTTTAATAAACTCTCCAGCTCTTTTTTGTCATCCCCTGACGCTCTCTTCATACTCTCGGCAAGGAGCCATGTCTTTTTATTGCTCATTATATCTCCGCCGATATTTTTTCCAAACACAGCTGTCTCACCAAAGCTGTCCAGCAAATCGTCCTTAATCTGAAATGCAAGGCCAAGTTTGTACGCAAATTCGCTCAAAGCATCTGCGGTTTTGCTGTCTGCCCCTCCTATTATGGCACCTATCTTTGCGGAGCATGAGATCAGGACTGCTGTTTTAAGCCCTATCATCTGCATATAATCATCTATAGTTATATAGGGCTCTCTCTCAAAATTCATATCATACTGCTGCCCTTCGCAAACTTTTGATGCTGTATCCGAAAATATATCAAGAACCTGTCTGAGGCACCTCTCAGGCGCATATGTCATCAACTGGTAAGATTTAATACACATGACATCTCCTGATAGAATAGCAATGTTATTGTCCCACTTTTTATGAACTGTAGGCTGGCTCCTCCTCATATCCGCGCCATCCATAATGTCGTCATGAATTAGAGTAAAGCCGTGAAATACCTCCAGGGCCAGTGCAGGATACAAAATTGATTTGTCAATGTTCTCAGAAAAAAGGTTACAACACAATACTGCAAGTCTTGGTCTTAGTCTTTTCCCGCCAATTGATATAAGATACTCAATAGGTTCATACAACTCCTCAGGCTGCATCTTCCAGTCAAGCGAGCCAAGCCCCTTTTCTACGATGTTTTCAATTTCAGTTGCGGATAACATTCTGACATATTTTATTAGAGTGCGAAGTTAATCCTTTTTTACACATTTTTGTATCTTCGCAGCCGTGGAAGAGAGAGGCAAAAAAAGAGGAACTGTTGTAAAACACACTGGCAGCCACTATTTGGTGAGCCCCGTCCCACTGTGGGAGCCGACAGAGTGTGTAGTAAGGGGAAGGTTGAGGCTCAAAGGTTCCAAAACTACCAATCCCATCTCAGTTGGAGATATTGTTGAGTATATTCCTGGAAGTGAGAGTGGAGACAAAGGGGTTATAATCTCAATTGAACCCAGAAAAAATTACATCATAAGAAAATCTGCAAACCTCTCTAGAGAGTCCCACATCATAGCTTCAAATATTGATACTGCATACCTTGTTACAACAATAGATTTTCCGGAGGTAAAGCCCGCTTTTATTGATAGGTTTCTTGTTACCTGCGAAGCTTACAGGGTTCCTGTAAAAATTGTCCTCAATAAACGGGATCTTATAAGCGGAGAGAGTGAGGATAAACTTGAGTATTTTAAGGATATATATACTAAAGCAGGATATGAAATCATTGAGACATCTGTAAAGACTGGCCTCAACATTGATAAAATAAAAAACGAGTGCATGAACAGAGTCTCTCTTTTCTCAGGTCAGTCAGGAGTGGGCAAATCATCCCTTATAAGCGCAATGGATCCTGAGCTGGTCCTAAAAACAGCAGATATATCAGATTATCACCTTCAGGGAAAGCATACAACAACATTCTACGAGATGCACCCCCTCTCCAGCGGGGGATTTATAATAGATACTCCCGGAATAAGGGGGTTTGGACTTGTAGAGATGGGAAAAGAGGAGCTAAGCCACTACTTTCCGGAGATGCTGAGACTTTACGAGGAGTGCAGGTTCACTCCGTGCACACACACTCATGAGCCGGGATGCCGAATTAAGGAGGCGGTAGAGAGAGGAGAGATCTCTCCCGAACGGTACTTCTCCTATATAGGAATGCTTGAAGAGGAGGAGAAATACCGATAACCACATGAACAGAAAAATACTTAAACTTGCCGGACCCAGTATCCTTGCAAACATTACAGTGCCTCTGGTTGGGATGGCAGACCTGGCAATAGCAGGCAGACTTGGGGATGCAGCAGCAATAGGAGGTATTGCCGTAGGCACAATGCTATTTGACCTTCTATATTGGAATCTTGGTTTTTTAAGAGTAGGGACAGGAGGAAAGGCCGCTCAGTCATACGGAAGAAGAGATTTTAATGAGAGTGTTAATGTCCTTGTACAGTCTTTGGGCACAGCTTTGGTTGCAGCTCTTTTCTTAATTGCTGTTCAATATTTTTATATAATAGGAGCGTTTGCGGTTTTAAATACAACTCCTGAGGTTGAATCAATGGCCCGGGAGTATTTTTTTATACGCATCTGGGCTGCACCTGCAACGCTCAGCCTATTCTCCTTTAAGGGGTGGTTTATTGGAATGCAAAATACCATAAGCCCTATGGTGACTGATGTGGTTGTGAATGTTGCCAACATACTGCTCAGTGTCCTATTCGCTTTTCCCCTCAACATGGGGATCGCCGGAGTTGCCCTGGGAACTGTTGCAGCTCAGTATATCGGTATAGCAACGGCGGTTATTCTTATGTCAAAGTACTACCGGAAACTATATAAATACATTAATCTAAGAGGTTCTCTCAAACTAAAGGAGATGAAAGATTTCTTTCTCCTCAATGGCAATCTGTTCTTGAGGTCTGCCTCTCTGCTGCTTGTTTACTCCGGCTTTACTGCTCTTTCAGCCAATTACGGAGACACTCTACTGGCTGTAAGCACAATTATGATGAAGCTTATGCTACTCTACTCATATCTTGTGGATGGGTTCGCATATGCAGGGGAGGCTCTCACCGGAAGGTATGTTGGAGCAAGAGATCTTGTGTCTCTGAAAAAAGCTGTAAAGCTTCTCTTTTTATGGACATTTGTTATTGCCGCAGTATCAACCATCGCATACCTTGCTGCCGGAGAACCAATATTCAGAATGCTTACAAATAATGAAGAGGTTATAGCCGCATCTACTCCATTTATGCCCTGGCTACTGCTTGTCCCCGTTATTAGCTGCGTTGCGTTTATGTGGGACGGAATATTCATAGGTGCCACAGCCGCCTCTGCAATCAGGAACACAATGATTGTGTCAGCTGTTACATTTTTTGCAGTCTATTATGCAGCTGAATCTCAACTGGGAATTCAGGCATTATATCTGGCCTACTCTGCACATTTGATTGTCAGAAGCGCAATGATGACAATTATGTCTAAAAAAGAGGTTTACGGGGGATTAGTATCTTGAAGAGACAGCCTCCCAGTCAACAATATTCCATAAAGCCTCAACATAGTCCGCCCGCCTGTTCTGGTAGTCCAGGTAATAGGCGTGTTCCCAAACATCAAATACAAGTAGTGGCTCCAGCCCTTTTACAACAGGTGTTCCTGCATTACTCTCCTTTACTATTGAGAGGTTGCCCTCCTTGTCCTTTACTAACCACGCCCATCCAGACCCGAACACAGATACAGCAGCTGCAGAAAACTCCTTTTTAAACCTGTCAAAGCTATCCCAGTTCTTATGAATGGCATCAAGCAGATCTTCAGAAGGAAGTCCGTTTCCTCCGGGTGTAAAACAATTGAAATAGAATGTATGGTTCCACACCTGAGCAGCATTATTGAAAATAGCTCCTTCAGATTTACGGATAATATCCTCAAGCCCCATATTCTCAAAATCAGTACCTTCAATCAGAGAATTTAGATTGTTAACATATGCCTGATGGTGCTTGCCGTGATGGAACTCAATTGTGCGCGAGCTAATTGCCGGCTCCAGCGCATTGGCCTCCCAGGCCAGTTTTGGTAATTCAAACCTCATAATGATATATATTTTCTAATTATTGGTTTACTAACAAATTTAAACAATTAGGAGGAATAATTTACTAACTTTGATAGCAATTATGCCTTATCTCTTCAGGAGTTATGATATCAAACAAATTGAACAAATTTATTATTGCCGTAATCCTAATGATGGCGGCATTTGTTTCAAATGCCCAAAACATATTATCTGATACAACATCAAGAGAGAGAGATGCAAAAAGGATTATGCTACTCTTTTCCAAAGAGAGAAATAATGAAAGGGTAAGGGAGTTCGGTGCCGGATTTTCAACCTATCACTCAAATAATAAAACTAGTACCAGAATTACATCTCTTCACATTAATGCAGAGGGTGACCGTACAAAAGAGGATATGATCAGAGTGCTTGGGGTTGCCTGGAATGCCTACCGGAACAATCTGCCAGACATTGTAATAGCTACTGACAGTGAAGCTTTAGAGGTACTACTCTCTCTGGATCGCACATCATCAGGAACTGCACCAAGGATACTTTGTGTAAAATTGTTAAGTCCAGGAGATAAGAGGGTTATGGGGGTCTCCTACATCCATACTGAATTCCCGATAAAAGAGAATATTGAACTGGGAACAAAGCTCTTTCCTGAAGCAAAGGAGATTATACTTATTACAGACAATAGCTCCTATGGGGCATTGGAGGCCGAATATGCCAGAAGGATTATATCTGAACAACGTATTAAAAGAGATATTACTGTCAATTATCTCTCTCCCAAAAAAGAGAATCTGGACGAATTCACAAAGCGAATAAGCGGAGCCCCGCTCAACTCTTTTGCTATCTTGTCAAGCTGGATGATGGATAATAATGGAAACTATATTATGAATGGCTATAGTTATCCGTTTTTGTCAAAGGTTGAAAACATTCCTGTTCTTGGTGTGCAAAATCTTTTGACCGGAACAGGTGTCGTCGGGGGATACACAGTCTCCAGCTGGGATCATGGATTTAAAGCCGCAGAAATTTCAGAGCGTCTGCTTGAGGATCCAAAACTTGTAATTAACGACACTTTAAGACAATATAGACTCCAGTTTGATTTCAACCAGCTTAAAAGGTGGAACATCTCCGGGGATAAAATTCCAAAGCAGGCGGTCATAATAAATAAACCTGTAAGCATATACGATGATTTTAAGGTTGAGGTCCAGCTCTTTCTAGCATTTATTTTGCTGCTTATTACTTCACTTCTTGTATTTGCCGTTTACCATTTCCGGCACAGAAACCTTAATCGCGAACTTATCAGGCTAAGTTCAGAGAACATAACAAGAAGGGAGCTTCTTAACAACACCTTCTCTGTTATGGAGGAGGGGGTTATTTCATTTGATAATAATCTTCAGATTATTTACGCAAATGAGTCAGCTATAAAACTGTCCGAGTCAAAGAGGGTGCTGCTTGGCAGAAAATTTCATGAGATTTATAACACAAGTCAGCCTGAGAGCAGCGAATGCATTCACTCTCTGCTTAAACAATCTCTTGAAGAGAAGAGAAGTCTGGCAATTCCTGAATATTCAAGGATAGATTACCATGAGAAGGAATCAAGGTTTATTGCCGGTAATATTTCTCCTGTCTTTACAAAAGAGGGCGAGGTAAGTCAGGTTGTTCTGGTTATGAGAGATGTCACGGAGATATATAAACAGAGGCAGTATTTAAATTTGGCAATGGAGTCTGCAAAGGCTTTTATTTGGTTTTACAGCACTGCTACCAAGCAGTTTTCGGTTGTTGTCAATAAAGAGAATGTTTTTGGAACAGATGTGGACAAATTCATGACTCACAAGCATTTTCTGGAGTTTGTACACCCAGAGGACAGAGAGAAACTCTCTCTATCATACGAAAAGCTGATGACCAGAAAGGCCAAGAGTTTTAATGTTGAATACCGAATCTCCCTTAATGGAGACGGGAACTGGGAGTGGTGGGAGAGAAGGGGTATTATTTACTCAGTTTCATCCGGAACATCGAACAAGGATGCACGATTCCTGTACGGTATGGATATAAACATACAGGAGATTAAACTCAGGGAAAATGAGCTGGTAGAGGCGAAGCTCAAGGCGGAGGAGTCAGACAGGCTGAAAAGCTCTTTCCTTTCAAATATGAGTCATGAAATAAGAACACCTCTGAACGGAATTGTGGGATTTGCCAACCTTATTTGTGACCCAACTTATACAGAGGAGGAGAAGGCTGAATTCTCCAAAATTATCAATAGCAACTCCGTCTCTTTAATGACCCTGATTAACGATATTCTGGACATATCCAGAATTGAATCCAACAGTCTGAATTTTGAATTTACATCTTTTAACCTCTCCACAGTTATAAAAGAGGTTGCGGAGACAAGCAGGCTGAATGTAAAAAACGGTATCTCCATAAATACTGAGGTTCCGTCTGATGATGAAAATGTTTTCTACGATCCTGTCAGATGCAGGCAAGTAATAAGCAATCTTGTCAATAATGCTCTAAAATTCACTGATACAGGTGAGATAGTAATTGGTTTAAGAAGAGAGAAAAAAGAGATAGAGGTCTATGTTAGAGATACGGGCAGAGGAGTACCCCCTGAAGCTCTGGAAAAAGTTTTCAACAGGTTTTACAAGTTAGACGAATTTGCCTCTGGAGCCGGATTAGGGCTTCCAATTTGCAAAGCAATTGTGGAGAGACTAGGTGGGAAAATATCAATAGCCTCTACATACGGCAAAGGAACAACAGTCTCTTTCACTATACCTCTTGATCTGAAAAACAGGATTAAAAAAAGTGATTCTGAGAGTGAAGTTGTGTCAGATACCTCTCAGAATATAATGCAATCTACCGAGGTCACCGCAAAGAGGAGAGTTCTGGTTGCAGAAGATCTGGACAGCAATTTTATGCTTATAGATATAATTCTTTCAAAGATATACGACATTGCAAGGGCAGTAAACGGCCAGGAGGCTGTGGAGCTGTACAGATCCTTCAGACCGGAGGCCATTATTATGGATATTAAGATGCCCGTTATGAATGGTCTTGATGCAACAAAAACAATAAGAGAACTTGATACCATTATCCCAATAATAGCCCTAACAGCAAACGCATTTGAATCTGACCAGCTGGAGGCCAGAGAGGCTGGTTGTAACGAGGTCATCACTAAGCCTGTCAAGTCCTCAATATTACAAATGGTACTGGAAAAATATTTAAACAACTAAACAAAAAGCTATGAAGGATCTAAAGTATCTGCAGCTCCTTTCTAAAAGTTTCCCGACAATATCTGCCGCAAGCACAGAGATTATAAACCTTGAGGCAATACTTAATCTTCCCAAAGGAACTGAGCATTTTTTAACAGATATCCACGGAGAGTATGAATCATTTCAGCATGTTCTGAAGAATGCATCGGGAGTAATCAGAAAAAAAGTAGAGGATATATTTGGGCACCGACTTAGAGAGTGGGAGAAGAGAGAGTTGTGTACTCTGATTTACTACCCTGCAGAAAAGCTTAAAGTTATTCAGGCAAGAGAGAGGGATATCAACGACTGGTATAAGATGGTGCTCCTTCAGCTATTAAGCGTACTAAGCAATGTCTCCTCAAAATACACACGTTCAAAAGTCAGAAAGGCCCTCCCTCCGGAGTTCTCTTACATAATCCAGGAACTTTTGCACGAATTCAAAACAGATCCAAACAAACAGGATTATGTTCATGCAATCATCACTACAATTGTATCTACAGGCAGGGCAGAGCAGTTTATTATAGCAATGAGCAAAATTATTCAACGTCTGACCATTGACCATCTCCATGTTGTAGGTGATATTTACGACAGGGGACCGGGAGCCCATATAATAATGGATATATTGTGCGACTATCACAATTTTGACATACAGTGGGGTAATCACGACCTTGTTTGGATGGGAGCAGCAGCAGGAAGTGAGGCATGCATGGCTAATGTCCTGAGAATAAGCCTTAGATACGGCAATCTATCAACTCTTGAGGATGGATACGGTATAAACCTGTTACCACTTGCCACATTTGCTATGGAGACTTACGGAGAGGATCAGTGTTTGCTGTTCAAACCAAAGGCCAGAGATGATGAGCCGGTTAAACAGAAACATGTTAAACTTATTTCTCAGATGCACAAAGCCATCTCAGTAATCCAATTCAAGTTAGAGGGTCAGTTGATAGATAGGAATCCGGAGTTTGGCATGGAGGATAGAAAGTTACTTCACAGAATAAATTTTGAAAAGGGTACAATAGACCTGTACGGAAAAGAGTACGCCTTAAGAGATAACTTTTTACCTACAATTGATCCAAAGAATCCATACAGGCTTACCGACGACGAGAAGGAGGTGGTTGAGACCATGAAACACTACTTCACTCATAGTGAAAAACTCAGAAAGCATATGAGGTGCATTTATGCCAATGGCTCTCTTTATTTGGTAAAAAACTCAAATCTCCTTTACCACGGCTCAGTTCCGTTGAATGCAGACGGAACTTTTAAGAGTGTTAGAATCAGGGGTGCCGAATACTCAGGAAAAGCTCTTTTTGACAAGATTGATCAGTTGGTGAGACAAGCCTATTTTGAAGAGAAGAGAAAAAGGGAGAAACTTTATGCAATGGATTTTGTCTGGTACTTATGGTGCGGACCATCCTCACCCCCTTTTGATAAAGACCGGATGACCACTTTTGAGAGGTACTTTATTGCCGAGAAAGAGACTCATAAAGAGAATAAAGGGCACTACTACCACCTGAAGAACAATCGCGAGATATGCGAATCCATACTAAAAGAGTTTGGCATAACCGATGAGATCTCCCATATAATTAACGGACATATCCCTGTCAAGACAGGAAAGGGCGAATCGCCGATTAAGGCTGGAGGAAAGCTTCTGGTCATAGATGGAGGCTACTCTAAGGCATATCAGCCGGAGACAGGTATTGCCGGTTATACTTTAATCTATAATTCACACGGGCTCATGTTGATACAGCATGAACCTTTTGAGTCAACAAAGAAGGCAATAGAGGATGGACATGACATAATATCTGAGACAACCGTTCTGGAGTTCAGCAATAAAAGAAGGCTCGTAAGAGATACTGACATAGGGGTAGAGCTGAGGAGACAGATTGAAGAACTTACCCGTCTCCTTGCAGCATACAGGGGTGGTTATCTTAAAGAGGACGATAATTAATATCGGGTAATCAGAAGAAAATTTCGGCCAGCATACAGCGGGCAGAGCCGCCCCCGTTCACCTCTATTGACTCTAGCTCAGGAGCCACGATCTTGCAATATGAAGATAGTATCTCCAGTTGCTCAGATGTGAGTGCCCTTTTAGCAGTTGCAGACATCACCAGAAGAGGCTCGCCATCTCTGCTTTTTAGCTGAAGCATATTGCCAGCAAACTGCTCCATCTGCTCCATAGATATCTCCACAAGCTCCTTATCACAATCCTCAACAAAGGCAATGAACTCTGTTCTCTCATTGATGTCTGTTATTGAGTCAAGACATGCCACAACAAATTTTTCTCCCACACACATCATTACATTTGTATGATATATTGGTTTACCTTCTCTGTCGTATGCTCCAAAATCCAGATACTCATAATCCATTCTCTCTGCAAAATCCTCCAGAACCTCCAGATTGCATCTGGGAGATCTGCATGCAAATGCAAGTTTTTGCTTTCTGTCAAATATCAGGCTGCCCGTACCCTCCAGAAAAAGCTCTTTGCTCTCCCAACTCGTCAGGTCCACTACACTCTTCATCCTTCCTTTCTCCCCTGTCTCATTTATTGCTTTCAGAACACTCTCCTTTCTTTCAAGTCTTCTGTTGGGTGCGCACATAGGATAGAGGACCAGCTCTCCGGTAGAGTGGGTAGAGAACCAGTTATTCGGAAAAATTGAATCTGGCGTATGGGGTTCAGGTGTGTCTTCAACAACAATAACATCAACTCCATTTGCCCTCAGAAGTGCAACAAAAGCATCAAATTCCTGCAGAGCCATCTCTTGAGCACTAAGTTCATAGCCCCTCTTCTGAAAAGAATTATTTACTGCTGTCTGCTCATTAAAGCCGAATCTAACCGGCCTAATCATTAAAACCTTTGAAGTAGTCTGCATAGGGAAATTAGCCCTCCAGTTCTTTTATTGAGGCAACAATGATTTTAATTGCATCTCTGAGCTGCTCCTCTGTAATAACCAATGGCGGGGCAAATCGTATTATATGTCTGTGAGTTGGCTTTGCTATCAAACCATTTTCGGCCATTTTTTCACATACATCCCAGGCCTCCTTGCCATTATAAGGTTTAATTATTACAGCATTCAGAAGACCTTTACCCCTGACAAGTTCAATAAACGGCGAGTCAATTTTTCTCATCTCATCGCGAAAAATTCCTCCCAGATAGTCTGCCCTTTCAACCAGATTCTCCTCCTTCACAACCTCCAGAGCAGCCATTGCAACTCTGCAGGCCAGCGGGAAGCCTCCAAAAGTAGAGCCATGTTCACCGGGTTTTATTGTCAGCATAATCTCGTCATCTGCAAGTACGGCAGATACCGGTAAAACACCTCCTGAAATAGCTTTACCAAGTATTACAATATCCGGCCTTATCCCCTCGTGGTCACAGCAGAGCATCTTGCCGGTTCTGGCTATTCCTGTCTGAACCTCGTCAGCTATAAAGAGAACATTATGCTTTTTGCAGAGATCGTAACATTTTTTCAGATAGCCCTCATCCGGTACAAAAACCCCTGCCTCACCCTGAATGGGTTCCAGCATAAATCCCGCAATATTTTCTGAGTGCTTCTGAAGAACCTCTTCCAGTGCTTTAGCATCGTTGTATGGAATTTTCAGCAATCCCGGTGTAAAGGGGCCATACTGTGAGTATGAGTCGGGATCTGTTGACAGTGATACAATACTTATAGTCCTTCCATGAAAATTACCTTCACAACCTACGATAAGTGCCTGATTATCTTTAATTCCTTTCTTAACATAACCCCACCTTCTTGCTAGCTTAAGTGCTGTCTCAACGGCCTCAGCGCCTGAGTTCATAGGAAGAACCTTGTCATATCCAAAATAGTTGTGCATGAACTCCTCGTAAGGGCCAAGACAGTCATTGAAAAATGCTCTGGATGTCAGGCAAATTCTCTCTGCCTGATCCTTTAAGGCTCCTATAATCTTTGGATGACAATGACCTTGGTTTACAGCTGAATAAGCCGATAAAAAGTCATAATAACGCTTTCCGTCCACATCCCACACAAAGGGACCTTCTCCTCTGGAGAGTACCACCTCCAGCGGATGGTAGTTATGAGCTCCGTACTTCTCCTCCTGCGCGATGTAGGCAGCAGATTTTTGTGAAATTTTCATAGCTTGTTAATTGTTTATCTAGCAAATATAACCCTTTTTTAACTTAAAAAATGTTAATAAGTTGTTTGTAGTTAGGAAAAGAAAGCGTATCTTTGCAACCCGTTTTATATAACGTAATTACATAAAGTAAAGATTAACAATTAATTATGCCAACAATTCAACAATTAGTACGCAAGGGCCGTACGGTTCTGGTTGAGCAGAGCAAATCAAGAGCGCTTGACTCATGCCCTCAAAGGCGTGGAGTTTGCGTTCGCGTTTACACTACTACTCCCAAGAAGCCAAACTCGGCTATGCGAAAAGTTGCCCGTGTTCGCTTGACTAACCAAAAAGAGGTTAACGCTTACATACCGGGTGAGGGCCACAACCTCCAGGAGCACTCAATTGTGCTTGTTCGTGGTGGTCGTGTAAAAGACCTTCCGGGTGTTCGCTACCACATTCTTCGTGGTGCACTTGACACAGCAGGTGTTGAGGGTCGCAAGCAAGGGCGTTCGCTCTACGGCGCTAAGAGGCCTAAGAAAGGCGCGGCAGCTCCGGCTAAGAAAAAGTAAAACTAAAATTATTAAGAGAAACAAATGAGAAAAACGAAGCCTAAAAAGAGGATTCTGCTTCCTGATCCCAAGTATCACGATGTGTTGGTGACACAGTTCGTGAATAACCTAATGTACCAGGGGAAGAAGAGTATTGCCTACAGCATTTTTTACGATGCTATGGATATTATTGGCGAGAAGATGAAAGATTCTGACAAGGCTCCGCTGGAAATCTGGAAAAAAGCTTTAGAAAACATTACTCCACAGGTTGAGGTGAAAAGCCGCAGAGTGGGTGGTGCAAACTTCCAGGTTCCAACAGAGGTGCGTCCTGAAAGGAAAATTTCGCTCTCAATCAAGAATATGATTCTTTACTCACGCAAACGCTCTGCTCATTCAATGGCCGAGAAGCTGGCAGCTGAGGTTTTAGCCGCTTACAACAACGAAGGTGGTGCTTATAAAAGAAAAGAGGATATGCATAAAATGGCTGAGGCCAACAAAGCATTTGCACACTTCCGTTTTTAGAGTGATTAGACAGAATAGATGGCAAGAGATTTAAAATACACTAGAAATATCGGCATCATGGCACACATTGATGCCGGTAAGACTACCACTTCTGAACGTATCCTGTTTTATACGGGTAAAACCCATAAATTAGGAGAAGTTCACGAAGGTGCCGCAACAATGGACTGGATGGTACAGGAGCAGGAGCGTGGTATTACTATCACATCTGCTGCAACCACAGCTTTTTGGAACTATAACGGAAATCAGTATCAGATTAACCTTATTGATACCCCTGGCCACGTGGATTTCACGGTGGAGGTTGAGCGTTCTTTAAGGGTACTGGACGGAACTGTTGCTACTTTTTGTGCAGTAGGCCGTGTTCAGCCTCAATCTGAGACAGTATGGCGTCAGGCCGACAAATACCGTGTTCCCAAACTCGCTTATGTAAACAAAATGGACCGCGTAGGTGCAGACTTCCTTGCCGTTATTGAAGAGATGAACGACAAGTTGGGTGCTCATGCAGTTCCTATTGTTCTCCCTATTGGAGCGGAAGAGAAATTTGAAGGTATTGTTGACCTTATTTCCAATAAAGCATACTATTATAATTCAGACAGCAAAGACCTCGTAAATTATGAGATAAAGGAGATTCCGGCATCTATGAAGGAAGAGGTTGAAGAGTGGAGAGGCAAACTTGTTGAGTCTGTTGCAGAATACAATGATGCAATACTTGAGAAGTTCTTTGAAGACCCTAATTCAATTTCTGAAGATGAGATTATTGAGGCTCTTAGGAAAGCAACCATAGATATGGCTGTTGTCCCTACCCTCTGCGGATCTTCATTCAAGAATAAAGGTGTTCAGTTTCTGCTTGATGCTGTAATGCGCTATCTCCCTTCCCCGCTGGATATTGAGGCCATAAAGGGCACAAATCCAAACACCGGGAACGAGGAGGTTCGCAAACCAAAACAGAGTGAACCATTCTGCGGACTAGTCTTTAAAATTGCAACCGACCCTTACGTAGGTAGGTTGGCGTTCATAAGGGCATATTCAGGGAAACTTGATGCCGGCTCTTATGTGCTTAACACACGCTCTGACAAAAAAGAGCGGGTAGCAAGGCTATATCAGATGCACTCAAACAAACAGAATCCAATTGAGTTTGTTGAGGCAGGTGATATCTGCGCAGCAGTAGGATTCAAGGATCTTCGCACAGGCGACACAGTCTGCGTTGAGAACCACCCTATAGTACTGGAGTCTATGTCGTTCCCTGATCCTGTAATTGGATTGGCTGTTGAACCTAAGACACAAAAGGATCTGGATAAACTGGGACTTGCTCTTGGCAAACTCTCTGAAGAGGACCCTACATTTACAGTAAAAACAGACCACGAAACAGGCCAGACCGTTATTAGCGGAATGGGTGAGCTTCACCTTGAGATTATCGTTGACCGCCTAAAAAGGGAGTTCAATGTAGAAATCAACCAGGGAGCCCCTCAAGTGAACTACAAAGAGACAATTCGCTCTACAGTAGCTCACAGGGAGGTGTTCAAGAAGCAGACCGGAGGACGAGGTAAGTTTGCCGATATTGTATTTGAGATTGGACCTGCAGACGAGGGAGTAACCGGACTTCAGTTTGTTGACGAGGTAAAGGGAGGAAATATCCCGAGAGAGTACATCCCATCTGTTGAGAAGGGCTTCAAGGCTGCAATGGCCAACGGCGTACTAGCCGGTTACGAAGTTCCTGCAATTAAGGTTGTGCTGAAAGATGGTTCATTCCACCCGGTTGACTCAGATTCGCTCTCATTTGAGATTTGTGCAAGGCAGGCGTTCCGTAAATCTTGTCCTAAAGCAAATCCTTACATTATGGAGCCTATCATGTCACTAGAGGTTGTAACACCTGAGGACTATATGGGAGATGTTATCGGCGACCTTAACAAGCGCAGAGGACAGATCACCAACATGGACTCAAAGGGCAATGCCAGAATTGTTAAGGCTAAAGTTCCTCTATCAGAGCAATTTGGCTATGTAACTGTTCTGCGTACCCTCTCTTCAGGAAGAGCAACAAGTACTATGGAGTTTTCACACTACACTGAGCTCCCTGCATCTCTTGCAAAAGAGGTTATTGAAAAGGCAGGCGGCAAGAAGTTTGACGACGATACAGACGAATAACAGAATTATAAATTGGTTAATATATAACAGAAATGAGCCAAAAAATAAGAATAAAGCTGAAATCTTACGATCATATGCTGGTTGACAAATCGGCAGATAAGATTGTAAAAACCGTGAAGGCTACAGGCGCAATTGTAAGCGGACCGATTCCTCTTCCTACTGATAAGAAGATCTTTACCGTGAACCGCTCAACCTTTGTGAACAAGAAGTCACGCGAACAGTTTGAACTCAACTCATTCCGCCGTCTATTGGACATCTATAGCTCAACACCTAAGACTGTTGACGCTCTGATGAAGCTGGAACTTCCAAGCGGAGTAGAGGTTGAAATCAAAGTTTGATGATAAATAACTATAAAGACTGCAATAAATACTAGGAGTTTCAGGATTTTTATTATTTTTGCAGTCCTTTTGGGGCCCATAGCTCAGTTGGTTAGTAGCACCTGACTCATAATCAGGGGGTCGCTGGTTCAAGCCCAGCTGGGCCCACACGGGAGTGAACATGTTCACTCCCTTTTTTTTACTGGCATTTTGTTAACTCACTTTGGTCGTGGCTCTCGCCCGTAAAGGGCTCGGGTCAAGCCCAGGGCGGGCTTGCCACCCTCCAATGTGCAACTTGCAGTAGTACTGTAATTTAACTTATACAAAAACTCAAAAATAGCATAAGCTCTAAATTTTAGTAAGCGCTAAATCAACGATATGCACAACGAAGGGTGGCAACCGCTCCCTAAAAGATTAAGGGGAACCCAAACGTTACAAATATTGTCCAGATTACATAAACAGGGAGGTATTGAGATATTGATTCACCAATATCTGATACAGAGCCTCTTCCTCTGATTACTCTGTATAGCTGAGCTGTTACTAAAACAAGGTTAATCAGGATTAGAAGATTTGCACCCAGAACGGCTGCTCTGTTAGGTGAGAGACCCCATTCGGAGATTCTGAAAAGTATAGCGGAGAGCGCAATGCTGTTTACAACAATAGTAACAATTGAAAGAAGTAAAAGTATCCATATCTCTGCACGGCCCTTTCCCCCGGAAGATGATTCGGCAACTGAAAAGAATATTATTGCCATAACACCTACCAGAAGAGCATTGAAAATAATCAGAAATTCTCTGTCGTTATATGGATCTTTGCCGGAAAATGCCATTGCGCTAAGGAACACCAGGAGCATAATCAGGACAAGCGGGCTGAATATTTTTGCAATTACAGGGGATACCTTTCCCACAAGCTGTGGGTTAGTCCTTATTAAATATGTTGCAACTATAGGCGATGCTGCAAGGCCTATAATACCTACGTATTGAAAGTAAACTTCCTCAATTTTGAAACCTATAAGTTCAAAGAGGCCGATTGTTATACCGCTCATTATACCACCTGCAATAACAATAAGGGTTGTCATTACAACCAGATCTCCGTTGAATTTAAGATAACCAAGCCGTTTTTCACCCGCTCTTTTAATTGAGCCTACAAATGAGAAGCCTGTAACTGCCCAAAGTAAAAGTATTAAATGAATACAGGAAAGAATGAGAAGATCTGTTTCCGGCTTTGGGAGTGAATTTATAAAGATAAGGCCTGTAAGCATTACACCAGCGATCACCCCTATTTTTCCCTTTGACAGGTTGTTCTTCCAGGCAAAATATCCTGCGAGAACTGGAAAGATTACAAATCCTATATTTCTTGGGTAGAAAACCTCCTCGTCTAACGAAAAGATGGATGGTATCTTGGCTATAAAACCAGCCAGCAGGGCAAGGGAAATGATTATTAAAACCTCCCTTATACCTCCAAAATTAATGGAATCCGTTTCAAAATTCAGTCTTTCATTCCATGTATCGGCTATCGGATTACCTGTAACCTGAGGATATATTAAAGCAAACTCTTTTTTGAAAAGCGTTTTGTTTGACCGGTACATCTTCTCAAGCTGTCCGGGATCATTAATGAATGCTAATATTTCATCTTTCATATCGGTTGAATATTAAATTATCCATAATTAATTATTTTTTGTGTTTAATAGTACTTTGTATTTCAAAGTATGAGGTTAAAAAAATTATAGTTTGTTAATTGTTGATTTCAAAAATTTCTCAAGAGACTCCAGATGGAGAGCGAAAGCCTCTTTGCCCTCTTTTGTTATATAATATCTTGTGTTTGGTTTTTTTCCAACAAATGTCTTCTCTACACCAATAAAATCATCCTTCTCCAATGCCTTAATATGGCTTGCAAGATTTCCGTCTGTAATATCAAGATACTCTTTGAGTGAATTGAAATCTAAGGTTTCATTCACAGCAAGAGCAGACATTATACCCAGACGAACTCTGCTTTCAAAAGCTTTATGTAAACCATCAATGGAAGTTCTCACCTCTCGTACTTATAATGCATATAAATGCCGTAAATAATATTTACCAGGCCGAATCCAATTGCCCAGATAATCAGACTATACTGAACTACAATGGTAGCAACTAAACCTAAAGAAATCTGTATTATTCCCATTAGCTTCACCTCCTCCAGTGTCATTTTGCTGGCGGTAAAAAGAGCCAGTCCATAAAAAATCATTGAAAGTGGGGCAGCAAGACCAACAAAACCTTTAGCGACTAAGATAACTATTAGGAGTCCGCCTGCTGACAAGGGTACTAACATGTTTACAAGAAGCCTTCTTGTCGTTGAACTCCATATTTTCTCGCCCCTTCTGCCTGCATTTCTTCTGGATAAATAGATTACTGTTCCCAGAGCAAGAGAAAGAATTACAACCGCAACAGTGATAACACTTGAGAGTTTTGCCCCTGAACCGGCACCACCGGAAACTACATAAGTATAAGAATCCGGATTAAATCCGAAGACAAAAAAGGCTATCAGTGCTCCTGATAGAGCATAAATGCCGGCCATAACTCCTGACAGACCGGAGAGTGAGAGGAATCTTGAGGAGCGCTCCATCATAGAGCGAATCTCAGATATCTCCTTTATGTAGTCATTGTCGTTTTTCATTTAAAAGTACTTTTTTTTGCAAAGTAAAGTTAAATATTTTTAATCTGCAATACTAATCAAATAATAAATAAGACTTTTATTACTTTTGCCAAATGTTATTCAACTCGGTTGCATTTGCAATATTTCTCCCCATAGTTTTTATTGCATACTGGCTTCTTGCCAGGAAAGGGTATAAAATTCAGAATTCCCTGCTTCTTGCAGCAAGTCTCTATTTTTACGCAAGCTGGGACTGGAGATTTCTTTTACTGCTGACAACATCTATAATATTAGGATACTATTCAGGTCTTTTAATACACAATTCCGGTAGTGAGCGGAGCAGAAAATCATTTTTATGGATTAGTGTATTTATAAACCTGGCATTTCTCGGTTTTTTCAAATATTTTAATTTTTTCACAGAATCATTTTCAGATGCACTTGGGTTGTTAGGTATTGATGCCGGAGTATCAACTCTGAAAATAATATTGCCTGTTGGTATATCTTTCTATACTTTTCACGGTCTTTCATACATCATTGACATCTACAACAAAAAAATTAAACCTGAGGGCAATTTTGTAAACTACGCTCTTTTTGTAAGTTACTTTCCCCTGCTTGTAGCTGGTCCTATAGAAAGGGCAACTCACCTTCTGCCGCAGTTAGATAAAGTCAGATCATTTAACTATTCACATGCTGCTAACGGACTAAGGCAGATTCTATGGGGACTCTTCAAGAAAATTGTTATTGCCGATAACTGTGCTGAGTATGCAAATATCATTTTCAACAATCATCAGGACCATTCCGGCAGTACAATGCTAGTAGGGGCCCTCCTCTTCACATTCCAGATTTATGGGGACTTTTCAGGTTATTCCGATATAGCATTAGGGGTATCAAGGTTGTTTGGGATTGAGTTGCTGAGGAATTTTGCCTACCCCTATTTTTCAAGAGACATAGCAGAGTTCTGGAGAAGGTGGCACATATCACTCTCCTCGTGGTTCAGGGATTATGTATATATTCCGCTCGGAGGAAGCAAAGGTGGTATTTGGATGAAAATCAGAAACACATTTGCAATTTTTCTTTTAAGTGGATTCTGGCATGGGGCAAACTGGACATATGTTGCCTGGGGAGCATTAAATGCAATCTACTTCCTGCCCCTAATGATATCGGGGAAAAACCGTAATAATATTGAGATTGTTGCCAAAGGGAAGGCTCTTCCAGATTTTAAAGAGCTTTTACTTATACTATCTACATTCACTCTTACACTATTTGCCTGGATTTTCTTCAGGGCAGAGAGTATCGGTGATGCTGCAACAATCATTGGAGAGATATTTTCAACCTCTTTATTTACAACTCCCTCCTTCTACGGAGCAGAAAAGATTCTGCCTTTAATTTTCATCCTTATTATATTTGTTGTTGTTGAGTGGAGAGGCAGAGAGAGAGATTTTGCAATAATGGATATGGGATTAAAGAGGAGTCGCAGATACAGATGGTCTTTGTATATGATAATCTTATTGACAATCTATCTGTTTGGTAATTTTAGCAGCAATATTGAATTCATCTATTTTCAGTTTTAGAGATGGAGCATTTTAAAAAATCCATATTGAAATTCGCACTCCTTTTGATGCTTGTAAACGGGGTTATATTCCTTGTGAAGTTTCTTCTCTTCATGGATTACTACAGGCACTCTGAAGAAAACTCATCATACCTTCTGGCCGATTCGCACGGATGGTACCTTGGTGATGAGACAGAGAGGATAGGTGTTACTAACTTCTCTTACTATAGTGATTCTTATATAGATACTGAAAGAAAGCTAAACTATCTTATTGCCCGGGGAGATGTTGACACGATCTACATATCAGCTGATGACCACACCCTCAGCCCATACAGAGAGATCTCTAACAATGGATATAAATCAGTGAAATATGAATACACTCAGGACGGATATGAACTATCAGATTTTGCTCTGTATAAATTACAGCATTATATTGTTTTGTTTGATCCAAACATCAGAGCAATCATATCACACTTTTTTAATGAGCAGTCGGAGAGGTTACTGGACTTAAACGAAGAGGACAAAGAGGATGTTAATGATCTCCCCTGGGATAAACTGAGTGAAAAAGAGAGGATATCATTGTCCAGAGAGCGTTTTTCAGAACAGTTCCCAAATGGCGAGGCTTCAAAAGTGCTTGAAGAATCACTTATGAACATCATTGAGACATGCGAAGAGAATGATATAACCTTAATTGGTTTGAAATTTCCTCTCGCTGAAGAATATCTGGATATAATTGGAAATTTCTCTTTTGATGCCGACAGTATATTGAAAGCAAGAGGAGTAGAGGTGTATGATTTTAGTTCAATTTTCAAACATGAGGATTCAATGTTTGAAGATCCGGATCATATCAAAGATAATGGGGCAGAAAAACTCATAGATTCTATAAAAATTCGTAACTTTGGGGAAACCCGGACCATCTATGAAAAATCTCTCTTTAATGGTGGCGGTGCTTCTTTCAGGATGGAGCACGCTGGCGCAGGCTCAGGTCTATAAGACCGGAGGATATCAATTTTCCGAAACTGTTTCCATAAAAGCAACTCCCGTTAAGAACCAGGCCGTTACAGGCACTTGCTGGTCATTTACAGTTACCTCTTTTCTTGAGTCTGAGCTGCTCAGAACCGGAAAGGGTGAGTTTGACATCTCGGAGATGCATACTGTAAGGTACAACTACATAAACAGACTACAAGACAACTATTTAAAAAGAGGAGCAGGAAATCTGGGAGAGGGGAGCCTGGCACATATGGCACTTAATGTCATAAAGACTTATGGAATGGTACCAGAAAGCATATACAACGGGATTAACTACAATTCAATTACACATAACCATGATGAACTTAACAGATATATCAATGCTGTTGCAGATATATCTGTTAAGATTAAGCAGAGAAGTCCTGAACATTATAAACTGGTTGAGTCTATTCTGGATATATACCTGGGACCAAAACCTGAAAAATTCACCTATAAAGGCAAAGATTATTCACCAATTAGTTTCTTCAACAGTTTAGGACTGAATCTAGATGATTATGTAGAAATAACAAGCTTTTCACACCATCCATGGTACTCTTGTTTTGTTCTAGAAATACCTGACAATTGGGATGGTGGAAAATTCTACAATCTCCCTCTTGACGAATTTATAGAGGTTATCGACAACTCTCTTGCAAAAGGATACTCTGTTTGCTGGGATGGGGACATGAGCGAGAAAAGCTACTCAGACAGAATGGGTGTGGCAGTTAACGCAACTGTAGAGGAATTAAATAGTGAAGAGGGCAAGGAGCTCTCATTCAACAGGATTTATAAAGAGGCTGAGGTAACACAAAAGAGCAGGCAAGAGGGTTTTGAAACCTTTGTTACGACAGATGTGCATCTAATGCATCTGACAGGAAGGGCCACTGATCAAAACGGGACTGTTTACTACAAGGTAAAAAACTCCTGGAAGCCCGAAATCAACACATTTGGAGGATATAATTTTTTATCTGAAAAATTTGTCAGAGCAAAGACCATCTCAATAATGGTACACAAAGCGGCGATTCCTGAACCAATCAGGAAAAAACTTGGCATTTAGGATGAGACGACCATTTTTAGCAACTATTATCCTGCTTGTTTGCAGTACAGTTGCGGCTCAAAATGTAATAACAGATACTTTGTTTTCATCTGTCCTTAACAGAGGTGTACCGGTTACAGTAATAACACCCAGAGATTACGATTCAACTAAACAACATGTGGTTTATTACCTCCTGCACTATTGGGATGGCGACAATACGGCCTATGTAGATATGAATCTCCTCTCCTCTCTTGATAATAAACCTGTAATTGTCGTATCACCGTCACTGGGAAATGGATGGTATATAAACAGTCTAGCAAAAAACGGAGAAAGACAGACAGATTTTATTGAGCAGGAACTTTTTAGCTATATAGATGGAAAATACAAAACTCTTCCGGGACTTCAGGCTATAGGTGGCTCGTCAATGGGTGGTTTCGGAGCTTTACTGATAGGATTGAGAAATCAATCCAGATTCAGGTTTATTGCAGATCTTAGCGGAGCCATTAATGCCCCCTTCAGAGGAGTTGAGCCTGATAAATATCTTGAGCCCATAATGGGTTTGCTCAATGAGCAATTCGGCAATAATACCGAATACGACATAATGAGGCTTGTAAGGGAGTCAAATTCTGCTGATATGCCGTATATATTTATGGCAATTGGGACTCACGACGAGTTTAAAACTTTTAAAGAGGCGCACAAGGAGTTGGTTGAGATCCTTGAGAACAAAAATTGTCAATTTGAATTTCACGAGATTTACGGCGGCCATTTCACCGGAGAGGTTAGATGGGCTGTAATGCCATATATTATGAATTATTTAAGAGAACTAACTTTGTAACCCCTATGAAAAAAACATTCAAGCTGGCACTACCCTGGCAGATTCTCATTGGCATCACCCTTGGAGCCATTTTCGGGATCTTTGCACACGAGTATGTTGATTATGTAAAGTGGCTGGGAGAGCTATTCCTTCGCGGCCTTAAAATGGTTGTGATACCCCTTGTTTTCAGCGCACTGATAATGGGTGTGTCAAGTATTGGAGAGAGTAAAGATCTGGGCAGAATTGCAGGAAAAACTTTCCTTTACTATATAATCACCACTGCTATTGCTTCAACACTTGGTCTATTCCTGGTAAATATATTCAAACCTGGTGTAGGTGTGGATCTTCAATTTAAAGAGAGTGTATCTAACGTTGCTGGCACAAAAATATCTTTTGTTGACCAGTTGCTGGGTATTGTCCCTGAGAATATAATAAAGGCTATGGCAGATGGGAATATGTTGCCGGTTATATTTTTTGCAATTATGTTTGGTTACTTTATAACCGTTTCACAGGACAAGACCAAAATTCAGCTCACAGACCTTTTTAATGGCATATATGAGGTGATGATTAAGCTAACATTCCTTGTTATTAAATTTGCTCCGTTTGGACTTTTTGGAGTAGTTGCAGGTGTTGTTGGAGCTCAGGCAGGTGACTCTGAAGCGTTAGCCTCTCTTTTTGGCAGCCTGGGTATTTATGCTGCAATTATAGGAGGTGGGTGCATTCTTCACGGGATCGCATTACTACCCGCGCTTTTTGCCTCTCTAACAGGCAAAAATCCTTATAAATTCATGAAACAAGTGAGTCCGGGACTTCTTACCTCTTTTGCAACAGCATCATCAGCAGCCTCTCTTCCTATTAACCTGGAGGATATTCATGTCAAAACAGGTGTCTCCAGGAAGATTGCCAGCTTTTGCCTTCCGCTTGGAAACACGGTAAATATGAATGGGACTGCTCTGTTTGAAAGTGTAACAGCAATATTTATTGCTCAGGTATATGGAATTGAGATGACAATCGCCCAGCAGATAATAATTGTCCTGACCAGCCTTCTTGCCGCAATTGGAGCAGCTGGAATTCCTCTGGCCGGACTGGTAATGCTGGCGGTAGTTTTAAATGCTGTTGGCCTTCCACTTGAAGGAATAGGACTTGTTCTTGTTGTGCAGCAGCCTCTGGATATGATTCGCTCCGCTGTCAATGTTTGGGGAGATTGTACAGGTGCAGCTGTAGTAGCACACAGTGAAGGTGAAAAGTTAAACCTGTAATTTCTTATAATAAAATGGATTGTGTTTTTATCTGCCCCTCATGCGGGGCAAAATATCCTGTTTCCAGAGAGGTTTGGCGTTGTGAGTGCGGGAACTATCTTGATTTAGATTATCACCCTGTCCCTGACAGGTCAAAAATAGACTTAAGTGACAGAAGTTTCTGGCGTTATAGTCATGTATTGCCGCTGAATGATCTAAAAAATGCTATATCATACGGGGAGGGTGGAACTCCTCTTGTTGATATGGAGATTAAAGGAGTACCATTTCTTGGAAAAATGGATTTTATGCTGCCCTCTGGTTCTTTTAAAGATAGAGGTGCCTCACTAATGATCAGTAAATGTAAGGAGATGGGAATAGAGGAGATTGTAGAGGACTCCTCCGGAAATTCGGCCTGCTCAGTCTCTGCATATTGTGCCAGGGGAGGTATTAAAGCGAACATCTATATGCCGGCAGGAAACTCTTCCGCCAAATCCATTCAGGCGGCTTCATACGGATCAGAAATACACCTAATAGAGGGTAACCGGATTGATTGTGCCAACGCTGCTCTGGAGGCTGCAAAAATGTCCTACTATGCTGCTCACGCCTGGAATCCCTTCTTTATACATGGTACAAAGACTATTATTTATGAGATAGTGGAACAGCTTGGATGGAGAGCTCCTGACTCAATTTTTATCCCGGTTGGTAGTGGATCTCAAATAATTGGTGTATATTTAGGTTTAGTGGAGATGATGGAGGCCGGGATTATTGATAAGATGACTCGCCTCATAGCTGTCCAGAGCAATAAGTGCTCTCCTCTTAAGGACTTTGTTGAGGGCAGAGAGACCCCAATCTCTGCAAGAAATCCATCAATTGCGGAGGGAATAGCAATCCACAGGCCTGTAAGATTGAGACAGATTATTGATGTTGTTCAGAAGACAGGTGGAGATTTTATTACTGTGGATGACAATGAGATTATTGCAGCAATGAAGGTCTCAGCAAGGCAGGGGGTATATATTGAGCCTACATCAGCAAGTGCGGTGGCTGCTGTATTGAAGGACAAAAGCACTAATGCAGCTAAAGAGGTGAGAGTTGTTTCTCTGACCGGAACAGGGCTTAAGAGCTCTTATAAATTTTGAATAAACCAAAACTAAATAGTATGAGGAGATTAACACTTACATTTATTATCGCAATGACCACACTGCTGGTTGCCTGCAACAATCCCGCAAAAGAGAGTGCAGAGCAAATAGTTGCCGAGAATGAAACTATAGTGGAGTTTCGCGACTATGGAGCCGAGCCTTTTGTATTTGACATAGAGGCTTACACACTAAAGAATGAGACATTCCGGCAAGCTCTTTGGACAGGAAAAAATCTTCAGCTTACCCTTATGAAGATCATGCCGGGAGAGGATATCGGACTGGAGCAGCACAATGAACTTGACCAGTTTTTGAGAATTGAATCCGGAAAAGGGGTTGTCTATATGGGTGACCATAAGGATAGTCTTACTTTTCAGGCCAATGTTCAAGATGATTTCTCGGTTATGATTCCTGCCGGGAAATGGCATAATCTTGTAAACACCGGAGAAGAGCCTCTCTTGCTCTACTCAATTTATGCCCCAGCCGAACATCCTTTTGGAACTGTCCATGCAACAAAAGCTGAGGCAATAGAGGCAGAGAAAAATCATCTTCATAAGTAATTATTAATAACATTTTAAACACACGAGAATGAATCCAAAAATTGCAAAAAAGGGGCCCTTCAAGGTAGCTCTTGAGGAGGGGAAAAGCTATCACTGGTGCGCATGCGGAGAGAGTAAGAATCAGCCGTTCTGTGATGGATCTCACAAAGGAAGCGGAATTACTCCCGTGAATTTTAAACCCGAAAAGAGTGGCGAAAACTATCTTTGCGGTTGCAAGCACTCAAAAAATAAACCATTCTGCGACGGATCACACAATTCTCTTTAAAAGATGATCTTCTCTACAGGGGTAAGATTTAGCATTGAATTTATCAGATAGACCTTGTCATATCTTTTGATATCGCAGGGTCTTATCTTTTTTTCAGATATCAGACCCTGTTCCAGGAACTTCTCCCTTTTTGTTCCTGCGAGCAAGGGTGAATCTGGTGTGTACAGAATGCCATCCTTTTCAAAGATTACATTGCAATAAGATGTATCGGTAATAAGCCCATTTTTTACAATAAGTACATCATCGCACTGCTCTCTTTGTTTATACAGAGTCTCAATAGAGCCTCTCTCTTCAAATTTGAACGAGTAATCAATATTGTTATCCTCCACAATTTTTAAACTATTAACCTGTCTGGCATAGTAAGGTTCAATTGTATGAGATATTATTATATCTGAGTATATTATCCTAAGTTTAAATACCCCTTTTGATACCAACCTCTCCGCCCCCTTTATAGCCTCATTGCAATACCTGTCAAGATCAGGAGCTGGCACATCTCCCCAATGAAATGAAATTGTTCTCGCAACTCTTCTGTTGTGATAAACCAAATCTTGTACGCTTCCCTTCTCAATTCTTATTGATTCTATAAATTTCATAAAGTATTTAGGGGTAGATATATTTTTTTTATCATCTCTGAATACTCCTCATCTGCACGGCTATTTATTGTAATTCCTCCGCCACTTCTGTAATATGTCTCTCCGTTGTTGGCAAACTCAAGAAACCTTATCAGCACGGCTGAGTCCAGAACTCTCCCGTCAAAAAGACCGGCAACTCCTGTATAGTATCCCCTGGGGATAACCTCGGCCTCTGCAATTAGATCCACTGTAGCCTTTTTGGGAGCTCCTGAAATTGAACCTGCCGGTAAGAGTGAGGTAACCAATTGACCGTAGGAGTTATTATAACAGGCTTTAATCCTTCCTCTGATATCTGAACTTACCTGAAGTATCTCTCCTCTGTCTGTCAGTATTTTATCAATATATCTGTATCTTTCAACCCATACCTCATCAGAAACAATACCCAGGTCGTTTCTTATCAGATCCACAATTGTTGCGTGTTCGCAACTCTCCTTATAGTCATTAAGAATTCTATTCTCCGCATCTGGAAGAGCCGCGTCAATAGTACCCTTCATTGGATATGATGATATAATTCCATCCTCTATCTTAACAAACCTTTCAGGGGAGAAGCATAGAAATACTCCCGGAATATAAAGGGCAAATGGAGAGTGAGTTGATTTAAGAACCTCCTCTCTTTCCATTGACAACATTATCTTGCTCCGGCATGTCAGGTTAGCCAGATATGAATCTCCTCGCTTCAGGCCATTGAGGATGATATTAAATTTACTTTTGTACTCTTCAAACTGGTCTGTTGATATAATTTTTAACCCCTCATCTGTTAGATTTGCCAAAATATCTCTTTTGCAGTTTGTCCCGTTGCCAAATTTATATTTTATCTCATTTTGACCCTCAGGTTCAGGTATAAAAAAAGCAGAGTCCATCTCGTAATTAAACCCAAATAGAAAAGGGAGGCCCATAGATGAATATTTATCCATCAAGTCAGACACCTCTGCCGGAGTAAAAAAGATTTTTTGCATCAGGACAAATTTAACAAAATATATACTTTTGCAGAATGAAGAGAATATTACTTATTGACAATTATGACTCCTTTACTTATAACGTTCTTCACCTGCTTGAAAGGGCGTGCGGGGTTCCTGTTGATATAGTAAAAAATGATTCAATCCCATTCTTTAAAATAGGCACATACAGCCACATAGTATTTTCTCCCGGGCCCGGGACTCCTTCTGAATGGAGCGTTTTAAGAGAGGTCATTGATTTGTGCAAAGAGAGTCACGCTATCCTTGGTATATGTTTGGGACATCAGGCAATAGCTGAATATTTCGGGGCTAAACTAATAAATTTAGAGAGACCTTTGCATGGTCATATAAGTTCTTTGACAATTGACATTGAAGACCCGGTTCTTGGGTTGCTGTCAAAAAGGAATCAGGCTTATAATCACTTTAATGTTGGGTTATATCACTCTTGGGCAGTAGATATTTCTTCATTAAATAACAATTTGAAAGCAGGAGCGGTAAATGAGCTCGGAATTGTGATGACATTGTACCATAAAGTTTTTAGCATTTATGGTGTTCAGTTCCACCCCGAATCTATTAATACTGAGCGTGGTGAAGAGATTATAAGGTCATGGTGGGAGAGTACAGCAACTACCAGTCGTATAAACCAAGCATGGTAGCGTAAAATAATATTTTACACATGATTGATTTCTTTACACACTCTTGGTTCTCTACAATTTAAATCAATTTTATTTAAAACTTTTTTACAAGTTATGCGTTTTATCAGAAATCTATTATATTTGTATGTTAAGAATATGTTAATAACTAAGAGATGAAAAAGGTCGCTTTCATAATATTTGGTTTGACCGTGTCATTATTAACGAGTTGCGTTAAATTTCCGGCACCAAACCCTACTGAACCCACCAGTAAAATCCCCAGTGGATTTAACTGGAAGACAGTTCAGGAGCTGAATCTGAGCGTACAGGTCGGTACTGTAAACGGTATAGCTGACTCATATATTCGTGTAGTCAAAATTTACTCCTCGCCATTGCTGAAGGATGGATCTCTTATGGCGTCTGGAGCAGCAAAGCCGGGTTCTCCGCTCAATGTAAGGCTTACTGTTCCAACTGCAATGAAGACAATTTATGTTGAAGAGATTCTTCCAAACGGGAGCAGGAATACAAAAAGCGTTGAAATCACTGGGACCTCTCTGACAATAACAACTGCAGCGAGTGTTAAGAGCTCTGGAGCTATTTCTGCCAATGCCCCTTTTATATCCCCTACTATCCCGCTACCAACGAACTACGATGTAGAGATAACAAATAACAACTCGGTGAGCGTCCTGGGTTTCGGGGCCGGCGAGTCCTCTGCTTATGGAAACACTTATAAATCCTATCTCTTAAAGGAGGGTGTCAACCGCACAGCTGTAATTGACCTTGGAAACTGGAAACAACATGCAATCCTTTACGTAAAGGGTGAATACACAATTTCAGGAAGAATGGATCTTGATAAAGTAAGCGTTGTTGTTTTACCCGGTGGAAAGGTAACTGTCGGGGGAATAAGAGTGGGAGTTATTGATGCAGCCTCCCCTCCTGCAATATATGTAATGCCGGGCGGAGAGCTTTACTCCTCCAAGGTTGCCAATATTTATAACTGCAAGTTTGTTAACAAAGGCTCTGTTGAGATAAATGACAATTTGGATGTTAACAACTCATCCATATTTTACAATGAGGGAGATGTTACAATTAACAGATCCGGAAGGGGTTTACTTATCACAAACTTTGCGCAGATGTTTAACAGCGGAGAGGTTAATGTTAAGAAATTTGACATAACCAGCAACTCATCTTTACTGAATGATACCGGAGGCAGAATTATTACCGCTACATATTATCAGACAAACGGAACCATTGTGACAAATAACCATGAAATTGTGGCAACAACAAGTTTTACTACAACAAGCACTGCTGTTGTACACAATTACTGCAATATCACAACAAACCTTACGGATTATCAAGGCAGCACAATAAACTTATATGGAGGATCTTTATGGCAAAGTCAAAGCTTTAAGGTAAATCTTACAAACATTAATATGTTTGCCGGAAGTATGTTTCTGACAACAAACTTTACCGACATCTGGGGGATGAACCTTAGCTCATCATCTGCGGACTACTCTGTGTTTAAAGTAACCGGCAGTATGAAGACATTTGTTAGCTCTGGATCTCAGATTAGCGGCAGAATTGAAGTTGTGTACTCTAATCTTGTAGATGGCTCAGGAACAAATGGTAGAGGCACTTATGAGCATCTCTTTACTGATGGTCTCTCTTTGCTTAACAAGAATCAGACAAAAAATATTGTTGCGACATCTTGCAATAACGGAGCCGGACAAATAGTAGCTCCGCCTCCTGCAATAGTTGACAATGATGGCGACGGAGTACAGGAGAGTGAGGATTTTGACGACAATGATCCTAATGTCGCTTTTGTCTCCTATTTCCCATCTGAAACAGGCTGGGGATCATATGCATTTGAGGATCTATATCCATGGAAGGGTGACTACGATATGAATGACCTGGTTTTGGCGTTCAGAAAGATTACATACACAAACTCCTCAAATATGGTTACCAAGGTTGGTGTGAAGTATAATGTCAGGGCCGCCGGCAGCAACTATACCATAGCTTCTGCATTCCAGCTTGACAATGTAAATGCTTCAAACATTGCCTCTGTTGAAGGACAGGAGATTGTAGGTTCTGCTCCTTTCAACATAGCCACTAACGGAACAGAACAGGGAGTAACGCTTGCAGTAATACCTCTGTTCAACAAAGTGAATGATGCAATTGGAATGAGCTCTTTTACATTCCTTAATACTATGGAGGGGGCACATTTAATGACACCAACCAAGGAGATTACAATCAGGTTTACAACACCAGTTCAGCCATCAAGTCTGAACATGGACAAGATGAACTTCTTTATTGTAGTCAATAACAAAGGGGAGAGCCTGAGAGGAAAAGAGGTGCATCTTCCAACATTCAGTGCCACATCAAAAGTTGATAACAGCCTGTTTGCAGGAAAGCAGCTCCATCCTACCGATAAATACAAATTCATAGATGGAATGATGTGGGGGATAATGCTTCCTGTTGTATTTGAATATCCATTTGAATTTAAATCTGTAAACTCCGCATACCTTAAGTTTCAGGCTTGGGCAGAGTCGGGAGGCGTAGAGTATCCTGACTGGTATGTCAATCTTCCTGATTACAGAAATGACTCTTTAATTTATTCTGTTGAGTAAATTATTAAGTTAAGATCCAGATAAAATAAGCGACCGGGCATTTTAGCCCGGTCGCTGTTATTTTGTTATAATTATCTGTTATAATTGCTGCTTACATCTTAAATATCTTTTCAAGTGGTGATGCCCAGTAGTTCCTCATTCCAAATCCACCGGCTTTCCCAGCAACTCTATCAGCAAATATTATCTTTTTAGATCTGACATCAAAAAAGACTGCAATGAAATTTCCAATGCCATCCTCTTTATTAAGGAGTTCCGCAACATAGACAACCCCGTAGCCTGTATCACTTCCTGTGTTAAATGATTTAATAAGCCTTGCCAAATCTGCATCATCAATTTTATATGCTTTATTGTATGTTGGCATTCCGGCCTCGTCCATTACCCTTGCTCTGTAAATTGCTTCATCAATATTCACATTGTCAAATCCCAGAGTCTCAATTCTGCCCAGGTCGGTAGTTTGGGCTATTTGTCTGATATACTTTTTGAAGAAGTTGCCATACTGATATTTTTTTGTCTCAGTTACAATGAGCTTGTTAATCTCTTCAAAAGCCAAAGCTGTCTTTCCTGCGTCCTCCTTAACGCCAAAGGTTTTCACCAAGGTAAAGTCAATTCCGTAAAAGTTCATTTTGGGAGCCGGCTGGGACTCTCCTAATCCAAATCCTTTTGCCAGTAAAGGCAAAACAAGGAGGAGTGTTAGTGTTATAAAAGTCTTCTTCATAGTACATTGGTTTATATATGCTCAAATATACAATTAATAAATAATAGTTGGAACTCCATATCAACAATCTCTATCAACAATTGATACACGACATTAATTTCCCCTAAAATAGTATTGCATATTTCAAATATTTTTTTATATTTGAGCAAAATTGGCAGATAAGAATGCAAATACTTGATGGTTAAAATATACAACCGTTGAATTATCATGAAAAACTATTTACTGGTATCCCTGATTCTTCTTATTATTGTCTCTTCTTGCGTAAAATTTCCACAGGAGAGAGGGAAGAAGGAGGGTCCCGGAACACTGGTCTCCTCAACATTTGACTGGAAGACCATTGAGATCAAAAAGGTCTCTGCACCCTATGATTTCTCCGTACTGAACCAATACGGAGACACAATCGCCACCAATTTGGCGGCAGGCGAGTATGACATCTATGTCGGAAAGGGCTCTTTGCTAAATGTAATTAAAGCCGAGTCAAATTCTCAGCAGGAGGTTACAACTAAAGCTGACATAACTCCTTTGGCATCAGGAACAGGAATCTATTTCCCAGCGAAAAATGTTTACGCCACGGTTATGTTTGAAGATCTCTTCCCCTATCCGGGAGACAGAGATATGAATGATATCGTATTTGGACTAAACATTGTTTACGAAGTTAACAAGAAAAATGAGGTGCTTGCCTTACACTTAAATATTCAGCCGAGAGCTGTTGGAAGCACTTACGGGACAATAGGACTGGCTGCATATTTCTCCGGAAAAGCAGTGACTGTTGATCAGATATCACGTTCCAGCACAACTCTAGCCGGCATTACTTTAAATCACAGCGATGTCTCATCTCTGTTCTCAATTCAGCCATATTACAATTTTTACTACCCGGACCCATCAGCATCAGGAGATAAAGGAGTTATACCATTTACCGGAGACTTTAGATATTTTTTCATTTCCAAGCCAGCCGGTTCACAGTTTTATAATGTAATGAACTTTGGAAACTTTGTGAGTGCTCATAATTTTACAGTAAAAGTAACTTTTAAAAAACCCGCTCCTAAATATTCCGACTTTACTTTTTTGGACCAAACAATTACAACTAAAACAAATATCTCTATTTTTGCAACATTCGGGGTGAGAGGTAAAGAGGTCCATTTCAAGTATCAAACACCCTCTAAGTTATTTGATACCACACTTTTCAGGGTGACTGGCAGGACAGATTTCTCATCAAGTAAAGACAATTGGGTTTGGGCAATACTATCAGATAAATCTGTAAGACACCCCCTTGAGATGGTTAAAATAAACAATGCCTACCCGCAATTTAACAACTGGCTTACAGACCAGGACATGACCAACTGGTACGGAGCAAAAATATTAGATAGTTTATATACACAGTGGAATTTCGACTACATAGATTAAAAAAATTAACAAGGCTGCTTTTCCTTGTTCCCCTTATGTTTCTGATGGGCTCGTGCCTTAAGTTTCCGGAAGACACTTATGTTAAGGTACTTGATGTCCCTTCCGACTTTGACTGGAAAACAATAGAGTATAAAGATATTGAAATCTCCAATCTCTCATCTCTCTTAAATGAGGAGGGGGATACTGTTGCCTCATTTATACCTCCGGGAAAGTATCTAATTGCCACCGGAATTGGCTCTGTGTTGAATATCCGGGAAGAGAGTGCTGTCCCCGATACCTACCTTCCTCTAACAAAATCTCTTCCGGGCAATCATAAACAAACTATCTATTTCCCTGCAAAAAACAAATATGCTACTTTGATGTTTGAAGACCTGTTCCCTTCAAAAGGGGATATGGATATGAATGATGTGGTTATTGGATTGAATATAGAGTATCTACTGGATAATCAGGGGCGAGTATTAGGCATTAGATTTAAGGTAGAACCCAGAGCTCTGGGGAGTTCTTATAATTTAATCGGTTTGGCGGCGTGTTTAAGAGGTAAGCCTCATGTCAATATTGTTGAACAGATTGTCCACTCGTCAACTCCCTCTCTGGCACCGCTTTTTGCAAGTTCTAACGGCGGAAGTACTTATTTGCCCGAGGATGGGATCACGAGCTCTCAGGTTATCCCGTTAACAGGTAATTTAAGATCACATATTGATAACGATACAGATCTTTTTCTAAATGTAAGAAATATTGATGCATATTCTCCCGTGGAGAGATTTACCGTTACTGCTGAGGTCTTTGCAAATCAGAAAACACACTATTCAAACTTCACTTTTTTGGACTCTTTGAAGGATGGAAAGATTAACCTTGACATATTTGCTGTCTTTGATACCAGAGGAAAAGAGGTTCATTTCAAAGGACAGCTCCCAACCAACAAATTCACCATTCAATACTTTATGAGTACAAGACCAAAGATGGACTTCTCAACGGTTGACAATTGGGTTTGGGCTGTGTTAAGTCCCAAGTCTATTAGGCACCCTTTAGAATTTGTCAAAATATATAATGCCTATCCAAATTTCAAGACATGGGCTGAGGCTGGTGGAGAGGTTGGTGTTGATTGGTACAACAACACTGTAAGAGACAGTTTGTGGACAAGGCATAATTTCAATTATGTAAATTGACCTACCCCTCTCTTAATTATTGATTTCGCTCTTTTTAAAAAGGGGAATATCAAAATTGCAATATCTCTTGTTTTCATATCGTGAAGCAAACCCTCTTTGACGATAAATTTAGCAAGCCGCAATTTCTTGCTATAGTTAAGGGAGTCAGAGTTATATGCCAAAACAGATGTTATATCTGTGATAATCTTCTTCACTGTTACCCTATTTTGCAGACTCAATTCCCTTGAAAAAACATTAAGCTCCTTAACTACAGTACAGTAGCCTGAAAAATTTCTTTCTGAGAAACTTTTTGTCATAGTAGAGCTTGCTCTTACTCGTCTGGTAAAAAAAATTTTCGGTAAATATGAGACCCTCTTTGCTATAAGATATAGTTTTGGAGTGAATAGCTCATCCTCGTGGATAATTCCGGGATAAAATCTGACACTGCCAGACTCCAAGAGCCCTTTTCTAACAAAGAGTAACCATGGAGCAGCTCTATAGGATCCATTTTCAACTGTTAGCCTAAAAAAACTCTCCCCTGAGAGAATATCAAGAGGAATCAGACCGTTCCTGATATAGTTGTAACTCAAAGGCTTCATATCGCCTTCATATATAATTCCGGCATCAAATGTAACAATATCAAGTCTCTCCCTCTCTGCAAGGTCATAACAAGAGGCAAGTGCCTCTTTATCCAGAATATCGTCACTATCCATGAAGTAGATATAGTCCCCTTTTGCCATATCTATCAGTCTGTTCCTTGCAACAGACTGCCCACTGTTCTCCTGAGAAAACAGATGCACTCTTGAATCGTCTGTGCAGTAACCTTCTATCAGCTCTCTGCTCCCATCTGTTGATCCGTCATCCATTACCAGAATCTCAATGTCCTGGAGTGACTGGTTCAATATTGATTCCAGACACTCCTCCAGATAATTTTGAGTATTATAAACCGGAATAAGTACGCTGACTCTAGGCTTTTTCTCCATATTTTTTTATAAATTCATCATATGGCATTGGCTTGGAGAAGGTTAACACCTTCTCTTTCACCATCTTTAGAGAAAATTTTATAAAGACTTTAAGAATTGATCCAATTTCTGAATACATACTACGTTTGGGAAATAGAATTTCAGCCTCTCTCTGACCAATTTTTTGAGAAAAGAAGGCTTTGAAGTAATCATCTTCAGGATTCAATAAAATCTCAAACCTCCCTTCCCAATTAATCTTAACCGACATGAAATTCTGAGTTGACAATTCAGTAAGCCTGTAAAGAAGTGATTTGTACGGCAAATGATTAAGATAGACATCCCCAAAGTCAGGAGAGAAATCGTATGACAACTTTGATTTTTCATACATTACCAATTTCCCATCTATAACCAGAGAAACCCATTTATGCGACTCCTTAGGGGCTAAAAACTCTCCAAAAAGGCTTGGAGCCTCCAGATATCCTCTTCCTGAGACTCTAAACTGCTCCTCCATAAATTTCACCGGATTATCAGTATGCTCTATGACATGACTGCAAATAACAAAATTAAACTCGCCATTTTTAAAAGGCATATTTTCACCATCCCCAACAACCAGTTTCTGATGTTTGTACAGCTTGAAATCCCCTCTCCTATGGGTGTTGTCCTGTATAAATTTCTCCAAAAGGGTATCTGCTCTTTTTGTAGGATTATTTCCGGGACCCACTTCAAGAACCTTCAAGCCTTTCCTGATTTTAAGATAATTCTTATTGTATAAATATTTAATCATTCTGCTATATTTTTTCCCATTGGGATAGTTCAAAATTGTATTTTTTAACAGGTTTTGCGGGATTGCCTGCCACTATGGTAAAATCATCAACATCTCTTTTAACAACACTTCCTGCAGCAACAATTGAATGACGTCCAATTGTTATACCTTTTGTTATTACGCTGTTTGCACCGATCCATGAGTCATCACATATTACAACCTTTGAGACTGTAACTCCCTGTAATGATATCGGAATTTCTGTATTAATATAATTGTGGTCCATTCCTGAGACAACAATGTTTTGAGCTAACATTACATTATTGCCAATCTCTGCCGGACCAATTATTGTATTCGCTATTCCCACCCGGGACCTCTCTCCTATTTTAACCTCTCCAACCATGTTGTTAATAGTTGAGAAGCTCTCAATAACTGAGTATCTTCCAATAGAGAATTTATTAAACGGAACAATATCCTTTCTGACACTAGAACAAATCACTGATCCAGCACCTCTCTTAGTATATAAAAACATTAAGAGCCTCAACCACGCTCTTGGCCTGGTTCTAACCGGATTAATAAGAAGATGATGTACTCTTCTCTTAATCTTCGCATTGCTATTTAGCCAGCTCTGTATCTTATTAATCATAACTGTTGCTTTTTTGCTCTCTCAGATTTCTCCCAAACACCTGTACCTCTCTTCTTATACAGATATCTGAACCCTTTGAGAACTGATAAGTTCATAAACATAAAGTAATATGGCACAAAAATGATTTTTCTTTTTACCTCTCTCTCAGCCATAAGGTACCCTGCAATGGATAAAAAATAGAAAAGAGCATGAAAGATCAGCAGGACACTGTAGATATTACCGGCATTACGCAGAGCTAAAGCAATATTTAGTGGCATTAATGCAAAAAGGGCTATGGGCGTTATTGTCCATCTTAGTAATCTGTGTGATACATATTGAAATGAAAAGAAACCATATTTAAATATGTTCAAAAGAGGTGTTAACATAATTACAGATTGAAGGCCACCTGCAGAGATTCTTACCTTCCTCTTCTCCTCCTCCTTCATATTCTTAGCTCCGAACTCTACAGCATATGCATCTCTGCAATATCTTATTCTGTATCCTTTCATTGCAATCCTCATTGACAAAATAAAGTCATCAAGAAGTACACTCTTCTCTACATTATTGTAGAGGTTTGTCCTTATTGCATAAAGTTCACCTGCAGCTCCAACGGCGCTATAGAGCCTTGAATCCAGCTCCTTGAGCTTTGACTCATAACGCCAGTAAATACCCTCCCCGCTAGAAGAGGCACCATCTTTGTCGCCGTAAACAACCCTTTTTTCTCCCGCTACGCATCCCACCTTACTATCACTAAAAGCATTAGCAATAATCCTGATAGCATCTTTGTTAAGCATTGCATTGGCGTCCGAAAAAACAACTATAGGAGTTTTTACAAAAGGGATTGCTCTATTGATAGCCGCGCTCTTTCCCTCTCTGATATTCTGATGGAGTAAAATCACCTTTGGATAGCGAGATATGATATCATTTGTTTTGTCTGTACTCCCATCAGTAACCCATATAAGATGGAGTTTATCGTCCAGATAATCAAGATCAAGTGAGTTAAGTATCTTCTCTTCTGCAACTTCTTCTTCATTGTAGGCTGCAACAAGCAGGGTAACAGCAGGAAGATTATGTTCAATAATAGAGCTTGACTCATCTTTCCGGATCTCTACTCTTTTTACAAACCACTCCTTTATAGCAACTGATATATAGAGTATTATTCCATAGCCGATATATGTATAAAATATCAGCAATGCCATCCCCCAAAAAATAATCTCTAAAAGATCCATTAAAAAATTAAATACTGTTAATAACTCTCTTCATCTGAATATCCCATGAAAGCTTATCAATTACTGTGTTACGAATCTCTTCCGGTTTTAATTTAAACACTGAAAAATATTGAACTATCTCTTCTATGTTGATTGGAGACTCATCTGGAGAGGCTTTAAGAATGTAGGGCATATTATTAAAGTCGCTATCATCCTCTGAAAATATAAATGGAATTCCTCTTGCAGCATACTCCCTGTTTTTAATAGTTTTGATTACACTAATTCCTGTTCTATGCCTCGCCAGACTTGCAATTGCAAAATGAGAACTGTCAAATGCCTCATCCAGCTCCTTTCCGGAAAGATAACCTGAAAACTGCACACAGTCGCTTAAGTCAAATTCTCTGACCATTTTCTGCAATCTCTCCACATCACCAGTATTGCTATTGCCTACAATATTGAATCTCACCTTAATGTCTCTTACTGATTTATTATATTCATACAAACCCCTTATTACTCTGTCGTATCCATGCCAAATATGGACCTCAGCGACTCCAATTAAATTTAGTGTATCTCCAAACTCACTTCTCACCTTTAATTTAATTTGGCTAAAATCAATTCCATTTGAGATATTAATTGTCTTTATACCATGAATATAATCTGCATCAGAAAAAGTAACTGCTTTTTTTACATATTGTTTTAACCTGCTCCTGAAGAGCCTGTTAACCATAAATATTAATCTTGTTTTCAACTCTGCCCCCTTCAGCTCTTTTTCATAAGGATAGGTTGGAAACTCCATCAATACTTTTACTCCTTCTCTGTTTACACGTCTCAACATGTTGACTAACTGAGGAGTTGTGTTGTAAAAACTTCTTATATATAAAATTTCATACTTCTCGTCAATTATGAACTTTGCAAGTTTTCCATAACTAAACCATTTAATAAATTTTGCCAGAGGCGTTCTCCCGAAATTCTGAATGGTTTTTCCGTTACAAATCCTAACCTGATTACCGTTTTCTTCAATCATAGTATAGCACAGATCACAATCCACACCATTAGCTCTCAGAGCATTAACCTGAGCCAATATCTTTTTACTTATGCCACTGTGCTCGGCAAAGTCAAAGAAGTGAAGAAACAGTGCCTTCATAACTGAAGAGATTATGTAGAAATACCTATCAAAGTTAAGATTTTTAGTCATATATTTATAAGCAAAATATCAATTTTGAGCTATGGTTTACTCTACACTAACTGACAGAATTGGGAATCTTCTATTTCAAATTGGAGCAGGTGCTTCGCTGGCTGCCAGGAATAACTCAGAATTTAAGTGTTGTATTATTGAAAGGCTGGTTCCAGAGGGAATAACTCTTGTAGAGTATATTGAACAATATCGTGATAATATACTTAGAAATGTCGTTATGGAGCCCGGAATACCTATAGATTCAATTGAGTTTGCACAACCGGGCTTCAACTTTTCTCCTCTTCCATACTATGATAATATCCGTTTAAGCGGCTATTTCCAAAGTGAAAAATTCCTTGACAGGGAGATAGTTTTGAAGCTATTTTCAATTGATGACAAATCTAAAGAGCATATAGAGCGAAACTACGGAGCTCTTTTTAGTGAAGAGATTATCTCAATAAATGTAAGGCGGGGTGATTATCTGAAAAGACCATTAAGGCAGCCAATATGTGAAATGCCCTATTTCAGAAGAGCCCTAAAATACTTTGGACCAAAAAGAAGATATCTGGTTATAAGTGACGATATTGAATGGTGCAGAAAGATGTTTCGGGGCGACAATTTTATCTTTATAGACGATGAGCCTCCGGTGATTGACCTGTACCTGCAAACATACTGCACCCACAACATTATCAGCAATTCTACCTTCAGTTGGTGGGGAGCATGGCTCAATCCAAATCCGGAAAAGATTGTTGTTGCACCAAAAAAATGGTTTGGCATACAAATGAAAAATCTTGACACAAGTGACTTGATACCAGAGAGCTGGGTTCGTATTCCAAATCCCAGAACCCTCTCCCTGACTCTGAAGATTATCTTAAATTATCTCTTTGATTTATTTAACAGGGGAGTACGTAAAGTTATGAAAACCTTACACCTTCCTCTTTAACACTTTATCCAGAAGCGACTTGACACCTATTAGCTTATCTAATTCTCTATAGGAGAAAATAAAACTCAATGCAATTGTAGAAATACCTACAGCAATTGCAGAAACATTGTCAAGAACTAAAGATGACACCGCTGCAGTTGTAATAAAAAACAGCTGGATTAAAAAAATCTTTATATAATTTGCAGACAGTCTGTATTTGTATAGTTTACCTGTAACAAATATAATAACGGCTAAATAAACTGCGTGCATAATTGTAAAGGACCAGGCAAGCCCCATAAGTCCCCCAACTATATATCCTAATGCCAGAAACAGCAGCATTGAAAAATTTGTATATAATCCCTCTAAAACAAAGAATACTCGCTTGTCTCCCTTAGCAAAGGAAATGGCTCCGATTGAGTATGAGGCAGCCTTAAACAGCATACCTAAAGCAAAAATCCTGACCATATCTGCGGAGGGCAAAAACTCTGCACTTAAAAGAACTCTTATGGCTAGAGGGGAAAATACAACAAGCATTGCTAAAATTGGAGCAGATATCAGTACCATTACTTCACCTTGCTGGTTAACCATCTCTCTCACTTTTGAGTTGTCATTACAAACAGCAGCGAGCTTAGGGTAGAAATCAACTGCCATGGCAGAAAATATTAGACCAACCGACTGATTTGTAATACTAATAGCTGCCTGATACAACCCTTGATCAGAAAGAGAACCATAATTTGTAACAAATGTGTTTATAAGATAGTGCATAAGAGCCCCAATTGAGGTAGCAACCATCATGGCAATCCCCAGTTTAAGCATCTCCCTCCCCTCTGCTATAACCTCTCTTCTTCCCACATTCACCTTGATTGCCCCTGACTCCTTAGAATAGTACAGAACAACTAAATATGTTATAAATGCGCCAGCTATAAGAGCCGGAATTATAGCATCCATCCTGAAAAAATAGTATAGAGGGGCAATTGCAACTAAAGAGAGCAAAGAGCTAACTACAATTTGTTTACCATAATTTTTAATATCTCTTACTCCCTGAATAATTGAAGCATAACCTGAGCTTAAGGCCGTGAAAAACACCATCAGTCCTAATAGAACAAATGAAATTACATATTTGTCTGATCCAAAAGTGAATCTACTAAGGAGGGGTGACAGAAGGATTGTTGCAGCAAAACCGAATAGTGCTGTAAACATCACAAGTTTCTTAAAAACCGATAGCGTTTTTGAGAATTTGCTTATGTCTCCCGACTCCTTGGCCTGGGATATATTTCTAACAGCACTGAAATTTAGACCTAAACCGGTAACATTTGTGATTACGTTGGTAGAAGAGACAAAAAGGCTGTTTATACCCATACCGTCAGGTCCAAGGAAAAGTGCCAATAACTTCCCCTTAAGAAGGGCTGCCAAAACCTTGAAAAGGTTTGCACCACCAAATATTGTAGTGGCCTTAACAATCTGTTTATATGAACCTTTCTGATCAGTCATTGCTCACTATATCATTGTATATATTCAGCAATTTTTCTGAAGATTTTACCCAGGAAAACTCTTTAGTTCTATTCAAGCCTTTTTCTTTCATGGCTTTCTGCAGTTCATTGTTGGTTATAACCTCATTTATTGCGCTCTCAATACTGTCAATATTAAACGGATCTGCATAAACAGCTGCATCTCCGGCAATTTCTGGCATAGCTGATGTATTTGATGTTATTACGGGTGTTTCGCATGCCATCGCCTCCAGTTGAGGGATGCCGAAACTCTCCCTCAGAGATACATACAGAAACAAGGTGGCACCGGAATATATATAAGGTAGGTCTCTGTTAGGTATATAGCCAGGCATCCGGAGTAACGGAAAAATGTCACTAATCTTTAGTTTAACCAGAATATCTCTTACATATTTTTCATCCAAATCTGCAATTAACAGAGGGATTTTCAATCCTGTTTTTCTAATAAATTTTGAGTAAGCCATCAGAACCCTCTCTGTATTTTTTTTGGGGTCTGTATTACCAAGGAAAAAAAGATACTCTCTATCTGAGAGATATTTAGAGGTGACTTTGTAATGCCCCTCTCTGTAATAGAAGTGTGTTGAAAAACTGTTATATATGAAATCTACTTTATCAGATGACAGATTAAGAGCACTAGATATTCTATCCATTTCAAATGCTGAGACAGTTAATATCTTTTTAGCCTTTGCAGCGACAAGTGGAACTATAAATTTTCTGTAGTACCATCCCAGATTTTGATAAATAGATTTATTTGTGCTGTTTCGTTTTTCAAGGTATATAACATCGTGAATTGTAAGAATCAATGGAGTTTTTAATATCAACGGAGCAGTGTTGCTCGTGCAGTGTAGAATATCTGGATTTACCCTTTTTACAGCCAATGGAAGTGCAATTTGCTCCCACAAAGGATAGAGAGGCATCCCCACTTTTATTATTTTAAAGTTATCAGAATCCGTTAATACCTCATCCTCTCCCGGGGCTGCAAAAATGTAGTAAAGATTTACTTTATCTATCTGTTGCAGTGCCCGAATATACTCCAGAACGACAAAATCCATTCCGTGTTTATTCTTTCTGAATATCCTCTGAGCCTCAATGCCAATTTTCATACATTGCTAATTTTTAGATGTGTGAATAAACCTTCTGACAGCCCCTTTTGTCCTGAAGAAATTTAGAATTGTCAGAGTAAAAATTATGGGCAATTTCAATAGTGATCGTGCTGATATTTTCTCTCTTAATGAATGTGGTATAGAAGAGATGAGCGAAATTGAAAAAATTATCGCTAAGACACCCCATTTTAGAGAGGAGTATGGATTGATTATAAGGGCCAGACCGAATGAAATAATCAGGAAACCTAATGTAGCAACTCTTGGGAGAAGAGACCACTGGAAAATTTTATCAATATAACCGATATTGGCAGAAAGAATCGCATTTGGCAACCACTTTGCACCTGTTGACAAGGAGTGAAACTGGGCTGCAATCCACCTTCTTCTCTGGTTGTAATATGTTGAATCTCGTTTAGTTTTTTCGTCATACACCAGTAAGTCGTCTAAATAATTTATAAACACTCGCTCTTTCAATATCAAAATCTCCAGCTCTTTATCCTCTCCGGCAGTTTCAAGTTTTGAAACGGCATTTTTAAACCAATTAAACTCAAAAGCCATACCAGAGCCAATAAGTGCAGAGGGGAGCCCTACTGCGGTGTGTCCCTTCCTGAATATTGAATTGTTTATCTCCTCACTAATTGCATCTAAAAGAGCAACCTCAGTATCTGTGTTTTTTGCAGTTCTGTGAGCCTGCACAACTCTGCATCCAGAATTAAATGCCTCATTGAGAGTGCATAAAAAATCACTTTTCACGACGTTGTCTGCGTCAAGTATTACTACTTCATCAAATGCTCTTTCACTATAATAGGTTATTGCGTGATTAAGTGCCTTTGCCTTTGAACTTGATTCGGGTTCAAAAACAATTACGCTGGCGCCTAATGATGCAAGGATGCTGTTTGTATCAGGTGACATCCTGTCCGATACAACAGCAACTTCATACGACTCTTCCGGATAATTTTGTTTTAAGGCAGATTTAACACACTCCACTACCATTCCATCCTCCTTATATGCAGGAATCAATACAAGAAAACTCAGTTTGCTGTCCGCTTTCTTGAATTTAGGAGATTTATAGAAAAAAGATGCTAGGACAAAGAAAAACGTATATGCTACATTTATTGCCAGCAATATAAATAATATTATATCCGCAAAATACAAAATTCTCATATATGGCTTTTTTCACCGAATTTTTGTTTGAAAAAATCAATGCAACCCTCAACTATTGAGGCAGAATTGCTTATTCTGCCTTTGAATAACTCAACTGTTATATCTTTAGTTACCGAAAAAAGAGTGAAGTATAATGCAAACATCAAGAACTCAGCCTTAGTCCTGTTCCTCTTGGCAAAAAGGAGTCTGTTTCTGGTTATGTAATATTTTTTAAGCGGGCTGTGCGCTCCAACAGTACTGCTCTCTTTATGAATAATCTTCATAAAAGGGAGATACCACAGCTCGTATCCGGCCCTCTTTATTGACTCACTCCAGTCCATCTCCTCATAATATAGAAAGTAATCTTCCGGCATACCGCCAACTGCTGTTATCACATCTCGCCTTACAATCATTGCCGCACCATGAAGGAAATGTGTAGGCTGAGGATCCCGATATTGGCCTCTGTCTATCTCCAAAAACCCTATCGCTCTGTTTCTTAGAGTAATTCTGGATAAAGGTGTAAATCCTGCAAATTGCAAAGTATTCTCGGGCTTATAAAAGACAATTTTGGGAGAGACTGCCCCTATTTTTTTTTCTCTCTCCATATGGGATATGATGTCTTTGACAGAAGAATCCAACAAAAGCGTATCATTGTTGACAAAAAAAAGATATGACCCTGTTGCCCTCTCTAAGCACAAGTTATTACCTGCAGCAAAACCTAAATTTTTATCACTTCTAATAATCTCATACTCCGGGTAATTGCTCTTTATTATCACAGATTCATCAACTACTGAACCATTGTCTAATACAATACATTCATAGCTACACCCTTTAAAGGATCTACTTAGAGATGCAAGCATCTCTAGTGTGTGATTGACACTGTTGTAATTGATAGTTATAACAGATAATTCAACCATAGTTTTCCTCAAGAATTGCATTTTTATCTGTTTGTACCTTATCAAGCCTTGGGCTCATATAGACCACAGCCATACAAGTATAAAGAATAAAGCCGGTAGGGAACTGACCAATAATTTCAATAGTATATGAAGATACATATAATCCCGATATCCCGCACACCATCGCAGAGACTATACCCCTGACTGTTGGATCCCTCAGTTTGAATAAGATCAGATATGCACCATATGCCGGAACAGAAAGAAGTATTAAAAGGTGTAATATTAATCCGACAATACCTGTCTCTACCCAAATCAGGACATACCAGGAATCACTTGGAATTTTTGAAACAAAGGCATCGGGCTGATATGTCTCTGCTCTACCTCTGCTCATACCTATGCCGACTCCAAAGTGTTTATCTGCCATATACACTCTTAGTCTCTCCTGGTTAACCATACGAACCTGCAACGAGGCATCTTCAGCTGCATTAAAGATTGATCTCATTCTCCTTATATATGAGTTACCCTGTCCGTAATTGGTATATCTTAAAAATGCAAATACAGATAATATGGCAAAAGCAGCTAAAAGTGTTGTTTTAAACTGCTTAGAAAGAATGGTATATAAAGTAAATCCGACAAAAGGGACCATCAATGATCCTCTTGTCCCTGAGATTATCATCCCATACATACATGCCGCTGCTGTGATAGCATAGAAAATTTTGTATCCATATCGTTTGTCACTCAGTGCGGCTATTCCGAATACTACCCCAGAAAGGGCAATTCCAGAGCCAAAGTTTGCAGCATCAGAGAAGAATGAGAAATACCTGATTCCTGAATATATTATATGGGTCCTGCTGGCTCCTTCAACATATAACCATCTGGACTCAGCGGCATCAAATCCCAGGTATTGTTGCATAAGGGCCTTCAGTACTGCCGTTAAAGAGAGAACCGCCCATATGTTAAGTATAATGTGCAGATCCTTCAAGTCTCTTACAAGTACAGAGACAAGGAGAACTATTATAAAAAAATAGATTCCAATTCCTCTTGCAGCAGTAGCCCAACCCAAAGGAGATGCTTCCGGCACCAGTAAGAGAAAAATACAATATAACAGCCATATGAAAGCCAAAAGGACTATTACATTGAACCCACCCTTCCATGAATACCTGAATCTGGTTTTAAACTGATGTAAAATTATTGATACAATGGTTATAACCAAGAGACCATCCATTACAATCCCGGAAGGGAGACCCGGAATATATCTTGTTAAACCTTGTATATAGTAGTTTGCAATAAAGACTGCAATAAACCCCCAAAAGGGGTTATTGATAAAAATCACCAGAAAGACTAATGCAAATGGAATAAGTGCTATAGATGCCCCGGCGAGATATCCAAACTTGAAAGTGATAAATAGTAGGAGCGCAATAATTCCCAGCAGCAAAAAATTAAGCCACGATCTTCCTAAGAAACCAAGAATATTGTATTGAGACCCCAAATTTTCAAATCTCTATTTTGATGTAAATCCTAACTGCAACAATCTATATATAAAAGACCTAAGCTTTGAAACAGGTGGCATTTGCCCAACAAAACTCTCAGCAACATCTCTTGTTGTTTCTGACAAATACAGCATAAGAGGTGTGGTCTGCACCTGATCTTTCAACCGATCAAATGCAATTTTGTCAATATCTCTCCAAACCTTGTCTGCTCTTACAACAAGCAGGTTTAGCGATGCCTCCCTTAGCAACCCTACAGGAATAGCTGATTTCATTAGGGACCTGTGCTCTATTATTATGATATCCTCGTTGTCATAATCGTTAAAGTCGTAGAAATTGTTAGAGAGTAAATACTCTCTTGATTCTGAGAACTCCTGCTCGCTCCAGTTTATGACTCTTACCTTAAGGCCCCTGTCAGTCCAATACTCATCAAGAAGATTGATAAGTTTGGATTTCCCGGTCCCATCATCGGTGCTGATAAAATTAATGATGTCCGGCCTCTCTTTGGGATTAAGGAAAGGTATTATTGAGTTTGCCAGATAATTTGTGCAAATTCTTACATATGTGCTGTAATAGGACCTGAATCTAAACCGATGCTGTCTCGGGAACGCTCCCAGCACCTTTGCCGGTATAATCCTCTCTGTTCTGTATCTGTCTCTAAGCGTCCTGTCAAAAATCTCAACTAAAATAAAGAAAGCAATCAAGAAAACCAGTGAGATTAAATATGATGTAAGGACTATCAGTCTCCTTTTTGTCGGCAGAGGAGATACCGGAAAGAGAGGGGGGTTAATAGGCTTAAGGTTTGCTGATGTCATCTGAAGTGTCTTCTGTCTTAGAAGAGCTGCATTTAAGCTTTGCAAAACCGACAGGTATGATTGCTCGGTAAATGATATATCTCGCTCAATCCTCTTTAAGGTTGAACCTATTGGTGAGAAAAATGCATACTGATCCTCTAGCTTTCTGATAACATCTGTCATGACATTCATCTCAGCATAGGCCTTCTCTCTCTCAATAAGATTTGTTATCCACTGATCTACGAAAGTAGTTGTGGCAATACCCTCTTTAGTATATTTCTGAGATGAAATCTCACCAGACAAGGCCTTAAGATCCTGTTCGGCGACATCCAGTCTCCTTTTTGTCTCAATAATTTCAGCATTACGGGAGGCAACTGTGTCAGTTGCGAATGTTTGTAATTTTGCTAATTGGGAGCTTAAAGTAGAAATCTCATTGATCTTACCAATAAATTGTGTATTGTTCTCAATTACCTTTACCTGATTTTCAATTTTGTCCTCCAGCTCCCTTACAGAAGTGGCTGCGCTGGTATATCTGAGCAAAACTTCATTAAACAGAAGATCATAGTCTCTTGACATTGCTGCCACCTGCTTAGTCTGCTCTCCATAATTTATTATCTTTTTGGATATGGAGTAATCTGTAAGAGAATCCTCTGAAGCTCTAAGTTTTTTTGATAGCTCAAGCAACTCATTTCTGAAATAGTCAACGACATTGTTTGTCTCACCAAACCGTAACAACTGATATTGATTGACAAACTCCTCATTCAGTATTACCAGAGTGTTGAATGTAATTCCCGGGTCGTTTGAAGAGTATTTAATATCAAGCATGTCACTGTTAAATATCCTTCTGACTTCAATTTTACTAAGGGCCGTGTAACTATAGTGGTGATGGTTCCAGTTGAACAATCCATATACAAAATTTCTTGGAGAGGCCTTCTCATAATTATTAAGATTTCTTATAGTACGATCAATAGATGAAGTATCTATAAGTGCCTTAACCTCCCGTGGGGTTATGCGAAGCAGACTTCTGTAGTGTTCGGCAGTAATAAAGTTATTGTCTTTTAAAGAGTCGCCGTATATCATATGTTGCGCGTAGAGACGAAGGGAGACATTTCTGAGTGTTGTTTTGGATTTGATAATGCTAATAAGATTATCCATTCCGTTGTTAACACTGCTCCAGTCAACTCTTCCACCCCCGTCCATACCGGATTCAATAGTAAACCCGGACGCAATACCTGTGTATATTGTTGTGCTCACCTCATACTCTCGAGGCATCTCTCTTGTCTTGTAAATAAAGATCAAAGCCACTGTTAACGGAAGAAATATCAACCAGTATTTTATACGGAAGATAAGTCTGAGTATTTGGTTTAATACATCCATCTATCTTTCAATTAATTTTGTATTTGATAGTATCTCAAGTTTTAGCAATGATGCGTTAAGTTCTGCCTTAATTCGCTCTAACTGCATATAAGCCTGTACCTGAGAGCCTTTAATTACACCAAGCGTCTGCCCGGTCATCGCTCCAATAGCATAATCTTTCTGAGCAACCTCATACTGTTTATCAACTAGCTGAAAATGCTCATTTGCATAAGTCAGGCTGTTTAACATCTCTGCAACCTTTACATAGAGATCTATTATCTTAATCTTTTGCTCATCATACCAAAGGTCTCTCTCCTTTAGAGTCGCTTCCATCTTTGCCCTTTGACTCTTAACCCTGTTGCCTCTGTCAAAAATTCTGTCCAGAGGAATCCTTATCATTGCACCCACGTTATACCATAACTGTACCTCTCCGGAGGTCTGATAAACCAGAGGAAAATCCATCCCGTAGTTAGTATATGAGCTTATACCGATAGCACCATACTGATAAGATCCAAAAACACTGAAAAATTCCAGCCATCTTCTCTTTTCAGTTTTTAATATATATTGCTCCTGCTGCATTTTATAATCATAAAACTGGAACATTGAAGTTTTCATAGCCCCCTCATAAAGCACCTCTATTGGTGGAAGTTTGACTTTCAACAGCTCCTGCGTTCCTGGTTGAGAGTAAATCAGACCAGTTTTTGAAGCCAAAAAAACAATAAGCAAAAGAAATCTCTTCATTTAATGTTCGGTTTAGACATTCTCCTTTTGAATAAAAGCTGTAAATGTTCTTATAATAATCTTCAGATCCAGCCAGAAGCTAAAGTTATTTGCATAGTAAATATCAAGTTGCTTTCTCTCCTCCGGAGAGAGCTTTCCTGAATCTCCCCTCTTTTCAACCTGCCATAACCCTGTAAGTCCGGCTGGTCCCATAAATCTGTCAATATACTGGTCAGATGTCAGCTGTTCCGCCTCATACAATGGAAGAGGTCTATTGCCCACGATTGACATATCTCCTCTAATTATATTAATGAGTTGTGGCAATTCGTCAATGCTGTATTTTCTGATAAACCTGCCCATTTTAGTTATTCTCGGGTCATTTTCAAATTTAACGAAATTATTCTTCTGTTTTATAGACCTCTCTTTAATAAACTCCTCTTCCGTAATAACATCATCATCAGAAAAATAAAGCCCGTCATGGAGAACATTTTCAGTATCTATAGGAATTCTTGCTGTATCATCTTCAATATTGAAATGGGAGAGGTCTACATCATTATACTGATTAAGACTAAGAAATTCTTTGAGCCTTTTATCTGCATCTCTGTACATAGATCTGAATTTAAAAAAATCAAACTCCTTATAATTGCTCCCAACTCTTTTTGATTTATATATCACAGGTCCCGGGCTTTCAATTCTGATTAACACTCCCACAATAATAAGAACAGGAGATAGAATAACGAAAGCAGCCACAGAGAGGATAATGTCAAAGATCCTTTTCCATAAAGGCACTCTATATGTTCCCAGGCTTAACTGTCCGCGTGAAGTTGATGTTATAATTTTATGATTTCTCTCAACAAACTCTAATGCATTGGAATACCTCTCCTTTGTGGCCCTGCTCTTTAGAGCATCTCTGACACCGTACTTTATGTATCGGTTGAACTCCTCTCTTGGAATTGAATCTGAAACAAGAATAATATATGAGTTGGGGACCTTTGTCTTGATCTCCTTTAGAATCTCTACATCTTTTTCAATTTCAGTTTTCTCAAAAAGGATAATCGCAGGAGAGTCCTCGCTAGCCTGTTTAGAGTATTCAACTATATTTTTTACGGAAGTACAGAGTGCAATCCCACCATCTTTTATTGTCTTAAAGTGGGAATAAGATAGCTTATCACTTCCAAAGTATAATTGGACGGTACTCACTCAATCAGTTTTTTTAGCCTTATCTTCAACTCCATTGGATTGAACGGTTTTGATATATAATCACTTGCCCCCTTTTCCAATAAATCAATTTTCTGTGATGTGCTGTCTTCACCTGATAAAATTACAAAAGGTATAGATTTAAACAGATCATTCTTCTTTGCATAATTCAGAAACTCTACACCTGTCATGTTGGGCATATTAATATCTGATATTATCAAATCAGGCAGATTTCCATCCTGCATCCATGCAATCGCCTTAATTGGGTCATCAAAATAGATACAATCAAATAGATCTGCAATATAAACCTTTATAATTTTTGCAATGGTCTCTTTATCATCTACAATAAGAACATTCTTCTTCACGGTCACGTATAGTTTTAATACAGTTCGTCTCAATTTATCGTGTAAAATTAGAAAAAAATAGTATGAAACGAATGGAAACCGGAATTATTGTTGATTTTTAATATATTTAAACAAAATTTATCTGTTATGAAAAGGGTTAAAGGGGCTGAATTTATTGAAATAGTTGCTTCAATTGTTACTGTAATCATTTTTATACTTGCAATTGGAAGCAGCATCTCAGGATATATCAGGCCTCACCATTTTAAATGGATTGCATTGACTAATGTTATACTTCCTGTAACAATAATATCATCAATAGTTTTAACTATATTTTGGCTAATCAGACGAAGCTGGGGATTTTTGCTGCCATTATTTTCAATTGCAATAAATGCTTTATCTTTATTGTCGTTTTTTCAAATCAGGGGCAATTCAAATCCTGAACATAGTACAGATAAGTCATTTATAAAGGTTATAAGTTATAATATTCGTGAATTTAAGCATTTTAGAGGGGAGGAGGCAGCAGGTGGAATCTCACATTTTATAGATGAACAATCTCCTGACATACTATGTCTTCAGGAGTATAAAAATTCACCATATTTAAATGACAATGAAATGGATGGACTCTTCAGAAGTTTATCTGAAAAGTTTATTCAGTATCCGGATGTTAACTCTCTTGGATTGGCGATTATGAGCAAACATAAAATTGTAAACAGAGGTATAATTGACTTTGAAAGCACATCCAACAGAGTTATATGGGCAGACTTAATAATAAATGATAAACTTGTAAGGATTGTTAACTGCCATCTCCAATCAACAAATGTTGATAATAATAACATCCGAGGGGGAGGTTTTTTTAAAACAATCAATAAGTTAATGGAGAGTAATGAGATGAGGGCTGCACAGGCTGAGGAGGTAAGGCTGCTGGTGGATACAACCGCTCATCCGGTTATTGTGTGCGGCGACTTCAATGACACTCCATCATCATATACATATGTAAAGATCAAGGGTAGAAAGTTAAGAGACGGCTTCAGAGAAGCGGGGTCTAAACTTGGAGGGACATACAGAGGGATGATGGGAATGTTCCGGATAGATTACATACTGCATACTGATGATTTCAAATCCAATAAATACATATCTCCCGACAAAGAGTGGAGCGACCACAAACCGGTTATCTCTGAATTGGAATATCAAAACTGAATACCGAACCCTTACCCTCCTCAGATTCAAACCAGATATTTCCATTATTTCTGGTAATGAACTCTTTACAAAGAAGAAGACCAAGTCCTGACCCCTCCTCTTTCTCAGTCCCATAGGATGAAATATGGATGCTGGTTTTGAATATTTTAGACTGTTCTGACTCCTTTATTCCTCTTCCACTGTCTTTAACTGAGATTTGAACTCTCTCGTCAGACTCATTTATCATCACATTTATCTCAGATCCTCTCTCACTGAATTTAATCGCATTGTTTAGAAGATTCCTGAGAACTGTTTTAATCATATCCTGATCAATCCTTGCTTTTGACTCAGTATAACCATCAATGGAGATGGTAATCTGCTTAAGTTCAGCAACGACTTCAGCAACCTCCAGTTCTCCTCTTATAAGGGAGTATATATCAACGTCATTCTGAAAAACTGTTTTAAGTCTTCCTGTTTGACTTTTTGTCCATTTAAGCAGATTGTCCAGGAGAACAAATGTATCTTCAGCCAGTCTGTTTCCCATGATAAGTATCTCGTACATATCCTCCTCAATACTCTCTCTGTCAACGCCCATTGAGAGCGCATTCATAACCATCCTTAGAGACCCAACCGGCGATCTTAGATCGTGTGCAATAAGTGAGTATAGTTTATCTCTCGCCTCTACAGTCTTTTCAAGCTCATCTTTCTGTTTCACTATCATTCTCTTTGCAGAGACAAGTGATAATTGGTGGTTAACCCTTATTAAAAGTTCGTCCTTATTGAATGGTTTTGAGACATAGTCGGCTGCACCGTTTCTGAATCCCTTCACAATGTCTTCAGGAGAGTTTAATGCTGATAGAAATATTATTGGTATCTCCTTTTTATCAGGCATCTCTTTGACCCGTTCAGCTACCTCATGACCATCCATCACCGGCATCATAATATCTAACAGGATAAGGTCAGGTGAGTTTCTGGAGATTATATGAAGTGCATCCTTTCCATTGTAGGCTGTTAGGGTCTTGTATCCGGCTTTACTCAGAAGAAGCTTAAGCAAAAGTACATTGGCGTCAACATCGTCAACTATGAGAACTGTAAAGTCAGATGGTTTTATATCCATTATACTACTATTTTTCTAAAGTAATCAACAGTTTTCTCCAACCCCTCTTCCAGTTCAACTACAGGACTCCAGTTTATAATGCTATTTGCAAGCGAGATATCAGGTTGTCTCTGCCTTGGGTCATCCGCAGGTAAGTCTCTGATTACAAATTTTGACTTGGTTGCAGTAATTGAAACAACTTTTTCTGCAAGCTCTTTTATTGTGAACTCATTAGGATTTCCAATATTAATAGGGCCGATAAAATCATCCGGAGTATCGTTCATTATCCTTATTAATGCCTCAACAAGGTCATCAATGTATTGGAAACTTCTTGTCTGAGCCCCTCCTCCATAAAGCGTAATATCCTCTCCTTTCAATGCCTGTACAATAAAATTGGATACCACTCTTCCGTCATTCGGGTGCATTTTAGGGCCGTATGTATTAAATATCCTTACAATCTTAATTTTAACTCTGTTTTGCCTGTGATAATCCATAAATAGCGTCTCAGCACATCTCTTGCCCTCATCATAGCATGAGCGAATGCCAATTGGATTTACATTCCCCCAGTAGCTCTCCTCTTGTGGATGAAGAGCCGGATCTCCATAAACTTCGCTAGTTGAGGCCTGAAGTATTTTAGCTTTGACCCTTTTTGCAAGACCAAGCATATTTATGGCTCCCATTACTGATGTCTTGACTGTCTTAATTGGATTGTACTGATAATGCACAGGTGATGCAGGGCAGGCAAGATTGTAAATTTGATCTACTTCCGCGTAAAACGGGTGTGTGACATCATGTCTAACCAGCTCAAAATGAGGATTGCCAATAAGATGAAGGACATTTTCCTTAGATCCTGTAAAAAAATTGTCAAGGCATATTACGTCATTCCCTTCCATAATAAGCCTTTCACAAAGATGTGAGCCAATAAAGCCAGCCCCACCGGTTACTAGAATCCTTTTCATAACTGTTAGTTTTTACCTATAGCAAAATACCTGAATCCTTCAGACTCAAGTTCGTTTTTATCATAAATATTCCGTCCATCCACAACAACATCTCCACTCATAGAGTCTTTTAGTCTGGCCCATGAGGGTAGCCGGAATTGCTTCCATTCAGTCATGAGTGCAATTGCATCAGAATCTTTAGCAGCATCGTAAATGTTGCAGCAATATTTAATTTTATAACCCAGTCTTCTTTTAGCCTCCTCCATTGCTACAGGATCAAAAGCCTTTACAATGGCACCTGCTTCAATTAATCTCTCAATTACCACTAAAGATGGGGCCTCTCTCATATCGTCAGTGTCTGGTTTAAAAGACAATCCCCATATTGCTATTGTCTTACCCTTCATATTTCCGTTAAATGCTTTTGCTAGCTTATGAAAAACAACCTCTTTCTGAGCCTCGTTTACCTCTTCAACTGCCTCAACAATTCTCATCTTAAGATTGTTCTCCTTTCCGGTTTTAGCTAAAGCTTTAACATCTTTAGGAAAGCATGATCCTCCGTAGCCTGCACCTGCGTAAAGAAAGCTCATTCCAATGCGCTTGTCAGACCCGATACCCTTTCTAACCATCTCCACATTTGCACCTGTAGCCTCACAGAGAGAGGCTATCTCATTCATAAAGCTGATTCTCGTAGCCAGCATTGCATTCGCCGCATATTTTGAAAGCTCAGCAGAGGCAATATCCATAAAAATAATAGGAAATCCATTTAACACAAATGGTTTATAAAGTCTCTCCATCATTGAAGCTGCCCTTTCGCTCTCTACGCCTATCACAACGCGGTCAGGAGCCATAAAATCCTTTATGGCAGCACCCTCTTTAAGAAATTCAGGATTTGAAGCAACATCAAATTCAATACTAACTCCTCTCCTCTCTTGCTCCTCATGTATTGCCCTCTTCACTTTAGAGGCTGTTCCAACCGGAACTGTGCTTTTAGTTACCAGCAACACATATTTTGTCATGCATCTCCCAACTGACCTTGCAACATCAAGTACATATGTAAGATCTGCACTTCCATCTTCGTCCGGTGGAGTCCCGACAGCACTAAATATAATTGATACATCAGGTAGTATTTTCTCCAGACTATCTGTGAAAGTCAGCCTGCCCTCATTTACATTTTTATCAACCAATTCCTTAATGCCGGGCTCATATATAGGCATTACACCTTTTTGAAGAGACTCTATTTTTTTACGGTCTATGTCAACACAAACAACATTAACCCCCATTTCAGCAAAACAAGCACCAGTTACCAATCCAACGTAACCGGTGCCTACAATGGCTATGTTCATCATACCGTTAATCTAAATTTAATAATTTGGAAATTGTTTTTCGCAAAGTTTCAGCTCTGTAAGGCTTTGTTATATACTCTGTACAACCTGCCTCAAGTGCCACGCTTCTGTCATTGTCATAAGCAAACGCTGTCAATGCAATAATAGGGACAGTAACGCCCGTCTGTCTAAGTTTTCTTGTTGCTTCAAGTCCATCCATAACCGGCATTTTCATATCCATAAGAATAATATCCGGCATAATGGAAGAGTACAACTCCAATGCCTCAGCACCATTGTTTGCTCTGAAAATATCATAAACGCCCTTCAACATAGCTTTGGCAAGAATATAGTTGCTGTCGTTGTCCTCTGCGTAAAGAATTTTAATTTTTCTACTCTCTTCCATAACAGGAATTCTATATTGTCATATAATCCGTAAATTTAACATATTCTTTAAGAATAATTATCTTTAGAGAGAAAATTTAACTTGAAACCAGAGAGGATTTGGAGCATAAAAGCGCGAATAACATTATTGTTTCTTTGAATTATATAATTGTTTTATAATCTTATTTTCAACATATATGAATACTCTTCACAACACTTATAGTGAGATAGAGCGAAAATTTCTAATTAAGGGTGAGTTTAAAAATTCCATCAAATCCAGCCATTTTATAGCACAGGGATATCTATCTACCGACCCTTCCAGAACCGTCAGAGTGAGAATTTGGGATAACAGTGGATTTATCAACATTAAAGGTGAAACCTCCCGTGGGGGGATAGGACGTTTTGAGTGGGAGAAGGAGATTTCAAAGGAAGATGCTTATCAGCTGTTAAGACTGTGCAAAGGGTTTATTATAGAAAAAACAAGACATCTTATTGACTACAAAGGACATACTTTTGAAGTTGATGAATTCTCAGGGGAGAACTTGGGCTTAGTTATTGCAGAGGTTGAGATATCAACAGTTGATGAAGAGTTTGAGAAGCCGGAATGGCTTGGTGAAGAGGTTAGTTTTGATTCAAAGTACTATAATTCAGAACTTTCAGTTAATCCCTATTCACATTGGTAATAAATGAGCTATGTGTTTTCATAGTTTAATTAAAAGTGTATATATTAATAAATAAGAGGTGATTAAAAATAATCACCTCTTATTTTAGTTCTTTATTGATGCAATCTCTTTGATGGCGATAATCGCTGACTCAACTTCATCATGTGTAGTGAATGCCCCTATGCTCATTCTAACTGTTCCGTGCAGATCGTAAGTTCCTATCTGTTTGTGAACAAATGGAGCGCATTGTAATCCGGTTCTAACGGCAATATTATAATCCACATCCAGCATGGTACCAACATCTGCCGCTTCAAATCCGCAAATATTAAAAGATACCACAGGATTCTTATTCTCTCTCCCATTAGCGCAATAAGTTACGACTCCGTTAATCTTTTTGATCTCTGAGACAAGCATATCCCATAAGTCCATCTCTTTTTCATGTATCTTAGATATGCCCTGCTCGGTAATCCATTTAACACCGGCGTAAAGTCCGCCAACACCAAGCAGATTCAAAGTTCCATACTCTAATCTGTATGGATATTCGTCCAGATGTGCAAGGTGGGCAGAGCGTACACCTGTTCCACCGGCCCTGGAGTGCTTTATCTCGATTCCCTCTCTTACATATGATCCGCCAATTCCTGTAGGTCCCATAAGACACTTATGTCCTGTAAAGCAATATACATCAACATTGCACTCTTGCATATCAAACTCAACAGAGCCGGCACCCTGACTTCCATCAACGACAAATAACACCCCTTTCTGCTTGCATATTGCCCCTATCTCCTTTAGAGGTTGAATTGTACCCAGTACATTTGAACAGTGAGTAATAATCACAAATTTTGTATTTGGTCTTATTGCTGCTTCAATATCTTTGGGATTCACATATCCTTCAATATCAAACGGGACATGTGTAGTCTCAATTGTTCCGTTGATTGTATGGTGATATAGAGGCCTTAATACAGAGTTATGCTCAAGCATTGATGTAACAACGTGATCTCCTCTCTCAACAAGGCCGTTAATAATCAGATTCAACGAATCGGTAGCGTTATAGCTGAATGTTAGCCTGTTATGATCCTGCCCTCCATTAAAGAGGCGGGTTAGCATTTTTCTTGTGTTATTTACAACCTCCTCTGTTTCAAGTGCTGCGTCAAAGCCGGAACGACCGGGACTAACTCCTTTAGTTCTGTAGAAAGTGTTCATAAAATCATAAACACTCTCCGGTTTGGGATAGCTGGTGGCAGAGTTGTCAAGATAAATCAGTTTGCTCATAGCTTAATTTTTTATGTTTTTTCAATAATAATTGCATCTGCTACTAACTCTGCAATTGTTTTAATTTTTACCCCCAGTTTGTAAGTGTGGTTTAACTGTGTCAATTGATCAACACAATTGTGGCAGGGGGTAACAACAACCTTAGCACCACTTTTCCTTATCTGATCTGCTTTAATCTCACCAGCTCCAACCCGTCTGTCATTATATTCGCTCATTGCAAGCAATCCACCGCCACCACCGCAGCAATAATTGTCATTTCCGCATGGAGTCATTTCTGTAACATTCTGCGCTGAAGAATTTACTACAAACCTTATCTCTTGCAACAATCCTCCATTTCTTACAAGATTACATGGGTCATGAATTGTAACGGCCTCTTTGTTTAGAGTTGGATCTAGCTTTATCTTCCCCTCTCTTATATAAGAAGAAGTTAGCTCAACTGCAGTAGTCATATCAAACTCATACTCTTTGCATAGATAATTGGGAGCCTCCCAGCGGTTCGCCCTTGAACCATGCCCGCACTCCCCAAGCACAAGCAGAGCTGAGTTCAAGCCTATTACCTCATCGTGGAGATTTTTTGCTATCAAGGCAGCCTCTCTTTTATTGCCATTGAAGAATCCATAGTTTGTAACATCATAATATTTTGAAGAGAGAGTCCAGCTCTCTCCGGCGGCATAAAAAATCTTAGCCATTGCAGATATTGAGAGGGGGAAAAACTTAGGTTCTCTGGGGTTAAGTGTGTAAAACACCCTTTTCCCCTTTTGATTAAGAGGAATTGATGCATTTTGATCATTAAGCTCGTCCCTAAGCTCCTCTTCCATCCAACTTATTGTGCCCACAAACTCATCTTCAGGAATTCCCATATTGTTACCAGTATTTACAGCTGCATCAACTGTTGACTGAAGTGTTGAGGGTACCAGGCCCATCTCTGCAAGCATCTCCCTACCTTTACGAACAACAAAAGCTATGTCCACTCCAATTGAGCAGTGTTTAACACACCTTCCGCACATAGTACATGCTCCAAAAAGGAGGTCAACCATCCTCTCTGCCATCTCCTGAGACATCTTTTCGGCTCCTACGAGTGACGGAATTAATCTGCCTGATAAGGTGTTGTACCTTCTGTATATTGAACTTACAAGAGCCACCTTTGAGGCTGGTATATAGTCGGGATCACTAAATTTCTTGTAAAACATACAGCTGTCAGCACATAGCCCGCATTTTACACAGGCATTTAGATGAGTCAGCAACTTACTGTCAATATCTTTAAATTTCAATATACTATCCATTGCTTACCTTTTTTTGAGGCCATGAATTGCGTCTGCCATAAAATCTTCCCAAATGGTATCTTGCAAAGAAAAAATAGATCAGGTGTCTTGTTTTTCCTATCGGCACCCATACCAAAAGAACTGAATAGACAACAAAATAAAGGGGCACAAGTGTTTCTGTCAAAAGAGCAATTGAGCTCATCAATAAGGAAAATGTCGTCAATCCATTTGATATATAGTCATCTGCTCCTGAAATTGCCCTGATATCTCTCTTAACAATCCTCTTAACAAGAATAAAGAGACCTGAAAAAGAGCTAATCAAGAGAAAAAGACTTATGCTTGCGGTAAGGTATTGGGAGATAAAGAGGATTTTAGGGAAGATAATCATTAAAAGTAATACAGGGAAAGACAGAAACACTCCAAAGTGGAATAACAATCCTGCTATGTATGTCGGCAGATGGAGATATGCCGACTCCTTTTCAAATGGCGACATCGCCCCTGTAAATGAATAGACTATACCATCTTTCTCACTGCCGGATGGTTTGGAAAAATCTCGTTTGTTGCCGGCAATCAACAATTTTGTCATCTGATACACAAGGGAACTCAGGCAAAATATAAATGCAGCAGCTGCAAGTAATCTGAAAATATCCATTTGCTCTACCTAATTAAACGCAGCCGTCCGGTTTTGGCAATCCTGCCACTTTACAGGCACCTCGTGCTGGACCAAGCGGAAAAAGTTCATATATCTCTCTTAGCTTTAGTCCTGTCTCCTGGCAAATAGTTCTGATCATTGGGGCGTTACCCTTTTCATCAAAGTTTCTTCTTATTATGTTGACAATTGCCCAATGTTTGTCATTCATCTCCTCAATTCCATCGTTTTTGGCGAAGAGCATCGCAACCTCTTCATTCCACAAAGATGGTTCTGTAAGAAATCCGTCACCGTCAACTTCAAAAACTTTTCCTTCAATTTCAAGAGTAGCCATAAGATTTAGGTTTAACAACTGTTATTAAAAAGTATTGATTACGAAGATAAAAAAATATCGTTTTGAAAGGAAACTTTAATAAATTATATTTGTTATGATTAAAACGTATGCATTTACTTACAAATAATTAGAATTATGACAGACCAGGAAATTGCACGCACAATCAAGTTGCGTCCCATTGGCGAGATAGCCTCAAAGCTTGGTATTGATGCCGGAGACCTTGAGTTGTACGGGAAGTATAAAGCGAAACTACCTCTTAAATATATTGACAGAAATAAATTTGGGAAGCTGATCCTTGTATCGGCAATATCTCCCACACCTGCCGGAGAGGGAAAAACAACTGTATCAATAGGACTCTCCCAGGCATTGAACAGAATTGGAAAGAGATCTGCGGTTGTGTTGAGAGAGCCCTCTCTTGGACCGGTTTTCGGAATAAAGGGGGGAGCAACAGGAGGCGGCTATTCACAGGTTCTTCCAATGGAGGATATTAATCTACATTTTACCGGAGATTTCGCTGCAATAGAAAAGGCTCATAACCTTCTTTCTGCGTTAATTGACAATAATATTCAAAGTAAAAACAACAATCTGAATCTAGACCCAAGGACCATCTCGTGGAAAAGGGTGATGGACATGAATGACAGGGCACTTAGAGACATTGTTGTGGGACTTGGTGGCACAGGAAACGGGATACCAAGAGAGACAGGATTTGATATAACTGCAGCATCTGAGGTGATGGCAATCCTTTGTCTATCCAAAGACAGAGAGGATCTTAAAGAGAGACTGGGAAATATATTCATAGGCTTTACATTTGAAAAAAAACCAATTTACGCAAGAGATCTTAAAGCTAACGGAGCTATGGCTGCCCTCCTGAAGGATGCTATAAAACCAAATCTTGTACAGACTATTGAAGGGACTCCTGCGATTATTCATGGAGGTCCATTTGCAAATATTGCTCAGGGGACAAACTCTGTTATTGCGACTCAAACGGCTATGTCATTGACTGACTATACAGTAACTGAGGCAGGATTTGGATTTGATCTTGGGGCTGAGAAGTTCCTTGATATTAAGTGCCGCTCAGCTAAATTATCTCCTAATGCGGCTGTTCTTGTGGCAACTGTAAGAGCATTAAAATACCATGGCGGAAAGTCTCTTAAAGATATTAAAGAGCCGGATGTTAATGCACTATCAAAAGGGATAGAGAATCTGCAGAAGCATGTGGAAAATATCCGACTCTTCAGCCTGGCACCTGTTGTTGCAATAAACAAATTTGTCACAGACACCCAGGAAGAGCTTGATTTTATTAAAACTTACTGTGAAGGCAAAAACATACCAGTCTCAATAATAGACGTTTGGGCAAAAGGTGGAGAGGGTGCTGAGGAGCTTGCAAGAATGGTAGTAGATGCTGCTGAAGATTGCTGCCCAAACTTCCTCCCGCTCTATCCTCTTACTGACAGTGTTGAGAAAAAAATTGAAACCATTGCAAAGAAAATCTACGGTGCAGAGGCTGTTGACTACACAGCAAAAGCAAAAAATCACCTAGCAAAAATTGAGCGACTTGGGTTAGGAAATCTGGCAATTTGTATGGCAAAAACTCAGAAGTCTCTATCTGACAACCCGGAATTGCTTGGAAGACCTAAAGATTTCGTTGTTACGGTCAGAGAGATTGAGATTGCTGCCGGAGCTGGATTTATTGTGCCAATTACGGGTGAAATTATGAGGATGCCGGGGCTACCTGAAGAGCCTTCTTCAATAAGAATTGATATTGATAATGAAGGCAATATAACCGGACTCTTCTAGTTTGTATTACTTTTATGACGTAATACAAGCTCCTCTTCAATATCCTTAATTGAAAGATTATAGTACTCAAGCAATACTAACAAATGATATATGAGGTCTCCTGCCTCATATATCATTTGTTCTTTATCTCCCTTTACAGCCTCAATAACAACTTCAACAGCCTCCTCACCCAACTTTTTGGCTATCTTTCCGGCACCACTGTTAAAAAGCATTGTAGTATATGAATTTTCAGGCATCAATTTACGCCTGTCAGACACAATCTGCTGCAATCTTCCAATAAATCCCTCTGCATCATTATTAAAACAGCTTTTAGTACCGTTATGGCACACAGCACCTGCAGGGTCAACTCTAATCAATAGTGTGTCATTGTCACAATCCGCCTCTATACTCTTTAGGAACAGGTAGTTTGAGCTACTCTCACCTTTTGTCCATAAGCATTTTCTGGATCTGCTGTAAAAGGTAACCTTACCATTTGAGATGGTTTCATTGAAAGACTCTTTGTTCATATAGCCCAGCATCAGAACCTTCAGTGTTATATCATCCTGAATAATTGCCGGGATAAGAGCTGAATCATTACTGAATACCTTTTCAATTTCTATTTTATTATAATTTCTATACATACCTGTTTCTTTATTTTAAATTAATTTAATCTACTCTTACGTTTATCCCTTTATCCTTTAAATATCTCTTAAGATTACCAATTGTTATACTCCCGTTGTGAAATACAGATGCTGCCAGTGCGGCATCGGCCTCTCCATCATTAAAAACCTTTGCAAAATGGCTCATCTCGCCTGCTCCTCCGGAGGCGATGATCGGTATGTTTATCATACCGCCAAGCCTGGCTGTTGGATCACAGGCATAACCTTTATGAGTACCGTCATTTCCCACAGATGTAAACAGTATCTCACCGGCACCCCTATCTGCAACCTCTTTTGCCCAGCCAAACAACTCACGATTTGTTTTATACCTTCCTCCCTTAGTCAGCACCCTCCATACACCTGTACTTTCAAGGGCATCAATAGCAACAACGACAAACTGAGAACCATATTTTAGTGCTAGATCGTCAATCAAACGAGGATTCTCCAGAGCAGATGAGTTTATTGATACTTTATCTGCACCATTATCCAATAACGCAGATGCATCCTCCACCGAGGATATCCCACCCCCTACAGTAAATGGTATTTTAACTCCTGCTGCTATTTTTCTCACCAAAGAGAGAAATGCCCCTCGGCCTTGGTATGATGCGTCTATATCAAGATATACAAGCTCATCGGCACCGTTCTCAGCATAGAGTCTGCCCATTTCTACGGGGTCACCTATCTCCCGTAAGTTTATAAAATTCAACCCCTTTACTGTCTTTCCATTGAGTACATCAAGGCAGGGGATTATTCTCTTCGCAACCATTTCACAATTTCATTTTTCGTTAATTCTCCTTCGTACAGGGCTTTACCAACTATAGCCTCCCTTATTCCACAATATCTAAGTTGCTCCAAATCAGAGACAGATCTTATTCCACCCGATGCAACAATATTTATATCCGGAAATTCCATAGAAAGACCAGCATATAAATTCAAGGAGGGCCCCATCAACATTCCGTCTTTAGATATATCTGTACATATAACATTACTTATCCCCTGAGATATGTAATATTTTAGTAGTGACTTAACATTATTGTCAACAATATCAAGCCATCCGTTAACTGCAATTCTGCCATTCAGAAGGTCCAAACCCAGAATAACTCTTTCAACTCCACATGAATCAATAATATTTGATACAGCAGATGGGTTTGTTACGGCTAAACTGCCTATAATTATTCTTTTTACTCCTGCTGAGAAGACTCTTTCAGCAGACGCCTCAGATTTTACCCCTCCTCCAAACTGAATTGATAATTTTGTATTATTAGCAATCTTCTCAACTACCTTTAAATTAAAAGGTTCTAAACCTTTTGCTCCATCCAGGTCAATAAAATGTATTTTTTTAAATCCAATATCCTCAAATTTTTTTGCCTGGTCAAAAGGGTTGTTGGAATACTCCCTCTTTTTTGAGTAATCCCCCATTGAAAGTCTGACGCACCTTCCATCTATTATATCCATGGTGGGTATTACCTCTATCTTATTACTCTCCATACCCTGTTAATTCATATTAATAAAATTCCTTAAAAGCATCTCTCCTGCCTCACCGCTCTTCTCAGGATGGAACTGAGTTCCATAAAATCTTCCATGAGATAGAGATGACGAGATCAAAGCACCATAATCAGTAACAGATGATGTTTCAGAAGATATTTCAGGTGCGAATGAGTGGACAAAGTAGAACCACTCGCCCTCTCTTATACCGTTAAAAAGAGGACCTTTAAGGTTAACCGCTTTATTCCATCCCATATGTGGTATTTTAAGCTTTTCAGCTTTAATCCTTTTTACCCTTACTGGAAAAAATCCTAAACAATCAACATCACCCTCGTCGCTATGGGTGCACATTAGCTGTAGTCCAATACATATTCCAAGAACAGGTACGAATGATCTTTTCAGAATTTTATCAATTCCTCTCTTATTTATATTATTAATTAATCCTGATGCCTCGCCGACACCCGGTAATATTATTCTATCGGAAGAGAGTATTAAAGAATCATCATTAGTTATTATGTATCTCTCTCCTATCCTCTCCAGAGCTGCTCCCAAAGAGAACAGATTCCCTGAACCATAATCAATAATTGCTGTCATAAACTCCCTTTACTACTTATTATTTTTTGACCTCTGCGACTATCATCCAACATCATTTTTAATGACTTAGCAAAGGCTTTGAAAATTGATTCCACCATATGGTGTGAATTTGTACCAGAAGTTTTAATATTGAATGTTGCCTTCATACTTTTTGAAAGAGTATCAAAAAAGTGTCTGAACATATCAGACTCTATATTCTCAACAAATGGTACCGGAAACTGAACATCCCAGGTCAAACAGGCTCTGTTACAGAAATCCAACATTACAGTAGATGATGACTCATCCATTGGCAGGGAAAATCCATATCTTCTGTTTCCAAAAGATAAGGTCAGCAGCTCATTTAAAGCATCTCCAAGTACTATAGCGATATCTTCAATAGTATGGTGAGGACCATTTTGAATATCACCCTTTACTAGTATTCTTATTGAAAGTCCGCTATGTACCGGCATCTGTTCAAGCATATGGTCAAAAAACGAGATTCCAGTAAAAATCTCACTATCCATAATTCCTGACGGGTCAAGCCTTACTGACACATTAGTCTCTTTTGTGCTTCTGGTCTTTTCAACAAATTGAACAGACACCTCTTTTAGAGTGCCATTTAGAAGGTTTAACAATAAATTATTCTCACTCACTGAGCCAACAGTAATTCTTAAATAACCTTTACTACCGTTTATGTTTGTTATATCTCTTACTATAACACCATTATTTAATAACATTTTATGTATTACTTCATGATTGCTAAATTTTACTAATAAGAAGTTTGATTGAGAAGGATATACCTTTATAACAGATGGTAAAGCGATCAGACCCTCTCTGAGTCTCTCCCTTTCAGAGATTATACTCCTGACATATCCTGAATTCCCTTTTTTAATTAACTCTATGGCCTTTTCCTGACTAAGAATACCAATGTTGTAAGGGGGCTTTACTCTGTTCAAATATCTGATAATCTCATTTGAAGCCATTGCAAAACCTACCCTTAATCCAGCCATACCCCAAGCTTTTGACAAGGTTCTCAACACAATTAAATTCCTAAATTTTCTTACATCCAGTGCAAATCCCATTTCTTCAGAAAAGTCTATGTATGCCTCATCTATAACAACAATCCCATTAAATCTTTTTATTATTTGCACTATCTCTTTCTTATCCAGCAAATTTCCAGAAGGGTTATTTGGAGAGCATAGAAATACGATTTTTGAGTCAGAGTCAATCTTTTTAAATAGATCATCCGCACAAAGAGTAAAGTCCTCCTTAAGAGTAACCTCAACGCATTTAATATTGTTAATAGTTGCCCAGGTTTTGTACATCCCAAATGATGGGGACAAGCAGACGATTCCATCTTTACCGGGTTCGCAAAATACTCTAATAATCAAATCAATAATTTCATCACTCCCATTACCAGCAAAAAGATTATCAACAGGTACTCCTGAGAGATTTGAGTATGCCACTCTTAGCTTTTTACTTTGAGAGTCAGGATACCTGTTATATCCATTATTGAAAGGGCTCTCATTTGCATCCAGCAAAATATTGACAAACTTATCTACCTTGTCTCTTAATGAATTGTAGGGTTCAAGGTTTACAATGTTCTCTCTTACAAGATCTCTTATCCTCATTCAACACCTCCTATTCTGATTTTTACAGCGTTCATGTGAGCCTCCAACCCCTCGGCAGCTGACATTACCTCTATCGTGTTTGCCAAACTATAGAGACCTCGCTCCGATATCTCCTGTATGGTATATGTTCTGCAAAAACTATCGGTTGTAATACCTCCCTGTGATCTGGCCCATCCACCTGTTGGAAGTGTATGATTTGTGCCTGAAGCATAATCTCCGGCGCTCTCTGGAGAAAAATTACCAATAAAGATACTTCCGGCTGAGGTTATTCTGTCTGCACATTCCCAAGGCTCCTTTACTGCTATAATTAAATGCTCTGGAGCGTATTTATTAGCAATCTTAATAGCCTCGTCAAGTGAACTAATCACAACCATTTTGCTTTTCCTAAGCGACTCTTCTGTCTCTTTTCTTCTTGATAGTTTTTGTATTTGTTTATCAATCTCTGAGCTGCATTTAAGGGCAAAACTCTCAGACAATGAAAGTAAAATTACCTGTGAATCTTTGCCATGTTCTGCCTGAGACAGAAGGTCTGCTGCAACAAAAGATGAATTTGCCGTATCATCTGCAATAACCATCAACTCTGAGGGTCCTGCAAACATGTCAACAGAGACAGTATTACTAACAAACTGCTTTGCTATTGATACATAGCGGTTTCCCGGTCCAAATATCTTATCACATTTTTTTATGCTCTCTGTTCCATATGCCATTGCCGCAATTGCCTGTGCTCCGCCTGCTTTTACTATATTTTTAATCCCGGCAACTTTTGCCGAATAGAGTATATTCTTATTTACAGAGCCATCTTTTGCAGGAGGAGTGAAAACTGTAATCTCTTTACAACCTGCTATTTTTGCCGGAATTGCAAGCATTAGAAGAGTTGAGAAAAGTGGAGCAGTTCCACCTGGTATATATAAGCCGATCCTCTCTATAGGCACTCTCTTCAATACGCACCTAACACCCGGGAGAGTCTCTATATCAGTCTCAGGAACAGATTGAGCTTTGTGGAACTTTGCTATATTTCGTGATGCATTTTCAATTGCAATCTTTACATTCTTATCCATATAGAATTCACTATTTTCAATCTCCTCCTGAGTAACAAATAATGAATCTATAGTGGCTCCGTCAAGTATCTTCGCATATCTGACAAGCGAGCTATCTCCCTCTCTGCGAACATCCTGAATAATATCTTTTACAGCTGACTCAGCTATAGTGTCATCAGTAAAGGGGCGAATAAAGAGTCTCTCTGTCTGGAAAGAGTCCGGATAGTAAATAATTTCTCTCATAACATCATTTTTTCTAGTGATAATATTAATATTCCCTCAGCTCCCAAAGATTTAAGGGTCTCCAGTTTAGGCCATATTTCGCTCTCTTTGACAACAATATGCATTGAGCACCACCCCTTCTGTGCAAGAGGCATTATTGTGGGGCTTCTCATACCTGGTAAAATAGTTGATACTCTCTCCACCATATCTGAAGGTAGATTCATTAACAGGTACTTCATCCCTCTGCTTCTCTCAACAGGCTGGAATCTAGAGACCAGCTGTTTTATAATCATCTCTTTATCTTTTGAGAGATTCCTGTTTGTAACAAAAACGGCCTCAGAGAAGAAGACCCGTTCAACCTCTTTTAATCCATTAGAAATAAGCGTACCTCCTGAACTGACTATATCAAAAATAGCATCTGCCATACCAACAGAGGGTGCTACCTCAACAGATCCGGCAATCTGGTGGATATCAACCTTTACCTGCCTCTCTCTGAAGAATTTCTCAAGAATTACAGGATAAGATGTGGCGACCCTCCTGCCTGAGAACCATTCAATACCTGAATACTCTTCACCTTTTGGCAGAGCCAGAGAAATACGACACTTCCCAAAACCCATTTTATGAATAATATTAAGCTCGTACTCTTTTTCCACAACCTCGTTCATTCCGACTATTCCCGCATCCGCTACTCCTGTTGAGACGGCACCCGGAATATCATCATCTCTGAGATAAATAATTTCGAGTGGAAAATCTTCACACCTTGCAAGCAGCTTCCGCTTGCTCTGATCAACAGAGAGCCCGCATTCACTTAATAGCTGTGTACTCTCTTCACTAAGTCTTCCTTTTGCCTGTATTGCCAGTCTTATCATATTAGAAACAAAAAAAAGGGGGCTTGCCAATCGGCAAGCCCCCCAGGTAATTAAATATAATTCGTTTAACTCATATATCCGCAATAACCACTCGGCCCGCCGTATAAAAACAGGTGATGATGATGGATTGCATGAATGTTTGAGTTTCTGTTCATCTCTTTTTGTAAGTCCGCAAATGTAAGTTTAAATTTTTGTAATCTCCAAATAAATTCTCACAAGGATTTTAATATGTATGAATACTTCCCTGAGCAGCAGGCAAATAATTCACTCCTAGCCAGGTTATCATCAGCAATATAAAGGCAACCGGAAGTATCCACAGGGCCTCCCTTCTTGATATTTTTGTATAATGGGCATGCATATATATCAAATAGGCCGATGCTGTTATAAAGGCCCAGACCTCTTTTGGATCCCAAGTCCAGTAATCTCCCCATGCCTCTTTTGCCCATACTGCTCCCATGAGCATACCAAGCACCAGAAAACCGAACCCAATATGAACAAGGTTATCGATCAGAGGCAGAAGCTCCCTCTCCCTCTTTTCTCCTGATGAGAGGGTTATTGCTGATGCTATTGTTGCAGCTCCCATCATGGCATAGGATAGTATATAGACGGTAACGTGAGGTACGAACCAGACGCTCTGAAGTGCAGGCATAAGATTCGTGCCATGAATTTCTGGCTTGAGCAGGTTTACAAAAATAAAGACAGATGATACTAGCACGCTGTATGCCATTAGCCATTTATACCTCCATCTCTTATAAGTAACATAGCCGACTAGTACTAGAAATAGAGAGTACCAAAGCCTTGTTTCTCCCATTGTCCTAAGGGGAGGGTGACCGATATAATCCCATAAAAGAGCTATAAATGAAGAGAATAGTAAAAGGCCGGCTATTATCAGTAACTCCCCGGTCAGACTCCTCCTGAGTCTGTAAAGTGCTACAGTACCCGATATCCAAAACAACAGAGAGCCTGCTGCAAAATATATAAATTCATTCCAGCTCATTCTCTTTTTCCTCCCTTAATCAAAAGGGTCAAAGACCCAATCATAACCATTCCAATTCCTATGTATGCCAAAATAATCCAGGGATCATATACCAGTTCAAAAACGGAAATTTCGGAATCCCTCCCTCTTCTTGTGTCGTATGAGTATTGATATATTTTCCAACCAGCAATTGTAAGAGGTCTGTTAACCTCTATTATTCCTGTCCGCTCTTCTCCCTCTTTTGTATAAACTTTCACTTGAGAGGAGAACTTCTGAGGCTCCGGATGGGTCATTGCAAAGCAGAATCTATCGTCTATGTCCAGTATGGCAAACTGCTGAAAGATGTTTCCACAGCTCACTCTTCCGGATATCATCTCTCCATCGCTTACCCTTTTGGCAGAGATAAATGCGGAAGGAGCCATCATCGGTCTGTAAATAAATGAATCTATTTGGATACTCCACCCGGCAATTATACCGGAATTTCCATCAGTACTCTCTATAAAAACCGGCTTTCCTGATGGCTGTGACTCCCCTGTGCTCTTATTTACAATAGCTATTTTTGGGGGATACTCCTCCATGCTGAAATCAATCAGGGAGATTGCAACAGGTAATTCAACCGGCTCATTTACACCGGCCCTCTCTCCCCTCCACTCTGTTGCTCCCTCAGCTACAGTCATAAACCATCTCTGCATATCGCCACTCCCCGGACCAGCCGAAAAGAGGAGCAGAAGAAGTCCTAAATGGTTTAGCATAAATCCATGATCCCGCTTCAGGTTGAATTTTCTGACTCTCTTTCCAACAGCTAAAGCCAAATTGACCATAGTCATGAGATATATTAAGGCAAAAGGCCATGAGTGTTTTACATCATTACCAGGCACAACACCCATGTAGATTGCCATTAATGTAACAATCGCAAGAAGGGTTACCGACACTCTTCCGGAGCCAAACCTCCTTATGGACTTAGGGAATTTAAAAGGTATCAATAAGAGAAGCAGTAATCCTAGTACAAGATTAACCGGGAATGCAAGAATCCCAAAATCCAGGGGCCCAATAACAAATTGCAGGGCAAGCCCTGCAATTGTCACGGCAGATATGATTATGATCTCAACTAGAGCAGTCTCTTGTTTTCCTTTGCCTTGGCCACCCATTGAGGTACTATTTCTGATTTAAACTTATCTTTCTTTGCATGCAGATCTTTCATATCAAGACCAATATACTCCTGAGCCTTAGCCTTTGTAGATATATCAGGCATAGGAAAATCACCCTTTACGCCCATAGAGGTAAGCACTCTCTGTATCTCAAGCTGAGCCTGATAGCTTTTGTCAAGCGAATGAGCCAGAATTCTCTGAGTCTCTACCGGAGCATGGAAAGAGGCACCGTGAGATGCAACAGCAAAATCCCATCTCCATTGAGCAGCCCTTAAGAGTTTTAATACCGGCTCCATCTGCTTCTCATTTGCTCCGTTGTCCCAGGCGTACTTTGCACCAATATGCGCCTTAGAAAGTTCACGCTCTACCCTGTCCCGTATCTCAAGAACCTTATCCTGATACTCATAAACATACTTTAACAGGTTCTCCTTACTATCCCTGTGACAAGTCTGGCATGTTCTGTCAATATTTAACAGAGGCGAAACCAGCTGGTGATCACTATATTTAATTGCACCTTCAGTTTTATAAGGCATATGACAATCAGCACATGACAAGCCTCTCTGAGCATGAGGACCCATAGCAAACAGCTCGTAATCCGGGTGTTGGGCTTTAAGCATTGGTGCTTTGCTGAGTTTATGTGTCCAGTCTGAGAATCCGTACTCGTCATAATACTCTTCCATAGCCTCTACTGTCATACCCTTGTCCCATGGGAAGGTGAGATATTTACCATCTCCCTTAAAGTAATATTCTACGTGGCACTGAGCACAAGCCAAGGAGCGCAGGTCTTGGATGGTTGATTTTGAGATATCCTTTCCCTGTCTCTCAAATGCCTCGGCCAGTGCAGGGCGGGAGATATTGATATTCATATTCTGAGGGTTGTGACAATCAGCACACCCTATTGGATTAACAACTTCATCTCCATAAGCTGCCCATTTGTTTTTGTAAAACTCTTCTATACCCACCTCTGCCATCATCCTTGGTACGTCAGGACTTTTGCAGCTCCAGCAGGTTGCAGGCTGAGGGCCATCTTCCGGTGTCATTGGAGCACCGGTTCTGAGTGTATTGTAAATGTCTTTTATTGCATATGCGTGCCCTCTTGGAGCCGAGTAGTCCATAGAGAATGCATAACCTGCCCATAAAACAACCATCTCAGGTCTCTCTTCAAGTACGTCCTGGAAATGATTTCCGTGATGCTTACTTTGGAAGGTGGAATCTGCAGTCTTTTTCCATGTTTCGTACTCGCGTGGGTAGTTTTCACCCCAGATAGAGCTTCTGGACTCAATGCCCGTAATCTCTACTCTTTTATTCGCAAACAGTGTGGCTATCTCGGCTCTTCTTTCATTTACTGAAGCCGCTAATAAGCCAAGCAGAAATACGACTACTATCGTACCTCCGAAAAGAATCCACAACAGGACTCCTTTGTGTTTTTCATAGAATTTCATATTATAGGCTTTATTTCATAATATTCTTCAACCATTGCGGAACAGGCGACTCCGGGAGTGGAACAATTGCATTTGGGCTCATTGCCAGATTAGATATCCTGCCATGAGGTACCTCTCTGTGGCAATCCCAGCAAGCTTTGCCGTTTCCCTTCCGGGTGTCGGCAAACCTTATCATTCCTGTATTAACAAATTCTTTGTTAAGCTGCGAATGGCATCTTATACAATTTTCCATAATAACACCATAGCTTTCATTTCTGGGTCTTATAACCTGAGGCTCCATTCTGGCAGTAAATACTGCAGCGTGATATAATCCATCCTTAGCCTTAAAGGCGTAACCTCTTACGAAATTATCCTGTGGTACATGACACTCATTGCATGTTGTCCATGCCTGATGAGAACTCTTTTGCCAACTCTGATAGTATGGGGCCATTATATGGCAGTTAACACATGCAGATGGGTCGTCAGAGAGATAGGAGGGCATCCTTGCTACATAAAGAAGATAGAAAAATACGCCCATCACGGCACCCAGCAGGATGATAAGAGGGAGAACAAGTTTCTTGGGAAATTGAACTTCCATAACTTACTCTTTTGATCTAAAACAAAGATAAAAATTAATTGCTAATATTCAATATCCTAGCTCATAATCCAAATCTATCGCCGTAACTCCTTCACTCATCCATTTAGGTGCTTCTTTTCCAAGAAGATAGTGGTCAAAAAACTGCATCATCCTCTTTTGGAAATCCATTTTATTCTGAATCTTCTGAGGCCAGTGTACCTCTCCACTGTAGTTAAGAAGCCATACCGGCTTACTGAGTCTTTTTAGCGCAACGAAATACTCTATGCCCTGATACCAGGGAACATGGCCGTCCTGATCATTATGCATAATGAGGATTGGAGTTGTAACCTTATCCATGGCAAAAAGGGGGGAGTTTTCAATGTATCTTTGATGAGACTCCCAGGGAGTTGCCCCTATTCTGCTCTGCTGATGCTCATACTGGAATGATCTGTTCAGTCCTGTCCCCCATCTGATTCCTCCGTATGCACTAAACATATTGACAACCGGAGCACCACTTTCAATTGCGGCAAAGAGAGATGTGCGAGTTGCAAGGTAGGCCACCTGATATCCTCCCCAGCTATGACCCTGAGCCCCGATTGCTTTTTCATTCACCCATCCCTGTTGTATAAGGGATGATATACCCGGCATAATACAGTTGAATGCGCTCTCACCGGGATATCCATCTTTGTAAACAATATCAGGGTTGAATATTATATACCCGTGGCTGTTGTACATATGATAGTCAACAGTTGATCTGTGTGCTTCAGGCGTTCTGTAGGCAAATAATGATGAGGAATTTTTATCATAGAAATTCACTATCATGGGGTATTTCTTTGACGGGTCAAAATTTTCCGGTTTGTAAACAACCCCTTGCAACTCTTTACCATCAAGCGATTTCCATGTTACAAGCTCTGCTCTCCCCCAAAGAAACTCCTTTTGTTGGGGGTTAATATCTGTTATTTTCAACTCCCTTTTAAACGATACATCAGAAAGAAAAACGTCCGGAGAGGTCTCAAAGTTCTCTTTTGTGAAAACTATATCTTTTGAATTTTTTGCTTTTAAAATGGACGAATAGCTGTATTGACCCTTAACCAGTATTTGCGGCTCTTTTTTAAAGCCCCGGGAAAGCAATGCAAATCCTCCCTCTTTTGTTTTATTATCAAACAGAGAGATAAGTATATCACTATCATCTTTAATAAAGTCAGCCTCTCTATCTGTTTTTTCTAACCTGTAAGTATAGCCCCTCTCCCTGCCATTCATAGTTATCCTTAATGCTCTCTCTTTACCGTTTGGATCCACTTTCCAGATGTCATATTTATCGTAAAGATAAAGAGCACTCTCGTCTTCGTTCCAGCCTGCCAGTCCGTATGATGATGGCCAGTCGGGAACATCATTCTCCTCGTCATTTACAGGCAAAAATGACGGATTCGTAACAAAACGGCCCTCCATGGAGGCTACTGACCAAACGAACCAAGAACTGTCGGGATAGCTGTACCAATATACCCATCTTCCCTTAGGTGAGAACTGAGGATTTCCGTTAACCTCTTTTGCTACAGACACAGACCTGTCAAGAACAACATTGGTAACATGAACATCATACTTTGATCTTCCTGTCCACATCTCTTCAAGGCTGTACTTTTTGTCTGAAAGAGTCAATACCCAATCTCCGTCACCCTTGTCAGACATAAGAACTCTTGAGACATCCGGTGTGGATAGTTGATTTACAACAGCTGTGGGGATATCATATACAGCCAGATATGTTCTCTTCTTTTCACGCTCTTTCTCCACAACCTGAACAGTAAACTGAACGCTCTCCTTCCAGTGCCATACCTGTACACCAGGCCAATCTCCGTTTACAGCAGAGGTGTCTCTAACCCTTACAGCAGGTGCTGTGCCGAAATACAGTCTGTCACCACTTTCAGAAAAGTTTAACTGAGAGTTATCCGGTATCCTCCAGCCTTCAGGAAGAGAGCTATCTCCTCCCTTAATTTTTCTTATATCCTCGCTTCCTATACAGATTGACAACTCTCCGTCAGCGATCCATGCAAAATTTTTCGCATCATTGGATATTGCCATCCTCTTAACTCCCCTGGATTTAACAAGCTCTTTGTTAGAGCTGTCCAAGAGAGAGATTAAAGTAATAACATCCCCGCTGAGTGTCAGAATGGCCGGTCTCTTATCAGCTGCAACCCACTCTTTAACCTTTCCATGGTTTATACGGTTGCCTGAAGTGAGGTTTGAAGAGATTAAAGTGGAGTCTTTGCGTGACCAGAGAATCCAGGGTCCCCATTCATCCATCAGTCTGAATTTTGAAACAGAGTCCACCCTCTCTTTCGTTCCGCTTTTGGTATTGAAAATTATGAGAGACTCTACCTTTTTACCGGCTCTGTGGACAATATAGAACTCCCCGTCAGGAGTAAAAAAAGTCCCCTTTACAGAGTCGGCAGTGAAAAGGGAGCTCCCCTTTCTGTCAAAAAGCATAGCCTCTGCAGTACCCTTCCAGGGCTCTTTAATTACAGAAATATATTTACCGTCATCAGAAATCTTCCGTTCAGTTATTCTGTTCCATTTTACAATATCATCAACCGTCAGGGCACGTCTCTCCTGTGCGGAAGCAATGCTGAAAAGTCCTGAAGCAATTATTGAAAGAGCAATTAAGGTTATTAATCTGTTCATAATATGTTATAGTGATTATTACTAAAATACTGAAATACCCAGATAAGTGGTAAACCTCTCAAGAGCCTCTATACCTCTGTAAGAGTTACCGTTCTTATTTAATTCAGGACTCCACACCGCAATAGATAGCTTGCCCGGTATAACAGCCACTACTCCTCCACCAACTCCGCTCTTTCCGGGCAATCCTACCCTGTATGCAAAATCTCCCGATTCATTATAGAGTCCGCATGTAAGCATTAAGGCATTTAACCTCTTTGCACTTCTTGATCCACATACTCTCTGACCTGATGTGGAGACAATACCCCCGTTTGCCAAAAAAAGAAATGATGTTGCCAGCTCATATGCATTCATACTAAGAGCACAGTGATGGCAATATGTGTCAATTACCTTTACCGGGTCATTTACCAGATTCCCAAAGCTCTTAACAAAATTTGCAAGAGCTAGATTTCTGTAAGAGTGTTCAATTTCAGAAAGTGCTACATCTTTATTATAATTAAGATCTCTATTGCCACTAAGCTCTCTTACAAAAGTCAGTATATCCTCTTTTGGATTTTTATAGAGTGAAATCAGCCTGTCTGTTATTACTAGTGCACCTGCGTTGATAAAAGGGTTTCTTGGAATTCCTCTCTCCTGCTCCAGCTGAATAAGAGAGTTGAAGGCTGTTCCGGAGGGTTCACGACCCACTATCTCCCATAATTTGTCTCCAAGATGCCGGCTAACCATAGCCAGGGTAAACACCTTTGATATACTCTGTATTGTAAATCTTGTCTCTACGTCTCCTGCAGAGAAGTGATCACCATCCAGTGTCGCCACAGATATCCCAAAATGTTCCGGGTTAACCTTTGAGAGTGCAGGAATATAATCTGCAACCTTGCCGTGTCCGGTATAATCTTCCAGCTCTTTGTATATCCTTTCAATTATCTCTTTATACTGCATTATCTTAATTTTTACAAATATAGAAGAATTTTTATCTAATTTAGGGTATGGAAAACTTCAGACAAATCAACAATCAGGAAATAAGGCAGCTAAAACAACAACGCTGCCATTCGCTAGACTGGACAAAGGTATTCGTGCATCCCGACTTCCGTCCGGAGAGGGTTTGGGATGCTGCATTTTCAGGGGAGATCAGGCTTGGTCTATTTGAGTCGGTCTTTGAGCTGCCCGGCGGGGTTAAAATTCACTCAGGCATTTGCCATGCAAAGCTTCACAATGTTACTGTAGGAGACAACACCTGCATTGAGAACATCCATAACTACATTGCAAATTACGACATTGGGTCCGACTGCATTATTGAGAATGCCGAGCGGATACTTGTGGATGGTCTTTCCCATTTTGGTAATGGCGTTGAGGTATCGGTGCTAAGTGAAACAGGGGGGCGCGAGGTACCGATTAACGATAAATTGAGCGCCCATTTCGCCTACATAATGGCACTCTACAGGCACAGGCCAGCCTTAATTAAAAAGATGAAGGAGCTAGTAGCCTACTACGCAGATAAACACGCTTCAGAGAGAGGCACTATAGGGCGTGGCGTGAAGATCAGTAATACAGGAAATATTAAGAATGTCCGGATTGGAGACGGGGCGACAATAGAGGGGGCTCCCCACCTGGTAAACGGAACCATTAATAGTTGCTGCGAAGATCCTGTTTACATTGGTTACGGTGTAAGCTGTGAAGATTTTATAATCTCATCTGGTGCCCACCTTGACAGTGGTGCCACTATTAGTAAGTGTTTTGTAGGTCAGAGCACAATATTGGGTAGAGGTTACTCTGCAAGCGACACACTTTTCTTCTCCAACTGCCATGGCGAAAATGGGGAGGCTTGTGCTGTTTTTGCCGGGCCATATACCGTGAGCCATCACAAAAGCAGTCTGCTTATCGCCGGAATGTTCTCATTTATGAATGCAGGATCCGGTTCAAACCAGAGTAACCATATGTACAAATTGGGCCCTATACACCAGGGAATACTTGAAAGAGGAGCAAAAACCACCTCTGATTCATATATATTATGGCCGGCAAGAATAGGAGCATTCTCTCTGGTTATGGGCAGGCATGTCAGCAATACAGACACAACATCCCTACCCTTTTCATATCTGATTGAGAAGGATAACACCACCCATCTGATTCCGGGGGTTAATCTCAGAAGCGTGGGGACAATAAGGGACGCACAAAAGTGGCCAAAAAGGGATAAAAGAAAAAGTCCAAACAAGCTTGACCAAATTAACTATAACCTACTGAGTCCTTTTACAATACAAAAAATGATGAATGGCAGAGAGCTGCTGCTTGAACTAAGACGAGTCTCCGGAGAGACAACTGACCTCTATTCTTACAAAAGTACCAAAATCAAAAACAGCTCTTTGGTAAATGGTATAAACTATTATGAAATTGCTATTCACAAGTTCCTTGGAAACTCTATTATTAAAAGGCTTGAGGGAATTAAGTTCAAAAACGAAGAGGAGATCAGGAGAAGACTTAAACCCGACACACAAGTGGGACTTGGTGAATGGGTAGATATATCCGGATTGATTGCTCCCAGAAGTGAAATAGAGAGGCTGATGAATGGGATAGAGGACGGGAGTATCACAAAATTAAAAGAGATAAATTCCTTTATTGAGGAGCTCCATAATAATTACTATTTCTATGAATGGAGTTGGGCTCATTCAAAAATTAAAGAGTTCTATGGAATAGATCCTGATGTAATAACTGCTAATGATGTTAAAGATATTGTACTGGCATGGCAGAAGGCAGTCGTAGGGCTTGATAAAATGGTTTACGAAGATGCTCGTAAAGAGTTTTCACTCAACGCTATGACCGGATTTGGTGCAGACGGGAACAATCAGGAGAGACAGCTTGATTTTGAACAGGTAAGAGGGGTATTTGAGAAGAATCCATTTGTTGCTGCGGTGTTGCAACATATAGAGGACAAGACTGCCCTGGGAGACGAACTGATTGGAAGAATTGGAAATATCAGTAAATAGAATATCTTTGTAACAGAACCAATAAACTAGCTAAGAAAATGAAAAAATTACTGGCTCTAATTGCCTCTCTTATCCTCTTTTCACCACTATTTGCACAGGTTGCCCCAAGGGGTTATTCTCCTCAGGAACACCTCTATGTAAAGAAAGTAATCTCTTATGACAAAATGAAAAGAGGCGGAATAGGCCTGGCTATAAGCGGAACAATTATCACAGGAATAGGCTCTTTCCTCTTAGTTGACTATGTTAACAAGTCTGTAAATGAATATTACAATGACTTCTACAACAACTATACTGATGAGCAACTGGAGTTCCAGCGTCTTATGGGAATTGCTGCAACCACTTTGGGAATAACTGCGCTAGGGGGAGGCATAACATTATGGGTAATAGGATCTTCCAAGAGCAGAAGCTATTCAGACAAACTTAATTCGCTCTCATTTAATCTAAGTCCGGGACACAATCAACAGTTTTCTCTGGCATATAGATTCTAACTGTTACAGATATTATAAAAAAGAGGCTGGCCATTTTGAAAATTGACCAGCCTCTCATCTTTTAAATTGAGCAATTCTACATAGATTTTAGTCGCTCTCCGGCGCTCTCTTTAACCGCTCTCTTCCACATCTCTGAGTAGCCCGGCTGAGATGGAGATGCAGGTATATTCTTCCCGTTACCATTATCAATGAAACAACCGTTGGAATCCTGTTTCTTAACATTCCCATCCATAAATTTCACCAGCAGGTACTGGTCAAGTACTACCCATTTATCAAAAAGATCCTGTGCTGTTCTTACTGAATAGTCTGTAAGAAACTCTCGGGCCTTTTCAGGTGAAATCTTATAAAGCTCCATGGCAGCAGCATCAATTGCAGCTGTGCGCTCTAAAGCATCCATCTCATGTTTGTCAGCAACCTTTTTAACCTCCGGGTAAACTCTGTCGTAAAGCAGATATGCAAACTGAGCTACTCTGTTGAAGATCCAGAATGCAGATGTTGGTGAGTATGTTGTCATATTACCGTTTCCAACACGGAAGCACTCAGGAACCCTTGTAGAACTTGAGTATATTGGGGTAAGTGCAGAAGTTGCCGCATCATCTACTCCAAACCAGAAGATTCCACCAATCTCATCGGGCAACCAACTTCTGGCCTGTCCAAGTAGCCAGAATCCAGTCTGCTGAGTTGCAATTGCCCTTTCATTTGTATATCTCTCTCCATCTACTGTAAAACCCATAGGCCTCCAGCGGTATGGAAGAGCATGCCCTCCTGCTCCGATATCTTTAGTCATATCAAGTGCAGTACCCTCATAGTGGTCTCTCATTACATCAGCAACCATCTTAACGGTAAGTTTCTCTGCCGGTTTTATATAAAGAGGCATTCTGTTCTTTGCATTGTGCCCCATTGCATAATCCTGATAATATGTATATGGTTTATCGCCAATCATCCCTTTACCCATAATGTTGAATGCTGCCCAAACTCTGGCCTCGCAGCCTCTCATTGCACCAAAGTCAAGTGGCGCATATGTGTCCGAGAAACTAAAATCTTTGTCGGCACCCTTAAACCAACCACTCTCTCTTGCAAAACTAATTACATCAGGAGAGTATATGCAATTTTCTGGATCATTCAGAGGGAATGTAGTAATCCTGGCCTGGTTCGCATGGGCTGAAACATATCCGTCAGGAATTCTTACAGCCACCCATACAGCCCCTTTATTGAGATTTTTACCCTTCTCCATCTTAACTCCTTTGCCTATCATCTCAAGTATCCAGACTTCATTCTTGTCTGCAATTGAGAAAGACTCGCCGGATGAATAGTAACCATAATCCTTAACAAGGTCTGTCATTATCTTTATGGCCTCTCTGGCACTCTTTGCCCTTTGAAGAGTTACATAAATTAACGAGCCATAATCCATTATTCCGTTGGGGTCATTCAGATCCCTTCCGCCAAATGTTGTTTCGGTAATTATTACCTGGTGCTCATTCATGTTTCCAACAGTATAATATGTCTTCTCAGCCTGTGGAATCTCTCCGAGATACTTTCCTGTATCCCATTCATAGATCTTTAGCATTGTGCCAGGTACAAAACTGTTTGCTGTTTTAAAATATAGCTCACCATAAAGCTGGTGAGAGTCTGCTGAATAGGTAACCATAACTGAGCCATCCTTTGAAGCTCCCTTGGTTATCAAAAGATTAGTACAGGACTCGCCTCTTACCGGGACCAAAAGCAGCGCAGCAATAGCGAGTAGGGTGTAGATAGATTTCTTCATATTTTCAAATGATTGTGTTATATTTACATTTTTGACCTCTTACAAAGATAATATTATTTTTTTTCCAACATGAAGAGCTTACATCTACTTGCGCTACCATTAATTACACTTACACTGTGCTTTGCAAATATTGAAACTTATGGTCAGGAACCGGAGAAAAGCCCTGAACAAATGGCTTCTGAACAGGCTGACAGACTTCAGAGAGATCTAAAGCTTGCAGACCACCAGCTCTTTTTTGTTGATTCTGTGTTGCAGTACAATTTTGTAGGGATGAGAAGGGAGATGGAGGAGATGCGTAAAGCTGGTCTTCAGACCAGAGAGAGCTATGTTGCCTCTCAAAAGAGGTGGGGTCAGAAAACAGAGGAGGCTTTTGAAAAAATTCTTGACAGCGATCAATTTATAAGATATCTTAAAATCTCTGGAAGATACAGGGATTACAAAAAGAGGAAAGGGATTAAATAAGAGGGATCTTAACAACCGCCCGTTCTCTGAAGCTTGTTGTCCATTCAAAACCACTTTCAGCAACTAACCGTATTGCCTCAGAAAAGCCATCTCCCACTCTGGAGAAATCATGAGCATCTGATCCAATTGTAACAAACTCACCTCCGACAGCTCTGAAGTGCTTTATTACATCTATGTCCAAAACAGGCGAAGAGCCAGCTCGGCTTCTGTATGTATTAGTATTTATCTCCAGTGCCTTGCCATCATTAGCCAACGCTCTTAAAATTGGGTCAAGATAGTCACCGTAGCCATTCATCGTAAGGGATTTATTTTTATATGGAGAGTATCTGGTTATGTAGTCAAAGTGGCCCAGTATGTCAAAATCTTTATAGCCTGATATACATTCATAAATTGTCTCCAGATATCGCCCGTATGCAGATCTTTCCTCCCTGGGTTCATAATAGTTGTCATGGTATGGATCAACTCCGTCCACAAAATGGACAGAGGCTATAACAACGTCAAATTTGAATAGCGAAACCGCTCTTTTTGCACTCTCCAGAACATTGGGCTGAAGTCCCAGCTCTATCCCTTTTCCTACAAAAATGTCGGTTAACAGACGAAGCCTGTCAATCTTAGCCTGCTGTTTAATGGGGTCAAATGAGAAATGTCCATTATCACCAGGGGGATCAACATCAAAATGGTCTGTAAAAAGCAATCCTCCTAGTCCTGCAGATTCAGCAGCATATATCGCCTCCTCCATCGTCATTCTGCCGTCTGGAGAGAATTCTGAGTGAATATGTGTATCTATCAGCTTCAATCAAGAATACTATATATCGCCGCCAAGTTTTGCAACCTTCCACTCCTTCTCCTCTTTTACAAAAGACAGCGTCTTATCCTTGCCAGTGGGAAGGTATGGAAGAATTACTTTATAATTGACCATTATTGTATCTCTGTTTTCACTCTTCTCAACAGAAATAATCTCAGTCGTGAGTGATGAGGCCTGCTTTTTAACCATCTCTTTGATTGACGGATCCAGCAATTCAAAACCGCTTAGCATACTTGCAATTTCTCCACCAAGTGAGTCTGTACAAAAAGTTACTGCCTTTTCATAATCTCCGTTAAAATAGGCATCCAAAAACCCTGATGTTTTGCCCTTAATCTCCTCTGTGTAATCTGTACAACTTTGGAGTAAAAGTGCAGTAAATACTCCTAAAACGGTAATTTTCAATAAACCTCTCTTCATATTTTCAATCAAATTTTACAACTGTAATTCCAGATCCTCCCATCTCAAGAAGCTCGTCTTTTGCAGAAAAAACTCCGGGAACGCTCTTAAGATATTTTCTTATCTCCTCCTTCAAAATGCCATTTCCCTTTCCATGCAATATTTTAACCTCGCCAATGCCAATCATAATAGCATCGTCAATAAATCTGCTCACACTCTCAAGTGCCTCATCCGCTCTCTGACCTCTAACGTCTATTGATGGTTTAAAGTTCAGTCTCCTCTCAGACAGAGAAGATGATGCTGAAGTATATGTATTAACAGGCTTAGTCGCCTCTTTGAACTCTTTTGCAGAAATTTTCTCAACCCTCAGGAGGGCCATTTTACTAATAATATTACCTATAGCAACACTGACATCTTTCCCGTCAATTCTAATCACCTCGCCTGTTAAATCCCCTCCTTTAATCTTAACCTTATCACCAGGCAAAATTGTCTCATCCCTCTTGTCAACCACAACAGATGAGACCTTCTCCTTAAGAACACCCTCTTTAGATTTATCGGCTCTTCTCTCCTCTCTCCTCTCTTTTCGCTTTTTTAATTGCTCCATCTTCCTCTCAATCCGTTCATTGCTTTCACTCCCTGACTCAACAGAGACACCTTTGCTGAACGTATTCAGCTCCCTCCTTACCGCTTTTGTCTTCTCTTTCTCCGCCTGACTCTCCTTTATCTCTTTTATTGTAACCTCTATCTTTCTGTTTGCATCTGCCAGAAGTCTTGCAGCCTCCTCCTTTGCCTCTGATATTATACTTTTTCTAAGAGCCTGTATATCTGCAAGTTCTTTCTGGTACCTATCTGTTATATTCTCAAGAGTTTTATCTGTACTCTTTATCCTGGCAAGTTTTTCATCCAGCATCCTTCTGTTGCGGGCAATTTTCTTCAGATTCTTCTCAAGATCAACAAACTCTCCACCAGCTCTCTCCTCGGCATATTTGACGACACTCTGAGGCAACCCAATTTTTTTTGCCAGCTCAAATGCAAAAGAGCTTCCGGGAACCCCTGTCTCAAGCTTAAAAAGAGGCTTAATATTCTGTACATCAAACTGCATCCCTCCGTTTACAACCCCCCTGCTTGTTCCTGCATAAAATTTCAGGTTGCTGTAGTGGGTAGTTATTACTCCAAAACAACCTCTCTCTTCCAGCTCTTTAAGGATTGCCTCAGCAATAGCACCACCCGCCGTTGGCTCAGTTCCGGCTCCGAATTCATCCACTAAAACAAGAGAATTATTATCTGCATTTTGTAACACATCTCTCATATTAGTCAGGTGTGAACTATATGTACTCAAATCATTCTCTATAGACTGTTCATCACCAATATCTATGAAAATTTTTGAAAAGAGCGGGAATTCAGATATCTCTGAGGCAGGAACCAGCATTCCGGTCTGTAGCATATACTGAAGAATCCCTGTCGTTTTTAGGCAAACCGATTTCCCTCCTGCATTAGGTCCGGAGATAAGCAGAATCCTTTTGTCCCCGTTAAGTTCTAAATTAAGAGGAACAATCTCCTTACCCTCTCTTGTAAGTGCTCTTTCTAATATGGGATGCCTTCCCCTGAAAATTCTAAGTTGTCTCTCTCTGGAAATTATTGGTTTGCCGGCGGACATGGCAAGGGCTACCTTAGCCTTGGCTCTTATAAAGTCAATCTGGGCAATAAAGTGAGCAGAAATAATTAATTCCGGAACGTATGGTCTCAGAAAATCAGAAAAATCAACCAATATTTTAAGAATCTCCCTCTGCTCGGCAAAATAGAGCTCTTTAACCTGGTTATTGAGCTCAACTATCTCCATGGGCTCAATAAAAACAGTCTTTCCCGAGGCGGATTCATCAACTACAAAGCCTGGAATTTTTCTTTTATTTGCTGCCGATACAGGTATTAGCATACGCCCTTCCCTAACAGATACAGATGCCTCTTCATCTGCCAGCCCATCAGCCTGAGCCCTCTTCAGAATTGAGGCTACCCTTTTTGAAATAAGCCCCTCCTTCTCTCTGATTGAGGATCTGACAGCCATCAGACCCGGGCTGGCACTATCTCTTATCTCTCCATATTTGTCAATAATTGAGTCAATTCTTCTGGAGACCTCAGGGAATACTACAACGGGAGCAGCCAGCCTTTTCAGGGCGGGATAGTTCTCCTCTTTAGTACTCTTAAAAAATCTGGTTATCGCCCCGGTGGCCTCAAGCGACTGTCTGAGTCTGAAAAGTGAAGCTGTATCCAGATAGTAGTGCTCTCTCTCAAGTTGTTTGAGAAAATCAGCTGTATCAACATACCCATCGTTTGGGAAGTTGCTCTCCAGCATCTGAATGACCCTCATCTCGTCCGCCTGGCTCAAAGACTCCTGAATCTCATTTAAATCTGTCAGGAATGAGAACTCAGCAGCCATGTTCTTAGCGGCATTTGTTGAGCATCCGCTCTCAACCATTACTCTTATTTTGTCAAAACCAATTTTTTGTTCAAGTCTTAAGAGATTCTTCATCGGTTATTTATAGGCATTTTCTATAGCCAGCCTCAATTCATTAATACTGCTCATAGTTTTTATCTCTCCATTGCTGACAAAGGAGATTTCGCCTCTCTGCTCAGATACCACAATAACCTTGGCATCACTCTGCTCAGTAAGCCCTATTGCTGCTCTGTGTCTCATTCCATAATGAGCCGGAATTCCAGGATTTTCTGTTATAGGAAGGGTGCATCTGGCCGCCAATATCTTCTCCCCGGAAATCAACATTGCACCATCATGCAAAGGAGTATTTTTAAAGAATATAGTCTCAATTAGCCTTCTGTTTACCATTGAGTCAATTCTGTCTCCGGTCTCTGACACAAACTCCAAAGCAGAGGTCTGAGCTAAAACTATTAGTGCACCTGTTTTAGTCTCGGCCATCCGTTTACATGCAAGTGTAATCTCGTCAAGTGTCTCCAGCGATATCTCCCTTTTCTGCTTGCCCATAAAGGCTCTGATCAATCTCATCTGCTGCCTTGAATCAATATACCTTGTTCCAATTCTAAGCAGAAATCTCCTTATCTCCTGCTGGAAAAGAATTACCAGCGCAATCCCTCCTACTCCAATAATCTGGCCCATGATTGCACTAAGCAGGTCCATGTGGAGAGCCTTTACCACTATCCAGATAACATAAAACACAAGTATTCCTGTGAATATATTCATTGCGGCCGTCCCTTTTATAAGCTTATAAGCCTGATAAATAAGGAGCCCGACAAGAAAGATATCCAGGATATCTATAAATCCGATTTTGATGAAATCCAGCATAATCCGGTTACAAACTTAAAAATATTATTCAACATATGCGAGTGTAGCTACGCTGACCCTACAACCATCAACCCCTAAAAGTGCTGCTCCGCAAGCTTCAAGCGTTGCACCTGTGGTCAGCACATCATCAACAAGCAAAATATGACGGCCTCTTATTTTAGAGCCATTTGCAAGAGAGAAAGAGGTGATGGCATTTCTCAACCTGCTTTCCGGGTCCATTGTTGTTTGAGATTGGCTAAAGAGATTTCTCTTCAATACTCCTTTTATTAGCTCAACACCCATCTCTGAGGCAACTGCCGTGCCAATCAGTGCTGCCTGATTGTATCCTCTCATCCTTGATTTCACCGGGCTCACAGGAACGGCAACTACAGCATCAACATCCTCGTAAAGGCCACTCTCCCTCAGCCTTTTTCCAAGCATTGAACCCAGAAAAAGAGCAAGAGTTCTTCTTCCGTTGTACTTTATCTCATGAATAAGACGTCCGTAATCACTGTCATCACCATAGTAGAATAGAGAAGCCACCCTTTGAAAGTAGATTTTACCCCAAAACAGCTCCTCGGCGGGATTATCTCTTAAGCTCCAAAAATAGGTGTATGGAAATGATGAGAGACAGTCAAGGCAAATCTCCCTCTCAACTCCTCTCAAAATCTCTCTGCACACCGGGCAAACCCTTGGCAATATCAAGTCCGCTAAATCTCTCACTCTGTTTTTATCAATTCTGCAGACGCAGCCCTTTTTAACTGTTCGTCATTTGTTGTCATCTTCTCAAATCTGCCTCTCTGGAAGTGATATCTGGCACAAATCTCCTCCTCAAGAAGAGCTTTAAGCTCCACCCTGTTTTTCAACAAAGCATCCCTTTTGCTAAGCTTAACTCTTGTCTCTAACTCCTTTAGATTATCTCCAAAACCATCCAGCAAGCCCTCTCTCTTAGCTGTCTCTACCAGCTTGTCAAATTCAGCCTCAGATGAAGTTCTGTGGTCAAAATCTCTATTCTCCGCATATTCAATAAAATTCTCATACTCCTGATCAGAGATGAAGAACTCTTTAACAGGTGGTATAGAGGAGTTGTTCCTAAAGTAGAGGACAGAATAATCTCTTATTATATCTCCGTATATTAGCGAGATAGCTATTCTGCTGTATATTTTTGGACCGACAAGCACATCGGGGACAATACCACCTCCGTCATATACAGTTCTTCCCAAACGAGTTTTAAAAGGTTTTATAAGAGAATCGGGTACAAAGCCAACACTTCCGTCCTCATTTCTGTTGCTGTAGTCAATGGCTTGAACGCACCGTCCGCTAGGTGTATAATATTTTGCAGTAGTAAGTTTAAGTTTTGTGTTGTATCCCACATCTCTTATTGACTGTATAAGGCCCTTTCCAAATGTCCTGGTTCCCACAACAGTAGCTCTGTCCAAGTCCTGAAGAGCTCCGGCTACAATCTCTGATGATGATGCAGAGCCTGAATTCACTAAAACAAGTAGTGGAATTTTCAGGTCAACAGGCTCCTCCTTTGTGTAATATACAGCATCTGTCTGCTTATACCGGCCTAATGCGGAAACCACCTTTGTCCCGCTGGGGACAAACAGAGAGACAATATTTACAGCCTCGTCAAGTAAACCTCCTCCATTACCTCTTAAATCCAATACAACCCTTTTGAGATTATTGCTCTTTTTAAGCTCTGTTAATGCACTCTTCACATCTTTCCAGCCATCAACAGTAAAACCTGTAATTCTTATATATCCAACTGTATCGCTAATCATTCCCCAATATGGGACATCTGTAACATGAACCCTCTCTCTTATTACCGTAATCTCCTCAATGGCTTCTCCCCTGAGTCTTTTTATTTTGAATTTGACCGGTGTTCCCGGCACACCTTTCATTCTGGCAGAACATTCATCCAGAGAGAGGAATTTAGTATGAGCCGTATCAACCATAATCAGGACATCGCCGGCAACCAGACCCGCTTTGTGAGCAGGAGAGCCTTCATAAATTTCAGATAGTTCAATCCCCTCTCCTCTTTTTGTTATTATCGCTCCAATTCCTCCATAAGAGCCGGTGGTCATCATCTCCAAATCCTCCTCATTCTCCTCCGGGATCCATACAGTATAGGGATCCAGTGATTCCAGCATAGCCTCAATACCTCTCTTAACCAACTTATCCGCCTCCAGACTATCAACATAAAATAGTGACAACTCTCTCAACACAGAAAACTGGATATCAAGACTTTTACCCGTTTTAAATTCCTTTGACTGACCGTAAGATACAGCTGTCATCCCTACTGCGGCCGCAAGAAGTACGGCACTAATTAATCTCTTCATATGGTATAACTGTTACTTAAACACAAATTTAAAGTTTTAGTATCTTTGGTGCAATATACTAATTTCAATTATGGAACTTCTTTTTGCAACTGCCAACAAGCACAAATTGTCAGAAGCTATTGAAATACTGGGACCCTGCTTTAACCTTACAACCCCATTAGCCTTCGGTTTCTCTGGTGAGATTCCAGAAACGGCCTTAACCCTGGAAGAGAACTCACTTATGAAAGCCTCCTTTTTATGGGATATGTTTCACCATCCATGCTTTGCGGATGACACTGGTCTTATAGTTGACGCTCTGGGCGGCAGACCCGGAGTACACTCAGCCCGCTATGCAGGACCAGAGGGAGACTCAGTAAAGAACACAAATCTTCTTCTTCAAGAGATGAGAGGCATTACTTCAAGGAGAGCCCGATTTGCAACCTGCGTAACTCTTATACTGTCAAAGGAGGAGATATTCCTTTTTGAGGGAAGAGTTGAGGGCAGAATTGCTAATGAACCTTCCGGTACAGGGGGGTTTGGTTATGATCCTGTTTTCATTCCTGATGGATATGACAAAACTCTTGCCGAACTCACTCCGCAGGAGAAAAATATTATTTCGCACAGAGGAGAGGCTATGAGAAAGCTCTCCGAGTTTCTTAATCAATATTGCTCAAAATGAGCTCCGTTACAAATATAGTTATACTCCATAAAACTAAGTTCGGAGATTCATCCTTTATTATCCACGGATACTCTTCTAACCACGGAAGATGCGGATTTATCCTTAAAAAAAGTGGCAGATCTACCTCTCTCTCTCAGCTCCACCCTCTCTCTGTTATAGAGGCTGAGATTTCCGAAAAATCTAAGGGAGAGCTGATTTTCATAAACAACTTCAGGGCATTGTATCCGTTACAGGGGATTCGTGAGAGCGTAAGTAAAAGTGCCGTAGCTATCTACATAAGCGAACTCCTCTACCGGAGTATAAGAGAGTATGGTCCGAGCCCGGGGTTTTTCAGCTTTCTGGTTAAATCAATACTGCTACTGGATGGATTAAGTGATGACTTTGCAAATTTCCACATTTGGTTTCTTGTTGAGCTCTCCAAAGAGGCTGGTTATGCACCTGAAAGGAACTACAATGAGGGGTCGCTATTTGATATGGCCTCGGCCTCTTTTACAGATACACCTCAACCAGGATCAAAATATTTTACCCGTGAGAGCTCAGCTCTTCTTGCCACGATACTGTCAGAGAAGCAGGAGAGCATACATAAAATAAAACTCTCCGGCTCCAAAAGGGGACAATTTGCCAGAGAGATGACAGAGTACCTATCCTACCATCTTGGTTTCACTATAAACATCCGATCTTTGGAAGTACTGCATACGGTCTTTGAATAATACTTAACTTTACCCGGAAAACTCATTAAGATGACCATAGTTTCAAAGATATACAGATTTTACTCCACCAGGCGCATTAAGATGCTTGACCTCAACCGTAAAGACCCTATTTCGTTTCAAAGGGGGCTTTTTGAAACCTTTATGAAAAAGGGGGGAGAGACTATTTTCGGCAAAGAGCATAATATCAGAGAAGGAATGACTTTAAAAGAGTTTCAGAAGTCTGTCCCGCTTAGAGATTACGACAAACTTGAGAGCTGGATTAAAAGAGCACGCAGCGGAGAGGAGAATCTCCTCTGGCCCGGAAGAACTGTGTGGTTTGCAAAATCAAGTGGAACCAGCAGCTCAAAAAGCAAGTTTATTCCCATTACCGACGAGTCTTTAAACTTATGCCACTATGATGGGATGCAAAATATGCTCTCCACATATATTCACAACAATCCTGACTCAAAACTTCTTGAGGGGATGGCACTAACACTTGGAGGGAGTGCCAAAATAGATGAGGCGGGAGATGGAAGAACCCAATACGGAGACCTCTCAGCAATACTATTGAAAAACTCACCGATACTTGCAGAGTTCAGAAGGACTCCGCCGGCAGAGATAGCACTTATAAGCGATTTTGAGAAAAAAGTTGACGAGATCTGCAGGGTTGCCTCTAAACAAAATGTGACAAGCATCTCCGGAGTCCCATCCTGGAACCTTATCCTGCTAAATGCCATACTCAAATATAACGGGAAAAAGGATCTGCGTGAGGTTTGGCCAAACCTGGAGTTATTTATGCACGGGGGTATTAGTTTTGATCCGTACAGGAAAGAGTATTTAAGAATCATACCTCATGGGGATATGAACTATATGGAGAATTATAATGCCTCTGAGGGGTATTTTGCTTTCCAGGATGATCCCTCCGATAGCTCTATGCTTTTGATGACAAATGGAGGTGTTTTCTATGAATTCATACCTATTGACAAGCTTGAAGAGGCGTTAGAGGGGCGGTTTAAAGAGTTTGAAACCGCTGAATCTGTTAGGAAAGGGATCAACTATGCAATGGTAATTACGACAAATGGTGGGTTATGGCGTTATCTAATTGGAGATTCGGTAGTGTTTACATCCCTGTTCCCTCATAAAATCTCCATTACAGGAAGAACACAGCTCTTTATAAATGCATTTGGAGAGGAGCTTATGATAAGTAATGCCGAAAGAGCCCTGTCCAAGACATGTAATATCTGCGATTGCTCTGTTGAAAACTATACTGTGGCTCCTTTATTCATGGAGGAGGGGGGTAAGGGATCTCATCAGTGGATTATTGAGTTTAAAATCCCTCCCGCTGATCTGGAACTATTTGTAAACACTCTTGACGAAGAGGTTTGCAAAGTTAACTCAGACTATGAGGCCAAAAGGGCAAATAGTGTTACAATGACCAGGTTATCTGTTGTCCCTCTTCCTGAGGGGACCTTTTACAGATGGATGAAAGAGAGCGGAAAGCTTGGAGGACAAAACAAAGTACCAAGGCTTAACAATGGAAGAAAATTTGCAGACAAACTATTGGAGTACATTAAATAATTGTACAAAGCAGGCAATGGTAAAAGAGAAAAGCAATTTACAAATACAAATTGAAAGGTTTATCTCATCTGAACCCCAGGGGGAAAATTCAAATGACTTTTGCGATCTTGCGCTAAAAGTCTTCAGGTATCAGGCAGCAAACTGTGAACCCTATTCCAGATACATCTCCCTTTTGGGAGTTGACATAAATAGCATATCAGATGTTGAAGAGATTCCCTTTCTGCCGGTAAAGTTGTTTAAATCAAGCGTTGTTTACTCATCTGTGTCTAAGCCGGAGAAGGTCTTTACGAGCAGCGCAACCACCGGAATGACTCCATCCAGTCACTATGTTTCAGATCTCTCAATATATAAACTAAGCTTCAAGAGAGGTTTTGAACTATTCTACGGCTCCCCTGAGAGATACAACATTTTAGCTCTGCTCCCTTCATATCTTGAAAGAGAGGGTTCATCGCTAATTTATATGGCAGACCAGCTGATAAGGTGGAGCAAGAGCCCTTTAAGCGGATTCTATCTTTACAACTATGCTGAGCTTAAAGAGACATTAATGAAATCTATGGTAAGCAAAAGAGAGACCCTACTTCTGGGAGTAAGTTTTGCTCTGGTTGATTTTGCAAGAGAGTACAACATCTCAATGCCTGAAGCCATAATAATGGAGACAGGGGGGATGAAGGGAAGAGGAGAGGAGTTGAGCCGGGAGGAGATTCATGCCATCATAAAAGGATCTTTTGGAGTAAAAAACGTCCATTCAGAGTATGGAATGGCAGAGTTGCTCTCACAAGCCTATTCTGACGGGAATGGCCTATTCAGGACGCCGCACTGGATGAAGTTTTTTCTTAGAAGTCTGTCAAACCCACTCAGAATAACTGATGATGAACGGGGAGGATTAAATATTATTGATCTTTCCAATATTAACTCTTGTTCGTTCATAGAGACAGAGGACATTGGAATAAAAGAGGCCGGAAATCTCTGGAGAATTCCCGGCCGCATTCAAAACTCTGAGATAAGGGGGTGCAACCTCCTGCTCTCATAAAAATTTTTAGAGTATCTGTATCCTGTTTATACTCTCCTGTAGCCTCTTTTCAATATTGTCGGCCCTCTCTTTCTCGCCTCTGTTTGCTAAAGTATCTGCAAGATACATCAGATATGAGAGGTTTCTCTCAATGTCTGTTTTTGACAAATAGTAGCCACCAAGCCTCTGTCCAAAGAAATTTATTGCTTTGAATCCCTCCTCTTCAAACAGAGATGCCAGCTCCAAAGCTTTATCCCTCTCACCGGCCAACAGGTAAATATCAATGGCATCCATTACAGCCTGCTCATTTAGCGAGGCAAGCAGGGAGCACGATATTGGGAACTGTTTATGAATTACAACCTCCTGCATCCTGTCCAGAACCTCTACTGCCTTCTCAAATTTACCCTCATTGTAAAGAGCCCTGGCTGTTTGTGAATATATATTTCTGACAGACATAACCGCATTAAAAGTCAGTAAGTTCTGATAGTCAATATTGATGGACGGGTCATTCATATTGCCCCATCTGTAAACATTCATAACCTTATCAAACATCTTATCCGCATCAACCCTGCCCGGAATGACCAGTGTTGATGGATTTTTAAAAGGAACGAACTTATAGGCAAAGCCTGTCCACTCCAGATAGTCTCTTATTCCTATCTCCAGATCGCCACCCATAGCAACGAAGTAAATAGGTCTGTCCCACTTGTAGTTTGCCAGGAGATCAAGTATCATCAACTCTGCTTTTGTCAGAAGATTCTTGTTTTCTGAGAGATTAAGCTCAATAGTGTCAAGAATTGCCGAGGAGTCAGCAGCATTCACTATTCCATTGGCAATTGCTGCTTTTTTATCTACAGGAATCGTAAGTTTTCTTGAGGCAAAGAAGCTGTACTGTCTTCCATCCTCTCCGGATACCTTTGCCTCGGCTTTTGATATCAAATCAATTACAAGTTTGAGCGGAACCTGTCTGTTAAGTCTGTCCACTATATGTACAACATCATTTGTTCCATAGAGATACTCATGCCTTGGAATAGAGAATGGCAGAGGATCTGATTCATACGTTCTGTATTGCATCTGGTCAATGTACCAGTCTGTCCCCAGCAGAGAGGTGTTTACAACTCTTACATCTGTGCGAACCCCCTCAACCTCTTGTATATACCACAACGGGAAGGTGTCATTATCTCCGTGAGTCACAAGAATAGCATTATTCTCCGTACTGTTCAGATAGTTATATGCAATGTCCCTTGCTGTATATCTGTTGCTTCTGTCGTGATCATCCCAGTTTTCTGCAGCCATCTGAACAGGAACTGCCAGGCAAAGTGCAGAGACTATAAAGGCGGATATCTTTTCTGGTACTCTTTTCTTTAACAAATCGTTCAGGGCCATAACAGCCAGCCCGATCCATATTGAGAAGGCGTAAAAAGATCCGGCGTAGGCATAGTCCCTCTCTCTTGCCTGATAAGGTGGCTGATTAAGATACACAACTATAGCCAATCCAGTCAGTAAAAAGAGTAGCATTGTCACCCACCAGTTCTGTTTATCTTTTGAAAGCTGATATAACAGACCAATAATACCAAGCAGCAGAGGCAGCATATAGTAGTGGTTCTTAGCCTTGCTGTTAACTATGTAGTCAGGACCTTCGCTCTGGTCACCAATTCTTGCTTTGTCCAGAAACTCTATCCCAGAGGCCCAGTTGCCTCTCAGGGGATCCCCCGGAACTGTGCCGTGCAGGTCATTCTGCCTTCCTGCAAAATTCCACATAAAGTATCTAATATACATGTAGTTTATCTGGAAATCAAAGAAATAGGCAAGGTTGTCCTTGAACAGCGGTAGCTTTTTTGTACTGCCCTGGATAGTTTTACCCCTTCCCTCAGTATAATTTTCATAAAATTTAATATGGTCAGCAGAGCTACTCCACATTCTTGGAAATAACATCTTGCTTCCAGGCTTGTAAACAGGCTCTACCGGGCCATCAACCTTTTTGTATTGCTCCCCAACCTTAGCATAATATTTTGAACTTTTAATGTCGTATGGAGAACTGTAGCTCTCCCCATAGACTAGTGGATTTTTTCCATATTGCTCTCTGGCAAGGTATCTGACGAGTGAAAATGGATTGTCGGGCTGGTTCTCATTAGTGGGAGTATTTGCGGAGGATCTTATTACAACCACTGCAAATGCAGAGTAGCCGATGACAATCATAGTGAAACTAAGGAGTATTGTGTTCCACAAAACCATACTTTTTCTGTATGTATAAATGACACCCCAGAACGAGGCTCCCAAAACGGCCGCCATAAAGAAAGCAGCTCCGGAGTTGAATGGCAAGCCAAATACATTGACGAAAAGAAGATCTGTCCAGGAGGCCATCTTTGGCAAATAGGGTATGATTCCGTAAAGAATAATTGCTAAAATAACCGCTGAGATAAGAAGGACATAGATGCTCTTTTTTGTTGTGACGTTGTATTTTTTGTAGTAGTAGATGAATACTATCGCCGGTATTGCAAGCAAGTTAAGAAGGTGCACCCCTATAGACAAGCCCATAAGCAGAGCAATCAGCACTATCCACCTGTTAGAATGAGGCTGTTCGGCCTCCTCCTCCCATTTTAGCATAGCCCAGAAAACTACGGCTGTAAACAGAGAGGACATAGCGTAAACCTCACCCTCTACTGCAGAAAACCAAAATGTATCAGAGAATGTATAAGCCAGAGAACCAACAAGTCCTGCTCCAAATATAGCAATGCTGGTTCCAAAACTTGCCGACTCTCCCTGTTTCTCAGCAACTCTTCTTCCCAGGTGGGTTATCGTCCAGAAAAGAAACATTATTGTAAATGCTGAGCACATAGCACTCATTGCATTCACCATCATTGCGGCCTTTTCAGGACCTGCCGGCATTGTAAACAGTCTGGCGATAAGCTGAAAGACCGGATTCCCGGGAGGGTGACCAACCTCTAATTTGTAGGAGGAGGCTATAAACTCGCCACAATCCCAAAAACTTGTTGTAGGTTCAATTGTTGCAAGATATGTTACTGAGGCTACAAGGAGTACAAATACTCCCAATAAGTTATTTGCCAGTTTGAATTTTTTCAGCTCCATGATGTTGATTTTCTGTTCTTGTTGACTTCAAGCCACAAAGATACTATTTTGAAAATTTCTGCCTAAATTTGCACAAAATAATTATCTGATGAGCCAAAATGACTGGAAAAGCAGGCTTGGCGTTGTCTTCTCAACCAACCCCGACTTCAGCTTTAATAAGGAAGAGGATAACAACGAACCACTTACCACTCCCCCTCCCGGGAAGCAAAAGCTCATTGTTTCAATTGACAGAAGAAACAGGGGCGGAAAACAGGTTACCCTTATTACCGGTTTTAAGGGCAGAGAGGAAGATCTTGAGACACTTGGTAAAATACTTAAAAACAAGTGCGGAAGCGGTGGATCTGTTAAGGATGGCGAAATCATAATTCAGGGAGACTTTAGGGAGAGAGTGGTCTCTATGCTTATATCCTTAGGTTATATCGCAAAAAGAGGGAACTAATGGGTGAAAATGTATCTCCTGCCGATTCTCTATGGGATTCAGGGACAAAGATGGTCACATCAATCTCAGCTACTGAGTTCGGTGGTTCCGGAGATAGCCCTGACATACTGCTCTCTTTTATAATACTGGTTTTTTTTGTTGGGCTTGTCGTTTTCTCCAGAGAGTTGCTTACTGTAATACCAAATGTTATTAAAAGCACATTCAATTTTAAAAATCATTACAAAATTGAAGAGAAGCTCTCTCTTTCAAATATGAGGAATGTAGTTTTTGTAATCTCTCTTATATACTTTCCCATGATAGTCACCATAATGGCCAGGGGATTTATTGAGGAGCAATTAAGTTTATATTTGCCACTATTTCTGCTCTTTTCATTTATTGCTCTTGTATCTGTAGGATTGGCCAAAAAGCTGATCCTGTTGCTTCTTGCATGGCTCAACAAGGACAAATTAACCTTTTCGTTTATTGAAAAGGTGGGGTTCAATCATGTAATTATCGCATCAATCATAACCTTTCCCGCTCTGCTGATGAAGCTTTTGAGTGATGATATCTCTGGGGAGCTGCTGGTTTACACGATGGCATTCAGTATTTTACCCGTATATATTTTGTATCTGGCGAGAGGGTATCAAATAATAATCGGCCAACACTACTCTCATTTTTTTTATATTTTGTATCTTTGCGGCGCTGAAATTTTACCCATCGTACTAATTGTACACTTTATACTCTCGCTCTGACAATATGAAGATAAAGAATATACTGATCTCACAACCCGAACCAACTAACGGCTCTCCCTATTCAGATCTTATTTCCAAACATAAGATTAACATAGACTTCATCCCCTTTTTCAGAGTTGAGGCACTATCTGCAAAAGAGTTCCGAATGCAGAAAGTCTCTATTCCGGAAGCTACTGCTGTCGTGTTCTCTGCCAGATCTGCCATAGACGCATTTTTTAAAATATGTGAAGAGCTAAGGATAACAATACCAGAAACGATGAAATATTTTTGCATATCAGAGGCTGTTGCACTCTATCTACAGAAATATATCGTATATAGAAAAAGGAAAATTTTCTTTGGTAATGGAACAAACTCGTCAATAATTGACCTGGTAGGATCTAAGCATAAAAACGAAAACTTCATGCTTGCTGCAGCCGATAACTGTAAAACCGATCTTCACAAACTCTTTGTTAAGGCAAAGATAAAGCATACCACAGCGGTGTTTGTAAAGACAGTAAACAGTGACCTTTCAAAAATCAATTTGGACAGTTACGACTTCCTGGTATTTTACAGCCCAAGCGATGTTAAATCACTTCAGGAAAACTTCCCTGATTTCACTCAGAAAGATTTGAAATTTGCCACCTTTGGAACCGGGACTCTGAAGGCGCTGAAGGCTGCGAAACTATCGGCAGAGGTTACAGCTCCTACTCCTGAGGCCCCCTCAATAGCTAAAGCTCTTCAGTTATACCTGGAGACAAAATAATCAACAAGCGTGCATATGCCGCATAATAATAGATATCCCAAATGGGAAAGATTATGCAATGTCAGGTCAATTGCCACATTGTTTGAAACAGGAGAGAGCTGTTTCAACTTTCCATTAAAGATATACTTCATTAAGAACTCTTTATCTCACAACAGAGTGCTTATTACTGTGCCAAAAAGGGGGCATAAAAGAGCTGTTGACAGAAATCTGTTAAAAAGAAGAATCAAAGAGAGCTGGAGAGTTATTGACAAAGAGGCAGTATCTGTACATGGTATGGATTTGGCACTTGTCTATATAGGAACAACGATTGCAGACTATCACAAAATTTTCAAATCACTTTCAGATGGATTGGAAAAAATTAAAGAGCGCAGCGCTTAGTATAGCCGCCCTTCCATTTATTGCTCTGATAAGGTGCTATCAATACTGCATATCTCCTCTGAAACCCCAAACCTGCAGATACTCACCTACATGCTCTTCATACTCACTTGAAGCTGTCAAGAAGTATGGTCCTGTAAAGGGTTTGTGGCTGGCTATTAAGAGGATATCAAGATGTCACCCTTGGGGTGGAAGCGGTTATGATCCTGTGCCCTGAACCTTTTCCATGCCAAACCTTTTTAGCACAACATCCAGATTTTTTTCATCCCTGGCAAGCATTCGTATCTCCTGTTCCGGAACATTAAAGATATCCATAAAGACTAATCCGTCCACACAGTAGTTAAAATCAGGATCAACATTGAAATTAATAATCCTGGCGTTGATTTTCAGATATTTCTTCACCAAAGTAGGAAGTCTGTAATCTCCATCACTCAACTTCATCATGAAGCGGTCAAACTTCTCTATAGAATCTGTTTTACCTCCGCTAAACAGTAAATCAGGATTACATCTGTGAAATGTTGGGAAAAAGGGATTTTTTGGTCTCATTAACCTCTCCAGCTCATCAACCGAATGGTTTCTTTTAAGATACTCTATCATCAGACTCCTGTAAAATTTTGGATACCAAGAGCTGATACTGACGGGGCCTATAAGATATCTTACATTTGGCCTGTTAAGTACAGAGTAGAGCAGGCCCTTTATCAGAAGCATCAACGGAAGAGCCTCTTTCTGATACTCAAGAGTTACAAATGATCTGCCAAGTTCAATAGACTGGCTGAGGTATTCATTAAATTTTGGATCGTAGTCAAAAAGCGATTTGGTATAGAACCCCTTTACCCCTTTGCTCTTAAGTATCTGGTCTCCGTACCCAAGTCTGTATGCACCTACTATCTTACCCTTTTGCTTGTCCCATAGTATCAGATGCTGATAATAGTCGTCATAAATATCAATATCCAATGGAGTTTTAGTCCCCTCTCCTACTGCCCTGAATGCCTCCTCTCTCTTTCTTCCCAACTCATGCATAGCAAGAGGTATAGATTTTGAGTCTGTTAAATAACAGCTGTAGTTGCCAGTTGTAAAGAGATGTCTGTCCTTTGGAAGTGAATTGATCTCCTTAATAAGTGCCCGTCTGTTTTTAGGAAGAGCAATGGGAGTTGAATATACCTCCTCAGGGTGAATTATTTTTGATTGAACATTCCCCTCAAGTGCATACGTGCGACTCCTCAGATATCCTCCAAGAAGCTTTATGTCTTTGTAATCAGAAATCTCACTTACCGTTATTGGCTTCCCAATCCTAACCTGAATTGTATGGTTCCTCTTGTTGAGCATCTCACCAGGGAGCCTCACCGTCCTTAACATTGGATGAACCTTGCCTAACCAGTGGAAAAATCTGGAATTTGTACCATGGACATAGACTGGTATTACAGGCACTTCAGAGTTTCTTATAAGCTTTATTATTGAAGTACCCCACTCCTTATCCTGGATTATTGAGCTTCCATAGGTTGTGGCTACCTCTCCGGCCGGAAAAAGACAAAGTGCTCCGCCCCCCTTTAGTGTCTCAGCCGCCATTCTTATTCCTGAGAAGCTTTGTGCCAATTCCGGCTTGTCAGAGAAGGGATTGACCGGAAAAAAGAACTCTTTTAAATTAGAAATCCTTGACAGAATGAAATTTGTAAGAAACTTAATATCAGGACGGGCTGCACTAAATATATCTATAAGTACAATACCGTCAACAGCCCCAAAAGGGTGGTTGGATACAACTATGAAGGGGCCCTCCTGAGGAATATACTCAAGCTCCTTTGGAGGAATCTCATACTTAATATTCAGTTCGTTTAGCAAAGCAGAAGAAAATTCCCTTCCTTTGTATTGGTTCACCTTGGCGTACAGCTTGTTCACCCTTGATATACCAAGTAATGGCATCGCTATAGTTGCGATGATATTTCCCGCGAATCCACGGACATTAACTGCCTTTTTAATATCAGTCTTAGTTACTAGCTTTGCATTCATATCCATTGCAAATATAGTTTATTTGTTACTTTTACAAGCATGAAGCACTCCAATAATAATAATGTCCTTAAAGAGAGCGTCAAGCTTCTTCCTCACCTTCCGGGAGTTTATCTCTTCCTCAATGGTGATGGAAACATTATTTATGTTGGAAAGGCAAAGAGTTTAAGAAGCAGAGTCTCACAGTATTTCCAGTCTTCAGACTCTCTTTCTCCAAAAACCAGAGTAATGGTTTCAAAGATTGAAAAGATAGAGCATACAGTAGTGGAGAGTGAATCTGAAGCCCTACTTCTGGAGAATACATTAATTAAAAGGTTCCAACCCAGATACAATGTTATGCTTAAAGACGGCAAAACATATCCCTGGATCTGCATTAAAAAAGAGCCTTATCCCAGAGTGTTTTTAACAAGAAGATTACTTAAAGATGGGTCTCATTTTTTTGGTCCATACAGTAATGTTTCTCATGCTTATTCTCTGATAGATATAATTGATAATCTCTTTAAAATTCGTAATTGCAAACTCTCCCTGACAGAAGACAATATTAAAGCTAAAAAATTCCGTCCATGCCTGAGGCATCACATTGGAAAATGTAAAGCTCCCTGCATTGGTCTGCAAAGCGAAGAGTCATACCTGGCGCAGATTGAGAAGATAATGTTAATTCTAAAGGGGGAGACAAAGTCTCTTACAGAGGAGTTTGAAAAGGAGATGAGAGCAGCCTCACTAGAGCTGAGATTTGAAGATGCACATGATGCGAAAGATCGGCTTGAAACACTGAACAGGCACTACAGCAAGTCGCTTGTTGTTAGCCAAAGCATTACAAACGTAGATGTTTTTTCTCTTGTATTTGAAAATAATATAGCGTTTGGAAACTGGATGAGAGTGATGAATGGTGCTGTAACGCAATCAATAAACACAGAGCTGAAAATTCCAATTGAAGAGAGTCGGGAGACCATACTTGGGAGGTTTATCGTCTCAGTCGGGGAGAGATTTGCACCACTATCTGCTGAGATTATAACAGAATATTTACCGGAAGGTGAGTTTTCTCCTTCAAAAGTTATTATCCCCAAGAGGGGCGAAAAGCTAAGTCTGTTGGAACTATCTGTTAAAAATGCCAGGATATATAAGATTGAGAAGATAAAACAGGAGCAGATACTTAGACCAGATGAGCATAAGGAACGGATATTGGAAAGCATTCGTAAAGACCTGGACATCAAAGAGAGTCCGGATTATATTGAGTGCTTTGACAACTCAAATATCCAGGGAAAATATGCAGTGTCTGCATGTGTAGTTTTCAGAAATGGGGTTCCAAGCAAACAGGACTACAGACACTTTAATATAAAAAGAGTAGTTGGAGCAGATGATTTTGCCACAATGAAGGAGGTTATCAATCGTAGATACTCAAGGTTACTGGATGAAGGGGCATCGCTTCCTCAGTTAATTGTTATTGACGGAGGCAGGGGGCAGGTAAATGCGGCATATGAGGCTCTTTGCGAACTTGGGATTGAAAAAAAAATAAGGGTAGTTGGGATAGCAAAAAGGCTTGAAGAGCTTATTACTCCGGGGGATCCTCATCCGCTTTTTCTTGACAAAAACAGCCCCACACTTAGGGTGCTGATGCATTTGAGAGATGAGGCTCACAGATTTGGCATATCCCATCACAGAAAAAGAAGGAGCAAAGGTCAAATAGAATCCGCACTTGAAGAGATAGATGGAATTGGAGAAAAGAGCATACGAAAACTTCTGTCTCACTTCAAAAGTTTATCTTCTGTAAGATCTGCTCCAAGTGAAGAGATCAGAAAAGTTGCCGGGAACAGGGTGGCAAATATTCTTAAAGCCTATTTTGAGTCTGAGTCTGGTCTTTGAATGCTGTAAGCCTTGCCCAGTTTATCCATCCGTTTATTGAATTAGCCAGATAGAAAAACCACATTATAACCATCAATAGTGAGTGCTCTTCACCGTTGGCAAAGGCAACACTCCACATTATGATGCTAATAATATTCACGGCAACCCAAAGCATCCATTGCTCCATAAAAGCCCTGACCATAAGAAGCATTGCAATAACAGACAATACTGTTGTTGCAGAGTCTTTAAGAGGCTGAGGATCTCCAAAGTAGTCAAGTATTATGGCAACAACCAAAACTAAAGCAGCAGATATTGAAAACAACAAAACTCTCTGTTTTATTGTAAATCTCCTACTGACAATTGTAACGGACTCCTTGTTCTCTCGTTTTTTTAACCACAGGAACCACCCGACGAACTGCATTGGAAGATAGTATAGTGCATTAAGCGCAGCGTCTCCATAAAGCTCAGCTTTATAAGATATTAAAGCATATAAAGCAACATTTACCAGTCCGAATAAATAGTTGAGAATATTCCTCTTTGCCACTAGAACGACGCAAATAACACCGGATATGCCAGCAATTGAACCCAGCAAGTCAAGCGTATCCGTCAGAGCCATATGTAAAATATTGGAGATGATGACGCCCAGAATCAGAAACCAGTCAAACGGCTTTAGTGTGTTTACCCTTTTAAATTTTATCATATAAGCGGGGTTGTGAAAATAAACTGAAATATATTTCGTGACTCTCCTGTACGGATAAATCTCACACCTGCTGTAAGCGGTAGGGGAATATTGAAAATGTTAAAATCAAACAGCAGATCTGAGCCACCGGAGTAGAGATGCCTGGAGTCATTCATGCCTCTGCTGTAAGCCCAGTCAAAGAATGGTATAACCCTTGCCCTTTTCAGATAAATCAGCCAGGATACTGTAAGATCTCCCAAATTTATAGGGATTGCATAGTCTGTAAAGAGAGATGTATAGTTTATACTGTAATGGGCTGCATAACCTCTTGGGGAGGATGCAAGGTTTCTCATGAGGTATCTCTTCCCTTCATACATCTGCCTCTGGTATGCAAAAGAGAGCCTTATTCCGTGATTTTTCATCAAGCCCGGAAGGTAGCCGTATGCGTTGAAGTAAAGAGTTGAACCAAAATTCTCTCCGGCAAAAGGCATCATGTTGAATTGCAGATTTGCTCCAAAGCCCCATTTTGGGAACAGGTTTCTCAGTGCCATCCTCTGGACCTGATAATATTGGAGTCCCACGGTGATATGCTGATAATCCTGGTACCTTCCCTCTCTGAAGGAGTAGTATGAGTCATTTGAGTACCGCCAATTCAGTTTAGGTATCAAACCTCTTGACCAACCACCGGAAGAGAGGTTTAAAGGGAAATAAGTAAGTAGTGAAGCACTCAGGTATGACGAACCCTTAACAGTATCAGCCACCATCTCAGGATTAAACAGGTCACCGGCCACAAGGGTAATCCTCTGTTTATCCCTGTCATTAAGATCTGCTCTGAATTCAAATACCGGATAAAAGCCCCTGTATGCAAATCGCATATGCCCGGAGTGGAAGCCGCCATGATATGAATAACCCAGCATACCCTCTGCTGTTCCAAGGGAGTTCTGGGTATATATTGAAGCACCGGGAGAGACAACATTATAGAAATTTTCGTACGAGATATTATTTAAAATATCTGTGTTTACATACAGAGGTGTCCAGGAGTGTATTCTAAAGAGATGTAATCCCCTCCTGTATGGTTGCGAATTAAACATTTTAGATTCGGAGAGCGAGACGGTATCAATGTTAAATCCGGACTGGAGAGAGAGCTCCTCCGCCAGAGTGTGTCTGAATGGCTTACTGAAGTTTGCGGGTTCCCACCTAAGAGAGTCAAGCGGAGCCTCTGCAATTTTAAACCCGTTTTTTGTATAGTCCGAATAAATTATGGTCCCTCTCGCTCTGCAAAACTGTGGCGACTTTGCCGCAAGAGATGCAGATGTAAGTCTTCTTGAAAATCTGGCCTTTGGATCATATTGATAGATGTTGTCTGTCCCGTCCAGATCGCTTGAAAAGATAAGATTACCATCCATACTTGTCAGGCTCTCCATTGTCTGGTGCTGGTTGTCAATCTCAACTCTCCACACTCCGGTATCGGAATCAAAAGAGTAGAGTCCCATACCCCTTTCGGTGATAACTGTAGCAAATACGACTCCGTCAACAAATGCAGACTCTTTAATTTGTCCATTTTCCGGTGCTTTTGATTTTTTTGCAATTAAAAATCCATCCATATCAAGTAAAACAAGAGAGCTTCCTCCGGATGGATGATACTCGGCAACTGCCATTATTGCGCCATCCTCAGAGAGTGACGGGTTCATATAAATTGCCCTCTTTGTTAATTTCCTCGTATTACCTCTGTTAATATCATACTCAAAAATCTCTGCAAAACTCTCATGCTCCCATCTTAGTGAAGGGATCTTTTCGCTCCAGTATATTTTTCCATTTGACAGAACTGGCTCTCCATTTAACGAACCCATAAACAGAAGAGTCTCCTCATCACCATTTTCATTAATTCGAACCAGTCTGGCAGCCTCATCCAAATCCGTCTTTACCGCGTATATTACTCCTTTTGAATCTACCATTGGAGCAGAGAAAGAAACATAATCGGTGCTATTGGGGGTAATATGGTGTTTGTATGTAAATGGTGCCCTAAGAGAGTCCTCTCTGCGCCATTGATTTGTCATGAAGCTCTTTGTGGCCTCAAGATTTTCTGAGACCGATAGTCCTGATGCCCTCCTGTATGCCCTGGTACTGCCTGAGGGATTGTAAAATTCATCAACCAGCGTGGTCATTACATCTCCCATAAGTTGTCTGTTGCCTGACCTGAAGGCCATACCTGAAAGCAGAAGATAGCCAAGGCTATACTCATTAGGTGTATAATTTTTATAGGAGCCAAAGGCCCATTTCTGGATGTTGCGAAAATCTCCGTCAAGGAATGCTGCTTTAAAATAGAGCAGGTGAGACGTGCTCCTTCCCCTTCCGGAACTTGAGTTCGCAGTTTCTGACAGCACAGCATCACCCTCCAGAGCCCATTTATTTATATAGAGACCGGCTCCAATCCCGACAGCCTGCTCTCCAATCAACCAGGAGAGTGGTTTGAATATGCCCCTTTCAAACATTGTCATTTGAGCAACGTGCCTCCCTTCGTGCAATACAAGCTGCTTCTCCCAGTTCATAGAGTAGCTCCCAAAAGAGGGTGGCAAAGTATAGAGCTCCATCCTTCTTGGTGCCCAGCTTACCAATCCGTTGCTGTAAACATTGTAAGGATGTAGAACAACCGGAAGTTTTCTGGGTTTTGCCCTTAAAGGGCTATTCACTGCATCTGCGCTCCTCTCAAGAAGTATAGCATACCTTCTGGCTAAAGAGTCAGCCTCAGCAGGATAGATTATATAGTATCTCTCTGTTTTAATTTCACTCCACTTAAGACGTGCCGGATCGCTTCCGGTAGAGTAAAATTGAGCTAAAGAAATTTGAGAATTCAGTAAAAATAAAATCGCAGCGAGAATACCCTTTACTGTGTTGCCCATTTGAAAAATTTTTCTGCCCCAAAGTTAGGAAAATTGCGACAGATTTATGAATCACAAATTTTTATGAATTATATTTGCTGTTGAATAACACCCCAAACAAAATGGAAATAGTATATCAGATATTAAAACTATTAGGTTCCCTGGGTCTGTTCCTTTATGGAATGACTTTAATGAGTGGCGCACTCCAAAAAGTTGCCGGAGAGAAGATGAGGAGCATACTTGCTGCAATGACATCAAACTCTCTTAAAAGGGTTCTGACAGGTCTGTTCATCACCGCAATTATTCAGTCATCCAGCGCAACAACCGTTATGGTTGTCAGCTTTGTCAATGCAGGCCTTCTATCCCTTGTACAATCCGTGGGAGTGATAATGGGGGCGAATATTGGCACTACAGTAACAGCGTGGATAATCTCTCTGCTGGGATTCAAGTTTGACATATCCGTACTCTCCATACCTTTAATAGGAGTCGGCTTCACCCTTATGATGTTTAAATCCAAGAAGAAAAAATCTGTAGGGGAGCTTATAATTGGATTCTCTCTCCTGTTCCTTGGGCTTACATTCCTTAAAAACTCCGTTCCAGACCTGAGGGCTAATCCTGAGATATTTGAATTCCTTCAGGGGTGGACAAAATATGGATTTGGATCTGTACTTATTTTTGTAATGATTGGTACTCTCCTCACAATCATTATGCAGTCCTCAAGCGCAACAATGGCACTTACGCTTGTTATGAGCAGTTACGGATGGATACCGTTTGAGATGGCTGCGGCCATGGTGCTTGGTGAAAATATCGGGACAACAATAACTGCAAATATTGCAGCGGCAGTGGCAAACGTATCGGCAAGGAGGGCGGCTCTTGCGCACCTTGTCTTTAATATATTTGGAGTAATATGGGTACTTACACTTTTCAAACCAGTACTGGGCGTTGTTTCTAAAATAACAATAGCAGCTTCAGGTCTGGATCCGTTTGTTTCATCTGAAGCAACTCTTTATGGGGTATCATTCCTGCATACCCTTTTCAATATTACAAACACACTGCTTCTTGTTGGATTTACAAAACAGATTGTGAAGCTTGTCAGCTATGTAATTAAATCAAAAGACACAGAGGAGGTATTCAGACTTAAGTATATCCAGGGAGGAGTTCTTAGCACTGCTGAGCTCTCTTTGTCACAGGCAAAAGCTGAGATAACAGACTTTGCAAAGCTCGCAAAACAGGAGTTCGCATATGCAAGAGAGGCATTGAGACTTTGTAATTCAGATAAATTTGATGAGCTCTACAATAAGATAGAGCACTATGAACAGATAACAGATAAGGTTGAGCTGGAGATTGCAAACTATCTTAACAATGTATCAGAGGGTGAACTTAGCGAGGAGAGCGGACGAAGACTACAGGCTATGTATAAAATAATCAGCGAAATTGAGAGCCTGGGTGACTCAGGCTACAATATAGCCAGAATATTAAACAGGCTTAGGGTTCATAAAAAGAATTTTTCAGACGACGTTTGCGACAAACTTGATCATATGTTTGCTCTACTAGAAAGGGCTTTTGACCATATGATTGATAATCTTGACAAAGGATACACGAAGTTAGACGGAATCTCTAATGCGATTGACTCAGAAGAGCAGATAAACGAATACAGAAATATCCTTAAAGAGGAGCACCTTTTTAATCTGGAAAATAATAAATACGGGTACCAGACCGGGGTGTACTATATGGATATTGTTGCAGAGTGTGAAAAGGCCGGCGACTATATGATCAATGTGTCAGAGGCAATAATTGAAATTCAGTAAATGAAGAGTTACAGAGCATACCGGTGTTTTACACTGCTTATAATCTCCATTTTTGCCACAGGAGCAGTCTCTGCACAAAACCGAGACTCGCTGGCATTTTGCTCCGGCAACTGGAGTCAAAACAGTATTGCTGAAGGCATCATCCATAAAAGCATACACATCCTTAACAAAGAGATATTTAACTCAAATCAATATATTTCCGTTGTTGAAATTTCTCCTGAATCTTGCGCAAAAGTGGAGATTTTTGCAAGCCCTGTTCTTAAGCACACCAGCCAGATGGCTGCGGAAAAAGGAGCCAAAATTGCACTCAACGGTTCTTTTTTTAAATTCAATAACAGCTACAACACAGAGGACTATAATTCTGTGGATTATATAAGAAAGGATAACAGACAGCTTGCACCCAATACATGGCCAGCACGAGGCAGGTCAATGCATCAGCTGGGTGCTTTGGCAATATTCAGAGGAGAGGTGTTTATACTGAAGGCCGATTCTATTCGCGAGTGGGAGAGATATATTCAGGCAGAAGAGGTGATTACATCCGGCCCCGTCTTAAGAGTGGATGGAAAAGATGTCTCTCTATCCTCCGACTCTTTCTACACCACGAGACACCCCAGGACTGCTGTTGGAAAAAGATCCGACGGTACTCTTATTCTTATTACTGCTGATGGCAGGGCAGCAGAGGCGGCAGGTGTATCTCTCGCTGAGCTACAGTTGATTATGAAGTGGTTAGGTGCAGATTATGCAATAAATCTAGACGGAGGAGGCTCAACAACACTTTACATTGAGGGTGCTTCAGACAACGGGATTGTCAACCACCCAACCGACAACAGAGAATTTGACAATAAAGGTGAACGGAAAGTGGCAAATGCTATACTTGTTTACACAAAATAGATGAGCGGCAAAAGAGAAAAAGTGCTCTTTTTATATACCCGGGACTCCACATTTATACGTGGAGATGAGGAGATTTTGTCCCGCCATTTCAATCTTTCAACATTGGTTACGGACAACAGTAATCCTTTGAGGCAGTTTTTTGCACTTATTAAGCAGTTTTTCTTTCTTTTATTCAGAATTGGAAGATTTGACATTCTTTATGTTTGGTTTGCAGATTACCACTCTTTCCTCCCCTCCCTTTTCGCAAAAGTTACCGGCAAAAGGTGCTATATTGTAATTGGAGGTTACGATGTATGCCGTGTTGAAAAATTCAGTTACGGAAGTTATGTAAACTCCGTCAGAGGTTGGATGGCGCGTGAATCAATGCGGTTGGCCACTGCTACACTCTGTGTATCAAATCACGTAAAAAAAATAGCCATGAAATTGGCTCCCGAAACGCCTGCACACCTTGTTTACAACGGAATAAACTTCCCTGACTCTTCAAAAACCAGACTCCCCGCTGAAGGTGGACGCGCCGGGGTCCTTTGCGTTGCAATCTCCAGAACAAGACAGAGTTTTTACATTAAAGGGATTGACAGGTTTATCGCGCTTGCTCAAGCGATGCCGACATACAAATTCACACTGATAGGTACAGATACGACAAAGGCAGGTATTTCAAAGGAGAGCATACCCTCAAATCTAGAGATAATAACAGAGATTGAGCATAAAGATCTCACCGCCTATTACCACAAATCAAAGGTGTATTGCCAGTTGTCAAGACGAGAGAGCTTCTCACTGGCACTCGCTGAAGCGATGTTTCACGGCTGCATGCCTCTAACAACAATGGCAGGTGGGATGCCCGAGGTATCAGGCGGACTTGGAGAGATTATTTACGCCTCAGACAGCGATTCATTCAGCAGAGATGATTCCGAGAGCTCACTTCAAGAGGCAATGAACGGAGTTGCAAGATTGTCAGCAGAGAGCGAGGACTATGCTCCGGCAATGAGAGAGAGAGTCATTGCACTATTCACCCTTGACAGGAGGGAGAGAAGCCTTGTCTCAATATTATCATCTGACAATCGCCCTTAGAGTGGCTCTTATAAACCGAAGAAATTTTGTATCACCCCAGACGCTTGCATAAGCCAGTATCCTGTAGTGAAGCTTTCTCTCAGGGTTCCTCTGCTTGATCTGGTCATTAACCTCAGGAAAAAGCTCCAATATATCTTTAAGCTGAGAGTTATCTATATCCCTATGCAGCAGCATTCTCCTGCGAATTCTAACCTTGTACGCCAGCAGTTCAAAACTGCACAACTCCTTAACCCAAATTGGAAGCCTGCTCTCCAGAAAAGTGAGAGTTGACGCAATCAGTCTCAAATGGGTGGCAGTAGCAGAGACCGATGAGGTATTATAAACTACATAGTGAACAAGCCGACTCTCAATTAGAGCAATCTTTGAAGCAGATGCAACAAGCAAGGGCGAGACAGAGAGATCATCCCTAAGGTCTGCATTAAAGGAGATCCCCCCAATATCATATAGCTCTCTGGCAGCTAATTTATTCCACAGTGCCGAGGGCACCCTGTTGGCAAGCATCTCCTTTATATAGTCACCCCTCTCGGTATCGGTGGACAAAACTCTAAGAGCCTCAGATCCTGGTACGGGAATAGTATCGGGAGTGGTTTCAGAAATACCCTTTTCAATAATATAACCGCAAACAGACAAGTCTGAACCCGTCTCTTCAATTGCACTGTATAGCTTTGAGAGCAGTTCAGGCTCAAAGTAATCGTCAGAGTCCAGGTGAATTATAAAGCTCCCTTCTGCAACGTTCATCCCGTATGCTCTTGATGCTGCAACTCCTGAATTTCTTTCATTTCGGATAATTTTATATCTATCCTTAAGCGTGCTGTTACTCAACAGTTCAATTGCAATATCTATGCTGTCATCCCCTCCGCAATCATCCACCAGTATTAGCTCAAGCTCCTTATATGTTTGAGCTGCAATGGAAGATATGCATCTCCCGATTAATGAAGAGACCCTGAAAACGGGTACTATCACAGATATCAAAGGTTGAATTTCAGGCATTCTGCAAATGTAAAAAAAGAGGATGACAAAAATTGTCATCCTCCAACTCAAGTTGACCCACCAGGATTCGAACCTAGACAGACAGAACCAAAATCTGTAGTGCTACCATTACACCATGGGTCAATACGATCCTCAATTGAGGGTGCAAATATATAGCTTTTTCATAAAAAACAAAAATTTTCAAAGAATCTTGAACTCCAGGAGGGTTTCTCCAAGCAGCAGATAGAGGGCCACCCAGAAGGCGTATCTTACCCCTTTGCCAATTAACATATATATTGCGGACTTAGTAAAACTGACTCTGTAGAAGCCTAAACCCACCGCCAAAATATCTCCGGCAAAGGGCACCCAGCTAAAAAAGGCAATCAGAGATCCATATTTATCAATCCAGTGCTTCTGTTTAAGTAGCCTCTTCTCTGTCACTCCAAACCATCTCTCAATCCAGTCCCATTTTCCAAGATGGCCCACCCAATAGGATGTCAGACCACCAAGCCAATTCCCGGATGTCGCCCAAATCAGTGCCCATAGAGGATTCATTCCAGCTAGCAGTACACCGGCCATAAGAATATCAGAGCTAAAAGGCACAATGGTTGCTGCCAGAAACGAGCCAATAAACAGCCCCAGAAATCCATATCCCTCAAGAAATTCAATCATCGTTTTGATTTAAAAAAATCCTTAACAAGAGATGAGCACCTCTCCTCAAGAATACCACCGGAAACATCTGTCCTTGGGTGGAGTAACGAAGGTGAGAAGAGCGAATAACCCTTTTTTGGGTCAGATGCTCCGTAAACAACTCTGCCAATCTGAGCCCATGCTAAAGCTGAGGCACACATTGGGCATGGCTCAAGTGTAACATAAATAGTGCAACTCTCCAGATACTTGCCTCCAAAAGCAGATGTGGCCATTGTAATTGCCTGCATCTCTGCATGGGCTGTAGGATCATTAAGCCTCTCCGTCAAGTTGTGAGATCTGCAAATAATCCTCCCTTCACATACGACAACTGCACCGACAGGCACCTCATCAAGCTCCATCGCCCTCTCTGCCTCTCTGAGTGCTGCCTCCATAAATTTAATGTCCTCTGAATTGTCGTCAACCTTTTTCATGACTATTTTGCTTATGCTTCACATTTCCGGCCACAAATATACGGACAATTTGTCAGCAAAGTTGATTGGCACTTCTTTTGCGTCAAATGAAAAGTGCAAAAAATAACAATCAATTAAACAAATAATAACAAAAAATCTCTTATTATGAACATCAAACCATTAGCAGACAGAGTTTTGGTTGAGCCTAAAGAGGCAGAAACAAAGACAGCAAGCGGCATTTACATTCCCGACACAGCAAAGGAGAAGCCACAAGCAGGAAAGGTTGTTGCGGTAGGCAGCGGCAAAAAAGATGAGCCAATGGAGCTCAAGGTTGGCGATAATGTGCTATATGGAAAGTACGCAGGTACTGAAATTAATGTAGATGGTAAGGATTACCTGATGATGCGCCAGTCAGACATTCTGGCCGTTCTAAACTAATTGTTTAACCAAATTAATAAATAAAAGAAATTATGGCTAAAGAGATAAAATTCAACATTGAGGCGCGCAACCTTATGAAAGAGGGCGTTGATGCCTTGGCTAATGCAGTAAAGGTTACACTTGGACCTAAGGGAAGAAATGTAGTAATTGACAAGAAATATGGCTCTCCTCAGATTACTAAGGATGGCGTTACAGTTGCCAAAGAGGTTGAACTGGAGGACAGGTTTGCAAATATGGGTGCCCAAATGGTTAAAGAGGTGGCATCCAAAACCGCAGATCAGGCCGGAGACGGAACAACTACAGCAACCGTTCTTGCACAGTCAATTATTACTGTCGGCCTTAAAAACGTAACCGCCGGAGCAAATCCGATGGACCTAAAGAGAGGTATTGACAAGGCTGTTGATGCTGTTGTTGCATCGCTTAAGAGCCAAAGCCAGTCTGTTGGGGATGATATAACAAAGATTGAGCAGGTTGCTACAATTTCAGCAAACAATGATATCACAATTGGAAAGCTGATTGCTGACGCAATGAGTAAAGTAAAGAAAGAGGGTGTGATTACAGTTGAAGAGGCCAAAGGTACAGATACTGAGGTTAAAGTAGTAGAGGGAATGCAGTTTGATCGCGGATATATCTCTCCTTATTTTATGACAAATCCGGAAAAGATGGAGGCTGTTCTTGACAACCCATACATCCTGATTACTGATAAAAAGATCTCAACAATGAAGGATCTTCTTCCTGTTCTTGAGCCTGTTGCCCAAAGTGGAAGATCGCTTGTAATTATTGCAGAAGATGTTGACGGAGAAGCTCTTGCAACCCTGGTTGTAAACCGTTTGCGCGGAACCCTAAAGATTGCAGCTGTTAAAGCTCCTGGTTTTGGCGACAGAAGAAAAGAGATGCTTGAGGATATAGCAATCCTTACAGGCGGAACCGTAATATCGGAAGAGAAGGGTATCAGACTTGATGCTGCTACTCTTGAGATGCTTGGTGTTGCTGAGAAGATCTCAATTGATAAAGAGAACACTACAATAGTTAATGGCGCGGGCGATAAAACGGCTATTGACAAGAGAGTGGCTCAAATTCGCAAGCAAATGGAGACAACAACCAGCGATTATGACAGAGAGAAGCTTCAGGAGCGTCTTGCTAAACTTGCCGGCGGAGTAGCTGTTCTATATGTGGGAGCTGCATCTGAAATGGAGATGAAGGAGAAGAAAGACCGTGTTGATGATGCACTCAGCGCAACCCGCGCAGCAGTTGAAGAGGGCATTGTACCTGGAGGTGGAGTGGCATACATAAGAGCTATTGATGCCATAAAGAACCTAAAAGGCGAGAACGAGGATGAGAATACAGGTATTGCTATTATTTCACGTGCAATTGAGGAGCCTCTCAGAATGATTGTAGAGAATGCAGGTATTGAGGGTAGCATAGTAATACAGAAGGTTAAAGAGGGCAAGGCAGATTATGGTTACAACGCCCGTACTGACAAATTTGAAAACCTTTTAGCAGCAGGTGTTATTGACCCTACTAAAGTAACCCGTATAGCTCTGGAAAATGCAGCTTCAGTTGCCGGCATGTTCCTTACAACCGAGTGCGTACTGGCAGAGAAGAAGGAGGAGAATCCGGCGCCTATGGCAGCTCCGGGAATGGGCGGAATGGGTGGAATGATGTAAAAACATCTGCTCTCTGTGAGTTCTAGTAAATAATTCCTTTTAAACAGGGCCGGTCAGTATGATAAGCCCTGTTTTTATTTGAACTTAAAGTGTAGCAGAATGTTTAGTAAAATAAAAATCATATGCTAAAAAAAGGTGACAAAGCCCCTGATTTCAAAGGAACAGATCAGGATGGCAATGAGATTTCTCTAAAAGATTACACAGGCAAAAAACTAGTACTATACTTCTATCCGAAAGATAACACGCCGGGCTGTACTGCTGAGGCGTGCGACCTGAGAGACAACTTTAACAGATTTGAATCTATGGGATATAAGATAGTGGGTGTCAGCAAAGACAGTGAAAAATCTCACAAAGGCTTTATTGAGAAGTTCAACTTGCCCTTTCCACTAATCTCTGACAGAGATGCAGAGATATTAAAGGCTTACGAAGCGTGGGGCAGAAAAAAATTCATGGGCAGAGAGTATGACGGTATTATTCGCAAAACATTTGTAATAGATGAAGAGGGAATAATTGCAGATATAATAGAAAAAGTGGACACTAAGGCCCACTCTAAGCAGATAATTGGATAGGATACAGAGGCTACTAACCTACTATCCAGGCCAGGATATGATTGTCAAATATCTCGTAATTAACTTCAAACTCCTCAATATAACCATCCTTGTGGATAAACTCCACATCAACACTCCCCTCATCTCTGGGGGTGAATCTTTTTAAGCATATCTGGCGGGCAAAATCAACGTCAGTAAGTGACATCCTTTTGTAAACAGCCTCTTTGACGCTCCAGTGGATTGCAAGGTGCAAATTTCTGTTCCTTTCGCTCAGATTTGCGATCTCATCTTCCGATAGAGCCTTCTTTTCTACCGATGCAAAATTCCTCTCCAGCGACTCAATGTCCACCCCGACACTATCCTCTGGATGTGTCAATACACAAACATACCTCCCTGTATGAGATATGCTTATCTCAATAAGGCTGTTTTGTAAAAATGGGCGGCCATTGTCGTGGTGGCCCAGATAGACCTTTCCGTCAAACAGCTCATTGAGAAGCGCCCTTACTGCCAGACGCTCCTTTCTTCTGGCGCTGCTTTTTGTCATTTGCAGCTCCTCCATTTCATCGTGTGGTATTGAGCTTAAACCCAATAGCTCCTCCTCTGTCTCAGTTATCTCCCATACTGAGATTACCGCTCCTCCATCTACCTCTTTGCTGAAAAATAGTCCCATCTCTTATTTTGTGTTTTCAATAAAGTCTGTTTCATCTGAAATTTCTCCAACAATCTCCTCAAGAATATCTTCAAGAGTAACTATTCCCTCCATTCCACCGTACTCATCTGCAACTACAGCCAAGTGTATCTTCTTCTGCCTGAACTCCTCCAGCAGGTCGTTTATCCTCTTTGCTCCGGGAACAAAATATGCTTTTCTTATGTGCCTTGTCCAGTCAAACTCCTCATCGCTTCCAATAAACCCTACCATATCCTTGATATACAGAAACCCTAATACATTGTCTATTGTTCCATCATAGACCGGTAATCTTGAAAAACCACAATCAGCAACCTTTGCTTTCACCTCTCCCCAGCTCATTCCTGATTCAAGAGCCTCTACAGAGACCCTTGGAGTCATTATATCCCTGACGGTAGTTTCTGACAGTCTAACAATATTAAGGAGCATCCCCCTCTCCTCCTCAAACTCCTCTACAGATTTTACATCCCTCTCCTCTCTCCGCTCCTCAACGCTCTTGGCAAAAGAGGAGAGAATTATATTTACCGGCCCGGTAACCCACCTTGCCCCCTTTATCATAAACCAGGCAACAGCAGATAGCCTCTCACCATATCTTGAAGATAATATATCCGGAATTGTATGGCCGAATAGTACTATAAGAAGTATAGTAATAGTAAGGGAGAGCGGAAGCCCTGTCCGTGAAAACAACATTAGCGAAAGCACTGAGGTTGCCACAACAAATAAAGCAGACAACTGGAAAATCGTTCCAAAGAAAAAATCAGGCTTGCTTAAAGAGGCTGCAACAGATTTTGAGGCAGACCCCTCTTTTTTAGAAAGGCTGTCAGACTCTTTTTGAGAAATGGTGAGGAGATAGATTTCGCTCGCCTTAAGAATTGAGTATGAAATAAGGATGAGGCCTAGCGCCATCCCCACCGGGAGATAATCATCAGTTAAGCTACTGGGAGGTTCCAACTTCTTATAAACTATGGTTATGGTTGCAAATATAGTTAAATTTTAACAGCTGCATATTTTTCCTGAAGAAAGGCCGGATAGTAAGACTCTTTTGCCTTGCGTAATCCATCATCTCCGGCATCGTCTTCTCTATTGATGTACTTTAAAGTGGATGCATTTCTTGAGGCAAATTCTCTGTTAATTGCCTGATATGCTCCTCTAATGCTTGCATCAGCCTTCTCAATGTGGACAATGAGAGTATCTGAATTAATCTGCTCACCCGCTGAGTATGCAATTATCTCTCCGTCCAATCTTATGATCCCTCCATTGAGTTTAAGTTCAAAGAAGTTTGACAATGCTCTGTTAACGGCGCATATCTCCCACATTTTTGACACATTATCCTTGCAGCTGTTGGCTATGCACCATTTAACAGTAAACTCTCTTACCTCGTGAAGGTTGTCGGGTGTTATCTCTTCGTAAGTCCAGCCGGGGTTTTCCAGAAATCTGTTAAGATGGTTTCTTTTTGACTGCAACTTTTTCCCAGATAGTGAGATCATCTTTTCACTTTCATAAATATAGTCAAAACTGCCTCGGGTAGCCTTATACTCAAATGCTCCCGGGAACGCATTCTCAAGTCTCTCTTTTGCCTCCGGCGACAGACCTATCAATTTAAAAGGGACTCCCCTCTCATTTGCATCAGCCTCAAGAAGCGATATAACCTCTTTCAGGTCTCCCTCTCCCGGGGGAAAAAGGTATCTCGTCTCATCTCCAAAACCTGACATAAAGAGCAGGAAATCTTTGTGCCTGGAGATTTTTGATTTAAAGACCTCCTCCCAAATGAAGAGATTTGTAAAACAATACTCTGCACCTCTGAAGTCAGAAGCCTGCATTATCTTATCAATCCACTCTTTGTCCTCTATAACAATCTGTCTGAATTCAATCATAAAATACTATTCTAACAGCCACCTTTCCAGAAGCGATATGACTCTTTTTTGACTCTCCTCCGGCAGAGTTGAGATTCTGGCTCTGTGACTACCCTGAGGATCTGTCACAACAACAACGTTTGGTGAATTTGGTTCACTTATCATCACAGCACTCCACGGGTCAAACTCTCCATATATGAAAATCATATGAGAATCTGTTGTAGCTACAAATTTCTCCAGCTTTTTTGAAAGCCTCTTGCTAAATTTAAATTTCTGATTCTGAGGCAAGAAGATTTTAGACAAATAGCCCTTTGTGTTTCTGACTTTTAATAAGCCTTCAAACGGCTTAGTATCATATCCGTAGTATCCCAGCTCTTTAGCGGCCTGTACAAAAAACGGAGTTGTGGCACTCTCTTTTACAAAATAATCCGGAGAGCTTATTTTCATCCAGTATTCAAAAACTGTTTTATCATCGGCATCCGCAGAGGGTATCTCTTCCGGATTGCTTCCCCACTGCCAGAAAGCAAAAGAGAACTCCAGCACGGAGTAGTCGTAAATCTCATCAAGGGGAAGGTTGAACTCATATCTCTTTTCACTGCAAAAAGCGTCAAAAAGAGGTTGAAGAGATACTCTTCTCTTTAAAACCTCTCTTTGAAAATTAAGAATTCTCTCCCTTTGATCAGGAGTGCCTGCAAAATTCGCAATAAACGGCTCGTGTCTTCCATCCTCAGCACCTCTGCATAAAGGAGCGACATAGGGAACGGTTATATGTACGTCACTTGGAAAAAATGCTCTGTATATTAAGGCGGTTTGCCCCCCCTTGCTAATACCGGTAGCTATCCATTTCTTCTTATAAACCTCTTTAAATATCATTGTAACATTATGGAGGTCATATGCTGAATTCTCAGCTGTTAAATGTTTCCAATCCCTGTTTTCCGGTGTTGATTCAAGAAAGTATCGGTGCTCTACAAAGATTATGTTTGTATTAAAGAGCCTTGAAATCTCCTCCCTGTAGTTTGGATTGACTGCATATGAAGCTCCATATCCCTCTGTTACCAACACTGTTGGCCTATCTAGGCCTGCATGCATAACAAAAACTCTCTGTCTGAATTTTCCCAGAGATGGATCTTTATGGCTCACCGGCTGTTCTATAGTGAGTACATATTTATCTTTAAAATGCTTGCTTTCCAGCCTTTTAACATCATATATTGATGGGAGTTTAGCTATTCTCGCCATTAAAGAGTCCGGTTCAATATCCCGGAAAAGCGAAGGCTCTGTCTGAAACTGAGCTTTTATGCTCTGAGGTGCTGAAAGAAATAGAGAGGCTGTAAAAAACAGCACGAGCAATAACTTGGTTCTTTTCATAGTTAAGGTTATATCTCTGCAAAAATAGAAGAAAAAACCGTACTTTTGCGGCAAAACAGACCAGAATGAACAACTTTGTACAAGAATTGAAGTGGAGAGGCATGGTGCACAATATAATGCCTGGAACAGAGGAGCTTTTGCAGAGAGAGCTGACATCAGCTTATGTAGGAATAGATCCTACAGCGGACTCGCTTCATATCGGACACCTTGTCAGCATTATGATGCTTAAACACTTTCAGGCATGTGGGCACAAACCAATCGCATTGGTTGGCGGAGCTACCGGAATGATTGGAGACCCCTCTATGAAATCTTCTGAAAGAAACTTGCTGGATGAGAAAACTTTAAGACATAACCAGGCAGCAATCAGAGAGCAGTTAGGTAAATTTCTGGACTTCAACTCAGGCAGCCCAAATGCCGCCATACTCGTAAATAACTACGACTGGATGAAGGAGTACACATTCCTTCACTTTATCAGAGATATAGGCAAGCACATCACTGTTAACTACATGATGAGCAAAGACTCAGTTAAGAAGCGGATCACAGGCGATGAAAGGGAGGGTATGTCTTTCACCGAGTTTACATACCAGCTGGTACAGGGATATGACTACCTTTTCCTCTACAAAAACCACGGGTGCAAACTGCAGATGGGCGGAAGCGACCAATGGGGAAATATCACAACAGGTACCGAACTTATAAGAAGAAAAGAGGGAGGAGAGGCTTTTGCCCTTACATGCCCTCTGATAACAAAGGCCGATGGAGGAAAATTCGGCAAAACTGAACAGGGAAATGTTTGGCTGGATGCCAAGTACACGTCGCCATACAAGTTCTACCAATTTTGGCTTAATGTTAGCGATGATGATGCTCAAAGGTATGTAAAGATCTTTACAATGCTTAATAAGGAGACTATTGAATCTGCAATCGAATCTCACTTGAAAGAGCCTCACAAAAGAGAGCTTCAGAAACTGCTGGCCAAAGAGGTAACTGAAATGGTTCATGGTGAAGAGGAGTATCAGAAAGCTGTGGAGGCCTCCGGGATTCTATTTGGTAACTCAACCTCTGAGGCATTGAGGAATCTTGACGAAGAGACATTTCTTACAATATTTGAAGGGGTTCCGCAATTTTCTGTGTCTAAAGAGGACTTAAAAGAGAATATAGTGGAGCTTCTAGCCGTAAAGAGTGCAGTATTCCCATCAAAGGGAGAGTGCAGAAAGATGATTCAGGGGGGAGGAGTCTCAGTAAACAAAGAGAAGGCAGATAGCGCAGATCAGGTTATCTCTCCTGCAGAGTTATTGAACGGAAAATACATACTTGTCCAGAAGGGTAAGAAGAACTATTACATACTTAAAGCAGAATGATTATGGAGGGAGAAAGCACAAGACAACAAAAGGTAGGAAAGCAGCTGCAGAGAGACATTGCGGAGATTATACGCTTAAAGGGAATGGCAGCATTTAACGGAGCTATGGTGAGTGTTACAGTTGTAAAGGTCTCTCCAGACCTTTCGCTTGCAAGGGTACACCTTAGCATATTCCCCTCTTCAAAGGCAAAAGAGGTACTTGAAATTGTAAATCAATCATCAAAGGAGATACGATATGAGCTTGGAGCCAAAGTAGCAAAACAACTTAGAATTGTTCCTGATCTCCTCTTTTTTATTGACGACTCGCTGGACTATGTGGAGCGCATTGACGAACTCCTGAAAAAATAGTACCCGTGCGACTTCCAATCTTCATAGCAAGACGATACCTCTTCGCAAAGAAGTCGCATAATGTCATTAATATCATTTCAATAATAAGTGCATCCGGAATTGCTGTCGGTACGGCTGCCCTAATAATTATCCTGAGCGTTTACAATGGATTTGGTGAGTTAATAAAATCCCTGTACGGGGCAGGAGAGGCAGACATTCTTATACTACCGGCTCACGGGAAGAGCTTTAGGACAGACACCATTACGCTGGAAAAAGCACGTGAACTCGCTGCCGGGAGCCACTTCTGTGAAGTGGTAAGGGAGAATGTTTTTGTAAAATATGGGAATAGCGAGTCTGTTGCTGAGATGAAAGGGGTTGATTCCATCTTTGAGAAAAGTACGGTACTCAGGAATTTTATTACAGACGGTGAGTTCACCCTATGGCATGGGGAGGTCCCACAGGCGGTTGCAGGAAGAGTCCTTGCCCAGGAGCTTAGGATGAGACCCCATTTTATTGAGCCAATTACACTTTACTTTCCTTCGCGATACGCCCCATTCTCGCCTGTAAATCCAATGTCATCAATAAACAGAAGGAGTTTGAGCCATGCAGGCACATTTGCTGCCGAGAGAAATATGGACAGGAATCTGCTCTTTGTCCCAATATCTGTTGCAAGAGAACTTACCGAACTGGATGAAAAAGAGGTATCCTCTATAGAAATATATACGCCAGACAAAGTAGATGTAAATGAACTGATAAAAGATGTAAGGGCTGTTTTAGGCAGTGACTATATTGTGCAGGACCGCTACGGACAGAATGAGACACTATATAAAATGATACGGGCTGAGAAACTGACTATATATATGATTCTCCTTTTTGTAGTAGTAATTATCTCTTTCAACCTGTACGGAAGCCTTACAATGCTGATAATTGAGAAAGAGAGCGACAGCGATGTATTAAGGAGCATGGGTGCAGGTGAGAGCCTTATAGAGAAGATCTTTCTTTACGAGGGGTGGATGATATCTATCCTTGGAATGTTGGCAGGTATCTCTCTGGGTATTACAATCTGTTTAATTCAGCAAAGTGCGGGTTTAGTTAAAATGCCCGGTAATTTCATGCTGGAGGCATATCCGGTTGTTCTGAAGTTCTGGGATATTGCAGCAGTTGCAGCAGGTGTTTCAGCTGTCGGATACATCTCCGCAGTACTTCCCGTTAGAAATTTTAGAAAAAAAGAGTCTTTTTTTTATCTATGATGCAACGATATTACTAACCCATGCATCTTATTGGTGTAGGTTTAGGTTTTAGTACAAAGAGGAGGCCGGTCACTTGTAGCAGGGTGGCGGGCCTTTTTGATTTTGTTTTTGTATTTTAGCGACATGAAAAAGATAATTTTAATAATAGCCGCATCCCTGACAATCATGGGAGCCTCAAATGTATCTTGGGCAAGAGTCAAACCAAAAATTACCATACTCGCTACAGGTGGAACAATAGCAGGCAGGGCAGAGAGTGCTACTCAGGCAGCATATATACCCGGAGTGATAAGCATAGAGGAGATTATAGCCACTGTGCCTGGGATAAAAAACCTTGCAGATCTTGAAGGCATTCAGATATGCAATATCTCAAGTCAGAATATGACTCAGAGTATTTGGCTTAAACTCTGCAAAACAATAGACAGCCTTTTTACAACTGATTCTGCAGACGGGGTTGTCATTACTCATGGCACTGACACAATGGAGGAGACTGCATATTTTCTCTCCCTGACAGTAAGACATGATAAACCTATAGTCCTAACAGGCTCTATGCGTCCGTCAAGCTCTCTTAGTGCGGACGGTCCGTTCAATTTATTTAACGCCGTTGCACTGGCTGCCTCAAGTGATGCCAAGGGAAGGGGTGCGATGATTGTTATGAACGACTATATACTCTCTGCCGACGATGTGGAGAAATCTCACACAATAAACACAGACGCATTTTCATCTCCGAATCTGGGCCCTTTAGGCTATATGAGAGACGGATTACCCCATTTTTTCAGAGTTTCCGGTGTCAGACACACCACGAAAAGTGAGTTTGATATAGGGAATTTATTAACTCTTCCAAAAGTAGAAATTGTTTACGGCTATGCATTCTCTGACGCTACAGCAATGAGAGCATTCGCAGAAAACGGAACCAAAGGAATTGTTATTGCCGGTGTGGGACACGGTAACTACAACAGAGAGTATGCTGCCGAAATGGAGAGAGGTTACAAATCGGGAGTCAGATATGTAAGATCCGCCAGAATCCACAAAGGGGGAGTTGACAGTGCTGCAGAGGAGTTTGACCAAAGACACCCGGTATCTGGCTTAAAATCTCCGCAAAAGGCAAGAATACTATTAATGCTCGCATTGACAAAAAGTAATGACAGCAATGAGATTCAGCGAATTTTCAATCAGTATTAACGTCTGAAAATGCCATATACGGCGGATCCGCTGCCACTCATTGAGGCGTAGAGAGCCCCCTCTGAGTACATCCTCTCTTTAATATCTCTAATTTGCGGATGCAACTTAAATATATGCCTTTCAAAATCGTTAAAAAGCACCCCTTTCCACTCTTCAACAGGATGTTTAAGCAGATTCTCTATTGGTTCGCCCTCTCCTGAAGGCTCTACACCGCTGTAGGCTTCAGCTGTTGAGATAAATATATCCGGTGTAATCACCCTGATTTCGTAATCTGAGAGTTGATGCACTGTATATTTATTTAATATATCACCTCTTCCTCTTCCAACCATTCCCTCACCGCTCTCTGAGTCCAGAGAGTCTGCGTATACGAAAAAGGGGCAGTCCGATCCCACCTTTGAGGCTATCTTTGCAAGCCGTTCTAACGGCAACTCCATTTTATACAGCTTGTTAATTGCTATTATTGTTCCAGCGGCATCTGCAGAGCCCCCCCCAAGTCCCGCTCCAAAAGGGATTCTCTTAAAGAGATTAATCTCTACAGGAGGTATTGCAAATTCGCTCCTCATAGCTTCGTAGGCCTTAACGCAAAGGTTTTTCATTGGCTCTGAATCCAGAGCAAGGCCATACTGGTTCATAATTAACTCGCTGCTCTCTGTAACTTCAAGGACATCGCTCTTTCCGGCAGAAATGAAGAAGGTCTCCAAATCATGGAAACCGTCATTACGCTTTCCAATGATTCTGAGACCTATATTCACCTTTGCTTTAGGATATACTATCATCTATCCGCATTTAGAGTATCCGCAGGAGAGACATGTCAGACAACCCTCCTGATAAACAAGTTCTGATTTACCGCATTTTTCACACTTCTTCCCAGTATCCTCTTTGGTACCGTCCGGAATATAGCGCTTAAGAGCCCTTTCAACACCATTTTTCCAGTTGTTGATAGCCTCATTGTCTAGTTGAAGCCCTGAGACAAGGTTCACGACATCCGTAATAGGCATTCCATTTCTCAGAACTCCGGATATCAGCTTTGCATAGTTCCAGAACTCCTTGTTGAACATATGAGAGATTCCTCCTATTGTGTTCTGATATCCATATCTGTCAAGAAACTGGAAGTCATATCTTGTCTTTCCGGCGTCATCCCTCTCCTTGACAATGTAACCCATTGTTACTGACTTAGGGATACTTCTTGTGTCCTCGTCAATAAGACCTGTGAAGATCTCATACGGTTGTCCGTTCATAAGTCCCACGAGAGCTATCCACTGCTCTGCACCGTTTTTAAATCTTATAACCTCTGCCTCCAAAGATTTAGGGCGATCTTTTCTCTTCAGAACCTGCTCTTTTGACTCGCTCTCCTTTGCTGCAACCAGCACCCCTGAGCGAGAGCCGTCGCGATAAACTGTCACACCCTTACAGCCGGACTCCCATGCAGTTTTATAGACTTCGGCAACAAGCTCCTCTGTTACATCCTTAGGAAGATTAACCGTAACACTGATAGAGTGGTCAACCCATTTCTGCATTCTACCCTGCATCTTAACCTTTGCAACCCAGTCAATGTCATTTGAAGAGGCCTTAAAGTAAGGGGATGTTTTAACCAGCTCATTCAGCTCATCCGCCTTCATTTTGCAAACCTCCTCAACATTATGACCATTAACTTCACACCAAGTCAAGAACTTATGGTGGAATACAAAATACTCCTCCCAGTAGTCGCCCACCTCGTCTTTATAGTCAAGAGAGACATTCTTGTCATTTGGGTTGACTTTTCTGCGTCTTTTATAAAATGGAAGAAATACAGGCTCTATACCGGATGTAGTCTGGGTCATAAGACTGGTTGTTCCTGTCGGCGCAATTGTCAGCAAAGAGATATTTCTTCTGCCATGACGCTGCATTGTCTCAAAGAGTTCTTCATCCTCTCTTCTTATTCTTCCTATCATTGGATTTGCAACCTCTCTTGCAGCCTCAAAAATAGGGAAGGCACCCCTCTCTTGCGCCATAATTGTTGAAGAACGGTAAGCCTCAACAGCAAGCGTCTTTTGAACCTCAACAGAGAAGTCAATCGCATTGTCAGTACCGTAAATAAGTCCCAGAGCAGCAAGCATATCTCCCTCAGCAGTAATTCCAAGTCCCGTTCTTCTCCCACCAAGTGTTTTCTCACGAATCTTGTTCCACAGCTGTAGTTCGGCCTCTTTTACCTCATGATCTTCCGGGTCTGAAGCAATCTTATCAATGATCTGCTCTATCTTCTCCATTTCAAGATCAATAAGATCGTCCATCATACGCATTGCTTTACGGACATGATCCTTGAAAAGCTCCATGTTGAATTTAGCATCCTTTGTGAATGGATTATCAACATAGGAGTAAAGATTTATAGCCATTAGCCTGCAAGAGTCGTAAGGGCAAAGTGGAATCTCTCCGCACGGATTTGTACTTACCGTCCTGTAGCCCAAGTCTGCATAGCAATCCGGAATGGACTCCCGGATAATAGTATCCCAAAAGAGTATTCCCGGTTCTGCAGATCTCCATGCGTTATGAATTATTTTTTTCCAGAGCTGAGCAGCGTCTATATCCTTAACATACTTAGGATTTTCAGAATCAATAGGGTACTGTTGACGATAACTCTTGCCGTGAAGGGCAGACCTCATAAATTCATCGTCAATTTTTACTGAAACGTTTGCCCCAGTAACCTTCCCCTGTTCAAGTTTGGCGTCAATGAAGTTTTCCGAGTCCGGGTGCTTTACAGATATTGAGAGCATAAGAGCCCCTCTCCTTCCGTCCTGGGCAACCTCCCTGGTAGAATTTGAGTAACGCTCCATAAAAGGGACCACTCCCGTAGAGGTGAGTGCGCTGTTTAAAACCGGACTTCCGGCTGGACGAATATGAGAGAGGTCATGGCCTACGCCACCCCTTCTCTTCATAAGCTGAACCTGCTCCTCATCAATCCTCATAATCCCTCCGTATGAGTCTGCAGGTTTTTTGTGTCCTATGACGAAACAATTTGACAGGGAGGCAATCTGATGATTGTTCCCTATTCCGGTCATTGGCCCTCCCTGTGGGACAACATACCTGAAGTCCCTGAGAAGCTCTAATATCTCTTCAGCAGACATAGGATTCGGATACCTCTCTTCAATTCTGGCAAATTCATCTGCAAGTCTTCTGTGCATATCATCGGGAGACTTCTCATACAAATTGCCGAAGGAGTCCTTCATAGCATATTTGTTGATCCATACTGATGCGGCGAGTTCATCTCCCTTGAAATACTCGAGGCTTGCAGCCATTGCCTCTTCGTAGGTATAAGTTTTCATAAGTCTGATGTGTTTGTTTTCGACAGAAAAAGCCGACGGATTTTTCCGTCGACTCTCACAAAAATATAGTAAATGGGTCAATAAGGGGGGGTAATTATAAGTTATTTATTAACCGTCTTATCAACACCCCAATTTTCAAGAAAAGGACTTATCTATTGATTTACAACCCGTATCCACGTCTGATTGCGACCAATGATACCTGATTTGTCAAGAGAACCTCTGACTTTCAGGTTCCCGCTCTTTTTATCAATGCTCATTGTACAATTATACTCCTTGCCGTTTGCTGGGTCAAGTATCTTCCCGCCAGATAGTTTGTCTCCGTCCGGACTCATTCCGGATACTACAATCATACCCTTAATTTTTAAATTCTGCTTGGCACCGGTGCAGTTAACACATCTCCTCTCCGGGTCTCCGGTTAGAAGTATCTCAATTTTCCCCTCATACGATCCGCCCTGAGCTTTATAAATTTGGACAACGCTCTTTCTGTTTCCATCCTCATCAATTGTGTACCACTTACCCACAATAGCTGATGGTTGCGCAAAAAGTGGTGCGCCAAACAGAAGTATGGCGACCAGAAGATTGATTACTCTTTTCATAATTATCTGTTGGTTGGGTTATAATTAACAGCAATTCATACTGCAGTTCGCACAATGGCTAAACTCTCCTCTTAATCTGCTCTCTACCATATCCTGAAGCCTGCCTCTAAGCTCGTAATTATCAATTTTTTCAAGGACATCGTAAACAAAGGCTATCTGCTGAAGCAACTTAGCCTCAACAGCACCTATACCTCTTGATCTCATATAGAATAGGGCGTTTTCGTCAAGTCTCCCACTTGTTGCACCATGAGAACATCTCACATCATCTGCATAAATCTCAAGCTGAGGCTGAGCATAAACCTTTGCTTTTCTTGAAAGTAAAAGATTGTGATTGCTCTGGTAGGCCTCTGTTTTCTGAGCATCTTTGGCAACAACTATTCTTCCTGAGAAGGAGGCCTTTGCCTCATTGTCCAATATTCCCTTGAAAAGCTGGCTGGAGTTGCAGTGGGGGACCATGTGCTTCATAACCACCTTAGTGTTAATCTGCTGATTTCCATCTGCAAGATAGATACCGTTAAGTTCACAAAGAGCCCCCTCACCATTAAGAGATGCCTCAATGCTGTTCTCCAGAAGAGCACCGTGCAGGGTTACAATATTAACCCTTACAAAGGAGCCTTTACCAAGATTTATCTGAAAGTTAATCTTGTGAGTTGACTTATTATGCTCATTCTGCATAACTACAATATGCGAAGATGAGTTCTCCTCTGCATTTATACTTATGTTTGATTCTGTTACAAACTCATCAAGAGTCAAGGTATGTGTACAAATCAAAAAACTTGAAGAGGATCCGGCACCAAGTTTTATATGGTTTGAAAAGGATATCTCCTCCGTATTTTCACTGTCTCTAATACTTATTAGCTGTACAGAGCCCTCTTGAGAGACACCATCTGGCACATTTATAACAAATCCAGCCTCCTCTCCCGCATTGACCACAACACCAGAGGAGTCTCTGTATGGCTCCCTGAGAGTCCCATTCATCAAATATACCTGTCCGGTACCAGCTAAAGGAACCCTGCATTTAAAGACCTCCGGAATCTCCGGAGCGTATTTTACTTTCAGCCCCATATCAGTTAGCATTAATTAGCCAGTCATAACCCCTCTCCTCAACCTCAAGGGCAAGCTCCTTGCCGGCTGTTTTAATAATTCTTCCGTCATACAGAACATGAACAACATCTGGAATAATATAATCAAGAAGCCTCTGATAGTGTGTTATAATTATAAATGAATTGTCTTTTGTTTTCAACTTATTGACACCGGCTGCTACAATTCTCAGAGCATCAATGTCAAGGCCACTGTCTGTTTCGTCCAGAATTGCCAGCTTTGGCTCAAGCATGGCCATCTGAAAAATCTCGTTTCTTTTCTTCTCTCCTCCTGAGAAACCAACATTTACGCCTCTGCTGGAGAAAGAGTTATCCATCTCTACAACGGCCATTTTCTCCCTCATCAGTTTAAGAAACTCTGCTGCGGTCATTGGAGGAAGATTCTGAAACTTTCTCTTCTCATTTATGGCTGTCTTCATGAAGTTTACATTGCTTACACCGGGAATCTCCACAGGGTACTGAAAGCCCAGAAAGATACCCATTCTGGCCCTCTCTTCCGGGTCAAGCTTCAGCAATTCAACACCTTCATATAAAACCTCGCCACCGGTAACCTCAAAAGTTTCACGCCCCGCTAAAACAGAGGAGAGGGTGCTCTTTCCGGAGCCGTTAGGTCCCATTATTGCATGAATCTCTCCAGGCTTAACGTGAAGATCTATCCCTTTTAAAATATCTTTTCCATCTATTGAGGCGCAAAGGCCTTTAATTGTCAGCATATGTTAAATTATTATTATCTATCTGTTTTCTCTCCACATCTTTTTCCACATTGCAAAGCCAAAGAAGGCAAGTACCAGGTAACCTGCACTTACCATTGGAAGGAATGCGAGCCCTGCCAGTAAATAGAGAGTAATATTGGTTATATTTACAGTAAACCACACTGCCCAGCAGTCCAGTTTTTTCTGGGCGGACAGGTATTGGGCTGTGAGTATAGCTCCTGTAACAAAGGCATCCAGAAACGGCCTCTTTGCCTCGCTGAATACAGAAGGGAAGAGATTGTCCAGATAGGTTAAAACAATACCCCAGAGAGCCATGAATGCAATCATAACAAATATATGAAACACCCTTTGTCTGTTGCTTAGCAAGGTTATCTTAAGCTGGTGCCTGCTATTCTCCTCCTCCTTTGCCGGATGAGTCCACCTCCAGTGTCCAAACAGATTAATGGCAAATGAAACAGGCTGGACAAGCATACTGGAATAGAGACCTTTCTGATAAAAAAGGATAAAAAGGAGTATGTTGTATATGTACCCTACCCAAAAATTGGCAACCTTTGCCTTTGTGGCAAGGTAAACACAAGCCAGCCCTGTAGCAACCGATAGAGTCTCAACAAGACTTACGCCCTGACCGCCAATTGAAAATAATATGTTGTCTATACTAAATATGGTCTCCATCTATCAATTATATTATCCTACGCTCCCCTCCAGAGTAACTTGCAACAGCTTCTGAGCCTCAACCGCAAACTCCATAGGCAACTGGTTCAAGACCTCTTTTGCATATCCGTTAACTATCAGACCGACAGCATCCTCTGTCCCAATTCCCCTCTGCTGGCAATAGAAAAGCTGATCTTCCGAGATCTTTGATGTAGTTGCCTCGTGCTCAAGAATAGCTGTCTCATTCTCATTCTCAATATAAGGGAATGTATGGGCTCCGCACCTGTCTCCCAGCAGGAGAGAGTCACACTGAGTAAAATTTCTTGAGTTTTCAGCATTAGGAAGAATTTTAACCAAACCTCTGTATGAGTTCTGGCTTACTCCGGCTGATATACCCTTGCTTACAATCCTGCTTCTTGTGTTTTTTCCTATATGGATCATCTTAGTACCTGTATCGGCCTGCTGATGGTGATTTGTTACAGCTACTGAGTAAAACTCTGATATTGAATTGTCTCCTCTTAAAATTGTGCTTGGGTATTTCCATGTTATGGCAGACCCTGTCTCAACCTGAGCCCAGAAGAGTTTGCTGTTCTCTCCTTTACATATACCCCTTTTCGTTACGAAGTTGTAAATACCTCCCCTTCCCTGCGAATCGCCTGGATACCAGTTCTGTACTGTAGAGTATTTAACCTCAGCATCCTTCATTACAACAATTTCAACTACTGCAGCATGAAGCTGATTCTCATCTCTCTGAGGAGCGGTACACCCCTCCAGATAGCTAACATAGGAGCCCTCTTCTGCAACAATTAACGTCCTCTCAAACTGACCTGTTCCCTTAGCATTTATTCTGAAGTAGCTTGAGAGCTCCATAGGGCACCTGACACCCTTAGGTATATAGCAGAAAGAGCCATCCGAAAATACGGCAGAGTTTAGAGCAGCATAGAAATTGTCGCCATAAGGAACTACAGTTGCAAGGTGCTTTTGTACCAGGTCGGGATAATCCCTCACCGCCTCTGAGAATGAGCAGAATATTATTCCCTTCTCCGCCAGAGACTCTCTGAAGGTGGTTTTTACTGAAACTGAGTCAAATACAGCATCAACAGCTACCCCTGCAAGTACATTTCTCTCATCAAGGGGAATACCGAGTTTGTCAAATGTAGCCTGAAGCTCAGGATCAATCTCACCCCCCTCTTTAAATTTTTTTGGTGCCGCAAAATATATAACCTCCTGAAAATCTATGGGAGGAATATTTAGATGCGCCCACGAAGGCATCTTCATTGTGAGCCATTTCCTGTAAGCCTTGAGTCTGAAGTCAAGCATCCACTCAGGCTCCCCCTTCTTCTCAGAGATTCTTCTTATTATATCCTCGTTGAGCCCCTTGGGGAAATACTCCAACTCAACGTCAGTCTCAAAGCCGTGCTCATATTCGGCCTCTGTTACCTTCTGAATTATATCATTTTCACTCATCGTGGCGCAAAGTTATATCATTTAAACTATTTTTGCATACAAATTATCTCCATATGGCCTCTAAAGAAAACATTCACCCCCAAAGGACTCCTATAGAAAAAATCGGTAAGTCAAAGCTCATAGAGAGGCTGCTCTCCGGTCAGGATAACTCTCTCTGTGACAACGTATCATCATATCAAAACACAGGTGGCAGTCTGTTTACCTCTCACACATTACTGTTGGAGGGCACTGATTTTAATCTTGTTTACAACCCAATAAAGCATCTGGGTTATAAGGCTGTAATAACTTCACTCGGCCCTATCTATGCCTCACTCCATACCCCTGTTGCAATCTCAGTAAGAGTCGGCCTCTCCGCCAGATTCTTTACTGAGGATGTTGAGGAGCTATGGGAGGGGATGAGCGCAGCAATGAGAGAGCACAATATTGAGGTCTCCGGAGTTGATCTGCAACCATCCTTAACGGGACTCACCATCTCTGTTTCAACACTGGGAAAACAACAGAAGGAGCTCTTTGTTCAAAGAAAAAAGGTTGTTTCAGGAGATCTCATCTGTATATCAGGCTCTCCGGGAGCTGCATTTATGGGTCTTCAGGTACTTGAGAGAGAGAAGAGAGCCTTTGAGGGAAAAGATGGACTGCAGCCAAAACTTGAGGGATACAAGTTTATTCTTAAAAGGTACCTCTCGCCTGAGCTTGACAAAACTCTGCACGAAACTCTACTTAACAATGAGATAATACCATCTGAAGGGGAATTTATTGCTAAGGGGCTCTCGGATGCAGTTAAAAGGGTTTGCCACAGAAACGGTCTGGGAGCTCAAATATACCTGGATAAAATTCCAATTGCCTCACAAACTTTCAATATGGCAGATGAGCTTGGAATTGATGCAACTACCGCTGCTCTTAACGGGGGGGACGACATGCTCCTTCTATATGTTATTCCACTTTCAGATTATGAAAAATTGAGCAAAGAGCTACCTGCACTAGATATAATTGGACACTTGACATCCGCCGGGAGCGGAACAATGCTGGTAACTCCGGATGGTACTCCTATTCCCTTAAAAGCTCAGGGTTGGAGCGATTGACCACTCAAGCCCCTGCTGGTCAAAATACTCCAGCAGAGAGTCGGTTAATGCTATAGAGTATTTAATTGAGACGAACTCAACTGATATCTGACTCTCATAATCAAGCACCTTAACCACAATTCTGGTAGAACCTTTATTGTCTTTCAGTTTAGCAAGGAGCTCTTTTCTGAAGTTTCTGTCAACCATTGTAACGGGAAGGGTAAGTGATATACTCTTTATAAAATCCTCCCGTGTATTTGCAAGCAGTCTCATGCTTCTGACTTTAAGCTCACAGTCCACCTGTTTAGCAGGGTCGTCGCCATTCTGCTGGAATCCATACTTTTGAAGAACAGCCACCTTAATCAGTAACGGAGTACCCGGATGGGTGTATTTCATAAAGTTTTCGTAGTCCTTTCCAAAAAGTGCAAACTGAATAGAGCCGTTGAAATCCTCAACGGAGAAATTTACAAATGGCCTTCCTGTCTTTGTCATTGAGGATTTTGAGTTGGTAACCATCCCTGCAATAACCATCTCTTTTCCTCTCAGGTTTGGATTCTGCATCGCCTGGGCTGCATACTCAGCTGCCTCAGCGATAGTGTTAGTGGTAAATCTGCTAACCTCAAACCTGAACTGGTCAAGAGGGTGAGCTGAGAGAAACATGCCCACAAGCTCCTTCTCTCTCTTGAGTATCTCCATCTTATCCACATCCATCGCCACAGGAATATCGGGCCTGACAGGCTTTATGCTCTCATGGGTTCCAAACAGAGAGTTGCCCAGAGCAATAGTGTCATTCTGAAACCTTTGTCCATATTTATAGAGTATCTCAAGAAAGGGTTCATCTTTCGCTCCCGGAGCAAGATACTGCTCTCTTTTTATTGGCTCAAAACAGTCAAATGCACCTGCATAAACCAGCGACTCAATTGTCTTTTTACCTACAACTGAGAGATTTACCCTCTCTACAAAATCAAAAATAGATTCAAACTGACCACCGCTCTCCCTGGTAGCAACAATAGTCTCCACAGCTCCAAGTCCCACCCCTTTTATACCGGCCATACCAAATCTGATGTTTCCCTTTTTATTGACCGTAAACTTATAGTCACTCTCATTCACATCAGGACCCAGAACAGAGATACCCATTCGTTTGCACTCATCCATATATTTGGTAATCTCATCCATGTTGTCCAGGTTCCTGCTTAGGGTTGCCGCCATAAACTCAGCAGGATAGTGGGCCTTAAGCCATGCAGTCTGATACCCTATCCATGCGTAGCATGTGGAGTGAGATTTATTAAAGGCATACTGGGCAAAGGCCTCCCAGTCCTTCCATATCTTTTGAAGAATTTCAACTGTGTGACCGTTTCCGGTCCCTCCCTTAATAAATTTCTCCTTAAGGCTGTCCATCATAGCCTTTATCTTCTTTCCCATAGCCTTTCTCAGACCATCGGCCTCACCCTTTGTGAAACCTGCCAGCTTCTGCGAAAGAAGCATCACCTGCTCCTGATAAACAGTAATACCGTAAGTGTCCTCTAAAATACCCTCCATCTCCTTAAGATCGTACTCTATCTGTCTCAGCCCCTTTTTTCTGTCAACAAAATCCGGGATATAATCCATTGGGCCAGGCCTGTATAGGGCATTCATGGCAATGAGATCCTCAAACCTTGTAGGCTTCAGCTCTCTAAGCCATTTTCTCATTCCGTCACTCTCAAACTGAAAAGTTGCAACACTCTCTCCCCTGCTGAAAAGCTCGAATGTCTCTCTGTCATCTATGGGAATTGCGTCAATATCAATTTCAACCCCTTTTGACTTTCTTATATTCTCTACAGCCTCTTTCATAATAGAGAGAGTCTTCAGACCCAGAAAGTCCATCTTAAGCATCCCCACTTTCTCTATTTGAGAGCCCTCATACTGAGAGACCCATATATCCTCGCCGGTATCCTTATCTTTTGCAATTCCTATGGGTATATACTCTCTCAGATCGTCCCTGCCGATAATTATTGCGCATGCGTGAACACCGGTATTCCTTACATTACCCTCAAGCTTAGAGGCAAACTCCATTGTATCCCGAACAAGTGGATCTGGCGATTCAAAAGCCTCTTTAATCTCTGGTACAAATTTTCTGCAGTTCTCCAAATTTACGTCAGGTGCCTTTCCGCTGCTATCTGCAGGAAATTTGTTGGGTACCAGCTTGGCAAGTCTGTCTGACTCCGGAAGTGGAAGATTTTGAATTCTTGCAATGTCTCTGATGGCACTCTTTGCGGCCATTGTTCCAAAGGTAATCACGTGAGAGACATGCTCTTTACCATATTTATCTTCAACATACTTAAGAACCTTTGAGCGGCCATCGTCATCAAAATCAATATCAATATCCGGCATGGATATTCTGTCTGGATTCAGGAAACGCTCAAAAAGGAGATCATATTTAAGAGGATCAATATCAGTAATTTTCAAACAATAGGCCACCACAGAGCCTGCTGCAGAGCCACGTCCGGGGCCTACCCATACCCCCATACCTCTCGCTGCTGCAATAAAATCCTGAACAATAAGGAAGTAATCCGGAAAACCCATTTTCTTTATTGTTGCAAGCTCAAAATCTATGCGTTCTGTATGCTCCTCTTTAAGCTCACCATATCTGGCCTTTGCCCCCTCATATGTCAAATGCCTCAAATAGTCGTCAGAATTATCAAAGGCATCCGGGATGGGGAAGTGAGGCATAATTGGGTCTGAATCAATTTTATAAACCTCAACCTTGTTGGCAATCTCAACAGTGCTTTCTATAGCTTGAGGGATATCTTTAAAGATTATCTCCATTTCTGACTGAGTCTTTAGATACTCCTGCTTTGTGTAGCGAAGACGGTCAGGATCTGAATAGTCTGAATTTGTTGTCAGACAAATAAGCCTGTCATGCGCCTCTCTGTCCTCCATAGCAACAAAGTGGACATCATTTGTCGCCACAACCTTTACGCTGAACTTATCTGCCAGCTGCAAAAGAACCCTGTTTACCCTCTCCTGAAGCTCAAATGTTGATCTGTCGGCACCCTCTACATCTGTCTGGTGCCGCTGAAGCTCCAGATAGTAATCATCTCCAAACAGCTCTTTATACCACTTAACTGTGCTTTCAGCCTCAGCAATGTTTCCTGCCATAATTGCCCTGGACACCTCTCCTGCCAGACATGCAGAGGTACAGATCAGGTTTTGATGATATCTCTCAATTAACTCTCTGTCAATTCTGGGTTTATAATAGTTTCCCTCAATAAATGCGTATGATGAGAGCTTAATTAAATTCTTGTACCCCTCCAGGTTTTTTGCCAGCAGTACCAAATGGTAGCTACTCTGATCCTCCCTTCCCCTTTTGTCAAACCTGCTCCCTTTTGCTACATAAAACTCACTTCCGACGATAGGTTTAACCGCAGGAGTCTTCTCTGCTACCTCAAGAAACTCCTTAACTCCATACATGTTTCCATGGTCTGTGATTGCAAGTGCTATCTGGTTATCTTTAGCAGCTCTTGCAAATAGTTTTTTTATAGATGCGGCGCCATCCAGGATTGAGTACTGGGTGTGAACATGGAGGTGGACAAAGGGCATTTTTAGAAATTTACAGGGTTAAAAATTGGAGCTATAAAGATAGAAAATTAAGGCCGACGATCTCCGCCGGCCTGTAAAATATTGAGCTATTGGTTATCAATTTTCTCTATACAAGAGCTCTGCCGGTCATCTCGGCAGGTGCCTCAATTCCCATAATTTTTAGAATTGTTGGTGCGATATCGGCAAGAATTCCATCCTGAACGCTTTTAATGTCTTTATCGACAACTATAAAAGGAACAGGATTAAGCGAGTGGGCAGTATTTGGCGAACCATCCGGATTAACTGCATTATCGGCATTTCCGTGGTCAGCCGTAACAATAACCGTGTAGCCACTCTCCCTGGCAGCCTCAACAACCTCTCCGGCACATTTATCAACCGTCTCAACAGCCTTTCTGATTGCCTCGTAAACTCCGGTGTGGCCAACCATATCACCGTTTGCAAAGTTTAGAATTATAAGATCATGAGTCCCTTTCTTTAGTTCAGCAATGAGAGTATCCTTTATCTCAAAGGCACTCATTTCAGGTTTCAGGTCATATGTAGCAACCTTTGGAGAGTTGATAAGAATCCTGCTCTCATTTTCAAAAGTCGCCTCCCTGCCACCAGAGAAAAAGAAGGTAACGTGGGCATACTTTTCTGTCTCTGCAATTCTCAACTGACTCTTTCCGGCTCTTGAAACAACCTCTCCAAGAGTTTTTTGTACATTCTCTTTATCATAGAGTATATGCAATCCTCTGAATTTATCGTCATACGGTGTTAGTGTACAGTAGTATAATGACAATTTACTCATCTCCATTTCCGGCATATCAGCCTGTGTAAGAACCTGAGTAATCTCTCTTGCTCTGTCGTTTCTGAAGTTGAAGAAGATAACAGCATCTCCCTCTTTAATTGTGCCTATAGGGTTGCCGGAAGCATCCACAGCTACCATAGGATTAATAAACTCATCTGTGATATCTTTATCATAGCACCTCTGCATAGCTGACGAACCTGAAATAAAATTCTCTCCTTTCCCATGGACAAGCAGATCATAAGCAAGTTTTACCCTCTCCCACCTTTTGTCCCTGTCCATTGCATAATATCTTCCAATTATTGAGGCAAGCTTTCCGGCACTTCTATCAAGGTGCGCCTCAAGCTGCTCAATATAGCCCTTTCCGCTTTTCGGGTCAGTGTCTCTTCCATCCATGAATGCATGGATATAAACCCTCTCAATCCCCTGCTCTTTTGCCAGATTTAGAAATGCAAAAAGATGCTCCATTGAACTGTGAACACCTCCGTCGCTCATCAGCCCCATAAAGTGCAGGGACTTCCCGGAGTTTTTGACATACTCATAGACAGCCTTAATCTCATTGTTTTCAAAAAGCCTCTTCTCTCTGCAAGCCTTGTTGATCTTTACCAGGTCCTGGTAAACAACCCTGCCTGCTCCAATATTCAGGTGACCCACCTCTGAGTTGCCCATCTGCCCCTCCGGAAGACCAACATCCTCACCGCTGGCTGATAGCAAAGAGGTTGGATACTCTGCCCTGAGTTTATCGATATTTGGTTCCCCCTGTGTATATATAACATTTGTCTTGTCGTGCTTTCCTTCACCCCAGCCGTCAAGAATCATCAAAAGTACCTTCTTATCCATTTTATTGTTTAATTTTGTTGGCTGCAAAATTACAAAATATGCATAAAAAGAAAAATTCGTCACGCAAGCCTCGCGGAGGGCAGAGTCGTGGAAGACGGGAGGAGACAACCGGAAGAGTGAGCATGACCAGAGAGGGGTATGCCTTTATAATAAGTGAGGGCGTGGAGGATGATGTCTTTATTCCTGCTTCAAGGATGCGTGGGGCACTTCACGGAGACACTGTAAGAATTTCAATAATTACGAAAAAAAGCGGCTCAAGAAGAAAAGAGGGGGAGGTTATTGAGATAATTGAGAGGACAAAAAGACCATTTACGGGAATTCTGCAAATTGTAGGCGATGAGGCTTGGGTAATTTGCGAAAACAGGTTTATGCCCCACGATATTAAAGTTCCAAAGGGGGGATACTCAGCCGATATGCACGGTAAGAAAGTGGCTGTTATTGTTGATGAATGGCCAAGGAGCTCTGATGAACCGATAGGGCATATATCAGATGTTCTTGGAGTACCTGGAGAGAATAATACAGAGATGCACGCTATACTAACAGAGTTTGGTCTGCCATATAAATTTGACCCCTCTGTTGACAAAGAGGCTGACAAAATCAGCGAAACAATAGATCAAAAGGAGATTAAGGCCAGAAGAGATTTCAGAGGTGTTACTACATTTACGATAGACCCTGCTGATGCAAAGGATTTTGATGATGCTCTCTCATTAAAACAGCTTCCAAACGGGAACTGGGAAGTGGGCGTCCATATAGCAGATGTTACTCACTATGTAAGGCCCGGAACACTGGTTGACAAGGAGGCACAGGAGAGGGCAACATCTGTCTATCTTGTTGACAGAACTGTGCCTATGCTTCCTGAAAAACTATCAAACAAACTCTGCTCACTAAGACCTAACGAGGAGAAACTCTGCTTCTCCGCCGTTTTTGAAATTACAGAAAAAGGCAAGGTGGCAGGACGCTGGTTTGGGCGTACAATAATTGAGTCGGACTACCGATTCAGCTATGAAGAGGCTCAGCAGATTATTGAAAACAAAGAGGGACCGCTTAAAGAGGAGATGCTTAAACTCCACTCTCTCGCATATCTTTTAAGAGAGGAGAGGTTCAGATCCGGCGCAATCAGCTTTGAGAGGCCTGAGATGAAGGTTGAGGTTGACGAAAACGGTAAGCCTGTAAGGGTTTACCAAAAGATATCAATGGACTCAAACTGGCTTATTGAGGAGTTCATGCTGCTGGCGAATAGGGAGGTGGCCTACTTCATAGGAGCTAAGGGCAAGCAGGCAAAAACATTTGTATATAGAATACATGAAGAGCCTAATATGGAGAAGATAACGCTTTTCCGCACATTTGTGAAACATTTTGGTTACGAGATGAAACCAACCAAAAATGCCAGAGAGCTCTCCTCCGAACTTAATAAACTTCTGGGGCTGGTTAAAGACAGACCAGAAGAGAGCGCGATAGAGATAATGGCTCTGCGCTCTATGGCAAGGGCAAAATACTCTACTGACAATGCCGGGCATTACGGACTTGCTTTTGACTACTACACTCACTTCACCTCTCCCATAAGACGCTATCCGGACATGATGGTTCACAGACTTCTGGCTCTATATCTTGATAAAGGGAAATCTCAGGACAAATCTTACTTTGAAGAGCGTTGCAAATACTCCAGTGAAAGAGAGCAGCTTGCAACGGATGCAGAGAGGGCCAGCATTAAATACAAGATGGTTGAATTTATGCAGGATAAGGTTGGGCTTACATTTGAAGGCAACATTTCAGGCATAACAGAGTGGGGAATGTTTGTAGAGATAAAGGAGACTAAAGTAGAGGGCCTTGTTGCCCTTAGAGATATAAAGGAGGACTACCTTCAGTTTAATGAAGAGTCTCTCTCTCTTTATGCGAAGAGATCCGGAAAAACATTTATTCTTGGAGACTCGGTAAAAATAAAGGTTGAGAAGGCAAACCTAGAGCAGAAACAACTGGACTTTTCTCTTGTATGGGAGGAGGCTGCAGAGGTGGCTAAACCTAAAAAGAGAGCTTCAAAAAAGGCTACTCAACAGTAACAGATTTGGCAAGATTTCTTGGCTGGTCAACATCTCTTCCCTTTGTAACAGCAATATGGTATGCCAGTAACTGTAACGGGATTACAGACAGCAAAGGGTCAAGAGCTTCGTGAGTTTCAGGAATCTCAATGCAGTAATCTGCAATTTTACTGACAACAGCATCGCCCTCAGTAACAACAGCTATTATTCTGCCATTCCTTGCCTTAATCTCCTGAATATTGCTCACAACCTTATCGTACAGGTTATTTCTTGTTGCGATAACAACCACAGGCATGTCAGAATCAATAAGTGCGATTGGTCCGTGCTTCATTTCGGCTGCCGGGTATCCCTCCGCATGGATATAAGAGATCTCCTTTAGCTTTAATGCACCCTCCAGGGCTGCCGGATAGCTGAAGCCACGTCCGAGATAGATGAAATTCTTTGCATAGGTGAAGATTCTGGAAAATCTCTTTATACTGTCACTCTTCTCCAGTATTTTTTCAATTTTTTCCGGGATAAGGCTTAACTCCTTCACAAAACTTTCAAGAGTTTCCTGTGTAATTGTTCCCTTTACCTTAGCTATGTTAAGCGCAAGTAGAGCAAGAGCTGTCACCTGGCCGGTAAATGCTTTGGTAGAGGCTACGCCTATCTCGGGGCCAACATGAATATATGAACCGGAATGGGTATTTCTTGGAATGGACGAACCAACAGCATTGCAAATCCCATATATAAAAGCTCCCTGAGCCTTTGAAATCTCTACTGCAGCTAATGTATCAGCAGTCTCTCCGGACTGGGAGATAGCTATAACTATATCATCCTGATAAATTACAGGATTTCTGTATCTAAACTCAGAGGCGTACTCTACCTCTACAGGTATCCGGCATAATGTCTCAATGAGATGCTCTCCTATAAGCCCGGCGTGCCATGAAGTTCCGCATGCAACAATAATTATCCTGCGGGCATTTTTAAATTTTTCACTATTATCAATAACACCGGAGAGAGCAACATTATTCTCTTCAATATTGATTCTGCCCTTCATGCTATCTCTCAAAGTTCTTGGCTGCTCAAAGATCTCCTTTAGCATGAAGTGCTCAAACTCTCCCTTCTCCAACTGGCTTATTGTCAGTTCAAGGTGCTGAATAACATGACTCTTCTCAACATTCAATAAATCAACAACCTTAAGCCCCTTACCCCGCTCCATCAGAGCTATTTCATTGTCATTAAGATAGACTACATCCTTTGTGTATTCAACAATAGGCGTTGCGTCAGAGGCTAAAAAGAACTCATCTTCCCCTATGCCGATAACCAGTGGGCTGCTTTTTCTGGCAGCTATGATCGTGTCAGGGTTCCCCTTTTCAATAACTGCAATTGCAAATGCTCCAATCAGCTGTTGGAGAGCAAGCTGAACAGCTCTGAAGAGAGTCGTCTTCTCCTCCCTCCTTATGAAATCAATCAGGTGAACAATTACCTCAGTATCTGTATTGGTCCTGAAAATAAAACCTTTTTGAATTAGAGTCTCCTTGAGAACAGCATAGTTTTCAATAATTCCATTATGAATTAAGGCTATGCTTTCATCCATAGAAAAATGCGGGTGGGCGTTGGTTTGGTTTGGCTCTCCGTGAGTAGCCCATCTCGTATGTGCAATTCCAATATTTCCAGAAATATCTTTCTGCTGAGAGAACTCCTCAAGCTCTTTTACCTTTCCCTTTGTTTTGTATATGTTCAGATTGCCATTGCTGCCAAGCAAGGCGACACCGGCACTGTCATAGCCCCTGTACTCAAGCCTGTGCAGCCCCTTTATAAGAATGGGATAGGCGTCTCTCTCTCCAATATACCCTACAATTCCGCACATATCTCAATCTACTTTGCAGGCTCAAGTTCTACAGTGAAATGCCTCATTATTGGAAGCTCCTTCCTTATTTTGTAGCCTCTGGTTATACTTTCACGGCGGTCAAACACATTTTTCAGAGCAGCTGCAATATAGTCCATATGGTTATTTGTATAAACCCTCCTTGGAATTGCAAGACGAAGAAGTTCAAGTTCAGGATATCTGTTAACCCTTGTCTCCGGGTCTCTGTCTGCAAGCAGGGCCCCTATCTCTACTCCTCTGATTCCGGCCTCAAGGTAAAGCTCTATCCCCAATGTCTGAGCAATAAACTCCTCTTTTGGAACATGTGTCAGAATTTTCTTAGCATCTACAAAAATCGCATGTCCTCCGGCTGGCCTCTGGTATGGGATTCCATACTCGTCAAGCTTTTTGCCAAGATACTCTATCTGCTTTATTCTCGTCTCCAGATAGTCAAAATCTGTTCCCTCTCTCAAGCCCTGAGCCAGAGCATTCATATCCCGGCCTGACATGCCTCCGTAGGTTATAAAGCCCTCATACATTATAGTGTACATCTGACAAGCCCTCCAATCCTCTTCATCCCTGAAGGCTATAAAACCACCAATATTAACTATAGCATCTTTCTTAGAGGACATGGTCATAAAGTCTGCATGGCTGAACATCTCATTGCAGATCTCCTTTATGCTTTTATTTTCATATCCCTTTTCTCTGGTTTTAATGAAATAGGCATTCTCTGCAAATCTTGCAGAGTCAAACAGAAGCTTAATACCATATTTTTTGGCTAAGGAGGCTGTCCCTTTGATATTCTCCATTGATACGGGCTGACCTCCCGCAGTATTATTTGTTATTGTCAGGACAACGCATGGTATTCTCTCTTTTGGATATCTCTTAAGAACCTCCTCAAGCTTATTTAAATCCATATTCCCCTTAAATGGTATCTCCAGAGTGGTGTTTTTTGCCTCATCTATTGTACAGTCTATTGCATGGGCCTTTCTGAACTCAATATGGCCCTTTGTAGTATCAAAATGTGAGTTGCCGGGAAGTATGTCATCAGCCTTTATAATTGATGAAAAGAGAACATTCTCGGCTGCTCTGCCCTGATGCGTGGGAAGGAAGTAGGGAAAGCCCGTAATATCGGCTATACTCTCCTTTAAATTGAAATATGAACGTGCTCCTGCGTAGCTTTCGTCACCCTCCATAATCGCCGACCACTGTTTGTCGCTCATTGCACCTGTTCCTGAGTCGGTAAGAAGATCTATAAAGACGTAATCACTCTTAAGATTGAATAAATTATAATTTGCATTTCTCATCCACTCCTCTCTCTCTGCTCTGCTGCTCTTTCTGATGGTCTCAACCATCTTTATCTTGTAAGACTCTGCAAATGGAAGTTCCATATTATGCCGTTTTGATTAAGATTATTAATTGAATCATACAAAGTTTGTAATAAAACGGTATAAAACCAAATAAAACATTAACAAAAAATAAGCCGGCGAGGGTACCCCTGCCGGCTTAAAAACTTCTTAAAAAAGTACTATTTTTTCAGCTCTTTTGCCTTATCGGCTCTTCTGCTAACAATATCATAAACGATAGGAGCACCTACAAATATTGAAGAGTAAGTTCCTATTATGATACCTATCAGCAATGCAACAGAGAATCCTCTGATAACCTCGCCACCGAATATTGCAATTGCCAGCATAACCACTAGTGTTGTTCCGCCAGTGTTTATTGTTCTGGCAAGAGTGCTGTTAAGAGCTTCATTGATATTGGTCTTAAGGTCCCTCTTAGGATACAGAGTTTTGTACTCTCTGATCCTGTCAAAGATAACCACCGTATCATTTATTGAGTAACCAATGATTGTTAGTATAGCGGCAATAAATGTCTGGTCAACATCAAGGCTGAAAGGCAGTATTCCCGTAAAGATTGAGAAGAAGCTCATTGTAAAGATAGCGTCATGAAGAAGGGCTACGACACCACCTGTTCCCCAGCTCCAGTTTCTGAACCTGGCTGCAATGTAGAGGAATATTGCAAATAGTGCGAATACAATTGCAATAACAGCATCTCTCTTTATATCGTCTGCAATAGTAGGACCCACCTTCTCAGATTGGATGATCCCGTTTGGATTATCTGTAGTTGAGGTAAACTCTTCATAAGATATACCATTTGCATACAGACCATTTAGCGCGTTATACAGCTTTGAGTCAACAATTTTATCAGTCTCAGGATCGTCGCTGTCTATCATATATTTAGTGGTAACCTTCATCTGATTTCCACCACCAAACTGCTTAACCTCAATACCCTCTTCAAACTCTGCAAGGACAGCGGCTCTTACGTTCTCAGTTGAGACCTCCTGGTCAAACCTCACAACATATGTACGTCCACCTGTAAAGTCAACACCGTAGCTGAAACCTTTGGTGAAAATAAAACCAATACCTATCACTGTTACAGCAATTGAGAAGATATATGCATACTTTCTCATTGATATGAAATCAATCTTGGTGTTCTGAAGGAAGTTTCTTGTGACGTTGTTGTCAAAAGTGATATTTTTCTTCCTCTTAAGCCTCCAGTCAAATATCAGTCTTGAAACAAAGATTGATGTAATAAGTGAGGTAATAATACCTATAACAAGTGTCGTAGCAAATCCCTGAACCGGACCTGATCCAAATACCGCAAGTACAATACCGGTGATAATTGTAGTAAGGTTACCGTCAATAATTGCAGAATATGCATTTTTATATCCGTCAGATATAGCAAGACCCAGACCCTTACCGGCTCTGAGCTCCTCCTTAATCCGCTCATAGATGATAACGTTTGCATCCACTGCCATACCTAAGGTAAGAACAATACCTGCAATACCAGGAAGTGTAAGAACAGCTCCAAACGAAGTGAGTGCACCAAACAGGAACAGAACGTTTGACAGAAGTGCTATGTTGGCAACAAGACCAGCTCCGTTATAGAACAGAATCATATATACAAGAACAAGCAGGAACGCTATCACAAATGATATAAGTCCCGCGTTGATAGACTCACTACCCAGTGAAGGGCCCACAACTGTATCCTGTACAATTTTTGCAGGAGCCGGTAGTTTACCGGACTTAAGAACGTTTGCAAGGTCATCTGCCTCTTCAATTGTAAAGTGTCCGCTTATGCTTGACTGTCCTCCCGGTATTTCACCGTTTACAACAGGATAAGAGTAAACCATTCCGTCCAGTACAATTGCAATCTGGCGACCAATGTTATTTGCAGTCATCGTTGCCCAGATTCTTGCACCCTCTGCATTCATAGACATACTGACTTCAGGCACTGCGCTGTTATTGCCAAAAGATCTGCGGGCATCAGTAACGACGCCACCGTCCAGCGGAGCTCTTCCATCTCTGGTATTTGACTTAATAGCCACTAGTTCAAATATTGTATTGGAAGCATCAATAGGCTTAACCGACCACATTGCTCTCATATCGGCAGGGAAGATTGCCTGAATTTGTGGCATTCTTAGCCATGTGCCGATTTTTGCAGTATCTCTGTAGTGTGCACGTCCTATACAGGCACCCGGCATTAACTGACCCTGTGCCACACTTGGATTTAGAAGGAAAAAGAGAGGGTTTTGCTTAGCAATTGCCACCTCATCTCTTGAGAGGGAGTCTGTAGCAATTCCGGCTATAAGCTCTTTAGCAACTCTTGCAGAGTCGCTTACTTCAGCAGTTGTATCTGATAACTGAGCAGGAGCAGCCTCCTCGTCAGCCAGCATATTTCTGATGTAACTGTCTGCCTCCGCCAGATACTGATATATCTCTTTATTCTCATATGTCTCCCAGAACTCAAGAGATGCGGTTCCCTGAAGCAGTTTTCTTACACGCTCAGGATCCTTAACACCCGGAAGTTCAACAAGTATTCTTCCTGAATTGCCAAGTTTCTGGATGTTTGGCTGAGTAACACCAAATCTGTCAATACGATTTCTAAGAACGTTGAAAGAGTTTGATATAGCACTCTCTGCCTCCTCTCTTATTACATCTATTACTTCAGAATTTGATGTCTCAGGTTTAATTCTGTCCCTCATCTCATAGGTGCCGAAAATTTGAGATAGTCTCTGGCCGGGGGCAACCTTGTCCCACTCCTGAGCAAAAAGGGTAATAAAATCTGTACGGGAGTTCGCCATATTTGCCTGTGCCTGACTCATTGCCTGAGCAAACAGCGGATTTGTGTTATAGTTGGAGAGAGCGTTCACAAGGTCGTAAACCTTTACCTCCAGCATAACGTTCATACCTCCCCTCAGGTCAAGACCGAGATTTATCTCCTTCTCCTTTACCTGCTTGTAGGTAAATCCCAAAAATACCTTCTCTGCAGTTATGGAGTCCAGATAAAACCTCTCTTTTGCCAGACGAAGCGAATCTAGATAAAATGGCTTCTCCAATTCAGGAATCGCAGCAAACGCAGGAGAAACCTTCTCTGCCTCAACGGCAGCTACTGCATAAACTCTTGCCTTCTTTTCCTGATTCCTTGTTGCCCATGTAAATGACAGCTGATAAATACAAGCCAGGGCGATCAAAATTGCCACTAATTTAATGGCACCTTTACTTTGCATGGAATATCTGTTTTAATTTAATATAATCCTTCGAAAATTAGCCTACAAAAGTAGTATTTTTTCACAATATATGAAGAATTTCGTAATTTTGTTGTTCACTATTCACCCAACCACTTATGAACAAGTCTTTCTTCCTGCTTACCATCTGCCTGCTGGCAAGTGGCACGACATTCTCACAGGAACAGACATCTGCCGCCGATTTCCAGCGGGCAGAGAGGCTCAGAAGCGAGTACAACTTTGAAGAGGCAGTAAAAATCTACCGTCGGCTATTGGAAAACACTAAAGACGAGAAATTTGCCACTACTCTTAATATTCAGATTGCAAGATGCGAAAATGGAATCGGAATGCTGGAGTTCTCTGCAAGTCCGGCCCCTATGGGCCACTCAGATGTGCCTAAAAGAGATTTCACCGGCTTCATCCCAAAACAGGGGGAGTCATACTGGGCAACCCTGCCTGCCATACTCGGAAAAACCAGAGCATCGGAATCTCCTCAAAACCTTGTCTTCGTAAATCCGGAACTTGATGTTATTTACTTCTCCGCTCTTAGCGAGAGAGGCAATTACAACATCTACAAAACAACCCGGATAAACGACACACTTTGGCACGCCCCGGAACCCCTTGATGATATAATAAATTCATCCGGAGATGAGATTCTTCCGGTTATTTCCAGAGACGGCAAAGAGCTTTTCTACGCATCAAACGGACAGTATGGAGTGGGTGGATTTGATATTTTTCACACCAGGATGGATGAAAAGAGTGGAAAGTGGGAGATTCCCCAGAACATGGGATTCCCTTACTCAACACCATTTGACGACTACCTTTTCATAAACGATTACGATAAAAGATACTCTTATCTGGTTTCAAACAGAAGTATTGCATCTTCAGACACCGTCAGGGTTTACAGATTAGCATATGAGGTAAATCCAGTTAAGAGGTCTATCACAGACCCCAAAGAGGCATTTGCTATCTCAAGGCTAATGACAGAGGCTCCCGAGGAGAGGATTTCTCAGCCTAAACAGGATGTACCCGATACCGGAGACTATCCCGCACTGGTCAGAGAGGTTAGAAAAATTCAGCAGCAGATAGATTCAACATTAAGATCCCTTGCCGGTCAGAGAAACAGATTTTCCAAAATGGAAAACATTGATGAACGGTTATTAATTGAAAGAGAGATTACATCCGGTGAGATAGATGTTTCTCAGCTAAGAGAGAAGCTATCTATGGCAACAAAAGCCGTTCAGCAAAAAGAGATGGAGTTTCTCAGCAAGGGGATCCTCATTCCAAGAAGAGAGGTGACCGAAGAGAGACCAAGAGAGCCTGCGGTTGAAAAGGATCCATTCGTCACGTACCGCATTACTCCCGGCAGATTAAATATCCGCAATCTCTTTGAACCTGAAAAGCCTATAGATTATTCATTCAGAATCGGAAGGGAGAGCGTGATTTTTGAAGAGACTCCGGATGCAGGCCTGATATACAGAATCCAACTGGCAGTAGTTACCTCAAAGGCAAGCCCGTCAACATTTAAAGGAATAAGTCCCATATTTGAGGCAAAGACACCTACCGGGAAGTGGCTCTACACCGCTGGGAACTTTAGAAGATACGCAGAGGCATCAGATGCTTTGCAAAAAGCTAAGGGAAAGGGATTTCGCACCGCAATGGTTGTTGCATATAAAAACGGGAAATCCATTAATGTAAAAAACGCCAGACTTGAGGAGGATAAAATTGCAGAGCACACAAACTACCATGTGAAGATATCGGGGTATCCGGATGAGCTTCCTGCATCAGTAATTGCAACCATAAGAGCCACAACAGACAGAGATATTGCCCGCAGGCTCTCATCCGCAGGCAAATCAGAATATTTTATCGGCCCATTCTCCACTAAGGAGGAGGCAGAGGCTGTTGAGAGAGTATTGAACACAGTCGGCACAAATGGTGTTTCTGTTGAAGAGATAACAAAATCTAAATAATATGTCGCTTATTATTACCCTAATAGTTATTGGACTTTTGCTTTTGGCAATAGAGGTCCTCATTATACCCGGGTTTGGCGTGGCCGGAATATTGGGGCTGCTCTCTCTGATTGGAGCAGCAATTCTTGGATTTACAATGTTCGGCACTACTACCGGACTTATTGTTCTTGCTGCTATTATTCTTGCGACATCAATCTCAACCTGGCTCATTTTAAGGTCTAAAACCTGGAAGAGGGCCGCTCTTAACGAAAAAATCACCGCCAGGGTTGACTCAACTCCGGAAGAGAAGGGAATAATTCCGGGCTCTCAGGGTATAGCAACCAGCAGATTAAACCCTATGGGAAAGGCCAGAATATCTGGTTTGGATATTGAGGCTGTTTCAAGAGACGGAATAATCTCTGCCGGTGAAAAAGTAGAGGTCATCTCAACGGAGGATGGCAAGATAGTTGTCAGAAGGGCAACTGAATAACAATAAATTAACTTTAAATCAAATTAATATGTCAGAGATTACAATCTATTTAGTGTGGATAGGAATATCGCTGGTGGGACTAACAATCCTGCTGTGGTTCTTCCCTATTACCCTTTGGTTTCAGGCCCTGATTTCCGGGGTTAGGATATCACTGTTGCAACTTGTTCTGATGCGCTGGAGAAAGGTGCCTCCGGGAACAATGGTTATGGCTATGATTACAGGAACAAAGGCAGGACTTGATCTAAACGCAAATGAGCTTGAAGCTCACTATCTTGCAAAAGGAAACGTTCCAAACGTCGTGAACGCCCTCATTTCTGCAGACAAGGCAAACATACCCCTCAACTTTAAAATGGCTGCCGCCATTGACCTTGCAGGCCGCGACGTTTTTGAGGCAGTACAAATGTCGGTTAATCCCAAGGTAATCAACACCCCTCCTGTTACAGCGGTGGCAAAGGATGGCATCCAGCTGATAGCCAAGGCTCGTGTTACAGTTAGAGCAAACATCAAACAGCTTGTCGGCGGTGCCGGAGAGGAGACCGTACTTGCAAGGGTCGGCGAGGGCATCGTATCCAGCATTGGTTCTGCAGAGTCGCACAAATCTGTTCTTGAAAATCCGGACTCCATTTCAAGGGTTGTTCTTGAAAAGGGGCTGGACGCAGGTACTGCATTTGAGATTCTTTCAATTGACATCGCCGATATAGACATCGGAAGAAACATTGGTGCCGTACTCCAGATGGACCAGGCCAACGCTGACAAAAACATTGCCCAGGCTCGCGCAGAGGAGAAACGCGCAATGGCCGTCGCTCTTGAACAAGAGATGAAAGCCAAGGCCCAGGAGGCCCGTGCAAAAGTAATTGAAGCCGAAGCCCAGATCCCTCTTGCCATGGCAGAGGCCTTCCGTTCCGGCAACTTAGGCATCATGGACTACTACAAATTCCGCAACATTCAGGCCGACACAGAAATGCGCGAGAACATCGCCAAACCACAGAAGTAACCCTCTGTGATAAGCCACTGTGTTAGCCAAAATTTTGCACATTAAAAAGAATTAGTATCTTTGCACTCCCTGCGCCAAAACGCAGGGTTTTGGTGAGGTGGGTGAGTGGCTGAAACCAGCAGTTTGCTAAACTGCCGAACTCGTAAGGGTTCCGGGGGTTCGAATCCCCCCCTCACCGCCAAAGAAGAAAAAGCCGGGCACACGCCCGGTTTTTTTATTTCCGGCAAGTGCAAAGCTTGCTTTAGCACGCAGACGGGAATAAAAAAATCTTATGCGCAGCATAAGGCTTTTTCTTCTTTGAAGCAACCCCAAATTGGGGAACGCCTCGCGCAGCGAGGCAATCCCACACCACCCAGAATATTTCTGTTTTTCCTCCACAATTTGTTTAATTGACAATTACATATAATCCAAATGTCATAACTTTATTGCGTTGACTGCGACGAAACAGTTTCACTAATCAATTAAAAAAGGAAGTACTATGGCAAAAGAAAGAGTACTACAGGTCAAAGAATCTTCAATAACTGTTATCCTTCAAAATGAAACCGACTATATCAGTTTAACCGATATGACAAATGGATTTATTGAGGGAAGTGGACTAATAGGAAAGTGGATTACCAATAAAAACACATTGGAGTATTTGGGAGTTTGGGAAAAAATCAACAATTCTAATTTTAATTACCCCGAATTCGGGGTAATTGGACGCGATGCCGGTACAAATAGATTTATAATGTCTGCTGGACAATGGATTGAACGGACAAGAGCAATAGGGCTGATTGTAAAAGCAGGGCGTTATGGTGGGACCTATGCACACAAAGACATAGCATTTCATTTTGCGATGTGGTTAAGCCCTGAATTTCAAATTTATCTTATTAATGAATTTCAGCGCCTAAAGGACGATGAAAACAGTCGTTTGAAATTAGATTGGAATTTGCAAAGAACTTTATCAAAAGTCAATTATCAAATTCATACAGATGCCATCAAAGAGAATTTAATACCACAAGAAATTACCAAACAACAAATTGCATATGTTTATGCCAATGAGGCCGACCTGTTGAATGTTGCTCTTTTCGGTATTACTGCTAAAGATTGGAGAGACATTAATCCTGACAAAAACGGTAATATCAGGGATTACTCAACATTGGAACAACTTGTAGTATTAAGCAATATGGAGAGCATTAACGCCTTGCTAATCCAACAAGGATTATCACCACAGGAACGGCTGATCCAACTTAATAAAGTTGCTATTAACCAGATGAAATCACTAATTGAAAGTAAGTCGATGAAAAAGCTAAAAAATGAAAACTACTAAAAATACAATATTTTTAGTAAAAGTCTTTCTTGGATACTGTAATTACCATTTTCCCGACGTCAAGAAAATGGTCACTATAGCATTAATCAAACTTCCCTTCAATAATTTGTTATAAGAAGACATTGGATTCTAATGAATTAAATTTTAATTTTATATCCTTAACTTTATACAGCTATAAACAATTTATGAAAACATTAGACTTAAAGAAAATTTTCAGACTATATTTACCCTCACTTATATTTGCCATAGCGTTAGCTACATATGCAATAGGATCTAATGTGACTATAGTCAATTTATTAGCAGGCATTATAGTTTTGTTATTAATAGTGAATTTGTTTTACCAGAATATACTTTTAAGTAGAATTCTCGGGGTTGTTTTCCTTCTAGTCTCTTTGTATATGGTATTGGCATTGCTAGATGATGTTATTGACGGTGAAGCAACAATAGGATACCTATTCGGCCTTCTAATGATATTATGTAGTATTACACTCTCGGTATTGCTTATAGTTGGATATAATAAAAATAAAATAGAAATTATTGAGCACTAACGGATGATATTTTAAAGAAAACCAGCTCATATCACTCTTTAACCCAATTAAAGCCCTATAAAAATGGGATATGTGCTTGGCGGAACTTTTTTTCTTCTAATGTTCCTTTTATCCGGTATGCGTTATATCATTTCAGGGAGTAAAATGTTATAGAAAATTTGGTTTATTCCTTGTTCGAGTATTGATATTGCCGATATCCGTTCGGTGAAAAGGTCATATAATTTGCTTTCTTCACCCGCCGGTTCACTCAAGAGACTAAGTGTTAATTTCCGAGGAAAAGTTAAATTTCCTTATATATTGATTTCTCCTATATGTGAAAAGGAGTTCATTAAGGAACTGATAGTAGTCAATCCAAATATTTTAATTCATATGCCCGACAAAAAAGGAATTTGGCGTATTCAAGATTGGGATATTTGAGATTTATAAAAACTTAGAAAAAGAGAGGTTAAGAAATCATGGATTTTTCTACACTATCAGCAAATAATACAACTATAATAATGCCATCACCTGACAGCGTTTATATTTAATTAATATTCTGCAGATTAAATTACGGATTAGTGCCCTAATTAGCCTCAGTACTTTTCAACAGGAATGTGCCCCATAATCATTAACAACAACAAGCTCAACCATTGGCGAAAGTATTAAAAATACAAACGGATATCCATTCAGTCCCCGTTTTTGAAATCGGGGACTAAAACAGTGGTACTCTATGATAATCAAGGCTCAAGCACCCCCCAAAGGGATCACTGAGCAAAGCGGAGTAATCCCACCCGGGGAACGCCTCGCTGCGCGAGGCAATCCCCTATTTTCCAGAAAACATCCCCACAGGCTTGGGTGGGACAAACCTCCATCTTATTGAATTTCTGCATATCCCAAAACACAAACTTAACACATTCAGCAATTTATATTTTACAATTACCAATAAATAAGCCCTGTGGAGGTTCGCCCCACCCAAGCCTGCGAAATGAAAGTCTCAATAAACCAGCCAATCCTTTAAAATTATAATAACTACCAGAAACATGAGAAATTGATGCTGTGCATCGCTAATTATTTTATTACCTTTGATATACAACCAATTAAATCTCTCTCTCATGAAAACACTATCTCTTTTAGTTCTTTTCACCCTCTCCTCACTAATAACTTTCGCTCAGTTAAAACCAGATTCAAAGGTGTTTCTGACATTCGAACAGACTCAAAACGAAGTAAATGTAGATGGAGATAATGCTATTGCTATGCTAAAAGAATACATTGTCGGAAAAACATCCCTAGTAATTTCCGAATCAAAAGAATCAGCAGACTTCACATTTCAACTCAGAATAATTGAAAAGAAAATTGGTAACAGAAGAGGAAAATTGGATATTATTGACAACCAAACCTTGACACCAATTTTTGAATCAAAATGGGTTACAGGAACATCAAATGCCTTCTATGGGTATTCCGGCTCAAGACATGCCATTGGACTACTCGTAAAAGATCAACTAATTAAAGCATTTCCTAAAACTGTAAAATAGTTATGCCTGCCATATACATCATCCTCATCATAATTGCCGCATTCGTTCTCACCAAAAGAATTAAGCGCATAGTGTACGACATAAAAATCAAGAACAACGGCAAACTAAAAGCCGACATCCTCTTTCTAATCCTCACCATCCTCGTGATTTGCATCCTGATTTATCTTACCGGACTCAAATAAATTGAAACCCTTTTCTACCTTTGCTCCCAAATTCAGGAAAATATGAAAAAGGCAGCCGTAGTAATCATCAGTTTAATTGCAGTAGTTATTGTAACTTTCCTTCTGACCCCAACTACATTCTATCAACTATTAAAAATCAGCCCCTCTTCAAAGCTTTTGGACATCTCTTACTCAAACGATGCCCCCGACACTCTTTACCAATTTCTATATGCCGACACCACAGGCAACGAATACCTTAAGGAGCTCAGAACTAGTCACAACCTGGAGCAATTGATTGCCGGCCAAACCGATGAGCTTGATAAGATCAAAACAATTCTTGACTGGACTAGCAAACAATGGTCACACGATGGCAGCAACACTCCTTCAAACCATGATGCTATTACCATTCTCGCAGAGGCAAGACAGGGTAAACAGTTCCGCTGTGTAGAGTACGGAATCGTGGCAACTGCAGCCCTTAACAGTATTGGAATACCCGCAAGAACGCTCGGACTAAAAACCAGAGATGTAGAAAAGGTCATGCGTGGTGCAGGACACGTTGTTACGGAGGTATATTCAAATCAGTATGAAAAATGGATTTACATAGATCCTCAGTTCAATATTATGCCAACCCTTAACGAAACCCCAATAAACGGAGTTGAATTACAAAAAGCCATATACACTAAAGATCCCGGTCTTAAACTCATAAACAAAGAGGGCGAGTTAGACAAAGAGGATTCAGAAAACTATATAAAATGGATTGGAAAGTACCTATTTTACTTTGATGTCCTTTTTGATCAGAAGACGATGAACTCTGAAGAATTCATGAGGATTAACGGAATGAGCAAACTAACCTTAGTTCCAGCAGGCCACAAAGAGCCGCAAATCTTCCAGCGCAGCAGCAAAATCAATTATAGCTACTATACAAACTCGCTGAATGATTTTTACAGAAAACCTCATTAAATTTATCTCACTATCTTTGCTGTGAATTTTTCTAAGTTCCGGAAAAGATGCAAAACACAAATGATATAGAATTTGCCGCCAAATGTATTCAGGAGGGCAAACTGGTTGCCTTTCCCACCGAAACAGTTTACGGGCTTGGCGCAAACGCCTTAAACCCGCTTGCAGTGGCAAAGATCTTTGAACTCAAGGAGCGCCCCACTTTTGACCCGCTTATTGTCCATATTTCAACAATAGATCAGCTGGAAACAATTGCCGCAAATATTGATGAGCGGGTTTACAAAATTGCAGAGAATTTCTGGCCCGGGCCACTTACAATGGTACTCCCAAAAAGCAGTATTGTACCCGATATTGTCACTTCAGGCCTTCCGACAGTAGGTGTAAGAATGCCGGAAAACGAGATGGCACTTGAGCTCATAACCAAATCAAACTGCCCCATCGCAGCCCCCAGTGCAAATAAATTTGGTCGAATAAGCCCGACAACGGCTGCACATGTCCGGAAACAGCTCCCTGATGTGGACTATGTACTTGACGGTGGCAAGACAACAGTTGGGATAGAATCTACAATCATAAGGCTGACAAGCAAAGGTTTTCAGATACTTCGCAATGGTATTATTACCAAAGAGGAGCTGGAAAAAGTTGTACCATTTGACGACACTACAGAAATTGAAGAGCTCTCAGCCCCGGGCATGTTAAAGTCTCATTACAGCCCTAGAAAAATGCTACTGATTTCTGACTCAGATCTTTCACAAATTAACAAATCCAAAGCAGGTCTTATATCATTTTCAGGAGTGCTTGAGGGCGGTTTCTCAAAGGTAATCAGAGTCTCTCAGACCAATGATCTTAAGGACTATGCCGTAAATATGTTTGAAGCTATGCACTCCTTTGAAGACGATTCTCAGATAGAGCTTATTATAGCAGAGGCAGTTCCCTTAGATGGTATTGGTATAGCGATTATGGACAGACTCCGCAAGGCCGAATACGACTGGAAAAAGGCGAAAAAACCACGGATTTTCAACATGCCTTTTGCAGAGGTTTACCCTCTTTACATTCAGAAGGCTGAGAAAAAAGGCCGTACAAAAGAGGAGGTAGATCAAATTATTTTCTGGCTTACAGGTTATAATGACGAAAAACTGCAAATTATACTTGATTCTAAATCAGATTTTGAGAAATTCTTTTGTAACGCACCTCAGTTTAATTCCAACGCACACAAAATTACAGGTGTTATCTGCGGATACAGAGTAGAGGAGATTCAGGATGCCCTTATGCAAAAAATTCGCTATCTTGATAAACTTATTGATGAGCTTGCAAAGGGCAAAGCAATGGATAAGATTTTACGCAAATGATTGATTATCATAAAACAAACCTGTTAAAAAACATACCCAAATGCACTTCACTCGTAGCCGAAAAGCTTTTGACTACCTGACGACAATTCTTACAGTTCTTATCCCGTTAACACTTTCAGCACAAACCTCATCCACAGGAACCATCCGGGCAGTCCGTATCGCTGAACCTATTCATATTGACGGAGATTTAAACAAACCTGTCTGGAGGGAGGCCCTCCCTATCTCAAACTTCAAACAGAGCGAACCTAAAGAGGGGGAAGAACCAAGCGAAAAAACAGCAGTTGCAATCCTTTATGACACCCATAATATATATTTTGGGGTATGGTGTTTTGATTCGGAGGCCGACAAACTCTCTGCTAAGCAGATGAACAGAGATTTTGACTGGCAGAGCGACGACGATATTGAGATAATGATAAGCCCATTCAACGACAACAGAAACGGGTACCTTTTCGTTACAAATCCAAAGGGAGCTATGGCAGACTCCTGGCTTGGCGGAGACGGTGGCAGGTACAATACAAACTGGAACGGAGTTTGGGATGTCAGGGTAACAAGGGATGAGAAGGGCTGGTATGCCGAGTTTGTTATCCCCTTCTCTACTCTGAAGTTCAAGAGGGAGGAGATACAAACATGGTCGGTAAACTTTGAGAGAAATATCCGGAGGAAGAACGAACAGGTAAGGTGGCAGGGATGGTCAAGACAATATGGTATAGACAATATCACACAGAGCGGAAAACTGGAGGGGTTGCATAATATAAAGCAAAAAGAGAGGCTTGAGCTTACACCATATGTAACGACCGGCCTTGAGTGGGTTGACGGCAAAGCAAAGGGCTCGTTAAAGGCAGGTGGAGAGGTTAACTACGATATTAGTCCAACTCTAAAGCTAAACTTTACCCTGAATACTGATTTTGCACAGGTTGAATCAGACAGAAGGGAGGTCAATTTAAGCCGGTTCTCAATATACTACCCGGAAAAAAGACAGTTTTTTCTTGAGGGGAGCACCTATTTTGATATGAGCGTATCGTCTGCAAGGCTATTCTACAGCAGACGAATAGGGATTGAGGGGGAGTCAATAATTCCAATTCTTGGGGGAGGTCGACTATTTGGTAAGATAAACAAAACAAGCATAGGGATAATGACCCTGCAGACAGCTGCAAGTAATGAAACCGACTGGGCAAACTCATCTGTAATAAGAGTTAAACAGGATATTTTTGAGGAGTCTCAGGTGGGGTTTATTACCACCCAAAAGTTCAGCAACGGTTATTACAGTTCAATGTACGGGACTGACTTCACTTACAATACCTCAAAGTTTATGGGTGATAAGAATTTAATGGCAGGATTCTCAGGCGCAATAACTCTTGAAAACAGAAGAGATCAAAATATTAGCAACCGGGACAATGCTACATATCATGTATTTCTTTTCTACCCTAATGACATATGGAGTTTTAACGCAGGATTCAACTCTATACAGGAGAATTTCAAACCGGCACTGGGCTTTATTAACAGATCTGACTTTAAAAGGCTGTACTCAAAACTTGAGTATAAACCAAGATTTAAAAAAATGCCGGACTATATAAGATCCTTCTCCTTTAAATTCTATGATTTAGAGTACTATATAAATGACAAAACAGGAATTACCGAAACAATCTCCGCAGAAATAAGACCATTTGGTATAAACTTTAAAAACGGAGACTATTTTGGTGTTAATTACAAATATCACCAGGATAACCCACACGAAGATTTCAGGCTTATTGAAGGAGTTGTGATTCCTAAAGGGCAGTACAATGACAACAATTTCAGTGCGGAGTTCCACTCTTTTGACGGAAGGGTAGTCAATGCGGGAGTTGAATATGAAAGGGGAAGCTTCTATACCGGTTCCCGTTCAAACATTGAGATGTATCTAAACCTGAGTATTAACAGGCATCTGAGCATTGGTTTGGACTGGAGTAGAAACAACCTGGATCTCCCTGAGGGATACTTTAAAGTCAATGACATAGGCGGCAGGATCAACTACGCGCTCAACCCGCGCCTGAACTCATCGCTTTTTGCTCAATGGAACAACGAACACAACGAAGTCCTGCTTAACTGGAGAATAAACTGGATACCAAAAATTGGGAGTTTCTTCTATTTTGTGGTTAATCAAAACATAGACACATCAAACAAATCTATAAAATTTACCCGCACAACAGTGCTTGCAAAGCTAATCTGGCGCTTTGCCGTGTAAATTTCAGCTAAATAATTTGCAAATTAAATAATCATATTTAACTTTGCAGTCCCTTTTTCAGGGCATCGGGGTGTGGCGCAGTTGGCTAGCGCATCTGCTTTGGGAGCAGAGGGTCCTCCGTTCGAGTCGGAGTACCCCGACAATCAAGAGACCTGCAGACGATTGTTTGCAGGTTTTCTCTTATTATTCATTTCAGACAATGCTAAGATTAATAATGATTGTAGGAACAGGCAGCTTCATTGGTGGAGTTGCACGTTTTCTCACATCAAGAGTAGTACACAACCTCTCAATCACATCTGGCTCCTTCCCTTTTGCAACTTTTATAGTAAATATTACAGGCTGCTTCCTTATAGGTCTTTTCTACGGACTGGCTGAGAGAGGTCACATTATGAACGAGGAGTGGAGAATATTTCTTACTGTTGGTTTATGCGGAGGCTTCACTACATTTTCCGCCTTCTCCGGTGAGAATGTCTCTTTTTTAAAAGAGAGTAACTTTTTACTTTTCCTAACTTATACCGGATTAAGTGTTTTCACCGGAATCGCAGCTACATATCTTGGAAATTTGACAACCAGACTGATTTAGCCAAGAATTTACAAATAGTAAAAATTTTTACTATTTGCTGTTTTGTGGATTCCTTTTCCAAAATCAATACATACTTTTGGATGGAGTTAGTTGAATTTTTAAACCGGCAGTGAGGTACTACGATATCCATACCTCGCTGCCGGTTTGACAATTTATTAAAGACTACTACTTTGAACCAAATGACTTCATAAACTGAACTCTCTCAAATCTCTCCGGATTGGGGATATTTGAGTAGTTAAGCCTCCCTCTGAAATCTGATAACTTCTCAAAACCCTGAGTCTCCATAAAGAGATTGATATCATCAATTGCCTGAGAAATGGCCTCTGCCCCCTTTTGATAAAGGGCTGTACACATCTGAGCTGTTGCCGCCCCTGCCAGTAGCTGTTTAATTACAATAGTTCCGTTGTGGATACCGGTGCTGGCTGAGAGGTCAATCCCCGGAACCAATGCCGAAACAATACCCATCCATCTTAGCTCCTTAAGGTGCTCCTGTTCTGTAGAGTATGCATCTGCCGCGATTATCCTTACCTTTTTAATGTCAATATCAGGCATATAAAACCTGTTGAACATTACAACCCCCTTTGCACCTCTGGATTTAAGGCCATTAACAAAACCTGGTATATTGGTGTAATTGTTTGCAATCTTTACTGCAACCGGGATTGACACCCTCTTTGTTACCGAGCCTACCACATCCAGATAATCTGTCTCTATCTGACTTGCCCCCTTTAAAACATTCAGAGGCATAGAGAAGATGTTTAGCTCCAGTCCGTCTGCCCCGGCATCCTCAATCTCCTTTGCGAACTCAACCCATTCACCCATTGAATAGCAGTTTATGCTTGCTATTACCGGAACAGAGACTGTGTCCTTGATGTCTTTTATAAGTTTGAGATATTTGGCAATAGAGTTGTGCCTTATATAGTGGTGCAGATAATCTGCAGACTCCGGGTAATCGTGCGACTGATCTGCAAGAAACTCGGCCTCATCCACAATCTGCTCCTCAAATAGCGACTTAACGACTATCGCCCCAACACCGGCCTTATCAAAGGCCTCAACTTTGTCAAGCTGAGATGTAAGTCCTGAGCTGGCTGCCAGGATTGGGCTGCGAAGCTGCAGACCCATATAATTTACGGACAGATTTGACATAACTGTTCGGTTTTAAATTTTCTCAAATATCTTTCTTAGGCTCACCCTCTCGTCAACAATTCCTCTTACCTTTTCAACAGGAACTCTCTCCTGAGCCATTGTATCTCTCTCTCTTATTGTTACACATCCATCTTCCAGTGTCTGATGATCTATTGTTATGCAATATGGAGTGCCTATTGCATCCTGTCTGCGGTATCTCTTTCCAATACTGTCTTTCTCATCATACTGACAGTTGAAATCAAACTTCAGATCTCCCATTATCTCTCTTGCCTTCTCTGGAAGTCCGTCCTTCTTTACAAGAGGCAATACTGCCACCTTTACAGGAGCCAGAACAGCCGGCAGTTTAAGAACGACCCTCTCCTCTCCGTTCTCCAGCCTCTCTTCGCAATAGGAGGTTGAATAGACAGCAAGAAATGTTCTGTCAAGTCCAATAGATGTCTCAACAACATACGGAACATAGCTTTCATTTGTCTCTGGGTCAAAATACTGCATCTTTCTTCCGGAGAACTTCTGATGCTGACTTAGGTCAAAATCTGTTCTTGAGTGTATCCCCTCCAACTCCTTAAAGCCGAATGGGAATTCAAACTCAATATCTGCTGCTGCATTAGCATAGTGAGCAAGCTTTTCGTGATTGTGGAACCTGTATTTTGATTCACCAAGTCCTAAGGCCTTGTGCCAGGCAAGTCTCTTCTCCTTCCAATGTTCATACCACTTCATCTCCTCTCCGGGACGAACAAAAAACTGCATCTCCATCTGCTCAAACTCTCTCATTCTGAATATAAACTGACGAGCTACAATCTCATTTCTGAATGCCTTTCCTATTTGAGCAATACCAAACGGAATCTTCATCCTTCCCGTTTTCTGCACATTCAGGAAATTTACAAAAATACCCTGAGCGGTCTCCGGCCTTAAATAGATGATATTTGCATCTTCACTTACACTCCCCATTTGTGTTGAGAACATAAGGTTAAATTGCCTGACATCTGTCCAGTTGCGGCTGCCTGATATTGGGCAAACAATCTCACAATCAATAATTAGCTGCTTAACTGCTTCAAGATCATTAGAATTCAGAGCCTCGTTCATTCTGCGGGTAATATCGTCTGCCTTCTCCCTGTTTCTCAGGATATTTGGGTTAGTGCTCCTGAATTGGGCCTCATCAAAAGAGTCTCCAAATCTCTTACTTCCCTTCTCTACCTCCTTCTCAATCTTCTCTTCAATCTTGGCAATGTGATCTTCAAGCAGTACATCTGCTCTGTATCTCTTCTTTGAATCCTTGTTGTCAATCAGAGGGTCGTTGAAAGCCCCGACATGGCCTGAGGCCTCCCATACCTTGGGATGCATAAATATTGCAGAATCTATCCCTACGATGTTTTCGTTGAGACGGACCATAGCCTCCCACCAGTATCTTTTGATGTTGTTTTTCAGTTCTGCTCCAAGCTGGCCATAATCATAGACAGCACTCAACCCGTCATAAATTTCACTTGACTGGAAGATAAAACCATACTCCTTTGCGTGAGCAATCAAGCTTTTGAATAACTCCTCTTGTGTCATAAATCTCTAATCTGTTTATAAAAGGCAAAATTACTCCTTTTTTAGAGATTTTTGGTAAATTTGCGTTTTATAAAAATAAGAAATATTGGCAACTATGCGTAAAATACTGATTACTCTCACCTCGCTCCTGTTTTTTGCAGCTTCTTGGGCTCAGCCTGTAGCAAACTGGCAATTCTCTCAGAAAGACAACGGAGATGGAACAATAGACCTGATATTCAAATCATCTATTGAAGCTCCATGGTATATGTACAACTCTGACCCAGTCCAAAACGGACCTCTGCCCACCTCATTTGAAGCAGTATCACCCGTTGGTTATGAACTCGTGGGTAAACTTAAAGACTTAGGAACAGCAAAGACAAAAATGGATGAAGCCTTTGGAATGGAGGTAAAGGTATTTGAAAATGAGGCCTCATTTGTACAGACAATAAGAAGAACTTCTTCTGATCCAATTAAAGTAGAGGGGATTCTGACTTATCAAACCTGCAACGGAGGGGAGTGTCTTATGGATGAACTTGATGTAAAGTTTGATATTTCGGCTGGAGTGGTTGCAGAAGGCACCACAATCTCTTTGCCTGCACAAGACGAGCAAAACGGAGGCTCCCAGGGGTTACTACTGTTTTTGTTGATCGCTTTTGCCGCAGGTCTTGGCGGAGTATTTACCCCTTGTGTGTTTCCTATGATTCCTATGACAGTTAGCTTTTTCATAAGCGGAGGCGGAAGCAAAAGGGACGGTATTCTTAAGGGACTTGTTTTTGGTCTGTCGGTAACATTAATTTACACCCTTGTTGGTGTTATTGTAGCCCTGTTTCAGAGCACAGATGCTACTGATGTGCTGGGAACCCACTGGATTCCCAACATCCTCTTTGCCACTCTGTTTATAATTTTTGCAATCTCATTCTTTGGAGCATTTGAAATAACCCTCCCTACCGGTCTTGCAAATAAAGCCGATGCAAAAGCAGACAAGGGTGGTATCATAGCCTCGTTCTTTGTTGCACTGGCAATGGTGATAGTATCATTCTCCTGCACCGGTCCATTTGTCGGATCAATTCTGGCAGCAGCAGTAACCGGTGGTTTGGCGGCAAAGCCTGTACTCGGCATGATGTTTTTTGGACTTGCCTTCTCTCTGCCGTTTGTTTTGTTCTCCTTCTTCCCTTCTCTTATGAAGAAGATGCCAAAATCAGGAGGATGGTTAAATGTTGTAAAAGTAGTGTTTGCATTTATCCTTCTTGGATTCAGTTTCAAATATCTCGCCTCTGCGGATGCCTATTTTGGTCTGGGAATTATTACGAGAACCCTTGTAATTTCAATATGGATAGTGCTTGCGATACTATTAGGTGTTTACCTTCTTGGTAAGCTTAAAACATCTCACGATTCAGACATCAACCATGTAAGTACATTCAGACTCCTTTTTGCTATAGCATCTTTCTCATTTGCAGTATATCTGGTTCCCGGGCTTTTTGGAGCTCCTCTTACTCCGCTGTCGGGCCTCCTTCCTCCAGCTGACGAGAGCACATTCAGTATTGGATCCGGAGGTTATTCAGAGGGTACAGCCCTCCAGGGAGAGCCAACTCAGGGACTTTGCGGAGTTGCTAAATATGCAAACACAAAAAACAGGGCTCCTTACGGACTACCAAGCTATTATGATATAGCCGAAGCTATTGCCTGTGCAAAAGAGCTTAATAAACCGGTTCTTCTATCATTCAAATCTCACACCTGCAGCGCATGCAAGGTTATGGAGGCTAAGATTTGGAGCAATCCGGAGGTTCAGGCAATACTCAGAGATCAGGTTGTAATAGCATCACTTTATGTTGATGACAGGACTGAATTACCAATTGAAGAGCAGATTACATCCACGATTGACGGAAAGGTTAAAAACACCCTGGGCAGAAAATTAAGGGACTACCAACTTACGAAATTCGGCAAGGCCTCACAACCTCTTTATGTTATTGTAGGACATAACGAAGAGGTACTCTCTGCTCCTGTAGGTGAATCTACATTAGAGGAGTACCTTCGCTTTCTCAATACCGGGATTGAGAACTATAAAAAAGAGTATAATTAGTCTATAGTCTCAAACAGCTGATCCATAGGTTTGCGAACCTTTTTAAGGAATTGGTTCGCATCCTCTGGGGATCTGTATCCAACAGCCCCAATGCAGACTGAGGTTAACCCCTTTTCCTTAAGTCCCAGTATTTCATCAAACTTTGCTTTATCAAAACCCTCCATTGCAGCAGCGTCAATTTGCTGCTCTGCGGCTGCAGAGAGTAGTGCCCCTAAAGCGATATATGCCTGTTTAGAGTTCCATGTTGAGACCTGCTCCTGAGACATAGAACCAATTATCCCGTTTAGCATATCTCTGTAAGCATTATTGTTCTCTTCAGGTATATTATTTGTTTCGCCAGAGAGTTTTATAAAGGCATCAACCTTGTCAGGGCCATAACTTGTAAAGTTGGCAAAGACAAATACGTGAGAAGCCTCAGTAAGCTGTGGCTGGCCATAGGCTGCCTCTCTTAGCCTCTCCCTTATTTCTTTACTCTCAATTTCAAGCACTTTGTATGGCTGAAGGCCATATGAAGAGGGTATATAGTTAATTGCCTCCTTTAAATATTCTATCTGCTCTCTGTTTAATTTTCTGTTTGGGTCAAATCTTTTAACTGCATATCTCCATTTCAGTCCGTCAACTACTTTCATATTTTCAAATTTTAAAGTATTTTTAATTTAATTACAAGGTCATAGGAACCTCTATTACTAATATTTTTGTATTTTTATCTATACTAATACTTAATGTCTCTGTATCTGTAACAGTAATAGCATCTCTTCTCTCAATTCTATGTCCGTCAACTTCCGCCCCACCCTCAATAATAAAGAGGTAAACACCATTCCCTGTACGCTTAAGATCATATTTCACAAAGCTCTTTTTATCAAAAAAGCCTAAATGGAACCAGGCTTGCTGATTTATCCAGATCCCATCTTCTCCTCTGTTTGGAGATCCGATCTGTCCAAGTCTGTTAGTTGTTGATAATTTATCTATTGGCTTTTGATCATATCTTGGGGTTACATTCTTTTTTTCCGGGATTATCCAAATCTGCAGGAATTCAACAGCAATATCCTGCCTGTTGTTCATTTCGCTGTGAATAATACCGGTACCTGCGCTCATTGCCTGTACCTCCCCGTACTTAATTACTGTCTCATTACCCATACTGTCTCCATGCTTTAACTCTCCGCTTAATGGTATTGATACAATTTCCATATTGTCGTGCGGATGTTTTCCGAATCCCTCTCCTGCTGCTACATAGTCGTCATTTAAAACTCTTAACGCTCCAAAATGAATCCTGGCAGGATCATAATAGTTAGCAAAAGAGAATGAATGTGATGATTTTAACCAGCCATGGTCTGCGTAACCTCTGGAGTCCGCTTTAATCAGATTATATTTTTGAGTCATTTTTTTCATATCATTGCATTTAATTATAATGCAAAGATAGAGAGCTCCGGAGTGGGTGTAAATGCAAAAATCAGGGGAAGTATTGCAATTTTCCTAGGATGATCTGAATTCCGAAAAAGTGATCCCCTCCCTTTTTTTGAAAAAATTGCTGAAATGGGAAGGATCCTGAAAGCCCAGAGAGTAGGCTATCTCTTTTGAAGAGAGTTCTGTATGGATACCCATTCGCTTGGCCTCGATTACAACTCTATTTTGGATAAAATCCTTTGCCGTTGTCCCAACTGAGTCTTTCATTACACTATTCAGATAATCAGAGGTGATATTAAGTGCTTTTGCATATTTTGAAACCTGATGCCACTCATTGAACTTCCTCTCTAATAGAACTTTGAACCTTTTGACCAAATCTCTTCCTGTCTCAATGAGTTGAGTATTGCCACCATAGTTCATCTCAACCACTCTGTTACACTCTATTAAAAAGAGCTTAAGCCATGCCGCAACTGCCTCATAAACAAATCTGTCCCCTCTATTGAAAAGAGACTCTATCTCTTTCCCCATTAAATATAGTTTATCTGATAGCTCCATTGATAAATCCAGTGGCGGAGTGTCTGGCCTGCAAGAGAAAAGCCCGAGATTTGTTAGAAAGTCTTCACTAATATTGTATTTACAAAGAAACTCAGATGTAAACATAATAACGATACCTATAGGTCGAACGGGGGTAAAAACCTGATGGACCTGACCGGGCATCAGAAAGAAAACTCTGTTGTCCTTTATTTCATGTCTGGTAAAGTCTATTGCATGAAATCCTTCGCCCTTTTTTGAAAATATTATTGTATAGAAATTGTGTTTGTGAGGTTCGTCCGGGTTTGCACCACTCTCATCAAATATCTCCTCCATTGTTCTGTATGCAAAAAGAACAGATTGCTCCTCATGAAGAAGATCAAATGAGGGTATTTCAGCCCCTCTGGAATCTGTAAAGAGTGAATTCTTCATTTAATAATTACAATTGACTTATCTTCACACTCTTGCAATAGCTCAATTGACGTTTTATTCAGCTGCGGATGAATAAAGCCGGGGCAAATCTCAGCCACAGGCATAAGTACAAATCTTCTTTGGTGCATTTTTGGATGAGGAATAATCAGGAAATCGGTGTTAATCTGCAAACTATCATAGTAGATAATATCAATATCTATAACTCTGGAATCATATCCCTCCGAGCTTTGATTCCTTACTCTTCCCAACTCCTTTTCAATTTTCATTATATCTTGCAGCAGATCAATGGGGGTCAAAGTAGAGTTAATTTTTACAGCCATGTTTAAAAACCATGTCTCCGTATCAAATCCCCATGGTTCGCTTTCATATAGTGACGAACATACCGGAGTGGTCTCTGAGATGGCAGATAGCCTCTTTAATGCAGAGTTGAGATAATCCTCTCTGCAGCCCATATTACTTCCTAAAAGGAGTATTATCTCATACATAAAAGAGTTTTTATGGCTAAAGCATTCCTAACTCAAGCAGGGCCTCTTCACTCATTCTGTTTTTATCCCAGGGCGGGTCAAATGTAAGTTCAAGAGCAACATCCTTGACTCCCGGAACATCCATGACGGCATCAAAAATATCCTGTAGCAGCTGATCTGCCATTGGACAATTTGGAGATGTCAGGGTTAATTTAAGATCAACTTTTCCCTCCTCATTGCTCTTAATCTCATAAATAAGACCCAAATCATATACATTAACGGGTATTTCCGGGTCGTAAACCTGCTTTAAAGCAAGAACTATATTCTTATCTGAAATCATTGCATTATTGTTTATTAGCGGCAAAAGCCACTGCGTAAAACTTTATTTGCTTTATCATGGAGAGCAGTCCATTTGCCCTTGTCGGAGATAGGTTCTGCTCTAATCCTATCTCTTTAATAAATCCCAGGTCTGCCTCAATTATCTCCTGCGGAGCTCTTCCGGAAAAGACCCTTATCAACAGAGAGATTATCCCCTTTGTGATAATTGCATCACTGTCTGCTGTAAACCAAATTTTCCCGTCAGAATAGTCGGCAGCAAGCCATACTCTTGACTGACAGCCCTTTATTAAATTGCGATCCTCCTTGCCACTATCTTTAATAATTGGCAAAGATCTGCCCAGCTCTATCAGATATTCATATTTGTCAAGCCAGTCTGTAAAGACTGAAAACTCCTCCACAATTTGTTGCTCTACCTCTTTAATTGACATAATTCATTGTTTTATCTTAACATATTTATGGCTTTTCTTAGTGACTTGGTGAAGAGCTCTGTCTCTTCAATTGTATTATACGGAAGAAGCGAGGCTCTTATCATTCCTGTTACTCCAAATCTTGTCATTAAAGGTTCGCAGCACATCATACCGGATCTGACAGCTACTCCCATTTTATCTAACAACATGGCTAAATCCGTATGGTGTACACCTTCAACATTAAATGAAAAAATAGGCAACTTTTGTTTAGACTTTCCAAATAATGTCAAACCCTCAATCTCCTCAAGTTCTTTATTTAATGATGATGTTAATCTCTCTTCATGTGCAGTCATAAAATCAATATCAACCCTGTTCACAAAATTTATCGCTTCGCCCAATGCTGCAACACCGATAAAGTTAGGGGTTCCGGCTTCAAATTTGAGTGGCAATGGTGCAAATGTTGTTTTTGCCAGTGTAACACTGTCAACCATATCTCCACCTCCCATCCATGGCTCCATCTCTTCTAAAACCTCCCTTTTACCGTATAAAACCCCTGTTCCGGTAGGTCCGTATAGTTTGTGGCCTGAAAATGCATAAAAATCACAATTAAGATCTTTTACATCAACTTTACCGTGGACAACTCCCTGAGCTCCGTCAAGTAAAACTCTCGCGCCAAATCTGTGAGCTCTTTCAATAATCTCCTGTACAGGGTTTTTTATGCCTAGCACATTTGATATATGTGCAACAGAAACAATCTTCAGCTTACTATCAATCAAACTATCCAATTTATCAAGTATCCACTCTCCGTTTTGATCTACTGGTAGAACTCTTAGTTCAGCTCCGGCTCTTTTACATGCCATTTGCCAGGGGACAATGTTAGAGTGGTGGTCTGCCTCGCAAATCAGAACCGCATCTCCCTTTGAGATAAACCTTGATGTAAAACTGTTCGCCACAAGATTGACAGAGGCTGTCGTGCCTGAGGTAAAAATTATCTCATCTGTTGATTCAGCATTTATAAACTCTTTAACTGCGAGTCTTGCAGACTCATAAAGATCTGTACATCTTGCACTAAGCTCATGTACGGCTCTATGAATGTTCCCGTTAGTCCCGGAATTCATATCATTAATAAGCTCAATAACGCTTTGAGGCTTTTGAGCAGTTGCTCCATTATCAAAATAGATCAGATCTCTGTTGTTCACCTTTTGATTCAGAGCCGGGAAATGCTCCCTCATTTGGGCAATGTTCACAATTTTTGCCATATCTATTGATTCCTTCAATTAATGATTGATTCCTGCAAAATTAAACATAAATTTGCAAGAATAGTTTAAATCAGGGCTATGTACGACTACATTAAAGGAGAGATCGCAGAGATAGGACCAACAGAGGTTGTGATAGATACGCCAACTTTCGGTTACAAGCTTCAAATATCACTGCAGACATATTCAAAGCTTCAGGCCGGAGTAAGGGCAAAACTTTACATACATCATCACATCCGGGAAGATGTAGAGTTGATGTACGGTTTCTTTGATAAAGATGAGAGAACTATCTTTCAGCACCTGATAGAGGTCTCTGGCATTGGTCCCAATACGGCCAGAATGATGCTCTCCTCAATGTCCTCAGAAGAGATCAGAAATGCAATAATAACTGCAGATATAAACAGGCTGAAAAGCATTAAAGGCATTGGGTTGAAAACGGCTCAGAGATTGCTTATAGAGCTAAAAGACAAAATTATAAAAGGTGGTGGCAGCTCCTTTATTACAGGAGAGTCTCATGCGATGTCTGACGGAAGGAGAGATGAGGCAATCTCTGCCCTGATTCTTCTGGGTTTCAGCAAGGCAAATGTTGAAAAAGTTGTTGATGGGATTTTAAGAGAATCTCCTGTTGAGCCTCTTGAAGAGATAATAAAGCTCTCCCTTAAAAGATTATAAATTTCAATTATTTTAATAAATTTGCAACAAATTTAATAACAAAATTATGAGCATACCTGCAAATCTTAAGTACAGCAAAGACCACGAATGGGTACTTGTTGATGGTGATATCGCAACAGTCGGAATCACCGAATTCGCTCAGGGACAATTGGGCGATATAGTTTTCGTTGATATTCAAACTGAGGGAGAGACTCTCTCGGCAGGAGATGTTTTTGGAGCAATTGAGGCTGTAAAAACTGTAGCTGACGGACTTATGCCTGTCTCAGGAGAGATCGTCGAGGTCAACGGAGAGCTTGAAGGTGCTCCGGAGTCGATTAATAAGGATCCTTACGGAGCAGGCTGGATGATTAAGATAAAACTTACCAATCCTACGGAAATAGATGAGCTTATGGACGCTGCGGGTTACGAAGCGTTTATCTCATAATTAATTCAAAATATAAAAAAAGAGCGTCGGGAAATCCGGTGCTCTTTTTTTTGTGTTGGATGGATATTGTTCTAAATTTACGCACACTAACAAACAATATTAACAGAGCTATACTATGAAACACAGTTTCGGCAGTGACAATCATTCAGGAGCTGCACCAGAAATAATGCAGGCTATAATTGATGCAAACAGAGAATTTCAGGTAGCATACGGTGAAGATGAATACACAACAGCGGCTATAAAAACATTCAAAAAAGTTATGGGAGAAGAGGCCATCCCCTTCTTTGTTTTTAATGGTACAGGTGCAAACATTCTTGCATTAAAGGCGCTTACAAAAAGCTACAATTCAATTCTTTGTCCAGAAAACGCTCATATAAATGTTGACGAGTGCGGCGCACCGGAAAATATCACAGGAGCCAAACTAATTCCTCTTCCGGCCAATAATGGCAAAGTCTCACCGGCACAGGTTAAACGCGAGTTAAAGGGTTTTGGTTTTCAGCACCATTCTCAGCCAAAAGTGCTCTCTATATCACAGCCGACAGAACTTGGAACACTTTACACTCCCGGGGAGATAAAGGAGCTTGCTGATTTAATGCACGCCCATAATGGTTATCTCCATGTTGATGGTTCCCGTATCTCAAACGCAGCTGCCTCACTTGGCCTACCAATAAAAAAATTTATTACAGACCAGGGTGTTGACGCACTATCCTTTGGCGGCACAAAAAACGGCTTGCTGATTGGAGAGGCTGTCATCTTTTTCAGGGAAGAGTTAGCCGAGAATTTTCAATATATCAGAAAGCAAGGAGCACAACTATTCTCAAAGAACAGATTCATAGCCGCTCAGTTTGATGCATTTCTTAAGGATGGATTGAATATCAGACTGGCTTCGCACTCAAACGCAATGGCGAAATATCTGCAGTCTGAACTAAAAGATATTAAGGATGTTATAATAACAAGACCTGTTGAGACAAATGTAGTATTTGCACGCATATCAAATGAGTTATGTGAAAAACTTATGAAAAAACATTACTTTTATGTCTGGGACGAGGAGAGCGGAGAGGTTAGATGGATGTGCTCATTCAATACTACAAAAGAGGATATTGACAATTTTGTACAGGATATTAAATCAATACTATAACCTAAACAATATATATTATGGCAGTTACAAGAGTTTTTGACCTTCTGGATCAGCTGGTTGAAAAATATCCTAAAGATGACATTCTCAGCAGAAAAAGTGCCGGGAAATGGATTAAATACTCATCTCATAGTTACAGCGAGCACTCTCATCTGGTTGCTTATGCTCTCCTCTCAATGGGTTTTGAAAAAGGGGATAAAGCACTTACCATAATGCCAAACAGACCTGAGTGGAATTTCCTTGATATGGGTATAATGATGGCAGGTATGGTGCATGTACCTGTTTACACAACACTGAGTACTGATGACTATCTCCATATAGTTAACCATAGTGACGCTAAGGTAGTATTCATTGGAAATGATAATCTAGCTAAGAAGATTGTTCCAATTATTGAGAAAGTTGACAGAGAGATTAAAGTATATACTGTTGACCCGGTTTCAGGATACTCCTCTATCGAAGAGATCTACAATACAGGACGATCAAATGCTGACAAGTATAAAGAGGCTGTAGAAAAAATAAAGACTGAAACAGATGAGAACGATGTTGCGACAATAATCTATACATCCGGAACTACAGGCACCCCTAAAGGGGTTATGCTCTCGCATAAAAATCTTGTTTTCAATTTTATTGGTACAGCTGTTCAGCAAATCAGAGATCACCGTCATAAAATGCTCAGCTTCCTGCCTCTTTGCCACATTTACGAACGGGGAATGAACTACGATTATCAATATCTTGGAATAAGCATCTATTACGCTGAAAGCCTATCAACAATAGCTTCTGATCTGGCAGACAGCAAAGCCGACGGTTTTTGCGCTGTTCCCAGAGTACTAGAGATGATGTATTCAAAACTAGAGGCAGCCGGAAAAGATCTCAGCGGAATAAAGAAGGTTATATACAGCTGGGCATTCAGAATTGCTAATAAATTTGACTATACTAAGAACAGCCCCCTTTATAAACTTCAATACTCTATTGCTGATAAGCTGGTTTACAGCAAATGGAGAGCAAAACTTGGCGGTAAAGAGATGCTGATTGTTTCCGGAGGATCTGCAATACAGGCGAAAATTATACGCCTTTTCACAGCGGCAAAAATGTACATATTTGAAGGGTACGGAATGACAGAGGCCTCTCCGGTAATAGCTGTCAACAATCCAAAAGAGATGATTATTAAAATTGGCACTGTGGGCAAGAAAATGGATGGCACAGAGCTAATGATTGCAGACGATGGCGAGATTCTGACAAGAGGCCCGCACGTAATGCTCGGATACTATAAAGATCCTGATTATACAAAACAGGTAATTGATGAAGAGGGATGGCTTCATACAGGAGATATTGGTGTCATCGTTGACAAAATATTTTTAAAAATAACTGATAGAAAAAAAGAGATATTTAAGCTCTCTGCCGGTAAATACATTGCCCCTCAGGTAATTGAAAACATGCTTAAGGAGTCTTCATACATTGAAAACTGTATGGTGGTTGGAGAGAATCAGAAATTTGCCTCTGCTCTTATTATTCCGGACATTAATAAACTGCATTTTTGGGCGGCAAAACACAAAATTCAATTCACAGATAACCATGAGCTTGTTCAAAATCCTCAGGTAATCAAGAAAATTTATAGCGAAATTGATAAAGTAAATACTAAACTTGCTGCTCATGAGCAGGTTAAGAGAGCCAAGCTAATCATAGATGAATGGACTCCATTGAATGATATGCTCTCTCAGACACTTAAGTTAAAGAGAAATAAAATTAAAGCTAAGTATTCAGAAACAATTGCCGAGATATTTAAGAACGAATAATTCGTAAAAAAATTAAACTTTGAGCATAAGAAAAGCCACACATTCAGACAGAGAAGCCATATATAAAATATGGCTCTCTTGTTTTACTGATGATCAGGTATATATAAATAATTACCTTGATTATTGCTTTCCTCACACAACTACCCTTATAAAAGAGGTTTCCAATTCAGATGCAGTAGCGGTTATCTCAATAATTCCCTCCTATTTTATACATGAAAAGCGGATATATTCAGGAGCCTATTTATATGGAGTTGGAACTCTCCCTGAACACAGAGGCAAATCATACTCATCTGAATTAATCAGTGAAGCTGTTTCACTATTGAGGGCAAAAGGAGAAGAATATTTTCTTGTTAAACCTGCAACAGAGAGTCTTTTTTCCCTCTATAGGAGGCTTGGCTTTGATAAGGAATTATTTAAATCAATCTCTACTCTGTCTCACTTTCCAAATACCCAATACAACCAAGAGATTAATATAGAGCGAATAGATCCCAACGCCCACATTGAAGAGATCGCTACCATTAGAGAGAAAAAAATGTCAGATAAAACATTTATGTGGAACAGGGATGTTTTGAACTATGCTCTTAATGAAATTGTAGGCAGAGGTGGTTCTGTACTTTTTAACAGATACACATCTGATTATTGCACAGGCTACCAACCAGAAACCAGCTCTGCATTACATATTCTGGAATCTACTTTAGCCCCAGATGAAACAAGTGCTGTTTTTAGAAATACAATTCTTTCAACAATACCCGGCACAGATGAGATTATCCTTGATTCAAATTATTCATCTAATCAAAAGGGAGACAAAATCCTGTCTGCCCTTCTTATGGAGCTAAAACCCGGAATTTTCAGCTTTTGTAAAGATCTCTCTCTCTCTTTGCCGATGGAGTAAAGCAATAGTGTTCCTCGTGGAACCTATTCCTCCACTAATACTATCTTCCAAAATAGACTAGCAGTATTGATATATCAGCCGGAGAGACTCCCGGAATTCTTGATGCCTGAGAAATTGTTCTAGGTCTGTGTTTTTCCAACTTCTGCCTGGACTCTGTGGAGAGAGACTTAAGCGACTGATAATTAAAATCATCTGGAATTTTCACATCCTCTAATCTTAAGATTTTCTCCGCAATCCTTTTTTCACGCTCAATATAGCCACGATACTTAACAAATATTTCAGCTGAAGAGACAATCTCTTTAACAAACAAATTAAACGCTATTACGCCATCCTCTTCTGAGGTGTGTTTATATGGCAACTCCCCAGTTGATAACATGTATCTTTTAATTAGACCAAAGAGTTGTTTTGTGTTGTCTGGCTGAGGATTATGAGTTATCAATTCATTATTTAAAACCGACAAGAACAAGTGTTGTAACTCATTGAATTTTTGCGAATTTTCAAATGTTCCTCGTGGAACACTTCTTAACAGTTCATTAATCTCAATCTGAGGTCTGGTTAAAATTTCTGCAAGTCTCTTCTTTTGGGAAACTTTTGATGATCCTACCCGTTCTAAGTAATCATTGATTTCGTCGGGCAAAACCGAAGTCTCCTCCATAAAGGCAACAAGAGATTTAACATATGAGTATTTTAGCTCTGTAAGCTCTAGTCTCTCTTTTGTCGCTAGTCCAATATTAAAACCTGCCCGAGTTAGTCTTAGATCTGCGTTGTCCTGTCTTAGTAAAATTCGATATTCAGCTCTGGAGGTAAACATTCTGTAGGGTTCATCAACCCCCTTTGTAACCAGATCGTCTATTAAAACACCAATGTAAGCCTCATCTCTCTTCAGGACCAAGGGTTCACTACCGTTTAGTTTTAAGTGTGCGTTAACTCCAGCCATTAATCCCTGGGCAGCAGCCTCCTCATATCCGGTCGTGCCATTTATTTGGCCGGCGAAATAAAGATGTTCAACTCTCTTTGTCTCTAGTGTGTGGTGAAGTTGTGTTGGTGGAAAATAATCGTATTCTACGGCATAAGCCGGCCTGAAAATAATCACATTCTCAAAGCCTGGTATTGCTCTTAATGCTTTATACTGTACCTCAAGAGGTAATGAAGAAGAGAATCCCTGCAAATAATATTCATGAGTATTCCAGCCTTCGGGTTCAAGAAATAATTGGTGTGATGTTTTATCAGAAAATGTTTTTAGTTTATCTTCAATACTTGGGCAGTATCTTGGTCCTCTTCCGGAAATTTTCCCAGAAAACAGAGGGGAAAACTGAAAGCCCTCTCTGAGAAGATTGTGAACCTCCTCATTAGTATGGACCATAAAGCAGGAGAGTTGCTTTACAGATGACTGGATAGGAGATGGCTTTGGAATAAATGAGAATCTCTCAGGGTTAGTATCTCCATACTGTATCTCCAGTTTAGTAAGGTCAACAGAACGTGCATCAATTCTTGGTGGAGTACCGGTTTTCATTTTATCCACTTCAAAGCCGAACTCCAGTAACTGCTCCGAGAGATGTTTTGATGAAGGCTCCCCTACTCTCCCTCCCTCAGTAGTATTTTTTCCTATGTATAACTTACCATTTAAAAATGTACCGGCTGTTAATATTATAGATTTTGTTTTAAAAGTGGCCCCCAGTTCAGTAACTACTCCAACAATTTTATTGTTATCAAAAATAAATTGTGTTACTGTATCTTGCCATAAATTCAGATTTGGAGTGTTTTCAAGAATATATCTCCAGTTTAGCGAGAAGTGCTGTCTGTCACATTGGGCCCGGGGACTCCACATTGCAGGTCCCTTTGATCGGTTTAACATTCTAAACTGTATTGTGCTTGCATCTGTAACAACTCCTGTACAGCCCCCTAAAGCATCTATCTCTCTGACTATCTGTCCCTTTGCGATGCCTCCTATTGCTGGATTACATGACATTTGAGCAATTTTACCCATATCCATAGTAAGCAACAAGACCCTGGATCCCATTTTTGCTGCTGCATGAGCTGCTTCACATCCTGCATGACCAGCACCTATAACAATAATATCGTAACTCTCTCCCATTAAAATTGACTTGTAAATAATGATAAAGCGCCGTTTTCAGCTTCTCTCATTTTTTTGCTCTCCTCATTTGTAGAATCCTTATAACCCATCAAATGGAGAATCCCGTGTATCATAACTCTTCTAAGCTCCTCCTGAAAAACAGTCTTATATATTTTACTGTTTTCTAAAACTCTTTCAACGCTAATAAAAAGATCTCCCGACAAAAGAGTATCAGATGAGTAGTCAAAGGTGATTATATCTGTATAGTAATCATGATTTAAAAACTGCTTGTTAATTTTAAGCAGATACTCATCACTGCAAAATATAAAATTTATGTCGCCCAGTACCAGACCATTGACCATATTTGTTCTATGCGACTCTTCTAAAACGACAGTATTTATCCATGCAGAGAGTTTTCTTCTCTGTTTAAGGTTGAAGTCTATGTCTTCAATATTGTATTTAATCATATATTACTGTTTGGAACCGTTTGCAGACTCCTCCTCTAGCATATCCCAATACTCAACCGCTCTTCTTGTATGGGGGATAACAATTGATCCGCCCACAAGGTTTGCCACAGACATAATTTCAAACATTTGATCTCTGTTTACACCGAGTTCAAAACATTTCTCAAGATGGTATTTAATACAATCATCACATCTCAGCACAGCAGATGTTGCTAGACCGAGCATCTCTTTTGTAACAGCAGGTAACGCTCCATCCTCATAACACCTTGTATCAAGGTTATAAAATCTTTTGAAAAATAAATTGTCTGAATCAAGTATCTTCTTGTTCATTTTGGCACGAAATGTGCGGAATTCGTCTATTCTGTTCATCCGATAAGATTTTGCGCAAAACTACATAAAATATACTAATCAAAATTTTTCTATTATGTCTAAAGTTACTGTCATAGGGGCCGGCAATGTTGGTGCAACTTGCGTCAACGCAATGAATATGCTTCAGTTTGCCGGAGAAATTGTTCTTCTTGACATCAAGGAGGGTATCGCAGAGGGAAAAGCAATAGATATGATGCAGACCGCTAAACTGCTCAGATTCGACACTACAATCAGAGGCGTTACCAATGATTACGCAGCTACTGCAAAATCTAAAGTAGTTGTTATTACCTCCGGACTTCCCAGAAAACCGGGTATGACCAGAGAGGAGCTTATAGGTACTAATGCTGAAATAGTTGGCAATGTTGTTGAGAATGCTCTTAAATATTCTCCGAACGCAATATTTGTTATAATTTCCAACCCTATGGACACTATGACATACCTAACTGTAGCCAAAGCCAAACTCCCTAAAAATAAAGTTATAGGGATGGGCGGTATTCTTGACAGCAACAGATTTGTGTATTATCTAAGAAAGGCGCTGGATGCCCCTGCGAGTGATGTAGCTGGCATGGTTATTGGAGGCCATGGTGATACAACCATGATTCCTCTTATCAGGTTTGCAAATCTGAGAGGAATTCCTGTAAGTGAATTACTTTCAGAGGAAGTTCTTTCACAAGTTGTAAAAGATACAATGGTTGGAGGCGCAACTCTTACCAAACATCTTGGAACCTCAGCATGGTACGCTCCGGGAGCTGCTGCAGCAGCACTTGTTCGTTCAATCGTGCTTGATGAGAAAAAGATCTATCCGTGCAGTGTACTTCTTGAAGGAGAGTATGGACAAAGCGATATTTGCCTTGGAGTACCGGTAGTTGTGGGGAGACACGGATGGGAAAAGGTTGTTGAACTTAACCTCAACCCAGAGGAGAAAGAGGCCTTTGAAAAGAGCGCAGATGCAGTGAGAGCTACAAACGATGTTTTGAAAGATCTCAACATCATCTAGCAAATTGAGAAAATTTTTGCATCTTTGCGATGCAAAATTTGGGGCATTAGCTCAGCTGGCTAGAGCGCTTGCATGGCATGCAAGAGGTCATCGGTTCGACTCCGATATGCTCCACAAATAGTTTTTAACAATAAATTTTAAATTTATCTTCTTCATTTTCTTGTGATTAATAATTTTTTGCCATAGTTTATCCACAATAACACTTGTCAAATCATTATTTCTTTATAATTTTACATTTCAATAAACTTCTGATTACATTAATACAGATATGGAAATAAAGAAAACGCCCAAAGCCGATCTTGAAAACAAGAAAATTCTATTCAGAGAAATTGGATTAATCGCAGCTCTGGCTCTTGTTTTAGTGGCATTTGAATGGAAAACCTACGATAAGCAAATAAGCACGTTGGGTGATAACAACGCCGTTGTTATTGAAGAGGAGATGATTCCTATTACCAATGAGACTCCTCCGCCACCGGTAGATGTACCAAAAATTCCTACTGTATCTGATGTTATTGAGATCGTGGATGATGACATGAAGATTGAGAACGAGCTCATCATCAACACAGAGGATGACAAGAATCTTGGTGTAGAGATTAAAGATTACGTAAAAGGCCGCGTTGAAGAGGTTATTGAGGAGGAGGAGATTCCGTTTACAATAGTAGAGGAGAAGCCTACATTCCAGGGTGGAGACGAAAACACTTTCACCAAATGGGTTGCAAGCAAGCTTGTATATCCTGAGATAGCCAAGGAGAACGGAGTTCAGGGCCGTGTTATACTTCAGTTCCTTGTAAATACTGACGGTAGCGTTAGCGACGTTAAGGTTGTAAGAGGCGTGGATGCATCACTTGACAGAGAGGCTGCCAGAGTTGTTGCTTCATCGCCAAAATGGAAACCAGGAAGACAGAGAAACAAGCCTGTAAAGGTTCGCTACACATTCCCTGTAATATTCCAGTTGAGATAATTACTGAATTAACAGAATAAAAGAAAAGGCTGCCTCGATCAGAAGCAGTCTTTTTTCAATTAATATGGCAATATTGGAAGATAATAATCTGGAGAGAGTCGTTTTTGTTGGTGTAATCAGACAAAACGATGAAGAGAGAAAGGTATATGAGTATCTTGACGAGCTCGCATTCCTGGCCGAAACAGCCGGAGGGGCTGCAGTAAAGACATTTGTACAGAGGCTGGACAAACCCAATCCCAAGACATACATTGGGACTGGTAAGCTTGACGAAATAAAGGCATATATCAAAGAGAACGATATAAAACTTGTCATTTTTGATGACGAGCTCTCTCCTTCTCAATTAAGAAATATAGAGAGGGAACTTGAGTGCAGAATACTTGACAGAACAAATCTGATACTTGACATATTTGCTCAACGGGCCAAAACAGCTTATGCAAAAACACAGGTTGAATTAGCTCAATATCAATACCTATTGCCTAGACTAACAAGGATGTGGACACACCTTGAGAGACAGAGAGGTGGTATTGGGATGAGGGGTCCCGGTGAAAGCCAGATTGAGACAGACAGACGGATAATTCTTGATAAAATTAGCAGACTAAAAGAGCAGCTTAAGAAAATTGATCGGCAAATGGCCTCTCAGAGAGGGAATCGGGGTAGTCTTGTTAGAATCTCTCTGGTCGGCTATACAAACGTAGGTAAAAGCACTCTGATGAATCTGCTTGCCAAAAGTGATGTATTTGCTGAAAATAAGCTGTTTGCCACTTTAGATACAACGGTCAGAAAGGTCGTTATTGAGAATGTCCCCTTTTTGCTCAGTGATACTGTCGGTTTCATAAGAAAACTCCCCCATCAGCTTGTTGAGTCTTTTAAGAGCACTCTGGATGAAGTCAGAGAGGCGGATATCCTTATGCATGTGGTAGATATATCACACCCAAATTTTGAAGAGCATATCAAAGTAGTAAGGGAGACTCTAGATGAGATTGGAGCTAAAAACAAGCCCACTTTCCTTGTATTCAATAAAATAGATGCATACAAATACATCCCTCAGGATGAGTTTGACCTAAATGAGAAATCAAGGGAAAACTATACTCTGGATGAGTTAAAGAGAAGCTGGATGGGCAAAGAGAACTCTCCGTGCATATTCATTTCTGCGAGAGAGAAGATTCAGATTGACAAGTTAAGGAATGATATCTACAAAATGGTTGCGGAGATCCATGCCGGAAGATATCCTTTTGATAACTTCCTCTGGTAGCCTCTCTACCTTTCTTCCCTTATATCCGGTCATTGTCACAGCAGCTGTAAGTGAGTTGATAAGCGCCTCTTCAACAGCTTCAATTGTTGCCATAAAAAGTGGTGACATTGAGTCATTGTGGAGCTCAACGGGGTTGTAGTAAGGCTTTGACTCATCAATTAAATTCTCCTTGGCAACTGAGAATGCTATTATATAGTCGCCACTTCCATTAGAGGCAATTCCACCCGATTTCGCCAAACCCATAAAGGCTCGTTTTGCAATGCGCTCAAGATTTCTTGAGGTTACCGGAGCATCCGTTGCTACTACAATCATGCAAGAGCCGTCGGCATCCTGCATAATGTTTTTGCTGTAACTATAATTTTTAAGCAGTTTTCCAACAGGGACTCCAGCAATTTCCAGAACACCTCCGTAGTTTGTCTGTACAATAACGCCCACGGTGTATCCCCCTAGAGATTTTGGCAATACTCTTGAGGATGTGCCGATACCTCCCTTAAAACCGAAACAGATTGTGCCGGTACCTGCACCAACAGCCCCCTGCTCCACCCTGCCTGAACCAGCACTGGATATCGCCTCTAAAACATGGCTAGGGCGAATAACCCTTGCCCTTATATCATTTAGTCCGCCATCGTTTGTCTCTCCCACTACTCCATTAACAGATGCAATATTCTCGTTTCCTGGTTGAGACAGTGTATATGTAATCAGTGCGTCCAAAGCAGGAGCAACACTCATGGTGTTTGTAAGAATAACAGGTGTTTCAATGTTTCCCAGCTCTTTCACCTGTGTTGAACCGGCTAATTTACCAAATCCATTACCAACAAAAATTGCTGCCGGAACCTTGTTTCTGAAAATATTACCCTCGTGAGGAATAATTGCTGTCACTCCTGTCCTGATGCTCTCTCCCTCTATAATTGTGACATGTCCAACCTTAACGCCAGGAACATCTGTAATGGAATTATATTCTCCGGTTTTCATCACGCCAATACCGGCGCCATAATCCCTTAGTGTATTCTGTGCTGATAACGAAACAGAAATAACCATAGAAAAAGCTAATACAAGTTTATAGAAATTTTTCATCAGAGGGTCATAAATTTAATTAATTCTTCTGCAACTACCTCCGGCTCCTCCAGGAATCCGTTATGCCCGGAATTGGGCAGTAAAATTGATTTGGCGGCTGGCAATGACCTTATCAGAGACTCAGCTTTCTCATTTGTTATATGATAATCATTTGCCCCAAAAAACATCAATATGGGTGTTTTAGTTGACAGAAGAGTGGGAAGATTGTCCGGACGTGACTTAAGGCCTTTAATAGAGGCCACAATTCCTTCCGGATCATGTGTCTCAGTTAGCTCTACAATCTCAAAAATCTTTTCATCAAATTTCCTTTGATTCTCAGGGGCGAACATCTTTGGGATTCCCATTTTTGCAATCGCAGGAAGCTTTGCCTGCTTTATCAATGCTATCTCTCTGTCTCTGTCTTTTATCTTTTCAGCAGAATCCGGATAAGGAGTAGAGTGCATAAGAACCAGACCTGTAAAAAGATCCGGATATTTTTTAACACATTCTATTGCAATATAGCCACCCATAGAGTGGCCCATAATATAACAACTTTTAACGTCACAGATTTTCAGTACATCTGATATAACATCAGCACAAAACTCCAGCGAGTTTTCTGTTTGGTGTGTGCCTGAAAGACCATGTCCTGGCAAATCTATCGAGATTATCCTGATGTTCGGCGGAAGTTTTGTTAAAAAATCCTGCCACACATAGAGAGTTTCAAGATAACCGTGGAGCAATAACAAAACCTTATCACCCTTTTTTGAGTCAGAAATATGAACCGGAATGCCGTTGCAAATTGAAAAAAACTCCATTATCCGCTTTTTTTGCAAATTTACGAAGAATTGTGTTGAAAATTTTATATTTTTGTGGCTCTGCTACACCTAATCCCTACGCAACATTATTTATTTAAAACAACTATTATGAAAATCTCAAGATTTTTATCACTTATTGCACTTGGCCTTTTGACGCTTTCGCTCTTCAGTTGCAACAAAGAGCCGCAACCCATAGTGCTTGCAGGGACTTGGAACATTGACACTACCCAGACCATGGTTCTTATTAAATATGATGCTGTTGAAGCGGAATTGAACCCCGTAGCATACAATTTTCTTAGAGAAAACATTCAAAAAATAAGAAAAAACCTTATTCAACCTGATCAACTGGTTTTTGACGAAACAAATTCTGTCCTGTTTAAAATGAAGAGCGGTCAGGATTTTGCCGGTACCTATACAAAAATTGACGAAGTTTACTTCCAGATAACCAATCTGGTATTTCCTGACGGCATTCTTGGGGGTTGCGATAATACCAACCTGGAATTGTATTATCCAAGAGATTATATATTGAGCGTTATTTCAGGCATATTGACGCCACAGGATCCGCCTATTGAGAATTTTGACAGAATGATTACAGCTGAGTCTGGTGGGATTATGCTTTTCAGAAGATAATCGCTTTTCCACTCAATCAGAGAAAAAAAAGAGGGCCGCATAAGTGGCACCTCTTTTTTTATTCATCAATATTTAAAAACATTTAGTCTTTAATTTTAGCCTTTAAAAACTCTCTGTTTAGCCTTGCAATATGTGCTACAGAAATGTCTTTTGGACACTCCATTTCGCAGGCACGAGTATTTGTACATGCGCCGAAACCAAGATCGTCCATTCTTGCAACCATCGCTTTAGCCCTTCTGGCCGCCTCAACTTTTCCTTGCGGCAATAGTGCCAATGAGCTGACTCTGGCCGCCACAAACAGCATTGCTGAGCCATTTTTACAAGTTGCAATGCACGCTCCGCAACCTACACAAGCTGCTGCGTCCATACTCTCTTCTGCATCATCTCTTGGTATAGGTATAGTATTGGCATCCGGAATTCCACCGGTGTTAACTGATACATATCCGCCTGCCTGAAGAATTTTATCAAGGGCTTGCCTGTCCACAACAAGGTCTTTGATTACAGGCATACCAGCCGATCTCCAAGGTTCAATCGTGATAGTCTCACCATCTTTGAACTTCCTCATATGGAGCTGGCAAGTTGTTATATCGTCGTCAGGTCCGTGCGCTCTTCCGTTAATATAGAGCGAGCACATTCCACAAATTCCTTCACGGCAGTCATGATCAAATGCAACAGGCCCCTCTGACTTGCACCCCTTCTCTACGGAAACAGGGTCAGCACCCTCTCTTACCAATTGGTCATTGAGGATATCCATCATCTCCAGGAAGGAAGTATCCGGAGAAATATTTTGCACCTTGTAGGTAGCGAACCTCCCTTTATCTTTCGCGCTTTTCTGGCGCCAAACCTTTAATGTAAAGTCCATATCTTTTGTACTCCTTAGTCTTTATAGTTACGGGTTGCAATCTTAATGAATTCATACTGGAGAGGCTCCTTGTGTTTTATCGGCTCTTTGCCGTATCCTGTGTACTCCCAAGTACTTACATACATATAGTTTTCATCATCCCTAAGAGTTTCACCCTCCTCGGTCTGCATCTCCTCGCGGAAGTGACCTCCGCAAGACTCTTTTCTTGTGAGGGCATCCATCGCCATAAGCTCTCCCATCTCAAGAAAATCTGCAACTCTTACCGCTTTTTCAAGCTCCTGGTTAAACTCGTTGTTCTCTCCAGGAACAAACAGATCTTTCCAGAACTCTTCTCTCAGAGCACGAATCTCCTCAATCGCCCTCTTTAAACCGGCCTCATTTCTTGCCATACCAACATAGTCCCACATAATATGGCCAAGTTTTTTGTGAAAATGGTCAACAGGCTGCTTACCTTTGATATTGAAAAGTTTGTCAAGTCTCTCCTTAATATTTTTCTCAGCCTCTTCAAAGGCAGGGTGATTGGTATCTGTCTTTTTAACCTGAATTTTTCCGGCAAGATAATCTCCTATTGTATAAGGTAGAATGAAATATCCGTCAGCAAGTCCCTGCATTAGAGCAGATGCTCCAAGTCTGTTCCCGCCATGGTCACTGAAATTTGCCTCTCCTATTGCATAAAGCCCCGGTATAGTTGTCTGAAGATTGTAATCTACCCATAGTCCACCCATAGTATAGTGAATAGCAGGGTATATCATCATCGGCTCATCATAGGGATTAACATCTGTAATCTTCTCATACATCTGGAAAAGGTTACCATATCTCTCCTCTATAACTTTCTTACCAAGTCTCTCAATTGCTGTTTTGAAATCAAGGAAAACCGCCAGGCCTGTTTCGTTTACACCAAACCCTGCATCGCATCTCTCCTTTGCAGCTCTGGATGCAACATCTCTTGGAACAAGGTTCCCGAACGCAGGATAACGGCGCTCAAGATAGTAATCCCTGTCCTCCTCAGGTATTTGTGAAGCCTTAATCTTTTTCTCCCTGAGTTTAACAACATCCTCCATCTTTTTTGGCACCCATATTCTTCCATCATTTCTTAACGATTCAGACATAAGGGTAAGTTTTGACTGTTGCTCACCATGAACCGGTATACAGGTAGGGTGAATCTGAGCAAAAGAGGGATTTCCGAAGAAAGCACCCTTCTTGTAGCACTGCCATGCTGCAGAACCATTACTGTTCATTGCGTTTGTTGAGAGGAAAAACACATTTCCGTATCCACCGGTTGCAATAACAACTGCATGAGCACCATGTCTCTCAATTTCACCGGTAACGAGATTTCTGGCAAGAATTCCTTTCGCCTCTCCATCTATCATTACCAGATCAAGCATCTCATGTCTTACATAAGACTTTACAGATCCTAATTCAATTTGTCTGTTAAGAGCAGCATATGCTCCCAAAAGGAGCTGCTGGCCAGTCTGTCCTCTGGCATAGAATGTTCTGCTTACCTGAGAACCTCCGAAAGAACGGTTATCAAGAAGTCCGCCGTATTCACGGGCAAAAGGAACTCCTTGTGCAACACACTGGTCAATTATCAGGTTGCTCACCTCTGCAAGGCGATAGACATTTGCTTCACGGCTTCTGTAGTCTCCTCCTTTAATTGTATCGTAAAACAGTCTGTAAACCGAATCGTTGTCATTCGGATAGTTTTTGGCTGCGTTTATTCCGCCCTGAGCTGCAATGGAGTGTGCTCTTCTAGGAGAGTCACTTATGCAAAAGACCTTGACATTATAGCCAAGCTCACCAAGAGCAGCAGCAGCAGACGCTCCGCCTAGACCGGTTCCTACGACAATCACCTCCAGCTTGCGTTTGTTAGCCGGGCTTACCACACGAATCTGAGCTTTATGCTTTGTCCATTTTTCTGACAAAGTGCCCTCAGGGATTTTTGAAATAAGTTTTTCGGACATTTTATGAGAGTATTAAAAAGTGGCACAAAACTATACAATTTGGGTAAGATTAGCAAAGATTAATCAGTATCTTTACCTTTTATAAATAACCCTGCACTATGACAAAAAGATTACTGACTCTTGTTTCGGCTCTCCTTTTGAGCCTTTTGATCAATGCACAAAATCTTATTATTCCCAAACCAGTCTCTGAAAAGGCAGGAGAGGGCCATTTTGTGCTAAATGAAAAGACTGTTTTGAATTCAAATGAGAAGAGCTCTTTCAACATCAACTATCTAAAGGGTAAGCTGGAGCTTGCGACCGGATATAGGCTGGAGAGCAAAAACAGAGATGAAAACAGAATTTCGCTGATGCTGGTATCGGATCAGAATATAAAACCTGAAGGGTACCTTCTGGAGGTTAACCCTTCTGAAATAGTAATTAAAGCAACCACCTCTGCAGGTATTTTTTACGGAATACAGACACTTTTACAGATTGTACCTGCATCTGTATATTCCGGTAGATCTACTGCCGCAGACAACTGGAATATAGCCTCCGTAAGCATTGAGGATTATCCGAGATTTGGTTACAGAGGGATGATGCTGGATGTATCCAGGACATTCTTTGATGCACAGACAGTCAAAAAATATATTGAGTGGCTTGCTCATCATAAAATCAACACACTTCACTGGCATCTTACTGACGATAATGGATGGAGGATAGAGATTAAAAAATATCCTCTTTTAACAGAAAAGGGAGCCTGGAGAGGAGAGAACGAAGTCCTGGCTCCTGCCTTTGGCTCAGGAAAAGAGAGATATGGCGGATTCTATACTCAGAATGAGATTAAAGAGATTGTAAAATTTGCAGCTGAAAGAAATATTGAGATTGTACCGGAGATTGATCTGCCTGGCCACAGCAAGGCTGTAACGGCATCATACCCCAATGTTGCCTGCAACCATAGCGACAACTCCGTCAGTGTTCAGGGAGAGGGACAGAACGTGTGGTGTGTCGGAAAAGAGGAGAATTTTAAGATGCTTGAAAATATAATGAAGGAGTTGGCAAAACTTTTTCCGGGCAAATATATCCATATCGGGGGAGACGAGGTTAATTATACTGCCTGGGACAATTGCCCCTCTTGTGCAGCACTCAAAGAGAGAGAGGGGATGAAGACAAATGAAGAGCTTCTTAACTATTTCGTAAGAAGAATGGAGAAGATTGTTGAAAAAACAGGCAAAAAGATGGCTGGATGGGATGAAATTCTTGATGGCGGTGATCTTCATGGCGAAACTCGCGTGTATGCATGGAGAAGTGTAGAGAAGGGAATTGAGTCTGTTAGGAAAGGTCAGCCAACTATTATGATGCCAGGAGCATATTGTTATTTTGATATGAAATATTCTCCCATTGAGAGGGGACACAACTGGGCAGGCATTGTCTCAACAGAGAAGACATACTCTCTTGATCCCACCGGGACAGCAGCATTAAACGAAGAGGAGTCTAAGCTTATAGTGGGCGTACAGGGAGCTCTCTGGACCGAGTTGTTAGGCTGGCCGGCAAAATTCCTGGACTATCAAACATTCCCAAGACTGGCTGCTGTAGCAGAGGTTGGATGGTCACTCCAGAGTATTCGCAAATGGGATGACTTCAACAACAGACTTGAAAGAGGTCACTACAACAGAATGGCAAACATGGGAATTTCGTTCAGGTTGCCATATCCTGTTGTTAATTATGAAGATGGAGCAATAAGAGTTAAGCTTCCATACGAATGGGCCGTTATCAGATATACCTCTGATGAGAGCGAGCCAACTGCTCTCTCTCCTGTGTACAAAGGAGAAATTTTTACAGACAAACCTGAAAAATACAGATTTGCTACTTTTTACAAAGATGACATAAAGAGTATTACTGTTACTGCAGAAAACGGAGGATACAGATATCTTTCACCATCTGTAGAGATTACCACAAACCTTGAAGAGGGGAAACACAACAAGATTCATAATTTAACTGATTACAAATCTGACACATACTTCAGAACAACAAGAAGACTTGCTGCTGGCGATTACCTTACATACACATTCGCAGAACCTGTTAAAAGTTCTAGAATAATAGTGGAAACAGGAATGCCGGTGGTAGATTTTTATTGGATTACAGATGGATATGTAGAGTATTCTTATGATGGGGCAGAATTTGTCAAAGGTGAAGAATTTAAAAGAGGAACGGCTACCATTATTCCTGACAAACCTGTTAAGGCTGTAAGAATTAAGGTAACCGGACCAAATGACGGATATGTTGCCGGCTTTAGAGACCTAAAGATTGAGTAACCGATTGGTATGCCTCTTTGACAATCTCGTCGGCTGAATTATTAAACTCTTTTACTTCGGCTATATTTAACCCCTCTTTTCTCCATTTTTCCAACATTTTGTTAGATTCAGAAAAGAGACTCCTTTCAAAATTGTCAAGTATTTGCATATAACCATCACCGTTAGAGTTATAAATCAAGGGGAAGTACATATATCTTCCACCACTTCCCCTTTTTAACGAAAAGGTCTTATACTTTAGCTTCAGAGCCTCGTCGCAGGCAAAAGCATTCATATAATCATCAGACTTCTTGACAAGTACTGTGGGGAGCAAATCACCGGATTTAACCCATACCGGAACGGCTATTCCGGCAGGAGGATACCCTAATACAACCCACATTGTAACCATTTCTACATTTTCACCTGGCTTAACACCCTGAACGATTACTGATGCTGTTGAAGATTTTCTGGGAATAAAGTCCTGATCAACAACCCATCCTGAACCTCTTTCAGGAGAAAAATCTTTATCCAGAAGGTTTATTCCCATTAATGAGTGATAAAAATTTCTTGAAAGAGAGTTGAAAATCCACTCAGGAGTTATATTCATATCAATAGCCTTTTTAGAAACAATGTCTCTGGCGTTCTGATATCTTATATACCCCATCCCCTCATTAAATCTCCCTGTATATGAGTAATTTGTATAAACAAGATAACCTTCAGGTGCTACCGATAAATCATTTACATCTACTTTTCTGTATGTATTGTTATTTGTCTCAAAATAGGCTGCTCCCCCTTCAGAATCAATAACTCCGAAGTTTGCCTCAACACCCATAGGTTTTTTCCTCTTTTTGAGAAACTGCTCAAACTCCTGTATGTTTTTACACTCTGAAAGTGCGTCAAACATCAGCTCTCCCTCCCTGTCCATCTCCTTAACATCATCATCTTTAAGATTATATGAAGCAGTATTCATTATAGAAAAACCGGCTGAATTTGTTCCAATCCATATTACACCTCCCTTATCAGGACTGTTTACAAGAGCCGTGAAATTGTATCTCTTTCCTTTGAAGTGCTCAATTCTGTTATTATCCTCACCGGTGTCTCTGTGTTTCCACAATAACGGCCGTCCATCGGGTGTCAATCTTCCTGTTATTATTGCAGATGTACATGCTCCGGATTCATTCCAGGCAAAAATCAATAGTGCAATAACAAATAAAAATTTAAATTTTTTCATGTTTAGTTAAATAGTGTGTTATCATCCAATGAATTTCTGGATATTCCCAGATGTCTGTATGCCAGATCTGTTACCTCCCTGCCTCTGGGCGTTCTTTGTAAAAAACCCTCCTTTATAAGGAATGGCTCGTAAACCTCCTCTATTGTTCCCGGATCTTCACTAACAGCAGTTGCTATTGTGCCCACTCCAACGGGACCTCCTTTGAATTTATGTATGATTGTAGAGAGTATTTTATTATCCATAAGGTCCAGGCCTCGCTTATCAATATTTAAAGCGTCAAGCGCATATTTTGTAATAGTAAGGTCTATTCTTCCACTCCCTTTAACCTGGGCAAAATCTCTAACCCTTCTCAGTAAAGAATTTGCTATACGAGGAGTACCCCTGCTTCTTCCCGCTATCTCCTCAGCCGCATCTCTGTCTATCTCAATATTAAGTATAGATGCGCTTCTCTCTACAATTTTCAAAAGAACCTGAGTATCATAATACTCCAAATGAGATTGTATTCCAAACCTTGCCCGTAATGGAGAGGTTAAGAGACCGCTTCTTGTCGTAGCTCCTATAAGAGTGAAGGGATTGAGTGTTATTTGAACTGATCTTGCTCCCGGCCCTTTATCAATCATTATATCTATCCTAAAATCCTCCATGGCAGAATACAGATACTCCTCAACTATAGGAGATAGTCTGTGAATTTCATCAATAAAAAGAACATCACCCTTTTCAAGTCCCGTAAGAAGTCCTGCTAAATCTCCCGGCTTATCAAGTACAGGCCCAGATGTAATCTTCATATCAACACCGAGTTCATTTGCAACTATATAGGCTAAAGTTGTTTTTCCAAGTCCCGGAGGACCATGAAGCAGAAGGTGATCAAGTGATTCTCCTCTCATAATGGCGGCTTTAACAAAAACCTTAAGGTTCTCTATAATCTTATCCTGGCCGGAAAATTCACCAAAATCTCTTGGACGTATCTCTCCTTCAAAATCTTTATCTTTGAGATTACTGTCATTACGGGGGTCAAAATGTGCCATCTGAGAAAATTCAAAATCAATAATACAAATATATCTATTCTTTATTTAATAAAGGTTGATGTTTATATATGCATGTTTATAAGTTGATAAGTTTATTTATCATTTTTCTTTAACAGATAATTATTGCTTATAAACAAAATATTAACAATAATCATTATTGAAAAGAACATAAAATCAATTAATAATGATATAATTCATCTACTTTTAAACAAATGTTAATAAAACAGACAAAAAGATCTGAACAGTTTAAACAGGTGGATAAATTGGAGATATTTTCTTCAAAAAAAGTGATAAAAAAATTTGTAAATCAGAGGGGTAATTGTATATAAAAAAAGTGATCAACTTCTAAAATATTATTATCAATATTTATCAACATAAAATCAACTGGTTTATTAACTATATTTGCACTCTGTTAACAGATGGAAAGAGTGTACAAATCTGAAGAGTTTTCTTCTCAAGTATCTACAAAAGAGCTTATTGAGTGGGTAGGGGGATGTAATAAAGAGACTATTGCAATTAATGGTCTCTATTCGTCCGCCAAGGCGTTTGCAATTGCCTCATCTGTAAATGATGGTATCCATATCATTCTGCTCAATAATAGGGAGGATGCTGCCTACTGTTCAACGGATCTTAATTATCTTATTAATAAAGAAGAGGTTTTCTTTTTCCCCTCTTCATTAAACCATTCAGCAAAGGGGGATAAGAGGGATCTTTCATATCAGGTGCAGAGGACTGCAGCAATTCAGGCAATTATTCAATATAAAAAGAGGGAATTTAAATTTAAAAAAGTAATAATTGTAGCATATCCTCACTCAATTTCAGAGACTATACCTGAGGTTAAAAGAGTTGACAACTCGGTACTTAGGATATCTAAAGGAGACTCTCTTTCTCATGAGTTTGTTAAGGAGACGTTGATTGAATATGGATTTAGCAGAACGGATTTCGTCTCTCAACCCGGAGAGTTTGCTTTAAGAGGAGGTTTGATAGACCTTTTCTCTTTTGCGGAGAACAGACCGTTCAGAATTGATTTCTTTGGAGATAGCATTGAAAATATACGGGTATTTGATATTGATTCTCAAAGAACGGTTGAGGAGAGAGACTTTGTAGAAATTTTTCCCGATATAGCAGAGAGCCTTAAAGAGGCAGATCAGACAAATATTTTTGAATTTTCAGGTAAAGATTCTCTCATTTGGATTTCCGATGCGGAATATTTTGAAAAGCAGATAGAGGCTATTTATGAGTTGTCTTCTGATAAAAGCAGAGCCCTCTCTCCAAAGGATTATGAAGAGATAACTGCTGATATGCGTAGAGCATTATTCGGACCTCTGTCTGTAACATATAAGCCAGAAAGTATATCCAGAACAATAAACTTTCATACATCTCCACAGCCCTCCTTTAACAAGAATTTTGATCTTTTGGCGGCAGAAATTGAAAGAAGAAATACGGATGGTTATAAAGTTTCAATATTTAGTGAGAACCCAAATCAGACGGAGAGGCTTAAAAGTATTTTCTCTTCGCTAGAAGGAAGAGATGTTTCGTTCACTCCTGTGAATGCAGGTATTCACGAAGGATTTACAGACCATAATGCAAAAATATGCATATTTACTGATCATCAGATCTTTGACAGATATCACAGGGTTAAGACAAACAGATCTGTTGAAAAGAGTGAGAGGTTAACTATTAATGAGCTTAATGCATTTCAGATTGGAGACTACATTGTTCATATTGAGCATGGAGTGGGGGTATTTGGAGGACTTGTGAAAACAAACCTCAATGGAAAGATACAGGAGGCGGTTAAGCTGATATACAGGGACGGAGACGTTATCTTTCTTTCGATTCATGCCCTTCACCGGATATCCAGATATAAATCAAAAGATTCACAACCACCAAAGGTTTACAAATTGGGAACGGGAGCCTGGAGCAAACTGAAAAACCAGGCCAAATCAAAGGTTAAGGATATTGCCGCAGACCTTATAGATCTCTATGCAAAAAGACGGGACTCAAAGGGATTTGCCTTTTCCGGAGATTCATATATGCAGCAGGAGCTTGAGGCCTCTTTTATATATGAAGACACTCCGGATCAGTTGAAGGCGACAATAGCCGTAAAGGAGGATATGGAGAGGGATTGTCCAATGGACAGACTCATATGTGGCGATGTCGGGTTCGGAAAGACAGAGGTGGCAATCAGGGCTGCCTTCAAAGCCGTGGCAGACAGTAAACAGGTGGCAGTTTTAGTGCCTACAACCATCCTTGCTCTTCAACACTTTAAAACCTTCTCAGCAAGGCTTAAAGAGTTCCCGTGCAGGATTCAGTATTTGAGCAGGCTTAAAAGTGCAGGAGAGATCAGGGAGATTGCCTCAGAGCTGGAGAGTGGTAAAATTGACATTGTGATAGGTACTCACAGATTGCTGAATAAAGAGATAAAATTCAAAGACCTTGGTCTGCTGGTTATTGACGAGGAGCAGAAGTTTGGGGTCGCAGCCAAAGAGAGACTAAGACAGCTGAAGGCAAATATTGACACCCTTACTCTTACAGCAACACCTATACCCAGAACTCTTCAATTTTCATTATTGGGAGCAAGAGACCTCTCAATCATAAACACTCCTCCTCCCAACAGACTTCCTGTTCAGACAGAGGTAATTGACTTTGATGAGGATGTAATTAAAGAGGCAATAAACTTTGAAATAGAGAGAGGGGGACAGCTCTTTTTTGTGCACAATAGAGTTGAGGATATAAGGGCTGTTGAGGATATTGTAAAAAGGTTGTGTCCTGATGCGAAAACTTGCATAGGCCATGGCCAGATGGAGCCTAAGGAGCTGGAGAGAGTTGTGCTTGACTTTATGATGGGAGATTATGATGTTCTGATAGCGACAACTATAGTAGAAAACGGAATTGATATACCAAATGCCAATACAATTATTATTAATCAGGCGCAAAATTTTGGATTAAGTGATTTGCACCAGCTAAGAGGAAGGGTGGGGCGTTCAAATAAAAAGGCATTTTGCTATCTTGTTGTTCCATCGTCGCTTGCAATAACAGAGGAGGCAAGGAGGAGACTAAGAGCTATAGAGGCATTTTCTGATTTGGGTAGCGGTTTCAATATAGCGATGCAGGATCTGGACATAAGAGGAGCCGGGAACCTTTTGGGAGCAGAGCAGAGTGGCTTTGTTGCCGATATGGGATTTGAAACATACCAGAGGATACTGGCAGAGGCTGTTGATGAGATACGGGCAGAGAGGGGACTTGAGCACTATCCTGTGATGTCAGGTAAAAAGAGGAGAGAGGAGTTTGTTGCTGATTGTACAATTGATACAGATTTGGAGATTCTTATTCCTGATGAATATGTTTCAATTACATCGGAAAAAATCAGGCTTTATAAAGAGATGGACACCGTTGAGAACGAGAAGGAGTTAACAGCTCTGATTGCATCAATGGAGGATAGATTCGGTCCTGCCCCGCATCAGACAAGAGAACTAGCTGACACGGTAAGATTACGCTGGCTCTCTATGGAGCTTGGTTTTGAAAGGATTGTTCTAAAAAACAATATAATGATAGCCTATTTTATAAGCAATCAGATGTCCGGATATTTTAAATCTTTCCGCTTTGAATCAATTTTAAATTATATTCAAAGACAAAACAGAAGGTTTGAGATTAAGGAGCAGAATGAGAAGTTGTATGTGATTGTTAAAAGGGTGGATAGCATTGAGAGTGCGTATAAAATTTTAAGCGAGATGAAATGAAAAATCTATTGATTGACATTGGTAATACCTCACTAAAGGCAGCATGGTCAAACGGTGTTGAAATTGATGACGCAATCATTTGCAGAGATGAGAAGCCATTGGCATTTATAAGAAATATCGTTTCGCACAAAAGGCCGGAGATTATTGCGTTATCAACAATCAGGAATATGGAGCCGGATTTTTTCACCGAGCTGGAGACTCTTGCCGACAGAGTAATTGTGGCAGGCACTTCAAGTTGCAGGCCAATAAAGAATCTTAGTAACTCTCCGGAAATACTTGCTCCTGACAGGATCTGCTCGGCTCTCGCTGCATCGGACCTTTTCCCTGGCAGGGATATTGCTATTTTTGACTTCGGAACAGCGCTTTCTGTTGATTTTATATCCTCAAATAAAGAATTTATCGGTGGAAATATTTCTCCGGGGTTAACATCAAGACTTCGCTCTCTAAATCAATACACACAACAACTTCCGCTTTTGACACCACCGGAAGAGATTAAGAGCCTAGGAGAGACAACAACCTCTGCAATAGAATCAGGAGTTGTTTTAGGCTTGATTTTTGAAATAGAGGGTTACATCAGGCAATACCCAAATCACATCCACATTTTTACAGGTGGAGATGCGATTTATTTTGCAGAAAAAGTGAAAAAACCGATATTTGTTGTTTACAATTTAGTATTGATGGGATTAGCCCGTATCGCCGAAAATTATGCAAAAGTTTAGATCACTATTTAAAGCAGTTCTTTTTTCGCTAACAATGTTAAGCGGAGCGGCAGCGGTTTCCCAGACCACCGACGCAAACAATTATTACACACCATATTCAATATTTGGAATAGGAAATATTGGCAAACAGGGAACCACATTCAACAAAGGAATGGGAGGGATAGGAATTGGTGTTAAGGACAACAGATTTATAAACTATCTGAATCCGGCAGCGATCTCTTTCAGAGACACGCTTGCCTTTATGCTGGATTTTGGGGTTGAGAGCAATCACAACTACTTTAAGTCTGCAGAGGCATCGTCTGCAAACAATGGATTTAACATGCACAACTTTGTCTTCTCATTTCCGATATATAAAAAATCAGCAATGGTATTAGGGATAACTCCCTACTCATCTGTTGGTTATAAATTTCAGAGATTTGAAACAGATCCTGAGATAATCAACGAAGTCGGAAGTGTTGCCTATACAAGATACGGTACCGGAGGCATTAACAAAGTATTCCTCGGAACATCAATGGTATTCCTTAAAAACTTCTCAGCAGGCGCAGAGCTGGTCTATTTTTTTGGTACCATAGACAGATATTCAAATGTAAATTTTGGATACTCTGAATCCTACAGAAGTATTAAAACTGGTACTGACTATATGATAAGCTCATTTACCGGAAAAGTGGGCCTCCAGTACAGCTATGAACCGGACAAAGACAACTCTCTGACAATAGGAGCAACATATATGCTGGGAAGCAAATTAAAGGGAGAGAGCGCCAAATACGCATTTACAACGCCCCCAACCGGTGAGACAGATACTGTCTTCTATAACTTCTCAAGGGCTACAGGACTTGAGATACCAGCCGAGATAGGAGTTGGGGCCTCTTATAAAAAGAGAGACAAGTGGATGCTGGGACTAGATTTTACATACCAGGACTGGAGTAAGACATCACTACCGGCTACCCCCGGAGTAAATTTCCTCCCTGCTGCAAGCTGGGCTGTTAAACTTGGCGGAGAGTACATACCAAACAGATATGATGTCCGCTACTATATGAGAAGAGCGACATACAGGGCAGGAGTCTATTACGACAGGTCTTACATATCCATGAACGGCAAACAGGTGAACTCATTTGGTGTAACTATTGGAACAAACCTCCCGGTTTACAGATGGTACAACTCTGTTGGAATCTCACTGGATATGGGTCAGAGGGGCTCCCTCAAAAATGGTCTTGTGAGAGAGCGGTATATAATGCTAAACCTAAACATTAGCCTCTACGACATTTGGTTCCAAAAATACAGATACGACTAAACTTAAACTTAAATTTAATATAAAGTAAAGTAACTTGTTATGAAGAAATTAAGTCTATTATTACTACTTGTGGTTTTTTCCCTATCGTATAAAGCAACGGCACAGGGAAGATTCGGCAAAGATAGTGTGGAGTGCGTAAGGAGTCTCTCTTTCTATACCGACTATATGAAGCAGGGAAACCTTAATGAGGCGGCTCCTTTATGGAGGGATGCTATGAAGTACTGTCCTCCGGGGTTGAGACAAACCCTATATGTTGACGGACAGAGCATCTACACCTTTCTTATTGATAAAAATAAAGGGAACAAAGAGTTAAGAGAAAGATTAGTTGACTCGCTTCTGATGATGTATGATCTTAGAACTCAGTATTTTCCAAGAAATGCCCTGGGAGCTCAAACAAATAAAGTTTTAGATATAATCAATTACAGAGGCAGCGACGATAAATTAGTATTTGATGCCCTTATGGGAAACATCAAAACATTTGGCAATAGCGCTCAGCCAAACCTTATGGTGCTTGCAATGCAGAGAGCGAACACACTCTTTAACAATAAGCAAATAGACGCATCTGCTGTAATGAACCTTTACTCTCAGCTATCACCATTAGTTGAGTCTCAGATTCAGTCAAACCATCCGGAGGCCGCTCAAGCCAAGAAAGATATTGACAACCTGTTTGCTGTCAGCGGAGTTGCAAGCTGCGAAAATATTGTTGCTCTCTTTACACCTAAGTACGAGGCAGATCCAAACAACAAAGAGCTGGTTTCAGGCATTGTAAAGCTTCTTAATGACGGTGGATGCTTCCAGGAGCAACTGTTCCTGAAATCTGTTGAATCTCTTCACAGAATAGATCCATCTTACCATACGGCATATTACCTTTACAAGCTCTACTCTATTAAGGAGGATCATGAAAATGCTGTAAGATCACTTCAGGAGGCTATTAATGACCCGGCATCTCCGGATAACGAGGACGCTCAGATGTTATATGAGTTAGGATCATATTATCTGGCTAAGCTTAACAATCTTGCAATGGCCGCTCAGGCTGCAAAACAGATTCCTGAAAAAGATGCCTCACTTGCAGGAAAGGCTCACATGCTTATGGGTTCAGTTTGGGCATCTTCAAGATGTGCCGGAAATGAGATTGAATCACGCGCAAAATGGTGGGTTGCTGTAGATTACTTTGTAAAGGCAAAGAATGCAGACTCATCATTGGCAGAAGAGGCAGACAAATTAATCGCTACATACCGTCAGTACTTCCCGTTACAGGAAGAGGCGTTTATGTACGATATAGTTGACGGAAACTCATTTACCGCATCTTGCAGCGGAATGAGAGAGAGCACTACAGTAAGAACACGCAAATAGATGTTTGCCGCAGGCAACATACCTGTTCTTCCAAAAAGATTGGTAGCAGCCACAATAGTGGTTGCTACTCTTCTTTATTCATGTAAGAGCGAATTGCCTGTTGCAGACGATGTTAATACAGCCGATGCTCCAACTCAGATTGTTGAGCAGATGACTCTGGAACAGACAAAATCTGGTCGGCTATCTATGAGAGTATATGCTCCTTTGATGGAGAGCTACTCAAAATTTGACCCGCCATATGATATTTTCCCCAATGGCATGAATATAAAGGCCTTTACTCCGGAGGGCCTGCTGGAAACGGAGATAACTGCAAAAGAGGCGAGGCATATCAAAGGTCCGGCCTTTGACAAATGGGAGGCCTATGGTGACGTGGTTATTAAAAACTATATCAAGGGTGAGACAATTGAGACCGACACAATATATTGGGACAGAACAGAAAAAAGAATTTTCACACACTGTTATGTTCAGTTAAAATCCCCGACAATGTATATGCAGGGATTTGGGATGGAGTCTGACGAGCTTGCCAGAAATGCTATCATTCTTAAGCCATTTGACAGTTATAGCATTATAAAGGATTCGGCGGAAGTACTTTATATAGATACTGTTAACTTTGTAGGACCAATACTTAAACTTAGATGATTTCTGTTGCAATAATTCTGGCTTCAACTGCACTTCTCCTTTTTTTCGCAGCTACGCTTGCCGAGACAGCGTTAACCTCATGCAATCGTCTGAGAATAGAGCTTGACATTAAACAGGAGAAGAGGTACGCTTTGGCTGCAGAGAGGCTGCTTGATAACAGAATACACCTTCTCCTGTCATTCAAATTCATAAGAACACTGCTTGCTTCAATCTTTGCCTTTGCTGGCGGATGGGTCTTATTGTTCTATAGTAGTACGTGCGGTCATACGATGAGTTATGCTGCTGTTATTTCAATCATAATACTATCTCTGTCAGGTGTTTTGATTATTGTCGGGAATCTTATCCCTAAATGGATTGCGACCAGATTTCCGGATTCCGTTCTCAGAAATCTGTACTGGTTTGCTGCGGCTGTATTATATATTACTAAGCCATTGACAGTCAAGAGAGAAAATAATCCATCAATGATTATTGATCAAGAGGATGAAGAGTCAGCCGAAGCAGAAATAATCCACAATGCAATAAACTTCTCAGATGTGCTACTTAAGGAGTGCATGGTTCCAAGAACAGAGGTTGTGGCAATCTCTTCTGAGGCGACATCGGAGGAGATGCTTGAGTTGTTCAGAGAATCCAAATATTCAAGGATTCCTGTTTATGAGGGGAGCATTGACAGAATAACAGGATATGTCCACTCCAAAGATATGCTTGAAGGCCAAAAGTCGCTTAAAGAGCTTTCAAGGAGTATTGAATACTATCCAGAAGAGACGGGAGCAAGAGACCTTCTCGCCCTGATGATAAAAAACAGAAGTTCTATAGCTGTAGTTATGGACAAATATGGTGGAACTGCCGGGATTGTAACTCTTGAGGATCTGATTGAGGAGATTTTCGGAGAGATTTCTGATGAGCTGGATTCAGAGGAGTTCAGGGAGAAGATGGTGGGGGAGGGGGAGTATATATTTTCTGCCAGACTTGAGATTAAGTACCTGAACAGAGAGTATGAGCTTGACATCCCTGAGAATGATGAATATGAAACGCTGGGTGGTTTTATTACCTGGTTCAAAGAGGATATACCGGTGCAGGGAGAGCTCCTTGACTATGAAAACCTGCAAATTAGGATACTCAAGACAACACGCAACAGGGTTGAACTTGTAAGGCTAAAACTACTCGGCACTTAATAGGTGTCATGAACAAAAAAATTACTATCTTCGCGCCTTACAAGAAAATAACTATTTAATCTAACAATAAACAAAATGGCAGTTCTCGAGAAGATCCGCGTCCGTATGGGAGTCTTCATCACCGTCATCATCGGTGTTGCACTTCTCTCATTCATTGTAGACGCACAAACATTGCAAACGGCTATCTCTATGTTCACCTCCAAATACGATGTGGGAGAGATGAACGGAAAGGCAATTTCTTACCAGGAGTTCCAGAAAAAGATAGACTATTTCACAAAGATACAGCAGATGGCTACAGGCCAGACATCACTTGACGAAAGAGGTCAGGAGATGGTTAATGAAAGCGCGTGGCAGGACCTTCTTAGTGAAAATGTCCTTATACCTGCAATTGAAGAGGCCGGACTGGCAGTTGGTGAAGAAGAGCTTGTGGACCTGACTCAGGGCACAGCCATTTCACCTGTTCTAATGAGAGAGCAGACATTTATGGGCCAAAACGGAACATTTGACAGAAGCAGACTTGTTGAGTTCATCAAGGCTATCCCTTCAGATGAATCGGGCAGCCTGGAGCTGTACTGGAGCTACCTGGAGAAGAGCATCAAGAATGATCAGATGTTTACAAAATACATTTCGCTTTTGGATAAGAGTACATTCAACACACCTGTTGAGACAAAAAGAGTTCTTGCTGAAAACAATATAACTGCTGATGTTTCGTTTATTATTCAGCCGTTTGGATTTATGCCGGACACTACTGTAACCGTATCTCAGCAGGAGATAAAGGATTACTACAGCAAAAACAAGAGCAAGTTTGAGATGAATGCCAGCAGAGACATTGATTATGTTGTCTTTGAGGTTATTCCATCAGCCGAGGATGTAAGGCTTGCCAAAGAGGATATTGAAAAGGTTTACGAAGAGTTTGCAACAACCACTAACCTAAGAACTTTCCTTGCAAGAAACTCTGAGAAACAACTTAGCGACTATATGTTCAAAGAGGGAGAGCTATCTGCGTTGTCTCCGGTACTTGACAGTTTTGCATTTAATGCACCTGTGACAGCCGTTCTTCCGGTTTTCCAGGAGGGGAATACATTCAGGGCAGCTAGAATTAATGCAATTAAGAGCCTGCCGGATTCGGTATTTGTAGAGCATATCCTGCTTGACAATACAGATCCTGTTGCTGCTCAGGCAAAGGCAGACTCGTTAATTTCTCTTATTGACAAAGGATTAGATTTTAAGGTACTTGCGGCAGAGAACTCGCTTGACCAAAATCCAAATGTAGCACCTGGCGAACTAGGATGGATGACCCAGATAATGAAGCTACCGGGTCTGGATACATGTTTTAATGCTCAGTTAAACAGACCAATCAAAGTTGCTACAAACTACGGACTACATATAGTTAAGACTTCAAAAAAGACAGCTCCTTTGAAGAAGGTGCAGCTTGCAATACTTGAAAAGAGTGCCGTTGCCAGCAAAATGACCTTCCAGGAGTACTATTCAAAGGCAAACGAGCTGGCATCTAAATCTGACGGTAAGATAGAGAAGTTCAGAGAGGCTGTTAAAGAGATGAATCTTGCAATTATACCGGCTGTCGGAATACAAGAAGGGGCAAAAACAGTTGCTACCTACAATAATGCAAGACCTCTCAGCAGGTGGATTTATGAAGCAAAGAAAGGGGATGTATCTCAGATTATCTCTCTGGACAACAAATATTTCTTTGTTGTTGCAGTTACCGGCACAAGAGAGGCAGGAATTCAGTCACTTGAGGCAATGAAAGAGAACATCAAGAGCGTTCTTATGATGGAGAAGACAAATGAGAAATTCTTCCAGACGGTTAAAGAGAGGCTTGCTGGAATCACAAATATTGAGAGTGCTGCAGAGATTCTCGGTACTACAGTAAGCAGACAGAGCGGAGTCTCTTTTGGAGCAATAGGATCGCAGTCTATGGACCCGGTATTTATCGGAGCTGTAGCAGGAGCTGAGGAGAATAAACTTACAGGTCCGGTAAAGGGTAACCTGGGCATTTATCTTTTCAATGTTGATGCAAGAAATCAGGGAGAATTCTTTACTGAGCAGGATGCAAAAATGAGAAACGGACAGATCTTCTCATTCAAGTTGCAGCAGATTCAGAGCATTCTGGAGAAGAGAGCCGATGTTAAAGACAGCAGACTGAAGTTCTTCTAGACCTTTATCTTTATATACAGGATGTCAATGTCCGCAACGGAAAACGTTGCGCCCGCACAGGGAGGGCCCACACCGAAAGGGTGGGAGGGTTTTCCCTGCAGATATTGGCAACCTGTATTGAGTTATAAAAAAAGCCAGCCACATAATAATATGGCTAGCCTTTATGATTAAACAGTGATTCTAAACGTTGAATCTGAAGTGCATTATATCACCATCCTGCACAATATACTCCTTCCCCTCAATGCCCATCTTTCCGGCCTCTTTACAGCCGTTTTCTGAGCCATATCTGACATAGTCGTCATATTTGATAACCTCTGCCCTTATGAAGCCCTTTTCAAAGTCTGTGTGTATGATACCCGCTGCCTGAGGTGCTTTCGCCCCTTTGGGGAATGTCCAGGCCCTTACCTCCTGCACGCCTGCAGTAAAGTAGGTCTCCAGATTTAACAATGCGTAGGCCTTTCTGATAAGTCTGGACACACCTGATGAATCAAGACCAAGCTCGTTAAGAAACATCTCTCTCTCTTCAAAGCTTTCCAGTTCTGCTATTTCTGATTCAATTTTTGCAGCGACAATCAGCATTTCGGCATCCTCGTCCTTAACAGCCTCCTTAACCATATCAACATAACTGTTTCCACTTTTGGCAGCCGCCTCATCCACATTGCATACATACAGAACCGGCTTGTTTGTAAGGAGAAAAAGCTCTTTAGCCATCTTGTCATCCTCTGCATTGTCAAATACAACTGTTCTTGCAGATTTGCCCTGCATTAAAGCATCGCGGAACTTGACAAGTATATCGTACATCCTTTTAGCACTTTTATCTCCGCCTGTTTGTGCCTGCTTCTGAACCTTCCCAATTCTGTTCTCAACGGTATCAAGGTCTTTTATCTGAAGCTCTGTGTCAATAATCTCCTTATCTCTTACTGGATTAATATTACCATCCACATGGACGATATTCGGATCGTCAAAACATCTAAGTACGTGGATAATTGCATCTGTCTCGCGGATGTTTGCCAGGAACTGATTACCCAGACCCTCACCCTTGCTCGCCCCTTTGACCAGACCGGCAATATCCACAATCTCAACAGTTGCCGGAACAACTCTGTTAGGCTTCACAAGTTTTTCCAGAACCTGTAGCCTTTCGTCCGGAACAATGGTTGAGCCAATGTTTGGTTCTATTGTACAGAACGGGAAATTGGCAGATTGAGCCTTTCCTGAGCTGATACAATTGAACAGGGTTGATTTTCCCACATTGGGCAGCCCCACAATTCCGCATTTCAATGCCATAAAAATTCTTCTTTAAATATTTGAGGCTGCGAAAATAGACAAAAAATACCATTATTTCTAAAATGGGATAAATCTTGTTCATAATCAGATAATTCTAAAAAATAACGCAGCGTCAGGAAAAGAGTTATTACTAGATTGCAACATGAAAAAGGATATTTTTAAATCTCTTACAGCACTACTTATTATAATCTGTTCCGTACTATCCAAAGTTGCAAAAGGGGAGGGGGGGAGCATCGTGTTATTCTGGAATCTGGAGAACCTCTTTATTGATTCACCATATTTCTACAGGAAGATAAATGACATATCAAAACAGATTCATATTGCAACAGAGGGAGAATTACCTCTTTTGATTGGATTTGCAGAAATTGGCAATTTTCAGGCGGTCTGGCGCCTAGCAAACGTTACGGCTCTGGCCTCTGCAGGGTATGGAATAGTACACGCCGACTCTCCCGACAGGAGAGGAATTGACGTTGCTCTGTTATACAGAAAAGATCGCTTTAACCTCGTTTTCAAACGTTTTTATCCCATTAAAAACGAAAAGGGGGAGGTGCTCCCCACCAGACTGACAATCTATGCAAAAGGGGTGCTGGACAAACTGGACACGCTACACTTAATTGTAGCTCACTGGCCGTCAAAATGGGGCGGAGAGAGGGCCTCAATCCCCGGACGAATTTTAGCATCAAAGGTTATGAATGGAATAATTGACTCTCTGCTTTCAATAAATCCTTACGCAAATATTATTGCAATGGGGGATATGAATGAAGAGGCGGTTGCTCAGTTTATCCCCCGGCTTATTCTGCTCAGACCTCATAGAAGTAATGTTCCCGGAACAGTAAGGTATAATGGCAGGTGGGAGACAATAGACCATATACTTGTTTCACCAAATCTTATGGATACTGATGAGCCGATATTCTGTACAGATAGCTCTTTGTCAATTTACTCTCATCCTTTGCTATTAGAGAGAGATAAGGCATATCTTGGGAAGAAGCCCAGGAGAAGTTTTACAGGTCCAAGGTACAACGGCGGAATAAGTGACCATCTTCCTCTGCTACTCAGAATTGAGCGGGGATGGTGATTTTTCATTACACTGGTGATTTTTCACTACATTTGCATCATGTATGTAAGGGCAAAAAAATCACTGGGACAGCACTTTCTGAAGGATTTGAAGATTGCAGAGAGGATTGTTGAATCACTGGACACTTCACTAACGGGATCAGTGCTTGAGATAGGTCCGGGCACAGGGGTGCTTACTCAGCACCTTGTAAAGATTGAAGGTATTGAGTTTAAAGCTGCAGAGATAGATACCGAGTCTATAGAGTATCTGCAGAAAAACTATCCTCAAATAGGAGAGAATCTGCTTGAGGGGGATTTTCTTAAAATGGACATGAATAAGATCTTTAAATCTGACTTCTCTGTAATAGGCAATTTCCCGTATAATATCTCGTCTCAGATATTTTTCAAGCTTATTGACCACAAAGACCAGGTGCCTCAGATAGTATGTATGTTGCAGAAAGAGGTTGCTGAAAGACTCGCATCACCCCCGGGAAACAAGAGCTACGGTATTTTATCTGTACTGCTTCAGGCGTGGTATAATATTGATTATCTTTTTACTGTAGAACCCGGAAGTTTTATACCCCCTCCAAAGGTTAAATCGGCTGTAATATCACTTAAGAGAAACTCAAGGGATTCGCTTGGGTGTGATGAGGTGCTGTTCAAAAAAGTTGTTAAAGCGTCCTTCAATCAAAGAAGAAAAGCAGTACGAAACTCCGTCAAACAGCTAATTGAGGGTAGAACACCACCGGATAGCTATCTTTTTGGTATGCGACCTGAACAACTAAGCGTTGAGGAGTTTGTTGAGCTTACAAATCTGATATACTGCTAGTCCGGTAATTTAACCGATCTTGCCTTCTTAATATACGGAACTATTTTGAGTTAATTGCATCTACCGGATTCAGGTTTGCTGCGGTCCAGGCTGGCAGAAGACCCGCAACCACACCAATAACAGAAGATATTAACAATCCCCGGAAGATATTGTATAGGCTCATAGCCATTGGGAATGACTCATTGCCCTGTGTGGCAAGGACAACTCCCCAGACCATGACAAGCCCGATAGCTCCGCCTGCCAGAGCCAGAACTGCCGCCTCAGCAAGAAACTGGGTGAGGATCATATATTTTTTTGCCCCCAAAGCCTTTTGTATTCCAATCAAATTTGTCCTCTCCTTTACAGAAACGAACATTATATTAGCTATACCGAAACCACCTATCAGTATAGAGAATCCCCCGATAATCCATCCGGCCATATTTATACCGCCAAAGATGGCCTTTGTCTGGTTAAGAAGGAATGTCATCTCATTAAGGGCGAAATTGTCATTTTGTTTTGGCTTCAGGCGTCTTGACGCTCTAATAAGTTGCCTCGCCTCCTGCAGAAACTCCTCTCTGTCAAATTTCTCGTTTGGTTTAAGGCAGATAAGACTTTCGGCCCTCTTCACATTCATTATGGTAGCAGCAAAGTTGTATGTAATTAGAACGGAGTTGTCAGTATCAAAGATACTTATCATACTCTCCCCCTCTTTTTTCTGAACTCCTATAACCCTTGCCGTAGCACTGCCAATTTTTATTGTCTTATCAATTGGATCCTCGCCGTCTGCAAATAGTGCAGCTGCAACCTCGTATCCCAGAATAACAACTGGCATGGATGAGCTTGCTTCAAAATTTGAAAAATAACGACCCTTTTCAATCTCAACATTAGCAATCTCAGCCCACTCAGGAGTTGCTGCTGCAATAAAACCATTGCTGAAAGAGGCTCTCTTATGCTTTAGAGTTCTGTTTGTAAAAATCACGAATGCAGTGGCATCCAGCGTTCTTGCATTTGATTTAAGAAAAAGATACTCCTCATATTTAGGCGTGGGCCTGTTCATGTACTCCCACCATTTATACTCCTCCCCTTCAGGCGGGGCGAAAGGAAATTGCTGAACATAGACAGTACTCCCTCCAAAGCTGTTAAGTCCTGTCTCAACATTACTCTTAAGTGCATCAATTGCTGTGAATACAGTAACAATTGAGAATATGCCTATGCTTACTCCAAAAAGCGATAAGAATGTCCTGAATTTGTCACCCTTAAGCGAACCAAACGCGAAGCTTATGCTCTCAATCACAAGTTTGGAGATCATAACCAATCTCCTGTATCTCTTTATCATACTCTCAACATATTAAAGTCCTGTCTTTCTCTTTATGCTTCTTAACTTATCAAATGCCTCAAGAGGCGATATAGTATTTAAATCTAGATCTTTAAGCTCGTCTCTGATAGAGGTTAGTACCGGGTCATCCAGCTGGAAGAAAGAGAGCTGAACAGGTTCATCATTTTGAGAGACCCTCCTCTTGCCGTTTTTACCACTCTCTTTTGATTCAAGCTGCTTAAGCACTCTTTCGGCTCTTTTAACAACATCTGAAGGCATTCCGGCCATCCTTGCCACATGAATTCCAAAGCTGTGAGCCACTCCTCCCGGGACAAGCTTCCTTAGGAAAATTACTCTCTTCTCAACCTCCTTTACAGAGATATGGTAGTTTTTCACTCTTGGAAATATCTGCTCAAGATCGTTAAGCTCGTGGTAATGTGTTGCAAAGAGTGTTTTAGCCCGGAATTTAGGATGTTCATGCAGATACTCTACAATAGACCAGGCTATAGACATACCGTCGTATGTGCTTGTACCGCGTCCTATCTCGTCAAGGAGAACCAGAGATCTCTCAGAGAGGTTATGAAGGATTGTGGAGGTCTCCAGCATCTCTACCATAAAGGTACTCTCTCCCCTTGATATATTGTCAGAGGCCCCTACACGAGTAAAAATTTTATCTACTATTCCTATCTCTGCACTCTCTGCCGGAACGAAACTTCCCGCCTGAGCAAGTAGCACGATGAGAGCTGTCTGTCTCAACAGAGCACTTTTACCAGCCATATTTGGCCCAGTTAAAATGATAATCTGCTGATTATTAACGTCTAAGGTCAAGTCGTTAGCTATATACTCCTCTCCTGTCGGAAGTAACTTTTCTATAACAGGGTGTCTTCCTGCCTTTATTACAATAGAGTTTTTGTCACTTATAACTGGTCTGTTATATTTATTAACCCTTGCAAGTTCCGCAAAACCAGCGAGTAAGTCAATTCTTGAAATTATTATGGAATTTCTCTGTATTACAGAAATGTTTTTTTGTATAAATATCAATAACTCAGCAAAAAGGGCCTGCTCAATTGCAAGAATTTTCTCCTCAGCTCCCAGTATCTTCTCTTCGTACTCTTTTAACTCTTGAGTAATATAACGCTCTGCATTGACAAGGGTCTGCTTTCTTATCCACTCATGTGGAACCTTCTCTTTGTGAGTGTTGCGAACCTCCAGGTAATAGCCAAAAACATTATTATAGCTTACCTTTAAGGAGCTGATTCCTGTTCTGGTCATCTCTCTCTCCTGAAGCTCGTTTAGATACTCTTTACCATGTCTTGCTATGTGCCTCAGACTATCCAGTTCGTTACTAACTCCTGCTGCAATGACGTCTCCCTTTCCAAACTGGCCCGGCGGATCAGGATGGAGCTCTCTTTCAAGCCTCTCTTTTAATTCGGAACAATTGTCTAACCCTTCTGAGAGGAGAGTGAGCTCTTCAGAGAAGGGCAAGGTACTATTTTCAGTAATCTCCAGACAAATCGCTTTTAATGGTCCTATCTGGTCAAGCCCTCTTTTCAGCTGCATAGCCTCCCTGGGCGAAATCCTTCCGGCAGCTGCTCTGGAGAGAAGCCTCTCCAGGTCACCTATTTCAGATATCAGCTTTCGCAGGGACTCCCGTCTATGGTTATCTGTATAGAAAATCTCAACAATATTATGCCTGCTGTTAAGTTCATTAATGCTTTTTACGGGCATTGCCAGAGAGCTCCTCAGCATTCTCGCCCCCATTGGAGAGGTGGTTTTGTCAACAACAGAAACCAGCGAAGCACCACTCTCCGCCTGGCTATTGAAAACTTCAAGGTTCCTGAAGGTAAACTTGTCTATCCATACATGCTCCTCTTCGTCTATCCTGGAGATTGAGCAGATATGTCCCAGTGAACTGTGTCTTGTAATGTCAAGGTAGAAAAGAATGCTTCCGGCTGCGGTTACGGCAAGGGGCATCTCTTCAATACCATACCCCTTAAGGCTCTTAACCCGGAGTTGATCAAGAAGCTTCTCTCTGGCTGAGTCATAGACAAATGCCCACTCATCCATTGCTGTTATATAAATGTCTCTGCCAAAACGCTCTTCAAACCCCTGCCTGTAACCCTTCTGCAGAAGAACCTCCTTTGGTGCAAAGCTGGCCAGGAGAAGCTCGGCATACTCTATTGAACCCTGAGCCACCCTGAATGAACCTGTAGAGATATCCAGGAATGCAACTCCTGCCCTGTCCCTGTCAAAGTGAAGAGCCGCAAGATAGTTGTTCTCCCTGACATTAAGAAGCTGCTCATTATAAGCAACTCCCGGAGTTACCAACTCTGTGATTCCCCTTTTTACAATTTTCTTTGTAAGCTTTGGATCCTCCAGTTGGTCACACACGGCTACCTTGTAGCCTGCCCTTACCAGTCTGGGCAGATAGCTGTCAATTGAGTGATGCGGAAACCCTGCCAGTTCAACAAACTGTGCAGATCCATTACCCCTCTTTGTAAGTACAATTCCCAGCACAGCTGAGGCTGTTATTGCATCCTCGCCAAAGGTTTCATAGAAGTCTCCCACTCTGAACAGTAAAAGGGCATCCGGGTACTTCGCCTTTATGGAGAGATACTGCTTCATCAGAGGTGTTTCCACTATATTCTTATCGCCCTTCATTCCTACAAAAATAGATATATTTTGCTTCAAAACTCTATCTTTGTATATTATCAAACAATTAAACCCGCTATGAAAATCAAACGTTTTACCGCATTGCTGCCGGCATTGCTTCTGCTGGTTCTGACAACAACCTACTGCGCCCCTTCCAAAGAGAGGCTTGCAAAAGAGGAGATGGAGAGAGTTATGGAAAAAAATTCTGCGGTTGGCCTTGCCGTAGCCGTGGTAAAAGGGGGAGAGATAATATACACTGGTTCATTTGGTTATAAAAACCTGGAGGATAGCACTCTTCTCTCAGATGGGGATCTGTTCAGAATAGCCTCTATTTCAAAATCATTTACAACAACTGCGCTCTTAACACTGCTTGAGAGGGGACTTTTAAGCCTGGATCAGGATGTAAGTGAACTGACCGGCTTTGTGGTAAGAAATCCTGCTTTTCCGGATGTGGTGATTACGGTTAAAATGTTGCTTTCACACACATCATCACTTAACGATACTCAGGGTTATTTTAACCTTGATATCCTCAATCCAGAAAAGAACAAGGAGTATGCAAAATGCTACAATGAATATGAACCCGGCACAAAATATCAGTATTGCAATTTGGGATTCAACACACTTGGAGCAATTGCCGAGAGGCTGGCTGGAGAGCGTTTTGACCAGTTTACACGTCATAAATTGCTTGCTCCTCTTGGACTATATGCATCATTCAATCCAGACTCACTTGACAGAACGAAGTATGTAACCCTTTATGATTCAATCGCCCAGCCGGCAGCCTATGTGAGCAGGGCAAAACAACTTGACAGCGGATATGTAATGGGATACAGCACACCGCTATTCAGCCCTACCGGTGGCATGAAAATTTCTGCAACCGACCTTGCCAAATACATGGTAATGCATATGAACTACGGAGCTCTTCCAAACGGAGAGAGAATCATATCTGAGGAGACATCACGTCTAATGCAGAGTGCCGTAGTAGAGACGGGGGAGGGAGAGAGTTATGGTCTTGCATTGAGACAGACTGATAATTTCATACCGGGAGAGAGGATGATAGGACATACAGGTTCGGCATACGGACTATATAGCGCGATGTTTTTTGAGCCGGAGAAAAAATTTGGGATAGTGCTAATGACAAATGGTTGCAAACCTGTTTACGAAGGAGGGTTTGTTACAATTCAGACCGATGTGGCCAGGGCCCTGTACAATATATTTATAAAGGAGTAAATGGATAGAAAGAGGGTTCTTATTATCACCTATTACTGGCCACCTTCAGGTGGTTCAGGTGTTCAGAGGTGGCTTAAGTTTGCCAAATATCTCAGAGAATTTGGCTGGGAACCAGTTATCTACACCCCTCTTAATCCTGAACTCATGGCTGTAGATAAAACACTAGAGAGAGAAATTCCGGAAGGGATAACAGTGTTGAAAAGAGGAATCGTAGAGCCCTACTCTTTATACCGGGCAATTACCGGCAAGAAAAAGGGGGAAATTAAACCAGGTTTTATAAATAGCGGAGGGGGGCTCTCTCTGTTTATAAGAAGTAATCTTTTTATTCCGGATCCCAAATGCTTTTGGATCCACTCATCCAGACGTTTTCTGAAAAAATGGCTTAAAGATAATCCTGTTGATGCAATAGTAAGCACAGGTCCGCCCCATTCTATGCACCTGATTGCAAAAGGTGTTGCAAAATCTATGGAGATACCCTGGCTTGCAGATTTCAGAGATCCATGGACAAAGATGTTCACCTTTAAATATATGAAGTACTCATCACCGGTAAAGGTTATTCACACCTATCTTGAAAAGAGGGTTGTAAAGTCTGCGGACAGAGTTCTGACGGTGACATCCACAATAGCAAAAGAGCTTGCCGAATTAATAGGAGAGGGAGCTAATGTTCCGGTAATCACAAACGGATATGACCCTGCGGACTTTTCTCAGGCACCCTCTGAACTGGACAAGGAGTTCTCTTTAACCTATACCGGCCTTTTTGTAAAGAGTCAGAATCCGGAAGTTCTGTGGCGAACACTCTCCAAGTGGGTTAAACAGGACCCTGATTTTGCTTCGGTTTTAAAAATACGGTTGGTTGGCCATACAGACGGAGCCATACTGCAGAGTGTAGAGGAGAATGAACTTGGCAGCTTCCTTGAGAGGATAGATTATATGCCTCATAAGGATGTTACAGAGGTGCAGAGTAGGTCTCAGCTTCTTCTCCTCTCTGGAGGGATGGAGCCGGAGAGCAGAGGTATTCTTACAGGTAAATTCTTTGAGTACCTTGCCGCCAGAAGGCCTATCCTCGGTTTTGGACCAAAGGGGGGAGATATGGATATTGCCCTTGGCGAGAGCGAGGGGGGAGCAATGTTTGATTATGACGATGAGAGGGGTTGCCGCAGATGGATAGAGGATAGGTATGCCGAATACAGGGCCGGAGGGGTTCCGCCGGCAGATGGAAATATTGAGATATACTCCAGGAGAGAGCTTACAAAGAGGCTTGCACACCTGTTAGATGAGATGATAAAAAAATAATGATATGAAAAATCTTAAGATTTGGTTGCCCTATGTAGCCGCGATAGCACTGTTCTATGTACTGGCCTACATGTTTACGCCTCAGGTCTTTTCTGGCAAGGTTGTGAATCAGAGCGATATTGCCTCCTGGAGAGGGATGGCAAATGAGATAATTGAGTATAACGAATCAAACCCCGACAGTGACCCGGCTTTATGGACAAACTCAATGTTCTCAGGGATGCCCGCTACAACAATCTCTGTAATTTACGAGGGAGATTATACGGATATCTTTTACAAAGCCATTCATAAGCTGACCGGTCAGAGGCCTCCAAGCTATCTTCTTATAAGTCTTGTTGGTGCATTTCTCCTGTTTCTTGCTTTTGGTGTAAATCCATGGTTATCAATAGTAGGTGCAATAGCCGTGTCATTTGCCAGCTACAATATGCAGATTATTCAGGTAGGGCACAATTCAAAAATGGTAGCAATTGCTTTTATGCCCTGGGTGCTGGCAGCTGTTGTATATGCTTACAGGCGAAAAGCTCTTTTGGGTGCAATTCTCTTTGCTTTTGCTTTGAGTTTTCAGATAAAGGCAAACCACCCCCAAATAACATATTACCTGGCAATTATTGTTTTGGGTTATGGATTTGCAGAGTTATACACCCATATTATTGAAAAAAGGTTTATTAAGTTTATTAAGGTCTCTGCGCTACTGTTGGTTTTAGGAGCATTAGGCATAGCAACAAATATAAACCACCTGTGGCCAACATATGAGTACTCAAAATATACTATGAGAGGCGGGTCAGAACTGGCTAAAGAGCAGGGCAAACAGCAGGAGGGGCTTGAGATAGGTTATGCGACAAGCTGGTCGTACAGTCCTGAAGAGACTCCCAATCTTTTTATTCCAAACTTTAACGGCGGGGCATCTGCCGGAGAGCTAGACAGAAGCTCTGCTACATACAAAGCACTGAAGGGGGGTGGTTATCAGGGCGCAGACCAGATTATTAAACAGATGCCTCTCTACTGGGGGCCTCAGCCATTTACGGCAGGGCCTATGTATTTAGGTGCCGTAATGGTATTTCTCTTTGTTCTGGCTCTCTTTATGATGGGAGGAGCAGTTAAATGGTGGGCACTTTCAATAACAGTACTTGCGTTACTTCTCTCCTGGGGTTCAAATTTCTTACCCTTAACAGAGTTTTTCTTCAAACATGTGCCAATGTACAACAAGTTCAGAACAGTCTCCATGGTTCTGGTTATACTTCAGGTTCTGGTTCCGTTGATGGGTATTCTTGTTGTTGACAAACTTATAAATACAGTCTCTGTTGACCGTAAGAAGTTTAGAAACTCATTAATTGCGGCACTCACCCTTACAGCGGGATTCGCTTTTATTGTTATGATTTTCCCATCTCTTGCCGGTTCATTTACCTCGCGGGCAGATGCAAATCTTCCTGAGCAAATAAGAGCAACTCTGGCAGAGGACAGAGCATCACTATTATCCGGTGACGCACTTCGTTCTATTGCTTTTATACTTACAGCAGCCACTCTTTTATGGTTTTCATTTGGCAGAAATATTTCTTCAGACAAAAAACTAAATTTATCAGGAGAGAGAAAAAGCTACTATTTGTATGCCATTTTGGGTCTCCTTGTGCTTACGGACCTTTGGGGGGCAGGAAAGAGATATCTTAACGACTCTCATTTTATAAAAAACAGGGAGTTTGAGCAACAGTATGCTTTAAGGCCTGTTGACAATATCATACATGAGGATAATGATCCAAACTACAGGGTTCTGGATCTGAGCATTAATACATTTAATGACTCACATGTAAGTTATCACCATAAAACAATTGGCGGTTACAGCCCGGCTAAACTTCAGAGATATCAGGATCTGATTGATTATCACATTATGCCGGAAATGCAAAGACTTGCGGGAGCACTATCATCAGTTAAGACTCTAGAAGAGGCCCAGATAGCACTGGATGGTATAGCCACTCCGGTGATCAATATGCTTAACTCAAAGTATATTGTAATAGGAGCACAGAACCCCCCTCTAATAAATAACAGAGCAATGGGAAATGCCTGGTTTGTGGACTCTGTTGAATGGGTTGGTTCAAATCTTTCTGAAATTTCTGCTCTTTCTCAGACCGACCTTTCGGTTACAGCTGTGGTTTCAGAGGAGTTCCGGGGAGTTGCGGAGACAAATAGAGTTGCAGACGCACCTGCGTTTGAGGACCAGATAAGGCTGGTAAGCTACTCTCCAAACAAACTTTTATACGAGTGTACCACTTCATCAGACAGAGTGGCTGTGTTCAGCGAGATATGGTATCCAGCAGGATGGATAGCAAATATAGACGGAGTTCCCGTTGAGATATTCCGTGCAAACTATACACTCAGAGCACTGAAGGTGCCCGCAGGAAGTAAAACTATTGAGTTTGAGTTCAGACCAGACTCTTTCTACAAGGGGGCGATGTACTCAAGGATAGCTTCCGCTCTGCTCCTCTTCCTGCTAGCTGCCGGAGTTGGGATAGATATTTTCAGACGCGGCAGGGGCAGGCGTCCTTAAAGAGTTTGTTGTATAGATTAAATGCATCGTTGAGAATCCTGATAGCAGTTCTTCTGTCTAGAAATTTCTCAACGACCACAGATTTATTTTCAAGTTTTTTATAATCCTCAAAGAAGCTGAACATCTCAGATATTGAGTGGTTTGGCAACTCTGAAATGTCATTGAAATGGCTTACGCTAGGGTCTCCGGCGGCGACAGCTATGATTTTATCATCTGCCTCTCCTCCATCCAGCATCCTCATTACACCTATTACTTTTGCAGGCACTATTGTTAAAGGCACTACCTCTATCTGAGAGAGTATAAGTATATCAAGAGGGTCTTTGTCGTCGCAGTAAGTTTGTGGTATAAATCCATAATTTGCAGGGTAATATACAGATGTGTACAGAACTCTGTCAAGCCTCAGAAGTCCGCTCTCCTTATCAAGTTCATATTTTGCTCTGCTCCCTTTAGGGATCTCGATTACACCATTTACAATATCCGGCAATCTCTCTCCGGGGGAGACACAGTGCCAGGGGTTAAAGCTGTTTGTCATAATTATGATTTAGGTTTGCCATCCAAAATTACAAAAAGAGTGGCTATCTTTGTAATTAAGTATGTTAAAGGGTGGGATTAAATATTTTTGTGTGGCCGTAATTTTGATATTTGCAGTATCATTTAGCGGTTCAGTGAGTGTTGTTGATTATTCAAACAAGACAACTGATGCTGTTGAGATAGTTCAGGCCTCAAAAATCTTCTCGGGCGAAATGATGATATCATCTTCAGCAGCAATCCCAACTATATCACAGACACCTCAGGCGGCGCCCGCTGCAAGGGGGGGTGGATCTGTCATTCTTTTTAAATTGTCGGCAACATCTATCTTAAGGGAGAGACAGATGGAACGCTCTTTCAAAATATCTGCTCTTACAACTCAAAAAGCAAAAACAGCGTCGCTGGAGCCCTTAAAAAGATACTTCGTTTATACACTAAGGGAGATTATCATTTAGCAGTCTGTCTCAATTTATATATTAGTTCCATTACTATTTAAAAAAGACAGAATAAATGAATACAGATAATAACACACTTAACGATGTGAGGGAGATCTCACATCCGGATGTTGTCAAAAGGACAAACATAACATCAATAATACTTACATCAATTTCTATTTTAGCCGGAATCCTATCCGTAGTTTTATGGTCGGGAGCGGCTGGGGTGATTCTTATTATAGCCGGAGCTCTGATTTATGTAATCAAGCCTAAAACTGAGGTCTATGAGCCAACAGGGTGTCAGATTTACAGAAAGTCATATTTTGTTGCCTCTGAGAAGACAGATAGCATCAGAAAGATATTAGAGGGGGAGCTTAATGACTCTGTCGCACCCCTTCAGTTTCTTCAATCCGGGTCAGTTCGCATTGATACTCTGTTTAACAAGGAGAGAAACTTTGTAGCATGGCAGATATTTCACTTTGTTCCACACCGTTATGAGCCGGTTACAAAAGTAAACACCCTCTCAGGACCGCCTGCAGTACAGTTCTCCAGATTTATTGAGAGGTCTGAGAAGGCATAAAAGAATACTTAGAACATCTTTATAAGGCCGATACTGCTCAGAAGCACAAACGCTATTGCGACAGGGGAGAGGAAGCGGATGGTGAATAAAATCCATTTCAGAATGACTCCCCTTACAGAGATAGTGCCTCCGTTTGTGAGTTCGTCCAGCACATCGGCCTTTTTCATTCTCCATCCTACAAACAGGACTACCAGCAGTCCGCCAACAGGGAGAAGAACATTTGAGGATGTGTAGTCAAAGAGGTCAAAAAATGTTTTGCCAAAAACCTTTACATCTGCAAGCACTCCGTTTGAAAGGGAGCTAAGCGTTCCAAACACACCTATAATTGCAAATGCAATAAGGACGCTGGTCTTCCTTGTGAGTTTAAGCTCCTCTGTAAAGTAGGCAACAATAACTTCAAGCAGAGATATTGAGGATGTTATTGCAGCTATAAAGAGGATAAAGAAAAAAGCTATGGAGATTACGTTACCAAGCGGTAACTGAGCAAATATCTGCGGAAGGGTGATGAAGACAAGGCTTGGTCCCTGGCCCGGCGATATACCAAATGCAAATACTGCCGGCATAACGGCTAATCCTGCCAGTATTGCGAAGCCTGTATCTGCTGCTACAGTCATAAGAGAGATTTTAAACAGGTTCTCACTCTTTTTCACATATGATCCATAAGTGATAATGCATCCCATTCCCAGACTGAGAGAGAAGAAGGCCTGTCCAAGGGCCGCAATTAGAGTAGCACCGGTTATTTTGGAGAAGTCCGGGTAGAATAGGAATTTTACACCTGCAGCTGAGCCGTCAAGAGTTATTGAGCGGACAGCTAGAAGCATAACAAGAAAAAAGAGTGCAGGCATAAGAATTTTAGAGTACTTTTCAATACCGTTTTTAATACCTGCTACCACAATCAGTGCCGAGAGACCAAGAAAAGCGAGATGGCTTGCAATTGGAACAATGGTTGACGAGGAGGCCTCCTTAAACTGAGACTCTAGATTTGAACCGCTTGCAGATAGAAAATCAGAGGAGAAGGATTTGAAGATGTACTCTAATGTCCATCCACCTACAACGCTGTAAAAAGACATTATACAGATGGAGGCGACAACGCTTATAACTCCAATTGTAAGAAAAGGCGATTTTGGTGCCAGCTTTTTTATTGCTCCAAATGCGTTAGCCTGTGTCCTGCGGCCAATTATGAATTCGGAGAACATTATTGGGAGGCAGAGTAGTATCACGAACAGAAGGTAGATGATAATAAAAGCAGCTCCGCCATTGTTCCCTACCATATAGGGAAATCTCCAAAGGTTTCCGAGACCAACAGCAGACCCCGCCACTGCCACAAGTACGCCAAAACGACTGCCAAAGCCGTCCCGATTCAATTCAGACATAGTTCTTCAAGTTTAGGTTGTCGTTAGCAAAGATAAAAATTTGTACTTTTGCTCAAAGCCTTTATCAATATTCTTTTTTCTTTGTTATGAAAAATCGTATTTGCGAACTGTTTGGAATAGATTATCCAATTATTCAGGGTGGAATGGTTTGGTGCAGTGGATGGAGACTAGCCTCTTCAGTAAGCAGGGCGGGAGGTCTCGGCCTTTTAGGGGCCGGCTCAATGCATCCCGATAATCTTCGTCATCATATAATTAGCTGCCGTGAAGCACTTACAGAGAATGATGTCACATTGCCATTTGGAGTCAATGTGCCGCTTCTCTATCCTCAGATAGATGAGATAATGAAAATAATAATTGAGGAGAGGGTGCCGATAGTCTTTACATCGGCAGGAAGCCCCAAAAAATGGACTTCACTCCTTAAAGATCATGGCATTAAAGTGGCACATGTGGTTTCAAGCAGTGCATTTGCTCTGAAGTGCCAGGAGGCAGGGGTTGATGCTGTTGTTGCCGAGGGGTTTGAGGCCGGCGGACACAACGGAAGAGAGGAGACAACAACATTTTGTCTGATTCCTGCAGTAAGGGAGGCCATCACAATTCCTCTTATTGCAGCAGGCGGAGTAGCTACTAAGGCTCAATACAATGCAGCCCTTGCTCTGGGGGCAGAGGGTGTTCAGTTAGGGACCAGATTTGCACTCTGCAAAGAGAGCTCTGCCCACGAGAATTTTAAAATGCGCTGTCGGGGACTCAAAGAGGGAGAGACAAAACTTCTTCTGAAAAAACTGGCCCCCACCCGCCTTGCAGACAATATGTTTTCTGCCGCAGTCATTGAGGCCGAAAATCGCGGAGCAAATGCCGAGGAGATGGATGAGCTTCTAGGCAAGGGTAGAGCAAAGGCAGGAATTTTCCTTGGCGACCTTAATGAGGGAGAGTTGGAGATAGGACAGATTGCCACACTGGTGAGAAAAGAGGAGAGTGCCGCAGAGATAATAAGCGAGTTAATTTCTTAGATGTGCATACATAAAACGAGAGGCCTGTCTCACGACAGACCTCTCTACCCTAATTCAAACTAAACTAATTACTTAACTAAAGAATCGTACTTTTTAGAGACAGCTTCCCAGTTTATAACGCTCCAGAAAGCCTCGGTATAGTCAGGGCGCTTATTCTGAAACTTCAGATAGTACGCATGCTCCCAAACATCCATTCCAAGGATTGGTGTGCCTTTTTTGTCTGCCACATCCATAAGAGGGTTGTCCTGATTTGGAGTAGAAGAGACAAACAGATTCCCATCCTTGTCAACGCTAAGCCATGCCCAACCGCTTCCAAAACGAGTTTTACCGGCATCTGTGAACTGCTTCTTAAGTTCCTCCATTGAACCAAAAGTCTTCACAATAGCAGCCTCAAGTTTAGCAGACGGTTTGCCGCCATTCACCTTCATAACCTCCCAGTAGAGGTTGTGATTGTAATATCCTCCTCCATTATTTCTCACTGCTGCAGGATATTTGCTCATATTTGCGAATACCTCCTCAAGGGTCTTGTTCTCCATATCGGTACCCTTTACAGCATTCATCATATTGTCATAATATGCCTTGTGGTGTCTGCTGTGGTGTATCTCCATCGTCATTTTATCTATGAATGGCTCAAGAGCATCGTAAGCGTAAGGCAGATTGTGAAATTCAAGTTTGTTTATGGTTGTCATAGCTATATTTTTTTTATTATTATTCTTTTGTGAATATCCGGCAAACGGCATAACCATAATTGCCAGGATTATCATTAACTTTTTCATGCTTTCTAGCTTTTCGTTAATTGTTATACTCTATAAACACAAAAAAGAGCCTAAGGTTTCTTAGGCTCTCTCTATGTAGTTATAGGTTTTGTCTATTAATGTAACGGGTTAATATATCTTATACGCTCCAGAACAATAAACTCAAACGGACGCTCAAACTTCTCGCCCCTGTCAAAGCTCTCCCGTCCGGTCTCCTTCCAGACCTCCTCATCAAAAGCAGGGAAAAATGTGTCGGCATCAGAAATATTTATATGAACCCTGGTCAAGTATATTTTATCTGCAAGAGGTAGAGCCTGCCTGTAAATCTCTCCTCCCCCTATTATGAATACCTCTTCACTGCTCTCTCCCGCACCGCCCGAGGCAGAGAGAGCCTCCTCCAGCGAAGGAAATACCTCTGCTCCCGCAAGAGAATCGGCCCTAAGAGAGCGACTGATAACAATATTGCGGCGGTTTGGAAGAGGCCTTCCTATGGACTCCCAGGTTTTGCGCCCCATTATCACAGTATGTCCGGCGGTAATCCGTTTGAAATATTTCAGGTCTTCCGATATGTGCCACAGCAGATTATTGTCCTTCCCTATGGCTAGATTGTCCGCAACTGCAACAATTATTGAAATCATAAAAACATTTTTTGTAAAAAATTGATAACTAAGCAATCACCAGAAACAACGGCGTTGTTTAAACCGCTATCGGAGCTTTGATTGAGGGGTGCGGGGTATAACCCTCCAGTTGAAAATCTTCGTACCTGAATCCGTATATGTCGGACACATTGGGGTTTATTTTCATTACGGGCAGTGGTCTTGGCTCTCGTGAGAGCTGCAGGGCCACCTGCTCAAAATGGTTGGTGTAAATATGTGCATCTCCAAATGTGTGAATAAATTCACCCGGCTTAAGGCCGCAAACCTGAGCCACCATCATTGTAAGAAGTGCGTAAGAGGCAATATTGAAAGGAACTCCAAGGAAGACATCTGCGCTACGCTGATAAAGCTGGCAGCTAAGTTTTTCCTCTGCCACATAAAACTGAAACATCGCGTGACAAGGGGGCAGTGCCATCTTATCCACCTCTCCCGGATTCCAGGCAGAGATAATATGTCTGCGAGAATCAGGATTTCTCTTAATTCCCTCTATCAAGGCCGATAGCTGATCTACCTTCCGGCCATCAGCCGTCTCCCATGATCGCCACTGGCGGCCATAGACAGGCCCCAGCTCTCCATTTTCATCCGCCCACTCATCCCAGATGGTGACACCGTTGTCATTCAGATATTTTATGTTAGTATCACCAGCAATAAACCAAAGAAGTTCGTGTATAATAGATTTAAGATGAACCTTTTTTGTTGTCAGCAAAGGAAAGCCCTCCTGAAGGTCAAAACGCATCTGATAACCAAAGACACTTTTAGTACCTGTGCCGGTCCTGTCAGACTTCAGGGTGCCGTTTTTCATTATATGCTCAAGTAGAGAGAGATATACTTTCATTAAAATTACTCTTTTGTGAGCCAAATATAGTAAAAAGGGCTCTGTTGTTAATACATTTTTATTACATTTGGATAATTTGAAAAACACGTGATATGAAAGCGATTTACATGCTCTTCATCACATCGGCTCTACTTCATATTAATTAAAAGGAGAAGGCATATGGTAAAAAAATTATTTTCGGGATTAACATTATTGTTTATGTTCTGTATTCAGTTAAATGCGCAACAGGAGAACACACAGTCAAACTATGTGCTTCCCAAGTTTGCTGAGGGTTATGTTATGATGAAAGGTGGAAGAACTCAGCAGATGTTGCTAAACTATAACACCGTAACTGAAGAGATGGTTTTTAAAAGGGGAGAGACTCTTCTCGCAATAGGTAAGGAGGAGCTGCAGGAGGTTGAGTATGTTAGAATTGATGACAGAACATTTGTATTGGTTGCAGGTAAGTTTTATGAGCTTCTTTATGAGGGAGAGAGAAGTCTTTACGCAGAGCATAAGAACATAGTAATTCCTCCCGGCAATCCTGCCCCTTATGGAGGCACATCTCATGTCTCTTCTGTTGACCAATATTCCGGAGTATCCTCAACCGGATCAATGTACTATAAAATGTATCTTCCTGACGGATATAAACTGAAGCCGTCGGTCAGCTATTTTGTAAAAAAGGGGGAAAGCTTTTCCAGAGCAAACAGTCTTAATCAGTTAAGAAGACATTACTCAGATAAACGAGAGGCTTTTGACAAATACACAAAAGAGAATAAAGTTAAGTTTGAGAACATATTACAGATGACCCAACTGGCTGAGTTCTTGGATAAATAGAGTTTTACAACAATTTAATTACCAGTCCGTACAAATGAAAAAGTTTTTTTGTGCCATTTTAATTGCTTTTGCTTCACTATCGGCCCAGGCCCAGGTGAATGTAATTGAGCAGCCTATTTCACACTATATTCTTGAGGATTTCACTATCGGCCTCATCTATATGAAAGACGGAGTTATAAGCAGAGGAGCACTAAACTACAACTCTGTTACTGAGGAGATGCTTTTTAAGGATAAAGGCAGAATTCTCGCAATTGGAAAGAGTGAAGTTGACCTTGTTGATACAGTTGTAGTGGGTGGAAAGTTATTCTATCCATACCAGGGTAAATTTCTGGAGATTGCCTATAAAAAAGATGGTACAGAGCTCCAGGTTGAGCATAAATGCAGGGTCATAGAGCCACCTAAACCATCGGCCTTTGGAACCACTACAGAGACAGCTAACTCAAAAAGTTACACAAATCTAACTGCTAACGGGATGTTTTATGCACTTAAGCTTCCGGAGGGATTCAGAGTAGTCCCATTTAAGTATTACTGGTTCAGAGAAGGAGATAAAATGACCAAGGTCATTAACACAAGACAGCTAGCCAAATACTTCAGCAAAGACAAAGCGAAATATGACAGGTATATGAAAGAGAACAAAGTCAGCTTCAACAAGGCCGAGGAAATTACAGCTTTGGTAAAGCATATGATGGAGTAAATGAAAGAGTTAAAAAAATGGGGAGCCACTGCAGCAATTGCGGTGGTTCTTATTATTCCGGTGCAGATAGCAATATTTGCACTCTGGCCGCCTCCGGCAGATGTGAGAGGTTTTTTTGAACTTTTTGAGCAGAGTCCACTTCTTGGACTGCTTAGTCTGGATCTGCTCTATCTGCTGAACAACGCTCTGATGATATCGGTTTATCTTGGGCTGGCTGCATGTCTATACAAGGCAAACCCATCGGCAATAATAACGGCTCTGGCAGTGGGGCTTGTGGGTCTTGCAACATACTACGCCTCATCTGTGGCTTTTGAGATGATGAGTCTGGCAAAATCCTTTAACGGGAGTGCCAATCCTCTTTTGAAACAGCAACTTCTTGCTGCGGGAGAGGGGATGTTCGCAACCTACAAAGGGACAGCCTTTGATGTTTACTATATTTTAAATGCAATAACACTCTTTATCTTTTCATGGGTGATGCTCAAAGACAGGGAGCGCACCTTCACCCGCACCACAGCCCTGTGGGGGCTCGCCTCCGCCGCCCTTATGATTATCCCCTCTACAGCTGGAACAATCGGCCTTATCTTCTCTCTGCTCTCTCTTGTGCCGTGGGTGGTGTTCTCAATTTTGATAGCCGGGAGGATGAGAAAATCACAATAAACAGGGATTTTCTTATAAATTAACGAAAATATTTCTTAATTTTGTTTAGAAATCACCCTATATTGGGATTATGAATGAATTTGGAAAGGTTATAAAAGAGAGAAGGCTGTCACTGTCAATTACACAGAGAGAGCTTGCCGCATTAGCAGGAATCGGAATAAACACCCTTACTAAAATTGAAAGGGGAGAGGCGAACCCATCTTTAGCTGTTATAGATAAAATATTTAATACCCTGGGGCTTGAAGTAGAAATAAAAATAAAAGATGCGCATAGCTGAAATATATTTCAATGGAATATTAACAGGAGTTCTCACAGAGTTATCTGCGAATGAATATACATTCAGATACAATGATGAGTACCTGCTCAATAGTTCATTACCGGCAATTAGCCTCACATTTCCTAAAACAAACCAATTGTACAGGTCCCGTTCTCTATTCCCGTTCTTTTTCAATATGCTTTCAGAAGGGAGCAATAGAAAAACTCAGTCAAGACTTTTGAAAATTGATGAGAACGACCATTTTGGCATCTTGCTCGCAACTGCAGAATATGACACAGGAGGTGCAATTACAGTTAAAAAAGTTGAATAATGGTTGATATATCAGTTTGCCCTTCGACACTTGCAAAGGGCTTTCAAACATATAGCCCTGTAGCCTTAAGGAGAGTTTTTGACAAACAAAAGGTATCTCTTATTCTCCCATATGATTCAATAGAAAAGAGAGAGGAGGATTTAATTCTCTTTACTGAAAATAAAACGAGAATTTCAATATCAGGAGTTCAGGGGAAATACTCAATGATAATAAGAGATGGCTTGTTAAGCCTCACTTCTCCGGGTGAACGCGGAACATATATCTTAAAGCCCAGACCAACAGATGTAAGAAATGCAGCAGAATGTCCTGCAAATGAAAATCTTACAATGCAGATTGCTTCACAGGTTTTTAAGATTGATACCGCACCCAATGCCTTGTGCTTTTTTAAAAACGGAGATACGGCATATGTTACTAAAAGATTTGACATAAATACTGCCGGCAATAAACTCAGGGTTGAAGATTTTGCATCACTGGCAGGGGTAACTTCAGAAAATGCCGGCCCCAATTTCAAATATGATTACAGCTATGAGGAGGTAGGAGAATTAATTAAAAAATACTTGCCGGCCTGGCGGGTAGAGCTTTTGAAGTTTTACAGAATGATACTTTTTAATTTTCTCTTTTCAAACGGAGATGCACATCTTAAAAATTTCTCAGTAATCGATGCCGGAAAAAACGACTACCGTTTATCGCCCGCTTACGATTTGCTTAACACGAATATTCACGTAGATGACAGTGATTTTGCACTAGACAGAGGCCTGTTCAAAATAGATAAAAAAGAATTTTTCAAAGGAAGAAGAGCAAACGGAGCAACCTTCTTTCAATTTGGACTTTCTTTGGGACTTCCTGAAAAAATTGTCTCCAAAGAACTAGCATTTTTTACGACCAGACATCCTCTGATAGAAGAGTTAACAGATAACTCTTTTTTATCTGAAAAGATAAAAAGACAGTATAAGATGCATTACCAAACAAAGAGAAACAGACTTTCTGATTTTAAATTGTAATTTTTTTCACTCCTTGCAACTTTTCCGCCCCGTTTTACGTCAAACAGACATTGAACAGAAATAACCAACACAACTATGAAAAAACTCCTCTTCTCTTTTGTGGCAATTGCCGTGGCGACACTTGCCCTCAGCTCATGCGTATTCAACGCCGTAACACCGGAAGGTGAATACACATCAAAGGTATACAATGTAGATCCGTTTAAAAACGTCTCTGTATCAAGCGGAATGGAACTGATTCTAACACAAGACTCCACAATCTCAGTAAAGGTTGCCACATATGAAAATATACATGAGTATATTAATGTAGAGGTGGTTGACAGTACTCTCAAATTCACAAAAGACCTTGAAGTAAGCTTCAGAAATCCGGAAATCAAAATTTATGTGAATGTTGCTTACCTTGAGGAGATTAAGGCAAGCAGCGGAAGCGATTTAAACCTTAGTTCAGGCTGGAAAGCAGACGAACTGGAAATAGAAGTGAGCTCCGGAGCATCGGCAGAGGGAAGACTGGAAGTCAGAGAGCTATCACTCACAATGTCCAGCGGAAGCGACGCAAGACTCTCCGGCAAGGCCGATGAGTTCTCAATTGAATCATCAAGCGGAAGTAATTTTAAGGGATTTGATCTTGAGGCCGTTAATGTTGAGACCGACCTCTCATCCGGTTCATATGCCGAGGTGTTTGCCACCGGTTTCCTGAGTGCCAAGGCATCAAGCGGAGCCACCGTAAAATACAAAGGAACAAATCAGCTAGAGGTTAAAACCAGCAGCGGCGCCAGCGTAAACAGAGTAGAGTAAACGAGATATAAGTATTAAACAACAAAACGGCCGGAAGAAATCCGGCCGTTTTTTATGTAAACACAGTCGCCATTTTTTGTAGTAAAACGCCGTCATTTCTTGTAGTCAGATTTTTGGTAAGAATAACTCTCTCATCCTGAGGCCGCCCTTAAAAGCAAAAAAGATATAAAGAATAGTAAAAACCGAATCAATTACCCCCGTAAACCAGAAAGTAGAGGGGAAATCCGGCACAAAAATCATGAATGCATACAACTGAGCCACATAGAACACCCTCCCAAAAATCAGACACCCTACATTAAACGCATATCTCCTTATGTTAAACGCAGAGAAGAACTGCAGCCAGGCAAAACACAGAAAAAACGACCCCAGGAAAATAGCATAAAACGGATCCATAGGAGGATTGTCAATACTCCTTCCCGTCCCGATACAAAAAATATACAAACACCCCGCAACCGTATCCCACACCCCACTTGTAAAAAACGTCACCGCCAAAAACTTCAGGTATTTCTCTTTCATAACAGGGTATAATTAATATTTTGTAAATGTAGCAGAAGATGTAGGTGAGAGGCAAAAAAATATGGGTGAGGGTGCGTATTACTTTTGGAGGTTAAATTCATGTTTAATGCTTTAACTACAAGTGGACGCCCTTCTTTAATATATAATATTTACAAAGCATTAATTGAAAACAGAAAAAATTAATTCTTTATAACAGTTATTAAATATGTGAAGATTATTAAGAAACTACTGATTATCGTATAGTTTCTCAAAGAATTCGAGTTTACTCCTGTAACTTTCGTCCATACTTTTATCAAAATATACGACCATTATTCTGTTTGGAGTATCATTTAATAGTTCAAAAGTAGGAACTTCAGTGAAACGAAATCTTGTTTTATCAATATTTTTTCCTGCCTGCAAGACTCTAGATTTATAATGTCTTTCTAACTCACCGTTGGGCATACATAGAATTGATAGGACTAGGATGTCTAGGGTGTCCTTATCGTATAAAATTGTTATAAAGTAAGAAATACAAATTTTTTGATTTGCTTTATTCTTATTGTAAAACGCTGGTAATGAGGGTTCGTAATACCGAGGAGGATTAAACGAGCTCCCATCAGATTTCTTGATCTCTGACTTATAGCTATTCTGGTTAGTTCCGACAAAAATATTATTAGTATAATCTCCTATGTTATTGGACCAAGTTCCATCTGGATGATTATGATATCTTGGGTGAAGAGTTGCTCCAACTGTTTTTAGATCGAGATGAATAAAAGCGTTTTCTACTTCAAAAAATAAGTCTGCGCCTACTGGTGCTGAATTAGGAAGCCCTATGCCTTTACCATTTAATAATGAATAAACTATTCTTTCAGCACCTACAGCAAAATCTGAAATGCCAGATTTATAGAGCCCAATCCAATCGTCTTTAATTTTTTCTTTTGTTTTAAACCCGAGGAGCAATTCATCTTCAGCAAACTTAAGGAAATGGAAGTACTTTTTAAGATAATGATATTCAATTACTTCGATTTCTTTTAGATTTATTTTTTTCATATTCATCTAAAGCATTCTTAATTGATTCTGCAATTTTTTTCCCTAAAAGAACAGGAACAGCATTACCAATTTGTTTATACATATTACCAAGACTACCAAAGAAAACAAAATCATCGGGAAATGTTTGAATAATGGCACACTCTCTGACAGACATTCGACGCTCTCTGTTTGGATGGATTTCGGGGCCAGTTGCAGTAATTGTATCACTTGGTAACTCCCAATTATTTATTCTTAGTGACTGTTCAAATTTAATCTCTTTTAGTTCAAATTCTGTTACAATTTTATCAAATTTATCATCAAATCCAAGGATTTTCTTTAATTCCCACCAATCATTTGGTTTTGGTATACTACCAGAATTGTTATCTTTTCTAAACCAATGACCGGCAGTATGAGCATATCCAAAATGTTCATCTATTTTCTTTGTAGACCACCCACTTTTGTTTCTCCAATATTTTAAGTAGTCGCAGATTTCATGTTGATTAACTTGATGTTTTCTACCCCAGAAGTTGTCAGACACATTTGTTCGAGCAACATGGTTATAAACAGTTTTCCCGTTAAGCTCAAAAGGTAAATCGCGTGTTCTAATATTTGAAAGATGCCCGACAACATCTTTTACTGACAAATAAGGTGTCAGAGAGTTATTGTATAAGTCATTGACAAGACCATGACTTATTTTAGGAAAAGGATTCTTAATTCCTAATCTGTTTCCAATAATGAATACTCTTTCACGGTGTTGAGGAACACCATAGTCCGAGGCTTTTATAAGCCTATATTCAACATTGTAGCCTAGCGATCTAAAGTCGTCAACTATCATATTTATTACCTTCCCTTTTTGCATAGAAAGCAAGCCTTTAACATTCTCGCCAACGAAGAACTTGGGCTGCTTATCTTCGATTAACCTTAACAATTCTTTGTAAAGGAAGTTTCGCTTATCTTCCATGCTTCTTTTTGTATTTGCTACAGAAAAACCTTGACATGGAAATCCTCCTAGAAGTATGTCGAACTTATTTGGAATTTCAGAACTTGGAATTTTAGTTATATCTCCATATACGATGTGATTACCAATGTTATATTTATATGTTTCAACGGCTTCTTTAAAAAAATCATTAGCCCAAATTACTTCAAATCCTGCTTGGATGAAACCTAAATCCAGTCCACCGCAACCTGAGAACAGACTTGCTATTGTATACTTTTTCTTCATGGTTCAAAGATATGAATTTTAGTTCTTTTTTTTACAGAATGAACAAGAGACTATTGCTGGAGATCCTGTTTAAACGAAGTAAGAACCACTTCCTATTGCCGCCAATTAACTAAATAAACAACATAATAAAGTAGTTTTAGTGCGTTTAATTTTTTGTATGTAATAGCAAATTAGTTTTTCGCCATTGTAATTTATCTGTTCATATCTGAAGAGACACCAATTTTAGCCCCAGAAATGACACTTAGGATAAAATTGCAACTAGCACTTAAACAAAAAGATATGACAATACGGCTTTTGCTGGAGTTTCGGGATGCGATCTGTTAGAAGATTAGCCTGTTTACAAAGTTAATTAACTTGGCTTCCCACGTTGTCTCTCCAAAAATAGTACTTGTTTGATTTGCCTCTCCTGTATCATGGCTTGAGTTTACAATTTTGGAACGGGATTCTATAATTGTAAAGAATAATTCTTTGATTCATTCATTCCGAGGTTTCACTCTCAATCATAAAATCGGCACTCTCGGCAATCTTAATTTTTTACAAATCGGTAGTAGGTTGATATTCGCGACTTTTAATTATACCAGTTTGCACTATGAGACGATTGCATCTGTTTTTATCAATTTTATTAGTTGTCCCTTTAACTTTATTTGGGCAGAACCCTGATCAAACTATAAGGGGTAGGATAGCAGATATAGAGACAAATACTGGGTTACAAGGAGCTGTAGTGACTATCTTGACTCTGAATACCCCATTAAGTGCTATCACAGATTCATTTGGGGAGTTTACTATGGAAAAAATACCTGTTGGAAGGTATAAAATCACGGTTGCTCATTTAGGTTATAAGGAGGAAATTATACAGGATCTTCTTGTGACCTCTGGGAAAGAGGTGGTGCTTGAATTTTTGCTTACGCCCTCTTTTGGTTTATTGGAGGCTGCAGTAGTCAGCAACAAGATAAGCAAAGAGCTTCCTATTAATAAGTCGGCATTTGTCAGTGCCAGATCCTTTTCTGTTGAGGAGACAAGCCGATATGCTGGTGGGTTAAACGACCCGGCAAGAATGGTTACAGCTTTTGCGGGTGTCTCAGGGGGAGATATGCAGGATAATGCTCTTACAATAAGGGGTAACTCTCCTTCAAGCCTTACCTGGAGGATTGAAGGTGTAAATGTTCATGCTCCTAATCATTTCTCTGGTGGTAAGGTTGCCGGTGGTGGATTTGTTACAATTTTGAGCAGTCAATTAGTGGGAGATTCTGATTTCTTTACAGGAGCATTTCCTGCAGAATATGGCAATGCCCTTGGAGGAGTTTTTGACATCAGAATGAGAACAGGAAATAACCGGAAATGGGAGCATACTGTAAATTTAAGTTCAATAGGTATTGATATCGCATCGGAGGGGCCTTTTTTAAGGAGTAGTGATGCATCTTACCTTTTCAACTACAGATACTCTACGATGGGATTGCTCACAAAAACAAAAATTGTTAAGGAGGAGCAAATACCTGTATTTCAGGACCTGTCCTTTAAAATTTCCCTTCCGGCCAAGGGAGCCGGTAATTTTACAATTTGGGGCTTATGGGGAAAGGGTGATTTGAAAGAGCCGTTTGACAAAGATTCTCTCTCATGGAAAACTCAGAATGACAGAATAGGCTTTGATTGGATAAACTCTGTTGGGTCATTTGGTGTGAATCATAGAATATACAAAAACAGGACATCTCTGTTTACATCTCTCTCCATCACAGAATGTGCAGATAAATTTGATTTTGAACGGCTTGATGAAGCAATTATTGAGAGGCCATATCTGAACATAAAAGAGTCTGATAGAAGACTAACCTTTTCGCACAGAATCACAAGTAAAATTGGCTCAAGACTTGAGCTTAAAACCGGGTTTAATCTGACATCATTGTATTATAATGGTGATATATCATCAAATAGTATAATTAATGACCACTCAACTTATTCAAATGTTCTTAATGCCAAGGAAAGAACATATTACGGAGAGTTTCATGGAGGATTGCAATATACACTTGGTAACAACTTAGTGGTTAATGCAGGAATCCATTCAAATTATTTTGATCTTAATCGCAAGTTTTCAATAGAGCCAAGAGCGGGAATAAAGTGGAATATATCAGAGGATCACTCATTATCTTTTGGATATGGAAGGCACAGTAGGATTGAGCCATTAAAACTCTATTTTGTAGAGCAAAATAATGACCTCAGCCTCACTAAGTCAGATCATTATACATTGTCTTATAACTGGCTGATATCTGAAAATGTAAGAGTTAAAACTGAGCTGTATCTTCAAAATCTTTCTGATGCTCCGGGAATAGCGGATAGCTCATATTCATTGATTAATTACAAGCAGGAGTATGCTTTCCGGGATGCTCTCATTAACAACTCAAAGGGTAGAAATAAAGGTATTGAGTTTACTCTTGAACGGTTCCTTAACGATAATTTTTACTATCTGATAACAACCTCTTTGTTTCGTTCCAGATATCAAGGAGGAGATGGAGTGTGGAGAAATACTAGATTTGATAAAGGAGCTATTATTAATATCCTGGCAGGGAAGGATTTTCCAATGATGATGAGTAAAAATATTTTGAGTGTTAATATAAGGGCCAGCTATTCAGGCGGAGAGAGAATTGCTCCACTTAATGTAGAACAATCAATAGAAAAAAAAGAGGCTGTCTTTGACAATTCCAGAGCATTTGAGGCTAGGTATCCGGCTGATGTTTTCGCCGACATTTCTGTCAGCTATAGAGTAAACAGGGGAAAGGTTTCATCACTATTTTATGCACAAGTAAAGAATGTGCTTGGAACAAAAACCCGAAGGGGTCAAATTTTCAACATTCAAGCAAACAGAATAGAGGAGGATGCATTTACAGTTGTTGTACCTCTGATTGGATATAAAATTGAATTTTAATAATAATAAAAATATGAAAAAAAGAATTCTTCCATTTATTATACTTTTTATTGCAGCCTTTGCTTTAAGTTCATGCATATTAAATGTTGTTGAGCCAGGAGGGGAATATATCTCAAAGGAGTATCACGTAAGATCATTTGAAAATATATCTGTATCAGCCGGGATGGAGCTTCTTTTGACACAGGACTCTGCTATATCTGTCAGGGTTGAAACTTATGAAAGCCTTATTGATCAGATTAATGTCAAAGTGGCAAACAATACTCTTTTTTTAACAAAGGATGTTGATATTCTATTTAAAAATACGCGAATAAAAGTTTTTGTAAATGCAGCTTATCTTGACAAAATTGAAGTATTAAGCGGGAGTAAATTAAATATAACATCCGGCTGGGTAACGAATGAATTGGAAATAGATATGAGTTCGGGTTCCTCTGGAACAGGTAGTCTTGCACTTAATGAACTAAACCTAAAGCTGAATAGCGGGTCTTATGCAAAATTTTTTGGTGCCGCAAATGAGTTGAGTATTGAAGCCTCGGGTGGAAGTTCATTCAGAGGGCTGGGTATTAATGTGTTGAATGGTAGGGCAGATCTCTCCTCTGGCTCATATGCAGAAATTAATGCCTCTGAAACCCTCTTTGCTAAAGGTACTGACGGATCCATTATTAGATACAAGGGAAACCCTGAGTTAATAATAAACACAAGTAGCGGAGCCAGTGTTATAAAGCTCCCTTAAGGAACTCCACGGGCGAGATGAGTTCAAACTCTTTTGAGCTGTCTATTAGTGGGTTGAGGAGATTCATATGGCCCGATCCAATCGGCTTTATCAAGCGAGTCAATGAATCTCCCAAAGCGGTCAACCCTTGCCTTATCTTTAAAAAGCATCTGTATGTTATCGTAATGCCGGCCCCAGTCGTTAACGCAATAAATTTTTGGTAGGTTCAGATTATTGCCGATTCTGTACGCCAGCTGATATATTTCACTCTTCTCTGGGGGTAGCTTGCCGATTTTATATAATGAATAGAGGGAGTCCACAGAGTTTTGTCTTGCCGGGTCAAGCTCAATTGCAATAATTGTTGGTCTGAACTTCTCTGTTGATTTTGCTATTGATGCTATTTGTGACTGATATGGCTCATCCAGTACGGAAATCATATCCTTTTCGGCAGTCTTTACCCGGTCCAGGTTATGGTAGGCGAAGTGGAAAACACCCAAAGTCATAATCTTTGTTTTGGGGTTGGTTGATGCGGACTGTGAAAAGGAGGGGGTCGCGATTGCTAAGAAAATAAGAGCTCCAATGATTTTCCTCATGTTAAAATTTTATTTGGTTATATAATAATTGAAGACGACTAACCGCCGCACAATATTACAAAATTCTTTTCTAAATTTGACCCCAGGGGTAAAGTGTCAAAGCACTAAATATAAAGAGATTATGAAAAAGAGCAGTTTTTATATATTCGTGGTTACTAGTGTTTTGACACTTTACCCCTGGGGTAGTACGGGGTCTGCGTGGGGTGCCACCGGCCAGGCTGGGCCGGCCGGGGCCGGCGAGCTGAGAATAATGTCCTACAACATTCGCGTGGGTAAGGGGATGGAGCAGGCGCAGAGTCTGGTGAGGACGGCAGCGGTGATTAGCAGGGAGAGGCCGGATATTGTGATGTTGCAGGAGGTTGATAGTGCAACGGCAAGAACCGGGGGTATTAATCAGGCTGAGGAGCTTGGCAGACTCACCGGGATGCACGCAGTTTTTGCTTCGGCAATAAAACTTGGAAGCGGAAAATATGGAGTGGCGATGCTGTCGGCAGAGAAACCGCTCTCAGTAAGGAAGATACCGCTGCCTGGCCGTGAGGAGGCGAGGGTATTGCTGATTGTAGAGTTTAGGCGCTTCTTTGCTGCCTCTACCCATTTTTCTCTGACAGAAGAGGACCGGATGGAGTCGGTAAAAATTCTTTTAAAAGAGGCCGACAGGCTTAGAAAGCCGTTTATTGTAGGCGGAGATTTCAATGCGCTGCCGGGCTCTGCTGAGCTGGAGGTGCTAAAGAGTGGTTTTTCGCTGCTTTCAGATGGGAAAACCTTTACATTCCCGGCAAACTTTCCGGACAGATGCATTGACTACATCTTTATATCAAACAGATTTGCAGAGAAGTTCAAGGTAATCGACTCTTCTGTTATCCCTGAGGCTCTTGCTTCAGATCACAGGCCTGTGGTGGTTGTTGGCACTTTTTGATAAGGGTTTGTTAGTAAATTATGTAACTTTGGGAAGATGAAATATATTTTCCTGATAGCTGCTTTCAATGCCCTGTTTTTTGCCCTGCTCATTTTTCAGAAGAAAAAGGCTCTGCATGATAAGGTGTTGATTTTATGGCTTATCTATCTGGGAATATACACTGGTATTTATGCGCTCTTCTCAGAGACTATGTTTGACAATTTCCATATTCTCTCTGCGAGTTTTATTTCATTGCTTTTGCTGCACGGTCCGTTTCTTTTCCTCTACATCTCATCATTAGCAGATATCAACTTTAAGATGAATCAAACCAAACTGATTCATTTTGCTCCGTTTGTTCTGTTCAATCTGTTTTTACTTATTGCTTCGCAGTATCCTGAGATTTCTGAGGGGATAAGGTTGAATCACACTCATGGTATGCATAAGCCTGTCTGGGTTTTCAATCTTTTTCTGATATCAGTTGTCCTTTCCGGTCCTTTTTATTTTATCCTCTCTATCCTCAGTCTGAAGAGGCTTGATGTAAACATTTTCAACAATTTCTCCACTCTTGAAAATGTAAATCTCAGCTGGCTGAGAAAGTTGATTTATACTTTTGGCTTTATCTGGACGGCCCTGATGATTTTTGCAATGATACACCATGTTTTTAACATGTTTTCATGGATTTTTTGTACTCACGGGCTTACTCTCTCTCTGTCGGTTTTCATCATAATAATTGGTTACCTGGGCCTTAAGCAAAAAGAGATTTTTGTCAACTTTCCTGATAGCGGATCAGAGTTTGTGACAGAAGAGAGGGCTAAATACTCCGGAGTTGCTGCAGATGAGGAGGAGACGAAGCATTATGTGAGTAATTTAAGGCAGTATATGGATGCAGAAAAACCTTACCTTGACCCTGAGATTTCACTTCCTGAGCTGTCGAAAAGGCTTGGAGTATCATCACATTTTCTATCAAGGGTAATTAATGAGCAGCTGGGTGTCAACTTCTTTGATTTTGTAAACCGATACAGGGTAGAAGAGGTTAAATTAAGAATTACAGATCCAAAATTTAATTATCTCTCAATTCTGGGTATTGCCTTTGAAAGCGGATTCAATACAAAATCAACATTTAACAGGGTCTTTAAAAAAACAACCGGATTAACACCAAAGGAGTTCAGGGAGCAATCAGAGAATTAAATTAGGTCCCAAGTTATAAAGTAGGTCGCGGAGTGCAGTTTGAGATAATACTTTTGCTCCTGTACTTTATTATAAACTAATTTAATTTTAAGTGATTATGAAAACAAAAATTTTGATCTCCCTTTTTGTAAGTGTTTTACTGTTTATTGCAGGAACCCTGCCGGCATCTGCACACTGCGATTCATATGACGGCCCCACTGTCAAGGATGCAATAACAGCTCTTGAAACGAAAAATGTTAAACTAATCCTCAAATGGATAACTCCTGAGCAAGAGGGTGAAATTATTAAGCTGTTCAATAAAACATATTCACTCAGGTCCGGAGATAAGGAGATTTATGCAATTGTTGAAAAACATTTTCTTGAGACACTGGTAAGGCTTCACAGAGAGAGTGAAGGAGCTCCTTTCACAGGTCTTAAGGCGGCAGGAACAACAAAGCCAATTATTAATATGAGCGACCAGGCTATTGCTGATAGGAATATTGATTCATTCATTACAAAGTTCAGCAATCACTTAGGCAAGGTTATAAGAGAAAAATATGCAAAGGTTGAGATGCTTGACAAGGTGAAAGATGAATCTCCGGAACAGGGCAGAGCTTTTGTTGCTGCTTATGTGGATTATACTCACACAATTGAGGCAATTCATGATATCATTGCACCCGAGGGTGGCAGCGCTGCCCATAAGCACTAAAAGTATGTCTTGTGCCGGATAATCCGCAGGATTATATAGAAAATTACTGAGGGCAGAACAACAAATATCAGAGGGTTTGCACTGTATGCACCAGCTATATCAAAGCGAATGAGAGATATTAATGCGGTTGTTAGTCCGCAACCCGGACACTCATGGTGAAAAATGGTTTTCCACAGACACGGAAACATTATGTTGACAGAAAAAGCCATCTGCAACACAACAGATACAATAAAATAGAGAGCTACTAAAGAGACAAGTTTATTAGACCTAACGTAACCTGATAACATTCCCATCGCTATCCTTAAAGTTTCCAACGATGATCATTATAAAGTCTATTAACCACCAGATTCCGTATCCGCCAAAGGTAATCAGCATTAAAATTCCTGTACCTGTATGACCGGTGTAGAACCTGTGAACTCCAAATACACCAAGGAACCAGCATAGCAGGAATGACTATCTTTCAGATAGCAAATCAAAAAGTTCTTGGTTAATATAGTAGTTCCCGGTTCCAAGTTTGACCTTGGTTAACAAATTATCTTCTGCCAGTTTGTTCAGATAATTTGCTGCAGTTAATCTTGAAATTCCTAAATCGTTAACTAGGAATTCAATCTTTGTGTATGGGTGCTTAAATAAATTATTTAGCAAATCCTGGCTGTAAAACTTGTAATTGGTTCGCAATCTATTTTTGAACACCTGCATAAGCTCTTTGATTTTAATAATCAAATCAATAGTTTCCCGGGATGTCTGCTCTACTCCTTTGATCATAAACAGTATCCACTCTTCCCAACTCTCCTCATCTCTGACTTGCTGGAGTAGCCTGTAGTAGTCAGTCTTATGTTTTATTATATAGTTGCTTAAGTACAAAACAGGTAAAGACTGTAGCCTCTCTTTAATCAGGTAAAGAATGTTTATTATCCTGCCGGTCCTTCCATTTCCATCATAAAATGGATGAATGCTTTCAAACTGGAAATGGATAACAGCCATTTTAATCAGAGAGTCGCAGTCCTGCAAATCAGGATCGTTTATATATTTTTCCAGATTTGACATTAGTCTTATTATATCCTGATTGTTTTGTGGTGGTAAATAGACAGTTTTACCGGTTGAAGTGCTTTTTAACTCTGTTCCGGGCAATTTTCTGAATCCGGCGCTGTTCTCCTCAAGTACCTCCTGAATCTTTAGTATAGTGTTAATTGTTAAAAGATCTGATTCAGATATAAGTTCAAATCCTTTCCTCAGTGCAGAAATATAATTTTGGACCTCTTTTGCCTGTTGAGGCTTGAATGCATTAAGATTTAATTCTGATTTGTAAAGGTCATCGTGTGTAGTAATAATATTTTCTATTGCTGAACTATCTTTAGCCTCCTGGAGGCCAAGCGTGTTTATAAGAATGTTCTGATTGGGAATGGTTGAGACTATCCCTTTTAATTCAGCTAATGCTGCATGTGCAGATGGGAGTGCTTTAAGCACTCTCTTTGTTTCCAGATCAACATTGTATGGTAACTCTAAGACAGTCCAGGATTTCATATGTATGGAAATTTAAGAAATGTATACAAATATAATCTCTTTTGTATAAAAAACGCAAAAATCTATACACAAGGTCTCTTCTGTGTATATCTCCTGTAGTCTTTAATTATATAAAATATTACTGAGGGCAGAACAACAAATATCAGAGGGTTTGCCCTGTATGCACCCTCTATGTCAAAACGGATAAGATCTATAAGTGCCGTAGTTAGTCCGCAACCCGGACACTCATGGTGAAAAATGGTTTTCCACAGACACGGAAACATTATGTTGACGGAAAAAGCCATCTGCAACACAACAGATACAATAAAATAGAGAGCTACTAAAGAGACAAGTTTATTAGACCTAACGTAACCTGATAACATTCCCATCGCTATCCTTAAAGTTTCCAACGATGATCATTATAAAGTCTATTAACCACCAGATTCCGCATCCGCCAAATGTAATCAACATTAAAATTCCGGTACCTGTATGACCGGTATAGAATCTGTGTACTCCAAATACGCCCAGGAACCAGCAAAGAAGGAAGGTTATGAGCCACTGATTACTGGCTCCGTGTCCGTAACCACTTTCGTAAGATGATACAATAGGTTGCCTTACTCCGCAAAGAGGGCAGATCTCAGCTTTAGCATTGATACTCCTGCCACACTCGTGGCAGTACTTTTCACTTTCCAGTTTCATAGTATAAGTAGTTTTACGAAGTAAAGGTAAAAATTAATTTATCATTTTTTTCATATATTTACTAGCCACTGTGTTAATATAATAGAAGTAAAAAATGAGAGTGAGACTTGGTTTGGTAATTGTTGGACTACTTACATCACTTTTGGCCTTTGCTCAGCAGGAGTCCTTTGCCGAGTCTGTCTGGAAGACCTTTGATCTTAACAATTCAGATTACCAGCGAGTGATAACAATCTCTCCAAAAGGGAAATCTCTTGTAAAGGACTACTATATTACCGGAGAACTTCTTATGGAGGGGAGCTTCTCCTATGTTGATGCTGATGATCCACGTAAAGACATACCCGACGGACCATTCGTATGGTATTTCAAAAATGGGAATATTAAAATGAGAACAAGTTATATAAATGGTCTGGAGGATGGGATTCAGACTGTCTGGTACGAGAGTGGTAATAAGGCAGTTGAGGTAAATAAGAGTGGAGGGAAGTCTGAAGGTGAGATGAGAGAGTATTATGAGAGTGGTCAGATTAGAAAGATTTCAAATTTTAATAATGGTCTGTTAAATGGATTGGTCAGGGAGTTTTACCCTGACGGAGTTATTAGCAGGGAGTGTATCAGGAGGTAAAGACCGTGACCTGTTCAGAATAAATAAATCAGACTCAGTTATAAGATTTATGGAGGGTAATGTCGTGTCAATTAAAAGAGTAAATGGAAGGGTTTGTTTTATGTTAAACGGAAAAGAGATTGCCACATCAGAAACTATATCACATTTTGGTGAAAATGTTGGGCTGATAATGAATGGGACAAGGGCTGCGGTTTTTAACAGGCATAGTATTAGGCAGAAGCTTTCAAAATAGAAATTATGTTTGAAGTTAAAAGGTTTGTTTTTAATAAAATGGCGGAGAATACTTATGTATTATCCCACTCTAATGGGGATGCCGTAGTTATTGATCCGGGTTGTAACAACGAATCTGAAAGGAGACAACTGGAGGAGTATGTAGATTCAAAGTCACTTAATCCACTTGCAATTGTGCTGACTCACGGACATTTTGACCATATCACGGGGGTGGCCTGGGTGTCGCAGAGGTATGGAGTTAAAACATGGATGCACTATGCTGACAGTGGTGAATTGAGGCTAGCCTCTCAGGTTGCATCTGTGTATGATGTGGTAATGGAGAATTCGTTTACAGAGTCCGATAATTACTTTGAGGGCGAACCGGTACTAAGGTTTGGCTCAATTGATATCCACGTAATTGAGACCCCTTCTCACTCAAAGGGTTCTGTTTGTCTCTATGTGCCGGACGGGGACCTTTTGTTTGCCGGAGATACAATCTACAATGGCACTATAGGATATTCCAATGATGGATTTGCTCCTCTTATTAAAGTAATTAAGGATAAGATTCTTACACTGCCATTCTCAACTATGGTTTACAGCGGTCACGGTATCCCTTGTACAGTTGGGGAGCTTAGACTCCCAGCAAGTGCCCGCCGGTAATATCTATTACAGTGCCGTTAATAAATGAGGATGCAGGTGAACAGAGAAAGTGAACTACCTCAGCCACATCCATAGGAGAGCCCATTTTGTTTAAAGCGTTTATCTGCTTAATCTCCTCCATGCCAAAGGAGTTTAGTCTCTTTAATGCGCCGGCTTCAATACTGCCGGGAGCTATGCAGTTGGCCCTTATACCCTTTTTCCCATACTCATATGCGATAGCTTTTGTAAATGCCTCCATATATGCCTTGCTTCCGGCATAGATCCCCTGTCCTTTGAATACCCTCTTAGCCGATATTGATGACACGCCGATAATTATTCCCCTCCTCATACTGCACATATGAGGTATAATTGCCTGACAGATTTTTGTGTATGCTGAGATATTAACCTTTATTGTCCTTTCAAGAGAGTCTTCGTCTATTTGAGGTATAAGCCCGGCTTCAGTAACAGCTGCGGCATAAATAAGAACCTCCACATCATTCAGCCGCTTAATAAAATCATTGAGCTCATTTTCCTTAGTAAAATCAGCAGCAATTACCTCTGCTCTGTTAGCCCAGTCTGAGAGGGCATCACTATTACTGAAACATTGAAGCAAAAGGGGTTTATTAAATTCTGCCATCTTCTCCGAAATAGCAGAACCTATCTCTGAACTTGCCCCGGTTATTACAATCTTACCCATTTCCCAAATTATATCTTTTAAGAATTATTGCTGTATTCTCTCCGCCAAACGATGAGTTTGTTTTAAGGAGATACTCTATTTTCATGTTGAGTGGATAGTTTCTGATTACATTCAGAGGTGCAGATGGATCCTGCTCCTCGAAATTAATGGTGGGGAGTACAACCTGTTTCTGTAAAGAGTAAATTGCACCCAGAATCTCCATTGCTCCGCATGATCCAATCAGATGTCCAATCTGCCCCTTCATTGAATAGACGGGTATAGTGCCGGCTCTCTCTCCAAAAACCAGCTTAAGTGCACTGTACTCAGCAGGAGCATTTTTTGGTGTTCCCGTTCCGTGAAGATGCACACAATCAACGATATCCGGATTAATGCCAGCATCATTTATCGCCATACTAATTGCCTCTGCAAGTGATCTTCCCTCTGGATCCGGATCGGTCACTGCATATGCATCCATTGTAGATGCGTAACCAACAATCTCAGCCAGTATCTCCTCCCTGATTGCTGTATTGCTGTCTTCAATAAGGTAAACAATTGAACCCTCACCCAGCACTGTGCCATCCCTTCTTCTGTCAAAAGGTTTGCAGGCATAGGGAGCATTGGTGCATGAACTCATAGCACCTAACTGCTGAAACCCTATATAATTAATATAGTTAATCATAGAGTCAGAGCCACCCGTTACCGCTGCTTTTCTGAATCCGCTCCTGACCATCCTGAACGATGTCCCTATTGCCTGAGATGATGCAGCACAAGAGGCCATAAAAATATTGACTCCTCCCAGAAAACCATTTTTTAAGGCAATCTCCTCTGTAAGAGCTTTGCTTTTGTAATGAGAAGAGAGTTTTGATCCGGCAGGAAGCGTAAACTGACGCGTTCTGTAATAGGTGTCAATGTCAACATAATCTACACCTCCTCCTGTGTTAAAAACAATTTCAGCGGGGCTGAATCTCTCAGTCGCCCTTGTCCTCTCTTTGAGATCCTGAACACATTTGTTGAGAAAATATGCCTTCCTGTCAATCTCTTTGGGCGTTTTTATGACTCTTCCATTTAACCGAACCTCTCCTGCCGCCTTTTGAGTAAAACCGGTTGTGTCAAAATTCTCAATTTCAGAGACGCACCTTGTACCCGCCTCCAGTGTTTTCATACACTCCTCAAAGCTGCACCCTAAAGGGGATTTTACACCAACTCCTGTTATAACAATAGCCATAACACCTTTTTAAATATTGTGATAAACTCTGAAGAAGCTGATGGCATCCTCGTTACTCTCTAAAAATTTGTTGCCTGCCAGCTCAGAAGAGGTGACCTCAGCAAATCCAGCCTCTGCTGTTCCGTCTGCATGCAGTTTGCCTGCACCTATTATAATATTTCTTGCTGTCGTTGAGAGCATGGCGCACAAAAGGAGTCCCGATGCAGAGCCTATGAGAGAGGCGTTGTCTCCCTTGAATCCATGCTCAATTGAAATAAAGCAGTGTGTCATATTTCTCATGGATTTAAAATGGGAGAGAGGCGAGATAACAGGCAGAGCTCTCTCCATAAATCCCGAAGAGGTGAAATTGTGAGAATCAGAGTCAAACGCTGAACAAGCCTCATTGTATATTTCCATCATCTCAAGCTCTGATGATGAGTAGAAAAAAGGTGTTTCCGGCAAAGGTTTTCTCTCTTTTAACAACTCTCCGGCACATACCATTGCAGCCATCGTCTCCCTTGTGAAGTATTTAACCAACTTTCTTCTGGAGATATAGTCATAGACCGGTATCTGCTCTGAAGACTCGTATATTCTGTATATGACCCTCATTCAATGGTTGTAATTTTAGTGTTTTTAAGAGCCTCCTCAATTAATTCCAAAGAGGTCTGTTTTAGCCTGCTGTCAAGAATATCCAGGAAGCCATACATTAACTCTCCCTCTGCGCACAACTCCCCATCGCACATTGCTGTTACTGTTGCAACTGCGTACTCATCCGGATAAAACACCTTTACCTCGCTTTTGTACTCAAGCTTATCTCCCGGAACAACAACTCTTCTGAATTTCATTCTGTTAACAAGTGTAAGAACTGCTCTTTTATGGGTGTGCCCCTTTTTTAAAAGGGAGTATTCAAACAAAACTCCGGATAGCTGGGCTAAGCCCTCCATAATCAGAGAGCCAGGCATAATGGGATAGCCCGGAAAATGGTGATTGAATATATCATCTGTCATGGATACGCACTTTACCCCGCTGGCATATCGTGAAATTGCCAGTTCATCAATTCTGTCCAACAAAATGAATCTCATTTCTCTTATTTTAGTGTGAATTTCTTTTTTTGTCAATAATGGTTGCAAAATCCATTACTGTAAAAGATTCAAACAACTCCTTAACCGTCATACCTTCACAAAATCTGGATGTGTTAAAGTCTCTGTTTAGCTTTTCTGCAATTTCTCCGGTAATCTTTCCATTCTGGAGATTGCTCCCGTCTGAGGAGTACTCTGTCATTGCAATCTCCTGTATCTTTATCTTTACCCCCATCTCTGTCTCTATCAGATAAAGTATCTCAACAAAATCAATACTCTCTGCCCCCAGGTCTTTTACAAGAGCACTATCAGGTTTGATCTCGTCAATTGAGGTAATGCCCAATACCGGCATAAGAAGTTCCCTAAGTCTGTTTAATGTATCCATTGAAAATGTAGTTATTTTAAAGTTTTTAAAGGGTAGCCTATTGGAATTATAGCACCAGCCTCCCGTCCTGGAGGTATTTGAACTATCTCTGATACCCTTTTTTCTGCAATCAAAGGACCTGTCATATAACATGCTCCAAGTCCCAGACTCTCTGCTGCCAGGAGGATTAACATTGAAACACAAGAGATTGATTTAACAGAATTGTCTCTCTCCCACTTCAGCTGACTCTCTTTCACTGAATCTCCAAGCAGAATTTTCATAACGGGTGTAACACGGAAATAGGGAATTAACAGCAACGGAGCCTCTGAAAAGAAGTTGAAACTTAACGCATATTTTTTAAACATCTCAGCAGTAGCTTTCTCCATTGAGCTTGCCACTTCCATTACCTCCTCCTCTATAGCAGAGGCCAGTGCTTTAATTTGCCCTTTGTCTGAGAGTTCAATAATGCCCCAGTTTTTTCTGCCCCCTGCATAAGGAGATAGAGAGGCTATTGATATTATTTTTTTAACGGCGTCTTGCGGAATGGGATCTTGTTTGTACTCTCTGCAACTCCTCCTGTTTTCACACAAAATCCTTAAGTCGTGGAAATGGGTCTCCATATAAGGCTTTTTAGAACACTACTAAGTTATTGCTTTATAAGGGTTATTCCTTATCAAGTTATATACAATTCGTAAAAACGGAGGGGTTTTTACCTTTTGGTGATCTATTGTTTATGGAGGAGCGAATTATTGGTTAAATTTAGATAACTGTTATTTTTCTAAATGTTATTAGTGTGAAAAACAATATTATACTTTCATTCGGCTTGTCGCTGCTTCTTATTTTGGGATGCGAAGGGAAAAACGGATCCGGGTTTTATGGAAATTTTGAGGCCGATGAGTTCATCCTCTCCTCTTATGCAAACGGCAGACTTATCTCCCTTCTTGTAAATGAGGGTGATACCTGCAGTAAAGACCAGCTCCTTGCAGTGGCAGACACAACAATTCTGTCGCTGGAGAGAGCAAAGTTGAAGAGCAGTATTAAGGCTTTACAGGAGATAGGTATGTTTTCCCAGATGGAGCCACTGGTGTATGAGCTCAGAATAGTTGAGGAGAGGATTAAGTTATGTTATGTAAAATCGCCCCGCAGAGCAAAGATCCACAGGATAAATCCAAGGGAGGGGGAGTATCTGCTTGAGGGAGCTCCTCTGATGGTACTGTCGGACTTAAACAGAATCTATTTTACTGCATATGTCCCTGGCGAGAGTCTCCACTCAATCTCTTCAGGAGATCCGGTAGAAGTTCTGAGTGACCTGGAAGGGGGAAGATTAGCGAGCCATAAAGGGGTCGTATTAAATATATCTGAGAGGCCACAGTTTATACCATCAATGGTTCAGACAAGGTCAAACAGAGTTAAACAGCACTACAGAATCAGAGTAGAGCTGGTGAATGACGGATCACTTAAAGGGGGAATGCCTGGTGAGCTTATTCCACTAAATTAGTATTATGATTCAGGTACAAGGTTTGACTAAAATGTATGGTAAGCAGGAGGCTCTTCGGCAGCTCTCTTTTCATCTGCCACCCGGGTCAGTCCTGGGTATAACCGGGGCAAACGGGGCCGGTAAGTCCACACTGTTTGACATACTGGCGACTTTGGACAGAAGATGGCAGGGGTCAGTAACTGTAAAGGGTTTGTCTCTAAAAAAAGAGAACTTAAAAATAAGAAAGTTTGTTGGTTACGTGCCCGGAACTTGGTCTCTTTACCCGGAGCTTACAGTTATTGAAAATATAAAATTCTTTGCCGGTATGTTTGGCTACCCTGCAGACAGACTTCAAATTCCCCACTTCTGGGATTCGCTCAGGGACTTTTCCAACATGAGAAGTGCTGACCTTTCCGGCGGGATGAAGCAGAAGCTGGCAATTATCTGTGCAATGATCCATTCACCGGAGCTTCTTCTACTTGATGAGCCGACAACCGGTTTAGACCCTGACTCAAGGAGTGCTATTTGGTCAGAACTACTTAAACTTAAAGAGAGAGGTGTTACAATTGTAGTCAGTACACATTATTATGAGGAGTTTAACTATTTTGACTTTTTACTCTTTTTAAATGAGGGCAGAGAGCTTCTCTACTCTCCAATAGAGGAGATACTGAATGGAGAGAGGGCTACGGATGAGTTTTATAATAAATATCTTGGGGAATGTCTCAAACGGTTATAAGATGTGTCGGACTCTCTAAAAACTACGGTCATCTGAGGGCTGTAAGCGACCTTAATATGGAGTTAAGAGAGGGAGAGACAATATCTGTTACAGGATCTAACGGCTCCGGAAAAACAACTCTGATGAAAATGTTGTGCGGAATTCTCACCCCCTCTTCTGGTGAAATATTTATAGAAAAGCCTGTTGGAAACATGAGTCAGAGCTCTGCCCTGATACCACGGCTGACTACAAAGGAGAATTATGATTTCTATGGTGTGGTCAATTCAATAAAAAGAGGAGAGAGAGAGCGTCGGTTTAAAGAGGTTGCTGAACAGTTCGGGCTGGATAGGTTTAAAAATAAGAGAGTTGAGGAGCTAACTGCAGGATGGAGACAATTACTCTCCTTCTCGGTGGCAATAATGGGGGAGCCCAGGGTCCTGCTTCTTGATGAGCCGACAGCCGGAGTAGATACACTTACCCGTCAAAAAATTTGGGAGTGTATAATGAAAATGGCTGAGTCAGGCTGTGCGGTTGTTGTTACCTCACATTACCAGACAGAGGTAAGATTGTGTGGCAGAAATCTACATATGGAGAGGCCTGTACAACTATGAGGAGGATTCTTTATATAGCAAAAAAAGAGGTTCTTTTAATATTAAGAGACAGGATGAGTATGATTATTCTCATTCTTCTTCCGCTTATCATAACGGGAATTTTAGGAAATGTTCTCAGATTCCGCCTTCAGGAGGTGGGATTTGCTGTATTTGACAGAAGCGGTACCGGTCAGATGATTCAAATAATTTCTGACCTTGATGCATCAGAAGAGTTCTCATTCGCAGGAAATATTCTTTCAGAAGAGGAGACTCACAACGCTTTTGTTTATAAAGATGTGAAGTTTGTAATATATGTTCCTGAGGATTTGGTGCGGGGCGGGGTGGTGCAGATTTTTCTTGATGGCTCTGATTTAATTATGTCTGAAGCAATTACTCAGAACCTTTCTGCCAGGTTTGCGGGTGGAGGATACCCTTTTGAAATATCTCTCATGTATAATGAAGAGCTCAAAAGTGAGATGGAGACATTGCCCGGTTTGGTTATGATTGCATTGATAATTGTCTCTTCAATAATGTTGGGATTGAGTATCAACAGGGAGAGAGAGAGAGGAACAGCGAGGATGCTGATGCTTACACCGGCCGGGATAAATGAGATTATTTCCGGGAAGGGGCTAGCGTATCTTGCAGTTTCACTGATACACGGCATCTCGGTATATTCTCTTACAATCATTATGTTTGGTATGGAGTTTGGCAGAGGCATTTTCAGTTTTCTGTTGCTTACCGGTCTCTTCTCTCTTAACTCTATGGTAATTGGGGTTTTTATCGCATCTCTTGTTAAAACAGAGCTTGAACTTTTAATAGGCTGCTGGTTCTTCCTCTTCATTCCAAATGTTTTCTTTTCAGGTTTTATTTTCCCTCTGCAATCTATGTCTGTAGTCATACAACCGTTAGCCTCAGTTATGCCGGGTACATTATTCATTGATTCCTACAGAGCAATTGTTTTCAAAGAGGCACCTCTTTTTATAAACATCACGTCATTTACTCTGCTTGTTATTCAGACAATAACATTCTACTTTGTATCCATTATTTTATTTAATAGAAATTTCTTCAGGAAATGAGACTTTTTCTGGCAACTATATACAAGGAGTTCCTTCAGTTAGTAAGAAACAGAACATTGCTTTTTCTAATAACCGGAGCTCCCGTATTGTTGCTCACAATTATCCCGCTGGCATTTGACGGTGATGTGAGAATCAGGGCCGGGGTTTGTAAGATCTCGTATAATGAAACAATTCGTGATGTTGAAAAAAGAATAGCTGCAAGTCCGTTTTTTGAGGAACTTGTGTATTACTCAAGTATTGAAGAGGCAGAGTCAGATATGAAAAAAGGGGAGCTTGATATGTTTTTGGTTATTAAAGACAAAGAGGCAAACCTTGTACTTGACGGAACCTTCCCAAGGAGAGTCTCCGGTTCAATATATGCAGTTGCAACTGAGGTTTTCGGGATTGAGACAACCGGTGTGAACTTCCATACCCTCTATAATGCTGGCAGGTCTTACAGAAACTATTATCTGGTATCTCTGGTTGTATTAATTGTAACTATAATCAGTGCAGCACTGATTACATTAAATATTGTTAATGAGAAGGAGTCAGGGCTTGAGGAGCAGTTCCGGGCAACAATTATTAACAGAAAGATATATTTTTCCGGAAAATTCACTTTCCATATATTACTCTCTCTGTTTGTCTCCATTTACTCATATCTTTTCTGCTTTATCGTATACGATCTCAGAAGCGAGGGCTCTTTGCTCCTGTTACTTCTTGCAACACTTCTATACTCATTACCAGTACTTGGATTAGGGGCTTTCATAGGCTCAAAATCACAGACTCAATTAAGGGCTGTGTATGTTTTAACGGTTATTCTGGTGTTACTTATAATGTTAAGCACAATGTTCAGCCATCATGACAGTATGCCGGAATGGGCTGCTGCAAGCAGATTCATAAACCCTGTTTGGTATGGAATAGAGAGTGCCAGAATAATAATATTAAAGGGAATATAATCGTTATATTTACGTGGGTAATTGACCATAACTATGAAATTCATCCGGCAATTGGGTGTCAAGAGGCTGGTTAGTTTTTTTGTAACACCACTTGTTATTCTTTATCTCCTTCTTTTTGTTGAATTTGTTCCTGATAATCCAAGGATAGGCTACACATTTTGTGTTGCTCTTTTAATGGCTGTCTGGTGGATAACGGAGGTTGTCCCTCTTGCAGTTACCTCATTAATCCCTGTTGCACTTTTTCCGTTGTTTGGTATAATGGATGGTAGAGCGGTCTCAGCCACATATTTTAACGATGTAATATTTCTCTTTATGGGAGGTTTTTTTGTGGCTCTTGCAATGGAGAGGTGGAACCTGCACAGAAGGATAGCATACAACATCCTTTGTTTTACAGGTACCAGTCCTGCGAGAATACTTCTGGGATTTATGCTTGCATCATTTTTCCTCTCTATGTGGATTTCAAATACTGCAACAGTGATGATGATGCTTCCGATAGCTATGGCAATAATTGTACAACTTGACAATCTGATGGGAAACAGAAGCTCTGCAAAGTTCTCGCTTGCAATATTGCTGGGTATCGCATACAGTGCCTCCACCGGTGGGATGGCAACGCTAGTCGGAACTCCTCCCAATCTCTCTTTTGCCAGAATCTTTCACATATACTTCCCGGATGCTACAGAGATCTCCTTTTATAAATGGATGCTATTTGCATTGCCTGTATCACTAATAATGTTAGCAATTATATGGTCTTTTTTATATATCATGTTTCGCCCGGCAAAAGAGGAGTGGCGTGATGTTGACAAAAATACTTTTCTCTCTATGTTAAAGGAGATGGGCAGGACCAGCAGTGAGCAGAAGACAGTTTTTGCCCTCTTTACTTTGCTTGCGCTACTCTGGATAGGGAGAGTTGATATTGACCTGGGTATATTAAAAATCCCGGGGTGGAGCAATCTCTTTCCGGATTCTAAATACATAAATGACGGAACAGTTGCAATCTTTATAGCTTTAACTCTTTTTGTGATTCCTTCCTCTTCTGAGAGAGGGGAGAGACTTATGGACTGGGCAACGGCATCAAAAGTACCATGGAATATTCTGTTGCTTTTTGGAGGAGGGTTTGCACTTGCAACAGGATTTAAGGAGAGCGGCCTATCATTGTGGTTTGGAGAGCACCTCTCCGGTGTTGCAGCTCTTCACCCATTTCTGATTATTCTAACAATTTGTCTTGTTATAACTTTTCTGACAGAGCTTACTTCAAACACTGCTACTACAGAGATGATCCTTCCTGTTCTTGCCGGTTTAGCGATTTCAACTGGTATTAATCCCATAATGCTGATGATTCCGGCAACTATGTCGGCCTCAATGGCCTTTATGCTTCCGGTGGCAACTCCTCCCAATGCTATAATTTTTGGGACAGGACGTATCTCTGTGAGCACTATGGCCAGAACGGGACTATTAATAAATCTTGCCGGAGCACTTATAATTTCACTTATGATGTATTTCTGGGGCGAGATCTTAAATTAAACTAATGTTAGAATAACAAAAGTCAATCCAATTACAAATACTCCTATGTTTGTTTTTGTTGCAAATAAGATATCAGAATGACTAATTCCTCTTGGATTGTCTCCAATGTAAGGTTTTAATACAACTTCCCCGTGATATAGGCTAGGACCGCCTAAAGTACAGTCTAAAGCTCCTGCCAAAGCGGCTTCAGGATAACCAGAATTTGGACTAGAGTGACATCGGCCATACTTTATGATAAATCTAAATGATCTGATCTTGGCGGTTGTTATAAAAATCAGAAATGCTGTAATCCTTGCCGGTATATAATTTGCAAAATCATCTAGCTTGGCCGAAGCTCTCCCAAATTTTAGAAATCTCTCATTTTTATAACCTACCATAGAATCAAGTGTGTTTACCATTTTGTATGTCATCATAAGAGGGATGCCTCCGATAGCATAATAGAATAAGGGGGCAATAACTCCGTCACTTAGATTTTCCGACATAGTCTCAAGCAGAGCCATCCTTATTTTATGTGAGGAGAGTTCTGATGTATCTCTACCGACAATCTCCCTTAAACTCTCTCTTGCCTTATTAATGGCTCCCTGATTTAGTAGTTTTTCAACTTTAAGGGCCTCTGTTATAAGAGATTTATTGCTTAATCCAAAAAAAATGAAAATTGATGAGTAAACAAACATAAAGAGGTTATTATAAGATGCAATCTTCTGTATGCCAAAGAAAATGAACCACGTCCCAACAGTAAGCAGTGTGCACATAAACAGCCCTTTAATCGTTTTGGCCGAATCTCTATTGAACTTTTTCTCCAGAATGGTTATAGTTGCACCAAAAAGCCTGATTGGATGAGGAAGATTTCTTGGGTCGCCAAAAAGAGAATCTAAAAAAGCCCCAAAAATTAGAGCACTAATAAATATATATTGTTTATCAAGCATATTCAAAAATTTGTTGATAAGTCCTGCAACGCCTTGATAAGCCTATTATTCTCTTCCCTGCTTTGAGTTGCAACCCTGAAATGGTACTTAGTAAGGCCTTTAAAGTTTGATGCATTTCTTATTAGGATCCCATATTTTTTTAATAATATTGATTTTAATAGCCGGGCATCAATTCGCGTTGATTTAATTAGGAAGAAATTACAGTCAGAGGTTGTAACTTCAAAACCTGATATTTTACTAATAGCTTCTTGTAGAGCCTGCGACTCTGAACAAAGTTGATTAATGTCAGGAAGAAGTTTTTCATATCGATCCATAATGTATTTCCCAGCAATAAGGGCAATAGAATTAACACTCCAAGGTGGTCTCATTTGACGGATCTTACTAATTATGTCAGGTGAGGCTACAATGTATCCGAGTCTTAGCCCTGGTATAGCAAATGCCTTTGTAAGGGATCTTATAATTATAAGATTTTTGGGGATTACATTTGGCGATTTAGCAACTTGTTCCGTTTTACAAAGATGGATATACGCCTCATCCATGACAATTAAAGATTTTGGGTTCTCTTTGCATAGTGTTATAATTATGTCCGTTGGTATAATACTGCCGTCTGGGTTGTTGGGGTTACCTATCCATATCGTTCTGAAGTTTGACAGATTAGCTTTAGTTATTTGATGTGTAGAAATATGGGTAATCTTGTGATTATGCAGGATGCATGCATCACGGTACTCTGCGAAAGAGGGTGTCTGTATTGCACTATGAGCATTAGCTGTATAATGGGCGACTATATAGAAGGCCTCAGCGGATCCGTTTGTAATAAGTATGGACTTTACAGAAGTATTGTGGTGAGATGCAATAATCTTTCTTAACTCAGAAGCTTCAGGGTCCGGATAATTACTAATGTTGTTAATGTTCTCTTTAAGATGCTCAAATATCTCTTCATTCTTGCAGTTGAATGCAATATTAGAGCTAAAATCCAGCTGAACACTATACCTGCTGTTGTAAATATCATTGCCGTGACCTTTAATCATAAAACAGTGTATTATAAATGTAATTCATATCAGAATTCTCCCGGAACCATTTTGCCAGTTTATTATAATTCTCCTCTCTAAGAGAGTTTACCTCAACAGCCGGATTAAAATCTTCTATATTATCAGATAGCATAAGACTAATTATTGATGGGTTATCAAATAGGCCATGTATGTAACTTCCCCATGTATTCTCATTCAAAAAGTACCCGTCCTCTTCTCCGTTATCCAGAATTGCAAATGGCTTTTCCCCGGTTGTTATGCCAGAGTGGATTTCATACCCCTCACCGCATCCACTACCGTTTGCTAGGTTAAAAGAGCATCTGCGGGTAATTTTTCCAGTTTTTAGCGTTGTTTCTACAGGTAATATTCCCAAACCTGGAGCTGACTCAATTTCGCCTTCAATATGAAAAGGGTCATATATGTACTTGCCCATAATCTGGAATCCGCCGCAAATTCCATAAATAGGTTTGCCCATGGAATGGCGTCTTAGGAGGGCTCCGGACAATGAGGATTCTCTTAAAAAGTTGAGGTCTGAGATAACGCTTTTTGACCCGGGAATTATGACAATATCAGAAGTTTCTATCTCTTTTGAGTCTCTTGTGTAGAATAGAGACACCCCAGGTAGTTGCTCCAGTGTGTTGAAGTCTGTAAAATTTGACATGTGTTTCAGGTGTACAACAGCGACTTTTTTACCTCCACTCTTCTTTCTGTTAAATACTTTTTCTAGAATAACAGAATCCTCCTGATCAATGAAAATGTGATCAAACCATGGCAATAATGCTACGACTGGAATTCCGGTAAGCTCTTCGATTATTTTCTTTCCTTCCTCAAAGAGATTAACATCTCCTCTGAATTTGTTAATAATAATTCCTTTAATTGCAGCCCTCTCTTCAGGAGAGAGTAATAAAACTGAACCATAAAGACTTGCAAACACACCTCCTTTATCTATATCTGCTATCAGATAAGTTGAAGCGTTGCTATACAGTGCCATTCTCATATTAACGATATCCCGGCTTTTTAAATTCAACTCAGCAATACTTCCGGCTCCCTCCAGAACTATTGGGTTATATAAGGAATCTAAGTGATTATATGATTTTTTCACACATCTAAATAGATCCTCCCGTCCTTCATCTTTGAAATATTCGGATGCACTTCTGTTTCCAACGGGCTTGCCATCCACTATTAACTGGGCAATACAGTTATTTATAGGCTTTAACAGTATTGGATTCATCTCGGAAGTGCATTCAATTCCACATGCCTCTGCCTGCACAGCCTGAGCTCGGCTGATCTCTTTGTTGTCTTTTGTGGCAAAACTGTTAAGCGACATATTTTGAGCTTTAAAAGGTGCCGGAGAGTATCCATCTTGCAGAAGAATTCTGCAAAAAGCGGTATTAATAATTGATTTCCCAACATCTGATCCAATCCCAACAAACATTATTGATTTTAACCTTTTTTTACTCATAATAATTTATAATCTCCATCTTTAATTTTAATAATTTGACCATATGATATCTCAATTGAGAATGACTCCTCTGGGGTGGTAATGTTTAGAACAGACAAAAAAGCTCTAATTACGCCTGAATGTGTTATAATGAGAGTGGCTTTTGCATCAAGAGGTATCTCTTTTAAGAATAATTCTACCCTCTTATGTAAGTCTCTGTAAGATTCTCCATTTGGGCATTTCTCATCAATATAATTTGCAAACCATCTTTTTCCCTCTTCTTCCTGAAATACTTCATTCCAGGAAACACCCTCCCAATCACCAAAATCCATCTCTATGAGCCTATTATCAAATATTATTCTTCTTTTAAAACACTCAGCAAGTTTTTTGCATCTATTAAGCGGACTGCAATACACTCTGCCAATTGGTATATCTTTAAATTTTTCCCTTATTAATTCAGCCTCCTCCAAAAAGCTATCAGCCAGGTCTATGTCAGTAGAACCGTAGCATATACCTTCCTTAATCTTTAAACGTGTATGTCTAATTAAATATATAATACCCCACATGACTTAAATGTTGCAAGAAATGTAATATAGAAGAGCAATTCGTTAATTAGCTGAAGAGCTCCTAGAGTGTCTCCAGTGAAACCAGATAATCTCCTATTTAAATAACCTCTGTATGCGAAAAAAAATATAATGGATAGTACAAGGTATAGCAGTGAGAAATGCCATTTAAAATAAAGAAGAGGAGCTAATGCAGTAATTGTAGCAATTAATATGGTAGTTCTGTCTGTTTTTTTTCTAGTATAGCTTGCTTTACTTAATCCCTCTCTTGCGTATGTTGAAGTGTTGACGAGTATTATAGGCCATAATCTGCTTGATACATTTGCACTTATTAATGCTGATATTAAATTATCCTCGGGAATTAGGTATAGGCAGGAGATCTTTGTCAATATAGTAATAATTAGCCCTATAGTTCCAAATACGCCAATAGAGCTCTCTTTCATGATTCTAAGTATGTCCTCCTTGGAGTTACCACCCCCAAAACCATCAAGAAAATCTGAAAGGCCATCCTCATGCATTGCTCCTGTAATTAGTAATATTGCAGAAATAGCGAATAACAAACCAATTATATGAGGAAGTATTAATCCGCTTAAATAGAAAACAAGTGACCCGATCCCGCCAATCAAAGCTCCAATCAAAGGAAAGTATCTGAGCGACTTTGAGAGATTCCTCTCAGAGAAGTTGACTTTAAACGGTACTGGAAAGCGAGTATAATACTGCAGTGCATGTAAAAATATATTTAACTCCCTTTTCATAACTCATCAAATCCGGCCATCTCATTAAGGAAGAGAAGTGCTGATTTTATAATTGGATAGGCTATTGCAACCCCTGTCCCTTCGCCAAGTCTAAGACCAAGATTTAGAACAGGCTCAGCATTTAGGTGTTTCAGCATTAGGTTATGTCCCTTCTCTTCTGAGGCATGGCAAAAAATAGTGTTCTCAAGAACTGAACTATCTATTGCATGGGCGGCAATAAATGCAGATGTTGCTATGAAACCATCTCCCAGTATAGTCATATTTAGTTCTCTGGCCTTTAATATAGCCCCACACATCATTGCAATTTCAAAACCTCCGAATGTTGCAAGAATCTCTAATGGACTTGTCGGATTATATAAATCTGATACAATTTTTAGGACCTCCAATTTGTGCTTTACTCCATTATCATCATGCCCTGCACCCCTGCCTACGCACTCCTCTATTGAATAGCCGCCATACTTATGGAGTAACAAAGAGGCCGCAGATGTGTTTGCAATTCCCATTTCTCCAAAACCAATTACATTGCATCCTGACTCGTACTCTTTTAGCACAAAATTGCCACCTCTCTTAATTGCTTCTTTGCATAACCCTAAACTCATAGAGGGCTCTTTAAGCATATTTTTTGTACCTCTGCCTAGTTTTGAATTGACAATCTCATACTCATCAGGAAAGTCATAATCAACACCGCAATCAATTACTCTTAGCTTTATTCCATGTTGTCTGCAAAAAACATTAATTCCTGCTCCGCCACGATTGAAATTTATAACCATCTTATATGTAAACTCTTTAGGGTATGGGCTAACGCCCTCTTCTGCAATTCCATGATCTGAAGCAAATACAAGAATTGCAGGGTTTCTAAAGTCTGGATTCAATGTACCTTGTATTGATGCTACCTTTAATGCAATTCGTTCAAGTTTTCCTAATGAACCAATTGGTTTTGTTCTACTATTTATTTTGTCTAAAATCTGATTTTGCATAACAACTGTTATTTAATAACTAATGGAATCCCTGAAACCATAAATATTACCTTATCCGCACTCTTTGCAATGAACTGGTTCATCCAGCCTTGAAGATCTGTAAAATGTCTAGAGCTTTCGTCTGGAGCGTGAAGCGACATACCTATCTCATTGCTTACAACAATAATTCTTGAGTTTTGAGACGAGAACTTAATCCATTCTCTTTTAGCCTCTTCAAGTGATTGATTAATTTTAAAGTCGTTGTCATGGTAAATATTGGTAAGCCATAAGGTTATACAATCAAGGAGAATAGTTTCTCCATCAAGTTTCACCTCTCCTATTCTTTTATCAACTTCTAATGTTTTCCATTTATCTCCTCTGGCAAGTTTATGTTTATTGATTCTATCAATGAAATCGCTATCCCATTTTCTTGCTGTAGCGAGATAATAAGGGCAGGCGGAGAAGCTCTCCGCCATACCCTGAGCATAACTGCTCTTACCGGATCTTTGGCCACCGGTAATTAAGATTATCTCCCGCATCTGGATTAAAACCTAAAACTGAAGTGCCCCATAACAGATCTGCCAGGCATATTGTATCCATCCTTTTCAGTATAATTTTCATCAAAAAGATTTGATGCTGTAATACCTACTCTGAACCTTCCGGACAGATCATAGTATATATGAGAATCAATTACTAAATAACTGGGATGTTTTAGAATCTGGTCACTCTCAGTATATCCACCTTTTATGTAATAATCTGAAGACTTAATTTCTGGTCTGAGATTCTCCCAAGCCATCCAGTCATTCTCTAATCTGTGACCCGCATATCTGCAGTTTATCCCAAATATAAAACCTTTGTAATTATCAAAGCCAAGGCCGAAATTTCCGGTAACATCTCTGGCGTACAAACTCTTTTTTGTGACTCCGTCGTTGAAGGTGTTATTAATGAGCCATGTTAATGCACCATATAACTCAAGTTTATATTTACTAGTCCATAATCTGGCTATGTTTGATGTTGTTAAAAATTCCAGACCACTCATCTCACCATCTGAAGCATTTTTGTATGTTACTATATCCTTCTGACTATTATCATTTACTATTTTATTCCGATAATAGTTTTGGAAATAGGTTATGTCAACATTTATATACTTGCCGCTTCCCAGTTTGACTCCAAAATCAAATGATGTCGTACCTTCCGGTTTAAGATTAGGATTACCTACATATTGCTTTTTGCCAATCATATATACTCCGGCACTTTTATATGCATCAGGGACATAAAAGCCACTTCCTGCACTTCCCTGCAGCGAGAACCAGGGCCGGACGATGTATTTAACACCTAGAGATGGATTAAAATTTGTGTAATTTGAGCTCATCCCTTCACAACCCATCATTTCATTAGCTTTCATTTGGTAATGTATAAGATTAAATCTCCCGCCGGCGTTTAAATACAATCTGTTTCTGCTATACGCAACTTGTGTAAAAGCAGAGAATGAGGCCCTTGTGTGATCCGGTCGGTAAGGATTCATAGGTGTAAGTTTTGATGAAAATCGCTCAGAGCTAACATCGTATATATCGTAATCTATGCCTGCAAGCCATCTGAAATTACCCCATATATGTGTATTGCCGACTTTTATACCGGACTGACTAATCCTCTCACGGGAGTTAATAAAAGCACTTTCTGAATTATCGCTATAATTTGCTTCACTCTGAGTAGTTATATAGGGTGATAAAGTCAATATATTATTCTTCTCTATATAGGTAATCTCACCATAATTGGCAAAACGTGTAATCTCCTTTTTTGATTTTCCATAGCTGTGCCAGTAGTTACCTGGTGTTTCAATATCATTAGACAGCATTAAAGTGGAGTAGAGATTTGCTGTCACTTTTTCTCCAACTTTATATTCAATCTTTCCATTAAACTGGTTTATTCTGAATTTCGTGTTCTCCATTACATCTCCATAAGATTTTTTATCCAGAATCAGCTTTTCTGTCTCACTAATTCCTAAAGCATTACGGGAGCCAATAATGTAGTCTGCTGTTTGCTCTGTTCTACTGTATGAAATGGATGTAAGGAGTTTGTCTGTAACACTGCCACTTGCATAGCCATTTATAAAGGTTTGGCCAAAATTACCTGCTCCTACAGAGGCTCCCCCACTATTTAAACCGGACGCTTTTTTAGAGATAATGTTGATTACTCCGCCCATGGCATCTGAACCATACAGGACAGAATAGGGACCCTTGACAATCTCTACTCTCTCAATAAAATCAGATGGAATGGTTGCTAGGTTATTTGTGCCGGCCGGCAGTCCGTCAATTAGAATTAGTGTGTAGTTTCTTGAGTGTGCAGTTGCGGGGAATCCCCTTAGGCCAATAGTTGTCATTGCTCCCGGATACTGAATCACATCAAGGTTAGTCCTTCTTTTGAGAATGTCACCTAAATTGTCTTGAGGTGTTGTGCTTATAACAGACTTGTCAAGTAACTCTACCTTTTGCGGGATACTTTTAAGTGGTAAGTGCATTCTGGAGGAAACTATAACGGCTTCCTGGATTTCATAGTTTTTTGTTGTGTCGGTTTGTCTTTCCAGTGCTGATGCACTGAAAGAGAGGAGCATAAATAGTACTCCTGGTAAGAATTTTAATTTCATTAAATAAAAAGTTGTTAGTTAAACAATTTGCTTAACCACAAACTTTCGAGTGCTTTTATCCCCGAAAGCGATGGTTCTGCTGCCAGCAGGTCTTCCGGCTCGTCTCTCTTCTGAGGCCTTCCCATCATGCATTTGACAGTGGCTTTCATCTCAGAACTCATTTTTTGGACATACGGCTGCGGGTACAGCTCCGGCTTTTCTGATTAAATCAAATTACCGGATTCCATTTTGCTGGCTTTTGAATAGTGGGTGAAACGTCAATTTTATTTCATAGGCATTAGTTTTAAGTGGTTAGTATTGTTGTAGTCAATTATTTTGTATGAGCCGTATTTTTCCTCTTCAATAACTGTTATAGAGCAGTTTTGGAGATTGGGAAAATTATTTATTGAGTTCAAATCGGCATTAAGCAGGTAGCAGATAATTAATTTTAAAGTTATGCCGTGACTTACTATCAGTACAACGCTATCTTTAGGATAGGCTTTTAGTGATTTGATGAAAAGAGAAACTCTCTTGTATAAATCAGTTATTGTTTCAGCTCCTTTATAATTATCAGAAGATCTCCAATTTTTTGGAAAATGTTTGCCCTGCAACAGACCTAGATACCTCTCTCTTAGTGCAGCTTCTTTTACAATATTAAGACCTCTTTTATCAGAAATAATATGTGCCGTTTGTAGCGCTCTCTGCAGATCACTTGAGAAACAGATATCTATATGGAACCTTTCTAATAATATGCTTGTAAGATTTGCCTCTTGAACTCCCTCTTTGCTTAACTGAACCTCCCTCTGTCCCTGACATATACCAGTCAGATTATCAAGTGTTATCCCGTGCCTTACCAGAATCAGCTTCATAACTCTATCTTTTTGAAAATCTGCTGGATACTTGAAATATAGCTGGTTTTCCAGAGACTGGGTTTCTGCTCTCAACTACAATTGTATTATATGCCATTTCTACATTATTGTATTTTAACACCATCTCCGGTTTTCCCTGAATAATGACAGCTCCCTCTTTCATTAGTAAAAGATGGTCGCAGTACTCTCCTGCAAGATTCAGATCATGAATAATCATCAATACGGTTAGTTCCTCCTCCGAATTTAACTTCTGAAGAAGATTCATAATTTTTGACTGATAAGTTATATCCAGATGTGACGTTGGCTCATCAAGCAGAAGCAGAGATGGCCTCTGAGCGAGTGCACATGCTATAGCTGTCATCTGAAGTTCACCTCCGCTTATTTCAGTTACTCGCTTGTTTTTCAAATGATAAATACCTGCAAGATTCAATGATTGATCAACAATTGCCATCTCCTCTTTTGTATCATTAAATTGAAATGCAGCTCTGTGTGGCATTCTTCCCATTAATACATACTCTTTCACCATTATTGGACTCTTTTCTATAAATTGTGGAACTTGAGCAACTCTTTTGGCTCTTTCTCTTAATGACAGAGAAGTGAAATTATCTCCGCCAACTGTTACCTTTCCGGCTATTGGTTTAAGTTCCCCTGTTAGCCCTTTGAAAAGAGTACTTTTGCCGGATCCGTTTCCTCCAATTATTCCGGTAAACGATCCTTTTGTAAGGGACATATTTACAGGTTCTAAGACAAAGCCGTTTCTATAACCGCAAATAAGGTTATCTGCTATCAGGTATTTTTCTTTATCCATATCAAAATAATGAAAGTGATTCCTCCAAAAATTCCTGTTATTACCCCAATTGGGAGCTCATTTGGAAATACTAGAGTTCTTGCCAGCATATCACACAGGAGCATAAAAACACTTCCGGAGAGAAATGATATTATCAGTAACGAACGATAATCACTACCTGCAACAAATCTGGAAAAATGAGGTATTACCAGCCCCACAAATCCAATTACACCCGCAACGGCAATTGAACATCCTGTAAGCATGGATGTTACAAAAAAAAGAGCACAAATTGTAAATTTTGTATTTATACCAAGGCTCCTGGCTGTCGTCTCTCCGAGTCTTAGTGTATTCAATGGAGCTGTAAAAAGGTACGAAGTCAAAAGTCCTGTAAGTGACATAATAAGCATTCCATAAACCATAACAGGATTAGACTCGTTGAGAGATCCCATGGTCCAGAAGAGAATGCCATGAATATTTTCAATAGCAGTTACCGACAAAAGAAACATTACTGCAGATGACGAGATAAAACTAATCATTACGCCGGTTAGAAGCATTTTGTTTAAACTCATGCCCTCTCTTTTGTAACTTAAAAAATATACCAGGAAAACAGTAACCAGAGCCCCAGAAAATCCTGCAAGCGGAAGGCTTACAGCACCTGTGCTTTGTAAGCCTGTTACTATAACAACAGTGATCCCCAGTGATGAACCTCCTGATATACCCAGAGTATAAGGCTCTACAAGCGGATTTCTGAAAATGCCCTGTAAAATAATGCCGGAAAGGCCTAAACTTCCACCCGTCGCTATAGCCAGGATTGTTCGCGGAATTCTGATATTATGGAGAACCTGGTACTCCATGCTCCCACTATCTTTCAGATAGTAGAGTACCTTATGCGGGGCTATGGATAGCTCACCAGTTCCCACAGAAATTGCAGAAATTATTATCAAAATAACGATTAAGAAAAAAATCTTTCCTGCTTCAATACTCAATGCCTTTACGGCTTGAAACTCCATTATCAAAAGGGTGTTTAATTTTCTTAACGAAACTTACATAGTCGGCTACTTCAATAATAGCATCTGTAGCTGCCCTGCCAGTCAATATCAGTTCAAGTGTCTCCGGTTTCTCGTTGATAAAAAGCAGAAGTTCCTGCTCTTCAATATAACCATCCCTTACAGATATTATTACTTCATCAAGTATCAAAAGGTCGTATTTGGTCTTATGTATAAGCTCCCTTACTTTATGTATGCCTTGTTTTGCCTCTGCTTTAATAGAATTGCTATCAAGGGATTTATCAAGATGTGGATGACCTTTTGCAAAGTTTAACACATCTGCACCAAGCTGTTTAAGGCTTTCCATTTCAGTATAGCCATAAAGCTCAGGGTGTTTGTGAAAGGAGACATAGCATACTTTCATGCCACAACCTAGTGCTCTGACTGCAAGTCCAATTGCAGAGGTTGTCTTCCCCTTGCCATCTCCTGTGTATACGTGTACAAGTCCAGTTCTGCTCATTTTTTAAAGTTTATTATAAATAATTTCCAGTGTCTCAGCAAACGTTACGGGAGTTGGCTGACAAGCTTTTTCAGACTCCAATATGAAAATTCTGTTATTATTAACGGCTTTCATATTGATAAATTCTCTCCACCTTCTCTCTTCATGTTCGCCGGTTATACCCATTGTGACAATGAATATGTAATCGGGATCTCTGGCAACTACGAATTCTCTTCCTATTGTTCCACTACTTAAAGCTGAGGCAATATTTTTTCCATTTGAGTAGATAATGTAATCATTCATAAATGTTCCCGGAATCACAGTGAATATTGGTAAAGCCCCAATTTGTATAAAGAATCTGGGTGAATTGCCTCTCTTTTTCATCTCATCTCTTATTCTGTTAACTCTCTCAGCAGACTCTTTTACAATCTCTTCAGCTCTTTTCTGCTTGTCAATCAAATCACCTAGCAGTGTAAATTGATTACATATCTCTATAAAGGATCTTGGTGTTGGGAATATCTCTACCTTAATACCAAGCCTTCTTAATGTATTAACATCTCTCTCTGAAATCATTCCAGATGCCAGAACAATATCTGGCTTAAGTTTTGCGATCTTCTCCAGGTTTGGTTTGATTGCAGAAGAGACTATCTCAATATCATCACTTATTGCTGAATGACAGTAATTAGTGCAACCGATAAGTCTGTCTTGAGCATCCAGATAATAGATGCTTTGAGTAATAGAAGGAGTTAGTGAAATAATTTTCTTGAATTTCGTTTCGCAAGACAATGTTTTGGGAAAGAAAATGGTAAGGATAAGACAAATTAATAGTAAAGATTGAGAGAAATTTTTATTACGTTTTTTTCTAAATATCGGGCCATCAAGTACTAATGTGTGATACTCTCCGTTTTCTCCACAAGGGTCTGCCCCTTTTATTGCACAAATCTCCTTGATAAAATTTATATTAATCTCTTTATTAAGTAAATGGTCATAATCGCCACCCTCCTTTACACCTGTTACTTTTGCTTTATACCCTAGCTCGCAGAACTCTTTAATTACGGAAAGAGTCTCTCTTCCCCACAGAGGAAAAATGGGGGTAATCCCCACCTCTCTGCATACTTCTGTAGTCCAATCCCTGTGCTCCTCCAGAAATATGTCTCCAAAGACACCATATCCAATACCATCTTCTTTAAATTTTTTCATGATTTTTTTAAGATGATATTCATACCCTTTTGATGTCACCCTCTCAATAAATAATGGAATACCTAGGGAGTGGGATTGCTCAAATAGTACATCGCTCCCGAAATTGTGGAATTTTGAAATGCTGTCAGTTTCATGTGACATATTCAATAAAAAGGACACCTCATTTTGAGGATCGCTTAGAAAATGGTGAAGTGCAAGAGTACAATCCTTGCCGCCACTCCACGAGACAAATGCTCTCATAAGAGTTTACATTGGTTTTAAACAGGAATAAGGCTGCAATAAAATTGATTGCCCGTAAAAACTCTATTCCCGAAGTTTTACAATTAATGTTGTTTATGGCAGGTCTTCCGGCTTGTTCCGTTTTTCGAGACCTTCCCAGATATTCGCAATACGTATCAGACTGCTTTCTCCAGTGGTCAGAGATTTCGAAAAACATAGAAGGAACTTACGGCTACGGGTATAGCTCAGGATTTTAACCTGATTCCCATTTTAAAGTTTTGCCTGTACAAGGCAAGCAAATACTACCATTCGGGCACAAAATTACTAAACTTAATCTTTGTTCCAAATAAAATATTTGTGGGTTTCATTCTATGCCACCTGGTATATATTAGAATAAAATTGTAATAGATAATATTTATGAATTTGACTATATTTGCGTGTCAATTAAAATATAGTTAACGTTTATTTATATGTACAGGACACACACTTGCGGGGAGCTGCGCATTGGAGACGCAGGACAGGAGGTTATACTGGCCGGATGGGTTCAGAGAATTCGTAAAATGGGAGGAATGAGTTTTATTGACCTTCGTGACAGATATGGTATAACTCAGCTTGTAGTGGATGACAGTGTCAGTCATGACCTTAATCAAACAGCAGAGAAGCTGGGCCGCGAATTTGTAATTCAGGCAAAGGGTATTGTTGCAGAGAGAAGCAGTAAAAATGCAAAGTTGCCAACCGGGGATGTTGAGATAAAGATTTCTGATATTAAGCTTCTTAACGCCTCCGTTACCCCGCCTTTTACAATAGAAGATGACACAGATGGTGGCGAAGAGATTCGTGCAAAATACAGATATATTGACCTGCGCAGAAACCCACTTAAGAGGGCTCTTGAGCTGAGACATAAAATGGGTCAGGAGACTCGCAGATATCTGGATAGCATAGGATTTATGGAGATAGAGACCCCTGTACTAATAAAATCAACTCCTGAAGGGGCCCGTGACTTTGTTGTCCCCTCCAGAATGAATCCGGGTGAATTTTATGCTCTGCCCCAGAGCCCCCAGACATTCAAACAACTTCTGATGGTGGCGGGATACGACAGATATTTCCAGATTGTTCGCTGCTTCAGGGATGAAGACCTTCGTGCAGACCGTCAGCCGGAGTTTACTCAGATAGACTGTGAGATGGCATTTGTAGAGAGAGAGGACATCCTTAATACATTTGAAGGGATGATTAAATCGCTCTTTAAAAATGTTCTCGGGCGTGAGATTGAGGGCGAATTTCCCAGAATGCCATATGCAGATGCAATGAAATTCTACGGATCTGACAAACCGGATATACGCTTTGGAATGAGGATTGCTGAACTTAAAAATCTTACATCAGGCAAAAATTTTGTTGTCTTTGATGAGGCCGAGTATGTAGGCGGGATAGCTGTAGAGGGAGGAGCTTCATACACACGTAAGCAGATTGATGAGATAACGGATTGGGTTAAGAGACCACAGGTAGGTGCAAAGGGGCTTGTTTATATTCGCATTGCCGAGGATGGCATTAAGTCCTCAGTTGATAAATTTTACTCACAGGAGGAGCTAAAGGCTATGGCCGATGCTGCCGGTGCTAAGACCGGAGATATTGTACTAATTCTTGCCGGTGCTAAAAGAAAAACACAGGAGGCTTTGGGAACTCTCAGGATTGAGATGGGTAACAGACTTGGACTAAGAAACCCGGATGAGTATGCTCCGCTATGGGTTTATGACTTTCCTCTTCTTGAGTGGGATGAGGAGACTCAGCGCTTTTATGCCATGCACCACCCTTTTACATCGCCTAAGCCAGAGGATATGGACAAGTTCTACAGTAATGACCGGGAGCAGATAGCAGCCGTTGCGGCAAATGCATATGACTTTGTACTTAATGGTACTGAAATAGGTGGCGGATCTATCCGTATCCATGACTCAGCTGTTCAAAAGAGAATGTTTGAGGTACTGGGCTTTTCGGAACAGGAGGCTGAGTATAAATTTGGTTTCATAATAAATGCATTTAAGTTTGGTGCTCCTCCTCATGGTGGAATTGCATTTGGCTTTGACCGCTTCTGTGCTCTCTTTGGAGGTCAGGAGACTATTCGGGACTATATTGCTTTCCCTAAGAATAATGCAGGAAGAGATATGATGCTTGATGCTCCGGGATTGATAGATCAGTCTCAGATGGAGGAGCTTTTCCTCAAGAGTACGTTGAACAAACAAAATTAAGAGATGAACATACAGCAGCTTGAGTATATCGTCGCAGTTGATCAGTACCGCCACTTTGCCAGGGCGGCCAAGCACTGCGGAGTCTCTCAGCCAACTCTCTCAATGATGATCCAGAAACTTGAAGATGAGCTGGGTGTGGAAATTTTTGACCGCTCCCGCACTCCTGTTGGAGTTAATAAAGTTGGGGAGATGATAATAACTCAGGCTCGCGTTGTTTTGTACAATATAAAGCAACTCAGAGAGATTGCAGACTCATCAAGGGAGAGCCTGCAGGGGGATCTGGAGATGTCCATAATCCCAACGGTAGCCCCATATCTGCTTCCCAAACTTTTTGGTGAGTTCAGAAGAAGATTGCCATCACTCAGATGCAAGGTCTCAGAGATGAAGACATCTGTAATAATGGAAAAGCTTAAGAGTGCCGAGATTGAACTTGCAATTGTGGCAACGCCGCTCTCTGACCCGGACATCCTGGAGGTACCTCTCTATTATGAGCGCTTTCTGGCCTATATTTCACCATCTGACGAGCTGTATTCCAGCGAGTATGTGGAGGCCTCCAGACTTGACTACTCAAGGATGTGGATACTTGAGGAGGGGCACTGTTTCCGTGACCAGATTCTGAATATTTGCCACAGAAGTCTCAATACATATCAGCAGTATGAAGCCGGAAGTATTGAAACCTTGATAAATGTGGTGGATGAGAACGGAGGTTTTACAATTTTTCCGGAACTACATCTTCCTATGCTCTCACCTGAACAGCAGAAGAACGTAAGGCCATTTTCAGGGGATGAACCCAGAAGGGAGATATCTCTGGTATTCCGGATGGATTTTGTTAAGGAGAAGCTTCTTAACACAATAGTCTCCTCAATCAAAAGTATAATCCCTCAGAACATGATTGATCCGAGATTGTCAAAAATGAGGGTCAAGCTTTAGTTTTAATTTTTATAATTATATGGGTTTATTACTTACCTATCTTTTCCTGGCTCTTGGTGTCTCATTTCTTTGTTCCGTTATGGAGGCCGTTCTTTTATCAACACCTGTCTCATTTATAAACATGAAGGAGAATCAGGGTGTGAAATCGGCCGGTGTCTTTAAGGGGCTAAAACAGAATATTGACAGGCCTATATCAGCAATTCTGACTCTAAACACAATTGCTCACACGGTTGGCGCAGCGGGCGTGGGTGCTCAGGCAACTTCAATTTTCGGAGAGGCATATTTTGGCGTAATTTCGGCTGTGCTTACCCTTTTGATTCTCGTCTTTTCTGAGATACTTCCTAAAACGCTGGGTGCATATTACTGGAAACAGCTATCAATGCCCTCGGGCCACATAATTCAATGGATGATCTATATTACATATCCGTTTGTGATAGTATCTGAATATATGACAAAGCTTCTCTCGTCAAAATCCAAAGAGGAGGCGACAGTAAGCCGTGAGGAGGTAAGCGCAATGGTTGACATAGGAACAGAGGAGGGCACTTTTGCTACAACTGAAAACAGAATCATTCAAAACCTCATTAAGCTGAGAAGCATTAAAGCCGAGGATGTTATGACTCCACGGGTTGTTGTGGCCACTGCTCCGGAGGAGATGAAGATGAGCGACTTTCCTCTTATTAAGCAATATCTGCACTTTTCAAGAATACCAGTCTATTCAGGAGATAAAGAGAATATTACAGGATTTATTTACAGACAGGATGTTTTTGAAAATCTGGCCAACGACAGGTTTGACAGAACGCTTGGAGAGATTAAGAAGCCCATTATGGTTGCTCCCAATATGCAACCTCTCACTCTTTTATGGGAGAGGCTGCTGGCTGAGAAGACACATATATCGCTCATCGTGGATGAGTATGGCGGTTTTGAAGGAATAGTGACTCTTGAGGACATTATTGAGACTCTTCTTGGACTTGAGATAATGGACGAGAGAGATGTAGCTGCCGATATGCAACAGTACGCCCGCGAAAGGTGGCGTGAGCGTACTGAAAAGTACAAACATCTTTAACACAATCCGGATCCGAAGGATGTTACTCCAGCTCTGAAGGATGTTACTCCAGCTCTTTTAGCAGGTTTTGAGCCAGTTTTCTGAAGGCTATGGTATCTGGTCGGTTTTCATCAATAAGTGCAAAGGGTTCTCCCGCATCTCCGCTCTCTCGTATGCTTTGTACAAGAGGTATTTGCCCCAAAAGAGGTATGTCAAATTTTAGAGCCATTCTTTTGCCTCCCTCCTTGCCAAAAATATAGTACTTGTTTTCAGGGAGTTCCTCAGGTGTAAACCATGCCATATTCTCCACAAGTCCAAGAATCGGCTTGTTTATATCCTTTTGACGGAACATATTCACGCCCTTTTCAACATCTGCAAGAGCCACTGCCTGAGGTGTGCTGACAATAATCGCTCCCGAAAGGGGAATGTCATGCACAAGAGAGATATGGATATCTCCGGTTCCCGGAGGAAGATCTATAAGCAGGAAGTCCAGCTCTCCCCACTGAACCTGAAGGATCATCTGTTTGAGTGCGTTGCTTGCCATTGGTCCTCTCCAGATAAGTGGCTGAGCCGGAGGGGAGAAGTAACCAATTGACATCCACTTAACTCCATACTTCTCAATAGGAATTATCATATCCTTTCCACTGGAGTCATCCACAAGAGGCTTCTCATATTCGGAATCAGTCATCTTGGGAACAGAGGGACCATATACATCGGCATCAGTCAGACCGACTCTGTAACCCTCTCTTGCCAGTGCAACCGCAAGATTTACAGCAACTGTTGATTTACCTACGCCCCCCTTACCTGATGCTATGGCAATAATGTGCCCAACGTTTGCAATAGCCTCCTGCCCAAGTTCAAGGTTTATTCTTTTCTGGATCTTGCGCTCTCTTACAAGCTCCATGATGGATATTTTAAAATCCTCTCCCGGATACTCATTTCTTATCTCCTCCTCACAGCTCTTCTTTATAGAAGATGCCAAAGCATCAGGTGAAGGGAAAACAAGTTTAAACCGTACCCTCCCCTCCTCAATTTTAATATCCTCAATCATCTCCAGCGAGATCAAATCCCTCTCCTTAACCGGGTGTATAACTCTGGCTAGTGCCGCCTCAATTCTGCTCTTCTCCATTATATAGTTAACTTATTATTTTTCTAGACAACAAAGATACCTACTGTTTAGTTTATTTTACCTGCAAAGGCAATCTGCTTCCCTTCTTCTTGCTTACTATTGCCGTCTCAGCAAGATTTTTTAAAAAAAAGGCTGACCAAATTACTTTATGGCCAGCCTCCGAATTAACATCATTAAAATGAAAGTTATTTTGCTATAGTCATCTCATTCAGCAGATAGCCTGCACCGCCGAATTTATCCATAATGAACAAAGTATAGCGGATGTCAACGCTAATGGTACGCTGTAGATTAGGTTCAAAAATTATATCTCCGCTCATTGCCTCCCAGTTGCCGTCAAATGCAGTTCCAATAAGCTCTCCCTTTCCATTTAGAACAGGGCTGCCTGAGTTTCCGCCTGTAATGTCATTTGAGCTGAGGAAGCCTACTGGCATACGTCCGTCTTTCATGGCATACTGGCCAAAATCTTTTGCTTTGTATAGATCTTTAAGCTTTTCGGGAACTACAAATTCCCAGTTGTTTGGATCCTCTTTTTCCATAACTCCCTTAAGAGTTGAGATGTGTTCATAAATAACCGCATCCTTAGGTGAGTAGTTTAAAACCTGTCCGTATGTCATTCTCATTGTTGAGTTTGCGTCCGGATACATTGCCTGTCCCTGTTTCATCTCAAGCTGTCCGGCGATATAGCTCTTCTGACCTTTTGCAAGAACAGGATTCTCTTTGGCAAGAATCTGATTAGCTTTTGCCTGAACAGGAGTGATTGTCTTTACAACATCAATTGCAGGGTCTTTAATAATTGACTCCAGGTTCTCTATTGCCTTTGTATATTTATCTTCGCATACAAATACAGAGTTGTCGTATATGTTGTCAATAAATGCATCAATGTTTCCGGCGAATTTCTGATCAATTACATTATAGAACTCAGGTCTGTCCTCTTTTTTCACTTTATCCATGAACACCTTTACCAGCGCCTTTGCAACCTTTCTGTCCGTAGGTGCAGAGTAGTCTTTATAGAAAGAGGCCATCCTTCTTTTTGCGAACTCAAGCGCTCTGTCAGCCTCCTCCTTTTTGCCCCCCTCAATGCTTGCAGCATATTGGGCAAATCCGGTGGCAACAGAGAATAGCTCAATGCTTCCCAATGCCTCTCTTAGATAGGCAGACAGGTACAAAGCTTCAGCCCTGTTTGAAACAGCTCCACGAATCTCATCAAGAGCCGTCCCATATTTTGCTTTGCGCTCGGGATTTGCATTTACCCACTCCTGGAATTTAATCTCCTCCTCGGCGCGACGCTTTTCAACATTAAGTTTCTTGAATGTTTCGTTCATACCGGTAGCCTTCTTCCAATAGTTTGAAGAGCCGGCATACTTGCTAGAGTATTGAAGGCGAATTTTTGGATCAGCCTCCATGTCTGCCATCAGAACATCCTGGCGTATGCCTCTGACGTATATTACTATTGAGTTTGTAATCTCAGCAGTCTCCTTAACCTCAGAAGAGGTCATAAATCTGTTTGTTCTTCCGGGGTATCCAATGATCATAGCCGGATCGCCCTGCTCAACCCCTTTAAGAGATATTGTCAGATGCTTTTTAGGCACATATGGTCTGTTCTCAGGAGAGTAGGCAGCGGGATTGTTGTCCTTGTCTGCATACACTCGGAACATGGCAAAGTCACCTGTATGACGCGGCCACATCCAGTTGTCTGTGTCAGCCCCAAACTTTCCGATTGATGAAGGGGGTGCGCCAACAAATCTTACATCCGGGTATGTCTTTGTAACCACCAGGTAGTATGCATTTCCTCCATAGAAAGAGGATACCCTCCCGCGGAGATATTTGTTGTCACCTACAGCTCTCTTGACAATTTCATCAGATACATCCTGGAGTGACTTTGCAAATTCAGGAGTGTTCTCCACAGCGGCTGTTGCTTTCACAACCTCAGCAGTCACATCTGTGAAGGATTCAAGGAATGTAACGGTGAGGCCAGGAGAGGGGAGCTCCTCTTCACGGCTCATAGCCCAAAAGCCGTTTTGAAGATAGTCCTTTTCAACGGTGCTTAGTCTCTGAATTACACCGTATCCGCAGTGGTGATTTGTAAGCAGGAGCCCCTGCCCGGAGATTATCTCCCCTGTACAGCCACCGCCAAAGTGCACAATTGCATCCTTTAGGCTGGATTTATTAATATCATAAATGTCTTTTGCTGAAATTTTGAAGCCAAGCTCAGCAAGCTTCTTATTGTTCAGCTTTTCAATAAGGGGGAGCAGCCACATCCCTTCGTCTGCCCTTAAGGGCGCCAGCGAAAAGAGTATGGCGCCAATTAGTATTAGCGTTAATTTTTTCATTTAAGTTTTATATAGATGTATGGTTTAACTCTCTACACAAAGATAATTTTTTATTTGTATATTTATTGCTCCATTCTGACAACTCGTTAATGAAATCGCATTTTAATATAGTTATAGCAACTGATAAGTTCAAGGGGAGTTTATCCGCTATGGAGGCGTCATCTGCTATTGCGAGGGGGTTAAGGATGGGTGTAGCGGCAACAGAGTTTGACAGAGAGTTGAGAATATCCTCTATACCATTGGCAGATGGAGGAGAAGGATTTCTGAGCGTTGCAGGCAGAAGCGGATTTTTCAAAAGAAGGGAGATATATGTTAAAGACCCCCTAGGCAGAGGAGTCAAAAGCCATTTTCTTGTGTCTGAGACAGAGTCTCTGGCTGTTATTGAGATGGCGGAAGCCTGCGGACTGGGTCTGCTTGAGAGAGATGAGTACAATCCTCTGGAGAGTACCTCTTTTGGATTGGGCCAGCTAATATCTGCGGCTGTTGATGAGGGGGTGTCTCATATTATTATGGGTATAGGAGGAAGTGCAACAAACGATGGCGGAACAGGGGCACTCCAGGCTCTGGGCTTCTCATTCAGAGACAGGGAGGGAAATGTAATAAGGGGAGGAGATGAGGAGTATATGTCCGGCTCAGCTCTGGGTGAAATTTGCACTATTGATGACTCTCTTGTTAAAAAAGAGGTGAGACGGGTAAGGTTTACTGTGGCCTGCGATGTAGATAACCCTTTGCTCGGATCATCCGGTGCGACTTATGTGTATGCACCCCAAAAGGGTGCGGATGAACTTACCCTTATAAGGCTGGAGGCCGGAATGAGGAATTTTGCAGAGGCTGCCGAACGCCATTTGGGTTTTAAAAGCAGTTTCCTTTGTGACTCATCTTCTTTCGTGGGGTTTGATTTCTCTGATTTTCCCGGATCCGGGGCTGCAGGCGGGGTAGGGTTTGCGATGAGAGGCTTCCTAAGAGCTGAGTTGCTTCCGGGGTGGAAGGTGGCTGCAGGGCTGACCGGGGCTGAGGAGGAGATTTCAAAAGCAGATCTTGTTATTACAGGTGAGGGGAGATTTGATTCTCAGACTCTGTCCGGAAAACTGGCAGAGGGAGTATCAATCCTTGCAAAACGATATGGCAAACCTATATGGCTCTATTGCGGAGAGAACGCTCTCACTGAAGATGAAACGGTCAAAACTGGTTTTAACAGAGTATTTGAAATATCAAACAAAGCAAAAAATTTAAACGATTCTATATCAAGGGCTAAGGAGCTACTTGAGAAAATATCAGAGGAGTCTGCAACTTTTCTTCAGGAATTGCAGTCTAACAGGCAAAAGAAACAAACAAACAATTAAAACATTTATCAAAATGGAAGCAACACTTGGAATTTTAATGCCTTTTCTAACTGCAGTCCTTATCCTCGCAATAATTTTTACATCAAAGATTTTGAGGGACAGATCAAAGAACAGACTTATAGAGAAGGCCATAGAGCACGGAAGAGAACTATCTCCGGACCTCTTTAAGGGAAATGAGAGACCTAAGCTGCCAAAGGATCCCCTTACCAGCTCACTGGTTACAATTGGAGCGGGAATAGCAATTTTTATTGCACTTTACCTCTTCTTTGACAATCAGCTAAAATTTGCAGCATTTGGACTCATCCCTCTATTTGTCGGACTTGGTCAGCTTGCAGGCTATCTCATTAACAGGAAAAACGCAAACAAAGCCGGCTAAAGCATAAGGTGAACAGAGCTGAATTTGAAAAAGAGGTAATGTTGAATCAGGAGCCGCTCAGGCGGTTCCTTTACAACCTTTGCGGCGGAGATGCCGTACTGGGAGACGACATAGCACAGGAGGCCTTTATCAAGGCCTACCTTAACCTCTCCTCATTCAGCGGGAAATCTAAGTTTTCAACATGGCTCTTCAGGATAGCTTATAACTGCTTCTGCGACAATAAAAGGGCGTCAAAAAAATACGCCTCCTCTGAGCTGAATGAAAACATAGTATCTGATAATGAGAGTGCAGACTCAAGATATAAAAATCAGGAGCTTTACATGGCAATGTCAAAATTAAACCAAAAGGAGAGATCCGCAGTGCTTCTCTTCTATATGGAGGATAAAAGCCTAAAGGAGATATCGGTGATAACCGGAATGCCGGAAAACACGGTTAAATCCCACCTCTCCAGAGCAAGGGGAAACCTGTCAAATCACTTAAAGAGTATTGGTTATGAAAGATGATGAAAAAATAAAGATGTTCTTCAGTGAACACAAACAAAAGATAGAGGATGAGGGCTTCACAGGACGCCTGTTTGCTACACTAGATGTTCTCCCGGAGCCAAAGCCCAGATATGACAAGTCCAGAATGATAACAGCCGGATTTGGAATTGTGGGCGCAATTCTCTTCGCTGCTTTTGGCGGATACTCCGCATTGCTGGACGGACTCTCCCAGGTGGGCTCAATCTTTGCCGATGTTAAATCAGCCACACCTGAGATTGTAATATCAGTCTTCTTTACAGGTTGCGCACTCTTCTCCCTGGGAAGATATGCTATCCGTGAAACTGAATAGAGTTTGTTCCGGCAGGAGTTTGTAAGAGACTCTGTGATATTTGCATATCCCCTCCCGTTTAATGGCCTCCCTGTGCTCCGCTGTAGGGTAGGCCATATTTTTTTCCCACCCGTAACAGGGAAACTCTTTTGCTATCGCTCTCATATGTTCATCTCGGTGAGTCTTTGCCAGTACAGATGCGGCAGCTATAGATGCATATCTCCCGTCTCCCTTTATAAAGCAGGTATGTCCGATATCTTTGTATGGCGAGAATTTATTGCCGTCAACAATGATGGATCCTGGTCTGATTTTTAGGTTATCAAGAGCTCTGTGCATGGATAGTATTGAGGCTTTCAGAATATTTATCCGATCTATCTCAGAAGGGGTCGCAAATGCAACCGCCCAATCAAGTGCTTCACACTCAATTATTGCCCTGAGTTTATCTCTTTCAGATTCCTTAAGTTGTTTGGAATCATTTAGCAACGGGTGAAAAAAATCTGCAGGAAGTATGACGGCCGCAGCGAATACCGGCCCTGCAAGTGCACCCCTTCCGGCCTCGTCGCATCCGGCCTCCGGGACCCCCTTAATATGATATGGTAAAAGCAATCTATTTTTTCAATAAAGATAATTAAACTGTCAAAATATTTGTTAAATTTGAACTTTTCACCTTGAAAAATTACAAATAACATATAACCAAGTTAATAGTATGAAAGTATACCCTACTCAGAACATTCGCAACATAGTCCTGCTTGGAGGCACGAAATCGGGAAAGACAACCCTGGCAGAGACAATGATGTTTGAAGGAAAAGTTATCGATCGCAGAGGAAGTGTTGAGGCAAAGACCACTGTGAGCGACAACACGGAAATTGAGCAGATCTACCAGCGTTCAATCTATCCCACACTACTCTACACTGAGTTTATGGACCATAAACTTAACATTATAGACACACCCGGTTCAGATGACTTCATTGGAGGAGTTATCTCTGCCTTTAGGGTTGCTGATGCAGGTGTTATGGTTGTCAATGCCCAGCAGGGTGTTGAGGTAGGTACAGAGATTTTTGCGAGGCAGGCGGAAAAATGTAAGAAGCCCCTTATACTTGCTGTAAACCAGCTAGACCATGAAAAGGCAAACTGGGAGGGTGCTATTGAGTCAATCAAACAGACATTTGGTAAGAAGGTGTTGATAATTCAGTATCCTGTTGAGACAGGAGCAGGGTTCAATAGCTTCATTGATGTTTTGAAGATGAAGATGTACCGTTTCAAAGACGATAACGGAACACGTGAGGAGCTTGAAATTCCCGCAGATCAAGTAGATCAGGCTGCTGAGTACCATCAAATTGTTGCGGAAATGGCCGCCGAGAATGATGAGGCTCTGATGGAGCTATTCTTTGATAAAGGACAGCTTACAGAGGAGGAGATTCGTGCAGGCTTGAAAATTGGTATTGCAAATGCTGAGATTATGCCTCTATTCTGTCTTTCAGGAAGAAAGGATATTGGAGTAAAGAGGCTAATGGAGTTTGTTATTAATGCTGCTCCTGCTCCTGACAAAATGGTTCAGAAATTAAAGGATGGGAATACTGTCCCTTGCGATTCTGCGGGTCAGCCATCTGTATTCATATATAAAACAGCTGTTGAACAGCACCTGGGCGATGTCTCTTTCTTCCGTGTTATGTCCGGCAAGATTACAGAGGGTATGGACCTTACAAATCCCGAAAATGGAGCTAAGGAGAGACTATCTGTGATTTATGCAGTAGCAGGAAAGAAAAAAGAGAAGGTAACAGAGATGGTTGCCGGAGATATAGGATGTACTGTTAAACTGAAGAGCGTTAAAACAAATCAGACTCTTAACGGAGGTAACAAAGAGTGGGCCTTTGAACCTATCACCTTCCCTCCGTCAAAGTTTCGTACGGCTATCAAAGCTAAAGTGGAGAAGGATGAAGAGAAGCTCGGAGAGATTCTGAATCGTGCCCATGCAGAGGATCCTACTATAAAAATTGAGTATTCAAAGGAGCTCAAGCAGACTATTCTTAGTGGTCAGGGAGAGCACCATATAAATATCCTTAAATGGCATCTTACTAACACTCATAAACTTGAGGTTGATCTGTTCCCTCCAAAAATCCCTTACAGAGAGACCATTACTAAAGTTGCAATTGCAGACTACCGCCACAAAAAACAATCAGGTGGAGCTGGTCAGTTTGGTGAGGTTCATCTTCTTATTGAGCCTGTAGTTGAGGGTGTAGCACCTAACAACAAGTTTAAGATTGAGGGAAAAGAGCTTGTTCTCAATATTAAGGGCAAGGAGGAGTACACTATGGATTGGGGTGGAAAACTTGAATACTACAACTGTATAGTTGGAGGCTCAATTGATGCGAGATTTATGCCTGCAATTCTAAAGGGTGTTCTTGAGAAGATGGAAGAGGGTCCTTTAACTGGCTCTTATGCACGCGATATCAGGGTATTCGTTTATGACGGAAAGATGCACCCGGTTGATTCAAATGAGATATCATTTAAACTTGCCGGAAGGAATGCCTTTAAGGAGGCTTTCAAAAAGGCCGGCCCTAAAATTATGGAGCCTGTTTACAACGTTGAAGTCCTTGTTCCGAGCGACTCTATGGGTGATGTAATGAGCGACCTCCAGAATCGCCGAGCAATGATTGAGGGTATGAGCAGTGAAAAGGGATTTGAGGTTCTTAAGGCGAGAGTTCCTCTTGCAGAGCTTAACAAATACTCAACAACTCTAAGTTCGCTGACATCCGGCAGGGCAACCTTTACAATGACATTCGCAGAGTACCAGCAGGTGCCTTCTGATGTTCAGGATAAGCTTCTGAAGGAGTACGAAGCAAGCGAAAAGGAGGAGTAATCTGCCTGATGATTGAGGCAACCGATATAAGAAAATCTTACGGAAGCCTTCTTGTCCTAAAGGGAATTGATTTCAGGGCAAAGGAGGCGGAGGTGATAAGCATTGTTGGAGCAAGCGGGGCTGGAAAGTCCAGCTTGCTCCAAATTCTTGGCACCCTCTCAAGGCCGGATTCAGGGCGGGTGATTATTGACGGAACAGACCTTTTCTCTTTGGGGTCAAATGCACTGGCAGACTTCAGAAACAGAAAGATCGGATTTGTTTTTCAGTTTCACCATCTTTTGCCCGAGTTTACGGCAAAGGAGAATGTTGCTATTCCGGCTCTAATTGCAAAGGAGAGCACGGCGAGGGCAAATGCAAGAGCAGAAGAGTTGCTGGTCTCTTTAGGGCTGGGAGAGAGGCTTGACCACAAGCCATCTGAACTTAGCGGAGGAGAGCAGCAAAGGGTAGCCATTGCAAGGGCTCTTATGAACAATCCCTCTGTAATTCTGGCTGACGAACCATCCGGCAATCTTGATACAACAACCAAAAGAGAGATTCATTCGCTTTTTTTTGAGTTAAGAGAGAGATATGGCCAGACAATAATAATAGTAACCCACGACAGAGAGCTTGCCTCTATGAGCGACAGGGTACTTGAAATGAAAGATGGGGCATTTCTTCTTTAAAGAGTTTTCTGTAAAGCAGGATCGGAGCGCAATGAAGGTCAATACAGATGGTGTCCTTCTTGGTGCCTGGTGCTCTTTGCCTAATGGTACTGAGAAAAAACCGGTGTTTGTCACAGATGTGGGAACAGGAACCGGGGTTATAGCCCTTATGGTTGCTCAAAGACTATATGGTATAGGTGTTGAATGCTCAATAGATGGGATTGACCCCGATGATCCGTCAGCAGTGGAGGCCGGAGAAAACTTCAACCTGTCGCCCTGGAGAGAAAGCCTTATCTCTCTACCACTATCTTTTAGCGACTATATGTCATCCAATCCGTTAAAAAGGGACCTTATAGTCTCTAACCCCCCATATTTTACAAATTCACTAAAGGCCCCCTGTTCAAGAAGAAGCAAGGCCCGCCACAATGACAGCCTTTCATTTTCAGAATTGGCAAATTACTCTGAGAGATTGCTCTCACCAAACGGGACTTTGTCAATAATACTACCTTCAGATGGGGAGAGAGACTTTATCTCCGCTGCTACTGAGGCGGGACTTTCTCTGTCAAGAATTTGCAGAGTAAGCACTATTACGGGTGAGAGTCCAAGAAGGGTTATGATGGAGTTCGCTAAGGAGGATAGAGGTGGCGTAAATGAAGAGAGGCTCTCTGTTCAGGAGAGCCCCAGTGGTTCTTTTACGGATAGGTATAAAGCACTTACCTCTGCCTTCTATCTTAAGTTTTGACCAGCCCCTGGTCCCCCCGGTCCTCTTCTCAGCTGGTGTATCATCTTGACTCTGAATCTCTCTTCTGCAACATAGATCTTCGCAACCTTTGAAGGTGGAAGTATCTTTGAGAACAGAGAGTAGTAATTTTTATATATATCTCCCTCTGTTGCAAATTCGGCCACATATTTATCCATCAGGGATCTAATTTCAGATTCGTTAATCTTCTCCTCTCCCGATACGGCCTTCTCTATGTTTTTAAGATTTCCCTGAATTCTCCTGTATGACCTCTCTCTCTCTTTCCAAAAGTTATTGTAAACAGGCCAAAACTCCTCGGCCTCTTTTGGTGTTAACTCAAGTTCAGTTGTGAAAAAAGCAATTTTTGCACTCTGAATCTGCTCATATCTGTTCTGTCTCTCCTGTTCAGCCGGAGACATGGTGCCGGGCTGAGGCTGTGCCATGGCAGTAATGGCAAAAATAGCAAGGAGTATTGTTAATGCTGTCTTTTTCATCTTTGTTTAATCTAATGATGCTAAATATATTATACCTGTATTAGAGCTAAGGTACTCTACTATCTCTTCCGGATCTATGCTCTCCTCCTCTGAGTATAGCGTATCAGCTGATGAGTCATAAAAGTCAACGAAACTTGTTTTAACGTAAAGGGCCTCTACTTGTGCCTCTTCTGTTGTAAACGTATCTCCGTTTCCATCCCCGGGTGAGAACAGATTGATGGTTGCATATGCGATGAGGAAAACTACGGCGAATGATGCCACAAGAGCAAGCTGAGGTCTGGCAATATTCCATAAACGAGTTCCTCTTTTTGAAGAGGAGACTCTCTCTGATATAGAATCTTGCAGAGTGCTGAAGTATCCATCGGGAACCGAATAAGGGTTGTCCCTAAGATGCCTGTTCTCCATATTAAATTTTTCTTTCATACCTCTTTGACTATTAAAATTGCAAAAGGATTAAAACAGCTCCTCCATTGCTTGCTGAATTTTTTGAAAAGCATGGTGGTAAGATGCTTTCAAAGCACCAACAGAGGTTCCTGTAACCTCTGAAATCTCCTCATATTTCATCTCTTCAAAATATCTCATATTAAAAACAGCTCTCTGTTTGTCCGGTAATTTGAGTATCGCTTTATGCAGGGCCATCTGGGTCTTGTCTCCGTTGAAATAGGGGTCTGACTCCAGTTTGTTTTCCAACTGTTTGGAGTAGTCAGTAAGTGAGAGGAGAGCTCTTGTCTTTTTCCTCTTGAGGAAAGTAAGAGATTCGTTGGTTGCTATTCTGTAAAGCCATGTATAAAGACGGGACTCCTCCCTGAAATCAGGAAGTGCGTCCCATGCCTTTAGAAATGAATTTTGCACTATGTCATTTGCATCATCATGCGATGCAACCATTTTGCGCACATGCCAGTAAAGCCGCTCGCTGTATGTTTTAACGATAAGGTTGAAGGCATAATGTTGTTTGCCCTCCTCTCTGTATAAATCCAGAAGCTCCTTATCTGTCATTTTATAAACTTACGCTTTTCTAGAAATTACCCTCTTTGCGGCTGTCACTATACTTGAAGCATCCAGTCCATACTCCTTCATGAGTTCCGATGGCTCTCCGCTCTGCCCAAAAAGGTCGTCAACAGCAACAAACTCCAGCGGGGTCGGTCTCTCATTTGCCAGCAGGCCTGCGATAAGCTCTCCCATCCCTCCGGCTATCAGGTGCTCTTCAGCAGTTACAACCGCACCGGTCTTTGTTGCTGATTCTATGACTGCTGTTTTATCCAAAGGTTTAATTGTATGGATATTTATGACCTCGGCAGAAATCCCATCCTCCTCAAGAATCTTTGCCGCCTGTATAGATTCCCAAACCAGGTGGCCTGTTGCAAATATTGTAACATCATTTCCTTCAGTCATTCTTATGGCCTTCCCTATTTCAAACTTCTGGTCTGCAGGTGTGAAGTTTGGTACAGAGGGGCGTCCGAATCTTAGATAGACAGGTCCGTGGTGCTCTGCTATTGCTATTGTAGCTGCTTTTGTTTGATTGTAGTCACAAGGGTTGATTACAGTAAGATTTGGCAACATCCGCATCAGACCCAAATCCTCCATTGTCTGGTGAGTGGCACCATCCTCTCCCAAAGTTATACCTGCATGTGATGCGCAAATTTTTACATTCGTCTCTGAGTATGCAACTGTTTGCCTTACCTGGTCATAGACTCTTCCTGTAACAAACTCTGCAAATGAGCCGGCAAATGGGATCTTCCCGGAAACAGCAAGTCCGGCTGCAGTTCCAATCATATTTGCTTCAGCAATTCCGCACTGAATAAACCTCTCCGGGAACTCGGCTGCAAATGCATCCATCTTAAGTGAGCCGGTTAGGTCGGCACAAAGTGCAACAACCTCGCTGTTTGTTTTACCCAGTTCGTGAAGTCCGGCTCCAAAACCAGATCTGGTATCCTTATTTCCGGTATTTTCAAATATCTCTTTCATGTTAAAAATCTCCTATAGTCTCCTTAAGTTGTGATAGTGCCTTCTCAGTCTGTTCTTTGTTAGGGGCTTTACCATGCCAGTGGTGTGTCCCCTCCATGAAGTCCACGGAGCGTCCCATCTCTGTCTTCATCAAAAGCATCTTAGGCTTCCCGTCCTCTCTTGCCTCTTTTGCACTTCTGATAACTGCTTTTATTGCCTCTAAATCGTGACCGTCTGCAACTACAACATCCCACCCGAAAGCAATCCATTTGGCCTTTAGATCACCAAGGCTCATAACCTGATCGTTTGGTCCGTCAATCTGTTGTCCGTTCCAGTCTGTCATTGCAATTAAATTGCTAAGCTTATGGTGGGCTGCAAACATCGCAGCTTCCCATATCTGTCCCTCCTGGCACTCGCCGTCTCCCGTAAGTACAAAAACAAAGTTGTCCTCTCCGTCAAGCCTCTTTGTCAGAGCGGCTCCACACGCAACTGAGAGACCCTGTCCGAGTGAGCCTGATGCCATATGAATGCCGGGTAAACCACGCTCAACAGAGGGGTGACCCTGCAGCCTTGAACCCAACTTCCTGAATGAAGCCAACTCAGATACAGGGAAATATCCGCTTCTTGCAAGGACACTGTACATAACTGGTGAAAGGTGTCCGGCCGACAGGAAGAACATATCTCTTCCTTTGCCATCTCTGCTCCAGCCGGCAGGATCATGATTCATCTCGGAGAAAAAGAGAGCAGTCAGAATATCTGTACTGCTGAGCGAACCGCCGGGGTGTCCGGAGCCGGCCATGTTGACCATCCGCACAATATCCCTCCTTATCTGCGAAGCAATTTCGCTCAATGGAAAATTTTGTGTCATTAATTGTGTATTTTATTGTTTGATATATCTTTTTTTCTGCCTGAATGACAAAGATAACACCATTAATCTGCATTTGTTAAATATTTTTATCTTTGCAGCCATGAAGAATATAAGGAACTTTTGTATAATCGCACATATTGACCACGGGAAGAGTACCTTGGCAGACAGGCTGTTGGAGTTTACAAAAACTGTCAACGAGAGGGATATGGAGGCTCAGGTTTTGGACTCAATGGATCTGGAGAAGGAGAAGGGAATCACCATAAAGAGCCATGCAATACAGATGGATTACTTTAAAGACGGTGAAAAATACACTCTTAACCTTATTGATACACCTGGTCACGTGGATTTTTCATATGAGGTTTCAAGGGCAATTGCCTCTTGCGAAGGGGCTCTGCTTGTAGTAGATGCTACTCAGGGCATACAGGCTCAAACAATATCAAATTTGTATCTTGCACTTAACCATGATCTTGAAATTATTCCGGTGCTGAATAAGATAGATATGGATGCGGCTATGATTGATTCTGTAAAGGATCAGATTATAGACCTTCTTGGTTGTGATGATGAGGATATTATACTAGCCAGTGGCAAGACCGGTGTTGGAGTAGAGGAGATACTGGATGCAATTTTAAAGAGAGTCCCAGCACCTAAAGGTGACCCGGATGCACCACTTCAGGCGCTGATTTTTGATTCTGTGTTTAACTCATTCAGAGGAATAATTGCCTATTTTAAAGTTGAAAACGGCTCAATAAAAAAGGGAGATAAGGTCAAATTTTTTAATACCGGGAAGGAGTACGAGGCAGATGAGGTGGGAATCCTCCGGCTTAGAATGACCCCTACAGGAGAGGTACGCACAGGGGACGTCGGATATATAATTTCAGGAATTAAGGCTGCAAGTGAGGTAAAGGTGGGTGACACAATAACGCATATCACAAGGCCGTGTACATCTTCTATAGCCGGTTTTGAAGAGGTTAAACCGATGGTGTTTGCCGGAGTTTATCCGGTTGAGGCTGATGAATACGAGGATCTCAGGGCCTCATTGGAAAAGTTGCAGCTTAATGATGCTTCGCTTGTATTTGAGCCGGAATCCTCTTTGGCTCTTGGCTTTGGTTTCAGGTGTGGCTTCCTGGGATTATTGCACCTTGAGATTGTCCAGGAGAGACTCTACAGAGAGTTTGATATGGATGTCATCACTACAGTTCCAAACGTCTCCTATAAGGTTTATACAACACAGGGAGAGATGCTTGATGTTCACAACCCCTCTGGTCTTCCGCCGGTAACCCTGGTTGACTATATTGAGGAGCCATATATAAGAGCTCAGATTATATCCAAATCAGAGTACTTTGGGGTAATAATGAAGCTCTGCCTTGATAAACGAGGTGTGCTTTTAAGTCAGCACTTCCTAACAAGTGAACGCGTAGAGCTCAATTTTGAGATGCCTTTGGCAGAGATTGTGTTTGATTTTTATGATAAGCTCAAGTCTGTGTCAAGAGGGTATGCTTCATTTGACTACCATGTTGTGGGCTACAAAGAGGCAGACCTCGTTAAGTTAGATATTCTGCTTAACGGAGAGCAGGTAGATGCCCTCTCAAGCCTTATCCACAGAGACCATGCATACGACTTTGGACGTAGAATGTGCGAAAAGTTAAAAGAGCTTATCCCTCGCCAGCAGTTTGACATTGCGATTCAGGCAGCCATCGGGGCAAAAATAATAGCCCGTGAAACTGTAAAAGCGGTTCGCAAAGATGTTACAGCCAAATGTTACGGCGGTGATATCAGCAGAAAGCGTAAACTTCTTGAAAAACAGAAGAAGGGTAAGAAACGTATGCGCCAGGTGGGTAATGTAGAGGTTCCGCAAAGCGCATTTATGGCTGTGCTTAAACTTGATTAAGACAATATGGAAAATCCGCTGCTGATAGAGACAACGGAAAGAAAAAAAAGACTGACTAAATTTAGCCAGTCTCTTTTTTTACTGTTCAGTTAAGAATACTATTGTCTGAATTTGGCAAACTCAATATCCTTCTCAGAACGCTTCTTAAAGTTCTCGTTTTCGTAAACTTTATTAAGTTGTTTAGCAACCTCAATCATCTCGCCTTTGCGTGCATAAACAATTGCTCTCATATAAGCTGCGTGAGGGCAGTCATGCGTAAGGACAGGTAGTGCCTTGTCAAGCTGGTTTGTAAGGATATAAGCAAGACCCTCGTTAGAGTTTCCAGTTCCGGCAAGCTTTGCAGAAGCCTCCCTGTATCTGCCATCCAAAATGTCAATAATTGCGGTATTTTGTTTTGCAATCGGAAGTTCAGATTTTGCAAACATCTCTGATGCTCTCTTGTAATCTTTGTCTCTAAGTGCAATCACACCTGCATTGTTGTAGTAGAACTTGCTGGTTTTGTTTGAAACTTTTGCGAGAGCAGCTTTAGCTTCGGCCAGTTTGCCATTGTCAAGATGGATAGCGGTAAGGTTGTTGTAAGCGCGGTCACATTTAAACTTGTCACCAGCTTTTGTATATAGCTTAACCTTTGTGCTGTAGTCGTTTACCAGAGTGGCAGCATAAAGAAGAGCCTCAACATCCATTATCTCTATATTTGAGTTTGTCAGTTCAACCAGCTCTTCGTCACTATAGTTTGTGTAGTCAATGTTAGCAATGAACCTTGCTCTGCGAAGCTCCGGAAGTATCTTGTCTGCAAGAGTTTTGAACACAAATGACATATTCTTGATCTCTCTTTCGCGAACCGCAGGGTCACTGTACATTGAAAGAACGCGGAGAATAAGCTCTTTATCCTGAATGTTAGAGGCAGCAACAAGCTCCTGGAATCCTTCCCAGTCTTCAGCAACAGTAGTCACATTTACAGGGCCGTCTACCGGAGTCTTCTTTGTTATCTTGTCAAATGCAGCCTTTGCTGTTTCACTTCTCTTGTCTGAAAGTTTGTTGTTCAGTTTCTCAGGTCCGTCCGGAGATGCGTAGGCAACAATATTTGTCTCTACTATCTCTCTGCGGTTATCCTCTTTGATACTTGCAAGGAATTTTTCAAACTCTTTTATCTCTTGCTTAGTAAGCTCTTTTGGACGAACAACGTGGCTGTTGATTGTGTATAGAATCTGAGTCTCTTTCTTCTCAGAGATTATCTTCTTATAGTTATCTTCAGCATAAGCCACATCACCATATGAGTGTACAAGCTTGTATGTGATATTTGCACCGTCTGCAACTTTGAACGGAGCAGGGAAATCAATTTTCTTCAGTTTGTTCCATACTGCAATACGAAGCTCAAGGTGAGATTTCTCCATGCCTGGAACATATGCGAATTTAACAGTGTTGGTAGCCTTGCCGCCGGAGGCAGGAACGACATTGAAGTTGTCAGTTACCTTTTCTCCCTGAAGTTTATGGATAGGTGCCACAGCTTCGCCCCCTTCATATACGAGTACGGGAACGATCTCTAAAACTGCTTTTGGATGGAAATAACCCTCCGGAAAAGTAAGGGTGTAGGAGGCTGTAATTTCATCAGCGACTACTTCGAGTACTTTTGGATTGCCATCTACTCCCAAGAGTACGGCATCTTTGGCCATTTTTGACGGATTGCTGCAGGATACAACTGCAAAACCAATCAGTGCAAAAGAAAAAAGCTTAAGGAATTTCATCTTCATTATTGCGTTGTTTTGGTGTTAATTTCGTATGCTATTCCGCAAAGATAAACAATTTTAACTATTTTTGCACCTATGGACTTAAGAAGTTTAAAGCAGAGATTTGACATAATTGGAAACAGTGCCGCACTTGATTTGGCGCTGGAGACAGCCGTCCGGGTAGCCGGAACAGACCTCTCTGTTTTGATAACCGGAGAAAGTGGTGTCGGCAAGGAGGTTGTCCCCCAGATTATACACTCTTTCAGCCCAAGAAAGCATAAAAAATATATTGCAGTAAACTGCGGAGCTATTCCGGAGGGGACTATAGATTCAGAGCTTTTCGGTCACGAAAAGGGGGCATTTACCGGGGCTGTTGAGACAAGAAAGGGCTATTTTGAGGTGGCTGATGAGGGGACTCTTTTTCTTGACGAGGTGGCCGAGCTTCCACTGTCAACACAAGTAAGACTATTGAGGGTTTTACAAACGGGAGAGTTCATTAAGGTTGGATCATCAAAGGTTGAGAAGACAGATGTTAGGGTAGTGGCCGCTACCAACAAGAACCTAATGAAGGCAATAGAGTCCGGAAAATTCAGAGAGGACCTCTATTACAGATTAAACACAGTACCTATCTCAATTCCGTCACTGAGAGACAGAAAGAGTGATATATACCTTCTCTTCAGAAAGTTTGCCGTTGACTTTGCTGAGAGATACAAAATGCCGGCGATAAAACTGACAGATCCCGCAAGGGTTATGCTGGAGTCATACAGATGGCCCGGAAATATCAGACAACTTAAAAGCATAGCGGAGCAAATATCTGTAATTGAGCACAACAGAGACATCGGTCCGGAGGACCTGTCTAAATATATACCAGCTGATGGGCCTGAATTTCTTCCTGTAAAGACAACAGATGGGCACTCCTCTGATTATATGACGGACAGAGATATTATCTTTAAGGTGCTTTATCAGCTCCGGCATGAGGTTGAAGAGCTAAAGAAAAGGGTGGATATGAAGCCCGTTGAGCAGGTTTCCCCTGTGCTAGATATTAATAAAAACTTTTCCGGCAGCGATGCAATTGTGGACTATGAGGAGGATGTTGTGCTATCAATACAGAATGTAAATGCTGAACTGATAAAGAAGGCACTTGAGAAGCACAACGGGAAGAGAAAGCTTGCTGCGGCAGAGCTTGGAATATCGGAGAGGACACTCTACAGAAAGATCAAGGAGCTTAACCTTGACCTTTAACAATAATTTATGAAGAGATCACTGCATATACTTTTTTTTGCCCTGATTGTTTTGAACTCATGTGGCATTTACTCATTTTCCGGAACATCTATTGCTCCGGATGTGAATTCTATTTCGGTGGTCAGAATTGAGAATAGAGCCATGAGGGTTAACCCTGCATTGAGCAACCAGCTAACAGAGGCTCTTAAGGAGAAATACAGAAAGCTTACGAAGCTCACCATAGAGGATATGGATTCAGACCTGATTGTTGAAGGGGAGATTAACAGTTATGAGATATCTTCTCTCGCAGTTACTGCTAATGAGGTCGCCTCTATGAACAGACTAACAATATCTGTTAAGATAAGGTTTACAAATAAGAAGTATCCAAAAGAGGACTTTGACCGCTCTTTTGCAGAGTTTGAAGACTATCCCTCTTCAACCTCTCTTGATGCAGTAGAGGCCAGACTAGTTGATGCAATTGTAGAGAAACTGACAGAGGCAATTTTTAACGCAACCGTCGCAAATTGGTAACATTATGAACGATAATGAAATCATTGCTCTTGAGCAGCTTGTAGAGAAGTACCCGTGGTATACGCTGGCGCATCTTGAGCTGTATAAGAATTTGAGCGAGAGGGGACCTGAGGAGCGCAAGAGATATCTTCAGAGGGCAGCTGCTTTTGTCCACTCAAGAGAGTTGCTTTTTGATATCGCACAGATACACGACTCCTCTCCAAACATTGAAGAAGATGAAGAGGTTGCCATTGACAACGTGATGGTTGATGATGTTGAAGTAGCTGAAGAGAGAGAGATAGCTGAAGAGAAGGTGGCTGTTAAAGAGGAAGAGATAACAGAAGACAATGATATTGTTGATGAACAACAAGTTCTTAAAAGTTCTGCATCGGTTCTCAATTTTTCTGATGATGATTTCTTTGAGCTGATTCCGGAAGAGGGGGAGATAGTAGTTACCGAAACCAATACTGTAATGCCCGGAGGAGATTACTTTACACGACGGGAGATGGAGTTGCTGGAGCTTGATGAAAATAAGCCGATTGATAAATTTATCGCTGAAAAGCCCTCTCTGCTCAGAGGTAGTGGATACAGCTCAGAACCGGTAGAGGTTGAGGAGACGGATGAGTTTGTTGACTCTGGTTTCTATACAGAGACACTTGCCAGAATATATGCAGAACAGGGATTTGTGAAAAGGGCTCTGGATGTTTATGCTAAACTAATTTTGCTATATCCGGAAAAAAGTACTTACTTTGCGTCCCTTGTAAAAGAGTTAAAGACAAAAAACAACATATAAGATTATGTACACAGCAATATCCATTATTATTGTAATCGCAAGCATCCTGCTTACAATTATAGTATTGGTGCAAAATTCCAAAGGGGGAGGACTGGCTGCAAATTTTGCTCAGGGAAACCAAACATTTGGAGTGCGTCAAACAGCTGACTTTCTTGAGAAGGCAACCTGGACTCTGGCAATAGGAATAATTGTTCTATGCGTTCTTGCAACAGCTTTTGTCTCTACAGGCAATACAAGCAGATCAAATACAATTCAGCAAAGAATTGAGCAGTCGGCTCCTGTGCAAGGTCAGCCTGAGTTTCCTGCTCCACAGCCTCAAACACCATCCGGAGCAGAGCAAACACCTCCAACAAATTAATATTAGGAAAATTTTTAAAAATTTTTCAGGCAGATTATCAGCTCGTTACATTTGTAGCGAGCTTTTTTTGTGCAAATTTTTACTACTATGTGATACAAGGTAATAAAAAAAGTATATATATTTGCAGTACCAAATTCTAAAACAAATTAAGTATTCGCAAAATGAAAAAAGTAGTAACCGTAGGTATAGGAGGCAGATCATTCGTAATTGATGAGGATGCCTATCAGAAACTGGAGCGCTATCTTGCAAAGTTCCGACAGAAGACAGGAGAGGGAAGCGAAGCGGCAGATATTATGGAGGATCTTGAGCAGAGAATAGCTGAACTCTTCTATGAGGAGCTCTCGGGAAAGGGAGAGGTTGTTTCAATTTCAATGGTAAACCGAGTTATTGATCAGCTTGGGATGCCGGACGGCTCTCCTGCTGAAGATTTTAGCGAGGGCAATTCTAACGCAACTGTTAATACGCCTCCTTTTGCTGCCACTAAAAGGCTTTACAGGGATCCAGATAACAGGGTAATTGGGGGAGTTTGCAGTGGTCTTGGACACTACCTGAATATTGACATGGTAATAATCAGGGTAATATTTGCAATAAGCCTCTTTATGGGAGGATTGGGATTCTGGGCATACATCATCTTTTGGATTGTTGCTCCACAGGCAATGACAGCTTCGCAAAAGTGCGAGATGAGAGGAATTCCCGTAACTGCGGAGAATCTGAGGAAGTTTTCATCATATAAATAGAATAGTTATGACAGACATTAATACAGATAATGTAAAATCACAGATGCGTAAGGGTGTGCTTGAGTATTGCATACTAAGCATACTTAACAACAATGACGCATATGCATCTTCTCTGATAGAGGAGCTAAAGGGTGCAAAGATGATAGTGGTAGAGGGGACTCTATATCCGCTGCTTACAAGACAAAAAAATCAGGGGCTTCTGAGTTACAGATGGGAAGAGTCGCCTCAGGGCCCGCCAAGAAAGTACTACTCCATCACTGAAAAGGGCAAAGAGTTGCTTGAGGAGATGGACGGAGCATGGAGAGAGCTTGTGGAGACAATTAACCTTATCAGAAACAAAAAATCTCAGTAAATATGAAAAAAGTTGTCAAAGTGAGTATAGGCACAATTGCCTTCACTGTTGAAGAGGATGGATATCTCATCCTAAAGGGCTATCTGGAAGAGTTGAATGAGCACTACAGAGGAATGCAGAACGGTAATGAGATTGTAGAGGGAATAGAGGAGAGAATTGCCGACCTCTTTATTGAAAAGGGGGGAAAGGGAAGTATTATAACATCAGCAGTGGTAAATGAGGTTATAACTCTTTTGGGAAGACCGGACGTTATAGACGAAGAGATTAGCGAAACAGCATACAGAACCCGCAGAGGCCCCTCTTATTCAAGGGCTGATAAAAGGCTATACAGAGATCCCGATAATAAAATGATAGGGGGAGTCTGCTCTGGACTGGCGGCATACTTTAATATAGACACAGCAATTGTGAGGGTAATATTTCTTGTTCTGTTGTTCTTTTCATGGGTACCTTTTGTAATAATTCCTTTTGCCGGAGTTCACGGAGCCGGAGGCTCGTTTATATTCCTGGCGTATATTATTATGTGGATTGCAATTCCTGAGGCCAGAACAGTACAGCAAAAATTCGCAATGAGAGGCGAGAAGCCGGATCTCTCCAACATTCAAAGAAATATTGAGAAGGGTGCCAGAAGGGTAGGCAGAGACATAAGAAGAGCGGGGGCAAATTCAGCACCGGCAATCAATGATGTTTTCAGAGTACTCTCTAAGATATTTGCAACCATTCTTGTCCTTATCTCAATTGGGGGAATTCTTTTATTCTCATTCCTTCTGCTCGGTGTTGAGATATTCAGCGGATTCATTCCTGTTGACATTATTGATTATGTTCAGACTGGACTTGGAAATACATTGTGGTTGAAGATAACAACGCTGGCCTTCCTCTTTTTGCCACTTCTGGGAATGCTTTATGGAGGGATACAGATTCTGTTTGAATTCAGGAATCCAAGATTCCGTCCGGGTTTGATAATATTCATTCTGTGGATTATTGCAGGATTTGCCTCTGCAACACTTGCCGTAAAGGCTTCAAGACCTTACTGGGAGAACTACCGGGAGACATCAGATATTCCGATTGCCTCTTTGAGTGACACCCTGTACATAAGCCTTGAGCACACATCCCCTATGCCGGATAAGAATCTTATAATAGACGGGGACAAGGATGAACTTATAGTATTTTGGGCTGATAAAAGCGGTAATGACAGGAAATTTATTGCATTTCCAGAGGTCAGAATTGTAAGAGATGATGATAGTGCCAGGTATATGAGGTTGAGAGCTCAATCCTTTGGAATGACAGGAGGTGAGGCAATGGTAAAAGCACAAAGGAATCTGCCTCAGTTTGAGATGACAGATTCCCTTATTACAATTCGTCCGGACATATATTCCAAGTCGCAGAAATGGGACGGAACAAATAAAAGGGTGACCCTATATCTCCCCCGCGAAGTCAAAGTGATGCTAAAAGAGCCAATCAGATTCGGATTTGACGGAGAGATAGAGATTCATAACGGTATCAGATTTTTAGGACACCGAGCTCCTTGCCAACCTTGGTAAAGGCTGCGATGGCCCTGTCAAGATGTTCAGGCTCGTGTCCGGCACTTATTTGAATCCGTATGCGAGCCTGTCCTTTTGGCACGACAGGGAAATAGAAACCAATAACGTAGATTCCCTCTTGAAGCATTTTTGCTGCAAAGTCCTGTGAGAGTTTTGCATCATAAAGCATTAAAGCACAGATGGCAGACTGAGTAGGTTTGATATCAAACCCTGCCGCCAGCATCTTTTCAACAAAGTATTTTGTGTTGTTGTGAAGTTTGTCCTGAAGCTCATTGGTCCTTGACATCATGTCAAACATTGCTATTCCCGAGGCAGCCACCATTGGAGGAATAGAGTTTGAGAAAAGGTATGGCCTTGACCTCTGGCGAAGCATTGAGATTATCTCTCTTTTGCCGGTAGTGAAGCCACCGATAGCACCTCCAAAGGCTTTACCCAGAGTTCCTGTGATTATCTCTACCTTTCCTCTGAGGTTGAATAATTCAGTAGTTCCTCTTCCCGTTTCGCCCACTACCCCTGCAGAGTGCGACTCGTCAACCATAACCATAGCGTTATATCTCTCAGCAAGCTGGTATATTTTATCCAGAGGGGCTACATTTCCATCCATAGAGAAGACACCATCAGTTACGATTAATCTGAATCTCTGAGCCTGGGCAAGTTTAAGGCAATTTTCCAGCTCCTCCATATCTGCGTTTGCATATCTGTATCGCTGCGCTTTGCAAAGCCTTACACCATCAATTATTGATGCGTGATTAAGGGAGTCAGATATTATTGCATCCTCTTCTCCCAGAAGGGGCTCAAATACACCTCCGTTCGCATCAAAGCATGCTGCATAGAGAATAGCATCCTCTGTTCCAAAGAACTCTGAGATTTTTCTCTCAAGTTCCAGGTGCAAATCCTGGGTTCCGCAAATAAAACGCACACTGGACATCCCAAATCCGTGAGAATCCAGGGCACTCTTTGCCGCTTTGATAAGTTCCGGACTGTTGGAGAGTCCAAGATAGTTGTTTGCGCAGAAGTTTAAGACCTCCTGACCGGTGCTGACTTTGATTGCCGCCTGCTGTGGAGTGGTTATTACACGCTCTCTTTTAAACAGACCGGCAGTATCAATACTTTCAAGTTCATTTGAAAGGAAGCTCTGAAAATCTTTATACATATTTCTGATTATTAAATTAATTGCCTCTTGATTATACAAAATTAGCAAGTAATTGATATTTTCTATTTAAAAAATATAAAAATTATTTTCGTTTTAAGAGTTTTCTCTATATATTTGCGGCCCTAAATCTACAATATCTTAAAATAGAAATGGAGCTAAGAGAGAGAATAATAGATACATCAACAGAGCTCTTTATGAGCAACGGTTGCAAAAGCGTTACTATGGATGAAGTAGCCTCAGCAAACGGTATCTCAAAGAGGACGCTTTATGAGCATTTCAAGGATAAGACAAATCTTCTTGAGGAGTGCCTTGTAAGTATGGAGGAGAAGATGAGGGAGCTTGGAGAGAGGGCCTTTAACGGATCTAAGAGCATTATAGAGATGGTTTGCCTTGAGCATGAGACTCAGACAGACCTTGTGATAAATATGCGCATTCGCTTTTTTGAAGAGTTAAAGAAATTTTATCCGGCACTGTACGATAAAATGTACGGCAGGTTCTTAGATTATCACAAGGTGACAACAAAGAAATTTCTTGAGAGGGGACAGCAGGAGGGCCTCTTTCTAAAGAATATAGATATGGATCTTGTAGGCAAGATGATTTTTGAGATTGCAAATCTTATTCAAAATTCAGAGATCTTCTCGCTGGAGAACCACTCAAGAAAACAGCTCTTCAGGGAGTCTCTGGTCATGTATTTCAGAGGAATCTCCACAGAAGAGGGAATAAAGATGATTGACAAATATTTAAATATAAAGGAATGAAAGTTTTAGTAATTACATTTATGTTACTTTCGGCTACGGCTCTGAAGGCCGCAGTCCCTGCCGACACTCTCAGGTTGACGGTTGAGGAGGCACTAGAAATTGCCCTGAGTGAGAACCTGAATATTAAAATAGCGGGAGCAGAACTGGAGCGGGTTGATTACCTGAAACAGGAGAACTGGTATGCACTGCTGCCATCTGTTGGTGCGTCGGGGCAGTACTCAAACAACATTTTGAAGCCTGTCTTCTTCTCGGACTTCTTTCCCGGCGGGAAGATGGAGGTGGGGTCAAAGCATAGTTACTCTATTGCCGGAACGGCACAGGTGCCAATCTTCTCAATGGCTCTGTACAAAAATATTCAGCTGTCAGAGATTGAGATCAGGGCGGCTCTGGAGTCTGCAAGGACAACAAAGCTTGACCTTATTCAACAGGTTAAGAATGGATTTTATGGAGTTGTTATGATGCAGGAGTCTCTGAATGTTCTAGAGCAGAGTTATAAAAATGCAATGGAGAGTGCTGAAAACATAAAGAAAATGTACGAACAGGGTCTTGCCAGTGAATATGATAAAATTCGCTCAGAGGTGGCTGCCAGAAATATATCTCCTACCCTTACTCAGGCAAGAAATGGCCTGGAGCTTGCAAAACTTCAGCTTAAAATACTCCTCTCGCTTCCACTCTCTCAGGAGATTGATGTTAAAGGAGATTTTGACAGCTTCTCGGGGTTGATGCTTACATACTCTATTGAGATGATGAATGTTGAAGATAACAGCAATTTAAAATCCCTGGACATACAACTTGAGAGATTAAATAAAAGTTATGAACTGATTCGCTCTCAGCGCCTCCCTGTGCTTGCAGGCTTTGCGAATTACCAGATGCAGATGCAGAACGAGGAGTTTAATTTTAATAAACCCTGGGCAAACTCTTTTGCAGTCGGGTTGTCATTGCAGATTCCGATATTCAATAAGCTCTCAATTTCACTAAAAGAGAAGCAGACTAAGGTGGGGATAAGACAACTTGAGTTTCAGAGGCAGCTCCTTAAAGAGTCTCTTACTCTCTCTGCGCAGAACTCTGTAAATGAAATGAGAAGAGCCGGTGCTCAGCTGAGTTCTGATAAAGAGGCTGTAGATCAGGCTATCAAGGGGTATGAGATATCAAAAGTGAGATATAGCACAGGAGCAGGAACAGTTCTGGAGATGAATGATTCAGAGGTAGCTCTTACAAGGTCACGTCTAAATTACAACCAGACTCTTTATGATTTTATAAAGGCTAAGAATGAGTACGAAAAGGTAATTGGAAAAGAAAATATTGAAAAATAAACGATTAGACATAAATAGTATGAAGAAAGCTACATTATTGATTGCACTTGGCCTTGCGTTGCTCAGTGCCTGCAACTCCCAGCAGACAGCCGTTGTGGAGAGTGAAACACCCATGGTGAAAGTTGTTGAGGCAAATGAGGAGATGGTGAACCAGATAGCTGAATACACGGGAAACATTGAGCCCTTTGTAAAGAACAATATTTCAAGCTCAACCGCTCAGAGGGTTGAGAAGATATTTGTGGAGGTAGGTACCAACGTAAAGAAGGGCCAGCTTCTTGTCCAGATGGAGAACATTAATTATGCTAACGCAAGGATTCAGCTAGAAAATCTTAAGACAGATCTCGCAAGAACGGAGGCTCTCTACAAAGCGGGAGGTATATCTCAGCAACAATACGAGCAACTTAAAACTCAGGTTAAGGTTGCTGAAGAGAACATATCAAATTTAGACAGAAATACAAAGCTTCTCTCTCCTATAAACGGAGTGGTTACTGCAAGAAATTTTGACAATGGAGACCTTACAATGGGACAGCCGATACTTGTTGTAATGCAGCTTCAGCCGGTTAAGATTATGATTGCTGTATCAGAGGAGTTCTATCCTGTAGTAAAGGCAGGGACACCTGTTGAGATTACACTTGATGTGTATGAGGGGAAAAAGTATTCTGGAAAAGTAAGCCTTGTATATCCTACAATAGATCCCATGACAAGGACATTTCAGGTTCAGGTTAGTATAGCAAATCAGAGTATGGAGATACGTCCGGGGATGTTTGCCAGGGCAAAGGTGGAGCTTGGTTCAAAAAAGAGAGTCGTTGTACCTGACAAAGCAGTGATAAAGCAACAGGGAACAAATGACAAATATGTATTTGTCCTTGATGGTGATGTTGTAAAATATGTTAAAGTTGAAGTTGGCAGAAGGGTTGGTGCAAAGTATGAGATTCTCTCAGGACTTGAGGCCGGACAGCGAGTAGTTGTGGCCGGTGCTACAAATCTTATAGACAATTCAAGAGTTAAGGTAACCGAGGGCGGGCTTGATCTCTCCCTATAACATTTAACAGAGATAAAAATGAAAATATACGAAAGTGCAGTAAAGAAACCCGTAACTACGGCCCTGATATTTGTGGCTCTTGTGGTATTGGGTCTCTTCTCATTCTCCAGACTCTCCGTTGACCTGTATCCGGAGATAGAGCTCAACGCCGTAACCGTTATGACCACATACTCCGGGGCAAGCGGAATGGATATTGAGCAGAATGTAACAAAGAGGCTGGAGACATCATTAAGTACAGTTACTGATCTTAAGAGAATTTCCTCTACTTCAAAGGATAATGTCTCTCTGATAACAATAGAGTTTGAGTATGGGACCAACATGGATGAGGCGGTAAATGATGTCCGCTCAATCCTGGATATGCAGAGGAACTATATGCCTGAGGATTGTGATGATCCTATAGTCTTTAAATTCAGCTCAGATATGATGCCCATTATGTTTATATCTGCCAGCTCAGATATAAGTTCAAAGGGGCTTTACAAGATACTGGAGGAGAAGGTTGCCAACCCAATAAACAGAATTGACGGTGTGGCCTCAACATCTATATCGGGAGCACCACAAAGGGAGATTCAGATATCAACTGATCCAAGAAAAATGCAGGCCTACGGTATCACTGTTGAGCAGATTGCAAACCTTATTGCAATGGAAAACAGGAATATCCCGGGCGGAACAATTGACGTTGGAACTGATACATACTCTCTTAGGGTTGATGGTGAATTCAGAGAGAGCGATGAGATAAAGGATCTTATTGTCGGCAGCTATCTCGGAAGGAGCATATACATAAGGGATATTGCTACCGTAAAGGATACACTTAAGGAGCGGTCCACAGAGATTTATAAAAATGGAGAGAGGGGAGTCACAATTGTTGTTCAGAAACAATCCGGGGCAAATATTGTGGATATAGCGGACAAAATTCTAAAAGAACTTCCAAAAATTCAGAACACCCTTCCTCCCGATGTAAAGCTGGAGATTGTGCTCAACACCTCTGAATTTATTAAAGACAGTATAGGGTCACTTACTGAAACAGTGCTGCTGGCAGGGCTCTTTGTAATGATAGTAGTGCTCTTCTTCCTTGGAAGATGGAGAGCAACATTTATAATAATTCTGACAATACCTGTATCATTGATCGCAGCCTTCATATATCTGATGGTTACGGGAAATACCCTGAACATAATATCGCTAAGTTCACTCTCTATTGCGATAGGTATGGTTGTTGACGATGCGATAGTGGTGCTTGAGAATATTACTACTCATATTGAGAGGGGGAGCAAGCCAAAAGATGCGGCAATATATGCAACCAATGAGGTTGCTGTTGCTGTAATTGCCTCAACTCTGACAATCATATCGGTATTTTTCCCACTTACAATGGTTTCAGGACTTGCAGGGATTATGTTCAAGCAACTTGGCTGGATAGTTACAATAATTATTACAGTATCTACTTTAGCGGCTCTTACCTTAACTCCAATGCTGTCATCAATGATGCTTAAACAGGATCCAAAAAGATCTAAGGCATTTATGTTTTTCTACGCTCCAATTGAGAGGAGCCTTGATGCACTGGATAACGGGTATGAAAAATTACTGAGGCTGGCTGTAAATAACAGATTTATTGTAATGTTCCTGGCTGCCGGGGTATTTATCGGGAGTCTGGTTCTGGTATCAAAAGTTGGTACCGACTTTTTCCCTGAGTCCGATAACTCTCAGATAGCTGTAACTGTAGAATTGCCTGTGGGAAGCAGAGTAGAGCAGGCGAGAAAGCTTAACGAGTATCTTTACGAAAAGTGGCGGGTTAAATACCCTGAGATTGAGATACTGCAGGCATCTTTAGGCCAGTCTGACGGTACTAATGTCTTTATGGCAATGAGGAACTCAGGAACGCATATCGTCTCAATCACCGCCAGGCTGTGTGATCCTCAGGATAGAAAGAGGGATATGTTTGAGATTGGAGATGAGATGAGAAAAGACCTGAGTGAAATTCCTGAGCTGTACAGATTCACAGTTACACCAGGTGGAGGAGGCGGAATGGGTATGGCCGGAGGTACAAATCTTGAGATGAATGTACTTGGTTATAATCTGGAGAACTCTGAACTGGTAGCAAATCAGATTGCGGAGATAATGAAAAGGACAGAGGGTTTGAGAGATGTAAAGCTAAGCAGGGAGGACTATATGCCCCAGTTCCAGGTAGTATTTGACAGGAATAAACTGGCACTGAATGGCCTTACAATGACCGGAGCAGCAACAGTGGTAAGGAACAGAATCAATGGAGTTACAGCCTCATATTTCAGAGAGGATGGAGAGGAGTATGATATTGTAGTAAGGAATGATATGGCATTCAGGACAACAGTTGATGACATTAACAATATTCTGCTTTACAACCAGCAGGGAAAGGCTGTAAGATTAAGCGAGGTAGGAAGGGTTGTTGAGGGATTTGCTCCACCTTCAATTGAACACCTTGACAGAGAGAGGGTTATTAAGGTTACCGGCTCTATATTCAAGAGATCTTTAGGGGATATTGCAGCCGATGTAAACAAGGAGGTGGCCAATATTGACATTCCTCAGGGTATTGCTGTAGAGTTGTCGGGATCAATTGAGGAGCAGCAGGAGTCGTTTGGAGATATGTTTACCCTTCTCGCTCTGGTTGTACTGCTTACATATATTGTAATGGCGGCTCAGTTTGAATCATTCAGAGATCCCTTCATTATCATGTTTTCACTTCCGTTTGCATTCAGTGGTGTCTTTCTGGCATTGTGGCTGACAGGTACTACCCTTAGCCTTATTGCACTGATAGGTGCTGTTATGCTTGTGGGAATAGTTGTCAAGAATGGTATAGTATTAATAGACTACATTAACCTTAATAAGGAGAGAGGCTCTTCTGTTAAGAGGTCTGTGATTGCAGGGGGTAAGTCAAGACTCCGTCCGGTACTGATGACAACGCTAACGACTATCCTGGGCATGTTGCCTATGGCTCTGGGTATAGGTGAGGGGTCTGAAATATGGCAGCCTATGGGTATCTCTATTATTGGAGGTCTTACACTCTCAACAATTCTTACACTTATTGTTATCCCGTCAATATACACCTCGTTCCATGCAGGGGATATCAAAAAGGGAAGAAAGAGATGGGCAAAGCAGTTAAAATCACTTAAAACAGCATAAGATGAAGGCAGTAATGATTATATACAACCAGGCGCATAACTCTCTTGTACAGGCGGCACTTGACAAGTGTACTGTAAGGGGTTTTACAAAGTGGCCTGAGGTACAGGGGAGGGGAACTCATAAAGGAGAACCTCACTATGGCACTCATGCCTGGCCATCAATGAATATGGCAACTCTTGCAGTTGTTGAACCGGAAAAATTGTCTATATTGCTTGCCGAATTAAAGGCAATCAATGATTCTGCCGAGAAGCAGGGGCTCAGGGCCTTTGTCTGGGAGGCAGAGTCGGCAATATAGTGATGGAGAGCATAAAAGAAATTTTCAAAACAGGCCGGGGCCCATCCAGCAGCCATACAATGGCTCCTGCCCGTGCCGCAGCAATGTTCAGGGAGAGGCAGGAGGCTGCCTCTTCCTTTGTTGTGACCCTGTATGGTTCACTGGCTGCAACAGGTGTGGGCCATATGACAGATGTGGCAATTCTTGAAGTATTGGGGAGGGAGATAACCAGGATTGATTTCCGCCCGGAGATATTTTTACCGGAACATCCTAACGGGATGAAGTTTGAGGCATTTGATCCTCTTGGTAAAAAGATGGGGGAATGGATAACCTTTAGTATTGGTGGTGGAGATTTAAGCGATAATGGCAAGCGCACTCCTAAAGAGGATATCTATCCGCACTCCAGAATGGCTGAAATTCTTGACTTCTGTCAGCAAAACGGAATCACCTTTTGGGAGTATGTTAAGATGCATGAAGGTGACGATCTCTGGGATTTTCTTGTAGAAGCATGGGGTACGATGCAGGCTGCTGTTGAGAGGGGTCTGGAAACAGAGGGTGTACTTCCCGGAGGGTTGAAACTCCAGCGCAAGGCTGCCTCATATTACATTAAGGCGAAGGGGTATCAGGGATCTATGCAGCGCAGAAGTATGACATTTGCATTTGCACTTGCGGTATCAGAGGAGAATGCATCAGGCGGAACTGTTGTTACAGCACCAACATGTGGTTCATCAGGAGTTATTCCGGCCCTGCTTTACCTGAACAAATCCTTTTATGATTTTTCTGATAAGAGGGTTATAAGGGCACTTGCCACTGCCGGTCTTATCGGGAATATAATAAAGACAAACGCCTCAATCTCCGGAGCCGAGGTTGGCTGCCAGGGAGAGGTGGGCTCTGCATGCGCAATGGCGGCAGCAGCAGGGGTTCAGCTCTTTGGTGGTACTCCGGCTCAAATAGAGTACGCTGCCTCTATAGGAATAGAGCACTTTCTCGGCCTGACTTGTGATCCTGTTTGCGGGCTTGTTCAGGTGCCGTGTATAGAGAGGAACGCCTTTGGTGCTACCAGAGCTGTAGATGCGAATATGTACGCACTTCTCTCTGACGGCAAGCACCTGGTGTCTTTTGATACAGTTGTGGAGGCGATGAAGAGAACAGGCCACGACCTTCCAAGGTTATACAAGGAGACTGCGGAGGGGGGACTGGCCGGTTTAATGGGCCCGGTATAGGTTTTTTAAAAAAATGGTATTAATTTAGCAATCATTTAAACAGTTTTAATAATACATATTAATAAATTACAAATTATGGCAATAGCGGTTAACGATTCGAATTTCAACGAGATAGTAATTAAATCTGATAAGCCCGTACTGGTAGATTTCTGGGCTCCATGGTGTGGCCCATGCAGGGTGATTGCGCCAATAGTTGAGGAGCTTGCTGCTGAGTATGAAGGTAAGGCTGTAATTACAAAATGCGACGTTGACAATAGTTCGGAGGTACCTGTAAAATATGGAATCCGCAATATCCCTACTCTTCTCTTCTTCAAAAACGGAGAGGTTGTTGACAAAATTGTGGGTTCTACTTCTAAAGCTAATATCGTTGCAAAGATCAACTCATTAATCTAAACAATTATGAAAAAATTTCTTTCTCTGGCAGTAGCCCTTCTACTATTAACCTCCTATGCCGGAGCGCAGTCAAGATTCGGTATAAAAGCGGGTCTGAACTTCAACACACTTCAGGATGTAACAGAGAGCGGCACTGTTGAAAACGCGTGGAAAGCTCAAACCGGCTATCATTTTGGTGTTGCATGGCAAATCAAGGTTCCGCTTCTGGGACTCGCCATTCAGCCTGAACTTATGTATTCAAAAGTGAAAACTTCGTTTGCTAATGTTAATATGGCTAGTCCTAATACAAATCCTAATTTGATATCTCCCGGAGCAGTACTTTTGCCTACAGAAATTGAGATTGATTATCTGACTCTTCCAATAAACTTGCAACTAGGAATAGATATGCTGGTTTTCCGTCCTTTTATTGTAGTTAGTCCTTATATTACTCTAGCTCTCCAGGATGGAGTTGATTTAGAAGATCAGGATTACAATATCAATCGTTTCAACTATGGAGTAGGTGCCGGTATAGGAGTTGATATCTGGAAGCTCCAGATTATGGCAAAATACAATTGGGGCCTTGGTAAACTGGTAACTGCAGGTGAAACAACATGGGCGCAAAAATACGGAGATGCTAAACTTCAGGGATTCCAGGTTTCTGTAGCATTTTTATTCTAGAAATATGGGTAAGAGGATCTGTGTCTATTGCTCATCAAGCAATATACTGGATAAAAAATATCTTGAGGCCGCTGACAGTTTTGCTGAGGCGGCTTCTTCGCATAACTGGGCAATTGTATGCGGAGGGAGCCGGAAGGGGCTAATGGGTATTATTATAGACAAAATGCTTGAGAGCGGGGGAGATGTTATGGGGGTGATGCCGGCATTTATGAAGGAGGTGGAGTTTGAGCATGAGCGTTTGGAGAATATGCTCTTTGTTGACTCTATGGCAAGAAGAAAGGAGCTGCTGAGGGAGAATACCGATGCTGTTGTTGCTCTTCCTGGAGGAATAGGAACCATAGAGGAGTTCATAGAAACCTATACTCTTAAAAGGCTTGGGCTCTATGATGGAGCTGTGATTATTCTTAATCTGAACGGATTTTTTGACCCACTGCTAAAAATGTTCCAGCATCTGGTTTATGAGAAGATGTTGAACAGAAACTGGTCTGATTCGTTAATTATTGTAAATAGTGTTGATGAGTTGACACATGCCATTCAAAACACATCTCCTCAAAGACTTGAGCCTGTCCACTACGCTCCCTGCTAGAGTCTTATGAGCCACTAAACCTAAAACCTGTACAATGGACATAAAATCAATACGCAAAGATATTGAGAAGGAGTGGAATCTCTTTGAAGAGAGTCTTAAGGGGGCACTTCTAAGTAACTCAGATCTGTTGAACTCTATCAACTCATATTTGATGGAGAGCAATGGTAAGCAGATAAGACCCCTCCTTGCAATACTTGCATCAAAAGCTCTGGGAGAACCCGGAAGACTCACCATATCTTGTGCTGTTGTCTCAGAAATGATACATACTGCAACTCTGTTGCATGATGATGTCGCAGACGATTCAAAATTCCGCAGGGGAAAGGAGACAGTTCAGTCTAAATTCAATCCTGCCGCCTCTGTCCTTACGGGAGATTACTGGCTGGCCCGCGCACTAACCCTTATTGTGAACGAGAGGGATATGGTGGTTATGAGCTATTTTACCAAGGCTGTTCAGGAGCTTGCAGAGGGAGAACTTTTCCAGATGCAGAAAGCATCAACCCTGGATACAACAGAGGAGGATTATTATAGAATAATTGCCCAGAAGACATCAAGCCTGTTTATTGCTGCAATACAGAGTGCTGTCTCAACTATGAGCAGCGATAAGAGGGTAGTGGAGTGTATGGGTAAATATGCCTACCATCTGGGGCTGGCATTCCAGATTAAGGATGACATTTTTGACTATGCTCCGCAGATGAATACCGGAAAGCCTGCCGGCGGGGATATAATGGAGAAGAAGTTGACACTCCCTTTAATTTCTGCTCTTAATCAGGCTGGTGAGGATGAGAGGAGAGAGATGCTTAATGCAGTTAGAGAGGCCGGACCGGATGACCGGGAGTTGGCTCAAAAAGCAATGAGACTTGTAGAAAAATACAGAGGTAAAGATGTTGCCCAGAGAGCACTGGAGGAGCAGTGCGACATGGCTCTTAAGTGTCTGGAGGTATTACCGGACAATAAATACAGAGCGCACTTGGCTACACTTACAAAATATATGGGGAGTAGGGAGAGTTAGGAATTATTTAGAACAGAACAACTCTTTGTGAGCTATTTCAAGCTGATTCCAGAAATCCTCTCCAAAAGCAAAAATAAGGGGTTCCCGTAGAAATACATAAACGGGAATCCCCTCTTTTTTACCTTTGACGAATGCGTCTTTACAAATATGCCACTCATGTAGATTAAGGGCATACATTCCATTTGAAAGTCTTGACACCCTGATTGGGTATAACCAGCAGGATAAAGGCTTTCTAAACTTTGTTGCCCCTTTATTCCAGGCAACTTCAATTCCGCAGAAACAGTTTCCTTCGCTGTCAAACCGGGTGTATGCACACTCCTCTCCGTTTATCAGCGGGGTTACAAGGTCACCGTCAACATCTTTTACAAAGGGGCCCTGCTCCTCAATGGAGAGGATCCCCTCTGCTCTAAGATGGTTTTTTATTTTCTCATATTCGCCCTTTAGAGTATCACACTCCTCCCTCTCCAGCGGAGCTCCGCTGTCTCCAATAATGCAGCATGCACCATGACATACAGGATAGTCGCAGGCAAACTTCTCAGTTAGGATGGATGATGATACCAGATAGTTTCCAATTTCAATTACAGGGCTCATATGATTCTAAAAAGTGTTGCTTATAGTGCTTATTATTATTTTACGTCAGCTGCTTTTCCGTTCATCACAACCTCTATCTGGTTTCCTTGTGTCAGGGTCTGTTTGATGAAGGCAGTTACCTTTGCCGGTGTTATTCCCTTGAGTACGCTCTCATAAGTTGAGTGCATATCTTTGCCAAGTATGAAACGGTTTGTAATAACTCCCAGCCAGTAATTGTTCTCACGAAGGTTCTGAGTATATGTCTTCTGCATGTACTCCATTATTTTAGCAAAGTCTTCCGCTGTTACCCCCTTCTCAATTACCCCGGCAATCTCTTTATGGGCTCTGTTAAGAAGTCTCTCTCTCAGAGCTACATCTGTGTCAAAGCCAAACAGGAATGTGAATGTGTCTTCAGGATAGTATGAAACAGACATATTTACACCTACTCCATAAGTTCCACCCTCCTCTTCACGGATAGTGCGGGTAAATACCATGTCAAACACCTGCTTTGTAATATTTGCAAGGATTGTATTCTCTACAGTATATGGCAATTTACCAGAGAAAATAGTGTAAACAGTAGCTTTAGGAGTTTGCATCTCCTTCTCAAAATGGTTCACAACCTTACCCTTCACAGGAACCAAACCTACATTTTTCCAATTCTCCTTCTGACTCTTATTTGATGGGAGTGAGGCTATATAGGTCTCAACAAGTGGTTTGAGCAAGTTTTCATCAACATTTCCAACGAATGTGAAAACAAAGTCTGCAGCATTTGAGAATCTCTGACGATAAAGATCAAGAGATTTTGCGTAATCAATCTTGTCAAGCATTGCCAAAGTCATTCTGCCGGCATACGGGTTGTTGTTGTACATAACCTTAGTCAAAGTATCTGAGAATGCTACCATAGGCTGCACCTCCATGTTCTCAAGCTGAGCTCTCTGTCTTGCGATATGAGCCTTGAATGCCTCATCGTCCACCCTTACATTTGTAAAGTTCAGGTATAGGAGTTGCATGAAGGTCTCAATATCTTTAGGAGTTGATGAACCGTTGATTGATTCGCTCTGTATGCTGATGTTTGGTCTTAGGCTTACATTTTTTCCTGCAAGAACTTTGCGCAGATCGGTAACATTGTATTTGCCAAAACCTCCTGAGGTTGCAACTCCTACAAGATCTTTTGTCTGAGCAATATTTTCGGTCCCTATTAAAGAGAATCCTCCTTTTGACGAAGCTGAGAAAAGAATCTGATCCTGTTTGAAATCGGTCTTTTTGATAACAACGGTAGCTCCGTTAGAGAGGTTCCATACAATAGAGTTACTCATAGGCTCTTTTAGTTCTGACAGAACTTTCCCCGCTTCAGGTTTAACCGGAACCAAAGGTTCGTTTGAAACACTCTCCTGGTATGCTGCAACCTCTTCAGCCTTTGCTGCTGCAAAAGCTGCAAGGATTTGCTCTTTTGTCGGCTTCTCCAGCCCGGCTTTATCAGGCATCATAAGGGCAATTGCAACATTTTCGTCTCTAGGAAGGCTCTTCGCATACTGGTTGATCTGGTCAATCTGAATATTTGGAGTAACCTGCTGCATCATTGTGTAGAGGGTCTCAATCCCCGGATATGCTTCTCCTGTAAGGAAATGATTAAGGATCTGACTTACATAGTAATTGTTCCTTTGCTTGTCTCTTTCGTTGTACGATTGTTCAAGTCTGCTCATATAAGTTGCTCTTGCACGCTCATATTCTGAGGCTGTAAAACCATGTCTTCTTACTCTTTCGGCCTCCTGAGTCAGAATTTTCAGAGCCTCTTTAGCCATCCCCTCTTTAGGAACTGCACTTAAACTCAATGCATCCTTGGTCTGTGCAACAATAAATCCGCCATATTCACTTGATGCAGCAGTAAACGGAGCATCCGGCTTTTGTGAAATTTCGCTTAGTCTGGAGCTCAGCATGTTTGTTATTACACTGTTCATATAATCCATAATTGAACCCACTGCGCTTCCCCTGAGTTCAACAGGAAGAACGTCGTGTTTATACATAAGCATAAGCTGAGTTGTACTTGCTTCAGGATCTGAAGCGACACCCACCAAGGTCTCTTTTGTATCCGGAACAGGCAGCTGAATTCTCTCAGCAGGATTCTCATGTTTAGGAATTGCGCCAAACAGTGTTTTAATCTGATTCTCTATTGCAACCGGGTCAATGTCTCCAACTACAATAATACCCTGATTGTCCGGGCGGTACCATTTGTGGTAATAGTCTCTCAGCTCATTGTATGTGAAGTTGTTAATTACATCAATCAGTCCGATAGGAAGCCTGTGGGCATATCTGCTGTCCGGCATAATTTCCGGGAATATCTTTTCGTACATTCTCAGGAAGGCGTTGCTGCTTGTGCGGAACTCCTCTCTGATAACTCCTCTCTCCTCATCAATGTCTTTATCTGTAAGCGAAATGGCGCACGACCAGTCTCTAAGAATAAGAAGACAAGAATCTATTATACCCTGCCTCTTGACAGGAACGCTTGATATATTATAAACGGTCTGATCAAATGAGGTATAGGCATTAAGATTTGCTCCAAATTTCACGCCTATGGTCTCCAAATAGGAGATAACACCATTCCCGGGAAAGTTCTCAGTACCGTTGAAAGCCATATGCTCCAGGAAGTGGGCAAGGCCCCTCTGATTCTCCTCTTCAAGTATTGATCCTACCTTTTGGGCAATGTAAAACTCAGCCTGTCCCTTGGGTTCGCTGTTTTGCATAACGAAATAGGTGAGTCCGTTCTCTAGTACACCTGAACGCACTTTTGCGTCAAGTGGCAGTTTTTGCGGCATCTGTGCAATTGCTGATATAGCAAAAAGCAACATCGCCAACGATGTTAAAATTCTTTTCATGTGCAGTTGATTAATTTTAAAATAAGCAATCACAAATATATTCAATATTTTGCACCGTTTCTGAGATTTTTTTATTTTTGCATGAATCGTAAATAAAATTCAAACTAATGAAACAATTCAAGACATTTTTGGCAATCTGTGCAGTAGCACTTTTGTCTGCCGGTACTTTGAAGGCTCAGGACCTTGCAACGGCAACCGAAACCTATAACACAGCTGCTGCGGCTCTTAACGAGGGCAACTATGTAACTGCTCTGGAGAACTTCAACAAAGCGCTTAAAATGCTTGAGGGTTTGGGTGAAGAGGGTGAGACAATGCTTGCTGAAGCAAAGTCGGTAATTCCTCAGATACACCTTAGATACGGGAAAGAACTGGCTGCCTCAAAGGATATTGACAATGCAGTGGTTCAGCTCAAAAAAGCTATAGAGACAGGCAAGAGCTATTCGGTTGCTGATGTTGTTACAGAGGCTACCGATCTCCTACCTCAGGTATTGATGGCGGATGCAAACTCATTGTTGAATGAAGGAAAATTTGCAGAGGCAATTATTGAGTACAACAGAGTAATTAAGGCAGATCCTGAGAATGGAACAGCCTATCTTAGAATAGGCATGGCTCAGAGCAGACTAAATAAAGAGGCAGAAGCTGTTGCTGCTTTTGAGAAGGCAATGGAGCTGGGAGAGAAGGATAATGCCTCCAGGCAACTTTCTGTTATATATCTGAAGAAATCGGCGGCTTTTCTTGGAGCGAAAAACTGGGCGGGAGCATTTGAGAATGCTCAAAAATCAAACGAATATAATGAGTCAGGCCAGTCACTGAAGCTTTTGGGATTATCTGCTGTTCAGCTCAAAAAATTTGACGATGCAATTGAGGCTTTGGAGAAATACTTTGCAATGGATACAAACGCAAAAGACAGGTCTTCTACACTTTATAACCTTGCAACAGCATACGAAGGCAAAGGAAACAACGCCAAGGCCTGCGGCTACTATAAACAGATACTCACTGATGCTACATACAAGCAGATTGCTGAGTATAAAGTTAAAACTCAACTTAAGTGCAACTAAGGAGAGAACTTGAACTGCTGGCTCCTGCCAGAAATCTTGAGATCGGCATTGCAGCAACAGATTGCGGTGCCGATTCTCTCTATATTGCCGGACCGTCATTCGGTGCCCGGGAGGCAGCCGGAAACTCAATGCAGGATGTTGAGAGGCTTGTCTCCTACGCTTCAAAGTTTGGCACAAAAGTCTTTATGGTCCTTAATACAATTCTGTACGACAACGAGATAAGGGAAGCGGAGAGAATTGCCAGAGAGGCCTATGATGCCGGGTGTTCGGCATTGATTATACAAGACCTGGGATTGCTTAAGGCCGATATGCCTCCTCTCCCCCTGTTTGCCTCCACTCAGACAAATATCAGGAGTGTAGAGCAGGCAAAAATGCTTGAATCTTTGGGATTCAAAAGACTAATTCTTGCAAGAGAGCTCTCTCTGGGGCAAATTGCAGAGATAAGGGCAAATACAGAAGTTGAGCTTGAGACATTTATACACGGAGCACTCTGTGTCTCATACAGCGGACAGTGTTACATAAGTGAACGGATAGCCGGAAGGAGTGCAAACAGAGGGGCCTGCATACAGGCCTGCAGATCAAGATACAATCTAGAGGACTCAAGGGGAAGGGTAATAGTGAAGGATACTCCACTCCTCTCCCTTAAGGACCTTAATCTGGGAGATTATATTCCTCATCTGGCACACGCAGGGGTCTCCTCATTTAAAATAGAGGGACGTCTTAAAAATGCATCATATATTAAAAATATTGTAAGATATTACAGAGCTCTCCTTGACAAATATATAGGGGAGGAGAGTGAGTTTTGTAAACCATCCTTCGGCAAGCTCCACGGAGGCTTTACCCCCAGGCCGGAGAGTACATTCAACAGAGGATACACATCCCTTTTTATTGACGGTTCAAGGGGAGAGTGGAGAAGCGGGGAGATTGCAAAAGCCTCAGGTGAACTTGTGGCAACAGTAAAAAGAGTAGTACCGGAGAGAGGTGGCTCATCAAGGATTGAGATTGACTCTTTTGCGCGGATAGAGAATGGAGACGGAATATGTTATACAGACAAGAGAGGGGAGATATTGGGGACTCGTGTTAATGTCGCAACACCAGATAGTATTGTTGTCAATGACACGCCGGATTTGGAAGAGGGTACAAAAATTTACAGAAATTTCAACAGATTGTTTGAAAAGGAGCTTGAGAATAACATGCCCAAAAGGCTTATTGATGTAAAGCTTGATGTTATTGCCAGCCGCTCTTCAATTATTATAAAAGCCTTGTCAGAGGATGGTGTTGTTGCTGAAGCTGAGCTGAAAGGAGAGTTTGATGCGGCAAAAAATTCCGAGAGAGCAAATGCAACAATTGTATCCCAGTTATCAAAAAACTCAGGAATCTATCTCTTCAGGGCAACTGTCATCACTGAGGATGAGACTCCATTCATTCAGGTTTCACAGCTAAATGCATTAAGAAGAGAGCTTGCAGAGAGGCTTGACAATGCAAGAGATGTCAGGTGGAGGGAGATCAAACTCTCTGGAACTATTGAAAAGGGAGGAGGCAACAAAATAGTTAAAAATTTGGCTCCGGTAAATGGCGAGAGCCTCTCTTTTCTTGCAAACTCCTCCAACAGACATTCTGAAGCTCTTTATAAAGAGTTGGGCGCAGCCTCTGTTGCCGGAGCCTTTGAGATAGATCCGCCGGCTGAGGCTGAGCTGATGAGGTGTAAGTATTGCATTAAATATGAACTTGGTAAATGCCCCTCCGAGGGATACAGGGGGAAAACTGACGAGCCGTGGTATTTGGTTAATGGTGGAAGACGCTTCAGACTGGCATTTGACTGTAGTAAATGCGAAATGGTTATCTTTGGATAAATTTTTATTGAATGAGGTTTGCAGATGTAATTGGTCAGGAGAGGCTTAAGGCAGAGTTGGTAAGGCTTGCCGACAATGGCAGAACTCCTCATGCGACTCTCTTTGCAGAGGATGCCGGTTCGGGAGCTCTTCCTTTAACCCTTTCATTTATTCAGTACCTCTCCTGCAAAGCACGCAGCGAAGGTGATTCCTGCGGGGTATGTCCATCATGCAGTAAAATTTCTAAAATGGTCCACCCAGACCTCCATTTTGCTTTCCCTGTCACAGCCTCCTCCTCCGGAGCCTCAAAAACTGTAAGTGACAACTTCATCTCTGTCTGGAGAGAAAAGGTTTTTCAAAATCCATATATAACTGAACAGCAATTTAATGAGGCGTGTGGAGTTGAAAACAAACTGGGCAGGATATCTGTAGCAGAGGCCTCTTCAATATTTAAGAAGTTGACCATGACCTCATTTGAGGGTGGAAACAAATATATGGTTATTTGGCTGGCAGAGAGAATGAATCCAGAGACCTCCAATAAACTTTTAAAGCTGCTTGAGGAGCCACCGCCTGGGACATATATACTCCTGATTAGTCAGTCTCCTGAGAGGGTATTGCCGACTATACAATCAAGATGCAGGCTCGTAAGAGTTCCCCCCATAGAGAAATCCTCACTCTCTGAATACCTGGCAGAGAGATTCAGTTTTAATTCAGATGAGGCCTCACTATGGGCAGGTATATCCGGAGGTAGCTTAAGCAGAGCGGTTGAGCTGATATCAGAGTCTATGGAGTACAGCCGAAACGATGAGCTGGTTGAATCTATGATTAACTCGGCCTTGTCAAAAGACCTGGCAGGAGTTATCAAGGTTTGGGAGGAGGTTGCTCAATGCAGGCGAGAGGTTCAGTTGGGCTTCTGCAGAACACTTCTTGAGAGCATAAGACGAACTTATATGCTATCGCTGGATGTTGAGAATATTGCCTTTATACCAGCTAAGAGAAGGGAGATGTATGCAAACTGGGCCGGACGAATTAATCCGCAATTCTTCCAGAGAGGGGCAGATTTAGTAAACGGAGCAATGGCGGATATTGAGAGGAATGTAAACTCTAAGTACATCTTTGCGGACCTTGGTAACCGCTTTTTTCTAACTTTGTAGCAATTATGGATACTGTAAAAATTAAATATGACTGTACCAGAGGGACAACAGCCCATCGTTCTGAGGAGGGGGAGCTGGCCTGCTGTTACAACGGAGGATGCTGCAAGCTCAATGTTTTTGACTGGCTGTGTACTATACCGGATTTAAACCCAAATGAGATATACGAGGTAAGATTCAAAAATACAAGAAAGCTCTATTTCAGAAATGAGTCCGGAGCTCCACTATCGGTGGGCGACATTGTTGTAGTTGAGGCAACCAACGGCCACGATGTGGGATTGGTTACACTAAAAGGCCCCGTTATCGGAAGGCAGTTGAAGAGGCACAATATAGACACCGCCACATATGAGTTCAAGAAAGTTTACAGAAAAGCAAGAGTTCTGGATATTGAGAGGTGGCAGGAGGCGATAGCCAGAGAGCACAAAACAATGATCAGGGCCAGACAACTTGCCGCTCAGCTTGATTTGAACATGAAGATAGGGGATGTAGAGTTTCAGGGAGATGGAACCAAAGCTATATTCTACTATATTGCAGACGAGCGGGTGGATTTCAGGCAGTTGATAAGGCTGTTTGCAGAGGAGTTCAGGATCAGGATTGAGATGAAGCAGATTGGTGCACGACAGGAGGCCGGCCTTATCGGAGGAATAGGTGTGTGCGGACAGGAGCTGTGTTGCTCCAGATATATGTCTGACTTCCAATCAATAACAACTCAGGCAGCAAGGAGTCAGGACCTCTCACTGAACCCCCAGAAACTGGCAGGGCAGTGCAGCAAGCTAAAGTGCTGCATAAATTATGAGGCAGCAACTTATCTTGATGCTCAGACTAATATGCCATATGTGAGAGAGCCGCTGGAGACTGTGGATGGTCCGGCATTCCTTGTTAAAACCGATACTCTAAAGGGAATTATGTGGTTCTCATACGAACAGAATAGTATGACAAACATGTTTCCTATTGAGGCGGAAAAAGTTAAAGAGATACTAAGGATGAATGCCAGAGGAACAAAATGTGAATCACTTCTTCCTGAAGTTCAGAAAAAATCACCGGAGTTTGTTACAGCTGTAGGTGACGACAGCATAACAAGGTTTGATGACAGAGGCCAGAATAACGGCAGGCGCAGAAACAATAAACGTCCAAAAAACAACGGAGGCAATGGACCTCGCCAGCTTAAGAAAAATCCAAACAGAGAGAACAAGCAGGATTAATCTTCCGGCCATTGTGCCGCTGATTTTACTGCTTATTATTGTCGGCTCCTGCGGAAAGAGGGAGCATAGAGTTGTCTGTTCCTCCAGGCCAATAGGCAACGAGATAACAGAAGTGAGACACACAGAGTTCAGGATAAACACTAAAGACTCTTCAGCACTTTACGATATTGATATCTATGTGCGGATCCACTCTAATTCAGACACAGATTCAATTCCCGGAACATTTAGAATTATATCGCCCGGAGGATCTAAATACTCTGATACAATAGCTTTGAAGTTGGGCAGAAGTCATGAGAGAGGTGACTTCTCCAGATCAGGAATATGGAGAGACTACAGATGGAGCTATCGCAGAGGCGTAGCTTTACCTGAGAGAGGAACCTGGTATATCAGGTTTGATCTTAAACCTGGCACTCCGGATATTAAAGGTGTGGCAGAGATGGGGTTAATTTTTATAAGTAGATAATTAATTGTGATTTATGGGGAAGGATAAGTTAAGGAGATTTGAGGAGAACAGGAGTTTTAAGTGTCTTTATCAGCCGGAGTTTGAAGAGGTTTTCAGAAAAGATTATCATATGAAGGGCAGATGGCATGCTGATCACTTCAAAAATGACAACCCTGTTGTACTAGAGCTGGGATGTGGAAGAGGTGAATACACAGTTGGATTGTCAAGGAGATACAAAGAGAAGAACTTTATCGGGGTGGATGTTAAGGGGGCGAGGCTCTGGAGAGGGGCTAAGAGTGTTACTGAGGAGGGAATATCTAATGCAGCCTTTTTAAGAACCAGAATAGAGTTTATAGAGTGGCTTTTTGGACCGGAGGAGGTCTCAGAGATATGGATTACGTTTGCCGATCCTCAGATAAGAAGAGATAATAAAAGGCTTACTGCACCAATGTTCCTTGAGAGGTATCAGAAGTTTCTAAAGGATGGAGGGGTAGTGCACCTTAAGACTGACAGCCCCTATCTTCACGAATACACTCTCGCGATGGCAGAGAAAAATAACCTGGAGATACTGAATTTGGTCAAAGATGTTTATAAGTCTATTGAGGAGGAAGTGATTTCTGGAGAACGCGCTGAATTGCTCTCAATAAAGACACATTATGAAGAGCAGTTTTTAGAGCAGGGACACCCAATTACATATATGTCATTCAGACTCCCCGGAAATAAAAAAATCGTGGCCCCTGAATGGGACCACGATAGATATCTTAGATAACCGGCAATAAGAGCCTAATCATCTTTTCTGTCATCTCTGGCATGCCACTCAATGGTTCTTGCCAGTCTGTAAACATCTTTTCTCAAACCTTCAATAACAATAGGATTATCTGTTATATAAACGATAATTCTATCTTCATACATTCTCATAAGCCTTAGCATAGGTGAGTTGTGCCTGAAGACTATATGCTCTTTAGTCTCCTCTTCAACGGAGTATTTACTGTTTGAGAAAATTTCAAGAATTTTTGCCCTGTCATTCTCAAAGCCGTTATTAAGCCATACCCTCTTTTTTGCAAATCCAAAAAACGGATAAATGAACGATACGGCTACAAAGAAAATTATCAGCTGATACCCGGTTCCGGGGCGGAAGAGGTTCTTGTAATCAAATCCGTTAGAGGATGTAAGAGAGAATACTGTTACAATCAGTACGAATACAATCGCCAGATATATTGCATATTTGAAAACCCTGACGATATACTTTTTAAAATCAAAACCGGCCATTTGAGTAATAATATTATTGTTTATGTTAAGGCAAAGCTACTAAAATTTTCTATTTTTGTAATTGGAGTCAATATTAACACGAAATATCAACATTATGGAAAATGAAAAGAGACTAAAAACCATTGTAATTGTCCTGGCTGCCATTGCTGTGGTTCTTGTGGGTGTACTGGCCTGGATGTGGTCAGAGAGAACAGGTGTTATTGATGATCTCACAGTGGAAAAAGAGAGGTTAACAAGTGAAATGATACAGTTGCAGTCAGATTATGAGGGTTTATCTTCCAATAATGACTCTCTGAATGTTCAGCTCACAGTTGAGAGAGAGAAGGTTGCTCAGCTTATTGATCGTGTAAAGAGGACTGAGGCAACCAACAGGGCTAAGCTGAGAGAGTATGAGAAGGAGCTTGGTACATTGAGAAGTATAATGAGAAGCTATATTGTGCAGATAGACTCCCTAAACACCCTGAACATCTCTCTTAGAAAGGAGGCAACTCAGGCAAGAAGCGAGGCTAAGGAGAGCAGGGCAAAGTTTGAGGAGCTCCAAACTACAACTGACCAGTATGCAAAACAGGTACAGATAGGCTCAGTTGTTAAAGGGAGAGGAGTTGTAATTACAGCAATAAACTCTTCAAACAAGGATACGGACAGAAGCAGCAGGACAGCGAAACTTCGTACCTGCCTGAGCCTTGTTGAGAATACAATCGCCGCCAAGGGACCAAGAAGGGTATTTATCAGGATAACCGGTCCTGACGGCATACTTCTTACCTCCGGGTATGAGCAGATTTTTACTTTCAATGGGGAGCAGATGATCTACTCTGCATCAAGAGAGGTTGACTATCAGGGTGAGGAGATTGAGATATGCATTTTTTACCAGGGCAATCCTCCATATCTTAAGGGGCTGTACTCAGTTGATGTTTATACTGAGGAGGCAAAGCTTGGCTCTGCTGAGCTAAGCCTCAGATAATTTTAATTTTGGCCGGAATTTATATACATGTCCCATTCTGTTCGCAGTTTTGCACATACTGTGATTTCTACTCAGTAAAAGAGGGGCGGAGGAGCTTGGATTTTCTAAGTGCCTTAATAGTAGAATCAGAGAGTAAGAGAGGTTTTTTTAAGGGGGCGGAGAGCCACTCCCAGACTCTCTATTTTGGAGGAGGGACACCCTCTCTTATTGATCCTCAAGAGCTTGGTAAAATAGCACGAACAGTATGTATCCATCATGGATTTAATCCTCCTGAGAGCCTGGATGAATTCACAGTAGAGGTTAATCCCGATGATGCCTCACTCACATATCTCAAGAGTCTGTACAGTAATGGAGTCAGGAGGCTTAGTATGGGGATTCAGTCTTTCAATGAGAACCATCTCAGGTGGATGAACAGGAGGCATAGTGCCGCTGCTGCGGTTAAGGCCTTTTATAATGCGAGAGAGGCTGGCTTTGACAATATAAGCATTGATCTGATATTTGGGTTTGAAGGTATGTCAACGGAAGAGTGGAGGTTTAATCTTCTGAAAGCCACTGAGCTCTACCCAGAACATATTTCATCATATCAAATGAGTATTGAGCCACGGACAAAACTGGGTAAAGAATATGCGAAGGGGAGTTACACTCCTCCGGAGGATAGTACATCATATAATCAATACTCTTTGCTGCAAAAGACTCTTGAAGAGGCCGGGTATATTCAGTACGAGGTTTCAAGCTTTGCCCTGAGAGGCAGAGAGGCATTGCATAACAGCAGATACTGGGACAGGACGCCATATCTAGGGCTAGGTCCGGCTGCCCACTCTTTTGACGGAGAGAGAAGATTTGGCAACAGATCTTCGCTTACGGCATACATTAAAAGATTCTCCGCAGAGGGGAAAGCAGAGGCATCTCAGCCGGGGTACAGGGAACGCTACATTTCGTCTGAACGATTATCTTCAAAAGATGTTTTCAACGAGACGCTTATGCTCTCCCTAAGAAGGGTAGCAGGGCTAAATCTGAGACATATTGAGGGGCTGGTAAATCAAAATGAGTTCAGCCGGTTTATGGTAAGAGTTGACCGGATGCTCCTCTCAGGAGATCTGGAGTTATCAGGAGAAAATATAAAAATCCCGCCCGGGAGATTATTCCTGTCGGACGGGATTATTAGGGATCTGTTCTGTTAACCCTGATACTAGCCTATGTAGCCGTTGGCTCTCAGAAAAGCAGCTGTTGCGATTATTATAAATCCTCCGCAAACAAATGTTGCATATACATATGAAACTGCCTTAAGTCTCGGAATCCACTTCTGGTTGTTTGCTCCTACCGTGTGAAGAGCACTCCAGAAACCGTGAGTAAGGTGGAACCAAAGGGCAACGAACCAAATTATATATGCTATATAGATGTATATATTTCCGAATGTAATATGCATAAGGTCGTTTACATTCTCAGCATGGCCACCGGTAAATTCCGGCAATTGCATCTTAGCCCAGAAATGTGACAGGTGAAATACCAGGAAGCCCAGTACTATAATGCCAAGGACCAACATATTCTTAGAAGCCCATGAGTCTGCCTCCCCTTTGTGAGTAACGGCGTATCTCTCTTTACCTCTGGCAATGTAATTCATTCTATTAAGAATGAGTGCATAAATAATGTGCACCGCAAAGCCTGCCGCAAGAACTGGGACCATAGCCACTACAACGGGTGAACTCATAATCACGATTATCGTGTCAAACGCCTCGGGACCGAAAAGGTAGGCAGAGTTAGCCAGGAGGTGAACCAGAAGAAACACAATTAAAAACAGACCGGAAATACTCATAATGAGTTTTTTACCGATAGATGAAGTGAAAATGTTTGCCATATTTTTATCTTTTGATTACTCTTTCTAAGCCGGCGCAAAGATAGCCCCTAACTTGGTATTTTCATAATATTTGGCTACTTTTGTTTGATAAATCCCAGCAATGAAATACAAAAGAGTACTGCTCAAATTGAGCGGAGAGAGTTTAGGCGGGCCGGATGGCCAGGGTATAGATGAGGATATGTTCGCCAGATACGCTTCTGAGATCAAAGAGATAACTCAGATGGGCGTACAGGTGGCTGTCGTTATTGGCGGGGGGAACATCTTCAGAGGTCTCTCTGGAGTAAACAGAGGATTTGACAGGGTAAAGGGAGACCAGATGGGTATGCTTGCAACGGTAATCAACAGTATTGCTTTGGCTATGTCTATCCGCGGAGCAGGTGTGAAGGCAGAGGTATTCACGTCAACCCCTATGGAGCCCTATGCGAGGTACTATATGAGAGACGAGGCGCTTTCTCTAATGGAGTCCGGAGGTGTAGCCATAATTGCAGGCGGTACAGGAAATCCATTCTTTACAACCGACTCTGCTTCTGCTTTAAGAGCTGTTGAATTAAAGGCAGATGTATTGCTTAAAGGTACCAGAGTTGATGGCGTTTATGACAGTGACCCGGAAAAGAATCCCAAAGCCGTTAGGTTTGAGAGGCTGACATTTGACAAGGCTTTGGCAGACAATCTTAAAGTTATGGATTTGACAGCCTTCGCTCTTTGTAAAGAGAACAATATGCCCATAGCTGTATTTGATATGAACAGAGTGGGCAATCTTGCAGCGGTTGTTAAGGGAGAGAATATTGGAACTATTGTTTCTGCTAAGTAGCTTAAAGTGAAACAAATCAAATAATAGAATATGGATATCAGCAAACAAAAAGAGGTAATAGAAGCAGCCAGGGAGAAGATGCAAAAGGCTCTGCTCCACCTGGAAGAGGAGTTGAAGACCTACAGGGCAGGAAAGGCAAATCCTGCAGTCTTCAATAATGTTATGGTTGACTACTACGGCTCCCCTACACCTGTTCCACAGGTTGCCAGTATAACAACTCCGGATGCTAAAACAATGCTCATCCAGCCATGGGACAAAAAGATGATCCCTATGATAGAGAAGGCTATTATGGTAGCTAATATCGGCTTCACCCCCTCAAATAACGGAGAACATGTCCGTATAAATGTTCCGCCTCTCACAGAGGAGAGGAGAAAGGATCTTGTTAAAAGGGTAAAGGTTGAAGGAGAGAATGCAAAGATTAGCGTCAGAAATGCCAGAAGAGACGGAGTTGAACTTCTGAAAAAATATCAGAAAGAGGGACTGCCTGAAGATGTTGCAAAGGATGGAGAGGCAACAATCCAGAAGGAGACTGACAGTTTCAACAAAAAGATAGATGAGATTCTTGCTATCAAAGAGAAGGAGATACTAACAGTCTAAAACTCGGTAGTAGTAATCTTTACATCTCCGGTAAGGGTTGCAGAAATCCTTACAGCACCGGGAATCATTACAATATTTGATACACTGATGGCTTCAAGGGTGCCGTCAAGATATACTCCCTCCGCGAGGGAGTATTTTTTTAGCATATTGTCAGCTTCTGCTCTGGACTCTTCAAGCATTGTGGCTATATTGTAACTGAGAAATGGTTGGATTTTCTTTAGCAGAAAGCCGTGGAGTAGCCAGCTTGCAGATTTTACAAGAGCATTTCGGGTTTTTATATCAAAGTCAGCATTTTGAACAGATATAGTCTGAGACTCCCTGTCATATCCCAGCTCTCCTGTAAGGAATAATCTCCCTTTAATGGATCCCTCCACATCTATTGCCACTACAGGGCGGCCTGAACTGCTGTACAATTCAAGACCCTTAACAACAACTCTTTTACCACCTTCAGAGAACTCCATTCCGGATAACTGCTGCATCGCAGCTTTTGTAATCTGGTCAAAAGTAACATCTGCGTTGAGGTTGATATTAAACTTCTCCGGTTTATTATTGCTGTTACCCAGAGGAGGAAGAGGTACCAACATGGTTTTATGAATTGAATCTCCGGCAACACTTTCAACATCGCCTGTAAAGGTGACAGGAATTCTGAGTTTTCCGGACGACGAGGTGATGGGAGAGAGAGTCGCACCTCTTGGGATTACCCTTACCCATACATTGTATGTGCTGTCTGCAATTGTCGGCTCCTGTATCTCTTGCCAGAAGCCCTCTACATACTCTCTCATATTGAAGGACTCTGCAACTGCCATATCTATCTGGGTGGCAATTGCCCTCTCTGTCCTGGAGAGGGCATAATCAGCTATCGGTTTAACTGGAATAGAGACACCTGCTATATTGAGTCGGGGCGTCTCAATCCAGCTATATCCGGATGGTGTAGTTCTGGTGGTCAGATTCCAGTTGCTGTCGGCACCAAGCTTTGTTCTGTAAACGAGTGCCAGGCTTCCTGTGGCCTCATACCAGTCGGTCAGATATAGTCCAAACTTTTCAACCCTCCAGGTGAAACGGCTCCAAATCCTGAGAGGTATCCTGTATGATATCTCGTCATTATTTGCCATCAGAGAGAAATTACCGGCTTTCCACACTTTTATCTCCAGCTCTTTGTTTGCTGCACCTTTGTCTTCATAAAGAAGTCCGTCAAATCTTTTGTTTACAGATCTCTCAAGACCTTTCAGGTCTATCTCTGCAACTATGGGCAAAACAGACGGTGTTGAATAAAAGGCCACAGGAGTATATGACTCCTGCGGCCCGTCAATTTTAAGAGCACTCCCGCACCCGGCAGTTGAAACAAGAGCCGTGGCAATAATAAAATACCTTATTAATTCTACAGCTCTCTTCATAATTTAACACAACTATAACGTAAGCTGAATTTACTCTCTTATGGCTTTAATTCCCGGAAGTTCAATTCCTTCAAGATATTCCAGCATAGCACCGCCTCCTGTTGAGACATAGCTTACTTTATCTGCGTATCCCATTTGGGTAACAGCAGCAACAGAGTCGCCACCTCCAACCAGTGTAAATGCCCCTTTTGATGTTACATCCGCAAGAATCTCTGCAATTTTAAGCGTTCCGTTAGCAAATTCGGGCATCTCAAACACTCCGGCAGGACCGTTCCAAAGTATTGTCTTTGATGAGTGAAGAACTGCTTCCCACTGTTTTAATGTCTCGGGAGCAACATCCATTCCCATCCATCCGTCAGGTATATTCATAATATCGCATACCTGCTTGCCGGCTTCATTGCTGAACTTGTCAGCAGCAACAACAGCTCCGTCAAAATATATTTTCAGGCCCTTTGCCTTAGCCTTCTCTAATGTTGAAAGCGCAAGCTCCATCTGATCATCTTCGCAGAGAGAGAGTCCAATCTTTCCACCCATAGCCTTTGCAAAAGTAAAGGCCATTCCTCCGCAGATAATCATATTATCGGCAACATCAAACAGCTTCTCAATAATGGCAATCTTAGAAGAGACCTTTGCTCCTCCGATTATTGCAGTTACGGGCTTCTGAGGCGTCTTAAGAACTTTATCTATTGCGGTAATTTCCCCCTCCATAACATAACCGAACATCTTGTCCTCAGGGAAATATTTAGCAATAAGTGCCGTAGATGCGTGAGCGCGGTGAGCTGTCCCAAATGCGTCATTTATATAGCAGTCTGCATAAGATGCAAGTCTCTTTGTAAACTCTTTCTGCTTCTCCTTTATCTCAGCTTTGGCGGCCTTTTTGATCTCATCAGAGGCATCATCTGCCAGCCCTCTCGGCTTACCCTCCTCTTCAGCATAGAAGCGCAGATTCTCAAGGAGAAGAACCTCTCCCGGCTTCAAAGTAGCTGAGAGCTCCTCTGCATCTTTGCCCATACAATCAGCAGCAAATTTGACAGTTGTGCCGAGCCTCTCCTCAATTGCTCCTATTATATGCTTAAGGGAGTATTTCTCAGTCGGACCCTTGGGTCTTCCCAGATGTGACATTATTATCAGTGAACCGCCCTTCTCAAGCACTTTCCTAAGTGTGGGAATGGCTGCGCGGATCCTTGTGTCGTCTGTAATCCGGAACTCCTCATTAAGTGGCACATTGAAATCCACTCTTACAATTGCTCTCTTTCCGGAAAAGTCATAACTATCAATCTTTTGCATCTTAATAAATGTTAATTGTGTCTATTATCAGGGGGCAAATTTAGAAATATTCTTACAAAAAATAGTTACCTTAGTGCCCTTATTGATAACTAAATTCTTGAATAGGTGATACTGCTTGAATCCCCAACAGGTTGGAAAGATTACGAATTGTTAGATTCGGGAGAGTTTGAAAAACTGGAGCGATTTGGAGACTACATTTTAATAAGGCCGGAACCAAAGGCTTTGTGGAAAAGGTCTATGCCGACAACAGAGTGGAACAAACTTGCCCATACCCGCTTTACAACAGGAGCAGGATTTGGGAAGGCCGGCAAGGAGGACTCCGGCACATGGCATAAGCTTAAAAAGATGGATGAGCAGTGGCCGGTAGAGTACAAAAAGGGCAAACTCAGATTTTCTCTCAGAATGGGTCTGACCTCATTCAAACATGTCGGTCTGTTTCCTGAGCAGGCACCAAACTGGGATTTCATTTTTAATGAAGTAAAAAGAATAAAAGGGGAGAGTAACTCTGCTCCTAAGGTGCTGAATCTATTTGCCTATACCGGTGCAGCTTCGCTTGCAGCCAGAAGTGCCGGAGCTGATGTCACACACCTGGATTCAGTTAGACAGGTTGTTACCTGGGCAAGGGGAAATATGGAGCTTAGCGGACTTGACAATATCAGGTGGGTTATTGAAGATGCGCTAAAATTTGTTAAACGGGAGGCAAAAAGAGGAAACCTCTATCAGGGGGTCATAATGGATCCGCCTGCCTATGGTCACGGACCTGACGGGGAGAAGTGGAAGCTTGATGAACTTTTATATGAGTTTCTTGCAGAGGTAAATACAATAGTTGCAAAAAAAGAGAGCTTTGTTGTTCTTAACCTCTACTCAAACGGATACTCTGCAGTACTTGCCGAGACCCTTATGAATACCTCTTTTGGTTTAAAACCGGCCGATAAAGGGAGAGGATATAATCTCAGCTTTGGAGAGCTGATGCTAAAGGATAAATTTGAAAAATCATTACCGTTGAGTGTCTTTGTCAGACTCAGCAGGTAATTTGCAATAAAGCAGAAAAAAAAAGAGATATGATAAATTTTTTTGCAATTAACTGGGCCCCTTCACCAGAGATATTCTCTATAGGACCTCTGACTTTAAGATATTACAGCCTGCTGTTTGTATCAGGGTTTATTATAGGATACTATATATTTTCATGGTTTTTCAAAAGGGAGGGGGTTCCTCAGAGAATTCTGGAGAATCTGCTCTACACCCTTCTTATAGCCACTATGGTGGGCTCAAGACTGGGCCACTGCTTTTTTTATGAACCCGAGTACTATCTGGCAAGACCTCTGGAGATACTGAAAATCTGGGAGGGAGGGCTGGCAAGTCATGGGGGTGCAATTGGAATCCTCATTGCAATGTGGTGGTTTGTCAGAAAGTACGGCTCCAGATATGGGTTTGACTTTCTCTGGATAATGGACAGACTTGGAATTGCAACAGCTTTGGCCGGAATGATGATAAGGCTCGGGAATTTAATGAATTCTGAGATTTACGGCAATCCAACTGACTTACCATGGGGTTTTATATTTACCCTTAGAGGAGAGACTGTTCCCAAGCACCCTACCCAGCTGTATGAGGCACTTGCATATCTTGCACTATTCCTTGTATTGATTCTCATCTATAAAAAATACCTTCCTAAACTTAAGAGAGGGACGCTTTTTGCCCTCTTTCTCATAGGACTCTTTGCGGCACGATTCTTTATTGAGTTTGTTAAGGAGCCACAGGTGGAGTTTGAACAGACTATGTCGCTGAATATGGGTCAATGGTTAAGTGTTCCGTTTATTTTGGGTGGTGTGGCCTTGCTTGTTTACAGCTATATGAGAGGTAAGCCTGCAATGATTAGCAGTAAAAAATAGAGATTAACCCCTGTCCATTTCACGCCTGAGATCCTTCTCCTTAATGGAGTGCCTCTTGTCATACTCACGCTTCCCTTTTGCCAGGGCAATATTGAGTTTTGCGTATCCTCTCTCTGAAATAAAGAGTCTGGTGGCTATGATTGTCAGCCCCTTCTCCCTTGAACCTCTGAAGAGCCTCCTTAATTCGTTTTTAGTAAGCAACAGTTTGCGGTCCCGTCTGGGGTCATGAGCGTTAAAGCTTCCCCACCAGTAGTCGGCAATGTGCATATTTTTGACATATAGCTCTCCATTGGCAAAATAGCAATAGGAGTCCGCAAGAGAGGCTTTCCCTGCTCTTATTGACTTAATCTCTGTTCCGCTCAGTACAACACCGGCTGTAAAGGTCTCCAGAAACTCATAATCAAACGAGGCTCTCTTGTTCTTAATCTCTATTTTGCTTTTTGCTTTAGGCATGGGAGTGCAAAAATAGTGTAAATTTGTGGAATGAACCAAGATTTGATATGCATATTGGGGCCTACTGCCTCAGGTAAAACCAGATATGCCGTAGCTATGGCTCTTCAGACCGGCGGAGAGATTATCTCTGCCGATTCGCGGCAGGTTTACAGAGGAATGGATATTGGAACAGGTAAGGATCTCTCAGAATATGAGAAAGAGGGGGTAAAGGTGCCATATCATCTTATTGATATTGTGGAGCCGGGAACAAAGTATAATATTTTTGAGTATCAGAGAGACTTTTTCAAAGCTTATCAGTATATACACTCCAGGGGCAGGCAGCCTCTTCTTTGTGGCGGATCCGGACTCTATATCGAGGCTGCTACAATGGGCTACGCTCTGTACGAGGTCCCTCCAAATCCTGAGCTTCGCGAAAGACTGGAGAGACTCCCTTTGGAGGAGCTTGCCGATATGCTTAAAGGGTACAAAACCCTCCACAACAGAACCGATACTGACAGTAAAAAAAGAGTAATAAGGGCATTGGAAATAGCTATTTATGAATCTGAAAACCCATCAAATGTCAGAGAGCTTCCTAAGATTAAGACAAGGTTCATTGGGATAGATGTCAGCAGGGAGGAGAGGATAAGACGTATAGACAAAAGGCTGGATGAGAGACTTGAAGAGGGGTTGGTAGAGGAGGTTAGAAGACTTCTGGATAGTGGAATTCATCCCGACGACCTCATCTATTACGGGCTTGAATATAAGTTTGTAACCCTCTATATTTTGGGTAGATTATCCTATCCGGAGATGCGAAATCAACTGGCAACCGCCATTCATCAGTTTGCAAAAAGGCAGATGACCTGGTTCCGGGGGATGGAGAGAAGAGGGGTGAAAATTGAATGGATTAAGATTTAAATATTTAGAAAAATGAAGAAACTCTCAATGATTTTCGCTCTCTCATTTGCTGCTCTTCTCTGTGTAAAGACCGGTTCAGCGCAGGATATGAAAAGCCTCAGATATGTTGATGCTAAATCCCTTATGGTTACCGGGATGGCATTTAATAACCCGCTGGGGGATTTTGCCCGTCTTCCTGAGGAGCTTAGGGGAGAGCTCAGGAGTTCGCTTATTTCATTAGGAATGAACTCAGCAGGGGTGGCAGTCAGGTTTCGTTCTGACAGTCCCGTAATTGCAGCCAAATGGAGAGTAAGAAATAATTTTTCAATGAATCATATGCCTGATACCGGTATAAGAGGGCTGGATCTATATGTTCTTGACAACGGAAAATGGAAGTATATCGGTACAGCAAAGCCGGGGGCATCAAAGGATAATCTGTCGGCCTTTATTCGTAACGGAGACAGGGTTATGCGAGAGTACATAACGTATCTCCCACTTTATGACGGAGTGGAGTCTCTGGAGATAGGAGTTGACTCTGTTTCAACTATTGATATGCCGGTAAACAGGGCATTGATCTCCGGACCAGATAGAAAACCTGTTATATTTTACGGAACCAGCATAACACAGGGGGGATGTGCCTCAAGACCGGGGATGGCATATCCTGCTATCCTTGGCAGGATGCTGAACAGGGAGAGTATAAATCTGGGCTTTTCAGGTAATGCAAGAATGGATATGGCAATTGCCAAATCTGTTAATATGGTGGATTATCATACTCTTGTGCTTGACTGTCTTCCAAACATGACTGCACAGATGGTAAGAGACAGTGCGGAGATCTTTATCAGAACTGTGCTTAAACATAATCCCGGGAAGAGGATTGTAATGGTTGAAAATCCTGAATTTCCAAATCTGTTACCGGATAAGAAGGCATCTGCCGAGATTGTGGAAGAGAATGGTGAGTGGAGGGCTTTGTTTGAGAGGCTTCGCCGTGAGGGATTCAGGAATATAATATATGTGAAGGGCAATGGTCTGATAGGAGAGGACAGTGAGGCGACAGTTGACGGAGTTCACCTAACCGATCTTGGATTCCAAAGGTTTTCAGAAAATCTGGTAAAATATTTGAAGGATTAGAGTATAAAAATCAGTTAAATAACAATCAGTTAAGTGGTTATTTACTCACTATACAGGTGGTAGGAAGATCCGCTGTTTGATGGGTACTGGAATACTCTTAACTCAAAGGCTGTGACTACTGCCATGATATGGTCAAAAATGTCTGACTGAACATTTTCGTAGTAAATCCAATCCTTAATTTTAGTAAAGAAGTACAGTTCCATTGGAATACCCTTTTCTGTGGGTTGGAGCTGGCGAACCATTGTTGTCATTTCGTGGTTTACCTCTGGGTGATTTTCCAGATATTTTTGAATGTATGCCCTGAAGACACCTATGTTTGTCTGTCTGCGCCCGTTAACAAGCATTGAGTTGTCGGTGCTGTTATCTTCATTGTACTTTCTGATTATCTCCTCGGTTGTGTCTATGTAATCAGTTAAATACTGGATTTTTCTGAATCTCTCAAGCATCTCCGGTGTACAGAACCTTATGCTGGTCATATCAATAATTATTGATCTCTTGATTCTTCTGCCACCGGACTCCTGCATTCCTCTCCAGTTTTGGAATGAGTCGCTGACCAGGGCATATGGAGGAACAGTTGTAATTGTGTTGTCAAAGTTCCTGACCTTAACAGAGTAGAGGCTTACCTCCTCTACATTTCCATCTGCTCCGTATTTGGGAACAGTAATCCAGTCACCCTGTCTTAGCATGTCATTTGAGGAGAGCTGCCACCCAGCAACAAAACCCAGAATTGTATCTTTGAAGACAAGGATGATTATGGCCATAGAGGCACCAAGTCCGGCAAAGAGAGTTGCAAAGGAGGTGTCAAGTAAAATACTGAGTAACGAAATTCCCCCGATAAAGTATGCTAAAACAGCAACTATCTGAAAAATTATCTGAATTGGTTTGTTGGAATAGTCCTCGGATTTTGAGTAAACCTTTGTCATAGCCTTTGTTGAGGCATGAACTGCCCGGATAATGACAAAGAGAATAAATATGAGAGCACCCTTTTCAAACATCTTTACCCAAAAAAGAGATTTTAGAGCTATGGGGGTACTTAAATAGAATACGATAGCCGGGATAATGTGGGCAATGTGTTTGAATACACCCTCTTCAACAAATATATCGTCCCACTTGTTTTTGGTAAATTTTGTCAGATGACCCACAACCCGGTGAAGAATGAACCTTGATATTAAATCAATACCATAGGCCAGAAGAAAAAGCAGAGTCATGCTGATTATTTCATCAAGCCAGGTGGCCAAAGTAGGTGAAACACCCCACTCTACAAGGATAGCATTGATTCCATCCACTACTCCAAACAGTGCCGTAGCTCTTGTTGTTATTTCATTCTCAAGCATAAATACTTTAAAATATATAAAGTCCGAATGCAAATATACTAAAAATGACGGAGGGGCTTCAGCTTACTTTGCAGTGGCCTCAATCTCCAACTCTTTGAATATGGATATGCAACGGGAGATTTTTTCAGGAGAGGGTTTATTCATAGGGATATTAAGCGGATTATATTTGGTTCCCAATCTTGAGTGTTTTCCAATACCCACATTGTGGTACGGCAGTAGCTCTACTTTCCTCTCCTCTGCTCCGGGTAACGAAGCCAGAAATTCTGCAGTCGCCTTTATGTTCTCCTCATCGGCATTAACCCCCTCAATCAGCGGTATCCGGACGGTAAAATTGTAGCCCTCCCCTGCCAGCATCCTGATGTTTGACAGAATCAGTTCGTTTGTTTGACCGGTGAACTCTTTATGCTTTTGAGGGTCCATATGTTTTAAATCGGCAAGTATAAGTTCGCAGTTGCCGGCGACCTCTCTTACAACCTCTTCACTTGCAAAGAGGCATGTGTCAACTGCCCTGTGAATCCTCAGTTCACCGCATCTGTCAAGAAGTTCCATGAGCATATTCCTGTGAATTAAAGGCTCTCCGCCACAAAAAGTCACCCCTCCCTCGCTCTGGTCAAAGACAATTGTCTCCTTTTTAATCTCCTTCATTATCTGCTCTGCAGAGAGCTCCTCCCCGGAAATTCCCAGTGCTCCTGTAGGGCAGGCCTCGGTGCACTCACCGCAGTTTATGCAAAAATTTGCATCGGTAGAGATATCATCATACTCCATCGCCAGTGCAGAATTGGGACATTTTGCCACGCAGCTTTTACAGTTGATGCACTTCTGTCTGTTGTATAACTTCTCCCTCTTTGTGCTGATTCCCTCCGGATTGTGGCACCAGATACAATTAAGCGGACACCCCTTGAAGAAGATGGTGAGTCTGATTCCAGGGCCGTCGTTAATAGAGTACCTTTTAATGTCAAATATCAGGCTCATAATAAGTTGTTTATTAGATTGTTGATATATTGTTTATTTGAGGTCCGGCCTATAGTTGTCCGTTCTCTGTCCTTGATATTATCTCCTCCTGGAGGTCTCTGTTCATATCATTGAAGTAGTCGCTGTATCCGGCCATTCGTACAAGCAGGTCCCGGTATTCTCCCGGATTTTTCTGGGCGTCACGAAGTGTTTCAGTATCTACTATATTAAACTGAATGTGGTGGCCGTTCATTGAGAAATAGCTTCTTATAAGGGAGGCGAGTTTCACAAGGTCTGAGTTGCTCTTTACCAGCGAAGGCAGGAACCGGAGGTTTAGCAATGTTCCGCCGGATTTTATCTGGTCCAGTTTTCCCAGAGATTTTATTACTGCGGTAGGTCCGTGGGTGTCTGCCCCCTGTGAAGGGGAGGTGCCGTCTGATATTGACAGACCGGCAAGGCGGCCGTTGGGAGTTGCTCCTGTAACCTTGCCAAAATATACGTGACAAGTTGTTGAGAGCATATTTAGATGGAAGCTCTCCCCCTTTGTGTTTGGTTTGCCCTCAATGGCTCTGTAGAGATCTTCATAAACCCTTACTGCTATTGAATCGGCATAGTCATTATCGTTACCAAAGAAAGGGGTTTTGTTGATGATCCTCTGCCTCAGAATCTCCTCTCCGCTAAAGTTGTTTGCCACAGCCTTCATCAGTTTATCCATTGTTACAGTCTGCTTCTCAAAAACGTGCCATTTAATAGCGGCCAGGGAGTCGGTAACGGTACCCAGTCCTGTACACTGAATATAATTTGTGTTGTACCTTGGGCCTCCGTTGTAGTAATCCTTACCTTTTTTGATGCAATCTTCAATAACAACTGAGAGAAAAGTGGCCGGGGCATATTTTGCAAACATTCTGTCAATATAGTTGCTTACCCGTATCTTTAAATCAGTTATATAGTTGAGCTGCTTAATAAAAGCATCATAAAGCTCATCAAAGTTTTTAAAATCTGCAGCCTCTCCGGTTTTGAGACCCACCTGTTTTCCGCCCACAGGATCAACGCCGTTGTTTAAGGTAACTTCCAGAATTTTAGGAACATTCAGGTAACCGGTAAGAAGATAGGCCTCCTTTCCGAATGCGCCCACCTCTATGCAGCCACTGCAGCCACCTTCGCGTGCATCCTGCAGACTTTTACCCTGCCTCACCATCTCCTGAATATAGGCGTCGGCATTAAAAACCGACGGATATCCGTACCCTTTCCGGATTACTTCGCACCCTGCCAGGAGGAACCTGTCGGGAGTTCTGCTGCTGATGTGGATGGAGCTGCCCGGCTGGAGGATATGAAGCTCATCTATGACCTCCAGGATTATGTATGAAATCTCGCTACTCCCATCTGTGCCGTCTGGTTTTACACCCCCTATGTTTATGTTTGTGAAGTCATTGTATGTGCCGCTCTCTCTTGCAGTAATTCCCACCTTTGGAGGGGCAGGGTGGTTGTTTACCTTAATCCAGAAGCAGGAGATAAGCTCCTTTGCCTCATCACGGGTCAGGGTGCCCTCTGCAATCTCCTTTTCATAAAAAGGAGCCAGATGCTGGTCAAGATGGCCCGGGTTCATTGCATCCCAACCATTTAGCTCAGTTATGGTGCCGAGGTGAACAAACCAGTACATCTGTAACGCCTCATGCAGATTCCGTGGCGCATTTGCCGGAATCCACCGACACACCTCCGCAATTTTGCGAAGCTCCTGAATGCGTCTGTCACTAGCTCTTCTTATGGACTCATCGGCCTTACTATTTCCAGTTGCATCATACTTACTCTCCAATTCTTTCTGTAAATCGGCAGCCATTTTCTCCGCTAGGAGAGCGTGCCTCTCAGCAAAAAGGATTACCGCATCGCAGGAGATGTCCATCGCCCGGAGCTGCTCCTGCTTGTCGGTGGCCTCAGGATCGTTAAGGAAGTCTAGCGAGTCAAGATGCTCCCTTATTTGCCGTTTAAAATCCAGCATCCCGAATTTGTATATCTTACCATCAAGGGCGGTGTGTCCGGGTGCCCTCTGCTCCATAAACTCTGTGAAAAGGCCTGATTCATAGGCATCTCTCCACTCCTGTGGCACATGAGAGAATATCCTCTCCCTTTGCGTACGGCCACTCCAGAACGGGATTACCTCCTCTTCATATCTTTTTATATCCTCCTGACTTATTGTATATCTCTGCAACTCTCTCTTGTTGAGGATGTTCAGGTCCTCTGCCGAATGACAGGTGAGCTCCGGGAAGGTGGGTACAGCCTTTGGCTTTGGACCCCGCTCACCTACTATAAGCTCATCCTCACCTATGTAAATTGTCTTTTTCTTGCATATTTCCAGGAAGTTGAGTGCTCTTAGTATGGGTACAGGATATTTATCCAGATTCTCTTTATAAAATTGAGTTTCAATGAGCGCCCTCTCTATTGAGAGCGTCGGTTCGATCTCCACCGATATTTTTCTAAGTTTTGAAATTCTCTCTGTCATTGTGATGTGGTGTATGGTGTGTGGTGTGTGGTGTGAAATTTTACCCCAGGGGTAAAGTGTCAGATCCTTGAAAATGAGACGTATACCATTACAGGGCTTTTTTTGTAATATTATGATTTTGTGATGTTTGACACTTTACCCCTGGGGTCGGGCGGGTGTGTCGTTCTGGTGCCAAGATGGTAAAACCACCACTCAGTTCATAAGACAAGAGAAGAGACCTCTACCGGGTTTGTGGTATAGATTAAGCACATATGTGAACTTATATGAGGTCATTTCAGACAATTTTTAAACGAATATAGGCAATTTTTTCAATACTGCTTATTGACATTGATGTCAACTATACCATTTAGCTTTGCGCTCCTCTGTGTTGATTCCAGGAAGCAACTTTTTTATCTCAGAGGCAAATTCATCACCTCTTGTAGGTTCAGCAGTAAAAAAGATATTGGATGAATTGCGAAGGTTGATCTTCTTGATTTTTCCATTTTTCTTGCGATGGATTTCCATCTTGGAGATCTCATTCAGATTAACTTTTCGCCACTCTTTTTTGCCGAACATTATTGAGAAGGTCATCTTCTCTTCATCAATAATATAGCTAGTTCTTATCTTGTGTACCAATGTGTAAATAGGTGCTAGCATTCCAAAGAAAATGCTAAACCGCCACTCCAAAAAAATGGAAAGGTAGAGCAAGCTTAGGACAACAAGGGAAGAGATAATGATAATTCTCCGGGCCTCCCTTTTTTCAAATATTGGATATTTATTTTTCATAAGCTAGTGTAAGTTTGTAGCGGTAAATTTAATAAATAATAGTTTTGCCACACCTCCTCGCACAACCAGCAGATTGATAGTTGATTATGTTTTTGTGACTATGAATAAGCTGATAAATTGTATAACTTATAGTTGTACGAGGAGGTGTAGCAAAACCTCCTCCACTTTAAACGAATTAAGAGAGGAGGAGGCTCTAAAAATATGACTGAACAGAGGTTTCAGTCCTGTGATAAAGTGATGGCTGCTTCTGACTAGTTTTTCCAGTCTTCGCAGCTGCACATCAGATTTCTGTCTCCGTAGCCGTTGTCAACGCGGGTAACGTGAGGCCAGAATTTGTTGTCACGGATCCAGGCAAGTGGATAGGCGGCCTGTTCGCGTCCGTATGGGTGGCTCCAGGTGTCAGCAGAGACTTCTGCTGCTGTGTGAGGCGCGTTCTTAAGCGGATTGTCGGTTTTGTCCATTTCACCGGCCTTAATGGCTTCGCACTCATTCTTGATTACAATCATTGAATCAATGAATCTGTCCATCTCAGCTTTTGATTCGCTCTCGGTAGGCTCAATCATTAAGGTTTCGTGAACAGGGAAGGAGAGTGTAGGGGCGTGGAATCCAAAGTCCATCAGTCGCTTGGCTATGTCCGAAGCATCAACGCCGTATGTTGCTTTGTAATGGCGTACATCAATAATGCACTCGTGTGCAACTCTTCCGTGAGCGTTCTTGCCCTTTCCTACAGGTTTTCCAGTGTAGAGAGTAGCATAGCCTGCCTCGGCCAGTTTTGCCGACATATAGTTAGCATTTAGGATTGCCACCTCAGTAGCTTTCTTAAGCCCGTCAGCACCAAGAAGCTTGATATATGCATGGGTTACAGGAAGGGCCATTGGGTATCCGTAAGGGGCAGAGCTGACTGCCTTCACACCGTTGTGGTCGCAATCGGTTAGGAACGGATGGCAAGGAAGGTATGGTGCAAGCTCTTTTGTACAGCAGATAGGGCCGATTCCCGGACCGCCGCCGCCGTGAGGAATTGCAAATGTTTTGTGCAAGTTCAGGTGGCAAACATCAGCTCCTATGAAGCCAGGATTTGTAAGTCCCACCTGAGCATTCATATTTGCTCCGTCCATATATACAAGCCCGCCGTTCTGATGAATAATATCCATCATCTCCTTTATCTTAACCTCAAATACACCGTGGGTAGACGGGTAGGTTATCATTGTGCAGGAGAGTCTCTCTTTGTACTGTTCTGCCTTCTGGCGGAACTCATCAACATTGATATTTCCCATCTCATCGCATGATACAAGAACTATCTCCATTCCGGCCATCGCTGCCGATGCAGGGTTTGTCCCGTGAGCAGATGTAGGAATTAGAACTACGTTTCTCTGAGTCTGGCCGTGAGCAATATGGTAAGCACGAATTGTCATAAGACCTGCAAACTCACCTGCAGAGCCGGCATTCGGCTGAAGTGAAGTTGCATGAAAACCGGTAATTACTGCAAGGTCATGCTCAACCTCTTTTATAAGCTCCATATATCCCTGTACCTGGTCGGCAGGAGCGAAAGGGTGTACATTGCCTAGTTCAGACCAGCTCATGGGGAACATCTCAACAGCCGCATTAAGCTTCATGGTACAAGAGCCCAGAGGAATCATTGAGTGGGTTAGAGAGATGTCTCTTCTCTCCAGCTTCTTGATGTACCTCATCATCTCGGTCTCTGAATGGTATTTGCTGAACACCTCGGCAGTCAGATAACTGCTCTCACGTGCCATGAATATTTTTCCTTCAGGGAGTCCGGGGCATTCATAAAGATTTCGTCCAAAAATTTCCAGAATTGTTGTAGCCTCAGTGCAATTTGATAGTTCGTCAAAGCTGATAATTACCGAATCCTCAGAAGGGTAGTAGAAGTTAATTCCCTTTTGTTCTGCTTTGTATTTTATATCAGAGGCCTTTACGCCTGTGATATGAATTGTGTCAAAGAAATTCTCCGCTGCAAGTTTAAATCCAACCTTTTTCAGTTCCGATGCAACCGCATGGGCGTAGCAATATGCATTCATTGCAATTGACTTCAGCCCCTCCGGTCCGTGGTAAGCTGCGTACATACCGGTCATTGTTGCCATAAGAGCAGTTGCAGTACAAATATTTGAGGTAGCCTTTTCACGTTTGATATGCTGCTCCCTTGTCTGCAGAGCCATACGGAGAGCCTGATTTCCCAGTCTGTCAACAGATATACCAATGATTCTTCCCGGCATATTACGTTTGTACTCATCCCTGGTTGCCATAAAACCGGCAGTAGGTCCTCCGAATCCCATAGGTAGTCCGAATCTCTGTGCTGTTCCCACAGCTATATCAGCACCCCACGCTGCTGGTTCTTTAAGAATTGTAAGTGCAAGGAGGTCAGTTACAGCTGTAACAAGAATACCCTTTGCATGAGCGTTTGTGCAAAATTCTGTATAGTCGCAAACCTCTCCGTTACCGGCAGGGTACTGGAGCACTGCTCCAAAGAACATATCATCAAATTTAACAGTGTTGAATTTGCCTAATACAACCTCTATTCCAAGAACCTCTGCACGTGTTTCTATAACAGCAAGTACATGAGGGAAGATGTTCTCATCAATGAAAACCTTGTTTTTACCGGCCTTTACAGCGTCACGGGAGCGAAGTTCATACATCATTCTTACCGCTTCACCTGCAGCAGTTGCATCATCCAGCATTGAGCTGTTTGCCATTTTGAATCCGGTCAAATCTGCAACCATTGTCTGGAAATTAAGCAACCCCTCAAGACGACCTTGTGAAATTTCTGCCTGATAAGGAGTATAGGATGTATACCAGCTCGGGTTTTCAAAAATGTTTCTGATGATTACCGGAAGTGAGGCTGTGCCGTAAAATCCCTGCCCTATCATTGAACGGAAATTCTTATTTTTGGATGCCATTGCCTTAATCTTTGATAAATATTCGTGCTCAGTAAGAGCCTTGTCAAGAGCAAGTGGCTTGTCCAGCAAAATATCTGACGGAACTGTTTGTTTTACAAGTTCCTCCAAGCTGGAAACTCCCAAAACGGAGAGCATTTCTGCCTCATCTTTTGGTCTTGGTCCATTGTGTCTGTCGACGAATGAAAGTGACATATTATTCTATTTATTAGATTGTTATTACAAGGGTTATCCTGCAAATTTATACAATATTTTCTGAACATTGCGAATTAAAATATTTTCATATTTTTGTGTGAACTAAAACAAAAATCTATGAGTTTATTAAGTAGAAAAATCTCTGAGCTGCAGGACAGGCGAGATAAGGCAGTGCAAGGTGGTGGCGAATCTGCCATTGCTAAGCAAATAGCCATGGGAAAGCTGCCGGCACGCGAGAGAATTAACCAGCTCTTAGACGCCGGCTCTTTTTTTGAATACGACCTGTTCATAGAGCACGAGGCACGGGAGTTTGGTATGGAGGGCAAAAATCTGGCCGGTGACGGAGTTGTTATAGGTACCGGTACCATAAATGGTAAACCGGTTGCTATATACGCACAGGACTTCACTGTCGCGGGCGGTTCTCTTGGATCAATGCACGCCAGAAAAATCACAAAGATCATGGACTACGCTTTGAGAATGAAGATTCCTCTCATTGGAATCAACGACTCAGGTGGCGCCCGTATTCAGGAGGGTGTGAACTCTCTGGCCGGATACGGAGAGATCTTCTTCAGGAATACACTAGCCAGTGGGGTTATTCCACAGCTATCCGTAATTCTGGGACCATGTGCAGGAGGAGCTGTTTACTCTCCGGCACTTACCGATTTTGTTTTTGTAGTGGACAAAATATCAAAGATGTTCATAACAGGACCGGAGGTAATAAAATCTGTATTAGGCGAAGAGATAGACATGGAGTCGCTCGGGGGAGCCAGGGTTCACAGTGAAATTACCGGTAATGCACACTTTTTTGCAAACAGCGAACAGGAGTGCTTTTCTCAGATTAAAACTCTTTTGGATTACATCCCATCATGTAATGAGTGCAAAGCCTCTCCAAAAAAGAGCATTGAGCCTTTAAAGAAATTTAAAATTGAGAAGATAGTTCCTGTAGAGCCAACAAAACCGTATGATGTAAGAGATGTTATCAAAGCCTTGACAGACTCTTCGGAATTTTTTGAGGTTCAGGAGCTTTGGGCAGGAAATATTGTAGTCGGCTTTGGAAGAATTGACGGAAGGACTGTCGGTTTTGTTGCTAATCAGCCGCTTGTACTGGCAGGAGTTCTTGATTGTGATTCATCTGACAAAGCAGCAAGATTTATAAGATTCTGTGATGCCTTTGAAATTCCTATCGTTACTCTGGAAGATATGCCGGGATATCTGCCCGGTGTTGACCAGGAGCACGCCGGGGTAATCCGACACGGGGCGAAGCTGCTCTATGCATACAGCGAAGCAACAGTACCCAAAATAACCGTTATCCTCAGAAAGGCATACGGCGGGGGCTATATTGCTATGAATTCAAGACACCTGCGTGCAGACTTTGTTTTTGCATGGCCGCTTGCCGAGATTGCTGTGATGGGTCCTGAGGGTGCGGCAAATATTATTTTCCGTAAGGAGATAATGGAGGCCGAGGATCCTGAAGCGATGAGAAAACAGAAGGTTGAGGAGTATAAACAGAAATTTGCCAATCCTTATGTAGCAGCTGCAAAGGGATATATTGACTCTGTAATTAACCCTGCCGAGACCAGAAACTATCTCAAACACGCACTAAACGTATCTCAGAACAAAGTTGTAAAAAGACCGTCTAAGAAGCACGGAATTCCACCATTTTAATATGAAGAGATCAGCTAAAAAAACGGAAGATATGGGACCTGCCGAAACACTGCAGATTTTCCCCAATGCAAGAAAATACAAGACAAACTTAACCTCAAAATATAAAAACAGAAAGGTGTGGAAAAGGCCCGATCCGCAGGAGATACTCTCCGTGATACCGGGTGTTGTTACATCACTAACTGTAGCTGAGGGGGCTCATGTTGCAAAAGGGGATGAGATCATGGTCTATGAGGCTATGAAGATGCAGAATATAATAAGGGCTCCCTTTGACGGTACCATTGAAAAGATACATGTGCAACCGGGTGAGAAGATTGCCAAAGGAGTCCTGATGATCTACCTTAAGTCCGATGTAGAGTTTGTCTATGAGGATATAGATGACGATATCAGCGCCATCGTTCCAGATCCAGTCGGATAAAGATAAACAGGAATATAGTAAATGCCCATAATGAGGAGCCTCCGTAGCTTATAAACGGCAACGGAATCCCTATTACGGGCATTATTCCTATTGTCATCCCTATGTTTATTAGAAAATGGAGGAAGAGAACCGATGCAAGAGAGTAACCGAATATTCTGGTAAAACTGTCCTTTTGCCTCTCTGAAAGGGTTAAAATCCTGATTATAAGAAAGACAAATAATCCAATCAAAGCAGCTGAACCCAAAAGCCCCCACTCCTCTCCAATTGTGCAGAATATAAAGTCTGTACTCTGTTCCGGAACGAAATTGAACTTGGTCTGAGTTCCCTTCAGAAATCCTTTCCCGGCAAATCCTCCTGAGCCTATTGCAATTTTAGACTGATGGACATTGTATCCTGCCCCCTGGAGATCTTCAGTAACCCCCAGAAGGTTTTCAATTCTTGCACGTTGGTGGTCCTGAAGAACCTCTTCAAAGAAGAATTGTACGGAGAATATAAGGATTACTGAGGCTGTAAAAGATATTAAGATAAATTTAAGGTAGGATGTCCGCTCCTTTATGGTTTTGTAAACAAGATAGATAAAGAAAGGGGCAATTGCTACTGAGAGCCATTCAACATTGCTTAGGGATGAGGCGAAAGAGAAGATTGAAAGTCTACCCAGCATGGGAGAGTATATAAGAATGGGTAGTGAAATTGCCAGCAAAGCTACACCGGTGATATATCTTTTTGAGAAAAGAGCAACTGCAATCACAGAAATTACAAATAGAACTATCAGAGACACGAATGGAGTGAATGAAAGTGTCAGCACAAAGAGTGTTATTGCCAGTAAACCAAATATAAGCACCCACCCGCTTATGCCCTCCCTGTAGAAGACAAAGATAAAACTTGCAAAAACCAACGCAGAGCCGGTCTCCTTCTCCAGGATGATAAGAGCCATAGGGAGAAGAACTGTGAGACCTGTTTTTAGCAGAGAGGATAACTGCTTAAGTTTAAAGTTGTATGAACTCATCATTGAGGCAAGGGCAAGAGATGTTGAGATTTTTGCAAGCTCAGCAGGCTGGAATCTGAAAGGTCCAATCATAAACCAGGATTTTGAGCCATTCACCTCTACCCCTACAAAAATTACGGCAATCAGCAGCAAAAGGCTGAAGAGATAGAGAGCCCATGCAGTTACATTATATAGTTTTGGATTTACAGCAAAAAGAATAAGTGCTGCAATGACCAGTGAGGTTACAATCCAGATGAATTGCATCCCGTATCTTTGTGACATATCAAGTATGTGTCCGTGCTCTTCATCATATACTGATGCAAATACAGATATCCATCCTATGAATACAAGTATCAGATAAGTGATAATTAATGGCCAGTCCAGTTTTCTGTACAAATTCAAAGGTGTTTTCATCTTCTTATGCTCTGTAACAGATTTGAGTTTATTATGTGATTCTCCAGCTCTTTTCTCTCAACCACACCTTTTAGGTATTTTTCAATAAGCAGGGTGGCAATAGGTGCAGCCCATGTCGCCCCAAAGCCGGCATTTTCCAGATACGCCACTACTGCAATTTTAGGATTATCCCTGGGTGCAAAACAGATAAAAACTGAGTGGTCTTTTCCGTGTGGATTTTGGGCAGTTCCGGTTTTTCCGCAGATGTCCAGCCCCTTGACTGCAACTCTTGATGCAGTTGCACCTGAGCCCGGAGGTGCATTTACTGCCAGGTACATACCGTGAATAATTTTCTTGAAGTTTGAGGTGTCAACCATTGTATAGTGCCTCTGGGAAAAATCGGCATCAATAGTTGTGTCTTGTACACTCTTGATAATATGAGGAGTGTAGTAGTAACCTCTGTTGGCAATTGTTGCCGCAAGGTTCGCTAAATGGAGGGGAGTTGTCCCTAACTCCCCCTGTCCAATAGACAACGATATTATTGAGAGAGATTTCCACCTGTTGATTCCGTGAATCCTGTTGTATCCCTCTGTTGAGGGCAGCACACCACCAAGTTCACCGGGGAGATCGCTGCCAAGCTTTACTCCAAAACCGAAACTCTCTACATATTCTCTCCATTTAATAAAGGCCGATGTCACGTTAGGGTAGGCCGGGTTATCTATAGTAAGCCTGAACGCATTTGCATAGTAGGCATTACAGGACATCATAATTGATGTTGTCAGGTTTGTGGGAGAGGGGTGAGGGTGGCAGGCTATGCCTCGTCCCACTTTGTAACCCAGATTACATGGATAGGTTGTGGTTGTATCAATTACCCCCTCCTGAAGAGCTATAAGCCCATTGACAAGTTTGAAAACCGAGCCGGGAGGGTAAGGAGACATAACAGCCCTGTTGAACATGGGCTTCATAGGGTCATTGACAATCTCATTGTAGTGTTTGCTTATAGAGGCCAGCTTTGCAACCTCAAGCCCCGGGCTTGAGACAAGAGTTAGAATTTCCCCTGTGGATGGTTCTATTGCCACAACGCTCCCCACCTTATTCTGCATAAGGAGTTCAACGTATTGCTGGAGTTCGGCATCAATTGAGGATACAATATTTTTTCCGGGGACGGCAGCTTTGTCATACTTCCCATCGTCATAGCTTGACTTGACTTTATTGTGGACATCTCTTAAAAAGATATTATATCCCTTCTCTCCCTTAAGTAAGCTTTCGTAAGCTAGTTCTATGCCCGTTCTTCCTATATAATCTCCTCTTCTGTAACTTGGGTTTTTCCTCAGAAATGCTGTGTCTGCCTCTGATATGTATCCGAGCAGGTTACCACAGGCGTTGTATGGGTATTCACGGATAGTTCTTGGTATTGCAGAGAAGCCCTGGAATTTGTAAGCCTTTTCAAGAAAGATAGAGTACTGTTCAGGAGATATCTGCTTTACGAAAGGCAATGTCTGATATCCTATTCTTCTTCTGTTCTTCCTGTAGTCAGCAAGACTTTTTCTTACATCTTCAATATTGAGGCTGAAGATTTCGCAAAGGTCGGCTGTGTCCAGATCTTTCACCTCATAGGGTGTTATCATTATGTCATATGCCGTCTTGTTGCCCACCAGAATCTTTCCGTTTCTGTCATAAATGATTCCCCTTGCAGGGTATCTTACATCATATCTGAATGCGTTGTTACTGGCCGTTATTTTGTACTGCTCGTCAAGAATCTGAAGGTTGAAAAGTTGTAGCAGCATTACAACTGTAACTATGAACAACCCTAAGATCAGTATGTTTTTTTTATTTTTCAGATCAACTCCCATCTCTGCACCCCCTATTTCCAGTTTTTGTAAAAGAGTCCAAATTCAATAAGCAGAAGAAGAGTTGTGTTGATGGCAAGGCTTATAAGGAATCTTGGCAGGTTGCCTGACAGGTAGGCAAAGGAGAAACTCTCTGCCAGTATATATGTTATATGATGTATTGAAAGAAGGATTACTGCATATGCAAGAAAACGGCTGAATCCCATCTCGTACATTCCGGGTCTTATCTGGCTGTCCAATTCACCCTTTCTTACAATCAGAGTCTGTACCGGCTGTCTGAGAAAGGCCATCATCACTGCTGCTGCTGAGTTAATTCCTGCCATTCCATTGTACAACAGATCTGTTCCCGCCCCTATCGCAAATGCCCAAAGCATTACATAAACAGAAGACATTCCGGCGGGAAGGGCAATTATGAAGAGGGGATATAGCACAATAAACACCATTGGCCCAAAGTCTATATAGCTTGAGACCAAAACCTGAGCTATCAGGAAGCTCAGGAAAACAACCATTTTATCTACCCCTTGCTTCATTTGAATTTATAAGATTGTCCAACTCCTGTTTATCCCGGCTCTTCACTACTCTTACAAACTTAAGTGTTTTGAAGTCTTGGAAAAACCTAACCTGTATCTCTTTATGAGTACCTCGTATGATTTTATACCTTCCTGCTGTTCCTATTGGAATGTCCGGCGGAAAAATTGTTGAGTATCCGCTTGTGAAGATTGTGTCTCCTACTGTAACTCTTATATGCTGGGGAATATCAGTGAGAACTGCTCGTGAAGCATCTCTGCCACTCCAGAAGAGAGGCCCGAATGCCCCCTCTCTCCCAATTCTTGCGCTTACACTCTGATTTATGTTGAGCAACGATATTATATATGAGTACCTGTCAGACACCTTGCTTACAACGCCTACAATTCCGTTTGGTGACACTACTCCCATATCCTCTTCAACACCATCTCTCCTCCCTTTGTCTATAATAATGAAATTCTGTTTGTTGTTTGTGCTGTTAGCTACAATCTGAGCAGAAATATAGGTGTATTTTGCCTCTGATGTATCCCTGCTGCAATCTGTCTCTCTCAGCTTCTCAAGCTCTGCAAGAAGTGCCTCATTCTCTGCTGCCAGCTCTCTGTTAACATCCCTTAAGCTGAAATAGTATTTGATTTCAGCTCCAGATTTTGAGAGAGCCCCCCTGATGCTCATATATGCACCACTTATCTTCAATTGCTGAAAAAACGAACTCTCTGAAATCATTATAATGGAGATCGTTTGAAGAACAATAAAGACCAGCAGAGATACAAGCCACTGAAAACGGGGAGATCTCTTTTTTGTCATATCAATTATGCTCTATCTGATAAGGTAAGGCAGCTTATCGCAGTTTTTTAATGCTATGCTCGTGCCTCTGGCTACGGCATGTAGAGGATCCTCTGAGACATGGAATTTAATGTTTATCTTCTCGGTCAACCTCTTGTCAAGACCTCTTAGCAGTGCTCCACCACCGGTAAGGAATATGCCCTTTTGAACGATATCAGCATATAGTTCCGGCGGAGTCTGTTCAAGAACAGAGATTACCGCAGCCTCAATCTTTGCAACAGATTTATCTATACAGTGAGCTATCTCCTGACTTGTTACACTAACCTCAACGGGGTGTGCTGTCATAAGGTTTGGACCTCTTACAACATATGGTTCAGGATATTCGTCAAGTTCGCTGAGTGCGGCTCCCACTCTGAGTTTTATATCTTCAGCAGTCAGCTCGCCAATTTTAATATTGTGTTGCTGACGCATATATTGCTGTATCTCGTTTGTGAAGACATCGCCGGCAACCCTTATGCTCTGGTTGAATACTATACCACCAAGGGAAATAACGGCAATCTCTGTAGTACCTCCTCCAATGTCAACCACCATATTTCCTGAAGGAGCCTCAACATCAAGGCCTATTCCAATAGCCGCCGCCATTGGCTCATAAATAAGATAAACATCTCTTCCTCCCGCATGCTCGGATGAGTCCCTTACCGCACGGATTTCAACCTCAGTACTTCCGGAAGGTATGCAAACAACCATTCTCAGACTTGGAGTGAAGAGGCTGTTTCTGTAGTTAATCATCTTAATGAAGCCTCTGATCATTGCCTCTGCAGCATTGAAGTCTGCGATGACACCGTCTCTCAGCGGCCTTACCGTCTTTATGTTTGCGTGGGTCTTCCCGTGCATCATCCTTGCCTTCTGACCAAACGCAATAGGTTTGCCGGTGTTCTGATCTATAGCCACAATTGAGGGCTCGTCCACAACAACCTTATCGTTCATAAGGATGATTGTGTTAGCTGTCCCCAGGTCTATAGCCAGCTCTTGAGTTAAAAATGAGAATGCCATATTTGTATATTTTGTATTTCTATTATGTCCTATTAATGTTTAAAGTGTCTTATCCCCGTTGTAATCATGGGAATACTCCTGCTGTTACAGTAGTCAATGCTCTCTTGGTCTCTGACAGAACCGCCCGGCTGGATTACTGCCTTAATTCCCGCTTTGTCTGCAATCTCTACGCAGTCCGGGAAGGGGAAAAATGCATCAGAGGCCATAACTGCCCCCTCCAGATTAAATCCAAAACTTTCTGCCTTTAATATCGCCTGCTTAAGCGCATCTACCCTGGAGGTCTGCCCTACACCTGAGGCGAGTAGAGTCTCGTTTGCCGCTAGAACAATTGCATTTGACTTAGAGTGCTTAACAAGTTTATTGGCAAATGTTAGGTCTCTCAACTGCTCCGCTCCGGGTAAAGCAGTTGTTACGACTCTATGCTCAGAGGCCTCTTCTACCTCAGCATCCCTCTCCTGAACAAGTGCCCCGCCAAGAAGAGATCTGAATTTATTATTTGTACGTATCTCTTTGTCGTTTATAAGAATTATTCTGTTCTTTTTCTCTTTTAGTATAATTAGAGCCTCCTCAGTATATGACGGTGCAATTACAACTTCAAAAAATAATGTGTTCATACCCTCTGCCGAGCCTTTGTCAATCTCCAAGTTTGATATAATAACTCCTCCGAATGCAGAGACAGGGTCGCAGGCAAGTGCCGCCTCCCAGGCCTCTTTAACAGAATTCCTTGTTGCACAACCGCATGCATTGTTGTGTTTTAGTATTGCAACCGTCGGTCTGTCAAAGTCACCTATGAGTTCAATTGCCGCTTCAATATCAAGCAGGTTGTTGTATGATATCTCCTTCCCCCAAAGCTGTTTAGGGAGAGAATTCTCCTCTCCGTAAAAGCGGGCATTTTGATGAGGATTCTCCCCATATCTTAGCCTTTGTGAGTTTGAGAAGCTCTTTCTGAACGTTTCAATCTTCTCCTCTCTGTTGAAATAGTTAAAAATTGCACTGTCATAACCTGAACTCTGTGCAAATGCATATGCTGCAAATTTTTTCCTCTCTTTCAAAGAGGAGTCTGCCCCCCTTTCAAGAATCTCCATCAATTCGCCGTAATGCTCCATTGAGGGAACAATCAGCACATCTTTGTAATTTTTAGCCGCTGCTCTGATCAGAGAGATTCCTCCAATGTCAATTTTCTCAATAATCTCCTCATGCGATGAGTCAGAGGAAACATATTTTTCAAATGGGTAAAGATCCACAATCACCAGATCAATAGCAGGGATTTCGTACTCCTCAATCTGCCGGTTATCAGATTCCATCTCTCTTCTGTGAAGTATCCCCCCAAAAACTTTAGGATGCAGAGTTTTAACCCTACCGCCCAGAATAGAGGGGTACCCGGTAACCTCCTCTACACTCTTTACCGGAAGACCGATAGATTTTATATAATCATATGTTCCGCCGGTGGAGAGAAGCTCCGCCCCAAGCTCCGCTAGCCTGGTTGCTATTTTGTCAATGCCATCTTTGTGATAAACAGAGATTAACGCTCTTTTGATTGTTCTTTGATCCATACCTCTTAAATAGATACAAAAATAGGAAAAAAAGGGCAATAAATGTTTAATTTTGCGGTAATAAACTATAGGTTCCAATGGAGAGAAAAAGATATGCCATTATTGTAGCAGGGGGATCAGGCACCAGAATGGGAGGATCTCTCCCTAAACAGTTTATGTTGCTTGGTGAGAGGCCTATACTGATTCACACTATTGAGAAGTTCTTCAGTCTCAGGCGGAGGCCTGAGCTAATAATTGTTGTCCCTCAGAATTTGAGAGAGCAGTGGAAAGCGATATGCAAAGAGTATAAATTTGCTGTCAGCCATACACTTGTGTCAGGAGGGATTACTAGATTTCACTCCGTTAAGAATGCGCTGAAGTATATTGAACCGGGTTGTGTTGTTGCGATTCACGATGCCGTCAGGCCATTTGCGGATAGTGATTTCATTGAAGGGCTTTATAACGAGGCGGAGGAGTCGGGTGCAGTAATACCGGTAATAAAGGTTACCGACTCTTTAAGGATTGTAGAGGGAGAGGAGAGTAAACCGGTTGACAGGGAGTTGTATGTGGCAGTTCAAACACCCCAGGTATTCTGGTCTGAGCATCTGCTTAACGGATATGAGCAGGCATTTTCCCCGCAGTTTACCGACGATGCGTCAGTAGTTGAGAGCATAGGTGTGAAAATAAAATTTGCCGCGGGGTTGACGGCAAATATCAAAATAACCAAACCGGAGGATATGGTTCTGGCCTCCGCTTACCTTACTTCTTCTTAAGTGAGCTTCCTTTTTGAGGGAAATCCTTTACCCATACCTGCCTCTCAATGGCCTGGTCAAGCGAAATGAAAGTCTCAGTCTGCTCAACAGAAGGTATGTTCTGGATTGTGTTGATTAAAATCTCCATAAGGTGATCGTGGTTCTGGCAATATATCTTAAGCATCAGGGCATGTTTGCCTGTTACAAAGTGGCACTCTACCACTTCAGATATATTTTTTAGAGCCTCAATAACTTGAGGATAGTGGTTAGCCTGCGCCAGGCTTACGCCTACAAATGCACAAACATTCAGTCCCAGGGTTTGCGGTTTTACAAGCAATCTGGAGCCTGTAATAATTCCCAGGTTCTCCATTTTCTTAACCCTCTGATGTATAGCTGCTCCAGAAACGCCGCACTCTCTGGCGATCTCTAGAAACGGCATCCTTGCATTTTTTACAAGGAAGGAGAGAATTTTTTGATCAATTTGATCAATCTGATATTTAGGCATATAAGTTAAATTTGTAATCTAAACATACAAATATAATAATAAATTATAATTAAGATGGATTAATTTTTTGATAAAAGAACAGCCATCTTAACGGAATCTCTCCTGAATATGCCGTTAAATAATCTGAATAGGAGCAGGCAATAAATTGATTTATATTGTTTTTTATGTCAGGTACAACCATCCACCATCTGCCTGTAGTTGTGCTTGAAATAAAAACAAGTTCCTGTCCCTCCTGCCCCATACTTACAATTTTCTTGTTAAACATATCCTCATGGACAGTCACTCCAGGATCTTCTGAAATGCTTGCTGCCATTGCTTCAAACAGATGCCAAAGCACTTCAGCGGTTAGTTGGGTGCTTTGTGCAGAGTGCTTACTTTTTGAAACATAACCATAAAGCGAGAGAGATTTGAAGCGCTGACCCATTCCTATATATCTGGCCAGTTGACACATCTCCTCTCCGTACAGCCCATTTGGCAGATTTTGCGAGTTATCAGGGAAATCGGCAGCTCTTATGCTCTTCATGTCCACAAAAAAGTGAGATGAATTTCGCATTAGAGGCTCGGCATTATTAACACCACCCCTTAATGTGCCAAGGCGCATCTCCTCAAAAAATCTGGTTCTCAGTATCTTGAGTTTGGATGGATCGTATCTGTATAGTTGATAACCAACATGTGAAAAGGCCTCTGCATTTTTGTCGGCCAGAATAAATGAGAGAAGGTCGTTCCCTGAAAATTCACTCCCGGCAGAGATTAGAGTTGCCGAGTAGGGCTTCTCCGGAATAAATTTCTCAATTGATGGTAGCTCCTCTCCAGCAAGGAGTACACTCCTGAGATTCATTGCTTCACAAAGATCAAGCGTCTTCTTCAACTGATTGATACCGGGCTCTATACAATAAATCTTATAAGCAGAGTGGCAGAAAAGGCTATTGAGAGACTTAAGGAGATGGCTCTCTCCGGTAGTATTGATTATGACAGCCAAGGCACTGCCTGCGGTAATCTCGCTTAAGGCTGCTGCCGGGATCACTTCAAAATTTGAATTATTCGCTTTCATATTTTAGTATTACGAATTATCGCTTTTTTGCAGGCTTTTCCGGTGTCTCTTCAATTATTTTAAGGATGCTCTCCAGATCCATTGAAGCAGGATCTTTGCCTTTAGGTATTTTGTAGTTTTTCTTACCCTTTTTGATATATGGGCCGAATCTGCCGTTTAGTATCTCAATTCCCTCTTTTTCAAAGGATTTTATTAGTTTTTGCTGCTCCTTCTTGTCACTCTCCTCAATTATTGCAGCAGCCTCTTCTATAGTTACGGTATAGGGGCTGAACTCTTTAGGCAGAGAGATGAATTTGCCCTTATATTTAATGTATGGACCGAATCTTCCTGATGAGGCAATCACCTCTTCATCTTTTATCTCTCCAACCCTTCTTGGCAGGGCAAACAACTGCAGAGCCTCCTCCAGTGTGATTGTTTCAAGCAGCTGTCCCTTTGCAAGAGAAACAAACCTCTTTTCAGGATCGTCACTCTCCCCGATCTGGGCAAGAGGACCAAATCTTCCAAGCCTTACAATGACTCTCTTTCCGCTTGCAGGGTCTGTTCCCAGCTCCCTCTCGGCATTTTTTGGCCTGGACTCCTGCAGTGTCTCTTCTACCCTTTTACTGAATGGTTTGTAAAATTCGTCAATGAGCTTATTCCATTTCAGCTTTCCCTGAGCAACAATGTCAAACTGCTCCTCAACCTTTGCTGTAAAACCGAAGTTAACGACACTGTCAAAGTTCTCTACAAGGAAATCATTTACCAGTATTCCAATGTCTTCCGGAAATAGTCTCCCTTTTTCAGCTCCCCACTTCTCTACGATAGTGCGTTTTGTAATCTCCCCCTTCTCAAGGGTTGCAATTTTGCACACTCTCTCGGTGCCGGGTCTGTTGTCTTTTGTTACATAACCGCGCTGCATTATTGTGGAGATTGTAGGTGCGTATGTTGATGGTCTTCCTATTCCAAGCTCCTCCAGCTTCTTTACCAGACTGGCCTCTGAATAACGCGGGGGTTTCTGGGTGAATTTCTCTGTAGCTGAAATGCTGACAGCATCCATCTTTTGTCCGGCCTTCAGCTCGGGAAGACTGAAGGGAGCATCTGACTCCTCTTGTTCGTCATCGGTTGACTCTGAGTAAACTTTCAGAAAGCCATCAAACTTGACCCTGTCTGCTGTTGCTGCAAACCTGGCGGCAACGCCCTCCGCTCCAATCTCAATCTCTGTTCTGAGTATTGAGGCATCTGCCATCTGGGAGGCAACAGTTCTCTTCCATATAAGGTTATATAGTCTCTTCTCTTGCGGTGTTCCGTCAATCTCAATATTATTTATATAGGTGGGTCTTATAGCCTCATGTGCCTCTTGAGCCCCCTTGCTTTTAGTGGCGTATTGCCTTGTTTTTGAATACTCTTTTCCGTACAGTTCTGAAATAACCTGTTTAGCTGTTACCAGGGCGAGCTTGGAGAGGTTAACGGAGTCTGTACGCATGTATGTAATGAATCCGGATTCGTATAGAGACTGTGCAACTCTCATTGTCTGATTCAGAGAGAATCCAAGTTTTCTGGATGCCTCCTGCTGTAGGGTAGATGTTGTGAAAGGTGGAGATGGACTCCTTTTTGCATCCTTCTCCTCAACGGAGATAATTCTGAACACGGCATCTTTGCAGGATTCAAGTACGGAGAGAGCTTCGGTCTCACCCTCAAACCGCTCAGCAACCTCGGCCTTAACCTTTATACTCTGCTTTGTTCCTTCCGGATGGAAAAGTCCCTCAATCTTGTATTGGGATTTAGCAATAAATGCAAGTATTTCCCTCTCCCTTTCAACTATAAGCCTGACTGCTACAGACTGAACCCTACCGGCAGAGAGTTTCGGCCTAACCTTCTTCCACAATAGTGGAGAGAGCTGAAAGCCCACAATTCTGTCAAGAACTCTTCTGGCCTGCTGAGCCATTACAAGATCCATATCAATATCTCTTGGACTTTTGACAGCATTGTCTATTGCCTCTTTTGTAATCTCGTGGAATACAATTCTTTTTGTCTTTTCCGGATCTAGCTTGAGAGCCTCGCTCAGGTGCCAGGCTATCGCCTCTCCTTCGCGATCCTCATCGGATGCCAGCCATACTGTTGATGATTTCTTGGCCAATGCTTTAAGTTCGGAAACAACCTTTTTCTTATCATCGGAAACAACATAATTGGGCTCGTAGCCCTTTTCAAGATCTACGCTCAATGTGTTTGATGCAAGATCCCGTATGTGACCGAAACTTGATTTTACTGTGAATCCTTCCCCCAGAAATTTGCCTATAGTCTTCGCTTTAGCAGGAGACTCGACAATTACTAAATTCTCTCCCATATACTCTGTAATATACCTTGATGGTTGCAAAGTAAGGGAATAAATAAGGTATAATCAAAATTTTTATTCCTAATTTTGCCCTTCAAGACACTATAGATTCTGTAGAAAAGATGGAGATAAAAAACAGGCAAAAATTTCTTAAATGGTTTAGGATCATAGTTTACGGACCATTTGCACTTCTGTTGTTTGTACTGCTTCTTGTGGGCATTTTTGCAGACATACCCTCATTTACCGAACTGGAAGATCCCAAGAGTAATCTGGCCACAGAGATCATATCTGAGGAGGGGGAGATTCTGACAACATTTCATATTGAGAACAGATCTTATGTGACTTACAATGAACTTTCACCAAATCTAGTAGCGGCAGCTATTGCTACTGAGGATGCCAGATTCATGAGCCACAGTGGAATAGACTTCAGAAGCCTGGCGCGGGTGGCGGTAAAATCAATATTGCTTGGACAGACCAGATCTGGAGGAGGAGGTAGCACAATTACACAGCAGCTTGCCAAAACCCTCTTTCCCAGAGATACTGTCAAAAGCAGTATTCCCGGAGCCAGACACTTAGTCTTGGGTGTCAATAAGTTCAGGGAATGGATTACGGCTGTTAAACTGGAGAGAAACTACACAAAAAACGAAATCCTCAGCATGTATATGAATGCTGTTTTCTTTGGAAGCAATGCATACGGAATAAGGGCGGCATCAAACACCTTCTTCTCAAAGCATCCTTCCGAACTAACGGTAGAGGAGGCGGCGCTGTTGGTAGGTATGGTTAATAAACCGACAAGATTCAATCCTGTAATAAATCCGGAACTTTCACTGCAGAGGCGAAACCACGTTCTAAATCAAATGAGAAAGTATGGATATATTGAGAGAGCAGCATATGATTCTATTGTACAGATACCGGTTACTCTTGCCTATACTCAGCAGGATCACAACTCCGGCCTGGCTCCCTATTTCAGGGATATGCTTAGAAGAGTTATGAATGCCAGGGAGCCCTCAAGGTCTGACTATCGTTATAGTGAAGATTATACGGCAGACTCTACCCTGTGGAGGAATGATCCGCTCTATGGATGGCTTAATAAGAATCTTAAACCTGACGGAACAAGGTACAATCTTGACAAGGATGGCTTGAAAATATATACCACTATCAATGCAAAAATGCAGCGCTATGCAGAGGAGGCTGTTGCTGAGCATCTTGGAAAAGATTTACAGCCGACATTTTTCAGAGAGCTGAGATGGAAGAATAACAGGCCATTCTCCAACAATGAACCAAAGGCTGTTACAGATAATATAATGAAGCAGGCCAGACGATGGAGTGACAGATGGAGGGGATTGAAGCAGGAGGGTTTGTCGGACCGGGAGATTGAAAAGACATTTGAGGTACCTGCAAAGATGAGGGTCTTTTCATGGAAGGGAAAGGGTTATATTGACACCACAATGACCCCTAACGATTCAATTCGCTACTATAAATCTTTTTTACGCGCATCCTTTATGGCAATGGAGCCTCAGACAGGATTTGTGAGAGCATATGTAGGAGGACCGGACTACAGATATTTTAAATATGACAATGCCAGACAGGCTAAAAGACAGGTTGGTTCAACAATCAAGCCCTTCCTCTACACACTTGCTATGCAGGAGGGATTCACGCCTTGTGATAAGGTTGTAAATGTTCCACAGACATTTATAGTAGGAGACACCACTTGGACACCTGAAAGCACTGATAAACCCGAGTGGATAGGGAAACATGTTACTCTTAAATGGGGTCTCACCAAGAGCTCAAATAATATCTCTGCATATCTTATGAAGCAGTTTGGCCCTTTTGCAATGGTTGATATGGCTAGAAGATTGGGAGTAAAGACTCGTCTGGATCCGGTTGTTTCACTATGCCTTGGACCGGCAGATATTACTCTTTATGAGATGGTAAGTGCATACAATACATATCCGAGCAGAGGGGTTTTTGTAGAGCCGGCATTTGTTCTTAGAATTGAGGATAAGGCGGGTAATGTCCTTGGCAGCTTCACCGGCAGAAAGCGGGAAGCAATAAGCGAATCAACAGCTTATTTAATGGTTAACCTTATGCAGGGGGTTGTTAATGAGGGGACAGCTGCCAGATTGAGATACAAATATGTACCAAGAGGTCCTATTGCCGGTAAAACAGGGACTACAAATGATCAGTCTGACGGATGGTTTATTGGGTATGTCCCTAAACTTACAGCTGGTGTATGGGTTGGAGCTGAAGACAGACAGGTCCACTTTGAGAGCCTGGCATTGGGTGGCGGTTCCAATATGGCATTACCTATTTGGGGTATATTTATGCAGAAGGTTCTGGCTGACGGGACTCTGGGAATTACTGAATTTGACTCATTCATCCCTCCGGCGGGATTCTCTGCTGTTTTAAACTGCAGTGGGGCAGATGATGAATTGGAGGGCTCTTCCGCTGCAAATGATCCATTTTTCCATTGATATCTACATTTAAATGAACAGAAAAGTTGTAGCCCTCGTTTACGGGGGAGATTCCTCAGAGGCAGAGGTCTCTGTAAAGAGTGGCAAACATGTTGCAAAACACATAGACAACATATTATTTGAATTTCATGAAGTGCTGGTTAAAGGCACTGAGTGGAATGTTGTCGGTGACCCGTCTAATATATGTAAAATAGACAAGGCGGATTTTTCATTTGTGCTTGACGGCAAAAGAGTGAAATTTGATGTTGCACTAATCATGATACACGGAACGCCGGGTGAGAATGGGCTCCTTCAGGCCTATTTTGAGATGATTGGAATTAAATATACAACATGCCCGTCAACGCTGTCTGCCATAACTTTTGACAAATATGCCTGCAAGTGTTATCTGAGGGATACCGGAATAGCTCTTGCCAAAGAGGTCTTTCTTCATAAAAGGGATATCATAAACGAGGATGAAATTATAAATAAACTTGGCCTGCCTCTCTTTGTCAAGCCGAATGTAGGGGGAAGCAGCTTTGGAGTTACAAAGGTGAAGAGGAGAGAGGATCTGAGGGGGGCACTTGAGTCTGCTTTTGCCGAGGCTGAGTCGATTCTTGCAGAGGAGTTTATTGAGGGGAGAGAGATGACAAATGGAGTCTTTGAGTCAGACGGTGAGCTGGTAAGACTTCCGGTTACGGAGATTATTCCAGATAACGAATTTTTTGACTATGAGGCAAAATACCTTGGTGCTTCAAAAGAGATATGCCCTGCCGGGATTACAGATGAGCTCTCACTGAGAATTCAGAATACAACTCACAGTATTTACAGGTATCTGGGATGCAAAGGGGTTGTAAGGGTTGACTATATCGTAAAGGGTGATGATATCTACTTTTTGGAGATAAATACAGTGCCCGGAATGACTGAAATGAGCCTGGTTCCTCAGCAAATCAGAGCTGCAGGTATGACCGTAAAGGAATTCATTACGAAACTGATAAACTCTGCGTTATGAAAAGACTAATTGTAGTACTGGCAGTTGTAAGTGCAATGTTCCCTCTAAACCTGACGGGACAGCAGTGGATATCCGGTAAGGTTATTGATTCTAAAGGGGTGGGCTTGAAAGATATAATCGTGTCAGACGGTCACACTGTTGTTAAAAGTGACTCTTCCGGGGCATTCTTCTTTGACACACGACCGGGAGCAAAATTTGTATATGTATCCACTCCCAACGGATATGACCACGAAGGTCCCTTCTTCCAGCGACTTGACAGAAACTCAGGTAGCTATACCTTCAAGCTTGTAAAGAGGGAGAGCTATCCGGGTTTTTTCATACACACAGGGGATACTGAAAGCGGAGTATATAAGGATTGGGTAACTCTTTTCAAAAGCTATGTGAATAATGTCAAACCAGCTTTTGTAGTCTTCAACGGTGATATTTGCTATGAAAGGGGAATGAGGTTTCACGCTTCTGAACTGAATGAGTCAAAGCTGGGGGTACGGACAGTCTTTACTCTTGGCAACCATGATCTTGTTGACGGGAAGTTTGGTGAGGAGCTTTTTGAAGAGCTTTTTGGTCCTGCATGGTACTCTTTTAATATAAACGGAGTGCATTTTGTTGTGCTTCCGGTTTTGCAGGGAGACAGAAAGCCGGGTTATACTGCTGATGATCTCTACTCCTGGCTTAAAAATGATCTTGAATCAGTAAAGACGGGAACTCCGGTAATAATATTCAACCACCATCTCTGGGGGTTTGAAACAGATTTTGTGCTTAAAACAAAAAACCTTGAACTGGATCTAAAAGCCTATAATTTAAAGGCATATTTATATGCCCACTACCATACAAACATATTTCACAGAACCCTAAAAGGGGGAGTCGCCACTATATCAACTATGTCTCCCAACAAAGGTGGCAAAGATCACGCCCCATCATCATTCAGAACTGTATATTTCACACCAGAGGGGGATGTGAAAACAAAATTAATTTACTCTCCGGTTGATAAGCTTGTCAGGGCAACAGCTTTTGATGATGAGGAGGGTAGAGGCAGGACTCTGCTCGGAAGAGAGAGAAGAAACATAAAGGTAGTTGCAACCGTTTACGACACACCCTCAGCTGCCGCATCTGTATCGGCAATTGTGGGTAAAAGGGAGTTTAAGATGACCAAAATATCAGAATTTAACTGGAGCGTCTCCCTACCTGCCAATTTGATAAGAGATCCCTTTGCAGTGGATGCAATAAGGGTAAAAGCAGATTACCAGGATGGGAATGTGATAGTCAAACCAGTGGATTTTCCGGCGACACCAAGGGTTGTCTGGAGTACAAATATCGGGGGACCAGTGTTCTTTGCTAATCCGGTAATAACGGACAAGCTTGTAATTTCAGCCACTACTGATGACGAGAACGCAAAAGGTTCAGCTGTAGTTGCTCTGGATAAATCAACAGGCAAAGAGGTGTGGAGGGTTAAGGCTGTAAATTCTATAAAAAACAGGATGGAGTTATGGAGCGGGATGCTTTATGCATCAGATGTGGAGGGGAGAGTATATGCTATAGATATCTCCAGAGGTACTTTAAGATGGACAAGAGAGCTGAGGAGCGGTTCAATTCACCCTATATACACACAGGGTGTGACAGTATATGATGGAGTAGTTTACGCAGGTCAGGGAAATTTCCTGACGGCAATGAGGGCAAATGACGGTAAAGTTCTTTGGGTTAACCAATCTTGGAACGGAGGCGTTTCAACAATTGCCTCTCCCGTTATAGAGCCTGGTTCAGGGGTTTTGCTTACTGCCGGATACTGGAGTGGCAGATACGCCCATAAAGCAGAGACAGGTGAGCTCCTTTGGGAGAAGAAAGACAATATTACAAGGTATTCAGACAACTCTCCGGTAGCATTCGGAGGCTCTCTGTTCTATACATCTCCAAATTATATAACAGAGGTCCAGCCACTAACAGGCGAGGAGAGGGTTAAAATCAAAATTCCATACACAGTCAACAGCTACTCAAAGCCACTTGTTACAGACAGATTATATGTAGTAGGGACAACGGACAAAGGTGTCGCGGCCTTCAACAGGGCAGAGGGTTACAAAGAGATATGGAACTTCAGACCCAATCCCGGAATTTTCTACACAGCTCCCTACACAATGGACCATCAGCTTACTGTTGAGAGTAGCCCTGTGTTATACTCCGGAAATATATATTTCGGGGCAAACGATGGATATCTGTATTGTGTAGATGCTGAGAGGGGATATTTGAACTGGAGGTTAAACCTTGGAACACCACTTTTATCATCTCCCGTAATTGACAATGAAGTTATCTACATAGCAGATTTTGCGGGGAATCTGTGGGCTCTCAGACTTTGATATGAGAACTTATGGCACCTTTATAGCAGACGTTAAGCTTCTTCTATCGCCTCTTTACGGCATAGAGGAGGCAAAGGCAATAGGAATTAGGTTGCTGGAGAGTGTTTGCGGAGCCTCTGTGTGGGAGCATATTGTTGAACCGGAGAGGGTAATTGACCAGGTGAGCTCAGAGTCTCTTGATAAAATGGTTAAGGAGTTGCTCCGAGGAAGGCCACTACAGTATGTCACAGGAGTTCAGCAATTTATGGGGAGGGATTTTAAAGTCTCAGAGGGGGTTTTGATACCAAGACCAGAGACAGAGGAGCTTGTATTATGGATTAAGGATGAGTACCGGTCAGGATCAACTCTTAAAATTTTAGATGCCGCAACCGGTTCCGGCTGTATTGGTGTTTCATTGGCATGTGAGCTTCCAGGGGCAGAGGTTTATATGACAGATATCTCCTCAAAGGCCCTGAAAATATCAAAGGAAAATTCGGAGAGAATTTGCTCAGAGGAGAGATTGAAAAGGGCAAATGTCAAAAATCCGGTAATATTCAGGGCAGATCTTTTGACGGGAGCCTTGAGTCAGACCATTTTTAGCGGAGGAACATTAGATATTATTGTAAGCAACCCGCCATATGTTTTAGAGTCTGAGAAGAGTTTAATGAGGAGTAATGTGCTGGATTATGAACCTCACGAAGCTCTCTTTGTCCCTGATTCAGACCCGCTTCTGTATTATAAGGCTTTGGCAAGTTGGGCAAAGGATCTGCTTAAGGATGGTGGGGCTCTCTATATGGAGCTTAATGAGGCTAAGGGGCTGGAGACTGCCGAGCTTTTTATGGAGAGGGAGTTCTGTGATGTAGAGTTAAGAAACGATTTAAATGGAAAAGTGAGAATGCTGCGTTGCATTTACAGAGAAAATTGATACTTTTGCAACAATAGAAGAGATGGGAATAAAGTTGTCAAATATTCAGTCATGGTGGTGGCACAAATCAAATATGATTTGTGAGCTGTCTGCTATGCCGTTGCATCTGTAATAAGAGATATTGTATATCAAAGGAAACGCAAGGTCCGGAGCTCACGCTCCGGGCCTTTTTTTATAATTTAAAATGTAAATCAATATGAGAAAGAAATTCATTCTTGAGGAGAGTGAACTGCCAAAAAGGTGGTACAACATTAAGGCGGATCTTGCAAAGAGCCCGGATCCGTTACTTAATCCGTCAACAAAGGAGCCGTTAAAGCCGGTGGAGATGGAGGGGCTTTTTGCAAAAGAGCTGGTTAATCAGGAATTTTCTAATGAGAGGTGGATAGATATACCTGAAGAGGTCCTTGAGATGTATAAAATCTACAGGCCTACACCACTTGTCAGGGCTTACGGTCTTGAGAGAGCTCTTGATACTCCGGCAAGGATATACTTCAAGAATGAGAGTGTCAGCCCGGTGGGTTCTCACAAACTGAACACAGCTATACCACAGGCCTACTATAATAAAGTGGAGGGAATAAAGAGACTGACAACCGAGACTGGTGCCGGACAGTGGGGCTCAGCAATGAGCATAGCATGTCGCCATTTTGGTCTGGAGCTGGATGTATTTATGGTGAGGCAAAGCTACGACGCAAAACCATACAGGAGAGTCCTGATGAACTCATATGGAGCATCTGTGCATGCCTCCCCCTCAGAAAAAACCGAATTTGGGAGGAGCCTTCTTAACTCAAAACCAGAAGAAAGGGGAAGTTTAGGTATAGCTATCTCAGAGGCAGTAGAGGCAGCTGTTAGCCATGATTCAGCAAGATATACACTAGGGAGTGTGCTTGACCATGTACTAATACACCAGTCAATAATCGGGCTTGAAGCAGAGATGCAGATGGAGATGGCGGGAGTGATGCCGGATAAGGTAATAGCCTGTTTTGGAGGAGGGTCTAACTTTGCCGGAATAGCCTTCCCATTTATCAGACACAATATTAAGGCAATTGCGGCAGAACCAGCTGCCTGCCCAAAGCTAACCAGGGGTGAATTCAGATATGACTATGGGGATACAGCGGGTCTTACCCCGCTTATACCTATGTTTACTCTGGGCCACGACTTCTCTCCTGAGCAGATACACGCTGCAGGTCTAAGATATCATGGCGGGGGAAGACTCCCAAGCCACATGAAGCGGGAGGGCCTTATTGACAGTGCAGCTGTTGATCAGGATGAGGCTTTTGCAGCTGGACTCATATTTGCCAGAAGCGAAGGAATACTCCCGGCACCTGAGAGTACTCATGCAATTGCTGTGGTTTTGAGAGAGGCTTTAAAGGCAAAGGAGGCCGGAAAGTCAGAGGTGTTACTATTCAATTTGTCTGGACACGGACTTCTTGACCTTGCAGCATACGAGGATTTTTTGCCTAAAATATGAGCATATTTGTACATTTGCACCACTAAAAAATGGTTATGCAGTACTTTGGCGAAATTATATCAATAGCGGTGGCTGTCTCATGGACATTCACCGCTCTGTTCTTTGAGTTTGCTGGTAAGAGAATAGGATCTCTCTCTGTAAATCTGTTAAGACTCCTGTTTGCCTTTTTTCTCCTGGGTGGGATGCTCTTTATTACAACCGGATCCTTTCTTCCTGCAGAGGCAGATGGCAAAACATGGCTATGGATGACTCTTTCAGGCCTTGTCGGATTTGTATTTGGGGATCTGTGTCTATTCTATTCCTACACAATTATCACAGCCAGGTTTTCACAACTTCTGATGACCCTTGCACCACCCTTCGCTGCGTTTTTTGGATGGATTTTGCTTGGTGAGAGCCTTTCACCTATGGGATTTCTGGGAATGGCAGTGACAATGTTTGGTATAGGGATATCCATACTAAAGAGGGGAGGTACTAAAAACGGAGATGCTACGGCAATTGCCGGCACCAGCCATATGGCAGTGGTAACATGTTGCGAAAAGGAGAAAAAAAGCTTTGTGAAAAAGATGATGCCGGATGTTGAACTTCATCTTCCTATGAAGGGGGTTTTACTTGGAATAGGTGCCGCTTTGGGCCAGGGTTTCGGAATAGTGCTAAGTAAAGTGGGGATGAATCACTACTCAATCTCAGCACAGGGGACAGAGGTTGCCTCTTATATACCTTTCGCAGCTACACATATGAGAATTATAAGCGGAGCGATAGGCTTTGCCCTGATAATTGTGCTGACAGGAAGACTAAAGATACTGCGGGAAGGTGTTAAGGACCGCAAAGCAATGGGCGCAACCTTTATGGGCTCAATATTTGGCCCATTCCTTGGAGTATCGCTCTCTCTGCTTGCAGTTCAAAATGCTAATACAGCAGTAGCATCAACAATTATGGCGACAACTCCTATTATTATTCTGCTTCCTTATGTATTGCTCTATAAGAAAAAGGTAACATGGGTTGAGACGCTTGGAGCTGTGCTGAGTGTTGTGGGTGTATCCCTGTTCTTTCTCTAGACCTCCTATTTAGTTAGCCCCTGAACAGCTCTCTTACAAGTTCAGGTATATCTTTTATCTCTACAACCTTAATTCTCTGTTTTCCCATCTTTGGATGTTTGCTGAAGGCAGAGACAAATATTTTTTCAAATCCAAGCTTCTCCGCCTCTGCTATTCTTCTCTCAACCTGGCTTACAGGACGTATCTCTCCGCTAAGGCCGACCTCTGCCGCAAAGCAGAATCCGGAGGGGATACAGAGGTCAAAATTTGATGAGAGAATTGCACAAACAACTGCAAGGTCGCAAGCAGGATCGGTAACCCTTAACCCTCCTGCCATATTGAGAAAAACATCTTTTGAGGCTAGCTTAAAACCGGCCCTTTTCTCAAGAACAGCAAGAAGCATATTTGTCCTTCTTGTATCAAATCCTGTTGCAGACCTTTGTGGGGTCCCATATGCGGCAGTGCTTACAAGAGCTTGTGTTTCAATTAGAAATGGCCTTGTGCCGTCCAGCATTGCCGCCACGGCAATTCCCGAGAGATCCTCTCCATGCATTGGAATAAGCATCTCAGAGGGGTTTGCAACCTCTCTTAACCCCTGAGCTGCCATCTCAAATATTGCGAGCTCTGCAGTTGATCCGAATCTGTTTTTTATACTTCTTAGTATCCTGTAGGAGTGTCTTGTATCCCCCTCAAACTGGAGGACCACATCTACAATGTGTTCTAGAACCTTTGGTCCGGCAATGCTCCCGTCTTTGGTAATATGGCCAATAATTAGAACCGGAACGCCACTCTCTTTGGCATATCTGAGAAGCAAAGCGGCACACTCTCTTACCTGAGAGACAGTCCCCGGTGAGCTCTCTAGTGCCTCTGAGTACATTGTCTGTATTGAATCAATAACAATAAGCTGAGGATTAGTCTCTGTCGCCTGTAAAAGAACATTTTCAATAAGTGTCTCGCTTAGAATAAGGCAATTAGAGTCATCACCACCTAGCCTCTGAGCCCTTAATTTAATCTGCCTCGAGCTCTCCTCGCCAGACACATAAAGAGTTTTGATATGAGGGCAATGAAGAGGAATCTGGAGTGACAGGGTTGATTTACCAATTCCCGGCTCGCCTCCGATTAGTACCATAGATCCCTTTACCAGCCCCCCCCCCAGTAACCTGTCCATCTCAGACATCTCCAGTTGTATCCGCTGCTCCTCTGAGGTTGTTATCCCTGACAGGGGTTCGGGTTTAGGCGATTGTCCCGCCCGTCTGGATCCTCCTCTGCTGAAAGGTGTGGCCTGACTTGCCTCTCTTGATACAATCTCCTCTTGCATTGTATTCCACTCTCCGCAGGCAGGGCATTTGCCGAGCCATTTTGCACTTTCATTTCCGCAGGATGTGCAGAACCACGCCTTTTTCACCTTAGCCATCCCAGTATTATTTATTACTTTACAAATATAATTATCTTTGTCTGAAATGACCTTAAAATGAAACCTGCAAATACCTTTAAAGTAGCTCTATTGCTGCTTCTTTTTCTCTGTCATACAGACATATATGCGCAAAACGCTAAAGAAATTAACATTGATGATTTCAGAAAATATATACTCAAGGTAAAGCAGGAATGGAATATTCCGGGCATTGCCGCAGGGGTAATTAAGGATAGTAAAGTGGTTTTTTTGGAGGGTTTCGGAGAGGCACGTCCGGATGGAACTCCCGTAAATGAGACGACACTTTTTCAGATAGGTTCTGTATCCAAATCCTTCACAGCCGTATTGATGGCCAGACTTGTGGATGAAGGGAGGGTAAAATGGGACGATACAGTAAAGAGCATTTTACCGGACCTTGATCTTTATGATGACTGGATTGAGGAGAATCTTCAGGTAAAAGACATTATGACCCACAGAATGGGAATTAAGGGACAGCAGGGTACTTATATTCCAAATCTCGGCTACTCAAGAGATGATGTGTATAAAATGATGCATTTGCTAAAACCTGGTTACAGCTTCAGAGGTTCATACGAATATAATAACATTACATTCATTATTGCCCAGAAGATAATTGAAAAGCTTTCCGGTAAAAGCTGGGAGCAGAATCTTCAGGAGGTAATTCTGAATCCTCTGGGGATGTATGGAACATCTGCAAACGGAGAACCCTTTGCCGCATCGCCATACTCAGCAGTACCATATGATTACGGCTGGAGAGACTCAATTTATTACTCTCCAATTTTTGGGGAGGAGCAGGCTCTGCACTGGCTGACAGTTATCGGACCAGCCGGTTCTGTAAACTCTACAGTTCCGGATATGCTCAAATATGTACAGTTTCATCTGGACAAAGGTAAGGCAGGAGAGAGCGAAATTATTTCCAAAAAGGGGATGGATTATCTGCACAGGGGATTGACCATTACATCTCAGGACTCTTCAAGAACAACACTATATGCCCACTGCTGGTTTGTTGAGCAGAATAACAAATACAGACTATGGTTCCATACAGGAACGACATGGGGATTTACTACTCTTGTTGCATTTGTGCCTGAGCTTGATCTTGGTATGGTGTTTCTTGTAAACTCGGATGCCCCTGCAAATTTGAGATACTCGCTGATGAGAAGGCTTATTGATATGTACAGAGGCGAGACTAATCTCAGGGATTATAGTACAGAATATCTTAAGGAGTGGATAAAAAGCTCTGCAGAAAGCAGAGAGAAGACAAAGGCAAATGAGGGCAAAATTGAGCGAGTCCCAGCCCCTTCGCTTGAGTCAATTACCGGTGTGTATGACAAGGGTGAGCTTTTTGGAAAGGCAGTTATAGAGATTGAGGGGGGAGATGCGTATATAAAGGTAGGTCCAAAGGGCTGGAGACACAAACTTGTTCACAGGAACGGCAATGAATTTACATTCAGAAGCGATGGCCACGGCTTTAGAGTTAAGTTTGATACCGGAGATAAGCCATCTCTTGATATTGACTTTGGAGGCGGAGAGAATTTTGGCCCATGGATAAAAGTAAGCAACTAAAAACCAAAATAATAACAATTTAACAACACAACTACAAAATGACTAAAAAAAGCCGTTTTGCAAGAGTATTAGACACTATTGAAGTGGTAGGGAACAGATTGCCGCACCCTGCTACACTATTTTTTATGATGGCAGTGCTTGTCGCCCTTTTATCATGGTGGGCGGCCGCCTCCGGACTTCAGGCCACCCACCCGGCTACAGGTGAGATAATTAAGGTTAGAAACCTTCTTGACGCAGATGGAATAAGGTGGATCTACACAAATGTAGAACACAATTTTGTCAAATTCCCTCCACTTGGACTTGTTCTGGTTATAATGATAGGCATAGGGGTAGCTGAGGGGTCGGGACTCTTTACTGTACTTGTGCGCCAGCTTGTTCTCGGGGCACCGAAAAAACTGATTACAGCCTCAATTATTGTTGCGGGCATATTCTCACATCTTGCTTCGGAGGTTGGATATGTAATACTGATTCCTTTGGGTGCAATGATTTTCCATGCACTCGGACGACATCCTATGGCCGGCTTTGCAGCTGCTTTTGCAGGAGTTAGCGCCGGATTCGGCTCCAACTTCCTGATAGGCTCAGTTGATCCGATTTTGGCCGGTCTATCAACGTCAGCAGCAAACATTATTGACCCTGAAATGAATATCAACCCAATGGTAAACTACTTCTTTATGGTAGTTAGTGCCCTTATGGTGGTATTTGTGGGTACATGGATAACAGAGAAAATTGTTGAACCAAGGCTTGGGACATATCATGGAACAGAGAAACCTCTGGAAATAGAGCAGATAACTCCTCTAGAGAAAAAGGGGCTCAAGTGGGCCGGATGGGGCACTCTGCTCTTTATGGCTGTGATGGCAATGACCATCATACCTGAAAATGGATTGCTCAGGGACCCTGAAACAGGAGGTATTCTTCGCTCTCCCTTCTTTTCCGGGATAGTGGTCGGGCTTCTGCTTCTCTTTTTTGTGCCCGGTATGATATACGGGATAATTGTAGGATCAATAAAGAGTGATAAGGACGTCATTAAACATATGACACACTCCATGAAGGGGCTTGGAGGATACATTGTACTCGTATTCTTTGCAGCTCAGTTTATATATTGGTTTAACTACTCAAATCTGGGTCTTGTAGTTGCAATTGACGGAGCAGAATTCCTTAAAAGCGTAGGTTTTACAGGAATTCCTCTGATCCTGACATTTGTACTGCTTGCTGCATTTCTAAATATGTTTATGGGTAGCGCATCTGCTAAATGGGCTATTATGGCACCTGTCTTTATACCGATGTTTATGCTTTTGGGTTATCATCCCGGTTTGACACAAGCCGCATTCAGGATTGGCGATTCGGTTACAAATGTAATCACCCCAATGATGAGCTATTTTGCCCTGATTGTTACCTATGCACAGAAGTATGATGAGAAGAATGGGATAGGGACTATCATTTCGCTGATGATTCCATATACTGTAATATTCTTGATTGTGTGGGCCATTCTTATTACCATATGGTTTACATTGGGAATACCTGTAGGTTTTGACGGACCTATACACATGCCATAAATTTCAAAATCAATACAATGAAAAGGTTATTCGCGATTATTGTTTTTGCTCTCTTTGCATTCACCCTTTCCGGGCAGACTCAAAAGAGACCGGTTATTGGTATCTCCTCTACCTGGGGAGGGGGTACAACTACTCAGGTTCCGGTTACCTATGTCAACTCGGTGATTTTGGCCGGAGGAGTCCCATTGGTGCTCCCTCTGACAGATGATTCAGAACTTCTCGGAGCTATGCTTGACAGAGTTGATGGAGTAATTATGACTGGCGGAGAGGATATTGATCCTCTAAAATGGTTTGGAGAAGAGCCTATACCTGCAATGGGAGAGATTGCTCCCAAGAGAGATGACTTTGATATCGCTCTTATCAGGCTTGCTGTTGAGAGAGGCATTCCCCTGCTTGGTATCTGCAGAGGACACCAATTGCTTAATGTTGCATTTGGGGGCAATTTATATCAGGACCTCCCTTCACAGTTAAAGGGTTACTCGGTTAAACACAGACAGAGTTCGCCAGGCTGGTACGGAACCCACTCAATAAAGATTGAAAAGGGTTCTCTTCTGAACAAGCAGATAGGGTTGGACAGCGTTGCAGTAAATACATTCCACCATCAGGCTGTAAAGGACGTTGCTCCTGGATTTAAGGCGACAGCATGGTCAAAGGATGGCGTAATTGAGGCAATGGAGAAAACTGGCTCCTCTAAGGTATTTGGAGTTCAGTTCCATCCGGAGGTATTCACTTCAAACGGCTATGATACGTTTATAGGGATATTTAAACATTTGGTAAAAGAAGCCTCTATTTACGGAGCTTCGCGTAAGACAAAATAAGTCCCAGAACAATTGACAGAGAGGCTGCAAAGAGTACTCTGTACTGATCCGGAAGGAGGAAGGTTATCGTGTGGGCAGGCACCCAGAACAGAGGGATTGTCTTGCCCACTACGAATTTTATAAACCCGCTCCAGTCAATCTTTGATACGGCAGAAGATAGATCCTCTCTGCCCTCTATCATTGAATCTGTTACTCTGTGAAGAGCCATGAAGACAGCCCCAAAGGTAAAGTTCATTATTGCTGAGACATAAAGTGCAAAAAGAAATTTTGAACCGCCTGTCCACAATAGCCCTTTGTCAATAGCTCCGCTTACTCCGGATGTGTATAATGAAAACATTGCTACAATCATAATTCCAAGTATCCCCCACACCAACATCTTTGCCGGCATACCCTTCACTGGTTGCCAGGAGCCCTTTACCAGCCTTACGGCAAGGAACTCTCCCATCATTGATAGAATTGCAAATTTGATAAAGCCCAGTATATAGGGGTGTGCTGCGGTTGCAGTCTCAAATACCTCTCTTGTTGATGGTATTGCAAGGAAAACTGAAATTGATGCGAGCAGCGATATCCAGATAACCCATCCGTGTCTAGCCATATATTTGAAAATTAATTCGCAAATATATGGTTTTTATCGTCTTCTTCTTCTGCGATCTTTTTGTTGAACAGGTTCTGAAATCGCTAGTTCGTGCTCAAGAATGTCAAGTTTTTTGCCAATAAGCTTCTGAATGCTCTTTAGGAGAGTTCTCTCTTTTGTGTCGCAAAATGATAATGCAATTCCAGACATACCAGCCCTGCCTGTTCTTCCAATTCTGTGAACATAGCTTTCGGGATCCTCCGGAAGGTCATAGTTGATTACATGAGAAAGGCTGTTGATATCAATTCCACGGGAGGCAATATCTGTAGCTATCAGTACCCGTATCTTCTTGCTTTTAAACTTCTTAAGAGCTATTTGCCTTGCGGTCTGAGATTTATTGCCGTGAATTGCATCACTTCTTATACCCTCTCTAAGCAGGTTTTTTGCAATCTTATCTGCACCATGTTTGGTCCTGGAGAAGATTAAAACAGACTCTTTACTCTCGTCCCTCAGAAGGTCCACAAGAAGCGGCATTTTGTGCTCGCGGTCTGCATAATACAGATATTGCTCAATTGTGTCAACAGTAGATGATGGCGGGGTCACATCAACCCTCACAGGATCTCTTAAGATGCTCTGAGCAAGATGTGCTATCTCATCCGGCATAGTTGCCGAGAAGAGTAGAGTTTGTCTCTTTTGTGGCAGCTTTGAAACAATCCTCTGTATATCATGAATAAAACCCATGTCCAGCATTCTGTCTGCCTCGTCAAGAACAAAGAACTCAATGTTTCTAAGGTCAATATAGCCCTGTCCCATCAGATCCAGCAGCCTTCCGGGTGTTGCGACAAGAATCTCAACCCCTTTTCTGAGTGCGTCTGTCTGAGGTCTCTGGCCCACTCCGCCAAAAATTACAGTATGTTTAAGATCTGTGTATCTTCCATATGCTGCAAAACTTTCAGAAATTTGCAGTGCCAGCTCCCTTGTTGGTGCTAGAATGAGAGCTTTAAGAACTCTCTTTTTTCCGTTTTTCTCAGATTTGTAAATATTCTGCAGAATAGGAATGGAGAATGCAGCCGTTTTACCGGTGCCTGTCTGTGCGCAACCCAGAATGTCGTGGTTATTTAATATTACCGGAATTGCCTGTTGTTGAATGGGTGTAGGGGTAGAGTACCCCTCGTGATTAAGAGCTCTCATCAGAGGCTCAATAATTTCAAGATTTTCAAATGTCATTAGGGGCGCAAAGGTACTATAAAAATGCTAATAAGCAACTTTTAACGATTTTCCAGAAAAACAGATACAAAAACAGAGTGCTTTTTCCTCGTTTTTATTATTGGTTCATTCAGATCCGGGACTATATGTCTGGCATCGTAAGAGAGACCCCTGATCCTGCCAATATTCCATGGTTTATATCCATCTTCTGGTTCTTCGTAAATCTTTTGGATCCAGTTGTATAATTTTGAAGGGTCATAAACGGTATAAGGGAAAAAATCCACATTTACAGTTCCCTCTCCGCTATGCCACCGCCTAGCATATTCAATATCTACACCTTTGACCTTTTTACCATTGTTGTATGGCCCCCCTACGATATTCTCAGGGATATTCACACTAACAAACCAATCAGGATTATCAATAGGTATCCCGGCTGCATCAAGAGCGGCTATTGCAAAGGCAGAACACCCAGCCCCCTCGTTTTCAAATCTTGGCCAGAAATCTCCTCCGTAATACTGGTAAGGTCTGTAGTCGGGATCATCATCTCCAGAGAAAATGGAGAAGAACTTAAGGACCCTTTCAGCAGCCTTATCGTTCAGGAGGTATCTTAAGAATGATATTTTCTTTCTTTTGTTGCTCTGGTAGTAGTCTATAAACTCCTCTATTTCAGAGTTACTCTCCAGTCTCCCCTTCATGGGGGCCCCAAGTATTCCCAAACCTACGCCATCCTTTATAAAAAGCCTGATCTTTTCGCTGTTTGAGGTAGATCTCATAGCCATCCTCACGGTTGAGTCTGCAAGCGGAGTGTTAAGAACAATAAGCATATGGCCTATGGAGTAGGTGTTTTTGGCGAATCTTGATAATATGAAGCTGTCAATTGAGGTCTCCATCAGAGTAGAGGGAGAGCTCCAGTTAAGGGGGATATAAGATGGAACAGAATAGAGCAAGAGTTCGTTAACTCTGGAGCTGTCCTGAAAGGAGATTACCTCATAACCCTTAGCATGAAGGGTTCCTGTTAACAGGAGAACTAGCGATACTATTTTAAGAAATCCTCTTTTCATAGCTCCTATGTTTTATTAATCAACAAACAGAGATGGCCTCTCTCTTGATTTGAATATTGGGTCTTTGGGAGTATCCAAGCCGGTTGCGTCTATTTCTAACCCTTCAAAAATTCTCCCGCTGACCGATCGTTTGTAACTCTTTGAAAAGCCCTCCAGCGGATCCTTTCCGGAGAGCCGCCTTTTTATCCATTCGTAAATATAACTAGGGTCATAAATAAAGTGGGTAAAATGTGTTTTCCACTCCTCTCCCTCGCCATTATGCCACTCTTTACACTTAAGAACAGACATAGGTCTTACTTTAACGCCGTTATTATATACTCCGCCAACAAGATCAAATGGAACATCAACTTCAATATACCATTCCGGGTTGTCAATGTTTACACCGGTAAGCTGTAGTGCTGCCATCCCAAAAGCACTGCATCCGGAGCCCTCCCCTTTGAATCTCGGCCAGAAGGAGCCACCGTATCTGTCCGATGGACTTCTTCCCAGGGAGTCGCGGGAAGAGAAGATTTTTACATACTCAATCACCCTTTCAGCAGCCTCCGGCTTAATTTTGTATGAAATAAACGATATCTTTCCTCTTCTTGCAAATTTGTCAATCTGTCGCGCCAACTCGTCCTGGCTCTCCATTTTGCCCGCTACAGGGGCACCTAACATAGCAAGGCCTATTTTGTCCGCCAATACCATCTTTCTCTGCTCTGCAGGTCTGCTACTTGCGATAGAGGTTCTAATGAGAAGATCTCCCTCCGGGTTAATTAACTCAATAAACAGGTGGCCAATTGGGTATAATTTTTTGTTGAAGGAGGCCTCCATATAGCTGTTAACGGTAGATTTTATGAGCAGTGAGGGGGAGCTCCAATCTATAGGTCTGTATGAGGGTATGACAAAGATGGAGAGTTCATATGAACTCTCCGCCCCGGTATTCCTTCCGTAAATGCTGTCACCATCACCTGTTGCAAACAGTTGTATAGTTAGCAAAAGGATAATAGACAGAAAGCAAGTTTTGGTCAGTCCTCCCCGCATAAATGGAATCAGAAAATTTTTGGGATAAATTTTGGCACCCGTTTAATGTAGTTTGTATATTCAGGGTACTTGCCCTTGCTTATGCCCTCTGTAATCCAGGCACTACCCTGAAAAAGCATAAGAAGAAGAGCCGCACCAGCGATGCTCCAGTTTATCAGCACTCCGGAAGCCGAAACGCTAAAGAGATAAAATGAAACCCATATGGATTGTTCACCTAACCAGTTAGGATGTCTGGATACCGAAAAGAGTCCGTCGCACATAAATCCGCATTTGTGAGAGTTTTCAAATCTCTTCGCTTTCTCAGCAAGCCCCTTCTTCTGCTTTTGGAAACTGAAAAGCTGATTGTCAGCCACTGTTTCAAGAGTAAGAAATCCGACAATCAGAATTGCTGCTACTATGTCAAGCCAGCTGAGAGGGCTCTCCGGATGTGTTGCTGCTACCAGGAGAGGGGTAGAAAATAGCATTATCAGAAATTGCTGATAAAAAGAGATAAAGACAAGATTAAAGATGCCAAATTTAATTCTGCCTTTCAAAACAGGTTTCTCTCTGAGGACGCTCCACCTGTAATCCTCCTCTCCTCTCCAGGGTATGATACTGTAGCCTCCCTTCCTCGCAAAATTCCAGGTTAGCCTTGCACCCCAGGCTATTGTCATTAATGCCATAATCCACACCCTCGCAGAGTCCGGATAGTGAGCGAGAGTGACAATAGCATAGACCCCGGGCATCAGACTCCAAAGTTTATCCACCTGGCTGTAGTTCCTGGAGATCTCTGAGACAATAAAACAGAGTGCAACAACAGATAAAAGAATTTTTATCCATAACAAAGCCAATGAGGCAACTGCTTCATTACCCCAGAAAAAGTTTACAAGAAAGGTTTCCATGTTATTTAGATGATTCTGTAAATTTTGTCGCTGACAAGCTCCTGGCACTGGATTTTGTCGTAATTATTGACAAATTTATTCTCGTTTTTGAAGTGGAGGAAAGCGTCAGCCTCATCATTGCCTTGTGCCCATCCCAGTATTTGGCAGTTAGGGGTTTCGTTTCCATCAGGGTCCATTGTGGTACCGTCACAAGTAAAGAAGATGTAATTTTTCATAAATTGGTTCAAAGTTTTTGGAAGTTGTAAGCAATATATGATAAAAATCCCTTAATCGCAAATCAGAACCTGTAGCCAATCCTTATATCCGGACCCCATAAGAACTTATTAATGAATTTTGAGTTAATGTTGAGATTTTTAAAAAGTTCGTGACCCTGGTAGCTACTCCCCAATACGGCAAAGAAATTATTTTTGCCAAAAAGCGGAAAGTCTGCTCCGATATAAGTACCGAATGAGACTCCGAATGCCTCCCCGGGCTTGTGTCCGGAGCTGAATGTGTATCCAATATTCATTAGAAAGTACGGAGATACCTTTGCCTTAAGAAAGTAGAATTTCAGCCTTGCATAAAGAGGGAAAATCAGCCTGTCGTATGTGCCGTCTGTTAAGCCGATACCACCTCCAACTCCAATAGTTGAAAAATCAGATATTATATAATCATAGTTGAATGCAGCTATCCCATAATTGTGTCTAGCGTCTCCAACCCCTTTTACAAAGCCAAGTTCAGCAGACATAACGAACTCCTTCTGCTGTTGGGCAAATAAACAACTCCAAAAAACCAGTGCGGTAAACAACAATAGAGATCTTTTCATCTTTGCAAACAATTATATGTTAATATGCACGTCATTATCTTGCCCTGTTCACGATAATTAATGCAGCTATGACACCGGGTACCCAGCCGGCGAGTGTCAGCAGAAAAACAATGAGAACGGAGCCACAACCGTAATCAATAACGGCCAGTGGCGGAAAAAGGATACACAATAGAACTCTTAAGAATGACATAACAGTACAAACTTAGTAAAAAAATATCATAAAGGGTGTGTAAAGCAGAATCTTGCACCTCCCTTATAATCTTTATCCAGCCAAATTTTCCCGCCAAGTCTGGAGATAATCTGTTTTGATATGGCAAGCCCCAGTCCTGCTCCCTGTGTATAGTCGTCCAGCTTTTCAAATCTCTCAAAAAGCCTGTGCTGTTTCTCAGGTGGGATGCCTCTGCCGGTATCGGATATTGAGAAAAGTACATCCTTCTCCTCTCCCCTGAGCTCATATTCAAGAGTAATTGTGCCACTCTCTGTAAACTTATTGGCGTTAGAGATGAGGTTTATCATAACCTGAGAAATTCTGTGAATGTCTGTTTTTAGCATTACATCTCCGGGATGTGGCCTGCAAACATACTCAACGCCCTCCTTCCTCAGGTGGGCAGTAGTCTGGAAGATTTTATCGCATAACTCCTTTAGGTTTATCTCCTTCATATCCATCTCAAATTTTCCCGTATCCATTTTTGATATATCAAGGATGTCTGAGATAAGAGTTAGGAGCATATCAGAATTCTGACTTATTACCTCGCTGTATCCTATTCTCTCTTCGTGAGAACACTTCTCTTCAGACATGAGCTGGGAAAACCCAACGATTGCGTTAAGAGGCGTTCTAATTTCATGACTCATATTTGCAAGAAATGCAGATTTTAATTTATCTCCCTCTTCTGCTCTTGTCTTAGCTTCAAGTATCTCCTTTTCGTTCCTCTCCAGGGCTTTTCTGAGTGTCTTGTTCTTCATGTAAACAACAGCGAGGAATATAACCAGAGAGACAAGCAGAATAACTATCAGTACAGCCAGCAGAAGAAACTGCTTATACTGTCTCACCTGCGGGTCTTCGCTGTCGTTAATGACACTGTTGGACGGAAGCATATAGCTCTCTACACCCATCTCCGTTAACTTCCGTTTGTCAAAACTGTAATATCCGTTGTTTACAATATACTTTACCTCTTTTGTATTCCCGTTATTGAACTCCTCAATCTGTCTGGCAATCTCTCTGGCATCAACATGGTAAGATGGAACGAATCCGCCAAGTGCTGTGCTGCCAATGCCAAGACCAGTCATTGAGAAGGTTGGAAGATCCTTTCTGCTTTCAACAATTGTCTGGAGTGAATTGCCAAGAAAGTACTGCCCTTTTATGTTAACACGCCATGTGCCAAGAAGAAGCACACTATTCTCCGGCAGAGAGCTTATCTGTCTTGATATCTCCTCCTCAGAGAATAATCTTCCGTCTAGAAACTGGAAGTCTATTTCCGGAAATAGCTTTGATTCGCTTTTTGCAAGAGCTTTAAGAGATGCTCCTCCATATGTGTTATCAGTAAGAACCGCTACTGTTCCGGTGTTAGGGAAGAAGGTCTTAATCAAACCTACATTCCTGCTGAAATCATATTTGTTAAGATAACCGCCTGTAGTTGCTCCAGTTATACCTCTCTTTTCTACATTAACCGGCACAGGGTCCCAGAATCTTGATATTGAGTCTTTAGGAATGGCAATTCCGTTATGGCTGGCAAAAACCGCAAATATGGGGAGCTCCCTGTACTTTGCTCTGAAGAGGGAGTCTCTCTCTGAAAGAGACAGGAATGATGCCCAGGCCTCTTGTCCAAGAAACACGATAGACATGAGCTCTCCTTTATCGTACTCCTCAATAACACTTTTAAGCTCGTCACACCAAAGATGAGCCTCAGTCTGGAAATTTTTGAAACCCATATCCTGCAGCATAATTTTGTTTGATGGATTTTTAGCAAGCAGGGTGTTCTGGAATGAGTTGATGAAGTTGCTCATCCTTTTAGTGTCCGGATTGTATGAGGCTATTATAAGATGAATCCCGCTCTTTCCTCCAGAGGGCTCTGAGTTTGAGGCAAGAAGTTTGCCGCAATCAAAGGCGGAGATAAGCAATAAAAGAGTTAGAACTAGTAGTTTCTTCATTTTTTCAGGGTGATTTTCAATAGTGAAATAGCTCCAAACAGAAGCATTGTTATTGATTGGGATCCGTGAGATATGGTGGCAAAAATTACTCCGGTAGTTTGTGAGACACCATAAACAGAGAGAAGGGCGAGAGATATAATCAGGTGGTAAGCTCCGATTCCTCCCTGAACAGGTATTACCCAGCCAAAGCTCCCTACAACCATGAGGAACAAAGCATCATCTACTCCAAGTCCCGTCTGAAGGTTGTCAAAGGCCAGAATTGTTGAGTAACTCATTAGCCAATAGCATACCCAAAGTAAAATTGTATATAGCAAAAATGTCCACTTTTGAGGCATTTTAAATCCGGAGAGGAGTCCGGCTAATATACCCTTTACAATAGTCACAATCTTAGCCAGCAGGGGATGACTTTTTCTGTACCTCCAAATCATGTACAGGAATATTGCAAATGCAATTATTACAACAGCTCCGGTGATCATAAGATCTGTTGATAACCTGTTCTCAAGAGAAGAGATAATCTGGTTGTCAATAAATCCGCCGAATCTGTCCCAGAAAAAGAACATTACTCCGGCAGAGACAATCAGCAGTGACAACATATCTATGCTTCTCTCCAAAACAACTGTACCTGCAACTGTTTCAAAAGGGAGACCTGTTTTTCTAGAGATGACTCCGCAACGAGCCAGTTCACCTGCTCTGGGGAGTGCAAAGTTTGTTATGTATCCTACATTGATACCGTGCCAGGAGTCTCTTCTGGAAACGGGTTTACCCAGAGGCATCATTATAAGTCTCCATCTTAGTGCCCTTATGAAAAATGCAAAGACACTTATTGCCATAGAGATCCCTATCCATCTCCAGTTTGCATCCTTTATGCCTGCAACAAAACTTTCAATCTCCACCTCTCTGAATGAGAGCCAAAGGAGAATTCCGGCAAGAGACAGAAGAACAATGTATTTCAGAATTGAGATTAGTTTCTCAGTATTAAGTAACATAATGTAACTGAGCAATTTTTTTGCAAACCTACAAAAAAATATGAACTTTGCGGGGATGAAATCAATATTGGGAATAGGTAACGCATTAACAGACATCCTCGCTGTGCTTGAGGATGACTCTCTGCTGGATCTCTACCATCTGCCTAAAGGTAGTATGCAGCATGTAGATCGTGAAACAGGAGACAAGATTTGGCAAAGGCTCCGAACAATGGGTGTGCAGCTGGTTGCAGGTGGCTCTGCCGCTAACACTATTGCAGGTACAGCTGTTCTGGGAATGCCATCATCATTTATAGGAAAGGTGGGGGCGGATGAACTTGGCTCTCTCTTTAAGTCAGATCAGGCCAGAAACGGAATAAATTCAACTCTTCTTAAAGGAAAGGCCGCATCGGGAAGGGCGATGGTATTTATTACTGCGCCAAATGCTGAGAGAACATTTGCTGTCTATCTGGGTGCAGCAATAGAGATGGGTCCGGAGGATCTGACGCCTGAGATGTTCAAAGGATATGACTATTTTCATATTGAGGGATACCTGGTACAGAATCAGGAGCTTGTAAGAAGAGCTGTTGAGCTTGCAAAAGAGGAGGGGATGATAATATCAATAGATATGGCAAGTTATAATGTTGTTGAGAGCAATGATGCTTTTCTGCACGATATTATAGAGCACTATGTTGATATTGTTTTTGCTAATGAGACAGAAGCAGAGGTCTTTACAAAAATGCCACCCAGAGAGGCTCTGGATGAAATTGCGAAAATTTGCAAAATTGCTGTTGTAAAGATTGGAAAAGACGGCTCCATGGTGAAGAGCGGAGATGAGTATCATTATATAGAGGCTTGGCCTGCAGACACCAGGGATGCGACAGGAGCCGGCGATATTTATGCTGCCGGATTCTTATTTGCTCATGCACACGGACTCTCTCTGAAAGAGTGTGGCGATGTTGGCTCAATAGTAGCAGCCAAGGTGGTTGAAGTTATAGGCCCCAAAATAGATATACCTCGCTGGAAGCACGCAAAGCAACAGATAAGGGAGCACACAGGGCTTCTTCAGTAATAATAACGGGCTTAGAAGAGTCCGTTTAGTCTGGCGTCAATTTTATCAATGACAACGCTAAGATCCTCCGGCTTGTCCTCAAATTTATTCTCGTCAACATCAATTATAAGGACCCTGCCGTCTTTGTACTCAGAGATCCACTTTTCATACCTCTCATTTAATCCTGACAGGTAGTCAATCCTGATTCCGCTCTCATAGTCGCGGCCCCTTTTGTGTATCTGAGAAACCAGATTAGGTATGGAAGAGCGAAGGTATATAAGAAGTTCAGGCGGCTTTACAAGCGAGAGCATAAGGTCAAAGAGAGAGTTGTAGTTTTCAAAGTCTCTTGTTGTCATGAGACCCATACTGTGAAGGTTTGGGGCGAATATGCGGGCATCTTCATATATTGTTCTGTCCTGTACCACATTCATCCCGCCTCTTTCAATTTCAACGAGACCCTTGAACCGCTCTTTTAAGAAGTAGATTTGAAGATTGAATGACCATCTTTGCATATCATGATAGAAATCAGCAAGGTAGGGGTTGTTGTCTACCTCTTCGTATTTTGGTTCCCATCCGTAATGTTTTGAAAGCAACCTTGTCAATGTAGTTTTCCCGCTTCCGATATTGCCTGCAATAGCTATGTGCATTTTGATCTTTTTAAGTGTAGGTTAGTACTCTCTTCAACTGCAAAATTAAGAAAAGATTTTAGTAATTTTGCGGAATGTTAGACACTTTGCTACACAGAGGGAGGCGGAAACAGCTTATTGAGCAGCTCTCTAAAAAATATCAGTTTAAAAAGGAGATTCTTGATGCTATGGGTCGTGTTCCAAGGCATATGTTCCTGGAATACGGACTGGATCTTCTGGCATATCAGGATAAACCCCTGCCTATCGGAGCAGGCCAAACTATATCTCAGCCATTTACCGTTGCCATGCAGACTGAGCTTCTGGGTTTGTCAAAATGGGACAAAGTGCTTGAAATAGGTACCGGATGTGGCTATCAAACTGCTGTTCTTGCAGAGCTTGGATACAGAGTCTTTACAATTGAGAGACAGAGGGCACTATATCAGCTGGCGCAGAAAAACTTAAACAGGCTTGATTACCACTCTCCAACACAATTTTATGGAGATGGCTTTGCAGGACTCCCCAAGTTTGCACCATTTAAGGGTATTCTTGTGACATGCGGAGCTCCGGAGGTGCCATCTGCCTTACTTGAGCAGTTGGCAATAGGGGGGAAGATGGTTATTCCCATTGGGAACGGAACACAGACTATGACTGTTATAGAGAGGAGCAGCGAGAAGGAGTATTTTAAAAGTGAACACGGAGCCTATAAATTTGTTCCTATGCTTGAGGGAACAGAGCAATAAAAGTTATTATTACAAAATATGATACAGATTAAATCATTTTACTTTAACGATCTGAGAGAGTGCAGCTATCTTGTTTGGGATGAAACGGGAGAGTGTTTGATAATTGACCCGGGGTGTTACACATCCAGCGAACAGGAGAGGCTTGCAAAGTTTATTGAACAGAATGGACTTAAGCCGGTAAAACTTATAAATACTCACGGCCATTTTGATCATATTATGGGAAACGCCTACGTTGTGGCAAAATGGGGTGTTCCCTCATTCATACACAAGGAGGATAAACATCAGCTTGCAAGAGCGAAGCAGTATACTGAGATGTTTGGATACAAAATTGAACAACCACCTGTGGATACTCATGATCTTGAAGATGGGGATGTGATATCCTTTGGAAATAGCTCTTTAAGGGTTATTCATACTCCGGGTCACTCAAGAGGTGGTGTATGCCTGGCTGCTGACAAAGATAAATTCGTAATAACCGGAGACTCTCTTTTTGCCGGGAGTATAGGGAGGACAGATTTGCCGGGAGGTGATTATGAACAGCTTATGGAGAGCCTGCTTGAAAAAGTACTTAAACTCGGGGATGATTATACTGTATATCCCGGACACGGTCCGGCAACAACTATTGGAAATGAAATTGCAACAAACCCTTTTCTGAGATATGAATAGGATAAAAAATATGCTTATGAGATTAAAATTATTGCTGATTCTGCCTCTTTTCGTATTCTGCACCGGAGCGGGTAATGGAACGGCTAATGCAGCATCTGGCGAGGTTGAACAGGTAGAGCAGATTGTAAAGGTTCCGGCCATTCCTAAAAAGCTCTCCTTTGCCGGAGAGGATGTGCCACTGAACTATTTTGATGTTAAGGAGTCTCTGCAGAGAGAGTTGATGATTATCTCATACTGGCATGCAAGTATAACTTACATAATACAACTTAACAACAGATACCGTGATGAGATAGTTAGGATTCTTAAGGAGGAGGGCCTGCATGAGGATTTCTATTATTTGTGTATTGCAGAGAGCGGTCTTCAGCCGGTTGTCTCTCCTGCTAATGCCGGGGGGTACTGGCAATTTCTGGCAGGAACGGCAAAGGAGTATGGACTTGTTGTAGATGCTGAGGTTGATGAGAGGTACAATGTAGAGAAATCCACAAGGGCTGCCGCTGCCTATTTTAAGAAGGCCCATGCCGAGTTTGGAACATGGACAATGGCCGCTGCCTCATTCAATATTGGAATGAGTAATGTAAGGTACAGAATGAGAATTCAGTCCCAAAAGAGCTACTACGACACTCAGTTCCCTGAGGAGACGGGAAGATACCTTTTCAGGGCTCTGGCCTTTAAGATTTTACTTGAGGAGCCAAGAAACTTTGGATTTTACATAGGAAAGGATGATCTGTTTAAGCCACTAAAGTATAAAGAGGTTACAGTAAAAGGACGGATTGAAAACTGGAGCGATTTTGCCGCTTCTCACAATACTAACTTTAAGATGCTTAAGATGTACAACCAGTGGATCCGTTCAAATAAACTGGAGAATAAGCAGAATAAAACATACATAGTTAAAGTTCCCGCTGAGGGGGCTAGGGAGCTATAGCAGCCGTAAGCGATATGAGCAACATTGAGGTAAGAGGCGCAAGGGTACATAATCTGAGGAATATTGATGTTACCATCCCCAGAAACAGGCTTGTCGTGATTACCGGTCTGAGCGGCAGCGGAAAATCCTCCCTTGCCTTTGATACCATATATGCGGAGGGACAGAGGAGATATATGGAAACCCTCTCTGCATACGCCAGACAGTTTATAGGGACACTTGAGAGGCCGGATGTTGATTCAATAGATGGCTTAAGCCCTATTATCGCAATAGAACAGAAGACTACCGGGAGAAATCCCCGCTCCACTGTCGGCACAATCACTGAAATTTACGACTTTCTCAGGCTGCTTTATGCCAGAGCGGCAAATGCCTACTCACCTGTTACAGGACTTGAGATGATAAAATATTCAGATGACCAGATTGTCTCAAGAATAATGGAGGATTACAGAGGAAGAAGAGCTATACTTCTATCTCCTCTTGTAAAAGGGAGAAAGGGCCATTACAGAGAGCTCTTTGAACAATACATAAAAAGGGGGTTTATTCAGATAAGAGTTGACGGTGAGATTAAAGATCTGCTGACAGTAAAGCCTCTTGACAGGTATAAATCACATTTTATTGAATTGGTTGTGGATAAACTTATCCCATCCGACGACTCTCATAAAAGAGTGAAGGACTCTGTTGTATCGGCTCTTCATATTGGAAAAGGATCTCTGGCGGTATTAGATTCTGAGAGCGGAGAGGTGAGACATTTCAGCAAACACCTTATGTGTCCTCAGAGCGGACTCTCATTTCCTGAGCCCGCACCACACACATTCTCTTTCAACTCACCACAGGGTGCCTGCCCCCACTGCAAAGGTCTTGGTATGATATCCAAGGCAGATATATCCAAAATAATTCCTGACTATTCAAAGTCAATATCTGAAGGTGCAATAACTCCAATAGGCTCTTTTAAAAACAATATGGTTTTTGCGCAGATAGAGGCCATCGCAAAAAAATACAGCTTCTCTCTGCACGATCCGGTGAGCGATATTCCGGAGGATGCCCTCAATATTATTATTTACGGATCAGATGAGCTCTTCAGGGTTGGTCAGACTCCTGCCCTCTCTCAGATGATGAGTTTTGGAGGAATCATATCAAAAATTGAGCAGGAGGAGAACGACAGCGATGAGCTGACTATTAGAAAGGAGAGATTCATTGAAGAGGTACGCTGCCCTCTTTGTAATGGGACAAGATTAAAAGAAGAGTCTCTCTCATTCAAAATTGACGGGTTGAATATCAGCGAAGTATCCGATATGGATATTGAGCAACTAAATAAATGGCTGGAGAAACTTAGTGAGAAGCTGACAGGAAGACAGAAGATAATCGCAAGAGACATTTTGAAGGAGCTCTCTGAACGGTCTCAGTTTCTGCTTGATGTCGGGCTTAACTATCTTTCGCTTTCTAGGTCCACCAGAAGTCTTAGCGGAGGAGAGAGCCAGAGAATCAGACTTGCAACACAGATAGGCTCAAAGCTTGTAAATGTGCTCTATATACTTGACGAGCCGAGTATCGGTCTCCATCAGAGAGATAATGTGAAACTGATAAACTCTTTGAGAAGGCTCAGGGATGAGGGCAACTCAATTATAGTTGTTGAGCATGATGAGGAGATGATGACAAGCTCTGACTGGATAATTGACCTTGGACCCGGAGCCGGTGAGAAGGGGGGGCGGATGCTTTTTGCAGGAACGCCTGATGAGATAATGAAGATGGATGTTTCAGAGGCGATCTTAAAAAACAGTTTTAGCATTGAATACCTGAAAAGGATAAGGACCATAAGGCCTCCTCAGTTCAGAAGAGTGGGCAATGGTCTCTCTCTTGAGCTTAAAGGGGCAACAGGCAATAATTTAAAGAGCGTTGACATCAAGATACCCCTGGGGTGTTTTATCGGGATAAGTGGTGTAAGCGGAAGCGGAAAATCATCGCTTATAAACGAGACCCTTATGCCAATATTAAGTAACCATTTTTACAGGTCTCTTTATACACCCCTTCCATACAGCTCAATTGAGGGGATTGACAACATAGACAAAATGGTAGAGATAGACCAGGCCCCAATAGGCAGATCGCCAAGAAGCAATCCGGCTACTTATACAAATGTCTTCTCTGACATAAGAAAACTATTTGCTGAGACACCTGATGCAAAAATCCGGGGTTTTAAACCGGGCAGATTTTCATTTAATGTTAAAGGGGGAAGATGTGAGGAGTGCAAGGGGGCGGGGCTCCAGACCATTGAGATGAACTTTCTTCCCGCGGTATATGTTCACTGTAAGAGTTGCAACGGAAAAAGATATACTCAAGACACTCTTGCAGTAAAATACAGAGGGAAATCAATTAGTGACATTCTGGGAATGACAGTGAGTCAGGCAGTGGAGTTTTTTGAACATATGCCGTCAATTGTGCAGAGAATTAAAGCGATGGATGATGTCGGACTTGGATATGTAACATTGGGACAGTCTGCAACAACTCTGTCAGGAGGGGAGAGCCAGAGGGTAAAACTGGCTGCAGAGCTTGCCAAAAAGGCAACAGGCAACACCCTCTACATACTTGATGAACCTACGACTGGTCTTCATTTTGAAGATATAAGAGTTTTACTTGGTGTGCTGCAGAAACTGGCAGACCAGGGAAACACTGTAATTGTGATTGAGCACAACCTGGATGTGCTAAGATCCGTTGACTATATATTTGATATGGGCCCTGAGGGAGGTGCAGCAGGTGGCCGCATTGTTGCATGTGGAACCCCTGAGCAGCTGAAAAATAACAGTGAGTCAGTAACCGGTCGCTACCTTTAGACCAAAAAAAGAGAAATTATGCCAACAGTTAAAGTCTATTGTGAAAATCTTCAATCAATTTTTGATTGCGAACCGGGTACAAGCCTGAGTCAACTCCTTTCTGCCACAGGTTATGTGCCGGAGCACCCGGTTCTTGCGGCAATTGTTGATAATCAGCTTAAGGAGTTAAGCTTCCAGATATATGTAGAGCATAACATTCAGTTTATTGACTACACCCATCCGGATGGACAGCGCACATACAGCCGCTCGCTTAACTTTATTGTGCAGAAGGCTGTAGCAGATCTTTATCCTCAGTATTCGCTTGCTATAGACTATAATCTGCAGAATGGAATGTATGCGGAGATCCGGGACCTTCAGAGAGATGAAGATGGCACTCCAAAGGAGATACCACTAAGCGAAAAGGAGATAGAGGAGCTTAAGGCAAAAGTTCAGGATATAATTGATACGGACCTCCCTTTTACCCGACATAAAATCAAGACTGAGGAGGCTGTTAAGATGTTCAGGAAGACAAACAGGCCGGAGAAGGCACTTCTCCATGAATTAAGAGGTAAGTTTTTCACAACAGTCTATTTTCTTGATGGATATCCAGATCACTATTACGGCCCGCTGGTTCAATCCACCGGAGCAATAGAGGCCTGGGATCTTGAGTTTTTCAGCAGAGGCTTCCTGATAAGAACCCCGCCCACCAGCAATCCATCCAAAATTATTAAATCCCCATATCAGTATAAACTGTTTGATGTATTCAAAGAGTATTCGGACTGGTGCAGTATCCTTGGTGTAAGTGGGGTTGGAACTCTGAATAATGCAGTAAAGGCAGGGAAGGCAAGAGAGCTTATTCAAATCTCAGAGGGACTCCACGAGAGAAAGTATGCAGCTATTGCAGATGAGATATTCAAAAAAAGAGAGAAGGTAAAACTCGTCCTTATTGCAGGTCCGTCAAGCAGCGGTAAGACTACTACATCCAAAAGAGTAGCGCTTCAAGCTAAGGTGCTGGGTATGAATCCTGTAATAATTGAGATGGATAATTATTTTGTTGACAGGGATAAGACTCCCAGAGACAGCGAAGGAAATTTTGATTTTGAATCTTTGGGAGCAATGGATACAGAATTTCTTAATGAACAGCTTATTGATCTTTTTGACGGTAAGACTATTGACCTTCCAAAATTTGACTTTGCTGAGGGGAAGAGGTTCTTTCCCGGAGAGAGGCTCACGCTGGGAGAGAAAGATATCCTCATTATGGAGGGAATTCACGGGCTAAATCCGGCCCTCACAAGCCATATACCTAATGAGAGAATATTCAGAATCTATGCAAGTGCCCTGACATCGCTCTCGTTAGATGAAAATAACAGCATCTCTACCTCAGACAGTCGCCTCATCAGAAGGATGGTAAGGGACAATCAGTTCAGAGGCACTAAACCAGAGGATACGATATTAAGATGGCCAAGTGTAAGGAGAGGCGAGGTTAACAACATATTCCCCTTCCAGGAGAATGCCGATATAATGTTTAACTCTGCGCTAATATATGAACTGCCACTACTCAAATATTACGCTGAACCCCTTCTAAGAAGAATCCCTGCAAATTCACCGGCATCAACGGAGAGCATAAGACTTTTAAAATTCCTCTCTTACATTGTTGAGCTTCAGCCCTCTGAAATTGCAAACATCCCTCCAACTTCTGTAATGAAAGAATTTATTGGGGGCAGCAGCTTTCTCTATTAGGGCTATTTGCTTATCCAGTGCTCCGGGTTCTGTTTCTCAGTACCCTTCCATAACTGGAAGTGGATTACTGAGCCGTTCTCATCAGCAGCGGCTAAAATGCCAAGGCTTTGGCCTGTCTTTACTTTGTCTCCGGATTTGACACTTACCTTATCCAGTTTGCAGTAGAATGTATAGAAGCTGCCATGCTGAACCAGAACACACTGATTATAACCTGGCATGACAAGAATCTGCTTTACTACTCCGTCAAACACACAGAATACCTCTGCACTTTTATCAGTTGCAATATTGACTCCGTTGTTGAATGGAAGTTTAACATTTTTAAATACCGGGTGATTATGCTGTCCAAACTCCTCTACAACTGCACCTCTTCTTACAGGCCAAGGAAGTTTCCCCCGATTAAGTTCAAAATTATCTGAAAGTTTTCTGTCGGCTGCACTCTCCTTAAAATCCGGTCTCTCCTTTGCTTTCATTGCCTCAGCCAGAATTCTCTCAATCTCTCTGTTCAGCCTCTCTACCTCTTTCCGCTTGGCCTCCAGCTGGGTTCGGAACTGTTTCTCCTGTCGGGATAGCTGATTAATAGTTTGTCTCGCACCCCTTTCGTCTGTCTGCAGTTTTTTATACTCATCATTCCTCTGTTGCTGACTCTTTACAGATCTCTCCTTCATCTTCTCCAGTGTCTCAACCCTCTTTGAAATCTCATCTGATGTGGATTTGATCCTGGCAGCCCTGTTCTGCATGGATTTATTAAAATCCTTAAAATAGACCCATCTTCTGTAGCCCTGGTCTATGTTATCACTGGCAAGAACGTACATTAGCCAGGATGCCTGATTCCTTTTTTTGTATGCTTCGTAAACTAGGTGAGAGTACTCGCTCTTAAGAGTTGAAAGATCACGGTTGAGACGGTTTATCTCACTCTCGTTTTTTGTCATCTCACTGTTTATCTCCTTTATCTCGCTTTCAATCTGCGCAAGCAGCCTCTTTCTGTTGGTAATCTTTCTGCGAATGAAGTTCAGCTCTTTAGTGTTGTCAGCCTGTCTCTTTTTGGTGGACGCAAGCTGACTGTCCAAAAAAGCAATTTCCTCCTCAATCTCTCTCTTTCTCCTCTCCTGTTCTTCAACATTCTGTGAGAATAGTGCCACGGGAGAGAGGACAAACAGTAACAACAGTATGACTCTTACTACTACTTTCATCTTCTGCCGGATTTTATCTCCTCAACCTTAGAGGCTATACCTAGGGAGGGGTCCAGTTTATCCGCCTGAATCCAGTACATAAAAGCAAGATCTCTCTCGCCAAGGGAATACAATACCTCTGCGTAGTGGTCAATAATATCGGCATTCTCATTCCCTCCAAATACCATTGCCTGCTTCAGAACTGTTTTTGCCTCTGCATTTCTCCCAAGTTTATGAAGTATCCACGCATATGTATCAAGATATGTTGAATTCTCAGGCTCCAGCTCAATTGTTCTTTTGCTCATCTGAAGAGCTCTTTTAAGCTGTTTGCCCTCTTCACTAAGGTAGTAGGCATAGTTGTTTAGTGCAGGGGCATGGTTTGGTTCAAGCTTTATTGTCTTTTTATAGTATTTGTAAGACTCTTTTTTATTTCCGGCCATGTAGTAGGTATCCCCGAGGATTGATAAAATCCTTACGGTAGAAGCGCTATCCCCTTTCGCAACCGGCAGTATGCTCAGGAAGGTTTTAATTGCCGGTTCCACTCTGTTTAGCTGAAGCTCTCCAATCCCCTTCAGTTGCATGAAATCAATGTCTTTCGGATAACTCAACAGGGCAGATTCACTGACTGTTATAAGATCTTCCCACCTCTCCATATAATATAGAAGCGAAAGATATTGATGAACAGGAGCCCTCTCAGAGGGATACAGGTCAACATTGTTTTTAAGAACCTCAAGCCCTTTTTCTGCCCTGCCGGTCTGGACAAGAAATACTGCAAAGTTATAGGAAACTGCGCTGTCAGCAGGGTGAGCATCGTAGAGGTTGGTCATGAGAGTGTCAACCTGAGGGAAAAAGGTCTGAACAAACTTCTGGTTTGAGACAATCTCATTCATGTATTCAGATTTCATCCTGGGATTAACATCTGTATTGGACATAAATGGGAACATATGTTTGAAGTACATATCAAATTGTCCTCTTATTCTGTAGCTCTCTGCCAGCCCAAATGTTGCAGGAATATAGCTTGGATCAAGAGCCAGAGCTGTTGCATAATTATTTAGAGCAAGCGAATCCCTCTTTACAGATGCATAGTAATCACCTAAAAGTGTAGCGGTTCTTGGTGTGGGAGTGGAGTTGCTGAACTCCTCCAGCATAGCTATGGCACTCTCGGTTTTCCCCTGTGTAGCCATTATGTTGTATTTGGTAAGAACTGTGGCCTCATTTACCCCGCTCCTCTTCTCAATATCCTGCAGAGCAGCCAGTGCTTTGTCATAATCTCCGCTCCTTGAATAGAGCTCAATAAGTTCAATAAACAGAGATATTTTTGCAGGGTGTCTTGCCAATATTTTTTCATAGCTCTCTTTGGCTCTCTCCATATTTCCCATAGCGGAGTGAATACGAGCAAGCTGGATGCTGTACCAGTAGTTTGATGTATCAGCGTCTGCAGCCTTTTGGGTAAACTGCAGGGCCCTCTCAAGATTGCCGGACTTCAGGTTAATATCTGCAAGATAATAGAAGGCAGCATCCATATCCGGAAACTTTGATGAAAGCTCTGTAAACACCCTCTCTGCCCCCTTTACATTTCCAAGATTGAGCATCCTCAAACCCTCAATAAACATGAAGTTCCTTTCTCTGTTGTCTCTTTTTGCCTCTATAGTCCCAAAGGATAGCAGCGATGCCAGAAAAAGCAAACCTGCAACAGTATATTTTAAAACAATGCTTTTCAAGATAAAATGTCTTTAGTATGGTTAGACTCACAAAATTAATCAAATAATTTCTTTACAAATATCAATCCAATATTCAATTCTCATTGCAAATGCAACAAAAAGCCTATAAATTGCATCTATTAATAACAGCAATGGGAATCCGAAAAAGAGAATATTCCACACAGCAGGAGATCATAGAGGGCTGCATAAAGCGGGAACCAACTGCTCAGCGGAAACTCTACGAAATATACGCTCCCAGGATGCTCACCCTGGCAACCCGTTATTCGGGAGACAGAGAGAGGGCCAAAGATGTATTGCACGACGGATTCATTACGCTCTTTAATAAAATTGAGAGTTATGGAGGTTTTGGCTCTTTTGAGGGGTGGATGAGAAGGATTTTTGTAAACACGGCACTTATGTCACTTAGAAAGGCCGACGTGTTGAGAAACAGTGAGCAGATTGATTATGCCTCAGGTGAGATGAGCGATGCCCCTGATGCTGTTGAGAGCATAAGTTCAAAGGAGCTGATGGAACTTATAGCCTCGATGCCGGATGGCTTCAGATTGGTGTTTAATATGTATGCAATTGAGGGGTATAGCCATCAGGAGATTGCAAAAGAGTTGAATATAAGTGAAGGAAGCTCCCGCTCTCAGCTAAGCAGAGCAAGAGCCTGGCTTCAGGAAAGAATAAGGAGACAGAATGAAGGAGAGAGATTTTGACAACCGTTTAAAACAGAGGATGGAGAGTTACGGGGAGACACCGGATCCATCCATCTGGCTCTCAATAGAGAGCAAGATTGTTGTGCCCGCTAAAGGGGGCAGGGTTGTTTTTGTTAAAGGGTTTAGGGTGGTTGCTGCAGTTGCCGCGGCGGTCTTATTATTTTATATAGCAGGAAGAGAATTTTTTATTCAGGAGAGAGAATCCCCGCTGGTGGAGGTATTAAAAATAGAGGAGAGCCCGACAGAGATTAATGTTGACCGGCAGATTCCGGAGAGGGGAGAGGTTCCGAAAATTTTACCTGCCCCCACAGTGGCTGTTGCCAGCGTTGAGAGAGAGCCTCAAATTAAGACAGATGAGACTTTAACTGATAAAAAGACAGAACCTGAAACCGGACAACCGGAAACAAAACAAACTGCAACAAGGCAACCTGAAACGAGACAATTAAACAGAGAGTTTACCAAGGATTTTTCGGGTGATTTTCCAATAGAATTGCAGATTAAAAAGAGAAGAGGGAGACCTTCACTGGCATTTTCCACCACACTTGCCCCTTCTGTCGGGACTAACGAAAGAGTTTTGCATACATTTGCTCAGTCTGACTTTAAAGAGCTCTCATCATCTCTTGACAGAGAACAAAACCAGCCAGAGACAGTTTATGATACCAGGTACCTCCCTTCAGTATCTGTTGGCCTTCAGGTTATGATTCCTTTGAGCAAAACCTTTTCAGTAGCCACAGGATTAAGCTATTCAGCATTATACTCAATTACCGACGAGCAGAGATTCAGCGATAAAATCAGAAACGAACAGACTTTGCACTATATTGGCCTTCCGCTTTATCTCTACGCAAACATATACTCAACAGAGAGATTCTTCCTTTATGGCGGTGCCGGAGCCATGGTTGAAAAGGGTATTGCAGAGAGGATAAAAAGGAGCGGACCGGTACCTCAGGATTATACAAACAGAGTTGATGGTTTGCAATGGTCTGCCGGTGCGACTATAGGGGCAGAGTATGTCCTTGGCAGAAGAGTGGGACTCTACGCTGACCCTATGGTTATGTACTATTTTGACTGCAATCAGCCAAAAAGTATAAGAAGCGCACAGCCTTTGCAGTTTAAACTGGAAATAGGTTTGAGATATCGCTTTTAATCCTAATTTTGCAGAACATAAATTAGAGGCGTTGCAGACTATAGCTGTTGTCATATTGAACTGGAACGGCAAGCACTATCTTGAGCGCTTCCTTCCCGGTGTGGTTAAATACTCCTCCACTCAGGAGAGTTTCGTGGTTGTTGCCGACAATGGCTCAACAGATGGCTCAACAGATTGGATATCCCACCACTACCCTGCATTAAGAGTAATTAAATTTGACCGAAACCTTGGTTTTACAGAGGGCTACAACAGAGCTCTTGAAAAGATTGAGGCAGATTTTTTTATTTTGCTGAACTCAGATGTTGAGGTAACTCCAGGCTGGCTTGACAGGATGAGAGAGGGATTTGAATTGCACCCAAAGGCAGGGATTGCAATGCCAAAAATTCTCTCTGCCTTTGAGAGAGACAAATTTGAATATGCCGGGGCTTCAGGAGGGTTTATTGATATTCTTGGATACCCATTCTGCAGAGGAAGGATACTCTCCTGTATAGAGGTGGACAGGGCTCAGTATAACAGGGACTCTACAATTTTCTGGGCCAGTGGGGCTGCAATGATGATAAAGAGCTCCGTTTACAGAGAGCTGGGGGGACTGGATGAAAATTTCTTTGCCCATATGGAGGAGATTGATCTGTGCTGGAGGGCGCAACTGGCAGGTTATGAGATTTGGGCATTTCCGTCATCTGTTGTTTACCATGTTGGCGGAGGAACTCTTCCAAATAACTCTCCAAGAAAGCTGATGCTGAATTATAGAAATAACCTCTTTATGCTCTATAAAAATCTTCCGGCTCCAAGAAGGCAAATTATAATCCTTACAAGAATGCTGCTTGACGGACTCTCCGCACTGGTTTTTCTTGTACAGGGTAAAAGAGGATTTTATAGGGCTGTTTTAGATGCTCATAAAGAGTTTCGTGCAAACAAACACAAGCTTAAAAAATCCACAAAGAGTCTTAGTTTAAAACCAACCGGAGTTATGAGAGGGTTGATTATTCTCTCATTTATATTAAGAGGGGGAAAACCTAGGTTTATTGATATTGCTCCACTAATCCGGGGAAGAAAGATGTCATAGCAGTGCGGGAATTGAACGCTCCAGTCTGGTGCCCCTGGACCCTTTAACTAACACAACCATACCTGTTTCAGGGCTCTTTTGGAGTCTCTCCCTTAGTGCGTCAGAATTCTCAAAAAGCTCAACGGCAGGCTCTCCCTGTGCAATGGTTAGGGCTGCTTTTGAGAACTCTTCCCCAACCAGGAATATCTTCTCTGCATTTAACTCTAGTGCCAGTTTCAATATCTCTTTGTGCTCCTCTTCCGAGTACTCTCCCAGCTCCAGCATGTCGCCAAGTACAAGGGCTTTTCTTCCGGATTCCATCTCTCTGAAATTCTCCAGTGCAGCCCTCATGCTTGTTGGATTAGCATTATAGGCGTCAATTATAAGAGTGTTTCTCTCTCCTTTTGAGAGCTGTGAGCGATTGTTTGAAGGATAATACTCCTCAATAGCTTTTACTGCCAGTTCTACCGGAACATCAAAAAGTGAGCCTGCGGCAATGGCTGCAAAAACATTATCTGCATTATAGTAGCCAATCATCTGGGTATTGATTGATGTGCCATCTCCAAGCCTCAATCTAAGGAAGGGGTTGTCAGGGTTAACAGGCAGTATGTCTGCATTGTAAATAGACCTTCCGTATGGAGTAACCTTAATCCCCTCTCTTTGTGAAATCATCTCTCTTAAGTGAGGGTTATCAATATTATAAATTACCCTTCCTGAGCTGTTGAGCAGGTAATCGTACATCTCACCCTTTGTCTTTTTCACCCCTTCAAATGAGCCAAATCCCAATAAATGGGCTTTGCCAACGTTGGTTATCAACCCGGCATCAGGAGATGCTATTTTACACAACAGAGCAATCTCTCCGGGTGCACTTGCCCCCATCTCTATTACAGCAATCTCTGTCTCTGCTGACATTCTGAGAAGAGTAAGGGGAACTCCTATATGGTTGTTAAGATTCCCGGAGGTTGAGAGAACCCTGTATTTTTTTGAAAAGACAGATGAGATTAGCTCCTTTGTAGTTGTCTTACCATTTGTGCCGGTTAATGCAAAGAGAGGAATACCATAATATCTGCGGTGGTATGCAGCCAGTTCCTGAAGTGTCTTAAGAGAGTCTTCAACATTGATTACTCTGCTCCCTTTAACCCCTTTTCTGTCGCAAACAGACCATGATGCCCCCAGTTCAAGGGCTTTTTCGGTAAAATCATTTCCGTCAAAATTCTCTCCCTTTAGGGCAAAAAAGATATCTCCCCTCTTTATCTCCCTTGTATCTGTCGTCACTCCCGACGACTCAAGGAATAGTGAATGCAGTTCCCTTATCTCCATATCTCTATTTTTTTCCTGTTGAACCAAAACCACCCTCTCCACGTTCAGTCTCACCCAATGAACTAACCTCCTTAAGTTCAACCCGTTCATATTTTGCTATTACCATTTGTGCAATTCTCTCTCCCGGGTTAAGTGTGAAGGGCTCATCAGAGAGGTTTACCAAAATAATTTTGATCTCGCCCCTATAATCTGCATCAATGGTTCCGGGACTGTTAACTATCCCGATACCGTGCTTGGCTGCCAGACCGCTTCTGGGCCTTATCTGCGCCTCATATCCTTCCGGAAGTTCAATATACAGTCCTGTAGGTACGAGTACCCTTTTTAGTGGTGCAAGTAAGATACTCTCTTGAATATCTGCTCTGAGATCCATGCCGGCAGAGTGCAGTGTAGCGTATTTGGGAATCTCATTTTTTGAGTTGTTTACAATTTTAACCTCCATATGGATATCTTTTCTACTTTAATGTATATTGTTATAAATGTCAGAAGCAGTAACAGGTTTACGGCATATTTTACCAAAGGGGCACCCCCTGAGAATGGAATTGAGGCAAGGTAAAGTGCAATTCCGGTAATAATGAATATTGATATTCTCCTCCAGTTATAGGGTACAGGGTAGTGCCTTTTGCCCATAACTGTACTTAAAATAAACATAACTGCATAGCTGGCCAGATGTCCCCAGGCAGCGGCGTGGTAGGAGAATAGGGGCATAAATATCATATTGACTGCCAGTGTAATCGGAAGTCCGGCTGCAGTGATGTATATGGCATATTTTGTCTTTCCGGAAAGCTTGTACCACATTGATACATTAAAATTCATACCCAGAATAACATAAGAGAGGAGCATAACAGGTACTATGTCCATCCCGGCCCTGAAATCTTTCCCAATTATGAGTGAAATAATGTCAATAAAAAGAGTAATGCCAAGAAATATGAACATGCTGAATGCTGTGAAGTGCTCCATCACCATTGCGTACTCCTCTCTGGACCTCTCTTTTCCTTCTCTTGCAAAGAAATAGGGCTCAGCTGCATATCTGAACATCTGGGTAAAGAGAGACATAAGTACTGCTATCTTAACACCCGCCTGAAAGATTCCGAGCTCTGAGTTCCACTCCAGCCCCTCAGGTGTGAAAAATCTGAACAGAGGCCTGTCAACTGTGTCGTTGATTATGCCGGGAAGGCCTGCAATCATAAGAGGGATTGAGTATGCCATCATCTCTCTCCAGAGTTTTTTGTCAAGCTTAAAGCGTAGGGCTGTTAAATCAGGAATGAATAATAACAATGAGACAATTCCGCTAAGAAATATTGCAAAAATTATGTATGTGAAATCAGGCGTTAGCGATATGAAATTTGCAAGCAGAGAGCCCGGATGGGATTTAAAATAGGCCGGAACTCCAAAAAAGAGAATAAAATTGAATGCTGTCTCTGACAGGATTTTAATGGTTTTGAACAGTGCAAATTTATATGCTTTGTTCTGGAATCTTAATCTTGCAAAGAGTATTGATGTAAAAGAGTCAACAGCAAGTATGCTTCCTATGTAAATTATTACATATCCGAACCCATCATACCCCATCCATGAGGATATGTCGCCTGAAAAGATGGAGACAGCTGCAAAGAATAGCAGAGCGATAGAGCCTACTGTTGCAAGTGCATTTGAAAAGACGGAATTGGAGTTCTCTTTTTTGTTTGCAAAATTGAAACATCCCGTTTCAAGTCCTAAAGTAAGAACAACTTGCAGAATGGCAATATAGGCCAGGAATTCCGTAGCAATTCCGTAGCTCCCGGTAGAGAGCATTGTTGTGTATATGGGGACAAACAGAAAGTTGATAAACCTGGCCAGAATTGTGCTGAGCCCGTAGATGGCAGACTCTCCTGCCAGTTTGCGTAGAATGGATCCTCTCATTTTCAATGGTTGAGTGATTTGTTCCTGAATATGAGGAAGCCTATATTAAACTGTGGATACCATTTTACATCCGCTCCTGGATAGTATGATGCCGAGAGGCTTATCGGTCCAACGGGAGATTGCCACACTGCAGCCATATGTCCCATAAAATCCCCTTTTGGCAGAACATCAGAAATATCAGCTCTTCCTCCTGTACCCTTTGTCACTATTTTGTATGGCTGGAAGTATGAAAGGAGAGTGCTTATAAACACAGTATTTGAGATGTGTATAATGGGGTTGACACCCACAGCAATATAGGAGTTAGCCCGGTATCCTTTAAGCAGTAGTGTTTTGCTGTGAGGGGTGGGCTGAAATGCAGGTGCAATAATAAGGGACGATATGTAGTCTCCAAGCTCAATTTTAGAGGAGAGTGTTATGTCAACGAGCGAACCAACCGTGAGCCACTTATTGACGGGATGGTAAACCTCCGAGTAAAAACTTAATTTAAATCTGTTGTGTCGCTTATTTGTATAAGGGACCATGTCTTCCGAGGTGCTCCCGGGAGCGTAGTCTGAGGATATGAGAGTATAGCTTGCCGAGAGCCGCTGTTTTATGCCTGAAGTTGGGTAGATCTTGTAATTGGTAGTATTTCTTTCAAGTGTAACTGCCGGGGAGAGATGGGTTATTCCTGTCTTATCAGGGATATCATAAGATGTGAAGTTGTCAGTAAGATAATAGGAGTATGTATTCCTGCCGGCAGTGATACTGAATTTCCCCATTATACTTCTGTTAAGGTCTATTGGAGAGCCCACTTTCACATTGGCAAACACCTCGCTCTCTTCAATACTTGTCGGGAGCCTGTCAAAATATGACTCTGTCTGTGTACCCCTGAAGTAGTCAAATCTATGTGCGACAAAGTTTGCCTCATAAAATAGAAGTGGTCTGAATGAGAAGTCCTGTCTAAAGGAGAGAGAACCGCCGGTGTAGAATTTCCCCAGATCAACGTCAAGCGTAGCTTTCCACGGATATTGATCAAAGTGTCTGTACTCAAGGCCTACGTAGCCCTGGTTCAGTGAGGAGGATGATATGTTTCCTCCAATTGCTATTCTCAGGGGGGGGCGCTCTGTTACCCTGAGGGTGAGATCAAATAGAGAGTCGCTGTTCATCTTTGCAGATGGATAGAATGTATTAACATTTCCAGATGCCACTACTCTGTTGTAACCTCTTTTAATCACCTCAAAGTTTACAGGTTCTCTTTTATGATTTGTAAGAGTGTTTATTATGAAGTTCTTCTTTCCCTCTTTAAGAGTGTCGGGATTGAAAATTATGTTGTCAAATATAAGCTGAGGGCACTTCATCCTGAATGCAAGACGCATATCGGCCAGCTCTTTGGCGCTTCTTCGCTCTCTTACCCTCTCCTTTATTTGAGGCATACTCCTCATAGCCAGCTCATAGCCTCTCCTTACCATCTCATCCAGCTTGGTGAAGTCCAGCAAGCCGATATCTGTGTAGTCTCCGTCAATCAGTATGCCCTTTTCAGGAGGGATGTTGTAATCCGTCTCAACCATCATCATATTCTCAATCTGAGCAAGCAGGTCGTCGGTATCAGGCTCTGAAGGGTTTGTAGAGCACTTTGCTCCTATAATGTAGTCAGGATTAAAATCTTTCTCCATAACATCCCATGGGAAATTATTGTAGAAACCGCCATCAAACATAAGTGTTGAATCAATCATTATTGGTTTGAAAGCAAGTGGAAAGGTCATTGAGGCGCGGATAGCATCTCCCAACGCTCCTCTTCTTAGCACATACGGTCTTTTGTTAACAATATCTGCAGAGACGCACCTGAATGGGACCATAAGCTTGTTAAAGTCGTAATCAGCAGCAGCAGATGAGGAGGCGAACAGCTGAATGAACGCAATGTCCATTGGGTAGGGTGAGATAAGATTTGTTGGAAATATGTAACTTATCTTCTTCTCTTTGCTGCTAAAGTTGAATGTTGCTCCAAAGAGTTCAGGGGTTGGCTCTCTCCGATAAATATAAGTGGCAAATCTTCTCTCTGAGAGACCCTGTTGCCATGAGTTGAACTCTTCAGACCTGAACAGGATAATCATCTCTTCAGGAGAAAGGCCTATTGAATATAGTCCTGAAATAATTGCCCCCATTGAGGTCCCTGCAACGAAATCTATTGGGATATTGTTCTCTTCCAGTGCCTTAATAACCCCAATGTGAGAAAGGCCCTTAGCTCCGCCTCCACTCAGAACAAGACCGATGCTTTGGGAGAACAGAGGGATAGATATGAGCAGGGCAAGCAGGGAGCTGTATATCTTTTTTACTTGCATAATAGGGGTATTTGAGGTAATTTTGCCCTCCATGCAAAGGTATTAAAATTTGTATAAAATATATAAACAGATACTATGAAGAGAGTTATTTTAAACCTAGTGATAATCACAGCTTTGTTGGCTACATCCTGTAAAGGGGGTAAACAGGGCGAGAGTAAGGAACAAATTAAACAGGAGGATACAACTACTATGACAACCACATTGGCATTTAACCCGGCGGAGCTCCCTGAGGAGCCTCAGTTTGATATTGAGACAACTGCCGGTACCATTCGCATCAAGCTTTACAAAGAGACACCTCTTCACAGAGACAATTTTGTTAAGCTTGCATCAGAAAGATTCTATGATGGGATTTTGTTTCACAGAATAATTAAAGGATTTATGATTCAGGTTGGGGATCCGCTTACGAAGGATCCGTCTGCCTCTGACAGATTTGGCACAGGTGGACCGGGATATACGGTTCCTGCAGAGATACTTCCTCAGTTCAAACATAAGAAAGGGGCTATTGCCGCCGCCAGAAGGGCCGACTCCGTAAATCCACAGAGAGAGTCTTCAGGATCTCAGTTTTATTTTGTAGAGGATCCATCTACTTGTGCTCAGCTGGACGGCCAATATACAGTATTTGGAGAGACTGTTTCAGGAATTGAAATAATTGACAGAATTGCTGCAGAGCCTACAGGACCAAGAGACAGGCCGATAAGCGATGTTAAAATTCTCTCTGTAAAACCCGTAAAATAGGGTAAGGAGCTACTCTATAAAGAGCCACTCATAAGATTCTTCATTGTCTTCGCCATATTGTTGGCAAATACAAACTCGTTAAGGTCTGGGTTGTCAGCTGAAAGAATATTATTCTTGCTGCCCTCCCAGACTTTTCTCCCTTTATGAATAAATGAAACCTGGTCTCCAATCTCCATTACAGAATTCATATCATGAGTGTTGACAACAGTAGTGATATTGTACTCCTGTGTTATCTCCTGTATAAGCTGATCTATGAGAATTGAGGTATGAGGGTCAAGACCTGAATTGGGCTCGTCGCAAAAGAGGTACTTTGGATTGAGTGCGATAGCTCTTGCAATTCCCACCCTCTTCTGCATACCTCCGCTTAGCTCATTAGGATATAGTCTGTTTACATTCTCAAGATTAACCCTTTTCAGACAAAAGTTGACCCTGTCCAGCTTCTCCTCTTTACTCCAGTTAGTAAAGAAATCCATAGGGAATCTTACATTCTCCTCTACTGTCGCAAAATCAAACAATGCACTCCCCTGGAAAAGCATACCCATCTCTTTTCGGATCTCCTTCCTTCCTGCCTCATCAAGTTGGGTGAAGTTAACATCGCCATACCATACATTGCCGGACTCCGGTCTGTGAAGTCCTACAAGGGATTTTAAAAGTACCGTCTTGCCAGATCCACTCGCTCCAATTATAAGTGAGCACTTGCCGGGATGATACTCGATTGAGATTTTCTCCAGAACCTGCTTCTCTCCAAAATATTTATCAAGTCTCTCTACTTTGATCATCTATCCAAGCATTAATTGTGTTATAACCAGATTTGCAACCAATATCATAACAGAGCTGACAACAATGGCCTTGGTGCTGGACTTTCCAACCCCCAGCGAACCTCCTGAGGCGTAGTAGCCGTAATATGATGAGATGCTTGTTATTATAAAACTGAAAACGGACATCTTAATCATACTGTAAAAAATATAGTATGCTCTGAACGCATAGTGAAGACCGTCAACATATTGACTCATTGTCACTATTCCTGTAAAAACTATTATGAGAGCACCCCCTACAAGGCCCAGCATGAAACTGAATAGCATAAGAAGAGGGTTGAATATGGTTGATGCGGCAATTTTGGGAAGAATCAAATAGTTAGCTGAGTTAACCCCCATCATCTCCATTGCGTCAATCTGCTCGCTGATTCTCATGCTACCTATCTCTGACGAGATGTTGGACCCCACCTTTCCTGCGAGGATCAATGCAATCATAGTAGAGCAGAACTCAAGCACTAGGCTCTCTCTTGCCATGTAGCCGACATACATCTTTGGTATGAATGGGCTCTCTATATTTGATGCTGTCTGAATCACAATAACGGCACCTATGAAGAGAGAGATTACCGCAACTATCGGAATAGAGTCAATAACCAGTTTCTCCACATCGGTGAAGAACTGTTTAACGAATATTGATCTCTTGTCGGGTTTTGAAAAAACTCTCTTCATCAGAAGGAAGTATCCTCCCAGAAGCTCTAGGTTCTTTTTCATCTGTCTGTTTTTGCTGTTGCAAAAATACCTAAAAAATGGTGATTCTCACCCCTGCACTTCCATTTATTCCAAAGCCCCAAAAACCTGTAAAGGTATTTAATGTGTGGTCTGCTCCATCACGACCCCTCTCTATATGCTTGCTATTCAATATGTTGTTAATTGAGACGAATAGAGTTGCACTGCTTTTCCCAAACCTTTCTCTATATGAGGCTGTTGCATTCAATAGATGGTAATCAGGAAGCCTGTATGAATATGCTCTGTCGCCTGAGGTTTTTCTTGTAACAGGGTCAAAGTCTGCGTAAATTCTTGAGCTGAAATTCCAGTCTGCAGATAGTTCCAGTTTTGACCCGGCTCTGATTAGGAGTGATGCCCCTATTTGGGTCTGCGGAGAGTCTCCTACAGCAAGGCCGTCGCTGTACACATCAACCCTTCCTGCCTCCAAACCTGAATATGGGTCATAAATTATTGCTGAAACATCATTTTTCCACTTCCAGTTACCTACCGACAGGAATCCTCTAAGCTCGGCCCATCCGGAGGGTCGGTATAAAACTTCTGACTCCACCCCGTAGTGAAGAGCATCCAGCCCCTGTACCATATACCTGTGAGGGGTATCGTCCATCTGCTGCTTATAAGGATTTGAGAGGATGCTTTTGTTTCTCCACAGGGCTCTGTAAATTGTTGTTTCAAATGAGCCCCGGTCAAAAAGAATCCTTATTCCGGCCTCTGATAGTATATTCCTCTCATTTTTTACATTTTCGGTAATTTTATTGTTTCCGGAGGAGAAAAAAACATCAGAGTAGGGGACCCTGCTGTACGCCGCTCCGTTTAGATATAAAGAGATACTGTTTGAGGCTTTGTAAAGTGCTCCTCCTTTTATGCTGTATCCACTGCCCAGAGCTACTTTACTTTGAATATCCTCAATATAGTTATATCTGTCCCATCTGCTGTTTGAACTTCCCATAAAGGAGGCTCCGCCTCTAAGCTCCCATTTCTCCTTGCTGTATGTCACCATACCGTATATTGTCAAATGGTTAATGGTTTTTCCATTATTTGTCCTGATGAGGTCACCCTCTTTTTTTACAGGATTTCTGCCGGCTAGTTTGGCAAGGGATTTATTCTCGTAGTCCTCATACCAAAAATCACCACCAAGCAAATCTGTAATCCGCTCCTTCTCCCAGGTTGAGTAAAATTGATAATGTAATCCGGCATTGTATGAAAGGCCGTTATCCTTATCAATTTTTAAGTTGCTCTTAAGACCTGCCTGAGTGTGTCCGGCCAGGTAATCTGCAAAAATGCTTCTGGAAGAGCCATCTGGGTTTCTGTTCTCTGCAATGACGCTATCCCAGTCAATTTGCCCATCTTTTATGTAATCAATAATCCTCCTACCCTTTGATTCAGACCAGCGACCCCCTCCGTTTCCGACAGATACATAGGCAGAGGTGGCAAGCTCTGTAACTTTTGAGGGTCTGTAAAAGTGATGTAGTGTAGCATATGGCTTGTGGTAGAAGTTTTTGCTGAGATTAAACGGCTCTCCTTTTTCTGAAGATGTGAGATCTCTACGATAGCCCCAGTTCTTATTGTACCTCAGCCCATATTTCTCAACTTCATTTGCCGTCAGCCTGGCTGAACGCTGCTCGTGTCTCTCAGGAGAGCCAAGCGCAGTAAAGAGAAGAGAGTTTTTGCTGTTAATGATCTTGCTTATATTTAACATATATGCCCAAGAGCTGACATCAGTCTGGTCAACATAGCCCTTTCCAAAGGCATAAGATCCAAGCAAAGAGATATTCCATCCCCCTTTAAGAGTTCCTGTGTTATAACTGATAGTGCTCTTCCCTTGACCGTAACTGGTGAAAAACAGAGATGTTGTAAGTGATGGTAGCGGACTGGGAGAGGAGGTGACTATATTGATAGTTCCCCCGACAGAGTTGTCTGATAACATAGAGCCACCTATCCCCTTTTGTACCTGTATGGCGTGGGTGGCCTCAGCAAGCCCCAGCCAGTTGTTCCAGAACATGTTTCCGGTTACCAGTCCCGATATTGGGATACCATTCAGCATAACAGAAATATTCTCCTGTTTGAATCCCCTGATATTTATTCTGGCATCGCCATAACTCCCGGATTCACTTGTAGCAAATACCCCGGGAATATCTCTGAGTAGTTCAGGATAGGTGGAGCCGACAGGCCTCTTTTCAATTCTGGATCTGTCAACAGTTGCCAGCCTGAGCGGGGAGCGCCTCTCATTCAGGAATGAGGCAGTAAGGATTACCTCCCCCAGATTAGCCGATAGGGTAGTGTCCTGAACAGCGGAATTTGCAGAAAAATTTGTTGTACTTTGGGTAGCAGCTGAAGCTACGGCTCCTGCCAGGAGCATGAGGGCAATGCCACCGGCAATGACCCCCATAGTGGGTTTAATTCTCTTTCTCATAATTACTTCTTTCATCCAGACTCTAACTGTCGGTACCGTAGTTGCAACGGTTCTGCCCTGTTACAGGCTCGCGGACTATACCGCCGGTCGGGGATTACACCCTGCCCTGAAGTTTATTTCGGGCGCAAAGATAATGGAAAAACCAAAAACAGCAAAAACCCGTATCTGAAAATCACTACCCCGCCGTAACAAAGAATGAAAAAAGGGCGACCGTTTCTGGGCACCCTTTTTTTTGTAAATTATTCCGGGACTATTGTCCGTGGATTCGTGGATTAATTGTAGAAGTATTAGTCGTTCAGTGAGAATCTGTAGAAGCCGGTTACTTTGACTTCAGGATCTACGGTTTTAAGGTACTGAGCTACTGATATCTTTCCATCCTGTACGAATGTCTGATCTTCCAGTGTGCTCTCTTTGAAGAACTTGTTGAGTTTGCCCTGAGCAATTTGTTCAACCATGTTCTCCGGTTTGCCCTCTTCACGAATTTGTATTCTGTAGATCTCTAGCTCTTTTTCAATTACCTCTTTAGGGCATGAATCTCTGTTAACAGAAACAGGGTTCATAGCGGTAATCTGCATTGCTATTTCATCACCTACGTTTTCACTTACAGGCTTTGAGAATCCAACTACAGTTGCAACTTTGCCGTTTGTGTGGATATAGGTGGCAATATATGGAGCCTCAAGCTTTCCATAGAAAGGAATTGCATGCTTCTCGCCACTCTTTCCTGTCTGTTGTGTAATTGCCTCCTCAATAGTTTGACCTCCGAATTTCACCTTCATAAGCTCAGCCAAATCTGCAGGCATAGCCTCAAGAGCCGTTGCTGCTATCTGGTTTGCGAGCTGCTGGAACTCAGCGTTCTTTGCAACGAAGTCTGTTTCACAACCAAGGCAGGTAAGAATTGCTTTGGTTTTGTCTGCGTTTGCAAGAGCTATAACCGATCCCTCAGTGGTTTCGCGGTCTGCTCTTTTTGCCGCTACTAGTTTGCCTTTTTCACGAATGATGTCTTTAGCTTTGTCAAAATCACCGTTTGCCTCTACAAGAGCACTCTTGCAGTCCATCATTCCAGCTCCGGTCATTTGGCGAAGCTTGGCAACATCTGTTGCTTTGATTTCCATTTTTATATTAAATAAGGGAGTTATTACTAATTTTCTGGTTCAGTTTCAACTTTCGTTTCTGCTACAGGGGTAGTCTCAGCTTCAGCCTCAGGAGCTGCTACAACTTCAGTAGCAGGAGATGAAGGAGTTACACTTTTGCGTGCGCGTGTTCTCTTAACTTCAGGAGCATCCTTTGATTCAGTTTGAACCTCTTTCTCTTTCTCCATCTTTCTCTCAGAAAGGCCCTCTGCAACAGCCTGTGAAAGTCTCTCCATAATCAGGGAGATTGACTTTGCAGCATCGTCATTTGCCGGGATCACATAATCAATTGGACCTGGATCGCAACATGTATCAACCATAGCGATAACCGGTATGTTCAGACGATTTGCCTCCTTCACGGCGTTCATCTCTTTCTGAATATCTACAACAAACAGCGCAGACGGAAGTCTGTTCAGATCTGCTATAGAACCCAGGTTCTTCTCAAGTTTTGCTCTCTGACGTGTTACCTGAAGTTTCTCGCGCTTTGCAAGAGTTTCAAAAGTACCGTCAGTCATCATTTTGTCAATTGTGTTCATCTTCTTGACTGCCTTGCGGATAGTCGGGAAGTTTGTTAGCATTCCACCTGGCCAGCGCTCTGTCACATAAGGCATGTTAACGCCTTTTGCATACTCGGCAACTATGTCCTTAGCCTGCTTTTTTGTAGCCACAAATAAAATCTTGCGTCCGGCACGAGCCAGTTGCTTCATTACATTGGCGGCCTCATCTATCTTGATAACGGTCTTGTGCAGATCAATGATGTGTATCCCATTCTTCTCCATGAAGATATAGGGGGCCATCTTAGGATTCCATTTTCTCTTAAGGTGACCGAAGTGTACACCTGCATCAAGTAGTTCTTGGAAATTTGTTCTAGGCATTTTTTCTTGTAATAAATGTTTGTTTTTTCTCTTTTCTTCAATCGGGAGTAGCTTTTTTGAAGATCTCCCGGATTTTCCGCGGATGGACAAATTTCGGTAGCTTAATAGAATAAGATCCTGAAATTTTTAATCCTCTCCGTGCAAAAAATCAGCTTTTCAATAAATGATAAAATACTATCGTTTGCTGAATTGGAAGCGTCTGCGTGCTCCAGGCTGTCCGGGTTTCTTTCTCTCAACCTCTCTAGGGTCACGGGTAAGGAAACCATTCTCTTTAAGGGCAGGGCGATAAGCCTCCTCATCAATTTTGCAAAGCGCGCGGGCTATTGCAAGACGGAGGGCCTCGGCCTGACCCTTAACTCCACCACCATCAAGATTGACTTTAATGTCAAACTGAGACTGGGTGTTAGTCAGGACAAGCGGCTGCATAACAATGTACTGAAGAGACTCGTCAACAAAATATTGCTCAAGAGGTCTCTCGTTGATTGTGATGTTGCCTTTACCAGGATTAACATAAACGCGAGCAACTGCTGATTTTCGTCTTCCAAGGGCGTTAATTAATTCCATGCTCGTTTAAATTTCGTTTAATTTGATTTGTTTTGGTTGCTGAGCCTGGTGAGGATGTTCCGGACCTTCGTAAACGAAAAGGTTGCGGAAAAGTTGCGCTCCCAGACGATTTTTTGGCAGCATGCCTTTCACGGCGTGCTCAACTACTGCCAGCGGCTTACGATCCAGCAACTCCTTTGGAGTGGCAAATCTCTGTCCGCCGGGATACCCGGTGTGACGAACGTACACCTTGTCAGTCAACTTTTTGCCAGTCAGGCGGACCTTAGAAGCGTTTACAATGATAACATTGTCACCGCAGTCCACATGTGGCGTGTAGTTGGCTTTGTTCTTGCCGCGAAGGATTAAGGCAACCCTTGAAGCAAGTCTTCCTAATACCAGGTCGGTTGCATCAATCACTACCCAGTTCTTTGTAACTGTAGCTTGATTTGCCGACACGGTCTTGTAGCTCAATGTGTCCACTTTGTTGATTTTTAGGTTAATATATTAATTTATGTTGCGATTCCCCCATATATAGGGGGGTGCAAAGTTATAACTATTTTTTAAAGTGACAAAATACCTATATTTTTGCGCTATGAATATTGGAGACATTGAGCTGGGAGAGAGGCCTCTCTTCCTCGCCCCAATGGAGGACGTGACAGACGCCTCCTTCAGATACATCTGTAAAGAATTTGGGGCAGACGTTATGTACACCGAGTTCGTCTCTTCCGACGGACTCATCAGAGATGCCAGAAAATCGCTGGAGAAGCTGAAAACATTTCCATACGAGAGACCAATTGGAATCCAGATATACGGACATATACCAGAGGCGATGGTTGCGGCAGCACAAATGGCAGAGGAGGCTTCACCATCTTTTATAGACATAAATTTCGGTTGCCCCGTCAATAAAATTGCCAACAGAGGTGCCGGTTCCGGAATGATGAGATACCCTGAGAAGATGCTTGATATCACTAAAAGAGTTGTGGATGCCGTTAAACTACCTGTTACTGTAAAGACAAGACTTGGATGGGACGACAATTCCAAAATTATTGTTGAACTTGCCGAGAAGCTTCAGGATACAGGGATTAAGGCATTGACAGTTCACGGGAGAACAAGGGCTCAACTCTACAAAGGGGAGGCAGACTGGACACTTATTGGAGAGATAAAGAGAAATCCCAGGATGACAATTCCGATAATAGGCAATGGAGATATTACTTCAGATGTTCAGGCAAAGGAGGCGTTTGACAGATATGGCGTGGACGGAGTGATGATTGGAAGAGCTACTTACGGCAGACCCTGGATATTCAGAGAGGTGCGCCACTATCTGGAGACGGGAGAGCACATGGAACCGCTTACCATTGACGAAAAGGTTGATCTCGCAAAGAGACACCTGCTGAAATCAGTTGAGGTGAAGGGAGAGAGAACAGGGGTTTTGGAGATGAGAAGACACCTCTCGGCCTATTTTAAGTCCCTTCCGGATTTCAAGGCAATCAGAATGAAGCTTGTTACGGAGGATAACTATTTAGAACTGCTAACCATACTGGATTACATTAAAGCAAGATACACATCAGATGAAAACAGGGACAACAGATAAAATTCTTCTATTTCCATACTATCTGGCACTGAAAATAAGACATTTTCTATACGATAACTCCATTTTAAAATCAAAAGAGTACCCTATACCAATAATATGCGTTGGCAACATCTCAGCAGGAGGCACCGGTAAGACCCCTTATGTTGAGTATCTTGTAAAAATTTATTCTCAGAAAGAGAGAGTTGCAGTGCTTTCAAGAGGTTACGGACGCAAAACCAGAGGATGGCGAGAGGTCTCTGTCACCGACACCCCCTTCCAGTCCGGAGATGAGCCTTTACAGATAAAGAGGAAGTATCCCGATGTCATTGTATGTGTTGACGGGAACAGACGGAGAGGAATAGAGCATCTGCTCACCTTGTCTGAGGAGCGCAGGCCTACTCTGATTATACTTGATGATGCATTTCAGCACAGAAGAGTTAAACCATCCAGAAATATAGTTTTGATTGACTCAAGCAGACCTATGGATGAAGACCACCTTATACCTCTTGGCAGGCTGAGGGACTTGCCAGAGCAAATTAAAAGAGCAGATGAGGTAGTTATTACCAAGTGTCCTCCTGAGATGGATGCTGCAGATATGTTTCTTTGGGAGCAGAGATTAAACCTTCCCTACGGTATAAAAATAAGTTTTACAACTTTAAAGTACGCAGAGGCCCTCCCTGTATTTCCGGAGGCCGATAAAAGGTACATTTACTCAAAATATGCAATTCTTCTTACAGGGATTGCAAATCCAAATCATCTCAGATATCATCTGCTTAGCTACTATAAAATCAACTCAGTTCTTGAATTCAGAGACCATCACAACTTCAGCGAAAGAGATGCCGGAAAAATTGCAAGATGGGCGTCAAAGGAGAAAAAATCACTAATTATAACGACTGAAAAGGATGCTCAAAGGCTCTTCCATCTAACCACCCTGTCTCAGGAGGTAAAGGCAAGACTCTTCTATCTGCCGGTAGAGACACTCCCCCTGAACAGAGAGAGGTAACAGATTATAATCTATAACCTGCGCTTAAAATATAATAATTTTTTATTACCAATCATAATATAAATTGGTTTTTTAATACAGAATCAGTGCTTGTTAAAGAAAAAATTCATACTTTTGCCAGTGCGCTTTTGCAAATATTGCAAATGATATAAACCACTAAAAATTATTAACCTAAAATTCTTAAACTCATGCATGTTTCAAAGAATGGAAACCGTATTGCTTTAAAAGTGATCTCGGTTTTTGCCCTTCTGCTTTTTGCAGGTTCTATGTGGGCTCAGAACATCAAGGTTACCGGTAAAGTTACCGACACAAAGGGAGAGCCGCTGGTAGGCGTAGGAGTGCTGATTAAAGGCACACGCACCGGTATCTCAACCTCTTTGGACGGAACTTATGAAATCAATGCACAGCCCAGAGCAGTGCTTGTTTTCACTTCATTGGGCATGAAAACCATTGAGGTTCCGGTTAACAACAGAACCCAAATTAACGTAACTATGGAAGACGATGCTCTTCTTCTTGAAGACCTTGTAGTAGTGGGTTACGGTACGCAACGCAAAGAGAACCTTACAGGTTCAGTTGCAACTGTTGACACTAAGGTTCTTGAAGCAAGGCCTATAGCAGACGTTGGACGCGGACTTCAGGGTTCAACTCCGGGTCTGAATGTTGTTATCCCAAGTGGTGAGGTTGGTTCGGATCCTATCCTTAAGATTCGCGGTCAGCTTGGATCGCTTCAGGGAGGCTCTTCACCTCTAATCCTTATGGATAACGTTGAAATTCCATCAATTCAGCTTATTAATCCTGACGACATTGAGTCTATCTCAATCCTTAAGGACGCAGCCTCTGCCTCTATTTACGGAGCGAAAGCCGCATTCGGCGTAATTCTAATCTCAACCAAAAAGGGAGCAAAAACTGAAAGTGTAAATGTTACTTACTCAGGTAATATCTCCTTCCAGAACATCTCCAAGAAGATTGAAATGGGAGGGGTTGACGCAATGGAGTACACAATGCACGCATTTGAGAGAGTTGGAGCTACAAGAGCCGGAGCATTCTGGATGGTTACGAGAGAGGGCTGGGAGAAGGCCGTTGAGTGGCAAAATAAATGGGGTAATATTGTTGGTCCTAATGATCCAATGCTTTACGGACGTGACTGGTATGTAAATGCCGACGGTTTAAAAGTTGGATTGAGAACCTACGATGCATACGACTATATGATTAAGGAGTGGACCCCTACTCAGACACACAATCTCTCTCTTAATGGTAAGAGCGGTACAACAGATTATAATCTGAGCTTTGGTTACCTGGATCAATCAGGTATGATTAAGCCATCAAAGGTTGACGATTTCCAGAGATACAACGGAGCTGTAAGAGTTGGGACTGATGTTAACAAATGGCTTAGAGTTTACGGAGGAGCAATGTACTCAAAACGTCTGAAGAGATATGGCTATGCAACAAGCTCCACAACAGCAGACCCTTGGCTCTACCTGTACCGTTGGGGACCAACCTATCCTATGACCACAGAGGATGGCGACCCGCTTAGGGGGCCGGCCTTTGAACTTGAGGCTGCAAATACAGCTTCACAGGAGACAAACTACACCAGCCTGAACGGAGGTGTGACAATTACCCCTCTCAAGAACTGGAAAATCAATTTTGACTATACCCACGCAAATCAGGAGTATATAAACCTTAGACCCGGAACGAGATTTACCGCAAGGAATACCTGGGGAGCTCCACTTCCAAAACTAAATGAGAATGGTGAGAGAATATATGTGAACGATTCGGGTGAGGTTGTAAACTCATCTTCTGTTGGTGCTATGCCTGCTTATAAGCTTGATATGCTTACCTATACAGCAACCGGTTCAAATCCTGACCATATCTATCGTTACTCAGGCAATACTAAATGGAATACTGTTACACTTAACACAACTTATGACTGGAATCTTAACGAAGATAACAGATTCAAGTTTATGCTAGGTATAAACAGCGTTGGTGTGAACAGTGCATACAACTGGTCTCAGACAACACAGCTGATTGATATAAACAATCCGCAGTTTGACCTTGCAACAGGAACTCAAACTACAAGTGGTGGTGCATCATGGGAGTCTCAGTTTGGAGTATTCGGAAGGGTTAACTACAACTTCAGAGACAAATACCTCTTTGAGGCTAACCTTAGATATGACGGTACTTCTAAATTCCCTGACCACCTGAAGTGGAGATGGTTCCCATCATTCTCAGCAGGATGGAGACTAACTGAAGAGCCATGGATGGAATTCTCTAAGCCATATCTATCTTCGTTTAAGTTTAGAGGTTCTTGGGGAACAATCGGTGACCAAACCGTACCTAACAACATGTATATTCCAACCATGAGCGGTTCTATGAGTTCATTTATTATCGGAACTTCTAGACTATACCAGTTTAGCACACCAGCGGCTGTTGCAGCAAACATCACATGGCAGGATATTACTACCCTTGACCTGGGTTTTGACGCAAGACTGTTCAATAGTGATTTTGGAATCACATTTGACTGGTTCAGAAGAGACACCGAGAATATGATTGTTCCTCAGGAGGGTCTTCCTGCAACTTACGGAACAACTGCTCCTAGAGGCAACTTTGGTTCGTTGAGGACAAACGGTTACGAGATTCAACTTGACTATAACCATAGATTCAGCAACGGTCTTGGTATTAATTTGGTTGCTACATTCGCCGATGCTATAACCAAGATTACAAAATACGGAACAACTAACAGCATTAACGACTGGTATGTTGGAAAGACCTATGGTGAAATCTGGGGTTATAAAGTTGACAGACTATATCAAAAAGAGGATTTTGAATATGATGCAAACGGCAACTTTATACTTATAACATCTCCTGACGGATATGCTAACGTACATAAACTTGCAGGTGCTAACCCTGTTTATCAGGGAAGACTTCAGGGCGGAAACTTCAGATTCGGCCCTGGTGACGTTAAATTCAAAGACCTTAACGGAGACGGTGTAATCAGCCCGGGTAACAGTCTTATAAGAGACCTGAACGGCAACCCTGACCACGGTGACCTTACAATTATAGGTAACTCAACCCCTAGATATGAGTACAGCTTCCGTGCAGGACTTGATTTCAAAGGAGTTGACTTCTCAGTATTTATGCAGGGTGTTGGAAAGAGAGACATCTGGGGTAACGGATTCCTTGCGATACCTGGTTTTAACTCAGCCGACGGAGCAATGCCACAGGCAATTGCTGGTAACTTCTGGAGAGAGGACAGAGTAGATGCATTCTACCCAAGACCATATAACCTTGCTGGTTCAAACACTGGCTATAATATGCAGGTTTCAGACAGATATCTGTTGAATATGGCATATTTGAGAATCAAGAATATTACACTGGGTTATACTCTTCCTGAAAGGCTAATGAGCAAAGTAAAAATTAAGAAACTAAGAGTATATGCTGCCTTGGAGAACTTCTTTACATTTGACCACTTAGGCGATCTTCCTATAGATCCTGAGGAGGTTAGTGGATACTCTATGTGGAACACAACTAATTACAACTTGGGCCGTACCGGTGTGGGCGTTCCTACATTCAAGAGTGCTTCGGTTGGTATACAGGTTAACTTCTAAAAGCTTTACATGATGAAAAAATATACACTAACACTAATTGCAGTTGTTGCCCTGGCTTTCACCGGATGCAAGGAGTTCCTTGACAGACCTTCATTAACTCAGATGAATGACGGCAACTACTGGACAAATGAAAACAACGTTCGTTTGTTTGCAAACGGCTTCTATGCTAACTATTTTGTTGGTTACAACTCAGCCTGGGGTGTTGACTATACTCCGGTTAGAGGATATACCTTCAATGATGATTTGACATCTACCGGAAAACAGTCAATTTTTGAGACACAAGCACCTTCATCCAGGAGTGCTGTCTCAGAAACAGCTGCCTGGTTAACTCAATACAACGGACCTAACTGGAATTTTGCATGGGTTAGAAAGTCAAACCTGTTCATTGAGAGGATTGATATGATGAATGGCAAGAGCCTCCTTACACCTGAGGCTTACAACCACTGGAGCTCCGTTGCAAGATTTTTCCGCGGTTATGAATACAGCAGACTTGTAAGCGTATTCGGTAATGTTCCTTATTATGATAAAGTTCTTACAGATCAGGATAAAGATCTTCTCTACAAAGACAGAGACAGCAGAACATTTGTTATGGACAAGGTTTACGATGACTTCGTATATGTACTTGACAATATGCGCCTCTCTGACGGCGGAAGCAAACAGTATCTGAACAGATATGTTGCAGCCGGATTTATCTCAAGATTTATGCTTTTTGAGGGAACATGGCAGAAATATCATCTGAATAATACTGAGAAGGCCAAGAAGTATCTGGAGCTTGCTGTAAGAGCCGGTAAGGTTGTGATGGACAACAGTGCATTCAAGTTTACCTCAGATTTCAGGTCACTGTTTGGATCTTTTGACCTGGCTAACAACGCAGAGGTTGTTATGTACAGACACTATGATGCAGCGCTGAGCATTACACACCACGTTGCTTCATACTCAAACACAACCGAGAGCCAGTCACCATCAGCAAATCTAGCCCTGATAAAATCATTTATCTGCTACGATGGCAAAGCTTATCAGAATTCAGCTGTTGCCAACGCAGACAAACTTGATATTGCAAATCTTGTACTTACAAGAGACCCAAGATTTGAGGCTACTTTCTCAGACAAAGCTCTTAAGGAGGCTTCAACGCTACTTTATGCAAACAAGTTTATTGACCGTGTGGGCCCTACATACAGAGGCAAGTCTTATCCTCCGGAGTATGGTTCAAACACAAATACAAATGACTACCCTGTAATTCGTCTTGCAGAAGTTGTTCTCAACTGGGTTGAAGCAAAAGCTGAACTTGCAACTATGGGTGGAGCTGCTGTAACACAAGATGATATTGATAAGTCAATCAACGCTATCAGAAGTCGTCCTCTTGATGCAACAGCTATCGCTAAAGGTGTTAAAAAGACAGCTCCTCTTTCACTGGCCTCTCTTCCTGCAGATCCTAACCGTGATGCAGATGTTCCTGCTCTATTGTGGGAGATTCGCCGTGAGAGAAGAATGGAGTTCTTCTATGAGCACACTCGCCTTCTTGATATCAAGAGGTGGAAGAAGATCAACTACATGAGCGGAGCTCAGAATCCTGACATTCTACGCGGACCTTGGGTAAACATAGCTGTTGAGGTTCCTGAGTGGCTGGTTGCCGCAAAGGTTGGCAAGCTTCAGGTTCAGAAGGCAGATGGAACTATTGTTACATATAATGGTACAAACGGTGCAGACTTGGTTGGTTACTACATCCCTGAAAATATATCAGACAGAGATGCATTTACCGATAGAGTTTACATGGCTCCTATAGGCAGGAACCAGATAACCGAGTATCTTGACAAGGGTTATACACTTACTCAGACTGCCGGCTGGCAATAAATCGCAAGAAGATTTTTAAAGCAATTAAGCGACCTCCCGGAGGTCGCTTTTTTTTGTTATATAAATTACACAGATATACCCATTTAGCCTAAGTTGTAGGCTGTTACAATAGATTTACAAGTAGAAAAACAAAAAAGTTTTAGTAGTTTAAAACATAAAAACACGGAGTTTAAAAATGATACTTTATGATAGGATAAAGTTTATAAACGGTGTAAAAAGCTTACGGTAGCTTTCAAATTGCAATCAAAAGTAAAATATTTTAAAATTTCTTCAAATATTAGATTTTATTTTATAGTTTTACACACTAATAAAATGTACTATTTGCAAGGGATTTCAAAGATTAATATAAGAGAAATTCAAAGTTTAATTAACATTATTAACCAAAAAACTAAATTCATGCATTACTCACAAAAAAAGGCCGGAATGATGAGAATGATCATTCTGTCGCTAATGGCCATTTTCCTTGTGTCTGGAAACATGTTTGCTCAGAACATTAATATCAGGGGCAAGGTGGTCGACAAGTCGGGGGAGCCCCTAATTGGTGTAACTGTTGTTATTCAAGGAACAAGGACAGGAGTTGCTACCGAGTTGGACGGGACATACTCGATAAATGCGCCTGCCAATGCGGTTCTTTTATTTACCGCTATTGGTATGGAGGATCTGAGAGAGCAGGTTAACAACCGCTCAGTTATTAACGTAACTATGAACGAGTCTTCAATATTTCTTGAAGACGTAGTTGTAACAGCTCTCGGTATCAAAAAGGAGAGAAAGGCGTTGGGATATGCTGTTCAGGATCTTAAGAGCGAAGAGCTACTTAAGAACAAACAGACAAACATCGTTAACTCTCTTGCCGGGAAGGTATCAGGCGTAAACATTACACAATCAAGCGGTGCAGCTGGTGCCGGAGCAACTATCATTATCCGTGGCGGAAACTCAGCCAGCGAATCTCGCGATAACCAGCCTCTTTTTGTTGTTGACGGAGTTATCTACGACAACTCTACAGTGAATACCGGTAGTTCAGGTACTGATGGTGTTACATCAAATGCTACCTCTTTCAGCAACCGTGTAATGGACATCAACCCAGAGGATATTGAGAATATGTCTATTCTTAAAGGCGCTGCTGCCGCAGCACTTTACGGATCAAGAGCTGCAGACGGTGTTGTTGTTATCACAACTAAAAAGGGAGACGCAGGAACAGTTAAAGTGAACTTCAATACAAAATACTCTTACTCATGGGTTGGGAAAATGCCAGAAATACAGGGAGTATATGGAAGAGGTTACTATAACGAGGCCGGATCCTTCAGTGATTATACCACATCTTCATGGGGTAATCAGATTACCGGAACTGTTTATGACAATGTTGGATCATTCTTCCAGGGCGGAAGCATCTATGACAACAGCTTAAGCATCAGCGGTGGTTCAAAGAATGGCTCTTTCTACCTCTCTGCCTCAAACTTTACACAGTCAGGAGTTGTTCCTACAACAGGTTATAACAAGACTACAGTTCGTTTTAACGGTGAACAGAAGTATGGCAAACTTACAGTAGGAGCAAATGCTGCCTATACTCTTTCAAATACTGACAAGACTCTTACTGCTGCCGGTCTTTATAATGGTGGCGGTACAGGTGCCATGACTGCTCTTTACGGCTGGTCAAGAAGTGACGATGTTACCAGATATCTGAATGAGGATGGAACAAAATACAGAATGTTTGAAGGTCTTCAGGAGCTATCTGCTGACGTTGAAAATCCATACTGGATTATCAACAAGAATAAACTTTCTGATAACATCAACCGTTTCACAGGCGGTATCAATGCATCTTATGAGTTTGCTGACTGGTTCAATGTTCTGTACAGACTGGGATACGACACATACAACAGCGGAAACTATACATATATAGCTCCGGGTGGTGCTGTACTTGATAAGTATCAAAAAGGCCGTCTCAGCAAAGGTAAATCTCAGTATGAGTACCTTACATCAAACCTGATGCTGAACTTCCAGAAAAAGGTTGGAGATTTTGACCTTAGCCTCCTTTTGGGACACACTACTGAGCAGACTGAGAGAACAACTCTTAACCACTGGGGATACAATTTCCTTACTCAGGGAACGATCAGCTTTGAGAACATCGTAAATGAAAACAAATTCTTCTCTGAGAATACTACACGCAAGAGAATGATTGGTGTTTACGGTGAATTCAGAGGAAGCTACAAGAATATTGCTTATCTGACAGTAACAGGCAGAAATGACTGGTCATCAACACTTCCTATTGAGAACAGGTCATATTTCTATCCTTCAGTTTCAGGAAGCTTGGTGTTTACTGAGCTGATGCCTAAAAATGACATCCTTTCATTTGGTAAGGTGAGAGCATCATGGGCACAGGTTGGTAAAGATGCTGATGCTTACGCTACTAATAACTATCTGTGGCCTCCTCAGGTTGTGCATAATGGTATGATTGGTACAGGTAACAGCTGGACAGGCGGTAGCCCGTTCCTTGTTCCTGAAATTCAGCAATCTTACGAGTTAGGTACAGAACTTAAATTCTTTGGAGGAAGACTTGGTCTTGACTTTACATACTATAACAGTACGACTAAGAACCAGCTTGCAAGCCCTCGTCTTGCTCAGTCAACAGGATATATCTTCCTTACTCTGAACAGCGGCTCTGTTAATAATAAAGGTATGGAGTTGTCAATCAATGCTATTCCTATTGACAAAAAGGATTTCACATGGGATGTAACCCTTAACCTCTCAGGTAACCGTGGTACACTTGGTAACTTCCTTCCGGGTGTAGGTCTGTTCTATGTTACAGATGTACAAATTGGTGGTGTAAAGGCTGCTTCAGTTCCTAACGGCGGATACTTCCTGGGACTAACAGGTGACTACTGGCTTAGAGAGAAAGATGCTGACGGCAATGAGATAGCAAACGGAAGATATCAGGTTGACCCTACAACAGGTCTTTACAAGACATCTAAGGTAACAACAAACGTTGTCGGAAACCGTGAGCCGTTTATGATTGGTGGTTTGAACAACAGCTTCAGATATAAGAATCTAAACCTCTCATTCCTGTTTGATATCCGCATAGGTGGTGATATCTACAATGGTACTGAGTACAATAGCACAGTAAGAGGTTTGAGTATGCGCACACTTGACAGACAATCTGTAACCATAGAGGGTGTTTCAAGTGTTACTGGCGAGCCACTGAGCTACACTTATGAAGCAGGTAAAATGTACACTGTGAACGGTGCTCAGAAATCTGGCAACTATATGATTCAGCAGTATTGGAATAACTATGGTGAAAACGCCCACAATTTCATAACCAAAACAAACTGGTTAAGGCTAAGGTCACTGTCACTCTCTTACGACTTTACCGATTTGTTCAAGAACAAGAATATTGTTAAAGGATTGTCTGCTACATTCGCTGCAAACAACCTATTTGTTTGGACCAATTACAAAGGAATGGATCCAGAGGTAAGTGTTTCAGGATCGGGTACAGGTGGATCAGGCTCAATGGGTATTGACTACAATGGAATCCCTGCAACAAGGAACGTAACATTCGGTCTTAATTTCACATTTTAATTGATTAACAATATCTTATCATGAAAAAAATATTACAAATTATATTAAGTCTGATGATTGTTGTGAGTTTCACCTCTTGCAACAAGTGGCTGGATGTCAACGTTGACCCTGACAATCCTACAGACAAGAGTGCTACCCCGGTTAACAGATTGCCGTGGATACAGCACTATTATGGTTATGCACACGGAACAGCAAACATGCGTACCAGTACAATTGCCGGTATCTTGACACAGAGCTCTGCAACAGCGGCAAATGGTCTTCTTGCAGCATGGAATCCTGCTCAGTCAAGCGCAACCACAATTTACCAAAACTGGTTTTTGGGCGCAGGCGTTAATATCGGTCCAATGATTGAGATGGCTGAGAAGAATGGTTCATACCACTATATGGCAGCCGGATATGCTATGAAGGCAATGGGCTTCCTTATGATGCTTGACCTTCACGGCGAGATGCCTTACACTGAGGCTATGGGTTCTAAATACAACCCTTCATATGATCAGGGTGATGTTATCTATGCCGGTTGTATGGCTGACTTAGATAAAGCGATTGAACTGTTTGGTAAAACTCAGGAGCCGGGCGCATACAAATTTACAGAGGGCGATACATGGAACGGTGGCGATGCCAGCAAATGGATTAAACTTTGCTACGGTTTGAAAGCAAGATATTTAAATATCATTTCAAAGAAGAGCACATATGATCCTCAGGCTATTCTTGCTGCTCTTGACAAAGCCCCTAAGTCAAATGCAGAAAATACATCTGTTAAACGTTACAATGTTCAGGGAGACGCAACAAACTTTACCGTTGCTGACCCATACCAGACTAACTTTACATGGAACTCTGCTGCTTACGGAACCGGACAAAGACTTACAAGATGGTATATCAACCTTTTGACCAACAGCTATACAGGTGGTTCAGGAGTTGTTGACCCACGTATGACCAAACTGGTACCTGCTATGATGAAAAATGTCAAACTTAACAGTGCTAATGAAATTGTTAGCTACGAGTGGGCAAGAGATATCGGAGTAGATATGATGTACTCAGATATCCGTCAGAACGGAGGACCACTGCTTGCCTCTTATGCTACAGCAGACCAGAAAATCACATATACAATTGCAGATGAGACAGCAAGAAATACTTTTGTTGCAAACCTGCAGCAGCCATATACCGTAACAGGCGATAAGGTTGAGGTTACGTACAAAAAAGGCTCATTCTATATCAACAGCACAAACTACAAGCGTGCAGGTGATACTGTATATGTAAACATGAGATCAAACTCTCTTTCAACACTAGGAAGGGCTGTGAATGATACTTACTACTATCCGGTTTCAACTTCAAATGCTGTTGCAGGTACCGGTTCATTCCACGCAAGACCTGATTCAGACTTTGATGTAGTGACCTATGCCGAAATGTGCTTCATTAAAGCTGAGGTTTATCTGAGAATGGGACAGGCCGGTCCTGCTCACACTGCTTACCTTGAGGGAATCAGAGCCTCATTCGCAAGAATGCAGAGCAAACTGACAGACTGGAAGGCTGCAGGTGTTAAAAATCCGGATCAAATGCCTATGGAACAAGCAGATATAGACGCTTACATGGCTAGTGCAGCTGTCGTTCAGAATGCAGCTAATCTGAAGATGTCTGATATCATGAAGGAGAAAATCATTGCTATGGGCTTTGACTTCCAAATCTGGAATGATATGAGGAGATTCAACTACAGCGCCGGCAATATCGGAAACTTTGGCGTTGTTTACATAGACTACAAGAGACCTTATGAATTCACTGCAACCAGCAAAATGCCGGGTACAAGCCCGACAGATCCTACATACTGGTTCAGAAGGTTCACACACAGTACTCACGAAAGCAACTACAATAATGAGCAGCTGTTGGCCTCTAATCCACTTGCTATGAAGGATGCAATATGGAGCGACCCTGTATGGTGGGACAAACCATAATCTGTTTATAGATTTATTTTTGAGACCGGCTAATTATAATAGTCGGTCTCTTTTTTATCATTATCTGTTAACTCTTAAGCGGGGAAAATTGTATCTTTGTTAAAATGACAAAAATTTGACGCTATGTTTTCTAAAGATGTATATGTAAAGAGAAGAAGGGATCTTGCCTCTAAGGTAAAATCCGGAATACTCCTTTTTCTGGGTAACTCAGAGGCGGGGATAAACTACATAAGCAACACTTACAGGTTCAGGCAGGACTCCTCATTCCTCTATTTTTTCGGGCTGGATGAACCGGATCTGGCAGCTGTTATTGATATTGAGAGCGGAGAGGAGGTCCTTTTTGGCAATGATGTTACTATAGATGATATAATCTGGATGGGTCCGCAGCCCCTCATGAGAGACAAGGCCTCGTTAATAGGTGTTGAGAGAGTTAAGCCTGCTTCAGAATTGGAATCGTACATAGAAAAGGCCAGAGAGTCGGGGAGAGATATTCACTTTTTGCCTCCTTACAGGTATCATAACCAGATATGGTTATACAACCTCCTTGGAGTGGATTTTGGCAAACAGCGTCAAATGGCCTCAGAAGATTTCATTAAAGGTGTTGTCTCTCTCAGGGAGATTAAGGACTCATATGAGATTGCAGAGATGGACAAAGCAGCCGACATAGGATACGCTATGCATTATACTGCAATGAGAATGGCAAAGACAGGTATGGTTGAGCAGGAGCTTGTGGGCCTTATGGAGGGTATTGCAATATCTCACGGACATATGCCCTCTTTCCCCATAATACTCTCTCAAAACGGAGAGACTCTTCATAACCATACACACCACCAGACGCTAACTGACGGAAGACTACTGGTTATTGATGCCGGAGCTGAAACCAATATGCACTATGCATCGGATTTTACCAGGACAATACCATCGGGAGGCAAATTTACCCAAAAACAGAGGGATGTTTATAATGTTGTGTCTGCAGCAAACGACCTGGCAATGTCAATGGTAAAACCAGGGATAACATATACATCCGTACATCTGGCTGCTGCAAGGGTTCTGGCTCAGGGGCTTATTAATCTTGGTCTGATGAGGGGTGACGTTGATGAGGCTGTTGCAGCAGGAGCACATGCACTGTTTATGCCTCACGGGCTGGGTCATCAGATGGGGCTTGATGTTCATGATATGGAGGATCTTGGAGAAAACTTTGTCGGATATGACGAGGTTCATAAAAGGGCAACTCAGTTTGGACTTCGTTCACTTAGGATGGGAAAGACTCTCAGACCAGGGCATGTGATCACAAATGAGCCGGGTTGTTATTTCATACCTGCGCTAATTGAAAAGTGGAAAAGCGAGGGTATTAACAAGGAGTTTATCAACTTCTCAAAACTTGAGGACTACTACACATTTGGAGGAATCAGGCTAGAGGACGATATTCTTGTTACAGAAACAGGGTCAAGACTTCTAGGTAAAAAACGTTTGCCTAACACTCCTGATGCCGTAGAGGCTGAGATGGCCCGCTAGTTTTAAGATTATATGAAAACCATCAACATCTTTAACCATCTGCGCAAAATTGCACAGATGGTTTTTGTAATCATTATCATAGCAACATCATGTTCCAAAGAGGAGAGGCCGGAGCCCCTCTCGGATCTAAACTCTATCTCCTCCTTCTCTTTCTCCTCATCAGAGAATCCATCTCTAACAGTTGAAGTGTTCAGCACTATTGCAGGAAGAATAATATACGCATCAGTACCGGAAGGGGTTGATCTTACAACTTTAAAGCCGAGATTTTCACTTCCTCCGGGGGCTAATCTCAGTTATAACGGAGTAAAGATTGAGAGTGGTAAGGCAGCATTAAATTTTACCGGCACTATTACTTTAAAATCAACATCCCAGTCAGGACGTGAATCAGAGTATAAAATACTGGTGCAAAACGGAAGGGGGAATTTTGACAATCCTCTATACCAGTTTATGCAGAAGTTCTCTATCCCGGGTATATCTTATGCTATTACTAAGGATGAAGAGATAGTTTATAAGGCCGGACTTGGTTTTGCAATATCTGAGAGCAGTGTAAGGGCCACCTCTGGACATCTCTACAGACTTGCCAGCGTTTCAAAGCAGTTTACCTCTCTTTGCATTATGAGGCTAATGGAACAGGGTAAGCTAACGCTTGATCAAAGGGTATTTGGAGCGGGATCAATATTGGCTTCAGATTACACCGGTGTGACTGAGAGGGCTGCGAAAGTTACTGTCAGACATCTTCTGGAGCATACAAGTGGCTGGAAAAGCGATCCTGACCCTATGTTCACATCTTCATTCTCAGGTCAGTCACTATCTCAGAGAATTCAATATGTGCTAGGCTCTCCACAGGTAGAACCGGGTACTGTATACAACTATTTCAATATGGGATATGGTATTCTCGGAAGGGTTATTGAAAAGATTTCCGGGAAGAGCTATGAGGTTTTTCTAAAAGAGGTAATGGCGGAGGCTGGCGTTTTGGACGTGCATGTAGGAGGTGACAGATCTCAGAGGAGACCTAATGAGGTTGTCTATTACTCACAGGACGGGGCAAACGGATACCTGAATCCTATGGATGTAATTGCAGCTGCAGGAGGGGTAATCTCCTCTCCTGAGGAGATGATGAAGCTGATGTTTCACATTGACGGCAGGGATAAGGTTAAAGATATCATACTCCCATCAACAAGGGCAACTATGCTGACACCCTCTGCGGCGTACAACAGATATGCTCTTGGCTGGAGGTGTAATCACACATCTCTCTTTACAGGCTCATGGTACCACTCGGGAAATCTGGCTGGAACAGCATCTATGTGGGTTATGGGGGCAGATGGAATCAACTGTGTTGTCCTTTGTAACTCAAGATCTTATTTAAGTGGATTTGACGACGAGATGTATGTTTTACTCAATAATCTACTTAAAACAGCCTCCTCAACAACCTGGTAGAGCTCACTGAGTATCATAGCAGTTGCACCCCAGATAAAGAGTCCGTCATACTCATAACCCGGAGCATCAAGAAGTTCTCCGGAAGGGCTTGAGAATGATTTATATACTTCGTTTCCCGGTTTAAAAACGGATATAGGTATCTCTAAATACCTTGAGACCTCTCTTGCATCCGGCACTATCTGTGGAGTGTCTTTTGCAATTGCCAGCAGTGGCTGGATAAGAAAGTTGCTAGGAGGAACATATAATTGAGAGAGATACGAGACCGGTATAAAATCCTCCCTCTTTATACCTGTCTCCTCCTCTGCCTCTCTGATTGCAGTATCAGCAAATGATGAGTCAGACTCTTCCCGCTTACCACCCGGAAAGGCAGCCTGAGCGGAGTGTATTCCATTATAACTATTCCTCTGGATTATCAGAACCCTCCACTTCAAAATCTCCTCAATATCAATTTTACTGTTTTGCCAGGAGCTTCCACCCGGCAGAAGTAAGACAAGGACAGCAGATCTTTTTGCATTTTTAGGCGGGTATATGTCAAGAAACATATCCGTCCTCCTCTGTATCGGAGCAAGACGGATATGTGCCTCTTTACCCGGAAGTGGATTTAAATAAATCTCCAAGCCTGGTTCTTTTTTTAGTTTTTAATTCCTACTCTGTCTAAAATAAATGCCCATTCAAAAGCAGTCTCTTTAATTCGGTCATATCTGCCCGTAGCTCCTCCATGACCAGACTCCATATTTGTATGGAGAATTATGATGTTGTCGTCTTGCTTAAGAGATCTTAGTTTTGCCACCCATTTTGCAGGTTCATGAAAACCTACCTGAGAGTCGTTAAGGCCTCCTGTTGCAAGGATATTGGGATATTTCTGAGCAGTAACATTGTCATAAGGGGAGTAGGAGAGCATATATCTGTAATACTCCTCCTCATTGGGATTACCCCACTCCTCATACTCCTGGGTAGTTAATGGCAGACTTGTGTCCAGCATAGTATTTATAACGTCCACAAAAGGTACATGAGCCACTATGGTATTGAACAGATCCGGTCTCATATTGGCAACAGCTCCTACCAACAGTCCGCCTGCACTTCCACCCATACCGGCAAGCTTCTCAGCAGATGTATATTTGTCGGAGATAAGTTTCTCTGCGCATGCTATGAAGTCTGTGAATGTGTTCTTCTTTTTAAGCAGTTTTCCATCCTCGTACCACTGTTCACCCAAGTCGCTTCCTCCTCTGATTTGCGCTATTGCAACAACGAAACCCCGGTCAATAAGACTGTAGTACGCAGGGCTGAAATATACATCTGAGCTAGACCCGTAGCTTCCGTATGAATAAAGAAGCGCAGGGTTTTTACCGTTTTTCCTGAGTCCCTTCTTATATACTATAGCCATTGGAACCTCAACACCATCATGTGCTTTTGCCCAAAGTCTCTCAACAATATAGTCGTCTGCATTGAATCCGGAAGGGATCTCCTGCTCCTTTAACTTTATGCTCTCACCCTTTTCAAGATTGAAATCATATAGTGTGCTTGGTCTGTTCAGAGATGTGTAGCTGTATCTTACAGTAATGGCATCAAATTCAGGATTTCCATTCAGACTTGCTGTATAAACAGGTTCAGGAAATGTAATCTCACCTTTGGTTCCGTCAGTCAGCGAGAAGTACTGGAACTGATTTAGCCCGTTCTTTCTAATGTCTATTACAACATAATTTTTGAGCACATCCACCCCTTCAAGCCTAATAAGCGGATCGTGGTCAACAAATATCTTCCATGTTGACCTGTCCCGGTAACCTTTGAGAGGAAGCTCGTATATCATGCCGTTAAGTTTCTCTCCATCCTTGTACCAAAGGAAATATTTGTCGCTGTGGGCAAGTACAGTATAATCCACACCCTGTTCGCGAGGCAGGAATATAGCAGGTTTTGCCGATGGATTGTCTGCGTCAATGGATCTGTATTCAGAAGTGTAAGTACTAGAAGAGATTATAAATATCTCTTTCTCTGTCTTTGTCTTTGAGAGGTAAACATTAAAACGTGCATCACTCTCCTCATATACAACCTCATCTTTGCCGGTTTGCCCAAGTTTATGTTTCATAACCTTGTATGGACGCAGAGCATTGTCAACCAATACATAGAAGAGTGTTTTATTGTCGTTTGCCCACTGGTGCGATGTTGACATAGGAATACTGACTCCCAAATCGGCACCGCTCTCCAGAGATTTAACCCTTATTGTATAGTCTGCAAAGGAGCCGGTTTCATTAAATGAGTAGGCAGCAAGTTTATTGTCAGGACTAATGTTATAGCCTGCAAACCTCATGGCTTTTTTCCCCTCGGCCATTTGATTGACATCAAACAGGAGCTCCTCTTTAGCATCCTCATAATCAGCTTTTCTAAGATAGACTCTGTATTGTTTTCCCTCTTCGGTCCTGCTATAGTAGTTGTAACCGTTTGTAAATACAGGATAGCTTTCGTCGGCATCCTTTATTCTGCCTATTATTTCATTATAGATCGCCTCCTGCAATGCCTTTGTGGATGCCATTACACTGTCTGTGTAGCTGTTCTCCTGATTAAGATATTCAATCACAGCCGGGTTTGTCTTATCCCTGAGCCAATAATAATTATCAACACGCTCGTTCCCGAATTCGTTAAATGTATGTGGAATTATTTGGGCAACCGGAGGTTGTGTAAAATCTGATTGTTTCAAAATCTCTCTCTTGTTTGAACCGCATGATGCAGTAAATATCAGTGCAGTTGCTATTATAAGGTACTTAACGCTTGTTTTCATAATTTGTTTGAAGGTTTGAATTAAATCTACCTCTTTCTTGGTGGATAATAGTTGTACATAATATTCTCAATATGCCAGAACATTGGGGTTACACCTGTTCCTGCCGGAGGGATTTTAGCGAAGACAATAAAAGCAGGTTTGCCGTTAAGCACTTCAGAGACTGAAATCTCCGATCCGTCTTTTTTTACAAGCTTGAAATCAGGCAGCTTCATACCCTCAACATCTCCTTTATCCCATCCCTTAAATGATGGTTCACTCCCCTCAGTATAGCTTTTTTTATCATCCTGTTTGGCGGCCTTTCCCTTTGCTACAAAGTCAGCAAGATAATCATCAAGAGGACCTTTGGCTCCAATTGTTCCTTTTCTTGCGGCTACTGATAGTATTGTCCAGCTCATCTCGTCATCTCTGTCATTGTTTTTTGCCAATGCGTTGCTAAAACCTCTTATGTAAGCAATAACTCCATTTTTATCCACAACCATTCCTGTTATCCCGTCATTAACCGGTATGGGTTGAACCATGTTCAGCCTCTTCAGAAAATCAGGCATCTCCTCCGGTGTGTAGTAGAATTTCAGATGAGGGTACTCGCTCTCGTCAAATGCCTCTCTTGGAGAGTTTGTAACAATAACAATCGTTTCATCAGGGGAGTTTTTATACTTTTTTGGCATCTTTTGAGAGTAAATTGATGCCGGCATTGCGAACATTACAGCCATAACAAATGCTGCAAAAATTTTTGCTGTGATTCTCATTTCAATCTTTTTTTAGTTTGATTAAAGATAGTAATAAATGCTAAAATCTTTATAACTTGGCTAATAATTTAATATTCAGATTCTATGTTTGAGTCTTTGAAGAGGAGGGTTCTAAACCGGCTTGCCTATTACACCAGTCTGTTAAAGTTGCAAAAAATTCTAAAGAGGGTGGATAACTCCTTTCTCTTTGTAGATTGCGGAGCTAATGTGGGAGATATAAGCGAACTTTTTTTGAAAAGAGGGGCAACTGTTAAGGCTTTTGAGCCGGATCTGCTGGCATATAAGTATCTTCAGAAAAGATTTGCCGGGGCAGATGGAATTGAGATAATCAACAAGGCTGTTGCTATTGAGGATGGTCATGCAATGTTCTATTATCACAAAGAGAGACTAAACAGAGAGGGTATTGAGTTTACTGTGAGCTCATCTCTTTTAGGTGAGAAGTTAAATGTTGATCAGATGCACGGGGTAGAGGTTGAGACAGTTAATTTGTGCAGGTATATTGAAAATCTGGGAAGAATAATTGATGTGCTTAAAATGGATATTGAGGGAGAGGAGATAGTTCTTCTTAATAAAATGATTGAGGATGGTACATATAAAAAGGCTAAGCTGATATTAGTTGAGACTCATGAAACAAAAATTCCCGGCCATACAGAGAAAGTCGCTCTTCTTAAAAAGCTGATTTTGGATAAAGGGATAGAAAATATAAGATTAAACTGGATCTAACGCAGCCCTCACCTCTTCATAACAGACTCCCAGACGGCCTTTCTTAGTGTCCCTTTGGTGTCATCTGCATCATACTGCCAGTACATCATACCCTTCAGACCAAGACCTAAGGCCCAAATACCCTTGTTCTCAATACTCCTTGCATTGTCATATCCACAGAAGAAGGCTCCGTATTTAGTCACATAAGGTGTGTTGGATATAGCATCCCAGTTGTCAATCTTGTATATGGTTTTATCCAGAGCCAATATTGCGCTGTAGTTAAGAGACTGGGGTTTTTCTGAAAATGAGTGGCGTCCGTAAAAAGGTATTCCAAGAACCATCTTATTATACTCAACGCCGGCATTTCTGTATGCGTTTATTGCCCTTGCACAATCCCAGTAAGCCCTGGAATCGTTAAGGGCCGAGTGGTGTTTTGGCGCCGCATCAAGGTCATAGGTCATTATGTTTACAAAATCCACATATTTGTCAACAGCCTTTATATCTATATACCGGTACCCTCCCGTAACTGCCTTTTTATCCATAACATAACCTGCATATGTTAGGAGATATTTATCTCCAAGAGTCTCTCTGAGTTGTTTCATAAGAAGTATGTGGTTCTGGACATCTACTGCCGGGTCTGATGCAGCTCCGCTCCATGAGAGGCCCGGATACTCCCAGTCAATGTCAATTCCGTCAATTCCCCATTTTTCCAGAAACTCAAGGCAGTCCTGAGCAAAAGCTTTTCTGTACTCGTCGGATTTTGCCAAGGCGGAGAAGCTGCCCCCCTGAATATTGTCATAATTATCCACAACATGGGTGAAAGAGATTGAAATTTTAAGGTGAGGATTCTCCTTTTTAAGGTCGGCAATTTGTTTGAACCTGCTCTCGGTACCTTGCAGTTTGAATCCTGTGTATTCGCCATCCCTCATGTAGAGCTCAGCAAATGCATAGTTGATGTGAGTAATTAGCCTTACATCAGGTATTTGTGTTCCCCAATATGTAACATAGGCAAGGGCAACCCGTCCCTCAACTCTTTCAGCGGGAATATAAGGTTTCTCTTCAGGAGTAGGAATGGGCTCTTTTTCGCAACTTAGGGGTAGGGCCAGCATGATAACTGCAACAGATATTGCAGGAAGGAGTCTTTTCAACATAGTCTTTACGCGGGGGTTTAAGTTGCGCAAATGTAGAAAGATTATCCGAAATTGCTTATCTGCTGTTGAAAAAGATCAGAGACTATAACAGATTCACTAAGCCACTTTGTCTCCGTACTTCCTTGAGACCTCCAGCGATTTGTTGCCAACCCAGATTTTGGTGGGGGTGATTTTGGTGATGTGAGATCTATTTACGAGATAGGAGCGGTGAATACGGATGAATCTGGAGTCAAGGGTGAGCTCCCAGTTTGATATGTTCATTTTTGTTCTGTATGATATCTCGGATGAGGTTCGTACCCAAACCTCGTCATCGCACGACTCTATAAATGTTATTGTGTCAATCTCCAGAGATATCTTTTTCCTTTCAGACGTGAATTCAATAAATCTGGGAATCTCTTCCTCTGATTCCATATTAATTTTATTCTCAAGAAGTATTTCCAGGGATATGAAAGCAATGGTCATCAACCATATAAAAAATGGATTAAATATAAATTCGGCATTTTTGTCAATAGTAGTGCTAATCAGATAGAGATCCGTTAAAATAATTGATAAATACTCCACAAGCAGTACTATCATTGCAAGACATATCAGCTGGTATATCCCAAGCCACCTTTTCTTAAAGGAGATGTCATTAAGGTAGAATTTTGCAAACATCACTCCTGGCATGGTAGCAAGTGCCAGGAGTAGTGCCGACATATAGTTTGCCGATGTGCTCATAAAGAGCCCGCTCAGGAGCAACACTACAAAAAACCAGTAAATTATGTTGAAATACCTCTTCACATCTCAAAAATAACTCAATTATCTCATTAATATCCACTAGAATTAACTGAAAAATTCTAATAAAGGGAGAATGTGGGGATTTGACTATTGCCCGGGGGGATTCAACAGGCAAACTTTTGCCGGGCTTCACTCATTGCCCTTAACTTTGTTTCAAACCATTAAAACAAAAGTATTATGATCAGATCACTCTTTATTGAGGGAGGAGTATTTGGAATGACACTCCTTACCGTTGAATTTATTCTTCTTATTCTTGCTGCATGGAAAGCACCCGCCTGGGTAAAGGAGATAGGTATAATTGCTCTGATGACAGGGTTAATGTGGACACTTCATGGCTTATATCAGATTAATGATGTTATCTCTCAGGCCGGAGATATCTCAATGGGTGTAATAGCCGGAGGTTTAAGAATTACCTTGATATCAATTCAGTATGGAGGGCTAATATATATTGTTTCATTAATAATGAGAATTATTCAAAAGCCAAGGATCTGACATAATCAATTGCCTGTGGCATAAATAAATTAAACCTGGATCTGAGTACCTCTTCATTATCTTTTAGAAAGGAGATACTTAGTTCCGGGTTTATTGCGCTTGATTTATAATGAGACATTATTCTAAGCGAATATTCAAGCCCCTCGTATGTGGAGTATTGTTTCAGCCGGTTTGTCCAAATGAAGTGGAAGATAAATCCCTTTACCCGATCCGGAAGCCACTTGTAGTAAATAATTGCGGAGAGGTAAAAGTTAGCGGCAAAAAGGGTGAGAGATCTTGATTTGTTGTACCTCTTAAAATCAGAAGCGAGTAAATAATCAAAATACATATCTGCAATTATTCCGGAGTATCTTCCAAATGTGGGTCTTAGCAGCTCCGTTGTTTCCAGAAAAATGGGATGACAGTCTGTAAACTTGTCAATTTCACGATGTAAAAGAATCCCCATCTGAATCTCTTTTGGGTACTCTTCATGCTTTCTTCCCTTTACAAAATCCCCTATAAAATTGCCAACCTGCAGTTGCCTCTTCCCCTCTGAGAGATATATATGTGCCAGATAGTTCATAATTCCAAAAATAACTCTATTTTTGCCGACTTTATTAATAAAAAACATATTTAATGAATCAGAAAAATGGTAATCCTGCAGTTGTTGGTCTGGCGGGATTTGGATTAACAACGCTTTTGTTGCAGTTTCATAACATCGGCTTCCTTGGTTTGGGGCCTATCCTTGCTATGGGAATCATCTTTGGTGGTCTGGCTCAAATGATAGCCGGCTTTCAGGAGCAGAAAATGGGGAATAACTTTGGTTACTCTGCATTTGTCGCCTATGGAAGTTTCTGGATCGGTTTGGGTATAATCTGGATTCTTAACATCCTGGATGTTTACAAATCAACCACAACTGATATTGGGTATTTCATGCTAGCCTGGACCCTTTATACTGTGATTATGTTTATTGCCTCCCTAAGAGTTCACAAAGCGATGGCAATTACCTTCTTTTTGCTGCTTATTGGATTTATCCTTCTTGTAATAGGACATTTCGGATATCCGGTATTTAACGTTATTGCAGGCTACGAATTGATATTCTGTGCATTGGCTGCCTGGTATATGATGGCAGGCATTATTATCAACGACCTCGCCGGCAAAACAGTTCTGCCAATGGGAAAGCCTTTTATTGAAAAGTAACGATTTATTACATATAGATTGAAAGATGCCTCTCATTTAAATGGGAGGCATTTTGATTTCAATGAGTTAAAGTGATAAAAAATAATTATATTTGCTATGCTCCCCTAAAGCTATTTAAAAAAACCAAATTATGTATTTGTACATACTTAGAGGAGGGGGTTTCTCATTTGGTAAGAATCTTATAGAAAACAACGGCTGGCTTGTAATCTTAAAAGGGCTGGAGGTTACTTTAGTGATTTCATTTACAGCTCTTTTGTTGGGGACAATAATTGGTGCTCTCTTTTGTTCCATGCACAATTCAAGAATCAGGATATTAAATATTACCGCCAAAATTGTTATTGCTTTTCTCAGGGGTAGCCCGGTACTGTTGTTATTGATGATCTTCTACTATGTTGTGTTTGCGAATAGCAGGATAGATGCCATTTATATTGCGGTAATTGCTTTTTCACTAAATAGTGGTGCCCATATTGCGGAGATAATGCGTTCTGCACTGTCAGCAGTTGATAAAAAACAGTTGGAGGCAGCAAGGATGCTTGGATTCTCAAAAATTGGAGCCTTTATGGCAATAACTTTACCTCAGGCAGCCAGGATTGCAAAACCGGTTTACCAGAGTGCAACTATCAATCTGATACAGTGGACATCGGTAGTTGGTTATGTAACAATCACAGACTTAACAAGGACAGTAAACAATATAGGAGCCAGAACAGGTGACCCGTTCTTTGCACTATTTTTTGGGATACTTATTTATCTGGCAATATCATATTTGGTGAACTTCCTGTTCTCTTTTCAGGGCAAGAGAAAACTGACTACATGATACGCACAGTTAATTTATGCAAAAGATTCGGTGAGTTAACCGTATTCAAAGATGTAAACATTCACGTTCAGAAGGGTGAATGCGTAGCAGTTATTGGACCATCCGGGACAGGAAAAAGCGTTTTATTCAGGACATTGGCAATGCTAGAAAAACCTGATTACGGGAATGTGCTTGTCAATGGGAGAGATATAACTCTAAAGGATGTAAACATCAATAAGGTTAGGGAGAGGTTTGGAATGGTATATCAGGGATTCCACCTTTTCTCCCATCTTAATGTATTGGAGAATATAACCCTTGCACCCTTAAAGGTAAAGAAGTTGGGTAAAACGGAGGCTAAAAACAGAGCAAAGGAGCTTCTGTCATTGGTAGGTCTCAGTGATAAGCACTCCTCTTTCCCTCATCAACTCTCAGGTGGTCAGCAACAAAGGGTTGCTATAGCCCGCTCCCTTGCTATGGACCCGGATATTATATTATTTGACGAACCTACATCTGCACTTGATCCGTCAATGACCGGTGAGGTGCTGGCAATTATAAGAAAACTTGCAAAGAGTGGTCTTACAATGATGATCTCTACTCATGAGATGAGATTTGCTCAGGATGTAGCCGACAGGGTTTTCTTCATGGACGAGGGTGGTGTCTATGAAGAGGGCACAGCAGATCAGATTTTTAATAATCCTAAAAGAGAGAGGACAAGGATGTTTATTAGAAAACTTAAAGTCTTTAGTTACTCTATAATATCAAGAGGGTTTGACATGGTCTCAATGAATGTTCAGATTGAGATGTTCTGCCAGAAATATAATGTTGAATTTAAAAAGATCAACTATATACAATTGGTGCTGGAGGAGCTCATTATTGAGGTAATTGGCAGTCTGCAGAAAGATGAACAGCCTCAAATTGATTTCTCAATAGAGTTTTCTGAAGAGAGAGATGAAATTGAGATCACATTCACATACAGAGGTAAAGAATTTAATCCTTTTGTGATAAATGATGATGAGGAGCATCTTGGAGTTATACTTGTAACCGGAATCTCAAAAAGCACAAACTATAAATATGTAGATGGCTTCAACACAATAAATATTAACATTTAAACTTAAGTCAGGTTATGAAAAACAAAATTTCACTTTTATTGATTGCCTTGTTGGTAATAGGACTAGCCTCCTGTGGACAAAAAGCTGCTAAAATTGAATCTTTATCAGATCTACAGGGTAAAGTAATTGGAAACCTCTCCTCAGGTGCCTCTGAAGAGAATGCTATTGCAATGATCTCTGCGTTAATTGGCGGAGAACCGGCAGGAATTGTAAGTTATAACAGAGCAATTGATGTCCTTGCAGCTCTGAAAAGTGGCAAAATAGACGGTTTTGCATCCCATCAATTTGCAGCGGATTATCTGTTGAAAAGAGATACTCAGATAGTGGCTATTCCGGTTGTTGATGTGCCTATTGAGGGACATGCAATTATGGCAGTCCGCTCTGAGGATGTGAAGTTAAAATCTATGCTTGACAGTGCAATTATAATTCTCAGAGATAACGGGACCATCTCAGCCCTTGAGCTGGAGTGGATTACAAATCTTCCCGCAGAAAATGAACCTGCGTTTAATGAAATTCCAGTTATTGAAGGCGCAGCTAACTACTACGTTGGCGTATCCGGTGACCTGCCTCCTCTTGACTATGTTGCCTCTGATGGTTTTCCTGCAGGTTTCAATGTTGCACTGCTGAGTGAGATAGGAAAAATTCTAAATATCAATTTTAAATTTGTTTCACTTGAAACACAGGCCAGGTTTACAGCCCTGGCAAGCAAGAAAATAGATATAATCTTCTGCCATTTTCAGAGTACTAACACAAACTATTTTGACGAATTGAAAAATGATGGCTGGATAGCTACTCAGCCTTATTTCGTTTACAGAGGAGGATGCTTTATAGTTAACAAATGATCAGGAGTATTTGCGGAGTAATTGTATTCCTGCTCTTCTGCAACACTTCATTCAGCCAGGGGGTCACATCCGGTACTTTAGAGGGTAAAGTATTGGATGAGGCTTCCCGGCCTGTTGCGGGGGCATCTGTTTTAGCCCTTCACTTACCCTCAGGGACCAGATATGGAACAGTTTCAAGAGCGGATGGAGCATTCTCTTTTCCCGGAATGAGAGTCGGCGGACCATACAGCGTCTCTGTCAGCTTTATTGGTTATGAAGAGGTTATCTCCGATAATGTATTTATATCCCTGGGAAATGTTACTAAAAAGGATTTTGTTATAAGCGAGCAGCCCATACTACTGACACCACAGATTGTGTGGGGAAGCAGACCGGGTGGGGCCACTGTAATAAATGATAAGGATATTGGCTCCCTCCCCTCAATTTCAAGATTAATTTCTGACTATACAAGATTGATACCGCAGTCCAGAGGCTCCTTTTTTACCGGCCAGGACAACAGGTTAAATGCACTGACAATTGACGGGTCAATGTTCAACAACTCTTTTGGAATTGCCGGCATGCCGGGGGAGAGAACAGGAGTTGCCCCAATATCAATGGAGGCTATAGAGCAGCTGGGTGTTTCAATTGCAACTAATGACGTGAGGCAGTCTAACTTTACGGGTGCTTCAATAAGTATGGTGACAAAAAGCGGTACAAATGATTTTAAGTCATCTGTTTACTACAGTATGAGAAATCAGGCTCTGGTAGGCACAAAGGCAGCGAAATCAAACTTTAATCCGGGAACTTTCCGATTTAACCTGGGAGGGGTTAATGTATCCGGGCCAATAATAAAGGATAAGCTCTTCTTTTATGCCGGATTAGAGATAGAGAATTATGTCCGTCCGGCAACTCTTTTTATTGCAAATGACGGGAATCAAACTTCTGAAGGGAACATTACCCGGGTTCTTAAGCAAGATCTTGACAATTTGCGCAGTTATCTAAAGGAGAATTTCGGATATGAAACCGGAGAGTATCAGGGTTACGATTTCTCTACATCCGCATTGAGAATAATTGCTAAACTGGACTACAACCTTAATGACAAAAACAAACTCAGCCTTAGATACAACCATTTAAATTCCAGCTCTGATCAGTTTATTGCCAACTCAGATGCTTTGGGATATGGTTATAGAAGGGGAAGTATAAACTCTCTTAATTATCAAAACTCAAACTACTCTTTGGTTGAGAATATAAGATCTGTAATTCTGGAGTGGAACAGTACACTCAGTGACAGATCAGTAAATAACTTCTTTATTGGTTACAGACATCATAATGAGAGCAGAAAGAACCCTGCGGAACTTTTCCCAATGGTTGACATTCTAAAAGATGGAATAACATATACAACTTTTGGAACAGAGCCCTTCTCTCCATATAACGGTTTGACTTACGGTACTTTTCAAATACAGAATAATTACAGCCTCTTTCTTCCCAACCATTCATTACTGGCCGGTTTTAACGTTGAACTCTTTAATTCAAGTGATAGTTTTTTCCCGGGGGCACAGAGTATCTATGTTTATAACTCATTAGAAGATTTTTATGAAGACGCAAACGGTTACCTGTCCAACCCAGACAGGAGCACATCTTCAGTAAATTTAAAGAGGTTTCAGTACCAGTATTCAAATATACCTGGCCTTGAAAAACCAGTTCAGAAACTAAATGTTCAATACGCAGGTCTCTATCTTCAGGACAGGTGGAGTGTCACTCCAAATTTTAAAATGATATTTGGGTTAAGGATAGACCTTCCCATCTTTGGAAAGACCGGATTCAGAAACACAGATGCTGAGCAGCTCTCTTTCCGAGATGAAAAAGGAGCAGAGGTTAAATACGCAACTGATAAACTCCCGGACTCAACACCACTTATATCCCCAAGGTTTGTGGCAGAGTGGGATCTTCTTGGCAACGGAAAGGTATTGATTAAAGGGGGCAGCGGAGTTTATACTGGTCAGCCCCCGTATGTCTTAATATCTAACCAAATAGGGAACAATGGTCTGCTGACAGGTTTTGAATGGCTTGACGGCTCACTCTCATATCCGCTTTATAACAGACCATTCAACCCGCAAACAGACAAATACAAACCCGCAAATATCACAGGAGCGCCAGCCTTGAGATATAATTTGGCTCTGGTAGATCCGGACTTCAGATTTCCTCAGATTCTCAGAAGCAATATTGCATCACAATTTATTCTGCCCTGGGATATTGTAAGTTATGCTGAATTCATATTTGATAAAGAGCTTAACGGGATGACCAATATTAATGTGAATCTGCCGGCTCCAAACGACCACTATACCGGAGCAGACAACAGAACTCGCTGGACACTCGGCAGCAGGCTCAATCAAAAAATATCAAATGCGATAGTGCTTAAAAATGAGAATAGGGGATACTCTTGGAATTTCGCGGCAACTTTGGAAAAGAGGGTAACAGACAGATTCTTTGGTAAGATAGGTTACTCATACGGAGAGACATGGAATCTTATGGATATTGGAACAGTTGCCTATAGTACATGGAGTTACAATCCGCACTACAGGGATCCAAATAATCCGGAGCTTGCACTTTCAATGTACTCACCGGGCCATCGTCTATTTGCAGCCTCATCAATTGATTTTGGTCTGTTTAAATTTGGAAAGACTACGCTCTCAATGTTTTTTGATGCGTACAATTCAGGCAGGGCAAGTTACATTGTGGCTGGAGATTTAAATGGGGATGGGGCAAATAGCAATGATTTGATTTATATACCAAATGATGTCTCAGAGATGAATTTTACTGAATACACAACAGCAGGCAGGAGATTTACGGTTGAGGAGCAGGAGATTGCCTGGGAGAGATATATAATGCAGGACAGATATCTCAGGAGGCACAGAGGTGAATATGCCAGGCGAAATGGCGTTACCCTCCCTATGATTTCCAGGATTGACATTAGTCTCTCTCAACAAGTACGGTTAAAAGTGTTTGGTAAGGAGAACCGGTTTTCTTTAAGAGCAGATATATTAAATTTCACAAACCTTCTTAACAGAGACTGGGGTGTCGGCAAAACGCTCATAACAAATCAGCCGTTACTGCTCAGTGGCACTGTCAGTACAAATGGCGGTGTTAAGCCGACATATACATTAAGAGCCGTAAATAATGAGCTTATAAAAGACTCCTATATAACTACTGCAACATTAAACGATGTGTTTAGAGTTCAGTTATCTATAAAATGGGATTTTGGATTATGAATAAGTTTCCGATAATAAAATTTGCAGGCAGGCTGGATGCTCTCAGCAGTCAGAATTTTGAGGCAGAGTTAGAGCCCTGGTTTGAGAACAATAAGTACATAATTATTGATTTGGAAGAGTGTAATTATCTCTCAAGCACAGGAATACGAATTCTATTAAAGACCCACAAAAAGTTAGTTGCAATCCAGGGAAAGGTAATAATTACTAACCTTTTGCCAGAGGTTTATCAGGTTTTGGAGATGGCCGGACTTCATAAAATTCTGAATCTTGCACATACGCCGGAGGTGGCATTAGAGGAACTTGAACTTATGACATGCAATCAATTAATTAGTTTTAAAATTGGCAACCATGAGTTCAGATATCAGCAGATTTGCAATAGAGTCGGGCCACTAAAAAGATGGAAGACCCTTGAAATGGTTGGGTGTAACGAGCTGGGATTTTCTGTGGGGTATGGTGCTTCTGCAGAGTCTGAAAACACAGATGATCTTCAGTTTGGGCTCTTCGCAACAACTAGTAGTTGTGCAGGTTTTATACCGGATAATAAAAATGTTCCACCAGATTTCAGAGTCTCGCCAGATCCCTCAAATATAGCTATAATGACCAGAAACGCCATCTCATTTGGTCAGTTGCCATCCGGAGTATTGAGCGTCATTGGAGAGCGTATGACAATGAGGGATTTCATTTCAGCCTTAGGGGAGGCCATGTTGCTAATCCCTAATGCTAAAGATAAATTAATGGTATTGGTTAACAGGAACTCTGACAGCCCGTCAATAAGCATTGTTCCGGGACTGACATTTAAGATTGAGAGACTGAGAAAAGCAGACAACATATCTTCAATCTCCAAGTTTCTTTCAAACAACCTTACAATAGGTAACATCATAAGTGTGGATTCAGTTTCGGAAAGCGAGCAGCTTGATGACCCTTTTGCATGGCTCTTTTTACCGGACAGGATTGAGGATTTGAATACTGGACGACTTAATATTGAGATTAAGGGAGCTCCCGCTCTTGAACCATATCAGTATTTCCTGATTCGCAAACTCTATTCAGATGCTGCAAATGTAATAATTGAACCTCTGCACGGGGGGTATTCGGCTCAAACATATCAGGTTACCTCTTACGACAGGGATGGAAGAAAAATGCGTCCTACTGTCTTGAAAACTGCAAACAGGTCCATGATTGACAGGGAGTCCCAAAGATGTCAGCAATATGCTTTACCCTATATTTTCAATAATAGCGCAGCAGTTTTGGGTACAAAATTTCACGGTGACCGTGGGGCATTAGTCTATAATTTTGTCGGGATTGGAGGCGAGAGCTCCCGGTTAATATGGCTGACTCACCTTTATCAGAGAGAGAGCGTAGAAGCCCTTATCCCGCTTTTTGATAAAATATTCCTTAAAATTCTCAAACCATGGTATGGCCAGGCTGTGAAGGCTACCATTTTCCCATTCAGAGATCACGATCCTACGCTTACCTTCTTCCCGCAAATTTTTCAGGTTGCAAGCGACCTCTTCTCATTAAGTACAGATAATAAATATATTCATTTCCCAAATAGCAGTGATAAAACAATAAATCCATACTGGTTTCTTAAAAATGAATTTTCCAATAGAAGAGAGCATGGTGTCTTATATTATGAATCTATTTGCCACGGAGATTTGAATATGCAAAACATTCTGCTTGACGAGAGTCTGAATGTTTATCTTATTGATTTTTCCGAAACCAAGCCAAGATCAGCAGTCTCAGACTTCGCAAGACTTGAGGCCATCTTTATCGGGGACAATGCTCCATTAGAGTCTGAGGAAGACATGGAAACATATCTGGAGTTTGTAAGAAGTTTTTATACATCCGACAGTCTTAATGAGATTCCGACTTATATATACAGAGGAGCACACAGAGAGCAGGTTGAAAAACAGGCTCTATTATGCTTAAGGATGAGATATTATGCATTTGAGAGCGTACACAGAGAACCAGATATCTCTCTCTATTATATTGCCCTTCTGGAGTGGATGCTGCCAATAGTGTGTTACTCCTCTCTATCTCAAAAGCACAAGAGATTGTCAATGTATATCTGCGGACTCATTTGCGAAAAAATAGAAGATTTTAAATAAACTCTTCCGTGATGCAACGAAATTGCTTTTAAAAGCATCTTATAACCATATGGTTATATTGGTTTAAAATTACAGGTATGAAAAAAATGTTTTTGCTTCTTGCAGTATTGACAATAGGATTGTCATCATGTGATTTACTCCCTGATGGGAAGATATGGGATATAAATCCGGTTGTATTCACTGTTGAGGTTACAAATCTCCAGGGTGCCGATTTGCTTAATCAGGATAATCAGAATTCAATAGACACAAGCAAAATAAAGGCTTTATACAAAGGAGAGGAGTACAAATGCGACAAAGATCCTTATATAGCTATGACAAAAGCTTACTTACCGCATTTTTACGGTTTGCGATTAAGTAAAAACAGGCAAAGTAACGCTTATATTCTTCAGTTTGGAGAGCTGGACGGGGCAAAAAGCTATACAAATGAGGAGCTTACCATACAATGGGGTGACGGCACCTCAGATAAAATTAAATTCAACAGGAAGTTTCGCTGGAAATTTAACGGAGATCCTGAAATCAGCGAAGAGTGGTTCCTTAATGACACTAAGCTCTCCGGGAAATATGTCAAGATTGTTAAATAAACCATAACAAATATCTATCTAAGCGGCAGGTGGCCAAAATGGATGACCGGAGACGCTGCATCTGCAGACAACTTTACCCGGTATGAATGGGTAAAACACTGATTGACCTACTAAGAATTTTTGTACATTGCGGTAAATAAGTCAATTTGCTATGAAAAAAGTTTTTAGTTTGTTGGTAATAAGTATATTCTCGCTCTCTATGTTTGGACAGCCAGTTAATGAAACGGCTCAGATAATGCTCACACTGGCTAAGAGAAGTGGTAACCTGCCATCTCTTTATACAAAATACTACAAGGTAAAAGCATGGTCGGTAAAGCAAAGCAAACCAATTCCGGCAAAATATGAGACATGGACACTCTCGGATTTTCAGCCTGCAATGGATGTGTCTACCAAAAAACCAATTGACTGGGGTGTAAATGGAGACAGATATGTGGTTGTGAATATTGTTCCTGACCATAATAAGCGACCTTATCATGTGAGAGACGATCTGACAGGTTCAGAAAACAATATGACATTTACCCTGGAATTATATGAATTTGATGGCACATTTGTTAAAACAATATCCAAATGGGGCTACCTGCTCGGATCTGGGTATCATGGTGTCGTTTATGTTCAGCAAGGGGTTTATCCCACTTTTCTGTCAGGTGTTGCTGTGGAAAAAGGGGGAACATTAACTTACAAAGTTTTTAATGATGCTAAGACCCGCCTATCTGACTTAGTTGAAGAATATGAATTGGTAACTGCAATAAGAAATAAAAAAGTAGAGAGGGAAGATCAAATCCCTCTGCAATTGTCTTGTACCTTTCCACCCAAGCCGGTTTACGATGCAGAGAAAACTGCAATACTGGAAAAAATGAAGCGGGAATCTCCTTTTTTACAAATGAAATATTATCAGAATGGTGTTTATGATGCAGGTAAAAGAGACTTTCCCAAACCAAACCAGAGATGGAGTTTTTGGAATATGTTTATTGCAAGTGATATTACAAACAGATGTCCTGTTGACTGGGGACCAAATGGAGACCGCTACCTTCAGTTTGATCCGGAATTTGAAGATAAACGAAATTATTCTGCACTTGAAGATGATCTTTATTCCACAGGCAAACGATTCCTCATTGCGCTCAGGTTATATGAGAATGACGGACGCTTTGTAAAGACAATTTCAAGTTATGGAAACTTTTTTGGTTTTGGAGAGGGCTCATTTGTCTTTATGCAGGATGCGAAAAATGAGATAGCCTCGTTTTTCACAAAATTACCTGTTGAAATTGACAAGCCCTTTTCATACAAAGTAGATAAAAGAACAGTTACAAAAATCTCCGAACTGCTGTTATTCAAACCAGTGCAGTAGCTTCTTTTGGAGCTGATTGAACAGAACTAAAAAGAGATCACAGTCTGTTCCTCCATCATTGCATTGGTATATACAACAGGTGAACTTGGTCCGGTTTCAGATTTGCCGATTTTTGTATATTTTTTAATTACAAATGGCAGTCCGTTTGAGAAAAAGATATGAGGGCCGTCCGTTATCTGAAAGTGTAAGTGAGGACCGGTGGAGTTTCCTGAATTCCCCAAAAGGGCGATGGGGTCTCCCTCTTTAACTGTTTCTCCTTTAGTAACCATAAACTCGTTTGGCACACAATGGGCGTAAAATGCATACCTGCTGTTTCCGATATCCAGCACCAGATAGTTTCCTGCATACTCATCCAGGTTTGCAAATGTTATATCACGGGCATCTCCCCTGTTTTCAGGCCTGCCGTCAACCATATGTAATACAGTCCCGTTTGCGACAGCATAAAGGGTATCCTTGTAATTAAAATAGGACTCATTGATTTTAGGGTCTCCATCAAGCATTTCATCCATCTCGTCATTTAACTTTATATTATCAAATGCAAATCTCTCACCTCTCCATAGTTTCATACCTGTAAAAAACATAGTGAAAAAGTGATATTCATTTGTGGATTGATTTATGAACAACCAGTTATCTCCTTTAACCGGAGATGATATTGCAAGAGGCACTTCGGTCAGGCGGGGCATGAATACTCCACCCTCAACTCTTTATTTTTAACAGTATCTATGAATTTAAATTTGTGAAAAATTTTTGAAGGTGCAGTTTTGCTTAACTCAACCGGTAACTGAATAGAGATGTAATAGTGTGACAATTTATCAAGCTCTATTAAACCGTTTGGTGTTAAAGGATCTTTATGAATCACGGGAAAACTCTCTTTCTCTATAGTTTGTAATGTGACTTTAGTATTATAATCCAAAATCTCTATCTGCTGCAGTTTAAGCCCCTCTTTTTCCCACTCCCAGGTTCTTAATGTATATGGGATTCTTTTATACACGTCAGTATTAAAGGGGATATCATTAATAACCACCTCGATATTTCTGTCACCCAGCGGATTAGGCGCAGGTGTGCAGCTTGCCAGAGCAGATACTGCAAAAATCAAAAAGAGACCCATGAGTGTAAAGATATCCGAACCATTCTTATGATATCCGGAGTTGATTGAGGAATTGAAAATATGATTCATATATTTGAGGATGATGAAAATAGATTGATTAAATTTATGACAATTTCAGGAAATTTCCAATAAATGATACTATTTTCAAACATGAAGAAAAATATATTCATAAGATTAACCGTTCTGATTTTAGCAGCATCCTCTTTGGCCTCTTGTGATAAGGAGCCAAAAATTGATCAAAATCAACTCTTCATTGACAAGATGAAGGCAGTGACAGACTCAATAATTCAGAATACTCACGTTCCCGGGATAGTTGCACTTGTTGTTGATCATAAGAGAGATATTGATTGGCTTTACGCTGCCGGCTACAGCGATATTCCTAGCAAGCTGCCAATGGATGGGAGCAATATATTCAGAATAGCAAGCAATACCAAGACCTTTACCGGGACTGTATTACTCCAGCTTGTGGATGAAGGGAAACTCTCTCTGACTGATAAACTTTCAAAATTTTATCCGGATTTTCCAAACGCAGAGAGCATAACAATAGCTATGCTCTGCAATATGTCAAGTGGGATAAACGATTATACCGGTAACCCGGTCTGGCAGAACATAGCCTCCATCAATCCCTCTAAAGTATGGACCCCGGCAGAGATTGTCGACCTGGCTTTTGCTGAAGAGTTCTCTTTCAATCCGGGTTCCGGCTGGCAGTACTCTAATACAAATACAATTATTCTGGGTATGATAATTGAAAAGCTTACCGGGAATACTCTGGAGTCAGAAGTTGAGAACCGTATTGTGAAACCATTGAAATTAAACAAGACGGGATTTTTGACATCAGGAATGAATTTACCCGGTACACATGGAAGAGGCTACTATGCGGGCGAGTATGAGGAAGATGGGGATTATACCGAATTCTTTGATATCTCCTCGGCGTGGGCAGCGGGATCGGCCTACTCCACTCCAAGGGAGTTGCAAAAATTTGCAGAGGCTCGTTTTATGGTCATGGTGGTGCCATACCCGGGTTTACATCTGCCATGTACCATAGCATAGAAAAGAACTGTACTGTAATTATTTATTTTAACTGCCAGCTTGAGATTCACCCCGAAGACCTTTTTGCCAGGTTCGTTAGTATCTTGTATCCGGACGAATCAAGCTAAAATTGACCTTGCGGAGCTGTTAAACTATTGATTAATGATATCCCGTATAGTGGTAAGTTAGTTAACGTCTCTTCTTTTCTGAAGTCAGACATTGATGTCCTTATAGACAATTCGGGATGGAACTTATCTCTGAAACTCTTAAGCGATTTTGCTTTAAGATTTTCTTCGGCCTTTACCTCTATTGGTATAACTTTTCCTCCTGTCTGAATAAGAAAATCAATTTCGGCAATTCCCTGTTCAGCGCTCCAATAGTAAGTTTCAATTCCAGTGGAACACTTTAATTGCTGAAGAACATATTGTTCAGTAAGCGCACCCTTATACTGGCCAAAAATTGTGTTTCCCTCAATTATAGTTTTAGCATCTAGTCCCGATTTTGCACCAAGTAGTCCAATATCTACCATAAACAACTTGAATGCTCCGATATCTACAAAGCCGTCTAATGGCAGGGAAGCATTGGAAACTCTGCTGATTTTGTGAATCAATCCGGCATCCTCAAGCCACATAATTGCAACTTCAAATTCCTTAGCTCTTCCTCCACTCTTTACTGCACCATAAATAAACTTGCGGTTCTCCTTTGCAAGCTGAGACGGAATAGAATTCCAAATCATCTTTATCCTTGGTACAATTTCAATTGGCGAATGTTTGGAGAAATCATTATTATATGATTCAAGTATTGAATTCTGAATTTCACGCACCTCATTGTAATCGTTATTTTGAATAAATGACTTGACTACCTCAGGCATTCCTCCAATATAATAATACTGCTTTAAAAGTTCAATGTAATTGCTTTTAAATGCTTTAGTCAACTCCCAGTCCCTCCTGTGCAAAGCGTCCAGCAGAGAATTCTTGCCCAATGCCACAATAAATTCCTCATATGAAAGAGGATATAACTCCAGAAAATCCACCTTTCCTACAGGGAAAGAGTCGTCCTTATGGATGGATAGCCCCAGTAGTGAGCCCGCTGCAATAATGTGATATTCCGGAGCATCTTCATAAAAATATTTCAATGATAACAATCCTCGTTTAACAGATTGGATCTCGTCAAAAATGATAAGTGTTTCACCTGGTTTAGGAATGATACCTGTTATGAGTTGGACCGATCTTAAAATACGAGGGATATCAAAATCAACTACGAATAAATTAGCAAGTTGAGTGGCTTTCTCAAAATTGATATATGCTACAGATTCATATTCATTTTTGCCAAATTCTTTCATCAACCAGGTTTTTCCGACTTGCCTTGCTCCCTTTATTAAAAGGGGTTTCCGATTCTGTTTACTTTTCCATTTAAGTAATCCTTCGTATGCTAATCTTTTCATGTAATTGATGTTTAAGAAATGTAAAAACAAATTACGCAACGAAAATATGAAATAAATCACATAAAAACAAATGAAAACATGTATAATCACACATTAATATAAACGAAAAAGAAGTGTGAAATATGAATTATGGCGCAAATTGGTGCAAGTTCGTTGATGAAAAATATCCGAACCATTCCTGAGGGATTTGGAGTTGATTCAGAAGTTTGGATTGACAGGAGGTCTTGATTAGATATATCTAATGAAAGTGTCAAAAACAGGTAATTCTATTAGATAAATCTAATAGAATTGTGAAGAAAATTATATCTTTGCATTAGATAAATCTAATGACATGGATTGGTATGGAATGACGGATGCTGCAATTGTGTCCGAATTGGGTAAAAGAATTAAGGCAACACGGCTTAAGAAGAAACTCTCACAGATGGAAGTTGCCCGGCGGACAGGAATTAGTGCGTTTACTGTCAGCCAGATGGAGAACGGCAAAAACACCTCGCTCTCCTCGCTGGTCGCAGTTATGCGGGTGTTGAAACTGCTGGAAAATTTTGACAACCTTATACCGCAACAGGTAATCAGCCCAGTAGAGTTGTTGGCCTTAAACAATAAAAAACGTAAGAAATGACAGATATAGTAATGAAAGTCTCTTTATGGGGGCAGGATGTGGCCGCCGTGGTGTGGGATAAGGAGAATGAATATGCCATCTTTGAGTTTTTACCTGAATTTTCTGCCAAAGGGCTTGATGTTGCTCCGCTTATGATGCCTCTGGAAGATATTAGCAGAGGCGACAGAACCTATTATTACCCCTCAAACAGAAATAAAACCTTCAAAGGGTTACCAGGCTTGATTGCCGACTCCCTGCCGGACGATTACGGAAACCAGATAATTGACGAATGGTTTGCAAGCAAAGGGTTAAGTGGTATGACGTTCAGTCCGGTTGACAGGTTATGCTATGTAGGCAAGCGCGGTATGGGTGCTCTGGAATTTGAACCTGCACAGAATAATCCCCAGCTTGAAGAGTCTTCAGTTATTGAGATTGCTCACCTGACAAATCTGGCCAAAGAGGTTCTGGGTAAGCGGGAGGACTTTCAGGTTAAGTTGTCCAAAGGAGATGAATCGCTACTTGATATCATCAGGGTAGGGACATCTGCGGGTGGCGCAAAGCCCAAAGCAATCATCGCCGTCAACAGCGATATGTCAGAGGTTCGTTCGGGCCAGGTAAAAGCGTCGGATGGATTTACTTACTGGTTGCTTAAATTCGACGGGGTCGAGGCAGGTAAAGTTTCTGACAACCCACCCGGAATAGGCCGTATCGAGTATGCCTACCATAAAATGGCACTTGATTGCGGTATTGAAATGACTGAATGCCGATTGTATGAGGAGGGTCAACATGCCCACTTTATGACAAAGAGGTTTGACAGGACAGATGACGGAGGCAAGCTGCACACCCAAACGCTGTGCGCAATCGCCCATTTTGACCGCGACGACAGGCACTCATATGAGCAGGCGTTCCAGGTTATGAGGCGAATGAACCTTCCTTATCCCGACATGGAGCAACTTTACCGCAGAATGGTATTCAATATCATAGCGAGGAATCATGACGATCATACGAAGAATCACTCTTTTATTCTGCACAAGGGCAGAGAGTGGCGTCTGGCTCCGGCCTATGACCTCTGCTATTCATATTCTTCATCCGGTAGGTGGACAAACCAGCACCAGATGTCTGCCAACAACAAACGTGACAAATTTACACGGGAAGATTTACTGGCCGTAGCCCGTAATATGGGCATTAAAAATGCGCTATCAATTGTTAATCAAATTGCTGATGTCATTTCCAGCTGGAATAGATATGCGTCAGAGGCAGGAGTGAAAAAGGAACACATGTATCAGATAGGGAAGAATTTACTCGTTATAAAATAAAGAGGAAGAAATAAGGTTGTGCCGGAAAACGGCAAGCGACGGCACGAAAAGTATCCGAACCATTCTTAAGGGATTTGGACCGGATTCACTCTCTCAAACAAGCCAACGGAATAACGTGAACACCATCGTCCCTTGTATATCCATATTGTCCGCCAGTCAAAACAATCTTCAGGTCAGGTTCTCGAATAGGCATTTGCTTCTCGGTCTTGTTATGCTCGACTATAAGTTTATGGAGCCGGACCAAGTGAGTTGCGCCATCCTCAATTTCTTTGCTACCAAGCTTACATTCAATCAGGGCATAGCGTCCATCACCAAGATGCAACACAACATCCGCCTCCAGACCATAGCGATCACGATAGTAGCCAACACTGGAGAAGAAGCCGTATGAATATGCCTTCAGATCGCGAATGCACATCTGTTCAAAAATAAACCCGAACGTTTTCAGCTGAGTTTTAAGTGATTCTGGTGTCAGGCCCATCACAGCAACCGCCACTGACGGGTCGCAGAAGCCACGTTTAGGACTGCTCTGGATGGCAGTCTTACTGCGTATCGCCGGGCACCATGCATCGATATCCTGTATAACGAACAGCTTTTCTAATGCAGATACATAGTCATCAAACGTTGAGCGTGAGCATTCCATCTTATCGCTTGCAATAACGTCGGCCAGCATTGATGTAGTCTTTGCTACAGTAGATATATTCCTTGCGTATGAGCGAAGTATTTGCCATGCCAGTTTCTCGTTACGTTGGACACCATCCACGCGGGAAATATCCGTCTTGCATACTGACTGTACATAATCTTTGGCTATCATCAGTTTTGAGTCCGGGTCGGTTACATTCAAAGATGCCGGCCAACCGCCACGGCAAGCAGAGAAGATGATATCGTTCACACTCATATCAGAAAAAGCTTCAACTTCCTGTTCCGGATGGTCAAACAGTTCCTTGAGTGAAACGCTTCCGTTTGACTCCTTTGATTCCCACAGCGACATAGTAGACATCTGCATACGCGAGATGCGTCCAGTTCCACTATGATGAATTTTCTTCTCATTCACGGCATTCGACCCCGTAAGAATAAACTGACCAGGATTACCACGTTTGTCGCACATCGTGCGAACGGCATCCCATAGTTCAGGAGCATCCTGCCACTCGTCGAGCAATCTGGGAGTTTCGCCTACCAAAAGGTTTGAGGGCTTTACGGCCGCCGTTGCCAGAAAATCATCTCGGTTATCTGGATCTTGCATGCGCAGTACACTTCCTGCCTGCTGTTCGGCAGTTGTTGTCTTTCCACACCACTTTGGGCCTTCAATCAACACGGCCCCCATCGCATTCAACCTGTCTTTCAGGTGCTTGTCGGTTATACGTTCAAAATAAATCATACAATTGGCTTATTTATCAGTCATACAAAATTACTAATAATAAGGAGATTGCAAAAAAAAGTATGAATAATTGTGGTGTTTTGACAGGAATATTTGCTGTATTTCACCAGGAATCCTTGTGGTGTTTCATCAAGATGTCGAAATCCCCGTTTTGTCGGACCCCCTGAAAATCGGACATAGTTTCATTCGATAAAATCTTTGTTTTCAAACTAAAGTTGGACGTCCCAAAGTAAAAATTCAGGAACATTTTAAGTTCAAATTTCCTATAAATAATGTTTCTGGTGCAAGTTCGTTGATGAAAAATAACTTACGGATAAAAAATTGAGTTAATTTTTTCGGAGCGAAGCGACGCTCCCCCTCCCCGGAGGGGGCCGGGGGGTGGGACAAACAAAAGGAGCTTGCCCGCATCCGGCAAGCGACGGTACGAAAAAAGCAGGCATCTCTACCTGCTTTTTTCGTACCCCTAAGAGGACAATTTTCCGAACCATTTCTGAGGGATCTTGATTTGATTTTGAAGTTGAAAAATAATTCTCAAATGATTAGTAATGATTAAAATAGATTTACTAAATTTGTTAAAAGGGGTTCTATCCTTCTTTAAAAAGAGTCCAACAGAGAGAGGGCGTCCTGCATGAACGGGTTACAAAAAATTAAAAACCTAGCAGATGACTTTGATTTGTAAAAATAGACTATAACAAATTATGAAAAATATATTACTTAACAAACATGTACATAGTCTACTTTTTTGGAGTGATATATTCATCAAATATGATTATATATTCTAGTTAGCAACAAGGCGAAAAAAGAGAACCTTCAAGACTGATAGGTGCAGTTTAAAACAAGCAGATTAAAATATTTAGCTCTTTGACAAGTCGGTGCAAATTTGATGGAATTTATTTTGTTTTTTTTCTCCCCCCGCAAAAAAAGGAAAGAAACCCCACCCCACATTGCAGCACATTTCCAAGCCCCCACAAGCCAACGCCCAAACCAAAGGCTTGTAAAAGAGCTGCAATTTTGCCTACACACTCGTGCTGAATTGTTACTTTTGAGCTATTAAGAAATGAACCGACAAAATGAAAAAGGAAATAGACAACAAACTCAACTTAAAAAACATCAAACCAACTGCAATGCGACAATTGGTTTTGCAAGTTCTAACAGAACAAAAAACGGCTATTAGTTTGCCTGAATTAGAACAAAAATTTGAAAAAGCCGATAAAGCAACTCTTTATAGAACACTAAAATCATTTCAGGAAAACAAACTGATTCATTCGATAGAAGATGGTTCGGGTTCTTTGAGATATGCGCTTTGTCAGGACAATTGCGAGTGCGACCCCGAAGACCAGCATGTTCATTTTCTTTGCACAAATTGCAATCAAACCTTTTGTTTAAACGACATTCCTGTTCCAACTATAAACCTCCCCAGTAGTTTTTCTCTCGAAAGCGTAAATATGGTAGTAAAAGGAATTTGTTCAAATTGCAAAAAATAACTTTGCAACCCGGTTGCATCAACTTTGGAGTATCTTTGCTGTTGTACTTTATAAATGACAATAATTTTCAGATGAAATATGTAACAGTAATATTATCAATGTATGTAATGGTTTTAACAGCCATACCATGCAATGATGTACATGCTTCCAATTCAAATTCTGTTACGCTGGAATTATCAGAACAAAGCCAAAATCACACAAATAATGTTGATTTATGTTCCCCGTTTTGTTTTTGTCATTGTTGCCAGACCCTTTCTTTCCCATCTTTTTTTAGTATTTCCTTTACCAATTTAGTAGAAAGTACTTTAGATGTTAAATTGAAAGAATCTTCGTTTTCAAGCCCTGTTGCATCTATCTGGCAACCGCCCAAAATATAATTCATTTCTTCTTTCTCTACTGCTGAGCATTAAGCTCATGTATCATTTCATTGCCATGATATAATGGGTTTTCCATGAACAAGCACATGGATTTTAGCTCATTATTATTAATCGTATTCACATTAAAAATTTATAGAAATCAAATGATAAACAGTATAATATCCTTTTCAATAAAGAATAAGGCACTTATCGGGCTGATGACCATTGGCCTGATTATAGGCGGAATATATTCCATGACGAAAGTGCCACTTGACGCCTTACCTGACATTACCAACAATCAGGTTTTGGTAATTACCACCGCACCCAATTTGGGCACGGAAGACATTGAAAAGTTTGTAACCTATCAGGTAGAATTGGCAGTAGCGAACCTGCCCGACGTGACCGAAATACGAAGTGTGTCACGTTTTGGGCTTTCGGTTGTAACCATTGTTTTCAAAGAAAGCGCCGGGACATATCTTCCCCGGCAGTTGGTAAGTGAAGCCTTAGCCGAAGTGAAAGAAAAAATTCCACAGGGATTTGGGGAACCGTTTATGGCGCCAATCAGCACCGGATTAGGCGAAATTTATCAATACACGCTTGAAG